>Ga0207422_1000022_pt1 | contig 795688 bp, 623 predicted proteins | sample MarCyaLeptolynsp_FD_187757 | JGI IMG/M metagenome (GOLD analysis project Ga0207422, IMG submission 187757) | Marine cyanobacterial communities from Panama - species 1 Leptolyngbya sp. (SPAdes) | ecosystem: Environmental > Aquatic > Marine > Unclassified | place: Panama: Panama City | collected... | reverse complement strand
TCCGCCTCTGTAAATACTGCATTATCTATGGGGGTAGTTATCGACAAACTTGGCAAAAAGGGTAGTACTGTAAGATTGATCGTATCTGAATATACCGTATCACCATTGTTCAGCCACATGCTACTGTGTAAAGTATACATCCCTGTATCAGGCATGACCCACAGATATTCCAGCTTGTCTTCCCCCATTAATGTTGCCAATTGAACTGTATCGTTCAGCACATACGATACACTGTCTATGCCAAATCGTCCTGTATCTGCATCCAATACTATCCCAATATCGTCCGCCTCTGTAAATACTGCATTATCTATGGGGGTAGTTATCGACAAACTTGGCAAAAAGGGTAGTACTGTAAGATTGATCGTATCTGAATATACCGTATCACCATTGTTCAGCCACATGCTACTGTGTAAAGTATACAACCCTGTATCGGGCATGACCCACAGATATTCCAGTTTGTCCTCTCCCATTAATGTTGCCAATTGAACAGTGTCGTTCAGCATATATATTACACTGTCTATGCCAAATCGTCCTGTGTCTGCCTCCAACACTATCCCTATATCGTCTGCCTCTGTAAATACTGCATTGTTTGTAGGAGAAGTAATCGATAAACTTGACAGGAAAGGTTCTACTGTAATATTGATAGTATCTGAATATATTGTATCACCATTGTTCAACCACATTGAAGCGTGTAAAGAATAATCTCCAGATTCAGGTTCTTGCCATGTATAGTTCAATACATCTTCATCACTCAATACCGCTAACCTTGAGGTATCATTCACCAAATAAATTACACTATCGATTGTGAACACTCCTGTATCAGCAATTAAATCTATATTAATGTCTTCTGCTTCCGAAAAAATCGAATTATCAGTAGGTGAAGAAATTGTCAAATCAGGTAAGAAAGGTTCAACAGTTAAGTTAATAGTATCTGAATATACTGTATCACCATTGTTCAACCACATCGAAGCATGTAAGGCGTAATCTCCAGGTGAAGGCTGTTGCCAGATATAAGTTAATACTTCTTCTCCACTCAAAGTCGCTAATCTTGTGGTATCATTCACCAAATAAATTACACTATCGATTGTGAATACTCCTGTATCAGCAATTAAATCTATATTAATGTCTTCTACTTCCGAAAAAATCGAATTATCAGTGGGTGAAGAAATTGTCAAATCAGGTAAGAAAGGTTCAACAGTTAAGTTAATAGTATCTGAATATACTGTATCACCATTGTTCAACCACATCGAAGCATGTAAGGCGTAATCTCCAGGTGCAGGTTGTTGCCAGGTATAAGTTAATACTTCTTCTCCACTCAAAGTCGCTAATCTTGTAGTGTCATTTACGATGTATACTATGCTATCAATCGTTGAAATACCCGTTTCTGCTTCTAGATTAATTATTATATTGTCTACTTCAGAAAATACACTGTTTGATTCAGGAGATATTATATTCAGCGATGTCAACTGGGGCTCAACGACAATGTTAATAGTATCACTAAAATACACGGTATCATTGTTATGAGTAATCTCAGCAAAAATGCTATAAGCAGCTGGAGATGGATTTACCCAATCAAACTGTAAAAAATTTCCCGTTAATACTGCTGCTAAGAGTGTATCATTTACATAATAATTTACGTCTTGCAAAGAATCATTTGGAACACTACTTTCTATAATGATTGGGATAGTTTCTATTTCATTATATATACTGCCCTCATTAGGTGATTGTAAAGAAAAAGTGATTTCAGATTGTGCAAATAAGTAATTAGCGTTCAAATGAAACAAAATGAAATAAAGTAAGCAAAAAATCAATCTCACTTTATAAGCCATCAAGAAAGAATAGACTTTGTATAGTTTCAGCATATCAAATAATAAAGAAAATAGCATTTGCTGTTTAAGTATAAAAGTCTATTCAAAATAGTACTCTTTATAACTTTTCATACAACAAAATTGAAAGGTCAAACTATCAAAATGACAACCTTCAATATATCAAAGCAAAAGCTTGTAGTACAGACCACAAGCTCTCTTTAATTGTTAATAGAGTTCAAAAACACCCAAATGTATTCTCCGTGTATCTAATATTCAATTTGTGAATTAACTGTAATTTACAGTTATCAATGGAAAATTCCTTAATTTACAATAAAATTTCCTTGTCCAATCTTGGCTCCTTCTGCAAAAAATTCTACTTTATGCAAGCCTTTCTTAAATTCACTCCCTTTTTCATATTCAAAAGATACTTGTTGATTGGAGTTGTCAAATAAAATTTCTTTAGAAGATGTATAAAAAATTTCTTCTCCATTATGAGTAAATGTACCAGAACCTGCTGCAACATTGTATAATGCCGAACCTTCTGGTTCAACTATTCGCATAATAATATTTTTTGCTCCTACTTCTGCCAAAGAGTTTTCTTCAATTTTAAATGTTATACGTAGCTTCTCAATTTGCTTTGTTTTAAATTCATCGCCATCCCTTTCTTTACCCCTTCTGTTTATAGCAATAAATTTCAAATTTTCAGTATTTAAAGTTGCTGCTACATTTATTTTTTCTTGTAATTCACCCCTCTCTTGTTGTAATGAACTTATTTCTTGGTTTAATTCATTTTTTGTTGTCTTAAGATCTATATTCTCAGTTAACAAAGCCTTATTCACTTCCTTCAATTTAGAAATTTCTTCGTCTTTTCGCTTTAAAAGAGACTCATACCCAGCTATTTTATCACGTATCTTATTGTATCTTTCTTGAGCAAGATTTCGCGAAAGCTTTAATTCGTTTTTTTCTCTTTCCAATTGTTCTTTTATGATCAAAAGAGAGTCTATATCGCCTCCTAATCTTTCTATTTCAGTAATTTTTAAATTTAGTTGTCCTGAGATGGAATCTAATTCAGCAAAAGTAGCTACAAGTCTCATTTCCTTGTCTTCTATAATCTCTCTATTCTTCTTTTCGCTTTTTACAGCCATGTAGTACTGTATTCCATTTATAATTGCTAAAATGACGAGGACAGCTACAATGAGTACCATCCTATTATTTATTTTTCCTTTATTTTCGCTTTCTGCCATTGCCTGAATTTTTCAGTTTCAAATTATAAATTTGTCGCAAAATTAATGTATTAGCAATTGATTTCAAGGCTTTTCCTAATTTCAAGCATAAATTAGCTTATTAATCATGGTTCAAGACCAAAAAAATTACTGGGAAAATCGTTATAACAACAATGAAACAGGATGGGACATAGGATATGTCTCCACACCTCTAAAGGTTTACTTTGATCAATTAACCGATAAATCTAACAAAATTTTAATACCTGGAGGTGGTAATTCCTATGAAGCAGAATACTTACACCAACAAGGTTTTAAAGAAGTTTATGTGGTAGATATAGCCCCTAAACCTCTCCAAAATATACAAGAAAGGGTTCCTGATTTTCCGAAGGACAAGTTAATACAAGCAGATTTTTTTGAATTGCCACAAATATCTTTTTTCGACTTAATAATCGAACAGACCTTTTTTTGTGCTATTCACCCTTCACTTAGAAGAAAATATGCTGAAAAATGCCATCAATTATTAAACAAAAATGGTAAAATAAGTGGTTTATTATTCGATACTCCGCTTTTTACAGAACACCCACCTTACGGTGGAAACAAAGAAGCGTATTTAAGTCATTTTGAAGATTTATACCATTTTAAACATTTTGAAACTTCTTATAATAGTATACCGCCTAGGCAAGGAAAAGAGTTATTTATTATTCTAAAAAAAATAAACAAATGAGCAGCACTATTTATCTTATCATTTTTATTGTAGTAACCAGTACACTATTTCCTCTAGCAGGATATTTCTTTGATTGGCGCCATAATAAAAAGCTACATAGAAAACAATCTTCAAAAAAATAGCAAGAATTACTATTCCCCTCTTAAATATTTCTTTAGCTCTTTAGCCCGGAGATTAATATCTGTTGTATCTCTGTTAAAATTAGTATCAGCAATTGTTTTGAGGTAAGCCATTACTGGTACAGGGTGTTGTGTTTTTTTACCAGTTTTTACTTCTATAAATTTTAGTGTAGTCCAAAGAAGTGTTTTAAGCTGTCTTCTTTCAATATCGGTCATAAAATATTCTACCATTGCTGTATCTTCATCGAAGTAGATTATTCTTGACATTATTTTTACCCACTCACCCACACCAGCTGGCCTTATATAGGCAATTTGATGTTGGTAAACTACCCAACCTGCCCCAAATTGCTCGAAAATCTCACCAGGAGTAAACCCATATAATTCTGAAATTTGATCTTCGCGTGCATTAAAAAAGTAATCGAAGTATTTGGCATTATTTAAGTGTCTGAGTGGGTCGCAATCTTGAAAACGAATAACACTTTTAGATTCAGTAAGCTTAGGGTATTCTTTGGTTGGGTCAAATGCAGCAAACATATTGGTATAAAAGATAAGCGTGTGGAAAGGGTTAGCAGTTCATTAAGATTATAAAATCAATCTTTAATTTTATTGATGAATCTAGCAATTGCCTTCCTCGTTTCTAAGTCTTTAAAAAAATCGTATAATAAGGTGTGTTTGTCATAATCAATGATAATACCCATTTCAAGATAATGATAACCTTCTTGAAACTTACCACTAGCAAAGCAGTAGGCACATGCACTGTAAACGAGTTCTATTTGATCAGGAAGCTCTTCAAGACCTTCTAATATTATATTTAGTGCTTGGTCTGGTTCATCTATACCATAATAAAACAAAGCCCATTTCAACCATATTTCATGATTATCCGGATTTATTGCACAGGCTTTTTCAAAGGCTTCTATGGCAGAATGATCATTGCCTAAATTACTTTCAGCCTCTGCTAGTGTTAACCAATAATCATCATTATACTCATTCAGCTCTATTGCTTTTCTTAGAAAATGAACGGCTTCCATCCACTTCTCCTGAATAAATAAAACTGAACCCATGCCATACCAAGCATCGTCATATTCCTCATCTTCGTCAATTGACATTTTGTAGTATTGCAAAGCTTGATGAAAGTCATCAAGTTTTTCACTAGCCGCTCCCAAATAACAATACAATTCAGCATCAGGCCCTTCGAATTCTAAAGCCTTTTTAAAAGATTGAAAAGCATCAGAATAATTTTCTGTGTTCATTAAAGCATTACCTCTACCAAAGTATGCTGCCCCAAACTGATTATCTATGATTGTTGCGTACTCAAAAGCATCTTGTGCTTTTTTGAAATCTCCTAATTTATTGTAGATTATGCCTAAGTTATACCATGCCATGGCGGCATAGGGATCATTATCTATAATTTTCTCAAAAAAGGAAATTACTTTTTCCTTTCTGTCGGTAGATTCCATACAAAAAGCAAGCTCATAAACAGCATCTTCGTTTGCCATATTGTGTTTAAGCGCCTCCATATAATATTTACTAGCCAGCTCAACTTTTCCCATAGTCTGGTAGGCAAAACCAATACTATAAAGTACCTCATCTTTTTCTTGCGCATTTGGTAATACTGTTTCGAAACTATCAATCGCTTCTTTGTAATTACCTGCCATTGCATGCATATTACCCTTTAACAAGAGTAATTCTGTATCGTATGGATATAGTGTTTCAGCTTTTGAAATGGCACGAAAAGCATCGGAATAGTTTCCGTTTAAAGACAATATATTCGCTTTTTGGAGTATAATCTCTAAAGAAAAAGGATGTTGCTCTAAAGCAACCTCACATACTTTGAGTGCTTTATCGTTTAAGTTCTGGTAGTGGTAATGCTCAATTAGCTTCTCAAAAGTTTGTTCTGTGAAAAAAGAAAAACGGTCTTCTTCAAGCATTTGCTCAAACATATTTACCGTCTCGATCAATTCAGATCTGTTATCTGTATTTTCTGCCATTGAGTATGTTCAATTATTTTCAGCCAGAATTTTTTACAACTAATAAAATCAATTTACATAAAAAAATGCAAATAATTTTTCTGCTGCTTTACTATTCTAATGCTTACTAAATATAATAAATATTCTCGCTAAAGAAAACCAATAAAATTAAAGCAATCGCCCATTCAATAGTATCCTCTAGTTTCCTAAACGTAAAACCTAATCTGTCATTTATTTTTTTATTACTGAATAGTGTTTTACGTTTCCCATTTCTAATAAGTTCTTTGCTAAGCTTTTGAGAATTGCTTGTAAACATAGCTACAAACTTGTCTCCAACAAGCGCCAAACTAGCCAAAATGGCATTTATTTTAAATTTAGGAGGCTTCTTGCCCATTGCTGCTGTTAATTTAAAAAGCATATCTTTGAATGAAATATTTCCGGCACTTACTATATATTTTTCATTAAAGTGCCCTCCCTCAATAAGTTGATAAATAATATCTGCCAAATCTCTAGCATCAATAAAATTTATATTGCCTTCTGGATAAAATATCGGGCTTTTAGACGCAAATTCTAGTAAAGCAAGACTAGAACGTCCCCATTCGCCTCTGCCTAGAACTACAGAAGGGTTTACAACAATTACATCTAAACCTTCTGCATTTCCACGCCAAACTTCTTCTTCTCCCATAAACTTAGTAAGACCGTATTTTGTGTTCATTCCAGAGTTATCCCATTTTTGAGACTCATCCACAATATCCTGTTTTGCATCTACACCTAATGCTGCTACAGAACTAATATATAACAATTTTTTTCCTCCTATCTTCAAACAAGTATTTACTATGTTTGCTGTACCCTCTACGTTCACTTTATACATTAAATGGAAATCTTTTGGTAAAAAAGAAACCATACCTGCACAATGGATTACAAAATCTGCCTTTTCAATTGGCTTTTCAATTGATAATACATCTAAAATATCGCCCTCATACCATTGTATATCATTTTCTATGTCCTTTACTTGATCTAAAGAACTTTTTTCCCTTCTAAGCGCAGAAACTTCTTCGCCTTGATCGAGTAATTTACGGGCTATATAACTCCCTACTAATCCATTACATCCCGTAATAAAATAATTCATGAATTATAATAGAATTTAAATCTATAAATACTAGCAATTGATTTTTTTTGCCAATGAAGCTGCAAAATTAAAAACTTGTATTAACTAAACTAGATAAAAATAGTAAAGTGGAAAATTTATAGGTTTCTATTCAGCAAAGGTAGCTCTAGCGCTGCTCTGTAATAAGTAAATGAGCGTACTTTATTTAGTTTTTCAATATGCCTCGCATGATGGCAATCGGTACCTACAAACGATACTAATTTATCGTCTATTAATCTCTCTGCTGTTTTTTTTGCTTCTTTTGAGTAATATCCAGTAAGCGAGTTGATATTGATTTGAAGCAAAACCCCTTTCTCGCTTAACTCTTTCAATTTATCATACTTACCATAAAAATAAACATAGCGTTCGGGGTGCGCCAATATAGGCTTGTATCCTGAAGATTTCATTAAAAATACAGCATTTTCTAACAAAGTACTTGGGTTCATAAATGAGGTCTCAAATAAGACATAATTATCTCCAAATGTGAGTAAATCTTCTTGTTTTTCAATTTTTTCAAAAAAAAACTCATCTAAATAATACTCTGCTGCTATTTCAATAATGATATCAATATTCTCTTCTTCCAATGCCGATTTTAGCTCATTTGCAGCCCCTTTGATGGTTTTAGGTGTATTTTTATAAAAGTCACCCATAATATGCGGCGTACATATCAATTTTTTATATCCAAGTTGTAATAGTCCTTTTACTAATTCTATAGAAGTTTCAATATCTGGCGAGCCATCATCTAAGCCAGGTAATACATGAGAATGCATGTCTGCATATAAAGGTGTGAGTTCTTTAAAGTTTACTGGTTTATTTTTTCTTTTAAAGAAAGAGAACATGTATTAATTTTTCATTTTAAATAATCTTTTTGTAATAGTCATTCTATTAAAAGCTATACAAAATTTGAAGATTTTTATACTTCAATATCGAGATAAAAATTAACATGAAAAAAACTTAAAAGGAAATGTGTATTATAATATTTAAGAAAATATACTTACTAACCTTCATCTATGAAAGCTATACAATCTTCTAAAAATTTAGTAAAATCAAACTGAAAATTAGTATTTAAAACTAGTCATAAATCGAAGAGAATTATCTTATTAAGTAGTAAAGTGAGTTGAAACTACAATAGATTATTTACTGACTTTTTGTTTCCACCAACTTTTTTTCTTGTCTTCTTCATAGTAACCATAGCCGTAACCGTAGCCGTAGCCATAACCATAGCCGTAACCATAACCGTAACCATTTCCATATCCATAAGTATTTTGGTTATCTACAGCATTCAAAATCACAGATAAGTTTGTAAAGCGATTATTTTCAACCAATGAATTTATATTAGAAGGAAAAGATAACTTTGATACCCCTGCCCTTAATACATATAATGGGACATTTACTTTTTTCATAACTAATACTCCATCAGTTACTAATCCGACTGGTGGAGTATCTATAATAATTACATCGTAAAGTGACTTGAGTTCATTGAGCAATTCATCAAACCTCTCAGACATAATTAACTCTGAAGGATTAGGAGGAACAGGACCAGCCATTAAAAAATCTAGACTTGGTATATCAGTATTTTTTAAAGTTTCTTCTAAAATAGATTTACCGATTAATAAAGTAGATACCCCAATACTGTTTTCTTGGTCAAATGCCAAGTGTACTTTTGGCTTTCTTAAATCTAAATCAATTAATAAAACTTTTTTTCCCGATAAAGCAATTATACCCGCAAGATTAAGTGCAACAAAGGTTTTACCTTCTCCACTTACCGTTGAAGTAACAGAAATAAGCTTAGTTTGCTCCTTATTTACAAAAAAATCGAGATTTGTTCTTATAGACCTTAATGATTCACTGATTGCAGACTTTGGGCTTCTATCAACAATAAGCTTAGAAAATGCCATCCCTTCTTTTTTGTACTTCGGAACAACGCCAAGTACTGGAGCATGACACAACTGCTCAACCTCTCCCAAGTTATTTATTTTATTCTGTAAAAGATAGCTTACCAAAATGAAAACAACACAAATAGCGAGTCCTAAACCAATACCAATTAAGTAGACATTAACCACTACCGGGTAAATCGGTTCCTGTATAGATGTGGCAGGCGATAATACCCTGAAATTTGCTACAGTGCCTGCCTTAGCTATTCCGATTTCTATTTTTTTAGATTGTATAGTATTAAATACATTCTCATAAAAGCCGTACAAACGATCAAGTTTTTTCAGCTCTGCATCTTCTTCTCCATTTTGCCGCATCGAGACTTCTAATTTGCGGATCTGTTTGCTTATATTATTAATGTTAGTTGAATAATTTTCTTTACTTGCACTAAGCATTTCCATCAATTGCTCTTTTAGCTTTCCAGCCTGTCGCCTGTTTTGTTGTAGTGCAATGGTTGAAGATTTATAATAACCTTCAATTCTATTTACTTTTTCGTCCAGAAGCGTAAGTTGCTTTATGATTTCTGTGAGGTAATTGTTATTTAAAATTGTAGCCAAAACAGATAGTTTTGATAATGTTGTATCTGATTGAGCCAATTCTTCCATTTTTTCATACTGACTTTGCTCATACATTAAAACAGACTTCTTTTCTTGCAACAATTCTATTTTTTCCAATACATCAACAAAATCTTCTTCTTCAACTACTTTGCCTTGGGCAGCAAACATTTCAATTTCTCTTTCAAAAAAATCGAGTGTGTCCTTAATAAGCCCTAATTGTTGATCTAGGTAAGTTATAGACTGCTCATATACTAGATTTTTATTGTCCAGTGTTTTTACCAAATAACTATCATTAATAGCTTCAACAATTGCCCTTGCCTTATTACTATTATGATCTGTAAAAGAAATACGCATTGTATTCGCTACATGATTCTCTACAAATACATTTAAATTTGAAGATATGTACCTGTACAGCTTAGCTTCATTATGTATTATAAAAAAGTAAGGATCGGTTAATAACTCTGTATTTTGATGGGAACCGTCTATTGAGATATTGAATATAAAGTCTTCTGTTATAAGGGGAATATCACATTTACCATCAAATTCGATCTTTGTTTCACCAATTTCATAATACAACTTATAGAGCTTATTTTCTTCATAAAAATTTATAAAAAAAGGAATTTCTTGGAAAGAGGAATTTTTAAGTTGATAATCAACCATAAATGGAGAACTAAGATATTTTTCATCACTTAGTAATTCTCCTGCAGTATGATATGATATCCTTAAACGTGCCTTATCTATAACATCTTCATATATTAGTTTAGAACGAATAAGTTCTATCTCACCCGCCATATTAATGGCATCAATACCATTATTAAATTGACCGACATCGAAATTAAGAAATTGAGTAGAACTTTTAAATTCCAGCTTGAGAAGTGAGCTCGCTTCAAAAACTTGTTTTGTATATCTTAAGAATAGATAAACACAAGCAAAAGACAATGAAATAATGAAAATCAGAAAAAGTAAATTCTTTCTAATTACGAAAAGTAATTTTCCCAGATTAAACTGGTTTAAAATACTACTTTCCTCTATCTCTTCCGTTTTATTATATTGTAAGTTTTGTTCTGTCATTAGCTAAAGTCCTTTAAAGTCTATCTAATTTCCGCCTCTTGTCTCTCTAATAAATAGCAATAAGGTCAACGATAAAGTTATAAGCGTTGTAAGAGGAGCAAAAAGAACATTAAAGTCTTGGATAGACTCCCTATCTATTCTTCTCCTAGGTTCTACATAAATTATATCATTGGGTTGTATAATGATATTGGCATCTTTTAAGTTATTTATCGAGGTTAAATCTATCACTTTAATTGAGGGATTATCCCAAGGGCCACGTATCAATCTTATATTATTAATTTTAGAATTAGTTTGAACGTTTCCCGCTATAGATAATATTTCTAATAGAGTCATATTTTCACTCCTCAGCGGAATGACTTGATCTCCTAAAGCTCCCATTAAAACCACTCGTTTATTGAGATACTGAGCAACAACAAATGGTTCTTCATAAAATTGACTGAATAGATCTTTTAATTTATTTTCTGCTTCACCTAAGGTGAGTCCACTTAGCGCTACCTTGCCTACCATAGGTAAGTTGGTATCACCTTTCTGATCAATTAGGTATGATATAGGGGTTGCATTATTGCTTGCCAATCTCAAATCTCTTAGGGAATTAATTCCTACCTGAATCATATTTTGATTGTTCATCATCACATTTCTTTCTAAAGGAGTATCACCAACTTCAAATTCTTGGTTTGGGTCTATTAGCCTTTCTCCGTTATTTGTGAATACCGATATGGCCAAAAGGTCGTTGACTTGTATTTTATAATTAGCAGCCGCAGATTCATATGAGTTTCTGAAAACATCTCCATTGATTGTTTGATCCGTATCAAAAAGTATATTTTGTCTCAAACTCCCGCAGGATGTTAGAAATAGGAGAAACCATAAATAAAGGAATCGAAGGAAATTACCTTTCAAAAACGTTGATAGCATTTTAAAAAAATATTAGTGCATATAAAAAATCGAAGTATGCACTTTAACAGTTGAAAAAATAACTGAGCACAATTTTGTAACCTCAGTCTATCAGGTAGATAATTTTACCTTCTATTCAACGAGTTTTATTATTTTTCATTATACCATATCCTACCTATTTCAAAAAACAATCTCAATTAATGTAGGGGAAATCAGGAATACTTTAAATAAACTTTACTTAAAATGTCTTTTCTATTTGACTCATAATAGAAAAGTACAAAATTTCAATTCTTAAAGGAATATCAAAAACTGATAAAATGTGGTTAAAATAAAGCCTTATTTAACCATATTTTACACCAGAAATGAAGTAGAAATGAGATAAGAATGGATATTTGTTATCTCTATTCAAGGCTTATCGCATTTTGTTATATTTTCATTTAGAGAAGCGTTTTTTTAGTGCATCTAGCTCTTTTTCGCACTAAAGGGTAAAAAATAAAAGTACTATTATTTATGTTGGTTATCATTAAAAAAAGCGATGAGTTCATTAGCCGCAAGATAAGCTGGCAACTCTCCATTCATTACTTTTTCTTCAATATTATCTTTATTCTGAAGCACCTCTTTATTGGAGTAAAATTGAATGAGTAATTCTGATTCGATACGCTCATGCATCCATTGTAGACGTTGTCTACTTCTATTTTCCCAGAAATACCCATTATGTTTTCGAATTGAGACAAATTTATTGATGGCATCCCAAATAGTCCCCAATCCTTTTTTAGCAGTAGCTGAACAAGTAAGTACTTTACAATTCCAGCCATACTCTTCTTGCCTAAACATATGTAGTGCATTACTGTATTCTTGCTTAGCCCTTTCAGCTACCTTTTTATTTTCACCATCTGCTTTATTTATAGCGAGGCAATCTGCCATTTCCATTATACCCTTTTTAATACCCTGTAACTCATCACCAGCTCCTGCTAACATAAGCAGTAAGAAAAAATCAACCATATTTTTCACAGCCGTTTCAGATTGTCCAACCCCAACAGTTTCAACAATAATGACTTCATATCCTGCTGCTTCACATAAAAGCATGGCTTCTCTGGTTTTTCTGGTAACCCCACCAATAGAATTTCCTGAGGCGGATGGTCTTATATAAGCATTTGGATGATTAGATAAAGTTTCCATTCTTGTCTTATCACCCATAATGCTCCCTTTTGTCAATTGACTACTTGGATCAATAGCTAAGACCGCTACCTTTAAACCTTGCCTTACAAGCATTTCGCCAAAAGATTCAATAAAAGTACTTTTCCCTACACCAGGCACTCCCGTAATTCCAATTCTAACTGATTTTGATCCTTTATCCCCAAAGTGTTTTAGTATTTCTTGTGAAAGAAGCTGATCAGCACTTAGGCTACTTTCTGCAAGAGTAATGGCGCGACTCAATATAAATCTGTTGCCCGTTTCAATTCCATGTATATATGCAGCTTTATCTGGTTTCTTTTTTTTCATTGGTACCAATCTAATCAACAATGTTGAATTCAGTAACAAATCATTACATCTAGCTCAACAAATAGGAAAAAATTCGTTCAAAATAAAATCTTCTATCTGAGTAGAAGAATGACGATAATCATTTATCACTATGAAAAATATATTTAGTTGGGTTAATGTAACCGGTACTTTGGTGGTTTTTGCCTTTATGTGGCTGTTAGGAAGTATTGGTGTCCAATTCGATTTCCTCAATGTATTTGAAGAAGTATTGGAAGATTACAATCTTACCGATGTTTACTACACTAAAATCAGAAACAATGACGCTGTTGCTTTTGAAGAAAGAATAGTATTGGTAAACATAGGTGATGCTTCACGGGGAAGAGGAAGTATTGCACAAGAGATAGCTATATTGAATAAGTATAAGCCTAAGGTAATTGCTATAGATGCCAAGTTTTTTGGGCTGAAGGAAGAAGATCCAATGGGAGATTTTCAATTGGCAACGGCAATAAATGAAGCAGAAAATTTCATACTAGCCAGTGAGTTCAAAGTAACTTCCGACACTTCAACTGGTTGGGATACACTTTATACTCCACCTCCTCTTTTTAAGAATAATGCACACACAGCATACGTAAATGTGGGTAATTTAGAATTTGGAGACTTTACAACATGGCGAACCATCCCTGTAAGAGAAAAGACAAAAAGTAACCAAAAAGAGCCCTGTTTCCCTGTTAAGATAGCAGAATTATATGACAAGGAAGCTGCTGAAAAGTTCCTTTCTAGGGACAATGAGATAGAAAATATATATTTCAAAGGCAATTTAGGAAAGTTCTCAAAACTTGATGTAGAAGATGTACTAAATGAGAACTTTATGCCTGAACTCATAGAGAACAAAATCGTAATTATGGGTTATATGGGTGATCATTATACTGATTACTACTTTGATGAAGATAAATTTTATACACCACTAAACGATAAACAAGTTGGAAGAGGCACACCAGATATGTTTGGAGTAGTAGTTCATGCCAATATAGTATCCATGATATTGGATAAAAACTATATCAATGAAATGCCAGCATATATAGGTTATATCATTGCCATTGTAATATGCTTCTTAAATGTAGCTTTGTTTACATCGATTCTTAGGAATAAAAAATGGGCTCCTTATTACGGGCTCACTAAAATAATACAGCTAATAGAAGTAGTGATAATTTTAACAATTAGCATATTCTCTTTCGCGCTTTTTAACTACAAGGTTGATTTAACTCTAGCTTTCCTTGTAATTATTTTAGCAGGAGATTTAACTGAAATATACATAGATATTATCATTGTTAGCCTAAGAAAAGTGGCTTTCCTGAGGAAATTTTCTTTTAAAACAAATTCATTAAATGTTTCTTAGTATGGGTAAAATCAAATATTGTTTTTCAGTTTTTCTTTTAGTATCTCTAATACATGCATCTGCAAGTGGGCAGTTCATGGTACTTGGAGCAAAAGGAGATAATAAAGTAGATGGAAAGCCGCTAAAAATCGGTACTTTATTACAAAGTGGACAAACTATTACTGTAGGAAGTGGAGCATATCTTGGCTTGGCACACACAAGCAAAAAAACCATAGAGCTCAGTAAAGCAGGTACTTATAAAATTAAAGACCTCGAAACTAAGGTAGCTTCTGCTAGCAATGATCTTACAAATAGATATGCCAATTTTGTTATTAGTGAATTAACAAATAACGATGGTAATGCTAGTAGGTTTAATAGAAGTGCAAAGACGGGTTCTGTAACTCGTGATGTGAGCAAGAAAACCTTACTTTTTATGATGCCAGTCGATGAAAACGGCGTAAGTAAAACCAGTAAAGTTTTAGCTGATACAAAAATAACAATCGGTTGGTTTATCAATAAACCAGAAGATATTAATGAAGAAAATATTGCTAGCTATAGATTTATTGTAAAAGATGGAACTCCGGAGAACATCGGAAATATCATTTTCGAAGAAACTACAACAGATAAAAAATTATCAATAGACTTAGCCGCAAAGAAGTTTAAGCGAAATAAAACCTTACTTTACCAAGTAGAAGCTATAAGCAAAACGGGCAAAAAGTTTAAAAGCCCAGAGGCTATGTTGAAAAAATTGAGTAGCAAGGAAAATTACAAAGTAGCCCAAGAACTTAAAGAATTACCTCAAGAAGAAACTGCCTTAAATAAATTAATAAAAGCTAAATTCTTTGAGGAAAAAGGCTTAATAGCAAATGCCATAAACATGTATGAAGAGGCTATTGATATGTCTGACGTTCCACAATATAGAACTTATTACAATGAGTTTTTAGACTTTTACGGTCTTTCTAATAGTACTACTTCAGAAAATATATCAGAAGATTGAAAATTAAAAACCCATGACATGCAGTGGAATGCATGTCATGGGTTTACTCATTTCGAATGTCAATTTTCTAGATAAATATCAATTAAGCCTTCTGGCAAATTAGTATATACTAACTTTTTCGTTTTATCTACTTTATATACCACAGCATCGTTAACAGGTATCAATATCTCCTTTCCTTCAAATACAGTAGATAAAAGCAAATTATTATTCATATCAATTACATTATCTACTTCGCCTATTTCTCCTTTTTCGTTATCGATAATACTAAACCCTACTAATTCGTGCAAAAAATATTCATCCTCTTCTAGCTTAGGTAGGGCTGAAAGTGGCAAATATAACTTACTCCCTTTTAGTGCATTCGCAGTATCTGAATTATCTACCTCTTCTAATTTCAATACAAACCTATCGTTTTCTTGAAGTATTTCTTCTACTAGATAAGGAATTAATTGGTGGTCGTTCCCTACAAATACAGCATCAATATTACTATATCTTTCAGGGTCATCAGCATCAAAATAGGAAGTTATTTTTCCAGCAAGGCCTTTGGCTTTAATAATATACCCTAACTCGAAACAATCCTCTTTTCGCATAAATCAAGCTAATTTTCGAGCTTTTGGCTGCTTCTTTCTTTTCTCATTTACAGTTATTTTATTAGGCACTTTTTTGCCTTCCATATTTGCCTCAGTAAACCTACGGTAAATTGCAATACAAAAGCCCAAACTCATAATGATAGTACCTATCCATAAAATATTGATAAATGGCTTCTCTATGGCTTTTAGAATTACCCAATCTTTTTGGGTAGTTTGTGCCATTAAGGTAAATTGACCAGACTCGGGATCTATCTTTTCAAATTGTATTTTTAATCCAAGGTCTGGAAGTAAATCTGGTAACATTCCTATTTGTCGATCCTTAATCAAATAAATAGGTTGCATATCAAAATTTCTCCCATTACCTAATACCCTTATTTCAGCTTTTACAGCAACATCACCCTCTCCCAATTCTACTTGCAACACCTCTTCTGTCCTTACTACATTATCTAATACAGCGATGAAATCATTTACTATAAAAGTATCTCCAATACTCAATACAAATTGTTCAGGATCACTCCATTCTACATCAGCTTCAGGATCCGGTATATTTGTAACATGCGTATATAAATCGCTATTGAAAAAACTTCTGATATCTGGTGAAACTACAATACCCATTTGAGGATTATTTTGTACTCGAGGATACAAAGAAAACTTACTGCCATTAGGACGGGTGTATTCTATTTCATAATAAGTATTCTCGTTATAAATCTGAATGGTATCTCCTTTTTTATGATAAGTATCTCCTTTATATACAAGGTCTTCTTTCACAATTACCTTGAATGGATCATTAGTTGGCAATAAAGTTTCTTGATTAATATAACCAGGAAAATCTTCCGATTCCATTCTTGGTCCTTTGTAAACAAGCGTATATCCATACTTAGCATTAGGGCTGTTTACATCATTCGCTTGATTAATGCTACTGTAATCCAACATACGCTGAGGTTGGTTTCTAAATAGCAATAAATTTTCTTTATTCATTTCTTCTGGAAATTCTCTGTTATATAACAGACCAGTAGTATTTAATGAAATTACTTTCGAATAGCCAGATGAAAACAAAATGCCAATCAACATTAATGCTATACCAATATGAGTAACAGCTCCACCTGTAAGTTTTACCTTTTGCTTTGCTAATCTGTATAAAATAAAACTATTTGAGACGACAGAATACAGAGCAAACGTAAGTAATACAATGTAGATTAGGTCTGTAACTTTCAGGAATAAAATGGCAAGAGAAGTAAGAATCAATGTAACAATTATAGGCGTTGTAATAGCAGCAATCAGTCTATCTTTGTCCATTTTTTGCCACCAAAAAAATTGCCCAGTACCAGAAAGTAAGGCGATAGCGACCCCAAACCAAAGTTGAAATTTAGTATAAAAAACAACCTGATCAGCAGGAGGAGCCACATTAGAGGTTCCACCAAAGGATTCAATCAATGAATTATAAACAGGTATTGAAGTGGGTACCAATACTTGAAAAGCAGCCAAACACAATACCGTTGCTCCCATGAATATCCAAAACTCTCTGCTGTAAGCAGTAATCTCCTCTTCTGTAGAAGGCAACTCTCTCCATGCTTTCACCAAGTAAAATGCAGATATGGCAACAAATGCTAATAAATAAATCAATAATTGACCTGAAAGCCCTAAATCAGTAAAGGAATGCACAGAAGCTTCGCCTAAAACACCACTACGTGTTAGAAAAGTAGCATAAAGTACCAATATAAAACTACTGATTACCAACAACATAGATGCTTTCAGTGCAGTATCCTTTCTTCTGAAGGTAATCATTACGTGGATAGCAGCCACGAGAATTAACCATGGAATATACACAGCATTTTCTACAGGATCCCAATTCCAGTAACCCCCAAAATTCAGGGTTTCATAGGCCCAGTAGGCACCCATCATAATGCCAATACCTAGAATAGCCGCAGCAACTTGTGCCCATGGCAAAGCTGGTTTTACCCATTCTTTATAAAGACCTTGTCTTAAACCCGCAATACAAAAAGCAAAAGGAACAAGAGTAAGTGCAAACCCTAAAAATAAAGTAGGAGGATGAATCACCATCCAGTAATTCTGGAGCAAAGGATTTAAGCCTGTGCCATCTTCAGGAACAAAATTAGGATTGGTGGCAAAAATAGGAGCGGCCATTACATCTCTTAATAAAGCAAAAGGGGAACTACCTATTTTTAAGTTGAGAATCACTACTCCTAAAATCATCGAAACCAAAAATGCTTGTACAAAGGCAAAAACCGACATTACATTCATTTCCCACTTTTTCCCAGTTCTAATTAAAAGAAAGCCTAACAATACATGCCAAAATATCCATAACAAAAAGCTGCCTTCTTGCCCTTCCCAAAAGCAGGATATCATAAAATGGGTAGGTAAGTTATTAGATGAATGACTCCAAGCGTAGTGGTATTCGTAATAATGGTTATATATAATGTAAAAAAGGCTTCCTACAATAGAAATTACTGCTATTCCATGAATCAAGAATGCACCTCTCGCATAATTTCTCCAGCTCTTCACTAATGTTTCGTCTTGAAGCTTAGCGGCATAACCATAACTGAAAGCAGAAACAAGCGCAGCTACAAAAGCAACTATTACTGAATAATGCCCTAGGTTACCTACAAAAGTGTGTATCATCAAATTTTCTTTAATTAAAGATCGATGTAAAAATACAAAACAGAAAAAGGGATTTCAAAAAATGCTACATAATAGTCACCGAGCATAGATTTAATCAGTTCCATTGCAATTCTTTTACCGTTTTACCAATTGTTATAGAGATAAGTTATTTGACTAAATGATGGAACAAGGACTAATTGAAAAAGAGATATTTTTTTTAGATTGCTACAGAATTTCAACAAATATTACCCCACTTACACGATGGCTAAAACCGAATTTAAAGAAGCTGTTACTATTGAAGAGAAAGAAGCAGCATATAAGCTTCGAAAATTAGTATTTGCAGATGAACAAGGCATACCAGCAAACCTTGACCAAGATGGAAAGGACAACCTCGCTACGCATTTTATTGGTATTAATAACAAAGAAATTTCAGTTACTGGAAGATTGTACATTGAAGAGAAGCAGGGACATCTTTCAAGAATAGCTGTTCATCCTAATTATAGAGGAAAGGGGCTTGGAAAAAAAATTGTTGAACTACTAATAGAAAAGGCAATTCAAGAAGATTTAACAGGTTTATTTCTTTATCCACACGCTCATTTAGAAAAATTTTATAAATCTTTTGGTTTCAAAACTGTGAAGAATTATAACAGCGAAATTGCAGGACATAAGATCATAAAGATGGAAAAGGTAATTAGAGGTTAGAATTTAGATATTAGAAACTTAGTTTTTTTGATTATCAAATATTTATAACTTCTTTTCGATAGATTATGTGCCACAATCTTTTTCATTACGATGATTGGCTGTGTCGCGCGCTGCGTGAACCACAGCCTAGAGGCATAGAAATTTATATTTCTAACCTCCAAATTCTTCTAGCTTCTAATAACTAATCTCCAACAACTACCTCAATCCTTTGAAAAAATCAACCAGTAAATGTTGGCATTCTTCTTTTAAAACTCCCGTAATTAATTTTGTTTTCGGATGAATTATTCCTTGATTGAATTTTCTGTAGCCACGTTTTTCGTCAAAAGCTCCAAAAACCAAACTACCTAATTGTGCCCAGTTTAATGCTCCAGCACACATGGTACATGGCTCTAAAGTCACATACAAAGTACATTCATTTAAATACCTTGAACCTAAATAAGAAAAAGCACTAGTAATCGCTATCATTTCTGCATGGGCAGTCGCATCATTCAATAATTCTACTTGATTATGTCCTCGGCCAATAATTTTTCCTTGGCACACAATCAAAGCACCAACGGGTATATCTTCATGTTCAGGTGCCAACTTTGCTTCTTGCAAAGCCAATTTCATAAAATCTATATGGCTTTTCCCTTGTATTTGCATTACAGCTTTTCTTTCAAAAAAGAAGCAGTATAATTATTATCTAACTTCACCATATCTTCTGGCAAACCTTCAAAACAAATTGTTCCTCCTTTATCTCCTCCTTCGGGTCCAAGGTCTATGATCCAATCGGCACATTTAATAATTTCCATATTATGTTCAATTATGATAACGGTATGTCCATTATCTACCAAAGCATTGAGTGCAATTAGCAGTTTACTTATATCGTGGAAATGTAAACCTGTAGTGGGTTCATCAAAAATAAAAAGCACTTTATCAGTTTGGCGTAAATTCCCCTTTACCAAAAAAGAAGCGAGCTTCACCCGTTGTGCTTCACCACCACTAAGTGTATTTGAAGATTGCCCTAATCGAATATAGCCTAGCCCTACTTCCTGTAGTGGCCTTAATTTATCAGTAATTTTATTGATGCCTTTAAAAAAGTCCATTGCTTCATCAATGCTCTTATCAAGCACTTCCGCAATATTTTTATCTCGATAAGTTACTTCCAATATCTCATCTTTAAAACGCCTTCCCTTGCAACTTTCACAAGTAAGATAGATATCTGCCATAAACTGCATTTCTACCTTAATTACTCCTTCTCCTTGACAAGCCTCACAACGACCGCCATCTACATTAAATGAGAAAAAGGCTGGTTTGTAACCTCGTTGTTTTGCCAAAGGCTGATTGGTATATAACTGTCTTATAGCATCATATGCTTTTACATAAGTAACTGGGTTAGAACGGGAAGATTTACCTATAGGATTTTGATCTACAAATTCTATGTTGGTAATAGATTTAATTGCCCCTTCAACGCGATCGACTTTCCCAGTACTTTCATTGTGGTTCCCCAATATTTTAGCTACTGCTGGGTACAATATTCTTTTTACCAATGTTGATTTACCAGATCCTGAAACTCCAGTGACAACTGTCATTACATTGAGTGGTAATTTTACATTGAGGTTTTTTAGGTTATTTTCTCTGGCCCCTATCACGTCTAATGTCTGGTTCCATTTCCTGCGTTTTTTGGGTACTTCAATAATTTCTAAGCCATTTAGATACCGCGATGTATGGCTTACTTTTTTGTCTTTTGCTTTGAATATATCCCCTTGGAAAACCAATTCCCCTCCAAAAGCACCTGCATCAGGACCAATATCAATTACTTGGTCTGCAGCTAGCATTACTTCCTCTTCATGCTCTACAACAATTACGGTATTACCCAATTTCTTAAGTTCTTCAAGTACTCCCACTAAATTACGTGTATCTCTTGGATGTAAACCTATACTTGGTTCATCTAAAATATACATGGATCCCACTAAGGCACTACCCAATGAAGTAGCCAACTTTATACGCTGATGTTCTCCCCCAGAAAGTGTTGAAGTAAGTCTGTTAAGTGTTAAGTAACCGAGACCTACTTTATTTAAATAAGTTAATCGGTTGGTGATTTCGGCAAATATTCGCTTAGCAATGGTCTCTTCGTGTTTACTCAATTGAATCTCATCGAAAACCTTCATGAGTTCACTTACTGGCATTAAGACCAAATCTATGATTGAATACCCACTTACTTTTACATAACCAGCATCTTTACGCAATCTAGTTCCTTTACAATCGGGGCAAACCGTTCTACCACGATAACGAGAAAGCATAACCCGGTACTGAATTTTATGGGTTTTCCCCTCTAGATGTTTAAAGAAAGCATCGAGTCCTTTAAAGTATTCGTTACCCGTCCAAAGTAATTTTTTTTCTTCATCTGATAACTCGTAATAAGAACGATGGATAGGGAAATCGAAAAGGATGCCATTCTTTAACAAGGGATCTAACCACTTTTTCATTGTCTCGCTTCGCCAGGGGGCAATGGCTCCATCATAAATAGACAAGTTTTTATCTGGAATCACCAAATCTTCATCTATACCAAGTATTTTACCAAAACCTTCGCAAGTTTTACAAGCGCCATAAGGATTATTAAAACTGAAAAGATTGACACTAGGCTCTTCAAACAAAATACCATCTAATTCAAACTTATCAGAGAATGTTTTTCTAACTGCTTTTTTCCCTGATGGAAATAATTCGACAAGACAAGTTCCATGTCCTTCAAAAAAAGCGGTTTGCACAGAATCAGCTATTCTGTATTCATTATCCTCATCTCCTTTCTTTACCGAATTTCTATCAATCAATATGTTGAAGGATAATTTTTTAATATCATCATCTGGTTTTTCAAGCAGTTCTTCTATCAACATGGCTTCCCCATCTGCCTCTACCCTTGAAAAACCTTTTTGCATCAAAATTTTCAACTCATCTTTTTTAGTACGGTCTCCCTTTACATTCAAAGGGGTAAGCACCATAAAACGAGTCCCTTCTTCAAACCCCTGAATATAATTGACCACATCAGACACACTATCTTTGCCTACTTCCTCGCCTGAAACAGGAGAATAAGTTTTGCCTATCCGGGCAAAAAGCAATTTCATGTAATCGTAAATTTCAGTGGTAGTGCCTACTGTAGAACGGGGATTTTTAGTGGTTACCTTTTGTTCTACAGCGATGGCCGGACAAACCCCTTTTATGTATTCTACTTCAGGCTTTTCCATTCTGCCCAAAAACTGTCTTGCGTAGGCACTTAAACTTTCTACATACATGCGTTGGCCTTCTGCAAAAAGGGTGTCGAAAGCCAAAGAGGATTTTCCTGAACCCGAAACACCAGTAATTACTACCAACTTGTTACGTGGAATGGCAACACTCAAATTCTTCAGGTTATTTACCTTAGCGCCTTTTACAATAATATAATTTTTGGGATCTAGCTGATCTATCGTTTCTGTGGGCATGAAATTCCGTTTATATCTTCTTACCAGAGACCACTTGTGAAGTGGTTTTGTTATGGATGCCTTACTGATTTATTAGTCTGCAAATATTGGAATTATTTTCGGGAAATGGGTATGAATTTATAGAATACCAAATAATCAAATTGAAATTTATTTGCCCATACCTTATCAGGTTTTATTATTTTAAATAGCTTTTTAGAACGTATCGAGAATAAACCTGATAAGGCTATCAGTAATTTAATTAGATTTACATTTCCTTTTCAACTGAAATCTTTTCGCTTTGAGTAATAAAGAAATCATTAAACAACTGAAACTAACGGGGTCTTTATTGGAACTCCACAACGCTAATCCATTTAAAGTGAGGGCTTATACGGGCATTGTTTTTCATCTTGAAAAATTAGATGAATCTCTTGCAGAAAAAGATATGGATGGCCTATTGGCTCTGGAGATAAAAAAAGGGATGGCTGAAAAGATTTTAGAGATGGTAGAGAAAGGCACATTTGAGGAGTTGGAGAAATTACAGGCAGAAACGCCAGCAGGAGTAGTGGAAATGCTTAATATCAAAGGGATTGGTGCCAAAAAAATTAGAACTATCTGGCAAGAGTTGGACATTACCTCATTAGATGCCTTGTATGAAGCTTGCGAAGCAGGGAAAATAGCTAAACTCAAAGGCTTTGGTGAGAAAACTCAAAAGCTAATCATTGAGCAAATTGATTACCTGAATGCAAACAAAGGAAAATTACATTTTGCCGAAGCAGAACCTATTGCCGATGCTTGGTTAGAAAAGTTAAATAATGGTGATTTAGTAACCGATATTGCCATTTGTGGGGATGTGAGAAGGTATATGGAAATTATAGACCAGTTGGCATTTGTCGTAGCTACAAATAATCCAGTGGCTTACCGAAAGTTTTTATCTTCCATCGAAACTTTAAAATATGACGAAAAGGCTGCTGGCCCATTTACTTGGCGAGGTACAGATATAGAAACTGGATTGCCTATTGAAATCAACTTGACCAAACCTGCTCATTTTGCTGGAACATTGTTAGTCAATTCGGCTGCGCCAGAACATTTGGCTATTTCTGTAGGAGACAAAGGACAAAGTTTAAGGACCTTGGTCAACACCCAAGAATTTAGGGATGAAAATGCCATTTATGCTGCTGCGAATATGCAGGTAGTCCCTCCTGAAATGCGAGAAGGAGCTTTTGAAGTAGCACTTGCCATAGAAAACAACTTACCCAAAACGGTGGCAATGGAAGACTTAAAAGGTATACTTCATAACCACTCTACTTATAGCGATGGACAGCATACTTTAGAAGATATGGCAACCCATTGCAAAGAATTGGGTTATGATTACCTCGGAATTACAGATCATTCTAAATCTGCATTTTATGCCAATGGATTAGATGAAAGTCGAATTATACAACAACACAAAGAAATAGATGCTTTAAACGAAAAATTAGCTCCTTTTAAAATTTTTAAAGGCATAGAATCAGACATATTGAATGATGGCAAACTGGATTATGACGATGATGTATTGGCCAGTTTTGATTTTATTGTGTCTTCTATTCACTCCAACCTTAAAATGGATGAAGAAAAAGCTACAAATCGTTTGCTAACTGCTATTGCCAATCCCTACACCACGATGTTGGGGCATCCAACTGGTAGGTTGTTATTACGCCGCGAAGGTTACCCTATTGACCATAAAGCGGTGATAGATGCTTGTGCGGAACATGGCGTAATTATAGAAATCAATGCCAATCCGTGGCGACTCGATTTAGACTGGCGTTGGGTGCGTTATGCTACTGATAAAGGAGTTTTGATCAGCATTAACCCAGACGCTCATGCCAAAGAAGGTTACCAAGATATGCGTTATGGTTTGCTAGTAGGTAAAAAAGCTGGCCTTACTGCCGAGATGACTTTTAATGCTTTCTCAGCTGAGGAAGTGGAGAAGCATTTTAAGGAGAGGAAGGGGAAAGCAAAATGATAATTAAATGCCCCTTACTGTGAGGTCTCAGACCTTGACAGTCTGCTACACTGATGAGAGAATGATAAATTAATGGAAAGTCTTTTTACTCAAAAGCAAATAATCATTTCAGCAACCCTTCATTCCCTTTTAATTGGAAGAAAAGCAAATATTGAACTCTTTATTTCCTTATTATCTCTTCCAATCCTTAAAAACTGATACCAGTCCATTAAATCTATTAGAGCAGAAGTAAGATATAATTTTGACCCATCTTTAAAAAGAATGGATGTATAACCGCCAAGATAATACGGATATTTTCCCATTTTTCTTACCTTACAAAATTTTATATCTGAAAAATGAAAAACTAACTCTTCAGAATTATTCTTTTGGACTTTAACTGTATTAATAAGGGGATATATTTTTACTGTAGTATAATAATCATTCAAGGTATACTGAATAATAATTATCAAGTCGCAAATTCCTAGAGCATAAAATAAAACAGAAGCAAAAAGATGTATTTCAAAATTAAATATCATTTTAGTTTCCCTAAAAGCTTCATTAAGATAAATACTACCTACTGTGGAAAATAGTATCATTAAAGCAAATTGAATAATCATTCTAAAAAAGCTAAAGGACTTTTTTATTCTAAAATTACCCCTACTATCCATAATGGTTACTTTTTTTCAATAGACCAATACTTTTACAATCTGTACAATCCTTGAAACAACGACCATTAATATATTATTTAGTATTCCGCAAAGAATGATTTATTAAATCCAACATATCTACTGATACCAAAAGAATCCCACACCCTTTGCATTCCCGCATCCCTACCCAAAAGAGTTCGGATTGAAGGGGTATTAGGGAAGAAAATATGATAAATATACCATCACTCCCCACCTACTTCATAATCCTTGGCATCTAAACTTTTGATCCACGCTTTAACGAGTGCCAAACCTTCTTGATGCACGGTAGTTCTGCCGAGTTCGGGCATCATTTCTCCTGGGTCGGTAGATTCCATTCTATACACTAAGATTGACTTTTCGGGATGGCCAGGATTAATAGCATAGCTATGACCACCTGAACCTCTGCCAGCAGCAACGGGCGTTTTAAAAATACCCAGTTTAAATGGGTCTTGGGTATGATAGTCTAAAAACAAACCAGAGGTATTAGCAGGGCCTTCTGCTCGGTGGCAATGCCCACAATTAATATCCAACCAACCTCTTGCTCTCTGCTCCAAAGTTCCTTCATTGGGTTTATTCCAAGCATATACTTTAGGGAGTTCCTCCACATTGGGAAGTTCTTCTAAGATATCAAGGCTTTTCCATTTAATAAGCTGATTTTCAGTACCAGCTTTATAAGCAAAATCACCATTAAGTTGCCGTGCTGTTGGGCCAATAGGTTTAATATCTTGCCCTACCAAATGGCAGCCTTTGCATTGGTTCATATTCGGTATCTGGTAATTCAACTTTTGCTTTTTACCTCTCTCATCCACCCAAGCAATATTTTTACTTCCACCCGCGACTTCTAAATAAGCTTCTGTTTGATCCTCATTCCAGATGTAAGGATAGGCTTTCCAGCCTTTTTCTTCATGAATCAACAACCTCGTCTCTAAAATTTGCCTCCCTTTCTGAGGTTTTCTAGCATCTTTTGGGTAATAGAAGTTTTTGATCAATACTGTACCTTGCGGGAAATCGAACACTTCTTTGGCATCATAACTGGCTTTTGTTCCTTCAGGTAATTTTACAAACCTTGCTTTAGAAGCATAATCTGTAAATAGCGGCGTATTGAGTGAATAAGGTACTACATCTCCAGCAGGCACTAAATCTTTTAGTTCACCTACAAAAAAACCATAAGCCGATAAAGTCGATTTCGGTGCAGCCACTTCATATTCAATAGCTTGCTGGCTTATGGAAAGATAACTACTAATAACAAAGCTGATAAGTGCTATAGCTAATAGTGTGAAAGATTTATAATTCATTGTTTATTGCTTCCTAAAATAACTTCTTCTAATTCATTAAGTGAACAATCATGCGTATTCACTTCCCTACTTATATTTTTAAAATCATTCTCAGCATCTAAATTGACAAATTGCGCATTCTTATTGTCTTTAATACAAAGCTGAAAACCGGATTTGAGCTGCTTGTTTTCATCTAACTTATCAGCATCTAGAATACCATCATAAACTATGTCTGGTACATCTTTTCCAAATTTCAATTTAAACCTGAACATTAAACCCAGCCTACCTTTACCCGTAGCTTTCACTTGTCGTCTTTCATAAACATTATCATGAATGTAAATGCCAGTAGGGTAAGCATAATAGGCAGTATCAGTAATTGGATCTTCAGTCATGAAATAACTAAAAATGCCTGTACCCAAAGATTTGTTATTGATGATTTTGTTGTTGAAAACCTCCACATTATTGGTTGCTAATATGAGTAAACCTGTACCATCCGGCACTTTGGCTACAATGTTCCCTTTTGGTGCAAAATTCTTATAATTATTCTCTTTAATGACATTATCGAAGACCCTTACATACCCCCCTTTTTTTTGAATTAAGCCTGGCAAATCGAAAACGAGAATACCTCCAGTATTATTGATGGCTTCATTTTCATACACATCGGCATATAGTGAGTTTTCAATTTCGATACCTGCTACATTATTGATTGCTTTACTATTCCGAACAATTATATGTTTAGACTGTCCTACATAAATTCCCGCATCCGAGGCACCTCTTGCTTCACATTTCTCTATGAGTACATTGCTGCACATAACAGGATATAAGCCATATGCTCCATTTTTCTTATTCGGTTTACCTGTCCATTCTACCAATACATTTCTAAAGGTAATCCCTTGGGTTTCTTGTACCTTGATACAATCACCTTTTGTATCTTGGATGGTCATATCTTCAATAGAAATTTTTTCACTATTGGTCACTTTTATCCCTTCTGCCCCATTTATTTGGTCTTTAAATGTTAGAATAGTTTTATCCCTGCCTTGCCCTTTGATCGCGATATCTTTTTTCCCATCGAGCCATAGACTAGTAGTTAACTCAAAAGTCCCTTCGGGTAATTGTATGGTCTCACCCTCTTCTACCATGATAAACTTGGTCTGAAACTCTTTTTGAAAATTTTCCTGAGCAAACAAAGTGCTGACTAAGAATATAAAGGGAATTGTAAGAGATAGTTGTTTCATTTTCATATTTATTGAAGCTATTGTTATTTCTATTGAATTTACTAATAATTTACCTGAGATACCACTTTTATATATGAAGTAAGCGTCTCATGTAGAATAATGAAAGATAATAACAGCATACTCAATCTCTATAAACCAAAGCCTAAATAATGATAAGAAATGAATAATAAGTCTACTTCAAAATTGTAGCTCGAAACTTCATGGATTTTTTAAAATCTTGGTAAATAAAATTTAATCCAAAATACCTTTGAGGTATAGAGATAAGAACTTTTATATGGTAAAACAGGAATATCTGTGATCGCTGGAGCTGTATTTAAAACTATGCTTGAGAACTATCTGGTGAGTTGGCGATTTTTATAAAGGTGGTATAGGTGAATGCTACAATATAAAACAGCCCCCAAGATAATTGGATAAGCCATGATAAGTAAACCATAAATTAGATATAAAAAACTTGCAGCCAAATGCCAACGTCTCAGCATAATTACATTTTTCTTTGACATTGCTATCAAGGCCATTCCTAAAGCGGCAAATCCAATTAAATCAACCAATCTCATAATTTCAATTCCATTCTTATGTTACTTCGCTCATAAGGCGAATCTTTTGGTTTTGGTGTTTCTTTGAAGCCCACTTTTTTATATAATCGTATTGCTGGCTCCAAAATAGTATTCGATTCTAAAAAAAGGGTTTTGAAACCATTTGTTCCTGCAAAATTGATGGCATAATACATCAATTTCTGTCCTATCCTCATACCCTGATGCACCTGAGTTACAGCCATCTTAGAAAGTTCATAAACACCATTCCCTCTCTTGATCAAAGCAACTGTTCCTACAACTTTATTATTGATGGTAGCAAAAAATATATACCCCCCTTTATCTAAAATAAATGCTTTAGGATTTCCCAATACTTTTCGGTCATATTCTTCTATGTAGAAGTACTTTTCTAACCATTCAAAATTGAGTTTCTCAAAATCGGAGGCATACTTTTTCTCATAAGGCTGAATGTTTACAATTTGATCAATCATTGTTTTGAAATTTATTTAGACACCTTTGATATAGATTCTCTTCGTTCAATTTATTTTCAATTTCTGTAAGTTGTTGTAGAAATGATTCATCTATGAACGCTTGTACCACTTCTTGAATGGTTTCCCACTTTTTTTCTAAAATCGGCAAATGAATCATTGCTTTTTCTGAGAGTGTTATCAGAAACCTTCGGTTATCTTCATTATCTACTTTACTTTCCACATAGCCCTGTTCCTTCATTTTTTTTACAATTTTGATAATAGCAGGATGAGAAAATCCTAGTTGTTGTGCTATCTCAGTTACAGTTAGTTCCTTTTTATGCTTGAGCAACAAAAAAACCAAGTGCCAATTAGGCTCGATACCGATTTCTATTTCCTCATATAATTTGCGTGCATCGTAGAGTAGTTGATCACTTAGCCTCTTGATCCTTGCTGTAAATCCTTTAAATGCTAATTCTTTTATAAAGTCGTTTTCCATATTTATGTAACCAGTTACGTAAATCTATATAAAATAAATGTAACTGGTTACATATTTTATAATTTTTTTTATCAATGAAATGAAATCCAGCATATGCGATGGAAATAACACGTAGCAAAATTTTAATTGGAAATAACCTCTTTCCATTTATCAGTTTCTGCAAATGATTTAATTGTTTCATTCCTCTTTATAAGCAAGTTGGTCATATATTTTTTGAGGAAGAGAAAATCTGCAGCTACGCCCAATAACCCCAATGGTGATTTATAGTCAAATAAATCAATCATTAAAGTCCCACTATTTAATGTTTCAAAAATGTGCTCGTGTTTGAAACTCTTAAAGGCCCCTTTAAGCATTTCATCTGTAAATGAATTTGGGTAATCAAAAGCGGTTATTTTTGTTGTGAGGGTTTGGTAAATACCAAAATGCTTTGCTCTCCAAGTAACTGTTTCGGCTAATTCGATTAAACCACTAGTTCTACCAGCAATAGCTGTTTCATTAGTATGTTCAGTAGATATTTTGTGTAAATCTATACTTCTAGATAAATCAAAAACTAATGCTCTATTCGCTTTTATTTCGGTATTTAGTTTAATGAGCGGCATAGTTAAAATCTAAGCTCATTTTTAACGGTTCGTAAATTTTTTACTTTTATGCTATATGTAATTCCAATTACAAGTCCTATTATCACTCCTATATAACTGAAGTTGTGTATAAATGCTACTACTACGAATTTTTCTATTTCAATTATATCAGATGGTAAATGCCAATGTATATAGGAATATGTAAATAAGATTTTACCACAAAAAAAACCTAATATCCCTATTATTAGGGCTACCATTACCATTATAAAAAAAGCTTTCATAACAGTATCGAACATCTCTTTACCATTTCTTTGAATTATTCCTAAAAAACCTAATAATGCCGCACTTAAAAACCCTACCCACCATGTTGCAATTATCCCAACAATTGTCACACCTAATCTAGGGTTATCTAGTTTTATATTCGGGGCTTCTTTTGTGCCAATATTTTGACCTAAACCCCACTCATTTAATCCAAATTGAATAAACTTGATTTTTGTATAATATTCATGAGATATTGAATATGTGATTTGATCATGAAGCACACCATACAAACTCCCTAAAACTGTCCCAATTACTATGATTAGTACTAAAGCAAAAAATTTATTCATAAAATCTAGTCATCTTGGATTGTGTTTCACAATGCACTAATAAATCTTCAAAAGAACTGAGAATCAAGGTGCCCCACGCAGGCTGCTCCGTCCTCAGTCCTTGAAAATAAAGATGTAATAATATGTAGTAGTTAGACTAGAGATACCATTAACATTATATTTTACTAAAAATCAAATAGAAACTTCTTCATTCAATATTATTTTCAATTAAATCTGAATTGATTTTTTTAACTACAGCATCAATCTCATGCGCCTGATCTACCATTTTATCTATATAAAACTTCGCATTTGGATTTTCATCTAATTTATAAATCGAGGCAAGTCCAAGCAGTCGGGTAACTGGTCCTCTTAAATGATGGGCATTGTTAAAACCATACTGTACTAATTTCTTATTTTGATTTTGAATTTCTTGAGTACGTTCAGTAACCATTTTCTCTAAATTCTGATTTAAAGCAAATAAATTTTCTTGTATTTGACGAAGCTCTTCATTTTGAGCCTCAACTTCTTTCGCTTTATCATTTAAAAGAATATTAGCATCATTTAGGTCATTGTGTATTTTATCATAACTATACTTAATTACACCAGACACAAAGGAAAGTATAAAGTATAATGATGTGTAAGTAATGGCATCGTTTATTGGATGTTGAGAGCCTAATAAAAACACTGTACTTATAATAATGAATGCTACACTGTGCATAAACCACATGAGTTTTCCTATTAACAACACTGAAAAAATAAAACCAGTAATTAATAGTATTGAAAAATTATAGGTAGAACTCGGATCAGTCAATCTCAGGTAAATACTGATAGACAGCAACAATGTAGTGACTAATAAAACCACATAAGTAGGGAACTTATGTCTAAATGGAAAGCAAATGATACATGTTAATAAGATTATTGATGATATTGTAATGGCTACTTTATTTTCTGGATTGGGAATCACATTTGATAGAAGTATTAAGAATACTCCCATTATTATGATTTTCAATAATGCATCAATAAAGAACTTATCGATGTTCTCGAAATCCATCTTGAAAGGCCAATAAAACATAGTATTTGATTGTATGTACCAATAGAGCTAACTAAAACTAAATAGATTTTATCATTATTGCACAATCAGAAATCATATATTTAGGTTAGATTCACTATGATTTTATTTGAAGTGAAGCATTTGCAGTGGAACATTCGATGATGAATTCTTAAAGTGATGAAGCATTAATGTAAAGCTTAAAACACTTAAATATTACTACCAATACTAATTAATGAAGCGTATTATTAGACTTGCTTTTAACAATCTTTAAAATTGTATTTAACGTTAAAATCAAAAACCCACAACTCTCGCTGTGGGTTAGTAGGTTTAAACTTTAAAAGGCTTTCGGTACTTTTTGGTCAAAAGCTTATTGGCTTCTTTATCGCCTTTAAATTTTTCTTTTACCGGATCCCATTGTAATGGCCTGCCTAACCAGTAGGCGATATTACCCAAGTTACAAACAGAAGCTGAACGGTGCCCTGTTTCTACATCACATATAGGCTTACTTCTTTTCTTAATGGCATCAATCCAATCTAAATAATGGTTTTCACTCTTATAGAGATGAATTTCATTATCCTTTATTTTTTGTTCTATGATATTTTCTGGATCAGACTCAAAGAAACTTCGACTTACTCTTATTTTACCTTCTCTACCCACAAATTCTACTGCCCAGCCCCTGCCAAAGTCTTCATGTATCATCTCAATGCCATTCGCATATTTCATTACCAAGCCTCTTGTTGCTGATTTATCAGAAGGAGGTGTAAATTCAACTGGACCAGAATTATCCATTCCTAGACCCCACTGAGCTATATCAAACATGTGAGCACCCCAATCGCAGAAAATACCCCCACCAAATTCTTTGTATTTCCGCCACATGGGCCAACCATCTTTTGTTGATTTTGGCGACAATATGGCATTATAACCACGCATTTGCGCAGGACCAACCCAACGGTCCCAATTGAGGTAATCGGGTGTTGTTTCTGTTGGCAAGTCACATGGAACTGCAGGGTCTCCTACATTTACTTTCACAGAAACTATTTCACCAATGTAACCATTCCGTACTAGCTCACAGGCTCGCCTAAAATTTTCCCATGAACGCTGCATGCTACCTGTTTGTACCACACTATTATATTTTTCAGCAGCTTTTACCATTTGCCTTCCTTCCCACACTGTATGGGTCAAGGGCTTTTCACAATACACATCTTTCCCAGCTTTCATAGCATCTATTGATGCTTTGGCATGCCAATGGTCAGGTAAACAAACAATAACAGCATCAATATCAGTACGCTCAAGTAATTCTTCATACCTTTCATAGGTAGCAAAACTTTCTTGATGGTCTTTTCCTGTATTTACATTGTAGTGTTCATTTACTTTTGCTGTAAATTCCTTGAGTTTTCCACTATCTACATCAGAAGCAGCCAGCATCTGAATCTCTTCTAAATTTAAAAATCGCTTACCCAATCCAACACTTTGCTTTCCAGTACCAATGAATCCTAAAGTTATTTTATCGCTTGGAGCTATATAACCATTACCCAACACAAAACGGGGTACAATGGTAAAGGCGGGTACGATAACACTAGCTTTTTTTAAAAAATCTCTACGGTTTTTATGTTTTTTCATGTCCTTTTTATTAGCTCATAAATCATTTTTCAATTTACAAAAATACCTTGCAACTACCATATCTATAGGGAAGCTATTTATATGATTTTTAGCAACTTTGCTACTAATAGGAATCATATTTTTTTTATGGTGCACATAAGACATTTGTGCTGTTATAAACAGTACTAAAAATGTATAATCTACGAATTAACTTCTACATAAACCTGTTCATTTTCATCATTGTAATTACCTTTTCAGGAAAGGTACATGCACAACAATTGTTAGATGTTGACAGCCTTGCCAATGAAAAACTCAGGGTAAACCTCAATAAAGCTGGCACTAACTTTATTCAATTCTCGGCTAGTACACAAATTTGGATGCGCTATACGGAAAACAATCCAGGTTCTACTGTTTTTGATAACCCCGAGCCAAATACAAGCGACATTTCTATACGTAGATTAAGAATAGGGATGTATGGTAAAGTAGCAGATAAAACTTATGTATACATTGGTTTAGGCGACAACAACATTAATTATTTATCTGGTCAAGGTGTGCCAATTAAAATACTCGATGCACAAATTGAATATCATTTAAAAGATTACTTGCACTTAGGAGCAGGTAAAACTGGCTGGACAGGACTTTCTAGGTTTGCAGCTCCTACTACAACAAGTATATTGGGATTAGATATACCTATTTTTGCTTTGGCAACTGTAAACTTAGGAGACGATCTTCTAAGAAGATTCAGTATATACGCAAAAGGAGATATGGGGAAATTTAATTATCGCCTTATTATGTCTAAGCCTTATGCAGTCCAAAATAGCAAAGGTTATAGCGAAACACCACTAGCAGAAGTTGCCATACTTGCTAATACATCTCCTGCCATTCAATATTCAGGATATTTAAAATATCAGTTTTTTGAAAAAGAAGCTATGGCAATCCCGTATTCTCCCGGTACATATATGGGCAAAAAGAAAGTATTCAACCTAGGATTTGGGTTTCAAAGACAAAATGATTTTACTTGGCATCAAGGTTTTGCTGGCGATACCGTCAAAAATGATATGGTACTTTTTGCTGCCGATTTATTTGCAGAACTTCCAATGAACAAAGGATCGCTTACTTTACACGGTGGATATTTCAATTATAATTTCGGGCCAAATTATCTTAGAAATATTGGTGTAAATAATCCCGTAAATGGAGTAGATGCCAATCTTGCAAGTCTCAATGGTAGAGGAAATGCCTTCCCAATAATTGGATCTGGCCAAAGTTATTATGGAAATATAGGTTATTTGTTACCAATAAGCTACAAGAATAACAGTCAATGGCAACCTTTCTTTTCTGTACAACTATCAGATTACCAAGCCCTTGTAGATAATATGGTAATGACAGAGACTGGAATAAACTATCATTTCAATTCATTTGCAAGTTCTAAGCTAACGTTTGGCATACAATCGAGACCCATTTTTGATCAAGAAACAAGAAAAGAAATTGACCGGAAAAATATGTTCGTATTACAATACCAAGTTAGATTTTAACTTTATCGCTTAATAATCCCAGAGTTTCAATCCTATAAATCCGTAATTGAATAACACGAAGGCCCAAGAACAAGCAAATACTGCTGAGACAATTAACCATCTTTGTAACCAAGTATTGAGCTTTTCCTTTTTAAAAAGCAACATTAATAAGGAAGTGACTGAAAGAATTGTGAATAAAAGCAAGCTGATATAGAAAGTAAGGGTAAGTCCATTAATATTTGAAAATCGCACCATTTCTCCTAAAAAAAGAAGTTGCAAAGCAATAAAACTTAGCACAAAGCAAAAAAGTGATAGGAATGGCATAATGCGAATTAGTAAACCGCCTATTGTTAATTTTTTCTTAAACCAATTAATTAACCAAGCAATAAAAGTTACTACAGAAACTAATGTAATAAGTAGCACACCAAAAAAGATAACCCGAAGTATAAAAACACTCAAAAAACCCTTTTTCTCAAAATACATATTACTTATTTGAATAACCTTTGAACCTTGATTATTTTCCATAAATGCAGTATTAGAAAAATTTGCATCTTCAGTTCTAAATACCTTTTCTCCGGTAGGGATAAGTGCTTTTTTATCTTGCATAAAACCTTTGTAGTAAAGGGTATCATTTTCTATAGAGACTGAGACTCCATTGAACATATCCGCAATCAAAGTAAACAATTCGTTTCTCGGGCTTTTGAAGTGATAATAACCTTCATATTCTGCCATTGAGTTTGCTTCTATTTCATATTTTGTTAATGAAGGGGATGGAATATTTTGAAGTAGAAATGCTTTAACCAATTTGACTATATCTTGCATTCCATTTGAACCATTATTAGACAAGGCATAACCTATTTTATATTCTTGATTATAGGCAAAAGCAGAAATAAACCCATCAATCCCACCATTGTGACCTTGAAAGAGAATGTTGCCTTCATAATTACTTGTATAATTGCCCAAGCCATATCCACTTTGTAAACCGTTTGCAGCAGCTAAGGTTGTATGGACTTTTTCCATCTCATCAATTTCTTCTTGCGTATAGAATTGCAGCGTATCCACTTGCCCATTATTGATAAAGAAACGAATCAATGCGGTCATATCATTAGCACTGGCGTTCAAGGCGCCAGCTGGAGTTCCATTGATTGCATAAAAAGGCACTTCTACAAATTCTTCTTTTTCTTGATCATATTTATATCCTTGAACAAAATTGAGGCTGTCATTCGTGAAAGAAAGAAGGTTTGAATCTTTCATACCTATTGGCCAAATTACCTCTTGCAATACATAATCATAAAAGGAAATTTTTCCGAACTTCTCTATCAAGTACCCTAATATTACATAACCAGGATTTGAGTATGAATGTCTGGTACCAGGACGCCAACGTGCCCTTATTGAATTGGCATCTTTATTCACTCTTTCTAGCATGGGTATTTCTTTGCCTTCTTGATTGTATAACTGATTCAAACGCATATCATCAAAACCAGCTGTATGCTCTAATAAATGGGCAATAGTAATTGGGTCGGTTGCTTCCCATTCATTAACAAAGGGGACTTCTTCTGCTATTTGACTCAATTGGGCATCTAGGGTAAACTTTTTCTCCCTTACTAATTTTAAAACAGCCAAAGAAACAAGCGTTTTTGTGATAGAACCCATCCTAAAAAGAGAATGCTTATCTACTTTTTCCTGTCTTTCAATATTGGAATAACCCAAACCACCACTATACAATACAGAATCGTCTTTTACTAGAGAAAGTTGTAAACCTGGTATCTTTTTCTTTTCCATTAATCGCTCAACAGAATCTATTAAAGCAGGCACTGTTTGCGGTATTTGTGCAATTACTTGCTGTTGAACTTGTGTGAAAAATATAAGAACAAGAAATATGGGCAATGGAATTTTGCGATACATGAGTTAATGAAGTAGCAGTTAATAAATAATTTATCCCCAATATTAATGAAAATAGTATTCCATGCAATAAAAAAGAGGCCACCTTTTAAGGTAGCCTCTCTTGTCTTTTATAAAATAATTTGATTATTCTTTCACTACTCTTAGCGTATGTTGCCCACCTTTACCAGAACTTAGTTGTAATAAATATACTCCTGAAGCTTCTTCACTTACATCGACTTTATACATAAACTGTAAGTTTTCTTTTGGCAATTGGTCTTCTTTTATCAACCTACCCACACTATTGTATATACGAATAGTAAGTTCCCTTTGCTTTGGTAAAGAGATTTCTAAGTTATAGATACCATTACTTGGGTTAGGATAAATTTGAATACTTTGTGCTAATAAAGCATCTTCTACTCCAGTAATGATTTGTGCATCTGCAACATTTGAATATGGAGAAAAACCTCTGTGGTTAACCGAACGAACTCTATAAAAATACTGTGCATCTTCTGTAGCTACACTGTTATCGGTATAACTTGTAGTGCCCGCTATTAGAGTATCTAGTATTGAATAAGGTCCCGAAACACTTGAAGCCCTTTCAATCATAACTTCAATGGCATCTGTGGCATTCTCTGTCCAGCTCAAATCAATACCTGTATTTGTGGTATTGGTAGTAGCTGTTAGAGAAGTTGGCGTTTTTGGTTTATCGGTTAAAATAGTATATGGACTGAACTCCACCATATCAAAGCGATTGTAACCATCATTTCCAACACCTAAGCCTACATAAGCCCTATTATTGATGACCATGGCTATACCCGCACTTCTTCCTTCACCGAATTTATTAAAGGTATTGGTCCAAGTATCATTAGTTGGATTATACTCCCAAAGTTGCTCAGCACGGTTTTCTGTATTTACACTTTCGACAGAAACTCCCAAGAAACCTTCGTTACCTGCGACTAGACCTGCATCTTTTAAGTTTTCTTCTACTAAATCGCCATTGGCGATATAAGCTTTCCCATCCAAAATAAAGGAAGAGGCACCTGCGATTAAATCACCTTCAAAATCTGCCTTTTGTGTCCAAGTATCGTTAGAAGCATCATATTCCCAAACATCGCTCAGCTTAGCCCCATTGTCTCCAGTAGCGATATAACCTTTACCATCTACGGCAAAAGCGACTGCCCCACTTCTAGAAACACCACTAAAATTATTGAGTTGTGTCCAAGTATCAGTAGAAGCATCGTATTTCCAGAAATCTTTCAAATGCTTATCACTATCTGAACCTGTACCTATGTAAGCAATACCATCTATTACAAAACTTATAGCTCCTGCTCTAGCCCCTCCAGGGAAATCGCTTACTTGTGTCCATGTATCTGTTGTTGCATCATATTTCCAAAAATCACTGCGGTGTTGTGTTCCATCAGAACCTAATCCCATGTAATAAGTACCATTTAGATAGAATCCTGTAGCATACATTCTTTCAGCTCCTGGGAAAGTAGCTTTTTGCTCCCAAGTATTGGTAAGTACTTGGTATGCCCAAACTTCCCCTGTGATGTTTCCAGAGTTGGCTCCTGTAAGAATATACCCTAAATCTCCATCTGTAAAACTCAATGCTGCACTTACTTCTGTACCACTAAAGTCTTGCGCATTACGGTATGAACCAGCTGCATTAAATGAGAGAATATTAGAATTACCAGATTTTTCGTCACCTAAAGTTGCGACAACCAAATAATTATAGGTTTCTCCTTCGGTTACATTTTCATCGGTAAACTCACTTATATCTGCTCCTACACTGCCTATCTCCGTTAGTGCAAATGGATTGGCTGCTGTTGCACGGTAAATTTTGAAGCCATCCTCATTTTGAGAGCGATCATCCCATGCCAAACCAGTACTAGTTGCAGAGATAAAATAGCCTGAAAGCCTATCCGGTGCTGCTACTGCCACTTCTTTAACCCTGCCGTTATTACCTGCAGCCAATTCTGCTGCTGTAAAGTCTAATACTGCTTTATTGCTTAAGGCAGAGTAACCAAATTGATTTTGAGCAGCCACTGCTATTGAGGCATTTACTCGTATATTCGGAATAATGGCTGCCACAGAATTAATCTGTTCTTGCGTTTCGGTTGGGATACTTACTGAAAAAGTAGTAGCATCAATACTATCTTGCAGATAAGTACCTACTTCTACTCCACCAATAAAAAACTTCCCTCCTATACCGTACAAAATTTCACCATTAGGAGATAGAGGTGCTTCCCAAGTTGCTTGTATCGTTTGATCACTGAGTGTGACCGCTAAGTTACGAGGAGGAGAAGGCACAGCACCTTTAGTAGTAATTCTAAGTGTATCTGAAGCGGCTTCCCCATCTTGATTATATGCTACTACTACATAAGCATATTCAGTATTTGGAACAAGACCCTCTTCATCTAAATAACCTTGAGCATTAGAAGGAAGCTCACTATTTATTTCAATGCCATTTCTTATTACCTTATATCCTTCTTCATTCACGGCATCATCGTTCCATATGATAATTACCCTTTTGGCACCAATAAACTCTGCTACTAATGCTGTTGGGGCTAATGGTGGAACTGGTTCGTTTAATGTTGAAGCTTCTACTTCTACACTAGTTGAATTACCAGCTCCATTGAATGCCGTTAATCTATACTCAAACTGACTGTTGGCTACCAAACCAGTGTCTTGATATGTTTGCATTCTTGCCCGTAAAGTATCTAATACTAGATAAAAATCACTTCCTGCTTCACTTCTTTCAAGAATTAACCCTCTTGCGTTATTGGCTATATTTTCCCATTTCAAGTTAATTTGAGTTTGAGAAACTCCTTCTGCCAAAAAGGCGATAGGTGCTTCAGGGACTGTAATATTAAGCGAAGCCAAGGTTCGGGCTTGGGTGGCTGCTGCAAATTCAGAATTACCATCTGCAGTTACAGCACGTAAGCGATATTCGTACAGTGTATTTTCTTCAAGTCCTATTTCATCCGTAAATTCAGCAGCATCGAGTACGGTTGCAATCTCTTCAAAAACATTCCCTTCTACTGCAAGTCGTCTTTCAATTTTTACACCAGCACCTGCATCAATTTCCCAGCTGAGGTAAATTTTATCCACATCTACACCTTGTGCTGTAAATAAAGGTTTGGCAGGAGGAACTGGTTCATCGGAGGTAGCAACGGTAATTGCTTCTGAAAAAGCAGAGGCTCCATCTTCATTAAAAGATTGCACACGTAATGTGTAAATACTGGCAGGTCTTAATTGACCTATCCTAAATCTACTTCTCTCTTCAGTATTGAAAATCCTTTCAAAACCCTCTTCATTGGCAACAGCAATTCTGTAACCTATAGTATTTGTTGCTGAATCTTCCCAGCTAATACCAATTGAAAACTGTGTCGCTTTTTCTACACTCAAATTATAAGGAGGAGCCGCTGGTGGATTAGGTGCCGATAAGGTTGTTACTTCTGCAATATTACTTGAAGAGGATTCCACATCATTCAAAGCAAATACACGGTAATAATAAGTAGTGTTTTCTTTAAGGGCAATATCCGTAAATACTGTTTGATCCCTTTCTACAAAAGCAATTGGTCTGAACAAACCTCCTTCAACCTTTCGTTCAATCTTAAATCCTTTTTCATTGCTGGCATTGTCTTCCCAAGCAAGTAATACTGCTTTTCTGCCAATAGCACTTGCTTCTAGTGCTGTAGGTGCTTCAGGAGCTACACCACCTACCCTATAAGGCAATGCTGCTGCCCAAGCTGAAAAATTACCATTCTCACAAACTCGTCTGATACGTGCTTTAAACTCACCAGCAGGATGTTCTTTCAAACTTAAAGAATTAGTAAACTGGCCAATTGTAACCCAAACATCTTTTATATACGTCTGTACTTCCATTTCAAGAGAATCGCCCCATAACAAAGTAACTGACCTACCTTCAACAGTTATATCGAAACCTGAAGGTGAAGCACAAACTACAGCCCCTGCTTCTGTAACAAATTCAATCGATACGGCTTCAGAAGTATGGCGGTTTCGGAAAGAACATATACTGCTAACAGCTACTTCGTAATTGGTTTCTGGCGAAAGGCCGTTCAATTCAAATGAATTAGTGAAACTCACTTCTTCAGATTCCCAATCTGTTGCGTCTATTTCTTTATAATATACTAGGTATGCTTCTGCATCATCATTCGCTGTCCAGTTTAATAGAGCACGTACTGCCCCAGCTTCAAAAGTCAGGTTGGTAATAGGAGCACACTCAGGTAACTCCCCAGACGTAAAGCTATGGGTATATGTATCTCCTTTTATTAAAGGCTCTATGTTACACACTGGAACAATCTCAGCAATAAATTCAGTTTCAGGAGTTAAATCAAACAATATTATCCCTGCTGTTTTTACTATTTCTACTCTTTCGAAATCAGTATCGGGAACTATTGTTCTAACCACATAATTCTCTACTCCTGCTACTGGCTGCCAGTTTAATGCTACTGTAGTGGCTGAAATGATTGAATCATTGACCATATCTATACCATCGCAGACATCATTTTCTGATAAAGTAGTTACACCTATAAAATTAGATGGCAATGAGCTAGTACCATCATCCCCTAAAGCAATGATCCTGTAATAATATCTTGTATTTGCACTTAGATTACCAATTGGCAATGAGCTTTCAGTAACAATTACTTCCTCATAACCACTCACTAATTCTTCAAAAAGTGTATCTGTAGCTATTTGAATGAGGTATCCATAAGCACCAGGAAGTTCATCCCAATTTGCCTTAAATTCGTTGATGCCTAAATTACTCGCTTTACGTGCAAAAGGTCTTAAAGGCACATTGGTGAAAGTTCTTGCAAAGGCAAAACCAGATGGTTCAGATTCTCCAGCAATGTTTACTGCTATCACAAAATATTCATACCTTGTATCTGGTCGAAGATCAACATCTTCAAACTCACGAGTATCTCTAGATACTTCGCCAATCGGGAAAGGCTCATTATTCGGCCCCTCTTCTTTTCTAAAAATCAAATAGAAATCTGCACTTCCTGTTTTATCTACCCAGTTTATAAATACTCTTCTAGCAGACAATGCGAAAGCATTTACATTAATTGGCGATTGAGGCAAAGCAGCCTGAGTCCTAATGTTTGTCCTTACTACATTAGGTTGAAGCCTTCCTTCTAAATCTTCTGCGGCAAAGAATACTTCATAAAAGCGGTTAGGATTAAGGCCATCTTCAACCAATGGTACTGACTCAAAAGGAAAATCAATAGGAAGATAACCATGTTTTAATGGTATATTTCCTGCATCATCTCTACCATTTTTAATATTAAAGGCTGAAAATACTTGATCCGGAGCTGGCTGAGCGATTACATAATACACCTTGCCTGGCGTATTCAGTGCCACTTTAGCTGTAAAACTATTTTGACTTACTTCAGTAATTTCTGGTGTTTCTGCAACGAAGAATGGTGGCTGTGGTTCAGTACCTGTTCTAAAAAACCAAGTTTCTTTATCAGAAGCTCCTTCAAATACATCTGTTCCAGAAACATTAGTAATAGCACCACTATCTAACAAGATATAATAATCAGTATCTGGTTCTAATGCACCTGGGAATTGAAAAAACAAGAGGTTTTCCTCTACATTCACAAACATAGAATCTTGTAGAGAGATAGTATACGCCAACTGGTCGTTTTCAGCGGTCACAATTGCTATACTACCTTCGGAAACTACAATAGGTTCTGAAAATACAAGATTGAAAAAACCATCTACTGATACTAGACTATCGCCAGGAAAAGGCATAGCATCTACTACTTCAAATCCTCTAGGTCCATCATCTCGTATCCACGCATCTCTAGGCCATTCACTTACATTACCTGCAGTATCTTGTGCTACCACAAATGCCCTGTATCTAATGTCAGGATTTAATCCGGTGAAAGGAATGGTAACAGGTTGATTCACATCCATTTCTAAGGATCCAAACCAAGTGGCTTCCTGACCAGTATTTGGGTCAATTCCCTCTAATACTTGTAAAGTTTCTGGCCATTGGTAATTAGAAGGCGCATCTCCATTATCATAATCAGGCTCTTCCAACAAAATATAACTCACGAAGGCAGGCTCATTTACTACTAATCTAAGATCCAAAGTTTCGCCTGTATAATTTTCTAAAGAAGGTGTGCCTTCAATAAAGAAAGGAGCTTCAATGTCAGCACCATCGTTTGTTGTAAACCACCATCTCTCTTTGGCTAAAATTCCACCAAATGGCTTGGCCCCAGTTATGTCTGTTATAAATCCGGGAGCTATTTGTATATAATACTTGGTATCGGTTTGTAAAGGTTCCGATGGTAAAATAAATATTTCATTCCCCTGAACATTTACTTGAGATGAATCCCTGAGTGAAATTTCTAAAGCGATGGCATCATCTATCCAGTTTCTTATTATGAATTTGCCACCAGAAACAAATATTTCTTCAGAGAAACGTAAATTGAAAAAGGTACTTGGCATTACACCTTGCTCTTGCCTTGATGGATGTGTATCAAATAATACAATTTTATTAGACAAGTCTGGCTCTGTCCTGAATCCGTAAGATTGTACAAATTCCGAACGATTTCCTAACAAATCTTCTAATACAATATACAACTCAAACTCTGTAAATTCTGGTAGTTCATCAATTTCAAAAGACTGTGTTGAATTGGCTTCAGTTATTTCAAAAACACCTCTGTCAATCGGAGACAAACCATTTGCAAAAATTCCAGTCACTACTTCTTCTGTAGATGGATAGAAATCGCGGTCTATATCCCTTTCCAATATAATATAAAATAGTTTCCCTGCTTCACTTAGCGCAAATTCTACTAGTGCATGGTTAATTCCCTGTTCCCTAAACCTAGGTGTATTTTTTGTCAAAAATGGTGGCTGATTATCAGTCCCGTCATTGGTTGTAAAGAACCATTCAGAAGTACCTTGATATGATTTTTGAATACCATTTGAGTTAACAACTACAATACCTGCATCTACCACTATCAAATAACTGGTGAAGGGCTCTAAATCATTTGGTGTTTTAAAGAGCAATGTTTGGGCTTCAACCTGAACTAAGCTATCATCTTGGATATTTACGATCGCAGCTATCTCTTGTGTGGCAGCATTATAAAAAGTAATGTTACCGCTGCCAATTTGAATTTCTTCTGAAAAATCGATGGCAAATTCTGTATCAACATTCACTTCGTCACTCCCAGTATATGGGAAGAAGCCAAATGCAATTAAGTTATTTTCTAAATCAGCTTCGGTTCGCACTCTTTTTTCATAAGTGAAATTTTCGAAATTACCATTTATGTCTTCTGCCAATAAGAAAATTCTGTATTCAGTAAATTCATTCAATCCTAAGACATCAAAGCTTTGTGACACACCAGCTTCTGCGAAATCTACAAACCCATTAATAACTGCCGTATTTCCTGTGGCATCCAAGCCATTCCTTACTTGCTCTGCAGAGGGCAGAATTATATCTGGCCTATCTTCTAAGACTATGTAATGAACAATACCAGGTTCATTTATTGCCAACTGTAGCCTAAAAAAATCAATGCCGACTTCTTCTACAAATGGCGTATTCAATACATATTTCGGAGGTTCAATATCAGTACCATTATTGGTAGTAAATCGCCAAAAGAACTCGTCTTGTATGCCAAAGAAAGCCTTATTCTCAAACCTACTTACAATACTACCAGAGTCGGCCAATACAAAATATTCTGTAAATGGTTCCAATGATTCTGGTAAAGAAAAAGCCAGCTGATTAAAATCGAACTGAAGTGCATCTGCAGGAATACTGATAGTTTCTTCCCCAGTAAATGCATTTACGATACGAATATTCCCCACTCCTGCTTTTACCTCTTCAGAAAAATACATATTAAATGAAGTACCCGTAAAAACCTCTGTCTGTTGATTGAATGGACGCGTACCTTCAAGCACTACTTTGTTGCTTAGATCAAATTGTGTATTTACAAATAACCGATCGGCATAAGGCTTTTTATTTCCCAAGGCATCTTCTGCTAGTAAGAAAAGGTTGTATTCTCTGCCTTCTTCTAAACCGTCAATGCTTCTACCTATAACTTGTCCTGTAGTATTAACAATGATTTCACCTGCAAATAAAGCTTGGTTATTGTTTACGTCTAACCCATTGATTACTTGCTCATTTGTTGGATTCTCAAAAGCAGGAGGAGTTACCATGAAATATAACTTACCAGGTTCACTAAGGGCAATATCGAAAGAGAAACCATTAAATGTTATATCCCGAATAGATGGCGTGTTACTTACAAAATTTGGTGGAAAAACGTCTGTTCCATCATTGGTAGTAAAAATCCAGTCTTCTTTAGAAGTGATACCACCAAAGGTTTTTCCATTATCGAAAGCACCTACTACCAATCCAGAATCGGCCAATACATAATAATCTGTAAATGGACTAAGTGGTGAGGGAAGGGCAAAATCAAGTCTATTGAAAGAAATATTCGTATTGAGCACATTGATTGAAAAAACCAATGAATCGTCTAGCATCCTGAAAATTGAAATATTTCCGTTTCCCGCAAAAATCTCTTCTGAAAAATCTAGCTGGAAAAAAGAGTTTACTGAAACCCCGCTACTAAATGGAAAAGGTGACTGGTTATTTAAAACTATTTTTGTACTTAAATCTAATTGAGTAGTTACAAAAAACTGTTCAACAAATCCTATATTTTGCAAAAGGTCACTTGTGACCATGTATAGATAATAATCTTTTCCTTCTTCAAGATTCTCAACTAAGATATTCTCAAAAGTAAAACCCTCGCCAAAAGTAATTACACCTGATGCTAAGGCAGGTAAACCGTTAAAGTTTTGTCCATTAAATACTTGTTCTGTAGTTGGGGTTCCTTGATAATTCTCTTCTACTATATAATATACTACTCCAGGCTCATCTAAAGCGATAGCAGCATTAAAAAAGTCGAAGCCTACTTCGTTGAATTGAGGAGTATTGTTTACAAATTTAGGAGGTCTTGTATCGGTACCGTCATTAGTGGTAAAAGACCATTCGTCTGGGCTATCAATACCTTTAAAAACTTTACCGATATTGAACTTACTTCTAAATGCAGCAGAATCTATTAATACATAATATTCAGTTAATGGGCTTAAATCTTCTGGTAAAGTAAGACGGGCTGAGAAACCTTCTGCTAAAGCATTATTAGCTGATATGCTAAAAGCCAATTGGTCATCTATTTTAGTATAGATAGATATATCTCCTTGATTAGGAACTACTTCTTCAGAGAAATATAATTCAAATGTTCCGTCAATCGGTACTTCTGTTTCAAATGGGAAAGGAGTAGTACTTTCTAAAACCAACCTTGTAGCATAATCGATTTGCGTTTCTGCAAATCTTTGTATTACCTCACCACTATTTCCTGCGTTATCTTCTGATAAAAAGAAAATAACATAACTTTTACCATCTTCTAAGCCTTCTATCTTTCTATTGTATACTTCAAACTCATTTCCTATTTCTACTTGACCAGCCCCTAAAGCAGGATTGTTATTAAAATCAAGGCCATTAATTACTTGTTCGGCTGTAGGCAGCTCAGTATTAGTTTCACCAATCGTATAATATACCCTGCCAAGTACATTAAGCGAAATACTGAAAGTGATATCATTGATGTTACTTTCAGAAACAAATGGGGTTCCATTGGCATAAATTGGCGTGTTTACATGTGCCGATGATGTAGGAACAATTGACTTTTTAGGTGTAAATTCAGTAAAAGAGTTTACACGTAACCCATTATTTATTTCTGTAGCGATACTAACTGTTTCAAAATCACTTTTGCCAAAAAGCAAAGATTGAAAACAAACTAGAAGAAATAATAGGCAAAACTTTGAGGAATGGTGCCGCATAATTAAAAAATTTGGTTGATATGACAATTCAAAAAATTGGATCTTATCCGTTTTTCAGAACTGTAATCGCGGCTTTTACATATTTAGAAACAACCTCACTTATATCATACGATGTAAGTTTTACAGGTAGTTTACTGTGTTATTTAGACAATAAATATGTTTTTATCCAAAATATCGCTTTCCCTCTGCAAATCAAGATTTCAATTTTTTGAATTTTTGATATTTACTGTTTTTGTAATTTTCGAATAAGTATCTGTCTTATTATAAGCTTTATACAGTATTTGTTATCATTTTATCAATTATCAACTATTCCCTTATCCCTTAAAAAAGGATACCGAAACATCTAATACCTTTGATTGCTTCATAAAGTATTTCTGTTTTTTAAATATTGAAACAATAATCTACTCAAATGCTTTTTGTTGATGATGTTACATTTTTATAGCTATAAACCTTAGGTACTATTTACATAGCTTTTTGCACTTTACTTATATGAATCCGATTCTAGCTTCACTCAAATCTTTTACCATCAAGCTTTACCTTAAAAAACTGAAAAAACAGCGAAACAAGACTAAATTCAGCATTAAGGAAAAACGTGAAATGTTTGAAGAAGCTTCTAAGCGGTTTAAAGGGCATGAAGTGCCCACTAAAAAAATAGCAGCCAATGGCATTCCTTGTTGGTTATTTGAGCATATAGAAGATAGGAATAAAGCTGATTTACCAGTAGTCATGTATTTGCATGGTGGTGCTTATACTATGGGTTCATTACACACCCATCGCAGTATTTGCGAGAGGATATGTGCTTTATGGAAAGTGGATGTGCTTTCTGTAGATTATAGATTAGCTCCAGAATATCCTTTCCCAGCTGCTGCAGACGACGCTATCTCTGCTTATCTTTGGATTGCTACTAATTATCCTCAAAGTAGCATTAACATAGTAGGCGACTCTGCCGGAGGTGGCTTGGCTTTATCGGTCTGTAAAAAATTAATTGAAGACAAAGAGCGCAAACCAGATTCCCTTATACTATTTGCACCTTGGACAGACCTTTCTTGCAACTTCTCTAATATGAAAAAAGATGATGCAAAAGATCCTGTATTAAACAGAGATGAATTGATATCTTTTGCCAAAATGTATGCTGGCTCTCTACAAGTAAATCATCCTTATATTTCTCCTATACATTTAGACTTCAAAAATTTCCCACCAGTATTTATCCAAGTTGGTGAAAACGACCTTTTACTTGAAGATTCAAAAATACTCTACCAAAAATTAATTGATAGTGGAGTTAAGGTAGAATTAGATGAATGGAAAAATATGTGGCATGTATTTCAATTATTTTCTATGATACCACAAGCAAACAAGGCATTAAAAATTGCTGGGTATAAAATCATTCGTTGAAAGATGCATTGAAATGGTTTTTTATGATTTCACTTATCTGAAATTTGCGGAAAGACTTACCTCTTTTAAGAATACCTATTAGAATCCAAGCATATTAAACAACTCCTGTTTTGTAAAAAAGAGCATAGAGCCCAAACAAACGCAGGTAATGATTGATATTTTCAATTTTTATGAATTCTACCTGAACTTCTACTAAGTTTAGTTCTGCTTTGGTTCTAAAGGAGCTACTGTAGTTACTTTAAATTTCTTGCCTTGTTCGGTAATTAGACGAGAAGCCGTTACTTTAACCTTGAAAAGCTCTCCACTTTTATGCCGTACTGTCCAGATACCAGCAGATTCAGCTCCACCTTCTAAGTAGTTAGCGTGTAATTTGGTTGTTTTCTCTCTTTGGTTTTCTGGTAATACCATAGTAAATACTTTTCCTATTAGCTCATCCATGGTATAACCATAAATATTACAATAGGCGTGGTTTACTTTAACAAATTTTGCCTCTTCATCCGTCACACAAATACCAATATCTGCTGCATTAAATACAGAAATAACCAAGTCTTCACTTTCAGATAATTCTTTTTCTACACGTTTAAGATCAGTAATATCTAGCAAGCTGTAAGAGACTACATTTATTTGGTGTTTCTCATCTTCTACAGGAGTAAAGTTATATTTTAACCACCGCTCACCTCCAGTTTTAGTAACCACCTTTTTCTCGCCACTTACAAAAGTGCCTGAAACTGCCTTTCTAAAATCTTTTCTAAACTTTTCAAGACCTCCTACAGGCTCATACTCTATCATAGATTCGCCTTGTTTGAGTTTACGGTTGTACATAAACTGCGACTTCTGTTGGGCGATGCTATTGAAAGAGATGATTTTGTAATCGCGATTGATTAATATGAATGCTTGTAGCGAATTATTAAGTAGGGCTTTGGCATTGGCCTCACTCTCTATAATTTTTCTATTTTGGCTATCTACTTCTTCACTGGCAGATTTAAGCTGCGCATACGCAATCTGTAATTCCTCATTGGTAGATTGTAGTTCTTCATTAGAGGTTTCTAGCTCTTCGTTAGAGGATTGTAATTCTTCATTTGAAGACTGTAATTCCTCATTTAAAGATTGCAACTCTTCATTTGCCGTTTCTAACTCTTCAATAAAGGTTTGCAAGTGTTCCTTTACCCCCTCTAGTTCATGCTCTAACTCAATTACTCTTGGGTGTTCATTTATATTTTCAACAGTACCGTCATCAGTAAAACTGAATAAAGGGCTGTTTGGCTCATGCGTTTCAAAAATTACAGCAAATAATCCATTCTCAGTATCTGAATAAAGAAGCGGCTTAACTATAACCCTAACGAAATAAATTTTATCAAAAAAATGCAGCTTCCTGATTTCCCCTTTGCTTGTCTCGTTATTTTTTATGGACACTGTAATGAGCGCCCGCAAATCTATATGTAAGTCTTTACTGGCTAACTTTAGAATATTCGTATTCATGGTTCCTGGGCTTATGCCAAGGAACATCCTCACATCGCCGCTAATATGAATTACATCTAAATTGCTATCTACTACTACATAACTATGGTCAAAGGTATTATAAAGCGTCTCCTTTACCATTTCAGGCACAGTCAACAATTTTTTTGCATCTTTCTTTTGGTTGCCCGAAGGTTTATTTGCGCCTTTAGGAGTAAAAGTGGCAAAACGAACTGGACTAATCTTATCGCCCCTTTTCCTTTGAAAAATCTTCGCTTTCCCTTCCACCGTCATAAACAAATCTGTAAACTGCCCTACCGTTTCAGATTTACCTAAAAATAAATAACCATCTGGATTTAAGCTGTAGTGGAATACTGGAATTACATGTTGCTGTAAACTTTGACTAAAATAGATAAGCAGGTTACGACAACTAATTAAATCTAATTTTAAGAAAGGTGGATTAGAAGTGACATCATGTTTTGAAAATAGAATCAACTGCCTGATAGGTTTGATAACCTCGTACATATCGTCCTTTTTCAAAAAATAATTATTCAGAATATCTTCAGGAACATGTTCAATGGCTTCAGGAGAATATACACCTCGCCTTGCTATCGTTATTGCATTCTCATCTATATCGGTAGCAAATATTTGTATGTTGTAATCTTGTAATCTGCCTTTTACTAGTTTCGCAATAATAAAAGCAAAAGTGTAAGCTTCTTCACCTGTTGCGCAACCAGCTATCCAAACTCTAAGCTGATCGCCTTTTTCTTTCGAAGCCATTATCTTCTCTAGGCGCTTTTCAAGCTCAACAAATGCTTCTATATCCCTAAAGAAATTAGTTACCCCGATAAGAATAGTATTGAAGAGAGAATCTAATTCTTTAGAGTTATCTTCAATCAGTTTTAAATACTGATCAATACTTTTTATTTTGAGCTCATTCATCCTTTTATCAAGCCTTCTAATAATAGTAGAAGGTTTGTAATTGGCGAAGTCAGTACCCGTTCTTTTAGAAAGCTTTTTCAGAACTATGTCTATGGCGGTATTATTCTCTTCTATATCTTCTGTAATGATCTTATAGGCAGAGCTTGTTATAATTTCCTTTAGCTCTTCTCCAATTTTATCTGGCGATAAAACCAAATCTACCTGACCAGTTTCGATAGCAGAAAGCGGCATGCCATTATACTTGGCAGTCTGGGGCTCTTGGGCAATGGTTATACCCCCTACCGATTTTATATTTTTAACTCCTTTAGAACCATCACTGCCAGTACCCGAAAGAATAATACCAATGGCCAATCCTTCTTTTTCTTTGGCTATGGAATAGAAAAGTGTATCTACTGAAGGTTTTGGTCCAGCAGAAGGAGTTGGCTTAGTTAATTGAAAATAATCACCAGAGAGCACGATTTCACTATCTGGTGGGGTAATGTAAATAGTGTTACCTTTTGCTTTTATTCCATTTTTAACCTCTACCACCGAAAGGCTTGTTTGCCTGCTTAACAACTGTACAAGCATCGATTTATACGTAGGGCTAAGGTGCTGAGCTATGACCAGGGCGATATTCCCGAGTTCTTCTGGCAATCTTGAAATCAACTCCTGAAGTGCCTCAAGTCCACCAGCCGATGCGCCAATACCTACCACTACCAATTCGTCTTCTGATGAATTTTTATGTTTCTTTGCCATAAAAAAAAGTGACGTTAACAGGAAGTTATGTGTGAAAAATAGAAGTGTAATTTAAAAAAGTTTAGCCAACTTTAAACACTTTTATAATAAAAATAGAGAGGTTTGTGAATAGAATCCTTGGATTGCTGTTCCTTTCAATCCAATTAAACGAATTATTAAACTGTTGATATATTTTTTCTAGTTGAGCATAATCAAAAACCTCTGAAAAATTCGCTATAAAGCTTTTTTCATCTTCATTCAACCTAATTAATTCTTGGGCATTAAACTTCCAAAGCATTGCTTCCCTCAAAATATTGATTCCATAATGAAGTAATCCTTTTTGGTCTTCTTTACTCAAATTAAAAAACTGCTCAGAAAATTGTAGCATATTTGTGAAATCTGCTTTAAAGCAAATCCGCATCCATTGTTTGAAAAAATCGATGTGGGCGAGGTCTGAACCAGTTTGTAGCTTAATCCCTTTGTTAAGATTGCCTTCTGCCAGAAAAGCTACTTGCTGAGATTTTTCAATGGAAAGATCATATTCCGATTGTAAATAATTAGCTACTTCTTTATCTGAAAATAAAGGTATATGGATAATTTGCAGTCGTGAAGTAATGGTAGTTAGTAATTGATCTGCATTGTAGGAAACCATTAAGAACAATGTATTAGAAGGTGGCTCTTCCAAAATTTTAAGCAGGGCATTGGCCGCAAATGGATGCATCCATTCTGGTAGCCAGATAAGCATTACTTTGTATTTTGCCTCAAACGATTTCAATGAAAGCGCCCTAATAATGTTGCGACTTTCTTCTTTCGAAATATTGCATTGTTTGTTTTCAGCACCTATATAGGCAGCCCAATCGGGTAAAATCGGGTAATGATTTTCTGTGATGAACGAACGCCATTCTGCCATAAAACTGCTACTTACAGCTTGGCTACTTTTCGATATTTTTTTTGTGGTAGTTGTGGGAAATATACAGTGTAAGTCAGGATGAATGAGTTTCTCATATTTTCTACATGAAGCGCACACACCACAAGAATCTTGGCCTGTGGGTGATTCACAATTAACATATTGTGCATATGCCAAAGCCAAAGCCAATGCACCACTACCTTCTGCTCCTAAAAATAGTTGCGCATGGGCAACATGGTTGTTTCTTACAGATTGCAATAAAGCTGATTTGATATTATCTAAACCGGTGATATCTGAAAATTGCAAGAATGAATGTCATTTAGATTAGTGAATACTAAGTTATGATGCCTACTATAAAAAATAGCTACAGACTTCTAACCATTTCTTTTTGTTTGATAGCCACTTCAAATCCATTTTTTACTAGAAATTTATTGATAGGTTCAGATGCTGCATCGATATTCAAAAAAAACATTGATTTCGCCTTCGATAATTTTCCTACAAGTCTCAACAATTGAGTACCTATTTTCAACCTCCTGTACGCAGGGTCTACTGCTAATTGAGCTACCTTTCCATTCAGGGATTCAAATATAACAATGCCAACTGTTTTTGTCCGATGTATGGCTTCAATAATTGTTTGGTTGTCATAATTTCTAATTACCGACTTTTGGCTATTTTGCCAACAAAGTTTGAAATCATACCAAGAAGCATACAAAGACCAATCTGGCAATCTATCTTTCACAGTCAAAAAATGAATGTCCTTATTTCCATTTCTCTCTTTTATTTTGCCTCCTTTGTAACAATTAAATTCTCTGCTTACCTCAAAACCAAGCTGTTGGTAAATCTTGAAAGCTGGAATATTATTAGAAATAACCTCTAACAGGCATTGTTCAACACCATTTTGCTTCAGATATTCAAACCCTTTTAGATATAAATCGGCTGAAAGTCGATTGCCCCGGTAGGCTGGAATTACGCCTGTCCCGCCATTATATGCCGTTTTAATACCGTTATCATTCCCTATAGCATTAATGATAAATGCTGCCACTTCATCATTATACCAAGCCGCCATTGTAGTATCCATCTCCGCTCCTATGCATTTCATTCTAAAATTAAGTGCATCTAAACTAGTATTGAGATTGACAGAATAATTATCAAAAGCACTTTTAAAAGCTTGATGTAAACTGGGTAAATCTTTTTGTGAAAGTAAGTTAAACCTTATCCGATTTTTCCTCATAATTATTATACTACAATCACTTGTAAGGGTGCTTTTAATTTTTATTTAAAAGTATTTGAAAAAGCAAGTTTAAAATTTAGTTAATTTATTTAATACTTAGTTAACTTTGTGTCTATCTAATAGCTTTTCATTCCGAACTAAATAACTACCAAGTAACGTTGCTGTTTTTCTTACTACCAAACTCTATACATTCTGTTACAAAACATTTCATTCAACTATGAGCGATATTATTAAACATGAATGTGGCATCGCATTTATTAGACTCAGAAAACCGCTCCAGTATTACATAGACAAATACAAAACGCCTGCTTACGCAATTAATAAGCTTTATTTGTTGATGCAGAAACAGCATAACAGAGGGCAAGACGGTGCAGGGGTAGTCAATATAAAGATTGATTTAAAACCTGGAAAAAAATTCATTACCAGGTATCGTTCGGTTGAACAACAACCCATTATGGACATATTTGGGAAAATAAATAAAAAATTAGCCAAAGTCTATAATGATCATCCTGAAAGATATCAAAGTGCCAAGTGGATGCGCAACCATGTGCCTTTCGTAGGTGAAGTATATATGGGACATTTGCGTTATGGCACGCATGGAAAGAACGGCATTGGATATTGCCACCCAATGATCCGACGAAACAATTGGAAAAGCAGGAATTTAATTACTGCTGGTAATTTTAACATGACCAATGTAGACGACCTTTTTAATACATTAGTTGAATTAGGGCAGCATCCAATAGAAAAAATAGACACCGTTACCGTACTAGAGAAAATTGGGCACTTTTTAGACGAAGAAAACCAAGAACTTTTTAGAAAGTATAAAGCCTTAGGTTTTTCCAATCAGGTAATTACTGAAAAAATTTCAGAAGAACTCAACTTACAAAATATCCTTATCCGTTCTTGCAAAGACTTTGACGGAGGCTATGCCATGGTCGGTTTAACTGGCTTTGGTGCTGCTTTTGTTGCAAGAGATCCCGCTGGAATAAGACCTGCCTATTATTATGCCGATGAAGAAATAATAGTAGCAGCTTCAGAAAAACCTGCCATTAAAACCACTTTCAATGCCGATTACGACCAAATAAAGGAGATAGAACCGGGAAGTGCTTTAATAGTAAATAAAAATGGTGATTATGAAGAACAAGCTTTCGTAAAAAAATTAACTAAGAAATCGTGCAGTTTTGAACGCATTTATTTTTCAAGAGGATCAGATCCTGAAATTTACAAAGAAAGGAAAAAGCTTGGCGAACTCCTTTGCCCCCAAATATTAGAAGCGATAAACTACGACCTAGAAAATACTGTATTCTCTTACATTCCTAATACTGCAGAGACTTCTTTCTTAGGCATGAAAGAAGGGTTAGAAAAGCACTTAGTAAAAGAACGTATAAAAGCAATAGGCAACGGTACCAATGGAAGGAACTTAGAAAAAATCTTATCTTTCAAACCCCGTGTAGAGAAGCTGGTAATCAAGGATGTAAAATTACGTACTTTCATTGCAGAAGACGAAGGAAGGGATGACCTTGTAGCACACGTGTATGACACGACTTACGAGATGATCCGAAAAAATAAAGATACGTTAGTAGTGATAGATGATTCGATTGTGAGGGGTACTACACTAGAGAAAAGCATCATCAATATGCTTGATAAACTAGAGCCCAAACGTATTATCATTGTTTCTTCGGCTCCACAGATACGCTACCCTGATTGTTACGGGATTGACATGTCTAAAATGTCGAATTTTGTTGCTTTTAGAGCAGTCATAAACTTATTGGAAAAAACAGGTAAATCTAAGCTAATACAAAAAGTATATGACAAATGTGCGCACTCTTTTAAACGTGGTAGTTATGAAATTATAAACCATGTAAAAGAAATATATGACCCATTTACAGATGAAGAAATTTCGGATGAAATTGCCGCTATTATTAAGCAAGAACACATTCAAGCAGATATTTCTGTCATCTATCAAAAAGTAGAGAACTTACACAAAGCATGTCCTAACCATTTAGGTGATTGGTACTTTACTGGTAATTACCCTACTCCTGGTGGTAATAAGGTTGTAAACCGTAGTTTCATGAACTATGTTGAAGGTAACAGAAGCCGCGCTTACTAATAGGAAGTAATTGTTAATTGTTAATTGTTAATTGTTAATTGTTAATTGTTAATTGTTAATTGTTAATTGTTTAACTAAACAAAATTTCTTTATAAGACAAGTATTTTCATTGCTTGCTAGAGCATTAAAACCTGATATATGCTTAAAAACCTTTCTATTTTTCTATTCTCAACTATTATCCTTTTTTCTTGCGCCAACAAAGCTGAACTAGAGAAACAAAAAAATGAGAGCATTCCACCAAAGATTGAATTAATCAGTGAATCGGGATTTCCTAAAAATTGGATTGGAAAATGGGCTGGCGAGTTAAAAATAGACAATAATGAAAAAGATACAGTTTTTCAGATTCCAATGGAGCTCAACATCTCTCCATCTGAAAAAAATGGTACTTGGAACTGGCAACTTGTTTACAATGGTTCTCCTCGCGATTATGAAATGGTAGCTTTTGAAACCGAAAAAGGCCATTTCAAAATGGATGAACTCAATACCATCGTATTAGACCAGCAACTATTCGATAATACTTTTATTAGCAGGTATGAAGTGGCCGGAAATCTTATATTAGTGACCAATAAGTTAATTGGCGAACAATTATTATTTGAGGTAATTTTTAGTAGAAGAGATAGTGTAAATGTTACTGGCGGAAGTGCTACTAACATTCCAAATGTAAATTCTTATCCGATTACAGTATATCAAAGAGCTGTGTTAGAAAAGCAATAAAAAACACGCCAATTTAAAATTAGCGTGTTCCTTATCATTTAAAACAATTAATCATTTATCAACTGAGCAAACTTTCTTCAGTCATATCAGCAGGTTTTTCTATATCCATTAATTCTAAAATGGTAGGTGCAATATTCCCTAATTTTCCATCTTTTAGCTTTCCATCATAATCTTTATCTACCAAGATACAAGGCACTAGGTTAAGTGTATGTGCCGTATGGGGGGAACCATCAGGATTTCGCATAATATCTGAATTGCCGTGATCGGCTATTACAATAGTGCTATAACCATTTTCTAATGCAGTACCAATAACTGCTTCAGCACATTGGTCTACTGTTTCACATGCTTTAACAGCAGCCTCAAATACACCAGTATGGCCTACCATATCTGGGTTGGCAAAATTGAGACAAACAAAATCTACTTCTTGTTTTTCTAATTCAGGAATAATTTTATCTCTAATATCTCCTGCACTCATTTCAGGCTGTAAATCGTATGTAGCTACTTTGGGCGATGGACACATAATCCGTTCTTCTCCTTCAAATGGGGCTTCTTTGCCACCCGAAAAGAAAAAGGTAACATGAGGATATTTTTCTGTTTCAGCTATTCGAATTTGTTTTTTCCCTGCACCTTCCAGTACTTCACCTAGGGTTTTTTCAATATTCTTGTTATCGAACAAAATAGAAACATTATTGAAAGTTTGATCATACTCTGTCATGGTCAAGTAGGTTAAATCAAGTGCTTTCATCCCCTGATCAGTGAAATCTTTCTGGGTCAAAGCCTCTGTTATCTGTCTCCCTCTATCAGTTCTAAAATTGAAGCAAATCACTACATCACCTTCTTGAATTTTGGCAATTGGATCTCCAAAATCATCTATTCCCACTAATGGTTTTATAAATTCATCCGTAACGCCTTCAGCATATGATTCTTTTATGCCATCGCTAAAGTTCACTACTTCATTGCCTACTCCATTTACCATGGCATCATAAGCCATTTTAACCCTTTCCCATCTTTTGTCTCGATCCATGGCATAATATCTCCCTGTAACAGAAGCAATTTTACCAGTAGTAGTTTTCATATGTTCAGAGAGTTCTTCTATAAAACCTAAACCACTATCTGGTGCACAATCTCTGCCATCGGTAAATGCATGTACAAATACATTTTCTAATTCATGCGCTGCCGCAGCTGTTAAAAGTCCTTTTACATGATTTATATGGGAATGCACTCCACCATCGGATACCAAGCCGATAAAATGAATTTTTCGCGCATCTTCTTTGGCATAATTAAAAGCTTTTTGAAGCGCTTCGTTTTTGGCAAGGCTTCCGTCTTCCACAGCAATGTTGATGCGTTCTAACATTTGATATACTATTCGACCGGCACCAATATTCATATGCCCTACTTCTGAGTTACCCATTTGTCCGTCGGGCAAACCAACTGCCTTACCACATGCTTCTAAGGTAGAGTGGGCATACTTTGTATATAAACCATCTACAAATGGGGTATTGGCTTTATCAACCGCAGATACTTCTGGATTTTTAGCAATGCCCCATCCGTCTAAAATCATTAATAAAACTTTCTTGTCCATGCAACAAATTTACACAGGACAAACTTTTATGAAAATGATTCCTGTTTTTTCATCATTTCTTAATGTGAAAATTTAAGTAAGATGTGACAATTGCTGCCAAATTTGCTCTTTTGGTAGAGCAGCAGTTATGCGCATGGGTTCTTTTTTTGTAGGATGCTCAAACTCTAGCTGGTAAGCATGCAAATGAATGCTTCCATTTTTATTTTTATGTTTTGAGCCATATTTAATGTCGCCTTTTATGGGACAGCCCATTTTTGCCAATTGTGCCCTAATTTGATGCGATCGACCTGATCCTGGTTTTATTTTCAATAAATAATAACTACTTACTTTACCTACCAGCTTATACGCTAAATCAGATAGTTTGCTGTCTTTGACTTGCCGTTCATGTGCATGTGTAAAATTTTTCTTGCTATCTTTTACTAGCCAATGTACTAAATGCCCTTCTTCTAGCTCTGGACGGCGTTCTACTATGGCATAGTATGTCTTTTTTATTTTCTTTTGTTGGAATAGTTTCGACATCCTTTCTAAGCCTTTAGAAGTTCTCGCTAAAACCACCACACCACTAACTGGTCGGTCTATCCTATGAATAACTCCACAAAACACATTTCCTGGCTTTTTATATTTTACCCTTATGTATTCCCTAATTGCTTCTGAAAGTGGTTGATCTCCAGTTTGATCACCTTGTACCAGCACACCACTAGGCTTGTTAACAGCTATCAAATGGTTATCTTCATATAAAATTTCAATATTCCTATCCATCTTTCTTTCTAAGGTTTTCAAGTCAAATGCTCATTAGACCATAAGCATTTAAAATGCAAAACTATGGGAAATTACCTTCACGATTAAAATAATTATAAAATTTAAGTCTAAAACCCCTCAGAATGAATTGAGTTATAAGTTAAAACACTTTCAATATATAGTGATTATTAAGGTAGTTTTGCTATTTTTGGTGTTTGTTGTTTCTGAATCTTTTTAAACTAGCTTAGAAGTTATATCACTCTATTACTCCCCCTATCTATTTAATGGGTTTTAATACTGGTAATAAAATTGGCAGACATCTACTTGCGGCAATCCTATCACTTTTTTTCTGTGAGGCCTTTGCGCAACAAAACTGTATTCCAACAATTACAGCTAGTACTCAAGGAAATGAGCTATCTTGTAATGCGATTGATTTTGGTTATGTACTCACTGAGTATTTAAATAATGAGCCAAGTACAGTTTATGAGATTGATTTTGGGGATGGTACTACTCGAACTTTAACCCAAGGCGATTTAGAAGCAGATGGTGAAACCATCATAAATTATACATATAATACTGTTTCCTGCGAAACACCAGAAAGATTCTATACTTTTACGCTTACAGCAAGGTCAGAATGTAATCCTGAAATTCCAAGAATTGTTACTGTTTCACCAGTTCTTATTGGTAGACCACCTGACCCTAGCTTTACATTTGATTCTGATGAAGCCTGTGTGAATGAACCCATTACTTTTAGAAACGATACGAGAGACGGTTTTAATTTTCAATGTGCTACAGATGCTACTTATTTTTGGGATTTTGGGGATGGTACAACCATTGAAACCACAAGTAAAGACCCCTTAGATCACACATATGATGCTACCGGTAATTATACAGTAACATTGCGCGTAGTGCAAGACTGTGGGGAATTTACATTTCCTCTAGAGATAGAAGTGAACGGCCCCCCGAAACCAATCTTTGAAATTGGTGAAGCAAATGATTTACTCAGAGTAGAAGATTGTACCAATGCTACTTTCATCCCTACTCCACCTTGTGTACCTCTTTCAATTCCAATAAGTAGTATTTCAACAGGTGGTGGCCTCACCGAAACGTGGACAATAACTCCAGCACAAGGAGCAGTTTTCGAAAGTACTGGTACTACTACATCTGGGATTCCTAATGATAGAATCATTTTTAACGAGTCAGGTGTTTACAGACTCAATCTTAATACTGCTAGTAATTGTGGAAATGAAAATAGTTGTGTTCGTATCATTGTCTCTAATGTACCAAGACCAGATCAAATTACTATACAAGGCTTAGATATAAGTACTTGTGCTCCTGCTGCAATAGATTTATCGGTTAATACAGCAGTAACCAACATTACTGGCTACCAATGGCAGATAACTGGTCTTAATGGCACTGCCAATCCTAACCTACCAGCAGGGGTTAATACTGCCAATCCTGACCCTTTTACCCTTGACCCTGGTCAGTATGAAGTAGCCCTTACTATTACAAATGATTGTGGGGTTGCAACTGCAGTTGAACAAATCGAAATTGTTGACTTTGCAGACCCTGTGGTCCTTCCTTTAATTCCAGAAGTATGTATTAATGAAACAATAGAATTAAGTACGCCTGTAGTTGCTGGGGCCACTTATCAATGGTTTTTTGAAGATGAAATTATCGATGGACAAACCAATGCATCGTTTGAAACAGCTGAGCTTGGTAATTACAAAGTAGAGGTTTCATTATTGGGTTGTATCAAAACTTCGGAAAATGTAGAACTAGTGTTAAAGCCTACTCCTTTAGCAGAAATTACTCCTCCAGCACAAACAGTCTTTTGTGAAAATGAAACCATCACGGCCATACTAGAAGGCAATGCTGGTGCTAACTTAGAGTATCAATGGCTATTAGATGGCAATCCTATAGTTGGGGCTACAGATCAGAATTTCACAGCAACAGAAGCTGGTATTTATACATTAGAAGTCACTGAAAGAGGTTGCTCTGCCATTTCAGAAGCAGATACAATTAGTTCAGTACTATTTCCTGATTTAAATATAAATACAGCTACGGAATTAGAAATTTGTCCTCAAGAAACCATAGAGATCATTGCTACTGGAGCCGAGACTTATTTTTGGCAACCCAATGTAGGAATTGATACACTTGAAGGGAATACAGTTACATTATCTCCATTAACATCAACCACTTATACACTTACAGGTACCAATGGTGGTCAATGTGAAGAAGTTATTCAAATTGTAGTAAACGTTCGCCCATTACCTGATATCACCTTAGAAGATGAGCTTGTTTGTATAGATGCACCTGCATTTCAATTAGATGTGGAAACAGGTGCCAATGGTACTGGGTCATGGCAGGCTTTGGGATTACCAGACGGTTCAGTAACTCCAGAAGGCATATTTGATCCTGCCATTGCTGGTATCAATGAAAATGGGCACGATGTGCAATTCCTTTTTACGCAGGATAATGGTTGTGATCTTGTCTTTAATAAAAAGGTATTCGTAAATGATTTACCTCAGGCCAGTTTTGATGCTCCTGCAGCCGTGTGCAATCTTACTCCATTTACTCCGATAATAACAAGTCCAGATACCTTAAATAGCAGCTATATTTGGGAAGTGAACGGTAACTTTTTTTCCAATGCTAAAGAGCCACAATTTGCTTTTAATAACCCAGATGGCTTAGAAACTATCACGCTACAAATTACTGATGAAAATGGGTGTACCAATAGTTTTACACAGGAAATAGAAATACAAAATGAAGTATTCGAACCCTCATTCTCTTACATTACTTCTTCGCCTAATAATTGTAGTCCGCTTGAAGTAACTTTTACCAATGGCAATGTGGCTACTAATGTAAATTACACTTGGAATTTTGGAAATGGCAATAACAGTATGGAAGCTATTCCTAACCCGCAGATATTTACTGAGGGACTGAACGGAGATACAACTTATTACATAAATTTAGAAGCTGAAACTGCTTGTGGTACCTATTCTTTTTCAGATTCAATTTTTGTTAGAGCTGGTGTAAGTGCATTTTTCACTTCCTCTACAGATACTATCTCATCAAATTTTCCAGTCACTTTTTACAATCTTACAGAAGATAATGCCAATAGGTTTACTTGGAATTTTGGTGATGGCACAGATGAAATTACGATAACTGAAATTGACTCAATCCAGCATAATTTTATTTATTTTGGTCAAGGAGATACAACTTTCACTGTAACACTAACCGCAGAAAATGATTGTGGTGCAAGTACATTCACAAGGGAAGTTACTGTAATTCCTAATGTATTTTTTAGTATTAGACCACAAAGAGGTTGTGCACCACTTACGGTAGATTTTTCAACAAATTTAACGGAAACCATAAGTACTGTATGGTTATGGGGAGATGTACCGGGAAATGGTATAGCAGGTGGAAATCAGCAAAGTTATACTTATGAGGATGCCGGGGTTTATGATGCCAGTTTGATAGTAGCTTATGATTTTGGGGAGCTGGATACTTTTACTGCGCAAATAACTGTATTGCCCATACTTGAAGCCGACTTTGAGGTAACTGGTAGTTTTTGTCCGGGGGAACCTGTCACGTTTACCAACACTTCGGTAGATCCTATTGGTAGTGCTTGGGACTTTGGTGATAGTACGACTTTTAATGGGGTTGATCCACCCTTAAAAATATATGATGAGCCTGGTACTTATGAAGTAAGTCTTACGGTGGTAAATCCCTTTAACAATTGTCCAGGTACTATCATCAAAACAGTTGAAATTAAGCCATTTGTAATTCCCGAATTTGCCCCTTCTAATGATACAATTTGTGTGGGTCAAGCTGTTCAACTCTTTAACCTTTCTGAAAATGCTACCAGCTATCGCTGGACTTTTGACGATAGTAAAAATATTTTTACCTCTTTAGATGAGTCTCCTGTATGGATATTTGATTCACCTGGCGAGCAGCGCATTACTCTAGAAGCATTTAATGAACCAAATTTAACGGGTTGTAATGAAGAAATTACCAAAACAATCATAGTTGAACCTGACCCTGAAATAGCTTTTGAAGTTGTGAAAGAAGCTTCTTGCGGCATATGGTTTGTTTCAGTTGAGAATCTAAGTACTTTTCCTAATTCTCCTGCAAATGGAAATTTAGTGTGGCAATTTAGCAATGGAACAAGTTTTACAGGTTTTAGTGATATTCCTTTCGAAGAATTTGTCTATGACCCTGAAGAGACAAATATTCATGAAATAACACTTATTGCTACTACAAAAGCTGGATGTGTAGAGACACTCACTTTACCTTTTGAAATTGAAGATTGCTGTGACCCTACTGTTTATTTACCCGAAGATGGTAGAACAATGGCATTTACCCCTTTCAATGGAGGAGGCAATGAATTATTTAGATTGAAGCATGAATTTATAGAAGAATATGATCTAAGATTATATGATAAATGGGACCGTATGGTATTCCAAACTAATGACCCTGATGAAGGATGGAATGGGTATTTTGCTGGGACAGCTTGCCCAGCTGGAGCTTATAAAGGGATTGTAACTTATGGCGGATGTAAATTTGGTGAAAAAACAGAGCCAGAGGCAAGAGCTTTCTTGTTTTATCTAGTTGACTAATTGTAATGAAGAGAACTGCGGTACTAATTTTATTTTTATGGCAAATATTCAGCAATTTATCTTTAAATGCACAAGATATTCAGTATACGCAATTTCGTAATTCTCCCACTTATTTAAACCCTGCATTTACTGGCCTTTCGGGTAGCGAGTTTACTTTTAGGACCCATTATAGAAGGCAATGGTTTCCAGTTTTTGAAACACCACTCAATGCATTTAATGCTTCCTTCGATTATTCTTCTAATTCTCCATTTACATTTGGGGCTGTGCTAACCCATGAAAACATTGGAGGTATAGAAGGAGATTTATTCAGAACCAATGGTATTTCTGTTAATGGTGGGTGGAGAATTCCATTAAAGAAAATTGTGATTCAGCCCGCGTTACAGGTAAGCTATTTTAGCCGCAGGCTCAATTTTGAACAATTGGTATTTGTAGATGAATTATTATTCGACAATCCTTCTGCTTTTGAAGCAGGTACCTTCCAATATAATTTCCCTAGTTTTTCTTCTGGAATTGGTGTTTATAGCGAAGTATTTTGGGGTGGCTTTTCTATGTTTCATATAGATCAACTTTTTAGGAATAGAGAAGGCGTTTTACTCAATGAATACCACAGCCCTTTTAGATGGAATGTACATGGTGGGGTAAACTTACCCATGCCTGTTTTCTACGATGTGAATTTCTTAGCATCGGCCAATTATAGAAGGCAGGAGGGCAGTGAACAATTGGATGTCTCCGCCGGATTTTCTTATCAAGCACTTTATGCTTTAGAAGTGACTTACAGAGGCATGCCAGGGCGTTCTCCCAACAATAAAATCATCAATTCTTCTTCAGTAGCATTTATAGCTTCTATGTTCAATATTCCTATGGGCCCTGGCGTGATGCATCTTGGATATAGTTATGATTATAATTTAACTGGAACAGGACTTAGGGACAGCTCACATGAGCTATCTATTCGTTTTAATTTTAGTACTAACAACTGGCAACAAAAAAGACAAAACCGGTCTGATTTAATTAATATGAGTTGCCCATTATCTAACTCGATAAAAAGAAGAACAGGCTGGTTCAATAACAAATCGAAGAAAAAAGGTAAGAAAGGAAAGTAGCATCCTTTCAGGGAGATTATTTTCTAATTACCTCAAAAAAATACCTTCCACCTCCAACTTCGAATACCCTATACTTTTGAGTTTGCTCAATAAATTTAATGCCTTTAACACTTTCAATTTGCTCATTACTTTCTCTTATCTCATGTCCTTCTGATGCAGGCACAAAAACCATGGCGATAACATTAGCTGGTAATTGAATTTCCCACTTAAGTCCCTCTCCTGTTTTTTCCCAATCACTCTTAATTAAACCTTTTATGGAATGGTAAGAAGTTTTTACCCAATTTAAACTATCGGGAATACCTGGTTTTAAAATTACTCTTTCAAAACCTGGATATTTTGGGTCTGGATTAATCCCTCCTAAATGTCTATAAAACCACTCACTTACTGATCCGAACATAGGATGGTTATGAGACTTTACATTATCACTCTTTTTCCAATCTTCCCAAAGTGTAGTGGCACCATTGGCAATCATGTATCCATAACTAGGATAGTCTTCTTGATTTACAATCTTGTAAGCAACATTTTCTTTTTCATTCCACCTTAATACATCGAATAACATTTTGGTAGCAAAAATACCAGTGGATAGATGACCATCCCATTTGGTCAAAATCTCGTCGAGCAATACATCTAATGTTTTTCCTGCAACTTCCTCAGTAGGCAAATCATAATACAAGGCAAAGGCTTGGGTAATTTGTGTGCTTAAGGTATCGTATCTACCATTGACACCTTGCAAAAATTTTTTATTGATTTTCTTTTTTATCTCCTCTGCTAGCTGATTATACTGGGCTTCATCTTCCGTTTTTTCTAAAATACCCGCAAATTGAGCTAGTAGTTTAACATTGTGATAATAGAAACAGGCAGAAGTAAAAGCCACAGGTTTTGGATCAACAGCTTCATGATCACCAATGCCGAAATCTATTAAAGTATCTGCAGCCACTGACTTCATAAAATCTACCATTTTTTTTGTGGCAGGATAGTTTTCTTCCAGTATGCGTTGATCACCATAAAAATTCCATAAGAGTTGCTGCACATAAGGGTATGCCAATTGCCAACCTATTGGGCCGCTACCTTCGCCTAAACCTTGAGAGTCAATCCCATTAAATGGTGCTGTTTCTGGGATACCCCCTGAAGGCCGAGCATCATCCCTAAAGTCTCGCACTGCCTTAGTATAAAAATTAGGCATGTGAAAATTATAACTAAAAGCTTCGGATGCAGTAACTATATCCCCACCATACCCAAATTTTTCTCTACCAGGACAATCTGATTGAACACTAAAAATATTGCTCAACATGGTCCAAGTGGAAATCTCCTGAATTTTATTGTACAAATTGTTTGAAGCGCTAAAATCTCCTACTTTTTCAACAGCAGAATTTAATAGCAAACCTTCAATATCATTTAAAGAAATCTCTTTTTCATATCCTCTAATTTCCATATATCTAAAGCCATGAAAAGTAAAAGACTGTTGGTAAATTTCTTCTCCTCCGCCTTTCAAAATATAAGTATCTTCTTGAAAAGCTGTCTTGGGTGCACCAGGTCCTCCACTTAAATTCCAAGATTCTTTGATTTGTCCAGCCACGGTTGTCATTCCATTTACATGCCCATCATCATAGATTAGCTCTCCGTATTTTAATTTTACTTCAGTGCCTCTTTCCCCATTGAGTTTGAGTTTTACCCAACCCGCAAAGTTTTGCCCAAAATCTACTACTTGCACATCATCAGCCAATCTTTTTACAGCAATTGGCTTAAGCCTTTTAGTGATTTTTATAGGTGGGATTTGTTGCGTCAACAATTCACCTCCAGGCGCTTCTTGAATGTTAGCTTCTGCCCAAACAGTATCATTGTAACCTATTTCGTTCCAACCTTCTTTTTCTTCTCTGGCGTCATACCACTCACCCAAATACACATTGTTTTTTAGAATAGGTCCCGTACTACTTTTCCAACTTTCATCACTCACGAAAGTTTCATTGCTTCCATCCTCAAATTCTAATTGAAGTTGTGCAATAAACTTAGGTTGCCCTATGGTAAGAAATTTTCTTAGGTTAAACCTTCTAAATAGGCCCAAAGGTAGTGGATTATACCAACCATTCCCTAAAGAAACACCCAATACATTTTCGTTTTGCTGTAACAGATCTGTTACGTCGTAAGTACTGTATAAAACTCTTTTACCATAATTTGTCCAGCCTGGATCTAATACGTGGTCACCTACTTTTTTTCCATTTAAAAAAGCTTCATAATAACCAAGACCGCTAATGTATAACCTTGCCTGTTTTATGTTTTTAGTTATTGAGATTTGTTTCCTGAAGATTGGGTTAGGAATAACTTTATAAAAATCTTCATCTTTGGTTGGGGCTACTCTGTTATCGCCAATCCATTGAGCTTTCCAGTCAGAATTAGTCAAGAGCGTGGTCTCGAACCAAGTAATATCACTATATTCAGTCGGATTATTTTCCTGATCCCAAACCCTTACTCTCCAAAAATACCTAGTAGAGGAAATAAGCTTAGATCCATCAAATGCAATATTGGTTGTACTGTTCGACTGCTTTTTCCCACTATCCCAAATGTCTACTTCACCATTGTTCAATTTCTCAATTGAAGTAGCTACCTGAATTTGACAAGCTTTTTGAAAAGCACCTCTTTCTATTGCTTCAAGTTCCCAAGAAAACCTAGGATTGGTTACATCTGTAAAGGGTGTTTCTTGGTATTCACATTTTAAATTTAGCGGAGTTTTCAGGCTTGTAATTGAAGGCGTACAAGCATTTAAACAACCTATAAAGACTAAAATTGAGAGAATAAAAACCCGAGATTGCATACAAAATGATTTGAAGTAATGATCCAAACTGATAGTAATTACTAGGAATAATATTACAATACAGTTTAGTAAAAAGTAGATTTTAGTGATGATAATTTTAAAAAAGTTCTAAGTTTTGAAGTTTTAAAAAGCTCAAATGACCACTCAAAAAGCCTTTTCAACTGTTCGTGTATATTCTGCTCTAATTATTATATAATTGATAGTTTTACCTTTCCAATTTTTCTGATTTACTTCTTATAGAGTTTATCAAAGCAATTAGTTACAGCTAGTAAATCCGTAAGCAACTCAAAAAAGTCAGTCAACTTAACAAGTGAACTTCTTTAATCATGAAACATCTTCTTTTATTTCTTCTAAACCTCCTTATTTTTAATTTTTTTAGTTGTACTCCTCCTGCGCCGTCTGCTGAGATAATAGAAGAGTCAGGGCCTACCATGGATTTTGAGGCTTATAATCCTACTTCTACTTTAGTAGTACCTGAACATAGAGTTACCACGGCTAAATTTCCTTTTATTGATGTACATAGCCACCAATATCAAATGCCTAATCAGGAGCTTTCAGAAGTAGTAGCTTCCATGGATTCTTTGAATATGGGTGTGATGGTAAACTTGAGTGGTAGAGGGTTTAGACGGGTTGGCGATCAGTTTGATGTAAATGGACATGATTACTTGGTAAAATCAGTAAAAAAAGTAACAGAAAGCTTTCCCAATCGCTTTGTAGTTTTTACCAATGTCTCTTTTATAGGCATTGGCAATGAGGGTTGGCAAGAGGAAGCGGTAAGCCAGCTAGCAGCCGACGTGCAGGCAGGAGCCAAAGGATTGAAAATCTATAAAAGCTTAGGTTTTAATGTAAAAGATACTGATGGAAATCGGGTAGCAGTAGACGATGAAAGGCTTGATCCTATCTGGGCAAAATGTGGTGAATTGGGTATTCCTGTATTAATTCATTCTGCTGATCCTAAATCATTTTGGGATCCAATGGATGCAGACAATGAACGTTGGTTAGAACTAAAAACACATCCAAGAAGAAAACGCGGGGATGACAACCCAGTACCTTGGCAACAAATTATTGATGAACAACATCATGTTTTTGAGAAGCACCCCAATACCATTTTTATTAATGCACATATGGGTTGGTACGGAAACAACTTGGGCAAATTGGGTCAACTGATGGATAAATATCCCAATATGTATGCTGGTATTGGGGCGGTAATCGCTGAGTTAGGCAGGCAACCTCGGAACGCAAGAAAATTCTTTGAAAAATATCAAGACAGGGTACTTTTTGGCAAAGATGCTTGGCATCCAGAAGAGTATCCAACTTATTTCAGGGTGCTCGAAACCGATGATGAATACTTCCCTTATTATAAAAAATACCATGCATTTTGGCATATGTACGGACTAGACCTCTCCGACGAAGTACTGAAAAAGCTTTATTATAAAAATGCATTAGACATTATTCCAGATATTGATAAATCTTTGTTTCCGGGGTGATTGAGTAAATGTTCAGTAAAGATTAGTTTAGCTCAGTGGGTTGATTATTATCTGGAAGACTTTTAGCCCACTCACTAGTCATAGGGGCTTATCTATAATGAAACTTGAACTAGAAAAAATCTAAGCCTCGTCAAGTCAGTCTACTATATTTAGCTAAGAAATAAGCCCTCATTAAACAATTACACATTTTAGCAGTTTTTTTTTCGATTATCAATATTGCGTGAAATACCTTATCAATTGAGAATACGAATTAAATAAAACTGCCTAAATGAAAATAAAACTACTCCTATCCATTTTTATATGTTTTTTACTCTGTTTTAGCTTTAAATTGAAAGCGCAAGAAGAGTTTAACATGGATGATTTCGCTGCTGCGGATGATACCGAAATCAAAAATTTTTGTAATAACAAGGTAATTAATCTTAGTCCTACAAAGCTAGTAAGTATCAGTTATGACTTTGTAAGCGGCTTCGACTTAGATTCTGATAATGGAGATGCACTTTCTACTGATTACAATGCCATTTCTCCAGTTAATTTGAATCATGGCTTACGGATAGATGCTAATTTTCCAGTTATTTCGAAAAGTTCTGTGATTGTAAATGCCACAGTAAGCCATTGGGAGAGTAATTATAATGTAGATAATGTATCAAACGAGCACGGACTGGCCACTCGCTTGGGAAATACCCCACTTCGTTCCACGAGGGCTGGCTTGGTGGTTTTTAAGCCACTCAATGAAAAAAACTTTATGATTTTTCAATTTGATGCTGCTCTGAATGGAGCACATGATTTTGATGAGTTTCAGCCTGATTTTAGCAAAATGAAATACAGTGCTGCCGTTTTATATGGCTGGAAATTCAATGATAATACGAACCTGGCTTTTGGCGCTACGCGCACCTACAGGGGAGGTCGAGTTTTACATATTCCTATAATGCTCTATAACAAAACCTTTAATGATAAATGGGGTGTAGAACTACTTTTACCTGCCCGGGGCGCTGTAAGGCGTAATTTCTCTACTAAATCATTATTGATGTTTGGTTATGAGCTAGAAGGCCATAGCTACTTCTTAGAAGGTGTGCCTAATAATGGATTAGGCTTCCCTACGAATGAATTGGAACTACGGAAATCAGAAATACGTACTCGTATTTCATGGGATAAATCTCTAAGCGATTTTGTTTGGATTAATTTACAGGCAGGTTTGCGTGTTAACTATCGCTTTGCACTCGACCAAGATGCTGGAGCAACTGAAGCCATCATTAATAATAATATTGGCATGCCATTATTCTTCCGTGTTGGTTTTAGTTTAGTTAGTCCTTAATTACATAAACAAACTTAAATTCAGAAAATCTAAAATTATGAAAAAGGCAATTTTTATATGGTTTATAGCGAGTCTTATCGCTTTAGGTGTACAGGCTCAAAAAGGTAAAAAAGCCGATTTAATCTTGGGTAATTGGCAACCCAGTGATGGGCGTTCGGTAATCAGTATTTATAAGGGAAATCCTTCAAATGGGGAGGACGCCAATAAGTATTATGGCAAAGTAGTTTGGCTAAAAGAACCGAATGATGAAAATGGAAAGCCACGTACAGATGTCAACAATCCAGAACCTGAAAGACATAATGACCCACTTAAAGGGATGATCATGTTAAAAGAATTAGAGTTTGTAGGAAATGACAAAGAATATGAATGGGAAAACGGAACAATCTATGATCCTAAAAATGGATCAACCTATAGTTTCTATGTGGAAATGTCTAGAAAAAATACCAACTTACTCGATGCAAGAGGTTATATCGGAGTCTCCTTATTTGGCAGAACCGATACTTGGAAAAGACTGGTGAAGAAGTGATTTCCAAGCATTTGCTATGTAAATACAGTTTAAAAAATCAATTTTTAGTCAATAATCTTATTAAACGCTCTTCCTTCCTAGAGCGTTATTTTTATACCTTATGAAAGATAATCAATGGTTAAAGGAGGATAGCTTTTATAAGTCTACAATACTTTGCTTATGATAATCGCATTATTCATACCTTTGATTTTATTAATTATTTCATTGACTTTTACAGGAATCGCTATAAATGAATTTATAGAAGAGAAAAAGTTTAAGCAACAAGCTGTAAAAACTAAAGGACAAATAGTAGGCGTATTACAAGGAAAACGTGCTTCTCAAGAAATAGGAGGATTCTTTTTGGGTCAAATCTCTGAGACATTTACTAAGAATATTTTACTAATTGAGTATAAAACAGATAATGGAGATATTTATCGTGCACAAACGAAGAAAGTTTATAATGAAATCAAAAGGAAACACTTATCCGTTCATTATAACCCGTCAGAACCAACAGAAATCATGATTGATTCTTTCTATAAAACAGGTTCATCCAAATATTTTAGACTAATATTTGGTTTTATACTAGGGATAATTTCCTTTTTCTTACTAATAGCTGTGATAAGAGATTTAAGTTACTAGGAAAGAGGCTTTTTGAAAGATATTGAATCAGAATCAGCAATTCCCAAAGTAAAGAATATTAGCAATTATAATTTACCTTTGTTTGTAAAATTAGCAAAATGATAAGCATAAATATCAGCAGCAACCTTTGTCCTCAAGCCGGACGGCTCTTACTTTTTCCATTGATGAAAAAGTAAGCAAAAAATCTAGGAAAATATGAACTCGCTCCGCTCAGACAACATATTTTCCACTGATTCAAAGTGCCGACTTAGCTAATTGCAGATAATCTAATAACATCAAATTCAGCTTATGTACAATGAACTTGTTTTTACTTTTAGAAAAGTAGCTTACTTTGGGAATTACTGAATCAGAATTGTACAAACTTGTAATTCTTTTATCATCAGAATATATATTCTGGAGTTAATGAAAGATGTATCATTAAATGTCACACTCATCATTAATGATTGCTATGAGACTGAATAATGTATGTTGTATTTAATCTTCCCATATAGCTAAGCATTTTTTTTCTTGCCAAAATTTTTCGAGCGTCAATTTATCACTGCCAATAACTTTAATTGTAAGGGGACTTAATCTTACGCTAATTTTATGAGAGCGATTGCCATAACTTCCTATATCTACAACTTCATTACCCTCGAGTTTTAATTGATTTCTATCCAAGTAATTCATTATAGCAGGAACCTGTAAATCAACACCTCCTGTCAATTTGGAATGAGGGTTTTCTAACTTTTTAGCAGTTGAAATTAATTCTTTTAATTCTTCAGGGTGTTTTTCAAAATGCAACTCATAACTTTTATAATATATCGATTCTAATGCATCCTCTTGTGATATGAAATCACCGTCAATTACATATCCAATCATCCAATTTTCACCATATTTCTTATCCCATTGACTCTGTCTCTTTTGGCGTTGTTTCAAATTGCCCGCCTTCCCAATTTTTCTTTCTACAACTTTCCAACCCATATTTTTTATTCTACTTACATTTAACTACCAAACAATTTCTATCACTCTATCGCCACAAATAAAAGTACTCTGGGTAGTTCCGTTTGGTTTTTTAATTTTATACTTACTGCCAGTTGGCTTCATTAAAACCTGTTGGTTTACATAGAATTGCTTTCTTTTATGAAATATAACAGCATCCTCAACACTTTTTGAAGCCATTTTTATAATTACCTCATTTTTACTAAGCGCATTTTTTCTTTCTATAGAATTTATAGCATCTTTTCCCTCTAATAAATTAAGTGCTGTAGATGTTTTAGGCACACCATACCCTAAATAGTTATTCCCAAACGGATATAAATGGCCCGATTTCTCTATAATTTCTTTTATCTCAATACCTGTTGCGGCTGGTTTATACTGAAACAGACAAGCAGCAAACCCAGTAATAACAGGAGCAGAAAAAGACGTTCCCATTAAAGAATAGCAAGCTACATTTGGTTTCAAATAAGGAAGAAAGTCTGGTCCAATACTAGAATAACCTGCCTTTAAACCACCTGGCCCTGTAGCACCCACTGATAAAACCCCCTTGGCATCTGCAGGCGCAGAAACTATTTGCCATTTAGCATCATTTCCTTCATTTCCCGCAGATACAATCAATAATAAACCTTTATCTTCAGAAGCTATTTGGGCTGCTTTGGAAATTATTGCAGTTTTTCCATTCATATCTTTGAGTTCGTAATTTTGCTTTGGATCGTCAAATCCCATCGCATAACCCAAAGAAGTATTAATTATCCGCACCCCTAAACTGTCCATCCATTCCATGGCCCTGATCCAATAATCTTCTTCAGCCCGGGTTTCAGTATCTCCTTTTTCTGACCTCGCCAAATAAAAAGATGCATCTACCGCAAAACCAAACTGAGGTCCCTTGACTTTTATCCCCGCAATGTGTTCCACTACCTGTGTACCATGGTCATCAGAGTAGGTAGCCATATCGTTAAACAAATCTTCTCTTTCGGTATCAACAAAATCTTTTGAACCCAAGATTTTTTCCTCTTTAAGCAGGTGTTTTAGATTTTTATTTTTTGACAATCCATAAAAACCAGCATCAATTACCCCGATGATAATACCCTCTGCAGTAAGCCCTGCTTCTTCCATTAATGTGGCCTCCATCTGACTTATGGCAGTGCTATATCTTTTACCGTCACTTAAACCAGTTATTTTACTACTTCTTTTGGTTAATGTTTTGTAAGGTGTACTAATCAAGACTAACTCTTTTACAAAATCTTGCTTTTGCAGCCAAGCCTTTTGCTCTGATGTCAAAGTTGCTGAAACCCCATTCAACCATTTAGATTGGTTCTGTATCTTAATTCCTTTTCCATCAATGCTATTGAGATAATTTTCATTAAGGGGAATATCCGAATATTGTTCTAAAGAAATATTCATCAATTCTCTTTTTTTAATAGCCTCAGGACTCAAATGCTCTCTATAGTCGTAATTTTCAGTGGGTTTATCCTTTAATAAAATCCAATAACGCGGCGAAGTGGATTGTGCAGATACGCCTAAAACAAGCATAACTAGCAATAAACTTAAAATATTTCTACTCATCAAATATGATTTATGCTTCAAGTATTCCAGATCAAACTTTTTAATATAATGTATATCTCTATAAAAATATTCCATTTCAATGGGAATGTACTATAAAAAATGGCTAAGTTTTCCTAAAGGTCAAGATAATATATAACTTTTGGCCTCTATACACCACTTACTTAAAATGTTCAAGAATGAAATATACACCTTTACCTAGCGAATTGTTTGTAAAGAATAGGAAAAACCTTGCTAAACTACTCAAACCAGAATCAATTGCTGTTTTTCACTCTAATGATATTATGCCCAGCAGTGCAGATGGTGTAAGGCCATTTATTCAACAAAGCGATTTATACTATATGAGTGGCATAGATCAAGAAGAGAGCATATTGGTATTATTTCCAGACTGTTTGGAAGAGAAACATAGAGAAATACTTTTTCTTAAAGAGACCAGCGAATTGATAGCCATTTGGGAAGGACATAAATTAACTAAAGAGGAAGCCTTTGAATTATCTGGTGTTGAGACTGTATATTGGTTGAGTGAGTTTGAACAAGTATTCCCGTCGCTAGCTTATGAAGCCAAAAATCTTTATTTAAACACCAATGAACACTTAAGGGCTACCATTGAAGTAGAGACAAGAGACACTCGTTTTATTAAGCATTGTAAAGAACGGTATCCTTTACATGAATTTGAGCGTCTTGCCCCTTTTATGCATTATTTAAGGGCTATAAAATCTGAACATGAAGTGGCTGCCATACAAACTGCTTGTAATATAACAGCTAAAGCTTTTAATAGAGTTTTAGAATTTGTAAAACCAGGAGTTTGGGAATTTGAAATAGAAGCAGAAATTACCCACGAATTTTTAAAAAGTCGCTCAAGAAGACATGCTTATGATCCCATTATAGCATCTGGGGGAAACTCTTGTGTACTTCATTATATAAGCAATGATCATCAATGCCAAGATGGTGATTTACTTTTGCTCGATTTTGGTTGTGAGTACGCCAATTATGCTTCAGATTTAACTAGAACTATACCTGTAAGTGGTAAGTTTACTGAAAGACAAAAGGCAGTGTACAGTGCTGTTTTAAGGGCACAAAAAGAAGCGATAAGCTTGTTAGTACCGGGCAATACCCTAAAAGACTATCATAAAGAAATAGGACTGTTTATTGAAAAAGAATTAATTGATTTGGGATTGTTAGATGCACAAGAAGTAAAAAATCAAAATCCTGATAAACCATTATTCAGAAAATATTTTATGCATGGTGTTTCACATCATTTAGGTTTAGATGTACATGATTATGGCAGTAAAAACAGAAAATTTGAAGAAGGAATGGTATTTACTTGTGAACCTGGTATTTATATAAGAGAAGAAAATATAGGGATTAGGATTGAAAATGACTTATTAATTACCAAGGATGGACCAGTCGATTTAATGAAAGATATACCAAAAGAAATTGAAGAAATTGAGGAAATTATGAATAGCTAGTAAATAAAAATGCCAACCCAAAGGGTTGGCATTTTGCTTAATTATGAAATGGTTTTAAAATTACTCACTTACTATTAATTTCTTTGTTTTAGAGAAGTTTTCTCCTTGCATTGAAATAGAAAGAAAATATAAGCCAGGAGCTAATTTTTCAGTAGGATTCAAACTTATTTGAGAAAAGTCCGAACCAAATTGAAAATCTTTTGAAAGCACTACTTTACCAATCGTATTGTATAATTTAATTTGTAGTGCAGTACTTATATTTCCATCAATTTCTAAGTTAATTGGTCCACCCCTATAAGGATTCGGATAAACACTAAAATCGAAGTCATCATAGTTTACTACATTTTCAGTAGGTAAACTATTATTATCGGCTGTACGTACCTCTGCATGTAGGTACAAAGCCTGCCCCATAAACAACACAGCGGCAAGCATTTGGATAATTAATTTTCTAGTAATTGTTTTTTTCATAATTAAGCTATCTAAAAAGTAATATTAAATCTTTGTGAGAATATAATAAAGTAAGTTTTTCTCAATATGGCTTTATCCTATTCCAAACTTCCTTTAATTAATCTATTGTCTTTTTTTATTTAAGTAACCTCTATTATTCTATATGTTAAATATACCTTTATGGTTGCCAGTAAATGTGATTTTAACTTTTTTTCACATACACTTTAACGCTTTTAAAGATTTATAAAATTAGACGCCAGTTTCTGATAAAAGGTTGGAATGCAAATCAAAAAATTAAAAAAATCTAATCGCTATTAAGGAGTATTAACTTAAATGACTAAGTCTATGTTTTAAAAATAATACAGGTGTCTTCACACTTACATTTCTCATCTCCCTGTATTTCTTCCATAATGCTTTATTCCTTATTCCTCTATCGTTTGCATAGGTATCCGCTATTTTATTAAATAACCATCTACCAGGATTTGCATTAGCTTCTAATACCAAAGGCTGCAAATTTTTATCTAGCAACACATCAAAAGCAACTTCACAAAAATCACCCCATTCTTTATGGAAAACTTCACAAAGTGAAAGACATTTTTTTTTTGTTTCCTCAATTAAAAATATAGTATCTGTATTTTTAGGCAGTAGAGAAGCTACTTCTTCTATACCCAAACCATCTCCTCCACCTTTAAGATTTGAAATGTACCCACCGCTTTTCCCAAGTCTAATACCCATACCAGAAATCTGATAAGTTGTACCTGTATTCTGCACCATTATCCTAATATCGAATGGCTGCCTATCTAATGAAATTGGAAAAATCGCTGGCTGTATAATATGTTCTGGAAATCTCTCAAAAAATTGATTGAAGCTATCAGCATCAAATGTAAAAACACCAACTTCTGAAGTGCATGAATATTTATCCTTACTGAACTTGATTTGATTTACTCCTCTTCCATTTGAAGCATTTTTTGGTTTAAGATATACAGCCCCAAATTCTTCTAGCCACTTTTTTAATTGTGGTTCTTTAAAATCCTTTGGTAGTAGTGTTGGAATATCAGCTATGTTATTTCTTTGTAAGAATTGATGAAACAACCATTTATCATTTAAAATATCAACAAGTGGCAATGGGTTTGCAAAAACTACTTTATTCTCAACACAAAACCGCTTAAACTTTTCTGATATTTCTAACTCATTTTTGTCTGAACTACTAAAACGATAATAAACTAGCTTTGGAAGCTCAGCTACTACCCCTTCCCAATTTCCATTTTTATTTATATAGCCTTTTAGTAGTTCGTTTCCTGTTATTTGTTCAAGAGGGTCAATATAAAATAAACTTAGCCCAAGAGAATCTGCAGCTTCTTGTAATTCATTAAAATAAAACGTCTGGAAACCAAATGGTGGGAATTGATTGTGGGTTTTACCGGTAATCAGGACATCGAACATGACATTATTTTCCTGTATTTCTTTTGTACAGTTTATTTAGTTTTCACTTTACAGGTTGCTTTCACCATCGCTACTTTTTCAGCTAGCTCAGCCCTGGTATTTGCAGTAATGGTAACATGCCCCATCTTCCGATACGGTTTGGTAATCTTTTTTCCATATAAATGCACATGTACGCCAGATACTGCTAAAATTTTCTCAATACCTTCATAATGCGCTTCTCCGGTATAGCCAGCCTCCCCCAATAAATTTACCATGGCAGAGGGACATAAGATTGCTGTGTCTCCCGGTGGTAAATTTAAAATTGAACGTAGATGTTGTTCATATTGTGAAGTGATATTGGCTTCGATAGTTTGATGCCCACTATTGTGTGGTCTAGGTGCTATTTCATTAATTAGCACTTCATCTTCTTGATTAACGAACATTTCTACTGCAAGCAATCCTACAAACTCTAGTTCATTGATTAATCTCAAGGCCAATTCTTTTGCTTTTGACTCAATTTCTGAAGGAATATCTGCCGGAGCAATGAGGTAATCTACTAAATTTTGCCCTTCATGATATACCAATTCTACTGCTGGAAAAGTACCGGTCTCAGCAGATTCATTCCTAGAAACTATTACTGAAATTTCTTTTTTGATATTTACTGCCTTTTCTAATAGTCCTTCTCCTGGTAAAGCTTTGGTTATATCACCTAGGCTTTCAATTTTTTGTACGCCCCTTCCATCGTAACCGTCTTTGGCACTTTTTTGAAAAGCAGGTAAAAATGTTTTGTGCTGCTCTATTTCTTCAGGAGCTCCAATTAATACAAAATCTGAAGTAGGAAAACCATGGTCTTTATAATATTGCTTCTGTAATCTTTTATCTTGAATCATACTTATAATGTTGGGTTGGGGAAAGACCTTAACCCCACTTTCTTGCAACACTTTAAGTGCTTCTGTATTTACCTTTTCAATTTCTATGGTCAATACATCCAGATTGTTACCGAATTGAAGAACAGTGTCATAATCTTGTAGTGAGCCTTGCGTAAAGTAAGGTGTTAGTTTGCTACAAGGAGCTGTAGCATCAGGATCTAAAATCCGTAGGTCAATATTAAAATCTGCAGCCGACTGAATGAGCATTTTGCCCAGTTGTCCACCACCTAATACACCTGCTTTCAGACTTGTAAATGCTTTCACTGTTTATAGTTTGGTATCCAGTTAAGTTTTATCTTGGATTAATCATAGATCAAAACCAATATCTTTTCGAAAATATTTCCCTTCAAATTTAATTTTTTCTGCCTCGCTATAAGCTTTTGCCAATGCTTCATCTTTGTCTTTTCCAAAGGCAGTTACACTCAGTACTCTTCCTCCATTTGTTACCACTTCTCCATTGCCATTTTTAGTTGTTCCTGCATGAAACAACAAAACATCTTCTGTACTTTCAAAACCATTCATTACTTTTCCTTTGGGATAACTGCCTGGATAACCTCCTGAAACAAGCATTAAGGTAGTAGCCGATTCAGGTTTAATAGCCAACACTTGTTTTCCGATAGTTCCATTGGCGGTAGCTTCCATCAAGTCCATAAAATCGGAATCTATTCTTGGTAAAACTACTTCTGTTTCTGGATCACCCATACGTACATTATATTCAATTACATAAGGCGCACCTTTTACATTCATCAGGCCAATAAATATAAAACCCTTATAAGTAATCCCTTCTTTTTGCAAACCAGTAATGGTAGGTTTTACCACTTCATTTTCTACACGTTGTAAAAAGTTACCCTTGGCAAATGGTACAGGCGAAACTGCTCCCATCCCACCAGTATTTAAACCTGTATCGCCCTCCCCGATTCGTTTATAATCCTTGGCCTCGGGTAAAATCAGGTAATCTTTTCCATCAGTTAATACAAAAACCGATAACTCTATACCCGATAAATATTCTTCGATTAACACACTTTTACTTGCCTCCCCAAATTTTCCAGCCAACATTTCTTGTAAGGTTTCTTTGGCTTCATCTATTGATTCAGTAATGATCACTCCTTTACCAGCAGCAAGTCCATCTGCTTTCAATACATAGGGGGCACTTTGCTTGTCTAAGTATTCCAAGCCAGCTTGGAGCGTTTCAGCCGTAAAAGTTGCTGCTCTTCCAGTAGGAATGCCATACTTCTCCATAAATACTTTAGAGAAATCCTTACTGCCTTCTAATGCTGCTCCTTGCTTATCGGGCCCGATAACATGAATATGTTGCAGCTTTTCATCCGCTTTAAAAAAATCTACAATACCTTCTACTAAAGGAACTTCTGGACCAACTACAACATACTTGATATCATTTTCCAAAGCAAAATGAGCCATCTTTTCAAATTCAGTTACTCCGATTGCTACATTGGTAGCCACTGTAGAGGTTCCTGCATTACCTGGCGCTACATATAAATTATTTACCTGAGCACTTTTGCTTAACTTCCAAGCAAAAGCATGTTCCCTTCCACCTGATCCAACGATCAATACATTCATGATTTTTCTGACGATTTTTATAATTTCAAGCAAATATTAAAAAATTAACAGCAACAGGGAAATTATTTGTTGTAAAGTGTTATACCTATCTATACAATTAATTTTCGGCACAAAAAAACTAAACCAAAGGTTACAACTCGGCATAATGAAAAGATACTTTCTTTTACTTTTACTTATACCTATTTCCCTCTATGCATTCATTACCTTGAAAGCACAGCAAACTATAAGGGTTGCGGTAGCTGCTAACATGGCATTGCCCATGCATGAAATTAAAAAAGCTTTTGAAAGTGAGTATCCTGAAGTTTCAATTGAAATTATTTCTGCATCTTCTGGAAAATTAACTGCTCAAATTAGCAATTATGCACCTTTCCATATATTCGTTTCCGCTGATATGCAATACCCGAAAAAATTATATGAAAATGGTATTTGCAAACAAAAACCTGCTGTAATTACAAATGGGAAGCTTGTAATTTGGAGCAAAGAAAAGTTTACTAACCATGATAATAGTAGTCTAATTAGTTTGATTGAAGGAAATAGGGTGAAAAATATAGCTATTGCTGAGCCAGTACTCGCACCGTATGGAACTAACGCAAAAAATTGGCTGCAAAAAAAGGGGGTTTGGGAAAAAGTAAAAGACAAATTGGTTTATGGGGAAAATGTAGGTAAAGTAAACCAATATATATTTTCTGAAAGTGTAGAGATTGCTTTTACTGCTTCTTCAGCAGCAAACAGTACCCAACTTTCTAAAAAAGGGCATTGGATACCAATCTCGAACTGGACAGGTATACCTCATGGAGGGATGATTTTAGATTACGGTATTCAAAATCAAGCACAAGCCAGTGAAACTTTTTTTAACTTCTTAATGAGTGCTGAATCAAAAAATATTTTAGAAAACTTCGGCTATAGCACTGAGTTAAACTAATAGTAACTAAGAACACAAATCTATTCGACGCGTTCATTATTACTTTGAGTAAAAACAATTCAATAAAAGCATAACCCTCTTATGCTACTCTAAAATTTGTATCGAATTATTTATGAAAAATTGCTTATTAATCTAAATAAGCTTTAATCCGTTGAAGCATTTCCATGGTTTGATTCATTCTATCCATTAGATCGATGGAAAAGGGTTCTTCCATTCTTTCATCTAAATGATAAAAGATACGCAATGCCTTTTCAAAACAGTGACGGCTTTTCTCAAACTCTTCAATGGTAAAATAAATTTCACCTTCCATCATGAGTAACTCGGCTAAAACATTTAGTTGAAAACCATTTAATTGCCTATGATCTTCCAATAAAATCATTAAATCTTCTACTGGCATCTTTCTCGGAACACTTACGTCAAAATCGAAGCTTTCTTTACTTATATTATTGATAATTTCAAGTGCTTCTGTGAAGTAACCAGCTTCGCGCATTTTAAAAATTGTTTCTTGCACTTTCTTAAATTCACCTAGTAATTTCTGTGTAATTTGCCTTATTTCGTCCATGATGATAAGTTTTTACTCTTGAGATATAACAGAAGTAGGATTTATTTATGATAGTTGCTTCCTAAAATTTAATCAATCATTTTAAAATTCTTTATCAAACAAGGCAATTTTGTATATTGGCGAATAATCTGAAAATGAAAAGACATGACTAATTTCACCGCCGAGTTGATCGGCACAATGATTTTGATTACCCTTGGATGTGGCATTAATGCAGGCAATTCACTTACAAACTCTTTTTCAAAAAACACTGGCTGGATAGGAGTCGCTTTCGGTTGGGGTTTTGCCGTGGCCATTGCCGTTTATGCCGTAGGGGAGTATAGTGGTGCACACATTAATCCTGCTGTTACCTTTGCACTTGCTGTAAATGGAGATTTAGCTTGGAGCGAAGTACCTATTTATATTTCTGCACAAGTTATTGGTGCATTGATTGGAAGTACGCTAGTTTGGTTTCAATACCTACCCCACTGGAAAGCTACAGAAGAAGCTTCCGTAAAGTTGGGGGTATTTGCCACAAGCCCTGCGATGAAAAATAATTTCCCGAACTTGGTTAGTGAGATTATTGGTACTTTTATTTTAATCTTAGGCTTGCTATCTATAGGGGCCAATAAATTCTCTGATGGTTTAAACCCGTTAATTGTTGGTTTTCTGATTGTAAGTATAGGTCTTTCATTAGGAGGCTCTACAGGTTATGCTATTAATCCTGCAAGAGACTTTGGCCCTCGATTGGCGCATTTCTTATTGCCAATTAAAGGAAAAGGGGACTCAAACTGGGGATATGCCTGGATTCCGATAATCGGCCCAATTATGGGAGGAATTTATGCGGCAGTATTTTATAAAGCTTTTTTTGAGCAACAATTTGGCACCATGTTCTGGATCATGAGTATTGTGACAGGAATTGTTTTAGTCCTTGCATGGTTTAGTGAAAAAAGTAAAGATGCTTAGTATAGATGAAATACTGTTTGATTTTCAATTAACAATTCTATTATCTTTTACTATAACTGTAATTAGTAGCTACTAAGAAAAGATACTTTATGAAGTTTATTTCCCATATCTTTAAGAATATACTACAAAAATATTGCTTCTACTTTATTTTTTTCTTTGTTGTCATACACTCAGGCAGTGCTAATCCTACTAAAAGTTTTAATCAATTACAGGAGGAGCCTCCTGCTGTTACTAAACTGACAAAAAGTTTATCCTACCCATATTTCAAGAAATATGCTCATCCGTTATTGAGTCCATTTAGTTTTTATATAGGAGGAGGCATTACAGCCTATGCTGGAGATTTAAGTACTCCACCTGACTTTGCCAACCAAAAAAATCACCTTACACCTTTAGTAAACCTAGGGATTTCTTATAGGCTGACACATTATATTTCATTAAGGGCAGATATAAATGGTTTTCAGCTTTATGCTACACCTGCAAATAACAGTGACCTATTGGTAGGCTTTAAGTCAAATAATGTAGAGGGTTCGCTCATATTGGTACATGAGTTTATATCTAAAAGCAGTATTGAGAATTATACAAAGAGATTTTCGCCCTACATTTTTGGTGGCATTGGTGGTGTTTTATTTCAACCACGGTCCATTGAAGATGAAAGCAACTTATTAAATGTAAGCGATACTACCGTAAACAACTATGCTAGGGTTATACCTGTTGGTGTCGGTTTTAAGTATTACCTGCATGAAAGTATTAATATTGAATTAGAAGGCGGACTCAGGATTACCCAAACCGATATTATTGATGGAAATATCGGAATAGATAAAAATGAAAGAAACGATATGTACTTTTTCTTAGGTGCTCGATTAACTGTTCAGCTTCTTACAAAATACCGCTACAAACGACATTTAAGAAGGAAGGTAAATAAGTAGGCTTGGTATAATTAAATTCTAATCAATTAGCTTAACCCCTAGCCCAGCTTGGCCATTAATACGCATCTTCCCTTCTTCTAAAATAAATCCGCCGCTCACTACATCTTTGGCCAAATCTAAACTTCCGTCTAAATCTATGTATTTGGTATGCGGACATGCAAGCGCAGCGTGCAAGGCAGCTGTGATACTAATGATGCTTTCATCGTTACATCCCCACATTAAATCAATGCCACTGTTTTGGGCAATAGTAGCAATTTCTAAAGCCTTGCTCACCCCTCCACATTTCATTAATTTAATGTTGAAAATGCCACAGGCCGCTGGTGGAGATGCCAATTCAAAAGCACTTTGAGGAGAAATTAAGGATTCATCAGCGGCAATTAGTGCTTTTAGTTCTTGAGGTAACTCCCTCATGGGCGCTATATTTTTAGCATCTATGGGTTGCTCAATAAGCTCTATTTCTAGTGACTTTGTTTTTTGATGGAAGTCACTGATTTGTTCAAAATTATATCCTTGGTTTGCATCTATACGCACTAGAATATCTTTACCATATTTCTCTCTGATCTTCACCAGTCTTTCAATATCTTCTTCGAAAGATATACCTAGTTTTACTTTTAGAATTTTAAAGCCTCTTTCTACATATTCTGTTGCTTCTTCTAGCGTCTCTTCTACATTCTTTATACCTATTGTAATTGAGGTATAGAGTGAAGTTATTTTCTGACCTAAAAAGCTTGCTAAAGGGATACCTAGATATTTTGTAAAAGCATCATACAAAGCAATATCTAGTGCTGAACGTACCCCTGGTTGCAATGGATAACGCTTATTTACTTCGAACAATAGTTGTTGTACGTGCCTGATATCTTGTCCAACTAGCCAGCTAAAATCATCTGCTGCTAAACTGGTAATTGTCTCTTCCAGAGATTCATTGACTACATAAGGGCTTGGATTACTTGAACCTAAACCGTAACTGCCATCTTCTAAGGTGATGGTTACCAAGCTAACTGCAACTGAGTCTACTGTTTTATAAGCAATAGAATAAGGCCTTAGCAAGCCAAGTTCCTTTTTAGCAGAAGTTACAGAGGCAATTTTCATGAGTATTCAGGTTTTGAATCGGGAAAGAAAAAATTTTAAATCTATTTAAATAGGGAAAAACCTTATATCTAGGTTAGTTATTATTTATATGGATGCTTAAAGTTGGTTACCAAAGACCCAATAGTCTCCGCCAATCTACCTACCCCATCTTCTAAAGGTAGAATTACGGGAATTCCTAAAGCAGCTTCTTTTTCTTGCTGGTAAGCCCTTGCTTCTTCTAAAGTCATGTCTTGATAGTTGATCGTTACCGCAATTGTTTTTACACCATACATTTCGATAAGGGCTATTTCTTGCTCTAATGTTGGCATAGTTCGCTTGTAACCCTCAGAACCATGAAAGTATTTTCTAGCGGGTGCATGTTGTAAAATAACCCCGTCAGCATCGGCAGAGATAAGAAATTCCGAACCGCAAGGGCCAGAAGGGTTTTGTAAGGAAGACTGCCCTTCTATAAACATTACATCTGGTTTTTCATTTTTGTAGCATTCTAAAATAGCGTGTTCAATTTCACCAGAAATAAAATCGTTAAGGGTAGAATCGAAAATAAAACCGTATTTACCACCTTGTAACCAACCGGTTTGACCAGTATAAATCATGTGGGCATTTAGTCCCACTGCCATGGCAGCTTCATTTATAAAACGGGAAGTAGTACGTTTACCCATATTGCAATCTGTACCTATTACAGGAATTTTAGGACAGGCCACTTCTGCTATCTTTCCTGACCAAAAATGTAATTCTTTGTTGTGCTTCGGTTTACGTACATCTATTAATTCTACATTGTATACTTCTGCCAGTTCAGTAATAGTTGTATTCTCCGACAAAAATTCATGCAAACCACTCACGACTGACATCCCCGCCTTAATGGCAGATTTTATAAAGGGAACCATGTCTTCGGGCAAGACACCTCCTTTAGTAGCTATACCTATTATTAGAAATTCTGCTTTTTGTGTAGATTCCGCATTACAACTTTCAATACTGGCATAAATTGGTATATTTCTTTTTTTACCATCCAATACTTCGCCAGCGTCTTTACCAGCATTTTTATGGTCTATAATGCCAATTATTTCATAGCGCTCTGTACCGCGAATTAGTCCATGCGCCGTTTTTGCTTTGTGGGTATCAAGATATCCGTTTGTTAGAACAATTGCCTTTCCTTTCATTTTTTGATAATTATGATATTTGCATCAAAATTAGAAGAGGCTTGTGAAATAAACTATTGAAGTGTTGACTTTTTAGAAAGATTTTCAACAGAATAAAATTATTATAGTATTTACAAACTAAAGAAAATCAGATTTTTATTATTGCCTATATACAAATGGTTAAAGTTTAGAAAATGTCGAAAGATTTATTTATGCCAGAAAGTTGTTACACTTTATTTCATATAATATTTTATGAGACAATATTATACCATTAAATAAGTATTTATGTTGAAATATCAATTTAATACATGATACTATATAAGTTTTCTAAATTCAAGCAAATTAGGCTTTTCCTTTCCATCTTTTTACTTCTCACTTTCTCTGAAAAACTTCACACTGATAATACAATATTGGAATTGATGAAAGTATTGATTTACATTATAGCATTCGTATTCATATGGAGTAGCTTCTTTGTTCGAATACTAAAAAACAAAACATTAGTTGGAATATTAAAAATATCAATCACGCTTTTATTAGGTCATTCTCTTTATAATATCTTGGCAGGTATCAATATGTACACGTTCAAGGTTGTTGAAAACCTATTTGAACTTAATATTATTGCTTTAATTCTATTAAGCATATATGGTATATGGTCAACATCATTAAAAGATTTAGCATAGTCAGTAAGCTCATACATAAATTTTCAAAGAAAAAAGCCGATATAAATCGGCTTTTTCTTTGAAATAATGTCATAGTCTGCTATTCCTCTAATCTTATCTCTTTACTTTCATACGTCTTATTTTTCCCTAACGGAAAACTTAAGCCAAAGTAAGGCATGAAATAATGATCTGCTTTAAAGTCTCCATTTTCCTGAAGGGCATAAGTCCAACGGTAATCGGCGCCTATCATTAAAAATTTATTAATTTGATAAGAGCCACGTACCCTAGCTAATGAACGGTCATCTAGTGTTGCTACATCACTCAAAGTGGTAAGTCCTGTTTTAATATAGGAAGCACTTAGCGTTAAATGGTCAAACAAATTGATGAGTTCGGCATTTAATTGTACCATGGCTGGACTTTGTTCTGTAATCTCATCTGGCATTAATAAACTACCACTTACCCGTATTTTATCTAGGGCAGTAGCTGAAAGTACTCCATAGATACCTTGCATTTGTTCTGCTGTACCCAAAGAAAGCATGCGTAAATCTTTATTAATCTCATAGCTTGCATCAAAGAATTGAGGTAAAAAATGATCTGAATACCATAAGCGGTCAATTCGGGCATCTACTTGCAATAAGTTACCAATAAAATTGACTTTGGCATTTATACCTATACTCAATCCTTCTCCTGCTTGGTAGCCATCTGCCAAAGGAGTTCCATCAGCAGCTCCACTGCTAATTTGTTCATCAAAATAGGTAGCCAAACTATCAGATGCGTTCCTTTGCAATTTTGCATATTGAACGGCACCCATTACGGTTATAAATGGAATTTTCAAAAAGGTGACGCCCATATCAGCACTCCATGCACTCATTCCTTGGTTAAAGAAAACTGTTTGGTTTCTTACAATACTTTCTTCTTGCGTTAATTCTACTTGAGACGTCTGATCTCTATCGGTTACATAACTTCCACCAAATTCTAATGATCTTACAACAGGAATCGGTGTTTTAGCAAATGGTCTCACGTAAGGTCTAACCCCCAATAGGTTTAATGAGCTTACATTTAAATCACTGTAAACACCTTCAATACCAAAAATACCTGCTATCCTTAAATCGAAATTCAGCCCTAATTTTCTTCTTTCAAAGCTAACGGCATTGGTATAATTATTCATAAGAATGCCATATCCCAAATAAGCGCCAGTGATATCACCCATCCGAATGTAAAATGGATCTCTTTTTTTTACTCCATAACGTAAATAACGAACCAACCTTAATGCACCTACTCCCCTTTCAAATTCTTCGGTTCTCAATGAGCCATCTTCAATATTAAATAACAAAGGTATATCTAGCCCAATCCCTAATTTTCCTATGGCTAATTCTGGTTGTAAACGCATGCCCACGTATTGTTGATCTCCAATTTGGGTAAATCCAAAACTACTGTTAAACATGCTCATACTATCATTTCCACTAAAAAAAGCATTGGCTAGATAGGAGGCATCCATTCCAGTGGGTATATCCGAAGGAGAAGTAGTTTCTTGTTCGGGTCCATCATCAAAATATTTTGATGCATAATCTTCTTGTGCAAAAACACATAGCACACCTGAAAGCATAAAATAACCTATCAGGTAAAATTTGTACATACTCTTCATCTTATTTTATTTATTAAAAGAATACACTAACAGTTCAATTTTAGCAGTGTATCATAAATCAATTCAGTCTTGGTTTTGAACCACAGAATGTTAACGACTGTAAATCGGGTTTCATGTGAAAAGTTGTATTACAACAATAGATAAGCTAGGGATAGGTATGTTTTTCTAGCAGAATGCAGTATATTCCAAAAGTCGAGGACATTTCTCCACCAATAATTATCATCATGGAAGAAATAAACAATTACATCAATGGAGAATTAATTGCTCCAATAGGAAATAAATTTATCGCCAATCTTAATCCTGCTACTGGAGAAACCTATGCACAAATACCCGATTCTGAAGAAGCAGACATTAATCTTGCTGCAAAAGCCGCTTCGGAAGCTGCCTATCAATGGGGGAAATCTACTATTCAGGAACGCTCAGCATTGTTGTTAAAAATTGCAGATTTAATAGAAGAAAATGCAGATATGTTAGCGCTTGTTGAAACCAATGATACTGGCAAACCTATTAGTCTGTCAAAAACAGTAGACATTCCTAGAGCGGTAGCGAATTTGAAGTTTTTCGCTACCGCTATTTTGCATACTACAGATAGGGCACATATAAGCAATGAAAATCTTTTAAACTACACAAAAAGACATCCTTTAGGTGTTGTAGGCTGTATATCGCCATGGAATTTACCATTATATCTTTTCACTTGGAAAATCGCACCTGCATTGGCAACTGGCAATACCGTAATTGCCAAACCTTCTGAGCTGACACCTGCTACTGCTTTTTTATTTTCTAAAATATGTATAGAAGCTGGCCTACCTAAAGGAGTATTAAATATCGTACACGGCTATGGTGATAAAGCAGGAGCTACATTAGTAGCTCATAAAGATGTTAAAGCCATCTCATTTACAGGGGGCACTATTACAGGAATTAAAATAGCACAGGCCTGTGCACCACATTTAAAAAAGGTATCACTAGAACTTGGCGGAAAAAATCCTTTTATTGTTTTTAGTGATACTGACCTAGAAAAAGTAATCCCTATAGCTATTAGAGCAGCTTTTTCTAATCAAGGTCAAATTTGCCTCTGTGGGTCAAGATTTTTAATCCAAAAAGAGTTATATGAAAAGTTTAAAGAAAGGTTTGTAGAAGAAGCCATTAAACTTAAAATTGGCGATCCCTTGGAACCTGAGACACAAATTGGATCAGTAATCTCTCAGGCACATGCAGAAAAAGTGCTAGGCTATATCAACCTCGCCAAAGATGAAGGAGGTAATTTGTTATGTGGCGGTGAAGTAGAAAAAATAGAAGGAAGGTGTTCAGATGGAAATTTTATTCGACCCACAGTATTTGAAAATTTAAATGCTAATTGCCGCGTAAACCAAGAAGAGATATTTGGGCCAATGGTTACGCTTACACCTTTTAAGGATGCTTCCGAAGCTATAGAACTTGCCAATTACTCTCGATATGGGCTTGCAGCCTCTTTATGGACAGATAATGTAAATTTAGCACATCAATTTGCTGCCAATCTTAAAACAGGCATAGTTTGGGTAAACTGCTGGATGGAGCGAGATTTACGTACGCCATTCGGTGGTATGAAAGCTTCTGGAGTTGGCAGGGAAGGTGGCATTGATGCCCTTCATTTTTTTACAGAACAGCAAAATATATGTATAAAATCATAGACATATATGTTTATTTTATTACATAAATAAGTTTTACCACTTGTTCAAACCTTATTCTCACATCACTAATTTGCATTTTTCGTAAAGGAATGTAAAATAAATTTCCTACTTCGGTATTTCTATAAAGGGCAATTAAACCAATATCAACTTTTTATTAAACTAAACAATAAACAATGCCCTATATAACGGATCCAGACCTGGCTTTTTTGCAATATAGCAGCCAAGAAGACCTTGACGTGTTAGTGAATTACCTCACTAAGTTACCAAATGGTAAAAAGCGTTTTAATTCACGCTTAATGCAATACGAAAGAGTAGATACTTACTTTCCTAATCATAAGAAATATTGGAACTTGATAGCCGCAGAAGTGCAACACTTTGGCGGACATTTTTTTGCTAATTTTTTAACGGGTACTGGTGTTACGTATCGCAGTATGTTAGAAAGAGTATGCAAGAAGTCTGGAATAGATTTTTCAGAAGGGAAATCGACGGAAAAACTTGAAATCATGTTACTCTCTAAGATTCTTATGGAATCTATGAAAAAGATGTCAGCTCATGACTTGAAACAATTTATGAAAGAAATGAGCATAAATCCTCATGATTATACTAGAAATACTTTAAGTAATGACATTAGGAAAATTATTAGGAAAGAAACCATTAAACCCAAAATTGTAGGTGTTTTATTAGCAAGCTCAGTTGCTAAAATTGCTGTTAGTAAAACCATTAAATTCAGCTTATTAAAAGGGTTGAAGTTTGGTGCTCATAAAGCTTTTTTAGGTAAAACTGCCTCACTGCTTACAGGACCTTTTGGCATAGCTTTTACTGCTACTTGGATATTGAATGATTTAGCTAAACCAGATTATAAAATGATGATACCTATTGTAATTCAAATAGCCTATATGCGTATTCTTACCCAAGAGAAAAGAGAATTAAAATTAGCAGTTGCTTAATTTTACGCTTTTAGAATTGTTACATAATTATTAAATTTATGTAAACTGAATATTTTTTTTCGTTCTTTTACAAGAGTATCAATTTTTGTTATATGTTATATTTTTTGGTTATCATAATACCTTTTGCAGCCTATATGGCTTATTTGATTCACCAAAACAATCAATTAAAGAAAGAATATCTTGAAGTGATACAAGGTTTGAAAAAAAACAGTGAATCGTTATTAATAGAAGATAAAAGTTTGTTGGATGACTTGCAGAAAAACTATGTAGTATCTTCTAATGCCATAAAAAAGGCAGAAAATTACCTTACAGCACTCGAAGATTTAGTAAAAATCCAGAAACAGCAAGTAATTTCCAATGCTTTTAAACCCAAGTCTTATAAGCTTAGCGTACTTAAAAAACGTCTACTCAAATTAAGTGAAGCAATAAGAAAAACCCAGGTAACACACAGCAGTTTGGTATAGAAATTAGGTAAGTATTAAAAATATGAGGCAACCTTAATAGGGTTGTCTTTTTTGTTTTATTTGCAATCTTAAAATTCGCACTTATCCTTAATATGTCCTGTTTTAAGGAGAATTAATATTCGTTTAAATAATTTCTTACATTGGCAATTTTATATGATTTATATTTGTAGACTTCTGAAATCGTGTAAAACGCAATGTACTTAACAGATGTTTGGATTTTCTGTACGTATATTATCAATTTCTTACATTATATATAAGTAAATTTGTGCAAGAAATTACAATGTCTGAATTAGCGGCATTTACTACTATTAAAAACCTGAAATAGTTACACCAAACATTATACACCTTACTTAACTACCAGAGTAAAATTTAAAATCAATTACTCAATGAAACTAGAGACCTATATTAAGATCTTTATCACCAGTGTATTAATTAATTTGGTTCTTATAGCCAATGCAACAGAGAATTTGGAGGGTTTTGGAGAGAAGCCGATGGCATCGATTGTTATAAATGGGATTACAAACTTTGAAATAAACGATCAAGATACAGAAACCCCTTTCCAAGGAATAACCATTACTCCTGATATTACAGCAGTTGCACTAACAGTAGAAATTACCTTTGAAGGCAATAATGGTGATATATCATTAACAGGAGAATTATCTCTTGAAAATCCACAAGGTGGAGCTATTGAACGGAATGGAGATGGCGACTACACATATACTGCAACAATGCCTTTGAATGAATCAAACATCAATAATGATTTAAGGGCTATTATTTTTACCCCAATTCTAAATCAAGTATCGCCAGGTAATACAGTAGAAACGATATTTACTTTAGATATCGATGACAATGTTTCTCCTTTAAATAATTCCGATATTTCAGTTGAAGTCACTTCTATTAATGATGACCCAGTTATTGGTGGAATTCCTGCTGACCCTATTGAAGTTGATGATAATGATGATGATGGTATCAATCCTTTTGCATCAATAACAATTACAGATGCAGACTTTGATGAAGAGTTAGAATTAACAATATCATTTGATGAAAATGCAGGTACATTAAATAATGGTTTAACTTTTTCAGGTACTCCATCTCTTGTCGAATCTTATTTGCAAAATTTGGTTTTTACACCTAATGAAAACAACTTTGAGAATAGTACTGTAATAGATTTTAAACTGACTATAGTTGATAATAGTGACGCGGAAGTTATTGATGATGGAACTAAAGTCAGTGTAAATCCAGTAAATGATGCGCCTAGTTTGGTTATCAATAACACACTAATAGAACTTTTCGATGATGAAACCAAACTATTATTTGATGAAAATTTACAAGTAAACGATCCAGATGCTGGAGAGATGGTGACCGTAACCATTACATTTCCCAAAGAAGAGGGAACAATTTTACCAGAAACTGGACAAACAGAAAATGGAGCAAATTATGTTTATTCTTTTTCGGGAACAGTAGGTGAAGTTGAGGGAAGTTTAAAGGTTTTACAATTTGATCCTGCCGAAAATAGGCTAGAAATACAAAATCCACCAATTTCCAAGATAATCACATTTACTATTACTATAGATGATAATGTTGATGATAATGTTACTTATACCCCTTACACTATAGAAGCAGAAGTATCTCCTAAAAATGATGCGCCTTTTTTTGAAAATCCATTGCCTCCTTTCGCGTCAACAATCGATGAAAACGAATTCTATCAATGGGATGCAAATGCAGCAGATGTTGATTTTAATTCTACAGTGAAATACTCTTTAATAGTTGAAATAAATCCTTCAAGCGATAATCCTGTGATTATTACAAATGAAAGTCCTGATTTTGGAGAATTTTGGATGGATTTTGATGAGCAAAATGGAATATTATCAGGTATACCTAAGGATGGTGACGATGCTACTTATAAAGTTGACATAATAGCTTCTGATGGTTTTTTAAGCACAAATGAAGGAGATTATCAATTTCCTGTAATAGTAAATCCAGTTAATTCAAATCCTAGTTTTAATCTAGATCCGATAACTGAGAATAAAAATGCAGGTGAAAGTGGAACTGTGAATATTAATAACATACTTACTTACACAATTGACCCTACTAATCCGAATGCTCCCAACCCTGATCCAAATCAAAGCATTAAACAGATATCACTAACTTCTAGTAACCCAAGTCTATTTAGTGCGCTCTCAAGTACATTTGACCCAAATGATAATAGTTTTGACCCAAATGATGACTCTAAAAATGATTTAGAAATAAACTACACTATAGCAGCAGAGGTCACAGGCACAGCAGAAGTAACCGTAACAGTATTAGATGATGGTACTGAAAACAATTCTTCAACTAGAAACTTTACAATTACTGTATTACAAAACAATAATCAACCTTTTGTACCATCAAATCTTCCTACTTACACAATAAATGAAGACGAGACTGATGCCACCAAACGTCAAATTATTATAGAAGGTATTACACCTGGTGTAGGAGAAGAAGATACTCAAGAAATTATACTGGCTGAAATTGTAAGAGTCAGCTCTTTATCTCCAATCATTTCTGGCGAACCCCAAATTACATCACCTCCTACTAAAATTACAAATGGTCCTAATAGAGATACCTATAGGGTAACCATAGAATATGAATTAGTAGAAAATGCTTTTGGAACAGTTACTTTTGAAATTTTAGTAGAAGACAACTATCCAATTGATGACAATAGAGAAACTGAGTTCGATGTAGTTTTAGAAGTAGCCCCTGTGGACGATGTTCATATGATTACACAAGCTACCGAAAAGAGAAATATTAAAGAAGGGGACTCATTTACATTGACAATAAGTGATTTCTCAATTGAGAATCCTCCTAATGAAGGTGAAGCATTTGAGTTACAAGTACAAGAGAAAGACGGAGGGGGATATGAAGTAATAGGTAATCAAGTAATCGTTAGTAGAACTTTTGGAAATAGAGTTTTAGAGGTTGATGTGATTATAACTGAAACAGCGGCAAGCAATGTTGGAGCACTGAACCCTGTCAAGGGAGTTTATGAGGTCAATATTCTTGATGTAAATAATGCTCCAGTAATTACTGGTCAAAACCCAAATCCTTTTACAACAAGTGAAGAAATCGCTTTTTCACTAACGATAGATCAACTTCTCATAGAAGATGATAATGACGATTTATCAATTAAAGAAATTCAAACCATTCCTGGAGGTAATTATACTGTTAATGGAAATCTAATTATACCTGATGAAAACTTCAATGATACATTATCTGTACCTGTAATTGTAACTGATGGCACGAATGATAGTAATCCTTACAATGTAATTATTAATGTTCTACCAGTAAACGATAAACCTGTTATTAAGGGATTAAGCGATCCTATTAATATAGATGAAGATGATTTCTATACAATTAATGTAAGTGATTTAATAATAGAAGACCCAGATAATGATCCAAATGATGGTGAATTTACCCTTGAAATTTTAGAAGGAGATAACTACAGTTTCAATGGTAATATAATTACACCCAGTATGGATTTCTTTGGAAATTTATCAGTACAGGTACAGGTAAACGACGGAAGTGGTGCTGATAGTGACCCTTTTACAATTAATATAACGGTATTACCAGTAAATGATGCACCAACAATTAATGATATTACCGATAGGCAAGTACCAGATGATAATGGACAAACTTTATTCGTAAACTTTAGTGGGGTTACCTCTGGTCCGAATGAAAATTTACAGAATTTAACTATTACTGCTTCAAGTGGTAATGAATCTCTTATCCAAGAAGTAGAAGTAATTTATACTCCTAATCAGTCTGTAGGGTTATTGCGCATGGAAACCATTCCAAACCGGGATGGAAGAACAACCATTACGGTTACCGTTAAAGATGATGGAGGAACTGTAAATAGAGGTACAGATACTAAAGTAGTTACTTTTGATGTAACTGTCTTGGGACAGAATAGTGCCCCTACTTTAGACTTTATTTCTAATATCAACCTTCTTGAAGATTTTGAGCCAAGTCCTGTAAGGCTAAGAAATATTAGAGATGGTGACGATGGAAGCCAACAAATTACTATCACTGCTACCAGTTCTAATCCGGCCTTAATTCCTAATCCGGTTATAAACTATGTACAGGGCGAAACCGAAGCAACACTTACCTATGATCCTGTTCCCGGACAAAATGGTTCTGCTACTATCACTGTTACTGTAAAAGACGATGGCGGTACTGAAAACGGTGGAGAAGACACTTATATAGTCACTTTTGAAATTAGTATTTTAGGCTTAAATGATAGGCCCACTATAGATGCGGTTCCTGATACATCTTTACTTGAAGATTCAGATGAGTTGATTATTATACTCACAGGTATTACTGATGGTGATTTAGACGCAGTACAAAAAATGGCCATTACGGCTACCAGTAGTAGGCCAGAAATTATTCCCGACCCTACGGTTATTTACGATTCTGTCTCTACCACAGCTGAGCTTATCTTAAATCCTGCTCCTAATATTAGTGGTGTTTCTACCATTACAATAACCATCAGAGACGATGGAGGAAGTATTGTGGCTGGACAAGAAGATACACGAACTATTACTTTCCAAGCAACTGTACTACCTGTAAATGATCAACCAACCATTAATCCTGTTACAGATGTAATACGTTTTCTAGAAGGTGACCCTATTCAAAGGCAGTTAATTTCTGGCATTACTGATGGTGATCCTGAATTAATACAAATTATTACTTCGGTTACTGTAACTACTAATAAACCAGAATTTTATGAAAGTTTAGAAGTAGCTTATAGAGAAGGGGATACCAATGGGGAAATTATATTAAAGACAGACCCTGACGCTAACGGAATGGACACCTTAACCATTACTGTCACTGATAATGGAGGAACAGAAAATGGAGGTCTCAATACAGTATCAACTTTGATGTATTTAGATGTGTTAGCACAAAATGACCCTCCTACCATTACTAACTTGCCCCAAATAGAATTACCAAAAAATGCAGACCCAGATTGTATTGCACTAACTGGTATTACCGATGGTGACCCAGAGCTAGAACAAAATATTACCATTACTGCTGAAAGTAATAGACCTGATATCATACCAGATCCAGAGATATCTGAGTTCAAACCAAATGCAGGTACGGCTACATTGTGTTATGAACCATTAGAAGACGCTAGAGGATTAGTAACCATAACCATTACCTTAACCGATGACGGAGGAATAGTAGGTGAAAATTCTCGTAGTATTGAGCTAGAAATCAATGTTGGAGAAAATAATAACGCCCCTGAAATTTTTGGTGAAGACGGCGAGCCACTGGAAGAGTTAAACCTTACTACTGCCAAAGATGAACCTTTAGCAATATGTTTTCAAGTAATTGATAGGGATCAAGATGAAGTAGATTTGGGCCAGATAATAAGTAGAAACGATGATGCAAGTGGTGAAATCATACCAGGTTCATTTACTTTTAAAGATGACAGCCTTTGTTTCATCTATGAGGCATTCCCAAATACTCTTTCAGGAGGGGAAGATTGGTTTGAGTTTACAATATGTGATGATGTACCTGATGATATTGCCTGCGATACTATACGTTTAAATATAGAAATTTTACCTTCTGCAGACTTACGTATTTTTGATGGTATATCACCCAAAAATTCAGATGGGAAGAACGATGCATGGTTCATAGAAGGTATCGAAAATTACCCAAACAATACTGTACAAATATATGCTACTTCTGGGGAGCTTGTTTATGAAGCCAATGGATATGACAATAGGGATGTTCTTTGGCGAGGCGAATCCAATACAGGTATAGTGCTTGGCTCAAGAGACTTGCCTACAGGAGTTTACTACTATGTGATTGACCTTAATGGAGGTAGTTTGCCGCCACAAAAAGGAAGTGTTATTATCAAATAAATCCACAATCTTTTAGAATAAAATAGATAAATCAATTCAAATGATATATCAAATAAAGAAACTAACATTATTTGCATTAATGGTTTTGGGGTATAGTTTAACTGTAAATGCCCAACAGCAGATATTACAATCTCAATATATGTTTAATGGCTTGGCGATTAATCCAGCTTATGCTGGGAGTCATGAATCTTTGAGTTTAACTTCTCTTTATCGCACACAATGGGCCGGATTTCAAGAAGGTGCACCTACATCCTTTTCATTTTCAGGTCATATGCCAATTAATAGAACAAGAATAGCCCTTGGTGCAATGGCATTTAGCGAAAGCTTAGGAGATAAAAACCAACAAGGTATTCAGTTAGCTTATGCTTATCGCATTCCATTAGACGATGGTATACTTTCTATGGGTTTACAAGCTGGGGTAATTAATACAACGCTAAATAGAAACTATAATCTTTTTCATCCCGATGATCCAAATTTCCCTACAGGAGAAATTTCTGCCTTTATGCCTACTTTTGGAGCAGGACTTTATTATAGCAGCGATAATTTAGTATTAGGATTTTCGATTCCGAACTTAGGAATTTATAATAATGGAACCAATGCCGAAGAAGTAGTAAGTATAGAAGAAATTAGGCATTATATGTTTTCTGCAGGATATATTGTAGATTTAAACAATGATTTAAAACTAAAGCCTACATTACTTGCTAGATATAGAGAAGGACAAGGAATTGAATTTGACGTAAATACAACACTTGTAATTAATGAAACCTTCTGGTTTGGAGCTTCTTATAGACACCTTAACTCACTTAACTTCTTAACCCAAGTACAATTAACAAATCAACTACAATTTGGGTATGCTTACGATCTACCAATTAACAGTGGTTTGAGCTTAGTAAGCTCAGGTAACCATGAGATTATGATCAATTACCGATTTAAAATCTTTAGTGCTGGAGAGGCCGCTCCATCTCCAGGTTTCTTTTGATTTAACATGACAACACTAGAATTCCATAAATTAGATAAATTAAATTGAAATATTTTTTAAATCTATCATCACTAACACTCAGTGTCATGAAAACAATAAGGATACTTACTTTTATATGTTTTTCATTGTTATTTATCAGTGATATAAATGCGCAGGTAATTAATCCTGTAAAGTCTCTAATAAAGAAAGCAGATAAGTATTTTGATAGAGATGCCTATGGTATAGCTGCAAGCCTTTACCTCGAAGTGCTACAAAAAGAGGATGACAATAATGATATTAAGTTAAAATTGGCAGAGTGTTACAGATTACTTAACCAGCCAGAAGAAGCTGAATATATATACCGTCAATTTATGGATAACTCATTTTTTATTGACGCACAAGATCCAGCTTATAAATATTATTTTGGGCTTGTATTAGAACAAAACGGGAAATATTCAGAAGCGAGAGAATGGTTTGAACTTTATAAAGAAGTTGCTCCTGATGACAAAAGAGTACAGAATAAACTTATTAATATTGAAAACATCGCTATACATTACCAAGATTCAGCGAAGTATGAAATAGAAGGATTAAGAATAAACTCTTCCAAGTCTGATTTTGCACCTAGATTTTTTAGAAATGGTATTGTCTTCGTTTCTGATCGTAAACCTCCATACATAGAAGATGGAATTTACAATCCAGATAGTATTTATTATCGTGAACTTTACTACAGTGAGATTCTTTCAGACGGTACACAAAAAAGCCCAACATTATTTTATCAAGATTTAAACGATGGATTCCATAAAGGCCCTGTTACTTTTTACAACAATGAAAAGAACATGGTATATACAAGGGCAAGTCGTTCTGGTTTGGGTTTAGATAAATTCAGCTTATACTTTGCAAAACAAGCAGTAGACAATGATGAATGGATTGAGAAAAGAGCCTATGTATTTAATGGCAAAAATAACTACTTCAATGTAATGCATCCATCATTAAACCAGCAAGGAACCGTCTTATACTTTGCTTCAGACATGCCTGGTGGATTTGGAGGAACAGATTTATATGTATCGGTATTAGATGAAAATGGAAAATGGTCGGAACCTCAAAATTTAGGAGCAAGAATAAATACTTCTGAAGCAGAAATTTTCCCATATATTACTGATAATAACACGCTTTACTTTTCTTCTAGGGGCCATGGTGGTCTTGGTGGATTAGATATTTATGAAGTAAATCTTAATGAGGTTGAAGGAGAAGTTCAAAATTTAGGTTTTCCAATCAATAGTAATAAAAATGATTTTGCGATTACTTTCGATAAAAGAGGTTATACTGGATATTTTAGTTCGAATAGAGATAATGGTGAAGGAGGTTCAGATATTTATCGCTTTAAAAAGAATATTTATATCAATGGAAAAGTAACAGATACAAATACTGGTCTCTCAATACCCAATGCCTATGTTATTCTAGCTGAAAAAAATACAGGTAAAATTGTAGGAAATACAACTGATGAACTTGGTAATTATAGAATACAACTAGACATAGACGCCTCCTATCTGGTAACTATTATGAAAGATGGGTACACAACTAAAAATGCAAGTAAAATTTCGACTTTCGGTAATTTTGAGAATAACCTAAATAAGAACATCGATTTCAATATTGAAAGAGACGAACTCATTGTTAAGGGATATGTAAAAAATAAAGATACAGGTTTACCAATTGAGGGTGCTTTTGCTACACTATATGATACAAGAGCACTAAAAGAACATATTGTACAAACTAGGGTAGATGGAAGCTATATTTTCAAATTGGAACCTGAAAATGTATATCAACTAAGTATTGAATTAAGAGGATTTTTTACCAAAAAGCAAGAGATTGATACTTTTGAACCTGAACAAGTCACTTTCACTGAAGATTTCAAATTAAAATCTGTCGTACCAAATTTACCTTTTCTCTTAGAGAGTACCACTTATAATACAAACAAAGGTGATATAGCGCCTGAAAATGAAGATGAGTTAGATGCACTAGCTTTATTTTTGAAAGCTTACCCCAAATTTAATGTAGAAGTAAGGGTACATACTGACGCTATTGGAAATGCTACTAATAATTTAAACGTTTCAGAAGATAGGGCTAGTTATGTACGGTACCACTTAATTAAAAAAGGCGTTAATCCCAATCGTATTTCAACAATCGGTTATGGAGAGCAATTTTTATTAAATGGCTGTTATGATACTTCAGATTGCGAGGAAAGTGAAATTAAATTAAACAGAAGAGTAGAAGTGATTTTCACAAAACAATTTTCTGCTGAAGAGGAACAAGCGCCTAATAACAATGGATGGTAAAAGAAAGATTTACTTATTAGAAAAGGCACTTTATATTATTAATAAAGTGCCTTTTTAGTTTTTTTACTTTGTACTTAGCTTATTGAGTCAAGAAACGCTATCCGATAGATAGTATCACATCTATGCAACATTCATTATTTTATAATAAATAAAATCAATCATCTACTTGCAATTACCTATCTTTAATAAAAACCCCTCCTATTTATGAAAAATATATTACTCACATTACTGATACTTACTTATACTAATATTTTATTGGGGCAGCCTGATGCCGTTCCAAAAACTTCATTTACCAAGATGTATTTGCCAGTTTGGTTAGAAGCTAAAAGGCATTGTTTAGATGTGGCTAAGGCTATGCCAGAGAAATTGTACACCTACAAACCTACAGAAGTCAGTAAAACTTTTGCAGAGCAAATGGTGCACATTGCCCATACAGTAGAATTACTAACTAAGCGCTATGTGCAAGGCATGGAAGTAAAACCCAATTCTCCTGACGCTTCAAAAATGACTAAGGCTGAAATAATTGCGCTGTTAGAAGAAGGGTTCGAATATACCACAAAAGTAATTTATACAATAGAACAAGAGCAATTAGATGAAACATGTGTCATGTACCATAGCGGTAATACTGTAAGCAGGGCATTTGCTTTTTTCTATGTGCAGGATCATATGGCAAACCATCGATCTAAATCAAACCTTTATCTTCGTATGAATGACATACAACCACCTGAGTATACTTGGTGATTCATTTATACATAATTATCACCGATTTTAAGCAAACAGAATATCTAATAATCCACTAGCAGCGGCACCACCAATTATTGTCCAAGAAATCCAATCCTTAAATTCGTTTTTAGGATGGATTAAAAACAACAAGTGTAATCCTAGATGAATGATAAAAAAGTAATCTAAACCTAATCGAAATGAAATATTATCATCCGTAAATAGGTAATGAAACACAAAATAAAAAAGTGGGATATGTGCAAAAGTAAATATTATATAGCCAAGTTTATCATCTTTAATCAATGAAAGCCCAGGAAATATACGCCATTCTTTGCATCGAATCGCATCCATTTCATGCATGAGTATAAAACTTAAACCTAGATTGAAGAAAATATCATTAGCCATACTGGGGGAGAAATAATTTAAACATAGTTGCCACTAGCATTACAAATTTCATTATTCACAAATTTGCTTAACTGCAATCGTATTTTTTAGACGCCTCCGTTTAAACTGTTTACTTTTCGAGATTCGTTCTGTTCAAAAGCCTTCACCATGTTTTGTAACTCCTTCATATAATTTAATAACCAATCATAGTTAAGGGATTCTGGTGTGATTTGTAAATAAAAATTTTCTAAGCTAAGCTTTAAAACCATTAAGGCTAATTGTGAATTACCTGCTAAACCAAGCATTTCTGACCAAATATCAATAATAGCCTCTGCTACCATGTTACTCGATTGCTCAAAGCATTTTCTGAATTTTAAATTATCGCGATGAATGCGTAACTGCCTATTGAAAAGTAAGTCTTGTTTTACTTCCAATATCAAAAGCAATAACTCTGGTACTACATTTTTACATTCGCTCTCTTGTTTAGCTATAATTGCAGCCCTATCTAAATGGTAATCGAGTAATATTTCTATGAATACTTCTAAGTCTGCAAAATGATGATAAAACGAAGATTTATTTTTTCCGACTATACGCGATAATACCTCCACTTTAAGTCCTGATGGTCCTTCTTCTGAAAATATTTTATAGGCAGCTAGTATCCACGGTTTTTCTATTGCTTTCATAATTTAGTAATCATCAATTTATCTAAGTCGAAATTACAAACCCTTCTAAGCCAATTTACAAAAAGATAAAAACACTCCTACTTCAAGTAAACTCCCCACTGTTTTATATATTTGTTATTGGGGTTGCATTAAGGGTTTTTCTATAAAACTACTTATAGCAACCTTTTCTTTTCAATTTAAATAATAAGCTGAAACCAACCAATGAGTTTTTTGGATAGCCTTAATGAGCCTCAACGCGAAGCGGTAATTAACACAGATGGCCCTTTAATGATCATAGCTGGAGCAGGATCTGGAAAAACCCGTGTTTTAACTTATCGAATTGCATATTTAATAAACCAAGGCGTAGATCCATTTAATATTTTGGCACTCACCTTTACCAATAAGGCTGCTCGCGAGATGCGAGAACGTATAGAATATTTAGTTGGTGACGAAGCGCGTAACCTGTGGATGGGTACATTTCACTCAATTTTTGCACGCATATTAAGGTACGAAGCAAGTAAAATTGGTTATGATAGCAATTTTACTATTTACGATACTGATGATTCTAAGTCTTTGCTTCGATCGATAATAAAAGAAAAAAAATTAGACGATAAGATTTATAAGGTAAATGGTGTATTAGCTAGGATTTCTTCTGCTAAAAACAACCTTATATCATGGCAATCCTATGCAGCAAATACAGAATTAGTTTTAGAAGATGAGGCATCTCGGAGACCCAAGATAGCAGATATTTATAAAACATATGTGGCGCGTTGTTTCAAGGCAAATGCCATGGATTTCGATGACTTACTGTTCAATACCAATGTACTTTTCAGAGATCATTTAGATGCGCTTAACAAGTATCAGTACAAATTTAAATATGTAATGATAGATGAGTTTCAGGATACAAATATTTCACAGTATGCCATTACTCGGAAACTATCTAATTTACATCAGAATATAGCTGTAGTAGGAGACGATGCACAAAGTATTTATGCCTTTAGGGGGGCTAACATTCAAAACATACTCAATTTCGAAAGTGATTATCCTGAGTTGAGGACGATAAGGTTAGAACAAAATTATAGATCTACCCAAAACATAGTAAATGCCGCCAATTCAGTTATAAAAAATAACACAAAACAACTGAAGAAAAGTGTATGGACGCATAATGGGCAGGGTGAAAAATTAGAATTGTTCAAAGCCATCTCAGATTCTGAAGAAGGCCGTCTTATTGCCTCCTCCATTTTTCAGGAAAAAATGAATCATAGCCTGCCCAATAGTTCTTTTTGTGTGTTGTACCGTACCAATTCTCAATCAAGAGCTATAGAAGAAGCTTTGAGGTCTAATAATATTAAGTATAAAATTATTGGGGGCTTATCTTTTTACCAACGCAAAGAAATTAAAGATTTACTCGCTTATTTACGCTTTGCAGTAAATCCACAAGATGAAGAAGCATTTAAAAGGATTATCAACTATCCTAAGCGAGGAATAGGTAATACATCCGTCGAAAAAATTGTTGTAGCAGCTGCAGACCATGATATTTCTATTTGGGAAGTAGTAAGCAGTGCACATAGATTCTTTAAAGGAAGGTTGGTTGCTTCTTTAGAAGCTTTTACTGTAATAATCAAGAGCTTTATGTTGGCCATAAAAAATAAAGATGCATTTCAAGCAGCTTCCCAAATAGCCAAAGGATCAGGCATCATTAAAGAGTTATATGAAGACAGAACAGTAGAAGGAAGAGTACGATATGAGAATCTTCAAGAATTACTGAACTCCGTAAAAGCATTTGTAGACGACCCAGATAATGAGAACAAGAATTTAGAAAGTTTTCTACAAGAAGTTGCCTTGTACACAACAAGCGATACTGAAACAGATGAAGATTCCGTAACATTAATGACCATTCATATGTCTAAAGGTCTTGAATTTAGTCATGTGTATATTGTGGGAATTGAAGAAGATTTATTCCCTTCTCAATTAATGTTAAGCTCTAGAGAAGATTTAGAAGAAGAGCGCAGGCTTTTTTATGTTGCGATAACTCGTGCCAAGCAACGCTTATTCCTTTCTTATGCATTACAACGCTATAGGTTCGGACAATTAAAACCCTGTGAACCAAGCCGATTTTTAGATGAAATTGAACCTGAGTATTTGAAAACTATCAACACTATAACAGGCAGTAGACCAAATTCAGGTTTTAGGCTCAATAAAAAAACACCTACTTCAAGTCTTAAACAGAAATCTAATTTCAGTTCAAATTTCAAATCAAAGAAGCATCAAGTTTCAGAAAATTTTACACCGAGTAAGCCTGAAGAACTAAAAGAAGGTTTAAGAGTTGAACATATTAAGTTTGGTTTTGGTAAAATTATAAATATAGATGACCATGGTAGTGACAAACGCGCTAAAGTAAGTTTCGATAATTTTGGCGAAAAAACTTTAATTCTTAGTTTTGCTAAACTAATGATACATACTTAGTGCTTTCCTAAAATTCAGCTAATCAGACAATTGGAAAAATAAAATCTTTGAATTGCCGTCTGATAATTGAAACTTTGCTTAAGCAATAATTTTTTTTATACATTTTCCTATCAATTTATTACAATATGGAATACAACTCCCAACGAGATCCTCTTATCCTGATGGAATATGGGCGCAATGTTCAAAAGCTAGTACGATACATTAGTGGATTAGAAGATAAAGAAGAAAGAAGTCGCCTTTCACAAGTACTGATTCACCTGATGAAACAATTGAACCCTTCAGTGAGAGAGAACAGCGACAATGTGCAACGTATCTGGGATCACTTACATATTATGGCAGATTTTCAGCTCGATATTGAAGCTCCTTTTCCTACGCCTAACCCGGAGCTCGTCTTTTCTAAGCCCCAAAAAATGGAATATAAAAAAGGGGAATTAAAGCATAAACATTATGGCAGAAATATAGATCACCTTATTGCCAGTGCCATTAAAATGGAAAATGAAGAAGAAAAAGAAGCTGCCATTATTTATATCGGTAAATTAATGAAATCTTTTTATGCTTCTTGGAATAAAGAAAATATTAACGATGATATAATCGTAAGGCATCTTTATGAAATGTCTGGCAATCAGATTGACTTACGTGATAAATTAGGTACCAACGAAACCTTGTTTAATATTAGTAACTTCAAAGAAAAGGGACCAGATAGGCATGACCGTAAGGACAATAACCATGACAAGCGTTCTAGAAATAAGAGAAGAGGTGGACGCAGAAGACGTTAATTTACATGAATTCATTATTGAATATTCGAGCAATTATCTTTCAGGTAATTGCTTTTTTATTTTATAATAGAGTTAATTAAATTTCAACACTTTATGAACAAAGAAAAATCTATAGATGAATCGCAGAAAATTCTCTAAGAACATTTTAGCTGCTAGCTTCTTTAGTCCATTTATAAACTCGAATGTACTTGGCTTAAATTTGCAGCAACCTTCAAAAAAAAGTATCATTATAGATGCAGATACTGCCAATGAAATCGACGATTTGTATGCCATAGTAAGAATGATCATGGCAGAAGAACTCGAAGTACTAGGATTGTGTTCTGCGCAGTGGTTTCATCAATTGTCTCCCCGAAATTCTGTACAAGAAAGCCAAAGGTTGAATGATGATTTGCTAAGGCTAATGGGAAGGCAAGATATTCCTGCTCCTCCTGGCTCAGAACTAAAGATGGGTAAACCTTGGGGTGGCAATACACCGGCAGACTCAGTTGCTGCTCGCTTTATAATCAACGAAGCAAAAAAAGAACGCAGCGAAAAGTTGACCATTATTTGTCTCGGGGCACTCACCAACATTGCTTCTGCCATAGCACTTGCACCTGAGATTATCCCAAATATTCAAGTCTTTGGTTTAGGCGGAAAATATTTTCCTGAAAAAGATTATTGGGATAAGAATGAATTCAATGTAAGACGTGATTTGAATGCATTTAACTTTATGTTGGATGCAAAAGGGCTGGATTTTTCTGTAATGCCTATTAATATATTATATGATTATAAGTTTTACCAATCGGAAGTAACTGAGCGACTTTCTGGTAAGGGAGACGTTTGGGATTATTTAGTAGCACGTTGGAAAAGCAATGCGGCCCAAAACGAAGAAAGGATTTTCTGGGACTTAGCTCTTGCCATAGCTGTATTAAAACCAAATTTAGCGACTATTGAACAAAGAAATACACCACCGGAAAATGAATCAAGAAAAGTTGGAGTCTATACTGCAATCGATAATGCTGCCATGTTAAAAGATTGGTGGGATTTCTTTGAAGCTAAATCTTAGGTATATCCATAAAAGCAAACTATTCCAATTTAAGCAGTTTCCTAACTAAAGTTTTTTGTCCATACTTTAATCGTAGTAAAAATAAACCTTTTGGCAAAGTACTTACATCTATTTTGTAGGTATCATTTTGCAATTCGATGTTGGTATCCAGAGGTTTTCCTTCTAATGTAATTAAGTCTATACTTACCTTTTTTGCTAATTTTTCTGGTAATTCAACCATTAAATACTCCTTAACTGGTGTTGGATAAACTTTTATATTTTCAAGATTAAATGTTGCTTGTAAACCCGTAATGGTATTACCCCATATTACTAACTCATTATCTTCTTCATAAACACAGCCAAATGTATCGGTTGCTGTAAGTTTAATTATTTCTTGACCAGACTCTATTAGACTTAGTTCTAGTTTTTGATTTGTTCCAACAATTCCATTGCTTGTTTCCCATTGCCATGTAGTCCCATATAATGCATTAATTTCAAGTGTACCCATTTCAATATGAATTGAATCTGGAATATCGGAAAGAGCTAGCAAGTCAGGAACTGGGTGAAAGCCTACAAATACATCTTTCTTTTCACTCTTCAAATCTTCACTGGTATTTATAATACCAATTTGAAACTGGCCTTCAATATTTTCTAGCATTAATTCTGAGCCTTCATTTTGTAAAGAATCATTTACATAAAATAAAAAAGAAGTGCCATTTTGTGGTGCAATGCGTAAATCCTCTCCATAACAAACTGTCAATGTATCAGCTATATCGGGTATTTCCGATCTTTTCAATACTTGAATAAGCTGATTCGTTTCACTTGTGCATCCATACTCATTTTCAACTATTAGCTTTAAATTATATTCATCTTTGGATGCATATGTATGCTGGATTTGTGAATGATTGACATATTGTTGACCATCACCCATATTCCATTCGAACGTTAATCCTTCTGTATTAGAAACTGAAGTACTAAACTGCTCTCCTTCTACTATGGTATCAGGTAAAATTAAAATTGATTCTATTGGGGATGGGTTAAAGTAAACAGTGAATGAGTCTTTTTCACTTTCAAATACATTATTGTTGTTACTAGCTAATAAAATCAATGAATCAGTAGTTCCGGGAATAATTAATTCACTTCCTTCTTGAAAAGAAGTTTCAAGCGCATTAGGGTAATAAAATTTATAATTTTCCCCATTTTCCCATAAAATGCTTACTGTCTCTCCACCACAAACAGTTGTATCGTTTATCAGCGGCTTCTCACTTTCGAAAGGTAAATAATTAATTTTTTCAGCAGCCTTTTTTATTTGATCCCTCATTTCTGCTAATGAATTCCCAGCGGCAAGAATGAAAGAAACTACTCCTGTATCTCCGGCCATTACACTAGGTAATTCAAAACTATTGATGTGTGCCACATCAGCTTCTCCTGAAAACCTTTCATTTCCTTGAAGAGAAGAGAATTTTTCTAGATCCGTGAATTCATCAGCTATAGTAATACCCGAATTACTATTTTTATTTAAAGAAGTAAAATTGGCTAAAGTATCAAATAACTTTATGCCGAAATACATACCATTTTCATACACATAACCCATATGATACAGGCTATCCCACATACTACTATTCATTGTACTGTCATTCAATAAGAAGTCTGTAAATAGGCCTAAACTTAAATTATTAAGTGTATCACTAGAATTATTAATTACCTTATAGTTAAGTGTTAAATATTTCTCTTCGTTTTGAATAGTGAGTTGCTGTTGCAGAAGTAAATCAGGGAAATTGAGTGTATCATAGAATGTTTCTGTGATAACTAGAGAACTGTCATTAGATTCGGTTTCAATGGGAGAAGCTTGTATAAAATCAGCTCTTTTTGTTGTATCGTTCAAAGTAATAACATCTGAAACAATTGTTGAATCTGTGCTAAAAATCAATCCTGCATCATTGATAATCTGCCTAGCATTCCATTTTAACCCAATACCTTGATATGGACTTGTATCACCTATGATACCTAAGCGGCCATTACCCTCCAAACTGAAACTCCAATTATTTTTGCTTATATCATAGATGCTATCACTATACAAATAGAAATATTGATAATCTTGAAAAGTATCATCTTCATACTGAAGCCTAAATACAATTTGATGATTTTCAGGTAAGCTATCAGTGAGATAAATTGAAAAAGGAGTATTTACATTATCTTTCTTAGACAATGAAAGCATATCGCCTAAATTGAAAAGGCTATCAACGATGTAGATATAAGGAGATTGAGACGAAAGTGTAACTTTTGCATTTGAACCTAATTGGTTCAATGTATTAGTGAATTCAGCAGAAATAGTTGCCGTATCACCTCTTAGCATCAACGCTCCTTCAGAACCAGTATAAGTTATTTCACTTGCTCTTACTGCTTTTAAGCTTTCCGCTAAATTAAGTGCATTAAAAGCATTTAATCTCCCTTTTCCCAATCTTTCAGTAAAGGCCTGATTACCAGCCAAGCCATAAACATCATCTGCAGACATTCGTAGAATCTCAGTTATTTGTGAAGCATTTAAATCAGGATATTCTGCCCATAATAAACTGGCTACCCCAGCAGTAAACGGAGCAGCATAAGAAGATCCTGTTACAAGATTATGTCCTTCAAAATCATTTCCAATATAAGTAGTAGGTACAGAATGCCCTGGCGCCATTATATCTACAAAATAACTATAGGTGCCTTCAAAATATCTTTCATCTGATTCCATAGAATGCGCTACAGAAAGTACATTCTCATAGGAAGCTGGATAAAAATCGAAGTGACCATTTGAATTACCAGCTGCTGCAACTATTAATGCATCATACTCTTCGGTAATATAATTGATAATGTCTTGCTCATATTGAGATACTCCTCCACCTTGCCTACCCAATGAAACATTAATAATCTTACAGCCCATTTCAGCTGCATATAACATCGCTTCAAAAACATTGAGTAGTTGCCCTGCGCTATTGGTTATTTTTATAGGCATAAATCTAGTCTGGTAACCTGTACCAAACGTACCAAAAGCATCATTCACTTTGGCTACTGCCATACCTGTCACTTCAGTACCGTGACTAAAAATATCGCTTATATCATTATTTTGTTCCGCAAAATTATAACCAAGAGAATCGTCAATAAAGCCATTTAAATCATCATCTACTCCTGGCACTCCATAACGTTCTGCATCATTGTAATATAACTGCGAAGCTAAACTGGGATGTGAAGCTTTTACTCCCGAATCTACAATGCCAATTACTATTGAGGTATCTCCTTGTGATATATCCCATGCTTCATAGGTCTGAGTATTGGTATGTCCCCAATGAAATGCTTGATAAGTGTCGTTTGGTGTAAAAAGAAATTCGTATTGATGGATAGGTTCTGCATACTCAATCCAAGACTGCGCCTTGAGTAAATTCAGGATTTTTTCTTTTTCGATTTTCTTGACACTGACTTTATAAATTAAATCTACACGCTGTTTACTTTCTGATACTAATTTTCTCTTAGCATTTTGAATGGATAAATTGGCTTCTTTATGTACAATTTTACGGGCTTTCTTGATACCTAAAGATAACAACCGAGCATTCACTTTTTCTTGATCAAGTAAACCAAATGAATTATTACTAATTTCTTTTTTTAGCTTGATAACAATTTCATCATCACCAATCTCTTGGCTGTAAGATGAAAATACAATTGATAAAAAAAATACAGTAAATAATTGAAATTGTAAATTTCGAATACACATTGAAAGCAAAGTTCTTATGATTGATTACTCTAAAGAACGATTAGCTACTTTCTAGCATCTTAATAAAAACAATATTTATTTTTCTATGTACTTTTTAGCCCATTAAAGTAATAATCAAGTTTCTACCTGAAGCATAATTTCTATGCTCACACATATAAACTCCTTGCCAAGTACCTAAATTAAATCTCCCATTTGTAATTGGTATAGTAACATTATTACCTAAAAGTGAAGCTTTGATGTGCGCCGGCATATCATCTGACCCTTCATAATCATGTTTATAATAAGGCGCATTTTCTGGTACCATTTTATTAAAATGACTTTCAAAGTCCATTCGTACAGTAGGGTCGGCGTTTTCATTAATTGTTAAACCAGCAGAGGTATGTTGTATAAAAATATAGGCCATGCCTGCAGAATAATTTCTAATTTCTGGCACTGCTCTTTCTATTAAATGGGTGATAAGATGGAAACCTCTTTTAAAGGGAGGTAATTTCAATGATGTTTGAAAAGTTGCCATAAGCATATTTTAATTTAACTAGTAAAATCAAATTCTTTGATGTACAAAACCCATGAATAAATCCATGGGTCTTTATTATTTCGATTAGCTTATAAAAGCTATTTTATTCCTGGTTGTTTTATCTCAAACCCTTCTTTTTCCTTTGCATCATCTACTATTTTCTTTACATCTTGTAGTAGTTTTTTAGCATCGTAAATAATACCGTCTTTAATTGTATATTTCACGCCGCCAACTCGAACTACTTCATTGTTTTCATCTAATTTAATGGCTCCAGTGCCATAAAGTACCTTCAAATTTGCTAAAGGATTTTCTTCCACAAGTACAAGATCAGCCAATTTACCTATTTCCACAGAACCTATCTCTTTTTCTCTACCTAATGCTTCTGCCCCTTTTAAAGTAGCAGCCCTTATTACTTCAAGTGGGTGGAAACCAGCTTCTTGAAGCAATTCCAATTCTCTTACATAAGCAAAACCATATAACTGATAAATGAAGCCCGAGTCTGAACCAGTAGTTACCCTTCCTCCCCTATTTTTATATTCATTCACAAAAGTCATCCAGAGTTGGTAATTTCGTTTCCAAGACACTTCATTTTCTGTTGACCAAAAATGCCAGTATGAACCGTGAGAAACCCTACTTGGCTTATAGAATCTCCATAAGGATGGTAAGGTGTAATCCTCATGCCATTCTGCCCTTCTTGCCCGCATTAAATCGCGGCTTGCCTCATAAATGTTAAAAGTGGGATCAAGGGTAAAGTCTAATGCCAATAATTCATTCATTACAGCATTCCATTTTTCAGAATAAGGTGCTGCAGCTTGTTCCCATAATCTACCTGCCTGCTCAAATCTATGTTGCTCATTCTGATAATTATAATCTGCTGGATAGTGTTGAATTGTCTTGTCGGCAAAAAGTGCTTCAGGCAAACCATACCAATGTTCCATGGAAGTCAAACCCATTCTGGCCGTATTCAATACATTTAACCATGCCACATCTAACTGAGCATGATGACAAGCAGAACGTAGGCCTAGCTTACCTGCTTCATCTAGTGCAGCTTCCATAATATCTGGTCTTGCACCAAAAAACTTAATGCCATCAGAACCTTTCTTAGCAATTCTTTGTACCCATTCCCTAGCCTCTTCGGGTGATGAAATTTTCTTTTCATTTCCTAAACCGAAAGCTGGATAGGCTTCTATACGAGGAGCTGTAATTGTATTTTGGTTGCTTTTTTCTTTATGTTCAAGCACCCAATCGAGTCCATTTCCTGTAGATGGATCCCTGATTGTAGTAATGCCATGTGCCATCCAAAGTTTAAATACATACTCAGATGGTGTCCCTTGAAATCTACCACCTATATGTCCATGCATATCTATAAAACCAGGCAATAAGTACATACCTTCCGCTTCAATAATTTTAGCTCCTTCTATCGTCTGAGGTCTCCTTGAATCATTAATTTCTACACCTGGGTAGCCTACCACTTTTATATCTGTAATTCTATTATTTTCTACTACAACATCCACTGGTCCTAAAGGTGGAGAACCTGCACCATTAATTAAAGTAACACCCCGTATTATAAGTTGATTGAAAGGGCCTTCACCTTCTGCTCTTTCTGGTGCTTTTGGAATACCACTATTTTGAGAAAAGGCTGTAATTGCAAACCAGTTTATTACTTGTAGGATTGTAAATAATAGGGTAAAATGTTTTTTCATGTTATACTTTAATAATTGGCAAGAAACAATTCCCACTAATATTACAAAATCCAAATGGCAATAAAAATTACAAACTAATCTATCAATAGAATGAATTAAACAAAGAAAATGGAGATTAGATAGAAGAGCTTAAAACTTGAACAAAACAGTTAATTTATTTTTAACTAATATAATTTGAACTGAATTAGTAAAAGTTTTTGTTAAGAGTACATATTCGCATTTCATGAGAAATAGCGATGAAATAATAGTAAATTAGCTGTAGATGTTAGTCATGTCTGGTATTACCGGACATGACTTTTATTTTTTTTGCAAAATAAATCATACCCAGTAGGCCCAAACTAATTTGATAAACTGTTTGAAACCCATGATTAACTATCGCCAAGGTATTCCCTTGTAATGCTGAAAAGCCGAAAATAATAGTTGCTTGTGTTACTATATAATGATATGCACCTAACCCGCCCCCTTGAATTGGGAGAGATTTTGCTATACTACCCATTGCCATTACTACTAAACCAATTTTTATACTCGGTGACATACCCAATGCAAAAAACCAGACATAAGTACTTAAAAAATAGTTGAGCCAGATTAATAGGGTATAGACTACAAATAACCAGGGATTATCAACTTTTTTAATAGATATAATGCCTTGCCATATATCAAAAATCCGCTGTTTTATTCCATTTTTTCTTAATAAACGCAAGAGTGTTTTTCTATACAACCATGTTATTAACCCTATGACAAGCAATACGATAAATAAAAATAGCAAGAACCAAAGCATAGATTGCGACCATTCTAACCAAAATTTTAGCACAGGTTTTATCATATTGTAATAAGTAAACCTTGCTATTTCTTCATAAGCCCAAGTCACAGAAATTATACAAACTACTAATAAGGATAGAATATCTATAAGTCGTTCTGTTATAACTGTTCCAAATGAGGCATTAAATGGAATTGAAGCTCCTTTTTTTAAGGCAAGACATCTTGTGATTTCACCCATTCTTGGAACAGCATAATTTACCATATAGCCAAACATGAGTGCGTTAAAGGCATTTATTAAACCTGGTCTATAGCCTAGGGTTTTAAGTAATTGTAGCCATCTAAGAGCACGGATGATATTGTTGAAAATGGCAATACAAAATATGGGTAATGCCCACCAGTAATTTACCTCTTTTAAACTATTAATTAAATTTGATGTACCTTGATCTTTGATAACAAAATAAAAAAGAGCAATACCAATAATTCCAAAAATAAAGTAATAAACAAGTTGGTTTTTTTTACCATACTTTCTCCATGAATCCGATAATTTAATTTCAACTCTTGAAATCATACCGTAACATTATGTTTTAATTACCTTGTAATGCGTTGATTTTTTGAATCGCTGATTGAATTTCTAAAGAAATGCCATAATACACATTTATGTCTCGTACAATTTCTTCTTTTAAAGATTTATTAAGAATAGTATTCTTATGTTGCTTCCTGAGCCATTCTACCCTCCACTCTATGGGTGATTTTCCATTTATTTGGTAATCCCAAGCTTTTTGTGAAATTCCTGATATTTCTAGACAATCACTTACTAAAATACTCCCTAGTTTTTTTATCAACTTAATTTTAAACTGCTTATTTCCTATATGCTCAATATCTAGTTCACTCACTTTTAGCGGACTTTTAACTGATAAATTTCCTTGAAATAACTCAAATAAATTTCTGCCTAGTAATACATATTGATAAAAAAAATTCTCATAATAAATTCTCGGCAAATCAAATAGTAAAAAATAACCATATCGATGTTGATAAACGTCACTATTTAGTAAAGCCAAACAATAGTAAAATATATTTTCCTTAGATAATGCTATTAATTCTTTTTGGCAATTAATTTCATGCGTTTCATTTTCATGCAATATTTCCTTTAGCTCTTGCAGTTGTTTCGAGATACTGCTTAATAACCGTTTTCTTTCTTTGGCGTTTTTACTAAGAATTTTCCTTTTTGTATTGAACTTCTCTATAATTTCAGCACATTCTATTATTACATATGAAACCCTTTGTCCCTTATTCTTCTCTTTTACATGCCTCAGTTGAACAACAAACTTTTGAAGTACAGGTAAACTCCTACACAGATATGAAAGTTTTTCAAGGCAAGTTCCTATTGCTTCATCTTTCAATAAGATATTTTTAAAAAATCTATTTTCTAGTGAATTTATATGTGCTTTTCTTAAAAATGTATAAGCACGATCAGAAATATTTATTTCTAGCTTGTGATTTCCATCCTTAAACATGGATAAACTAATCAGCTTAGGAAAGAAGTTGAAAACAGGATAACTATTTGTAGCTAAAGCAAAAGCTTTACTACCTATGTTATTTATACCTAAATTAATATATCGGTTAGGTTGCTCAACCAATTCTTTCTTTTCACTTTTAAGTAGCGAAACTCTCTTCCCAAATGGTTTAGAAATAAACTGTCTGTTATTTTTGGATTTATTTTCAATCAGCTGGGGCACTTTCTTTTCACTATAAAATGCTCCTTTTATTTGTTGTATAAATACAGAAGGTTTATCATTTTTTTGTGGTGAATATAGCTTTAGTCCTTCTAAATATGTACTATTAAACCAATCTCTATTGTCTTTTAATTCGACAGTAGAATATGAAGATTCTTGGTCCAATACATCCGTTTTTTGATAATGTATATGCCTAGTATTATCTTTTTTTAAAGTAAGTAAAATAACTTTTTCGATTAAACTAGTGCTATTAAATTCTATTATCTTAATATCATATTCCTCTTTCAGCTTAAATCGTACATCCTTGAAAATACTATTATACAGTAAGTGATTATTAGTAATAAAATCTGCTACACCATTGTTTTTCAACAAATTACTTATCGTTGAGATATTGCTGGCAATAAGTTTATTATTTAAAGTAATTCTTCTATGTGCTTTCCCATTACTATCTAGCAATATAGTATTACTGTCAACAGGATGATTTAACAAATCAATTAGAGTATAATCAAAGGATTTAAATTGAGGTAATTTATTTTTTCCTCTAGTATCGCTAAAAAAAGATTTTTGGTTATTTCTTTTTTCTAAAGGCTGTTTTTGAATAATATCTAGCAGATAAACTTTTTCAATTCTTAATTTTTTAGATTCTATGATACTCAAATAATAGTCGAAAGTATTTGGTGCGCATATATTAAGTTTTACTTTATTAGTACTAGTACATACTTCAATCATCTGCAAAACTTCCTGGGTACTATTCAATAAAATTGCCTTATATTCTTCGCTGTTATTGTTAAACTTTTCGGCTTTATTTTCAATCCACGCCCATGTTGATTTACTTAAATATTCAGTGTTTCGAGATACTAACTTTACTCTAGCTCTACTACATAAAGTATTTAAAAAACCTAATAGACTATTCAAAAAAATACTTAAGTCATGTGTTTCCGATACTATTCTTTTAATGCATGATATCGTATCCTCTTTGAGTATTTCAATCTTTATTATTTGATGCGTTTGAAGAAACAGTGAATAAATTTCATCATTTTGCAAAAGGTCTTGAAGGTATTTATTTTTTGAAATACAATAATGAAATACCACATGATAGAATAAATAATTTTTAATAATATTTATCCTTACTTCTTTGGGCAGGGTATTTTCGAAGTAATCTGCAATATTTTTTAATTCTAATTTTCGACTGTTTTTCTCTTGAGCCTCTTCAAAATAATCAATGTAATTATCATGATCTTTTGTAATTAAAGCTTCTAGAAGTGACCATTCATTTAATAGTGTATTTTGTAATAATTGCCTGAAAAAAAAATTGAAATGTTTTATTAATTCTTGAGATGAGGCTTCATTATTTAGTCGAATTTTTTCATTGTTTAATTCGAATAATATTTCCGAACTTGTAATTAGAATATACCTCTTTGCTGCTTCTTGTTTTTTTTCTTTTTTATCAAAGAATAGTATTGCAGTTTTTTTCCCAATTTTATTATAAAGCGCATAACTTTTATTACTAATTGCTTTTAGCTCAAATTGTGATTTTTCGATTACTGCTACCAAACAAGCAACAAAAGGGGAATATTTTTCATATTCCCCTTTATAATATTGTCTATAAAAATGAAAGCTTTTCAAGACTGACCCATTAAACCTTAGTTCATTACACTATGTCGACTTATCCAATCTTTACGTTTATAGCCCTATTAATAAAATAATTTAATGTAAGCATTGAAAGTGTGCCAAATCTTAACTGCAGACCACTATCACCTATGAAAAATCTGGTGAATGCTCTGGCACAGTATCTTCATGATTCATACTTTCAAGAAACATGAATATACAGGGTACTTCTTTTATAAAAAAAGAAACGTCTTCAACTTTAGTATCTGCAGGAGTTTCATTTCCCTGTTTAGAGTTCAACTTCAAGCGCTTACCAAATTAGCCTTTATCATGGCAACAAAATCATCGAATAGATACCTAGAATCATGAGGACCTGGAGAAGATTCTGGATGATATTGTACTGAAAAAGCTGGCTTCCCTTTTATCTTTATTCCTTCGACTGTTTGGTCATTTAAGTTGACATGGGTTACTTCTACTATATTTGATTTTTCTATATCTTCAGCATCAATACTAAAGCCATGGTTCTGCGAAGTAATTTCACATTTACCAGTCACAAGATTTTTTACGGGGTGGTTCAAGCCTCTATGACCATGGTGCATTTTATAAGTACTTATGCCAGCTGCCAAAGCCAAAATTTGATGTCCCATACATATTCCGAAAAGAGGTATGTTATGCTCAAGAATTTTCGTAACTGTTTCCACAGCATAATTTGTAGATGCTGGATCCCCTGGACCATTTGATATAAAATATCCATCTGGTTGCCATTCTTGCATTTCTTCAAAAGAAGTATTTGCTGGAAATACCCTACAAGTGCAATTTCTTTCTTTGAGGCTTCTGAGAATATTTGTTTTTATTCCTAAATCTAGTACTGCTACCTTAAACTCTTCTTTTTCTGCTACAAATTCGTAGTGTTCTTTCGTGGTTACTTTAGTAGAAAGTTCTAAACCATACATTGAAGGTACTTCAGCTAGTTTTTCCTTTAATATTTCTATATCTAGTATTTCAGAAGAAATAATGGCGTTCATTGCTCCTTTTTCTCTGATATGTCTTACCAACATTCTTGTATCAATACCAGCAATACCTACAATCCCAGATTTTTCAAGATATTTTTGTAGCGAATCATCTGCTCTTTCCCTTGAGAAAATATCTGAAAAAGTTTTTACTACCAATCCTTTAATCTTTACTGAAGATGATTCTGTTTCTTCATCTAACACACCATAATTACCGATATGAGCAGTTGTGTTAACTATGATTTGTCCATAATAAGAAGGGTCTGTGTAAATCTCTTGGTATCCTGTTAAGCCAGTATTAAAACATATTTCACCACCACTAGTACCTTCCAGTCCAATTGAAGAACCTGTATAACTTGTTCCATCTTCCAGTAAAAGAATTGCTTGTTTTCTGTTTGCTTCCTGCATACTTTATTTTTATGAATTCAAAAAAAAGGGAAATGATTGTTATCATTTCCCTAAGATAATATTTATTTAAAAAATGAAATCATTCATCATTTTTTTTCGTCTCGTCATCTTGTTCAGGAGTTTCATCTTCTTTCGTTTCTTCTGATTCTCCTTCTTCTACCACCTCTTCAGATACTACTTCATCTTTTACTTCTTCAACTATTGGCTCTACTTCTTCAGCTACCGATTCACTCACTTGCTCAACCGTTTCTACTACTGGAGCGGCAGTTTCAGTAGATCCAGAAGATTTCTTACGTCTTCTTCTTCCTCTTCTTGTTTTAGATTTAGAATCATCTGTTGCTTTCAGTAATAACTCATTGTAATCAACTAACTCTATCATACAAGTTTCTGCGTTATCACCTAATCTAAATCCAGTTCTTATTATTCTTGTATAACCACCTGGCCTAGAAGCTACTTTATCAGATATTTCATCAAATAGTATCATCACTGATTCTTTATCTTGAAGATAAGAGAAAACAGTTCTACGAGAATGAGTAGTGTCAGTTTTCGACTTAGTAATAAGCGGCTCTACATACTTTCTTAATGCTTTGGCTTTGGCTACAGTAGTAGTTATTCTTTTATGCTTAATTAAAGAACATGCCATATTGGCCAGCATAGATTTTCTATGTGAAGCCGTTCTGCTTAAATGATTTATCTTTTTACCGTGTCTCATGTCTATTAAATTTGAAAATAGAGCCCTGCTCTTGCTTATCTAACTTTAATCTTCATCTAGTTTGTATTTCGATACGTCCATACCGAAAGTCAAATTTTTCTCTGCTATCAACTGCTCTAATTCTGTTAAAGATTTCTTACCAAAATTTCTAAACTTCATCATATCAGAAATTTCGAGACTGGCTAAATCTCCCAATGTTTTAACATCAGCAGCTTTCAAACAGTTGTACGCTCTAACAGACAAATCCAAATCAGATAATGGCGTTTTAAGAAGCTTACGCATATGTAAGAATTCCTCATCAATTGGCTCTTCCTCTGGTTTACTATCAGGTTGGAAGGTCATAGTCTGGTCAGAGAACAACATAAAATGCTGTATCAAAATATTTGCAGCTCCTTTCAATGCATCTTCTGGGTGGATTGAACCGTCTGTTTCAATGTCTAAAAGGAGTTTTTCGTAGTCAGTTTTTTGTTCTACCCTTGTATTTTCAACACTAAATTTCACATTTTTTATTGGCGTGAAAATGGCATCGATTGGAATGTATCCAAAAACTTGCTCAGCAGGTTGGTTTTCTTCAGCGGGTACATAACCTCTTCCTTTTTCTACAGTTAACTCAACTTGAAAAGTAATAGAAGGGTCAATGTGACAAACAACAAAATCAGGATTAAGAATTGTATAATCAGTAGTAAACTCCGCAATATCTCCTGCTGTAAATTTCTCTTTCCCAGTAATACTGATATTAATTTTGTTATTTGGGCTTTCTGAAGTCTTTTTAAACCTAACCATTTTTAAGTTTAAGATTATCTCCGTTACATCTTCCACTACTCCTTCTATAGAGGAAAACTCATGAAGTATATCAGGAAATTTTACACCTACTATGGCGTAACCTTCCAATGAAGAAAGCAAAATTCTTCTCAACGCATTTCCCACAGTTACACCATAACCTCGTTCTAGTGGTTTAAACTCGAATAAGCCGTGGAAATCATCAGCTTTATCCATTACCACTTTGTCTGGCATTTGAAATGCTAAAATTGACATATGTCTTAAATGTTTACAGATGTTGAAAAAATATATTGAATAGACTCTATTATTTAGAGTATAATTCAACAATAAGTTGTTCTTTGATATTTTCAGGAATTTCTTCTCTTTCAGGCATATTCAAAAACTTACCTGCCAATCTTGTAGCATCCCACTCTAACCAACTATATTTAGAAATTTGCCTTCCAGAAACGCTTTCCTTAATAACAGGTAACGATTGTGATTTAAGCTTTACACTTACTACATCACCTGGTTTTAGACTGTAAGATGGTATGTTTACTATTTCGCCATTTACAGTTACATGCTTATGAGAAACAAGCTGTCTTGCACCGGCTCTTGTAGGAGAAAGACCTAACCTATATACTGTATTATCTAATCTAGACTCTAAAAATTGCAATAAGTTAGTACCTGTTATACCTTGCTTACTAGCAGCTTTTTCAAAGGTATTTCTAAATTGTTTCTCTAAAAGTCCGTAAGTATTTTTTGCCTTTTGTTTCTCTGCTAGCTGTATAGCATATTCAGATTTTTTTCTTCTTCTTCCTTTGCCATGTTGTCCAGGAGGATAAGGCTTTTTCTTTAATTCTTTACAAGGACCAAAAATAGGATCATTAAATTTCCTTGCGATTTTTGATCTAGGACCTGTATATCTTGCCATTATTATTTAATTTGAAACTTTTGATATTATACCCTTCTTCTTTTCGGAGGTCTACATCCGTTATGTGGTAAAGGAGTTACATCTTTAATAGTAGAAACCTCAATACCAGAATTTTGTATTGTTCTAATTGCCGACTCTCTACCTGCTCCAGGACCTTTAACAAATACTTCTACTTTTCTCAAGCCTAAATCATAAGCAACTTTAGCACAATCTTGTGCAGCCATTTGAGCAGCATATGGTGTATTTTTCTTAGAACCTCTAAATCCCATCTTACCAGCCGATGACCAAGAAATAACCTGACCTTCTTTATTTGTAATAGAAATTATAATGTTATTGAATGAAGCCTTGATGTGTGCTTCACCAATCGATTCTACTACTACTACCCTTTTTTTAGCTTTATCTTTTCTTTTCTGAGCCATAATTCAAATATTACTTAGTAGCCTTTTTCTTATTTGCAACTGTTTTTCTCCTTCCTTTCCTAGTTCTTGAGTTATTTTTTGTTCTCTGTCCACGAGTAGGAAGCCCTCTTCTATGTCTAAGTCCTCTGTAGCAACCAATATCCATTAACCTTTTAATGTTAAGTTGGATTTCTGACTTCAGTTCACCTTCAATTTTAAACTCATTATTGATAATATCCCTGATTTTGCCAGACTCACTATCTGTCCAATCTACTACTTTCTTATCTTCAGAAATTCCAGCTTTTTCTAATATTGCCTTAGAGGCAGAAGTGCCTATTCCAAAAATGTATGTTAGGGCTATTACTCCTCTTTTATTATCGGGTATATCTACCCCAGAAATACGTGCCATTGCTTATATATTAATATTGGTAATTAACCTTGTCTTTGCTTAAACCTAGGATTCTTTTTATTGATCACATAGAGTTTACCTTTCCTTCTGATAACCTTGCAATCAGAACTTCTTTTCTTTATAGATGCTCTTACTTTCATATCATTGTCTTATTTATATCTATATACAATCCTCCCTTTCGTTAAATCATAAGGAGTCATTTCTAGTTTCACTTTATCGCCTGGTAAAATTCTAATGTAATTCATTCTCATTTTACCAGAAATGTGCGCTAAGATGGTATGACCATTTTCAAGCTTTACTCTAAATCTAGCATTAGATAAGGCTTCAACAATTGTCCCATCTAGCTCAATATTGTCTTGCTTAGGCATATTGTTTCTCTAAAACGTTTTCTATATATTCAAATGTAGTAAGCACTTCAGGCTTCCCATTGTAAAATGCCACAGTATGTTCGTAATGAGCAGAAGGCTTCCTATCTTTAGTTCTTATAGTCCAACCATCACGTTCTTGTACAATATTTTTATTCCCTTGGTTAATCATTGGTTCAATAGCAATGACTAACCCATTTTCTATTTTGGAACCTCTTCCTCTTCTCCCAAAATTTGGAACATCTGGTTTTTCATGTAATTTTTTACCAACACCGTGTCCAACAAGTTCTCTTACAACTGAGAAACCTTCTCTCTCTGCAAATGTTTGTACTGCAAATGATATATCTCCAATCCTATTTCCCTGCTTCATTGCTTCAATACCATGATACAATGAATTTTTGGTAACTTTTAAAAGTTTTTTAGTAGCATCATCAATCTCACCTATAGGATATGTATATGCACTATCTGCATGAAATCCTTCTTTATACACACCACAGTCTATAGAAATTATATCACCTTCTTTCAGCTCATAATCACCAGGAATTCCATGAACTACCACTTCATTTACAGATATACATAAAGAAGCGGGGAAACCATTATAATTTAGAAATGAAGGTATTCCTCCATTATCTTTTATAAATTCTTCAGCTTTTTTATCAAGCTCTTTAGTTGTAATACCTGGTTTCAGTATTTTGGCTACCTCCGCATGGGTTCTACCTAAAATATCCCCATTTCGTTTAATAGCTTCTATCTCATCTATGGTCTTATAATATATCATTATATAGCTGGTACATTTTGAGACCTTCCTTTCAATTTCCCTGACTTCATCATGCCTTCATAATGTCTCATCAGTAGATAACTTTCAATTTGTTGTAGTGTATCTAGAATTACACCAACCATAATTATCAATGATGTACCTCCATAAAATTGTGAAAAGTTGATGCTGACACCAGCAGCATTAGCAAAAGCAGGTAAAACCGCAACAATAGCTAGGAATAAAGCTCCAGGCAAAGTTATTTTATCTAATACTGCACTTATATATTCTGATGTTGGTTCGCCAGGCTTTACTCCTGGAATAAAAGCATTATTCCTTTTCATATCATCAGCCATTTGCTTAGGATTGATAGTAATGGCTGTGTAGAAGAAAGTGAAAAGTATAATTAATATGGCGAAAGTCACATTGTATTCCACAGAGGTAAATGTTGCAAATGTCTGTGCAATGTATCTGGCTGTATCACTTTGGTCTGCCCATAAAGATGCCAATAATGAAGGTAGAAACATTAAAGACTGCGCAAATATAATTGGCATTACGTTAGCAGAGTTTACCTTCAATGGTATATATGACCTTTGTCCTTTGCCAGGCTGTCTTTTAGAACCACCAACTACTTGTCTTGCATATTGCACTGGTATTCTCCTTATTGCTGTAGTCAATAAAACAACACTCATCACAATAAAGAAAAGTGCTAGAAACTCTAATACTAATAATAATAACCCACCAGTACCTTTCTCACCAACCTCTTGCACAATAGCAAGTGGAAAACTTGAGATAATGCCTATCATGATAAGCATGGAAATACCATTTCCAATACCTTTCTCAGTGATTCTTTCTCCTAACCACATACAGAAAACTGTACCTGCAGTAAGTATAATCATAGAAGAAAAAACAAAGAAAGATCTATCTATCATAATAGCTTCAGCAGGAATAGTAGCAGCTATATACCCTGAAGCTTGAGCTAAAGTGATTACAATTGTAAGCACTCTAGTAATCTGGTTCATTTTCTTTCTACCTGACTCACCTTCTTTCTGCATTTTCTGAAAGTAAGGAACTGCAACTGTTAAAAGTTGAATAACAATTGAGGCAGATATATAGGGCATAATACCTAATGCAAAAATTGAAGCCCTATCGAAAGCTCCACCCAAAAAGGTATTGATCATACCAAAGAAGCTATTCGCACTTTGGTTGAGTAAATCAGGATCTACTCCTGGTAAAACTATAAAAGACCCAAGCCTAAATACAACAAGGAATCCTATGGTATATAGGATTCTAGTCCTGAGTTCTTCTATAGAGAAGATATTTTTTATTGTACTAAAGAACCTCTTCATAGTTATAATGTAGTTGCTGTACCTCCAGCTGCCTCAATGGTCGATTTTGCTGAAGCTGAAAATGCATGTGCTTCTACTTCAAGCTTAAGTGTAAGCTCTCCTTTATTCAATATTTTTATCTTGTCATGCTTAGAAGCCATGCCATATTTTAAATAATCACCAATTGCAAAGCTAGTAATATTATTCTTTTCCGCAATTAACTGTAGTGACTGAACATTTATAGGTTTATAAGCTACCCTATTTGGATTTTTAAATCCAAACTTTGGCACTCTTCTTTGTAAAGGCATTTGACCGCCTTCAAATCCTTCTTTTCTGCTATATCCTGATCTCGACTTTGCACCTTTATGCCCCCTTGTACTGGTTCCACCTTTTCCTGAACCTTGTCCACGTGCAATTCTCTTCTTGCTCTTTATTGAACCACTAGCAGGTTTTAAATTATGAAGTTTCATAACTAAAATTTTTATATCTCTTCTACAGTAACTAAATGACTTACCTTGTTTATCATACCTTGGATTTGAGGGGATAACTCAAATTCCTTGGATCTGTTTATTTTTCCTAAACCCAAAGCTTGGATAACTAGCTTTTGTTTTTGTGGCTTACCTATAGCACTTCTTACTTGTGTAACTCTTACTTTCGCCATAACTGTTTTAATTATCCGTTAAAAACTTTTTCTAACTTAACTCCGCGTTGTTGTGCTACTGAATATGGATCTCTCATTTTTAAAAGCGCATCAAAAGTAGCTTTAACTACGTTGTGTGGGTTTGAAGATCCTTTAGATTTAGCAAGTACATCATGAACACCTGCAGATTCTAACACGGCCCTCATCGCACCACCTGCAATTACACCTGTACCAGGAGCAGCCGGTTTCAACAAGACAAGACCACCACTATATTTACCAATCATTTGGTGAGGGATAGTGCCTTTTAATACAGGAACCTTTATCAGATTCTTTTTGGCATCATCAATTCCTTTAGTGATTGCATCTGTTACTTCATTTGCTTTACCCAATCCATAACCAACTACACCATCACCATTTCCTACTACAACTATCGCTGAAAAACTAAACCTTCTACCACCCTTCACTACTTTTGCAACTCTTTTGATAGCTACCACTTTCTCAGTTAGCTCTATATCACTTGCCTTAAGTTTTCTGATATTACCTTGCTTAGACATAATTTCTTATCTTAACTTTAAAATTTTAGACCACCTTCTCTCGCACCATCAGCCAAAGCTTTCACTCTACCGTGATATAGATATCCATTTCTATCGAATACTACTTCTTCTATCCCTTTCTCTTTGGCTTTCTTCGCTATTAATTTACCTAACTCTGTAGATAAACCTGAGTTAACACTTTTCTTATCGGCAGCTATTTCTTTTGTAGTAGCAGACAATAAAGTAGTAGCGTTTACATCGTCAATTATTTGTGCATACAATGAGGTATTGCTTTTAAATACAGAAAGTCTAGGTCTAGTTGCAGACCCTTTAATTTTCTTTCTGATTGTATATTTTATCCTAACTCTACGGTTTTTCTTATTAGTAGCCATAATTTTATAATATTATTTTGCTGCGCTCTTACCGGCCTTTTTACGAATTTGCTCACCTTTGAATCTGATACCTTTACCTTTGTAAGGTTCTACTTTTCTCAGTTTCTTAATCTCAGCTGCAACATGACCAATCAGTTGCTTATCTATACTTTCCAATTTTATAATTGGATTTTTTCCTTTTGCTGTTTCAGCAGACACGCTAACCTCTTTAGGAACAGCAAAATATACATTGTGAGAATAACCTAAGTTAAGTTCAAGAATATTACCTGATGCCACTGCTTTGAAACCAACCCCTACCAATTCAAGCTCTTTAACATACCCTTCAGTAACTCCAACCACCATGTTGTTGATCAGTGAACGATATAAGCCATGAAGTGCTTTGTATTTCTTCAGTTCTGAAGGTCTTTCAAGAGTCACTTCAGTATCTTCAATTTTAACAGTTATATCAGGATCAATATCTTGAGTGATGGTACCTTTAGGCCCTTTTACTTCTACAATATTACCATCTACTTTAAGACTTACACCTGATGGCAGCGAGATGGGAGATTTACCTATTCTAGACATCTTAATTTAAGATTTTATAAATTACCTAATTGGGCGAAGCTTAATAAATATAGCAAAGCACTTCACCACCAACATTCAATGACCTTGCTTCCTTATCGGTTATAACTCCTTTTGATGTAGATAAAATAGCTACACCGAGTCCATTCAAAACTCTGGGTAGAGTATTAGCCTTTGCATATTTTCTCAAACCTGGTCTACTTACCCTTTCAAGATGAATCATCGCAGGCAACTTAGTTGATGGATGATACTTCAAAGCTACTTTAATAGTACCTTGAGCACTTGCATCATCAAACTTATACCCTTGTATATACCCTTTATCAAAGAGCACTTTTGTTATTTCTTTTTTAAGATTTGACGCAGGAATTTCCACGATTCTTCGGTTAGCACTAATTGCATTTCTTAACCGGGTCAAATAATCAGCTATCGGATCTGTCATTATTATATAATTTGTAGCTATGAGCTAAATTTAACCATCTAGTTACCAGCTAGCTTTCTTTACACCTGGTATTTTACCTTGTGAGGCAAGCTCTCTAAAAACAACCCTTGATATACCAAACCTCCTCATATAGCCCTTTGGCCTACCAGTTAATAAACACCTATTGTGTAACCTCACTTTAGAAGAATTCTTAGGTAATTTATCAAGCGCAGCATAATCTCCCTTTGCCTTCAACTCTTCCCTTTTTGCCGCATACTTGGCTACCAGTTCCTGTCTTTTTCTTTCTCTAGCTTTTACTGATTCTCTAGCCATATTTATTTCTTTTGATTCATGAAAGGCATGCCAAACATTTTGAGTAGTTCCAGACACTCTTCATCAGTATCTGCACTTGTCACGAATGTTACATCCATCCCTGATATTTTTTTAACTTTATCTATTGATATTTCAGGAAATATAATTTGTTCTTTTACGCCCAATGTATAGTTTCCCCTACCATCGAAACTTTTATCGCTTATACCTTTAAAATCCCTCACCCTTGGCAAAGAGACTGATACTAAGCGATCGAGGAATTCATACATTTTATCGCCTCTTAAGGTAACCCTTGCTCCTATTGGCATGCCTTCTCTTAACTTAAAGTTCGATACTGATTTCTTAGCATAAGTAGGCACAGCTCTTTGACCTGTAATTAAACCTAATTCCTCTATTCCAATATCAATTAACTTCTTGTCGGCAACTGCTTCTCCAATACCTTTGTTAACGCTTATCTTTAATAGCTTAGGAACTTGCATTACAGACTTATAAGCAAATTTTTGCTTAAGTGCTGGTACCATTTCCTCTAAATACTGCTTTTTTAATCTTGGTGCTGCCATGATTAATCTATAAATTGTCCTGATTTCTTAGAATACCTTTTTAATTTTCCTGAGTCATCTAGCTTTCTCCCAACTTTGGTCTTTTCTCCTGTTTTTGGGTCTAGCAACATTAAATTACTCATATGAATGCCTGCTTCCGTTTTTTCAACCCCACCCTCAGGGTTTTCTGCAGATGGCTTAATGTGTTTGGTTACCAAGTTTACCCCTTCTACAATTGCCCTATTCTTAGCTTTCAACATTTCAAGGACTACACCTGATTGACCTTTGTGGTTACCTGCTATAACCTCAACCTTATCGCCTTTCTTTATATGAAACTTTATGTTTTTCTTTACTTTTCCCATAATCTTAAAGTACTTCTGGCGCCAAAGAGACGATTTTCATAAATTGCTTTTCTCTCAGTTCCCTAGCTACTGGACCAAAAATCCTAGTTCCTCTAGGTTCATCGTTATTATTTAGCAAGACTGCTGCATTATCTTCAAACCTGATGTAAGAGCCATCTTTTCTCCTGATCTCTTTCTTAGTTCTTACTACAACTGCTTTAGATATTGTGCCTTTCTTAAGGTTACTTGATGAAATCGCCGACTTCACTGTAACTACAATCTTATCACCTATAGATGCATACCTTTTTCCTGTGCCACCTAGCACCCTTATGCAGAGAACCTCTTTGGCTCCACTGTTATCGGCGACATTTAATCTTGATTCTTGCTGTACCATTTATTCAAAAAAAGCTTAATCAAACATAAAACCTTATGAGCATCTATTTTGCCCTTTCTATTATCTCAACAAGTCTCCACCTTTTTCTTTTACTTAGTGGTCTTGTTTCCATTATTTTCACCCTATCTCCAATATTGCAGTCGTCTTTCTCATCGTGCGCCATAAACTTGGTAGTTTTTTTCATAAACTTACCATAGATAGGATGTTTTACCTTTCTCTCTACTGCAACTACAACTGAAGATTTCATCTTGTTGCTTGTCACAATTCCTACCCGCTCTTTTCTAGAATTTCTTTCCATAATTCTTCTAACTTAACCAACCTACTTAGCTGGCGTTACTAATTATTTTTTTTACCTTGGCTAAGGTGATATGAGAATCAAAATTGTTTTCTTGGAAATAAGCCCTAGCATTTAAGTTAGTTAATTCCCCCGCCTTTACTTTAGAGGTTATATCACTAATTGTTCTGCTATGTAATTCAGTTTTAAGCTTAGCTACAAACCTTCTTACATCTCTTATTTGCATAGGGTTCTCAATGGGAGAAATCGCATTTCCAAACTTAAGCGTTTGCAATGTCTTAGCAGAAGTAGAAATTTTATCTTTCAGTTCTTCTGTAGAAAGTGCTTTTATTTCAGAGTTCTTCATAACTTAAAATTGATAATCTCTTCTTACTACCATTTTAGTTTTTACTGGTAATTTTTGCGCTGCTAATCTCAACGACTCCTTAGCTAATTCGTAGTCCACGCCATCAGATTCAAACAACACTGTTCCAGGTCTTACTCTTGCCACCCAATATTCTGGTGAACCTTTACCTTTACCCATCCTTACTTCAGCTGGTTTTTTAGTAATAGGTTTATCAGGAAAAATCCTGATCCATACTTGACCTTCCCTTTTCATTGCACGAGTAATAGCAATCCTTGCGGCTTCTATTTGTCTCGATGTAATCCAACCTGCTTCAAGAGATTTAATACCAAAGCTGCCGAAAGAAATCTCATTCCCTCTGTGAGCCAAACCCCTTACACGGCCTTTCTGCTGCTTTCTAAACTTAGTTCTTTTTGGCTGTAACATAATTAAATAGTGTTATATAGCACATGCGATTTAACATCGCTTGATTTCCAGTAAGTTCTATTATCAGTTTATATCTTTGAGACTTATATTTATGTTGATAAATACAGTATCTCTTGAAATGGACTGCAAAGATAGGAATCTACAAGTCTATTACAAACTTTAGATTAAAAATTTTATAAACATAAAAAGTTTAAGAGTTTACGCTCGCCCCAGCTAAAATTTCTTCCAGTTTATTGCAGGAGTAATCTATGTCTTCAAGGGTATTAAACTTACTGAAAGAAAACCTCACAGTACCTCTTCCGCCCATATCTCCTTTTTTTAAAGCTGCTATTACATGAGAGCCTGCTTGTGCCCCACTAGAGCAAGCACTACCACCAGATACAGAGATACCAGCCAGGTCTAGGCTGAATAATAACATACTGTTGGCAGGCGATGCAGGTAAGCATACATTTAATACGGTGTAAAGGCTATTTTCTACATCAGAGGAATTTCCATTAAAACTAACTCCTTCTATTTTTTCTTGAAGAAGCTGTATCATTCTATTTTTCAGTTTTTCAATATGGCTTCTATGATTATCTAAATTTGCCAATGAAAGTTCTAATGCCTTGGCTAATCCAATAATTCCATAAACATTTTCAGTACCACCACGCATTTCTCTTTCTTGCCCACCACCAGTTAGCATGGGCCTTATTTTACTATTTTTATTTACATATAAAAAACCTACTCCTTTTGGTCCGTGAAATTTATGAGCCGAAGCTGCTAAGAAGTCTATTTCTAGTTCAGAAAGGTCTACATTAAAGTGACCGATAGTTTGTACAGTATCGGAATGAAAGAGTGCATCATGTTCTTTACATAATTCGGAAACTTTATGGATATCTAAAATATTCCCAATCTCATTATTACCATGCATTAAACTAACCAAAATATTTTTGTTATTGGCCAGTACACTTTCCAACTGTTCAAGGTCTATTTGCCCTTTTTCATCAAAATCTAAATAAGTAACTTTTACTAAGCCTTTACTTTCGAGTTCCTCTACAGTATGTAAAACAGCATGATGTTCTAACTTACTTGTAACAATATGCTTCACTTCTTTAGAAGTGATACAAGAACGCAAAACGGTATTATCAGATTCGGTACCTCCTGAAGTAAAAATAATTTCTGATGGATGTGCATTCAGTAAAGAAGCTACTTTCTTTCTGGATTTCTCAATGGCGGCTTTTACTTCTCGACCATGCCCATGGGTAGATGATGGGTTACCATAATACTTTTCTAAGTAAGGCAACATTTCTTGTAAAACTTCGGGATCTATACAAGTTGTAGCAGCATTATCCAGATATACACGCATAATTGTTGGTTTGTAGTTTCGGCAAAGCTAATAAAAGTAGTTGAGGTTGTCTAAAATAAAACCTTTCGTCTGCAAATGATAGATTCCGTACTAATCTTCTCCAATTTCTCCGTAAATAATCACCGCTGCCACGGTGGCTATTATTCTTGTCAAAATTGGATTGCCTAGAACGAAATCTATTCATTTTCGACTTGAAACCCTTATTTTAGACAATCTCATTAAAAAATGTATTTTGCCCTAGTTTGATCCTTTCTTCTTACTTGTATCAGTTTTGTTGTTATTTTTTTTGTCTTGGTCAAGCGCTATTTGCCATTGCTTTTCATTTACTTTTGCTTTCACAATATCAAGTGTTTCAGAAATAACATCTTCGGCTAGGTCATTAAACTTTTCATCATTTACTGTATGAAGTAAGCCATCAAAAACAAGTGAAGCTACCTCTTCTACAGCTTGATCTCTATGCTTGGCAATGTCTTCTATTGCTTCATTAATTACATTAAAAACAATATCGGCAATGAGTTTTTCTATTCTTTGGGTAACATAGCTTCCCAAGATTGGTACTAACTCTATCGTCATTACTTCTTTATTTTTTTCAAGCGCACGTACCATTAAAGCGTCGATATAGGTTTTTATCTTATTACGATGTAACTGATAAGTATTGCTCAGTACTGATTCTACACTATCTGAAATCCATTCGGTAATTTCTTCTTTTTGGGGAACCAAAACATCTTCCACAATTCTATGAGACACTGGACTACCCTTTGCCATTTCAGCTTTTACACCATCTATTACATTAATTACTACCCGATCTGATACTTCTTCTAAAAGTATTTTGTAATAGAAAATGGCTTGCTTAAAAATCCATGTATTGCGCAAGTTGATTACACCCATTCTCTCAAGACGATAAATCATAGAGAAAACACGCAAAACCCTTAAAAAACGGAAACCACTTATTGGAATGCATCCTAGCACATCATACCAATGGATAAATGGATAGAAAACCCAGCTATGGTAAGTTTTTCTATAAATGGCTACTCCCCACCTAAAAAGGAGTTCAATGATGAAAACTGTTACAAATGCAAGATCTATTAAAAAAAAGTTGAAATGTATATTCTGATGATACCATGCAAAAAAGACCGGAGATGTTTCGTGGGCAAACTCTCTGACTACTTGATAAGAATAAGTCAATTCAAATACAATTAACAACAGGTTAATTGAAACCAGCACCAGCATTATAATATCCAGTGCAATGAATTCTAAGTCATCACTCTCTCGTAGTTTCTTTAGATTGAATATCTTCCAGTAATTCATCTACATTTCTTCTTTGCTTTGAAGCCAAGTATAGCCAATAAATTGAATTGTTCTTACCAAAGTATTGTGCATTAAACCATTTTTCTTCTCTAAGTTTGGTTACACTCAAACTGTTGGCGACATTTTGCTGTTCTGCTCCCTCGTCCTTTACCCTGTATCTTAAGGTTAAATACGGAATATTTGCCAGAACGATAAATAATACTAGCAACTGGTATTTATATCTATACTTTAAATCACCAAAATACTGAATAAATGCTATACTGATAATAAATAAGGAAGGCACAGCAGCCCGCATTAAAAAGTCATTAAAATAGCCAATTACATACAAAGGCAGCAATATAAGTGTAAAACAAGACGACCACCATATCAGCTTCCAGGATTGTTGCTTCACAAAATAAAAACTTAGCAGCGCGTAAAAACCAAATTCAATCAATAAAAAAGCTAGCATTTTTGGTAACCAAGAGTTACCTGGTATTACTTGCCATAACCACCCACTTTCAGCGATACTGTAATGCGCTTGAAAATAGAAGCCCATTAAAGTGACTAAAACTAATCCACCTACTATATTTTGAAAGGTTAAAAAGGCTGGAATTCCTTTTTTAATCAAAAGAAACAAGAGAATTAATACAAAGCCAAAAGCATTAAAAACAGACCATATAAAAGTGAGGGTGAAGATAAAAACTATACTTTTTACAGATTGCTGCTTTTCATATTGATAAAAAATGAGTGCAGTTGCCAACCAACCGCCCAATACATGTTGTGGACACCAAGTCATACTGACCATGGGTGAGTAAAACTGTAAAATATTATTGTGTACTACTGCTTCAGTAGCTATTTCCATTTTAAATATTTGGAAGGGAATTAACTCACCAGTAAACATCCATTTTATAGGGATTTTAATGAGTGCATATAAAAAATCTTGTCCACCAAAAAATAAGAAGATAGCTACAGCTACCAGTGGAATACTTCGCCCAGCTAATACTACTACCCATCTTAAAGTAAGATAAAGCCCAGTTACTGTCCACACAAACATAAAAGCATCTGCCAAGGCCAATCCTGTTACTTTAGATATAAAAGCAACTGGTAAATAATACCCTAAATAATAGTTTAAATGTACAGCTGAATCAACTAAGAAATTTTCTTCATAAACCACTGGCCATGGTAAGACTATCAGATCCCTTAAAATACCATAATGCTTATCTACATCACCTTGAAAAGTGAAACCACCTATGCCCGAAACAATGCATATAAATACTGAAATAAGTAGAAGCCAAGCTTTTAGTTTGTTGTTCGTCGTTTGATCATTTGCTAAAACTTTTCCATCGAAAAGCAATAAACTTTTATAAAAAGCAATAACTAAAATAAATAATGCTAGTATTCCTATTTCCCATCTAAACCAGCCTCCCACAAATATGAGATTAGGAAACAACAAATACAGCAAAGTATAGCCACTCAACCTAAATTGTTGGTTTTGTTTAAAAGAGCGTATTATTGATTGAGTTTGGTTGAAAAGGCTCACTTTATTTAATCTTGCTGAGGGGATAAATATCGAAAATAAAAAGAATCACCATCTCCAAAATACTGCGAATTAAACCAATTTTCTTCTGTTAGATCAACAAGACTTTTACTATCTCTGATCCTATTTCTAGATGCTTGAAAACCATGTTCAAGGTGAAAAGTAATTATTTTAGGCAAATGGGAAGAAATAGTAATAATTTGTGGGAGCAACACGCCTAAAAAAATCATGACAGTTACCAAATATTTTGCCTTATGTTCAATATTTACAAAACACCTATAGGCCATTAAATTTATCAAAAATAAAGAAGGTACTGCTGCACGCATCAATAAATCATTCATATTTCCCACTACATAGATAGGTAAAATAATAAGAAATGAAATTGATGTAAAAAATAATATTTTGGAATCATTTAATTTGTCAAAATAATAAATTAAAAAAGCCAAATAGCCAACTTCAAATAAAACAAAGAGCGGCCATTTGTAAAGTAATTGAGTAACACTAATGTATTCCCATATCGGGCCTTTATCTGAAACGGTTTGGTGTGCAGCAAAAAATAAGGTGATAAACGATAAGGTGAGTACACCAACTCCATTTTTCCATGAAAACAGCGCTTTTGTATTTTGAAACAATCTCGCCAATAAAAATGGCAATAAACCTATGGCATTGAAAATGGACCAAAGTGGCAATAAACAAGCATAGAAAATGGTGAAGCTTTGATTTGCTGTTTTTTGGTAATCATTCACCAATAAACTACTTACTAACCAACCACCGATTAAATGCTGGGGCGCCCATGAAATTGCAAAAAAGTTGGTTGGGTAGCGAAGTATCGTGTTATGAAAGACGCAAACAGTACTAATTTCTTGTTCAAAAACCTGTTGTGCAATTGCCTCTTCTCCGACTAAACTATTGGCTTGTAATTTTAACCAAGCATATAAAAAATCTTGCCCACCTAAAAACAATAAAAAACAGATAGCCCAAATAATACTTTTTGCATTCGACAATTTAATAAACCACAAAAAAGACAAATAGAGCCCTAAAACAGACCAGATAATCATTAAATTATCTACTGTTTCAAATCCCAAAATTTTGGCTAATGCTGCAGGTGGTAGAAAATAAGCAAAATAGTAATTGAGGTGAAACTGAACTTCGGAAGTATTATAAGTTACTGGCCAATCTAAATACACCAAGTCATGCAACATGGCATAGTGCTTTTCAAAATCTCCTTGAAAAACGAAGCCACCTATGCCAGAAAAAAGGCAAATAATAATCGCCAAAACCATTAAAAATCCATGTTGTAATAGATTTGGAGAATCATCATCATTATGTTCAACCTGAAAGGATGATTTTCTATCATTTTTTAAAATGGAAAACCAAGAAAAAAGTAATAGTAGAATCAATACAAAACCTATGATAGGTTTAAACCAAGCACCCAGAAATAATAGATTAGGAAGTAATAAATAAAATACGGTACTGGCCAACAACAGTCTTTGGTAAACCATACTACTTACTTAAATATTTACCATAAAAAGAAGCTGACTCTCCCAAGTATTGCCTATAGAACCAGTTATCGGCATCAACTTCTTCAAATACTTTATTATTTTCTATTGAAGGCATCTGATATTGAAACCTTTTGTAGTATAAAGTGGCTTCCATTAAAAAAAATGAGATGGAACTAGTAGCTAGCAAAACAAACAATATGATACGCTTATACCGATTTCGATTAGTTTCATAAAACTCAATAATGCAAAGTATAAATACGAAATGTAATGGAATTGAAGCACGCATTAGCAAGTCATTAAATGTGCCCAAAACATAAAATGAAAGTAAAACCAAGCTAATATTAGCCATTAACCACAAATGTTTCCATTCACTTTTCATTAGCGATTTGTGGATCAAAAAAGCATAAATCCCAAATTCAAAAAGTATAAAAGCAACAACTTTCAACAACCAGTTAGGTTCTTTGCTTATTTCCCAAATCCAACCTTTATCTTCAATGGGTAAATGGGCAGTGAAATAAAATAAAAGAAGTATGCCTAAAGGCAAAGCACCCAAAAAATTGGTTTTAGAAAATAACCCTTTCCCTTTTAATTTTATAATTCCTGCTATCAGAATAGGTATTAAACCAATAGTGCATAATATTGACCACAAGGCAGTTAAGCTAAAAAAAAGTAGTACGTTCCCTAAATGCTTTTTCTGTTTAATCTCATTAATTATCAATGCCGTTGTTACCCAAGCACCTAAAACTTGTTGGGGCACAAATGCTAAATCATAAGCAGTTGAAAATTTCCTTAAATTGAAACCATCGTAAGAAAATTGCCAGGTAAGATCAAAAAGTAGTTTATCATTCTGTTCTATGTTTAGAATGCTGCCTCCTAAAAATTTAAGTAAAATATATAATGAATCTTGCCCTTCGAACAATAGAAAGAAGGCAATGGGTATAAGAAAAGTCTCTTTTTTTAAAGCGAGCCTGGTTACCCATTTTAGCGTGAGCCAAACCCCAATGACTCCCTCTAAGAATAAAACCCAAATAACCGAGTAGCTTCCAAATATTTTTCCAACTAATGCGGCCGGGAGATACCAAGCAATATAATACACCAAATAAAAATCATCTCCATTCGATTGGAGCACTACTGGCCATACTTCTTCTATCAATAACTTTAAAATCGCATGGTGTTTGGGCAAATCACCTTCAGGTAATAAAACACCGGCACCTGTAAAAAAGCAAACAAAAAGCGCTATGCATAAAAGTTGAAGGTTCAGTTTTGAAGAGAGAATATTTTGGAAGGATTCTCCAAATGTAAATTTTTGCTTATTAAACATCCAAAAAATAGCATAAGCTAGTAAGCATAATATTGGAAAAGCAATTGATAGTTTAAACCAAGCTACAATAAAAATTAGATTAGGAATGAGTAAATACAGCAAGGAAGCTAAAACCAGTGTATCTACTTTTTTGACATTAACTTGTGGTTGTATGGTGATTACTTTATTCATTCCTTTTGGCTAAATATTTAATAAAGAATGAATCCATACTACCAAAGTACTGCGTGTTGAACCACTTTTGCTCATATAATTGCGTAAGTGGTTTTGAAGCAACTACAGATTTGTTGGGTATCTTTTTATGCATGTGTTTCCCATAAAATACATACCTACTTAGTGAAAGAGCTACTACAACTACAAAAGCATACTTAATATAGCTTTGAGTTATTTTTTCTTGAAATGCTTTTACTGTTAGAAAGACCAACACAAACCACCAAGGGGCAGAAGCACGCATAGTAAAATCTGCTTGGTAACCTATATAAACGAACGGAAAAAAAGCAAGCATAAACGCTAACAACCAAAACAACTGCTTATAATTAGCCCGTTTTTTTATTGCTGGATACACTAACAACATAAGCACTCCAAATTTTACTGTAATGAACAGTGGTATTTTGTATAGGCCGACTGAGTGATCATACACCTGCCAAATCCATCTAAATTGTTGCGGGAAATGGGCGAGGTAGTAAGTAGCAATTATCAAAAATAGGCTGCCACCGGCGAGTAAATTTTCGAGGGAAAAAAGTTTTTTGGGATTGTTATACATGACCAATCCTATAAGAGGCAGTAAACCAACCGCTACAAATGGACTCCACAGCAATAAAAGGCTACCCACCAAAAGAAGATACTTACTGTTTTGGTGGTAAAGGATGAAATAAAGGAACATGGAAGCTCCTAGCATTGCCCCTATGGTATGTTGGGGTGCCCATTCAAACTGGGTAAGGTAACTGGCATAATTTGGAGTGAAGTTGTTGAATATGATATCGGTAAATTTTAATTCTGCCCACAACATTTTCCAATTCCATATTCCTACAAAAAAAGACTTAACTGTAAAGCGAATCATTGTATAAGCACTTTCTAAGTCTGCTAAAAAAAAGAAAAGTGCGAAAACCCACCATTTTACTGATTTACATAAAACAGTAAACCAACATAAGGCTAGGAAGAGTCCCAAAGCTGTCCATATATATGCATAAATACCCACCAAAGTAGGAATAGTAAGTTTTGCTAATAAAGTAGGAGGGAGATACCAAGCAAGATAATAATCTAAAAAAACAGGAGCTTTAATATATTGATGATCGGTGTAAATAACTGGCCAATTATTTACCATCAGATCATGAAATACTGCATTATGCTTCTCATAGTCAATAAGTTGACTGGTAAAACCACCTACCCCAGCAAACCAAGTAACAAATAACGCAATAAGCCCAATTACAACTAAATCTTTGTAGGAAAGCTTAAAGCCATCCCCTTTTCTTTCTTGTTGGAAAGTAAAATTATAAGTAGCCCACATTAATAAAGCTACAGAAGACAAGGCCCAATACCATTCCAACCAACCTATCAAAAAAATGAGATTGGGTAAGAGTAGATAACTAAAAGTAATAGTTTTTAAATAGTATACTCGTTCTCTTCTACTTAGCTCACCTTTAGCAAACAAATGAAAAAATGAAATTTGTTTTGATGAGACCTTCTGTAGTTGAAACTGTTGCAATACAGCCATGGTCAAGTTAAAAAAATAAATACAAGTGAATTTCTAAAAACAAAACCTACTTTGTCTGTGGCTCACAGACAATTCACTTCACATCAAATTTCAGTTTGTGAGTCACAAACCGAGGATATAGTTAAAAAAATACATATAAGTGAATTAGTATTTTGTTAATAACTTCACCAAGGCTTTTTCATTGTTATAAATTAAATTTTTGAAACAAGTACTTGACTTTGTTCTTGCTTTAAATGGTGAAACATGTCTTTTACCATCTTTTGCAGATTATAGGTAGGTTGCCAATTCCAATCTTTTTTTGCTTCCTTATCATCAATCACTTTTGGCCAGCTTTCTGCAATTTTTTGCCTAAAATCAGGTTTGTATTCAATTTCAAATTGAGGATGAAATTTCTTTACTTCATAGTATATTTCTTCAGGGCTAAAAGACATACCTTGAATATTATAAGAAGTCCTTACTGTAATATTTCTAGCGTCAGCTTCCATGAGATTTAAAGTAGCATTGATAGCATCGGGCATATACATCATGGGTAGCGTAGTATGCTTATCTAAAAAGCATTGAAAATTATTCCCAGCTATTGCTTTGTGAAAAATATCAACGGCATAATCAGTAGTACCACCCCCAGGTTGTCCTTTGTAGCCGATTAGTCCTGGGTATCGAAGACTTCTTACATCTAATCCATATTGATCATGATAGTACTTGCACCACAGTTCACCTGCGTGTTTACTGATGCCATAAGCTGTTTCAGGTTCTATTACCGTATGCTGAGGGGTAGGATTTTTTGGGGAATTAATCCCGAAAACTGCAATTGAACTTGGCCAATATATTTTTTCCAGATTGAACTTTCTTCCTGCTTCTAACACATTCAACAGTCCATCCATGTTAATGCGCCAAGCTATTTGGGGGTTTTGCTCACCTTTTGCCGAAAGGATGGCAGCTAAATGGTAAACTTGGGTTATTTTGTGCTTAACAATAAGCTTATTTAATTGATTGGCATTGGTTACATCTAGTAACTCAAAAGGATTTTTAGTTTGGCTATGCGCTTGTTTTAAATCACTGGCAATAATATTTTGTATTCCATAGCGCTTGTTCAACTGCGTGATTAATTCCGAGCCAAGCTGCCCGCAAGCACCTGTGACTAGGATCCTGGTTATCATTTTCATTTATGTGTGTTTATGTTGTTTAAGGTATCGCAAATTTAAACAAAGCTTTTGTTAGAAATGTATCAAAAAGCATAATCATTTTAATAAAAATAGAATGGGACTCTCAGCTATAAATTGATGGCTAAATCCCTATTTTTGCACCATGGAAGAATTCGAGACTTATTTGGTTTCAAAAAAAATTGACCCCAACCTATTTCAACAAGGTGAACCAGAAACCTGGCAAGCATTTAGGGAATTGTTTTATCAGGTGAGTCCCAAAAGTTTTACCATGCAAAAATTATATCTAATCAACCAAATTAGAAGAAAGTATCCTTATAAAGATGAAGGAAGAGCTGAAGTAAAAACAGTTGCCAAAAAGAAGAAACCAATTATCAGAAGAAAACCATAAACACAAAAAATTTAACCTTAAACAACATTTACATGTATCAACAATTTAAATCCACATTACAAAAAGAAATTGCTTCAATAAAAGAAGCTGGCTTATATAAAAGTGAAAGAACGATTACCTCGCCACAAGGTCCTGAAATTACTACAGATGCAGGTAACACGGTATTGAATTTTTGCGCCAATAATTATTTAGGCTTGTCATCGCACCCTAAAATAATTGAAGCGGCTAAGCAGGCGATCGATAGCCACGGTTTTGGGATGTCGTCGGTAAGGTTTATCTGTGGCACGCAAGACATACACAAGAAATTAGAGGAAAAAATAGCTGCCTTTTTAGGTACTGAGGATACCATTTTATATGCGGCTGCTTTCGATGCGAATGGCGGTGTTTTTGAACCATTGTTAGGCCCAGATGACGCGATTATTTCCGACGAATTAAATCATGCATCTATCATAGACGGTGTAAGACTTTGCAAAGCCAAACGTTTCCGTTACCTCCACAACAATATGGATGATCTAGAGGAAAAATTAAAAGAAGCCAATGCTGCAGGTGCCAAGCAAAAAATCGTTGTGACGGATGGTGTATTTTCTATGGACGGTACGATTGCCCAGCTCGATAAAATCTGTGCTTTAGCGGAAAAGTATGAAGCGTTAGTAATGACAGATGAGTGCCACAGTACTGGTTTTGTAGGCAAAACAGGCAGAGGTGTACACGAACATTGCGGCGTAATGGATAAGGTGGATATTATCACAGGAACTTTAGGAAAAGCTTTAGGCGGTGCTTCGGGTGGCTTTACATCTGGCAAAAAAGAAATTATCGATATTCTACGCCAACGTTCTCGGCCCTATTTATTTTCAAATACCCTCGCCCCAGCCATTACCGGTGCTTCTATTGCTGTGTTAGACATGTTATCAGAAACTACGGAATTAAGGGATAAACTTGAATGGAATACCAAATACTTTAGGGAAGAAATGACCAAGGCTGGTTTCGATATTAAACCGGGTGAGCACGCCATTGTGCCTATCATGCTATACGATGCCGTTCTTTCTCAACAATTTGCTGAAAAATTACTAGAAAAAGGCATTTATGTAATTGGTTTCTATTACCCTGTGGTACCAAAAGGAAAAGCTAGAATACGGGTGCAACTCTCCGCTTCTCATGACAAAGTTCATTTAGATAAAGCCATACAAGCATTTACAGAAGTAGGTGCAGAACTAGGCGTTCTGAAAGAGAAAGTATAAATCGAATAAAGGGCGAAAGCCCTTTTTCCTATCCAAAAGGGTCAGGCAGGATGAAGGGGATTGCTACAGCACTGCGTGCTTCGCAATGACAGGTAAGGAGAGTAGCTTATTATTAATCCATCACCTACTTCCTCAACACATACTTTAAATCGCCAATTTGGGTAGCGGGTACTAAGGCATCTATATAGGGCAAGGCAGCTTTAAGACCTTGTACTTCAGGGGAAAAACTTTCGGAAGAGGCCAAGGGATTCAACCAAATCACTTTTTTACTGGCACTTTTAATTTTTTTCATCGCCCTGCTCATAACTTCCAAATTGCCATTGTCCCAACCATCACTCATGATAAACACATAGGTCTTTTTATCAAGCAAAGAGCGGCCATAGCGGTCTACAAACTCTAAAAGGCAATCTCCTATGCGGGTACCACTGCCCCATTCTTCAACATGTTCACTCAATGCATTTAAGGCCTTTTTAATGCTTTGTGATTTTAACAAGCGAGTCGCTCGGTACAAGGAAGTACTAAAAGCAAAGGTCTCGATTTGCAAGCCACTATTCTGAAAGGCATACATCATCTGGATAATGAAACGTGCATACAAGTCCATGCTCTTGCTCACATCGCAAAGTAATACCAGTTTTAGTTTTTGCTTTTTAGGATGTTTAAAATACAGATCTAGTAGTTCGCCCCCTTTACGCATATTTTGCCGCACCAAAGGCCTCAGACTTAATTGCCCAGGTTTCTTATTATGTACCAATCGGCGATTGGGTTGGTTTTCGAGCTGCTTCTTTAAAATGCGAATAATATGACTCCATTCTCTTGACTCTTCTTCAGCAAATGCACTCAAATCGGCTTTCCCTTTCGCCATACCTGGGCTATACTGTGCTACTTCCTTGATATCTTTTTGTGGATTACCATGCAACCAATTTTTAATTACTTCAATAGCAGGTGCTTGTTGTTTAGCTTTAGAAGGTTGATCCGCTTCTTGGGAATCTTTTAGTTTGGAATCTTGTGCTCTTTTTAATTCTCTCCAGTACTTCGCGTACAATTCATCGAATAAGTGAAACTGACTTATATTCTTGACCAAAACAGTTTTCAATACTGTTTTAAACTGCAAACGGTCTGCCCAGTCTATCATGGTTAATGCATTGAGTACATCTACTTCTTCAGTGGGACCAAGGGCAAAACCATTATCGCGTAAAAACCGACAAAATTGGATAACATGCTGATCTATGGAAAGTTTGCGCTTCATTCGACTTTTAACTTCACCCGCACTTTTTCAAACAGTTCTGACAAAGAATCTTGTGTAGAACGCATATCGTCCCAGTCTTTGAGAACTACACCCAAGGTTGATTCTACCAATGATTTATCTAAGTGGTCGAAATGCATTTCAGCTAAAGCGGTTGCCCAATCTAGGGTTTCTGCCACACCCGGTATTTTCTCTAATCTTGTTTTTCGCAGCGCTTGCATAAAGGCAGAAATCTCTCTTGCTAGATGCCCATTTATTTCAGGCACTTTTTTCGTTACAATTTCCACTTCTTTTTCAAAGCTGGGATAATCTATGTATAAGTATAAACATCGCCTTCGCAAAGCTTCTGATAGTTCCCTTACACGGTTACTGGTCAATATTACTTGAGGAATACTTTTGGCGGGCATTGTCCCAATCTCAGGAATGGTAATTTGCCAATCTGAAAGCATTTCCAATAAAAAACTTTCAAATTCCTCGTCAGCCCGGTCAATTTCGTCTATCAATAATACCGAAGATTCTTCAGTTTGTAACGCTTCTAATAATGGGCGTTTTTGTAAAAACTTTTCGCTAAATAATTGCGATTCTTTTTGTTCTATGGTAGCTGCTTCATTCTCTAACATCTTTAAATGCAACAATTGGTGTTGGTAATTCCATTCGTACAAAGCTTGTGGTGCATCTATTCCTTCATAGCATTGCAACCTGATCAATTGGGTAGCCATCACGTTTGCCATTACTTTGGCAATTTCTGTTTTACCTACACCTGCAGGTCCTTCAATTAATAATGGTTTTTTAAGCTTACGAGAGAGATGAAGTGCCATGGCTATAGAAGCATCTGAAATATAACCTTGGTCAAGCAAAGCCGCATTAATTTCGGCTAGTGCCGCTTTATGTTGCATATTAATTATCTTGGGTGAAGAATTTTTGTATTTATAAAGGTAATTTGTTTACTAAACTAATAAGCAGGTGTGTAGGTTTTATATATCTAAAGAATACTTTATCTTTATTCTGTATAATTATATTTAACCAAAATAATAAACCTAAAATCATCTGTTTAACCTTTACTTCATTTCTTTTGTCTTGATACAAAAGAAACGAAGCAAAGAAAAAATCAAGAAAATCCACAAGCTTCTTTCCACAACCTGCCCGCCTCCCCGCTGGATTTTCGACCCTACGCTCTAATGTAAATGATAGGTAGTTTGAACTATTTTTTTTATATATGGTAGCAAATTTATAGAATTGAGTATTGTGAAAGAGAATAGGTTAATATTTTTTTAACAAATGGTTTCTCATTCAAAGAGGGGCTTTCCTTTCGGAAAACCCCCTTCGTTATTGACTAATTAGCGTTAATTAATCAAGTGCCTCTAAAGCTCGCTTGGCGTATACTTTGGCTAAATGTGCCCTGTATTCTTGCGAGGCATAGTGATCACCTAATATGCTGACACCTTCAGTTACTTTGTCAGCAGCGGCGGCAATATTGCTTTCATTGTAATCGGCACCTTCTAAAACTGCTTCTGCAGAAGTTGCCCTGTATGGTTTACCTGAAGCTCCTGAAAACGCTAATCTTACATTTTGACATTTACCATTGGTACGGGTTATCATGGCTGCACAACCCACTACAGCAAAGCGTGAAGCAGGTTGCATGAATTTTACATATGTATTTTTTGTACCTGCTGGTGGTATTGGAATACTGATAGCCACTAAAATTTCATCTTCTTCTAAATTAGTAGTGAATAAACCCATAAAAAAGTCATCGGCTTTTACTTCTCGCTTGCCATTTTTGCTTTGCACATGAATAGTGGCATTAGAAGCCAGCATCATAGCAGGCCAATCGGCAGCAGGGTCAGCATGTGCTATACTACCCCCAAGTGTTCCAAAATTCCGTACTTGTACATCGCCAATTAAATCTGCTCCTATTGATAACATAGGAATTTTTGATTTAATCAAATCAGATTTGACGATATCTCCGTGGGTTACGCCTGCACCAATCACAATATTTCCTCCATCTTCTGTTATTTGCTTCAAAGCATCAATTTTTGAAATATCGATCAAGTGCTCCGTATCATTCAGCCTTAGTTTTAATACGGGAATCAGGCTGTGTCCTCCCGCTAATATTTTGGCATCATCGCCATATTCTTCCAACAAATTCAATGCTTCTTCCACTGAATTAGCTTTATGGTAATTTAATGCTGATGGTATCATTGAGTTATTTTAGTTTAAGGTGAAACATTAAGCAGAATGGCCATTTTGCATGGCTTTCCACACACGTTGGCTAATAAGTGGCATCTGTATATCTTTTACCTGATGTCCTGCTTTCCACAAAGCATCAATTACGGCATTAACCACTGCCGGTGTAGAACCAATACAACCAGCCTCGCCTGCTCCTTTTACACCAAGTGGGTTATGTGGACATGGTGTAGTAGTTCTTCCCAATTCGAAATTAGGTAAGTCATCGGCTCTTGGTATCGCATAATCCATATACGATGCATTTAATAACTGGCCACTTTCTGAATAAATCGCACCTTCGAATAAGGCTTGTCCTATACCTTGTGCTAAACCTCCATGAATCTGTCCATCCACAATCATTGGGTTGATGACATTTCCCACATCGTCTACCGCAATAAATCTTTTCAGTTTCACCTCGCCCGTTTCTTTATCCACCTCAACTATTGCTACATGGCAACCAAATGGGTAAGTAAAGTTGGTTGGGTCATAAAAGCTAGAAAAGTCGAGTCCTGGTTCCATATCGGCAGGGTAATCATGCGGTACATAAGCAGTTAATGATACATCACCAAAAGAAACCGATTTATCTGTTCCCTTAACTGTCCATTTACCTTCTGCATATTCTAAGTCTTCTACATTAGCTTCTAATTTGTGAGCGGCTATTTTCGCCCCTTTCTCCAATACTTTATCAATACTTTTTACAATGGCAGAACCACCAACCGCTAGGGAACGGGATCCATAAGTACCCATACCAAAAGCTACTGCTTCAGAGTCGCCATGAACTATTTCCACATCTTCTAAAGGAATTCCCATTTTATCAGCCACTACTTGAGCAAATGTAGTTTCGTGGCCTTGCCCATGAGAATGCGAACCAGAATACACACTTACTTTTCCAGTAGGTTGCACCCGTACCTGTGCCGATTCATACAAACCCGCTCTAGCACCTAAAGCACCAACCACCGCAGAAGGGGCAATACCACAAGCTTCAATATAAGTAGAGAAACCTATCCCTAATATTTTATTTGAATCTTTAGCAGCTTCCTGATCTTTTCTGAATTGCTCGTAGCCAATAATTTCTAATGCTTTGTCTACTACTGGCTCATAGTTACCACTATCGTACTGTAATGCTACTTGGGTTTGATAGCCTGCTTCATTTACTCCATCGAAAGCAGGAATGAAATTTTTCTTCCTCAACTCTACTGGATCCATATCCATTTCTAGAGCAGCCAGATCGAGTAATCTTTCTAGTTGATAAGTAGCTTCTGGCCTTCCAGCACCTCTGTAGGCATCTACTGCATTGGTATGGGTGAAAGCAGCAATTACATCTACATTGATTAAAGGTGTGGTATACAAACCTTGCATTAAAGTTCCATGCAAGTAAGTAGGAACAGCAGGAGCAAATGTACTGAGATAAGCACCCATATTGGCTACTGTATTTGACTGCAAGGCTACTATTTTGCCTTCTTCGTCAAAGCCCATTTGTACTTTGGTAACATGGTCTCTACCATGTGCATCTGTAAGAAATGCTTCTGTTCTATCCGAAGTCCATTTTACTGGTCTATTTAATTGTTTTGAACACCAGATTACCAATGCTTCTTCAGCATAATGGAAAATTTTACTACCAAATCCTCCTCCAACATCTGGCGCTATTACATGTACTTTATGCTCTGGAATACCCAAAACAAAAGCAGCCAGTAACAACCTTGTAAGGTGTGGATTCTGAGAAGTAGTGTATAAGGTATATTTTTCTTTTGAATCATCGTAATGCCCTACAGCACTCCTTGGCTCCATGGCATTGGGCACTACACGCTGATTGATCATTTCTAGTGTAGTTACATGATGTGCTTTATCTAATGCAGCAGCTACTTCTTCTTTTGGGTTACCCAACTCCCAATCGAAAGCAATGTTACTAGGCGCATCTGCATGTACCAGTGGTGCTCCATCTTTTATAGCATCGGCAGGGTTGGTAACTGCATCTAAACTTTCGTATTCGATATGAAGTGAATCTGCAGCGTCTTTTGCTTGACTTAAGGTTTCGGCAATTACAATAGCGACACCATCGCCAGCATGTAAAGCTTTGTCTTTAACTAATAAAGGGTGCTTAGGCTCTTTCATGGTATCTCCATTTTTGAAGTTTACCTGCCAGCCACATGGAACACCGTTCACTTCTGCTACATCTTCGCCTGTGAAAATGGCTACAACGCCAGGCATATTTTCTGCAGCACTTTTATCTATTGATTTTATATTGCAATGCGCATAAGGACTACGGACTATACTTGCGTGGGTCATGTATGGCAAAACAATATCATCGGTATATTTTCCTTTGCCTGTAACAAATCTTTTATCTTCTACTCTTTTTACAGATTTTCCTATGTAAGTCATGTTGTGTTTAAATTTAGATTAAGCAGTTACACCATTCATTTTACTTGCTGCATGTTTTACGGCGCGTACAATATTATGATAACCAGTACATCTGCAGAAATTACCTTCTATTGCTTCTCTTATTTCTGTTTCTGTTGGGTCACTATTGTTAGCCAATAAGTCGGCTGCAGCCATGATCATGCCCGGTGTGCAAAATCCACATTGTAAACCATGTTCTTCTTTGAACCCTTCCTGAAGTGGATGCAATTGTCCATTTGTACTCATTCCTTCAATAGTGGTTACTTCACAACCATCTGCTTGTGCGGCAAGCATGGTGCAAGATTTTACGGCTTTACCATCTAAAAGTACAGTACATGCACCACAACCACTTGTGTCGCAACCTATGTGGGTACCAGTTAACTTGAGTTCCTCCCGAAGAAATTGTACGAGGAGTAATCGGTCTTCAATGGTCTTAGTTTCAGTTTTACCATTTACCGTGATTTTTACTTCCATTCGTTGTAATAAGATTTAGTTAAAATTTCAATTTCATATTCAGTCTTGTATGATTATAAAAAATAGTATTTATAAAAAGTACAAGCAGTTTTTTAAATTATTATAATTCTTGTACTATTCCTAGTATGTAAATAAGAATTATGATAAATTAGACTGATTCTAATTTAATATTCTTATGCTCACTTCTATTTGTGTTTTCGATGCTTATGGTACTCTTTTTAAAGTAGCTTCTGATTCCCGAACTGTTAAAGAAACATTGGGTGATAAAAGTGAGAATATACAAGCACTATGGAGGCAAAAACAACTAGAATATACTTGGTTAAGGAGTTTAATGGGAACTTGGATAAACTTTGATTTAGTGACAGAAAATGCGCTTGACTTTGCGTTGTTATCAAATCAAGAAACCCGCAAAAATGTAAAGGATTTACTGCTTGACATCTATCGCTCTCCTAATCTGTTCGATGATGTACTTCCATTCATAAATCAATTGGCCGAAAAAAATAAGACATTAGCCATTGCTTCGAATGGTACAAAAGAATCGCTCAAGGCAAGCCTATCTAAAACAGGGCTGGGATTGTTAATCAAGGAAATAATTTCTGCTGACGATGTTCAAATTTTCAAGCCCTCACCCTCGTATTACCAAATGATATTACAACACTTTAGTTGCTTACCAGAAGAAGTTACTTTTTTCTCATCCAACGCTTGGGATATAGCTGGTGCCAGTAGTTTTGGTTTTAAAACAGTGTGGGTAAATCGTAGAAATACTGTATTCGAAAATTTAGGAGTACAGCCAGATTTAGTAGTGAATAGTTTGAAAGAAGTTCTTTAAATCAATTTAATAGTAAACTTTTGGACAATTTATTCATTGATATCTGCTAATAAATCTTTGTCTTTACTGAATTAGAAATTTATGTTATCAAACCTAGTGTTGCTTCAAGTGTAAATTTCGGGTATCAGATGTACTTGAGGTTTTATTGAGTTGCTAAGTCGTGATTTGTTGAGTTATTCCCGACTACACGACTCAACAAATTACTAATTGCCGCTTATATACGGAATGTGCTTGTTACCCAAAAATATTAATTTGAAAAAACACTGGGTAGTGATGTAGAATTATCACTATTCTTCGGCAAGGAAATTAGAAAATGAATTCAACTTATTATTCTCTGCCAACACGGTCGATTTCTTAATGTATTCATTGGAAGGATAATAAAGGAACAAACATGTACCTCCTGCTATGGTATTGATGATTTCCTTATAATTATTCATGGGTAATGCAGGGCAACCTAAACTTCTACCTAGCCTTCCATGCATTTTAATAAATTGCTCACTCACATAATCTGCCCCATGCATCACTATCGCTCTTTTTTTAGCATGATCGTTATATCCTTTATCTTTTCCATGTAAATAAAGTGACAAACCATGTTTCCCAAGGTAGGTTCCTCCTGTTACGTAAAAACCAAGACTACTTTGGTAAGAACTGAATTTATTGGAAAAATATTTAGCCATATTTTGCCCTGTATTTCTTCCATGCGCTACCAAAGAATGATAAACCACTTTACTATTTTCCAGATTGATTAACCAAAATCTTTTTTCAGTAGATGCCAAACTAAAATCTACAATGCTGAGGTATTGAGTATTCGTAAGTTGTTCCGTTTCTTTTAAATTAAGATATCCAGTAATTGCCAATTCAAAAACACTTTGGGAAGGTAGCGCAGCTTTTATAAATAGGCCTTTATTATTGTCTAATAACTTTTGGTATTGGCTTGCTATAAAAGCATTAGAATTATTACCTTCTGCAGCCAGTAATACCGTACTGCTTACTATGAAAAGGATTAAGTAAAGATGTTTGAATTTTTTAATTAGGAGCATCTAACAGTAGATAAAAAAGAAGACTTCTGAATTCGAAGCCACGAATTTAAAAAAATTAGCGATAAATTGATATTTATTAACGGAACAATGTATGAGTATTGGATGATAAACAGATTTCTTGACAAATTATTTGAACGCTTTAGATTTTAACCATCATCCAACAAGAAAGGTTAGTATCACTATTATAATTTACTTCATTTTTGAAAAGTTAGATTTGACTTTTAACGTTTCTTAGGTTTTATTTTTCTTCCAATCCTTTTATTCCCATATCGTTTCTTGATGATTTTATCAGACTTTTTAGAGAAAATCAAACCATAAGTTTGCGGATAGTTTTTAAGAATATTTCTTGAGCGCTTGCCATTTCCTGAAACGTTGAGCGTAGAAGCCATAAAGTCAGCTTTCTCGGCAAAATTGCTAATTACTGTAGTGGAAATTTGCTGGGTAATTGGAGCACAAGCAGTGGGATCAACTATATGAGAATACCGAACACCGTCTAGTTCGAAAAAACGATATAAATCTCCCGAGGTAGCCACCGCCAAATTTTCCAAACATATCTCAAAGTCTTTATCACCCAGCCCTGATATTACTTTTACTTCCCAGCCACTTTTGCCAGGAGGAGCTTTTCCACAAAAAATATCTCCACCAGCATCAATCATTACTCGTTTTATTCCTTCTCTAACAAAAATTTTATAAACCTCATCAGCTGCATATCCTTTAGCAATTCCGCCAAAATCTAACTTTATATCTGGCTTTTTAAATGATACCTTTTGATTTACCGAGTCTAATATTATATGTTGAAATCCTGTATTTGCTAGTGTTTGAACAATGGCATTATTGTTAGGTAAAGCTTTTTTCCGCTGTGCCCTGCGCCAAAGTTTAGTACAATTGCCTACAGTAATGTCAAATAATCCATTGGTTTTTTTCGAAACTTCTATCGAAGCTTTTAACATATACCAAAGGTCATCGCTCACTTTATATGCTAAACCAGGTCTTTGATTTTTCATTAAAACACTCAACTCGCTTTCTGGATGGTAGTCACTCAATACATTATTGAGTTCTGCAATCCGATCAAATGCTTTTTCAGCCGCATTACGCGCTTTTATTGAATCAGTTGCATAGCATACAATCAAGAACTGTGTACCCATGTGCGGCTGCTCGAAAGTATATTTAACAAATTCATTTTTTTGACCAAGCGCAAAATAAGATGTACTGAGCAACACAAAGTATATATTCAGGACGAAGCGGGATAGCATAGAGAAATTTTATTCTTATTTTAAGAATTATTCAAGTTCTAATGCTAACAATATGAATGGTAAATCACAAAGTATTAAATCATCAAAATTTCACATATCAATAATTCTACTAACAGCCTCGCTCCTATTTAATGCATGCAACCAAGCTGAACAAACCCAAGTCTCCCAAAATAATGAACCTTTAAGTGAAACCGACAAAAGGAAAAAAGAAAATGCCTTGGTGGGTTTTGAGGTTTATCCCGGTCTTGAAGCAGAAGTTTTTGCTACTGAACCCATGGTGGTCAACCCCACTAATATGGATATAGATGCCAAAGGAAGGGTATGGGTTTGTGAAGGAATAAATTATAGACCAAAATTAAATGTAGGGAACGATAGTGTACCAGCAGGTGACAAAATTGTGATTTTAGAAGATACAGATGGAGATGGCAAAGCAGATGAAAGTAAAACTTTTTATCAAGGTACAGATATTAATGTTGCATTAGGTATTGCTGTATTTGGTAATAAAGTCATTGTGTCTGCCAGCCCAAATATGTTGGTTTTTACAGATGAAGACGGTGATGATAAAGCCGATAAAAAAGAAGTGCTTTTTACAGGTATTGGAGGAAACCAGAATGATCATGGCTTACATGCAGTCACCTTTGGAATCGATGGAAAATTCTACTTTAACTTCGGTAATGCAGGTAATCAGATTAAAGACAAAGAAGGCAAGGACATAAAAGACCAATATGGCAACATTATTAATGATAGCGGAAATCCTTATAGACAGGGCATGCTTTTTAGGTGCAATACCGATGGAAGTGAGTTAGAGGTAGTAGGACATAATTTCAGGAATATTTATGAACCAGCCATTGACTCTTATGGCGGTATTTGGCAAACCGATAACGACGATGATGGCAACAAAGGAGTAAGGGTAAATTATATTATAGAGAAAGGAAATTACGGATATAAAGACGAAATTACTGGGGCTGGCTGGAAAGCGATGAGAACGGGCATGCACGAGGAAATTCCTAAAAGGCATTGGCACCAAAATAGCCCAGGTGTTATTCCAAACTTATTATATACTGGGGCTGGCTCGCCTGCGGGGCTTACCATTTATGAAGGAAAACTATTGCCTGAAGTTTTTCAAGGGCAGATGATTCATGCCGATGCTGGACCTAATGTAGTACGTGCATATCCTGTGAAAAAGAAAGGCGCTGGTTTTGAGGCTTCTATCCTAAACATTTTCAAAAGTACCTCTGATTCTTGGTTTAGACCCATAGATGTAAGCATTGCGCCAGATGGTTCTTTATTCGTTGCGGATTGGTATGATCCAGGGGTAGGTGGCCACCAAGCAGGCGATCAAAAACAAGGACGTATGTTTAGGATCGCTCCCCCAAATACACCCTACAATGTTGATGAAATTGATATAAGTACGCCAAAAGGCGCTATCAATGCTTTAAAAAGTCCTAATGTAGCTACTAAGTACATGGGATGGCAAGCATTACACAAATGGGGCACCGAGGCTGAGCCTGCATTGCAAAAATTACTTTCTTCAGATATTTCTTGGGAAAAAGCCCGTGCGCTGTGGTTATTGGCTATGATTGAAGGGAAAGCTAAAAAATATATTGAAATGGCACTTGCCGATGAGCATATAGATATTCAACTTACTGGGCTACGCATTGCTCGATCCATACAATACCCAGCATTAGATAAAGTAATTAGTACAGCTATAAAAAGTGAACATGAGGCATTGAAAAGAGAAGCTGCCATTGCACTCACGTATTTGCCAGCTAATAAGACAGCTGGGCTTTGGGCACAATTAGCAGCACAGTACAAAAGTAATGACCGATGGATGCTGGAAGCTTTAGGCATTGCCGCAGATAGAAATCCAGATGCCTGCTATACTGCATGGATGGAATTAGTGGATAACAATTGGAATTCGCCACAAGGGCAAGAAATTATATGGAGATTAAGAAGTGAAAAAGTCTTACCGCATATTGCCTCATTACTTTCTCATCCTGCTGCTTCAAAAAGTATGTTAGATAAATATTTCAGAACACTTGACTTCCACCAGAAAAAACCAAAAGATGCACTGCTTACCGACATTGCTACTATTGAACATCCTCAAAGCAATTATATTCAAGAATTGGTAATTAATCATATAAGCCCCAATACATTATTAAATAATGCCTCTCTAAAACCCATATTTAATCAAGTACTCGCCGATAATATGGGTAACATGAAATACATTCAGTGGGTAAAGAAATACAAGTTGCAAAACCAGAAAGAAAATTTGCAAACTATCATGCTTAATGAACCAAATAGTGAAATTGGTATAGAGGCTTCTAGGTTATTGAAAAGTCAATATGGCTTAAACTTTTTTAATACTTTGTTAGCTTCTGATGATGAAACGGTGATTTCCAATACCATGACAGCAATGACTCACCTTGGCGATGACGATTCTTGGGAGTTTATGAAGAAAATTGTGATGAATGAAGGAAAACCAATCAACATTCGGAAAAAAGCCGTGAAGGCCTTAGGCACAGGTTGGGTGGCTGAAGATAAACTTTTAGCTATGCTAGAAGAAAATGCCATACCCGAACCACTTATTACTACTGCTGCCAATACCTTGTTAAGTGCTTACAAAGGTTCCATAAGAAAAATGGCTGCCAAATATTTAGAAGCCAATACCGAAGAAGGTATTCCTGATATCAATCAATTAGTTAGTTTAGAAGGTGATGCCTTAAAAGGAAAAGTAGTCTATGAAAGATTATGTAGTACTTGCCATCAAGTAAACGGAGCTGGTATTGACTTTGGCCCAAACCTTTCAGAAATAGGAAACAAACTTTCTAAAGATGGATTGTATGCCGCAATTATTTACCCTGATGCAGGAATCAATTTTGGTTATGAAGGGTATGTAGTTAGTCTGAAAGACGGGACAAGAATTGTAGGTTATATTACCAGTAAAACTGAAAATGAGCTACAAGTAAGACAAATGGGTGGTATAAATTCAACAGTGAATAGAAATGACGTAACTAAACTAGAACCATTGGAAAATTCTTTAATGACTTCAGGACTTTACAGGGCTATGAGCGAGGAAGAATTCACTGACCTAATTAGCTATTTACAATCTTTAAAAGGAGGAAATGTGCTTGCAGTAGCTAATTAAAATATGAGATAAGTCTGGATAAGCATTTCCAACTTTACCAGACTTATCTTGTTTTTGTTTTGTGGCAAAGTGTGACTGACAAACTAAAGAGATTAACTAGATTCAAGTATATCATTAGGCGCTATCGGATATGATAGCTTTAAATTCTATTTGCAAAATTGGCGTTATTTTATGCAATCCCCTATTGATTTTTTATCTTGCCCTTCTTAATCAATTTACTATTACAATCAGCCATCAGTGCTGTTATGATTTTATCTTCTGCATTTAAAATGTATGTCAGCCACCAAAACCGCTAATAAAAAATTAAAAATCAGTCTTTACACAGCTACCTCAATTGTAATTGCCAATATGATTGGTACTGGGGTATTTACAAGTCTTGGTTATCAAGTAATTGATATTAAATCTATTTTACCACTGATATTGCTGTGGTTTATTGGAGGAATAACTGCCCTTTGTGGCGCACTTTCTTACAGTGAGCTAGCTGCAAGTATCCCAAGATCGGGTGGAGAGTATCATTTTTTAAGAGAAATTTATCACCCGTCTTTAGGTTTTGTGGCGGGATGGGTTTCAGCTACTGTCGGTTTTGCTGCCCCTACAGCATTGGCTGCCATGGCACTGGGTAAATATGCTAACAGTGTACTTCCCCAATTCAATCCAACATTTCTTGCCGCCACCGTAGTAATAGGCACAACCGCTTTGCACGCTACCAATAAAAATTTTGGAAGTAAGTTTCAGAACCTATTTACCACCATTAAAGTCGTACTTATTTTCCTATTCATACTATTTGGTTTCTTTATTGAAACTCCACAAGATATTTCTTTAATGCCTGTTGAAGGAGATTTTGATATTTTGTTATCACCTGCATTTGCTGTATCGCTCATTTATGTTTCGTATGCTTATACAGGTTGGAATGTAGCTGCTTATTTAACCGGGGAAATCGAAAAGCCTCAAAGAAATGTACCAAGAGCACTGATTCAAGGTACAGCGCTTGTGATGTTTATGTATGTTTTGTTAAACTATATTTTTCTTTACACTGCTCCCATTAGCAGCCTAGAAGGGCAAGTTGAAATTGGATATATTTCTGCCATAGAAATATTTGGGGTTACAGGAGGCAAAATAATGGGCTTGACCATTTCATTATTACTGATCTCGACAGTGAGTGCTATGGTTTTTGCTGGCCCTAGAGTAATGCAAGTCATGGGCGAGGATATCAAATTCTTTCATTTCCTTTCTATTAAACGTAATGACATTCCCCGTAATGCAGTGATTTTTCAAGGGGTTCTCACACTTATTTTCATATTCTCTTCTTCCTTTGATCAAGCCCTTACTTTTGCTGGCTTTACACTAAGCCTTGTTACCTTTTTAACCGTAGCTGGCGTATTTGTCTTAAGAATAAGGAAGCCCGAACTAGACAGACCTTTTAAAATACCTGGCTATCCGGTAACCCCTATTATCTTTCTAGTTTTGGTCGGCTGGACATTGATATTTATTCTACGTGATAAACCTACTGAATCTATTGCCGGTTTACTGACTGTTTTTGCAGGCTTAGTCATCTATTTTGCTGTGGTGCATAAAAAAAGCGAATGAGTAAACTCATTCGCAAAACCGTTAAGTATTTTCTCAAAAGGCTATTCACTTGGTCTTCTTCTAATTGTAGTACTTACACCAATCCAACATTCCACTTGAATAGCATCACCTTCTTTCATATCTGGCATAGTATGAATATCTTGTATTGATGGAAATTGGGCACTAGCTTGTTTCATTTTCGATCTATTTCCTGCCTTGGCATACATATCATAAGCAGCCAGATATACAGCACGGGCTTTTACAGGATTTGGGTCAGCACAATCTTTACCACTTCCCATATAAAGATTACCCACTAATTCATAAGCTTTTGACGCAATACTTTGATGAAATTTTATGGCTTGAAATGCTTCATTCCTAGCCTCTAAAACTTTTCCTTGTATGCTTTTAAGCAAAGCAATATCGTAACTCAGTTCAGCTTGTTTTTCTGTATTATCTGAAGATAATTCTATGGCTTTTTTCTTCCATTCAATTGCCTTATCAAAGTCTTTTTCTATTTGATATTTCTGGGCAATTGTATTAGCTAAACCTACAGAAGGTTCGGGTACAAATATATTTTCAGCAGCTTTTAAAAATAAAGGGTCATCTGTACATTTATCTTTGAGCATAAATTTGATGGCTCTTTTGGCTGTTTTAATATCTTCGGGATTGTTTATTATTCTATCTCCCATTTTCTCACGAACAAAGTCACAATCAATAGGAAAAATATTAGGCAATAAATCATCTATTTTATCTTGTAAATCAATCCATCTTTCTTGCTCAGCTTTTTTTTTATTATTGATATTTTCCTCAATTTTTTCAGAAATCGCCTCATATTGAACAAATGCTTCATCTTCTGTAAAAACTTTTCTTTTATGTTGGTTGACAATTGAAAGCATTAAAAATGTTAAATTTGAACGTGAAGTGTTGCTACCATTCAGTTCAAAAATCCTATTATATAACTCATACATTTTCTGCCACTTCTGAGGATCTTTTCTGTTTTTGTAATAGAAATACATTTTCCTCCCTTTCAATTGTTGTATTCTTTCTTCTTCTCCAAAGTATTTAATTCTCTCATCGAATAAGGAAAGTATTTTATCTTGATATATTTCAATTTTTTCAGGGTCTTTTCCCTCTTTCTCTTCTTTTTCTAAAAGTACTTCATAAAGTTTTATACCCTTTATATAAAGGTTTACATTTAAGTCAGGTTTATTTTCAAATAGCCAATCAAAAGCTATTTGCGCTTCTTCGTAATTTTTAAAACTTAAATTATCAGTAAATAAGACGTATTTTTCCTTAACCACTCCTGGGCTAGTATTTTCGTTTGTATTATGGTCAGTTTGTGCTGAGGATAACTGCGTAATTAAAAAAAATGCTCCAAGCAAATAAAAGGTTTTCATAATTGTGATGAGTTAGATGAACAATTAGTCAGTAGTTGAATTTAGTATGTATTGGTGAGGTTAATCTGCCATTTCTTCTTCCTCTATTAGAGATTTTTTGAAATAGTAGTTTCTTGAATTTACTAAATTTTCACCGTATTTGCATTTTGGTGTTACTAAAAAATGAGCAGTTAATTTTTTAGCGCATAAAAAAAGCGATTGACAGTCTGCCAATCGCTTTTTAATTTCCTCTGTGTAGTCAATTAATCACTTGGTCTTTTTCTAATTTGTGTGCTAACACCAATCCAACAACCAACTGAAATCGATTCACCTTCTTGCATACCCATTGTAAATATATCTTGTACAGAAGGGAATTGTGCCCTTGCTTGAGCCATTTTAGAAGAATTGCCAGATCTTGCATACATATCATATGCTGCTAAAAATACAGCACGTGCTTTTACTGGATTAGGATCTGTACATTGTGATCCGCTTCTCATGTAAAGATCTCCTATTAACTCATAAGACTTTCCAGCAATGGTTTCATGCAACTCAATCGCCTTCATGGCTTCTTTTCTAGACTCAATTACTTTGCCTTGCACACTTTTAAAAAGAGCAATGTCATAAGTAAGTTCAGCTTGTTTTTCAGGATCTTCTGTAGCCAAATCAATCGCTTTCTTTTTCCACTCAATCGCTGTATCGTAATCTTTTTCTATTTGGTACTTTTGAGCAATCGTTCCTGCAAGACCTGCTGTTGGCTCTATAGAAAATACATTTTCAGCGGCTTTCAAGAAAAGTGGATCATCAGTACACTTATCATTCAGCATGTATTTAATAGCTCTTTTAGCAGTTTTTAAATCTTCAGGCTCATTCATTAATTTTTCGCCCCACTTCTCTCTTACAAAATTACAATCGATGGTAACTGCTTTAGAAAGAAGGTCGTCTATTTTATCTTGTAAATCAATCCATTTTTCCTGCTCAGCACCTTTTGTTTCACTTGTATTTTGTTCAATTTTCTCAGAAATATTTTCGTATTGAGAAAGTACTTCGTCTTCAGTATATACTTTTCTTGCTTTCAAGTTTACGATAGAAAGCATTAAAAAAGTGAAGTTTGAACGCGAAGAACTCTTTCCATTCAATTCAAATGCCCTGTTATAAACATCGTACATTTTTTGCCATTTGTCAGAATCTTCTCTGTCTTTGTAATAGAAATAGATTTTTCTGCCTTTTCTTTCGATTACATCTTCTTCTTCTCCAAAATACTTGATTCTGTCATCGTATAGTGACAATACTTTATCTTGAAACTCACGAATTTTCTGTGGATCCTTATCTCCCTTTTCTTCTTTCTTTAATAGCTCTTCATAAAGCGTTACACCTTTTATGTATAAACCTACATTAAGGTTAGGTGTATTTGCTTCTAACCATTTAAAAGGTTCGATTGCATTTGCAAAATCTTTTAATTGTATTCCATCAGAAAATAAAGCATATTTTTCTTTTGCTGCTCCAGGATCAGCGCCCCAACACCAGCCATCTTCACAGCCTTCGCTTTGGGCAAAAGTTATCTGCGTAAACAGAAAAGCGAATAACGCTAACAGAGGAATTGTTTTCATAATTGTGCTCAGTTTAATTAATCATTTAATCCTTATAATATCTAAATTTATCATAATTCAAAGGAAATATTATTTTTACTCTTTAAGATGGGATATTTCCTCCTTGTACTGTCTGTTTTTGTTGTTGTTTACTGTTTTTCTGTTTAATTGCATTAAAGCTATATAAATTTGCGCTTTTTTTATATATAAAGCTTAATTTAATAGTAGTTCTTGCCAAAATAACTTACTTAAATGTAGCTTAACCACTAATTATTTAGTTTACCAAGAAACTTTTAGCTTTATTTTATTTACATGTATAGTAATTACTTTAACACTTACCTTTAGTGCACATCATAAAATCATTTTTAGTGCACCATGCTATTTTTATAACAATAATTAATTAATCCTCCTTCTCACAAACCATCTATCGTTTACGGTAAGGCCTACTTTAAATTGAATAAATTCTTCAGAAACATTTTCACTTGAACTTCCCGCTTGAGTTACGCCATAAATCCCAGCAAAATTCAAGTTGGAAAAGCCTCTATTTACAGGTAGTGAAAAGCCTATACTTGCCGAAATTTTTTCAACCTGTTCCCCGTCTAATGAAAAAGGTAATTGTTGGTATGAAAAACCTGCACGATAAGCAATTCTCTTTAAATAACTCGAAACAGAAGTAATGTCTGGTACCCATTCTGCACCAAATTTATAAGAATATGTGTTGATCAGTCCAGACTCTCCATTAAAATCCCTAAAGCCTGACCATGATTGTCGGTTAAAATCTATACCTATAGTATAGGTATATTGTTTTTCAATACTTATTCCGATTCCTAACTCAGCCGGAATGGTAATAGATCCCCTAGCATTATTTAAAAGCGTATCTCTCTGCTTTAATTCTGTAGTAGTAAAATAATTTCTTATTATTTCTTCGTGTTGCCTTACATTATGATCTGCGCCGAAACTGTAGGTTGTCCCCACATTTAAAATCATTTTTTCACTTAGTTTACCAGAATAGGTAATGCCTGGTTTAAATGAAAAGTCTGAAACAACAGTTCTTCTTAAGAACTGAACATCAGAAAGGGCAGCACCATCGCTAAGGGTACTAAAAGAAGAAGTTTCTAAAGAACCAAAGTTATAAACCGCTTCTAAACCTACACTAAGGCCTGTAGTAAGTCGAAAGGCATTTGTCCAATATACTTGATTAATACCTCCTTCATATTCATATCTGTAGTCTACGAAGGTCGGTGCATTGGGTAATTTCTCAGTGGTAGTAGTTTCAAAGTTTACCACACTGTAAGGTCTAAGGCCTGCTCCCGTTACCCAATATCTGTTCAAAGGAAAGCCAAAGGAAATATAATCTATGTTACCCCCAAAATCAGTTTGTTCCAAATCTCTTTCTGTTACCGTTTTATACTCTGCCAGTACCCCAACATCAAAATAAGTATAAGTATTGTAAGCGAGATTTGCAGGATTGATCACATTGCCATAAAGTGGATGTGGCGCACTAATGCCCATTCCTCCCATACCATCATTTCTGATATTTCCTGGGCTCACTATTTCTCCTATTCCTAAGACAGAAAATGGTGAATTTCCACCTTGAGCAAAAGTAAATTGCACAAAGAATAGAATCGGAATTGCCTGAAGTAGGCTAAATTTGAACACTTTTGTTATTATATATTTAATTGACATGTATTCAGTCGCTTTTTTGATTGATAAAATACTTTCGATTCCAACTAAATTTATCATTCAAAACCCCTCTAGTATTTTACTAAACCCTATTAACGCTAAGAACAGATTTGCAAAGATGGCAGCTTTTAGGCTACTTTCAAAAAAATTTGTAAAGACACAACAAAAAATAACACAAATTTGTCCAAATTTTTCATGGTATTCTATAATATTTATGCTGGCATCACCCACCTGTGTGTTTTCTTTTTCCATAGAATGATCCGCTTCTAATCGCCATACTTATGCGATTTATTATTAAAAGAGAGAATATTTTATCGGAAGGAAATTTTTAAATGAAATGAGAAAAAAGTTTCAACCTTATCTTTATACTTGATCAAAACGAAAGGAATAAAAACTTATTCATATGCATGAAAAAACTTCCATGTATCCTAAAGTCAAGTACTTAATAGTAATTGCTGGACCAACTGGTGTAGGCAAAACTGCTTTGAGTGTAAAACTTGCTAGGCAATTCAACACTATTATACTCAATGCAGATTCAAGACAATTATATAAAGAATTACAAATTGGTACAGCCAGACCTACACTACAAGAAATGCAAGGTATCCCGCATTACTTTACAGGAAACCTTGCTCTTTCTCAAGATTATAATGCTGGAAAGTTTGAAAAGGATGCTTTACAAGTTTTATCTAAGCAATTTTTAAAATACGACTTAATTATCCTTTCTGGTGGATCGGGCATGTATATAGACGCCGTTTGTAAAGGCTTCGATGAGATGCCTTCAATACCAGAAGCTATTAGAGAATCTGTTGAAATTGACCTAAAAAAACATGGATTGAACAAGCTCGCAGAGGAACTTAATAAAAAAGACCCTGAATACTATAAAGTTGTAGATATTCATAACCCTAGGCGTGTTTCTAGAGCCCTTGAAATAATAAGGAGTAGTGGAAAAAAATATTCTGACTTTAGAAAAGCTAAATCTAAAATAAGGCCTTTTAAAATTATCAAAATTGGTTTGCAAAGGGAAAAAGAAGCATTGTACGAGCGAATTAATCATAGAATGGACCTAATGATTGCCCAAGGCCTGTTAGAGGAAGCTCAGAAATATATCAGCTTTAGAGCAAAAAATGCTTTACAAACGGTAGGTTACAAAGAAATTTATGAATTCTTAGATGGTGCCTACGATTGGAATGAAACCGTAAGGCTTTTAAAAAGAAATAGCCGTAGATTTGCCAAAAGACAAATGACTTGGTTCAGAAAAGACCCTGAATATACTTGGTTTCATCCTGAACAAGAAAAAGAGATTGTTGAACATATAGAAAAGAAAATTGAAACCTACCATTAAAATCGGCACTAGAGGAAGCAAGCTAGCCTTATGGCAAGCAAATTATGTAGCCAATTTATTGAATGCAGCAAATATCCCTACCATCATAGTAACTATAGAGACCAAGGGCGATAAAATTTTAGATCGAAGTCTTGCCAAAGTAGGCAGTAAAGGACTTTTTACTGAAGAGCTGGAAACCCAATTACTTGAAGGGAAAATTGATATAGCGGTACATAGTGCCAAAGACTTACCTTCTGATCTCGGTGATAAATTTAAAATAATTGCTTTTACAGAAAGGGAACAAGTAAACGATGTGATCATCTCTGATGACCCACAATTACTCGATAAGAAAAACCCAGTGTTGGGTACGTCTTCTGTTCGCAGAACTGCCTTATTAAAAAAACACATGCCCCATGCCACAGTAGTAAACATGCGAGGCAACCTACAAACCCGAATCCGTAAAATGCGTGAAGGGCAGTGCGATGGATTGGTACTCGCCTATGCTGGCGTACATAGAATGGAATATGATGACATGATTGTAAAACATCTACCCATAGAAAAGTATGTTCCACCAGTTGGGCAAGGTAGTGTCGCCATCGAAACTGCCCATAATATAAGTCAAGAAGCTGAGCATGTTTTGTTAGAAGTGGTCAATCATACAAATACTGCTGCATGCTTAAAAGCCGAACGTGCTTTCTTGAAAAAGCTAGAAGGGGGTTGCAGTATCCCCGCCTTCGCACATGCTTATTTAAAGGAAGGGCAACTTCACATAAAAGGAGGCATCATCAGCGTAGATGGAAATAAAATGGTATTATTAGAAAAACAGGATACGATAGATACTGCTGTACAATTGGGCACTCATCTAGCAGAAGAAGTACTTCAAAATGGAGGCACCGAAATTTTATCTGAAATAAGGAGTAATGGTTAATTTTTACTATCTTATGTTTACCTTTTACCGTAGTAAACTATTAAAAGGTGATTTTAAACAGAAGAAAATTTAACTATTACATTTATGAATAAGCTATTCCTCTCATTTGTTATCCTTGTTTTTACAACTTCAGGATTATATGCTCAAAATTGTAATCCTTTTTTTAATTACAGCGAGGGCACAGTGGTAGAACATACTTACCACAATGCAAAAGGCAAAACTCAGCATTCACAAAAAATGACCATTAAATCGGTAAATAATACAGCTTCTGGGCAGGTAATGATTGCTGAAATGGCTATAAATGATAAAAAAGAAGGTGAGGTAATGAGCAATGATATTGAATTGATTTGCGAAAACGGAGTCTTTAAAATGGATATGAGTCGTTTTATGCCACCAACAGCTCAAGCAGCAGGCATGGAAGATATGACCATTGAATTTGAAGGCGACGATTTAGAAATGCCGAGCAACTTATCGGTGGGTAGCACATTGAAAGATGCCAATTTTGTAGTTACTATGAAATCTAGTAATCCAGCTTTATCTGCAGTAATGGGTGGAGGCACTGAAACTTCTGTGTTTAATAGACAAGTTGTTGGTAAGGAAACCATCTCTACCCCTGCTGGTTCTTTTGATTGTTATAAAATCTCATATGATACCAAAGTTGTCACTAAAATTATGGGTATGAAAAAGGAATTTAATGCTTCTTCAATAGAATGGTTAAGCGAAGGTGCAGGATTAGTGAAAGTGGAAAATTATGATAAAAAAGGAAAACTAGAAGGCTACATGGAGCTAACTGCTTTGCAGAATCAGTAACTTAGCAATTTCTATTTGCACTAGGCTTGTTCAATATATTGAACAAGCCTTTTTTATTGTAGCATAACTGAATAATTAACAAATATTTGGTATCCAAGTATTTCTAGATATTCCCCTTCATATAGCTTTGCAGTAAATTAAAATAAAAGCTATGAAAAGAATTATTATCTCCATTTACATACTGCTATTTTTCTCTTCTCTTTCAAATACCCCAAGTCTAAGAGACGAAATAGATATTAAGTGGAGTACTACTGAAAAGGGGCTAAAGAAAACACCATTAGGCGATGTAGTTGGATATGACGAATCAGGAATATATGTTACTTATTTACAACCTATTTTAAATATGGGTATAATTACATATGCCGCAGGTGGACCAAACCTTTCTTATTTGATTCAACATTATGACAATGATATGAAATCAACAAGGTTTGTAAAGGTTGAACTCGATAAGGATTATGAGTATAAGACTATCTTACATTTTGGCAATGAATTGTATGTTTTTTCAACCTTTCAAGATAAAAAAAATAAAAAGAAGGAACTGTATGCTCAAAAGATTGATAAAAAAACCTTGAGAGTCGGAAAAGAAAAGCTAAAGATTGCTTCTGCTTTTAATACCGTATCATTTGGCGAAAATAGATATAATGCATTTAATTATATTGGTGATAGATTTTACAAAATTAAACTTTCTAGAGATAAGAGTAAGCTGCTAATATATTACTCACAAACTACAGAAAAAAAGACTGAACACGAGCACATAAGTGTCCAGGTATATGATTCTGGCCTCAGAGAAAGCTGGAGGAATACTTACAAATTACCTTGCAAAGATGATTTATTTATTATTGAAAGCCTCCGTGTAAGCGATGAAGGTAAGGTATATTTACTTGGCAAAGAATATAAAGAAAAGTTGAGAGAAAGAGTGGATGGAATGCCTAACTATACCTATAAGTTATTTAGTTTTTCTAACAAGATAGACAGTTTTGACAACTATCAACTAAATCTTGAAGATAAATTCTTGACAAATATTGAAATGGCTGTTGCGAAACAGGCTAATGAAGTAGTGTGTAGTGGTTATTATTCTGAGAATGGTAAGTCTGGTAAAAATGGAAGTTTCTATTTTAGAATTGATACTGAAAAGAAAGAAATAATAAAAAGTAAAAGTCATGCTTTTAGTTCGGAAATTATGACAGCTATTCTTGGTAACAAAGAAAAAAAGAAGCTGGATAAAACACTTGAGGCAGAGAAAGATATAAATCTAAATAATTACAAGTTTGATGAAATTATCTTAAGAGAAGATGGTGGAGTAGTACTTATAAGTGAATACCGTCGTCGTAAAGTTTTCTCAGGATCTGATGATGCGATTGTTAAGTACTACCGAAATAACATTATAATAATAAACATCTCACCTTCTGGCGAAGTTGAATGGTCAACAAAAATTGCTAAAAAGCAAGTAGATACAAATAGTGAGTACTTTCTTTCTTATAGTACAGCAGTAGTGAATGATAAAATTTACTTTATTTTCAATGATAAAGCGGAAAATGCTACTATCATAAATTCTGATAATATAAAGTTTTTTACTCCTAATAAGAAAACAGTTACCACTATAGTTCAAATAGATAGTAATGGAAGGCAAAAAAAAGACATTATCTTTTCATATGATGATATAAAGCTTTTTACAATACCTAGTATTTTTGAACAAATAAGCGACAACGAAATGGTGTTATTTGCAGGAAAAGAAATGGGTAAAAGTAAAGCTGCTAAACTTACTTTCAACTAAAGTTAAAGTTTTTATAAATTATGAGGCTACTTAATAAATTAAGTAGCCTATTTTTTTATTTCTCAAAATTCTACTGTTGTTAAATTTTTCTCTTCCTAAATTTGTTGAAACTTAGGCTTCATTCAAAAAAATATCATTGGTTCTCATAATGTGCATTAAAAGAGGTTATTTTTGTTTATTACGAACAACCTTTATCTTATGTCTGCTACTACTTTTTGCACAACAGTTATTCGCTCAAACGTTTCTAAATGCTAAGTCTTCAGTAAAATTTGAAAAAAACACCTTTACCTCTACCATAGCTCAAATAGAAGAAGCCTATAAAGTCAGTATCATTTACAGTAGTGATATTTTACCCAAAAATCTTATCTCGGGCAATTATGAAAACATTGCACTAAAAATACTCCTTCAAAAGATATTTGAAGACACAGGGCTTACATGGAAGAAAAAAGGCAGTACGATCATCATTGTTCGCGATAAACTTTCAGCCTCTGTAAGCGGCAAAATTACTGATGCTTTAAGTGGCGAAGAACTCATTGGGGTAAGTATGCTGGTTACTAATACACAAACAGGTGTTTCTAGTAATTTATATGGTTTTTATTCACTAACTCTCCCTAAAGGGAATTATACAATAAAGTTGAGTTATATCGGATATGAACCAAAATCATTTAAACTTTCACTCACTAAAGACCAAAGGTTAGATTTAACATTAAACCCTAAAAATTTACAGTTAGAAGAAGTAGTTGTAACAGCGCTCAAAAAAGAAGAAGATATCAACATAAGTGGCCTACAAACAGGTACTTTTTCATTGACAAAGAATATTGCTAAACAAATACCCTCTTTTCTGGGTGAAGCAGATCCAATAAAAGCATTGCAATTGTTACCTGGAGTTCAATCGGGCAATGAGGGTTCTTCTGGGCTTTTCGTGAGAGGAGGAGGTGCCGATCAAAATTTAATACTGATAGACGAAGCACCCGTGCTAAATCCCTCACATTTTTTTAATTTCTTCTCAATATTTAATACAGACCTGCTTAAAGAAATAGAATTTTCTAAAGGAGCTATGCCCGCCCGCTTTGGCAATAGGCTATCAAGCGTACTCGATGTGCGTTTACGCGAAGGAAATTTTAATGATTTTAATGTTTCAGGAAGTGTGGGAAGCCTTTCTACAAAACTTACCGTTGAAGGTCCCTTGCAAAAAGGAAAATCTTCTTTCATTTTAAGTGGAAGAAGAACCTATGCCGACTTGTTGGTAAAATCGATACCGAACAACTCACTTTCTGCCAATTCTTTATATTTCTATGATTTCAACATGAAATTCGATACTAGAATTTCTGATAAAAATACCTTATCAATTTCTGGTTATTTAGGCGAAGATCGATTTGGGTTTAGGGATATTTACAATGTAAGATGGGGCAACCAAACACTTTCCCTGCGGTGGAATAGTATTCTTTCTAAAAACCTGTTCTTAAATACTACTTTGTATGGCAGTTACTTTAGAACAAGATCTGGCGTATCGTTACAAAAAGAATTTGCCTATACTAGCAGGTACAATGTTCGGCAATTCGGGATCAAACAAAACCTCACTTGGTTTATTAATCCTCGCCAGCAATTAGAAATGGGGTTCGATGCCAACAACCAGCGTTTTTTCTTTGGTGAAATCCTCCCCTTAGATGAGAGTTCTATCATTTCTCCAAGAACCATTAAGCCTTCGTATACAAGAGAACTTGCCTTCTATGCCAGCTACCAACAAGAAATCGTGAAAAAATTAGCCATTATTCTTGGGTTAAGGTATTCGCAATATGATAACACAGGACCAGGAGTAGTATATGAATATGATACTGAAGATGTAATTTCACCTGCTACTTCAATAAATAATATTATTGATACTGTTGAATATGGAAGAGGAGAAAGATTTAATACTTATCTGGGGTTAGAACCCCGTGTATCCTTGCGCTATCTGCTTTCGACAAATAGCTCTGTTAAATTGGCTTATCACCGAAATTTGCAATATGTAAACTTACTATCTAATACGAATGTACCTAGTCCGGTAGATATGTGGGCACCAGTAAATGCCTATATTGAACCCCAAATCGGAGACCATTTTTCTATAGGTTATTTCAGGAATTTCAAGGATAATATTTATGAAGTTTCTGTTGAAGCCTATTATAAATTTATGGATAACCAAATAGACTTTAAGCCACTTGCGAACCTCTTACTAAACGACCATCTAGAAACGGAAATTCTTAGTGGAACTACGGTTGCTTATGGAGCAGAATTCTTTATTAGAAAAAGGAAGGGAAGATTTAAAGGTTGGGTTTCATACACGCTATCAAAAGCTGAAAGTGATATTCCCGGCATTAATAATAATCGGCCTTATCCCACTTCTTACGACAGAAGGCACAACCTCTCTGTAGTAAGTAGTTACAAAGTAAACAAGTATCTAGAACTATCTGCAAATTGGGTATATGCTTCTGGCTTGGCGTATAGTTTTCCGGTAGGTAAATATCAAAAAGATCAATTTATAGTACCTTACTATACCAGTAGAAATGGTTTTAGGCTTCCTTCAGTACACCGCTTAGATGTATCTGCCACTTTTTACCGTAAAATGAGTGCAGACAAAAAAAATGAAAGCAGTTTCAATTTTTCAATTTATAATCTTTACAATCGGAAGAATACTTATGCTTATGTTTTTAGGCAAAGCCGTGAAGACCGCACAAAAACCGAAGCCGTAAAACTTTACTTATTTACCATCATTCCTTCATTTACCTACAACTTCAAATTCTAACAAGCAATAGAGATTTTCATTTAGTTGACTAGTAATTACAAATTCTATTCGTAAAGAAAAAAAGCCGATAGATACTATCAGCTTTTACTATTCATCTTTATGGCTTCACATAACACTATTCTTTCACAAAACGTCGGGTCACTGTTCCTTCTGCGGTAGTTATTTTGTAAAAGTAGACTCCACTCTGTAACCCGCTTACATCATTTTCTAAAGTATATTCCCCGGCTTCTAATGGTTTTTCGAGTAAAGTAGCTTCCACTTCTCCCTTTGCATTGAGCATAACAATTTTTACAGGTCCACTTTGATTTACCTTGTATTGCAAACTTGATCCATTAGCTGTTGGGTTAGGATAAGTAACTGCATTTTGTTCAAATGCTGCCCTTTCTTCTTCGTCGAAAAAAGGATTAGATGGATCCCAAAGTAAAAACATTACTTCCGCGTGTGGTCCTGCCAAAGCCATCATTGGGTTTCCACGATGTCTTCCATGACGCCCAAAACCTTCATGACCTCTCCCTCTTCTACCCTTTCTAAAATCCTGGCCTTTTCCAAGGTGGCCTTCTCCAAGGTTTCCGTCTCCTTTTCTAAACTCTTCTCTCATTGTTTCCCTATGCGTTTTCACAATGTCATGAATATCTTCTCGCCACTCTTTTCTTTGCGTAGAAGTTGCTTCAAACATATCGTCGAAAAATGCACTATGAGCATCTGCTATATCCCATATAGATTGGGTTAACTTCCTCATTTCACGCATTGTCGAACGTATTTCGGCCTCTTCTTCTGGAGTAATCTCCTCGTCATTTTTCCTTTTCTCTCTCAAAGCTTTTCCCATTTCTTTTTTGCTATCCTTCAATGCTTTTAGCGCATCTCTTACCTCTACAATCTGTTGCTTTTCAGTAGCAGAAAGTTCATTATCTAGATTTGTCCTATACGCTGTTAAAACAGGTTTTATATTAGCATTAAAGTATGCCTTAATCTCTTCTTTAGGCATAAACTTATAAAATGCACGATGCCTATGGGCAAGTTTCGCAGCAGTTGCAGAAACGAGTAATACGCCCAAGCCTATAAGAATCCAGCGTTTTCTATTTTTAAATAATTTCAAAAATTTATTCATTTTATTTCAAGGTTTTAAGTTATTGAATCTCTGATCAGATATTGAAACAAATAAAAATGTCTGATGCATAGTAGAGAAATTTATTCAACCAACAACGGTTTTTCCTCAATCAACAAATTCCTTTATTGGTTTCTAGTAATTCAATGGTCTGCATTAAGTTTTTTACCAGCTTTCTGTATAATCCCAATTTCCTTCATTATATTGGTTTGTTAGCCTAGCATCATTTTTTTATGAAATACTTTACTACTTTTTTATTTATACTTGGCTTGGCATTGGGTGCCAATGCCCAAATTCAAAAATATTTCTCTTTAGGAATAGGCGTTAATCAAAGCACTTTCTTGCTCGAGCCCGGTATATTTACCGAGGGAGAATTTAGTCGAATGTGGGGACCTGAGCTTTTACTTTCCCCCGAGGTTTCTGGAAAATTTAATTTTGAATTTGGCAATCAAAATACCTTGGCAATAACTGCCAATGTTATTCTCTACAGACGCATTTATGCGGTTTCTTTACCTATTACAGCTCGTTATGATTTTAACTTTACCAAAAAAGAAAAATGTCCTTTTATACGCATAGAAGGAGGATATTCGCTCTTTCTTACCAGTGGTGCTTATTATGGGATGGGCATGGGCTATCAGTTTGGTAAATTCAAAGCTTCTATGACCTATGGCAATCAATTTCGCAATAAATCAATCTTAGAAGACAACGAGTTTCTAGCAGCTAGGATTGCAGCAATGAGTATTAAACTAGAATACGCATTTAGGAAGAGAAATTAATTGTTAATTGTTAATTGTTAATTGTTAATTGTTTAAGTATTTGATTTACAGAAACATATCTTTTATTAAAAAGTAAGTTATTTTTTTTCCTACTAAAATAGAATCGATATTAACAAATTTCATTAAGGCTTTTTCATCTATTTAATCTTACAAGCATGAAATATTCATTTTACATATATTTTATATTAGCATTTACGATACTTGCTTGCGATAATCCTGATTTGCCCATTATCCCTGAAACACCCGGAACGCCTTCAGGAACTGCCTTAGTTATAACAGGTGCCTCTGCAAGAATTAATCAACAATTGGCTTTAATAGAAAGGCTTGACGAACAAAACAGGCTCGATGATTTGGCATTTATTTCTGGAGTAAGCTCTGGGGGTATCAATGCAATAATACTCAATGGAATTTTAGATAATAATAATCCATTCGGATACCAAGAGTATAAAGATATTATATTGAATCTCTCTAACAGCGATGTATTAGATAATTCGAGAAATAATTTACCTGTAGATACCAGACCATTGTGGAATACATTTGAGCAACGTTTATTACAAGATGTTGATTTAGAAACTTTCAATGACCTAACAATTCCTACAGCACTGACAAGTACTAATCTAGATTTACTAGAAATTGAAGTTTCATCTAATATTACTGAATTAGATGAGATTGGCGGAGAGTTGGTAGAATCTCTCATGGCCACTACTTCATTTCCAGTTGCTTTTCCTTCCATTAAAATCAATGAAAATATTTATGTAGATGGCGGTTTGGTTGAAAATATTCCTATAAATGCTACATTGAAGTATCAGCAATTGAGAGGAAACCCCTTTGAAGCCATATATATTGTTACTTACCAAAAAAATATGGAAACAAGATGGGAAGAAGAAGTAGATTTTTTAGGCATTACAGGTGCTAGGGAAAACATATTAGAACTTACCCTTCAAAATGTAGGGTTTGACACCGATGAATTATCTCAAAATTCGTTTTTAGATGAATTGGTGCGTATCAGAACCAACTATCCAGAGCTTGCTAGCAGATGCTTTGTATACTCACCGAATATAGTCGATTTACCATACTATGGTGTATTTGACTTTAGCGCTGCTACTGCCAATGATTCTTACAACAGAGTAAGCGCCTGGGCAGCAAGTAACGAGCCTGTAACATTGGAAACTTACTTAACGCAGAATGGTAGGTAAAAACAAAGAAGCTTTACCCAAATAATTTATTCCTAACTACTTCTTGCAGTTCAAGAGAAAGTCCTCCATACTTTTAGTCTATCTAAAAGTATGGAGGACTCTTTTATTTAAATATTTTCTTAATAAGTAAATGGAACAGTAACCACAGTTTTATCCCAACCCATTGTCATTATTCCCTTACCCGTTCCATCATCAGAAAAACTGATAGAAAATGCTTCTATAACTTTTGATGCTTCTTCAACTTTCGCTGAAACCCTTAAAACATCTTTAGATTTGTCATAACTATACGCTCCCCAATAGTCTAGCTCTTTATTAAAAATTATTTCCCATTTATCTTTATTGGGAATGGTAAACAAAGAATAAGACCCTGCAGCTAATTTTTCCCCAGCAAAAGTTACATCTTGGTATAATTTAATTTCTGTTGCTTCATTAGCGCCCGTGCGCCATACTTTATCGTAGCGTACCATCTTACCAAAAACTTCTCTGTCTTTCTTCTGCGGTCTACTGTAGATTACACGAATTACAGCTTTATCTCCTTCTTTGCGGTCATGCGCAAAATTATTTGGGAAGTAAGCCATATCTAAAGGACTTTTATCTAAACCTTTAAATGATTGGGCATCAGTTTCTTTCGCAAAACTAATAGCGCAAAGAATTATTAATAGTACAGCAATCTTTCTCATATCTTCTATTTTTAGTTTTAATTGGAAAAGCAATTTACTTAAATTAAATCATCGGCGACGTATGCATCTACTCCATTTTTAATCATTTCTTTAATCTCCGCTTCCAAAGTATCGTCCAGTTTTTTTATATGAAAACAAGTTTTGCCTTTTAAGCATTTTTTTAAAGTTTCAGACATCTCTCCAAATCGATCAGGGTGAGTATACAAAGGAAAGAAATACAAGCGAATATCTTTTGGTTTTGGCACTACACTACTGAAGTAAAAGCCATCTACCATTTGTTTACCTTGCATTCTCTTCTTAGTACCTGCTACCTCAAATACATTTTCATTTTCTTTTCTTATTTGTAAAGGTGGAGTATGTTGCTTCAAAGCATTATGAAGCCTCAATTGAATTTCACTTAATTCCATCTTATTCATTTAATTTTCTACTGATTCATTCGGTTTGCGATCTCGGTCAACTTTTCATCAATCATTTTTTTTGAGAGCCATCTTCCCCTTACCATCACACCAGCTAAATCCTTCATGGCATTTAAATCATTCAATGGATTGTTATTTAATAAGATAATATCGGCGCTTGCTCCCACTGTAATTTCGCCAAATTCTCCTTCCCTATCTAAAAATTTGGCAGGGTTGAGTGTGCCAATCTGTAATGCTTCTAAAGGAGTCAAGCCAACCTTCAACATACTTTGCAATTCATGTTGGATAGAAAAACCTGGCACATTAAAAACTTGCGGAGCATCTGAGCCCAGTATTAGGCCTTGTCCACTTTTATGAAGCTTGTAAATCAGGCTTCTTCTAATTTGATTAAAAGCCTGCCATTTTGCCTCATTAAAATCTGGACTGTTTATGAGATTATTTTTACTATTTACCCAATTTTCTACCGTTGCTTTTGGCATATAAGCCATTTCTTTTGCTGAAGCTAAAACTTCGGTAGCACCTGGCGAAAACCAACGCTCAAATAAAGTTTGAGTAGGCACCACCCATACCTTGTGCTCTTTTGTTAAGGCCACTAGTTCATCTATCTGAGAGGTATCTACCTCATAAGTAAAATTATAACCAAAGAAGCCGTTGGCGTTTGGGTCAAGTTCTTTTTCAGGCGAAACCAATCCTTCTATAAAACCATCGACATGATCGATGGAAGTATAGCCACTTTCTATTGCGTGTCGAACACCTACATCTATAGAAACATGTCCAGCAAAAGCTATATCAACTTCGTTGGCTGTCTTTACTAGTTCGTTAAATACTTCTAGTCTAATTCCTGGGTGAAGTTTTAAAAAGTCGTAGCCCGCTTCCTTGTAAGCTTTCACCCTGTTGATAGCTTCTTCTTTAGTAGGTACGGTAAATCCATTTAATGAAGGACTTGAGGTAATAATCCTTGGGCTTAAAATTTCATTTACTTCAGCTTTTTGACGCAGCTCCAAATGAACAGGGTGCCCCAACATACCACGAATGGTAGTTACTCCATTAGATAGATAAAGGAAAAGCGTTTCTTCAATATTATCCCTTCCCCAATCTGGCGAAGGAATGTGTGCATGCATTTCTGCTAAACCAGGTATCAAAAATTTATTCTCTCCTTTGATCAAGGTAGCACTTTCTGGTAAATCAGGCTTTTCACGCTGAATAGCCTGAATTTTTCCTTCGTCTATAATTATGTACTGATTCTGCTTTAACTCCCCAGTTTTTATATCAATTATATTTACTTGCTCTATAAGTATGACTTCACTGCCATATATATTGATAGGTTGTTGAGGGGCACAACTTATAAAAAGGAAGAGTATAAAAAATGAAAGATTTTTCATAGAGCAAAAAATAAAGCCAAAGCGATTATATGCAGTTTCCCTTTGGCCTTAGTTGAATATTAGTTGACGGAAACCCCACTTGCTTCAGTTTCACTCACGCGTTTTAATCTGTTAAGTCCATCTTCAAATGTGTTTCCTAAGAGAGGATCTATGAGCGCTCCAAAATATTTTTCCATATAAGAGTTAGCAGAAGCTGAAAATGCCCAAGTAACTTCTACACCTTCTGGTACTTCTTTGAATGACCAATGCCCGAAACCTGTTGACTCTGCATCGCCATCTATAAATTCTACCTTTGTTTCAATTTTTTTATTAGGTACAGACTCTAAGATAAATTGTTTCCCTTTTCCTGCATCATCTCCAACCCAGCTATAGTTTGCTCCTATGCCATTGGTAACCGCGCCATAAGAAACCTGCATGGTAGGATCTTGTGCTGCAAATGGAGACCATTTTTCCCAATTTCTAAATTCATTTACTTCTTCAAAAACAGTTTCTACTGGCGCATTAATTACAATCTTACGCTGCATGCCAAAATCTGTGGGGAGAAACAAACCAATTAATAAAAAGATCAAAATAAAGATACCTAATGCAATGCCAATTTTTTTTAGAGTTTTCATGATAAAAAATTTAAAGGTTGTAATACAAGTTACTATTTTTGTTTCAAAGTAAAAAGCCTACAACGTAAGGGATTTACGCACTGATAAATTATAGATTTTTTCTATGTTTTTTTGCTTATCCATAACCTCAATGGCAGAAATTTAAAGTTTTTTAAAATGAAAATTGCACTTGTAAAATATAATGCTGGCAACATACAGTCTGTAATCTATGCTTTAAACCGATTAGGTATAGAGCCCGAACTAACAGATAACCACGAGCATTTACAGCATGCCGACAAGGTGATTTTTCCAGGTGTAGGAGAAGCCAATGCTGCAATGCGCAGTCTCAAAGCAAAAAACTTAGATAAGCTCATACCTAGCTTAAAGCAGCCAGTCTTTGGTATTTGTGTTGGTCAACAATTATTGTGTAAATATTCTGAAGAAAATAATACTAACTGCTTGGGTGTATTTAACCTCGATGTAAAGAAATTCCCAACTAAAAATCAGAAAGTGCCCCAAATAGGTTGGAATAATATCCATTCTGTCAGAACACCTCTATTTGAAGGACTTCCCCTAACGTCTTATGTTTATTTTGTGCATAGCTATTATTCAGAATTGAGCCCCGATACCATTGCTGTGGCAGATTATGGTGTGCCTTTTAGTGCCGCCTTGCACAAGAATAACTTTTATGCTGCTCAATTTCACCCAGAGAAAAGTAGTAGCATTGGCGCTACTATTCTCAAAAATTTTATTGAAAAGTGTCATTAAATTTTATTGAATTGCGAATATTACCGCTGCAATTTATTATCATTAGATTCGGGCTAGAAAAAGCCCAAAAAGAATTATAATATTACAATAAAGTCCTGAAATCGTACAATAATTTTTGAATTCGATTAACATTTTTCTATTTTTCGGGCAAAGAAGAAATTCCTTAAAATGAAGAAACTACTGGCACTAGCAATCATTTCACTTTGCTTCATTAGCATACCTCTGCATGAATTATTTGCCAATAGTTTATCAACATTAGCCGATGTAGGTGCTACATTTTCAGAAGGTGGTGGTGGCGATGCCGCCCACCATGCACCTTCAGCATGGTCAGTAATCCCATTTGTTACATTACTTATCATGATTGCTACTGGGCCTTTATTTTATGAACATTTTTGGCATAAAAACTATCCTAAAGTAGCGGTAATCTTGGCTGTAATCGTTGTAGGCTACTATCTATTCATACTACATAATACACACGGACCTGTACACGCCTTATTTGAATATTTTCAATTTATAGCCTTATTATCCTCTTTATACATTGCATCAGGTGGTATATTGATTGAAATTGATAAGAAAGGAAGACCTATTATCAATGCAATCTTACTGTTTGTGGGAGCAGTAATTTCTAATATCATTGGTACTACTGGTGCTTCTATGCTTTTGATTCGTCCATTTATACGTTTGAACAAAAGCCGCATACAACCTTACCATATTATCTTTTTCATCTTTATAGTCAGTAATATAGGAGGAAGCCTTACTCCAATTGGTGATCCACCACTATTCTTAGGCTTTTTGAAAGGGGTTCCCTTTGGTTGGACTTTATCTCATAACTTTCTGCCTTGGTTATTCACCATCTCTTTGTTTTGCTTAATATTCTACATATACGACCGAAAGAATAAAGACATTAATCCTTTATTTGCAGATGAAAAACAGAACTATACCCAAAAAATAAAAATTACGGGTGCTAAGAACTTTTTATGGTTGGGTGTAGTAATAGCTGCAGTATTTTTAGATCCTAATGTAAAAGGTTTTGAGTGGGTACCAAGCATACAATACGACGGGCAGAACTTTTCTTTTATAAGAGAATTTATTATGTTCTTTGTGGCCTATATGTCTTATAAATTTGCAGATAAGTCTGCCATTAAAGGAAACGAATTTAATTTTGAACCAATAAGAGAAGTAGCATTCATTTTTGTAGGAATATTCGGCACTATGATGCCTGCCTTAGAACTTGTAGCTGGCTTTGCTTCTTCCGAAACTGGAAGTGCACTCATATCTCACAACACACTTTATTGGGGAACTGGCCTATTATCTGGCTTTTTGGATAATGCACCCACCTATCTTAATTTCTTAACGGCGGCTTTAGCAGCACAAGGAGGGTCCATAGGCGTAAAAGCAGACGTAGTTAATTTTGCCTATGGATCGGGGGCTTTTCAAGATTCGGTTATTCAACTTACTGCTATTTCTATAGGCGCTGTATTCTTTGGTGCGATGACGTATATTGGCAATGGTCCTAACTTTATGGTGAAATCTATTGCAGAGCAAATAGGTATACAAATGCCATCTTTCTTTGGCTATATTATTAGATTCTCTTTGCCTATTTTGCTTCCTATGCTTGTTATTGTTTGGTTAATATTTTTTGCTTTTATCTAGTAAAATCTAATTCAGTTAATCGAGCAAAGTTTCAGCAATTTGTTTCCATTCCTCTTCCAATGAATATTTGCATACAGGTTTGTTAGCTCTTCTATACCAATAAGATGCATTAAATACATCGCCTTCTTTTCTATGTAAATAAGCATGTACCCAATTTCCACTTTCGTTTTCTCGCTCTTGAGCCAAATCGTGTGCTTTTTCCCAATCACCATTAGCATCGTACCAAAGTGCTTGAAGGGCAAGGCTTAAGGCAGGTGATGGTCCTTCTTCTTTTAAAGATGAGATAAATATGGCAAGCTTTTCCATGAGTAAGATTTTTTAAAATGTAATTCTAAGTTAGTTATTTCTGAAAATATCGAATCATGAATTTTACCTTTTCATAAATACGATTGATGGATGATACGTCTTTAATGCTTTAAATATCCTATAAAACATTTTAGACTTTATTAATCGTCTTTCCATCCATCTTCAGGGCAATTATTTAAAAAAACTGGGGTATAAATTAGATTTCTTATCTATTTGTATATTTTTTAAACATTATTTCTATTTGATTATCAGCGCTTTAAGGTTTAATTCAATAAATATCTAAAAAAATGAGCAATAAATATTGATTTTGTCATTTTTATAAGCAATATTTGAAGAAACAAAATCAAATGTCAAAATAATGAACAACACATTTTTGGTTTCTTTCGATACAGTAGAACATATTTTTTGGAACATTAGAAAGCGGATCCCAAAATCTGCCATTATGTACGTACTGATGAAACAACAAGAATATTATGAAAAGTCGGATGAGAATACCATTAATGAGACAGCATTTATGAGTCCTTTTCAATACATATGTAGAGAAGTTGAATTATCTGATTTTGGAATTAAAAATGATATCGTCCAGTCTATTTTAGATGAAGAAGCAAACTTGCAAATACAAAAATATAACAGGCAGCATTTTCAATTTATTCATGCTACCGGATAAGATCATCTCCTGCTGAGATAAGTAAAAACAGTCGATGTAGCCCTACTGATTGTTACACTGTGGCACAGTTTTATGAACTGTGCTACTTTTTTATATAATAATTATAAAAAACACATTTTGTATAAAACTGATTTTAACTATCTTTGCATTCCTAAAAAAGAAAGGCATTAAATATAGATATTATGAAAAAAGGAATTCACCCTGAATATAGAGAAGTAGTTTTTCAGGACTTAAGTAGCGATTTTAAATTCCTGACCCGTTCAGCAATCAACACTGCTGAAACTATTGAGTGGGAAGACGGCAACACTTATCCCTTAGTGAAAGTAGAAATCAGTTCTGCATCTCACCCTTTCTATACTGGCAAAAACACTTTTGTTAGCCGTGCAGGTAGGGTTGAGAAATTTAACCAGCGTTATAAAAAGAAGTAATTTCTTTTTTAAAAAATTTTTGAGAGCCACTTAAGTGGCTTTTTTCATTGGGTTATATCAATTTGTACTTCTTGGCAATGTTTAGAAGTTCAACAACATTTTTTGCCTTCAGTTTTTTCATAATATTAAATCTGTGAACTTGAATAGTACGCACACTACTATTCAGCTTTTCACCCATATCTTTACTACTTAACCCTTGCGCAATCAATTGCAATACTTCTTTTTCCTTCTTGGTGAGCTCAGTGATGCTAGGGCCTAGCTTTTTTGAAGTTTGTACAGATTTGATATAACTTAATGCCAGTATGTCTGATACTTGTCCAGTAAAGTACTCTTCACCTTCACTCACTTTTTTAATGGCTTCAATAAAACTCCCTTCATCGGCATCTTTTAATATGTAGCCTTTTGCTCCATACTCTATTGCCTGCAAAATATATTCTTCGGCATCGTGCATGGTCAACATAAGTCCTTTTGCCTCAGGAGCATACTTTTTTAATAATTTAACTGCTTCTAAGCCAGACATCTTCGGCATCCTTATATCTAGTATTACTACATCAGGTTTCAATTTACGCGATAATAACAAGGCTTCTTCGCCATTAGAAGCCTCAGCCAACACTTCTATTGACGACTCATTTTCTAATAATGACTTTATACCGTTTCTTACTAATAGATGATCGTCTGCTAAAATAACTTTAATAGGTCTCATACACTCATTGCATTTACCAAGGGTAAGGTTATCGATACTTTTGTACCTTCATTTGGTGACGTTTCTAGGTCAAAATTGCCATCAAAAAAGTTCACCCTCTCTTTCATATTCAAAATACCAGATGCAGCAGCATATTGTTTGTTATCTTTCCAAAGTTTTTTAATATTAAATCCATTTCCATTATCAGAAATAGTGATTTTTAGCGATGTTTCTACTGATTTTAGGCTAATAGTAATCAACGTAGGATTGCCATGCTTTACAGCATTATTTATGGCTTCTTGACTTATTCGGTAAATATTTACTTCAAGGTTTTTAGGCAACCTTACAGTAGATTGAAATTGATTTTCGAACCTCACCTCTATGCCAGTCTGTTTATTTACCTGGGCAGAAAGTGCCTTCAAAGCAGAAAAGACACCATAATCTTCAAGATTGCTAGGGGTTAAATTAAATGAAATTTTCCTTGTTTCTTGAATTATCTCAGCCAGCCGGTCTTTAATGTAATCTAACTTTTCAGTGGCCTTTTCGGGTTGGCCTATATTAACAGACTGTAGATTAAATTTGATAGCAGTAAGTAATTGCCCTAGCCCATCGTGGATATCGCGAGAAATCCTTTTTCGTTCCATTTCTAGTGCCTCAATAACCCGAATAGAGTTTTCTTTTTGCTCTGCAGTTTTCCTTAAGTATCTTTCTTTATTTAACTGATATACTTTCTGCTCTGCCCATTTTCTATTGGTAATATCATTACAGATAATTAAAAGATCTTGCAATTCATACTCATTATTAAAAACAGGTACTATACAGGCATCTATCCATAAATGGCCATTATCATAAGTCTTGAGTTTTAACTCACTTTTCCAGATAGATTCTTTTATCTTGCTCGCTTCAAGTTGTTTCGTCCAATCTTTAATATCAATTATTTTGAAAAGATTGTATTTAAATTTTTCTTTCTTATTAAAATGAAGCTTTTCTAAAAAATGATCGCTAATGTAATAGATATCGCCATTGCTTGTTGCCCTTGCAAATAAAGCGGCTTCTTCCAAGGCGAAATACACTGTTTTAAGATCATCGTTAGAGGCCCTTAAAGATCTTTGTAAACCTTCAGACTTCTGTACGTTCCTATTCAGCATCCATTCGGAATGGAGCAACTTCCGTAATTGTTTTCTTACATAAATAGCAATTGGCCTGAATATAAAGAGCACTTCAAAAAATAGGATACCAAGTGAAATTAAGAGAAGCAGCGTTTGAATATTTTTAGCTCGTTCAACTTTTCTCTTAGCTTGTTTTTCAAATAATGCAACAATTTCATTCATATGTAACAAATACACCTCCTCAAGCTGGTGTACTTGCTTAATTAAAGGTACTAACTTTTCTCGCCAACCGGTTTCAGAGGCCTCTATTAGCAGAATGGCATTTTCAGCTAAATCTGAAATGTTAACATGTACCTTTGTAAGTGAATCTAACTTTAAACCTATAAGTGCATTGTTATTAGTCGGTATTTGTAACGAACTATCACCATGTATAAGTGCATAATGAGTACGGCTCCAGTTTTGTAGCGAAAACCGCAAATCTTCAACGAGCAAATGGTTACTATTGGCAAATGAAGGTTGGCTAAGCAGTAATAAATCTTTTGTGATTTTTTGACTGTACATACGTTGCCTTCCTGCAAGGTTAACTACCTTAGAATCATACAGTTGCCTATTAAGTTGTAATTGTAAATATCTTTCGCTTATAAATATGATAAGTGCTATAGTAGAAACCGCCAAAACATACATGAGTATGAGCCGTTTGAAAGCCTGCCTATCAATACGATTAGCCTTTTCACTATCGCTATATAAAGGATATGCCATATATTTCTGATATACATTATAGGACAAAAATTGAATTGCCCATATAAAAATACAAATCAGAAAATATAAATCTTAATTTAAGCTTACAGTTACTATTTAAAAATTACCAAAATACTGCGTTAACACTTTCTTAAACAACTAAAAACTTACCATTCACTGTCTACTTTATTTGTTCCATTTTTCTTTTTAGTAGCAGTTAGCGTCATCTTCATGGCTTGTTTCAATGTCTCAACTTGCCGTTCTATATAGGTAGCCAACTTTGCCTGTTCTTGCAATGCTAGAACATCTTTGCTGAGTGAAAAAGTATTTAATGGAATCGCTTTACCAGATGCAGGCACATATTTACCATATCTATTCAATACATATGGTTGATATATAAAATTATGAAAATAATATCTATATCTGTTTTCCTTTATTTCAACCACAAATTCAAACTTTACCTCTCCGGTAGCGTGCTTTATTATCCTACCTGGGTATACTACATATTTCCCATTGCTTTTATAAGCATTACTAGCAGAATCGAAGCTTACTATTCCATTTTTTTTCAAGAGTTGCTTTTTATACTGCTTCTCTGTAAAACCATGGAAGCTACGCAAATGACTCTCGATATTATTTACTAACTGTACACTGTTGAAGCCTTCTGTTTCAACTACCTCGTAATACAATATATTTCCTGCTTCATCCAATGGAAATGCGTGTTGCTGTGCTGAAACATACACTACTGTAATAGGTAAATAAAATAACAAACACAAAAATGCAATTCTCATTTAACAGGTCTTTAAGGTAAAAAAAATATAGGCCTCAATAGATGAGGCCTACTATTTAAATTTAGAATCCGAATACAGCAGCTACCAAGAACTGAGCGGCACTTTTTGTTGCAGCACCGTCACCATCGAAGAACACTTCTTCTTCGGCAGAATCTATCCTGAATTCAGGAATTAATTTTAGTGGACCAGATCCAATATTAGCAGAAACAGTAAAAGCAGTTACATTACTTTTCTCATCTACTAAAATGCCCAAGCCATCATCTGTAAAAGTTTCGCCCCTAATACCTAAAGCAAAGGCATCTGAAAATGCATAATTAGCGTACAAAGCAGCTCCAGTAAAAGAACCTCCATCTACATCTATACCATCTGTTGTAAAATCTGGTGCTGAATAAGAAGCTGCATTAAGACCTAACATAAAGGCATCAGTAATCTGATAAGTTGTTGTGATATCAAACTCAACACCTGATTCTGGGCCAGTAATTAAATTAAAATAAGCATCCCAACCATCTACTGGAGATACATATAATTGTGCACCAAAATCTTTCATTCCATCAAAATCAGAATATATATTCCAATCGTTAAATACCCCTACCATTAAAGCCACTCTATCAGAAAAAGCATAATTCAATTTAATACCTGCATTCTGAAAAGGACCATTTGTAAATAGATAAGAAGTTGAATAATTGAAATTTGCCACTGGGGAAATTACTTCATATCCTACAAAAGTACCCATGTAACCACCGGTAACACTTAATTTATCGGTAATGGCGTAAGACACATACAAGTTTTGAATGTTGAAAGATGGATCAGATACACCTTCTGCTGAATAAGGGGGCAAAGAACCTGCAGAACGAGGACCAAAAGAAAGATCTGCTACAAATGAAGCTTTTCCTGTTTCACCAGAAAAAATCATATTTGCCATACCTATTGATAGAGAATTGTGATCTTCGCCAAAACTTGTACCTATATTAGCACGATCAGCAAAATCAAATTTATAATAGGTATCTACAGATCCAGATATAGAGACAGATGGTGCTTCATCTTGCCCATAAGATATTTGAAATAAAGAAATAGCAACTACTAGTAATAATAATCTTTTCATTGATTTAGAATCTTTTAAATTTTCCGATATAATTATGCTAGTATGATTTAAGCACAATGGTCCTAATAGCATCTACCATTGGCCTGCTGTGTGTAATCTTAAGAAGTATATGAATTGAATGTACAAAAAGGAGTAACCGAACACTTCTTTGTGTCCTATTTTTCTTTTACTTAAACGCTATCAATAAATACCAAATGGGGGTTACCTATAATTTTTTGTACAGGAGGGTAATAAACTTGGTGTCTAGATTAAGTATTTTCTTCGTCTTTAGACACGCTTATCTATTTCCTCATTGCAATAAATAATCGTTGTGTACCTTATTATATGCAGTAATTTTAAGGAACAAGAGATAAAACTTATCTCCCGTTCCAAGATTACCACACAGGTATCAAATTATTATTCGTCGAAGACAATCGTGTATCCTCTTATACCATGCTCATGGCTATCAAGACCTGCTTTCTCATGCTCAGGTGTAACCCTAATACCCAATGTTTTTTGAAGTACAAAGAATATTATCAGTGCTGAACCAAAAGCAGCTATACCACAAATCAGAACAGATATTAGCTGAGTAAGAAACTGATCCCAGCTTGCCATTGCACCAAACATGCCTACAGCAAGTGTACCAAAAATACCACAAGTAAGGTGTACCGACACGGCACCAACACAATCATCTAGTTTTAGTTTATCTAAAGTAATTGCAGAAACAACCACTAAACCACCACTAATTAAGCCTATAATTATAGCATCTGTAAAGCCCATTTGATCTGCTCCAGCTGTTATACCTACCAAACCAGCAAGTATACCGTTCAATGCCATGCCTAAATCTAATCTTTGAAAGGCAACGAAACCTGCTATCGTTCCTCCAACAGCACCTGCTGCTGCTGCCAAAGAAGTGGTTACCAATACCAATGATACTGCAGCTGGATCAGCAGAAAGCACAGAACCTCCATTAAATCCAAACCAACCTAACCATAATAAAAACACACCAATTACCGCTAGAGGTACACTTGAACCTGGAAAATCATTTACTTTACCTTCTACATATTTACCTAAACGAGGTCCTAAAACAATTATACCAGCCAAGGCTCCCCATCCACCTACAGAGTGAACAAGTGTTGAACCAGCAAAATCATAAAAGCCCATTTCATCTAAAGCACCTCCACCCCATTTCCAGCTTCCAATGATTGGATAAACTAATCCTACAAAGAAAACAGTGAAAATAAAGTAGGCTGAAATTTTAATTCTTTCAGCTACTGCACCAGATACTATTGTAGCAGCAGTAGCAGCAAACATCGCTTGGAACAAAAAGTCTGTCCAGTAAGTATAGCCTGCATTATAACTTAAATCAAGACCACCATCAACAAGTGGAGCAGGTAATCCAAAACCAGCAAATCCAAACCAACCCGCAGTTTCAAAACCTGGATACATCAAATTGAATCCAAACATGGCATAAGTTATAAGACCTATAGCCGGGGTAAGTGTATTTTTAAATAAAATATTAACCGTATTCTTGGCTTGTGTAAAGCCGGCTTCAACACCAGCAAATCCTAAATGCATAATAAATACCAAAGCGGTAGATACCATCATCCAAATATTATTGGCAGTGAGAGATAATGCAGATATTTGATTTGCCATATCAACTGCTGCTGCATCCTTAACGACTGCCACATCGGCCGTACTCACAGCCTCTGCCAACATAAGTGTATCAGATACACTGAGGGTACTCAATAATACTCCTGTAAAAAGGTTTTCCATAAGATAATTAATTGGGGTAATACAATAACATTATCCTTTTGTTACTAAAGGATTTAGAAATTAGTGATTAGACACTTTTGTGTTAATAGAGGGTGAAGTATTGTTAAGGCAGTGTGAGTAGAATTGGCTATTACTAAGTATTAATACTTAATTTTAAAACAAATATACATCAAAAAATAAATTATCAAATATATTTTTCAATGTTTTGAATTTATTTTACAAATTTTATCAAAATAGGGCGTTTTTATTGATATAAATATAATTTACTACATTATAAGTACATCAAAAAATAAATTTTTTCCTTAATTATAGATAAGTATAAAGTTTATTTTCTTTATTAATCCAGGTAGAATGAATGAATAAACACTATTAATCTTCATATTTTTTCTAAGACATAGTAACTAATTTTATATTCGCGGAAGCTGTTTCTGAATATAATTTTTTAAAAGTTTTTATCACTACTGTATTGGAAGCATCCAGTACAAAAATTTCAATCACTAATGATATTTAAGAAAATTTCAATCATTACGCTTTGTGTTTCGATGGTCTCTTTACACATGGCTACCGCACAATCGAAAAAAGAACTTAAGGCTGAATTAGAAGCAGCCAAAGCCCGTCTTGTAATACTCGAAGATAGTCTTTCAAAAGAAAATACAGACTTCAATATTAACATGCATCAAATAAGCTATGCCTTGGCATTAAACATTGCAAGCAATATAAAAAAACAAGGCTTTATAGATTCATTACACATACCTAGCTTTCAGAAAGCATTTTATGATGTACGCAATGGAGAGGAAAAAATGGAAGACATGGAAGCTGGCACACTAATAAAAACATTCATTAATGATTTGACCGAAAAACGCGCTGCCGCTTTGAGAGCAGACGGAGAAGCTTTTCTTGCTAAAAATAAAACAAAAGAAGGGGTGACTACGCTACCTAGTGGCCTTCAGTACGAAGTAATTAATGAGGGAGATGGTGAAATTCCAAGTAGTAGCGATCGTGTAAAGGTTCATTACGAAGGCAAATTGACAGACGGAAGTATTTTTGACAGTTCTTACAAAAGAGGCGAGCCGATTGTATTATCTGTAAATGGTGTAATAGCTGGCTGGACAGAAGCTTTACAGCTTATGAAGACAGGTGCTAAATGGAAATTATACATCCCTTATGACCTTGCTTACGGAGAAAGAGGTGCTGGAAGTGATATTCCACCTTATGCAGCACTTATATTTGATGTTGAACTTCTTTCTATAGAATAACCCTTATATTTTACCTGATAAAAAAGGCTATTCAAGAAATTGGATAGTCTTTTTTATGTATAAATCTTTCTATATTTCTTGTAAATACAATAAGCAGAATGTTAATTAAAAAAATACTAACTATATCGGTACCTATTTTTGACTTTTAAATATCCGCTTTTATCCGCAGATACCTGTATATGTAAAATCCATTAACTAAATTCATTGCTACTTACTTAGTATATATAAAATGAAAAGAAGAGATTTTGTAAGAAATACCGCTGCAGCCAGTATTACTTTTTCTGCCCTGCCCCTAGTAGGATTAGCATCTAGAGCCAAAACATATAAAACAGCACTTATTGGAAGTGGTTGGTGGGGTATGAATATTTTGAGATATGCCATTGCTGCTGGTACATCTAAAGTGGTAGCGCTGTGTGATGTAGACAGCAATCAACTCAAAGGTGCTTTAGAGGAAGTAAATAAACTTTGTAATGACAAACCAAAAAGTTACAAAGACTACAGAGAGTTGCTTGAAAAAGAAAAGCCAGAAATCGTGATTGTGGCCACACCAGATCATTGGCATCCTTTAATCACCATAGCAGCTGTAAAAGCTGGAGCACATGTATATGTAGAAAAACCTATCGGGCACACCATAGGCGAAGGAATCGCTATGGTAAAAGCAGCTAGAGAAACTGGAAAAGTTGTTCAAGTTGGTTTACATAGACACATATCTCCCCATAATATATCTGGGATGGAATTTTTAAAAGCTGGTAAAGCTGGTAAAATTGGTATGGTAAGGTCTTTTGTGCATTATGGTTTTAGAGACAGTTCACCTGTATCTGATACTAAAGTACCAGAAGGCCTTGATTGGGATATGTGGTGCGGACCAGCTCCACTTGTGCCTTACAATCCATTGATCCACCCTAAGGGTTTTAGACAGTTTCTAGATTTTGCCAATGGGCAAGCAGGTGATTGGGGCGTACATTGGTTCGATCAGATTTTATGGTGGACGGAAGAAAATTATCCTAAGAGCGTACATTCGACGGGGGGGCGAGCTGTAAAAGCTGACAATACAACTGCACCAGATCATCAAATAATCACATTTGAGTTTGAATCTTTTACTGCTACTTGGGAGCATCGCCTTTTTGCAGCTAATCCTTCAGAAAAACATAACATTGGCGTGTATTTTTATGGAACGGAAGGCGTATTTCACATGGGATGGAAAGATGGATGGACGTTTTATCCTAATAGTAAAAACAAAGAAATTATACATGTAGACCACGGCCTTCATGATCCTGATGGCCAGAATATTCCTGAACTTTGGGCAGATTTTATGAAAGCCATTGAAAAGGGAACAATGCCTGTAGCAGATATCCAACAAGGACATTATGCTACAAATATGAGTTTACTGGGCATGTTATCTCATAAATTGGGCAGAAGTGTTGAATGGGATGGTAAAAGCGATAAAATAATAAATGACACTGAAGCCAATAAATTATTAAAAAGGGCTTATAGAGATCCTTGGAGTTACCCAGCTTAATCAGCTAGCTGGGTAATGGGAATAGATTTTATCCATCAGTTCGGCGATCTGTGCCAGTCTTTTACGATCCCCACCGGGTATTTCAGCAGAACCCCAGCCTGCATAACCAACTTCGTACAACGCTTTCATCACTTCTGGCCAATTACAATCGCCTTCAAGTAATTCTGCTTTAAAGCCTTCCCACACCCCATTGTCATTTGCTAGTTTGCGGCTGTATTCTTTTACATCTACTTTTATAATCCTTTTCCCTAAAATCCTTATCCATTGCTCTGGCCATCCATAACGAACAATGTTTCCTACATCAAAATACCAACCTATCATATCACTTTCAAATTCATCGATATATCTAGCCGCCTCTAATGGACTTAACAAAAAGTTATTCCATACATTCTCTATGGCTATTTTTACCCCAGTCTCTTCTGCAACGGGTAATATCTTTCTAATTTCTTCTTGGGAACGTTTATACGCATCTTCATAAGAAGTTTTATCATTAACCACTGCAGGAACTAAAAGTACTGTTGTACCACCATATAATTTACAATCACGAAGCGCTTGCTTCATGGACTCAGTACATTTTGCCCTTACTGCTGGGTCAGCATCAGACATTGGTGACTTCCAATGTACAGAATTCACTACTCCGGGTAATTCCAAACCAGTTTTGTCTCTCGCTTCTAAGATTTCCTTTTGATCCAACTCATTGGGGCTATCTAATTCAACACCATCAAAGCCAAGGTCTTTCAACAGTTTGAATTTATCCATTACAGAAAGATCTTCTTTAATCATCCCGAATTTCAAGCTTTTTTTCATTTTACCTTGAGCAATAGTATTACTTGTGGGAGTTGCACATGCTTGTAATACTGTAGGAGCAACCATTGCTGTTGCCAGTGCTTTTCCTGAATATTGAAGAAATTGTTTGCGGTTTATCTTTTTCATATCTTCCTGTAAATCAATTATCATTTAAAAGGAAGGTCAAGATAGTTAATTTTAACCTAACCTAATACTTACAAAGAAGCATATTTTTCCACTAGTTCTTGCAATAGTTTTAATGTATCTGCTTCTTCCTTCTTTTTGTCTTTACGCCAGCGTAATATTCTCGGAAATCGCAAAGCTACCCCCGATTTATGCCTGCTAGACTGTCTAATTCCTTCAAAGCCTATTTCAAAAACCAATTCGGGTTTTACTGTTCGAACAGGACCAAACCTTTCTAAAGTATTCTTTTTTACAAATGCATCTACCTCTTTAAATTCAGCATCGGTTAACCCTGAATAAGCTTTGGCAAATACAACCAGATTATCACCATCCCAAACTCCAAAGGTATAATCTGTAAAAAGCCCTGCTCTTCTTCCATGTCCTTTTTGAGCATATATCAGTACACCATCTACCGTCAATGGTTCCACTTTCCATTTCCACCAATCTCCTCTTTTTCTACCTGTATGGTAAACTGAACTTTTCCTTTTCAGCATTAATCCTTCTGCAAAATGCTCTCTCGATAATTCTCTGGTTGCTGTAAGATCTTCCCAGCTTTTAAAATCTACCAATGAAGACAGCACAAACGATGGATCATCTATTTCTTGCGCTAGTTTCTCAAGCAATGATCTTCTTAGTTCAAAAGAACTTTTCCTTAAATCTTCCCCCTTCCATTCAAGTAAATCATATGCCATGAAAGCCACAGGAGCCTTCTTCAAAATATTTTTGGTGATATTTTTCCTTCCAATTCTAGTCTGAAGTTCACCAAAAGGCAAAGGCATGCCATTTTGATAAGAAAGAATTTCTCCATCTAGTACAGTGCCATCCGGAAATTTATCTTTATAGTTTTCGAACTCTGGAAACTTATCAGTAACCAATTCCTCTCCTCGAGACCAAACAAACATGTTCTCTTTCCTTATAATTATTTGCCCTCTAATACCATCCCATTTCCATTCTGCAAACCAATCTTTCTCGTCGCCTAAGGTTTGGATATCGTTATCGGCAGGATGTGCCAAGCAAAAAGGATATGGTTTAGAAATATCTTGATCTTGGTTTTCTTTCAGTATTAATTCTTCAAAAGAAATAGTTTCTGGATCCCAATTACCCATGATTCTGTGCGCCACCACTGCTTTATCGACTCCTGTAGCTTCTGCAACTGCCCGCACAATTAAATTTTGAGATACACCTATTCTAAACCCACCTGACATAAGTTTTATAAATATAAATCTTTCTTGTACGGTTAGTTCATCCCAGGCTTTAGAAATTAATTGATATTGTGTATCAATTTCCTCCCCTCCTAAATCATTTAAAAATGTAATCCAATCACTTAATGTTTTATTAGATGAATTAGTTGGAGGAGGAAGCACCAAGGCAATTGTTTCTGCCAAATCGCCAACAATATTATAAGATTCATTAAATAACCACTCGGGTAGATTTGCCTTATCAGCAGCCCAAATTCTTAGTGCACTGGTTTTAACTTGCCTCTTTGGCCGTTTATGGGTAAAAAGTGCTAAAACCCAAAGTTTGTCTTTATCAGTGGCTTGCTCAAAATAACTCTTCAAAAGCCTTACCTTTTCATTGGTTTTGTTGGTTTGATCTAATTCGGAAAATAGTGTGGCAAATGCTTTCATATAGGTAGAACAGCTGGTATTTAAACTTGGTTAGAAACATTCTATTCCAGACACATTAAAACTGCTATACATGCGTTTAACTAAGGAATTTGTTTAGACTTAATTATTTTTTTTATGAACTTGGAGCAGTTGAACAGCATAAAGAGTAAAATTATACTTGGTTTCCTCGTCTTGCTGGTTTTGTTTTCTGCCAGTGCCATCTTTAACTCGGTTATCATTTCTCGGTCAGAATCGGTAATTACTGATTTATATGAGCAAAAGGATCCTTCATTGAATGTACTCAATGAATTTAAATTTCTGGTTACAAGATCTAGAGAGTTGACCACTAACTGGGTTTATCTTATTAAAGATGAAGATGATAAACGCGAACTTAAAAGTATAAACCGAGAAATTTATCCAGAACTTAAAGTAAGGTTAGAAAGACTTTCTGCTAGTTGGGATATGGCCTCTAAAGATTCTCTAAGTTCAACTTTAGAGAAGTATGAGAAGATACAGGAAAAGCAGAAAGAAATAATGTTGGCTTTGGCTGAATTTGAGTCTTACGATGATCCGCTTATCATGTTTGAAGCTGAAGATAAATTAGAGTTCCATGTTTTACCTATGTGTAACGAATTAGTAAAAGGTCTTGATAATATCATTCAACAAAAAAACATAGAAAAAGATAATGCTAGAGCTAATTTATTATCAAATAATAGATACATCACCATCAGTATTGTTATAAGTGGATTAGTAATTCTAATCATTTCAATCGTAACTTCTTTATTAACTGCTAATAGAGTTACTTCTCCAGTTAGAAAAATACAAGGTATTATAAATCAGCTAAGTAAAGGTGAATTAAGTCAAGACATTACAACCACTTCTAAAGATGAAATAGGAAAAATGATAAGCGCTGTAGCCAAGCTTGTAAGTGGTTTAAGAGAAACCTCAAGATTTGCTCAAGATATAGGAAATGGCAATTATAGTTCTGAGTTTACCCCATTGGGCGAAAATGATGAATTAGGAAATGCTTTAATTACAATGAGAGCGAATTTGCAAAAAGTAGCAGAGGAAGATAAACATAGGAACTGGGCCAATGAGGGCTATGCGAAATTTGGGGAACTTCTTAGAAGTACAACCGATTCATTTTCCACGCTAGGCCCTACAATAGTAGCAGAGATGGTCAATTACCTGAATGCAAACCAAGGGGGTATATTTATAGTGAATGACGCTAATTTGGATGATAAGCACCTAGAGTTAATAGGTTGCTACGCGTGGGAAAAGCATAAATATCTTAAAAAGAAAATACTTTGGGGGGAAGGTCTTGCTGGCCAAGTATGGAGAGAAGGTGATACAGTATTTATTACCGATGTACCTGATGATTATGTGAAAATCACTTCTGGCCTTGGTAAAGCAAACCCAAAATCAATTTTGATAGTCCCGCTCAAGTTTAATCAAGAGATATATGGCGTTTTGGAAATAGCTTCATTTAAAGTATTTGAAAAATACCAAATAGAATTTGTAGAAAGGCTTTCTGAAAGTATTGCATCCACCATTTCAAGTGTATTGGTTAATAAAAAGACAAGAAAATTACTCGAAGATTCACAAATACAATCTGAAGAGTTGAGGATGAAAGATGAAGAGATGCGCCAGAATATGGAAGAAATGCAAGCAACTCAAGAGCAAGTACAGCGTAAAGAACAAGAGTTTCTTGAAAAAATAGCGAAGTTAGAAGCAGAAAATGAAGCCTTACAAAATGTGCAGAAAGATTAACTTTCCATAATGGCTAAATTTTCTTGAGATTGATTTGTAATTTGGCTTTTTAATAAAGTGAAGGAAAATGTGCTTCCTTCACTTTTTTTACTTTTTACTTCTATTTCACCACCTTGTTTTTCTACAAGTTCTTTACAAAGTAAAAGCCCTAAACCAGATCCTTTCTCATTTTGGGTACCCAACTTAGTAAAGTGGCTCTGAGTGCCAAAAAGCTTATCTAATTCATCACTGTCCATTCCCACACCTTGATCTATTATCGATATACTTACTTTTTCATTAGCTAGCACATCATTTTCTATATAAATAGAAGCATTTCTAGGAGAAAACTTGATAGCGTTTGTCAACAAATTTCTGATGATGATTTTCGTCATTTCGGCATCTGCATGAACTTGTAGTGATTTATCGATATTATTTTCAATATTCAAGTATTTTTTTTGCGCATTTACTTCCAAAAACTTGATAGTCTCATTAGTAATATCAAAAAGATTAACTGAATTGAAATTCAGTTGTAACCCGTCCATTTGTGCCATTGCCCATCGTAACAGATTATCCATTGTATCTACCGTGGCTGTTATTTTCTCATTTAATTCTGGTGCCAATTCACTAAGTTGTTGTAGGCTAAGCCCTTTTACACTTAATAAACTTAATACACCTTGTAAAGAATTGACTGGTCCCTTTAAATCATGAGATACAATACCCAACAATCTGCCTTTCAATCTATTTAAAGCCAATAACTCTTTTTTTTGAATTTCTACCTTATTTTGAAACTTCTCACTTATTTCTTGAAACACAAAGAGGAAAAGTGTAATCGTGATAAAAGCTATTGAAATAGTAGTCCTGAACCACTCGTATTTCCATGCATTGAATTCCATCTGATTGATTTCCACTCCAAACATGTAGTGTATTTCATCAAAAAATAACACACAAATACTATTTATGATAAAGATGCCCCACATCAATTTACCATGTTCGTAATTGAAAATTACAAGCGGTAATACAGCCATACTTAATATAAATGCCCTTGGTGCTACAGCAACCATCACATTTTTCTCTTGACTATACGTTTCAGTAGCAATTGCAGCAATTGTAATCATTAGCGTTGGACCTAAGCAAAGCAACACCCTAGCGGCATTGGTGTAACCATGTCTATTAAGCAATGGTACCGAAAGAAAGGCAATTAAAGTAACACTTAGGCAAGCAAAATGACAGTATAACTCAAATACTAAAGTAGACAACAAAAAACAGGAAAAAGGAAATATCAATATAACCGCTAGTTGATTCGATAAATAAATCCTTTTATTTAAAGCTTCAGAATAATTGGTGCTAGTACCCCAATTATTCAATATACGCATATATTCTTTCATAATCTTACGCTTCTTATTACATCATATACTCACAAGAATTAGACAGTAATTACTTTTGAAAAGTTTTTTAAGCGGCAGCTATGGTGTCATTATTTATTACATTTTATGTAATGTTTTCACAGATAAACTAGATTTTTTAATCCAATATTGAATATTTAACTTTTTAATTTGGCCAGTAACTTACCCAAAGTAGATAAAAACTGTGTTTTTAATGTATTTTGCTGGTTAGCACTGAATACATTACTTAAGTAATATCAGATACAGAAAGCGTATAAAACGGACAAAAAAATTTGACAATTTTATAATATCAATAAATTCTAACTGTCACATGTCTACTATACGATTTAATCACCTGCCACTCAAATTGAAGAAATCTCTGGTTTTTCCACATTCTAAAAAAGTTTCTTCAAATGAAAATGATTCTTTCAGGATTGTTTTCTATAGTTATAATGATTTACTATTTGAGGTGTGTTACTGTGTAGCCTCTAATAAAATAGAAGACATAAGATGCATTAACGAAAAGTACTTAGACCCTTCTCTAAAAAATATGATTTTGAGAGACTAAAGAGTTTTCAAGCTGTATTATATCCTTTAAACTAGTCTTTGATTCTTATACAAGAAATTTCTTCTAGCTTTCACAATTAACCAAAAGGCCAATATAAGGAGTATAAAAGCCAAAAGTACTTCAGATAAAATTAGCCATTGAAAATCTACAGTAAAAAAGTAATCAATTGCTTGATAGCTCAGTATTAGAAAAATGAGCATAAACGCACCCTTTTCTCCTGCATTTTTTAGTCTTCCAATACTGCCAATAATAAAAGTAGCTATGATAATAATGATAGCGGCTAAAGCCTTATAAATGGAAACTGGGTGCCTAATTATTCCATTTATGTGTACATTGGCGATTAACTTATTGTTTATTTCTTCTAGTTCAAAAGCTAATTGATCAGGAAGATGATTCTTAAAATGTGCATTTATAGAAGGATTGTGTACCAAACTGTTTTTAAAATCCGCATTTAAGAAGTGTCCTGCCTCTTTCTTATCTTTTACCTCTTCAATAAAATGTATCTTCAAAATAAGTGGTAACAAACCCGTTTCTGAATCTATTTTATCATTTTCAATTACTTCGACTTTTGAAATTTTATCGAATATTCCTTCAAGCAAGAAAGTAGACTCACTTGTAAATACCAAGCCTCGATTATTTTCTGTTGGTTTCCCCCAAGAATTAGAATCCAAGAAACTACCTACTTGTAAAAATATTAATAGTAATAAAGCTGTAGAAATAGATATATCTAGCAACTTCAGTTGCATCTTAGGCTGTTTCTTAAAATTAAATAAGGCTATTAAGATTAAACTAATAACACCACCAAACAAAGAGAAATTAAAAGCTTCAACTTGATCTGTAACTGGCATATCAGATAGTAAAACAGCCATTATTTTAGCCCCTAATATTGCTCCTAATAGCGCAATTATAAAAAAGCTTACAGGATTGGTCATGCGTCTATCTATACGCTTTGTTCGATGTAAATAATATTCAAAAGAAATTAACAAGCCAATACCTGCCACTAAAGTTGACCAGTGAATACTTAATAATCCTAGGATGTTAAATGCTTCGGGGTTGATATTCCAAATTATAGAAAGATAATCAGGCATGCGCTCTAAATGTGGTTCTTAATGGTTTACCAACGTATAATTACTAGTTGCATTATTATTTTTAGTGTATTACTATTTTTTTGTTTCTTCCATCCGATTCATTTTTTTACATAACTTAGCATTCGGTAAAATCATAATGCATGTTCCCTACTACTATTTATTTATTTATTAGTCTGTTTCTATTTTCAGCTGGGGCTTCAGTTTTTCTAATTAAGAAAAATGCGATTGTTATGTTAATTGGCATTGAACTGATGTTGAATGCAGCTAATATTAATCTTGTGGGATTCAATCAACTATACCCTAATAGTTTAGATGGCCAAATATTTTCATTATTTGTAATAGTTGTGGCAGCAGCAGAAGCAGCCATTGCTTTGGCAATTGTATTAAGGGTTTATCAATATTACCAAAGTACGGATGTTGACGACATTAATGAATTAAAAGAGCAGTAGGCTAAATGAGGGAAATTCGTAATTTCGCCATGATTTTTTTAAGTTAATCTGGGCTATAATTTTATTGAAATTATACATTGGAGATAAGCAATATTATATTCTACATTACTATTATATGTACTATACTTCCCTTAATAGCTTTTTTGCTATTGATCATATTGGAGTATAAGATTCCAAAAAGTTTTGGGGGGAAATTAGCTGTAATGCTACAGGGAACAACATTTACTTTCACTTGTATCTTACTTTATAGTACTTTTTATCAACTTCCCATTGAATTTGCTTTTGATTGGTTTAGCATAAAAGAGACAACTATTACCATCAATATTTTAATTGATAAGGTAAGTGCACTCATGATGTTTACAGTGAACCTTGTAGCATTACTTGTCTATATTTTTTCTCTAGAGTACATGCGAGCAGACAAAAACCTGAATAGGTACTTTGCTTATTTAGGCTTATTTGTTTTATCTATGACTGGGATTCTAGTAACAAGAAACCTGGTTGCTATCTATATATTTTGGGAACTAGTCGGGCTATCTTCATACCTCCTTATAGGATTTTGGAGACAAAAACCTACCGCCATTAGTGCTGCCAAAAAAGCCTTTATCATGAATCGTGTTGGAGATGTAGGTTTCCTTATTGGGCTTCTCACACTTTTTATGCTTTTTAAAACATTCGATTTAGATGAGATTAAGCAGCTACTATCAACCAATACAGTTTTTATTAATGAAAACTATAATTGGATGCTTTTGGCTGGTTTTGGTATTTTTTGTGCTGCTATAGGAAAGTCAGCTCAGCCCCCCCTATCGTCTTGGTTACCCGATGCGATGGAAGGTCCTACACCGGTATCTGCTTTGATCCATGCTGCCACCATGGTTGCAGCTGGTGTTTATTTATTATATCGCTGTACTTTTATTTTTTTGCCTGAAATAAATCTATTGATCACGTTTGTAGGCGCAACTACAGCCTTTGTAGCAGCCATCTCTGCTTTATCACAAACTGACATTAAAAATGTATTAGCATTTTCTACTATTTCGCAATTGGGCTATATGGTTTGCGCAGTAGGCACAGGTTCTCCTGAAAGTGGTATTTTTCATTTATTTACCCATGCATTTTTTAAAGCTGGTCTATTTCTTTCAGCCGGTGCAATTATTCATGCTTTACATAAAGCAGCTAAAAAAGCAAATTTGCTCATAGATACCCAAGATATGAGAAGTATGGGAGGTATGTTTCAAAAATTACCACTAATCGCCTATTGCTATATTATTTGTGCGCTTGCTTTGGCTGGCTTACCCTTCTTTTCTGGCTTTTTATCTAAAGATGCCATTTTATTAAGTATGTGGCAGTTTGCCTCAGAAAAACAGCAATTACAGTATTGGATCATTCCTTTACTTGGTTTTGTTACTGCCTTGATTACTGCATTTTATATTGGCAGACAAATATTTATGATTTTTGGAGGTACAACCGGTTGGCGAGGAAATCCAACTATTTGGACTCACTTGAACGCCGAACAAATTACAATCAAACTCCCATTAATTGTACTGGCCTCACTTTCTTTATTTATCGTTTTTAGTTTTAACCCGTTTAGTACTGATCAAAGCTGGTTATTTTCCATAGTACAACAAAATCCTTCAAACGAATCTGGCCATTTTATAGTGGGTGTTATCTCCGCTTTCCTTGCCATAAGTGGAATTGTGCTGGCTTGGTTAGTGTACCATAAAGCTTCTCTTCGACTTAATCAACTATTCAAAAAAAACCAATTGATTTACAGACTTTCTTATCATTTTTGGTATTTAGACGAGCTATTGGTTTTACCAGCTAAAAAAGGAGCAACTGTAATCGGAAAATTCATGGCCTATACAGATAAAAATTTAATAGATAAAACAGTAGATGGTTTTGGAATCTTCCAAGTAGTATTAGCTCATGTAGCAGCTTGGTTTGACAAATACATTGTTGATGGTATTGTTGGATTACTTACTTGGCTTACAAATGCTTTTGGGAACATATTACGTAAATCTCCCGGTAATCAATTACAATCTTATGTTTCTTGGGCAGTTTTCACAACCCTTTTAATGGTTTTACTTTTTGTATTAAATTGAGCTATTTATAAGCTTTTTATGATTGCAAACATACTTTCTATACTGATTATTCTGCCACTAGCTGCACTACTTGTCATTCTATTGCTACCTAAATCACTCAGAAAGGCAACGCCATGGATCAGTTTTTCAGTAACTGCTGTACAACTGTTTCTTACGTTACATCTTGTAATCGATTTACAAGATTTTGTAGTAACTGGTATTAATCAGCTAGAAAACTTTTATGTTGTTGAAAAATATCCTTGGCTCAATTTATCGCTTGGTTCTTTAGGAAGTTTTTCGATACAGTATTTTTTAGGAATAGATGCCTTGAATAGTAGCATGTTATTACTTTCTAGTATTGTAATGTTTATTGCAGCCATTTCTGCTTTTGAAATTAATGAGAAGAGGCAAGGTTTTCACGCTTTATTCATGCTCTTAAATGCAAGCATTACTGGCTGTTTCTTGGCACTCGACTTCTTTCTCTTCTATCTTTTCTTTGAGTTTATGCTGCTGCCTATGTATTTCTTAATAGGTATTTGGGGAGGGAAAAGAAGAGAGTACGCTTCAGTGAAATTTTTTATCTACACGCTGGCTGGCTCTATACTTATCTTGTTAGTAATGATAGGTCTATACACGTCTGTAATTGACCCAGCAGCTACAGCAGTCAAAATTAATTTAGCAGAAAACATTCAAAAAGTTGAAAGTTCTCATATTCAGCAAATACAAGAAATGTTATTGAATGGCACATTGGCCAAAGAAAATTATGTGCGTACTTTCGATATGTTATCGATGATGGATGCCCGAAACTTCATCCCTGATAGTATATTTTTTAAAGGTAGTTTGGGTAGTTTCTTAGGCGAAAATGCCAGACTTCTTGGCTTTCTATTACTAATTATCGGATTTGCCATCAAACTACCTGCCGTACCTGTGCATACTTGGTTACCAGATGCTCACGTAGAAGCTCCCACTTGTATTTCTGTGGTATTAGCAGGAATATTATTAAAAATTGGTGGTTATGGTATGCTTAGGATCGCTTATAGTATTTTTCCCGAAGGTGCATTATATTATGCTTGGTGGTTGGGTTTGACAGGAATAATTGCCATAGTTTATGCAGGATTTGTTGCATTGGGCACGCATAATTTAAAAAAATTAATAGCCTATTCTTCAGTTTCACACATGGGTTTTGTCTTGTTGGGCATTGCTTCTTTAACTGCAGAAGGGGTTAATGGGGCTATTTACCAAATGTTCAGCCATGGCATTATTTCAGCCATGTTATTCTTAGTGGCTGGTGTGATCTATTTTAGAAATAAAGACCTCCAAATCGAAAATTACCGAGGCCTTATCAATAAAATGCCACTATATTCATCTTTGGTAATTATTGCATTTTTTGCTTCTATGGGTTTACCTGGCTTTTCTGGCTTTATAGCAGAATTATTTGTTTTCTTAGGAGCTTTCCAATCTCAGGGAATCAACCAACTTTTACCTACATGGATGGCGATTACTGCCACACTCGGACTGGTTTTGGGCGCTGCCTATTATCTATGGACATTACAAAGAATGTTTTTTGGAAAATACTGGACTGCCAAAAAAGAATTGGCCATGCCAGATTTACAATTTCGTGAAGGACTCATGCTCATCCCCTTGGCTTTGATTACATTGTTATTGGGTATATTTCCAGCCAATCTCTTGGATCTTTTTGAACCTGGAGTTGCCTACTTTGTAGATTTTGTACAAGAAACTGGAAATTTAAATTTAGAGGTTTTTAGCCATAACAGCCCTTGAATTAGACAACTACATGGATAAACAGCTATCTAATATTATAGAAAATGTAGGAGTACTATTACCAGAGGCATGGCTTCTAATGCTGAGTACTATTATTCTATTCATAGGCATTTTCAAAAAAGGTGAACTTAGTTTCCTCATTAAAGGAATTGCCATTGTAGGACTACTTATAAACTTTTATTTAATTCACACTACAAGCATTAATTTCCCAGTATCAACTTCCAAGATAATGGGCAATAGTATGACTATTTATCAACATACTTATTTCTTCCAATACATTTTTACTTGCAGTGCTTTGTTTGCTATCACATTTGGGTTGTTTGGAAGAAAAATCCACCTTTCTAATCCTACTGAATATACAGGCATACTACTTTTTATGTTATTGGGTTTGCATCTTTTAAGTAAGCCAGCCAATTTTTTAATGCTTTACTTATCTATTGAAATAGTATCTTTTTGCTCGTATATGCTCACCTATTTTAAGATAGATAAATGGAGTGCAGAAGGTAGTCTAAAATATCTTTTATTTGGTGCATTCTCTACGGCTTGCATGCTCTATGGGATGTCTTTAATCTACGCTTTTACAGGGAATATCACCTTTCATGCAATTTCAGAAACAATTATTAATGCTGGTATACTCCCAACTATGCTTGCTATTGGGCTTATTTTAATTGGTTTATTATTTAAACTAGCAGCTTTTCCTATGCAAGGTTGGGCACCCGATACTTATCAAGCTGCACCTACTCCATTTATAGCTTTTCTCTCCGTAGCACCAAAAGCAGGAGCAGTTTATATTTTATTCATTATAAGCCAATATATGACTAATGCTGAAAGTCTTTCATTTTTCAATTACATACTAGTCTTGGTAGCATTGGGAAGTATCTTAATTGGTAACTTATCTGCACTATGGCAGAAAAATGCCAAAAGGTTATTGGCTTATTCTTCTATAGCACACACTGGCTTTTTACTTCTTCCTATAATACACAATCAAGATGGCAACATCGATAGTCTATTATTTTATACTTGTATCTTTTTATTGATGAATACTGCCGCGTTTTGTTGGGTTCATTTTATGGAGATAAAACTAAAGACAGCTCAAATTGAGGTAATTAAAGGATGTGGGAAAGTACAACCGTATCCTGCAGTTTTACTTTTGATTATCATGATTTCACTTACCGGCTTACCCATTACCGCTGGGTTTACCGCTAAGCTGTTCATTTTTTCAGACTTATGGCAAAGTATAAGTACTGGCGATACATTGTTAATGATTCTTTTTTTTGCTGGGCTTCTAAATGTTATTATCGCTTTATACTATTATTTACAATTACCCTTTTTCGCATTTTTCAAAAATCCACCAGTTACTTCCTTGCCCCTTTTATTAAATGCGAGGCAAGTTTCTTTTCTTTCAATGCTCACTTTACCATTAATTATCTTCTTCTTTAAACCTGATTGGTTATTGGAAATAATCAACTTTCTATCTGCCAATTATTAATAAATAAAATCAACTTTTACTCACTTAAAATAAAATGTTGACGTTGTTTCATTAACAACTTTACAACAGGTTGATTTTTTTATTTGTACAGCGATTTACCTTTCAATTTTTTTCAGAATTTCTAATAATATTTTTCAATAAAAGAAATCAAATCACTTCTGTCATTTAGCGCTTTTTCAAATTTTTTAAGATGAGGAAATTTATATTTTTTGAACTGAACGAAGTACCTTATACTGTTATAGATCACTACTGTCAAAATAATCCCCAATCTGCTTTGGCACGACTCCTTCCTAAATGCATGCAATTAGAAACTATTGCTCAAGATGAAGGCGAGCTATCACCTTGGAAAACCTGGCCTACGGTGCACAGGGGGGTTACCAATGTACAACATAAAATTCATGATTTTGGGGAAGATTTAAGCCAAATAGACCAGCAGTATCCAACTATCTGGAAAATATTAGCAGATAATGGAAAAAAGCCTGGAGTTTTTGCTTCTATGCATACTTTTCCAATGCCTAAAAATTACCAAGATTATTCTTTTTTTATACCAGATCCATTTGCTGGCGACAGCCATTCTCACCCAAAAAACATTGAACCTTTTCAGCGTTTCAATCTTGCCATGTCCAGAAAGTCGGGCAGGAATGTAGACACTGGTATAGATATGAAAGCAGCTTCCGCTTTAGCTATCAGTTTACCCACCTTGGGAATTCAACCAAAAACGCTTACTTCCATTGCCGGTCAGCTAATTGCTGAACGTATAGAAAATTGGAAGAAAAATAGGCGCAGGGTATTTCAATCTGTTTTGGCATTTGATATTTATCTAAAACTGGTACAAAAGAAAAAGCCTGCTTTCTCTACTTTTTTCTCAAACCACGTAGCATCTACCATGCACCGTTATTGGGCAGCAACATTCCCAGAACATTACGATACCTACAACTTAAGTAATGAATGGAAAAACCGCTTTTCTGGGGAAATTGAATATTCCATGCATCATTTCGATAACTTCTTTAATAGAATGGTGCAGTTTGCCGATAAAAATCCCGAATATAAAATAGTAATAGCCAGTAGTATGGGTCAGGAAGCTACCAAAGCTGAGCAATTGAGTACAGAATTGTATTGTAAAGATTTGGGTAAGTTTCTACAAGTATTTGGAGTTAGTACAGAACAGTGGGAAATAAAACCAGCCATGCATCCGCAGTATAATTTTTCTGTTTTAGACAGCACTCAAGCCGAGCAACTAGACACTGCGCTTAAGCAAGTTATAATCGCAGGTGCTCCTTTGGTTTATAGAAAGAAAGAATCATTCTTTTCGATTAATTTCGGACACCGAAATCTTGAAGATTCAGACTTCCATTTTAAAGAAGTACCTATAAAGCTAGCTTCAGCAGGTCTATTTAATGAACAAATCGATGATGAGTCTGATGGCACGGCTTACCATGTTCCAGAAGGTTGCCTTTTTGTATATGATCCCACTGAAGACAATATGAAAAACACAAGAATAAAGGGGATTCCGACTACTGCAATAGCACCAAGTTTTTTAGAACATTTTAAATTACCTATTCCTGAATACATGCATGAGTCTCGTATTGAGGCAATTTCAAAGTAGATGAAGTGCATTATTGAGTAAACCAAGCATCTTATTTATAGCTAAGGCTTATTAAAAAAAACTTTTCTCTTTACTTTTATATTTAAGAGTTTAGACTTTGTAATGAAATAGATTTTTTATGTCAGAAGAAAATAATAAAAAGGGGAAAGAAATAGATATCAGTCAAGTTGATTTTGAAAAACTACGTGAAAAAGTTGCCGAAAATCCAGGTATATTACCTTATGCCCACACTGCTGGAGGGGCTTTAATTAAGCCAGAAGACAAAGGAAAAATAAAGGGAAGGGCTGTAACTGCAATGCATCAACAGACTGAAAAGCAGATGTTGCAATTGTATGAGCAAATGCAAACTTTAGCAGCACAAGCAAGTGCTATTAAAACAAGAGTACAAGTATCTGAAAGGATTTATCTTGCTGATATGCCTTTCGATCCAATTATTGGAGAGACTTATTATTTATATCAAAAAACTGAAGAAAAGGATGTTCTTTCATTAGTCGCCCCCGAAGAGTGGGGTCGTTCTAAATCTTTTATGAAATATATCGCCAAGGTAAGAATGCTTGCAGACCATACTTGGGAAGTAATGCATAAAGCTGAGGATGCGGAATAAAAAAGTAGCCCTGAAATTATTTAAATGGGCTACTTACATTTTGTTCTGCACTATTGTACACCCTAATTGCTATTACCTCTGCTTCGGCTGTTTTTGCCGAACCTGACCAAACATTACACTGAAGCACTACTTTTTTCCCTTTTATTTCTTTTATAGTTGCTTCAAGCCTTACTTCTTTTAAACAACTTGTAGGCTGTAGGTATTTTACTGAAATAGTGCCAGTGGCATATCTATATTCAGGAGAAGAATCTAATGCCCTACCTTCTGCCTTGTATGCCGCCGCCATTGCAGTACACATACAATGGCAATCTACAAGTGTAGCCATAATACCTCCATTTAGTAAGTTGGCCCAACCATGATATTTTTCTTCAGGCATCCAATTACATATACTTTTTTCTCCTTCCCAATAACTTTTTATTTGTAGACCATCAGGATTTTCATTGCCACAGCCAAAGCAAATATTACCAGGCATAAAATTTTGGAAGTATTTCTTCATTTTCTGAATTAGATTTTAGTTGTATTTATATATTTGTTTATGCGAATTTATGTATAAATTAATATTTTATTAATACAAATAATTCAAAATAATATTAATAATTTATATTTATGCTAATAATTACATGCCATAATTATAAATTATACAAACTTTAATTAAATAAATATAAAATATGCTATTTGACTAAAATAATTAATGTAACATTAAATTAATATAAAAATTAATTATGTAACATTAAATTAATGTAATATTCATTTTAAGTAAACACATGTAGTTGCCTAACCGATTATGTTTGCATCGAAAATAAATTTTCAAACCTAAATTTTTCAACTATGAGGCTAATTAAAAAAGCAAGTATTTCAGCATTATTGATAATGTTTGTTTCTTTAAATGCTACAGTGTTCGCTGGTAATTTCGCTGAAGAACCTGTGCTTTCACTTAAGCCACTATCACAAGACAGTAAATTGGTATTAACTGTCCGCAATTTAAAAAATACCAAGACTCAAATCATTATAGAAGATGCTTATAATGAAAGAGTTTTTTCAAAGTATGTAAATGAAAAAGACGTGTACATAGAAATGTTTAACTTTTCTAAGTTAAATAAAGGAGAGTACACATTTTATATAGTAAGTGGTAATACTACTTTATCACAGAATTTTGAAGTAAGTGAATCAGGTATTATTAATGTAGCTAATGATGCTGTAAAAGAAATAATCACTCCTGATATCAGACTTCGAAAAGATAAAGTAGAAGTACGCTTGTTAAATCAATTGAAAGAAGCCATTGTTGTTAGCATTTATGATAACAAAGGTGCACTAGTTCATGAAGATTTAGGCAGTAATAAAAAAGACTATGGTAAGTCTTTTGATCTTAGCCGTATCTCTTCAGGTGATTATACCTTTAAAGTGAAGTCTGGTGCAAAATCATTTGAGAAAGTAGTTACTTTAGACAAGTAATCACATCTATTTAATTTATTGGATTTTTTAGGGCAGGTTCAAAAGACCTGCTTTTTTTATTTCTTTCAGTAAACAATGAGACTTGTTTGGTAACTGTATCATTTATAGTTTTCAGATTATCATTACTAAAAAGGTTAAAATCTCATTGTTTTCTATAATAAAACGATATAAGTGGCCAATATTCCTAGTAGGAATTATCATATTACACAGTTGGTGGAGCTATTCGGGGCGTGAAAATATAAAAAAGCATACTCCCTTAAATATCAGAGAAGTATCTGAAGTGGGCAATGAAAACTTTAATACTAATATTGTTTGTGTTCAACCCTATATGCAACTGCAAGATTACGCCAGTCTTGAGGTATTTTATAATAAAATTGACAAGTATTTTTCTGCAATAGAAGAAGAAGGTTTACTCCATGAAAATACGATTGTCGTTTTTCCAGAACACATTGGTACCCCGCTAGCTCTGGTAGATGAAAAAGAAATCACGATTAATTCAGGAACCGTTGATGCAGCTTTGTTTTTTGCTTTCGCTAGTAATTTTTGGCAAATTGGCTTTAAACTAGCAAAAGAACCTGAAAGTAGTATCCCCTCAATTTTTTTAAAATCTAAGTCTGAAAAAATGGGCGAAGTATTCAACTTCGTTTTCTCTTCGATGGCTAAAAAATATAAAGCTTATGTAATTCCAGGTACAATCATGTTGGGCAGCCCTATTGTAGAAGATGGTAAACTCAAAAGTGATGGCGAGGCATTTCAAAATATTTCAGTTCTTTATCAACCTGAAGGTAAAGCGCTACAAAATATCATTTATGAAACCAATCTTTCTGCCACCGAAAAGATAATAGCAAGTCCAGAAGAAAATAGTCAAGTGCCTACTTTTGCTACACCCGCTGGTAAAACCCTTGTTATACTTGGCGATGACATTTGGAACAAGGATCAACTTGATGAAAATTTACATGATGCCGATCTCATCATTAACCCATTCCATAGCATTGAAAATCTTGAGAATAACGGTAAGTCCTATTTTAAGTCATTAAATATTTCAGAACCTTTCAAAACGAATATCTCCGTTGCTAATAACCTAATAAAAACTTTGAGTGAAAAAAAACATACAAGTATTTCTGTTTTTTTGAGAGGAGAACTCTTTGAGCAACTATTTTATGGAAAAACTTATATGAGTTATAAAGAGGAAATTATAACTGGTTTTGAGGTTGAAGGAGCAAGCATAATCAGTCTTGGCATCAATTAAAAAAAGGGCTAAAAAGCCCTCCAGAATTATAATAATGTTTCTATCATCATTTTGCCCCCCTTACCATCTTTTCAATCTGATCCCACATTTGACCTGGTATAAAATCCAAGAAATTAAATTCACCAGCTCCTTTTAACCATTCTCCACCATCTATTGTAATTACTTCCCCGTTTACGTAGGCTGAAAAGTCTGAAACAAGGTATGCTGCTAAATTTGAAAGCTCTTGGTGTTCACCAACACGACCAACAGGTACTTTCTTTTTGATATCAAACTTTTCACGTAGGTTTTCAGGAAAGAGCCTATCCCATGCACCTTTTGTAGGAAAAGGACCTGGGGCAATGGCGTTAGACCGGATACCATATCTTGCCCATTCAACTGCAAGTGAACGTGTAAGCGCCAATACTCCTGCTTTTGCAGCTGCTGAAGGAGCTACAAATCCAGAACCAGTCCAGGCATATGTAGTAACAATATTCAAAATGGTACCAGCCTGCTTTTGGGCAATCCAATCTTTACCAACAGCCAGGGTAAAATTGTAAGTTCCTTGTAAAACTATACCTATAATGGTATCAAAAGCTTTATGGCTTAACCTTTCTGTTGGACTAATAAAATTTCCTGCTGCATTATTAAGCAAGACATCAACTTTCCCAAATTTACCTTTTGCTGCTTCGATGGTAGCTTCTACTTCATCATATTTACGAACATCACATTGTACGGGCAATACCTCCCCTCCTGTATCTTCTGAAAGCTCTTTGGCAGCAGCCTCTAGTTTTTCCATTTTTCTACTAGCAATCACCACTTTTGCCCCCAACTCCAAGAAATATTTGCTCATAGATTTACCTAAACCCGATCCACCTCCTGTCACTAGTATCACTTTATCTTGTAGAGCATCTTCTCTAAGCATTGGTTTTGAATATTGCATGTTTATCGATTTATTTTTAGTGAATAATATCGTAAGCTAGCAGAATAAAGTGAGTTTTCAAAGATGCTTAAAAATGCAGTATTAAGATCAATTGTTACTGCAATCTATTTCATTTAATTTTGAACATATTGTCATTCAAAATATTGAAAATTTATGTTGCACTTGAAATTACCAACGGACCCTCGTTGGACTAATATAGCAGAGAAAAATATTGAAGAAATACTTATAGATCATGCTTATTGTGAGCAAAAAGCAGCTTCTACCTGTATTTCGCTTATCGTGCAATATCCAGATAAAGAAGAATTGGTAGATGTATTAACCCCTGTTGTAGCTGAAGAGTGGGAACATTTTGAGCGGGTAATTAAACAAATGAAGAAAAGAGGTATTGCTCTAGGGAAACAAAGAAAGGATGAATATGTAAACCAGCTGGCAAAAAAATTAAAGAAAGGAGGCAGTAGAGAACAACAATTGGTAGAAAAACTTCTATTGAGTGCACTTATTGAGGCACGTAGTTGTGAAAGATTTAAACTACTATGGCAAAATCTGGCAGATGAAGAGCTTAAATCTTTTTATTATGAATTAATGGTTTCGGAAGCTGGTCATTATACTAACTTTATAAGCTTAGCAAGAAAATACAGACCTAGAAACGAGGTAGATCAGCGTTGGGAAGAATTATTGGCTGAGGAAAAAATAATTATAGAAAATCTAGAGGCTAGACCAGATAGGATGCACTAAATTTTTTCTAACTTCTGAAGCCTTAACTTTCTATGCAGTAATTCCTTTAAATATAAGCGTTTCTTTTGTTCTCTAGATAAATCGGGATTATAACCAGAAAACAATACGGGTGAAAGGAAAAAAATAAATTTGTAAAATGAATATTTAATAAGTTTCATAATTTGACTAATATTTCGATAGCTGGATATTTATAAACGAGTTTTTAAGGATTTGGTTATGCAAATATGCATTTTCAATATGAATTTAACTTTAAATAGATAAAAATAATTCATGTAAAAATGACCATTATTACCCGTTTACTTTATTTAACATATTTCATTCATATTTCCTTATACACATAAGCAACTTTTTTCATAATTTTTTGCAATTTCAAGACTACACTTACCTTAATTGTACCTTTTCTATAGTAAGTTACGTTGGGTTCAATTCACAAGAATTATTTTTTTGAAGAGTGCTACTTTTTTGAGTATAAACGGTCTTGAAAATCATACTGGCTAATGGGGTTAGTTTTTGTTGAATGAAATGATGTGATAAGAAATTTGAGATAAAATTAGAATTAATTCGAAGTACATCTGAGTTCAAATACTAATAATTCAATTATATTTGAGCATCTTATATCATACCATTATAACATCAACATTATGAGTTATCCAAAAGATTTAAAATACACCAAGGATCACGAGTGGATCAAAATAGAAGGAGATACTGCACTAATAGGAATCACAGATTTTGCACAAAAAGAATTGGGCGACATTGTATATGTTGATATCACAACTGTAGGTGAAGAAGTTGCAGAAGGTGAAGTTTTTGGCTCAGTCGAAGCTGTAAAAACAGTTTCAGATTTATTTATGCCTGTAGCTGGAGAAATACTAGAAGTAAATGAAGCCATAGATGCCGAGCCAGAATTGGTAAATGCTGACCCATATGGCAATGGTTGGATGATTAAAATAAAAATTACAGATATGGCTTCTCTAGAGGCATTAATGGATAGTGAAGCTTATGAAGCTTCGTTAGGATAAGGCAAAAATATCGGGAGCTGTATGCTCCCGACTTTACTCAATAATGAACTACTTCTGTATTTGGCATATTTGACCTGAATTTCTTCACCTTTCCGCTAGATACTTTCGTATTGTAACATTCAAGTCGTCTTAAATTCGGATTATCTTGTAAAGGAGATAAACTTTTAATTTGTGTTGCTGAACACTTAACAATCTCTAATTTTTTAAGATTTTCAAGCGGGTCTAGTTTCTTTACAGGCGTATTTTCGAAATTAAGGTATTGAAGCTCTTTAAGAGATGCTAAGGGTTCAATATCATAAATCGGATTTTTCGGACATTCTAAAACTTTCAGCTCAGATAAATCAGTAAGGGGTTGTAAGTTACTGACTGCCGTATTTGAAAACTTCAATTCTTCCAAACTGATTATTTCAGCAATAGGCTGTAAACTATTAATACGAGTACCTTCCTCTACTTCAATTGTTTTCAGATTAATTACTTGTTGTAATTGTACCCTATCAGGATCACCGTCTATAGCTGCTTGTTTTGCAAATACTCCTTTCCATGTAGCATCTAAACTTTGCCACCAATCCTCTAACTTTTCTGTCTGGTAGATTACCATTACCTGAGAATTTTCTTTAGCAAATGTAGCTGCGGCAGTAGCGTTAATTTGTGTCTGATCACAATAAACCTCTCTTAAATTTTTAAGCTTAGAAAGTGCGTTCAACGTTGTTATTTTTGTATTATCAGCTTTAAAGGTTTCTAATGATACAAAATTGCCAAAAGGTATCGCATTAATGCCTGTATTACTAATATCAAGCTCTTTCAGACTTGCTAAACCTTTTAAGGGCTCTAAAGCATTTCCTACCAGTAGACTACCCGAACAATCAAGCTTTTCTAAATCGATTAAATCGTTCAGTGCTGCTAAAGATTTTATAGATGTTTGAGGGCACAGTAAAACCTTGAGCCCCGACATTTCTTTCAAAGGGTCTAAGTTTGTTATTTCTGCTTTTCCTGTTATATCAATTTCTGTAAGGTTTGCTACTGTTTGCAATTGTTCTTTGGTAGGAACATTATCTAATGAGACATAAGAGGAGAAAACTTTTTTCCAACCGTTATCAATAGCCTTCCACCATTTAAAAAGTTGTTCAGACTCATATACCACCAGTGCATTTCTATTATTACTCATAAATTGAGCAGCTTCTTCACGAGTAATTAATGTATTATCAGAATAAATCTTTTCTAATGATGTCAAACCGTTTAAAGGAGCAAGACTACTAATTTTATTGCCATCGCAATAGACTTGCTTCAACTTATTCAGATTTTGAAGGGGTGTTAAATCAGTCACTCTGGTATACTCAAAATATAAGCGTTCTAATGAAGTAATTCCAGCAACTGGTAACAGGTCTGCTACTTGTGTATAAGAAAACCTGAGGATTTCGAGGTTCTTTAGGTTAGCGAGCGGTGTTAGATTGGTGATAGGTGTATCATAAATCCTTAAGTCTTGCAAGGCATATAGATTGCTCAATGCGCTTAAATCATTTACAGGAGTTGTAAATGCATACAGTTTTTCAAGTTTAGAAAAATTACTAATTGGCAGTAGGTCATTTACCAATGATCCGTTACAGTAAATCTCCCTTAAATTGGTACAATATTTTAATGGACTAAGATCATTGACAAGTGTTTGAGAACAATCTAATACTTCAAGCTTTGTAAGGTTTCTTAAGGGTACTAAATCTATAACACGAGTATCAGATATATTGAGCTTTCGCAACTTAGTAAGTTTGCTTACCGCTGAAAGATCACTGACCATTTCATTTCCAGAAATATCTAAATTTTCAACATTGGTCACTACTTTAAGTTGCTCTAAAGTAAGCGTATCTTCAACAATTTGATGTTGTCGACGTAAGGTCCCCTGCCATTCAAGGCTTAATGTTTTCCACCATGAATTTAGCTCCTCTTCTTCGCTTAATCTTGTGGTATAAATACTGGCTATTTTTAAATCCCTACTTTCGCGATCCAGATTCACTTCAATATATCTTGGCTTATTTACATTTACCGTGTCATTATCAATCGTTACTCCTCTTAAATTTCTATTAGCTGTTACTTTAAAATAAACCTGGCCTAAGTCATTTACTTCATGGCTTACTTCTTCCACATTTATTTCAAATAATACTTGCTTAAAAAAGAAGTCTATATCTTTCAAATAAGCTTGTACATCTTTATTAGCCACCACGTCCCTATTTTCATCCAAATCATCTTCTATCTGTACTTTATCGTCTCTGAAGAGTTTGATATAGCTTTGGTTAATAATAATATCTTTCTCATTGGCAGTAGTACTGGGTTCGCCCAAAGTATTTAAGGTAAATTGTAAATAGGCGACTAAATCGACAGTTTGTGCCTTATATTCTTCTAGCTCCTCTACTGGTAAGTCTTGCTGTGCATTTACCAGTAACCTTTGAAACAAAAAAAGTAAAATGAAAAAATATAATTTTGGCTGGTGTTTCATTTCAATTAAAAAGTATCTGTACTAAAAATTCACAAGCAATCTCTCAATTATTACTTGTTTGATATAAATATGCCTAAATACTTGACAAAAATAAGACAATAAAGGAAAGTGAATAATATTTTTTGTGTTGGCAAGCGCTTCTAATTTGATATTTGGGAGTTAAATCTCAAAAAATTACAATATTAATCCTAGTCTATTTGTATTAATGATTTCACTTATTTAGAGTACGAGAATTCTAGAATTGTGTTCTTGTTTGAAAACAGATAAATAGTATTTAAATAATAGTAGAGAAAGAATGTATCTAATAAGTAATGCTTACTTCCAAATTCTAACCTCTATAAACCAAGAAAGATATATATGCGATATATATAAATACAAATGCAATTCCATCCCAACGGTCAATGGCATTCTTGGTGCCTGTAGCCATGGCTAACAAAAGTAGGCTACTTGCAAAAATCAATACTACAATATCTGTATTGGTAGTAATATCAAATGGCAACGGCATTGTTATAGAACTTACCCCTAAGATCCACAGCAGGTTTAATATATTAGAACCAATTACATTACCTACAGCTATATCTGTATTCTTTTTAGTAGCAGCTATAGCAGAAGTGACCAGTTCTGGCAAAGAAGTTCCAATTGCTACCACCGTTAAGCCAATAAATGTTTCGGAGAAACCAAAATTAGAAGCTATTAATATTGCCCCTTCCACTACCCATTTTCCACCAAAAAACAAACCTACAATTCCAACCGAAATCAATAAAATTGATTTTGTCATTGGCATTATAACAATCTCGTGATCTGGCTCTACCAAAGCTGATGAACTCTCTTTGCCCATTCTAAAAATATATGCCAAAAAAAGTGCAAAGAAAAATAAAAGGATAATACCATCAGGGCGGCTTATGGTCAGGTTTGTCCTATCGTCAAAAAGTGCTGCGTTTGCTAAAAAACCAACTAAAAGTGCACTTGTTAATGAAAAAGGAATTTCACTTAGTACAGTATTTCTGTGTAGCGGTAATGGACAAATTACGGCAGTAATCCCCAAAATGAGTAATATGTTAGATATATTACTACCTATTACATTACCAATGGCCAATTCAGAACTTCCCTCTAAACTTGCCATTATATTAACAATAAGTTCTGGCATAGAGGTGCCAAAAGACACGATGGTCATGCCGACTATAAAGTCGGAAATTTTAAACCTTTTGGCTATAGAGGAAGACCCATCAACCAAGTAATCTGCTCCCTTTATCAATAACACAAATCCTAGGACAAATAATCCGTAAGTTTCAATCTCGCCCATGTAGCCTTAATGACTTAAAATTGAATTTAAAACAAAATATAGAGAGGTAGTATTATAACAGCCAAAAAATACCATTTTCTATTCTTAACCCTTTAGGTATTGTTTTACGATAAAATTAAAAAATTAGATATAAGTAACTTGGATTAAATGGTCATTTTTATAGCGATAAAATCCAAAACTTATTCTCACTTTGAGCCAAAAAAAATATTCATCCCGAAATATAGAAAACTCTTGCCTTAATAAAAGACTAATTTCCTTTTTTTATCATTTTGTAACTATACTTATTTCAGGTGGTTATATCTAATAAAACCCAATAATAATTACTTTTTGAATACATATTTAAAATAAGTGATAGTTCACTATAATTCTTAACTTTGTATTGCTTTTTTTAACTATTTATCAACCATCATAAAAATCTAATATGGCTTTTGATATTGACATGATTAAGGCAGTCTATGCTCAAATGGGCGATAGAATCGCAGCTGCCAGAAAAATTGTAGGTAAACCCCTAACACTTTCCGAAAAAATCCTTTATTCGCACTTATATAATGGTAAAGCTACAGAAGCCTATGAAAGAGGTGCCTCTTATGTAGATTTTGCACCCGATAGAATTGCTTGCCAAGATGCAACAGCGCAGATGGCATTACTGCAATTTATGCAAGCTGGTAAAAAAAGAGTGGCTGTTCCAACCACAGTACACTGCGATCACTTGATCCAGGCGAAAGATGGAGCAGAGAAGGATTTAAAATTTGCCAATGAAACATCAGCTGAAGTATTTAATTTTTTGTCTTCAGTTTCAAATAAATACGGAATAGGTTTTTGGAAACCTGGCGCGGGAATTATACACCAAGTAGTATTGGAAAACTATGCTTTTCCTGGAGGTATGATGATTGGTACAGACTCACACACAGTAAATGCAGGTGGTTTAGGCATGGTAGCCATTGGAGTTGGTGGAGCTGATGCAGTAGATGTTATGGCAGGGATGGCATGGGAGTTAAAATTCCCTAAAATGATTGGTGTAAAGTTGACAGGAAAAATCTCTGGTTGGACTGCGCCAAAAGATGTTATATTAAAAGTGGCTGAAATTCTTACTGTAAAAGGTGGTACTGGTGCAATAGTAGAATATTTTGGTGAAGGTGCTAAATCAATTTCTTGTACAGGTAAAGGCACTATTTGTAATATGGGAGCCGAAATCGGTGCAACGACTTCTACCTTTGGTTATGATGAATCTATGGAGCGTTACCTGAGGGCAACAGATCGTGCAGACGTAGCAGATGCAGCCAATGCAATTGCTGCTCACTTAACAGCTGACGAAGAAGTTTATGCAAACCCTGAGCAGTACTTTGACCAATTAATTGAAATCAATCTTGACGAGTTGAAGCCACACTTAAATGGTCCATTTACGCCAGACTTGGCAACCCAAGTAGGCTCAGATATGACCAAAAAAGCGCAAGAGAACGAATGGCCAATGGATGTTGAATGGGGATTGATTGGCTCTTGTACCAACTCTTCTTATGAAGATTTATCTAGGGCAGCTTCCATTGCAAAACAAGCCGTAGCAAAGGGAATTACACCAAAAGCAGAATTTGGGATTAATCCTGGTTCAGAACAAGTACGTTTTACTGCAGAAAGAGATGGCCTTTTAGGAACTTTTGAAGATCTTGGTGCTAAAATTTTTACCAATGCTTGTGGTCCATGTATAGGACAGTGGGCAAGATACAAAGACCCTAAAAATGCACCTAAGAATTCAATTGTACATTCATTCAATAGAAACTTTGCAAAACGTGCCGATGGAAACCCCAACACACATGCATTTGTAACTTCTCCTGAAATAGTGGCTGCCATTGCACTCTCTGGTCGCTTAGATTTTGATCCTACAAAAGATACACTAAAAGCTCCTAATGGTGAGGAAGTTTTACTAGACGCACCTTATGGAGATGAACTGCCAGAAAAAGGATTTGATGTGGAAGATGCAGGTTATCAAGAACCATTGAAAGATGGATCTAGTGTTGAAGTTGTAGTAAAAGAAGACTCTGAAAGACTTCAGTTGTTAACGCCATTTGAGCCTTGGGATGGACAAAATATAACAGGTGCCAAATTGCTGATTAAGGCATTTGGTAAGTGTACGACTGATCATATTTCTATGGCAGGTCCTTGGTTGCGTTTCCGAGGTCACTTAGACAATATCTCTAATAACTGTTTAATTGGCGCTGTAAATGCTTACAACAAAGAAACTGATTATGTAAAAAGCCAACTTACTGATGAGTATGGTGCAGTTCCAGATACAGCACGTGCTTACAAAGCAGCAGGTATTCCTTCAATTGTAGTTGGTGATCATAATTATGGAGAAGGATCTTCACGTGAGCATGCAGCTATGGAGCCTCGTCATTTAGGTGTACGTGCTGTAATCGTAAAATCTTTTGCCCGTATACATGAAACCAACTTAAAGAAACAAGGTATGTTAGGGCTTACTTTTGCTAACGAATCTGATTACGATAAAATACAAGAAGATGATACTTTCAACTTCACAGATTTAGCAGATTTTGCACCAGGAAAACCATTGAATTTAGAAGTAGTTCATACTGATGGCTCTGTTGATAATATTTCATTGAACCACTCATATAATGCACAGCAAATCGATTGGTTTAGGGCTGGTTCAGCATTGAATAAAATAAAAGAGCAGAATTAATAAATTATCTTCCTATTTTATAAGCCCTTTCTTGTCAGAAAGGGCTTTTTTTTATTTATTATCCAATGTTGCAGCAAAAATACTTGCACAAAACGTAATACTTTTGAACTCTAATTCCTACCCATGATTAAAAAACTATTACTACCAATTTGCATGCTTACTTTAATAGGGTGTGTTAATGAGGATGAGCCCTTTTTCTTTTGGCGCAGGCCTCCCGAAGATGCTGCTACTTATGTACCTGTTTACAGTAATTCTGAAGATATTTTACAACTGAATAAAGTACCTGCCAAGCAAATAGAAAAACCATCTAAGATATTTACCTATAATAATTTCCTAATAGTAAATATCAAAAATGAAGGTTTCCATGTTATTGACAATTCAAATCCTGCCAGACCACAGAACCTATTCTTTGTAGAAGTACCTGGCAATAATGATGTGGCCATAAAAAATGGAGTAATCTACGCAGATAATTACAGAGATATTGTTGCATTTACCATTGAAGAGAATGGGGAACTTCAACTATTAGAAAGATTAGAGAACATTATCAATACAAATGATTTTCCACCTTTCACTAACGTGTATTTTGAATGTCCTGACCCTAGCAAAGGAATAATTATAGATTGGGTATTGGGCAATGTAGAAAATCCTAAATGTTACAGATAATGAAAAAAATACTTTCCATTTTTATTATAGCCACCACACTTTTACTAGGCTGTGAAGATTCTTCTGACATTGGTCCTAGCTCTTTTGAGGGAGGGGGGACAAGTCAAGGAGGCTCCTTGGCGAGGTTTGCCATTTATAATGACTTTCTTTACGTGGTTGATAATCTCGGGTTAATTCCTGTAGAAATTAGTAGCTTAACTAACCCGGTTTCTAAACCCAAGGTAGATATTGGTGTAGGAATAGAAACAATTTTCCCGTACAATGATCATCTTTTCATAGGATCATCTAGTGCTATGTTTATTTATGATTTAGTAAATCCAGCCCAGCCTAGGCAAGTTTCTACTTATGTACATGCCACTGGTTGCGATCCAGTAGTAGTAAATGGAGACTATGCTTACGTAACACTTAGAGAAGGGATTTCATGTGCGAACCCTATAAGTATTAATGTTTTGGAAGTAGTAGATGTGAGCAATTATAGAAATCCTATACAACTCAACAGCATATTTTTGAGTAATCCTAGAGGATTAGGCATTGGCTGTGACAATAAACTTTTTGTATGTGATGGAGACCGAGGTTTGGTACAATTCTCATTAGATAACCCTGCAAATCCTATTCAAGATACGGTTTATACAAGTCATGCCGCCAACGATGTAATTGTACGAGATGATCTGGTAATTGTAACAGGTGATGATGGCATTTATCAATACCGTTGTAGCCAAGAAAGTCTCGAATTATTAAGTAGCTTACCCATTGCTTTTTAATATCAAGTCACATTTATGTGGAAAACATCTATTACGCTTTTATTTGCATTTACATTTTCCTTCTACCTAAAAGCGCAAAGTGCTTTTGAAGACTCTTTAAAACTCGAAAAAGGTTGGATCCTAGCAGCAGATCTCTTCAACTTTATGGATAATTATCCAGCCTTTCTAGTATCTGGAGAAAGGGTAATCAATAAAGATTTTGGAATTTTATTAGAAGCCGGGCCAGTAATAGTACCAGAAAGTTTCTTTCAGACCAGCTTCGATAGCTATTTTGGATTTAAATCTAGGGCCGAGTTCAGGTTATATTATCACCATAATGCCAGAAAAAAGCTACGAGATTTTTTGTCGCTAGACTTTGGTTATCATAAAGATTGGTATGAAATGCAATACGATATCAGCTTTGGGGAATTTTCACGAATAGAATCAGGTACATTTCATAGACGTATTATGGACTACCATTTACGCTGGGGCAGGCAGCGCTTTTTATTAGATTCAAGAAAATTAGTACTAGAATGGAGCATAGGAGTCGGTGTGGAAAACATCTTTTTACGAGAACCAGATACCAATGGCGCTTTTATTTTTACTCAATCAGAAATTAGTACTAGTGATATAGAACCTCTTACCTTTAATGCAAGGATTAAACTTGGTTACTTCCTACGTAAATAAAAATACGACTATAAAAATTGCTCTATTTCAACAAATTTTATGTTACATTCAGGTATGAGAAAAATAACACCTGAAGATAAAGAACTGGTTAAATGGGCAATGTGGGCACACGGAAGTGCTTTACTAGGTTTAATAATACCTTATGCAAATATGTTGGGGCCTTATTACATCCTCAAAAATAAAGTTGGCGAATTTCCTGAAGTAGAGCAACACGCTAAAGCGGCACTCAATTTTCAAATTACCATGAGTATTTACTTTACGATATCTTTCATTCTCCTTCTAGTATGGATAGGTATTTTCGGATTGATTTTACTTGCCGTATATGAACTAATTGTTGTAATGCTAGCTGTACTAGAAGCACATGACCTAGAAGTGTATAATTATCCTTTAAGCAGGAAGTTTATAGATTAAGTCTTCGGAATAAGCAACAAAAGAATTTATTGACCATCCTTAAAAAAGACTTTAAATACTGCAAAAGATACCAATACAAACCCAAAGAAAATAGCTGCTAAGATTGAGTTGTACCAGGTCATGGCAATTAAGGCTATAACAGCAATAATTAATGCCAAAGCAGGAAAAATGGGAAATGCTGGAACTTTAAAAGGGCGAGGCATATCTGGTTCGTTTTTTCGTAAAGCAAAAAAAGTTACCATAGAAATAATGTATAAGCCTAAAGCACCAAAACAGGCAATGGTGATTATTTCTCCTGTTTTACCTGTGAGTAAGGCAATAATGCCCACAACCATGTTAATGAGCAAAGCATTGGCTGGTGTTCTAAACCTTTTATGTACTTTACCCAATAATTTGGGAGCATAACCTACTCTGCCAAATTCAAAAGTAGCCCTGCCTGCAGCCAGAATGATACCATGGAAAGAGGCAATTAAACCAAACAATCCAATGGTAATGAGTAAGTCATATAGAAAAGAGTTTTCACCTACCACCTTACCCAAAGCCAATGGTAATGGTGAATCAGAAGCAGTTGTACTCCCTTCAGGAAAAACTACGGCTTCCCAACCTGCAACCCCAACCGAAGACGAAAAAGTAAGCAAACATAGCACTACTAATGTCAAAATTGCTGAACCAAAACCTATCAATACATTGCGTTGTGGATTAATGGTTTCTTCTGCTACATTGGCAACACCTTCAATGGCTAAAAAAAACCAAATTGCAAATGGAATAGCTGCAAAAGCTCCTTCGATACCGTTTGGAAAAGCATTGGTTTGTAAATTTTTAAACTCAAACTCAGGTAAGGTTACACCTGCAAAAATAAGTAGTTCAGCTACAGCCAAAATAGTAATGATCAACTCAAAAGAAGCAGCTGCTTTTACCCCGTAAATATTTAATCCTGTGAAGATTAAGTAGGCAACTATAGCAATTCCTATAGTATCAAACTGAGGAAAGGATAAATGAAAGTATGCGCCAATTGCTAAGGCAATGGCTGGAGGCGCAAATACAAATTCTACTATTTGAGTGATACCTGCAATAAAACCCCAATTTTTACCTAATCCTCGATCTGCATAATCGAAAGCACCTCCCGCTTTAGGAATAGCACATGCCAATTCTGTATAGCTAAAAGTAAAGGTAAGGTACATTATAATGATAAAGAAAGTGGCAATAGCCAAGCCTAGTGTACCACCTTTCTCTAAACCGAGATTCCAGCCGAAATACATACCTGAAATAACATAACCTACTCCCAAGCCCCATAACATGAGTGGACCTAGGGTTTGTTTTAATTGCGTGGAATTACTTGTTTCAGCCATGTAAAAAAATATGCTTCAATGAGATTTGTAAAGGCGGGTTTTGTGTTGCTTCCCAAGATTACAAAATTCAAAAGCAAATATCAAAAATTAGGCTGTAGTGTTGGAAAAAGTTTAATTTTAAAATGGATAAAAGGAATAGCAATACAGTAATGATTTTGAAAGTCTATGCATACTGTATTGCTTAAAGACTATTATCTTTCTGCGGCTACCAGCATTGTCCAATATTTTTGTCCGTTATTGTAATCAATGAAATATACGGCTATTTCTTCTACAGGGGCAGACATAATATTTTTACAATGCCCAGGGCTTTCTACCCAATCGTCAAAAATTGTTTGCCAATCACGTTGCCCCTTTCCAATATTCTCACCTGTATTTTTCCAATCATAACCAGCAGCTTCTATACGTTCCCATGAGCGCGATCCATCTGAACCTTTATGATCAAAAAAATTATTGTCGTTCATATCCTCAGTATGCTTTTTAGCAGCATCCTCTAACTTGTCATTCCATGTAAGCGGTTCTACTGGAGGCATCACCTCATTGCCACAAGTACATCCTTCAGCCCTCAAAGCATTTACAGAATTAAGCACATTGTTCTGAAAATCTGCTGACATCCTACCTGCTTCTTCTGTAGTAGACTGGGAAGTAGTATTTCCTTGATTTTGAGAATTTTCTGTTCCTTGTGAAGTATTAGAATTATTAGCAGTAGTTTCTTCTTCAGGCACTTCTGGTACTATTTCTTCTTCTTCTACAGACGGATCACAACTGAATATGAAGAACAATAATGAGATAATAAATAATCGGGATATAATGTAAGTTGATTTCATAGTATGTTTTGTTAGTGGTAGATTAGCTAGTTTATGGTATTGTCAACAAGTCAAAAACCACTCCTGAAATCAATAATAACTTCCTAATTACTTGTAATACTTTAAGGTATTTAAGTGATTCTTTTGAAAGAAAGCAATAAAAAAAGTCCCACTTTCTTAGTAGGACCTAGTTGATTTCAACGTAAATTTTAATTATTTCAGCATATAAACCCTTCCTTCGTAAGGACGAAGTACTAGTCCATTTTTACCTGTATGGGGTAGTTGAGGATAATTACTTATAATTACCTTTTCAGCGCTTGCGCTTGTTGATACTGTTTCAGGTAAGGAAAAGCTTGTTTCTTCTTTAGAGAAATTCAATACAATTAACATTTCTTTTCCGCCCATTTTACGCGTATAGGCATAAATTTTAGGATTAGGTTTATCAATTATTTCTGTTTCGCCATATACCAGTACCTCATGCCTTTTTCTCAATTTTATCAATTTCTGATAGTAATAAAATATTGAATCTTTGTCTGCTAAAGCATCTTGCACATTTATACTTTTATAATTTGGATTAACCTTCAGCCAAGGCTGACCAGTAGTAAAACCCGCTTGGTTAGTGTTATCCCAATGCATTGGTGTCCGTACATTATCCCGACTAAAAAGATGTGCTATTTTGAGGAATTCTTCTTCGGAGCCTCCTTTTTCCAAATAAGCTTTATAGGCATTTTGAGTCTGTACATCATTATAGTCGGCCATACTTGGGAAAGCCACATTTGTCATCCCTATTTCATCGCCTTGATAAATGTATGGTGTGCCTTTTAAAGTGAAAAGTAATGTTGCCAACAATTTAGCCGATTCAATACGATAGGCTTTGTCATTACCAAATCGTGATACAATACGCGGAAAATCATGGTTACCCAAGAAAATGCTTCCCCAACCTTCATCGCCCAGCGCATTTTCCCAAGTTTCAAATACGTCCTTAAACTCTACTAAAGACCAGTCCTTCCAAGCCATCATATCATCGGGTTGTCGATCTAAAAACATGTGTCCAAAATGGAAAACCATATTCAATTCTTTACTGTCTCGCCCTACATAATCGTTCGCTTCTTCAGGAGTAACCCCTATACCTTCACCTACAGTCATTACTTCGTATTTCGACAATACTTCTCGATGCATTTCTTTTAGAAACTCATGCACTCTTGGACCACTTGCATATATTTTCGGGAAATAGCCATCGAAGTTTTCAGGAAAGGAGGGAAAACCTGGCTCTTTGGAAATAAGCGGGATTACATCCATTCGGAAACCTGATACGCCTTTTTTAAGCCAGAAGTGCATCATCTCATAAATATCTTTGCGCAACTTCTCATTTTCCCAATTTAAATCGGGTTGCTTTTTAGTAAATAAATGAAGGTAATACTCACCTGTATTTTCGTCAAACTCCCAAGCACTGCCATTAAAAAACGATACCCAATCGTTAGGTGGCCCTCCATTTACAGGTGGATGCCATATATAATAATCTCTATAAGGATTGTCTTTAGATTTTCGCGATTCTACAAACCAATTATGCTCATCAGAACTGTGGTTTACCACAAGGTCTATAATAATTTTAATTTCTCTTTTCTCTGCCTCTTTAAACAACAACTCAACATCAGTCATGTTGCCAAACTCTTCCATTACACCATAGTAGTCGCTTATATCATAACCGTTATCATCATTAGGTGAAGGATAAAATGGGCTAAGCCATATAATATCTATCCCAAGTTCTTTCAGGTAGTCCAATTTTTCTATGATGCCAGGAATATCCCCTACGCCATCTCCATTACTATCATTATAACTCCTCGGATAAATTTGATAAATCACACTTTCCTTCCACCACATTTTTGTAATTCTCTTTGTCATGTTTATTTAGTATTTCAGATTAAGTGATTTAGTCTATTAATTTTTACTATAAGCTTATTGGATAGGTAATTGGATTGGTGCGTTTAATTTCATTATTTCTAAAGGCGCATCATTTTTTACTACCACCAGCAGCTTTTCTTGTGCAATATCTAATAAGTGTAAGTCTCTAACTTGGCCTGAAAAGCTGATACCACTTTCAGTAGCACTTACCGACTTAAAAGTACCATCGCCATTACCGAGTAATAGAAGACCGTAACTTGCATCATACTTACCTACCTCAGGTTTTACATTATAAAGGTTTCCTCCTGTTACTATATCTTGTTTTCCATCATTATTAAAATCGCCAGAAAGTAATGCATAAATTGGTGCAAACTGAGCCTCTTTTGGTAATGGTTTTAATTCAAATTGAAAACCTCCCTTATTAATTAATGCTACACTTTCAAGTCGGTAAGCTTCTTTTACTGTCGCATTCTCTAATTCCTCTACTGTAAAGATGTCTGTTATGGTTTGGTCTTTATAGTTTTCATATTTGAGGTATTTCTTTTTTAAATGGGGCATTTGCATCACCAAGTCGTGCCTCAAAACCAATGGATAAGATTGCTCATCAAAAAATACATTAATAATCTGCTCAGCTGTTCCATTCTTATCAAAATCATTTACGTAAAGACTCACAGGCTTTTCAGTTGAAGCTTTAAAGCGAGAATTTAACCCATGATTCCCAACTACAAAATCTATTAACCCATCATCATTTAAATCAGTAGCACTAACTGTATTCCACCAGCCTTCTGTTTTTTCTAGGTCTGTATTATCTACTAGCATCATCTTCCCACCTTCATTTTTAAAGAAAGTAAGGGGCATCCAATCACCTACAACTATTAAATCAAGATCCTTATCGTTGTCTATATCTTGCCACTGAGCATCTGTAATCATGCCTAATTTTTTAAAATCAGGAGCTGTAGTCTCGCTTACTTCTTCATATTTTCCTGTACCGTCATTTTGTAATAAGTAAGCATTCCCTGAAACGCCATATAATAAGGTTTGAAGTCGAGTGCCTACAAATAAATCTATATCACCATCAGCATCATAATCAGCAGCTTTGATAGTGCCTGTACTTTCAAATTTTGTAAATGGCAACGCTGCTTTATCTTTCTCAAAATTTCCTTTACCATCGTTTTTGTAAAGTCGATCAAGCAGTGCCGAAGAAATTGCTGAGAATTCATTCCCACCACTCGCTACATATAAATCTTGGTCACCATCACCATCGGCATCAAAAAACTGCGCATCTATATCTTCTGAAATTTTATCAGCTACAAAGGCGGGTTGCTCACTCAAAGTAAAAGTGCCATTAGACTTTTGTAAAAAAAGTGTTCCAGGTGAATCTTTTGCGCCTCCCAAAAAACAATCTATTAGCCCATCGCCATTAACATCGGCTTTTGCCATATTAGGTCCTTCCGTTGAGAGCATATGGAATAACAACCTATCACGATCAAAGTCAACAAAAGCATTTTCTTGGTGTTTGTAAGCGATGGGAGTATTACTTTCTAATGAAGTAAATAATGGTAAAGCTTTAGAATTGGTATTGTTAATAATATCTTCGCTAGCATTGGTTTGCACCAAATCTAGCACTTGATCAGTTACAACATTAGTCAATATTGTGGTATTTCCATTCGGCCAATCGACTATAATACTATCTAATTTCGCAACTTTTCCTACGCCAATATTTGGTCGATGATCTACAGTTGATTCAAACCCCCTTACTGGCATTTGTTCCAAATAATACTGCTGACCTCCATGCTTAATTGTAATTTTTGTACCGAAAGCAAAAGGATTTTTTGCTGAACCTGTTAATTGAAATTTGATAAAATGGTGTTCAGGACAAACTTCATCTGCCTTGTTTTGGTAAACAAAAGCCTCCATGTTCACATTGTTGACAACTAAGTCTAAATCACCATCATTGTCTAAATCGCCATAGGCAGAACCATTAGAGAAACTAGGTGTAGCTAGACCCCAGGTAGCTGCTTTATTAGTAAATGTATAATCACTATTATTTACAAATGCATAATTAGAGATTCTGTTAGATGGAATAGCATCTATCAATTTTTGATAATCTACTTTATCTCCTTTTTTGATTTCGCGAACGATACTTTCATCACTAAAAAATTGAATATAATCTTGATTGGTTAAATCACCTGCTATTCCATTGGCTACAAAAATATCTTTCCATCCATCATTATCCATATCAAAAATGAGTGCGCCCCAACTCCAATCTGTAGCTTCGACTCCCGATAATCTTCCAATCTCACTGTAAGATCCATCAGCATTGTTCAGATGAAACATATTACGGGTAAATTGATGGTAATAGTCGTTCTTAATATTTAATTGATAACGATCCCAGCTTTCAAAAGTAGTTACTGTTTTCAATCGCTCATGTTCGCCAGGTAACATTTCAGTTACAAAAATGTCGGCACGCGTATCATTATTAAAATCGGCCATATCGGCACCCATTGAAGCCCCACTTATGCTTCGCATTTTATCTTCTAGCACTTCTCTGAAAGTACCATCTTGATTGTTCATGTAGATATAATCGCGCTCAAAAAAATCATTCGAGACATAAATATCTTGCCAGCCATCTTTATCTATGTCACCAACGGTAACTCCTAAACCAAAACCTATTATACTACCATATATTCCAGCGGCTTCACTTACATCAGTAAAAGTTTCTCCATCATTCCTAAAAAGTTTATCACCACCTACTGGGTCTCTTTTGGGGCGCTCATTTTTTTGCAAATTGAAACTGCCAATTGCCTGATAAGAATTATTTAATAAATATAAATCTAGATCACCGTCTCGGTCATAATCGAAGAAAGCAGCATGCGTAGAAAATCCCCTATCTGCTAATCCGTATGCTTCCGCTTTTTCTGAAAAGGTTAGGTCTCCATTATTAATAAATAGCTCATTTTGCTTATTGTCGCCTGCTATATCTCCTGAATTACAGATATAAATATCAAGTAAACCATCTCCATTCACATCAGCAATACTAACTCCTGTAGACCATGCTTTTTCACCAGCTACACCAGCTTTTTCCGTAATATCTTCAAATTGGAAATTACCTTTGTTCAAGTATAATTTATTGAGCTGCATATTGGCGGTGAAGTAGATATCCAATAAACCATCATTATTCAAGTCACCTAAGCCAACTCCCCCACCATTATAAAAATTACGATAGGTATATATATTAAAATCTTTATCGAACGAAAGTTGATTTTTAAAATCAATACCTGTTAAATCAGAAGTCAGTAATGAGAATAAAGGCTTTTCTGTTTGTATCGTTTCTTGCTTACTTTGCTCACAAGCAAATAATACCAATAAACAAAAAGGAAAAACCTTTGCAATACATTTTACTCGACAAAACATGAGATTAAAGACAATTTTCACTTTGTTGGTTTTATTTGTTCTTTTCCAATTCTTGCTCCACTAGTAAATCGGTAAACATCGCCTCTACTTCAGAAACTGTTTTCTTATAGATTGAAATTCTTCTATTTCCATTAATTAAGATATAGGCGACACGTTCCTTATCTTCCGATCCTACTTCTATAAATTCTTCTCCGTACCACTTTTTGTACAGCCCGACCACATCGAGTAATAAGCTATCTGCGCTCAAATGATCATTCCAAGGAGCCCAACCTTCATAGGCATAGGTAGTCGGCATTTTATAAATCTTACCATCATGGAATTCTGGGTAAAAATTCATATTACATGTCGCCTTTAACTCATCATCCAAATCATACCTAACCGTCATGTTCTTTTGACCGTGGGTAATGACACCTTGTTTATTCAATTCCCAACAATGTGCATAAAATTCTTTTTTGGTCATGCCAAAATTGATATCCAAAAACAAACTATCATATCTTACTCCACTCGCCATTTCTTCTTCCAATTTATTATAATACTCATGCGATTGGCATGCATATAAGGCTGTAATGAAGCATAAGATTAAAATCACATTTTTCATTGCATTAATTATTTATTGGCTGGTTTTTCAATTGAAAGCTTTGCTATTAGTTTATATAAATCATGGTAATATTTTATCACCTATCTCAAAAACTTGGGCTGCCGCATCATTTTTTAATACTAATAATTTTCTTTTGCTGTCTGTCTTTAATATTAAAAAGTCTCTGATTGCCCCATTTATCAGAAGGCCTGACTCTCTTGCAGGTATAAACTCAAAACTACCATCTCCATTTCCTTTAAGGTAAAGTCCATAAGTAGCTGCATAAATACCTGTTTCTGGTTTTGCCTCCATAAAGTTACCCCCAGCAATTAAATCTACATAGCCATCACCATCTATATCTTCAGCAAATAATGCTTTTAAAGGAGCAAATTGTGCTTCAATTGGCAAAGCTTGAAAAGTAAAGTTTCCCTTGCCATCATTGAGTAGGACCATACTCTTAAGTTCATTTACTTCCCACTTTACTGCTCCTTGTAATTGTTCAGAGGTAAAAATATCTTCAATCTTCTGTTCTTTATAATTTTCATATTTAAGGTACTTCTTTTTTAGCGCAGGCATTTGTTTTACCAGATCATGCCTTAATACCATAGGATAAACAGCTCCACTATTAGGTACAGAAATAATTTGTTCTACCGTTCCATTTTTATCAAAATCACTCACATGCATACTAATACTCTGGTTATTAGATGCTTTAAATCTAGAGTTTAGTCCATGGTTTCCAGCAATTATATCCATATCACCATCATTGTCAAGGTCTGAAGTAATGATACAGCTCCAAAAACCAGCTTTTGAGTTCAAATTGCTTGCAGGCATTTCTGTGAGTTTACCCTGTTGGTTCACCATTATACTCAGCGGTGCCCACTCTCCTGCCACCAGTAATTCAGGATAGTCATCCCCATTCATATCTTCCCAAATCAAGTCAGTAATCAATCCTTTTTCTATGAGTGATGGAGCTACTACTTCTGTTATATTCGAAAATTTTCCTTCCCCGTCATTGGCTAGGATATAAACATTTACTGGTATCCCATATAAAAATGGTTTTGCCCTTATTGCAACTGCTAAATCTATATCTCCATCTTGATCAAAATCCGCTGCACTCACACAAGATGAGTTTTCATAGCGCGCAATAGGTAGAAACTGTTTGCTTTTAGAAAAAACACCATTCCCATCATTTATGTACAGTCTATCTCTTAATGCAGAAGAGGTAGATGGGAATTCATTCCCTCCACTTGTTACATATAAATCTTGATCTCCATCGCCTTCCACATCAAAAAAAATACAATCTGTATCTTCCGATACTTTATCTTCTTCGAATAGCGCTAGGTTTGTTGACTTGAATTTACCGTTAGTTCTTTGTAGAAATAACTGACCCGCCATATCCTTAGCACCTGCCAAATAAATATCTTCTAAGCCGTCTCCGTTTATGTCTGCTTTGGCTGCCTTGGGTCCTTCGGTCGAAAGCATGTGATAAAGCAGTCTATCTCTGTCAAAATCGACAAATTGGTTTTCTACGTGAATGTAACTCAATCCTTCTTGTTCAGTAATATCCTTGAAAGCTGTATTAGTTGAAGTATAATTTAAAGTAGGACTTTTTATTTTAGTCAAACTATCGTAATGATAAGTGACAAATTTATTAGGTTCAATATCCCTAATAACAGAGTATTTTAAATTTGGCCAAATTATTTCTACAGAATCGATTTTTTGAATATCGCCGAGCCCAAAGTGTAATCGAGGTTCAACGCTAGACTCAAATCCACGATAGGGGGCTAACTCCTGGTAAAATATTTTATTATCTGCATAAACAGTAACTTGAGATCCTAGTCCCTTGGAATTATTAGTTGTTGTTTCTAGAGAAATAGTTAACCAGTTTGTTTCTTCACTTGCTTTATTTTCATAAATAAAAGGAGCTATTTCAATATTATTGGTTATAATATCTAAATCTCCGTCATTATCTAAATCTCCGTAAGCCGAACCATTGGAATGACCAGGTTGTGCGAGTCCTAGTTGTAAAGCCTTATTAGAAAATTGATTGTCACCTTGATTGATAAATGCGTAATTAGGTAAAGGTGTAGAAGGGATCATATCTACTAATTCTGTAATTACATTCGCCTGTCTACTTCTTATTTTTTTTATTGTTGTTGGATCTGAAGAATATTGAATATAATCTTGATCAGTTAAGTCTTTATAGATTCCGTTTGCTACAAAAATATCTTTGAAACCATCATTATCCATATCAAATATAAGCGCGCCCCAACTCCAATCTGTGGCATAAACTCCTGCCAACCTGCCTATCTCACTAAAAGTGCCATTCCCATTATTCAATTGCAATGCATTACGAGTGAATTGCCTATGATAGCCATTTCGTACATTTAGTTGGTATTTATCCCAGTCTTCGAAAGTAGTCTTTGTCTTAATCCTTGCTTCTTCTTCTGGAAGCATATCTGTTACAAAAACCTCTGGATATCCGTCATTATTAATGTCCGCCATATCTGCCCCCATAGAACTCAGGCTTATTTCTGGCATTTGTGTTACAATTTCCTCTGAAAAAGTACCATTTCGCTGATTGATATACAGATAATCTCTTTCAAAAAAATCATTTGAAACATAAATATCTTGCCAACCATCTCGATCAATATCGCCAATAGTAACACCTAGGCCAAAACCAATAGCACTCCCATAAATTCCAGCAAATTCACTTACATCTGAAAATTTTCCACCATCATTTCTGTATAGCTTATTCCCCCCTTCAGGATCTCTTATTTTTCTTTGGTCTCTACGAAGATCATAACCTCCCACAGAACGAAAGGAGTTATTCAATAAATAACAATCTAAATCTCCATCCTTGTCATAATCAAAAAAAGCTGCATGGGTAGAAAGTCCTTTGTCTGCAATACCATATTCTTTTGCCCTTTCAGTAAATGTTAAATCCCCATTATTGATAAATAACTCGTTGTGTCTATTCTCCCCTACCATATCTCCAGATTTGCATACATAGATATCTAATAGACCATCGCCATTTATATCTACCATACTTACACCTGTAGACCAAACATTTGCACAAGCCACACCAGCTTTAAGCGTAATATCTTGAAACTGCCAATTCCCTTTATTAAGATATAATTTGTTATCTACTTGATTGCCCGTAAAATATATATCAGATAACCCATCATTATTGATATCTCCAATGGCTACACCACCACCATTATAAAAATTTCTGTAAGTGTATGGATTAAATGACTCTGTATATTGAAGGGTATTTTTAAAATTAATGCCCAAGGAAGGAACATCTTTTAACTCAAATAAAGTGGACGCTTTTTCTTCCATTACTTTATTTTGACAAGATGTTATGCATAAACACAAAAAAAGTAAGGTACTTAAATATTTTTTCATGTTTACTAAATACATACTAAAACGGCTTTTGAAAGTCCTAATTAAACAAGCTGAATTAAAGTTGTGTACTTTACTTTTAAGGTAATTTTGTCACCATTTTTTAATTTCTTGAAGTTACGCTAACTAATTACTTTAAATTGTAAAAAGAGAGGCTGACCCTCAAAGAGACAGCCTCAATAAAAAATAATAAATGGAAAATTAATAACCTGGGTTTTGTGTTAAATTACCATCCGCAGCATTCAATTGCGCTTGAGGAATTGGGTAAATTTCACGGAACGCATCATTATGAGCTGGTTTTTCCCACCAAGCAGCACCCCACTGGCCAAAGCGGATTAAATCTTGTCTTCTCCAAGATTCGATGAATACTTCTCTACCTCTTTCTGCTAAGAATTCAGTTTCATCTAAAGTAGCATAAGTAGAAACACCTGCACGTTCACGAAGCATGTTTACCAACATAAGCGTTTCGGCGTCACTCCAATTTCCATTTAAACGAGCTACCGCTTCAGCTTTTGTCAATAAAATATCACCTAATCTAAATACAGGATAATCATTATTCATACTTTGAGTAGTACCAATCTCAAAAGAGAATTTTCCTAATCTTGCACCAGCCTGACGAAGTGCATTAGGCTCTAATTCATTGATATTAGGCGTAAAATTAACTTCAGCACCATCCGGATCAGCTGGACCTCCATTTCTTCCATTCTCAAAACCTAAATCTACCAAAACGTTACCGTTAATATCTCTTTGAAGTCCTTCAATGAAATTATTGTCTTTTCTAGCATCACCGTCTTCATAAGAGTTGTAAAACTCTTCTAGAGTCGCATAACCATTCCATGGTTGTTCTTGTGTTCTAAAAGTATTTTGGTTTACATAACTTAGGGTCATTTGAACTAAGTTAAAACCTGTACCTGTTGCTTGATCAAAAGGAACAACAAATATATGCTCGCTGTTTTGTGTGTTGAATGGAGAGAACACATCACCATAGTTGGCAGCCAAACTATATAAACCTGAATTGATAACTTCGTCAGCAGCATCAACAGCATCTTGCCATCTTGCAGTACCAGTATATACTTCTGCATTTAAGTATAGTTTAGATAGTAAAGCATAAGCTGCCCATCTGTTCATTCTACCATAAGTAGTAGCATCATTTCCAATAGATAAGTCATCAATACCTGCTAATACTTCGCTTTCTATGAAATTAAAAATTTCCTGTCTTGAAGCTTGCTGATTAACTACACCATCTTCAGTAGTTAGTCTAACATTACCAAATAAATCTATTAGTCTATAATAGTAATAGGCCCTTAATGTTCTTACTTCTGCAGTAAGGCCAGCATCAGCTTGTACTTCAGGATTTGCCAAAAATGAGTTACACTCAAACACACCTCCATAAATATCATTCCATGCATTGTTAAAACTTTCTTCCTCCGATGTAAACTGATGTCTATGTACTCTTAGCCAAGTTCCACCATCAAACCAGTCACCACCACGCTGAGGTACTACTACTTCATCGGTAGAAACCTCTTGAATTGAAAAATATGAGTTATGGTTACCTGTACCATTAAATAAGGCGTTGTAGGGAGCACCAATGTTAATGCCGCCACCACCGCCACCGCCACCGCCGCCGCCGCCGGTATTAGGTACTGCAGTTACATTATCTAATATTTCTTCTTCTAAATCGGAACATGACTGCCAAGAGAGCATTGCCACTACCATTAGTAAGATTTTAAATATATTTTTCATTGTCATATAATTGTTTTAATTAAAATGAGGCTCTTACACCTAGTGTGAAAGTTCTTGCTGTAAAATAGTTGTTACGTCTATCTATACCTGGTGCTAATACGTTAGGGTTAATTTCTGGTCTGCCACCATTATCAACTGTTCCAAAATCTTGTAATGCTGGCTCTGGATCTAATCCAGTATAACCTGTAATTACAAATGCATTTTGTACGTTGGCATAAGCCCTAAAATTAGATAACCAACTAACATTAGATACGTCGAAATTGTAACCAAGTGTGATGTTATCAAGTTTGAAGAAATCTGCTTTTTCTACATATAATGAACTAAAAGCAGCTACAGTTAAGTCATCAATTGCTTCATCTGTGTTAATCCTATTGTAACTGTTAATTTGTCCAGGTTCTCTTGGTTCATAAAAAGCCCTAAATGTATTTACCAAGCTATGACCAAATGCACCTCTAAAGAAAGCATTTAAATCCCAACGCTTGTAGCGTAACTGATTAGTAAAACCAAGTTCTAAGTCAGGTAGACCATTACCTAATAAAGCAAAGTCACCATCATCTGCTAAAGCATCACCTTGACTGGTCTTTAATTGACCGTCTCCATTTATATCTTGCATTCTTGGAGTTCCGTCGTCATTTACACCTTCAAATACAGGTCCCCAAATCTGACCGATTTCTTCGCCTTCTTTTACCCTAATTAGATTGGTTTCATTTTGACCAGGAGCACCTAAAGGAGCTTGCATCTGCTCATCGATAACAAAATCATCTAGTGTAGAATTATAAGAAGAAATTACGATTCCAGGATTCCAAGAGAAGTCAGTTGTTTCAATGGCTTGATAATTTAAAGCGATTTCGAATCCATTAGTAGTCAATTCACCAGCATTCTGCCATTGTGTAGGTGCGCCAAATTCATCAACAGGTACATCTACTTCAATAATGAAGTCAGAAATATTCCTTGTATATAAGTCAAGTGATGCAGTTAATTTGTTATCTGAGGTTGTTAAATCAATACCAAAGTTGATTTCAGATTTTACTTCCCATTTCAAATCCGGGTTAGCAGCTCTACTTTGCGTGAAATTAGGAATTAATTGTCCATCAACTTCTGTATAATTTACATCAAATTGAGGGGTAGATAATCCATTATCTCTTGGTAATGCACCTGTTACTCCATAACCTGCACGCACTTTCAACTGATCTAAAGCAGGAATTTCTAAGTATCTGTTCAAGTTAACACCAACACCCACCGCTGGAAATATACCGTATTGGTTATCTTCACCTAGTTTAGTAGATCCTTCTCTACGAACAGAAGCATTCAAGAAAATTGCCTCATCATAACTAAAATTCGCTCTAAAAAATTGAGCTGCAATTTCTGATTCTGGAGTTGCACTACTTTCAAGCGTTAACAAATTCTCACGACGAATTTCAGCAGCCCACTCAAGGTTATTAAAGGCAACATCGTCTACTGGGTTACCACCAACTTCTACTTTAAAGTCTTCAAAAGTTTCCCTTTGGAAAGAATATCCACCAGATAAGGTCATGTTTAGGTTACCAAAACGCTTGGTGTAAGTGGCATAAGCTTCAAATAAAGTGAAAGCTCTATCTTCTGCTCTTCTTATAGCCAAACCATCTCTACCAAAACCTCTATATAATGAAGTACTATGATAATACTCACCAAAAATACCACTACCTAACTGCTGTGCTATGTTAGCAGTAACCGTTAAATCGTCAATTATATCAAAGTCAACTTTAGCATTATAGTTGAAAGTTTTATTCTTACTTTCGTTTCTATTTAAATCTATAATACTTCTAGGGTTGTAGTTATCAAATAAGATTGCTTGGAAATAATTTCCCTCCGCATCAAAAATTGGAGCAGTTGGGTTGTATAACAAACCATATCTCAAAGCCTCAGGAAAACCAAGTTCTGAGTTTTGTTGGGTAGTAGAGAAATTAAATGTGAATCTCAATCTATCATTGATAGCAGAATGGTTTAAGTTAGCCCTAAAGTTTACCCTTTCAAATCCAGAATTTTCTAAAATTCCGTCTATATCCCTTACGTTGGCAGCAACCCTAAATGAAGTTGTCTCAGTACCACCAGAAATAGAAAGGTTATGCACTTGAGAATAAGCAGTACGAGTAACCTCATCAATCCAATCTGTATTCGCTCCAATGTCGTTACCTCCTAAAGCTATGAATTCTGAAGAAGAAAGTGTAGGTAATAATCTCGCTTTGGTATCCATTGCACCGTAAACATTGTAGTCAACCCTTACTGAACCAGATTTACCAGATTTGGTAGTTACCAAGATTACACCTGAAGAACCCCTACTACCATAAATTGCAGCTGCAGAACCGTCTTTCAATACGTTTACAGATTCTATATCATTAGGATCAACATTATCTAAAGAAGCTCCAATAACACCATCAATTACTATAAGTGGCTCTGTATTGGCACCAATAGTAGATATACCTCTTAATCTGATAGCAGGTCTACCGTTAGGGTCAGTACCTTTGCTTGATACGCTTAGCCCAGGAACCTTACCTTGAAGAAGCTGAGTAGGATCGTTTATATTACCTTGGTTGAATTCTTTAGCGTCTAAGCTAACTACAGCACTGGTAATCTCTTTCTTCTCTTGTGTACCATAACCTACAACCACTACTTCTGCCAATGATTGAACGTCTAATGGTAAAGCTACATTAATTGTGGTCTGGTTTCCTACAATCACTTCTTGAGTTAAGTATCCAATGTAAGAAAAAACCAAAGTAGCTTCTTCTCCAGAAACATTTATGCTAAAATTACCATCGAAATCGGTAATAGCACCTGATGTAGTCCCTTTCAATAATACGTTTACACCCGGTAATGGAGAACCATCATCCCCATCAGTCACGGTACCTGATACAGTTTGTTGAGCCCATGCAAAATTGAAGCTCAGTAGCATTAAAATTAAGGATATTGGAATCCTTAAAAAAGAGTAATTATACTTCATTTTCATCAATTTAGATTGCTTATACTTTTTAATTAAAACTTGATTAATTGATAATTGTGATTCATTTCATTAAAGTGTAGTTTAAAAAGAGTGTCATAAAATAGTCATATCATGATACCTGCATACATTCACATTTTCAACAAGCCAAAGAACAATTATGCTTTTAGAAAATATTGAATAATGTACTAATCATAAAAAGATTTTTTCGAGATGACAAAAGATTTGCACGTTGTTTTGGATTTTTTTTAATGCAATCGTCATCGTAATCGATTGCGAAATTTTTGGTAAATTCCTATTCTATGATTTTTCCTTATGAGAATAATGCAACAAACCCTTACAGAATTCATATAAAAATTGCATGTACAAGCCCTCTACAGCCAAACCTGATTTATAAGAATAATACAATTTTGAAAAGTAGTGTTGAAACTGATAACTGGTAGTACATAATGAGTAGCTAGCCTATTACTTTCTACTACCGAAAAGAGTATTTATACATTAGATAGAATAGTATTATTGACCAAATTATTGATTAGGATTGTGGTAAAAAGTGCAAAATTGATAAGCTTTATAATTTAAGTATTTCAAAAAAATAAACTGGAGTACCTTTTTAAATCAAACAATTGCTGAACTAATACTTTTAATTCTAACATTTACCGAAAAATTAATTGGAAAGAAATAATATCAACACGCTAAATCTAAGATAATAAAGTGTTATCTTGATTTGTATAAAATATATACTGGAAATGATTATAGATTTCTAGTCGAAAAAAGTAAATTAAAAAACCAACAAATCACTGAAAATGAAATCAAAACAGGTCACTATCAAGGATATTGCCCGACAACTAGACATATCTCCTGCCACGGTTTCAAGAGCACTTAAAGACCATCCGGATATCAGCAAAACCACTAAAAAAGCAGTTGTTGATTTAGCTAATTCACTTAATTATCAGCCGAATTCAATTGCGCTAAGTCTGAGGAGTCAAAAAACTTTTACCATTGGTGTTATCGTACCAGAAATCATCCATTTTTTTTTCTCATCTGCCATTAGTGGCATTGAAGCAATAGCTTACAAAGCTGGCTATAATGTAATTATTTGCCAATCTAATGAGTCTTATGAAAGAGAAGTAGCCAATATAAATACCCTCTTAAGCAATCGAGTTGATGGTATTCTAATATCCATCTCAAAAAATACCCGAGATTTTTCTCATCTTAAAAAAGTTGTAAACATGGGTATACCGCTGATCTTTTTTGATCGTGTATGCAAAGATATTAAGGCACATAGGGTAATTGTAGAAGATGAAAAAGGAGCCTATAATGCAGTTAACCACCTAATTAAACAGGGTTATAAAAGAATTGCCCACTTAGCAGGTCCTGAAACATTAGAAATAAGTAAACTCAGAAAAAAGGGATATTTGAAAGCACTAGAAGAAAATAATATCGCTAACAATCCCGACTACACCATTGTGGCAGACAATAAAAAAGATGGATACCATGGTATGAAAAAACTCTTGTCATATGCAGAGAGACCTGACGCACTTTTTACTATTAATGACAATGTAGCCGTAGGGGCAATGCAAGCTATTAAAGAATCTGGTCTCAACATACCCAACGATATTGGTATCATTGGTTTTAGCGATGATCAAAAAATAACTTCGTTAGTAGAACCACACTTGAGTAGTATCGCTCAACCTGCTTTCCAGATTGGACAAACAGCAGGTGAACTATTCTTAAAACAGATCACGAATCCAGACAATCAAGATTTTGAAGAAATTGTATTAGAAACAGAATTAATAATTCGGGAATCTACAGATAACAGAAAAACATTATCTTGAATTTACTTTATTTCTACGCTTAATACTGTATACATCGCGACAAGTTTTTGCTGAGAAAAAGCAATAGATTTCCAATTTCTAATATTTTCGTAACCGTTTGCGAATTCGATTGCATAAATTATTTCTATACTTTCTTTGCGAATCTTGATACCAAAATGCTATATTTATGATAGTCATAAGATAAGTAACATACCTCTCTTTACATTTTCAAATCAAGCCAAAGTGTGTGAAACAAACTTCATGTACTTGTAAACTTGATATGAAAAATCTATTATTCTTACTTTTTTCATTTGTACTACTTCCCACTGTTGTAGAAGCTCAAATTGTAACCATTTCTCCTCCTTCACCACCAGCAGACGATTTAGAATTGACCATTACTTTTGATGCTACACAAGGTACTGCAGGGTTAGTAGGTGCCTCAACTGTTTATATGCATTCTGGTATAGTTACCACAGGACCAAATGGTACTGGATTTGAAAATGTTGTAGGCAATTGGGGGCAGGATGATGGTATTGGAAAAATGACCAAAGTAGAAGGTGAAGATGATAAATGGCAAATAACCCTAGCTCCAGACATAAGAGATTATTATAATGTACCTGAAGGTGAAAGTATTTATAGATTGGCCATGGTATTTCGAAATGCGGATGGAAGTGCTGAAGGCAAAGGCACACCAGGCAATTTTGAAGGAGGCACAGTTATCGGAAACGGAGATATATTTGTCGATTTAGACGCTGGTGACTTCATTACTTTCAAAGAACCTATGGGCAATCTATTCTTTTTAGAAAATGGAGAAACTATTCAAGTTTTAGCTGAAGCTTCAGGGGCCGCTTCAAAAATTGATTTATACCAAGTTGATGCTGAAGGTAATTTAGAACTACTGGCTTCTACTACAAACACAGATACTGTTTCATATAATTATACAGCTACCCAGGCTGAAACATTAACATTGATTGCAGAGGCAGAAATATCAGCCATAACCTACAAAGACACATTGCAATTTGATGTTTTTATAAGCAGTGGGTCCCCAGTAACTAATTTACCAGCAGGAGTTAACTCAGGAATTAATTATCAGGAAGATCCTACAAAAGCTACTTTGGTTTTAACTGCACCAGGGAAAGAGTTCGTTTTTGTTGTTGGAGATTTCAATAACTGGCAAATTGATGATAATTATAAAATGAATAAAACACCAGATGGTGAACAATTTTGGATTACTCTTAACAACCTCGAGCCAGGCAAAGAATATGTGTTCCAATATTGGGTAGATGGTGTAATTAAGGTTGGAGATCCCTTTGCAGATAAAGTAGCCGACCCTTGGAATGATGCATTTATTCCTGAATCTGTTTATCCAAACCTACCTTCCTATAACATGCAGGAAAACGGGATTGCTACGGTTTTACAAACTAACCAAGAAAGTTACTCTTGGAGTTTTCCAGAAGTACAAGGCGGCAAACCTAAACCAGAAGAGCTAGTCATTTACGAATTACTTATCCGCGATTTTTTGGGTTCCCATAGTTATAAGGATTTAACAGATTCATTAGACTACTTGGCAGACCTTGGCGTAAATGCTATTGAATTAATGCCAATAATGGAATATGAAGGAAACTTAAGCTGGGGATATAATCCAAGCTATTTCTTTGCTCCCGATAAATACTATGGTAGCAAAGACGACCTAAAGCGTTTCATAGATAAGGCTCATGAAAAAGGAATTGTCGTACTATTAGATATGGTATTGAACCATGCTTTTGGGCAAAATGCGATGATACGCATGTACTGGGATGCCGCCAATAATAAACCTGCAGCCAATAGTCCTTGGTTTAACCCTGATGCAACCCACCCTTTTAACGTAGGCTATGATTTTAACCACGAAAGTCAATATACTAAAGACTTTGTAGATGCAGTAAATGCCTATTGGTTAACTGAATTTAATTTTGATGGCTATCGCTTTGATCTTTCAAAAGGATTTACCCAACAAAACAACCCCAATGATGTAGGTGCTTGGAGTGCTTATGATGCAAGTCGTATCGCATTAATTCAACGAATGGCAGATGAAATCTGGGATCTCGAAGATGATACTTACATTATTCTAGAACACTTTGCAGATAATACTGAAGAAAAAGAATTGGCAGAATACGGCAATGGAATGATGTTCTGGGGCAACTTGACCCACGAATATGGAAATGCTTTGAAAGGAAGTACAGAGGCTAATGTTGATTGGATTTTATCAGATTCAAGAGGTTGGAGCAAAGACAGAGTAGTAGGTTATATGGAAAGCCATGACGAAGAAAGACTCATGGTAAAAAACTTGAATGAAGGATTTTCTGAAGGAGGATATAATATTAAAAATGAAGCAATTGCCCTTGATAGGATCAAACTTGGTTCAGCTTTTTTCTATACTGTACCCGGACCTAAAATGTTATGGCAGTTTGGTGAAATGGGGTATGATTTTTCAATCAATGCCTGCCCGCCAGATTGGACGACAATAGAAAGCAATTGCCGAGTAGATAATAAGCCAATTCCTTGGGGAAACATTCATAGTTTAGATTATTACAATGACCCTTTAAGAGAAAACCTGAGAAAGGCTGTTGCTAACATCATTAATCTTACCCAAGATTATAGCAATGCTTTCGAGGAAGGCGATTTTTCATGGACTCCCGAAGGTCAAATGAGAAGGATTAATATTGTTCATGATACATTGGCGGTAACCATTATTGGAAATTTTGGTACCAGTGAAGGGTCAATCGATCCTACATTTAGTAAAACAGGAAAGTGGTATAACTTCTTTGGTTTCGACAGTTTAGAAGTAAGTGATGTAAATGCGAATATTACGCTTGCGCCAGGAGAGTTTAAAATTTATACTGATAAAGCCATTTTTGCTACAGAACAAGGGCTTGCCAAAGCTTTTCAACCAGTAGTAACCGTCTCACCTGAAACTTTTAAGGCAAATGAATCTATTACCATCACTTTTAATGCGGCAGCAGCCGAAAACGGAGAAACTAATGGATTGGTAGGAGCAGAAAAAGTATACATGTATGCTGGTGTAGTACTTGATGGTGCCAATAGTGAAACACTTACCAATTTTGTTGGAACAACCGATCAAGATGATGGTATTGGAGAGATGACAAAGCTAAGTGGAGAAGAAAATTTGTGGCAAATCACATTTACCCCTAATCAATATTTTAGCATCAATAATGAGCAAATCTTTAGAATCGGCATGTATTTCAGGGATGCAAACGGTGCTAATACTGGTAAAGGTGCAGGCAATAGTATTATATTTTTAGATGTTGAGCCTGATAAAGAAATTGTAACTACAGACCCAGTAATATTTAACAAATCTAACAATGTTACCATCTTCTTTGATGCAAAACTCGCAGATGCAGCTGGCACTGGTGGCTTACAAGGTGCCAACAAAGTTTATATGCATTCAGGTGTAATTACAACAAGCGAAAATGGCATTGATTGGACCAATGTGATAGGGAATTGGGGAGCAGATGATGGCATTGGAGAAATGAGTGCGGTAGAGGGTGAAACAGATGTCTGGCAAATTACAATAAGGCCTGAAGCTTATTATGGCGTAGATACAAACACCCCTATTTATAGGTTAGGCATGGTATTTAGAAATGCCGATGGCTCAGCAGAAGGCAAGGGCCCTGGCGGATCCGATATATTCATACCTGTTTCGCAAGAAATTACTACAGGTACTGATAAAGAAGATATTTCAGAAACATTTAACATCTATCCTAACCCAGCTGCTGATCAGGTAGGTTTTATACTTCCTGAACTCAATACAAACAACCTCCAATTACAAATACTAAGTACGAGTGGCAAATTAATCAATAATAAAAATTTCAGAAATATAAACGGGGGGCTAGTTTATCAAATGGATATTTCGAACTTACCTGATGGTATCTATTTAGTAAAATTATTCACTGCCCAAAAACAAGCTATAAAGAAATTGCTGATACAACGCTAATTATCAGGCATTAAGATAAACTTTACAAGACTGTGAAGTTGGTTTATAATTTACATGATTGAACAAATGGTCCATTTTATGGATCATTTGTTTTTTATTTTATACCAATTCATGATATTCAGGAAAATTCAACAATCAAAGTTATAAATGGCATTAAAAGAAGAATTCAGTAGTCGTTGGGGAATTATATTGGCCTCATTAGGTATGGCTGTTGGCGCAGGAAATCTTTGGAGATTCCCAAGACTTGCTGGACAATATGGGGGGACTTTTCTTATTTTATGGATACTTTTTCTCATCATTTGGTCTATTCCTATTTTATTGGCCGAGTTTTCCATTGGTAAGAAATTTAGGAAAGGAGTTATTGGATCTTTTGCCGGAATAGCAGGTAGTGGCTTTACTTGGATGGGTGTTTTTATTGCGCTTTGTACATTAGGCATCACTTTCTATTATTCAGTAGTTACTGCATGGTCACTACAATATTTAGGCTTTGCTATTCAAAACCTTTATCTAGAACTAGCTGAGGGCTTAACACTAGCACAAAGAATGGCCACAGAACCAGACTTACTCCAAAACCACTGGGATGGTGTAGCCAATGCAAACGCATTTACTATTATGCTACATATCATAGCTGTAGTAGCTGGAATACTTTTACTGTATAAAGGCATTCAACAAGGCTTAGAAAAAGCCAACCGAATTTTAATTCCTTCTTTATTTGTCATGCTTATTATTATTAGTACGGTAGCACTAAATATGGAAAATGGGATAAAGGGCTTGGATTATATGTTTAGTATCAAACCGGAGCTTTTTAAAAATCCAACCATTTGGATCGAAGCTTTATCTCAATCTGCATGGTCTACAGGCGCAGGTTGGGGCTTAATCATGACTATTTCTTCTTATTCCAGAGAAAAAGAAGATGTAACTTTAAATACTTTTGTAGGTAGTTTCGGCAATAACACGGCTTCAATTTTAGCTGGTGTGGCAATTTTACCTTCTGTATTTGCTTTAGCTGAAAATGAAGCAACTGCAATAGCTTTTTTACAAAGTGGTAATCAATCACTCACTTTTACGGTAATCCCCCAGCTTTTTGCTTCTTTTTCTGGCGGAACTTGGATGGCAGTAATATTTTTTACTGCCTTTTTCATGGCTGCATTTAGTTCTTTATTACCCATGCTTGAGCTTTTCATAAAAATTATTGGCGATATGGGATTCACAAGACATAAATCCAGTATACGCGCAGGATTGTTCTGTATCTTACTAGGATTTCCTTCGGCCTATTCACTTAACTTTTTTAACAACCAAGACTGGGTGTGGGGTATTGGGTTAATTATTTCTGGGCTTTTCATAGTATTCGCCGCATTGAAATACGGTGTATTCCGATTTAAAGAAGAACTGGTTGATCTTGACTCAGATTTCAAAGTGAACAGGTTGTATTTTGCAATATGTTTAGTAATTAATGTTTTATTGGGTGTTATCCTCATTTACTGGTGGATGTCTCAAGGCTACAGTCAATACCCATGGTTCAATGAAGCGGGAAATTGGAATGTATTTGACGTATATAGTAATGCTTCTATTGTTACACAATGGGCATTGGTGTTAATTATAGGAATTATTTTAAATAAATGGATTTATAAAACTTTCACAAAATGAGTCTATCGGCAGTAATCAGTATGGTATTGATTTGTGGTGTAGTAGTAGGTGGCTTTATATATTTTTTAATACTGGCTATAAGAAATGAAAAGAATACAAATAGTTAATAAACCCTCTTTTAAGATTTTATCTTAATAATCCCATTTCTATACAAATCCAAAGCTTTAGTTAGTAATATATTTATAGTTTGAAGTGGTAAGTCCTCATTAGGGTTTACCCTAAATATTTTCATTCTAGAACGATTACCAGTCTCTAATTGAGGATGTTCAATAAATTTTCCTTCCACTAACATGATATAGGGCTCATCTGTCTTCTTATCTGTCCAGAGGTAACAAAACATTTTCTTCTTATAACAGAAGCAGGGCATACCCCACTTCTGTGTTTCTGAAACATATTCATCTTGCTCAATTATAATTTTCCGTAAAGCAAGGAGGCAGCTTTTTACTGGTTCATCTTTGCTTAGATAAAAGCCATTTATATCGCTCATAAATAAAAATGTTGTTATTTGATTGCAATCAAAATGTCTACTTCGGCATCATTCCTATTCATGGCCTTTTCTCCATATATCTCAAAATCGGCAGTAAAAGCACGGTTGAGATCCATCCCCCAAATTTTTGCCCATTCATTAACTATCAAACCCTGATCAAGGTCACCTTTGGCAGTAATACTAAGATAATCTCCTCCTTCAAAAGATTTTGCAACCATACCTTCTGGAATATTATCTATGTCTTCCACTTTACAACCTAACATAGCTGTGTAATACCCAGTATGATCACTTTCATATTCTGTATAAAGTGAATAAATCTCATTACTCCTTTTATTTGAAATTTTTGCTGGTAGATTTTCAGTCATAAGCTTATTCCAAAGTAAAGGAATATCTTTTGCAGCCTGAGCATCTTTATTGGTAGTTCTTACAGAAATACCCACTAAATGAAATGGTGCTATTTTTACTTTTTGCATTGTATGTTTTTTTTGATTCAATGCAAATGTAGCTTGCTGTTGTGTCAAGGGTATGTCAGGGGTAGCTTGCCAATTTTCCCTACAACTTTCTAAATATTGTTCCAAGGTCATTTTATGAGGCGTAAAGTACTCATTTTCAATCTGTAACCTTTCAATACAATCTAATCTAAAAGATCTAAAATCATTTTTAGTTTTACAAAAAGCAATTAAAATCCAGTTATCTTTTGTTGTATATAAAGCAAATGGTTCGAGTTTCCTTTCACTTTTAATATTACTTAGAGAAACATAGTTAATTTTTACTACTTGAAAATTAGAAATAGTTGTTTGTAGCTGAATTAAATAATCGCTTGTTTTTTCATTTTCATTATTATTTCTAACCTGAATCCTTTCTTTAAGTAGTTCAGCTTTTTCTTTGAGTTTAAACTTTAAGGTAGATTTTATTTTTGTAACAGCACTTTCATAAAGCCGAACCAGCGATTGGTCTTTGTTTTTTTTGATTATCTGCTCAGCAGTAATTAAGGCATTGGCCTCCTCTTGGGTAAACATGACAGGCGGTAATTTATAACCTTCCATCAAACAATACCCCCTTCCTTCTTCTGTAAAAATTGGAATACCAGACTGTTCGAGTGTGCGTATATCTCTGTAGACAGTTCTGATACTTACTTGGTACTTTTCAGCAATCTCCCTAGCGGTCAACATTCGTTTAGATTGTAACTGGGTAATTATTGCTGTTAATCTTGCTAACCTTGGTTTATCTTCTGCCATTGTATTCCATGATCCATACTTAATAAGATAGTATTACTTCCATATAAAGGAATCTGTATTTTATAATTTCTTTATTGTAAGCATCTCATATTCAGTTTTTGAACTATGATCAGATGCCTCGTCCTCAAATTTGTATATTAATCTTTCTCGTTTAAAAATTTCTAAATTCGGTAATTCTGAAATTATTTTATTCAATACTTTCAATTTATCTCCAGTGTTCTGGATACATATTGTAATCAATGTATTTAACCGCGAACTCTCAATAATTTTCTTTAAAAATTGGATTTCTTTTTCTCTTTCTTGCTTCCGGAAATGAAACATACTATCTAATAGTATAAATTCGAATTCATTGAAATTTGAGTATTCATAAATGTCTCCAACCATGCAAGTTATTGGTAATCTTTCTTCTTTTGCTACTTTTTTTAGTTGTTCAATTCCAATTATGGAGTAATCTATTCCTGTAACTTCATATCCTAATTTTGCCAATGCTATGGCATTTCTACCTTGTCCACAACCTAAATCTAAAAGCTTACCTTTTTGGGTAATTGCTGCATAAAATGCAATTAACTCAGGATAAGGCGATCCAAATAGTTTTTCTGTTTGATAATGTTTATCGTATTCTACCATCATTTATATAATTCGAAAGCATAGGGAAATTATTCTATGGAATAAGATGGAGCAACTTACAAAATAGCCGATTACAAAACCTAAGAAAATGAGTAAAATGATTTTTTTGATTACTCAGTTTCCACATAACTAATACAGAAGGAATCACACTATTTTTTCTTGAGGAGTATCCAGTAAACTATAATTTTCAAAAAGAAAATTAGTTAGCACTTGTTAAGACAATAACCTAAGTATAAACCATAGCATTTATATTGCGTAGCGTAATATGGTGCAGTTCATAATTTTTATTTACTTTACAAACTGCTTAACCTCTATTTTTTTAACTTAATCATGCCTGAACTTAAAGACGTTTTTATTTCTTATGGAAGGCAAAATAGCCAAGAATTCGCTTCTAGACTTTACAAAAGACTAGAAGAAGCGGATATTGATGCTTGGTATGATTTTATAAATATTCCTAAAGGCGAAGATTTCCAAGAGCGGATTTACAGAGGTATAGAAAATGCGCATAATTTTGTGTTCATTATTTCTCCCCATGCCAATCAATCTGAATATTGCTTAAAAGAAATAGAACATGCACTTAAATGGAAAAAGCGCATTATCCCAATTTTACATATTGAAGAAGCTTTAGATCAAATTCATCCTGAAATTGCTAAACTCAATTGGGTATATGCTAGAGAAACTATCAATGAAAATCAGGAGGTATTTGCAGTAGATAATTTCGAAACAGCATTTCTTGAAATAGCAGAAGTAATTGAACATGAAAAAGATTTCGTTCAGACACATACTAAACTGCTAAAAAATGCAATTACTTGGAATAAAAATCAACGTTCTGGTCATTTTTTATTAACTGGCAAACATCGTTTCGAAGCTGAAAAATGGCTGCTTACCAATATACACAAACCCGATAATTTACCCAGCCAGCCTACAAGCTTACATTCTGAATTTATCTGTGAGTCGAGAAAAAATGCAGAAAATTTAATGACCGATACTTTTATTTCTTATGCTGATGAAGATAAAAGTATACATGAACAAGTCAGGAAACATCTTACTAGGTATCTCATTACTTCTTGGACCCATTATCTCGATATAAGAAAAGGAGAAGAGTTTGATCAAGCAATTTTAGAAGGTATAGAAAAGGCAAATAATGTCTTATACTTTATTTCTAAAAAATCGGTACAATCGGTTTATTGTCATAAAGAACTAGCATATGCCACAAAACATAATAAAAGGATAATTCCACTTTTAATTGAACCCGTACCTGAAAGTGATTTTCCCGAACAAATTAAAGGCAAACAATTCATCGACTTTACTGATAATGTAAAGGAAAATGATTATCTGCGGGATTTTGGCTCCTTAATAAAGGAATTGAATGTAGAAAAAAGCTACCATGAGCAGCATAAAATCATTCTTTCTCAGGCTCTAAAATGGAAAAGACAAAATAAAAATGCCAGCATTTTATTGAGAGGCTATAATCTACAAAGTGCCCTTTCCTTTTTAAAAACGGGTGAAAGACAATCGCATCCACCTACGCAGTTACATATAGACTTTATAGAAGAAAGTAAAGCTAAAACAGCCCAATTAAATACAGAGGTTTTTATATCTTATTCTAGAACAGATGGGGACTTTGCCAGAAAATTAAATGATGAATTACAGCAAAGTGGCAAAACTACTTGGTTTGATCAAGAAAGTATAGCGGCAGCAGCTGCAGATTTTCAAGAAGAAATTTATAAAGGAATAGCTGGCTCTGATAACTTTTTATTTGTAATCTCTGAAAAGTCTATTACCTCTGAACATTGTGCAGGCGAAGTTGAACATGCTTTAAAATGCGGAAAAAGGTTTATTACGCTTTTAATTGATAAACCTGAAAGCTCGATGCACGAGGCACTTGCTAAAGTAAATTGGATAAATTTTAGAGACAACGATTTCCATATTGCTTTTGGTGACCTGCTTAGAACTTTAGATACCGATAGGATACACGTAGTACAGCATACAAAATGGGGACAGCATGCCGGAGAATGGCTGGCAAAAAATCGTACAAAAGATTTATTACTTAGGGGCAGCGAATGTTTGCTCGCAGAAAGCTGGTTAAAGCAAGCCACTAACGAACAGAAAATCCCCCATCCAACCCCCTTACATCAAGAGTTTATAGAAGCCAGTGTAACATTCGGTAAAGCTGAACAAAAAAGGAAAGCAAGCCTCATAAAAAAGCTGCGTATTTATTTGGTACTTGCAATAATTGCTTTTTTTTCAACCATGATTTTTGGCATTTACGCCATGAGACTTAAGGTTATTGCAGACGAAGAAAAAGACAAAGCGATTAAAAGTGAACAAGAGACCAAAAAAAGGGAACAAGAAATTTTAGCTGCCAAACAAGAACTCGACTCATTGTATTATGTACTGTCAGTTATCAACATTAAGTATGAAGAGTTATTGGCCATTACAGAAAAACAACAATTAATAGAAATTGAAAACCGCAAAGAGTTACTGGCTACTGAAATTAAAAGATTACAAGAAGGGATAAACAATACCCAACTAGAGAAAGCAGTAATAGCCCAAGAAAATAAGCCGGTAGAAACAATAGAAGAAAAAGAAGCCCAGGTTTTTGAAAAAGATAGAAACCCTCCTAAATCAAAAACTAGCCCTTCTAGGTCAATTACAATAGCACCAGCTCAACAAGATACTCAAATTGTAGCCCAAGAAGCAGAAGAAGTAATAATAGAAGAAGCCAGTGAGGTAATGGCAGAAAAAGAAAGAATTAGGGTAAAGGGAAGTATGCGTAAAAAAGTAGAAAAAAGCCTGCAAGAAGCAAAAGAAGAAGTAAAAGAGGCTTTTAAAGCTGCTGAAAATTCATATTTGGTTACAAACATAACAGGTAATCCAAAATATGAAGATGGTACTTTTGTAAAAAAAGGAGACCGTATTAAATCTAATTCTAATATCGTCTTCGAAAGCAAAGAAGAGGTGATTCAATTGGTATCGCCCCAAGGTAGATTTATCTGTAATAATTTGGGTATAAGCCCAGTAAGAAATATTCTTTTAAAAGAAAAAAAGGAGTGATTTTAATCGTTTTTTAATACAATTTACTACTCAAAAGATACAAAATTATACTATATCTTTTTCTAGATAAGATAAGGAAAGTGCCCTTATAGAACTTTAAATAGTATTTTTTATACTAAAAGTAGCAAGTCTTTTCTTTTTCACAATCTGTATAATAGCTAAAACATATTGAATCTCTTGCAAGATACTTTTCCATGGTTTTTTTCAATTATTAAAAAATAATGGATATGTATTTGTAAATGTTATCCCAAACTAATCTTTGGGTAATATGGAAAAAAGAGATATTGTAGTCTTGGCAAAACCCGATTGGGCAGAGGGGTTTGAAACAAATACAAAAAAAATAATAAGCGAATTCACAAAACACCATCGGGTATTATTTGTAAAGCCTCCTGTTAACAGATTAAAATTTTTCACCCATAAAGAAAACCCCGAGATTCAAAAAAGAAGTAGTGTAATCAAAAAAGAAGTAGAATCACTTATACAGTTACAAGAAAATCTTTGGACACTCATTCCGGATTTTAAAGCGGAACCACTTGACTTTGCATTTAATAATTGGACATTTCAATACATCAATAAAATCAATTGTCAGAGACTGGCTAAAAGCATTCTTGATACAACGAAAAAAATAGGATTCAAAAACTTCTTATTTTTCAATGATAGTAACCCAATTGAGGGTCTACATCTAAAAGAGTTACTAAAACCTGAAAAATACATTTATTATTTATCACATCACTCTTTTTCAAAAGGAAGTGGGAAAATGATAGAAAGAAATGAAATAAAGACTCTTAAGAAAGCCGATATTGTTTTAACCAACTCTAAATATTATCAAAAATACGCGAGTAGCATTAATAATAACACCCGTTTTATAGGGCAAGGACCCGCTATTTCAATTCCAAATATTATTCAGGAAGAGAAAAATGAGCTTCATCAACTTATAGGTAATAACTTACCACTCATAGGCACTTTGGCTAGAACATCCCTCCAAAATATAGATTTCGAAATTTTAAAAGAATTACTTTCTGAGCGACCCAAATGGAATTTTGTTTTACTTACTAAGAATAAAAGCCAGTTTAAACTTTACCAAAATTCCGTGCTTGATGCTTACCCAAATTTCACCATGATTTTATGTGAAAATGAAAGCCAGAAAAGAATTTACCTACAAGAGCTAGATGTTTGCATTATACCTGAGTCACTAAGTGCAGAAAATATGGGTAAGTATCCCGTTTACCTAGATTTATTGCTTAGTTTGGGAAAACCAGTAGTTGCCACCAGACATATTGCCAATGAGGTTTTTTCTGAGCATGTTTACATGGCTTCAACCCCCGAAGAATTTATTGTAAAAGTAGAACATGCCCTTGTAGAAGATAATGATATGCTAAAAAAAGAAAGAATGAATTTCGCAGGATTGCATAATTGGGAAAATACTGTAAAAGCCATTTATGAATCTATAGGTTTGCAATCAAAGAAACACTTAGTAGCCTAAGTTATTCTTACAATTACACGTTTAAGAAAAGACAATAAATTTGGGGCAGAAAAATGGATTAAACCCAGATTCAAGTTATTTTTTTGTAAGAAGTATCTTCCTAAAATGATACCTACAATACCCACTAAAATATTCACAGATGCTATCCATATAACTGTTGCTTTGAAATAAAAGCAAAGTAGGTTTAAAAGTATATTTATTAATAGCATAACACCATATCTGTGAAAATTATACTTTGGTCTATTGACAGCATCTAGCGCAACTCCACTTATCCTTATAAAAGGAGCACCTAATTTTGCTATTAAAAAAACAAATAAAAGTATAGACGCTCCATCCATTCCTATTCCTCCTAATAAAAATGTTAGTTCATTAGAAAAAAATATGAAAACAGTAGAAATTGCAAGGAATAAGATTGAAATACAAAGCACATAATTCATTATAATGCTCTTAAAAAAATACTGCTGCCCATTTTCATAAAGCTTAATTAGTTTAGGGTAAATATGGGTAGATATACTTCTTAGTATTATATCGAATATCTCTGTAAGCTTTTGAGGAATGGCATACAATGCCAAACTATGCGGCCCCATAAAAAAACTAATCATTAATATATCTGAAGTTTTTAGCAGGTTGATAAACAGCTGGGTGCCTAAGCTATATTTTCCAAATGAAAATAACCTTTTTACAGTATTTAATTTAAAATTTGAAGGATAAAACAGACTTTTTCTTAACACATAGAAAACAGCTAAACCACTAACAGAATGCAATAAGATATATACCCAAGTAATTTGCAGAGGCGATAATACGCCTAATAGCAAGCAAATACAAAAACTACCAAATGTAACCGCTTGCACAATAAAATAGGCTATATGCTGCTGCCGAGATTGATAATGCCAAAGTAAGAAGCTTCTTGGAAAAGAAATTAGATAGAAAATTGAAAAAAAATTGGCAGTAAAGGAAAAAGATGGAGGTAAAGGGAAAAGAGTAAATAAAGAAAAAATAGCGCTGATAATGACAGAAAAAATAAATCCTGCCCAAAATGTTGTATGTATTACCTGTCTTTTTTCTTTTGTACTTGAAGATGCAACAAAATACCTGATAAAACCTGTCTGAAAAATACCCCCTCGAAACATTTCAAAAACAGAACAGAAAGCAATAAAAGTAATCCAATTACTAAAAAACTGATTTGATGTTACCCTAGAAAGTAAGGCAAAGTTGTAGAATCCAATACATGCGATAATGCCATTGAATATGAGTAAACTAAGTGCAGAAGGTCGGTAATTTCTCCAAAAAAATATCACTAAAGAGAAAACGAGGAATCACCTACTATCTTTTAATTCAAGAAGCTGAATCTCTAATAATCTTTAGCTTGTTTCAATTGATTTAAAAGATCATTATACCTTTGCTCATGGAAAGCCAATACTGCTTTTAAAAGTGCTTCTTTCCATTTTATTAAATTATCACTTGTATCAGGCAGGGTATTGATTAGTTCAATATTAGCACTAGTATCATAGACTTCAAGTGAATGGAATTTATCCATGTAAGAGATTAAAACCTTTATATCCTCATCTCTCAATGGAATCTCGGATAAAGCTGAGTCGTGTTTCTCTCGAATAATTTCTCCCTCTGTCTGTTTTCCTTTTACTGAAAAAGTAAATACTGAACCTTCATTTTCAGTAGAATTTACTTGAATTACACCACCATGAGCTTCTACTGCTAATTTACAAAATGTGAGTCCTAAGCCACTCGACCTTACTGTTGCTTCTCTGTGATTATCCGCTTGTCTGAATTTATCAAAAATAAAAGGTAGTTCATTTGCTGGAATGCCATAGCCATTATCTTTTACACTTATAAACACATTGTCGTTATCTTTTTTGGCAGAAATCACCACTTTACTTCCTGCAGGCGAATATTTGGCTGCATTAGATAAAAGATTTACCATAACTCGCACAAATATTTCGGGATCTGCCTCTACATGTAAACCTTTATTTAGCTTATTTTCTAAATGGATGTGCTTTTGGTGCATAATCACACTTACTTGCCCAATTGCCCGATTTAACAAATCGATTAGTCTAATATCTTGTATATGCAGTGCAACTTTAGCTTCTTCAAAGCGGTTTACATCCAAGATATTTAAAACCATATTTAACATTTGCCTGCCAGCTTCGTGAACAGGTGTTTTTTGTTCAGAAAGTGTAATTATAAGATTTAGAGGGTTTTTGAGATCATGCACAATCATACTATTGAGTGATTCTTTAAATCCCTCTAATTCAAGTAGTTTCTTATAGGCTTCTTCAAGTTTTTCTTTTTCTTGGGCTAATGCTTCAGTTTTTTCGGCAACTTTAATAGTTAATTTTTTATTGGCCTTCTTTAAGCGACTAAGCCTTATTTGGTGTATACTGTAGGCAATTCCTAATAATAGGAAAAATACTAAAATATAAAACCATGGCTTTTGCCAAAAGGGAGTAGCAATATTAATGGTTAGTATACTAGTTTCATTACTCGTTAATCCATTAACATCTTTTACCTGTAACTTTAATGTATAATTCCCTGCACTTAAAATCGGATACTCGGCAAAATCTCTTATAGCGAAATCACTCCAATTTTTTTCTAATCCATAAAGTTGATATCTGAATTGAAGGTTTTCTTTATCTTTAAATGCAATTGCCTCAAAATCAAACTTAAGCCTGTAATCGCCATAGGGTAAATCTTTCACCACTTCTGATTTCACTTCCTCACCGTCAATTGCCACACTTTTTAAATTAACAATAGGTTTTATTGCTTTTTTACTGTGTTTTTTAACTTGATAATTTAGTAGACCACTATCAGTAATTAACCAGGTATTTCCTTCTGCTTCAGTAAAAGCATTTTTCCTTATTTTTAAGCTACTCCACTCTAATTGTTTAGTATCAAAGGGTACGAATTCCTGAGTATCATTATAAAGTACATTGAGTCCATTTACGCCACCAACCCAGAGATTATTACTTTGATCTTTGCCAATGGTATTGATATATTGCGAAAGTAATCCTTCTTTTTCAGTGTAATGATAAATTGAATCTGGTTCATACCTAAATAAACCGCCACCATTTGAACCGAGCCAAATTTTACCATCTTTTGCTTCTTCAATACAGTTTATTTCATATCTATTTAGAATCTCGTTCGAAGTGATTTTGGTAAAAGTACCATTTGAGATATAGCCAATACCTTGGTCAGAGCTTGCTATCCATACTTTACCATCTTCTGCACTTAATATTTGGTGAATATTGTTATGAGGCAAAATATTGGAAGTATTATACTGCTTAATTTCTTGGCTGGATAAATCTAACTGGATTACGCCTTGTAATCGTGTTGCAAGCCATATATTCCCTTTACGATCGCTTTGAATAAAATTAACATACCTGATATTCGGCCAGTTTTGAATACTTAAATCAGTAAATGTTTTCTCTCCTTTCAACTTTACTTTTAATCCTGAACCATTTATTCCTACCCAAATATTTTCAGCTTGATCAACATGAACCGCAGTAATATTTTCTCCTTTTAAGAATTCTTCTTGATTATTATAACTGACTGAAAAAAGCCCTTCTTCTGTACCTATCCATAAATTATCACTTTTATTTGCCAGTACTGTGTTAAGTCCTTTATCCGCTAAATTTTGATATTGATAACTGAAGGCATCACCTAAAAACAAACTCATTCCCGCTCCCGATGTACCAGCCCAAAGGTTATTTTCTCTGTCAAAACCTAAACATTGAATGTAGTTAGATGCAAGACCGTTTACAGTAGTAAATTGAGTTGGTTCTGTCAGTGAAGCAAAATCATCGAATCGCAATAGACCTTCACCATTGGTAGCCACCCATAGGTGTTGATTTTCAACTTGTAAATCATTTACTGCTGTAACTGTTGGGTAAATACTTTTATTACCATTAGCATATAAATCAAAACTTGTTATTCCTTCACGCCCACCTGCAAAAAGAAAATCTTCAGTTTTATATAAATGCTGAAATATCGCTTCGTCTTGAACAGCATAGGTGTAAGAATCTGCTGTGAAATTAATTACAAGAAGGCCTTTTTCTGAAGCTAGGTAAAACTCGGTATCTGAAATGTGTATGGCATCATAAACAATTAACCCATCTTCTGGAGGTGGAAGCACTATAAAATTATCTTTATAGTACCTGCCTATGCTTCCTTTTTGTCCTATAAAAAATATAGCACCATAATTAGCCTCAATAATGGCGCTTATTTTCTCAGTAAATAAATCGGTAAAAACTTTAGCTGTATCGGCCCCGGTTTTCAGTTGAGCAATAGTACCGTTATAATATCCAAACCATTGCGTGCTATCGGTACTAAAAAAACTAGCAGAAGCAGTATTTTGAGGTAGTTTTATGTCTTTGGTAGCATAGACTGTTGAGCCATTATATTTACTAAACCCCTGACCAGTCCCAACCCATAAATATCCTTCAGCTCCTCCAGCAATTGTATATACAAAATCTAGCGGCAAGCCTGAAGTACGATCTACATTGCGAAAGTAAGTAAGCTGTGCAAATAGATTTGTACAACAAAAAAATAATATAAAACTGAATAAGCACTTATACATACCGAGCGCTAAAACCTTTGATTTATACAAATAAATGCATAAATAATCTTATTTTAATAATATTAATCAATTTACTCCTTACATTGTTTTTTTAAAGCTGCTAAAACTGTCCCTTCTTTCTTTAATAAATTGTAAAATGCTTTTAGATATTCTAATGCTTCTTCCTTCTCTTTTTCGTCCAGTAACTTATCTTCACTAAATACATTTAATACCACTTCTTCTTTTTTCTTGAAATCAGCAAGCGTATAATTAATCGCTTCTTCATTACCACAATAACCAAGATAATAGCGATCAGTAATTTCTTCTATGGGCAAGATATCACTAACTTCAGCATAATGTGCATTTACTAAGCCACTGTAATCAAAATCATAAGGAACGGGAAAAGGTCTTGATTCCCCACTATTGGCGGCCGGAACAAATAACTTAACATTGTGCTGCTTTGCTACTGACCAATCTTTATTTCCAATCATATATTGAAAAATAGCCAAGGATTTAGTCGTCGTTTTATCGCAATTTCTTGGATGTAACTGATTAATTTCAAATGGATGAGCATGTATCCTTTTAGCAAAGTCTTTTTCATTTTCTATGATAAAGCCGTAACGCTCAATCGTTTTTCTCTTTCCCCTACTATCTTTATATTTTACCCTTAACAAGCGTGTTTTAAAACTTCTTTCGGTAAAAAGCTCATAAAGTTTGTACACATAATATTCTTTCAGAATGTATTGCTCGTACATATCACTATTTTTACAATAGCATACCATTTTTACTTTATCTAGACCAGCAAAAAGACTTCCATCATTATTTTTTGAATTGAAATTAAGCCTGAGCGGCGGAAATTGGCAAATTCGTTTGCGAGAATGTCCACGTGCTCTAATTTTTAAATTTACAGTATCAGGTGTAACATTTGCGTCTCGTTTCTGATTATAAATAATGCTAGCAGGCAGGTAATCTTCTTTATATTTTGCTTGCATGAGTTTTTTCATGTCAAACTGCAGGGTAATCTCAAGTATCTCATTGGAAGAAAATAAAGGAAGTAACTTGGTTGAATCTTCTTGTGCCAATAGATTTAGCGGAACAGCTAAGAAAATGATTAAGTGGGCAACAAATGTTATTTTTCGCTTGCCATAACTGAATGTTAGTAAATTCGGTTTCATTGTAGTAGATATAGCTTTAATTATTGCAGTTTTGTCTATTTCCTTCAAGTTAGGTGTTTTTTAAAGAAATTACCATTATGGAAAAAAGAGTATTGGATATTCAACAGCTTTTAATACAAGCAACCCATGAGGCTTCACCAGAAAGGGTGCTCGAGTTATTGAGCAAAGCAGTACATCTAGCAGATCTTGAAAAAGACATAAGACTACAATTTGAAACACGGGCACAGCACTTATTATCTAGCTTTAGATTTGGCTTTCACGATAGTAGCATAGCTAACTTCCCTTGGTTATTATCCAATGCCAAAAAGCATCCTGAAATTATTAATCAACCTGCCATGCTTATTCTCTACATGGCAATTATTAATGGCATTACTGAATTCCCAAATATTTCTTTAGACCAAATTAAACAAGTGCTAGGGGAGATGGAGGAATGGTACTTAAATACAGGATATACTTTAAAGGAGGCCTACAGACTCGGGCGGCACACCATGCTCGAAATGGGTCGTGAAAAAGATGCAGATATTTATTTAGATAAAGCCAATAATGCTATACCTGGTCTTGCAATAAACGAATCATCTGCTTTTGATGTGTATGCGGAAATTACTTATGCTGATCATCTAGGAGATCACAAAAAAGCTATTCAATTAGCTAAGCCATTACTTAAAGGATTTCCGGAAGAGCCAGAGCAACATGCCCCTTTTGCAGCATTAAGCACTTCTTATCTAGCTAAAGGAGATATAAAAAGTATGATCCATTGTTACCTCAATGCTGAAAGGCATAAAGGTAGTTTAGAATATAACCATCTTTGGTACGCTTATAAATTTTTATTTATCCTGGTTTCTAGTAGAAATATGGATCTTGCTTTAAAAAATTTTAGACAGTTTTTTAAAAGAGCAGCCATGGGTCATGCCAAAGGGCTTTCTTTTTTATATTATTTATCCGTTTCATATTTTTTAAAAACCTACCAAGAAGAGAATAAAGAAATTCACGCACTACATTTACCCACAAAACTGCCAATTTATAATAAAACAGGTACCTATACTTGCGAAGAATTATTAATGTGGGTGGAAAATGAAAAAGAATTATTAGCCAAAGCTTTCGATAAAAGAAACGAAAATAATTTCTTTACCGAATTGATCTACAGACACAAAGCACTGGAGCAATTTCAAGCTGAAAGTCAAATCGATTTTTCTAATTACTGAATCACAACTCACTCATTATTAGAATTTATAGTTCTATTATTTTAAAGCAATATTTATAATCATCTTTAAAAAAATTGAGAAATTGGAGGCACGACTACAGGAAAAGAAAATGAAGTGTTATTTTAAAAGTATCAGTCGTTCCACCAATAATATCAAGTGGCTCACACTGAGTAGCTCATACAGAGTGGCTCTCACCAAGTAAAATCATAAACAAAAAGCCCATAAAGAATTATTTTATGGGCTTACAATAAATTAGCTAAATCATCAACCAATTATCTTGCTAATGGCAGTGGCATCAATGCCATAATGCGAGTTGTCATAAATTGCCTCACCATTTTTTATAACCAATACCTGAGGTGAAGCATGTATTACTCCAAAATCTTCAGCAATTTTATTAGATACATTTCTATGAGCAATTAAGTCTAGATAATACACATCTGCCTTATCTTCAGGCACTTGCCAACTTCTTTCCATTCTATTCTTAGCCATGGCGCTAATAGAGCAAGAAGTACTATGTTTAAAAATAACTACTGGCTTTTCAGAAGACGCAGCTGTTAATGCAGCTAACTCTTCTTCTGTTTGTAGAATTTTCCAGTTTAATCCTCTTTGATCATTATTTTCCCCTTCAGTATTAGAATTACTAAATATGTTCTTGAAGAAACTCATAATAGTTAAAATTTTGATGTAATGTTGTGGTTTCGTTTTTGTAGAACAAGCAATTGTTAAAAATGATTTTATTTTACAAAAAATCAGATATTACAAAAGTATTTGTAATGTATTAAAACAGACTATTTTTTAAATATTCTTCCACTCATTAAATAACCTTGTATGAAAAAAGTATTCATAATCTCGGCATTCATTTTAAGCATAACTTCTTTTCAAGAAAGCTATGCTCAACTATTTCCCACCAATCTAGAAGTTACTGTATTAGACGATAAGGGAAATGTACAAGAAGGTGTAAGCGTGAAAATCTATGATACTGAAGAAGACTATACTAACGATAAAAATATCGTTGCCGCTGCTAGAACCAATGCAAAGGGTGAGGTAAAGTTCAAAAAACTAAAAGAAAAAGTGTATTTCATTAGGGCAGAAAAAGGTGATATGGATAATGAACTTTCTGCCAATAAAACAGGTAAGTTAGAGCCCAAAAGAAACAATATGGTAAATGTAATTATTGAAGGTTTAGCCCTACCTAAAAACTGAAAGGCATTTCATAAGTATCTTATTACAAATAAAATCTTGAAAAATTCAATTTTGAATGCTTTAAAAACCTGGAGTAACATCCAGGCTTTTTTGTATTATTGTGCATGAAAAATTTCAGGTCTAAACCACCACAAAATCCTGCACTCATTTATGGAATCCACTCCGTTTCTGAAGCACTTGAAGCAGGAAAAGAACTCGATAAAATCATTCTACAAAGAGGCTTGAAAAACGAAACTATCAAAGCACTTAGTCGCAGAGCCAACGAACTGGGTGTACCCGTTTCACAAGTACCTTTAGAAAAACTCAATAAGCTAACCCGAAAAAACCATCAAGGTATAGTCGCTTTCTTATCTGCTATAACTTATGCTAGTTTGGATCACATCATCACCCAATTATTTAACAAAGGCAAAGAACCATTTATACTTTTATTAGATCGGATTACCGATGTACGTAACTTCGGTGCCATTGCCAGAACTGCTGAGTGTTCTGGTGTACATGCAATTGTAATCCCTGCAAAAGGTGCGGCCCAGATAGGTCCAGATGCTGTAAAAACATCGGCAGGGGCTCTTAACCATTTACCAGTTTGTAGGGTAAGAAACTTAAAAGAAACTGTGCGTTTTCTACAAAATAGTGGTTTGCACGTTGTAGCCTGCACAGAAAAAACAGAAGCTACCTTATATGATGTAGACTTTAAAAAACCTGTAGGTATCGTCATGGGATCAGAAGAAGATGGTATATCAGACGAAATTTTACGCATTGCCGACGACCTCGCTGCTATACCGATGTATGGTAGAATTGGTTCACTGAATGTATCTGTTGCTACATCTGTCATTATTTACGAAGCTGTAAGGCAAAAAATGTCTTAGAAACTTTCTCTTCAAACTTAACAGTTTACCAAATCTAAGTTTTTAAGAATAATCATCTAACATAAATCACTCACTGAATCATCATGGAATTTTTATTTTTTTTCGTCTTCATGGTACTTGGACTGTTAATCGGATTTATCGGTGCATTTGTAGGTATTGGTGGAGGAATATTATCATTATTAATTTTTATTTTCTTAGCGGAAAGCCAAGGCCTAGACAGCTACCAAAGTACAAGGATGATCATTGCCAATACTGCTTTGATTTTATTTGCCCTACAATTCATATTGGCAATTAAAAGAATTACTAACCGGAAGTTCTATCTACAACAGGCTATAGTAGTAGCTATACCTGCTATGCTTATTACTATTACAATCAGCTATGTAATTATTAAATACGACATTATAAGTCTGATTATTTTTAAAATAATCCTTATCATTTTTGCCACATACTCTTCTTATGTACTAATTACTAATAAAGAAAGACGACTATTTGATATTTGTCATAGAGGTGGGATTAGAAGAAATATTCGAAATTCTATTTCGGGGTTTCTTTCTGGAATTGCTACTTCCATTACAGGTTCTGATAGTGGTATTTTTATCGTTCCCATCCTTAACAGGTATTGCGATATTGATATACGAAAAGCCGTCAATATTTATAACACAACTTTATTATTTGTTTTACTGAGTATGGTAATAATGTACGGATATCCTATTCTAAACAATATTGGTATTCCCGAAAGTGATTATCTCGGCTTTTTCTATACTCCTTATATTCCACCTATGCTTATAGGGGTAAGTCTTGCTGCACTACCAGGTTATACTTTATTTAATAAATTGAAATTCAACTATTTTGCCTATCCGTTGGTATTCATTTTTGCAGTCACTGTTTTGCGCATACTTTTTTCTGATTTTATTTTTCCGCTTTATCGCTAATAGAATCGGTAACTTAAAGCAACACTCCCCACAAAATTTCTAGGTAAACCTGGGTAAAAATATCTTGGGGGTCTATTCCCGAAACTACCGGCATTTACGCCCAACATAGCTGCGTATTTTTCATCAAGTAAATTGTTGATGCCTGCAAACGTATCTAATTCGAAATTTTTACCAAGCATAGTTCTAAAACCAACTTTTGTGTTTACTACCTCATAAGCATCTGAAAAAACGGAATTATCATCGCGAATTGGCATTGCTCCTACAGCCAAAAAATTAATGTTTCCATACAAACCATTATGCATCACCACATCTATACCTGCGTTGAATACCACATCTGGTACACCTGTTAACTCATTTCCAGAAAAATCATCTCCTTCATCTAAAAATTCATCGAAAGTATAGCTATTATATGCCAGTGAAGTAAATAGTGAGGCCTGTTTAAATAGCGTATTTCCCTGTTTTATCAGTTGGTAATTACTTGAGAATTCCAAACCATTATGTGTAGTCCTCCCAGCATTTACACCAATAAAGGCATCAGCGGCCGTTCTTCTTGCCACTAAAAGATCTCTAATGCGCATGGAATAAACAGTGACATCAAAAGATAATCTATTTTCCAGTAAAGTTCCCCTTGCTCCAACTTCATAGTTCATACCTCGCTCTGGTTGTATATCTGGATTAATCTGTCCATCTGGTGTAAGCGTTTCCTCTAAAGTAGGAGGCGAAAAGCCATGTGAAGCAGCGGCAAAAAGATATATTTTGTCATTTAGTTCATAATTTACCGCTAGTCTTGGCGAAAAAATTCCTTCAAAGCCATAATCGCCCGAAAGGTCTGTTTCATCATCAAAGAAATCTGTATATTGGTAATCAGTATTGTTATAATTGAAAGCCGCAGTCGCCAACAATTTATTAGTAAATCGAAATGTCGCTTTGGCAAATAAATTGGTATAATTCCTTAACTCTTCATTGTCACTCAGGTTTGCGCCTCTTTCCCTATCGTTGTTTTCATAGGTTTGCCATGAGTACCACTCATTATAAATCTCAGCACCAATAGTTATTTCAGGTTTAAAAGCTGCATCATTATTATTAAAAGTAAAAGCCGTTCTACCCCCTATACTATTATTTCCTTCTCGTAAAATATTAAATGGTCTTAGTTCATAAGCATACCTAAAACCCGTAAAAACACTGGTATTATGAGAAAATAATGGGGAAATTTGTTGCTTTAATGCTACACCAAATAAGGCTCTTCGGCCATCTTCAAAGCCTCTAGTTGCTCCCCAATTACCCGCTGCAGCCCTCGGATTCTCAGCAAATGTGGCACTATCTATAGAACTAGGGATAAATGCTTTAAGGTCTATCGCTGTTGCTATTACACTCACACTGGTATTTTCTCCAGCATAAAATTCTCCCAAGGCTGTTATAGATTGTCTATCATATTCATTGTTTTCGCGATAACCATCACTGTGCATATAATTGTACACTAAACTGAAATTCATTTTATCGTTTCCTGTCTTAAAGGCACTTACATTTCTAACTAGACCGTATGAACCTACCGTAGTTTGATTTCTGAGAGAAGTCTGCCTATACGGAGATTTGGCTGTCTGCATTAAAATCGTACCCCCTAAACCCGCACCATATTCACTGGCAGCAGGTCCTTTAATTACTTCAAGTCTACCCAACAAACTTAAATCGATATCCTCAATCGTAGTTTCACCAATGCCGTTAGTCAAGGGAATATCATTTAAATAAGCCCTAATTTTTGCTGTTGAAAATAGTGATCTTGCCCCGATACCTCTAATTGTAATTCGATTGGTATTGTAAGCACCATTATGCATAAAAACCCCAGGTACTCTATTTAAAACTGGTGTTATATTTACATCGTCATCTCTATGTAGTTCTGTAGGGCCAAGCACTGAAATAGAGGCTGGTGTTTCATAGAGCTTTTGTTGTCCTCTAAAAGCAGTAACCACTACGGCTTGCATTTCTGTAGGTTTACTTTCTAAACCAATCTGTAAAAAACTAGCTTCTTCCAGAATAATTTGACGTGTTTCATAACCAACTGAAGAAATTTGTATCGTATCTGGTAAAGTTGAAACCTCAAATTGAAAAGTGCCTTTGATATCACTTGTTGTACCTTGTTGATCCCCCGTAATGATTGACGTACCAACCAGGGGAGTATTATTGGCCATATCAAATACTTTCCCTGAAATTTGAATTTGACCAAAAACGTTAGGGCTTAGTAAAATAAAAAAGCAAAAAATACCAATAAGCTTTTTAAGATATTTTTGTAGAATCAGAGTTATAAATAGATAGTAAATATTTTTTGTATTCATTTCTAAATAGATTGCCATTTTTTTAGATAGCTGATTTGTAAAGGTATGCAATTGTATTACTCGTTATAATTGAGCTGTAAATTTAGAATTTAAATGGTTGACACCTGTACATTAATTGAAGTAATTCAATATCAACCTTCTTTTAAAATTGCGTGGAATAATTTTGTTAGGTCGCATAACCTGCCTTTTTTTTTCCAAAGAGTATACATGGAATACCATGCAGATAGATTCACAGATTTTTCATTAATGTATTTTCAAGAAGGTGAGCTATTAGCCATATTTCCTGCTAATAAAGTTGGAGGAACGCTTTTCTCACATCAAGGGCTTACTGTTGGAGGCATCCAATTCCATCCTAAAAATACCGATGCAATCAATGCTCAAATAGTCCAATATTTTACAGATTACATAAAAGAAGCAGCATTCAATAAAATCTATTATAAGCCAACACCCACTTTTATCACTGGTATTAATAGTCATTCAACAGCAAATCCAATTTCACTTTATACAAATTCCAGTCTTTTAACAAGAGAACTCAATTTGGTGATTCCAATTAACGAAAAAGGAAAGGTTCAACTCAGAAGAAAGAGAGGTTATAAAAAAGCCCTTAAAGCAAGTTTGATTTTTACTAAGTCAAATGATTGGGGAGTGTATTGGGAATTACTTGAACAAAATTTACAAAAAAGACATAAATGCCAACCAGTGCACAATCTAAAGGAAATACTCCAATTAAAAGAGAACTTCCCAGAAAATATCCATTTGTATGTTTCTAAAAAAGATGATCAATTATTAGCTGGTGCTGTTGTTTTCTTCTATAATACCCGAGTAGCTCATTGTCAGTATTTGGTAAATTCAGAAGAAGGCAAAAAAATAGGAGCACTCGATTTTGTAATTTTTGAGTTGCAAAAAATGTTAGGAAGCAACTACCAACTTAGTTTAGGGGTGAGTACTTTACGAGAAAAAGGTTTAATTAATGAAGGATTATACGATTGGAAAGCTGGCTTTGGAGCATTACCGCAGCATCAAGAAAGTTATGAGGTAGGATTGTGATAATTCTCAACTTATGGATTGAGAAAAATAAATCATTCAAAAAACAATCCTTAACCCCATATTAATAATTAAGCATTTGCTTACCTTTGCATTTCGAAATAAAATCCTATCAATTTTCTGAAAAAGAATCGGGGAGCAGCGCAGTATATGAAAGAATACGATGAGTTTATTTTTCCGAATGGTATAAGGGTTGTTCACAGACAAGTAAGCAATACCAAGATAGCACACTGTGGATTTATCCTTAATATTGGCAGTAGGGACGAAAAACCTGACCAACAAGGCATTGCGCACTTTTGGGAGCACATGGCTTTTAAGGGTACTAAAAAGCGTAAAGCATATCATATTTTAAGCCGTGTAGATTCTGTAGGTGGGGAACTGAATGCTTATACAACCAAAGAAAAAATCTGTTTTTATGCCTCTCTGCTAGATAATCACTTCGAAAAAGCAGTAGAACTGATCAGTGATATTACCTTTCATTCAATTTTTCCTGAAAAGGAAATAAAAAAAGAACGTGGTGTAATTCTAGAAGAAATGGCGATGTATAAAGATGATCCAGGAGATGCCATTCAAGACGAATTTGATGCCGTCGTCTTTAAAAACCATTCACTAGGCTACAACATACTGGGTACTCAAGAAAGTGTTAAAAGCTTTTCAAAAGAAAACTTCCATCAATTTATTCTTGAAAATCTTAATACCGATGAAGTAATCTTTTCATCTGTAAGTGCGCTGCCTTTTAAAAAAGTACTGAAAGTAGCTCAAAAATATTTCTCTAATATTCCAACTTTCAAGTCCAAAAGAAAGCGGCATGTTTTCAATAACTTCAAACCAGAAAAAGTCATCCGTCATAAGCCAATCAGTCAAGCACATTGCATTACTGGTACTACTTCATTTTCTATTCATGATCCAAGGCGTATTCCATTTTTTCTGTTAGTTAATTTATTGGGAGGCCCAGGTATGAACTCTCGCTTGAATTTAAGCATAAGAGAAAAATACGGTTTTGTGTACGGCATTGACGCATCGGTTACGGCTTATCAGGATACAGGACTTTTTTTGATAAATTTTGCTACTGAGCAAAAAACGCTCGAAAAATGTGTGCAGCTTTTAATGAAAGAATTAAAAAAACTTAGAGAAACTCCATTGGGAAGCATGCAGCTGCATCAAGCAAAACAACAGATGATCGGGCAATTGGCTATAAGTGAAGAAAGTAATCTTGGCTTTATGCTCATGATGGGTAAAAGCATTCTAGACCTCGGCAGGGTAGAAACACTCAACGAGGTATTAGACAAAATCAACAAAGTCACTGCTTCAGATATACTTGATTTAGCCAATATCGTCTTCCCAGAAAATAGGTTAAGCATGCTTACCTACCTCCCTGAGTAGCACTATTTGTGCCTAAAGAAGAAGTACCACTCATTTTGGGTGCTAAGATCATAGACTCATCATTACAGTCACAATCTTGACTGTATTTATTTCTTTGGGTATATACTAATTTAAATTCAGTACGGCGATTGTATTGGTTTGCACAAAGCTGGCCTCGCCTGTTTTTACTATAGTTTTCTTCTGAAGTATCTACAGGATAGCTACCATCGTAATTACACAGCACCAATCTATTAGTATCTAATCCTTCATAATGCTTCTTTAAACCTTCTACTGCTGCATTGTTTCTTCTACCAGAAAGGGCCATATTATCATATTCATAAGGGGGCAATGGGCATTCATCAGTATGCGAACTCATTTTAGCCATTAAATGCTTGTAATCTCTTAAGACCTCTGCCATTTTTCTGAATTCTACATCGGGATCAATGTGTTCAGCATCATTTGCAGAAAAATTAGATGAATCGAAACCGTATCGAATGTTCCTAATTACTACAGGATTGGCAGCAATGTGATGATCAGACTCTACTGAGTCAGGTACAATTATTTGATTCTTTATAAAAAACTGTTTAAGTGCATTTTGCTTATTAACCTTCTCCATATTTACTATTGAAAAAAGTGAAGCACCTACTGGAGAGATATAAGTAAATGTTCCGTCTTCAGTGTTCTGTAAATAATTCCGTCCTTTTTCAACATCATAACCAAATTCATATAAAGTACTGTAATTAACAGAGCCATTGATAGAATCAGCTGTTCCTAACGTTCCTACATTTTTACTAAAAGCTACAAATACCTGTTGCCAACTTTTTACATTGGCCAATACAATCATTTTTACTTCAGGTTTCTTCTCAAGTAAAATAGTATCTCTTAAAATTCCATAAGCGTCGAAAGCTGCAAGTTCAGTAGTAAATGAAGTTCCATTTCCAAAATATATTTCATCATCAGGATTCACCTTCACTTCATATTCCGAGGCTAATTCAAACTTTCTATATACTGTAGTACCACCTTCTGGCACCCTTCCTGTAATAAAATCACCTACGCTTGGTATCAAGTCTATGCGTGCTGCAGAAACTGGTAACATAGTCTCTTTATCCAATACAGTAATCAATACTTTCAATTCTCTAAATTTATAAATATCATCACCTCCTGCCCTATCAGAAGAAAGGAAACCAGCTGTGCCTTGTTTATTAAGTACCAAGCCAAAATCATCTTTAGCTGAATTCAATGGAGCGCCAATATTTTCTCTATTGGCAAAGCCACCATTGCAGAATGCCGCATAATAAATGTCTAATTGCCCGAGCCCATCATCTTCATGGAAGTTAGAAGAAAAATAAAGTGTTTCATTCCCATTTTCATCGGTATATAGATAGGGAAACAGCTCATTTCCTTCTGAATTAATCTCGGCACCCAAGTTTACTGGCGCACCAAGTTTACCAGTATTTGGATCATAAGTACTTTTGAAAATATCACTATTGCCAAATGTGCCTACGGTTTTATCATTACCAGGCATAGGCACATCAGATGAAAAATAAAGTGTTGTACCTTCAGCATTGAATGTGGGATGTGCTACACTATAAAGTTCACTATTAAAAAGCTCGGCAGATTCACCTTCAAAAATGAGTGGTGTTACCTTCCAAGTAGAATCTTCATTAGACCATGCTGCTGAAAAAAGTTTCAATGTATTGATCCTATCTCCTTCATAAACCTGACTGCCTTTCAATTCATCGGTATCTTTAAAATAATTACCTGTAAAAATAAACTTGTCTTTAGCACCTGGGTAAAATGCCATAGGTCCTTCGTTGTAATAAACGCCCCTATTAAAAGTAAAAAAACGGCTGGTTTGTGATAGGCTATCTAGTGGTAATGGATCCATTTCTGGATTATAACCTAACACATCACTTTCGTTCATTCTTTGTTGATATAAATCAAAAGTACTCCGCTCTTCTCCATTTACTTCTACTATTTTATTTCTTAATGGATTTCTATCTGAAGCAAAAATTAAAGTGTCATTCTCAAAATAAACTGGGCTATATTCCGAAGAAATACTACTGTTAATCCCTTCTGAAGTGAGGGCACTTACATGATAGGTTTTGTCAAATAATACACAAGGATCACTACTGTTCTCACAAGCATGGTAAATGATGGTCGTATTATTTATTAAGTTACTGGCTTCCAGTAATTTGCCAGAATAATTTAATTGTACTTGGGCAAAGTAAAAACGATCAATATCTAATTGGCCCGGATCTTTTAGTCTTTCAATAAAAAAGCCTTCATTTTTGAGTAACTGGTCACAACTCTCGCAATTCTGATTGAAGTTAATGACCGCATTTTCGCTTAGTAGGTTATTTTCGTCAAGGCATTGGTTGTACCAAAATCTCGCATTTTCTTCATCTCCGCCTTTAAAATAGGCACGAGCAATGAGTCTAGTGTAAAGTATTAGCTCTTCAGGTTTGGTAATTTTATGGTGCAAGTAACTGAATATTCTTGCCGATTTTTGGTAATACCCTTTACAGTAAAGCTCCTCAGCTTTTGATAATAATTTGTCTTTGCCATAAGCACTTTTGTACAATTGGCCTGCTTTGGGATAATTTTTTAATTCTATATAGCACTGTGCCAGTTGCAAAGAAATTTCTTGCATTTCTTCGGCAGTACTTCCTGCCTTTGTTAATTCTTTTATAGCTTTTTTATATATCCGACCCGCTGGTTGATACTGCTCAGATTTAAAGTATTCATCGGCAGTTAATAATTTAAATCTTAAAAGAGAATCTTGATGGGCTTTGCTTTTCTTGTCTGGGAAAATCTTATCTAAGTATTTTTTATAGTAGATAGTCGCTACTTGATAATTTCTAGCAGATTTAGCAGGAGTATTGCCAGCTTTGGCCATTAATGAATTGGTGTATCCTAAAAAAGCGTCGTTTAAAGACGATGAGGCACGCATTTTAACAGAATCTACATTGGCTTTCTGGTAAGCCTTCTGATAATTTTTTAAAGCAATTTTTTGTTCACCCGCCTGCCAAAGAGAATCTGCCGTATCTAACAGTTTTTCAGATAAAGTTTGGGCATTGGCACCATTAAAAGACATGGTACATATAGTTATCATTAACACTGATAACATCCAGTTAATAAATGATCTCCCGAAATCCATATTTAGTATGGTAATAATTAGGTTGTATTAGAAGCAATAAATATCACTAGGTTGATGGTAGTTATTAGAAAGGATCACTGCTTGAAAATAGCATTATTCTTCAAATTAATTATTTTAAATTAAAAATTACTATAGAACATAAAATAAATAACATTGCCTTATTATCTCGTTTTTAAAGAAACTAAGCCAATATTCTCTATCTATTTTTTAATGTTCGCTACTATATTTGCCTAAGAATAAACAAAGAATGCTACTTATTACCTGAAACCATCGCGATAATGAAAAAAAAGAGAGTAGCCATTTTAGGAGCTACCGGATCTATTGGTACACAAACACTAGATGTAATCAGGGAAAACCCCCATCTTTTTGAAGTAAGCGTATTAACCGCCCAAAATAATGTAGAGCTTCTTATAAGTCAATGTAAAGAGTTTGTACCCAAAGCTGCAGTTATTGGCAGCCCAGATAAATATAATTTATTAAAAGAGGCACTAGCAAACACAGGTGTGAAAGCTATGCAAGGAAAAGAAGCACTAAATGAAGTAGTTGCTTTTTCTGAAGTAGATATAGTACTCACTGCCCTAGTAGGTTATGCTGGCCTAAAACCTACCATAAATGCCATAAATGCTGGCAAAGACATCGCATTGGCCAATAAAGAAACTTTGGTAGTGGCAGGTAGTATTATCATGGATTTAGCTAAACAAAAGCAGATAAAAATACACCCTGTAGATTCAGAACATTCTGCTATTTACCAATGCTTGCTCGGGGAAGAAAATAATCCTATTGAAAAAATAATCCTTACTGCATCTGGCGGTCCTTTTAGAGGGAAAGACGTTGCTTTTCTTAAAAATGCTACAAAAGCACAAGCTTTAAAACATCCCAATTGGGATATGGGCGCAAAGATCACCATCGATTCTGCTTCGCTCATGAATAAAGGTTTAGAGGTTATTGAAGCGAAATGGTTGTTTAATCTTAAGCCTGAACAAATTGATGTAATTGTGCATCCGCAATCTATCATTCATTCAATGGTACAGTTCCAAGATGGAAGTATTAAAGCACAAATGGGATTACCAGATATGAAACTGCCCATTGTTTTTGCTTTAAGTTTTCCTCAAAGAGTACCCACTTCATTCGAACGTTTCAGCTTTTCTAATTATCCTAGTTTAACTTTTGAAGCACCTGATATAAAAACTTTCTCCAATCTTCAATTAGCTTTTGATGTACTTGAAAGAGGAGGAAATATGCCATGTGCACTCAATGCCGCTAATGAAATTGCCGTACAACGTTTTTTAAAAGATGAAATAAAGTTTTTGCAAATAGCACAACTCAATGAGCGTTGTCTAGAGAAAACAAACTTTGTATCTAATCCTTCACTTGAGGATTATATCGCTACAGATGAATATATAAGAAACATAGCTCAAGAAATGTCACTTTAGTTATTATTCACCATAAACTAAATGGTGCATATACCTGTTAAAAAGGGCAGATAATTGTAAATTTACAATCGTGTCAACACAACTAATTTTTTAATTAATAAAATCTTGCATGGAAGGACTGATAATGACAGCGCAGCTACTCCTTGGCCTATCTATCTTGGTAGGACTTCATGAGTTAGGGCACCTCATTGCAGCAAAAGTTTTTGGAATGCGTGTAGAAAAATATTCTATCGGCTTTCCACCGAAACTATTTGGCGTTAAAATGGGAGAAACCGAATACTCTTTAGGGGCACTGCCACTGGGTGGGTTTGTTAAAATATCTGGAATGATAGATGAGTCTCTAGATACTTCTCAAATGAAATCTGAACCAAAACCTTGGGAATTTAGGTCGAAGCCTGCGTGGCAAAGACTAATTGTGATGCTGGGAGGAATAATTGTAAATGTGGTAACTGGAATTATCATATTTATTTTTCTACTTTATTTACTTGGGGAGTCTTATTACTCGATTGATGAGGTAAACAAATACGGCATTTATGTAAATGAACTTGGGGAAGAAATAGGCTTAAAAGACGGTGATAAAATTCTTAAAATAAATGGCCAGTCTTTTGAAAATGCGAATGATATCATCAATCCAAATTTTTTATTGGAGAGCGGGAGCTATTATACTGTTGAGCGAGATGGCGAGACTTTAGATGTTCAAATTCCAGCAGATTTTATTGAAAGACTAAGTGAAAATAATGGTAGCCGAAACTTTATTGGTTTTAGAGAACCATTTAAAGTAGATAGTATAATGGCAAATTCTGCTGCTGAAGCCGGTGGTTTAAAAGCAGGGGATCGTATTCTTTCTGTAAATGAAAATAAAGTTGACTACTTCCATGAGTTTTCTGCCATACTACAAGAAAAAGCGGGAAGTGAAGTAAACATGTTAGTGCAAGGTATAAATGGTAAAGAGAGAGAATTAGAGATTTTTGTAAGTGAAGAAGGCAAGGTCGGTTTCTTAATCGAATATTTATTAGAACCCTCAGTGAAAAATTATTCTTTTATGGAATCTATTCCTAGAGGTACAGTAGATGCATTTTCAGTGATTACTGTACAGCTTAAAGCATTCAATAAAATTTTTAAGGGAGAAGTTTCTCCTAGTAAATCGCTAAGTGGACCAATTGGTATTGCCAAATTTTTTGGCGGCACTTGGAATTGGGTTAAGTTTTGGACAATCACAGGCATGCTTTCTATGGTATTAGCTTTTATGAACCTACTACCAATTCCAGCACTTGATGGAGGACATGTGGTGTTTCTTACCTACGAAATTGTTTCTGGCCGACCTCCTTCTGATAGCTTTCTTGAAGCTTCACAAAAGGTAGGAATGGTACTGCTACTTTGTTTGATGGTTTTTGCTTTTGGCAATGACATCTACAAATTATTTCAACCCTAAGCTTAAGTAGTTTTTTTACAATGCTAAAGGTTCTAATTAATCTTATTTGATAATGTAGAAAGCCAAGTTTATTGGTCTCAGTTAAGAGAGGCTAGAAGTTAGAAAAAATCTTTATAGGGATTTGCCTTTTTTCTAACCTCTAAATCCTAGTTTCTTATCTCTTAGTTTTCAATAGTAACCCGTTTTAAATCTCTATTTATCGAGTAATTCCATGAAGAATCATGCTAAAGGTAGGATTACATTGCCATTTCAGAAATAAACTTAATTCTCATTAACCTTATTTCATCTTCGGAATACTCTTCATCTAATTCGTCTAAAGCATCTTCAATATCATCAGTAGAAGCTTCCATAAAATAATCCCATATCTCGTCTTGTCTATCATCATCCATTATTTGATCTATGTAGTACTCCAAGTTTAATTTGGTACCCGAGAAACAGATTTGCTCAATTTCTTCTATCAATGCATCATAATCCATATTGCGGTCTTCAGCAATCTCCTCTAAATCTACCTGCATATCAATCTGCTGAATGATCTGAATTTTATTCTTAGACTTATTGACCTTTGTTTTTACTACTACATCTGAAGCAGTAGTAATATCATTCTCATCTACATATTTGGAAATTAAATCAATAAAAGGCTTCCCAAATTTCTTTACTTTTCCTAATCCTACTCCATTAATACGAGAAAGCTCTTCTTCAGAACAAGGAAAAACAGTGGCCATTTCTTCAAGCGAAGGATCTTGAAAGATTACGTAAGGCGGAAGGTTTTTCTGTTTAGCCAACTTTTTTCTCAAGCCTTTCAGCATCTCAAAAAGCAATTCATCAGATGCTTGCCCGTGGGTTACGCTACCGCCATTATTGTCATCATCCTCTTCTTCAGATTCAGTAGAATAATCATGATCTTTTGTAAAGGTGATAGCATGTGGTGCTTCCATAAATGCTTTTCCCTTTTCAGTAATCCTTATAATAGAAATATCATCAATATCTCTAACCAATAACTGATGGATCATCGATTGCCTAATGGCTGAAATCCAAAAAGCAAAATCATGGGTTGAATCTGCACCAAAAGTACTGAGTTTATCATGATTATAACTTATTACATATTGGCTCTTCTCTCCCCTTACAATATCTACAATGTGATCCATACTAAATCTTTGACCTGTGTTACGCACAGTTTCAAGAATGATTTGTATATACTTCTCACCATTAAATTGCTCTCTTGGCTTTCTACAATTATCACAGAAATCATAGTCTTTGTCTAAGTATTCACCAAAGTAATGTAACAGTTGTCTATGCCTACAAACAGAAGAGTTAGAATAAAAGCTAACTTCTTGCAATAGGTGTTTGGCATTGTCACGTTCAGTTACTGTTTTATCTTTACTAAACTTCTCAAGCTTTTGTATGTCTTTTTCACTGTAAAACATTAAACAGTGACTGTCCAGTCCGTCACGACCAGCACGGCCAGTTTCCTGGTAATATCCTTCAATAGATTTGGGAGCATCATAATGTACTACAAATCTTACATCGGGTTTATCTATCCCCATACCAAAAGCAATGGTAGCTACAATAACATCGGCATCTTCACTTAAAAATGCATCTTGGTTCTTCACCCTTGTGGGAGCATCCATACCAGCGTGATATGGCAATGCACGTACCCCATTTACTTGTAGCAACTCTGCAATTTCTTCTACTTTTTTACGACTCAAACAATACACAATACCAGCTTTCCCTTTGTATTGGCCTACAAATTTAATGAGTTGCTTTTTGGTATGTACTTTTGGCTTTACCTCGTAAAACAGGTTTTTCCTATGAAATGAAGAGATAAAAATATCTGCCTCTTCCATCTTAAGATTTTTCTGTATATCTGAACGAACTTTAGGAGTAGCAGTGGCAGTAAGTGCAATAACTGGTAGTGTTGGGTCTACTGTTTCAATTATTGATTTTATCCTTCTGTATTCTGGTCTAAAATCGTGCCCCCATTCCGATATACAATGGGCTTCATCAATGGCTATAAAAGTAATATCTGCTTTTCTTAAGAGCTCAATATTTTCTTCTTTTGTAAGCGATTCTGGAGCAACGTACAAAAGCTTTACAGAACCTTCTAATAATTCTTTCTTTACCTTATTAGATTCTGACTTAGACAAGGTGGAATTTAAAAAATAGGCAGAAATACCCAAGGCATTTAATTGGTCTACCTGATTTTTCATGAGTGCAATTAGGGGAGAAATTACTACTGCGGTGCCTTCTTGAATAATGGCTGGCAATTGGTAACAAAGTGATTTACCAGCGCCAGTAGGCATAATTACAAATGAATTTCTACCATTTAACACATTTTCGATAATCCTTTCCTGATTACCTCTAAAATGATTATATCCGAAAACTTCTTTAAGCTTAGACTTTAATACGCCTTCGTGCTCTGTTGCGGTCAACATCTACAGCAAAATAAAATTTTTGAGGAAAATGATTTTCAGTTGAATGTATTACTCATCTTTCTGAAAATATAGTTCTTTAGGCACTAAAGTAATGCCCCTTTACATATACATCAAACAATATAATAGGATTTAATTCAACATACTAATTACTAAAAAAAGTAATTTAACCGATGCTTATTTCCTGCATGTGAGACATACTATGCATTCTAGTAATTTACATGAATTCTTCTATTTTACCAAGAATCTTTTACATTAAGCATAAATCGATATATACTTTTTTAATTTGTAATTTTAGTATTGGTAAAATAAGTTAAAATACTTAGAAAAATATCTACTAAATTAATCAAAATCAATGAAGTTATCATTAATTTAATGCTACTAACATCAAAAAATATTGTAGGCTTAATTTTTTGTAAAGCCAGTGTTGGCTATTTTTTAATTGTAAAAAAGACTAAAAGATTTATTTAATCTAGACTATGTAATAGAATGTGGACTAGTTTAAGTAAATTGTTGATTAAATAGGATAATCTACAGTATTTAAAAGTACTTATTTTCTATGGGTAATGCTTTACGGCTTGTATGTAAATCGATAGAAGAATTAGATTCAGTGGCTGAAAAACTTTTAGCTTATGCCAATGATACAAAGACTTGGGTATTTCAAGGGACACTAGGTGCTGGAAAAACCACATTAGTTAAATCATTGGCAAAAAAACTGCGTGTAGAAGACAACATGAGTAGTCCTACTTTTTCCATCGTTAACGAATACAAAACGGCTAATGGCTCAGGTATTTATCACCTCGATTTATATAGACTTAATTCTTTGCAAGAGGCAATAGATATTGGCATTGAAGATTACCTCTATTCCAATACTTATTGTTTTATTGAATGGCCCGAAATAATCGAAGATATTCTACCGACAAAACTCATACATTTAAAGATTGAAATAAAAGGTTTTACTGAAAGAGAAATAAAAGCTTCAAAATATGAGTAAGAAGCAAAAAGTAGGTTTTAGCAGTATGGCAGCTGACTATTTTCAGCTACATCCACAAGAAGTGCTTGAGAAACAAAAAACCAAAAAAAGTGAGCAACTTACCATTGGTATACCTCGCGAAATTGGTGAAGAGAAAAGGGTATCTCTTAGGCCTGAAGCTGTAGCTGTACTGATCAACAATGGTTTTAATGTTAAAGTAGAAACCAATGCTGCCAAGCACTCTAAGCATACCGATAAAGAGTATAGTGAAGCAGGAGCCAAAATTGTATATTCTCATAAAGAAGCCTTCGAAACTGATATTATATTAAAAATATCGCCTCCCACCTTAGAAGAAATAGGATATATCAAACACGGAAAGGCACTTATTTCTGCCTTGCAAACTGCTATTTTAGATAGTGAATATTTTAAAGCCCTCAATAAAAAGGAAATTACCGCACTTGCCTATAATTTAATTCAAGACAAAGTGGGAGGATTACCACTTGTTCGTGCAATGAGTGAGATTGCGGGAAGTACTGTAATGCTTATAGCAGCTGAATATTTAAGTTCAACCAATAATGGACAAGGAATAATTTTAGGAGGTATTACTGGAGTTTCTCCAACAAAAGTAGTAATTCTAGGTGCTGGTACAGTAGCAGAATATGCTGCACGAACTGCTATGGGCTTGGGGGCAGAAGTTAAAATTTTCGATAACCATATTTATAAATTACGCCGATTAAAAGAGCGTATCAACCAACCAAATCTTTTTACTTCTTCTTTGGATCATGCTATTCTAAGCGAAGCACTCTCAAGGGCAGATGTAGCTATTGGTGCTATTCGTTCTGAAGCCAATAGAGCACCTGTGGTAGTTACTGAAGAAATGGTAGCAGCCATGAAACCCAATTCTGTTATTATAGATGTGAGTATCGATCAAGGAGGTTGCTTCGAAACCTCAGACATGACAGATCATGCTAGACCAGCCTTTAGGAAATTTGATGTAATCCATTATTGCGTGCCCAACATTGCCTCTAGGGTAGCAAGAACAGCAACCACTGCCATTAGTAATATATTTACACCTATGTTTATGCAAATTATAGAGTTAGGTGGTATAGACGAGATGATCTTTAGCAATAAATGGTTTGCTAAAGGTGTTTACAGCTATAGGGGTGGAATTACAAATAAGCACCTTGCCAATAAATATAATCTCCATTATAAGAACTTGGATTTAATTATTGCAGCAAGCATATAAAAAAAACCCAGTAAATTACTGGGCTCTTTCAACACGTTTAGAAAATTATCTTCTTAAGCATGTCGCTAGACAGCTCGATTTATTAATAATCAATATTTATACCACGGCTTCATCGAATCATAGTATGTACCATTATAAAAGAGTGATATTTTATTGATAAACGAACCTTTAAAGTGCTATAAGCATTACTTATACACATCCTCTCTATTTATTACCTGATTTACCCCCCAAAAATAATTTACACGTATTTGAAAAAGTTGCTTGTAGATTACATATATATTTCTCAATTTAGTATGCATGCATACTAAATTGCATCCTTATTACCTAAACAACTATCTATATGGAACTCACCAAATCAGGGCAAGCTGCATTAGAAGCACCCTTGAAAATGAAACTTACCGACAAACAATTAGCAGTACTTCGCGCTGCTTGTAATACAATTATTCCATCTTTACCATCTCAAACAAATAAGAACTTTTGGAAATTAGAAGCAGAAGATTTAAACGTTAGTAAGAAGATTCGAGAAGCCATGGCACTCCAAAGCCCAGAAGATCAAGCGGAGTTTGGAATGTTGTTACACTTATTAGGCAACCCAATATCAGGATTTATTTTTACGGGAAAATGGCAAGCCTTTCATCAAATGCCTTTTGCAATTAGAGAACGCTACTTTCAAAAGTTAGCCAATTCTCCAATTATGCCTCTTAGGAAAGGCTTTAATGCTATAAAAAAACTTACTTGTTTTATTTTTTATGCCGATACTGACCAATATTTTCCTAATCCAACTTGGGAAGCTATAGGGTATCCTGGGCCATTGTCTAAGGCACCTAATAAACCAAAGTCTATTTTCCCCCTGAGTTACAATGCTCCAACTGAAGTTAATTGCGATGTGGTAGTAGTCGGAAGTGGAGCAGGAGGTGGCGTTCTAGCCAGAGAACTTGCAGAAGCCGGAAAAGATATTATTGTAATAGAAAAAGGCGCTTACAAGAATGAAGCTGATTTTAATCAAAAAGAAGGGGAAATGATCACTCAGCTTTATGAAAAAAGTGGTGCCTTAAGTAACAATTCTGGTTCTATTGCAGTATTTGCTGGCAGTTGTCTTGGCGGAGGAACCGTAGTAAACTGGGCAGGTACCATACGTACACCCGATTATATATTAGAAGAATGGGCTAAAGAAAATGAAGCTGCCTGTTTCCTTTCTAGTGATTACCAAAAAAGTTTAGATGCTGCAGAAAAGAATATTTTCACGAATACAAAGGCAGTAAGTCACAACAAACAAAATCAAAAACTAAAGCTAAGCGCTGAAAAACTAGGACATAATGTAAAAGATATTGCTCAAAATATAAAAGAAGACCCCACTGTAGACCAAAGAGCACATGGGTATTCTTGCTTTGGTGATCAGCATAGTACTAAACAAAGCACCTTGGTTAATCATTTGGAAATTGCCAAACAGCATGGAGCAAGATTTATGGTTGGGACTGAAGTAAACAAAGTAATTATTAAAAATGGAGAAGCTGTTGGTTTAAAAGCCATTCAAACATTACCTAGCGGCGAAAAAATAGAAATTACTGTACATGCAAAAAAAGTAGTAATCGCAGCAGGTGCCATACATTCCCCAGCAATTTTAATGAGAAGCGGCCTCAAACATCCGCATATAGGCAAAAACCTTTACTTACACCCAGTTATCAGTGTAAGTGGCTTATACAAAGAAGAAATAAATGGCTGGTGGGGCGGTATGATGACCGCAACAAATAATGAATTTACCAATTTAGATGGGCCATATGGATTTAAAATTGAGACGCCTCCCGCCCATACTGGTATGATTGGTTTATCATTACCTTGGGTATCTGCCAAACAGCATAAAGAGATGATGTTACAATCAAAACATTTGTGCAACTTCATTATACTTACCCGTGATAAATATACTGGAAGTATCAACCTAGACAGCCAAAATAAAGCTGCCATCCACTACAAGCTACACCCTTACGACAGGAAACATTTACTGAGAGGACTTAAAGAAGGTATAAAACTCCAATTTGCGGCAGGTGCCGAGAAGAGCTTGATCCTCCACAATAAATTAACTGAGGTAAACACAGCTAATGAGAATCAACTAGATAAAATAATTCAAGGCTTAACATGGAAAGAAAATTATTTCAATATCTTTTCCGCACACCAAATGGGTACTTGTAGAATAGGTGGTAATAAAAAATTACATCCAGTTTCCCCTGAAGGTGAAACTTATGAGGTAAAAAACCTTTACGTAGCTGATGCCAGTGCATTTCCTAAAAGTAGCGGTGCCAATCCTATGCTTTCTGTAGAAGGATTAGCACATTATCTAGCGCAAGGGATGAAGTAATGATTATAAATGAGCTTTTCGAAGGATGCTTTATATCTTCAATAAAGCATCCAAAAAGCCTACGTTGATTTCTTTTTTCTTAAGAATAAGGATAGGAATACTAATATTATGAAGTAATATCTTTTCTGTGGTACCTCCTAGGAAGGTGGCAGCCAAGGTAGATTTTCCTTTCGATCCCATCATGATCATATCTACATGCTCCACAAGGCCTATGTTAAATATGATTTTAGGAATGGCATTTCTTGTATCTAACTGGTATTTTGTTTCTAGTTTTACTCCTTCTACATCTAAATCTTTAATAAAATGCTTGAATCGTTTTTCCGCATTTTTCTTCATAATTTCGGAAAACTCAGTAGTACTCTTACCAGAAGCCAAGTACCCATTGGGCAATGTATATACATTTAAACAGGTAATTTGTATAGGTTCTTTCTTCGCTAAATTAACTGCTTTCTCAAGTGCTATATATGAAAACTCCGAAAAATCTATCGGTATAAGCACCTTCTTAAAATTAGGCACAGCATTCTGAGGTAAGGTAAGTACAGAACATAAAGCCCTTCTTGCTAATTTTCTAGATAATGCTCCTGATCCCTCTGCAATTGTTTTTCTTCCAATTACAATCATATCAGTATCCTGATTTTTACTTACCTCTAAGATTTCGCTGAGTGGATCACCATTTTTTACTCTATAAAGTAATTGCCCTGAAAAATCTCCCTTACACTCATTTACTATTTCTTCAATCTTTAGAACAATCTCTTCTCTTTTTGTAATGGTAGTGTCTCCATTTGGGTTTGGTACTTCTTGATCGAGATCAGCAGTTTTAGCAACGTGTACCATCACTACCTTTTTGAAAGCTACAAGCTTAGAAAATTCAAAAATATACTTTACCAAGTTACGATCCATGGTGGTAAAGTCTAATGCAACTAGAATATTATTGATAGTATACATGAACCAAAAAATATTTATCTTTTTAATTACTAATTATCAATTTTATAAGCTGAGTCATTTTAGGTTCAGCTTCAGATGCCGCGGCTAAAATATCGGGCACCGATACCTTTTTTATTTTACCCGGATAACATAAATCCGTTATCACTGAAAGTGCAAATACAGGTAAATCCATATGCCTAGCTACAATTACTTCAGGCACTGTCGACATACCTACTGCATCTGCCCCTATTGTTCTTAAATATCTATATTCTGCTGGTGTTTCTAAGTTAGGACCCGGAACACTCACATAAACCCCTTTTTGAAGAGATATATTATGTGCTTTCCCCAAACTTATCGCCTTTTCTAGTAACGAATGATCATAAGGCTCACTCATATCTGGGAATCTAGGTCCCATTTCATCCATATTCTTACCAGTAAGCGGATTTTCATAATGCAAGTTTATATGATCTTCAATTAGCATAATATCGCTAATATTATAAGAAGAATTTAAACCACCTGCAGCATTAGAAACTATTAAAGCCTGTATTCCTAATAACTTTAGCACTCTAACAGGAAGCGTAACCTGCGCCATGCTGTATCCTTCATAATAGTGAAATCGCCCTTGCATTACAACAACATTTTCCCCAGAGAGGGTCCCAAATATCAATTGCCCTGTGTGTGTTTCAACAGTAGACAAAGGAAAGTGAGGAATATCACTATAGGCTACCTTACAAACTACTTCAATGTCATTTACAAGTGCGCTCAATCCAGTGCCAAGAATAATTCCGTAGGCAGGTTTAAATGTGGTTTGCCTCTCTAAAAATTCGGCTGCTTCTTTTACATGATGAAAATGTAACTGAGCGCTCATAGGCTTTTACTAAAAAAAATCAATGCAAAACTAAAATACTTTTTAGTGTTAAGCAAAAAGAGTATAGGTATTATCGATTAATAAACCATGCAATTAAATTACTAGTTTATAAAAAAACTGTTAAAATGTATAATGAAGAGGTAGACTTTCTTGAAGAAGCATTAATGAGGGCAACTGGGAGTATTCCTGATATTAAAAATTTACAGTTCATTAGTGGAGGTTTGGTGAATCAGACTGTGTTTACAGACACTTCCGAAGGTAAATATTTCATCAAATTCAATGAAGTGAGACCTATAGAAATGTTCGAGACAGAAGCAAAAGGTTTACAATTACTAAGAGAAGCTTTACCACTCACTAAAATACCCGAAGTTATCTATGCTGGTAAAATAGCTGATAGAAATTTTTTGGTACTTAGTTACCATCAGGAACAACAAACTACTGAAAAGTTTTGGCAGAATCTTGGAAGAAGTATAGCTTCATTACACCAAACCAATGCAGAAAAAGCAGGATTATCTTTTGACAACTTTAATGGCCCACTTACCCAAAAAAATACAGAACAAGATAATTGGGTTGAATTCTTTTTTGAGAAAAGGCTGCGTGCGCAATTTGGCTTAGCCTATTACAATAATATTATTGACAAAAATTATTTGGGTAAACTCGACCAGTTAGAGCCAGCATTGGAACACCTTTATGAAGCAGAACCATTTTCGTTGCTGCATGGAGATTTTTGGAGAGGTAACATATTTGCCACAAATAATCAACAACCTTGTATTTTTGATTCTGCTGTATACTTTGGACACAGAGAAGTAGATATTACTACAGCAAAATTATTCGGTGGTTTCAATCCATTATTTTTTGAAACCTATCAAGAAGCTTTCCCACTACAATTTGGTGCGAAAGAAAGAATGGAAATATACAGTCTTTATCCACTAATGATTTATGTAAATTTGTATGGCACAAGTTATCTTAATCGCGTAGACAAAATATTAGATAAGTACTGTTAATGTCGGGCATTTATTTACATATACCTTTTTGCAAAAAAGCCTGCTATTATTGTGACTTCCATTTTACTACAAATCTTTCAAAAGTTACACAATTAACTGAAGCAATTTGTAAGGAAATAATTATCAGAAAAAACTACTTAGATAAAAATAGTACAATCAATTCCATCTATTTTGGTGGAGGAACCCCTTCCCTTCTTACAGCTAAACAGCTTCACCAAATTTTAGAGATTATCCATAATAATTTCAAAGTTTCAAAAAATGCAGAAATTACGCTTGAAGCCAACCCTGATGACTTAAACACAAAAAAGCTGAAGGATTTAAAGCTTGAAGGAATCAATAGATTGAGTATCGGTATACAGTCTTTTCAAGATGAAAGACTACAGTGGATGAACCGTTCACATAATGCTTTTGAGGCAATTAATGTAGTTAACAATGCAAGAAAAGCAGGTTTTGAACAACTGAGCATAGATTTAATTTATGGCTTACCTGACCAAAACCACCAAGCATTTTTATACGACTTAGAAAAAGCCATTTCCTTAGATACAGCACATATTTCTGCTTATTGCCTTACCATTGAACCCAGAACTGTTTTTGGACACAGAAAAAGGAAAGGAGAACTTAAAGAACTAGATGAAGATATAGCAGCTGAACAATTCGAAATGTTGGTAGAAAAGCTTGAGGAAAGTGGATATGAACAATATGAAATCTCAAACTTTGCCCAAGCTGGTAAATATGCTGTCCACAATACGGCTTATTGGCAACATGTTCCCTATCTAGGCATTGGCCCTTCGGCACATTCTTTTAACCGAAATAGCAGGCAGTTTAATGTTGCCAATAATCATAAATACCTACACGCCATTACAGAAGAAAAACCATTATTTGAAATTGAACATCTAACTGTTGAGCAGCAAATCAATGAATACATTATGACAAGTTTGCGAACCAAGTGGGGTTACGATGGAGAAAAGATTTTGAGTCAGTATGGTTTCGATATTTTTAAAGAAAAGGCAAATCTTATCGATCAACTATCAATCCATGAACTTATTAAAATAGAGGCTCATATGATCTTTCTTACAAAAAAAGGCAGATTACAAGCCGACTGGGTAGCGGGTGAATTATTTATTTGAGATGGAATTTTGATTAACTTATATAAGGTTTGCTATTCTATAAATACCTGTATTCTTTCAACTTTCGAAAAAGACATTTACCAGCAACAACAAATTCAATCAATGATAAAAAAAATTAACATACCAGGGCTTCATAATTCGGATGAAAACCATTGGCAAACTTATTTTGAAAAAATTAAGCCAGCAGAGTATATAAGAATTCAACAGAAAAACTGGGATAAACCAGACTGCGAAACCTGGATTGAAAAGATTGAAGAAGAACTTTCAGCCTTTAATTATTCTGATTTAATACTAATCGGGCATTCTATTGGATGCATGGCAATAGTTAAATGGCATGAAAAATTTAAACACAAAATAAAAGGGGCATTACTCGTTGCTCCCAGTGATGCTGAACATAAGAACTATCCTTCTTATATTACTGGTTTTACTCCAATACCAATGGCTCCATTACCATTTCCATCAATTGTTGTGGGCAGTACAAATGACCATGTTACCGATATTGCAAGAACTAAGGAATTTGCGAATAAATGGGGCAGTAAATTGATAATTTTACAAGATGCTGGGCATATAGAACCCAAAAGTGGTTATGGTAACTGGCCTTTAGGACTTGAGTTAATAAATAAACTAGAATCTAAAAATCTTAATAATTTATAAAGGGCAAAATCCTAACGATCATTACCTTGCGGTTTTATTCTAAATACTAATAATAGAATATAGCTAAAAATAGAAAGGTTAAGCCCATAGCAATAATCGCTTGAATTAGAAAAGAACGCTTACCTTCACTCGCTTTTCGTTTAAATGACCCAGAAATTCTTTCTTTCATCAACTCCATATTTTTAGCATTTTCTACAGAATCTTTCCCGTATAATAGCCTTCTAGCAGATTGCTCTTTTAATTTTACTTCTTCTTTGATTGGATCATAGTAACGCGGCTCAAAAGTAAATCTCTTATATTTAGGCAGCCTGGTTAAAGTTGGTAATTTCATTATTGATGAATAAGAATTGAAAAATTATAGGTAATACAAAAGTAGCAAAGTTATCACTACTAATTTTATCGAATTTTATTTTGATTAACCTACCGTTGCATACATAGGTTTCATTTAGCGATGTTTAGTGAATTAAGTTAAAAAAATTCCAGCACTATTGAAGAGAAAAAATAACTTCTTTTACAATTAGAAATGTACAAATCAGAAATTATTGTTCAACTAAAAATATAATCAGAAAAAATCTAATTATTACCCACAATAGCTGAAACAAATCACACGTCTACCGTTTATAACATTATAAGTGATAGTGTAGCTAATAATACTTGAATTAAAAGATAATTTGAATAGTTAATATACTATCTTCAAGTTTTAAAACGACTTTTAATACTATAAAACTAACGAGCTAAATCATCTTACACTTATTGGAATAACGGACATCAATAGTGTTATTTTTTTTGTAAAACCAGCTAACCTTAATTTTTTTAGCATGTTCTTTAAACACCCCGTCCATTTAATGAAAATACTCTTATTAGTAACAACTTTTTTGTTACCAATTTTAACTTTTGCCTTAAATAATTTTCCTGAACCTCCATTTAGAGGAGAAGCTAAAAATAATAACTTAGATACATCCGAAAAAAGACAGCAAGCTTGGGCAGACTCGGTATATCTAACTTTATCAGATAAAGAGAAGCTGGGGCAGCTTTTTATGATAACCACTTATTCTAACCTATCTGAAAAACATAATTTAGGTATAGAAAAAATGATTAAAGACTATGCTATTGGTGGATTAATTTTCATGCAGGGTGGACCAGTGAGACAAGTCAAATTAGTCAATCGTTATCAGCAACTTAGCAAGATTCCTCTTATCATTGGTATGGACTCAGAGTTCGGTCTAGCAATGCGACTAGATAGTACCATCATGTTTCCAAAAGCCATTACATTGGGTGCTATAAAAAATGAAAAAATGGTTTATGAGATGGGTGCAGAATTGGCCAGGCAACTTAGGCGAGTGGGCGCTCATATCAACTTTGCACCAGTATCAGATGTAAATACTGATCCAGCCAACCCAGTTATAGGTTTTAGATCATTTGGAGAAGAGAAGGACAATGTAACAAAAAAGGCCATTGCCTATATGAAAGGTTTGCAAGATTACGGGGTAATTGCAACTGCCAAACATTTCCCTGGCCATGGAGATACCAATGCCGATTCGCATTATACACTTCCAGTTATCAAACATAACAAAGAAAGAATTTTTGATACGGAGCTATTTCCTTTTAGAAAAATGATTGCCGACTCGGTAATGAGTGTAATGGTAGCCCATTTACAAGTGCCATCCTTAGATGATACACCTAATCTACCCACTTCGCTTTCAAAAAAAGTAATTCAAGATTTATTGATAGATAGCTTAGGTTTTAATGGTCTGGTTTTTACTGATGCACTTAATATGCAAGGAGTAGCCAAATATTATAAACCTGGTGAAATTGCAGTAAAAGCGTTGCAAGCCGGTAATGATATCTTACTTTCCCCAGAAGATATTCCTGCTTGTGTTTCCGCACTAGAAAAGGCATTGGAAGAAGGCGAGCTTACCCAAGAACAAATTTCTTATAAAGTAAAAAAAATACTCAAGGCTAAATATTTTCTTGGTCTTTCAACTTTTAAACCTTTACCAGAAAATAATTTAATTCAAGACTTAAATACTTCTAAGGCACTGGCTATTAAACAATTACTTTATGAGTTGGCCTTCACCACAGTAAAGAATAAAGATAATTTCATACCCATCAATAAGATTGATAGTGTTTCTTTTGCAGCCCTAAGTATTGGTGGTGAAGCAAATAATGCTTTTCAGCGATACTTAAAAAAATATGTACCTGCCGAAACTTTCCACATCGAGAAGAATAATGCAAGTAGTACGCAACTAGAAAAATTTCAAACTATTCTAAAATCAAAAGATGTTGTTTTTATTGGGCTTCACGGTATGAATAACCGTCGATCACGCCAATATGGACTTACCAATAACATCATTAGTTTTATAAAAAAACTACAATCTAATACGAAGGTAATACCTGTAGTATTTGGCAATCCTTATAGTCTTCAATATCTACAAGAAAGTGATTATTTGGTTTGTGGCTATGAAGATGATTCATTGGCACAAATAGCAGCTACACAAGTATTATTTGGTGCTGTAAATGCCTCGGGAAAGTTACCGATTACAGCATCAAGCGCCCTACCTGTTGGTACAGGAATGGAACTAGCTACATTGGGTAGACTTGGCTATGGCTTCCCTGAAATGGTAGGCATGGAAGGTTTTGATTTATACCAAATCGATAAAATTGCTGATGCAGCCATTAAGATGGAAGCTACACCTGGTTGCCAAGTATTAGTCGCTAAGAATGGTAGAATTGTCTATCAGAAATCTTTTGGCAACTATACTTACAGCAAAAAGGATATAGTTACCAATGAGTCTATTTACGATATCGCTTCTCTATCTAAGGTTTTGGGTACTTTACAAGCAGTAATGTCATTGGAACAACAAGGCAAATTAGACCTTAACCAAAAAGCTTCTTTTTATCTGTCAGAACTCGTAGGCACAAATAAAGAAGATATGGTCATTAAAGATATTCTATCTCATCAAGCTGGTTTAAAATCATTTTACCCTTTTTGGGAGTATGTAATGGAGGAAAACCAGCATAGAAAAGAATATCTTTCCTATGAGAAAAAAGAGGGCTATTCTGTACAGATAAGTCCAGACTTGTATGCTATAGACCACATTAGTGATTCTTTGTGGCAATGGGTAATAGATACTGATTTATCTAGATATACCAGATATTACAGTAAGCCCCGCTACCGTTACAGCGATTTGGGTTTTATGATGATGAGAAAGTTAGTAGAAAAGATTAGCGGTCAGCCTTTAGAAAACTTTCTTGAACAAAATTTTTACGCTCCACTTGGTCTCAATTACCTTACTTATCGTCCTATTACAAAGCATGATAAGAAACAGTTGGTACCTACAGAAATGGATATTTACTTGCGTAAAGGATTGATCCATGGTTATGTACACGACCCTGCCGCTGCATTAGCTGGCGGTGTAGATGGACATGCAGGACTATTTAGTAATGCTTATGATGTAGCAGTTTTATTACAGATGAATTTACAAGAAGGTTTTTATGGTGGTAAATGGTTTTTGGAACCAGAAACTATGGATAAATTCAATGATCGCTACTTTGATAATAATAGACGCGGACTAGGTTGGGATAAACCTCCTTTAAAAAATGTAAAATCCACTTCTTCAGAATGGAGCTCAGATAATGCTTTTGGCCATACTGGTTTTACTGGTACGTGTGGCTGGGTGGATCCAAACCACGAACTAGTTTATGTATTTCTCTCAAACCGTATCCATCCTTTTGTTGGGAACCAAAAGCTTATTAGAGAAAATATTCGAACAAATATTCAAGACATTATATACCAAAGTATAAAAGGCATCGCCAATAAAAATATACGAACTGAAGATGCTGGGAAATGATTTCTATTCATTTTCTAGCATTTCAAGTAATTCCTGAACTTTCAATAATAAACCGTTTTCTTCGCCAAAAACAATGGGAGCATTTGCAAGAATAGCAATTGTGGTTTCTGTTTTAGGATGTATAAATATAATCGAACCAGAAGAAGGCAACTCACCAGTATGGTAATAAATTTCTTGGCCCAATTTATCTTTTGTTAGATACCAACCCAATCCATAATTGGTGGCAATATTGTTATCGGTAAATTGAGTGGTAAAAAGGCTTTCTTTTAAATCCTTTCTCAATAACTTATTTTCTGATATTAATGCTGAAGCAAATTTTACTAAATCTTCTGAAGTAGAAAGTAAACCCCCAGTAGAATAAGAATAACTTAAGTTGTAGGGAATAGCTTCTTCTCCAGATAGGTAATAAAACTTACTTTTATTTATCATAACACTATCACTTATATCTCCATAAGTGCTTAGCATATTAAGAGGTTTCCAAAAATTGGAATTCAAATAATCTAAATAAGATTTCCCTGAAACATTTTCAATTACAGCGCCCAGTAGCATATACCCATAAGATGAATAACGAAACTTGGTGCCAGGTTTTACAGCTAAAGGTGCTTCTTTAAATAATGAAGTAGCAGCTGTTAAAGTAGGGTAATGTTTCTGAATAAAAATCTCATCCCAGCTTTTCCCATTATAATTTTTAATACCACCTAAATGACCTGCAAGCTGCCTTACAGTAATAGGATATTCTTTCTTTGGAAAACTCGGCACATAGGTCTGTACTGCTGCATCTAGGTCAATTAAATTATCTTCACTTAGTTTCAATAAGGCTGCAGAAGTCATAGTCTTTGAAACACTGGCTATTCTCAATTGTGTCTGTGGTGTCATTACATTTTTTGGAGTAAGACTAGCATAGCCATATCCTTTTGAAAATATCAGTTTATCGGCTTTATTTACAGCTATTTGAAAGCCTGGAAATGCTTGGTTTTCCCTAAACTTTTCAGCCCAATTATTTATCTGACAACTTAAATCCTTTTCACCACACGGTTTTATATTTATTTTTTCTGAATCATCAGGTAGATAATTACTCATTTCAATTTTAGCAGAAAGAACCCCAGTAGATTTTTTCCACGCTCCAAAACTGTTGGTACGATAATAACATTGATATTTTTCTAATGAAGATTTAGAATTGGTTGTGCCAAAAATAGTTCCCGCTAACACCACACTAATTTTTGGTGAAGAAGCAATTCTTTCACCATCAACAATCACTGTATCATAAGAAACCCTGTCGGGATATTTCTCAAAATACTCATTATATCTATCAGCAATTAACTGCCTATCTCTTTGTTCTAATATCCACTCAAACATGATGTAGAATGATGGATTTTCTATGCGATAGCTTTTAGGCAGTTCCATAGCCAACCATCCTTTTGTAATGGTTGAAGTTGTAATGATTTGCTCCTGAATAATATCTTTTCCAGGAATATTTCCATTCAGGCTATCTACTTCTAGAAATCTTAAACGAATCTTGAATGTGGGGAATTTGTTTTTAGCAATGTATAAGGATACGTTCTTAATGTAGGTTAAATCAGGATAATTCTTTTTATCAATGAGTAAAGCCATAGCACTTCCAGCAGTAGCTGTATCCATATATAATTGACCCGATAACAACAAACTCTTTCCATTACCTAACTTAACTTTTTCTTTCTTTACTCTCTTGGCTGATATACTCACTGTATTCAGTTCAATTATATTCTCATCTAATACAATATTCAAGTATTCGCTTTTTCGTAATTTTTGTATGCTCACTTTCTTTTTAGTGAAACCTATTGAAGAAAAAATGAGGCTTTGTTCTTTATATTTTTCTGGAATTGTAATCGAAAAAGTACCATCCGAATTAGACAAGGTGCCAACCTCTGTATTTAAAATACCAATGTTGGCATAGGCAATAGGTTGGTCGTTCCTAAAGTTGGTTATTTTGCCGGAAACATTTATTTGGCATATTCCAGAATTATGAATGAAAAAAGTAAGAAAGAGGCTGTAAAAGATGTATTTCATGACTAGTATTCATACTTATCAAGTCAAAATAAGACTTCAGATAAGTAATTTTTGTAGTTTCTACTAGCTAAATGCTTTGGAAATAAAAAAAGACGTCTTTATAAGCATGTAAATACTCATGGCACCCAAAAATCAAAAACTATATCATTCATACATTTGAAATGACCTTTGGGGCATTTTTTAAATCCAATTTTAGAACAAGGCCTACATTTTAGTTTATTGTTCTCATAAATTACAAATTCCGTACGGTAAGGATACATACCAAAATGCGGACTCGTATTCCCCCAAATTGAATAAATTCTCTTTTGAAAAGCAGCGGCAATATGCATCAAGCCTGTATCATGACTAAAAACTACTTTAGCATTTTTAATGATAGAAGCAGATTGGTTGATATTAAACTTCCCACATGCATTAAAGATTATAGTGCGTTTCCCCAATTCGTCTAAGCCTTTTTCAAAAGATTCATTTTCTAACTTTTTTTCAAAAAATTTGGCAATCTCTTCACCAACTTCTGCATCTTCTTTTCCACCTAAAAGAATCACTGGTTTATTGATTCGATCACACACTTCTATCATGCGTTTTACTGGCAGCTTCTTAGTAGTAAATTGCCCACCAATAGCAAATGCCACATAACTTTTACGATGTGTTTCAGGTAACCACTCATTTTCAACTTCATCTTTATCGGGTATGAAATAATCTAACCCAAATCCATCCATCTCCACCCCCAAAGGTTTTATGGTATCCATGTAACGGTCTACTATATGCCTATTTGGTAATTGGTTAATTTTAAAATTTACATATAGCCACTTCTGCCTATTTAACTTATCGAAAGAATGAGATTTTATACCTAAGCGGGTTTTGATTATGAGCGTACGTAAATTATGGTGTAAGTCGATAATATAATCATAATTTTCCTCTCTGAGCGCTCTTACTAGCTCATTTAAGCTATTGCCTAAAGTATGTATTTTATCGATATAAGGATTCGCTTCTAAAATACTTTTATAGCTTTCTTTGGTAGCATAATGGATTTCTACCTCTTTTAATTGGGCCTTTAAATTTCTAATAACTGGGGTAGTTAGTACAATATCACCGATAGATGAAAAACGGAGAATTAAAATTTTAAGTGGTGATTGATTCATTCCTTCTAGTTAAAAATTGGTTTCATCTCAATTGTAAAAAATAAGTCTTCTAATATCCTTTCATTCAACAATTGAAGTATTTGTTAGTAAGACAAACTATTGCTAAAAGCGATTACAAACATTAAATTTATTAATGCTGATAATCGTTATGGGATTTTTATCAATAAAAGTAGTTGTTATAATGTATTGTCTTCTGAAAAGCTATAAAACAAATGTATCAACAAAATAAATATTTGTTCTTTTTTATACTTCTTTTCGCATTTTGCTATGGCAATTATGTAAAAGCTCAAGATACTTCGGCCAATACCCAAGTAAACTCAACCCGCAAAGAAGCCAACTACTTATATAAAGCGGGGCAAAAAATGATGGACAAGGGTTTGTTTGAAAAAGCAGAAACGCTTTTGGGTCGTTCTATTGAGCTACAACCAAATAATTTAGAAGTCTGGAATTTGAGGGCAATTTGTAGGGAAAGATTAGGCAAACAAGACGCTGCCATTCGTGACTATAATCAAATCCTAAAAATGGAGCCTAACCGTTTCGATGCCTTATTCAGTAGATCCATACTTTTTTACGAAACTAATCGCTACCCCCTCGCAATTGAGGGTTTTGATCAATTATTGACCATGCCCAAGGGTGAAACCAAAGCGGTTTATTTTAAAGGTACTAGCTATAAATCTACAGGAGAGACCGATATGAGTGGAATAGTTTCTCTTAATACAGAACATGGCGAATTATATCACTATCGTGGATTGGCCAAATGGCAACTTAATTTCTTAAATGGTGCATTAGATGATTTCGATCATGCAATAGAGGCAAATAACCAGCAAGCCGATTATTTTGTAAATCGCGGTTTAATTTACCTTGATAAAAAAGATACGACAAAAGCCATTAATGATTTGCAAAAAGCTTTAGAAATAGACCCCGAAAACAGCTTGGCTTTATATAATTTATCCATTGCAGGAAGAAACCATCAATCTGCTTTAGAAGCCTTAGATAAAGTCGTTAAATTGGAAGATGGATTTCCTTCTGCTTATGCAAATCGTGCCTTTGCTAGGTTAGAGAGTGGCAATTACAAGGCAGCTATTGCCGATTATGATACCGCTATTATGCTAGATAATACCCAAGCTGAGTTTTACTCTAATAGAGGTATCGCTCAAAAAAAAGCGAGACGCTATGAACAAGCCATTTATGATTTCACTCAGGCAATTACCTTAGATATAGCATGGGCAAAAAATTATGCTTTAAGAGGCGAAACGTATTTCAAATTAAAAGAGTACAAAGATGCTATCGAAGATTTTTCTGGGGCTTTAGCTTACGAGCCTAATAATGGAAATTATTACTTTAATAGGGCACTTGCCTACAGACGTATAGGAGAAACTGACAAATGCTGTAGAGACTTACAAACCGCAGCAAGCTTAGGAGTATCTTCTGCAACAAGGGCTTTGGCTGCCTATTGTGAAAAATAAGGTTTAATCTAAATAAAACTTTTTGACCCTTATTAAAGTAGCTACGTCTTCTGGTACGATGTATTTGATAGACTCTCCTGCTTTAATGGCTTCTCTAATAAAAGTGGCAGAAATATCAATTTGTGGTGCTTCTACCATTACCACACTTTTGTGTTGTAGCAATTCACTTTTTTCAGAACCTCGCCTTGGATAAACCAATAATCCATAGTTTTCTAGTATTGCCTTACTATTCTTCCATTTATGGAAATTACTGAGATTATCTTCTCCAATAATTAACTTAAATGAATGTTGCGGATATTTATCTGTAAGCCAAGCTAATGTATCTGCTGTGTAACTTGGTTTAGGCATCTGAAATTCAATATCACTTACATTAAATTTGTCATTGTCTGCAATTGCTCTGCGCACCATATCAAAGCGGTCAAATTCATGCAATAGGTTCTTTTGCTTCTTTAATGGGTTTTGTGGCGATACAACGAACCATATTTTATCCATTTTTGCCCGTTCGGCAATGGTATTGGCCAAAATAAGATGCCCAATGTGAACCGGGTTAAAAGAACCAAAAAAAAGACCTATTTTCATGCTATACTTTTTACAAGAATGTGAATTACAGCCCCTGCTAACCTCTGATATATATCAAAGATTGATCAAGTTTCGTAAAACAATAATAACAATACATGATGTGAAGTATTGAAATTGGTGTAATGAATAAAAATAATTACTTTGAATTAACTTTTTACCAGTTTAGAAAATTTAAAGCAAAGTGTTTAATTGAAGTATTTCTTTCAATTAGAATAAAACCTGTATATTGAGACAGAAAACGAAATATGGTTAAAGTTTTTTTAGGTGGAGTCGGTGAAGAATCAAATTGGAGAGATGCCATTATACCCCGACTCAATATAACGTATGTAAACCCTGTAGTTTCGAATGAAACCAAGGAAAGCTGCGATTTTTTACTCTATGTCATTACCCCAAGAATGCAAGGTTTTAGCCTCATTCCTGAATTGATAGATGCTTCTAACAAGAAGTCGAACAAGACACTTTTTTGTGCCATATTTGAAGAAAATGAAGATATGTTTACCCCTCATCAAAAAAAGTCTTTAGATGCGATTGGTAAAATGATTGAAAATAATGGGGGTAGATGGCTCAAATCACTTGATGAAGTGATTAGTTTTTTGAATAGTTATTCATGAAAGTATTTTTAGGTGGAACGGTCAATAAATCAAAATGGAGAGACAAACTCATTCCTCAACTAGATATAGAATATTTTAACCCAGTTGTAGAAGAATGGAATGATGAGGCCTACCAAAGAGAATTATATGAAAGACAACATTGCGATTTTTGTCTCTATGTAATTACTCCTAAAATGACTGGTTACTATGCTTTGGCAGAAGTTACCGACGATTCATTTAAAAGACCTGACCGTACACTTTATTGCTATCTAAAACAAGATGAAAACGATTCCTTCAATGAAGCCGAATTAAAAGCACTTGATTTACTAGGTGAGCAAGTAAAAGAGAACGGTGGTAATTGGCTACACTCACTAGATGAAATTGCTAAGTTTCTAAATTCTGGAAAAGCTTTACATATTGTCCGTAAAGATGAAAAACAGGAATTTGATGATGTATTTATTTCTTACGGAAGAAGACATAGTAAATCTTTCGCCACCAAATTACACGATACTTTAATAAGTGAACATTATGCGGTTTGGTTCGACCAAAACGACATACCACTAGGGGTAGATTTTCAAGAACAAATTAATGAAGGGATTTCGCGAGCACATAACTTTGTTTTCATTATCTCTCCTCATGCAATTCGTTCAGAATATTGTCTGAAAGAAATAGAGCTTGCTGTTAAACTCAATAAACGCATTATTCCACTTTTACATGTCGAACCAGTTGATGAGTTAGACAATATTCACCCCGCCATAGCGAAAATAAACTGGATATACATTAGAGAAGAAGCTGACGAAAATAAAGAATTATTTGAGTGGAAACAGATAGACGATTTTGCCGTATCATTTCAGGGCTTATTACAATCTATTGGCAACCATGCTAGCTATGTAGAAATGCATACAAATTTGCTGGTAAGGGCTTTACAGTGGGAGAAAAACCAAAGGGCTGGCCAGTTTTTATTGGTCGGTAAAGATAGGCAAGAAGCAGAAAAATGGCTTACCAAAAAATTCTTAAAAGGGCAACCACCGTGCATACCAACTGATTTACATTGTGAGTTTATTTGTGAGTCTAAGAAAAATGGTGAAAACCTCATGACAGAGGCTTTTATAGCCTATGCAGTAGAAAATAAAGCTTTTAGGGACCATATTAATAAATGGCTTGCTAGGTATGGCATTACTACTTGGGTGCATACCAAAGACATTAAAACAGGGCAAAACTATGAACAGGCCATAAAAGATGGTGTTGCACAAGCAGATAACTTCATTCTTTTCTTAAGCAAAGAATCCTTAAAATCTGATTATTGTATTAAAGAATTGGAGATTGCCCTTAACTTCAATAAACGAATTATCCCGATACTTACTGAACCCTTAACAGAAGATGATATACCTGCTTCTATCAGATTATTACAATATGTAGACTTCTCTGAAGAAGCCGCCATAGCAGATACACCTGAGAGATATGAAGAAACTGAAATATTCTTAGAAAAGATTTCCCGACTCATTTCCGAAATCCAAAAAGAGAAAAGTTATTATCAGAAACATAAAAAATACTTGGCACAAGCCATAAAATGGGATGAGCAATCGCGTAATGAAAGTTTACTCTTAAGAGGCTACAACTTGCAAGATGCAGAAGCTTGGCTAGAAATAGGCAAAACCAGAGAGGTTCACCAACCAACGCCACTTCACGAAACATACATTACAGCCAGTGGGACTAAAAGACTACAGTTATCGAATGAAGTTTTTATTTCTTATTCTCGAGCCGATAGCGATTTTGCTCGAAAACTAAATGACGCATTACAACTGCAAGGAAAGACCACTTGGTTCGATCAGGAGAGTATTGCTTCTGGTGTAGACTTTCAGGAAGAAATCTATAGAGGTATAGAATCTTCTGATAATTTTCTATTTGTTATTTCACCAGAAGCCATTAAATCACCATACTGCGCCGACGAAGTTGAATACGCCGCAAACCTGAATAAGCGATTTATTACAATTATGCATCGCAAGACAGAGTATTTACACCCTACTCTTGCCGCTGTACAATGGATAGATTTTGAAAAAAATGAATTCGCTGAATCATTCAATGACCTTATTAGCGTAGTTGATCTAGATCGGGAATATGTGCAACAGCATACCAAGTGGTCTCAAAGAGCCCTCACTTGGGACGATCAAAGTCAAAATCAAGGCTTATTGCTTACGGGTCTTGAACTTGAAACGGCGTCTAAGTGGCTTAAAGTTGCTCAAAAAGAAACCAAAAAACCAATACCTACTTCCTTACTCATTAAGTTCATCCATTTAAGTGAAACAGCCACTCGAAAAGAAAATCAACGAAAACTGATTTTGACAGGAATGGTAGCGATAATGGCAGGTCTTTTTATGATTTCTGGTGCGTTGGCGTTTTTTGCATTTCAAGAAAAGAAAATAGCAGACCATGAAAGAATAGTAGCTGATAGCTTAAGAATCAATGCTCAAAATGATAAAATTCTAGCTGATAGTTTAAGGAATGTTGCAGTAATAGAAAAACACGCTGCCGACAGTTTGAAAAACATTGCATTAGTTGAAAAGCATGCTGCTGATAGTTTAAGGATTTTAGCAGAAGATAAGAGCATTGCATTACAAATTGCATTAAAAGAAGCAGAGCAAGCCAAATATGCAGCTTTTGAAGCACAGCAGCGTGCTAACCAAAGAGCAGATGAAGCAAGAGCCAATGAAGATCGAGCAAATAGACTTGCGACACTTGCAGAACAAAGGTTAGCCGAAGCCGAAGCCGCAAGACAAGATGCAGTAAAGGCACTTGCCCAATATGAAGAGCAAAAAATTATTGCAGAAGAAGCACAAGTAGCATATGCTGAACAAAAAGCAACCGTAGATAAAATGACGATGTTGTTGGCCGCTTCTCAATTGGCAACTGTTTCCAAAAATGAGTTTAACAACGGTAGGATTACAAAAGCTAAAGTACTCGCATTGCATGCTTATTTTCTAAATAAGGAACACGCTGTTGCCACTAGAAATGTATCGAGTATGGATGAGAGGGATGGTAATTCCCCCAAAGATACCATGCAAACAGTCAATAGTCGAATCAATGAAAGTACTGGAAATATACCTGCAATTTTTGAAGCCCTTACAAATTCTTATTTCTATAATAAACAAGATGCAAAAATTGGCAGTAAATCACCCATAACCACTTTTGATGTTACCAATGAATCCAATACTGTAAGACAAGTACAAGTAAACCCTCAACGTATAATTGCTGTGGGAGATGAGAGTGGTCAGGTGTTTATTTATCGAAGTAAAGACGATAAAATCAATGAACTGATCAATAGTTTCAATCTAAGATCTAAAATCAATTGCATCCAATTTAATGAGCAATCAGATGCATTACTGATAGGTACACAAGGTGGAGAGGTATATCTTTTAAGAGATTTTACTCAAAGAAAAAGCAGTGTAACGCTGTTAAGGAGTCAAACAGGTAACCCAATAATCAGTGTAAAATTTTTATCACTTGCTGGATCAGATCAACTATATTGTCTCTCTGCTAATGAAAATAAGTTAACACTTTGGTCAATTAGTGATTTTAAAGGGAAAGAAGTTTTAGATAATATTTTTGAGACAAAAGCTATTGATATTAGGTCTGTAGCTGTTTCTGTACCAGTTGATAATAACACATTAATTGCTGTAGCAAGTGGAGAACTCACAAATATCTATAAAGTTATCAATTCTAAGAGAGGTGTTCCACAATTACAACAGAATTTAAGTATTAAAACAAACTATAATATCAGGAAAATTTCAACAACTATTGTCTCAGCTTTAGCATTTTCAAAAGATGGTAAAAAATTGGCAACAGCCTATGCAAATGGTAATATTGAAACATGGGAAACAAAGCAGTTTAGCCAATTAAATTCTTATTTCGGACATACAGGTGCAGTCCATACACTTACCTTCAGCCATGATGGGGAGAGGCTAGTTTCTGGTGGCGATGACCAAACTTTAAGAATTTGGGACAAGCTTGCCATTGAAGAACCACTAATTTTAAGAAATGAAAGCAGTGTTTATGCGATTGGTGGTATAAATAATCTAAATGAGGTTATCAGTTTGAGAGAGAACTATTTCCTCAGGTTTTGGCCAACTCAAATTAATCGATTGGTAAAAGAACTTTGTGATAATACCCCAAGTTCTGAGCTACTACCCTTACAAGAAGTTTACGAATATGCTGGTACATCCTTTACTTATAGAGAAAAGAATTGTGTGAATAGGTAGAAGTAAAGTTAGATACTAAGATTAACCCATAAAGCTTTAATACTAATTCCTAGCTTTTTTCTCTAACTCTGTCCATGCTAAGGCACTGGATCCTAATATTGCCGTATTGCTTCCTTTCAAATTAGAAAACATCAATTTCACTTTATCTCTAAAAATATTGAGGCAATAATGATTCATATATTTTTTTGTGGGCTCTAATAACAAATCGCCAGCATTTGCCAATCCACCAAATAAAATAATGGCCTCAGGACTTAAATGTGCAATGGAATCGGCCAGTTTTAAACCTAATATTTTAGCTGTGTAATCAAAAGCTTCCAGGGCAATCTTATCTCCTCGTTTTGCAGCTTCTGTAATATGTTTTGCTTCTAATTGATTATAGGTCATATCTCGCAGCTCACTAGGATAAATCCTTTTCGCTAATAATTCGAATATAGTTCTTTTTATTCCTGTAGCTGAAACATAGGCTTCTAGCGAACCTTTTTGTCCAGTTGGTAAATCTCTCCCTTGGTCTGGAAAAACAGTTGTGTGCCCTAGTTCACCAGCAAAACCATCATGACCATACACCAACTCTCCATTTACTACAATGCCACTTCCTAAACCTGTACCAAGTGTAATTACAATAAAATTTTTCATGCCCTTTGCCACGCCAAATTGCATTTCGCCCAAAGCAGCGGCATTAGCATCGTTAGTGAGTGTGGTGGGCAACTTTAACCTTGCTTCCATCTCCTTTACTACTGGTACTTTATCACCCCATTTCAAATTAGGCGCTTCTTCAATAAGCCCTGTATAATAATTACCGTTTGGAGCACCAATCCCAATGCCTTTTATTTCAATTTCATGATCGATGGCAGCCTTTAGTTTTTCTACAGAAGCAACTATTTTGATGAGAAAATTTTCAAAAGGTTCTTCTGCTCCAGTAGGAATGGATAGTTCTGATAAACAATAGCCCAGTTTATTTACTAGTCCTAATTTTGTATTGGTCCCTCCAATATCGATTCCCAGCGTAACGTCTTTGTTAATCATAAAGCTTAGTAATAATTCTCAGTCTGTTATTCAGCATCAAAAATAAAAAATTATAATTCTCCTAGTTGTATTTGGATATGAATCTTTGATTTACTTTTCAAGTATATTTAATTAAAAGTAAAATATACAATTATTGAGGTTGTCTAAAATAAAAAACCTTACGTCTGCAAATGATAGATTTCATCTAAATAAAGGAAAAATCATGTTTTGTCCCTATCAAGCCATTTTTCTGTTTTTGGAGAAGTATAATTAACCAGCTTATCAATCAAACCTTCAGGACTCTCATCTTCCACAATAATTTGCCTATTTTCTTTACTTAAAAATCTTTGTGATACCATGTGATCCATAAACTGAATGAATGGAGTGAAGTAGGTCAGGGTGTTTAATATTCCTACTGGTTTATTATGCAAGCCTAACTGAGACCATGTTACAATCTCACATAATTCATCCATAGTACCCATACCACCAGGCAATGCCACAAATGCATCGGAAATATCAGCCATTTTTTGTTTCCTTTCATGCATACTTTTTACTTCTATTTGCCGAGTTAAGCCTTTATGTCCAATTTCTTTTGCAACTAGAAAGTCGGGGATTACACCTGTAACTTCTCCTCCTGCCTCTAAACAAGCATCTGCTACAAATCCCATTATACCTGTACTACCACCTCCATAAACCAACTCATAGTTTTCGGCTGCTAGCAACTTTCCAAATTCAAAAGCAGCCTCTTTATACTTGACATTTACACCAGGGCTAGACCCACAGAAAACACATATTTTTTTCATATTGAAATTTTAGATTCAGAGCATGAATATACTATTTAAAGGTCGAAACCTTCTTTAATTTCTGATTACTATTTTGAGAAAACAAACCACCAGCAATAAAAAAACCGGTTAGTAAAACCGGTTAGTAATTTTGATGGACTTTTAATTATAAACCAAATACATCTTTCACTTTATCTACATAATCTAGCTTTTCCCAAGTGAAAAATTCTAGAGATTTGACCTCTTTGCTTCTTATTTCCTTTTTCACATTTTCATCTTCCTCTACAGTAACCAACAACATCTCAACTTCTTTTTTGTAGCTTTCTCTTCCCATATGCCCATAAGCAGCCGTATCTGAAAAAACTGGATTCTTCAATTTAAGCCTGTCTACCAAAGCTTTAGGACGCATATCAAAAATAGTCGATACCTTCTCTGCAATTTCTATATCACTTAAATTCACTTTTGAAGTACCGTAAGTATTCACGTTAAGTGATACTGGTTTTGATACACCAATTGCATAGGCCACTTGTACTAATATTTCATCGGCTAAACCAGCTGCCACTAGATTTTTCGCAATATGTCTAGAAGCATAAGCGGCACTTCTATCAACTTTAGAGGGGTCTTTACCAGAGAAAGCACCTCCACCATGCGCTCCTTTACCACCATAAGTATCTACAATAATTTTTCTACCTGTCAATCCTGCATCACCATGAGGTCCACCAATCACAAATTTTCCTGTTGGATTAATATGGTAAATTGTTTCATCATCTAACAACTCAGCAGGTATTACTCTTGGGATTAGAATGTTGCGAATATCATCATTGATTTTTCTTAGCATTGCCTCTTCCTCATCAAATGCATCGTGTTGTGTAGATAACACAACGGTATGCACCCTTAATGGCTGGTTTTCATCATTGTATTCTATGGTTACCTGTGCTTTACTGTCAGGTCTTAAATAAGGGATTAAATGGCTTTCATTTTTTCTAATGTGCGCTAGCTCTTTTACCATTCTATGAGAAAAAGCCAAAGCCATTGGCATAAGTTCAGGTGTTTCATTCGTCGCGTAACCAAACATCATTCCTTGGTCTCCTGCCCCTTGTTCTTTATCTACTCCCTCACCTTCATTTACTCCTTGGGCAATATCTGGTGATTGACTATGCAATGCCACCATAATGCCACAAGATTCTGCATCGAACATGTAATTATCGCTATTGTAGCCTATTTTTTTAATGGTCTCCCTCACAATATCTGGAATTTCCACATAAGCTTTGGTAGTGATTTCTCCCGAAACTACTACCAATCCTGTAGTAACCATAGTCTCGCAAGCTACCCTAGATTCAGGATCTTGCGCCAACATTGCATCTAAAATTGCATCTGAAATTTGATCGGCTACCTTATCGGGGTGTCCTTCTGAAACTGACTCTGATGTAAATAAATAAGCCATTATTAAATAAAAAAATTGGGTTTAAAAAATTATCTGAATCGAATAAAGTTTGAGAGATTCATCTTCAACTCTTTTAACTCTTTCAGTGTTTTAGAAAGAATTAAGATACTTTTATCTTCTGATAGTTCAGCCTCTTCGTTTGAGTATTTCCTAATCTTCGCATCAACTGTTTGAATGATGGTGGTATAGGTCACATTATCATATAATTCTTGCAGTTCTGCATCCATCTTGTTATTCCCAGCTCCATTATTTATTGGAACCATTTCATTGGTAAGATTCTGCAAGTTGAATACTGCTGTCCTTTCAAGCTGTCCTTTTTTATCATAAATATAATACGGATTTTCTTGTACGTTAATATCCTCATTATCAAGTTTACTTAACGCTATGTTGAGCGCATCTATGTCATCGTAAGAAAGTTCAATGCCAAATAAAAACTCTTCTTCGTTTTTAATACCTATAGCATTAGAAATACCATCTATTAAATTTAACTCACTGCTCAAGATTGTGAAGGCACTATCCAATCCATTTAAAGGATTTTCTTCCAGACCCACAGCATTGCCTTCTTTAGTGTTGGCTAAATCCAACATCATCTGGAACATTCTTTTGCTAGTACTAAAATCCATGATCATAGAATAAGTACCTGCTCCATCTTTATTAATGGTTAATTTTTCCCTTATTTCAAAACAAGCAGTTTGTAAAAGCAATAGAATAAATAAAGGTAGGGTTACCCTGTATTTTCTCATATAAAAAAATTAAGCCCTTAGTCAAAAAAAGCCCTGTAAACAAGCCGACAAAGCTAACAAACTAATTTTTATTTTGATGAAAAAGCCTTGATAAGTACAGCTACTACATAGAAAAATACAAAAAGGAAGGCTTTACCCTTCCTTTGAGTTTAAAACAAATCTGTATTAGCCCTACAAATTATTCTTTTTAAGTTCATTTACAGCAAAGTCTGCTGCCCTGGCTGTTAAAGCCATATAGGTTAATGAAGGATTCTGACAACCAGCAGAAGCCATAGCGGCACCATCGGTAACAAAGACATTTGGAACTTCATGTAATTGGTTATTTTTATTGAGCATAGATGTCTTTTTATCTTTACCCATTACACAAGTACCCATTTCATGTATTCCTTGACCCGGATATGAACCAGCGTCATAAGTCCTTACATTCTTCAATCCTGCGGCTTCTAACATTTCAGCACCTGCTTCTTGCATATCTTTCCGCATTATCTTTTCATTCTCTTTAAACTCAGCATCAAACTTCACAGTAGGTTGCCCCCATTTATCAGTCTTTGTTTTATCAAGCGTCATTTTATTCTCGAAGTAAGGCAGTGTTTCGCCAAATCCTGAAAGACCCATTCTCCATGGTCCTGGTTGGGTTAAAGCAGCTTTAAACTGATCCCCAAAACCCATTTCTGCCACACCACGCATCCAATCTGTTCTGCTGCCCCCACCTTGGTAACCAAATCCTCTTATATAGTCTTTTCTCTTTTCTTTAATATTTCTGAACCTAGGTACGTAAATGCCATTTGCTCTTCTACCAGAAAAATATTGGTCTGTAAATCCATCAAACTCACCTGCTGCTCCTGTTCTAAAATGATGATCCATTAAATAATGCCCTAATGTTCCACTTGTATTACCAAGACCTTCTGGAAATACTTCATCTATAGAATTCATCAATATAAAAGTAGAACCTACAGTGGAAGCATTCAGGAAAATAATTTTAGCATAATACTCTTGCATTTCGCCACTCTCCGCATCAATTACTCTAACACCCGTCGCTTTTCCCTTTTCTTTATCATAAATTACTGAATTAACAATGGCATTATGCTGCATCGTCATGTTGCCCGTTTTTGCAGCAGCTGGTAATGTTGAAGACAAACTGCTGAAATAAGCGCCATAAGGACATCCTCTTGCACATCTATTCCTATACATACATTGATTTCTGCCGTTATGTGCTTGTGTAAGATTTGCTACCCTGCCAATGGTCATGATACGATCATCGTAATTCTCTCTAATTTTTCCAGCGACGTGCTTTTCTATACAATTCATTTCCATTGGAGGAAGAAAATTGCCATCTGGTAACTGATCCAGTCCTTCCTTTTGACCACTTATGCCAGCAAAACCTTCTACGTAATCATACCAAGGCGCTATATCCTTGTATCTAATAGGCCAGTCTACCCCAATGCCATCTTTGGCATTGGCTTCAAAGTCCATTTCACTTAATCTATAAGATTGTCGACCCCACATAATAGAACGCCCGCCTGTATGGTATCCTCTCAACCAATCGAAACGTTTTTCTTCTTGATAAGGATTATCTGAATCGTTTACAAACATACCCGATATTCCTTCTCTAATATAACCTAGTCTTTTTTGTTTTTCTTTAATGCCATTCAAATCTTCTTGAGACATGAATTTATTACGATATTTAAACTCCCATGGAGCTTTCAATGCCGTATCATAATCTTCCACATGTTTTATTTCATAGCCTCTTTCTAATACCAGTGTTTTCAACCCTTTTTCAGAAAGTTCTTTAGCAGCCCAACCACCACTTATACCTGAGCCTACAACAATGGCATCATAAGTATTTTGTTTTTTTGCTTTTGTATTTAGATTCATAGTAAATTTTATCAATTAAATTGAATTGCGAATTATGGTATGTAGTACTTTTAAAGTATACATACCTTTAAATTGCCCAAGCTTTCTGTCCTTCTTCGTATGGAATACAACCTTGGTAGGCACCAGGTACTGGCACATAATTTAGTGCTTGGGTCGCACCAGGTTCTGAGGTAAAATAGCCAACTATAGTTAGTTGTTTCATTTCTTTGAAAAATGGTTTTTTGCCATTAGCACTGGCTCCAGAAGCATAGGCAGCTTCATCGGCTTCTTTCAATAAGTTGATTTGTTCTTCTTTGCTACAATCCACAAAATTATTGCTATAAGTATCCTTGGCTTTTTGATTTAAAGCGTCGAGTCCAGCAATAAAATTATCTCTATCATCAGGAGTGTAACAATCTTTCAATACCAAATCTACAAACCGATTTACTTGTACATCTTTAGCTCCAGGTGTATCAGTTTTTGGAATAATTAAATCACTTACCTCATTTACTAGTTTGTCTTGCTCAATTGATAATACCTCTGGTAGCCAATCGGGTTTTTCTGTTGGGGCGCATCCATTTAAGATCGCAGCAATAATTGGAGTAGATAAAGTGCCTCCAGCAATAGCACTCATCCTTTTTACAGCATCTCTTCTGTTCATAAAGTGGAAATATTACTTAAAATTAAAATTACTTAAAGTAGGTAAAGGGCATAGAAATACTCAAAACCTTAAGGTATATGTTAACTAGCTACTTTTGCTAGTCTATGTTTTGAAATCATTCAGCAACTAAAAAAAGCAGCCAATATTATAGATAAATACTAAAACAACCTGCATGATGCGGCACATTTCGCATTAATTGTATGTATGATATTCATTTAAATAGTAAAAAACGCAAAATTAACTCCCTAAAAATAAAGAGATTTCTAAAAGATATGTTTTTGCTGATTAATTAAAATTTCTTTTTTACTGCACTATATAAAGAGAAAATTATATTATTCTACTAAATTATGGCTATTAATTAATATTAACGAACGGTAAACAACAATTCACGTTTTAAACAATTAAATTGAAGTAAATAACACACATTGTATGGAAACTATTAAAAAATACCACTACGAACAAATGCATCTTGGAAGAACTTTTCACTTTGATGCTAGTATTGTGAAAGACAAAGACATCTATTATTTAAAATGTAATGATGTAGTTGTCAATGTTAAATCTCCAACTTCAGGCGAGAATTTATTAAAACAATTATTTGTAAATGTAACTGAAGTTCCTTCCCAGAATTCACTGACGATGTCTTAGCCTAATAAAAAATTTATAAATTTCTTATAACACTATTAATTTGTTTTAATAGTGTTTTTTTGTGCATTATGTATCAATTATAATTTATTCCAGGCCTAAAGAAAATTAAAATACCAAAACAGTCATTTATTCCATTAGAAATAGTTTAACATGCTATAATTGCGCTACAAAAGACGGCCTAGCCTTCTAAGCTTAAAACACATAATCCTCTGAGAAAATAAACTTCCAAAATACATAATTAGAATATTACTTTTGCAAGTAGGCAATTAGCAAGACATGTTCAAAGACAGCAAAATCACCATTGGTATTATTTCTATAATTTCTGCAACAATACTGTGGGGTTTTGATGGTGTTGTACTTACTCCTCGTCTCTACAATTTAAAAGTAAACTTTGTGGTAATGGTGCTTAACTTATTGCCATTTGTTTTAATGCATTTTTTCCTAATCAAAGAGTACAAGCGATTGTCTCATTTTTCGCAAATAGACTTTTTGGCGATAGTATTGGTAGCTTTGCTTGGCGGTACAATAGGAACTTTATCTATTGTAAAAGCACTTTTTCTAATCAACTTTAAAAATCTATCTGTTGTTGTTTTACTCCAAAAGCTACAACCGATTTTTGCTATCTCGCTCGCTACCATTTTTCTTAAAGAACGCTTGCAAAAAGACTTTTTCTTATGGGCTGCTTTGGCTGTGGTTGGAGGATACTTTTTAACTTTTGAGTGGGGTTTACCTGATTTCAATACAGGAGAAAATACAACTCAAGCTGCACTTTTAGCTGTAGTTGCTGCTTTTTGTTTTGGTTCTACTACTGTATTAGGGCGTAGATTTTTAATGCAGCACAGTTTTAAAACCACTACATTTTTTCGTTATGGCATTACAAGTATCATTTTAGTTAGCTATAACCTGATAATAGGTGACTTTTTTAATTTTGATTTAATTACCACCCAGAATTGGCAAATCATATTTATTATAGCGCTTACAACAGGAAGTGGTGCTATTTTTCTATATTACTTCGGACTAAAAAGAGTACGTGCCAGTATTTCTACCATTGCTGAACTTTGCTTTCCCATTTCGGCGGTATTTTTCGATTACATTTTCAACGATAGTAAACTTTCAGCTATCCAATGGGTAAGCGCAGCTATTATGGTCTTGGCTATTTTTAAGTTGGGAAGTAAAGAAGCAAAGAAAAAAATCCCAGTCAAAACTAATTAACTAGGATTTGATTATAACAAATGGAAAAAAGTTAAAACTCAAAGTCTGTATATTTCTCTTGAAAAACCTCTTGTAATTCTTCTAGCTCTTCCAACTCTTCTTTTGTCAATTGTTCTTCTTGTGCTTTTTGCTTGAGTTCTTCAATTCTTTGGTAGGCTTGGCTTGGTGTCCAAGTATAATAAATATAGTCCATATTCCAGTTAATTTATTTTGCTCTTAATATATATTTTCAAGAGCATAAATCATAGTATGCCTTGTTAACATAACAAAAAACTGATTTTTTGGCATACTACAAAAGATAAAACATGCAATTATTAGCCATTTTGTCGCAGTTTTTTGTTGCCACACTGAAGTTTTGACCGATATGGAAAAAATAAATTAAGTGGAAAAAATTTTGAAGCAAGTAAAACTGAATAAAATCTTAACACCATGAACTTTAATAATTATACTATAAAAGCTCAAGAAGCTATTCAGAAATCTGCTGAAATAGCCCAAGGAGCACAGCAGTCTATTATTGAACCTGGTCACCTACTCAAAGGCATCATGCTTTCTGATGAGAACCTGAGTGCATTTGTTATAAAAAAACTGAATGTTAATCGTAGCTACCTAGAAAATAAGCTAGAAGAGTTACTTAATAAATATCCAAAGTCTAGCGGACAACAACCTTATTTCTCTAATGAAAGTCATAAGATACTTCAAGAGTCTGAACAAATTAAAAATAGGCTAAAAGATGATTTTGTAGCAGTAGAACACCTACTACTATCTTTGGTAAAGGGTAATAATTCCATTTCTACACTTTTAAAAGATGTAGGATTTACCGAGAAACACCTTAAAATGGCAGTGGATGAATTACGCGGAGGAGAAAAGGTGAAAGACCAAAATGCAGAGTCTAAATACAAATCGCTAGATCGTTACTCGCAGAACCTTAACCAAAAAGCTAAATCAGGAAAGCTAGATCCTATTATCGGTAGAGACGATGAAATTAGACGAATTTTACAAATACTTTCAAGACGGACCAAGAATAATCCTATGTTGGTGGGTACACCTGGTGTAGGAAAAACAGCCATTGCTGAAGGGTTAGCCCAACGTATCGTAGATGGAGATGTACCTGAAAATTTAAAAGATATTGAGATTGTGGCATTAGATATGGGCTTACTCGTGGCTGGAGCTAAATACAAAGGAGAATTTGAAGAAAGGCTAAAAGCTGTAATTAAAGAAGTGGTTGATAGCGATGGAAAAATTGTACTATTTATAGATGAAATCCATACGCTTATTGGAGCTGGATCAGGTGGAGAAAGTGCCATGGATGCAGCCAATTTACTCAAACCTGCCTTAGCAAGAGGTGAATTGCGTTCAATTGGTGCCACTACTTTAAGCGAATACCAAAAATACATTGAAAAAGATAAAGCGCTGGAACGTAGGTTCCAGACTGTTGTGATAGATGAACCCAGTGTACCTGACGCTATTTCGATACTGCGAGGTATTAAAGAGAAGTACGAGGTACACCACGGGGTTCGAATAAAAGACGATGCTATTATTTCTGCTGTAGAGCTTTCGAACCGTTACATTAGTGACCGCTATTTACCAGATAAAGCCATTGATTTAATGGATGAGGCCGCTTCTAAAATGAGGATTGAGATGGCTTCTTTACCGGAAGAATTGGATGAAATAAGAAGGAAAATAATGCAACTTGAGATTGAACGGGAAGCAATTCGCCGTGAAAAAAATAAGGAGAAAGAAAAAATATTGACCAAAGAAATAGCCGATTTAACCGAACAGCAAGATAGCCTAACAGCAAAATGGAAAAGTGAAAAAGAAATAATAGAGGGTATACAAAAAGCCAAGGAGAGTATAGATCACTATAAATCGGAAGCAGAACAGGCTGAACGCCAAGGAGATTATGGTAAGGTGGCAGAATTGCGTTATGGGAAAATAAAAGAAGCCGAAGAGCAGCTAGAACATTTACAGCTACATTTACAGCAAAATTTAGGTGAAAAGCCTTTACTTAAAGAAGAAGTAACGGCAGAAGAAATTGCAGATGTAGTTTCTAAATGGACAGGTATACCGGTAAGTAAAATGCTGCAAAGTGATAGAGAAAAACTCTTACACTTAGAAGATGAGCTGGGAAGAAGAGTAGCAGGGCAGAGCGAAGCAATTACAGCCATAGCAGATGCAGTTCGCAGGAGTCGGGCAGGCTTGCAAGACCCTAATAGACCCATTGGTTCATTTATTTTCTTAGGCACCACTGGTGTAGGTAAAACTGAATTAGCTAAAGCTTTGGCAGAATACCTGTTTAACGACGACAATGCCATGGTACGGATAGATATGTCTGAGTACCAAGAAAGACATGCAGTAAGTAGATTAATAGGTGCACCTCCAGGGTATGTTGGTTACGATGAAGGTGGGCAATTGACCGAGGCAGTAAGGAGAAAGCCTTACTCAGTTATTTTGCTAGATGAAATTGAAAAGGCTCATCCTGATGTATTCAACATTTTACTGCAATTGCTAGACGATGGCAGGTTGACTGATAACAAAGGACGTATAGCCAATTTTAAAAATACCATTGTAATCATGACTTCTAACATGGGTTCTTCTATTATAATGGAACGGATGCAGCAAATTAATGAAGAAAACAAAGTGGCAATGCTGTCCCAAACTAAAAATGAAGTGTTTGAATTGCTCAAAAAAGCATTAAGGCCAGAGTTTTTAAACCGTATAGATGAGTTAATTTTGTTTGAGCCGCTTTCTAGAAAGCATATGCGGAAAATTGTGGATATACAATTTAGGCAAATTCAAAAAAGACTCGATGCCGCTGGTATCGTATTAGAAGCCTCACCAGAAGTGATGGATTACCTTGCTAACTTGGGTTACGATCCTCAGTTTGGGGCAAGACCATTAAAGAGAATTTTGCAACAGCATGTATTAAATGAATTATCTAAAGAAATACTTAAAGGTAATATCAGTAAAGATGCTGTAGTGGGCATTATGTTAGATGAAAACCAGCAAATTAAATTCTTCAATGTGGATAACGTACAGTTAGAAGAGTGATGTAATGAGCATTGATTTACATGATAAGAGAGCATTTCTACTAGGAGTGCTCTTTTTATTTATTGACTATGATAGATATATTATTCAGTATTTCTATCTTATTCCCTTTTGATATACTTCAAAAAAGAAAATCAAAATGTCAAAATTCAATAGTAATAAAGAATAGATATGAATTTTAAAATTTCTATTCAAATTATGTATAAGACCTATCAAAATAATTCAAGCATTATAACTAAACTCAAAATACTACCACTTACACAAACCAATTTTTAGTGAACACGCATTTGCTTCACTTATTTTTTGAAAAGTGTTGCCTATTTGGCTATCTTTCAAATAGCTAGTGTCAACTTAAAAAACCTATTCATGAAATACCTTAAACGCTCTCTCGGCTTATTATTCATTTCTATCATTTTAGGACTGACTATAAAAGATAATGACTGCAAAAACAGCGAATATATCTTATCGCAAGTCAACAAAGTGTACGATGCCAATAATCAATGGCAAAGTTCAGAAATCAAAGTCCACATTCAAGAACCAAGGGTAGGCAATCCTCAAAGGTATACCAAGCTTTTGCTCAATAATGCCTCGGGTTATTTTGAAATGGAAAGGCAAAAAGATATTGGTATTATCAAAAGAATTATAAATGAAAATGCCGAAAGTAAAATATTGGTGAATGGTAATTCGGCTTTTTCTGAAGAGCTTAAAGAAAAATATGCACTTAATTTAGAAAGAACTTCAAAATCTAAAAGTTTTTATAAAATCTTATATGGTGTTCCAATGTCAATTACAGACAAATTTTGGAATAAAATTGAACCAGCCCAAAAAACAGTATTTGAGGGTAAAGAGGTCTACAAGATTGCTATTGAACTTAAGGAGGCGTTAATCAGTAAGCATTGGACATTGCTAATATCTGCTGAAAATCATGAATTTCTTGCCATAGAATTTAATCATCCTGAACAGCCTGAAAATGAAGGGGAAATCATCAAGTTTAATGGAGAATATGAAATTAATGGAATGAAAATACCGAGGATTAGAAATTGGTATGCAAAAGGAACCCATGAATATTTGGGGACTGATGTAATTGTTGGGACATTGGAATAAATCCCGGTTTCCATTTTTCTTATTTTAGGGCTATAAAGTTTGTGTTTATGTTAATGAGTATCTCTTGCATAAGCCTATATTTTTATGTTTGTACTAGATATTAAATCTGTTTACAAAATATAAAGTAACATACATGAAGGTAGCCGTATTTAGCACAAAACCTTATGATCAAAGCTATTTTGAAAAATACAGTAGTAACTATGATTGTAGCTTTTCTTATTTCGATACGCAACTCAACCAAGATACTGCAAGTCTTACCGCTGGCTTCGAAGCAGTATGTGTCTTCGTAAACGACAAGATTGATGAAAATACCATTAATGTGCTTTCAACAAATGAGGTAGAACTAATTGCTTTAAGGTGTGCAGGATACAATAATGTAGATTTAGAGGCAGCTAAAAGTAAAAATATAAAAGTGGTACGTGTTCCTGCCTACTCTCCTGCAGCAATAGCCGAACATTCATTGGCATTGATTCTAACTTTAAATAGAAAGACACACAAAGCTTACAACAGAATTAGAGAAGGCAACTTTTCTTTGAACAATCTTATTGGTTTCAATCTCTATGGTAAAACTGTTGGCGTGATAGGAACCGGTCAAATAGGATCAACATTTTGTAAAATCATAAAAGGCTTTGGTTGTAAAGTAATTGCTTTCGACATTCACCAATCTGAAGCGTTGGCCCAATTAGGAATCGAGTACCAAACACTTGAAGAAGTTTTTAAAAAGGCAGATATCATTTCTTTACATTGTCCTTTAACTCCTGATACTAAACATATCATCAATAAGCAATCGCTAGCATTGATGAAAGATGGCGTAATGATCATTAATACTAGTAGAGGCGCCTTAATCAATACTGCCGATGTGATTGAAGGGCTCACCAATCAAAAAATTGGTTATTTGGGCATAGATGTTTATGAACAAGAAGAAAATCTATTTTTTAAAGATTTATCAGAAATGATCATTCAAGACGATTTTATTTTGAGGTTAAATAGCTTCCCTAATGTATTAATTACTTCTCACCAAGCTTACTTTACCAAAGAGGCCATGGATGAAATTACCCTCACTACACTAGAAAACATAAAAGCTTTTAGTGAGCATCGAGAGTTAAAGAATGAGATTTAATAGACTTCATTGAACCTAACTAAGAATTACTTATGAAGAAAATCCCCCTCATATTATTATGTTCCTTAATTGGGTTCTTGGTTTATGGGGGGATAGCAATTTCAAAAGAAGTCATCGCTATAAAAAATGGCAAAGGCAATCATCGAGTAATAGTATTTCCTTATGAAGAGGAAATAAAAAGTGGGGATATTATTTTTCAAACCTCAAAATCTAATCAAAGTAAAGCTATACAATTAGCAACACATTCTAAATATAGCCACATGGGCATTATCTACGTAAACAAAGACAAGTATTTCGTGTATGAAGCAGTTCAACCCGTCAAATTAACCCCATTGCAAACATGGATTAACCGAGGAGAAAATGGTCATTATGTAATTAAAAGGCTCAAAAATGCTGAGGAAATTTTAACTCCTTCAGTAATAGAAAAAATGAGGCTAACAGGCGAAAAATACAATGGTAAACCGTATGATATTTACTTTGAATGGACAGATGATAAAATTTACTGTTCTGAACTAGTATGGAAAATTTATAAGGAAGCAGTCAATTTAGAGATTGGAAATCTTCAGAAACTTTCCGACTTTGATTTATCAAATGAAATTGTGGAGCAAAAGCTTAAAGCAAGATACGGAGCTAACATTCCGATGAATGAAAAAGTCATCTCACCTGTAGCGATGTTCGAATCAGATTATTTGATGATTATTGAAGAAAATTAAAGGAAATCATTATAGGTTTTTTTTTAATTTGAATGATGCGCTTTGTTAATTTCCTGTGAATACGGCAGTGCAAACTAATAGATAAGAAAAAAGCCTTTCATAGGCTATGAAAGGCTATCAGTGACTCCGCCAGGATTCAAACCTGGAACCTCCTGGGCCGTAACCAGGTGCTCTATTCAGTTAAGCTACGGAGCCTTACACTTAATGGAATGCAAAGCTAATATAAATGCCGAAATATTAAAACAGCATCTCTTTTTTTATTAATTTCCATCAAGTTCAATCAATTTAAAGCCCTGCCCATGCACATTCAATATTTGTAAATTTTCATCTTCTTTCAAGAACTTTCTCAATTTAGTAATGTATACATCCATACTTCTTGAGTTAAAGTAATTATCATCTTGCCAAATTTTCTTTAAAGCCTTAGACCTATCCAAAACTTGGTTTTTGTGTAGACATAACATTCTAAGCAAAGCTGCTTCTTTAGAGGTCAACTTTTGATCTTTACCATCTATGGTTAAAATCTGTGAAGAAAAATCAAAACTAAAACGACCTACTTCAAACTTAGTTTGCTGACTTTCTTCATCTTCAGGTTTGTGGGTACGCCTAAGAATGGCCTTTATCCTGAGTAAAAGTTCTTCCATACTAAAAGGCTTCGAAATGTAATCGTCGGCTCCGATATGAAAACCTTTGATGGCATCTTCTTTTAAAGATTTTGCAGTTAAAAATATAATCGGAATGTCTGCATCTGTTTTTCTAACCTTTTCGGCTAAAGTAAAACCATCCATTTTGGGCATCATTACATCAAAAATGCATAAATCGAAAGTAGTTCTTTTAAATGCATGATAAGCTAATTCTCCATTTCTACAAAGCTCAGTTTCATAGCCTTTTACATTCAAATATTCGTTGAGTATTTGACCAAGATTAAGATCATCTTCTGCCAGTAGTATTTTAATTTTGCTCATGCTTATATGGTAATGTTATTGTAAAAATAGATCCTTTTTTAAGCTCGCTGCTTACCTCGATATTTCCATGGTGCGCATCAATCATAGTCTTCACATAAGACAATCCTAGCCCAAAGCCTTTTACATCGTGGAGGTTGCCAGTAGGCACTCGATAAAATTTATCAAAAATCTTATCTACCATATCTTGTGCTATTCCTCGTCCATTATCTGTTATTTTCAGTTTAAATAAATGTTGTTGCTCATCATTTGAAGTACTAATAGTTATTCGAGGTTTTTCTGGAGAATATTTATTGGCATTATCCAATAAATTGTTGATTATATTGATTAAGTGCACCTTATCTCCTTCCACTAAGAAATCTGCCGCTTCTAAACTAGTTTCAACAGTACCATCTCGCTTTTCTATTTGAAGGGCTATATTGCTCACTGCTTGTTCTATCGCAGTATGCATATTTACTTTTTCAATTCTTAGTTTAAAGTCTCCTTTATCTAGCCTAGCAATCTGTAAAACCTTTTCAACTTGCAAAGAAAGTCTTTCGTTTTCTTCTTTAATTATATTGAGGTAGCGAGAAGTTTGATTGGGTAATGCTCTTATATCTGGATCCATTAATGCCTCACACGCTAAAGAAACCGTTGAGATGGGCGTCTTTAACTCATGGGTCATATTACTGATAAAATCATTGGTAATTTCAGATAATTTTTTTTGCCTAAGTATGGTGTAAATGGCATACCCAAAGCCATAAATAATCAATGAAATAAACACAATACTTGAAGCAAGCAAAAACCACATTTCCTTTATAATAAAGGTGTTTTTGTCAGGAAAATGGAGGTAAAGGATATTGAGTTTATCAAAAACATCTGTGGGGAATAAGTTTGTTTTATAACTAGACAACAATACCTTTTTCAGTTCTCTGTTTTGCTTTGCATTGGAAAATACTACTTCAGGTTGCTTCTTTTCCCTGCTTTGCACCGCATAAATAAAGTCTAAATCAATACCGTTATTTCTTATTTCCTGTCTCAGCAAAGAATCTAATTGTTCTTGCGAAACCCTATTTCTGATGTCTTTATCCAATTGCATCCACTCATTCAGTACGACTGATACAACCTCAGACATACGCGACATCTTAAAATTACTTTGTTGTTTAAGCTGGTTGAACCAGTTAATAGAATCCATCGCTGGATTCATAGAAACAGGAGAAAGATTAAGGCCAGATTGCTCACTCGCCCCAATATTATCGAACAACTTTCTAGCGACACCAGATTTACTAATTACCAATTCTTCTTTTACTTCGTATTTGTAGCCGGCATCAGCTCTATTGTTAGGAGAAATTATTTGTCTTGATTGTATTTTTTTCTCTTCTCTCCAATTCGGATTACCCATGGAATCGTAATCCATCATAAAATCATCTTTAATGATGTTGATTGAATTTTCCATGTTCATTCTGGCAATTTGGTAAGCTTCCTGCTTTTCAAGCTTTTTAACCACTTCGCCTAGTGCATCATGCACTCTATTACTGAACTTATCTCGGTTAACCATTACCGAAGTCTTTATCCAGTAAAACTGTAAACTAATTAGTCCAAGCAAGGCTATAGACATAATAGCTATAATAATATTTAGTCGGTTTCTTTTCAAGGGTACAGCAATAACTGAAATATTAGAAAAATAGCTCTATGCTTCAAAAATAAAGGCAATGTTAAAAGTAAACCTTTATTTTAACATTTTTAACAGCTATATGATATTGATTATCAAGTATATAAAAAAAGTGAATGCAAATAGCAGTCACTCCTAATAACTAATAAATACAAAATTTAATTGCAGTTTATTATTTTTTCTGGCCTGATCCTACTTCCATTTGAATCTCTTGCTTTTTACCATAAGAAATAAGGTTGACCAATAAGCGGTAAGCACCTGGCACACCCGCTGGCAATTCCCTGAAAAAAGATAAGCCAGTATATATATAGGTTCCTTTACCATATTTAGTAACCAGCAAACTACCTTCTTTCTCTTCTTCCCCAGGATCGCTCATAGAAATTACCGTTTCATATTTTTCATCCCACTCATTCGGAAAGTACAAACCTCTTTCTTGTACCCACCCATCAAAATCAGCATCTGTTATTTGGTTGGGAAAACTAAGAACATCATGGTTTGGTTTGAGGAATTTTACTTTAGCTTCTTCAACAGTTACTCGATCTCTAGAAATTTTGAGCGGATATGGGCCTAGCTCATCTGTAACCATCCTTCTATTAGTATTGTACTGTACAATCATGTTGCCTCCGTTTGCCACATACTCTAGTAATTTTTCCTGATGGAACTGTAACCTTTGTACGGTATTATATGCTCTTACCCCCATTACAATAGCATCGTATTGTGCTAAACTTTCGGGTATAAAATCTTTATCGCTTAAAATATCTACCTGATAACCAATTTGCCTAAGGGCTTCTGGTACGGCATCTCCTGCACCCATCACATAGCCAATTCTATTACCCACTTTGCTAATATTCAATTTAACAAGTCTTGCTACTGCTTTTGGGAAAAGGGTCTGCGCTGGTATATGTGGATATTCAATAACTTTTAAACCATAATCGTAATGATTCCCATTGATTTCTAATTGAGCACTTACCTCTCCAATTGCAGAAGAAACCAAGGGTTTAACCATAAATGAATAATTCGCTTCTTCTCCTTTCTTTGCCAAAGTAAAGTCATAATGAGAAGGTTCTATAGACCATCCTTCTGGAATGTTTAGTTTCAATTTTCCAGTTATTTCTGCCACTGAAGATTTTAAAACAATATTAATTGGCTTAGGAGAATTTTCTGCATAAATATATACCTGTTCTGAAATAGTGGCAGTGGCTGGTGGAGCTATGGTCAATGGCCTGTAAATCTCGCCATCAACAGGATCTACTTTTCTGAACATTACAGGAGTAACCAAAGGTATTTCAATACCATCTTCAAAAGTCAGTTTGTAAGTCACATTTAAAGGTGCATCATTTTCTGGCTTACCAATTTGCTTTTGATCCTTCACTTTAAACATGCCTTTGCCAGGTTTTTCTGTAAGCCAATAAGGCTGGGTAAAAGCAATACTATTTGGGATAACCATTGAATCTTTAAAAACTACCAATTGATTATTTGGCAATAAAGAGTCTGCTTGCTGCCCTACATATTCGAAATTAATTTCATTCACTGTTACTTTAGTAGTAGGTAAGCGTTTTACAATTCTTGCATTTATAAAAATACTATCACCAGGGCTATAAGTATAAGTATCACTATTGGCATCTACCCAAATTCCTGCACATTGGATAATTATATTTTCTAGCTCTTTCTTTTTAAGTTTTACATAATGATTGTCTTTAGGTAGTGTTCCCATTGCTTTGTAAGCTTTTAGTAGCAATGGAATAGATTTCTCTGGGTATTGCAAGTCAAATTCACTATCTGCTTGCTCCAATAACCTTTTAACTTCTTCACTACCTTCTACTCTATTCCAAGTAAGGTCGATATCTTCTAAAATATCTACGGTTGCACTGTCACCTTTCAAATGCTGGAAATATTCTATAACTTCTCCCCTTTGCCTTGCAGATCCAAATCCTTGGCTTTTATGCATAGTGCGACTTTCTGCGGCTATTTCTCCGTAAGATTTACCCAAAAAAGGATTGTATGCACCTGCATCTAGCTTTAACAATACAGACTTATCAAAATCTTTTTCTCTTCTAAAAAACCAGCTAGAGGTATTCCAAGCAATTCGTTTGGCCTGCCATGGTGAAGTGTAATCCAAATGCTCTGTATAAGTATCATCTTTTGCAGCTACATCAAATGCTTCTAAAGCTATTTTGGCCGAAGTGGTGTGATGTCCATGAGTCAGTCCATCTCTATCAGGAGAAAAGCGTGTGATGATCACATCAGGCTTAAAATTTCTAATGGTCCAAACAGCATCTCCTAATACCTTGTCTTTATCCCAAATTTTTAATGTTTCATTCGGATGTTTTGAAAACCCGAAGTCATTGGCCCTAGAAAAGAATTGTTCGCCTCCGTCTGTCCTTCTGGCAGCTAGTAGCTCCTGCGTCCTTATAATTCCCATTACCTCTCTTACTTCTTTACCTATTAAATTTTGTCCGCCATCGCCTCGGGTAAGCGAAAGGTAGGCAGTTCTTACTCCTCTTTCATTTGCCATATAGGTAATCATGCGGGTATTTTCATCATCTGGATGAGCAGCCACATATAATACCGAACCAAGTACTTGAACTTTTTTTAGCGCCAATTTTATCTCTGATGCACTTAATTGCTTTTTTGGTCCTGCTTGGGCAATGATTAATTGACTCCAACACATTAATGTGGTAATAAAAAGTAAACTCTTTACTGAAAAAAGAAAACTAGCATGCTTTGAGTTACGCTTGAAAAGACTTTTTCTATTTTTCATATGCTATTTTTTAGAAGTAATACTGTTATGAAATAAGTGCAGGAATGTAAAATAGTTTGCTAAAATAATATGAAGGACAGTTTTTACCAGATAGAATGGTATCTAAAAAGTATTAATAGCTTGTTAAAACAGCAAAAAAAAGTGACCTTATGAAGATAGGGTCACTTTTTTTTTCTTCATTTCTAATGCTATTAAAATGCACCTTTCATGCTTTCCATCATTTCATCTACCATGGTATCTACCATAAAAGAAACCATTGATTTATCCCAAGCCATACTTATTTTGGCTGTCTTGTTATCCTCAGCAGAAATATGATAAGCCAATCTTTCCATTTTATCATCTAACATTACTGGAGTAGCATCTACTGTTACAGCTAAATCTTTGGCTAATGCATCCCCATCAATTTTACCATCAGACATGTAGGCAAAAACGGATTTAGCCTCCTTGTTTAAATGGATTTTCCATGCACCACTTTCCATTGGGGTTACAAATATTGAATAAGTGCCCGCTCTTAAAGTAGCGTCTCCAATTTTAACATTGGTACTAAAAGTTATTGTAGTAGCAGCATTAGCACCAGCTCTCCAAGGCGCTCCATATTTTACCAATTCTCCAAAAACATTTCTGCCTTTTACACCCGGAGAAGAATAATCAATTGATATTTTAGTAAAACCCACTACTTGAGATACACTTGCTGCAGGACTAGGAGCAGGTCTCTGCATTTGGGCTTGAGTGGTAATTAATAGTGAAGAAAAAATAAATAATGCCAATGAGGCAAGTACTAGTTTTGTTGCTTTCATAGATTCAGTATTTTGGTATTAGATTTAAATTGTATGCGCAAACATACATTTATTATTAAAAAATATTTGTTAAAAAAGTGTTAAAAAGCTGATAATCAACAGGTAGTAATTATTATAATCTTCCATACTATTTAATAAAGTCAAAAACCTATTTTTTGTTTACTTCAGGTCTTCTTGCAAAATATTCCTTTCCCATATTTTTGCCCCATTTACATCGTATAATTGCATGGTTAATTCGCGTTTGTTACGAGTTCCTTCAATATGAATCATTCCAAAATTTCGCTCACCATACAAAGTATTCTCTTCTCTTAAGTAATTATTTTCCTTTGGTAAGTAAGGTCCAGAAGTTAATGGAGAAACAGTAAGGTCATAAAGGGGATAAACTCTATCATTTTCTTGTAGTTTAGATAACTCACTAAAATGCCTATCACCAGTTAAAAAGATTACTCCTTGAATAGATAATTCTCTAATTTTATCAATAAGGTATTGTCTTTCTAAACCAAAGCTCGCATAGTTTTCCCCCCAAGCAATAGGGTTTATAAATTGTCCACCCATTACAATAAACTTGAAGCTGGCATCACTAAACTTTAAGGCATCTATCAACCAGTTTATTTGTGCTTGTCCTAATATAGTAGGTGTTTCATTTGCATGGGTATTTTCATTTCTAAAATAGCGATTGTCAAGTAAAAAGAACTGTACATCTTGCCAATTGAAAGTTCCTATGGTTCCACCAGGACCAAGCTCATAATTAGGATTAGCCCAAAATAACTTGAAAGCATTAAGTGTCTCTTCCTTGAAAGCATAACTTCTTTCTGCATTATTTGGACCATAGTCGTGATCGTCCCAAACTGCATAATTGTGTGTACTGCCCAACAAAGGTTGCATTTCTTTTAAAGACCTGGTGTGTGTGTAACGATGTAAAATCCCAGAACGCGAGTCCCAATCAACCTCTCTTAAATAGGTATTATCACCAAGCCATAGCATAAAGTCAGGCTTTTTTTCATGGATAGAGGTAAAAATCTCATAATTAGCTCCATAAGATTCACCCGGTCTGTCATAATCAATTTCATTTACATAGGTGCAGCTACCTAATGCAAAACTAAACGCAGGTGGATCTGTACGCCATTGCCAAAGTGTTTGTGTCTGAAATTTCAATGAATGATCAAATTCACATTTCACTTTGTTGATGTACAATTCATATTCATATTTTTTACCTGGTTCGAGCATAGTAAGTGGTATGTGTGCCGTAAAAGCATGCTGCTTCTCAGTCCGTACTATTTCGCTTACTTTTTTTGCTGTATTATTATCACTTTCCCAATAGATAATATGTACATCGGCAACATCATTTGTTTGTACCCATAACATAACTTCACGCATTGCAGAGTAACCTGTCATAGGTCCCGATTGCAAATATTTTTGTTGTGAAAAAAGGTTATTTCCAATAAATAATAGGATGAAAAATAATAGGGGTTTTAAATAGAAATCAAGCATAAATAAAATCTTGAGCAGTAAAAAATTATATGCCGTAAATTACTACTTTATCAATTACATGGCATGATTTATCATTTTAATTTATGCCTTAAAAATTTTAATGAATAATAAAAACTACTGTGTATAACTTTCCATAGAAAAACTCCTTCAAAGCTATGGCTTTGGCTAATTATTGACATTATACATTGGTCTGAATCTACTAATTACGCATGGCTTCAGGTAGCCAAGTAACTAGCTCAGGAATGAATATAATCGCAGAAATCATTAGAACTTGGATAATAATGAATGGCACAATCCCTCTGTACATTTGAGTAGTTTTAACTTCAGGAGGCGCTACTCCCTTCAGGTAAAATAAGGAAAAGCCAAATGGTGGTGTGAGGAATGAGGCTTGTAAATTTACAGATACTAATATGGCAACCCATAACAAATCCATCTGAAAAGCAGCAAAAACTGGAGTAACTACAGGCATAAAAATGAAAATTATTTCAATAAAATCAATAAAAAAGCCTGCTACAAAAACCAAGACCATTACAAATGCCAAAAAAGCATAGGGACTCAATTCTGTCGCCTTTATGAAATTAATTAAAGCATCGTCTCCTTCTATTCCCCTAAAAACTAAACCAAAAGCAGTAGCCCCAACTAAAATGATAAAAACCATACTAGTGAGGTGAACTGTTTCTCGCATTACATCATTTAAAACCGGTAAATTTAACTTTCTTTCTATCGCAGTAAGTATGGTAGCCATAAATGCGCCTACTGCAGCAGCTTCAGTGGGAGAAGCGATTCCAGCGAAAATAGATCCCAACACTGCAAGAATAAGGAGTAATGGGAGTACAAAAGCTTTGATTACTTTCGATAAATAATCTTTTTCTTTAAATGCAGCAATTTCTTCTGGTGGTACTGCAGGTGCTTTTTCTGGGTTGACAACTGCAACTACCAATACATAAACAACATAAAGGCCTACTAAAGTAATCCCTGGAATTATTGCACCAATGAAAAGGTCTCCAACCGAAATATTCATGACACTGCCCAAAAGAACAAGAACAATACTTGGAGGAATAATCTGACCCAAGGTACCTGCCGCAGCAATCGTACCTGTCGCTAATTCAGGTTGGTATTTTCTCTTTAGCATGGCAGGTAAACTGAGCAGTCCCATAGTCACAACTGTAGCCCCTACTATTCCTGTCGAAGCTGCTAACATAGCTCCAACTATAATTACTGCCACCGCTAAACCTCCTTTTAACCTACCAAACAACATCGCCATTGTATTCAGTAATCTCTCGGCTATACCCGATTTTTCTAGCATTACCCCCATGTAAACAAATAAGGGCACAGCTATAAGCACAAAGTTGCTCATAGTACCATAAATGCGAAGTGGCAGTAGGTAAAAGAATTCGAGGTCTAAAAAGATTAAGCCGAAAATAATTGAGACCCCTGCTAATGTAAAAGCTACTGGGAAACCAGCTAAAATGAGAACAATAAGAACTATAAATAATAGTAAGGCAGCCATAGATGAGCCCTGATAATTTTATTGATTGAAAAGTTTTTTATTAAAAATGACAACTAGAGAGCGCATAATAAGCGATGTGCCTTGTAAAAATAATAAAGCAAAACCGACGATTATCATCCCTTTAATAATATATCTAGCAGGTAAGCCCCCCTGGTCGTTAGATGCTTCATTTAAGTTTAATGATGTTAAAAAGTAAGGTACTGAAGCTTCAATTACAATTAAACAGAAAGGGATTAAGAATAATAGGCAACCCAACAGATTTACCCAAGCTTTTTGTTTCTCTGAAAATTGCGAATAGAAAATATCTACCCTAACATGTCTATCATATTTTAAAGAATAAGAAGCGCCAAGTAAAAATAATAAAGCAAATATGTGCCATTCTAATTCAAAAACAGAAACATAGGAAATTCCAAATAAATACCTGGCTAGTACATCAAAACAAATCAATACTACCAATACCGAACTAAGCCACATTGCCACTTTACCTGCCCATTCGCTCAAAGCTTCTACTAGGCTTACATAAATCCTGATTATTTTCATTTTAATAACGCACAATAACGATGGCTAAATCTACTATTTTGAACTGGAAATTCTTCCACTTGAAGCTATTTTATACTTATATGGTCAAACATGTTCCTTATTTTTTGATTTAAGACACAAAGGTATTTCACAAAACCTTATCTAGTATCTAGTGTTGCTTCAAGTGTAACTTTTCGGGTATCAGATGTACTTGAGGTTTTGTTGAGTTATTAAGTCGTAATTTGTTGAGTTATTCCCGACTACACGACTCAACAAATTACAAATTGCCTCTTATTATACTGAATGTGTTTGTTACCCAAAAATATTAATTTGAAAGAATAATAGTGCTTTTATAATTTTGCAACATGGCCGAAAATATACATTTTTCATCAGGCATCGAACGCTGTAAAACGGGTAAGTTTGAAGAAGCGATAGGTTTCTTTACGCAATCGCTGAGTATTGCCCCAAACGATGTAGCTACTTATTATAATCGTGGTATGGCTTACATAAAATTAGATATGTACCCCAAGGCCATTCAAGATTTTAACAAGAGCATTCAATTATCTCCCAATAATGCTAATTTATACAGTGAAAGAGGGGTAGCCTTGCATCTTTCTGGCCGACATGAAGAAGCAATCAAAGATTTTGACAAAGCCGTTTTATTAGATGGCAGTAATCCGTATCGCTTTTCTAGTAGGGCTTTTGTAAAAGCTAAAATTGGTAAAAAAGAAGAAGCTGTTGAAGATTATAAAAAAGCCATTGCCTTAGATCCTTCAGACGAAATTGCCCATAATAACTTGGGAATGCTCGAAGAGCAAATGGGCTATGCAGAATCGGCTAAAAAGCGCTTTAAGATAGCTGACGAGCTTACAAAAAATGAACAGTTTGAAAAACCTGATATCAATGAAATCTTAGCACAACAGCAAGAAAAGCAATCTGATAAACAAAGGCAAGAAGCTGTTGAACAAGCATTTTATGATGCGCTAGAAAAGGATGAAAGCACTGTTGAAAAATCGGAAAACTCACAACAAAAAAGCTCTCTAGGTACCAAAGATTATTTGAATGTGCTCTCTAAAGTTTTTACCGATAAAAAAACATTTAACGAATTTATTTCCTTTGTGAAAAAAGGATTTAAGTAATTGAATTACTTGAATAATCCCCACATTTATTTGTAGTCTTTAAGCGTGATTTTGAAGTGGTTGATTAGTAAAAAAGAAAAGACTATTACATCTGGAAAATACTAGACTTTTCTTCAAAACCTTTTTTTCAATTTCCTCCTATATAGCTAAAATCTTTCCCTATTACATAAAAAGTACCGCCTGAGGAGCCTGAACCAGTTCCAGTATAACTATTTCTATAAAATGTAGAACCACCATTTTGTTTATTTGCCACCTGCTTAAGATTCACTAATGCAGGACCTCCTTCTAAACCAGCATTACCTTGATAGTCAATCCAATATTTCCCGGGTTTTAAGTAGCCAGTTACGGTTTGTAAAATCGTTAAATCTGCTTGCGGTAGATTCCTGCCATTTATAAAAACCCCCGTATTCCCATTAGAAGCATTTGCTTTAAGTGGCCCGCCCAAAGGAAGGTTCGGCAACATCACGCCATAAGTTTTATCCCCTTCAATACCCCACAAGCCTGAGACTTTATCGTACCAATAGCGCCCATTTTGTGCTTTCACTTTATAGTAATTTTCAAGCTGTGTAATTGTTGCATCATCTATTTTAACTCCATTAAAAAAAATGGACTTTGCACCAGAAGAGATGGCCGCATGATGATTGCCCTGCTGTTTTTCAAAGTAAAAGTTTACTGCAGTAGCAGGTATAGGTTGACCATAAAGATTATAATTCATGGTTGTCATGGCATATTTACCAGCCTGCAAAGAAAAAGTAAAATAAGAATTACCTTGTTGAGATTGTATATTGCCAGTAAGTATGCCTTGTTTCACCATGCCAACCACTTGCATTTGACCGATGCTGCCAGATAGCGTACCATTATAATTAACATTATCAGTAGTTTGTAAATCCAATAAGGCAGAAAAAGTATTGTTTACCAGTTTAAATCTACCCTGAAAAGATTGCGCCGATAGTGTGAAAAAACACAAAAATGCAATAGTGAAAGACCATAAATATTTCATAGACATAAAAAAAAGGATGGAAAATTCGCCATCCATTATTTACGGTGAATCATTATTAATAGATTTCTATTTTGCCAAAGAAGTCTTAATAACTACATCATTATGCAGGGTTCTATGAACCGGACATCTATCTGCCATTTCTAATAAACGGGCTCTTTGGGTTTCATCTAAATCCCCTTCCAGTTCTAAAACACGTGTCATTTCATCAATTTTCCTATTTGTTTTTTCACAGTTTTCTGAATCTAAGGCATGCACTTTTTGATGTTCTAAATGAACCCTCACTTCTTTCAAATCCCATTTTTTTCTATCAGCATACATGCGAAGTGTCATGCTAGTACATGCGCCAAGGGCAGCCAGTAAATAAGCATAAGGACTAGGCCCTAAATTTTTACCGCCAACTTCTTCAGGTTCATCAGCAGTAAAATAATGTTTACCTGCTTTAATATCAGTAGTATATCCTTTTTCACCTGTTCTAACTGCTACATGAGCATCTGACTGAAGTTTATCCTCTTCTGTATATTCAATATACTTATTGGCCCATTGAGCTATTAAAGCACCTACATACTCTGAGTCAGCCTTTCGGCTAAGTAAATGATCTGCTCCATCTAAAGAAATAAAACTTCGCGGATGGTTGGCTGACTTAAATATCTGTGTAGCATTATCAAGTTCTACAATTTTATCTTCAGGAGCGTGCATTACTAATAGTGCAGCATTTAATGTATTGATTACTTTGTGTGGGCCTTGCTGCTCTAAATCATCTATCAGCTGTTTTTTTATCTTAAAACTCCTTCCCCCAATATTTACTTTTGCTTCACCTTCTTTCTCTATAGTTTCTCGACCATGATCAAAAAGTGCAGTTACATGCGCAGGGTCATAAGGAGCACCAATTGTTACTACTGCTTTTGCAGAAGGCAAACTTTGCTTGGCCAATAATACGGCTGCTCCCCCCAAAGAATGACCTACAAGTACTTGTGGCGCTTCATAATTTTGTTCGAGATAACCAGCAGCAGCAACTAAATCGGCTACATTAGAGCTGAAATTAGTATCCTCAAAATCACCTTCACTATCGCCCAAACCTGTAAAATCAAAGCGAAGTATACCTAAACCTGATTGGGTTAAGGCCCTACTTATATTGTTCACAGCAGAAAAATTTTTATTACAAGTGAAACAGTGCGCAAAAAGTACAAAAGCTTTAGGAGCTTCATTTAAAGGCATTTCTATTCTGCCTGAAAGTTGGTGTCCTAAGGTGTTCTGAAAGTTGATTTTAGTAGTTTTCATGAATATTTTAGGTTTATAGAATTTTACTTTTAGTAATTAATCATAATTTTAAGCATCAAAGGCTAGATTAAATTCATTTTCTTGTCAAGTTTTTTAAACTAACAAATTTCAACTTATCCATGCATCGACTTTTTGTTCTCTTTTTATTCCTGTTCACCCTACTAGCAGGACAAACGCTTGAGGCACAGTCTGATGAAGAAGTTAAAAAACATACGGTTTTTTTTATTGGAAATACCAGTTTTCATAGAGAGAACCTACAACACTTACAGCAACTTAAGATTTTTTTTGATAATTATCCTGAAGAATTTTCTGTATTACATTTAGGAGATTTAATAGATCATGAAGCAAATCTAGAGCAGAGCAATAGTCCAGAGTTAAAAAAGCTTGACCTTTTATTAAGCTTTGCTGATAATCCTAAAGGAAAATTATATGTCATACCTGGAGATATCGATTGGGCCAATTCTGGTGAATCTGGTAATAAAAGGGTAAAAGCATTGCATGATTATATAGCAGCAAAAGCTAGCAAGGATATCATGCTTATTTCAAATGGAAATTGCCCTGGCCCTACCATTTTAGATATAGCAACACATGTTAGAGTAGTGGCATTTAACTCCCAATGGTGGATCCACCCTTTTGATAAGCCAATCGATACAGATACTGACTGTAAAGTATTGGTAAAAGATGAATTGCTAGAAGAAATCACAGATGCCATAGAAGATGCTGGCAATAGAAATGTATTGGTGGCGTCTCATCACCCTGTCTTTTCTGGTGGTATTTATGGGGGTTATTCTACACCCAAAATGCATCTTTTCCCTAACGAAAGTAAAGTTCCATTACCTTTATTTGGAAGTGTTTATACTGCGTATTTACAAAATGTGGGAACGCCAAAATACATGTCTTTTCCAGCGTATGATCAACTAAGCACACAATTACAAAGACATTTTATTTTCAGGAGGGGACTTATTTTCGCTGCTGCGCATGACTTTAACTTACAGTTAATCAGACACAATAATAATTATCAATTAGTTTCTGGCAGCATTGTACATAAAGAACCCATGAGGCGCACTAGTGGTACTATCTACAGAAAAAATGCCTATGGATTCATGTCATTAGAATATTTCCCTGATGGGCAGGTGCAAAAGGCCACTTATTTATTTGAAAATGGCAGCCTAAATCGAACTGATGAGTTGGTTCTTTTTGATTCGCCTTGTAACGAATCTGGGTCATCAATTATACCAGAAAATTTTCATTACATACCTTGTAGAACTGAAACCCCGACAGAAGAAACAGATAATTTAACAACAGCAACCAGTCAAAAAATAAGTGCTGGTAATGCCTATGAGGCAGGTTTTTCTAAAAAACTATTACTCGGAAAGCTATATCGCGAAAGCTGGACAGCTACTGTAGATATACCCTACTTAGATCTAGAAAAAGAAAAAGGTGGATTGACCCCTTATTCAGTTGGCGGTGGCAGACAAACCACTTCTTTAAAATTTAGGGCAACAGACGGAAAAGAGTACACTTTTAGGTCGGTGAATAAAGATCCAATAAAAGCTTTGCCTCCACAACTAAGAGAAACCATTCTAGTTTCTCTCATCCGTGAGATGACCGCAACGCAACAGCCTTATGGCGCTTTACCAGTAGCTAAAATGCTTGATGCTACTGATATTCTACATGCCAGACCAAAATTATATGTCTTGCCCGATCATCCTGCTTTAGGGCCCTACAGAAATTCATACAAAGGTCTCTTTGGCATGTTAGAAGATGATCCCTCAAAACCTAAAAATGGTTTACCTGGCTTTAATAATGCCGATGATGTGGACAGAAGTTTTACCATGTTCAGAAAAATTTATGATGACAATGATGTGTATGTAGATGCACCTACTTTTGCCAAAGCAAGGGCCTTCGACATGCTCATTGGTGACTGGGGGCGGCATCCTGACAATTGGAAATGGGCCTTATATAAAGATAAAAAGAAAGAGGTGTTTTATCCGATACCTAGAGATCGCGATCATAGTTTTTCAAGATGGGATGGATTAATTCCCTTTTTGGCCGATAGAGAATGGGCAAGACCTAACGTTCAAAACTTTACTTATAAAATTAAAGGGATAAGAAGTTTGAATTGGCCTGCCCGACATTTAGACCGACTTCTACTTACTTCATTAAATAAAAAGGATTGGTTACAAATTACCGAAGAACTACAAAGTGAAATTACAGACAATGTTATAGATAGCGCCATTCAAGCTTTTCCTAAAGAGATTATTTCACTACAAGGAGCAGAAATCGGTGAAAAACTAAAAGCTAGGCGCGTAGAATTACCTCAAGCTGTTGAGAAGCATTATGACATGCTAGCGAAACTTGTAGATGTAGTCGGCTCTAATAAACATGAATACTTTTTTGTGGAGCGATTAGAAGATGGCAAAGTACACGTACAAGAATACAAGAAAAAAAAGGAAGACCTGACCTTACAACCAAACCACGAATTAATATATGAAAGAACTTTTCTTCCAACTGAAACAAAAGAAATAAGACTTTACGGGCTTGGTGGAAACGATGTTTTCCATTTAAAAGGTACTGTGGAAAGAAGTATTAAGGTAAGGATCATTGGTGGAAATGATGCTGATTTTGTAAAAGATGAATCTGCGGTAGCCAATGATAATAAAGCCACATTGGTTTATGATAATACAAATACAAAAGTAGAAACTGGTAAAAGCACGATGCTTAAACTAGCAAATACCCCAGATATAAACCGGTATGACAGGCAAGGTTTTAAGTATAACACTTACTTTCCTACACCACTTCTCGCTTTTAATGCAGACGATGGTGTCGCCTTTAAGTTTGGCATAGACTTTACGCGCCATGCATTTAGGCAAAGTCCTTATAAACAACGCTATGGTTTTGATGCGAAGATCGGTACAGAAGGAACTCGTTCGATAGCTGCTTATTCGGAATGGGCGAATGTTGTGGGTAAATGGTTTATGGGAGTAGATGGCATTTATGCCGATATTTTTCCCTTCTATAATTATTTTGATTTGGGAAATGAAACTGATAAAAATGACCAACCTAGGGAGTTCTTCAGGACTAATTACAAAGGAGCAGATGTACAATTATATGTACGAAATGAGTTCTGGAATAAAAGCTATTTTAAAGGTGGACTTAGGGTTGAAGATTACCAATCTGTTATTAGGGAAAATACCATTTTAGCTGGGGATGATATTACTGGTACCAACCCGATAACTATTGCTGGCTTTACAGGTGAGTTAGATGTAGATTTTCGCAATGGTGATGTGTACGCTACTAAGGGCCTTCGGTTCTATATGAAACACCAAAGCGGGTGGTTACTCAATGAAGAGAATAAATATTTTAGCCTTAGTGAAGCTTTTGGAGAGTTCTATTCAACCTACCGAATAATTACATTGGCTTTAAAATTTGGTGGTGCTAGAAACTCAGGAAATAATGTTCCTTATTTTAAATATGCCAATTTAGGACAGAGTACTAATTTGAGGGGCTTTCTTAGAAACCGTTTTGCTGGAAATTCAAGTATGTACTTTAACTCGGAATTGAGATTGCCGTTAGGGTCAATCAAAAACCCTGTATTTCCATTTGTGATTGGCGTATCAGGATTTTTTGATGTAGGTAGAGTATGGTACGAAGATCCTGTTACTGGAAGAGATCCAAGTGTTTTAGGAAAAGGCAATACATGGCATGAAGGATACGGAGGTGGTATTTATCTTGTACCCATACTTAAAAAATATACATTTTCTGTTTCTGCAGCTACTTCTAAAGAAGAATCAATACTACTTATTTTTGGGTTAGGTTTTGGTATCGGAAGATAAGGTTAGTGTCTATTACTAGCTTTTTACATAAATACTAGTTGTTTATTATGCTTAAAAAAGCATAAACTACTTTATAAAAGCTGTTATCTTCAGTATTACTCTAATATCTAACATATTAATTAGTGTTGAAGATAACAGCTTATTTTATTCTCTCTTAAGTAAACGCTTTAATTTTTTGAAAGACAATTTTAGCGACTCTTAAAACCTAAACAGGGAATTGATAAAAATATACTTCATGTCTTCTCAAAAATATTATTCCTTTTTGGGAATTATTTCAGCACCACTTTTTTGGTCTCAATACCTAATTCAGATTTTATTGTGACAATAAAAATACCTTTAGGAAAATGCGATAAATCGATTTTTTCTGAAACAAGCGTGTTATAATTTTTTTGATACACAGACTTTCCTGTTACATCCATAATATTTAAATAGAGCTCAGAAAGATTCTTTTCTGTTTTGAAATTGACGAAAATCTCACCATTTGAAGGATTCGGGTAAATAACAAACTCTTTAGCATTTTCAGTTACCGTTTCGATTCTTACAAGCTCAGATGCAAACCTGCTAGATGAACCATCTTCTTCTATAATTTCAACATAATCTATAATGCTCCAAGGTGCATTTGCGAGAATATCGAGTGTATATGTACCTGCTAATAAATTAATCAATGGAGATTCAATAGTACCAAAGTATGAATTTCCATATTGACTGGGATAATGAATTATGGTAGAGTTATCGCCAGTAAAAGGGATTTCAATATTATTTATATAGAATGTGTATGTATTAAAATAGTTACTTGAAGAAGAAGCATCGCCACTCCTAAGATGTACTTTCAACCTATAATTACTGGTTTTAGGAATATTGAAGGTGATTCTTGCTTGATCTTGCTTATCCCACATAAGCAGTGTACCTCTACCACTAAATGCTGCATTGTTTTCATCTTCAAGCGTAAAGTTGCCAGGATCATTTAGCACAGTATAATTATCTTCAACTTCGATTCTTTCACTAAACAATGTTTCGTTACAGGCATTTACAATATCTGTAGTTGAACTACAACCAGCAGCATTATTATTGATAGAAATTGTAGCACTTGCTTTACTAATTAAATCTTCAAGTATACAACAGTCTCCTAATTGAGGATTGTTATTTACTATGAGAGAACCATTAATGGTTTCAACTGTTTGGAGGGCGCTAACATCATCGAGGATAGCATTATTTACTATATAAATACTATTTACACTTGTTAATGCATCTAGCCCTTCAAGACTACTAAGGTTAGGATTGTCTCTAATTTCTATGCTGCCTTGAGTAGATATTAGTTCAGATAACCCATTTAAGTTTGTAATATCGTTTCCTCTAATAAAAATTCCACCGGTATTATTCGTACAATCAAAATTATCTACCTCTGCTTGTGTAGTTAAAAATACTTTTGAGTAAGAATAACAGTTACATCCACTTGGCGATGTAAAGGCATCTTCTTGAAAATAGGAGCAAGCGCTATTATTTTCAAATTCTATTGATAAGTCAACTGCTTCTCCATTTGCTGGTATATTTGTTAGGGTAACTTTTAAAGGATTGCTTGTAACTCCAAATAAAGTGTTATTTACAAGGATCTTCCCATTTGGGTTATTAGTAAAAGATATAGTAACATCTCTTCTATATGTACCAAATGAACAATCGTATGGCTCTCCTAATTCAACTGAAGAAATTAAACATGATGTTGAGTCATAAGAAATTTCAAATGATTGTTCTGGAGAATATTCAGAGGCATTTAAACCTTTATCCATTGCTTGCACTTTCCAAGAGTAAGTACCTTCTTCAAGCCCATTTAAGGTAAATTTGGGAATAATATCTGCTTCAGCATTGGTAAATAATTGACCTCCTTTTCTAACCTCAATATTATAGGTAAGCGCATTTTGATTGCTAATATCATCGGTAGGTTTATCCCAACTGAATGTAACATTATTACCATCAGTTACTGCATCTAAGTTAGCAGGAATACCAGGAGCTTGATCTACTTTTGGATCCACTACTGTATTGACAAATACCCTTCCATCTGAAGTATAAATATCTCTATCGCCATCCCTATCAAAATCTGCCCAACCCGCAGCAACTCTATCTGGTAAAGTTAGGAAATCAGATAAATTTCCATTGCTATCTCCTTTTTTAAGGATATAATTAGGAAATCCATTTACTAGTTTATCAGCGATACCGTCATGGTTAAAGTCATATCCTCCAGCTTCTAAAATTTCTTTGGAAGTTTCCGTGAAATTGTCACTTCCTAAATTTTCATATTTCCTAATAGTTGAAAAACTAAAGGTTGAGGCTAATACATCGTAATCGCCATCGAAATCAATGTCTTGCCAAGAGCCATATAAGGTGTTACTTTCAATATCTAGTATTTCATCGAAAGAACCCTGTGTGTTATTCTTAAAAATAAATATACCCTCTTTTATACCTTCTTCTTGAAAGTAATCATTAGAGTTAATCATTACATCTAAGTCTCCATCACCATCATAATCTTTTAAATTTTGATTAACAGTTCTAAGGTAATTAACCCTTGGTGTTGGATCAATAGAGTAAGAGTTGTATAAATTATTTTTTAAGTATGTAAAGGTTGAGCCAAATTCTGCGCCATATGATATCGGTATGTCTAAATCACCATCTCTATCTATATCAATATATTCTCGTGGTCCTCCAAATCCTGTCTCGTCAAAAATAGTTGACTCCGCATAACTGCCATCCTGATTATTTGATAAGATATTTACATCAAATGCAAATGGGAATTGTTTGGTAAAAAGTATATCTAACCATCCATCGTTATTGTAATCAATTAAAAATTCTAAATCAGCTCCTCTAGAACCATATCCAATAAAAGTTGTCGTAGAATTTTGAATTTTAGTGTAAGTATCATTTTCTAATTGATATACAGAAATTTCATAAGTTCCCGGCGTAGATCCTCCATCCATTTCTAATTGCTCAATGAGTACAATCTCTTTATAACCATCATTATTCATGTCTCCCCATTTTAAATCTATGATTTCCTTATTTTCTAGCCCAGGGATGGTCATTTCTACAAATGGTTCTGAGGCACAACTAATACTTATTTCTTCTACACTATTACAACCTTCGGCGTTGTTAGCAATGGTTACTGTTCCTCCTGCATCAGTGATTAGTGCGACATTAAAACAACAAGATTCAAGCAATGCATTATTGGTTATTTCTACGTCTAAATCATTACCTGCTAGAGAAATCACATTAGATAAATCAGAGATATTGGTCAGCCTTGCATTATCAGATATCACTAAATTCTGATAGATTATTGATAGTGATTGTACACCATTTAGACTTGTAAGTTGATTGTTATTGATAACCTCCAAAGTTTGAACTTCTGTGATATCAGGGAAGTTATTGATGCTTGTAAGTGTACTATTACTTATTATCGCAAAATCCCCATTAAAATCTTTAATATTTTGAAGTCCTAAAATACTTTGTAGCGCATCATTATTCCTAATGATAATACTATCACCAACAGCAGACAAAGAAACCAAGCCTCTTAAATCTGTTAGGCTTGTCCACCTAATAACAAGGCCACCTGAAATACTACTTAGTGTATTTAAATTTGATAAATCTGTTATATCACTTCCATCAATAATTAAATTACCTGAAACTATATCGCAATTAAAATTATCTACTTCCGCTTGAGATCTAAGTCTAATATCTCCTTCACAATTGCTCTCTTCTTCTAAGACAGTAATGGTTACCTGGTCGTTCACTTCGTTGTTTTCATCATCGGTTACTTTCAGATTAAAAGTATATTCCCCTTGAACCAGAAGGCCATTTATTTTTGTACTTGCTGAGTCTTCGTTTTGGATAATTGCAAAATTACCACTTTGTTGACTCCATAAATAAGTTACTGCACCACCGTCTGGGTCATTGCCTGAACCTATCAGAGTTACACTGTTTGTGGGCAAGGTAATTTCTATGTCGTTTCCTGCATTGGCAATTGGTAGTTCATCAATAGGTGTGGTAGTAGAACCAGAAAAAACCACTACTTCCAAATAATCTACCGCCGCCCAATCCAAATTAGATGTTATTTCAATAAAGTGCTCACTGGTATTTGACAATAAAGTATCTGATACCATATCACCCCAGTAAGCCCCCCCTAAGTTGTTAGTGAATCCTGATAAACTAGATGGATCGCCAGTCAAAGTTATGGGTGCTCCATCTAAATCAAAAAGATAACCACCTGGCCAATACCTTGTGGCTGTATTTATATTTCCTGACCTTACCCTTACTTTGACAATATATTTTACTGGTTGTGCGCCGTCTACCGTAAAAGGGATCTTGATTTTATCCCTTCTATCGAATATAGCCACTACATTCCCATTACTAGCTGTTCCAGCACCAAACCTTCCGATATCCCTACTGCTCGGATCGAATACTATCTCATAATTGTCTTCTGCTTCATATAAGGTTCCTGTAGCTATGGTTGGTGTACCTCCACCTGTATTTTCTTCAGGGTTGACCGTAACGGTCACTTGGTCGTTCACTTCATTGTTCTCATCATCGGTTACACGCAGGTTGAAGGTATAGGTCCCTTCTAATAAGTTGCTCACTTTCGCATTTGCTGAACCTGCATCCTGGATGGTTGCTGATGAACCACTCGGTTTCGTCCAGAGGTAGGTAACCGAACCACCGTCTGGGTCACTGCCCGAACCCATCAAGGTCACACTGTCTGTGGGTAAGGTAATTTCTTTTGCATCCCCTGCATCTACTATAGGTAGTTCATCGATTGTGGTTGCTCCTCTTACAGTAATGCTTACCTGGTCGTTCACTTCATTGTTCTCATCATCGGTTACCAGCAGGTTGAAGGTATAGGTCCCTTCTACTAAGTTACTCACTTTCGTAGTTGCTGAACCTGTATTCTGGATGGTAGCTGATGGGCCACTCAGTTTCGTCCAGAGGTAGGTAACTGAACCACCGTCTGGGTCACTGCCCGAACCCATCAAGGTCACACTGTCTGTGGGTAAGGTAATTTCTTTTGCATCCCCTGCATCTACTATCGGTAGTTCATCGATTGTGGTTGCTCCTCTTACAGTAATGCTTACCTGGTCGTTCGCTTCATTGTTCTCATCATCGGTTATCCGCAAGTTGAAGGTATAGGTCCCTTCTAATAAGTTGCTCACTTTCGTAGTTGCTGAACCTGCATTCTGGATGGTAGCTGATGGGCCACTTAGTTTCGTCCAGAGGTAGGTCACTGAACCTCCATCTGGATCACTTCCTGAACCCATTAAGCTTACACTGTCAGTTGGTAAGGTAATTTCTTGTGCATTCCCTGCATCTACTATTGGTAGTTCATCTACAGGTGTGGTAGTTGAACCTGAAAATACTATAACTTCCAAATAGTCTACTGCTGTCCAGTTCGAATTGGCGGTCACTTCGATACTATGTCCTTCGGTCATTGATACTAAGGTATCCGATACCATGTCTCCCCAATATGAGCCTCCCAGGTTACCAGTGAAAGCAGATAAACTAGATTCGTCTCCTGTCAAGGTAACTGCTTCGCCATCAAGGTCAAAAAGATAACCATCTGGCCAATACCTTGTGGCTGTATTTACATTTCCTGACCTTACCCTTACTTTTACGATATATTTTACGGGTTGAACTCCTTCTACCGTGAAAGGGATCTTGATCTTATCTCCTCTATCGAATATGGCCACTACATTTCCATTACTTGCTGTTCCTGCACCAAATCTCTGGATTTCCCTGCTCCCCAGGTCAGCTACTATCTCATAATTGTCTTCTGCTTCATATAAGGTTGAAGAAGCTGTGGTCGGTGCCCCTCCTCCTGTATTTTCTTCAGGGTTGACCGTAACGGTCACTTGGTCGTTCACTGCATTTCCTTCATCATCTGTTACTCGCAGGTTGAAAGTATAGATTCCTTCTACTAAGTTGCTCACATTAGTAGTTACTGAACCTGCATTCTGGATAACAGCTGATGGACCACTCAGTTTCGTCCAGAGGTAGGTAACCGAACCACCGTCTGGGTCACTGCCCGAACCCATCAAGGTCACAATATCTGTAGGTAAGGTAATTTCTTTTGCATCCCCTGCATCTACTATCGGTAGTTCATCGATTGTGGTTGCTCCTCTTACAGTAATGGTTACCTGGTCGTTCACTTCATTGTTCTCATCATCGGTTACTTGTAGGTTGAAGGTATAGGTCCCTTCTACTAAGTTACTCACTTTCGTAGTTGCTGAACCTGCATTCTGGATGGTAGCTGATGGGCCACTTAGTTTCGTCCAGAGATAGGTCACTGCACCTCCATCTGGATCACTTCCTGAACCCATTAAACTTACACTATCAGTAGGTAAGGTAATTTCTTGTGCATTCCCTGCATCTACTATCGGTAGGTCATCTACAGGTGTGGTAGTTGAACCTGAAAATACTACTACTTCCAAATAGTCTACTGCTGCCCAATCCAGATTAGCTGTTGTTTCAATAAAGTGATCCCTGGCATTTGAAAACAAAGTATCTGATACCATGTCTCCCCAATATGAGCCCCCTAGGTTACCGGTGAAAGCAGATAAACTAGAATCATCTCCTGTCAAGGTAACTGCTTCGCCATCAAGGTCAAAAAGATAACCATCTGGCCAATATCTTGTGGCTGTATTTACATTTCCTGACCTTACCCTTACTTTTACGATATATTTTACGGGTTGTGCGCCGTCTACCGTAAAAGGGATCTTGATCTTATCCCCTCTATCGAATATGGCCACTACATTTCCATTACTCGCTGTTCCTGCACCAAACCTCTGGATCTCCCTGCTCCGTGGATCAGCTACAATCTCAAAGTAATCTTCTGCTTCAAGTATGTAGCTCTCCGAATTAACTATTTTATAGCTTTTATAAAATGGCTTATCAGTGGGATTAATTGAACTGATTGCATTGCTTTGGTAAGGTAATATTAGGACAAAGAGTATCAGCTTTAAGTATAAAGCTTTTGTGAGATTTAACATAGTTGGTTGTAAGTATTTAGATAGTCAATAATCAGTATGCTAAAATCACAAAATAATCATTTTTTAGCAATTAATGTATTGCCTTTATTAACAAGGTTTAACATTCTTATGTACCTTTTAGGGTAAGAGAGCCATAACAAATTTAGAATTACTACTTTATTCTCTCATAAAGTATCTAATAAGTCAATTTTTTGATTCTAATACTTTTGTATTCATGAAACTTTGGATGACAAATTTTAATAATTCAAAAAATTAAAATTATAATCCAGAATAAAATTCTTTTTGCTGCATTATTAATAGGATAGATTTTTTTAACTCAAACCCGTATTTTTTAATCTAAACAAGCAACGGGTAAAATTTTCATTTCCACAATTTCTATGGAAATAAGGGATTTTTTTCTTGGGCCATTGTATGCTGTGCTCATCATTTTTATTGCATTATTATTAAGAAAAAAACTTACTAATAAAGCAACAAGTCCTCATTATTTCCCAGCACTCTTTCTTAAGCTTTTTGGCGCATTGGTTTTTGGCTTAATCTATCAGTTTTATTATGGCGGTGGTGATACTTTCGATTACTTTAAAGGAGGAGGTATCTTTTGGGATTCATTATTTGATAACCCTTCAATAACATGGGATATGTTTTGGTTAGACACACGTGAATACACTGCCGAAACCGTAAACTATACTATTAGAACACGTTTTTTTAAATCAGGGGAAGAATGGTATTTAACAAAAATTTCGGGTTTTTTGTCTATAGTTACTTTTAACTCTTACCTAGCTATTTCATTCCTGTTTGCTTTTTTTGTTTTTTTAGGTACTTGGAAACTTTACCAAGCAATGCTTTGGTACTATCCACATTTAAATAAAGGATTTGCCTTGGCTATATTTTGGGCACCTTCTTTGGTTTTTTGGGGCTCAGGTTTATTAAAAGATACCATAACCTTAGGAGCTCTTGGTTTTTTGAGTTACAGCGCCTTAGGTCTCTTTTCAAGTAAAAAGGGAAAAGTATCACTGTTATTGAGTTTATATTTTGCAGCCACGCTTATATTAAACCTGAAAGCCTATATCCTATATACTTTTCTACCTTGTTTACTTTTATGGTTTTACATTAAATTTAATCAAAGAATACAAAACATAGCTTTGAGGGTTCTAGCAGTTCCTGTCATCACCCTATTTATTATTGGATTGGGTTACGCACTCATTACTAATATTGCCTCTGAAACACAAAAGTATAGCTCTGTAGACACAATTACACAACGAATTGGAGGTTTCCATACGGATCATGGTAGACGATCCGATGCTTCTACATACAATCTTGGAGAAATCGACTATACACCATTGGGTATGTTAAGTAAATTACCAGAAAGTGTGAATGTTACACTTTTTAGACCCTATTTGTGGGAAGTAAACAATGTAGTAATGTTAGTTACAGCAATAGAGAGTTTAATCTTCTTATTGGTAACCATATATATGCTTATAAAAGCGGGACCATTCAGACTCATACAATCTCTATTTACAAATCCTGAAGTAATGCTGTGTATCTCATTTACACTCATCTTAGGGTTTGTGGTAGGTTTTACCAGTATGAATTTTGGGGCATTAGCGCGTTTTAAAATTCCTTTATTACCTTTTTTTATAATGGGTTTGTTGATTATTGAAGATTCTGGCGTCTTGAAAAAGAAGAAAAAATCTGGAAATAAAAAGAGAAAATCAAGGCAATTAGCCAGGGTATAGATTATGAGGTTTTATCCTTCAATAATCACTATTGTTCTCGTCGAAATTGTATTGCCTAGAACTAAACTTATTTTTTTCGACTTGAAAACCTTACTTTATACATCCTCTATATTTTAATTTTAAGTGTATAATTTAATGAAAGTTTATCGACGAAATGAATTATAAATTTGAAACAAGGGAGTTCGGTATATCAGAAGAGGGCGTTCATTTTCTGAGAAATAGATATAATTATAAAACTGTTGAATTTAATAAAATTGAAAAGCTGATTATTGAAAGAGGAAAAGAGCTTAATAATTGGCTTTTAATTTTAATTATTGGACTTATACTAACGTCATTTGCCTTATTTTACTCCATAAAATTATTTCAATTGTTTAATAGCAATGAAGTATCTAGAATATACATAGAAGAGATCTTGATACCTGTGTTACCATTAATGCTTGGTGTTTATTGCCTATATGCTTCTACAAAGAATTGTACGATTTTAAGACTAATTACAATTGATAAAAAAGGCAAGAAATTTCCAATGAAGGAAATTGAAAGAAAAGGAGAGCTTAAAGTATTTACTGAATTTTTAAAAGACAATTTAAAGTCTAAAATAAAAATAAATTTATAGCAGTTAGAATAGCTCTTCTATTAAAAAAATTGTAATTCTTAACCTGATAATGACTATAAAAATCTGAAAACAATCAGAATAGGTATATAGATGTCTATTTATATACTTATCTGACGTTAATTTTCTTCTGATTCTTTTTTTATAATAGAATACTCATCCCATATTAAAGTGAAATAGTTGTTTCTTGAGCTACAATTTGTAAATTGAATCGAACTCAAAAAGAAAGATTCAAAGGCTCACTCATGAAAATCCACAAAGTCTTATTTTTATCAAGCATTCTCTTTTCTCTACTTATTTCATGTGACCATCCTGAAAATACTGAAGAAAAAAAATTACCCAATGTAGTTTTTATCTTGGCAGATGACATGGGTTATGGTGATCCAAGTTGTTATAATCCTGACTCAAAAATTAAGACCAAAAACATAGATGCCTTAGCAGTAGAAGGAATGATGTTTTTAGACGCTCATGCTCCTGCAGCTTGGTGTGTGCCTTCAAGATATGGATTGATAACTGGAAGATACCCTGCACGAGAAAAAATGAATTGGAGAGAAAGAAGCTTAATTAGCAATAGTCAAGAAACATTGGCTACACTCTTTAAAAAAAATGGATACAAAACAGCTTGTATAGGGAAATGGCATTTGGGATTTGATAACTTGAATTGGGATCAACCTGCCGAAAATAACATTTTACAAGGGGGGCCTACAGAAAAGGGGTTTGATTATTTTTTTGGTATGCATGCTTCATTGGATATTCCACCCTATTTCTACATAGAAAACAATAAGCTAGTTGAAAAAGCTACCGAATTGGTTGGAGATAACGCCAGTGTCGATGCTACTTCTTATATTTCTGGGGCATTTTGGAGAAAAGGGGCAATTGCACCAAATTTTAAGCACGATGAAGTCTTGGATAAGTTTGTGTCAAAAGCCAGCACATTTGTAGAAAACCACTTAAAATCTAATGGTGATACTCCTTTTTTCTTATATGTACCACTTACTGCCCCTCATACGCCCTGGCTTCCAAAAGAAGCATATACTGGTAAAAGTGATGCTGGAGAATATGGCGATTTTGTATTGCAAGTCGACCAAACCCTAGGAAATATTAGAGCATTGATCGATAGAAATGGGCTAGCTGAAAATACAATCTTCGTATTTTCATCTGACAATGGTCCTGTTTGGTTTCAAAAAGACATTGAAAAATTTCAACATGATTCAAAGGCAGGCCTAAAAGGAATGAAAATAGATTTTTGGGAAGGTGGTTCCAGAGTGCCTTTCATTGTGTCTTGGGAAGGCCATATACCCAAAGGAACCAAATCTAACCAGCTCTTATGTTTCACAGATATGATGGCTACTTTTGCTACCATCATTGGTGATGCTACTTTTAATCAAAATAACTATGATAGTTATGATCTATCTAAAGCCATGCTTCAAAAAGATTACAGTATTCCGATAAGAAAGGAATTGCTTATTCAAGATAAGATATTCCGCAAGGATAACTATAAACTAATTTTAGGAAGCGGACTTGGCGGACTCTCAAAAACTTATGATCCAGATAGTATTTATTTAACTGAAGCCTCAAATCAGGGTGAATTATATGACCTTTCTAAAGACTTAAATGAAAGTAATAATCTTTACGATAGTCAACAGGAATTGGTGGAAAGTTTAAAATCAGAAGTAGAAGAAATACTTACTAAAGATTAATTTCGATAAATCACCAAAAGAAAAAATCGGTTCTAAATCCTAAACTGCCACTTACTTAATTCATCAGTTTAAATTTCTTCATCTTGTTTGATTTTGCAAATAAATTAATACTTGACAACTAATTGCTTATCATAATATTCTAATTTGCGATATTCTTTAACCTTAACCTATAATAAAAAATTTGATACCCTTCCTATTCTTAAGTTGATAGCATTGAGTTAGATATTACGACCAGATGAAGTATCAATTCCTGAAATCTTTGATTTTAAGCTTATATACTCATCTATTGATAATAACTCTGGTAAAAGATATTCAACATCTTCAAAAGCTTTCTTGATTGTACTTAAAAGAACCGACTGAAAACTTTTGATATCAAATGCTATCTTATTTTGCAAATCATCAATAATAAATTGGTTATCTTTTTTGTATAAACGTAACTGGTACAACTGTTCTGTATCGAATAATTCATACTTATCAATTTTATCAGATACAAAATCTTGAATAATTAGATTAAGTTGGTATAAAAACCCTAATATTTTTGCTTCACTCAAAAAAAAATTACTTTTATCTTCGAGATTTACAATCATGATTTCTCCAAAAATAAAACTATCACATAGTTCAAATAAGTCTATATCAACTCTATTTTTATCTTCAACTAAATAAAACTTATCGTCTTTTATCGAATTTAAGTCAAAATAATATCTTATTATTATTTTACTCATCTATTAAATTTTTTACTACTCAACTGGAAATGCTAATTTTAAAATCCTTTTATTATTTGTACGTATAACTGTCTTATTAAAATCCTTACCTTTAACAATTACTCCAATCATTCTTTTCCCAAAATCATAAGTTTTATCACTAAATAGAAATAGACAGAGCATTTTATATTTAGGTAGATGCCAATTACTTATGAAAAGATAAACAATCTACAAAGCAAGTTTTTGAAATCACTCGACTTAGGGCAAATAAACTTATTACATGATTACTTGGAAAGTGATCTTAAGGAACTTAAGAAAAGCCCTAAGCCACCCACTGCTAAAATTAGAATAGTGAGTAACTCAAAAAGTGACATGTGACGCATTGAGAAGTGCAAACTGGTAATTACCCCAAAGCAAAGCATAATGATAGATGCCAACATCAAAAACCAGCCTAAATAATTTTTACTATTATAGAATACAAGTCCTGTCCCAAAAATGAAGGGAATCAAAACAAACCCAGAAGTTATTCCCATACCACCGACAGAAAAAAGTCTATAACCTAATCCAAAGTTATTAGATACGGTAACTGAGCTCAAAAAAAGGTATCCACCTGCAATGAGCATAATTAATCCAAGAAAAAACCGACCTATTCCACCTTCAGTACCACCTGCTCCTTGCATAAAAATTTATTTAATGGTGAATATATAATTTACTTAAAAATATAATTGAAAAGAAACTTTTCAAAAATGTACAAATCTGTTTACTACTTAATGCCAAGGAAATTAAAAAGGCAAACAAATACTAATGAAGGTTTGAGTAAATGAATGAAATATATTACCAATATTTAAGTATTAATTATTAATATCTACATGAACTGACATGAAACGCTTTAAAAGATTTTTAATCAATCATTTTAACTTTTCACCAGTAGAGGTCAGAGGTTTTTTTGTATTGATGCTATTACTGATTCTTTTTACTTTTTTACCTTCATTCTGGAAATTACTTTCTCCAAATTCTAACTACGATAGCACCAGAGATCAAGCAATATTAGATAGCTTGTTGCTTACCATGCAAAAACCTGAAATAGTAAACCCAAAAGTAAATTTCACAAAAACCGAGGAAGTTACAGCTGTACAATTATTTAAGTTTAATCCTAATACCACGCAGGAAACAGATTTTATAAAATTGGGGATAAAACCTTTTTTAGCCAAACGCATCGTAAAGTACCGAAGTAAAGGTGGTAAATTCTACCAAAAGGAAGACTTGTTAAAAATCTATGGTTTCCCAGAAAAACTATATGAGATTTTGGTACCATATATTGATATCCCTGTTAAAATAACCGCTAAAGATTTAGAAGCTAATGATAAAGATGGAAACACCACTCATTCAATCACAAAAAATACTAGCAACAATAGTATATTAAAACCTCAAAAATTCAATTTGAACAAAGCTGATACTATACAACTAAAACAAGTTTATGGTATAGGATCGAAATTGGCGAATAGAATCGTAAAGTTTAGGGATAAACTGGGAGGTTTCCATAGTACAGGTCAGCTAAAAGAGGTTTATGGACTAAAACCAGAAGTTATAGATACATTATTAGAAAAAGCTGAATTAACTAGTAACACCACTTTCAGCAAAATAAATGTCAATCAACTTGATGCTCAAGCATTACAACAGCACCCTTATATTTCATGGAAAGAAGCAAACTTTATTGTAAAGTATAGAAAACAACATGGCCCTTACACAAGTATCGAGGGATTAAAAAAAATAAAAGTCTTTAACGACAAATTCATCAATAAAATAGCCCCTTATATTAGCTACGTGAAATAGCATTTTACCAACTAAGTTAGAGTGTTAATTTTACTCTTTACATTACATTTCTCTCAATCCATGGTTTATATCAAATAAACAATTAGCTTCGCACAATTTTTCAAAATCATTAGCATGGATTTAAAATTTTTGTGTTATGAGCATTTTTAATTTAAAGGAAATCTTATCAGTTTCATTGATTCTATTTTCAGTTATTGACATACTGGGTTCTATCCCAATCATTATAGATTTACGCAAAAAGTCTGGCAAAATAGAATCGGTAAAGGCTACCTTGACTGCTGGTGTAATCATGGTTGCTTTTTTATTTTTTGGAGAAAGTATTTTGCGGTTATTTGGATTAGATGTTGAATCATTTTCAATTGCGGGTGCAATAGTTATTTTATTAATTGGTATGGAAATGATTTTGGGAATAAATCTATTTAAAAGTGACCCAGAGATGAAAACTACTTCTATTGTTCCCCTTGCCTTTCCGATTATAGCAGGTGCAGGCACTATGACAACCATTATTACGCTAAGGGCTGAGTTTGATCTAGCTAATGTCTTGGTTGGTATTTTTTTAAATTTATTACTGGTTTTTATTGTGCTTAAAACCTCTGGTTGGATTGAAAAAAAGTTGGGTAAATCTGGCGCAGATATTTTACGTAAAGCCTTTGGGATTATCTTATTGGCTATCGCTGTAAAGATTATAAAAACCAATCTTCATTTCTAAATAATTGACCTTAAAACACCTTGATTTTTTAAGCATAAATTTCAAGGTGTTTTAAATTATTGAAATGTAAATATTTCTACTTCAATATTTCACCAATCCAAAAAGCAGATTCTCCATAGAAAGACACAAAGCCATTTTCCTTTGCCTCAAATAAATCATCATTTCTTAATACATTTTCAAAGTGTTGAATAGTACCTTCTACTAGTTTAAATTTTGTGCCTTTTGCCACCCATTTGCCATACATGTTTGTTTTAGACTGCACTATTTTCATCTCTCTATCAAAAAATACCAACTCCATTTTATCTCCTACCCTTTGTTGTAATTTTTTAGGTTCCGGAGTCAACATGAAGACATGACTTGTTCGATGGTTATTTTTAATTAAGTACTCCAAAACAGTTTCTAATACCGCTTCGCTAGATTCTACTTTTTGATATGGCTCCTGAAAAATGAGTTGCTCTTTATATTTTACTAGTGAATTGGTATTTCCCGCAACCACATCCAATTTTGTATTCCAATGTAAAAAATCGGGCAAAGCTTCTTCTAAAACTACAACTATTGGACTCCACTCAAACATATCTGCAAGTCTTGGAAATAAATCTCCGGGAGGGCTTGCAATAATTACCGCAGGTTCTTGCTCATCTCTAACTACATGGTGCGATGACATCTACTTTTAATTTTTAGATGGTGCTTACTTTATGCAATTATAAATTATTCTTTGAAAAGAGTTAGCTACAACTAATTGAGAAACAGCAAAAATAATATGCTAGATGAGGCAATAAAAAATATAAAAATACTCTTTATTAGGTATTAATTTAATTCAAGAATGCGATACTTTTTTAGCTTACTATTTATTTTTCTCAGCCTCTTTTTACAAGCACAAATTTTAGATGATTTCAATAGGGCAGTTTTAGATGACACAAACATCGTCTGGCAAAGAGGGAAAAGTACAGGGGTTACTGGAGACTTTATTATTTCAGATAATACCTTACAAGCCGTTTTTGATAAGGGAAACAGTACAAGAAAAGCTTGGTTTAGCACCTCTATATCTGACAATCCTCAAGCATATATATTTGAATGGTCATTTAAAGTTAAACTTGATTTTGGTCCGATTTCCTCTTCTTTAGCACAAAGAAATAAAGTTCGAATTTACCTCAATGCATCTCAAGCAGATTTAAACCTAACACCAATATCATATTTCTTAGAATGTAAGCCAGTAGCTAACGAAAACTTAATGGAATGTCGCTTATATTTTTATGATGGAAGCGAAGAAATAATGCTAAACTCAACTTCTATTGTGCAAAGTGCTTTATATGAATTTGTAGACATTAAAGTAAGAAGAAGTGAAAATGGAGATTTTGAAACATGGATAAATGGTATTAGTCAAGGAAAGGTAAATAATAGTAGCTTGCCAATCAATGGTTTTTTTGGTGGGCAAATATTTTTTTCGGCAGGTTCAAGAGAAGATAAATTCTTTTTCGATGATTTTAGTTTTATTAAATATCCTTATGTAGATACGCTGACCATAATCGACGAAAATTCTATTCAATTAGATATCTCAGTTCCTTTAGATCCTAACGTTACTTCAGTTTTATCAAATTATTTACTCAATAACACAGAAAATCCAACAAATATAACAATCAATGAAAATCGAATCACTTTGGTTTTTAATGAAGCCTTTACCCCAGATATAGCAAATAAGCTTGACATTCTTAATTTGACAGATACTTATGGAAACAGTATTCCTGAAGGGGAAGTAATTCAAAATTTCTTCACATTCTTTTCACCAGATACCTCGCCCCCTGAAGTAGTCAGTGTAAAAGGTTTACAAGATAGCCTCATTATCATTCAATTTGATGAACCCGTTTTGGAGGAAGATTTATCTACTGAAAACTTTATTTTGAATAATGGAGCGCAAGCCCCAAAATACATTTTTAAAGACACTGCAAATAGCTATATACTTCATTTTAATCAGCCATTTGAAATTGACAATACTTATCAACTATGGATATTTTCTATAAGCGATTTGTTAGACAATACTTTAAGTGACACTATAAAAATTGATTTCCAATTTAAAGATAGGATTCCTCCAAAGGTAAATTCTATTGCATTGATAAACAGCAATACCCTCAAAGTCACTTTTTCAGAAAAAATAGATAGTTTGAGTGTTTCAACACTCCAGCATTATCAACTTAACCAAAATGAATTTCCCGCGGCTATAATTATAGAAAATGACAAACAAGTAAGGTTGATCTTCTCACAAGATTTTCTAGAAAACGAACTCTTAGAGATAGGAATATCTAATGTTAAAGATCAGTCAGGGAATGAACTGCCAAACACTTGGATAGGCAATTTTGAGTACGATACTGAGAAACCTAGTATCCCTACATCGAATGGTGTTTTCCCTATTGCCGACACAGTATTGCAAGTCGTATTTACAGAAGCTGTAGATAAACTGACTGCAGGTATTATCAATAATTATCGATTAAGCAACGCATTAAACGAGTTTTATCCCAAAGAAGCAAAAATAGATTCCATTCAATCGAATATAGTTTTCTTGTATTTTGAAGAAGCTTTTGCATCAGAGCAAGAATATAGTTTACGGGTAAATAATGTAGCAGACTTATCTGGAAATGTAATGAATACCCGAACTCGTTCATTTTATTATGATGTTCATCCACCTGTGGTAAATACTGTAAGGCTATTTCCTCAAAACCGATTATTGGTAAGCTTTAGTGAACCAGCAGCAATTGATCTTTTAAAAGATACTATCCATTTCAGTTTAAATGGAAAACATCCAATCCAAATTAGTAATTTTTATGAAAGTGCCACTGATTATTGGTTGTATTTCGATAGCATCAACATTAGCAAGAATTTACCATTTATTATTGGCGGAATAGCAGATTTTGAAGGAAATATGATGGCAACCGCCGATACATTTTATATCAATACTGCTCAACCAGAAATAGCTGATATTCATGTACTTTCGAATAATAGCTTAGAAATACAATTTTCTATGCCAATAGATACCAACTGGATAAAGCAGCATCAAACTTTTCTTGTAAATGATACTATTCAACCAAGCAGTTCTTACTTTGAAAATGACTTTGTAGTACTAGTGTTTCCTTTTCATTGGCAAAAAGACAGTGTGTATCAATTAGGTATTGATAGCCTATTGAGTAATACTGGAAGTATTTCTTATGGATTAGAATCGAATTTCACGTTTCAGAAAAGTATTGTTTCGGTCTATATTAAAGACGACTACCAAGTAGTGTTACGATATGGACAAGCAATGTTGAAAGATAGCTTGCGCATAGAGCAGTTTCTTTTGAATGGTGTCAGCCCAGCACAGGTTTTTAGCGATGGTTCAGGTGAGTTCATTACTTTGTTATTTGAAGAACAATTGCTGCCGAACAGATTATATTCACTACAAATTTCTCCACAAATTAGCCGTAATGGTTTTCAATATCCAGCTTATGCGTTAAGCTTATCAAAAGACAAAAATGCCCCGCTAGTAGAAAATATTTCATTCAGCGGTTTTGATGAAATTACACTCAGATTTAATGAAGCTTTGGACGAAAATACTTCAACTGCATTAAATCATTTCCAGTTACAATTTGAATCATCAAACGTAAATTTCATTGAAATATCTTTAGAACAAGATAGCCTTATTACCTTAAAAGCTGATAAAAGCTTTACTCCGAATGAAACTTACCGCTTAGAAATTACTAACATACAAGATGTATCAGGCAATCAAATTTCCGATACTACATTAACCTTACAATTCCCTCCAATTCCTGCTAAAGGAGATATCATTATCAACGAATTTATGGCTGATCCTACCCCAAGTCAAGGATTACCAGAAGCTGAATTTATTGAACTACTTAATGTATCCTCTAAATCCATTAATCTGCTACATGTCTCTTTAGAAGACGCTTCAAATAAAATTCAATTAGGCAACAAAGAACTTCCTCCTAATGAATCAATCATTTTATGCGATGCTGATTATTTGGAACAGTTTGAAACTTTTGGAGGAGTATTCGCCTTGCCAGCATTTCCTTCCATTACAAACAGTGGTGAGAGGCTGAGATTACGGAATAGCACAAACACGTTGCTAGATGAAGTTAATTTTGAAGACAGCTGGCATGAGGAAGAAAAAAAGAATGGTGGTTGGTCGCTTGAAAGGATTTTGCCTGAATATTCATGCAAAGAAGCAGATAATTGGCGAAGTAGTAGAAATGAAACCGGGGGAACACCAGGAGCCATTAATTCAGTTGTCGGTCTTGCACCAGATACTGTTTTACCTCAAATCGTTGCTTATCAATAGGAGAAAGATGAACGAGTCAGCATTGTATTTTCTGAACCTATGGATACTTTACAAGAAACAATCGGTGCTTTTAAATTGAACGAAGCAGAGATTTTTCCAAAATTGGTTTGGCAAAGTTCCGATACGATGATTTTAATATTTAATACCACATTTGAAACAGGTTCAATCAATCGATTAATAGTACAAAATTTATCTGACTGCATCGGGAATATGATGCTTCCTGATACTTTAAATTTTATTAATGGAAAAGCACCTACTTTTCATGAAGTATTAATTACAGAAATAATGGCTGATCCTGAGCCAAGTGTTGGGTTACCCGAAATTGAATATATAGAAATCTATAATACCACCAACCAGCTGGTAGATATATCGGGATGTACCCTAAGTGATGCAACAAGTACAACCACTTTATCTGGTTTTATTCAACCCAAAAGTTATTTGGTTTTAACTAGTTCGAGCAATATTGATTTATTCAATAATGCACTACCTGTAAGAAATTTTCCATCACTCAACAATTCTGGAGAAGCATTAATCATAAAAAATAAAAGTGGAGAACTGGTACATTATGTACCTTATAATACAGATTGGTACAGAGACAACGATAAGGCCAATGGAGGTTTTGCATTAGAAATGATTGATACGACTTATCCATGTGGTGGAAAAGAAAATTGGATTGCTTCTGAAAATGAAAAGAGAGGGACACCTGGAAAAGAAAATTCAGTTAATGACTTAATTACTGATAATATACCTCCTTATCTGGAACAAGTATACACCATTGATTCTAATAAAATTGAACTTGTATTCAATGAAAAAATGGATAGTCTTTCCTTAATTCATGCTGAATATGTTATTTCACCAAGAGTTGACATCGAAGAAATAAATGTGCCTTCAGGTTATGAGTTTTATACAATGCAATTGACATTAAAAAATTCTTTGCTTCCAGGAAAACCTTATGAGATTGGCATAAAAAATATACAAGACTGTTCTGGAAATACTCAGGCTTCTCTTTCTAAAAAAACGCTCATTATACCAGAAGAAGCGGATACTACCGATATTTTATTGAGTGAAATTCTATTCAATCCGCCACCCAACGGCGAAGACTTTGTAGAACTCTACAATAATTCTAATAAATACATTGATTTACAAGCTTGGGCAATTGCCAATGCAAAAGGGGAAGAACACCTAATTTCAGAAGAAACTAAAATTATAGCACCATTTACTTTTTTAGTCCTCACACCAAGCATAAAATCTTTCAAAGGCTTTTATCCGACAACTCCTGACTCACTCATTCTAGAAATGAAATTGCCTTCCTTCAACGATGATACAGGAGTAGTAAAATTACTGAATGCAGATAAAGAAATAGTACAATCTTTTCCTTACAATGAGGCTATGCATTTCCGTTTACTGGAAGATAAAGAAGGCGTTTCATTAGAAAGAATTGATTATAAACAAGCTGTAAATGATGCAAGTAATTGGCATTCTGCAGCCGCAGCGGCTGGCTTCGCTACACCAGCCCAAGTCAACTCCCAATCAAATGAATTGAGTGAAATTCGTGCCGAATGTTTTAGCGTTATACCTGATATTTTTACGCCAGACTTAGATGGTGTAGACGATTTTGCCCAAATACAATATGCTTGTCAACAAACAGGAACGGTAGCCTCTGTTACCATTTTTGATACTAATGGAAGAATGGTCTGTAGGCTTATCCAAAATCAAACATTGGCAAATAATGGTATTTTTAGGTGGGATGGAACCAAAGAAAATGGTGAAAAGGCAAAGATGGGTTATTACCTTCTTTTAATAGAAACCTTCGATTTAGATGGCAATGTGAATACAGTAAAGCTTAAAGTAGCTATTGGTACTAGATTTTAATGTATAATCTAATTTAGAATCTTTTTATATAACTGAAAATTTTCCTCATCAAAACATACAAATACGATACGATCAAAAATATTTGGGTGCTTAACAATAAATTGATTTACAGCATTAATAGCTACTTCCGCTGCTGCTTGTTTTGGGTAACCATAAATACCAGTAGAAATATTTGGGAAAGCAATTGTCTTAATATCATTTTCCATACTAAGTAGCAATGAATTGGAATAGCATGACTCAAGCAATACAGCTTCATTTTTTCTTCCTCCATTCCAAACTGGCCCTACAGTATGTATTACAAACTTAGCAGGCATTTTACCAGCAGTGGTTATTACAGCTTCCCCAGTAGGGCATCCCCCTTGCTTATTCCTAATTTTTTGGCATGCTTCTAAAATTTCTGAACCTCCAGCTCTATGTATAGCACCATCTACACCACCGCCACCTAATAAGCTAGAATTTGCAGCATTTACTATAGCATCTACTTCCAATTTTGTGATATCACCAATTACTATTTCAAGCATAAAATCTAGTTTAATTCTAAATTACTTGCAATATTATCTTAATTAACAATTATTTTGATATTTAGTGAGTAGTTACAGTCTGAACATACTATGTTTATACTCAGACAACATGTAAAGAATTGTCGATAGTGTTTTGAAGAAATTCTTTCAAAAATGCTTCACTCCTCCTAGTAAACATTTCTTTAAATCGGCAAGTTATCAACTTTGAAAAGCACAATTAGTATAGATTATATTGTTGCTTGCACATATTTTTAAGACATTTGTCTCGCAAATAATTTGAAAAAAGATAATAAGATGTTAATAGAGCCTGGAAAACTACTTCAAAATATTGACAAGCCGGCTGATTTAAGAAATATAGACTCTACAGAACTTTACAAGGTTTGTGAAGAGCTTAGACAATATATTATTGACAATGTATCTGTATTTGGCGGTCACTTTGGAGCAAGCCTTGGTGTTGTAGAGTTAACAGTTGCCCTACATCATGTATTCAATACACCTTATGATCAGCTTGTTTGGGATGTAGGACATCAGGCTTACGGGCATAAAATCTTAACAGGTAGAAAAGATAAATTCCATACCAATCGTAGATATGAAGGAATATCTGGCTTCCCGAGAAGGGCAGAGAGTGAATATGATACTTTTGGAGTAGGACATTCTTCCACCTCTATTTCTGCAGCTCTTGGGATGGCAATAGCTTCAAAATTAAAAGGAGAGCTTGACAGACAACATATCGCTGTTATTGGTGATGGTGCTTTAACGGCAGGTTTGGCTTTTGAAGGAATGAATCATGCAGGTGTATCAGATTCTAATTTATTGATTATACTGAATGACAATTGCATGGCCATTGACCCAAATGTGGGGGCTCTCAAAGATTATTTGACAGACATTACAACTTCTCAGATTTATAATAAATTTAAGGATGATGTATGGAAGCTTTTCGGAAAAATTGAAAAATTAGCACCCGGAGCTAGAGAAGCAGTGAAGAAAATCGACCATTTAATTAAATCAACCATCTTAAACCACAGTAATTTATTCGAAGCACTCAACCTTAGATATTTTGGCCCAGTAGATGGTCATGATATCAATCACCTGGTGAGTGTAATGAATGACCTCAAAAATATACCTGGCCCTAAGTTGTTACACTGTATTACTACAAAAGGCAAGGGATATTCACCTGCAGAAAAAAATCAAACTAAATGGCATGCTCCAGGCAAGTTTGATAAAATTACGGGAGAGATCAAAAAGAAAATATACGATACTCCTCAAGCCCCAAAATATCAAGAAGTTTTTGGTAATACCATTGTGGAACTTGCTGAAAAAAATGATAAAATAGTAGGTATTACACCCGCTATGCCTTCTGGTTCTTCAATGAATATCATGATGAAAGCCATGCCAGAACGCGCTTTTGATGTGGGAATAGCCGAGCAGCATGCAGTAACACTTTCTGCTGGTTTAGCTACTCAAGGAATGGTACCATTCTGTAATATCTATTCTAGCTTTATGCAAAGGGCTTATGATCAGGTAATACATGATGTATGCATTCAAAATTTACATGTTATTTTTTGCTTAGACAGGGCAGGATTTGCTGGTGCTGATGGTGCTACACACCATGGTGCTTATGATTTGGCTTATATGCGTTGTGTTCCTAATATGGTTGTTGCTGCGCCTATGAACGAGTCTGAGTTAAGGAATATGATGTATACAGCTCAAATGCCAAGAAAGGGTGCATTTACAATTAGATATCCTCGTGGACAGGGAGTAATGCCTGAATGGAGAACACCATTACAAGAAATGAAAGTAGGTACTGGTCGTAAGCTAAAAGATGGAAAAGATATCGCACTGGTAAGTATTGGACATATTGGTAATTATGCTCAAGAAGCAGCAGAGAAATTAGCGATGAAGGGCATAGATGCAGCTCACTATGATATGCGTTTTGTAAAACCATTAGATGAGGAAATGCTTCATGAAGTATTCAATACTTTTGATAAAGTAATTACCATTGAAGATGGTTGTATCCAAGGTGGTTTTGGAAGTGCTGTTCTAGAATTTATGGCAGACCACGATTACAAAAATACGATGGTAAAAAGATTGGGTATTCCTGATGAGGTAATAGAGCAAGGAGAGCAAATAGAATTACAACATTATGCTGGGTTTAGCCCTGAAGGCATTGAGAAAGCCGTAATGGAGATGGTGCACGTACTTGCTTATGAGTAGTTTAACCAATCACTTTACCTCTTTCTTTATCTAATAAATGAATAGGAATATTTTCGGTAATGTGCTTTGCCAACAAGCTTGACAGCCTACTACTGGCAGTATTCCTATTACTTACCATAATTACCTCTCTTAGTGGAATAAACTCATTCAAATGCAAAACCATGGCATTACCTTTATTTAAATTAGATTTTAAGGCCAGTTCTGGCAACAAGGTATAGCCTCCCTCTTTTTCTACTATTAACTTCAAAGCTTCTAAAGAATCGCTTTCGTATTTAAAAAAAGTCTTGTTATTATTCTTTTTAAAGTAAGAAGATAATTGTAAGGCATGCTCCCTTAAACTATGACCTTCGCTTATAATGGTCAATAAAGAAGAATCCAAATCATGGATACTGATATGGTTTTTAGATTTCTTTGAGGCCTCTTTTTTGGCATAAATTAAAATTTCTTCAAAGAAAAGTGTTTTAGACATTAGTGTATCGTCTTTTAGCGGTGCTGTAATAATGCCTATGTCTAGTAAATCTTTCTTTATTTCTTTCTTTAAAATATCGGCTTTTTGTTCTTTAATATGAAGGCTAATACCAGGATACTTTTTCATAAAATCACTAATGATTTCTGGTATTAAATAGGGACCAAGTGTTGGCACGATGCCTACTTTTAAATGACCACTTACAAAGCTTTCAAACGATTTAATGATTTGCGGAATTTTTTCCGATTCCCTTAAAATTACTCTTGACTGCTCTATTACTTTTTTCCCAATATCAGTAGGTATAACGGGTTGTTTGCTTCTATCGAAAATAACAATGCCTAATTGTTCCTCTAACTTTTTTATCTGCATACTTAAAGTAGGCTGAGTAACAAAGCATTTTTGTGCAGCTTTAGCAAAATGTCGGTAGGTATCTACAGCAATTACATACTCTAATTGAATGAGCGTAACCATACTTCTATAAAAATTAATTTGACTGTATTAATGAAGGAAGCCCCTCAGGAATTATGTTAGTGATTGCTTAAGTCTGTGGACAAACTATATTCGTATCCTAAATTTTTTCTAAAATAGTGAAAAAAAGGAAATAAGGCTATTTAGTAAGAGGAATGGTAAAACATATAGACTAAAAAAGTAAATTACTCTTACTATAAAATGGGATAAAGCTACCAGCGTTTTTAGAAACGAATGGTCAAAGGCTTATTTTTTTATATAGTATTTTTTATAGCTATAACTCATTATAACCTAGCACAAACCAATAGCTCAAGGTGTATTTGGGTAAAGTATGGCATTACTGAATTTATTCCAGATTCTCTTACAATTGATCCATTAAGTCTTAAAATACACAGTACTACACCTAAATTTCCGAATATAGACCGTGAAGTTGAACTCTTTTATGATATCGATGCCAATTTGGTTTCAATCAAATATCAACCACAAAAGGTAGAAAATAGACCAGATTCACTCCTTATTTGCTTCGATGTATTTCCAATTAATTTTTCGGATACACTCTTCCTTAAATCCCAAGAAGCATATAGGGCTGGGGCTTATAAAGTTACCTATCAACAATTAGATACTACACAAAATATTCTTCCCGAAAAGAAAGAAGAGATTTTAAATACGCCAGGAATAAGAAAACAAGGTGCTTTAACACGAGGAATGCGCGTGGGCAACCAACAAGATGCTACCTTTCATTCTGCACTTAATTTACAATTAGCGGGAAAATTGAGTGATGACATAGAAATAGAAGCTGTTTTATCTGACCAAGAAATACCTTTTCAGCCAGAGGGTAATACCAGACAAATACGTGAAATAGATCGAGTTTATATGGCTTTGAAGCACAAATACGGCAAACTTGAAGTAGGAGATATAAGCTTAAACAACAGTAACACTCACTATTTAAAATATAGAAAGCAAGTAATTGGTGGTTCAATTCAAGTTAATTATGAAGATACTTTAGCAAGAAAAAAGGTGGCTACCAAAGGCAGTATTGCTTTAGCAAAAGGGCAATTTGTAAGTACTTTGTTAAATGTTCAGGAAGGGATAATGGGGCCCTATAAATTGTTTGGGAATAATAATGAGCCATTTATCATTATTATCGCTGGTTCTGAACAGGTTTTTATTGATGGTAAAAAGCTAGAAAGAGGGCTATACCATGATTATATAATAGACTATAACCAAGCCGAAATTACCTTTAATGCAAATAGGCTACTTACAGCATTTTCTAGGGTTCGTATTGAGTATGAATATGTAACCCAACATTATGGCAGATTGGTTACCCAGGCAAGTCATAGGCAACGCACTGGTAATATGGAGGTATCGGCTGATATTTACCGTGAAGCTGATCTTAGGAACAACCCACTTACATTTACATTAGATGAAACTTCTTTTAATGCTTTGGCCGATGCTGGTGATAGCATCAATTCAACCATAATAGAAACACAACCTATCGAGTTAGCAGAGTTTGAACCTAACAGGGTTTTGTATATTTTAAAAGATAGTATACACGAAGGCATTACTTATCCCATTTATCAACGTGCGCTAAATGGTATAGCTGGTCCTTACTTTGCACCGGGTTTTATTTTCGTTGGAACTGGAAAAGGTAATTATATACTTGGGAGTGCCAATAGCAATGGGAAAGAATATACTTGGGTAGCACCAATTAATGGAAGACCTTCTGGATCTTATGCTATCGGGAATAGAATAAATGCGCCCAACCTTAGGCAAATGATGAGTATTGGAGGAAAATATAAAACTGGGAAAAATGGAGAAGTTTTCGCCGAGGCAGCTTTTTCTAACCACGATTTAAACCTACTCTCCGAAATACATGATACTGATAATAATGGCCAAGCTATTATGATTGGTTATGAAACCCAGAATAATGCATTGACTTTTTCTGAAAAATACAAGTGGCATAGCTCATTTTCAATTGAAAGGTTAACAAAAAATTTTAGGGGTATTGATAGATTTAGAAGCGTAGAGTTTGACCGTAAATGGGGTATATTCAGTACAAATACCGATACTTTACAAGATTTAATTGGGAAATGGCAAGTAGGGATGAAAACTAAAGACAACCAACACCTCACTTATAATATAGCCTATAGAAAAAAAGAAGATGCGCTGCAGGGATTCCAACATTGGCTCAGTAATAAGCAAAAGTTGGGGAGATTTAGTATCAGTAATGATATCCGGTTTTTATATGCTCAAATTACATCAAAAAATAGGTATTGGTCAGAAATAAATTCAGATATTAACTATCAGTCCAAAATAGGTATATCTGGTTATAAATATGCTTCTAACAAGCATAACTTTTCATTGAATGCGATAGAAATTCGTAACAGCAGGCTCAGTAATTTCGATGCCCATACCTTTTATTTTAAAAGTGCCGATACCAGTAAAATCAAGTACGATATAGCTTACACTTTTAGAAGTGATGAACAAACACTCAATACCGATAGCGTACTTACAAGCTATGCCAATACACTTACTTTAAGCACTAGTAAAAAAAGTAGGCACGGACGATTTAGGTTTAATCTAAATTTAAGGGAATTAAATATCTTGAACGGCGATACATATAGCCAGGAAAATACCCTGAACGGTCAAGGGAATTGGTATCAAAAGTTTTTTAAAAACACCTTAGTACAAGAAGTTCGGTTTTCTACAGGAACTGGCAGAGAGTTGAAAAGAGATTTTGTGTTTTTACCTGTTGCCAATGGAACAGGCACACATACTTGGCGTGATAATAACAATAATGACATTCAAGAATTGGATGAATTTTACGAAGCTATTATGCCAGATGAAAGAAATTACGCCAAATTTTTTGTGCCGAGTAACGAGTTTGTTCAGGTATACAGCAGCAATTTTTATCATAAAATTTCACTTTCCACACCACAAACTTGGCATCAGCAATCTGGATTAAAACATTTTATTTCTAAATGGTCAATCAACAATTTATTTAATGCTTCTTATAGGACTAATAGTGATGGGCTTGTGCAAAAGTTTTTACCTTTTTTAGTAAGCATACCCGATGAAAATTTAATTTCAGGTGTTACAACACTCCATAGCACCCTTTTCTTTCAGCGAAATAGCCATAAGTTTGGTTTCGATATTCAGTTTAAGAAAAATGATAGGAAACAATTACTATCTGGAGGTTATGAGGCAGGTGGAACCGAAGCTTTGGCAGTTAACTTTAGATATGTTTCTACACAGCAGCTCACACATCAACTAACTTTAGGCCAGTCGGAAACTTATCGTAATTCAGATTTTTTAAGCAACCAAAATTATAACATTAATGCTTGGTTTATAAAACCAGCACTTAGCTTCCAGCCGGGCATTAAATGGCGGTTTTCAGCCCACTATCAATACAAAAATAAAAATAGTCTGACCTTAACTGATACACAAGAACCTGATTTGAGGGGAGATTTTCATGAGATAGCTTTCCAAATAAAAAGTAATGCTGGTAAGAATCAACAGCTTAACTTTTCACTGAATAGTTATAGAATCAATTACAATGGCAATGAAAACTCTGCACTAGGTTACGAGATGCTAGAAGGCCTAAGAAATGGAATTAACCACACACTACGTTGTAGTTTGGTGAAAAAATTGGGGAATGGCCTCCAACTCCAAGCAACCTATAACGGAAGAAAATCCCAAGGAAGACAACTAATTCATACTGGGAATGTACAAGTATCAGCACTTTTTTAAATGTTGGCACTACAGAAAATAAAACAAGGATTATCTACCTGTTTCACTATCACCCATACTATCGGTTTTACTTTGTTTTAACCAACCAAAATGGTTTTCCATCCCCTTCTCAAAAAATGTATAATAATATCTAAATTCCTCATAACTGTATTTACCTAAAACCAGCAAAGGTTGAATTTGTGGTCTTACAGGAGCACTTTCATTATTGAGTTTATCAAGGGTTGTTATCAGGTAATCTACATTTTCATAAGTATGTTGCGTAGTATCTGTAAAAGATAATTGAGCTTCTGACAATATTGTTAAAATATTTGCAGGATTTTCAATTTCATCTGGGTGGCTTCCTTCCTTTAGTTTATAAATAATATACCTACTAGCTGGGTCACCATCTGTTGCTATTTCTGGCTTTTGCCATTTAAGTTGCATCCCTTCATGATCTAAAGTAACAACAAAATCTTTTGGTTTCACTGGTGGAATATCGTCTTTCCAAGGCATTGGAGGCGTGATAGCTGCATACTTATACCAAGCTGTTTCTAGTGAATCCCTAAAATGTCCTCTATTTCTTAAGAATGAAGACGACCTGAAGAAAATACTACCATGTACATTTTTTAAGCTTCGATTATAAGAAAGTTGGCGTGGCATCTCATCTCTACTATACCATGTTTTGTCTGAGTCCCAATAAATTTTATAAGCTGCTTGTCCAACATAAAGATGCCTCGAAAAACTATTCTTATCCCACCATCTCACCAAAGTTCTATAGTTGGCATGTTTATGTTCAGTACTAAAATATACCTGTGGTGCTACATAATCTATCCATCCTTTTTCAAGCCAAAGTCGAACATCTGCATGTAAATGATCATAACTTGCTACACCTGCTCGTGTAAATGATCCTAAAGGACTATCATAAATATTTCGCCAAACAGCGGAAGGGCTAATACCAAATTTCACTTCTGGTCTTTGGGCTTTCAACCCCTCATAAATCCCTTCTATTAATTTGTTTATATTATCCCTACGCCATTCATTTTTGTTTCTATATCCTTTTCTATACTTCCAATAGGTATTATCATCTTTTAATTTTTCATCCTTTTTTGGATAAGGATAAAAATAATCATCGAAGTGTATTCCATCTATGTGGTATCTATTAGCTAAATCAAAAACTACTTTGCTTATATATTCCCGTACTTCTGGAAGACCAGGATCAAATAGTTTCATGCCATCATATTTCAGAATCCATTCGGGTCTTGTCTTAGATATATGTTTATCATGAATATTACTATACCTGCTGTAGACCGCTCTAAGGGGATTCATCCAAGCATGAATTTCTATTTGCCTTTTATGGGCTTCAGTAATCATAAATTCTAGCGGATCATAACCTTTAGGAGGGGGCGTGCCTTGTTTACCCATCAACCATTCAGACCATGGTTCAAAATTACTTTGATAAAAAGCATCTGCCGAAGGTCTTACTTGTACAACTAATGCATTAATTCCACTTTTTAAACATTCTTCTAGTAAGTGGATAAATTCTTCTTTTTGTTTTTCTACAGGTAATCCCTTCTTGGAGGGCCAATCTGCATTATTAAGTGTGGTTACCCAAATGGCCCTAAACTCCCTTTTAGGAGGAATTTGAGCCATTACTTTATTAGTTGATACTGAAACAAATTGCATTGCAATGGCAAAAAATAATAGCGTTATCAGTACATTTTTAATGCGTAGAAGCATGAATAATATTTAGCAGACGGAAAAACTATGGTTGAAGGGCTTTAATAATCTATCTAAAAAAGCACAAAACATTAAAAAATTGTTGATAATTCGTTTTACTTATTGAATGCCGATCGATGGAAGATGTAACCTTTTTGTTCTTTATAAATATAAAGAAAAACTGATTTGATTCGCAAACGTGTTTTATTCTGTTAACTATTCTCTTTGGCAACTTTGATTGCTCTAGTCATTTCTCTCTTTCCAGGAGGTCCTGGAATAGATTCTACGAGCATGTCTAATGATTTTAGGTTTCTTTTTAAAGCACCCATAGCACTATATGTAACAAAAACACCCTCATTTCTAAGCGGCGTTATTACTTTTTCAATAGCTTCCCTTTCCCATAGTTCTGGCTGTTTTCTAGGGGCAAAAGCATCGAAATATACTATATCGAATTCTTGGGAAGATTTAAAAGCTGTTAAACTAACCTTACTTTTTGTTAGTATAAAGTCGGGTATAATTTGAACAGGCTGTTCCCATACCGATGCATGCAATGCTGAAAAAAGTTGTTGTGAGTTTTCAACTAAAGCATTTGTATAATTTAATTGAGGTAATAAAGCAATATCTACAGGAAATGGTTCTAATGAATGGTAATTGATTTGAATTTTAAGCTTTTCTGCTTCTAAACAAGTAAGCAATGCATTTAGCCCCGTTCCAAAACCTACTTCCAAAATATTTAAAACGATTGATTTTTTTTGAGCTAAATAATGATGTAATCCCTCTTTGATAAAAACGTGAAGAGATTCTGTAAGTGCTCCATGAGTTGAGTGATAGGTTTCATCTAATACAGCATTATAGAGCGTATGAGAACCATCTGAAGTTTCTATTATTTTTAATGGGTTCATTCATCATATGTTAATTGAATAAATCGAGGAAGACTAAGTATTTATTCTTTAGGAATAGAAATTCTAAATGTAGTGCCAATTCCCAATTCAGACTTTAATACGAATATTTTTCCTCTATGGTAATTGTCTACAATTCTTTTTACCAATGTTAATCCTAATCCCCAGCCTCGCTTTTTGGTAGTAAAACCAGGCTGAAAAATTGATTTTACTTTCGACTTGGGAATCCCCTTCCCTGTATCGCTAATATCAATATATAAAAATCTACCATCTTTAGAGTTTCGAAGATAAATATCAATTTTACCAACACCACCCATTGCATCTACAGCATTTTTACAAATATTTTCAATGATCCACTCAAATAATGGAATATTGATCATAGCAGCCATATCTTGTCCAAATTTCGGTGTAATACTAAATTTTACTTTACTTGAAACTCTCTTCTGTAAATAATTTACAATGTTCTCAACCGCTAACTGTACATTTTCTTCCGTTAATGAAGGCTCGGATCCAATACTAGAAAAACGGGCGGTTATCATCTCTAGCCTTTGTATATCTTTAGTAATTTCAGGAATAATGCTTTGATCAAAATCTTCATCGGTTTTAAAATATTCTACCCAAGCCAATAAAGAAGAGATGGGTGTACCAAGCTGATGCGCTGTCTCTTTCGCCAATCCTACCCAAACACGATTTTGTTCCGCCCTACGTGTACTACTAAAAACAAAATAAGCCAGTATAGAAAGAATGGCTATACCCGTAATTTGCATGTAAGAGAAATACCTCAGTTGCAAAATTGCTTCTGAGTTATCATAATAGATATATTGCTTGAAGTCTGGTCCTAAATCCATCTCTATTGGTTCATATATCTCTTTCATATTAGAGATATGTGCAAGTAAAAGCTGGTTTTCCTTTTCAGGAGTTAAGCTTGGCGAAATATCTATGTTTCTCCAATGTATAGGCTCTCCTTTATCGTCGGTAACAATACAAGGAACGGAAAGCTCTGTATGTATTATTTCTGTAAATACAAAGTTGAGTTCTTCATCGCTTGCAGAGGTTACTACAAACTCTAATGCACTTGCAAATAAATCTATTTGTTTCCTTTCTCTATCAGCGAGATGTTTAACAAGAGAATTGGTATATATCACAGAAAAGAAACCAATGAGTAAGGCAATGGCTACAATGATCCATTTTAGCCTTTCCTTATTTTTATATATGTTGAACATGTTATTTTATCTGCCAATTTTAAACAGATAAATATAAACAGCACCCTGCAATATTGCGAAAGGCTTTTTGTAAAAGGAGCTTGCTAAAGGAATCTTACAAAAGTCTTCTTTTAGAAATTCCTTGCTTCATTCTTAAAGGTGTGGATTAAAATATGTATCTTTTTCCATTGTCTATGCTGTAGCCATGGCAGCAAAGCTTACAGCTCTAGCGCCAGCTTCTAGCAATCGGTTCCCACAAGCTTCTAAGGTAGCCCCAGTAGTCACTACGTCGTCTGTTAGTAATATATGTTTATCTTGAATTACACTTTTATTTTGTGCTATAAATATTTCATTCACATTTTGCCAACGCTCGAAACGGCCTTTTTTAGTTTGGGTTTTAGTAGCCAGTTTTCGAGCTAAAATATCATGTTGAACAGGAATACCTAAGGTTTTTGAAATGGCTGTTGCATAACCCTGTACCTGATTATAACCTCTTTTCCTTAATTTGCTTTTATGTAAAGGCACGAAAGTAATAATATCTGGTAGTTCCATATACTTACATTGTTGCAATTGCGCTCCATGCCAATAACCCAACATACTGCTTATTTCTTCTACTCCTTTATATTTTAGCTGGTGTAACATAGCTTGTACCATACTTGGTGTTGTATATTTTAAATAAGCAAAAGCATGTTTTACAGGAAGCTTACCATAAAACTTTGCTTTAAAATCATTTTCTAAATAAAGGTAGTGATCGGTTACAGGTAACTTTGCCCTACAAGAAGTGCAGATAAGTTTTTCAGCATGGTTCACTGTATCTTTACAGCTAACACAAGTAGCTGGAAAAACCATTGATATAAAGTCTTTGATCATGGCTATGTTTGTATCTTTTTTTGTATTAATTAAAACTTCATTATTCACTTTTATTTTTAAAAAATGGACAAAATTGGGGAGTTTAGGGCTTTTAGAAGCAAAATGAATGAAAAACTGATAAGTGCTGATGACAAGGTGATTAAACGAATCTTCAGCCTTGATTCAATGGCATTTAAGGAAAACCGTTTAGATGTTCGTACAAAAGAACTTATAGGACTTACTTGTTCGTTGGTACTTAGGTGTGAAGATTGTGTGAAATACCATTTGGAAAAATGTGTGGAAGTGGGTTTAAATAAAGAAGAAATATTAGAAGGTTTATCGTTATCGACCTTGGTAGGTGGTACAATTGTGATTCCTCATTTAAGGCGTGCTTACGATTATTTAGAGGAATTGTTAGAAGGGTAATATTGATTTGAATTACTTGAATCTAATAATTAATCAACACTCTGCCATACTATTCTTTTGTCTGCATTTATCGAAAGTTTATCCAAAATTGAATCTAGCTTCGGATAAATATCCCAATAATTAATGCCTATTGATTCAGATAGTTTTTGGCAGATTATCTCTTCTAATTCATTTATTCGTTTTCCTTTCCAAATCTTATCTGCTAAACTAATTAGCAGGTCTTCAAGCGCTAAATTTTCGTTATACCAATTTCCATGAGTTTTAGCAAACCTTGCTTCTTTTTCTGAAAATCCCAGATTCAAAAGAATTTTCACTCCAATAGACTCATGTTTTTTACCAGCTTTAAATAATTCTTCTCTGACTTCAACTTTTCCAATATCATGAGTTGCCGCACCGAAAAGGACAAGATGCTCATCAATTAATACAGATGGAAATTCTTCTTTAAGTCTTTGTATAAGTTCAAACGCAACAGAATGGACAATTCTTAAATGTTTAATCAGTCTGCTTGAAGCATTTAATTTTTCTAATATTTGTAAAATATGTTGAGGGAGGTTCTTGATTTCCAATATTGATGTGGCTAGATACTAATATTATGAGCTAAAATTAAATTAGATAAGAAAAAATTACGATAACCCCTATTACTTTATTGAAGTTATCTTTATTAACTAAGGCATAGTTTTGGTTCTTTTTTCGTTAAATTCACTTTACTGTCTGCTTATTAGAAACACAACTACAAAAATTTTTTATCAAACAGACCGAGGAACACGAAAATAATAACTTATAAAAGTATGAGGTCTCTTTTCCCTTTACTCTACGTTAAAAATACTCGACAATGCGCCGTGCCACGGTGGCTGCATTGCCTGTGTTTTTTGTCCCGGTGGGGAACCACTTGATTAAAGAAAAAATAATTCCTCATCTTTATTAAAATTTATTAATTCCATGTTCCTAAACCATTTAATCCTATGATTTTTTCTGCAAAATCTTTATCAAAAGTAATATTGATTTTTTTTGTAGCCTTACAGTTAGGTGCGTGTTCTAAAAATGTAAACCAAGGAGCAAGCTCGAGATATAATAACCAGTCAGTTTCTGCGAATAGAAAAAAAGGGGACTTTAAAAGTAAAACAGTTAGTAAATTCAAACCCAAAACAAAAAGAGACTTTCGCAGAGAAGAAGCCATGAAAAACGACCCTCGATTTACAGACCATCTTTACTTTGGGCATAAAAAACCGCCTAAAAAAAGACCTGTGGGCAAACAGAAATATTGCAAAGAATGTGGGATTCGTCACTGATTTAATTCCATAGACTTTTTATTCAAATAACTTTCAAGTAAATATCCATTCATAAATTATCCGAATAAATATCTGTTGATTTTTGTTGAGACTTTTAGTTGTAAGGTTGATTTTTTAGCATCTCAACATTCCAACTCAACAACGTTCCATAACCTTACAAACAATAGCTGTTTAGTAAGATAAGAAAAGTGTCTAATATTTCTGTAAATCAACTTAATGATGAAAGGAGAAACAAACTTAAGGGAGCTATTAAAAAATCTGAACCCCCAACTACACAAAGGTGAATTTGTATTTGTAACATTAGTGAACCCCAATAGCATCAATCGAGATGAAATTATTGGTGAGTTTAAAGAAATCGAGGGCACCACGCTTATTATAACAAAGCAAAAAGCTGATTCACTCAAACTCAATTACAACTATGTAGCTGCTTGGATAACCTTACAAGTCCACTCTGCATTAGAAGCAGTAGGACTGACCGCTGCATTTTCTACAGCTTTGGCAGAACATAATATCAGTTGTAATGTTGTAGCTGGCTATTATCATGATCATATTTTTGTTGATGTAAAAGATGCAGAAAAAGCGATGAAAGTTTTAGAAGAATTAAGTAGGTGAATTTATTCATGATTTTTTCCCATACATCCTCACCAAACTCTCAGCGCAAGCTTCACCATCCATAGCTGCTGAGGCTATGCCCCCAGCAAAACCCGCACCTTCACCACATGGGAAAAACCGTTTTACCTGTACATGTTCCATGGTTTCTTTATCTCTCGGAATGCGCACAGGAGAAGACGTTCTACTTTCCGTAGCTACAATTTGAGCCTCATTACTCAAATAACCAGGCATTTTTTTACCGAAGTGTTTGAAGCCAATACGCAAACGCTCACTAATAAATGCTGGTAAAATACTATCAATACTAGCAGGTGTTAGCCCTGGCTGGTAAGAAGTTTCTAATAGTTTTGAAGAAGTCCTGCGGCGTACAAAATCGCCCAAAAGCTGGGCAGGTGCAGTTTGCGTTTTACCACCAGCCTTAAAGGCATTTTGTTCAATTTCTTGTTGAAAATACATGCCAGCCAATGCACCATATTTAGCGTATTGTTTTAAGTCTTGGGCTTCAACAGGCACAACAATACCAGAATTGGCATATTTAGAGTCTCTTCTAGAAGGTGACATGCCGTTCACCACAATCTCTCCTGGTGCTGTGGCCGAAGGCACGATAAAACCGCCTGGACACATGCAAAAAGAAAATACACCCTTCTGATGTCCTTTATATTTTACCTGACTTACCAATGAATAAGCTGCAGCAGGTAAGTAAGTTCCTCTTTCAGGTAAATGATATTGCAAACGATCAATTAGCGATTGAGCATGCTCTACCCGTACACCGATGGCAAATGGTTTAGACTCGATATGTATTTTTTTTCTATCTAATAAAGTAAATATATCCCTTGCTGAGTGTCCGGTTGCCAGTATTACTCCAATACCTTCAATTGTATCACCATGGTGGGTAACTACACCTTTTATTTCATTGTTCTTTACTAAAAAGTCCTCCACTTTAGTATTAAAATGGATCTCACCGCCAGCTTCTAAAATACTTTGCCTTATATTTTGTACTATGGCTGGTAATTTATTGGTACCAATATGCGGATGTGCTTCCACTAAAATATTTTCATTGGCACCATGAGCTACAAATATTTCCAGAATTCTTCTAAAATTACCACGCTTTTTAGAACGGGTATATAATTTACCATCAGAGTAAGTACCAGCTCCACCTTCCCCAAAACAATAATTAGACTCTGGATTAACAATATGTTTTTTATTGATAGCAGCTAAATCTCGCCGCCTAGCTCTTACGTCTCCTCCTCGCTCAATTACAATAGGTTTAAATCCTAATTCAATAAGGCGCAATGCAGCAAACATACCTGCTGGTCCAAACCCCACAATTACTACTGGCGTATTATTACTTACATGTGGAAATTCCTTTTTGTAATGAATCATTGGAGGTAACTTTTCCCCAAACCCAACCATTACTTTCACATTTACCTTCACTTTTTTTCCTCGCGCATCAACAGACCTTCTAACTACTCGTAAATTATTTCCAGTATCAACCTGATTATACTTTTTATTTAAAAAGCTATTAAGCTCATCTTCATTGTAGGCAATCTCGGGTGGAAGCTTGTATTCAATTTCTTTAATCATAATAATTTAGTGTAAGGTATTTATCCTTAAAAATTGAGTAAAATTAAGCTTTTTAAATTTGTTTGTATTGAATTGAAAAGAAGTTAGTACATTCGATAAACATTCATCTTAAATTTTATAGTAATGAGCAAATATCTTTGGTTATTTGATCCTGGGCATGGAGGGATTGTAAATGGAGAGTATTTGACTGCTGGCAAGAGAAGTCCGGTATGGGATGATGGTTTTCCACAACTCTTCGAAGGTGAGTTTAATAGGGCAATTGTACGGCGTTTGGTGGAAATGTGTCAGTATGCAGGAATAAGATTTGTCAACATTGTCCCCGAAGATGATGATATTACTTTAAGAACAAGATCGAATCGCGCCAATGAATTGCACGATGCAGGAGAAAAATGTATTTATTTATCGATACATGCCAATGCAGGGGGTGGTAAAGGCTTTGAAATATGGACGAGTAGAGGGAAAACTGGTGCTGATGCCGTTGCCACTACTTTTTTTAACCATATAAAGCAGGCATTTCTCTTTGATAAAAATATAAGGGCTAGAGCCGATTATACTGATGGCGACCCAGATAAAGAGCATCAAGAACAGAAAGATGTGTTTCATGTACTTAAACGTACAAAAATGCCTGCCATCCTCACCGAAAATCTTTTTATGGACAATCCTTATGAATGCAAAAGATATTTACTTACAAAAGATGGTAGAGATTTAATTGCCGAAGCACACTTTAGAGCAATCCTAGAAATTGAAAAAAGCTGAAATATCATACATTGCGAAATTTTACTAAATAATATTTTTCGCTAATTACTATTTCTATTCACAATCAATTTGCTAAATTTAGCACATGCTTACTTTGGTATTTTAATAGAAATAGCGTGGTAAAAGAAGAAAATATTCGGCTAATTTTTGGCTTAAAACTCAAGTTACTCAGGCAGGAAAAAAACCTTTCACTGGCTCAATTATCTCAAAAGTCAGATATTTCAATTTCTTATCTTAACGAGATAGAAAAAGGAAAGAAATATCCTAAAGCTGATAAAATTTTTGCTCTTTCTGAAGCATTGGATGTAACTTATGATTGGTTAGTTTCATTAAAGCTTAGCAAGAAATTAGGACCACTTTCAGAGATACTTAAATCGAATATATTGAGTGAATTACCCTTGGATGTATTTGGCATACAACCAGGTAATTTATTAGAACTTATTTCTTCGGCTCCTTCTAAGCTCAATGCCTTTATTAGTACTCTCATAGAAATCTCTCGCAACTATAATCTAACAGTAGAGAATTTTTATTTTTCTGTTTTGCGGACCTACCAAGAAATGCATGACAATTATTTCCCTGAGATTGAACAAGCCGCTGAGCAGTTCAGGGAAAAGTACTTAAAAGATCACACTGATTTTCTAGCACAGTTGAAAAGTTATATCTCAGAAAAGTGTAATTATGAAATAGATGAAAACACCTTACTAGAGCATCCTGAGTTAGCCAACTTTCGATCTTTATTGCGGAAAGAAAAGAAAAAGAAGGGTACGCTCATGATTGATGGGCGCTTAACCGACCAACAAAAGATATTTGTATTAAGTAGAGAGGTTGCTTATCATTTTATGCAAATGGAAGAGCGCTCTTATACCTATACATGGCAATCGGTAAACTCTTTTGATGAAATCCTGAATAACTTTAAAGCTACCTATTTTGCAGGTGCATTGCTCTTGCCAGAACAAAAGTTAGTGCAAGAATTCGAACATTTTTTTAAGCAAAAGCAATGGAGTGCCAAAGGTTTTATGGATATTATGTATAATAATAATAGCTCTCCTGAAACTTTTCTACATAGGCTTACTAGTATTTTACCTCAATATTTCGATTTAAACCGCCTCTTTTTTATGAAAGTGAGGCAAATGCCCAATCAAAATATTGCTCACCTTACCAAAGAACTTCATTTATCAGGTTTGCATCATCCACATGGTACAAATAATAATGAGCACTATTGCCGTCGTTGGTTATCTGTAAATATTAATGATGCATTGGCAGATTTGTTAGAGAGAAAAGCATACGAAAAACCATTATGTAATGCCCAAATCTCTAGTTATGAAGGCATTCCCAATAAATATTTTTGTATTTCTGTAGCCAGACCGCAATATCCAGATCCAGATTTTAATTGTAGCTTAACTCTCGGTTTTCAAATTGATAAAAACTTTAGAGAACGGGTAGCCTTTTGGAATGATAAAGCGGTTCAGGATGTAACAGTAGGGCAAACTTGCGAGCGTTGCGCCATCAAAAATTGTAAAGAAAGAGTAGCTGAGCCCAGCATTTTGCTAAAAAAGGAAAAAGAAGCTGTAATTAAGGCTAAGTTATCGAAGCTCCTAAGTACTTAATTAAACTTATCATTTCCCTTCCCACCAAGACTGGCTATATACATATGGCTCTTTCAGAATAAAACTTTCTCCAATTTTTGGGGCAATAAAAGGTAAATTTTGTGCTAAGGCACTTTCTTTAAATCTTTCAATAGGATCTGTCCAAGCATGTAGGGCTAAAGTAAATGCTCCCCAATGTATAGGCATTGCTAACTTAGTATTGAGGTCTAAGCTAGCTTGAACGGTCTCTTCGGGCATCATGTGTATATCTGCCCACATTTCATTGTATTGTCCACATTCCATCATTGCAAAATCAAATGGACCATACTTTTCGCCAATTTCCTTAAAATGTTTACCATAGCCTCCATCGCCACTGAAATAAAATTTATAACCGCCTACCTCTACAATCCATGAAGCCCACAACGTCGATTCCCTATTCAGTATACCTCTACCAGAGAAATGTCTCGCAGGAGCACAAATGTATTTGACATTTTCAATCTGGATAGAATCGTTCCAGTTAAGTGTTTTGATTTTATCTTTAGACACATCCCAAGCCTCTAAATGCGCATCGACACCTAAAGGGACAAAAAAAGTTGTTGTCTTATCTTTTAACTTTAGTACTGATTCATAATCTAAATGGTCGTAATGATCATGGGAAAAAACTACGGCGTCTATTTGGGGAAGCTTTTCTATTGCAATAGGCAATTGATAATCGAATCTTTTTGTACCAAAAAATGCATGTGGCGCAGGAGATTTACCCAACATAGGATCCAATAATATCTTTTTGTTTTTTACCTCTAGTAAAAATGCTGAATGCCCAAACCAAGTAATACGTGGTAGACTATCAACATAATGGGCTATAGTAAGAGAATCTATAGACTCCGCAGGAATACTACCCTTGGGAGCCCTTTGAACATCATCCCTATTGTATTCATGGATCAACTTTCTGATATTCTTGAAGCTAAAACCCATTTGAGTTGCTTCAATATTATAAAACTTACCTTCTTTAAAATAGGCTATTTGTTCATATAACTTTTGATCTTCCGCCGAAGGGTCTCCGCCAAAAGAAGGATAAAAGTTTACAAAAAGAGAGATAACAACAGTGAGTAGAAGTCCAATACCTAAAAGAAAAAAAATAATATTTTTAAGGATTTTGAAGATGAGTTTCATTATTATGTAGTGAGATAAAGAACATTAATTGAATATTATCTGTATTTAAGTCCTGCTATATTGATATAATAGACAATAATTTTGATAAAGTTTTTCTTATCATTTTCAGTGAACCTATTGATACGATTATCAATAATTAAATCAAATAATAAAGCTTCTGAAGGCAACTTTTTTAAAGTTAATTGATGAATAGCTATTTCACTTTCCCTATGAGTAATTATATTAATTACTAAGAGATCTTTAATAGTTTTTGTTACATGAAGTCCATCTACACTTCTTTTATTATATATTAATTCTGGGTTATCCTTATAGTTTTCTATTGGTTGAGATAGAATCCTGTAATTACCTTTTGCTGTAGGAAGATTTATAATATCAATGCTTGGGTCAGTTGCCCTAATTCCTTTTTCATAATCCAACCTTAAAGCAAGTCTTCTTGATGATTCATTACCAAAAATTTCTTTTAGGAAATCTAACAGCTTTAAAGTTAGGACTTCTTCCTTTTGAATTTCAAAATAGCGTAAATACCGTTCATATTTCTTGATTTTTGAAGCATAAACTTCCATTTCTTCAAGTAGATATACTTTTCCTTTAGTATTGATTATACCTAATGAATGTAATTCAGAAATATAATTGTAGATGATTTCCAGTTTTTGAGATTTTACCTGTGTATGAATACAAAAAATAAAGGAAAGGAGAAAACTATTTTTATATATAAAAATAAAAAAAGCGGTAAAGTTTTACCTCTACCGCTTCAAAAGTACTTAAAATAGTTTTTTAGTTCCCTTGTCCACCTTCAGTATTAGGCACTTGAATATCTGATTCAATCCATAATGTAGTCATAGGTTTTGAAGGATCGTTTACAATAACCGTTACACTTTTCTTCTGCTTACCCTTATATGAACCAGAATTAAAAGTAACATCAACCGTAGTCGATTCGCCTGGAGCTAATTCGGTTTTAGCAGGTTTTGTTGCAGTACAGCCACAAGAAGCTTTAGTCTTTCTAATGAGTAATGGTGCCTCGCCTTCATTAGTAATGGTAAAAGTCGTCGATACTTTCGTTTTTTGCTCTATTTCACCAAAGTTATGCGATAATTTATCGAATGTAATTTTGGGTCTTAGTGTTTCGGCACTCAATTCTCCAAAGTTTTCTTTAATAGTTGCTGAAATATTCACTCTTTTTTCAGGAGTATCAGCATCGTCGGTAATCAACTTGAAATAGTCGAAATTATACCCCCAATTATTTTTCTTTACAGCATCATAAGTAAAAGAAAGCCTAATCGTATCTTTTGGGTTTATCACATTTCCAGAAGCAGTCATGGTGATATGAGGAGGAAGCACTGTAGATTCAGTGTTGATATTAATGGGTACTTCACCTTGATTGTATACAAGTGTTGAAGCACTATCAATTCCATCGTTCATAACATCGCCAAAATATACATGGGTTGATTTAAAACGAAGGTTACCAATTTCCATCGGGTAATAATCTTGAGGACCTTTTGGCCTTGGAATTACATTGCCAGAAATTCTAAGTACTATTACTTCTGGTTCACCATCAGTTTTTACTGTAATAGATTTGTTAAACTTACCAGGCCTATTTCTAGGGTTATATGAAGCAGTTACTACACCCTCTTTACCAGCAGCAACAGGTTCTTTGGTCCACTCAGGAGTTGTACATCCACAAGATGCTCTTACTGAAGTTAGCGAAACAGGTCCATTACCTTCATTTTTAAAATTAAATGAGATTGTTGCTGGCCCTGCTTCTTCCTTTATCTCTCCAAAATTATGGCTAATGGTCTTAAATTTCACTTTACCCTTTTCCTGAGCAACAGCAGGGGTTGCCAAACAAAAGATGATAAATAACAGGCATATATTTTTAGCAGCGCGTATCATTTTATTTAAGATTCGGTTGAAAAAATTATGTGAAAATAATAAATAAGTTAAAAAAATAGCTTTCAAAGGAAATGCATTAAATATTTGATTTTTTTTATTCAATCTACAAAAATCAAAATTACTTCTATCAAAAGTAACACCATCTCAATTTTTGTTATCTAAATAGTATCCTATTACGAAATAATATCGACAAATTGAAGTTAAGATGTCAGGTATTACCAACGTGGGTAGCTTTGTTTAAGTGTAACCCATTTAATAGTTATCTCTTTTAAAAATAACCTTACAAACAATGAAAACACATGATGCATTCAGCCTGAAAACTTTTAAGGAAGAGTTGGAGCAACATGCAATTTCACTTGCATTCAATGGTAGTTTTTCGCAGGATACAATAGGATTAATCAATCTAAGCATTAATAATAATAGCAATGCCAAACTATTGACAAAAAGGATTTTCTCATTGGTTGTAGAAATGGCACAAAATATTCACCATTACTCCGCAAAAAAAATATACTCTGAAAAATACTGTCGCGATATTGGTGTTGGGGTTTTAGCTATTAGTGAAACCGAACAACATTATGTAATTACTTCTGGTAACTATATACACGAAACAGACAGGCAAGAATTACAAACTAGATTTGCAGAGATTAATAACATGACGGAAGAAGAGCTTAAAGACTTATATAAAGTCCGTCGTAAAATGCCACAAAGACCTAACAAGCCTGGTGCTAATTTAGGATTCATAGATATGCGTAGAAAATCAGGTAATCCCGTTTCTTACCAGATTAAGGAAGAAACAACCAGTAATCCATTCTTCATACTATCAGCAAAGATTAATAAACAATAATTCAGTTTCTCATGGAAAATTTTTTTATAGAAAGTTCAACTTATATCCCTAAAATCGATTTTAATCCTGAAACTGATGTACTCAGTATTGAGGGTGAATCATATCATGAATATACGGTAGAATTTTTTCAACCTGTTTTTGAATGGCTTAATAAATATCTTTCAGAACCTGGTAAAAAAATTACTTTAAACTTCAGAATGACGTATTTTAATACAAGTTCATCACGCAGGTTTTTAGAAATTTTAAATCTTCTTGAAGATTATCAAGATGAAAACGGTGGTGATGTAGTTGTAAACTGGTATTATGAAGAAGGAGATATAGACATGTTAGAGAGCGGAGAAGAATATGAAGAAGATGTGAGCATAGACTTTAACTTAATTCCTTACGAGAACTAGGTTTTTGTCTAGATTTAAATTTAAGGCTTACTTTGGTAGTGGTTAATACTATTAAAGTAAGTCTTTATTTTTTAGTCATTCTCCAGCTCATCGGGTAAAATATGTTTCTTATGGCTTCTCGGGTGGTAGTCAAAAATCACCTGTTTTAAATACTCCATATCCATATGGGTATAAATTTCTGTAGTGGTAATAGATTCGTGCCCGAGCATTTCTTGTACAGCCCTCAAATCTGCCCCTCCTTCTACCATATGCGTAGCAAAGGAGTGCCTGAAGGTATGAGGACTAATATTTTTCTTTATATCTGCTTTTAAAGCCAAGTCTTTAACAATATTAAAAATCATAATTCGTGAAATGGCGCTTCCCCTTCTATTTAAAAATAAGTAAGCATCCTGCCCTGATTTCACTTTCACTTTATTTCGAATTTCTTTGTCATACATCTTAATGTATTTAAGCGCATCTGTACCCAATGGAGCAAAACGTTCTTTATCACCTTTGCCAACTATGCGCAAATATCCGCCTGCATAATTCACATGATCTTTTTTGATATTAACTAGTTCAGATACCCTAACCCCAGAGCTATATAAAGTCTCTATGATCGCTCTATTTCTAATACCTTCTTTCTTAGAAAGGTCAATGGCATCTAGCATGGCTTCTATTTCATGTACTTCTAATGTATCAGGTAGTTTTTTGGTAAGTTTTGGAGTAGAAATCAATGCAGATGGATCTGAAGGGATTATATCATGATAATGCAAGTATTTGTAAAAGGCTTTAATACCTGCAAGAATACGTGCCTGTGAAGGCGGAGCAATTTGTAGGTCGTGCAGGTAACCTAAAAATACTTCAATATCCATCCGCTTCACATCAAAAGGCAATAGAGGTGTTTCAGATTGGGAAATATAATTGTAGAATTTTTGAATATCTAATCGGTAAGCATCTATTGTATTGGCAGATAAGGTTCGCTCAATTTTTAGATAATCCAGAAATTTATTAATAGCTTCTTCCCAACTCATAAGTGCTTACAATTTGTGCTTAAATTGTGTATTTTTCTGAAAATTACAAATTCTAATTCTAAAGTAAACAAACATGAGCAAACGTGTAAGGGGCTTGCTTATCATAATTTCTACATTATTATTCGGTGTAATGGTTTGGGGTATAGTACAATTATGGGATAGACACCCTGGCTACTGGCTAGATATAAATGTAAAGACAGGAGAGAAAAAAGTTATTCAAGCTGGATTTGCTGCTTATCATATCAATCCTCCTTTATCAGATACTTGGACTGATGTAAATGGAGATGCGGAATTCCATGAAGAAGATGGTGATACATGGACCGATGTAAATAACAACGGTGAGTTTGACGCTTACTGGCTTTCTGGTTTTGGTAAATTCCGGGCTGCTAATGGTATCAACGATACTATTTGGGCAAGAGCCATGGTCCTAGATGATGGGAATACGAAAATTGCGCTAGTTTCTATAGATGCCATAGGTTTTGGCAGTGATGATATTATAGCGGCAAGAAAAATGATACCCGAATCGGCGGGGATAGATTATACAATAGTTACCTCTACCCATACCCATGAAGTACCTGACCTACTTGGCCTTTGGGGCCCAGGTTTTTTCAAAAGTGGTATCAATGCGGAATATATGCAATTTGTAAGGGCACAAATAGCTGCAGCTGCTACAGAAGCTGCTAATAATGCCAAACCTGTAAAAATCAGATTTGCGCAAGACCTTTTAGGAGCTGAAGATTTGGTGGGAGATACAAGAAAACCTGAAGTACTTGATCCAGGAATCTATTTGTTACAAGCTATTGATACTGCCACAAATGAAACATTGGGTACTTTGGTAAACTGGGCGAACCATCCAGAAACTTTATGGAATAAGAATTTATTGGTGAGTTCTGACTTTCCACATTATATGCGTGACTACATGGAGAAAGGAATTTATGATGAAGCAGGAAATGAGTTGGTAAAAGGATTGGGTGGTACAACAGTATATGTAAATGGCGCTATTGGTGGGTTGATGACAACACACCCAAGTATGACAATTACTGACCCAATAACAAAAGAAGATTATAAGGAACCAAGTTACGAGAAAGTAGACGCGCAAGGTAAAAAACTGGCAATGCTAGCAATTGCTGCTTTAGATAGTACTTACGAGGAAATTAGAGAAGCTTCTATCGGGCTTGTTGTAAAGTCTTTGGCACTTCAATTAGAAAATCCACTTTTTAGGTTGGCTTCCTTTTTAGGGATTTTAGATAGGGGTATGGTCGGTTGGATGAAAATGCGTTCAGAAGTAGCTGCTTGGTCGCTTGGCCCTGCCAGTTTCATTCATGTACCAGGAGAGATTTATCCTGAAATTGTAAATGGCGGAATAGAAGCACCTGAGGGGCAAGACTTTGAGATTGCCCCATTAGAAATTCCACCACTACGTGAAAAAATGGAAAGTAAATACAAATTTGTTGTCGGACTTTCTAATGATATGGTAGGTTATATTATTCCAAAAAGTGAATGGGACGAAGAAGCACCACATATTTATGGGGAAAGTTCTTCGCCCTATGGTGAAATCAATTCTGTGGGTCCTGAGACTGCACCAGTTATTCACAAAGCAGTATTAGAATGTTTAGAAACTCTGCAAGATCAACCCTGATTGATTCACGAAGCTGATTTAGCCAAATGGGTTTTACTTTGCAGTATCATCACAATGAGTAGTGATATCATATAAATAATAAAGCCATAAATAGTGGTAATCATCGATACTTTTAAACCTCCTGCCAACATAGCTGGACTAATAGATTCCGCTTGCTCAATAGCATTAAAGCCTTGATATAGGCCAATAAGTTGAGAGAAAATTCCTGTAATTAACGAAAACAATCCTATTGATTTAATTAGCCCTACTTTATCGTTGTCTAATTTCTTTCCATTAATAATTGGTAGGCTTACAAATACTGCCACAGATAACATAAGTAAAGCTTCTAAAGTAAGAATACCCATATACAAAGGGCCGCCTTCATAAAATAATTCAATCATAATCTTTCAAGTTTAGTTACAAATTCAATTTTTCAAAACTACTTGAATAGAGCATTTGGTATCAAGGCAGAATCAAGACGAAAACCTGTATTTTATCGACTTTTTTTTAATTCAAGCCTTATGGATAGTAAAATTGTTAAAAACCAAAGTCATGTCGATGCGTACACACATACTTTTTTGGCTCATTGTAGTCTTACTTTTGACGCTGGCTTTTGGCCCTTCATACAATAGTTATGAGCAAGCTTTTTATTTTGTTTCAATGCTATTACCAGTAATTGTTTCCACTTCCTACTTTTTTAATTATTACCTAGTACCGCAATACCTGTTTAAACAGCGCTATTTTAAGTTTTTCCTTTATTTTATTTATACAATCATAGTTTCTACTTATTTAGAAATGATTGTACTTGTTGGAGCATTTATCTTATTGGCAAATTATCAATACGAAAAAATGAATCCAGTAACTACTGATGTATTCGTACTTCTGGCTACTTTATATATGATTGTTTTTGCCAAAGCTTTTATGCTCCAGTTTAAAAAGTTTCAGCAAATACAAATACAGTTAAAAGATTTAGCAGACAAAAAAGTAATTGAAAAGAAAGCAGCTATTTCCGTTCGTTCGGATAGGAAAAATGTACAAATAATGCTAAAGGATATTTGTTATATAGAAAGTCTTGGAGATTATTTGAAAATTCACCTCGAAAATGAAAATACAATTCTTACCAAGGAAACAATTTCTGGCATGTATAAAAATTTGCCAGCTTCTTTTCTTAGAATTCATCGGTCTTTCGTCATCAATCTTCACTATTTAGAAGCTTATACCAAGGAGTTTGTAGTAATTAAAGGCAAAGAGTTAAATATAAGTCGCAGTTATAAAAAACAGGTATTAGAAAAGTTAGATAATAGTAAAGTAGAGATGAAGGATTAAGGACTTTCATAAGCCTCTATACTTTTCTTTAATCTATAGTTGATGCGTTTTTTAATATTTTCTGGTTTGAGAACTTGCATACTTTCGCCAAAACCAAGTATCTCTCTTTCCAATTCATAATTTGGCTTTACATTTATTTCTATCACAATGCCATTTTCATCTTCACTAATTAGTTTTTGTGAATGATGAAGCGGTTTGGTAAGTACATAAGGAGCGTTATTTTTTGCTACAAAAAGATGAATGTTGAGAGGCTTTACCCTATCAACTGTTACTCCGATCACATCTTTAAAAAAATGGCGCACTTCATTTTTTCTTTCTAACAAATAAGGCATGGTACCGTCTTCAATTTCTTGAATCCGATCAATGGCTAGATTTAATACAGGTGAGGTTTCATCTTTCACACCTAACAAAAACCAGCGATTCCTGTACTCTTTTAATAGATAAGGATGAAAGGTAAATGTATTCGCCGTTTTTGCTCTAAAAGATTGATATGTAATTTCCAGACTTTCTTTTTTGATAATGGCTTCGTAAAGTCTATCCAATAATTCAAGTCCTTTTAAATTTTCATTTTTCTCAAAATCTATTACAGGTTCGGTATGGTTACGGGCAGCATATACTTTGTCTTCTAGCTTTTGTACCATGCTGTCGACTTCACTGAAGTGGGAAAATCCTTTAAATTGTTTCAGTATGTTTACCACTTCAGATAATCTGCCTAAATCTTTATCTGTTAATGGAATATTGGTAATGCTATACTCTGGATCTTCATAGGTGTAATACTTCTTTTCTTCTACTATTATTGGCGCATTGTAACCCAGTTTATCACTACGCATTTGCTGTATATCTAATTGTATGGTGCGTTTGCTCACACCTTTGTCTATGCCTTCATACTCATATAATGCCTCTGAACAAGATTCCACTAAATCGTCTAATGTCCATTTTCTATGGCGACGTCTTAAACAAGCATCAATGGTTTTATAGCGAATAAGGGCATTTCTATTGGCTGGCATTTCTTTTTTTTAGGAAAATTAAAAAATATTTTCACTACGCAAAAACATTGCGCAGTGAGTCCCCAACTTTGAAATATCAAATTAATAATTCACCCAAAATTTTAAAGCCATGAGGTTTAATTTAAAAAAATTGATTGCAGAAGAGTTGGCACACGGAACTGTATTGAACCATGAGGGTGAAAAAGCATATGCACTTGATCCTGAAATGGAATTGTATTCAGCAGTAGTTACTTCATTTGTAAGCAATAAGTTTTATGAAGGATCAGCGCAATTTATTCTGAGAATAAGAAAATTGATTGATGCATGTGATCCACTGTTTGTTGCACAATTGGCAGTATATGCCAGAGAAAAGATGTACTTGAGGTCAATACCATTGGTGTTGGTTACAGAATTAGCCAAAATACATAACGGTGATACTTTAGTAAGTAACACTACTGCAAGAGTAGTGGCACGCGCCGATGAGATTACCGAATTGTTGGCTTATTACCAAATGGCTAATGAAAGATTTAAAGCAAAGAAGCTCAATAGACTTTCTAGACAAATACAAAAAGGTTTAGCAATGGCATTTAATAAATTTGATGAATACCAATTTGCTAAATATAACCGTAAGGCAAGCATTACTTTAAAAGATGCTTTGTTCTTGGTGCACCCAAAAGCAAAAGATGATAAACAACAAGCGGTTTTCAATAAAATTGTTGAAGAAAGCCTCGCTGTACCATACACTTGGGAAACAGAACTTTCTGCGCTAGGACAGCAAAGTTTCACCAACGAAAAAGAAAAAGTCAGAGCAATTAAAAACACTTGGGAATTATTGATCATGAGTGGGAAGATAGGCTATATGGCATTGCTGCGAAACTTAAGAAATATGCTAATGGCAAACGTTCATAAAGATTGCTTAGAGGTAGTTGCACAACATTTGGCTAACCCTCAAGCTGTAAGAAAGTCTAAACAATTGCCATTTAGGTTTTTAGCTGCTTACAATGAATTAATAGGCCTAAAATTGAGGCATACTAATTTATTGATCAATGCACTTGAAAGAGCGGTAATGATCAGTGCCGAAAACATACCTGGTTTTGCACCAGATACAAGGGTTTTATTAGCTTCAGATGTTTCAGGTTCTATGTATATGCCATTGTCTAAGAAAAGTAAGATTTATTGCTACGATGTTGGTTTAATGTTGAGTATGCTTTTACAGACAAAATGCCATAAAGTGGTTACAGGTATTTTTGGAGATAGATGGATGCAGGTAGATTTACCAAATAAAAATGTACTACATAATGTACAAAAACTGAAGAGTTTGAATGGTAAAGTGGGATATAGTACAAATGCCTATTTGGTAATTGAAAGCTTGATACATCAAAGAAAACCGATGGACAAAGTACTGTTTTTTACTGACTTACAAATGTGGAATAGCAGGCGAGATGGAAATACCTTTAAGCAAGCTTGGTTAAATTATAAAAGCCAAATCGCGCCTAAAGCTAAATTGTATTTATTCGATTTAGCGGGTTATGGAAATACGCCTCTGAGAGTAGAAAAAAATGATGTCTACTTAATTGCAGGCTGGTCTGATAAAGTTTTTGCGATGTTAGAAGCGATGGAAAATGGTGCTGATGCTCTTGAGTCCATTAAGCAAATAGAATTATAAAGCAAAAGGTACTGAAAAAAAGATTTCTTTTTCAGGTAAAAAATGATAAGTGCCGTAGATAAGAGATACTTCGGTTTTGGAACCACGGGTTGCAGGTTCGAGTCCTGCCACTGCTGCTAATTTTAAATAAAACGGCAGTGTAGCTCAACTGGCTAGAGCAGTGTATTTTTCTCTTCTCGTTTGTTGCCTTGTCAAATACTTGGGTGTCGTCGGGTAGACTTACTTCGTCTGTTAACGTTTAAAATAGTTTGCCCAACCGTTACCCCCTTTCAAATAAAACACCTCCTAAATGCCGTAGTAAAGTCCTACTTCGATTCCAAGACAGACTAGAGTTTACAATTGTAGCTTTGGGGGGTGTTTTTGTATAACATTTATATTAATTCTGTTATCTTTTGCTATTGAATAACTCAGCTATTGGGCACAATTTTTATCATTAGCCATAATGACTATTTGTATTACTTAAAAAAATATGAGAAAACTTTTTTTAGATGATGTCAGGTCAATCGATATGATTTATGATAAATCAATAGAATCTGAATTCGATATTGTTAGAACATACGATGAATTTGTAGCTTATATCAAAGAAAATGGTCTCCCAGATTTTATAAGCTTTGACAATGACCTTGGTCTAGGAGAAGATGGAAAAGTTGCACCAGATGGATTAGCAGCAACAAATGGCTCGTTTATAATTCTGGGCTAGATTTAAGAAACCTAAAATTTAAAGTTCACTCTGCAAACCCGATAGCATCTGAACAAATTAAGGGACTTCTTACCAATTATATCAATCATTTAAAATCTAATGAATGAAAATTTTAGACGAGTATAATATTAATAAGCTTAGTAAGATTTTATATAAAACCAATGTTATGCCTACAGGAAATAGTCAATCTTTTATTGAACTTAGCAAGAAACTTATTTTAGCCTATCATAAAGGATATGATTTAAATAAAGTAAAAAGAGTACTTTCGAGCGAGTTAATAGTAAACTATGGTTTAACGGTAAATGATGATGAAGTTGAAGCAATAACCACCATAGTTGATACTTGGTATTCAAAATAAATCCTTATAGAACTTTAATTGATAATTGATAATTAACCAATCTTACTCCCTGAACAAATACTTCCTAAATACTTCTTTTTGTGGTTCGGGTACTTTAGCAAGGCTGGAAATAAGCCAGCCACGGTTCATGCCTGATCGGTTAAATTCTGAGATTTCAAAATACCATTCATCTACCTGAAAGAAATGGAATTTTACATCTGCCACTGTTTTAAATTTAATATCGCCTCTTTTTATATCGTAAAGTAATAAACTGAGGTAGTCTGGCTTGAAACCTTGGTAAGCATAATCTTGTAAAAATTGAATATCCTGAAAAGCTTTATTCAGGTTCATAAAATCCAACTCATGACTCATTGGGTGGATAAATTTCTTTTCTTCGCTTTCTTTGGTAGGCAATAAATTGGCATATCGGTCATAATGCACATGGTGTAATACCCACTTATAACCTTTGCGGTCTTGCTCTAAGCGCAGGTATAAATAAGCCGTTTCTTCTCTTCCTTTGCAATCAAATCGGGTTGTCACTTCAGAAAACCAGTCTCCGTTTCTAAAATCAAGAAAAACAGGATTATCTTTGTTATTGACTGTATTGATAAATTCTTGCTTCAGATTATTCGTGATACTTACATTTTGCGCATCGAATAAAATTTCTAAATATCCTTTCCGATTTTTCAGGTTGCGGTATCTTTTATCACTGGGATTATACTTTACCCCATCTTTGTCTTCTTCATTATTAAACCGCCTAAAAAATTGATTTACCTGCTTTGTTTCTGCATAAAAAGCAGATTCGTCTCCTAAATATTCTCCTAGTGGGTTTTGAGCAAAAATTGGAGAAGCTAGTAAAACTGAAAGGACAAAAAATAGATATTTCATAGATTAATTGGTTTAAAAAATAAATCTCAACTGATTAAGGAGTTGATTAAAAAAGATTGTTCCCCTTAAGTTGTATCAATACCCAAACAAAACGTAAGTATCGGATTAAGGTTGTAAAAGAGAGGATAATAAAAAGGATAGCAATTAGCCAACGTCACTTCGAGTGAAACGAGGAGTCTCCCCCTATTTATTATTTATGACAAATAGAGGGAGATGTCTCGCTTAGCTCGACATGACGTTGGCTGTATTGAGACTGTCTTAAAAATTAGTAAGAAAAATTACTGCGTAGTTTCACTTACACGAATGTCACCAAGCAATACATCCCAGAAGCCGATTAAGCGACCTCCGATTTGCGTTTGCTTTCTTTCTACAAATACAGTGATGTCTTTTTTAGTAGTATCCTGATATTTCATACCATCTTCAGAAATACCTTCAAAACGTTGGTAAATAGTTATTACCCCAACATAACGACCATCTGGCTGCCTTTCTAAATCACTGATATACTGTATGTTGAACCAAGAAATTTTTACTTTGTCATAATTCAAAGCCATTAATCGCCTGAAATAAGTTCTTACACCATAGTATTTTACTTGGTTAGTATTCAGAGATGACACGCCCATTTGTGCTCCATCAGCAAATAATTCCATGGCGCGTTCTATTACGCGATTAGCTTCAGAAAAGGGTGTAGCCTTATCTCCAATAATGCTGATGTACTTACTCAAATCTCTTACTTTTTCAAGTGCTAAAGAATCTATAGCTGCTTTGCGGTCAGGGGCAAGTTCTGGTTCTCCATTTTGGGCAAATCCTATTTGTTGAACCAAGACCAACATCAGGGCTGAAAAGATATATTGCTTTATTTTAATCATGTCTATTATCTTAATTTGGTGAGTTCCAATTCTTTAATTTTGCCAGCATCATCAAAAACGATATTTTCGATGGTATCTGCTTTCTTTTTCTGATCTTTTAAATAATTGAGGTATTTGTCAATGGTGGTAGGCTCATCATAATCGGTAATTCCACCAGATTTGGCAATAATAATTAAAACTGGGGCGCTTGGAGATGAAAATAATCCTAAAGCTTGCTGAATTTGGGAATTGGCAGCATCTGGGCTACTAGCATTGCCAATGCTATTAAAGAAGTTATTGAGCTTATAAGCAGGACTACTTTCCAATTTTCTTTGTCTTTCTAATTCTGCCTGCCTACGCTTTTCTTCTTCCTCCATACGCAATTTTTCTGCTTTAGCTTTAGCAATTTGCGCTTCTACCTGAGCAATAAGGCTTTGTACTTCAGCATCTTGTATATTAAGATCTTTTATAGCTTGTAGTCTACGCTCTTTCTCTTCCAAAGACATCGTTTCATTATTGAGCAATGCTTGCAAATCAGATTTTGCCTTGGCAATCATTTGCTCTTCTGCAGTAGGCCCTGTAGCTACAGGTTGTTTTTTACAACTTGTAAAACTAATACCACCAAGCAGTATGACTATAAGCAATAGTGTATGCCTATTTTTAAAAAATTGCTTCAACTGATTATTCGATTTCATGTGTGAACTATTAAAAAATGATTATTAACTACAAAAAGATAAAAAAAATTTCAGGGCTAAATTAGAAAAAAGTAATTCGCTTCTTCAACTTTTTTTGTTGTATAATGAAAATATCTCGCCAAAAGAATCTGCTAAGTAACTCAATAGGTTGAATATTTTGAGTGAAGCAAAAAAATATTGTAAAAAACTTGACATAGTCAATAAAAAACAGCTCTTTAGGCAAAACTCAAAAAAAATGCGCAAAACTAGTCTCTATATCATCTCACAAAGGTCCGCTTACGGTGGTCTTGCTTTGTGTACTTAGGTTAGGGAAAACTAGTTATTGATTAAGATATCGTGCTCCCGGCCTTTGGTTCGGGAGTTTTTTATTTAAGCTTAGCTTATGTAAGCCCGAATCAATATGATTCGGGCTTTTTTTATGCTCGATTAAAAAATCGAGAGCTAAATCAATATCCGTGGATTGGGGCGCAGTGCAACTGGCGCAGTGCAACTGACTCACAATCCAATTTGATAATAGGCTGTGAGCAACAGCCCATAGAAATAAAAAATTATTAAGATTAATCTTTAAAAATCATTCAGTAGATTTTCTGCTTTTTTGATTTCAACTATCTGTAAAACAGCTAATTAAAGCTGTATATTCATTTATAAATTAAATAATTATGGCAAAGGAAAAAATAAGAGGCAATGAGCTGTTGAACATGGGTGTACCACAAGGAAGGCCTATCAGTATGCTCCTTGCCATTTTAAAAAAACACTTTAAAAGAGAAAAAAAGGTCAAAAAACTGGAATTGGTTAAAGATATATTAGCCAACCCAGCAAAGTATAAAAGCGATGCTGTACTCGCCCCTTTTGTCGATGCTTTTCATACAAGCCAGGCAAGAAAGCAAGTACATGCATTAAGGCCTAAAAAAATGGATTACGCCATTTATGGTGAAGAAAACATAGAATTTGGTGCTATACATCAGATGGAAGTGGCCAGTAAATTACCAGTGGCTGTGGCAGCGGCTTTAATGCCAGATGCCCATCATGGTTATGGCCTGCCCATTGGTGGCGTATTGGCAACAGAAAATGCAGTTATTCCTTATGGAGTAGGTGTGGATATTGGATGCAGAATGTGTATGACAGTCTACAATATGCCCGAAAATTATTTGGAAAGATACAGACATAATCTGAAGCAGCACTTAATGGATCACACCCAATTTGGTGGGGGCACAGGCTTTAAAAGGCCCATGGACGACGCCATTTTCGAAAGAAAAGAATTTGATGAAATTGGCATTTTAAAAAAGCAAAGAGGAAAAGCTTATCATCAAATTGGTTCGTCTGGTTCGGGCAACCACTTTGTAGAATTTGGGATAGTTGAAGTGTTAGACCAAAAGAATGAATGGGAATTACCTATAGGCAAATATTTAGGAATTTTATCGCATTCAGGATCTAGGGCTTTGGGGGCAAATGTGGCCCGCTACTATACCCAATTGGCGATGGCAAATTGTAAACTTCCTAACGAAGCGAAGCATTTAGCATGGCTCGATTTAGATACAGAGGCCGGACAAGAGTATTGGATTGCTATGAATTTAGCTGGGGATTATGCTTCTGCATGTCACCATCAAATCCATAAGAAATTGGCAAAAGCTATTGGAGAAAAGCCAGTAGCCACGGTAGAAAACCATCATAATTTTGCATGGAAAGAAAAATTGGGAAATGGTAAAGAAGTAATAGTGCATAGAAAGGGAGCTACACCAGCTGGTAAAGGAGTGCTGGGTATAATTCCTGGTTCTATGGTTTCACCTGGATTTATAGTTCGCGGAAAGGGCGAACAAGCTTCGATACAATCTGCATCTCACGGTGCTGGTAGGCAAATGTCAAGAAGACAAGCCAAAGAGAATATCAATAAAAAAGCTTGGCTAAGTATGCTCCAACATAATGGAGTAGAATTGATTGGTGGTGGAATTGATGAAGCGCCAATGGCTTATAAAGATATTCATACGGTAATGGATGCCCAACAAGAATTGGTAGAAGTAGTAGGAAGTTTTACACCTAAAATCGTTCGGATGGATGGTTCACGTGATTAAAGCGGCTTTTAGAAAAAGCTACAATTTAAAAAGATTCATTTTAACCAAAACTGAAAAAAAATTATGAGAAAAAGCACTTATAAACCACCCAGTTACCGGCAAATATTGACCGGTAACACAAATATTATAGCTTTCTAAGCGGCAAACAAAACAGGCTGTATGCCAGAGGTTTGTCCGCTTTGAAAGACAAATCTCTCAATACTGAAACTGTTTTGTTATGGAATTAAATGACATTAAAATGATCCGCCAATGTGTGGGTCTAGATAGAAAACCATTTGCCTATTTTAAAGATAGATACGCTTTTTGGCTGATAGCTCAGAAATTAAAACAATTTGAAAACGATCAACTGAGCATGGCAGAAATCAAGAAAAGTGATTTTGGTTTTTTATTGAATAAAAAAGAAGTAAAAAATTTTTCTGCCACTTTAAAAGGTAAGGTCATTTCTAGCAATTTGTTAGAAAATTACTGGCCAACAGCATATTTTGATTTTGAATGGGAACTCGGATCTTGGGGCGAGTTTATTTCTAGACACCGTAAAGATGCTTGGTTACAAACCAGTAGACCAGGCTTCAATTTGGTGTTAAGGCTTAACTTCTCTCTTCAACACGACATACCTTATTATAATTTATTAAAACCTATTGAAAAAATAGGTCCTTTTGGTAATGACGATCACCCAATTTCAAAAAAGAGAAATACCTTGGCTTGGGCAAGGCTCGATATTGATTTGAATAAAAATGAATTATTGATTGAAGAAATTCAAACAGATTGGTTAAGAGAAGCCAAAACGCTATTGGGTATTTTTCAAGAAATGGAACAAAAGAAGGAAGACCCAAATACACATTGGGCGTTTAATGAGGAAATGCAAAGTGATTTTAAAAGGTTTAAACGCTACTTTACTCAAGTACTTAAACCTTATTATACTATCTGTTATGAGGCTATGCTATTATCGGTGTTAGAATTCTCTCTTAATGAGCTTGGTATAACTAATATTTACATGCATCATTTTGATACAGGTAATAAGTTAAAAGATTTGACTTATTGTAAACCTCCAAAATCGTTATATACCAAGTTACCTCGTAGTTTTGGGTTTACATTAACACAAGAACCACCAAAAATAATTGCAGAGTATCCTTATCTTAAAAAGATGATTCGACGTTCTAAAGATTTAAGATGGTATAACTTACAATTATAACTTTGTGACTGATATAGTTAATGAAAATTATAAAAAAATGTTATTATCTATCTTTATTAGTAGTTTATTGAACTATTTTAAATTTGAAAAGTTATATATGTTATAACATATATATTAAAAAAATTACTATGGAAACAGCAATAGACATTATTTCAGCAATAAAGGACAGAAAAAGCATTAGGGCTTTTGCAGATAAAACAATTGAAAAAGAAAAAATACATCAGTTATTTGAAGCAGCACGGTGGTCGGCATCATCATTTAATGAGCAGCCATGGCGCTTTATTTATGCCACCAAAGAGCATGAAACGCAGTATAATAACATTTTGTCAACAATCAATGAATTTAATCAAAGTTGGGCGAAAAATGCGCCTATGCTGATGGTTGTAGTTGCAAAAACTGAGTTTAGTATGAATGGAAAAACCAACAGGCATGCTTGGTATGATACTGGTGCTGCCATGGCAAACTTTGCTACTCAGGCAACAATAGCTGATTTATTCATTCACCAAATGGCTGGTTTTTCTGCTGAAAAGGCAAAAGAAACATTGAACATACCTGATGGTTTCGAAGCTGTTGCAGCGGTAGCGGTAGGTTATCAGGGAGATGCTGCCCAATTGAATGAAACTTTACGATCAAAAGAAAACGCTCCAAGGTCAAGAAAGGAGTTAAATGAAATCGTTTTTGAAGGACAGTGGCATTGATTTAAATTAGAACAACAAAAAAGGGTGCTTCTAGAATGAGGCACCCTTTTTTATAATCAGATGTTATTACTTAATCTGTAATGCTATTTCTTTATTCACATTTTTTGGATTAATAAAAAAATACCCAGTCTGCTTTTGTTCTTCTAAAATTCGCTTTTTATTAGGAATAATTCCAGAGTTTAGGAGAAACAAGATATTCTCGGTTAACAGCAAAGGGAATTTTCCAGAAACTGCTAATTTGGAAGCTTGGTCTAAATAGTTTTGCCCTTCTTCTTTTTTCCCAGATTTAATAAGAATAATTCCTTTTTTCTGAAAAACTTGCGCTAAATAGATTTGTCTTTCGGCATTAAAATCTTCTTGCTCTACTAAGGAAATAAAACGGTCGCAATAAGCGATTACCGCTTGGTAATTACCCGTCATCTCCAATGCCTCTAATAAACATTCTAAGTAATGCTTGATTAAAAACTCAGGAGATTCCGTTTGAACAGCTAATTCTAAAGAATACCGAAAATATTTGAGGGCTAAATCAAATTTTTCTTCTAAAAAATATATTTTACCTTGTTCTGCGAATGACTGATGTAAAAGTGGTGATCCTTCACTAAAATAAGATGCATCCGTTGGGTTGATGGGAGTTTTTGCACTTAGTTTCATGTCAAATGTGTTTTGGTTGGTTATAAAGGAATTGTTAGTGACTCTGTTCTACGAAAAATAGTGCCAACTTGCTGGTGAATGGCAAAGTAAAAAAAGCAATGTGTAGCGTTAATAAAAGTCAGCAAATATGCAATTTTTTTCGCTGAATAACTAATAACTTTCGGCAAATAAAAAAGCCTTTCCCAAATTAGGAAAGGCTAAAACATATGCTAAAAGTTTTTTTATACTACTACATTTACAATTCGCTTTGGCACTACAATTATTTTCTTAGGACTTTTATCCTGCAACCATTTTTTAACAGTGTCATCAGCCAATACTGCTTTTTCAATTTCATCTTTACTGGCATCAGTAGAAAACTGCATTTTAACTCGAACTTTCCCATTCACAGAAACAGGGTACTCAATAGAATCTTCTACTAAAAATGATTCATCATGAGTTGGGAACTGTGCCTTGGTAATGCTCTCATTATGCCCTAATTTTTCCCATAACTCTTCTGTAGTATGCGGCGCAAAAGGCGATAAAATAATTAATAAAGATTCTAATATTGCTCTTTTATTGCATTTCAGTTTATACAATTCATTAGTACAGACCATAAATGCAGCTACCGAAGTATTGAAAGAAAGGTTTTCAATATCATAGGCTACTTTCTTTATAGTTTGATGCAAAACCTTTAATTCATCTTTATTTGGCGATTCGTCAGAAACTTCAAAATCATCTTTGCTATTAAAAAACAAATTATAAGTACGCCTTAAAAATTTAGCAACACCCTCAATTCCATCTGTATTCCATGGCTTGGAAGCTTCTAAAGGGCCCAAAAACATTTCGTACATGCGTAAAGTGTCTGCACCATATTTTTCGATTACATCGTCTGGGTTTACTACATTAAACCATCTTTTCGACATTTTTTCAATAACACTATCACAAATGAACTTTCCACCTTCTAATTCAAATGTCGCATCTTTATACTCAGGACGCCAGTTTTTAAAACCTTCAATATCCAAAACATCACTTTGCACTAAATTAACATCACAGTGCATTTCAGATACATCGTAATTAGTCTTAAGGCCAGCAGAAACAAATTTATTTTCTGTCTTTAACTTATAAATGATGCTTGAGCGACCCTGAATCATTCCCTGATTTACTAACTTTTTAAAAGGTTCTTGATGGCTGATGTAGCCCATGTCACACAAAAAGTTATTCCAGAATCGAGAATATAATAAATGCCCAACAGCATGTTCAGTACCTCCAATGTACAAATCCACTTCTCCCCAATAGTCAGCCACAGCCTTGTTAACAAACTCTTCCTCATTGTTGGCATCCATATAGCGTAAAAAATACCAACTTGAGCCCGCCCATCCTGGCATTGTTGTCAATTCATAGGGGTATTTCCCTTCATGCTTCCAGTCAGCAGCCCTCCCTAATGGCGGCTCTCCAGTTTCTGTAGGTTTGTATTCATCTATTTTTGGCAACTCATGAGGCAACTCTTCTTCCTTTAATAAATGGGGAATATCATCCTTAAAATAGACAGGTACAGGCTCGCCCCAATAGCGTTGGCGGCTAAATACTGCATCACGCATTTTATAATTCACTTTCTGTTTACCAACGCCTAATTCCTCTGCTTTCTTAATAGCGGCCCAAGTCGCTTCACCTGTATTTTCCCCATAAATTTTTTCACCGTACAAGCCATCTAAAAAGCCAGAGTTAATCATTTTCCCATCTTTTTTCTCGGTGGGATCCTCCATATTTTCAGTTCCTTCAATCACACAGCGAATGGGCAAATCGAAATGTTTGGCAAAACGGAAGTCACGATCATCAGATGAAGGTACCGCCATTACTACACCTGTACCATAACCAGCTAACACATAATCTGCCACCCATAACTGCACCTTTTCACCTGAAATAGGATTGATTACATAGGAACCTGTAAATACACCAGAAACTGTTTTTACATCACTCATTCTATCTCTTTCTGAGCGGTTTTTTGCAGTGTTTACATAAGCTGTAACTACCTCTTTTTGAGCTTCAGTTGTCAACGTCTCTATCAATTCATGCTCCGGTGCCAAAACCACATAGGTAACCCCAAAAATGGTATCAGGACGAGTAGTGAAAGCAGAAAGTGTAATGTCTTTATCCACTACTTTAAAATCCAATTCACAACCAAATGATTTACCAATCCAATTGCGTTGCATTTCTTTCAATGGATCAGACCATTCTATGTTTTCTAAGTTTGCCAACAAACGGTCTGCATAGGCGGTAATGCGCATCATCCATTGCTTCATTTTTTTGCGTTCTACCGGAAAGCCACCTCTCTCTGAAAAGCCATCTTTTATCTCGTCGTTAGCAAGTACAGTACCCAAGCCCGGACACCAATTTACTAATGCTTCAGAAGGATAAGTCAAACGATACTTCAACAACAACTTTTCTTGTTCTTCTTTAGTAAGCGATTTCCACTCGTCTGCTGTAAAAAGTGGTGTATCTTCATCGCAAGCAGCATTAATACCTGCATTACCAGATTTCTCGAAGGCTACTTTTAATGCCAATATGGGTTTTGCTTTCCCGTCAGTATTATCAAACCACGCATTAAACAATTGCATGAAAATCCACTGCGTCCATTTGTAAAAGTCTGGCTCAGAGGTATTTACTTCTCTACTCCAATCAAAGCAAAATCCTATTTTAGCTAATTGTTTTTTGAATGTACTAATATTATTCCGAGTGGTAATAGCAGGGTGTTGCCCAGTTTCTATAGCATACTGTTCAGCTGGTAAACCAAAGGCGTCAAAACCCATCGGGTGTAGCACATTAAAGCCTTTCAAAGTTTTATATCTACTAAAAATATCTGAGGCAATATAGCCTAATGGATGCCCCACATGTAAGCCAGCTCCTGATGGATATGGAAACATATCAAGCACATAATACTTAGGTTTGTCTGTATTATTTTCAACTTTGTAAATGTTGTCTTTAATCCAACGGCTTTGCCATTTTTCCTCTATGGCTTTATGATTATACTCTGCCATTCTACCCTATTTATGGTTGCGTATTTTCTTAAAAATGCAAAGTTAGATTTTTTTTATAAAAAGAAGTCAGAACAGAAATAAAGCTTAATGGTTTTTTCTCTACCAAACACTTTTTTTGCAAAATTTTTTAATAAATTAAGTTGCTGTTTATCAGCTAGTTAATTTAGCTGCTTATCTTTCGCATCTAGCTGCTCATTTCTTTTGACTTGATACAAAAGAAACGAACCTCGCGGTGGCCGCCAAAGAAAAAATCAAGAAAATCCTAAACTTCCTCCCACAATCAACTCACCTCCCCGCCGGATTTTCAGGCCTACGCTCTCAGTATAAATTAAAAAAGAAATTCGTAGCTAAGAAAAACCTAAGTAAAGTTTTTGGTCAATATAAAAATTGAATGGCATTGGGGAGTATTTCGAATGTAGCGGGTGTAGTGCCTAATACCTCGCCATCTGCTTCTATGCCACATGGAATTTCACTGGTGATGGTTAACTGTTTTGTAAGATCATATGTAACAGCTGGATGTTTAATAAACTTTCCCAGCTTTAAAGGGACTAATTTTAGGAGGTAAGTCCAAATACTTACATTGCCTACAATGGTAACAGCGAATGAATCACTAAAAGGATTGGCATGAGGCGCAATACATAAACCGCTTCCAAAATACTTACCATTTGCAACCGCCAAAGATTTTATTTTTCCTTCCCATTGCCATTCTTTAGTCTCACATTTTATTTCTATGTTTTTGTAGGATAGAAACGTCTTGAGAATACCTAAAAAGTAAGCCAAGTTAGCACCAAGGTTTTTGGTAGAATTATTCACTTTTTTCATCACTTCATATCCCATTCCTAAACTTGCAATATTTATAAAGTAACACTTGGTTTTGCTTGATTTATCAGAAGAAAACGTGACTTTACCAATACTCAAATTTTTTATCCTGTTCTTTTCTAATTTATGAATAATTTCTTCTACACTTTTAGCACCTTTTAATGTTTTATGGAAGTCGTTCGCAGAACCTATGGGTATAAAACCCAAAATACATGTATTTTCCTTCTTCGAATCGAATATACCATTGAGTACTTCGTGAAGCGTCCCATCACCACCAACCGCAATTAAGGTTTGAAAATTTTCAGCGCATTTAGCCGCTAATTTCCTTAAGGATACATTATTAGAACTTTTAAAAATCTGTATATCTAATTCTTTCAGATTATTAAATTTGCCTTTTATTTCCCTTTCTATGCGTTTTAGTTGTTTTTTATGTTTTGAATTAACAATGATCGCAATTGTATTCATTCGCATAGTTTTAGGATTAATTAAGCGAGAAATATCATAAGACTTTGAATTCATCTAAATATACACCTTAACCTCTGCCAGTTTAACTAGCCTATTGGTTTTTCTATGAAAGCACAACATGCCTATAGTATTTTTTACAAGGGAAAAATCATCGATACTTCAAAAGCACTGGAGCTTTTAACAGAAAATCAAGTGCTAATGGCATTTCATGGTTTTGGGCAACATGCTGGTGTTTACAAAAAGATTTCAAGCTATTATCCCACACATGTTTTCTTTAGTTTTGATTTGTTTTATCATGGTAACAGTCAAGTTATACCTGAACCATATAATATAGATTCCTTTGTAGCAGAATTAAGGGATTTCTTTTATATTTTCAGCATACAGAAATTTTCTTTGTTGGCATTTTCTATTGGAGCCAGACCCGCATTGGCATTAGCTGCCCATTTCCCTAAAAAATTGGCAGACATACAGCTTATTGCTCCTGATGCAATATACGAAAACACTTGGTATGTATTAGGTACAAGAAATGTATTGGGCAACTGGATTATTCAACAATTGAAAAATAATGAAACAGTGATGCTTCGCTTTATTGAAAAATTAATTGTTTTTACTAAAGGGAAGAATAAATTGTTCAAATTGGCTAAAAAAGTATTAAGTGATCACTCTATTGGAAAGGTTTATAATACCTGGATGATTTACAGTAGTTTTTCATTCAATAGCAAATTATTAATAGATGGATTACTTGAAGAAGGTGTTACTGTAAGGATAGTATTAGGTTCTAAAGATCATGTAATCGACGAGCGAAAAGTAAAGAGAGTTTTGAAAGGATTAGAAAACATCTTTATCACTGTTCCTTACAAACATGAAAAGCTCTTAGCCAAATTAATAAAATCCCAATATTTTGAGCATACTTTAGCATTAAGTTAAAATTAATGATTCTATATGATTTTATTCGGTGCGAAGCACTTGCTAATTTAACTAGCCAAGTTTATTGGTCACAATTTAAAGGGTTAAGAGAAATGAGAGGCTAGAAGTTAGAAAAAGTCTTTAATTGTAGGACTTTACTTTTTTTCTAACGGCTAAATCCTAGTTTCTAATCTCTTGGTTTTCAATAGTAATTCGTTTTAAATCTCGATTTATCAAGTAATTCCTCAAAGAGCCAAATTAATTAGTTACTTGATGCATTATTTACAATTTGTTTCTCTAAATTTGCAGCCCAATTAAGGAAATTCCATTGTGACCCTTTCCTGATTTATTAAATAGTTTTATTTATCAATGTGGACGCGATCCACTTAAATTCAAAAATGAATGGCAACTAGAATTAGACTGTCCCGCCACGGACGCAAGAGAAAACCCATTTACTATGTAGTAGTAGCAGATTCAAGAGCACCGCGTGATGGTCGCTTCATTGAAAAATTGGGTACCTTCAATCCTAATGTACATCCTCCTTTGGTAGATATTGATTCAGAGAGAGCATTCTATTGGGTAATGACAGGCGCACAACCTACAGATTCTGTAAGAACTATACTTTCTAAAGAAGGCGTAATGCTTAGAAAACACTTACAAGTAGGTGTGAACAAAGGAGCAATTACACAAGAGGAAGCAGATAAAAAAATGGATGCTTGGCGAGCTGAGAAAATTTCGAAGTTTGAGAAAATGGCTGCAGACAAAGCGAAAGCTAAAGCAGATGAGCAAGCAAGAATCGAAGCTGAAATACTGAAATTGAGAGAGGCAGAGAAGAAAGCAGAGGAAGAAGCGAATGCAAAAGCAGTTGCAGAAGCTACTGCCGCAGAAGAAGCTGCCAAAGCTGAAGCAGCAGAAACAGAAGAGGCTGTTGTTGAAGAGAAAGCTGAAGAAGAAACTCCAGCTCCTGTAGAAGAAGCGCCAAAAGAAGAAGAGAAAAAAGAGGAAGCGCCCAAAGCAGAAGAAAAAGCTCCAGAAGTTGAAGAAAAGAAGGAGGAAGCAAAAGTAGAAGAAGCAAAGCAAGAAGAGGCTCCTAAAACAGAAGAAAAGAAAGAAGAGGAAGCGCCTAAAGCTGAAGAAAAAGCTCCAGAAGTTGAAGAGAAGAAGGAGGAAGCAAAAGTAGAAGAAGCGCCTAAAGCTGAAGAAACCAAAGAAGAGGCTCCTAAGGAAGAAGAGAAAAAAGAAGATAAGTAATTGACTCTTCCTTTTCTCTAGTAAATTCTTTATACAGAAAAAAGTCGGCAGATATTAATTTATCTGCCGACTTTTTTTATTCAGATTTTAAAGATTTAACAGGGTTAACGATAGCAGCTTTAATTGATTGATAACTAACGGTTAACCATGCAATAGAGAAAGCTATTACTCCAGAAAGTAAAAAGGGCATAACACCTATGCTAGTACGATAAGCGAAAGAAGACAGCCATAGATCCATTATGTAATAAATAACAGGTATAGCACAAACAAAAGCAACTATAACCAAAATGCTGAATTTACCTGTAAGCATAAAGATAATTTTTAATACTGAAGCACCTAAAACCTTCCTTACACCAATTTCTTTAGTTTTGAGACTTGCTGTATAAGCTGCCAAACCAAATAAACCAATACAAGCAATCATAATAGCCAAAATGGCAAACACAAAAAATACTCTACCGAATCGATCATCGGCAACGTATTGCGCATCTAAGTCCTCTTCAAAAAAAGTATATTTAAAAGGAATTTCTGGTTGAAATTCTTTCCATAAATTTTCAATAGCTGTAATGACTTCTTGTGTTTGTGCATTACTTTCAATTCTCACAGCCATAAACCCGAGGTTATTATTTGTGGGGTATATCATAGCCAAAGGTGAAATCACGTCGCGTAAAGACTGAAAATGAAAATCTGCTACGATACCTATAACCGTGTATTCAATATTATTTCCTTGATTATTATTAGTAATAGTAAGTTTCGAACCAATAGGGTCTGTAATACCTAGCGCTCTTACCGCAGTTTCATTTAATATGATAGAAGAAGAGTCATTGTAAGCTTTATCAAACCCTCTCCCTTTTGTTACATGAAGCCCTAATGTTTCCTGATAGTCTTCATCCATTCTAAAAGTCTTCGTCACAAAAGCTTCATCTTTCCCTTCTGGTTGAAATGAACTACCAAAGAAAAATGGTTTGCCTGGCATACTACTACTTACAGCACTACTTACAATGCCTGGCGTTTTATTTAATTCATTTTTAAAAGTTTCGGTTTTATCGCCTAAGAACCCAGCACCTTCTAATACAACAATTTCGTCTTTTTGATAACCTAAATCTGTTTGTTTCATGTACTGCATTTGTCGGTAAACTACCAACGTGCCTGCAATTAGTACTATCGAGATAAAAAACTGGAAAATCACCAATCCATTCCTCAACCAAATTCCTTTATCACTAGATTTAAATTGCCCTTTCATAACATTCACGATACTAAATGAAGTGATGAAAAACGCTGGATAAATCCCTGAAACAAAGCCTACAAAAATGCTAAAAGCAATTAAGCCCAGAATAATTTCTATGTTGATAAAATTTAATTCAATTTGTTTTCCAGCTAAATCATTAAAGTAAGGCAGGGCAAATGAAATGATCGCCAAGGCTAAGAATAAACTAATGCAGGAAATCACAATTGATTCTGTAAGAAACTGAGTAATGAGCTGTTTCTTCAAAGAACCCATCACTTTTCTAACGCCTACTTCTTTGGCTCTTTCAGCAGAACGAGCAGTAGCCAAATTCATGAAGTTAATACAAGCAAGCAATAAGATAAATACAGAAATAGAAATAAAAATATACACTTGGTTAATACTACCATTTACTTTCATTTCGGCCTCCAAATTGGAGTGCAAGTGTATGTCGGTTAAATTTTGCAGGAAATACCTATAACCATGTCCTTGTGCTTGATACTGCTCATAAGAAATATTCATAGATTGCTCTATTTGCGGAGCAGCATATTTTAAAACTGTTTCTGGCAGTTTACTTTCTACAAAAGTTGGATCAGCTTTTTCATCTAGCATAAGATAGGTATATGCCGAGAAGCCAGTAAAATTAATGGTTTTAAAAAACGGAATACTACCTAAGCCAGCCAACAAATCGAAATCGAAATGAGAGTTTTCTGGTAAGTTTTTACAAACAGCTGTCACTTTATAATCGACTTGATTTGCCGAAATTACTTTCCCAATTGGATCTGCATCCCCAAAATATTTTTGAGCAATACTTTCCGTAACTACTATTTTATCTGGGCCATCTAATGCACTGGCTATATCCCCTTTAAGTAGCGGTACAGTAAACATTTTAAAAAAGTTACTATCTGCTAACATGAATTGCTTTTCTTCATGGATGTGCACTATACCTTTCTCATCTTCATACCTGAAGATTGTTGTATTTTGGTTTGTGAATAACCTAACGGCATCCACTACCTCTGGATAGTCCTCTCTTACTACTTCAGCAAAAGAATGAGGGATAATAGAATAGAAAGTATGATGTGTAGGATAGAGCCTTTCTAGAGCTATTCGATAAATATTTTTTCCATTTTTATGAAACCTGTCGTAAGATAACTCGTCTTGTACATGAGCGAGTATAAGGAAACAACAACTTATACCAATAGCAAGGCCAGCCACATTTATAAATGTGAATACCCTGTTTTTAAATAAGTTTCTGAATGCGATTTTAATGTAATTTTTAAGCATTTTACCTAAAAAAAATTTTTTGACAAAAGAGTAGGAACTAGATTCATTAAAAGAAGAATAACAAAAGAATTTATGTAATAAATTGGCAAGAAATACAATTTATTCTTTTAGAATACGTAAGTTATTAGTAGGAATTACACGGAAAATATCCATACAAATTCAAAAAAAAATTGCTTCGTGTTCTAAATTCCTCGTTATTTGTAATAAATGTATTAATCTTATGTAAGATTTCCTCGAAAAATTTGACTCGTGATACATAGGATGTTTAATGTAATATATTTCTCTTTTAAATGGTAATTGCCTTAACCTTACATTTACTTTCAAGTCTAATATTCACACATCCATTTGGTCTTGTACCTATATAATTAGCATACATTTAAGTGTAAGAAACTTTTAAGTTATCAAGACAGTTCTATTATGAAAGAATCTAAGAAATTGACAGAAATAAGTAATCCCAATCATAAGTTAATACATCAAATCAAGACAGAACTTGCTGCGTTAGAGATGCACATTTTACTTGAAAAACAAAAGGTGAAATCAAAAAATAGGTCTTAGCACATTTTAGAACATTATGCAAGATAAAATTCTAATAATTCACAATTATTATCAAGAAGTGCTACAAGTAGGAAGAAAAATTGAACAAATCATAATACAAATTGTTACGAATTATTGCAAAACATGTAATCGGCACATGGTTTATAATATTGTTCAGAATGACAATCGGTAATTTAAACTTTAAACACTAGTACGGATAATGCGACAGCTCAAGATTACACAAACTATTACCAACAGAGAAAGCCAGTCTTTGGAAAGGTATTTCAACGAAATCAGCAAAGTTGAATTACTAACACCTGAAGAGGAAGTAACCCTCGCAAAAAGAATTAAAAAAGGAGACGAGTTAGCGTTAGAGAAGCTGACAAAAGCGAACTTAAGATTCGTAGTATCAGTAGCAAAACAATACCAGAACCGTAACCTTTCTTTAAATGACTTAATCAATGAAGGTAACCTTGGCTTAGTAAAAGCAGCACAGAAATTTGACGAAACAAGAGGTTTTAAATTTATTTCTTACGCGGTATGGTGGATTAGACAATCTATCATGCAAGCTTTGGCTGAGCAATCAAGAATTGTAAGATTACCTTTGAACAGAACTGGAGCTCTAAGTAAAATCAATAAAACATTTGCTGAACTAGAGCAAAAGTTTGAAAGAGAGCCAACTGCAGAAGAATTAGCTGAAATCCTAGAAATGGATTCTGATGATATAACAAATACACTCAGTTTAAGCGCAAAGCAGTTGTCTATGGATGCGCCATTTCAAGAAGGAGAAAGCAATTCTTTATTAGATGTTTTGGAAAACAAAAATATCCAAAGCACAGATAGAGACCTTTCATATACCAACTCATTAGAAGTTGAAACTGAAAGAGCGCTTTCAACCTTAACTAGTAGAGAACAACAAGTCATTAGGATGTCTTTTGGAATTGGAGGTGAACACCCAATGTCATTAGAACAAATTGGTGAGAAGTTAAATCTTACTAGAGAAAGAGTAAGGCAAATCAAGGAGAAAGCTATTAAAAAGCTAAGATCGAGAGAAAAGAGTAAGTTACTTGCTGAATATCTCGGTTAAAAAAATACACTTATATTGATTAAAAGCCCTCTTCGGAGGGCTTTTTTTATATATCATCTGCAATGTTATCATTCAATAAATAAATTAACTGTAAATTATGCCATGATTTAAATAAGAAGATGAAAAGGATCCAAAAAAGAACCATAGCTTTTTTACAAATAATAATACTTTTTTATTGCTTTCATGTAGCAAATGCCCAAATTCAACGAGATTTATTTGCAAAGTATTCAGATACAGTTTTCCTAAGAGAGGCATTGGTTACTAAAGAAACATGGCAACCATTTTCTAAAGAGTTAGCTTCTACAAAAGCTTCATTACCAGACTCAGTAATTCAACAAATCATTCAACAAGGAATACAAGCAGAAAATTATAATTGGCCAATTATAACTGCTACCCTTATGTTAGATTACAGTAGAACGGGGAACAGAACAAGATATCAAAACGCTCATTTTGAAAGAAGGGAAAAACTTAGAGATTTAATCTTAGCAGAATTCTTAGATAACAAAGGAAGATTTACTGATCAAGTGATTAATGGTATCTGGGCTATTTGTGAAGAATCGTATTGGGGTTTACCTCCCCATCTATACTTGCAGGCCAGTCCTAAAAATCTTGCAAATGTAGACGAACCTACCGTAGATCTTTTTGCTGCCGAAACTGCCAGTTTACTCAGTTGGGCCTATTATTTACTTAAAGACAAATTAGATGAAGTTTCACCAAGGGTAAGTGAAAGGATCAAATCTGAAATGAATCGCAGAATTTTAACGCCAAACTTCGAAAGAGAAGATTTTTGGTGGATGGGATTAAATACAAACGGAAGAAGGGTAAATAATTGGAACCCATGGATAGTTTCAAATTGGTTAACCGCCGTATTAATATTTGAGGATAACGAAGAAAGAAAGCTTCAATCTATATTAAAAATAATGAAAGTTCTCGGGCAATTTGTAAACACCTATCCTGAAGATGGAGGTTGTGATGAAGGCCCCTCTTACTGGGGGCATGCTGGGGCTTCATTGTTCGATTGTCTTGAATTACTATCAAGTGCCACCAATGGTAAAATTTCAATTTACAATGAACCAGTTATACAAAATATAGGAAGTTACATTTACAAGGCATACATAGGAGATAATTACTTTGTGAATTTCGCCGATGCTACTGCTTCGCTTCAACCCAATTCTGTATTAATCTATAGATATGGGCAAAGGATTAACAATGTAAATATGCAAAATTTTGCTGCCTATTTATGGAACAAGCAACACCATCTGAAATTAGAAAGAAATCTATTCAGAGCCATTCCTACTTTACAATTCTATAATGAGTTATCAGAAACAAATTCAGATTTTAAATTTTCATTAGATGTTTGGCTGCCAGATTCGGAAATTATGGCTGCTAGATCAAATGATCAAAACAAAGGCTTTTATATTGCTGCAAAAGCAGGTCATAATGCAGAAAGCCATAACCATAATGATGTTGGCAATTTCATTGTTTACTATGATGCCATGCCAGTATTAGTTGATGCAGGAGTTGGCACATATACAGCAAAGACATTCAGTAGCGAACGATATGATATTTGGAATATGCAATCTGCTTTCCACAATCTTCCTACAGTTAACGGGTACCAACAAAAAGTCGGAAGAGGTTTTGAAGCATCAGAAGTAAAATATAAGATAAATACTAGATGGGCCAGAATGAGCATGGACTTGAAAAAGGCATATCCCTTAGAGGCAAACATTGATTCTTGGGTAAGAACCATTCAGTTAAATAGGAATAAAAATGTAGTTTTAACAGATAAATACAGTTTAAGTTCAAGCACGATAAATAACGATTTTTCTTTAATTACACCTTGTGCTGTTACTATTACTGAACCAGGGGAAATAAAGCTCAATTTACTTGAAAAAGAGAAGGCCAGGACTATTTATATCAATTATGATGCTTCATTATTTTCTGTTAAGCAAGAGCAAATTAACATGGAAGGTGAAGAGAATACACGATTGAGACAAGTTTGGTCAAATGGTTTAACAAGAATTATACTTACTGAGAAAAAATCTTTGACCAAAGCTACTTGGAAGTTTTTAATCTCAAGCTACTAGATTGAGGCAACTTTAAAGTAATTGTAGTTAGTATCAATATGTTGAAAATATTTTTTGTCTCATTATTAATTTTAATAACTAACAATCAACAAGAAAACTATCGAGAAATTTTTGGAGATGATTATGATGATGCCTTATCATCTGTAAATGCAATTCAACAAGAAGCATTCATTGTATTTGGTAATGATTCAAATAAAGTGAGGCAAGCCATAGCAATAGTATTTCCTGAGCTGATCAGGTACTCAATGGTTCGCGATTTTTTTGAGACAGCAGCGCTTGAATTATTTTATATAGAAAGTGGTAAAGAAGCTGCTGACTATTCTATTGGTGCTTTTCAAATGAAGCCATCTTTTATTGAAGAACTTGAAAACTTAGCTGTCAAAAATAATTTAGAGATTTACAATGAGATAGGCTTCGGTAAGAATTTTACCGATAAGCAAAAAAGAAGATTGAGAATTGAGAGATTAAAAAAGGTAACATGGCAACTTCGCTATCTAAAAACATTTATGGAGTTATATGCTTCAAAAGAAAAGCTCATTCAATACGCAGTATTAGATCAGGTAATGTATTGGGCATATGCATATAATCATGGAATTAACACATCGATTAATAATGAAAATAGCAAGCAATTAATTACTAACAGTCGTTACTTTCCTTATGGAAAAAGATTTCAAGGTAAACAGTATAGTTATGCTGCCATAGCTTTAGACTTCTATAAAAACTATCATTTACAAGCTAAAAGATAGGTTTTCTACATTTTAATATTGGGTTAGTATGTTTTTTGAACATTGATAATAAATTACTTGTCAACTTTTATTAACTACCCAATGAAAACCAATAAATCCTTTTTTTGCCTTTTATTTATTTTATTTTCGTCCATTTCTTGTCAGCAAGAAAGCAAAAATTTACCTGCTCTCATAAAACCTCCAATAGCTTCGATTAATAAAGCTTTTACAAAATATACTATTGAAGCAAAGCAAGGTGCTAAAATTACGTATGAAACGGGTTCTACAATTTCGATTCCAGCAGATGCATTTAAGGATAGTTTAGGAAATCTGGTTACTGGTGAAATAGAATTACTTTACAGAGAGTTTCATGATGCAACTGATGTATTGTTATCAGGTATTCCAATGCAATTTCAAGATTCTACAGGCAATGATAAAATTTTCCAGACAGCTGGTATGCTCGAGCTTAGGGCAAAACAAAATGGAAAAGATATTTTTCTACAAGAAAATAAATCTATAGACCTACGAACCGCTTCTTTTCAAGAAGACGACGGATATAATTTTTATTACCTAGATGAAGAAGCTAGAAAATGGGAAGAACAAGGAATGCCCGAAAGTGAAATAAATACCGAAAAAGTAACATTATTGAAAGAAATAGAAAGTAGAAAACCTCCTAAATTTCCATATAACCCCAATGAGTATTTTGTTTTCGAGTACATGGATTTCTTGGATATATATCTAAAAAATGATTATCAAGAGATTAGAAATAGAAAAAATGATCCTAAGATTAAAAAGAAAGCCAAAAGTTATGGAATAGCCACTTATGATTTTAAACCTCGCAGACCTGTTAAATATAATGGTAGAACATATCCAGCTGGACAGCTTTTATGGAAATTTACAGATGGAAGACAACAATTTCCGAATTGGGTAAATGATTTGAGTTATTGGCAAGACACCATAAGATTTACCTACTATGGAAAAAATAAGTATGGTCTATTGTTACAAGATGTTGGTGAAAATAAGAAGCAACCGAAACTATATACGGAAATTGAAGTAGTAATGCCTTTGAAGTTTTTATTACGACATAGCCCAGAACATTGGCAAGAGAATTATGATACAGCATTGGCAGCTTTGGAAGAAGAAGAAAAAGAGGCACAAAAGATGGCTGGTATCTTCCGCTCTTTTAATGTGAACAGAATGGGTATCTACAATTACGATTACCTGATGAAGGATGAAAGTAGTATAATGGTAGAAGCGAGCTTCGATATAGATTGGCCAAAGGTTGAAAAAAAAGACTTTGCTACAGAATTAATCAACAAGTCTGTTTATATGATCTTGAGCGATAATCGAACACTGATAAAATATGATGAATATGCATGGAAAAGGGTGATGGTGTTACCTCATGAAACATTGACTTTATTTGCTATTGTATCTGATGTAGATAAAAGTTGGTTGCAAATTTTCCCCAAAGAGAAATATAGCAAAATCGATTTTGAGCAGTTAAAAAATACTATTTCTCCTAAACTCCATTTCGATTTTAATGATGAAAAAATATTGATTGAATCTGCTGAAGATATTAGGCGAACAATGATGCTAGATCCAAATATTAAAGAACCTGTATTGTAATACGCTAATCAATAATTCTGATAAAATAATTAGGTTCCTTATCTGATATAATCAGTTTGGAACCTAACCTTAACAATCTGCTGTAGCTTTTCTGTTAAAGCAAAAATTTGCTTAAGTGACTGCCTTTGTAACTTATTAAGTGTATCTATCTCAACAAAGCGACCATCATCTTTGTGTTTTAGGCCATTTTTTGCCCTTATTCTCAAAAGAATTTCGAAGGCCATAATAATTTCGTCAATTAAATCTTTATTGTTAAGATCTTGATCAGCAAGGCTTTTGAAGCGCTCAATTGTACTACCAAAAACAGGGATTTTGGCTTGATATGCCATGACTCTTGCAGCATCTGAAATAGGCATTAAAGCCCTAGCTTTAATATCAAATAAATTGCTGAATTCCCCTTTCTTCTCAACCATGAACTTTCTAAAAAAACTAAGAGGAACAGGATTTAAAGTAGCGTTATGTGCCAAAAATGAAATGAATCTTTTTTCCTGTTCTATTAGATTAAAAATGTATTGCTGTAAGCTTTTTGCCAAACTTTCATTTCCAAATACAGGTCTTAAATCGAAGAAAATATGTGTGTTGAGTATGGCGTTGGGATCAGATGTAAATATCCATTTTTCAAATAGTCTTTTCCAGCTCTCTAAAGGTCTACAATAATTTTTATTATTAGCCATGATTTCAAACGGGCATTTTTCAAACCCAATTTCGTAAAGCATTTCTGTAACTTCTTCTCCTAATCTGATGAAATACTTACTATTGGTAGTTTCATCAGTTTCTGAGTCTGCATAGATAATTGCATTGTCTTGGTCTGTTCGTAATAATTGTTCTTTTCGGCCTTCACTACCTAACGATAACCAACAAAAATCTACAGGAGGCTCTCCATATCCCTCTTTTTTTAAACTACTCAGTGCTAATTCTATACATTTTTCTATAATGGCATCATTGATATGAGTTATAATGTCCAATACAAAATGCAAGGCAACTTCTTGTTCCAGATAGGTTTGCAATAAAATATCTGTGGTGTCTCTAATTATTTTTAAAGTAGCTACTGAATTACTGTGTTGAATTTTTTTGATGAGTACACTAGGGTTATTACCTTGCTTCGCTAGTATATCCCTTTCTGAAATTATACCAATTATCTCACTTTGATCTGTTCCATCTTTAGTTACACAAAAATGCCTTATTTTTTTTTGAGCAGCTAGAATTAAAAGATTGCTCACTTTAGGTGAATCTGAAACAGTAATTACCGGTGAGCTCATGATTTGCCCGATTTTTATAGAACTAGGTAAAATATCTGCAGCTACAACTTTTCTATTCAAATCTGCATCTGTAACTATTCCAACCGGGTGTCCTTTGTCATTTGAAATTAAAAGTGCCCCTATTCTTTTTTCTGCCATTAACAGAGCAGCTTCATAAACTGATGAATTTTTATCTATTGTATGAACAGGAGTTATTGGTTTAATCGAAGTAAAATCATTGGTAACTAAAGCTTTATCTTTCTGCTCTTCCTTCAAATCGTTTTGAATCTGTTCTTTACTTTTAAGCGGATAATCAGGAGACTTTTCAGAGAATAAACTTGTGAGGTTTTTCTCAAAAGTTTTGTCTTCAAGTATGAATTGTTCTATTATTTCTACGGGTATTTTGTAAAGCGTAGCATCTTCATGCACTATCGCATTTAAACTATAAATTTCTTTTTTAAATAATGGATGTAAGCCTAGTATATCACCTTCTTCAAAAAGATCAACCAGCGAAGTAATATCATCAATATTTTTAGTAAGCTTGATGGCTCCTTCATAGACTATAAAAATGAAATTCTGGATTTCTTCTCCTTTTTTGTAAAGTAGCTGTCCCTTTTTTAAATTGATTGGTTCAGTGTGTTCAACAATAGTTTGTAGTTTATTTTCTGGCAAATGCTTAAATGGCACACATTGCTTTAAGAAAGGAATTGCTTGTACTAACTCGAGTTTCATATTACTTCTTTATACTCAAGTTAGAAGGCTTTTTATCAAGTAACTATGATAATTATCAAGGCAAATACAAAAAGTTCCACTTAAATGAAATAAATTCCTCTAGTAAATTATTTACATCAAATTAATGAGAAAAACAGTATCTCTAAATAATTTAACTTCATTTCATGCAACTCTTTTTAATGTTTTTGCATCATTCATTTGAAAACTCTACTTTTTAAATATGCTTAAAAATTATCTGCTCATTACTTTCCGAAGCCTTTGGAAAAGTAAATTATTTGTTATTACCAATATTCTAGGCCTGGGAATTTCCATTGCTTGTTGTGTCATTGCCTACCTTAATTATGAATTTAATAAAGGTTTTAATGCAACTCATGTAAACAAAGAAAAAATATTTAAGGTCAATTGTAATCGCGATATTAATGGTGATCTAGCAAAATATGGTGTAGTGCCTGCTCCCATGGGACCGGTGCTAGCCGATGAATTGAGCACGATTGAAGATTATGTCCGCTATTCCAGAACCTCTGGTAGTTTTAAATTTGGTGATAATTATTTTCCGACTAGAATTGGTTATGCTGATAAAAAATTTCTCGATGTTTTCACATTTGAAATTGTAAAAGGAGATAAATCAACCTTCCAAGACAGAGGATACATCATGCTGAGTGAACGCCAAGCGCTACGTTTTTTTAAAGATGAAGATCCTATTGGCAAGTCTGTACAAATTCAGCATAATAGTGGAAAGGATGAAAACTATATAGTGGGTGCAATTTTTAAAAATTTGCCATTAAACTCTAGTTTCAGGTTCGAAGCACTCACAAGATTTGAGAACTATGTAACCTTAAGAGATTTTGATGATACTAGTTGGGATGGATTGATCCAAAGTACATTTGTTACACTGAAAGAACCCGATAAGTATGAGGAAATAAGTACACAATTAGATAAGTATGTTGCTATTCAAAATAATGCAAGGGAAGACTGGAAAATAAAGTCTTACTACTTTCAGCCATTTACTACAATGGCGCAAAATATGGAAGATGTAAGAAGTGAATACTTATGGGAAGCTTTGCCACCTGCAGCTGTTATCGCCCCTGTAGTAATGTCTAGCTTACTTTTGCTTATTGCTTGTTTTAATTTCACCAATACTTCTATTGCTATAGCAGCAAAAAGACTCAAAGAAATAGGCATAAGAAAAGTGTTAGGTGGTAGGCGTCAACAACTTATTTTACAATTTATGGGAGAAAACCTCCTTTTGTGTTTCCTAGCTTTGTTAGCAGGCTTATTAATGTCAGAGTTTCTTGTACCTGCTTACAGCCAATTGTGGGACTTTCTTGACATAAAGCTTTCTTATGTTAATAACTATGATTTTATCGGTTTCCTAGTGATACTGTTGTTCGGTACTGCCATTTTTGCTGGCGCTTATCCTTCTCTATTTATTAGCAAGTTTGAGCCTGCTGGTATTTTAAAAGGGAGTTTAAAATTAAGTGGTACTAATAATTTTACCAGGTCTTTATTAACCCTTCAATTTAGTGTATCGTTAATTGCGCTCATTGCAGGCGTAATATTTACTCAAAATGCAGAATACCAACGAACCTTAGACCTTGGTTATAACACAGAAGAAATAATGTTCACTTCTTTTAAAGGTGAGGAAGAATACAATGCGTTAAGAAACGAATTAGCACAACATCCGAAAGTAAAAGGGTTGGCAGGTTCTCGTAATCATATTGCTTGGGATTGGGCGCCTTACACTGTTGCTTTTAATGAAACAAAACGTGAGTCTGATGGACTTTATGTAGGCTACGATTATATGGATGTAATGGATGTAAAAATCATTGAAGGTAGGCAGTTTATCGAAAACTCTGCAACAGATTTACAAAGCTCAGTAATAGTAAACCAGCAATTTTTAAAAGATTATGGAATTACCGAGCCAATTGGTAAAAAAGTGGTAATGAATGATACCATTCCTTTGACCATTGTTGGGGTTGTAAAAGATGTTTATTTGGCTAGTTTTTGGCGGCCTATTTATCCTGCTTTTTTTAGACCTGCTCCTGAAAAAGATTATAATTATTTGGTAATAAGAACAGCTAAATCAGATATTCCAGAGATAAATGCATTCCTAAAAAGTACATGGGCAAAAGTAATTCCCGATAGACCATATATAGACAATTCCTTTAATGAAGATATTGAAGAAGCTTTTTTAGTAAATGATAATATCACTTTGATGTTCATCTATATGTCTTTAGTGGCTACTTTATTATCAGTAACAGGGCTATATACCATGGTTTCTCTGAATATTATTAAGAAGTTAAAGGAATTAGGTATAAGAAAAGTACTAGGTGCCTCTGCTTTTAATATTGCCCATAAAATCAATAAAGAGTTCTTGATTATTTTAGGTATTGCTTCAATATTAGGTTCTATTGCAGCATATTATTTAATCGATGCATTGCTTGCAAGTGTTTATCAACAGTATTTAGATATCGGAGCTATATCATTCATTGGCGGTATATTGCTGATGTTTTTACTCTGTGGAGGAACTATTGGTTATAAAGTCTATGCTGCTGCAGTCGAAAATCCTGTAAATGCTTTAAAAGATAATTAATAAGTAATTGATCATAAACACTCGTCCTACCACTATTATTCCTCAAAACAACATTAGAAATGAAAATGAGGAATTTGCAAGTCATTGTAAATGAATGGTAGGACGAATTATTGCTAAGAAATGCACTTTACACAAGCATCATCTTTTTAGGATTCCAATCAACAATCCGTTTTTCAAATAGGCTAACATTTGCTGCCAACGCTGGACCAGCTGCTCTTAAACCGAAAGAAGCATCTTCTACAATTGGCTTATTATTTCTAATCCCTTCGAAAAAATTGGTATGGTGATCTAAATGGGAACTATAACCTTCTGGCAAGGTATATTCTAATTTCTTAGGTGCCTGAACCATTGGCGCTTTTGGAGGGTAAGTAGTTGCATACCATTTTTCATAATCTTTCCTGGTTTGTTCAGAATATGTATCGAATGTGTCCCAACCACCATATCCGGGAGCTTCTGGTAATTTATTACCCTCTAAAGTAATGCCACCCCAACCTATCGTCATTACTCCTTCCGAACCAACTAATCTTAGCATAGAACCACCTCCGCCGCCATCAACGAAATTGACGCGCATTTGTACATTAAAAGCAGCATGACTAGCAGTTTCGGGATAATCATAACAACCAATAATTACATCGGGTACTTCTCTGCCATCGTTCCAGTATCTAAGTCCACCCGAAGCAAAAATTCGCTCTGGGCCTTCAGAGTCAAGTACTACATGTAACTGAGAAAATAAATGGACGAAAAGATCTCCAGCTACTCCTGTTCCATAGTCTTTGTAATTTCTCCAACGGAAAAAACGTAAAGGGTCAAAATCTACTTTTGGTGCATCACCTAAATACCTTTTCCAATCTATGTCTTTTTCAGTAATATTCGGTGGGATTGAATACTGCCAAGCGCCTAAAGCCGAATACCTATCGTTCCAAGTTTCTACTAAAATCAATTGACCAATTGCCCCGCTCTTATACAATTCGGCTGCTTTTGCATTCATAATTGAACTTACACCTTGGCTTCCTACTTGGAATACTTTGCCAGATTTTTTTTGGGCTTCTATTACCGCATGTCCTTCTTCCAGTTTATGTACCATTGGCTTCTCGCAGTAAACTGCTTTTCCTTTTTGCATGGCTTCAATAGAAATTTTATCATGCCAATGGTCTGTTGTGGCTACAATAACTGCATCAACATCATCCCTTTCTAATATTTCTTCATGCTTGGTAGTTGTTGATAAGTCTTTACCATATAACTCTTTCATGCGGAGTAATCTATCTGGATATAAATCACAAGCAGCCACTAATTCTACACCGGGTACTTTTAAAGCTGTAGCACAATTATTCATACCCATTATACCAGTACCTATTACAGCCAGTCTTACTTTATCATTAGCAGCATAACTATTCCTCTTTTCTCTTTCAATAGGTATTTTAAGAACATTGCTTTTTCCACTGCTTATATGTGGCATTGCGGCTGCACCTAACACAGCACTTCCTGCCTTTTTTAAAAACTTTCTTCTTTTGTTTTTGTAATGCTTCATTTCCATGTGGTTTGTAAAAAAGAGGAATGAAGATACAGATAATCAATGAAGTAGCAAAATTGAAAAAAACCGGAACAATTAGTTCCGGTCTTTCAAACATCACTGAATATTTTTACTGGTTTTAATACCAATAGTATTTCAGTAATATCAATTTAAACCTCTCATTGTGAATACTTCTATTATTTGGGTTCTAATATTACAAGTCTGCCATTTTAAAATGGATTGGAATAATCATTTGTTGTTTAACTAGTCTGCCTCTTTGTTTGGCAGGTTTCCATTTTGGTGCTTTACTCAAAACCCTTAAAGCTTCTTCATCACATCCAAAACCTATTCCCCTAGCAATTTCTAAACTTGTTAAAGAACCATCTTTATCAACTACGAATTTGATAAATACTTTTCCACTCACATTAACTTCAAGGGCTTTCCTTGGGTATTTTAGTTCTTTGCTCACAAAGGCATAAAACTCTTGGTAACCCCCTATCGGTACTGCTGGGTCTTCCACAATCATGAAGATTTCTTCAGGCGCTTCCTCTTCTTCCATTACTTCTTCTAGTACAATCTCTTCTGTTTCTTGCACTACTAGCTCTTCATCTGCTTCCATATCCAAATCTATTTCAATTTCATACTCAATTTCTTTGTCGTCAGATACCGCAACAATTTGTGGGCTTTTTACAACTGGAGGTGGGGGCTGTACTTGCTCTGTAGGCGGAATTTCAAACATTTCATCTACAGCTGCCCTCTCTCCGGTGAGCTCTACCAATGAAGCTTTTTCATAAAACGGAAACTCGAATAAAGATAAGGTAAAGGCTAAGGCAATGATGAGTCCGAGTCTGTAAATCATTGGTCTGTAACTCGCTACATCTACACCCGGGTATTTTTTCAATAAAACATTATCACTTGGAATTGTTTTAAGTGCATGTTTTTGTTCTCTTTTTATCAATTTATTGATCAGGTAAATGCTCAATATAGTAAATAAAACAAAGCTTATTAAGATGCCTGGTAATCCGATTATTTTCAGTAATGTGGTCATGATATTACTGGTTAAGGTGAAGATTAATTATTTGTGTTGTTTATTACTATGTTAAAGATTTACAAGGTGAATCCTTATGATAATTCAGAGGCGAAAATTATGATTTTAATCATCCTTTTTTTGGGTGGTATCAATTGATTTTCTGGTGTTTATGGAAAATATATGTTTAAATTCATTAAAAGGTGAAATAGTAAAAAATGGCATAAAAAAAGTAAGTCTTTACACTGAAAGAAATACATTACCAATTAGATTTTTGACCCTTTATGAAATTACTTGATAAATCGAGATTTAAAACGGATTGCTATTGAAAACCAAGAGATTAGAAGCTAGGGTTTAGAGGCTAGAAGATAGTAAAGCCCTACAAAAAGGCTTTTTCTAACTTCTAGCCTCTAATTTCTCTTAACCTTTTAAACTGTGACCAATAAGCTCAGCTCTAAAAGTTATAAATGCTTCGCACCGAATAAAATCATATAGAAGCAGGTTTCATAACTAAAATTGAATAAAAATTTGCTTATACAACAGGGCAACTAGTGAGTTCTTGGTAGGGAGGTATATCTGAAGCCGTTTGATGTCTAAAACTCTGATGTATCTGATTTTGATGGATAAGAAAAACACCAGGCATTCTAAAGCCATCGCCTACTAATTTACCTATACCATGCCCCTTTCCAACAAAAGCATACAAACCCCTAAGCCAAGACTTAATACCAAAAACTTGTTGAAAAGATGCCCGCTCTAGCTTGAATGCTTGATATAATGTGCAAGTAGGATCGCTTATTCTATGGACATCTTCTAGCCCATAGTTAGCAAAATATTTTCTAGCATAATTTTCATCTGCCATATGCACAAAAACCATGGTAAGCTGATGTTCATTTTCTAAGGAAGCACGTTGTTGTGCCAAGTCTCCGAGTGCTTCTTTACAAAAGGTGCAACCAAAGTGTCTAAGAAAAATGAGCATAACAGGCTTATTGTTCTGAAGAGTTTTGAGAGAACTTCCATATTGGGATTGATAGCTTTGGAGAATAGCTGGAAAAGAAATGTTTCCTTCTGCGCTAGTATCTTGCCAAGCTTTAAAATACTGATAACTAATTACGCCAAGTGCTGGCAGCCAAACAATGTCATTAAATAATACTTGCCAGTAAAAAGAGGGATAAGCCAATTGAGCTTGAACTATAACAAAGGCTAATACAATGCCTAAAGATTTGGCAAAAAAACTGAGGGGCGCTAACAACCAAAATGTACTTGGTTTAAATGCAGCATAAATATAACTCAAACCAAAAGTAAGAACGATTACTTTTAATGTGTTGAATATAATCGGATAGTCGCTTATTGGGAAAGTATAATAGCTTTGAAATAAACTAGGATTAAATTGAAAAAATAACAACCACCCAATATTATAGGTGGCGGCAAGACTAAAAACAATACGAGTAAATAAGTCTAATCTATCACCTATCTTTTTTGTACTTTCCATAGCTATTGTATTTTTTGATGTAACCGTTTGTGTTTAATAAAAGTTGTATTTGCATCATAAACAAAGTTTGTCATTTTTGCTGCCTATTCTTCCTATTTACTAGTTTATGCTCCAATATTTTACCTCTTTCGATTTAAGTACGCTTGACTGGATTTTATTTTTTGCCTGTGGCTTAATGGTCGGAGTTTCTAAAATGGGCATAGCTGGAATGGGATTGGTCGTAATCCCAACCTTAGCATTGGTTTTTGGCGGGCGAGATTCTACTGGAATTCTACTGCCTGTATTAGTATTTGCAGATATAATAGCCGTAAAATATTATAACAGACATGCCAACTGGCAATTCTTATGGAAACTATTGCCATGGACAGTAGCTGGTGTTTTTCTAGGCTTGTATGTAGGCGAACAAATACCTGACGACCAGTTTAAAAAGGTATTATCAGTACTGGTGCTGGTAAGTATCGTATTAATGCTTTGGCAAAATACTAGAAAAGGAAACATTACCATTCCTGACTATTGGTGGTTGGCAGGACTCACCGGTTTGGCGGGAGGTTTTGCTACTATGGTAGGAAATGCTGCTGGGCCCTTGATGGCGATTTACATGCTTGCTATGCGTTTGCCTAAAAACGAATTTATTGGCACAGGGGCATGGTTCTTCCTCATTATTAATATTTTTAAAATACCCTTACACATCGTCTTTTGGGGTACCATTACCAAAGAAACCTTTTTCTTAGACTTAACCCTAATTCCTGTAATTTTTGTAGGTGCCTTACTTGGCCTGTTTGTAGTGAGAAAAATCCCAGAGAAAGCTTACAGGATATTCATTATCATCACCACTATCATTTCAGCAGTAGCCTTGTTTTTTTAAGTCTTTTTTCTCCAGCCATTTTAGTGGAGAAGCTAAGTTCTTATCACAAAACTCTAAATGTATTACCCTCCTTCTTTTATTATTTGTGGTTTTGTTTGATGCATGCATCAATAATGGGCTCATTAGCATAACATCACCTCTTTTCATACTACAAACTTTTTCATTTGTTTTATCGATATCACTCGCCTTCATAACTCCCATTCTATGTGTGTTTGGAATAACCCTTAAGGCTCCATTGTAATGGTTGGTATCATCTAGATGAATTCTTAAGGTAAGTGTATTTTGTAGAATCGACAACGGTGGTTGAACACCATATTGTTGCTGTTTGTAAGTCCATTTAGCATAACCTTGCACATCCGTTTTTCCCTCCACTGAAATACTCAAATCTTGATGGTATGCAACAAACCAGTTAGAGTATGCAGGCTTATCAAAAAAGATTGCCTTAGTTAAGAAGTAATCGTCTGTGAAGTAGTTTTCCAATAATAATTCGAGCTCTCTTTTGAACAATAAATTTGAAAGCATCGGAATTTTATTGATTAATTGTCTTATCGCAAATACGCTTTTTGTATCTTGTGTAGATAAAGAATATGTTTCAATCAATTGAATGATTTTTTTAATCTCTTTACTTTGGAATATTTTATAAGCTTTGGCAAACCCTTGCTGTTGAAAGGTTTTTATTAAACGTTCATGTCCTAACATAAAAGTCTTTTATTTTTTTAACTAAACTATAGTTTATGTTAAAACTGATGAAATATATATCCTACTTTTTACTAGCGAAGGTCTTAACACAGTGAAACCGCGTAGCGTCCACTTGTGATTTGAAATAAGATAAAAATGGAAAATCAAAAGCTTGCTTTAATCACTAGAAAAGGGAATATTTGAGAAAATAGGACCATCAACGCATTCCCCTTACCATGTCAGCTGCAGATATTATCGGAAAAATATTTTTACCCCTTTCACTTGCCATCATTATGCTGGGGATGGGTATGACCTTAGTACCTGCGGATTTTAGCAGAATTTTCAAAAATCCAAAAGGTGTATTGATTGGGCTTACCAATCAACTTATTTTTTTACCAATAATAGGTTTTACGCTTGCGGTTTTATTTAACCTTAGTGCAACAATGGCAGTTGGATTGATGATTTTAGCTACTTGTCCAGGGGGTCCCACTAGCAATTTAATTACTCAAGTTTGTAGAGGAAATATTGCGCTTTCGGTAACCTTAACGGCAGTAGCAAGCTTTATCAGTGTAGTAACCATTCCCATTATTTTATCATATGTACTTAGTTATTTCGGTTCGGGTGAAAATGTCACTATTGAGTTACCCATTATGGATACCATTCTTCAAATTATGGTAATTACCGTTATTCCTATTTCAATTGGTATGGTTATCCGAAATTACAAAACTGACTTTGCCCGCAAAATGGAAAGACCGATGCGTATTGCGTCCACAGTTATTTTCATTTTAGTGTTTATTGCAGTAATTGCCGCAAATTTTAAGTTGATAGGTACTGCCATGAAAGAAGTTGGTTTGGTTACATTGCTATTGAACCTCTTAACCATGGGATTAGGGTTTTTTACTGCAAAACTATTCCAACAAGACTCAAAAAGTGCTATTTCTATATCCATTGAAAGCGGCATACAGAATGGCACATTGGCCTTTGTAATCGCTACTACTATTTTGAACAATGTAGAAATGGGAATACCTACAGGTGCCTACTCTATCTGGATGTTTGTAACAGGAGGAATCTTAATGTGGCGTTTGGGGAAAGGGACTGAAGCTACTGCTAGTTAATATTTTCACCTAAACCTAAATAAGATTTTCTTCAATAGTGCTATTCTTAACAAAGTGAGAACTGTGCTATTTGGTTCTTATCCACAATTCTTCGAGTAAAAATAAGTACTTTGTTATTTATCTGAGTCGTATATTTCTACGCTATTATTTTCTTACCTTTGCGCCAAATTTTAAAATAAACACCAAAGAACAATAACATGCTAAAAGGATTTTTTAACGTACCAAAAGCTATAAACGAACCAATACTTTCGTATGCACCAGGCTCTCCTGAAAGGGAAAGTTTGCAAAAAACCATTGCAGCCATGCGCGCTCAAACTATGGACATACCCATGTACATCGGTGATGAGCAAGTCCACACTGACCAAAAAATTTCACTCAATCCACCACATGATCACCAACACTTGTTAGGTCACTTTTCTGAAGGAGATAGTAGCCATGTGGAACAGGCAGTAAATGCTGCATTAGGAGCTAAAAAAGCTTGGGAAGAAATGTCTTGGGAGCACAGAGCAAGTATTTTCCTAAAAGCAGCAGATTTAATTGCCGGCCCATACCGCGCTAAAATTAATGCGGCAACTATACTTGGGCAGTCTAAAACAGCTTTTCAAGCGGAGATTGACTCTGCTTGTGAACTCATAGATTTTTTGAGGTTCAATGTAAAATACATGACAGAGATTTATCAGGAACAGCCTGAATCTTCTCCTGGCGTATGGAACCGTGTAGAGCAAAGACCATTAGAAGGCTTCGTATTCGCTATCACTCCTTTCAACTTTACAGCAATTGCAGGAAACTTACCGGCTGCCCCAGCCATGATGGGTAACACAGTAGTTTGGAAACCTGCTTACTCACAAGTATATGCCGCTAACGTTGTAATGGAGGTATTCAGAGAAGCTGGTGTACCTGATGGAGTTATCAACTTAATTTATGTAGATGGGCCTGTAGCTGGTGAAGTCATTTTTAATCATCCTGAATTTGCAGGCTTACATTTTACAGGCAGTACAGCTGTATTCCGACAATTATGGAAAACGATAGGCTCAAACATTGATAAATACAAAAGTTATCCTCGTATTGTTGGCGAAACTGGAGGAAAAGATTTTGTGCTTGCCCATAAATCTGCAGATGCTAAGGCATTGGCAACAGCCTTAATCCGTGGCGCTTTTGAGTTTCAAGGACAAAAATGTTCAGCTGCTTCAAGGGCATATATCCCTTCTAATTTATGGGAAGAAGTAAAGGGCTATTTGATGGAGGATGTAAAAAATATCACCATGGGTTCCCCTGAGGATTTTAAAAATTTCTTTACTGCAGTAATAGATGAAAGGGCATTTGATAAAATTGCAGGTTATATAGACCAAGTAAAGGAAGCTCAGACTGCTGAAATAATTGCTGGTGGAAATTATGATAAATCGAAAGGTTATTTTATTGAACCAACAATTGTGAAAGCAGAAGATAATCAGTTTGTGACGATGCAAGAAGAAATCTTTGGACCTGTACTGACTATTTATGTATATGATGCAGAATATTTTGAAGAAGCCATATACATGGTAGATAATACCTCGCCATATGCTCTAACCGGTTCCATTTTTTCACAGGATCGTTATGCGATAGAAATGGCTGCCAATGGTTTGAAAAATGCTGCAGGAAATTTTTACATCAATGACAAACCAACAGGAGCAGTAGTTGGACAACAACCATTTGGTGGAAGTAGAGCCTCTGGTACGAATGACAAAGCTGGTTCTAAATTGAATCTATTGCGATGGGTATCTCCAAGAACCATTAAAGAAACCTTTGTACCAGCCAAAGATTTCAGATATCCTTTTATGGGGTAAGTCACTTCGACTGTAAGGAGAAGTCTCCCACTGCCCGTCATTCCCAGCGGAGTGTGGGGATCTCTCTCTTATTTTCCTAAAAGACTTCTTGAGCAAATAGGGGGGAGACATCTCCCTTCGGTCGATGTAGCGAGGTTATAGGGAATAATTTTCCCTTTCAATCTTCCGAATAAGCTTCTTCAAAGCTTTTCCCCTCGTTTATTTTTTGAATGAAATTCTCTAACTTTTCTTCAGAATACCATTCATTTACCACATATTTTGATGTAGAATAATTAAGCATTATCCTTTCTCTTGTACCACTTCCAAATTGAGAATAGGTAGTCAATTGTTTTACATCGGGTAAATTTTTAAAATTCTCTGATTGCTCTTTTAGAGAATCAATGGAATAATATTCCCTCCAATCTACTTGCATGGCCAAACCCTCGTCAAACCAAACTGGAATCTTTAGAACCCTATTAAAAAATCCGATTTTATTAAAAAGTACTGTGTGGGAAATTTCATGAGCCAAAATATGTACATCATTTCCTTTATTGCTAATTACCACATAACTCCCTAATTTCATATGTGCACAAGCAGGAGTCATAAACGGAACGCCAAACTTTTTATAATCCTCGTTATTTTGGCAATAAATATATTTAGGAGCTACAATTTTTCCTTTCCAAAATTTTTCTACCCTAGCATTAGCCTTAGAAATCTTTTGTTGTAAATCAGCGATGGTTGCAGCATCTACGTCTGCCCTGAAATATAGATTTCCATCTTTTTCAAAATCGTAAAAATCGATAAGTATACATCTAGTTTCTTGTGGAAAAACAAGTGCATGTGCTGTACCAATGAAAAGCGTTAAAAAGCTAAAAGCAATAAGAATTCTCTTAATTTTTGTATGCATCTTTTATGATTTCAAATAAGGGTTTAGATAAAAAATATATTTTCAGATAAAGATTAAAAGTAATGTTTCTATTGTTTCATTACTATAATTTTATAGCATTTTCTAGCATTTGTATAAAGGGCTCTTGCGACCATGCTGTTGCATTATGGCCAATAGAAGTATAGAAAGTTCTTCCTTTACCCACACTACGATACCAAGCTACAGGATGGTCTTTTCCCATACCAAAATCTTTATCTTTGATCCAGAGGATATTTCTGCTAGAAATAATTTCCTCACCATTAATACTGTATAATATTTGAAAATCTTTATTTCTCGGATTTTCAAAAAAGACATACCATTCATCTGTATGGGTCCAAGTTTGTGGTAAATTTTGAGTCAATAAACTATCGGTGGTATTTTGCAATACTATATCAGCCGCTTGTAATTGAGGGTCAAGTGGATGGTGGGAAAACTCAGCGCCTATAAAGTATTTTCCATACCAATCCCATTGGTGTGAGTTGTCTCCAGTACCGTGAATACCTATCAAGCTTCCACCTTGTTCTACATAATCTTCCAATACCTTTCTTTGTTCATCATTCAAGACCCTTCCTGTAGAGTTATTAAAAATGACCACATCAAATTTTACTAGTTGATCCGCATTGAATACACCTCCTTCTTCAGTTTGAAACAAAAACCAATTATTTTTCTTAGCTAAATTTTCAAATACTTTTTTACTGGCTTCAATCGATTCACCATGGCGAAAACCAGTGGTTTTTGAGAAGACTAATACCGCTTTTTTATCTTGTGGAAAGTTGATAGCAGGAGCTTCTGTCTCATAAGATACTGGAAAACCATATCGAACCTTGTATACAAAAACTGCTAAAAGTAAGCCTAATAAAACTACAATTGTCAATATAGACCAAAGTAGGATCTTTAATATTTTTTTCATTTTCCATATTTTCATAAATACATTGAAAGTTACAGAAAACGGTTGGTTTTACTAATTGGAATGTTGCTTTCTTTATAATTCAATGATAGTTAGCATGCGCCCTTATCTTGTCTTTCTCATTTACTTGCATATCGCCATTCAACACTTACTAAAGCTAAAACGATAATTATTTCACCAATAAAATAGGCAATTCCCAACCAGGTAATTGTTTGATTTAGATAGATTACCAATACTAAAGTAAGCATACAATAAAGGGTGTTGGCAATGGCAATTACTTTTAAAAATGGCTTTCCATTTTCTTTAATAAAGAAATAGCATGAAAAAGAATAAATGGCAAAGCAGCAGGCAAAACCAGCAAGTATGAATAAAATATTTTGTGGCATGCCGAAGAGTGTTTCGAAACTCGAGAGTACAAATCCTAACATAAAAGCTGTAACAACAGCACCAAATCCATCAATTAAAAAAAGTTTTTTGATTGTTAAATTTTTCAACATAATGGTAGTAGGATTGATTTTTTAATATTTCAGGGCAATATCAATTTATGGTTTTTTTAAGATAACCACTAAGATTTCCTATGATCCTTACACTTTATTTTAGAGAGAAGTTCAATGATGAATTTATTCCAATTTGTATCTTACCATTCCCTTCAAATACTATAATTTAGCAATGGATAATCATCAAGGTACAACAATAATTTTACCTCCGTTACCCTTACATTGTAACTTAATTCATAGCATCAAGTTTGTATATTGCTCATTATTGACTTCTTATTTATAAGCTTGTTATATTTGCCCTCATTAATTACTAAAAGTTTCTTACATGAAAGCATATGTTTTTCCTGGGCAAGGTGCTCAGTTTGTAGGTATGGGAAGAGAGTTGTTCGATACTTCAGAAAAAGCAAAAAGTTATTTTACAGAAGCCAATGATATACTTGGATTTAACATAACAGAAGTAATGTTTGCTGGGACAAGCGAAGATCTAAAACAAACCAAGGTTACGCAACCAGCTGTTTTTCTCCATTCTGTCATTTTAGCACTTACCGCCAATGAGTTCTCCCCTGACATGGTAGCTGGTCATTCATTGGGTGAATTTTCCGCATTAGTAGCATCAAAAGCACTAAGTTTTGCAGATGGATTACAACTTGTTTCTAAAAGAGCAATGGCCATGCAAAAGGCTTGTGAACAAAATCCATCAACGATGGCTGCTATTATCGGTTTAGAAGATAGTATAGTAGAAGAAACATGTAGCAAAATTGAGGAAGTAGTTGTACCTGCCAATTATAATTGCCCTGGTCAATTGGTAATATCTGGCTCTATTGATGGTGTAAATAAAGCTTGTGAAGCACTGAAGGAAGCAGGGGCTAGAAGAGCCATGGTACTTCCTGTAGGTGGTGCTTTCCATTCGCCTCTCATGGAACCGGCCAGAGAAGAATTGGCAGCTGCAATTGAAGCTACTGATTTTAGTGAACCAATTTGCCCTATCTACCAAAATGTAGATGCTAAGCCATATACAAATCCTGAAGAAATAAAAGCAAACCTCATTAGCCAGCTTACCTCGCCAGTAAGATGGACACAGACCATAAATAATATGATTGCAGATGGGGCAACAGAATTTATAGAATCAGGTCCTGGAAAAGTTTTACAAGGCTTGGTGAAAAAAATTAATAGGGAAATGGTGATAAGTAGTATTTAATATGGATTCTATATGATTTTATTCGGTGCGAAGTACTCGGTGCGAAGCATTCGGTGCGAAGCACTTGAAAGTTTAGAAAGCTAAGTTTAAGGTCATAGCTTAAAGGGTTAAGAGAAGTTAGAGGCTATAAGTTAGAAAGGTCTTTATTACAAGACTTTTTTTTCTAACCTCTTGGCTTTCAACAGTAACACGTTGTGAATCTCGATTTATCAAGTAATTTCATTAAGAGCCTAATAAGCTTGGATATCTCAAATAGATTCCCCAAATATTTTCTTTACAATTTCCTGTCGGTAGGTTTTTCCGACAGGAATTTTTTTATCTCCTATGTCAAGTAGATTTCCCTCCAAAGCCTTAACTTCATCTATCGCCACTATATAAGATTTATGCACCCTTATAAATTTATTCTCAGGCAACAAACTTTCAAGCCTTTTCAAAGACTCTAAGGCAATTATTCGTTGATCACCAGTATAAAAAGATACGTATTCTTTTAATCCTTCAATAAATCTTATTTCATCAAATTTTACTTTATAAATTTTATGATCGGCTTTCACATTAATAAAGTCTTTCTCTACTGGCATACTTAATGCCCCAGCTTTTTCAAAGGCTTTGCTTTTGAGAGCAATCAATTTTTTTGCTTTTGCTATAGCTTGTTTAAACCTATCTAATGAAAATGGTTTTAAAAGATAATCAGTTACTTCTAATTGATATCCTTCCAATGCATAATCGGCATAAGCAGTTGTGAAAATAATAACAGGTTTATTAGGGAGTTGCGCTAGTAATTCTAACCCGGTTAAGCCAGGCATCTGGATATCAAGAAATAACACATCAACAGTTTCCTCTTTTAGAAACTCAAGAGCGCTTACAGGATTAGTAGTGCTGTATTTTAGTTCTATATCTGGTGTTTGCTCTATATACTTTTTTAAAAGTGTTATAGCTAAAACCTCATCATCTACTACTATGCAAGTCATTTTCATGATATTTCTAACTTTAAACTAACAGAAAATTGAGATGGGGTCTCATTTATATCAAGTATGTATTTATCAGGATAAATCAAATCCAATCTTCTTTTTACATTATCTAAACCTATGCCTCCAACTTTATCTTTAGTGAATTCCTTTTCTGGAATACTGTTTTTAATTGAAAAATAAATACTTTTTAAATCAACTTTGAATTGAATATCTACACTTCCCTTTTCTGCATTTTCAATATGGCTGTGTTTAAAACTATTTTCTATAAATGGAATAAATAACATAGGTGCCACCAACAGTTGCGAATTTTCAATTTGCCAATCCACAGTAATTCGCTCAGGCTTTTCAAGTCTTATTTTTTGAATATCTATGTAGTTTTTAATGTAAGTCACTTCTTTTTCAACTGGTACTTTATCTGCTTCACATTCATAAATAAGATACCTAAGCATATCAGATATTTTTAAAATCACTTCAGGTGCTTCATCCGCCTTAATATAAGCGAGTGTGTAGGCGCTGTTTAAGGCATTAAATAGAAAGTGGGGATTTATCTGGGACTTTAGAAACTTTATTTCTGCTTGTATTTTTTCACTTTTATATTGGGTAGCTTCTTGTTCCTTTTTAAAAGCAATTTGTGAAACACCTATTGCGGTACTCATGAGAATCACTCCTAGGGTAAGCATAGCTCCAAATATGAATCTCGCCTGCCTAGCAAGATGTACCAAAAATTGTGGTCTTCTGGGTGGACGTTGATTTTTTCTTAGTAATGGAGCAATTTCCTTTCTAGAACGTCGCTGATTTTTGATTGAATCTTGAAGATTATTCTGCTCTCTTTTCCACCTTTTTTGGGGCGGAAAAAATCCTTGATTTTCAGGCAAAGGAATGGTAAAACGAAGTAATAATACAGTAAATACAAGCAGTATTGTTGCATACAACGAATAAATCACATATTTTTTTTTCATAAAAAATATGGGTACCAACAATAGTAAATTTACATAGGCTACAGTTGCTTCTATTCCAGTTATTAGAAAGCTTTTAATGAGTGCATCAATAAATTCTAGTCTACCTGACCAAAAAAACACGAATACAACAAAAAAGCCGAACCAGAAAAATATATGTGTAAAGTATTTGCGATACTTTGGTAGAATCTGTGGCATTAACAGGTCACTTTGAAAATGGTAATTGATTAAATGTACAAACTGGAAAATAGCCTACCAAAATAATTCAACCAGCTTGCTTTATTTATCTATGTATGGCACTTTAATCTACATTTTTATTTTTTTACCATACTTTTGAATGTAGTTGAAGAAATTATACGGCAATAGATTAATTTAGAAATCACAGATTTACCTAATTTTCAATTTATGTTAAAAGAGGATAGCCTAATACTTGATCATGAGCAAACACTCAATAAAATAAGACGAATTGCTTTCGAGGTTTATGAAAACAATTTTGAGGAAGAAGAAATCATTTTTGCTGGTATACATGATACAGGTTATAATTTTGCGGAAATTCTAGCTGCCGAGTTTCAGAAAATATCTCCAATTAGTCATCAATTGATCAAACTTACACTCGATAAAGTTTCACCCACACAAAGTGAAGTAGAGATAAATAATCCTGAAATAGATTTCTCTAACAAGGTAATAATAATTGCAGATGATGTTTTGAACACAGGCAAAACGATAGCCTATAGTTTAAGACCTTTCTTAAAAATACCAGTGAAAAAAATTCAGGTCGCAGTTATAGTCGATAGAAACCATCTTTCATTTCCTATAGAAGCTACTTTTGTAGGTTATGAACTTTCAACTACAGTAAACCAGCATATAGAGGTTAACCTCCAAAGCAACAAACCTTTTAGTGTATATTTAAAGTAGCATAAAACTTTTTAAATGAACATTTGCTTAGAAACATAAATCTAGCATAATGGACAGTAACAATAGAAAACCAGCTAAAAGAGACAAATTGACATTTAAAAAAATTGAGCAACTACATCCTCACATGATGCTCACTTACCTCATTGTTTTCGGGGTTTTTCTCATCTTCTTCTTCTTAATTTTATCTTTTTTACTAACAAGTGATAGTTTTAATCCCAAGCTAGTTTATCGTTTACCAAAATCTTTTGTTGTTAGCACTTTGATTTTACTACTTAGTAGTTTTACCATTTATAAGAGTGTACAATATTACAATGAAGAGGCCCTAACCCCCTTAAGAAGGAGTCTTGAAATTACTTTTTTCTTAGGTTTTATTTTTTGTTTGTTACAACTTTCTGGATGGTTAGAATTGCAAGAAAGTGATTTATTCTTTAGTGGCTCGAATAAATCATCTTCTTTTCTATACTTAATATCTGGATTACACGGCCTACACTTAATTGGAGGAATGATATTTATTTTACGGGTTTACCTCATCGCTTTAAGAGCAGATACAGACCCTGTTTATGCACTTGTTACTACTACTAGCCCTTACGAAAAAATGAGGATAAAAATGCTGTCTATATATTGGCATTTTATGGATTTGCTTTGGGTGCTTATCTTTTTAGCATTTTTATGGGCATATTAAGCTTTATCGAAAAAATTTAAACATTCGCATATAAATTCCTTCTTTTAGGCTAAAAATCAATTTAAATTCATAGTTTTTGTTAATAAGCATCAATACATGAAATAAATCTTTACGAGTTTATTTATCTTGATTTAGTACTAGTAATTATTAGCAAAATTCTATAAACCATGAAAGACTACCGAAAAGTTATTATAGCAGAATTGAAATCTATAGACGCCAAACACATGCAACTTATGCTAAGTCGCAGGGGATGGGAAACTGAAATGGTAAATAACACTACAGATTTATTGAATAAAATAGCTACAGATAGATATAACTTGGTAATTGTGAGTGATAATTTACCAGATGGATCAATTATAGAAGTTGCACCAAAAATTAAAAAAATTAGTGATCAAGGAGATACACTTCCAGTAGTTGCTGTAACTAACTTCACCATAGAATTAGAGAAACAACAAATATTAAGAGCGGGAGTCGATTATTGTTTAACTAAACCTGTTTATAATAACAGTCTTACTGAAGTAATTGGTCATCTTATTGAGCAAGAACAAGTAACTGCTGCTTAATTATATAATTTCGAAATATCTTTTTAATTCCCAACTATTTACTTCTTTAGTATACTGTCTATACTCCCATTCTCTTGTTCTTACAAAGTGATCTGCGAAGTCTAATCCAAATAACTTAGCAGCCAGGTCACTGTTTTTCATTTTTTCTGTTGCTTCTCTTAAATCAGAAGCAAAAATCCCTTGATCTTGCACCCTATATCCATTTCCCTTAGTTGGTGGATGTATCACTTCAAGTTCATTTTCTATACCATAAAGCCCTGCTGCCAAACAGGCTGCCATGGCTAAATAAGGATTCACATCCGAACCACAAACCCTTGTTTCAAGCCGGGTTGCTTTAGATGATCCCGGTAAAGCCCTTAAAGCCGTAGTACGGTTATCAATACCCCAAGTAACAGTTGTTGGTGCCCAAGCTCCTTCTACTAGCCTTTTATAACTGTTTATTGTAGGTGCTAGCATGGGTAAAATATCTGGAAAACAAAATAATTGTCCAGCTATATATTGTTCCATGAGCTTACTCATCTTATGAGTATTTTCTGCATTGAAAAAAAGATTTTGTTTTTTTTCTTTATTCCATAAACTCTGGTGAACATGGCCACTACACCCTGGCAACTCATGATTCCACTTAGCCATAAAAGATGCTATTATACCATGCTTATAGGCTATTTCTTTAGTAGCTGCTTTAAATAATACTGCCCTATCGGCTGCTTCAAGCACATCTGAATAAGTAATGGCAGCTTCATAAACTCCTGGACCCGTTTCTGTGTGCAAACCTTCTAGCGGAACGCCAAATGCCAATAATAAATCGAACAAATCATTAAAGTAGCTACTTTCATATCCCGAACGAAGTAGTGAATAACCAAACATACCTGGGGTTAAAGGAGTAATATTTGAAAACTGTTTTTCATGCAAGCTCTGCGGGGTTTCTTTAAAATTAAACCACTCGAATTCCTGAGAAAACATAGGCATAAAACCCATGTTCTCAGCCTTTTTGATAACCTTTTTTAAAAGCCCTCTAGGACATACTGATATTGCATTTTTGTCGTCATCTTGAAAGTCTGCTAAAAAAAAGGGTAATTCATTTTGCCAAGGAATTTTTCGATAGGTATTTAAGTCTACAACAGCTGGAGCATCAGGATAGCCACTATGCCAGCCAGTATATTTTCCATTATCGTAAGATTCATCACCTGCATCCCATCCAAATACTACATCGCAAAAACCAAAATTACTTTCCACCACTTTTAGAAATTTATCCTTATGCATGATTTTGCCCCGTAAAATACCATCTATATCACAAATGGCAAGCTTGATTTTATCGGTTGGTAAGGATTTTATTTCGTCTATAATTTCTTGTGGTGTATTCATTCTTTATCTTTAAGTTAAGCCTTCAATTTATGTTATTTAAATATAGCTTGCAATGTAAATTCCTTGTGAGTAGATAAAAAGTAAGAAGGTGTATTAATTTATTATTGTGTGCTTAACAAATCGTTAAAATATAATCTGCTTTATTAATTTCATAGAGGGCTATCTTTGCAGGTTTAAAAACAAGCTCTCATTCACATAAAATTGGCAATAGTCAGACACACTGGACAAATCATAAAAAATAGCAGCAAGCTTATTCGCATAATAAGACTTGGAGTAATCTTTATTGCCTTCTTTTTATCGCTTAATCTGATAAGTAACGCATTTGGTCAACTTAGTGAAGATATTGTAAAGCAAATAATTTTTGCTACTTCAAATCCATTTGTCGGCTTCTTTATTGGAATTCTTACTACTGCTATCATACAGAGTAGCTCTACCACTACCTCTTTAACCGTAGCAATGGTAGCTGCAGGTACCATTAATCTAGATAGTGCCATACCAATAGTAATGGGTGCCAATATTGGTACTACGGTTACCAGCACCATTGTTTCTCTAGGTTATATTTCGAAAAAAAAGGAATTTAAGAAAGCTCTAGCTGCTGCTGTATTGCATGATTTCTTTAATATTTTTACCGTGTTGGTCTTATTACCTCTTCAATATTTAACAGGCTTTTTATCCTACACAAGCAACATACTTACGCATTTCTTATATTCACCAAGTGTTTGGTCTGCAGGTAGCTTTAGTTTTAGTCTGAAACCTGTGAGTAATTTTATCTTTTATTTACTTGGCAATAACACCTCTTTAGTATTAATATTTGCTGCATTTTTACTCTTCTTTTCCATTCAATCTTTCACAATAATTATTAAGGAATTCCTAATCGGTGATTCTAGAAAAAAACTTAGTAGGTATTTTTTTGGCACTCCACTGCAATCTTTAGGAATCGGTACATTGCTTACAGCAGCTACACAATCTAGCTCTGTTACTACCTCTTTTATTGTCCCTTTTGCTGCTACACAAAAAATTACCCTTAAACAAGCTTTCCCGTTTATTATGGGAGCTAATATCGGTACCACGGTTACTGCTTTAATTGCTGCATTAGCAATTTCTGAAACAGCATTCAGTTTAGCAATTTCTCACCTAATCTTCAATCTAATTGGAGTTTTGCTATTATTTCCTATCAAATCGGTGCGTTATTTCCCTATTTATTTAGCTAAAAAAATAGGTGTGTATACTATTAAAAACTGGTTTGTAGGCTTCATTTACCTGATTCTTGCCTTCTTTTTAATTCCTTTCTTTCTAATATTAATTTTCAAATAGTTCTTATTCTTTAAGCATAAAGGTCTTTTGCAAAAAGAATTATTTATCGAAAAACAAAAGATTTAAAGTTTAAAACCCATTAGTTTGTGACCCACAAAACAATATAATTAATTTTTCAGGAACTACGCTTAAGATATCACTTACTAGAAACTTCAAGAGAAGGATAGCAAGTGTTGGTTCAGCTCTAATTTTATTTTAAAAAAAATTGTGGAGTAATTGTAACCTTTTTTATAAAGTGCAGTCTTCCCTTCACAATCTATAATAAAGTGACTGTTTTGGATAAATTATCGGATAACGCCCTAATGTTACAGGTTAAAGCAGGAAAGACTGAAAAGTTGGCTTTACTGTTTGAGAGGCACTATAAACCATTGTTTGGTTATTTTTATCACCTTACTCAAAACAGGCAAAATAGTGAAGATTTAGCTCAGAACACTTTTTACAAAATTTTAAAAAATCGTTCGAAATTTAATAGTGAAGGTACTTTCAGGGCCTGGATGTATACAATTGCCAGAAATAATTCTTTCGACTTTTTCAAAAAAAATAAAAATCATCACCAATCTGAAGAGATAGGCTATTGGGAAGATAAGTTACCCGAAGGTTCTGATATTGTGAAGCAAATTACAGAAAGTGAAGACAAAGAACTTCTCAAGATCGCACTAACAAAAATGGATACAGAAAAAAGAGAACTCTTGATTCTGAGTAAATTCCAAGGAATGAAGTACAAAGAAATAGGTTTAATACTTCGCTGTCCTGAAAATACCGTGAAAGTAAAAGTGTACCGCGCTTTAGAAACATTAAAAAAAATATATTGTCAATTAAATATCAATAAGGATTATGACTTATGATGAAGCCAAAATATTGATAATGGAATATCTGAATGGAGATCTTAACCATGAAGATACTGCAAGATTAGATGCATATATTAATGCTAATCCAGCTTTCAAAAAAGAATTTAGCAGCATGAAAAACCTTTGGCAAAACCTAGAGGTGGTAGAAACACCACAACCTAGTCCAGAAGCCAAAGATAGGTTCAATGCAATGCTAAAAGGTTACCAAGAAGGTATTGAAGCAACACCTGGAAATCAAATAAGTCAATTTTTTAAAGATTTGATCAATTGGTGGCAAGGAAGCTATATACCCCAAGCCATAATGGGCATTGCTCTTCTTTTATTAGGTATTCAAATTGGGTTCAATTTGCAAAATGGCAATAATGAACAACAAGTTAGCGGGCTTACCAAAGAGGTACAAGAGATGAAGGAAATGATGATGTTAACGCTCATGGAACAACAATCTGCTAGTCAACGCTTACGTGCTGTAAATATGTCTTATGAGATCAATAGTCAGAACAATAGAATTACCGAAGTACTATTGAAAACCTTATCGAATGATGAAAATATAAATGTAAGACTGGCTGCAGTAGAAGCATTATTTGTATTAGCTGATCAGCCAATTGTAAGGGAAGCATTAATAAACGCCTTACTAGAACAGGAATCGCCGATTGTACAATCTGCATTAATCGATGTTATTTATAGTCTACAAGAAAAGCAAGCAGGAACTACTCTTGAGCAATTCTTGAAAAATAAAGATGTAAATCCTGCAATCAGAGAAAAAGCACAAAATACTTTAAAACTTTTATAGCCTACTTATTCTAAGTTTAAACTAATATTTAAATCAATTGCCATGTATAAATATTTCACATGGATGCTACTCTTGTCAGTATCCATTAGTAATGCCCTTGCCCAAACACATGTTGAAACCATTAATAGAACGCTCAAATTCGAAAGTGACAGTAAAGCTAATGTGGTATTTGCAGAAAATATAAACGGTTTTGTTGAAGTAAGCCCTTCGAATTCAGAAGAAGTAACAATTGAAGCTAAAGTTGAAATTTCCGGTAGAAATCAAAAGATAGTGGATCAAGGAAAAAGGGAGGTAAAACTCATTAGCAAAGTCTTACAAGATACCATACTTATTTATATAGAATGCCCTGCCGTAAATTATTATAGACATGATCGAAAAAGAAGATTTAGCTATAATCATATCGATATTGACTATGAATTTAATGTTGATCTTAAACTCAAAATCCCTTCGAAAGCTATGGCAGATGTTTCTACTATTAATGATGGGGATGTAATTATAAGTAATCACCAAGGAAAAATTAAAGCTTCAAATGTAAATGGCAATATTTCTATTAGTGAAGCAAATCAAATATTAAAAGCGGTTACCGTCAATGGAGACATTGATATTACCTGTAAGCAAATACCTGAGGAAGAAGTAGAGTTTAAAACCATAAATGGAGATATTCGGCTTCAATATCCAGAAAACCTATCGGCCAATCTAAAATTTAAAAGTTTTAATGGAGAGTTTTTTACAGACTATAATGTAGTTAAATATCTACCTGGTAAGGTAACAACCAATAAAAGTAATTCTAAAGGCAGTACTTATAAAATTGAAGGTTACACCATTGTACAGGTTGGTAGTGGAGGTACTCCAATTAATATGGAAAGCTTTAATGGAGATGTTTATATCGGCTCCAACAAATTATAAATCAGAAAATTATTATTTAAAAATAAAGTATATCGACATGAAATTCCTTATAATATATATATTACTTACATTTTCTTTGGCAACTACTATTGCTGCACAAGATAATGACTCTCAAACAATTAATGTCCCTTTAACCAATCCTAATGAAGCTGGTAGCCTAAAACTACATCAAGTATCGGGAAGTATCAATGTAACAGGTTATGATGGAAACAGCGTAGTGGTTAAAGCATCAACCGGTACTCAAAAGAAGCATAAAGAGAAAGAAAATGGCCAAGAAAAAAATGGGATGTTTCGGATACCTAACAATGCATATAACATATCGGTAATAGAGAAAGAAAATGAGGTCGATATCTCAAATCATTCTCCCAATCAGGTTATAAATTTTGAAATTATGGTTCCCCAAAACTTTTCTCTCAATCTAAACACTGTTAATAATGGCCATATTTCTGTCGAAAATATTAAAGGCGATATTGAAACGAATAATGTAAATGGAAGCATCAAAATCAATCAGGTTGCGGGATCAGTAATTGCCAGTACTATCAATGGCAAAGTAGAAGTTAAATTTACAGAGGTTACACCAGATGTACCGATGGCTTTCTCGAGTCTTAACGGTAAAATAGATGTTACCTTTCCAGAGAATATTAAAGCTACGGCAAAAATCAGGAATGAGCGCGGAGAAATTTATAGTGATTTTGAAATGTCTGTTAGAAAATCATCTCCAGTTGTAGAAAAAAATGAAGGAAAAGATTATAAAAAATACGTGATTGATAAATGGGTTTATGGTGATATAAATGGTGGAGGACCTGAGTTTTTATTTAAAAATATGAATGGAAATATTTATATAAGAAAGCAGTAGTCCTTTACTCGTCCTACCACTTGGAGTGGTAGGACGAGTAAAGAAGTCTATTAGTCTGAAGAAAGAAACTCCCCTAACACTGAGCTTCCTCCTTTACTGCTATTTTTACTATAAGGTGAAATAGCTTGAATGAGTTTTCTAATGGGCATAGATTGTAACCATACCTTACCTGTTCCCCTAAGTGTGGCCAAGAAAAGACCTTCACCGCCAAAAATCATCGATTTTAAAGAACCCGCTCTTTGTACATCGAAACTAATCCCTGACTCATAAGCCACAACGCAGCCAGTATCTACCCTGAGTTCTTCATCATAAAGATTTTTCTCTATAATTGTTCCACCTGCATGTATGAAAGCCATTCCATCGCCGACTAATTTTTGCATAATAAATCCTTCACCACCCACTAAACCAGAACCTAATTTCTTATTGAAACTTACTGTAATCTTCGTGCCAAGTGCGGCACAAAGAAAACTATCTTTTTGCACGGTAATAGTATTGGCAGGTAAAGCAGATAAGTCGAGTGGTACAATGGTACCTGGATATGGCGCAGAAAAGGCAACATGTCCTTTTCCCATGCCACGATGTGTAAAATGAGTCATGAAGGCTGATTCTCCCGTTAGCATGCGCGAACCAGCCGAAAGCAATTTACCAAAAAAGCCCTCTTTAGGATTTGAGCCGTCTCCCATTTTTGTCTCAAAAGCAATTCCCTCTTCCATATAAACCATGGCTCCTGCTTCTGCTATTACTGTTTCATCTGGATCCAATTCAATCTCTACAATCTGAATAGAGTCACCAAGTATCTGATAATCAATTTCGTGTGAGTTCATAAACTATTATGATAATTCTTTTTTTCAATAAGTAGTAAATAATATACAGCTATTACTTAATTGCCGCATTATTTTCACTTTAATTACAACAATTTACAAACTTTACTCCAAGGCTTTAATATTATCAATTTTAATTTTAAGTGTAAGCCCACAATTGTTGGAGTGGTATAAAAGTAAAAACCCACAATTCTCTATGTGGGTCATAATAAATCAGATGTTACTTTAAATTACCAAGCTGCTTATTCTACTAAATCGTTAAATAAGAAATGCTAGAAGTACCTAGGTGTAAGTAATACATTTTTTCGAATGCCAAACCTATAATTCAAGGTAAGCTCGTGGGTTCCAAATTGCTGACCAAAAAGGTCGGTATGCACTAAATCATAAGAGTATCCAACTCTAAAATAAGTCTGTGGAAATTGTAATTCGCCTATTACACTTAAGGCATCTAAAGAACGATAAGAAACACCTACGCCAAAACGATCATAAAACATAGCATTGGCATTCAAATCTATTTGAGCTGGCGCACCACCGACGTATTTTAACAATACATTCGGCTTTAACTTTACATTTTCATTTATATTGAATACATAACCTGCGTAGGCAAAAAAGTGCTGTTCAGAACGAAAGAACGGCATTGCCGCTTCATTGTCTTCTAAATTATTGCTCAATAAATTATTAGTAGAAACTCCTAAAAAGAAAATATCTGTATAATACATAATACCTGCCCCAACTTCTGGTTCAGCGGTGGTAAAAGAAGCATTTAAGGGATCATTTGGGTCACCTATCTCTGAATTACTATATGCTGATAAATTATAAACCATCATCCCGCCTGAAAGTCCAAAAGATAATTTACCCAAGCCCATGGGTATACGATAAGCCAAGTTTATATTTAATCGATCTCTATTGGTTCTTCCTATTTGATCATCAACAAAAGTAGCTCCTATGGCTAACCTTTCTTGAATAGGGCTATGTACAGAAAATGTATTGGTAAATGGCTTTTCACTACCTGATCCTGTCCATTGAATTCTTGTGCCTGCTGCCAAAGAAATTGACTCATGAATACCCGCATAGGCAGGGTTCAGGACCAAGCCATTAAACATATATTGTGTATAAAGGGGGTCTTGCTGTGCATTAACATGGGTAAAAGACCAAAAAAACGTCAGTAGAATAAAACTGTATTTCAAATTATTCATGTTCATAAAAATATTCTTTAGCGATTAGAACCCCTTATTTCCACATATTCTGAGATTTCATTACCATTCCCAAATTCAAGTATACAAAAATAAGTACCATCTGGTACAAATGAGCCACTTGCAATTCCTGTATTTTTGTTTACTTGACCTGACCATCCTTTTTCTGGCGTATTTTCATAGTCATTTGTTTCAAAAATTAATACGCCCCATCTATTAAATACCTTAAATACATGATTCGGATAGCATTCTATATTATTTATTCTTAAAAACTCATTGAAATTATCGCCATTTGGTGTGATAAATTTAGTGATTACTGGCGCTTGAATTGAATTATTAGTGAGGTCAAAATAAATGGTAGCAGTAGTAGATTTTGAACCACAATCTTTCTCACAAGTAACTTCATAAATTACTGAATCGATATTGTTAAATTCTAAATCACTTAACTCATAAGTAAAACTACCATCATTCCCATTAAATATGAAACTTCCTTTGGTAGGTGGAGTAACTACTGCATAAGTAACACTATTACAACCAATCACTTCAGTGAGCGCATCGTTAAGTAAGTTTCCACAAGCCTCTAATTTGAAAGTCTCATTATCGACACTAATATCCTCACAAATTTCATCACAGGTTACTTCAACAAAAACTGAAGAGCTTACTTGCTGCGTTTCACAACTTTCACAATAAAACTGATAAGTAATAGTATCTATACCACTGAATGTATCGGATAGCAAATTGTAGGAAAAAATGCCATTTTCATCTATTTCTATTTCCCCTGCTACAGGTTGTTGAATAATACTGATAGCACTACTATCGCATTGTAAAAGTATTACCTCTAAACCGAGTGATACAGTAAGTACTTCATCTGTTTCACAAGAAGTCGAGAGATTGATATCTTGTAATACAATTGGTGCACTTCCATCTACTATATTTAAAATTACCTGGGCAGTATCTGTCAGTGTCTCACAACTTTCGCAAGTAACAGCATAACTCAATGTGTCTTTTCCTATGAAATCAGCAGTTGTTAAATTATAAGTTACTTCGCCCATTTCATTGATACTGGCTGTTCCGTTGGATGGTTGATCGATAATACTAAAAACTGTTGTAGCACAATCAATTATGGTATCGTTCGCTGTTACATCGAACATCAGTTCAGTGGCAACACAAGTATTGAGTACGCCAATATCTCCATTTTCACTGGTATCATCCGTTAAGCTTAGCTTCCCTGTTTCTTTGATGATATCGATAACCACTAAAGCTGTATCTGTCAGCGTCTCACAACTCTCGCAGGTAACTGCATAACTCAATGTGTCTTTTCCTACAAAATCTGTAGCCGTCAAACTATAGGTTACTTCACCAGATTCACTGATACTGGCTGTTCCGTTGGATGGTTGAGCAATAATGCTAAAAATGGTAGAAGCACAACCGACAATTGTATCATTAGTTGTAGCATCGAACATCAGTTCAGTAGCGACACAAGTGTTCAGCACACCAATATCTCCATTTTCACTGGTATCATCCGTTAAGCTTAGCTTCCCTGTTTCTTTGATGATATCGATAACCACTAAAGCTGTATCTGTCAGTGTCTCACAACTCTCGCAGGTAACTGCATAACTCAATGTGTCTTTTCCTATGAAATCAGCAGTTGTTAAATTATAAGTTACTTCGCCCATTTCATTGATACTGGCCGTTCCGTTTGATGGTTGATCGATAATACTAAAAACTGTTGTAGCACAATCGACTATGGTATCGTTCGATGTTACATCGAACATCAGTTCAGTAGTGACACAAGTATTGAGTACGCCAATATCTCCATTTTCACTGGTATCATCTGTTAAACTCAACTTTCCTGTTTCTTTGATGATATCTATCACCACTTGAGTAGTATCAGTCAAGTTTTCACAGCTCTCGCAGGTAACCGAATAACTTAATGTATCTTTTCCTACAAAATCGGCAGTTGTTAAATTATAGGTTACTTCACCAGTCTCACTAATTTCTGCTGAACCATTGAGTGGTTGAGAAATAATGCTGAAAATAGTCGAAACACAATCAACAATAGTATCATTACTTATCACGTCAAAAACAAACTCATTGCCAGCACATATATTGAAAATTCCAATATCATCACTAGTATCATCTGTTAGGCTCAGTGTAGCATCTTCTGGAAGTACTTGAATATATATAGTAGTCGTAGCTGCTTTTTCACAATTTCCATTTTTACAAAGTACTGTGTAAGTCAAGCTATCAGTACCTATAAATGTATCATCTGTAAGTGTATAGGAAAAATTACCAGTATTATCTAGTAAAGTAAAAGTACCATTTTGCACGTCACTTTCTATACTGATCTCTATGCTTTCACAAGACGGGACATTAATCTGAGCTTCTAAAGGTAGTAAACAAGCTTTTGTTTTAAATACTGGATTGACCAAGACTATTTCTGGGCAATCGTCTGGAATCGTATCATTTTCTGGATCAAAACTAATAATTACTTGGGCAGTATCTGTTTTTGAATCGCAGGTAACACACTGTACTTCGTAACTTAATGTATCAGTAAAAGCAGCAGTTGTATCTAATACTGAAAAAGTCAACACTCCTTCACTTGTAAAATCAGTCGCTCCAAAGTCTGAGTCACTCAGTAGTTTTATATTCTTCTCGGGACAAAAAATCAATTCATCATTCGATAAAAGATCTAAAGTGGTTTCCTCGCCATTTATTTCTAAAACATCATTATTCAAATTGAAATTTACAGTTGAAAAATTCACACTTTCCATATCAGGAAAAACATCAATAGATTTTACACCTTGATCAATAAGTATTTCAACATTTGTTCTTACCCCATTGTATACAGGATATTGCACAGATAAAACATATTGCTGTTGGGTTAAGCCAGGTAATGCAAAGTGTACTTCTGAAGGGTCTTGTGTACCATGGCCACTACCTCCATTTACTTCTCTTATTCCACTGATCAAATCGCCACAAATATCTTTAAGCACGATGGTTGCTCCCAAAGCATACCGAGCAGCATTTGGCCTATCTTCAAACACATTTACTTTTAAGAAATCTGCGCTTCCATTATCTGCAAAGTTATTTTCCCAATACTGGTTGGTGCCGTCTTTAATATTGATATATAAGTCAAGGTCACCGTCTTGATCAAAATCTGTAAATACACAACCCTCACCGTCTGCTTGTAAATCGATTCCAAGGTTATCTTGGACAAAACTCATGGCTTGCCCGGTATTTACCCCATCTCTGCTATTTAATTGGTTTATAAAAAGAAATCCAGTACCTAAACTATCAGCTAGAAAAATATCTATATCTCCGTCATTATCAATATCGCCTGCCGCAACACCATCAATAAAATTGGCCGTACTTACATCAATACCAGAATTTACTGGTAATACTTCTTCAAATCCACTCGATGTTTGTTCATAAAGTACAGTTCTTTCGGCTTCTGTCCATATAAGATCAAAATCTCCATCATTGTCAAAATCGTGAAATGCAACCCCTCCTTTATTTAAGTTAAAGGCATCTTGTAAATCTTGCCCATCTGTAAATCCTGTTCCTTGGGGATCTCTGCGCATTATATCGTGAGTAATGCCATTACTTTTTCTAGCAACAATATCTATGTAGCCATCATTGTCATAATCTGTTACTGCTGCATAATCGCCACTTACTCTAGTACCATCATTAATATTATCCTCCGCATCTACTCCAGCCGGAAGTCCTGTTACTTCTGGTGAAACATATTCAAATATGTTATTGTCATTACCAGTATTTCTGTAAATTTCTAGCCCCCAGTTATGATTTTCTATAAATAAGTCGAGCAAACCATCATTATCGTAATCTAATACGCCGAGGCCTTCAGTATTCATTCCATTAGGGATGCCATTTGGAGGGTCAGAATCGGTAAGATTTTCAGTATATAGAAAGAAGTTGGGGTTTTGGCCATTGCCAAATGTGAAACCATTGTCACTACCATTATTTAAATATACATCGAGCCTTTTTGAGTTATTTTTTACGAAGTCTTTATAGCCATCATTGTTAAAGTCAGCAATTACCAAAGAACGTTCTGTTATATTACTCCCTTCTTTTTCAGAAATACAGCCAATACACTTTTCAGCTGTTACATCAACAAATTTATTGGTAGCTGCGTCAAAAAAATAAATCCTTGTTCTATGTGCTTCATCATCCTGCGCAGTATTTACAATTAAATCTAGGAAGCCATCATTATTTAAATCTCCAAAAGCGAAACCACCGTCTTTTTTTCCGTCTAAATCTATATTGTAGTCGGTTGCTTTTTGGGTGAATTGTTGTGCGGTTGCTGTATTGATTGACAGAAGTAAAAGCCAAAAAAAACCTATTTGCTTAAGTTTTACACTATGCATCTGCAATTGTGGTTTAGTTTTAAAATTTTCCTTTTACCCGTTCAAATACGAGTAGCTCAGGTGTCAAAAAATCACCTTCTAATTAGGCTGCTGTTAAGTAAAAGATGAATTCAATGGAATATAGGGAGTATTTGGGTGGTAGTTTTTTTCAAAAATGGATTCATTATGAAGATATGAAAACATTTAGTACATTAAAAATAAAAATATTTACTAAACGATTGTGAAAGATACTTCAAAAAAATTTCTTTAAAAGGATTTTTAACAAGTATTTGGAATTTGTTTTTGGATATTTCCCATATTTTAATTTACGGAAATGAATTACTAATTAAAGTAATTTTGTTCTACATTGTAAGACTGATATTTTGTATGAATAATTTTTTTATAAATGAATCAACAAAATAATGAGGAACTTAGAGGTTGGAGAAGATTAACTCAAGAAATAATTTTTGAGGCTGATACTTTTTGGGGTAAAACATTTGATGTAGCCTTAATTATTGCCATTGTTTTAAGTGTAATTATTGTAAGCCTCGAAAGTGTAACCACTATAAGAAATAGGTTTGGAGAATGGCTAATTATTCTTGAATGGATATTTACTATTCTGTTTACTATTGAATATTTTGCTAGGGTTGCTTCAGTATTAAAACCTCATAAATACATTTTTAGCTTTTACGGAATTGTAGATCTGCTATCGATTTTACCTACTTACCTTAGTATATTCATTGCAGGTGCTCAATCTTTGTTAGTTATCCGCACCCTTAGATTAATACGGATATTTAGAATTTTTAAACTCGTTCATTTTATTGGTGAGGCAAAACAACTTGTAGTAGCACTTAAGTCTAGTAGTCGTAAAATCATAGTTTTCTTGGTTGCAGTTTTATCTCTAACCGTAATTATGGGAACTGTGATGTATTTAGTTGAAGGAGAAGAAAATGGTTTTACAAGCATACCAGTAAGTATTTATTGGGCGATAGTAACATTAACCACAGTTGGATATGGCGATATTGCCCCTTCTACAGTTATGGGGCAATCTATTGCTGCTTTTGTGATGATCATGGGCTATGGAATTTTAGCTGTACCCACAGGAATTGTTTCTGTAGAACTTGCCAAAACAAATCAAGATATGCCTGTAAGCACACAATCTTGCCCTAGTTGTGCCGCAGAAGGACATGATTTTGATGCTATTTACTGCAAAAAGTGTGGATGCAAGTTGTAGTTAGGTAATTTTGTTAATTTTATACGTTCTTATATTATTTGTATTCATTTTTTTAACTAAAGCGACCCACCTAATAGAACTATGCAGAGCTATTATAAAAGTTTATCTAAGTTTTTACACAATGTATCAGATGCCTCTTCGAAACACATGCTAGAGATGTTTGAAAAAGAACATGAGGTAAAATCGTTGCCAAACGGCCAAGTTTATAGTGAAGTGGATAAGGAAGTAAATTTATTGATAAACCAAAAAATTGCCGAAAATTATCCTTATTACATGTTCATTTCAGAGCATTCTAAGCATAAAGAAATTGTATCTCACGAGAGCTATTTTGTTATAGATGAAATATGTAATTCGGATCAATATATTCAGAAAAAAAGTGGTTTCAGTTTTAGAGGTGCTTTCTTTGACCCTAAAGATGGACTCATCACTAGCATTGTCAGTTATCCTAAAAAAGATATTGTATATAGCATGGTGCTAGATGAGCCTGTTCAAATGTCTAAAGGAGGGAATATTAAAGAAGTTCCTAAAATTGAAATGAAAAAAATCGAAGAAATGTCCTATGGCTATCCTTCTCAAGGGGACAATATGCAATACTTGAAACTACTTAAATCTATAGGTATTTCTGACGAATTCATTAAGGTGGAGACAGATTCAAGGTTACATAGTATAATAACTGGGAAATATGACATTGCCATCATTTTGAAAAAGAGCATACCTGAATGGGTTTGGACTGCAGAAAAAGCAATACTTACTTCATTAGGTTATGCTTATACCTACCTCGATGGAGACAATTTTTCTTTTGGTCAAAAACCTTATCCAGAAAATGCTGGCTATTTAATTTGCCCTGCTTATTGTAAAGACGAGATTGTAAGTAAGATGCGTTTCTACGTTAATAATCTGTAGTTCGAAATAAAATAATTACTTAAAGCCTAAGACCGATACCAATTAAGTTTTAGGCTTTTTTTATAGTTAAAAATTAGCTTTTCGCTTGGTTAATCCTTTTGTTTTTTCTGAGTTTCGACAATAACTTTTTCTTTATCTATATTTAGAGGAAAACCTTTAAATATATGCGTTACTATAGCTTAATCTACCTTTTTACATTTCTATTTAGTTGTACATCTTCTACAGAGCATCAAAAGGCTAAGGAACTCGAAAACTGGATAAAAATTTTTAATGGAAAAGACCTTACCGGCTGGGATATAAAAATTACAGGGCGAGACATTAATGACAATTTAAAAAATACTTTTTATGTTGAAGATAGTGTCCTTAGAATAAGCTATGACAATTACGAAAACTTTGAAACTTATTTTGGCCATTTGTATTATAAGCAGCCTTATACTTACTATAAGCTAAAATTCGATTACCGTTTTATAGGAGAGCAAACAAAAGGTGGGGCAAGTTGGAATGTACGTAACAGTGGTGTTATGCTACACTCCCAATCGGCAGAGAGTAACGAATATAACCAACATTTTCCTGTTTCTATTGAACTACAATTATTAGGAGGTTTGGACGAAGGAGAAAGAACTACAGGAAATGTTTGTACTCCAGGAACAGCGGTAGTTATGGGTGATACTGTCAATTATAATCATTGCATTAATTCTACTTCAGAAACATACCATGGAGATCAATGGGTACATGCAGAAGCAGTAGTTATGGGTGGCGAATATATGGTATTTTTGATTGAGGGTGATACAGTTTTACAATTTCAAAACCCACAAGTTGGAGGCGGATTTATCAGTAATGCTTTTAATGGGGATGACTGGGGCGAGTTTGGTGTAATTGAAGATAAAGCATTTTGGGTTGAAAAAGATGGTGATATTTTAACTGAAGGTTATATAGCCTTACAAGCAGAAAGTCACCCTATTGATTTTAAAAATATTGAATTGCTAGATTTATGTGGTTGTATGGATGAAAAAGCTAAAAACTATAAATCATACTATGTGAAGAATAAACCTGAGACTTGTGAATATTAATTATTCCAGATAGTACTTTCACGTGTATCGTATTTCAGCTTCTGCTTCTTGCGATTGCGCTTTTTAGGTCTCTTACCATACTGACCAGGTTTTCTCCTAGAGTTTTTAATAAGTTGGTTCCGATACTTGGCCCTGTCTAGGCTATTTACTGGCCCGCCATTGTATCTCGATTGCTTGCGGCTAGCAATACGATTTTTCTTAACTTTTATATCGCCTTTATAATTACTACCTGCATTACTAAAGCGGCTATTTTTTCTTACCTTTATATTGCCCGAGTATTTTTTAATAGAAGGGTTACTTCTTTGTTTTAATGGAGGTACTTTCACATAGACAGCTCTCAACTTATTGAGTGAAATTCTACGGTTGTTACGTTTAGCCTTTACATTTCCTCTAAATTTTCCTGCAGAAGCATATGCATTACGCGACCTACTTCTGGCCTTTATATTCCCTGAAAATGACGCTGTAACGTTCTTTTTTCTTTTTGAACTATTTCTTGCAATTTTTCTATTACCACTAAAAGTAGCAGCTCTACTCTTCTTCTTTTTATATTTATTTCTAGCAACAGTGCCCCGATATTTACTCGCCCCTTTAAAATTAGTACTTAAGCTTCCTCGTTGCTCACTGTTAAGTTTTTTTGTACGCTTTAGTGCTTTTACTTTTTTTCTTTTTGAAAATGTGAGCTTAGGACCATCAGTAATAGGTATTGTTTTTCTACCATTAACTGCAATCTGACCATAACCATCAATATTCAACAATACCGTTAATAAACAGCAAAATATAATATTGAATAAAATCCTATTGGTATGGTTAGGGGAAAATAACAAATGAAAAAAATTATAATTGGTGGTCTAAGAATAATTTAACGGCAATTCATATAGTCATCATACTAATAACTAAATAAAATTTCAATGCTGAAAATATGAAAGTGTTGTTTTATTAAAATAACTTATCATAAAAAGTGCTTAAAACAGTACAATTCAATAACTATACGAAAAGCATGAACAATCAATATTATTACTATACATACATTGTTAAATAATTCATTCAAACGCTGCTAGTAAAAAATGATATGAATCAAAAGCTTAAAAATAGAAAACCAAATTAGTTTCTTTTTTATCTACAATTTTTCCTATCTAGCAGTTATTCATATACTACCAACAAGTTTATGATTAAAAAAATTAGAAACCTTATAAACTTTTTAAACCAAGGTATCTGGGATACAGACAATATACCTGATAAAAAGTTTGAAAAACAGTTCTATAAGCAAATTAGGATAATCATTCTTGCCATAAAAAGGTACTTAAAACACAGTGGTAATTTAAGTGCTTCTGCCCTAACATTTTTTAGTCTACTTTCAGTCGTACCAGTTTTAGCAATGGCCTTTGGCGTTGCAAAAGGGTTTGGGTTAGATAATATCTTGGAAAATGAAATAAGAAAAAATCTTTATGGTCAAGGTGAGGTAGTTGAAAAACTTATCGAGTTTTCTAGAACGATGCTTCAAAATACCAATGGTGGAATTATCGCTGGTATAGGTTTCATCATTGTTTTCTATAGTGTTTTAAAACTACTTAATTCAATAGAAGAAATATTTAATAAAGCCTGGGAAGTAAGCAAGCCCCGGTCTTTCTACAGAAAATTTACTGATTATACTTCATTTATTGTAATTGCCCCAGTCCTATTCACCGTTTCAAGTAGTATTTCTGTTTTCATTATAACTGGAGTAGAAAATGCTACCGATAATATGAATATGATAAGTGTACTTGATGAAGCAATAAAAATATCATTAGAGCTCCTTTCTTTTGCGCTTATTTGGCTACTTATGATATTATTATACTTACTCATGCCCAATGCTAAAGTATCTTGGAAAGCTGGAATACAAAGTGGAATTGTTATAGGTACTTTATTTATAATCGTGCAATGGATTTATGTAAATTTTCAGGTAGGAGTTTCAAGGGCCAATGCAATTTATGGCAGTTTTGCCGCTTTACCCCTCTTTTTGGTATGGCTTCAAACCAGCTGGTTTATAATTATTTTTGGTGCTGAATATTCCTATGCAGTGCAATATGAATTTCTGTTTAGAAACAATGGAACCATCAATAAACTAAATAGCTATAATTTCAGAAAAGTTGCTTTGCTTACTGCCCACAAAATTGTGAAAGACTTTGCTAATGATCAACCAGCTACTCCTGAAAATGAAATAGCTAAACATCTGAACATACCTAAACCAATTGCAGACAAAATATTGCTAGCTTTATTGAAAGGAAAAATAATTTCTGAAACAAAAAATGGAAAAAGCAGATGTTTTCAACCTGCTATGGATATTCATAAACTTACTGTAACCAAGGTTCTGGCGGCTTTAGAGCACCTTCAAAAAGATGAATGGCGACTGGCATCTAATAAGGAAAATGAAGAAATTGAAGCTATCATGAAAAATTTCAAAGAGATTACAGCTGAAGCAAGTAGTAATAAATTACTTGTTGATATTTAATGATTACAGTTCTTCCAATGCATCTCTTACTTCTTCCATTAACCACATAGGCGTAGAAGTTGCTCCGCAAATTCCCACACTATTATTGGCTGTAAACCACTCGCTATTCAATTCTTTTGTACTTGAAATAAAATGGGTATTGGGGTTTACCGACTTACATATATTATACAATACTTTGCCATTAGAAGACTTTGTACCCGAAACAAAAACAACTTTATCGAATTTTACAGCAAAATCTTTCAGCAACTTATCTCTATTAGAAACCTGACGACAAATAGTATCATTTGTATTTACCTTTATCCCAGCATTATTAAGCGTTTTTGATATTTCGTAAAATTTACTGGTACTTTTTGTAGTCTGGCTAAATAATGTAATCTCTTCTGGCATTTCAGCTACATCTAATTCTGCCATATCTTGAAAAACTACAGCCTCGTCACTTGTTTGCGCTTTAAGTCCAATTACTTCAGCATGGCCATGTTTCCCGTAAATAAAGATATTTTCTTTTTTGTCATGTGCATTCTTAATTCTATTCTGTAATTTCAATACCACAGGGCAAGAAGCATCTATCAATTCTAAATTATTTTTTAGTGCTTTTTCATAAGTTGAAGCAGGCTCTCCATGTGCTCTTATCAATACTTTTTCATCCTTTATATTATCTAGCTCTTTGTGGGATATAATAATTAAACCCATATTTTCCAACCGCTTAACCTCCTCGTCATTATGTACTATATCGCCTAAGCAGAATAATCTACCGTCTTCTCTCAAAATATCTTCTGCCATTTCTATGGCATAGACAACTCCAAAACAAAAACCTGAGTCTTGGTCAATGGTTACATTAAGATGAAGCATAATTTCTGATGGTTTTACTTACATGTCCTATCATTTTTTCCTGAGTGTGGCAAGAAAAAATGTTGCTGGTGGCGTTTATGATACTCTTCCCAAGTAAGTATCAAATTCTTTCCTTAAAACTCAATGCTTGGCATATTGTTCATAAAGTCTTATAAGAATTAATAAATTTTCTAAGCTTAATTATGTTACAATAAAGTACAAGTAAAAAATTGATAAAAGGTGAAAAAAAAATTTAAATGAACCCACTTAAATTCTATAAAATACCTTCGCCAATACCTTTATTATTTAGAGTGTAGGATTTTAATTATTTTGCGGTTGTAAAATAAAGAATTATAAACAGCATGAAGCAAGCTATATATCTTATTTTAATCTTTTTAGGGATTATCTGCATACAACATTCTATACTTGCCCAACAAACCAATCCAAAAAAAAGAAGAAGCCCAGTAGGGTTGGCAACTTACAAAAAAGGGGACTTCTATGCTAAAGTTACCTATGGCAGACCGTATATGAAATACCCTGCCTCTTATCCATTTGGTTATAATGTGCCTTGGCGAAAAATTTGGCGCACTGGTGACGATGATGCCACAGAACTGACTATTACCAAAGATGTAACTGTAAATGATAATATATTAGAAGCAGGTACTTATACCCTTTTTACCATACCAGATACAGCGGAGTGGACCATCATTTTTAATAAAGAGCCAGGCCAATGGGGATTATATAATTACAACCCAAATAAGGATGCTTTTAGAACAAAAGTACCCGCATATAAAGCCCCAGGCCAATTTCGAGAGTTTACCATCTTTTTGCAAAGCACCCCTATAGGTGCCGATATATTCTTAGTATGGGATAAAACATCTGTCGGTATCCCAATGGTCATAAGAAAGGAAGAAAATTGAAAAAGCCTGATTTCAGAATTTAATTATTCTTCCTCGCCTACATCTTTTACAAACATGGTCAATACTGAAGCTACAACAAAAGCGGCTGCTCCCAACACAATCACATCTATTGCTTGGTTATCAAAAAAGTTAGACATGAGATAGCCCAAAACCGAGGCTGCCGTAATTTGTGGTATTACAATAAAGAAATTGAATATACCCATGTAAATTCCCATTTTATGCGCAGGCAATGCTCCTGAAAGCATGGCATAAGGCATGGTTAAAATACTAGACCAAGCAAGTCCTACTCCAACCATACTTAGGTAGATCAAATTTGCATTCTCAGCACCATTGATCAAAGAGATAGAACCCAAACCGATTGCTCCAGCAATTAAACAGACCATGTGTACAAATTTCCGGCTGGTTTTTTTAGCAAAATATGGTAGCATAAAAGCCAGAAACGCTGAGAATAGATTATATGCGGCAAAAGCCAATCCTACTAAATCTGCTCCGTCATTATATAGTTTAGATGTAGTATCCTCAGTTCCAAAAATATGTTGGGTTACTGCAGAGGTAGTATAAATCCACATGCTGAACAAGGCGAACCAAGAAAAATACTGTACAAATGCCAATTGTATCATGGTTTTAGGCATTTTCACAAATGAGGAAAAAAACTCACCTATGCCGTGCGCCTCTTCTTCATAATTATCTCCATTAAACTCTTTCATTTGTTTTGGAGAGTATTCAAAAGAGCGCATTACTGTCCACATCACACAGGCAAAAAAGGCAAAGGCACCTAAATAAAATGACCATTCTACAGATGGTGGAATTTGACCTTCTGGGGCTGTATTGGCAACACCGAACCAGTTAGTAAGCATAAAAGGCAATGCTGATGCCACCACCGATCCTACTCCTATAAAAAAAGTTTGCACAGCAAAACCTTGTGTTCTTTGTTTATCGGGCAACATATCCCCTACAAAAGCCCTGAAAGGCTCCATAGAGATGTTAATGGAAGCGTCCATGATCCACAATACACCAGCCGCCATCCATAATGCTGAAGAATTGGGCATGGCAATTAAAGCCAAGGAGGCAAAGATGGCACCTATCAAAAAATAGGGTCTTCTCCTTCCTAATTTTGGACTCCACGTTCGATCGCTGAAGTATCCGATAATTGGTTGAATGAGTAAACCTGTAACAGGGGCTGCCAACCATAATATGGGTATTTGGTCTTTATCAGCACCAAGGGTTTCAAAAATTCGGCTTACATTGGCATTTTGGAGAGCAAATCCAAACTGGATTCCCATAAAACCAAAATTCATATTCCATATTTGCCAAAAACTCAACTTTGGCTTGGTTGCCACACTTGATTCCATCTGTAATATTTTTAGATAAAGCGATACTCATCTCCTTTTCTCGAAGGAGTGCTAAGACTGATACAAAGATGGTTTTTTACAGGAAGTGTTAATCAATAATACCAATATAGGAATTACCTGATAAATAAGAAAGCACCCTGCTTGATTATAATTATTTGAAGAAAAAAATGTGTCTAGCTAATAAACAAATTCCCCATTTTCACTTTCAATTACAAGCTCTTTTTTATCTGAATTTTCTACTCTACCTACAATTTGAGCATCTAATTCAAATTCATGGGCAATCTCAACAACGCTTGAAGCAAACGCTTTTGGTAAATAAAGCTCCATTCTATGACCCATATTAAACACTTTATACATTTCTTTCCAGTCTGTTTTGCTTTGTTCTTGGATCAGTTTAAAAAGTGGGGGAACTGGAAACAGATTATCTTTAATGATTTTGAGATTATCGATAAAATGCAAAATTTTGGTTTGAGCACCACCACTACAATGCACCATCCCATGAATATGCGGTCGCATTTCTTCCAATACTTTTTTAATTACAGGGGCATAGGTACGCGTTGGCGATAAAACTAATTTTCCAGCATCTACTGGGACGCCTTCTATTGTATCTGTTAATTCTTTACTACCTGAATAAACTAAGTCATTGGGTACTAAAGGATCGAAGCTTTCTGGATAATTTTCAGCAATATATTTGGCAAATACATCATGTCTAGCCGATGTAAGTCCATTGCTTCCCATTCCTCCATTATATTCATTCTCATATGTGGTTTTACCAAATGAAGCTAAGCCGACTATTACATCGCCCGCTTGTATATTAGCATTGTCTATTACTTGATTTCTAGGCACCCTAGCTGTTACAGTACAATCTACAATGATAGTTCTTACTAAATCACCTACATCTGCTGTTTCTCCGCCTGTACTATTAATAGTAATTCCATAGCCCCTTAATTCTTCTAGTATTTCCTCAGTTCCTTGAATAATAGCACTAATTACTTCACCTGGAATCAAATTTTTATTCCTACCGATTGTAGAAGAAAGAATCATATTGTCCGTAATGCCTACACAAAGTAAATCGTCAATATTCATGATAATCGCATCTTGTGCTATTCCTTTCCACACAGACATATCACCTGTTTCTTTCCAATAAAGGTAAGCTAAGGAAGACTTAGTGCCTGCTCCATCTGCATGCATCACATTACAATAATTTGCATCACCCCCTAAATAATCTGGAACAACTTTACAAAATGCTTTGGGGAAAAGTCCTTTGTCTAAATGCGCTATAGCTTTATGAATATCCTCTTTAGAGGCGGAGACACCACGACCAGTATATCTTTCAGACATGTTTTTTTATTGCAAATAAACTAAAATTTAAGCTAACCTTTATCATAACAATTTATTAAAAGTAGATTCCACCAAGGAAGTTTACTAATTGTTATATTTGCACTTACAACCTTTCCTTATTCAAAATCTTTCGGCTAGTTTTTTTCTTGATTAGGTCTATTTCACTAGATATTTATAATACTAATTACTTTTTTTTACATTTAATAAATAGCAATAAATACTACTTTTTTAGTAAAGAAAATATAATTGATGCTTTGGCATTATATGTGTCAAACATAAAGTACACAACTTATTATGAAAAAGTTAAAGTACATATTTTTATTTGTTAGTAGCCTTTTAGTGATGTCTACATCATTGAAAGCCCAAGAACAGGTAATGGCTAGTGCTAGAGAAGCTATTAAGACTGGCAATGTACCTAAATTAGTTTCTCAGCTAAATGAGCCCATTGAGTTAAATCTTGTTAATCAAAAAAATAACTTCAATAAAGCACAAGCTGAAATATTATTGAAAGATTTTTTTGATAAGAATCCTGTTGAAAGCTTTGAATATGACCATGAAACAACCTCAAGAGGTGGTTTAAGGTTTACCATTGGAACCTATGTTTCTCAAAATGGGCAATATCGGGTACACATGCTTATTAAAGAAACAGAAGGAAAATATAGAATAGATATGATTGATATAGTTAAAAACTAGAAAAAAGATATATACCAGCTATTATTGGAGGCACCGATATTTCGGTGTCTTTTTTTATGTTTGTATTTGAACTACGGAAGTATCATGTACAATTATCTATCTGAAGAAAATATTAATACTTTTATTTCTACAGCAGTAAAAGAAGACATTGGAACGGGTGATCATTCTTCTCTGGCATCTATTCCAGAAAATGCCATTAATACAGCTAAATTAATCGTAAAAGAAGAGGGTATAATAGCTGGTATAGCCTTGGCAGAAAAAATCCTTCACTACTTTGACTATTCATTTGAAATTGAACAATACATTAATGATGGTGCATCAGTAAAAAAAGGAGATATTGCTTTCACTGTCTCTGGTAATGCCAGAACAATATTAAGTGCTGAAAGATTATTGCTGAACTGCATGCAACGCATGAGTGGTATAGCCACCTATACTGCCTTCCTTAAAAAACTTATTAAAGGTACTCCTGCCCAATTGCTCGATACGCGCAAAACAACACCAAACTTTAGAATAGCTGAAAAATGGGCAGTACAAATTGGTGGTGGCAAAAACCATCGTTACGGATTGTTTGATATGATTATGCTTAAAGACAACCATGTAGACTTTGCCGGAGGAATTGAAGCAGCCATAAATGCCACTGTTGACTATCTCAAAAAAAATAACCTCAATTTAAAAATCGAAATTGAAACCAGGAATTTAGAAGAAGTAAAGGAAGTACTTCAAGTAGGTAAAGTAGATATTATCATGCTAGACAATATGCCACCTAATACAATTCGTGAAGCGCTTAACTTGATTGAAGGGAAATTTGAAACCGAGGCTTCAGGTGGTATAACAGAAGAAACAATTAGATCTGTTGCTGAAACTGGTGTAGATTTTATTTCTGTTGGTGCATTGACCCACTCTGCACCAAGTATGGACATGAGTTTAAAAGCAGAAAGGTAAAAATCGAAATAAATTTATGCTATTATTTCAGTCGATAACTTTTTAAAGGCTTTTTATCGACCCGAAATAATCTTTAAATGCTTCTAATAGCAAGAATCTAAGTTACAGGTATTAGTTTTGCCGTCTCATTAAAAAAGGAAGCGCTTTTGATTAAAGTATTTTTCTGATTTTTATAGCATATTAGTATTAAGAAGTTTATCAATGACAGTAAAGACAAAAAAATATCAGTTAAATAATAAGACATATATTTCTATTGCATTAAAAAGCGTGCTAATAGAATTTTGGTGGGCTTGGCTTGTTCCAGTAGCCATTATGATGGTTCCCATTTTTGTAGAAGGAAGTCTGGGCTGGTGCATAGGTATTTCTATTACCTTAATCGTATTATACATCCTTTTTTGGCTCATTCAATTTGCAGGTGTTACTCAATTAGAACAAAATAAAATACTTTTTGAACGATTATCTTATGAAATAGATAGCAGGTATGTAATGATAAAGTTAGATAGTAAAAGAGGTATGCCTGTTAACTGGGAAACCATCACTAAAGCAAAAAAAGGAAAAGATCATTTACTATTGTTTATGTCGAAAGTACAGTTTATCTACTTACCTAATAAAATCTTCAAAACTGAAAATGATATTAAATTCACTGAAGCAATTCTTAAAAGGAAAAATCTGTTAAAAGATTGATGAATGAGGGTAGCAGAATCTTCAATAATTTTATTTAATATTCATAAAAATTTAAAAGGTATACGGCAACATTGACATGAATGCCTACATAATCATAGTAATTGTATCACTTATTTTTTCAGGATTTTTTTCTGCAATTGAAATAGCTTTTATTTCTGCTAACCGTTTGCACCTAGAAATTATAAGAAAAAAAAATACATTTACTAGCAGAATAATAGCCCGTTTTTTAGATAAGCCAACTTATTTTATTTCAACAACCCTGTTAGGCAATACCATTGCACTTGTTGTATATGGCTATTATTTTGCACTCATTCTGGAACCTACACTAGAAGCTACTTTAGTTAATACATTTTCAGACGCAAGTGAAAATACAATTCTCACTTTAGTACTTATCCTGCAAACCATTCTTTCTACTTTATTGGTTTTAGCAACCGCAGAGTTCTTACCAAAAAGTCTATCACTGATCAATCCTGATAACTTTTTAACCGCTGCAGCCATACCAATGAATCTTATTTATTGGCTATTTTATCCATTAGTAATCGTTATTAACTGGGTTTCTACCAAGCTGATAAGTAAAATATTTAAAATGGAACAGCGGGCAGTACAGCCTGCTTTCGGACTTACAGATTTAAATGTTTACATCGAAAGAGTGAACAATGTGATGCTAGGTAGCCAAGGAGAAAGCGATGAAAACCCCGAAGTAAACAAAGAGATTTTTAGCAATGCACTAGAGTTCAAAAAAATAAAAGTAAGGGATTGTATGATTCCCAGAAAAGAGATTATTGCCATAGAATTCGAGGAAAGTATTGAAGAACTCTCTGAGACTTTTACTGAAAGTGGGCATTCTAAAATACCTGTTTATAAAAAATCTATTGATAACATAGTTGGTTATTGCCACCATCTAGATCTTTTTAAAAAACCACAGGATATAGACAGCATTATGACCGATATCATTATTGTTCCAGAAACAATGCTGGCCAACGAATTAATGGTGCGTTTTATTAGTGAAAGAAAGAGTATAGCTTTAGTGGTTGATGAATTTGGGGGAACTTCTGGTATTGTAACTATCGAAGATATAATTGAGGAGATATTTGGGGAAATTGAAGATGAATATGATGACTTTGAAGAATATAAAGTAAAAAAGATAGACGCTAAAAACTTTTTGCTAAATGCACGGAACGAAGTAGATAGGTTGAATCAAGAGTTTGACTGGGCTATACCTGAAGGCGATTATGACACACTTGGTGGTTACATACTATATCTTAATGGAGATATTCCAAAAACCGGAGATACAATAGATGCGGATCATCTTCTATTTACAATTAAGTCTATGGAAGACGCCCGCATCGATATGGTTCAGCTTACTGTTAAAAATTGAACAGAGGGCTTTTATAGTTCTATATTTTTACTTGTCATTTTGCCATCAGCCACAACCTTCACATTAATTTCTGCTGCTGGAATTTTAGAAACATCAAACTTACTTACTGACTTACCTGGAGATAATGCTTGTTTTTTCATTATTTCTTCACCAGTTATTGCATTGGTTATACTAATGGTAACCATTTGGTTATAGGTATTTTCTGTATGTACAGCAATAATCTTTTCAGATCTTTGGTAAATTTTTAGAGAAGGGGTTACCTCTTTAATTGCCACATCAGTTTCATACTCATTGCTACCCATTGTTATGAATACTTTAAATTGACTAGCTTTTAGCAAAGAAAAATCAAACTTTTTGACATACATTTTACTTCCTGCCACTTTTTCTGTGTGTATTACATGTCCTTTATTATCTTTTATTTTAATAGTGGCTTTCTCAGAATCTGTTTTGTTAGCCAGGTGTACTACCACCATTTTTCCTTGTCTCTGATATACTTCCATTTTAAAGTTAGCTTCATCTAGTTCAGCTAAAAGCCCAGTTTCTTTATTCGCAAATGAGTGAAATACGATACCTATAAGAAGAAAAACTTGAATTAGTAATGTTTTCATGGATTTAATGATTTAGTTTTAAAAATTAACTTGACGATTGTAAATACACTTATATAGACGCCTGAAAAACAGAATTGTGTGACTTATTTTGCGAGTGTATATTTTCTGGAAATGAAGGGTAGAAAATCATTATAAACCTTTTGACAAAATTTTACATTTGAAAAAGCGCCTTTGCTAGCACTTTTTAAAGGCTTTCTCCATGAATAAGATATTGATCATCCAAACAGCATTTATAGGAGATGTGATTTTGGCCACTCCTTTAATTGAACAGCTCAAACTTCACAACCCGAACATTACTGTTGATTTTTTACTAAGAAAAGGTAACGAGAGTCTTCTTGCTCAACACCCTCATATCAACGAAGTATTGATATGGGATAAAAAAAAGGACAAACAAAAAGGTTTATGGTTAATTGCCAAAGCAGTTAGAAGTAAGAAATATGATGTAATATTAAATCTACAAAGGTTTCTTTCTAGTGGCCTTTTAGCCGCTTTTTCAAATGCAAAAAAAATCATAGGCTTCGATAAGAATCCTCTTTCATTTCTTTATCACGAAGCTTTACCTCATCAGATAGGTGATAAAAACAGCTCAGACTATACCCATGAGATAGAAAGAAACCTCTCTTTACTCACACCCCTTCAAATTGATAGAAGTGTTAAAAGACCTGTATTATATCCTTCGCAAGAAGATGAGGAAAAGGTAAATGTATTACAAAAGGAACCATACATCTGTATTGCTCCTACTTCAGTTTGGTTTACCAAACAATTTCCAGCTAATCAATGGATTTCATTTATAAATAAATTAACCTTTAACGGAAAAATCTATCTTCTTGGGGCGCCTACAGATAAAGATGCTTGTGATATGATTGTTAATACTACAAAATTTACCAACATAGAAAACTTAGCCGGCAAGCTCTCTCTTTTACAATCGGCAGCCTTACTAAAAAATGCCGTAGTAAATTATGTGAATGATTCTGCACCTATGCATTTGGCCTCTTCAGTAAATGCTCCAGTTTGTGCAGTATATTGCTCCACTATTCCTGCATTTGGCTTTGGACCGTTAAGCGATTTCGCTGAAGTTATAGAAGTAAAAGAGGACTTAGCTTGTAGACCTTGTGGTTTACACGGATTTAAAACATGTCCAAAAACACATTTTAATTGTGCCGAAAAAATACAAATACAACAATTAATCGACGTATTTGAAAAAGCAAACCAAGCTAGTTAACTTATCCCCAATACCTCTTTATAAATATTTAAGGTTTTTAAAGCAGTTTGTTCTTTGCTAAAACCCTTTACTTTCTCGAGTGCATTTTCAACTATTGAATGTTGAAGGATTTCACTATTCAATATCTCTTGTACATAAATTGCTAATTGTTTAGGTGCTTTTACAGCAGCGAGCATACCTGTGTTTTCATGAATTACCATTTCAGGAATTCCACCACCAGCAGTAGCAACTACAGGAACCTTCGCAGCAAAAGCATCTAATACACTCGTTCCTAAACCTTCAGTTTCAGATGTCATCAGAAATACATCTAAACATGGTAAAACTTCGGGGATATTATTAATAAAACCGGTGAAAGTAACATGACTTGTAATACCTTTTTCATGAGCATAATTTTCTAGCTCATTTCTAAGTGCACCCTTACCAATAATCAAAAAGTGTAAATCTTTTCTTTGCTGTAAAAGAAAAACCGCTGTATCTATAAAAGTGAAGTAATCTTTGTGGGGAGCTAATGCAGAAGTATTTCCAATCAGTTTTCTATCTTTTGGAATATTGTAAGTTGCATAAAGTTGGGATTTATCAAGTATAACAGCATCAAATTTTTGCAAATCTATTCCGCTATGAACTGTCACTAATTTTTCAGGATGTTGAATACCTCTTGCGGTTATTTCTTCAATTGCATTAGATACACATATTATTTTTTTTATAGTCGAATGATTGTACTTGAATTGTGAAGTAAAGTTTTTTTTAACTGGAAAGTCTACACGCCTGCTTAGTATGAGTGATGTTTTATTGCCCAATATTGCTGCTAAAACCGCTGCCCCATGAGATTTACTACTATGCATGTGAATCAAGTCTGCGCCAAAGTCACTACTTTCTTTTTTTATAGCCAATGCAGTTTGAATATGATACTGATGCCGGAAGCTTGTTGCTTTATAAGCTATTTTCTCATCTTTACAGAATACTTCAAAAGGACTTTTTTCTCTACAAACTACTTTTACTTCAATACCTAAGGCAATTAATTCCTTGAGCAAATAAGCAATTTGTTGTTCTCCACCTCTCCAAGTAGCCTCAGAACTCAAATGAAGTACCTTCATAAAATATCACAATTGAAAAATAGTACCATAAAAAAGGCTTGATATGGTGCAATTTTAAAAAATACTGCACCATATCAAGCCATTCTTTCATTTAATTCATCCAATATTTTGTATCAGGTAAATTTTCTCAATAATTCAGCGAAACTTCAAGAAATTTTTTCCATAGATATTGGACTCATTCGTTCTACCTAGCTTATTTTTTCTTCTTTTCGTTATTTAACATCTTAATAATTTTGTCTTTATCTTTTAATTGCTGTTTAAGCTGCTCTACTTGATCTTTCAAATATTTAATTTCAAGGTCTTTAGCTTTATCATCATCTACACGAATTGTTGCCGCCGTGGTAGATGTAGATGTACTTGTCGCTGTATCTTCATTACCTTTAAATTTATCGAATAAATCAAATAGATCCTCCAAACCAGGGTTTCTGCCATTATTGGCTTGTCTAAATTTATTAAAGCCCCTACTCATCATTTCTTTAATGAACTGTTGTATTAGGCCCTCCATGTTTTCATCCTTCTTGTCCATCTTATCTTTATTTTGAGTTTTTATTACAATTATTACTTATTACTCATTGAATGAGTATACTTCTCTATTGCTAATTTACGACTAATCTTGTGGTTAAGGATAATTTTATTTTATTCTCGTTCACATATCTAGCCAAGCGGATATTATGGGTTATAAAAGGTACTATGTATTGTTTCATACTACTTATCTTAAAAATACCTAAAGAACACAAACTCATAATTGCTCCGATTTAAAAAATTAATTGAAGTCTGAAATTTTTATAAAATATTGACCCAATAAATATTTCAGAGATTATGATGCAAGTAACCACCTACTTGGTTACATATTTTATTCATAAAAATTTTTTATTAGGTGAATTGCGATGCATATAGCTATTTAATTAATCCTATATTTGATATACCTTACCACTACCACTATCTGCGAAGCATATACTATTAAATTATTTTATCTATTCTAAAAAACATCAGCTTAGGCTATGAATCAACCCTCATCTAAAACACAAATAGAAGAAGCCTTATGGTATAAAGATGCCATTATCTATGAATTACATATTAAAGCTTTTCAAGACAGTAATTCAGATGGTATAGGAGATTTTAAAGGACTAATTAAAAGACTTGAGTATTTACAAGATTTAGGCGTAACTGCCATTTGGTTGTTACCATTTTACCCTTCTCCGCAACGTGATGGTGGTTATGACATAGCCGATTATTACAGCATCAATCCTGATTATGGGAAATTGAAGCATTTTAAAAAACTCCTAGAAAAAGCACATAAACTCGATATGAAGGTGATTACAGAGTTAGTGCTTAATCATACTTCTGACCAACACCCTTGGTTTCAGCGAGCCCGTTTAGCTGAACCAGGGTCAAATCATCGTAATTATTACGTTTGGAGTGATTCTCAAGAAAAATATAAAGATACTCGCATTATCTTTCAAGATTTTGAAACATCGAATTGGACTTGGGATCCTGTAGCCAATGCTTACTTTTGGCACCGCTTCTATGCGCACCAGCCCGATCTTAATTACGACCATCCCGAAGTACAAAAAGAAGTATTCAATATTATAGATTTTTGGTTAGATATGGGTGTCGATGGATTTAGGTTAGATGCTGTACCCTATTTATTTGAAAGGGAAGGTACTAACTGCGAAAACCTACCCGAAACTCATGATTTCCTTAAAAAGCTAAGAAAGCATGTAGATGAAAACCATGAAAATAAGCTATTCTTAGCCGAAGCGAACATGTGGCCAGAAGATTCGGCCTCGTATTTTGGGGATGGGGACGAATGTCATATGAATTATCATTTTCCGATAATGCCTCGTTTGTTCATGTCCTTAAAAATGGAAGACAGGCATCCAATTATAGATATTATTGAGCAAACACCCGAAATTCCTGAAAACTGCCAATGGGCGATGTTTCTGCGAAATCACGACGAATTAACATTGGAAATGGTGACCGATGAAGAAAGGGATTACATGTACCGCGCCTATACCAAAGATTCACAATCAAGAATTAACTTGGGCATAAGGCACAGATTGGCTCCATTGCTCGATAACAACCGAAATAAAATTGAGTTGATGAATTACTTGCTGTTTTCCTTACCAGGAACACCTGTTATTTACTATGGTGACGAAATTGGCATGGGCGATAATGTGTATCTGGGTGACCGTGATGGTGTTAGAACTCCTATGCAGTGGAGTGGTGATAGGAATGGTGGCTTTTCTGATATCAACCCACAAAAACTGTATCTACCTTCCATTTCTGACCCTGAGTACAGTTATGATGCAGTAAATGTAGAAACCCAAGAAGACAACACTTCTTCTTTACTTTGGTGGATGAAGCGGGTGATAGATATGCGCAAAAATTATAAGGCTTTTAGTAGGGGTTCTATACTGTTTTTATCGCCTGAAAACGGGAAAGTTTTGGCTTTTATTAGAAGCTATAAGGAACAGCATATTTTAGTATTGGCGAACCTCTCGCGCTTCTCTCAATCTGCAGAATTAGATTTATCCAATTTTAAAGATTTCACTCCTGTAGAGCTATTCAGCAGAAACAAGTTCCCCGATATTACAGATAAACCTTACCTTTTTACCTTAGGACCACATGGATATTTTTGGTTCAGATTAAAAAATTACAAAGTAGAGCTCAATGAGGCCCGCCCAGAACCTGATATGCAAGGCACAATACTGGCAGATATTTTTAAAGGCAGCAACCTGAAGTTATTGGAAAACGACATTTTACCTGCTTATTTGAATGAAAACAGATGGTTTGAAGGTAAAAATAGAGTGATACGCAAAGTAGCTGTTACCCAAAAACGCAATGTAAAGTTAGAGGGTAAAAACGCATTCATGCTCTTCGTTCAAATTTCTTTTAATGATGGTTTCCCCGAATACTACCTTCTACCAATCATTATCAGTACTGATCAAAAAAAGACCGAAGAAGATAAAAATATTATTATTGGCTCTTTTATTCTTAATGGGCAAAAGCATATTATACATGAGGCGGTGGCAACACCTGCGTTTCGTGAAAAAATGATGATTCAATTCTTTAGTAGGAAAAAGCAAAATAAAGATTATGCGGAAGATGCCTTACAATTCAATTCAGTTATCGACTCCAATCTGAAGTTAAGTAAAGAAGATATTATAGGCCAATCGAAATTAATTGATACAAGAAAAGGAAATAATGCCATTGTGTTTGGTCAGCATTACTTTTTAAAAATGTACCGCAGGCTCGATAAAGCGCAAAACCCAGATTATGAAACTGTAAAGTTTTTAAGTGAACATACAAATTTTACAAATATCCCTACATATAAAGGTGAAATAACCTGGGCAAACGGCAATAACTTTACTTCAGTAATGGGCTTGTTACAGGAATATATACCTAGCCAAGGAAGTGCTAAACTTTACTTTGAAGATGTAATTAAAAGATATTACGAACGGGTTATTTCAATCAGAAACTTGCATAACTCAGATGAAATAGACGTAGATATTTTTGAAAAAATTCATGATAAAAATAAATATACTTGGTTCGAAGATGTGATTGGAAATGTGGTAATTGAAAGAGCGACATTACTTGGTGCCTTAACAGCAAACCTTCATCAAAATCTTTCTTCTTATACGCAAGTAAAAGGTTTTGAAGTGGAAGACTTTTCATTGCACTACCAAAAATCGCTATTCTCCGCCCTACAATCTGAAATTAGACAAACCTTAGATTTAAGTAAGAAAACTGAAAGTTCATTTTCTGAAAATACCCGTGAGGCTTTTTCCAAATTGCGCCAAAACAAAGACAAAATTGTAAATGTAATTAAAGCCTTACAAGACGAAAAAATAGATACTTTAAAAACAAGAATACATGGCAATTTACATTTAGGCAATGTACTTTTTACCGGCAAAGATTTTTACTATAATGATTTTGAAGGTGATGCTACCCGTGCATTTAGCGAAAAAAGATTAAAAAAATCTCCCCTTAAAGACATTGCTTCACTCATTCGTTCTTTTCATTACGCTGCTTACCATGCAGTTTTTAACAAAGGAGTAATTCGGAAGGAAGATATACCTTTTGTGCAAGATTGGTCGCATAAGTGGTATAAATATGTGAGTAACCGATTTTTTAATGCCTATTATACCAAAATGGAAGATGCTGGAGTATTACCCATTGATAAAAAGCACACCGCACTTTTATTGAAAACATTTTTGGTAGAAAGGGCGCTTTATGAACTTAGAATAGAGATAGCAAAGAAAACTGATAAGGCTTTGCTTCCTGCTATTTTTATTAACGAACTCGTATCTGAGATTTAAAATCTGCAATTGAATCTCGAAAACTAAAATCATTAAGCTCAATAAAACTAATTTCTTATAAAAATTTCAATAACATGGATTTTAATAAAATCTTAGAAACGGTTTTAGGAAAACTATATTCATGGTATTTCATGCTAATAGAAGGAATTCCCTCTTTTATATTGGCGATACTTGCCGTTTTATTCTTTGGATTTATTTCAAAATATTTTAAAAATGCCACCGGTAAATTAGTTTCAAAAATTTCTGACAACAATTCCCTCTCGGCACTTTCTGCTACAGTGGTGTCTTATATTGTAAATCTAATTGGTGTATTTGTAGCACTAGACATTTTACATCTTGACAAAACCGTTACTTCCCTACTTGCTGGGGCTGGAATTTTAGGCTTGGCACTTGGGTTTGCCTTTCAAGATCTCACTTCTAATTTTATTTCTGGTGTATTTATCGCAGTACAACAACCAATTAGACTTGGCGATGTGATTGAAACCAATGGTTATTTCGGGCAAGTAAAATCTATAAGTATTCGATCCACCATTTTATACAATTTTGCAGGCCAAGAAATTGAAATACCCAGTAAGGATATTTTTCAAAAACCTATACTTAATTACAGTAAAACAGGGGAAAGAAGGATGCAATTAAACTGTGGGGTCACTTATGATGCCGATTTACAGCACGTACAAGATGTTGCCATAAAAGCTATTGAGCAACTTCCTTTCTTACAAAATGGCAAACCAGTAGAATTACATTATGATGCTTTCAGCGATAGCAGTATCAATTTTAAAATTTGGTATTGGATCGATCAAGTACAAGCAGGTCCACCTTATGCTGCAAGCGAAGCCATAAAAGCTATAAAGAAAGCATTTGATACTCATGATATTACCATTCCTTTCCCTATCAGGACTTTAGAAATAATTGATGGTAAAGAGAACATCACATCTATCACAAATAATACTGACTAATATTTAATTTTTTACCTGTGCCTAAGCAATAGTAAAATCGAGCTATTGCTTTTTTTATGAAAAATTGTATAATAAATTGACAATAAATGTTTAATAAATAAACTTTATGCTTATATTTGAAACATTGACAATATTCTTACAAATTATATTTACAACATAAATCCCTTACGTTCTACCGCTATATTTTAGCACCAGATCATAATTACCTATATCACTAATTATTTTTTTATATTTCAGGAAATTTAAAAATCCATCAGTATGGCTAACGATAAAAATCAAAAAGAAAAACTAAAGTCATTAGAACTAACAGTCTCTAAACTGGAAAAAGATTTCGGTAAAGGCATTGTAATGAAACTCAATGATGACAATGTAATTGATGTTCCAAGTATCTCATCAGGCTCATTGGGATTAGATATAGCCTTGGGAGTAGGTGGTTTCCCTAGGGGCAGGGTAATAGAAATTTACGGACCTGAATCTTCGGGTAAAACTACGCTTGCATTGCATACCATTGCAGAAGCACAAAAGAAAGGTGGCATTGCCGCATTTGTTGATGCTGAACACGCTTTTGATAAAATTTATGCAGAAAAACTAGGTATAGACTTAGATAATCTTTTAGTATCACAGCCAGATCATGGTGAACAAGCTCTAGAAGTAACCGAGCATTTAGTGCGTTCTGGCGCTATAGATGTAATTGTTATTGACTCCGTAGCTGCGCTTGTGCCAAAAGCAGAGTTAGAAGGCGACATGGGAGATAGTAGAATGGGCTTGCAAGCACGATTGATGTCACAAGCTCTTAGAAAGCTTACTGGTTCTATTAGTAAAACCAATTGCTGTTGTATTTTCATTAACCAATTAAGGGAAAAGATTGGGGTTATGTTTGGTAACCCAGAAACTACTACAGGTGGTAATGCCCTAAAATATTATGCTTCAGTTAGATTAGACATTAGAAGAATTGGAGCTATTAAAGAATCTGCTGATAATATTACTGGTAATAGAACCAGGGTGAAAATACAGAAAAACAAAGTTGCCCCTCCTTTTAAGGTGGTTGAATTCGACATTTTGTATGGTGAAGGTATTTCCAGGGCTGGAGAAATATTAGACATGTCTGTCGATTTAGAGATTGTTAAAAAGGCCGGATCGTGGTTTTCTTATAATAGCACTAAGCTAGGGCAAGGTAGAGAAACAGTAAAAGAATTAATTCGGGACAACCCTGAACTAATGGACGAATTAGAAAGAAAAGTTAAAGCCAAAATAAATGGGGAAGAACTCCCTGAAGAAATGCCAGCTAAAGAAGAAGCATAAAGTATTATCGATTAGCTTTTTTGAACATTCCCTGTTTCGGGCTTCCTGAGACAGGGATTTTTTTATCTGATACGGAGCGTTTTTCCTACTCTCAAAATCGTATTACGAGAAATACCATTGATACGGCAAATTCTATTGATACTTGTTCCATACCTAAGTGCCAAATGTGAAAGGGTGTCTCCGGAGCGGAGTTTATGATATACATTTTTACTCCTTTCTACCAAACCTTTGTAATGCTTGGCGGTAAGTTCAAAGCTACTAGAACGCAAAGAATCTTTTGTGAAATCATACATAAAATTAGGATCGAATGCATGTCCTTTATACCTTGTCTCGAAATGTAGGTGAGGTCCAGTACTTCTGCCTGTGCTTCCTCCTAACCCTATCAATTCACCTGCTTTCACTTCCTGTCCTACTTTTACTAAATATTTAGTGAGGTGTCCATAAAGTGTTTCCAAACCGTTTTTGTGCCGTAGCATTACATAATAGCCATAACCACCCCAGTTATATTTTGCCATTCTCACTATTCCGTCAAAAGCCGCATAAATTGAATCACCTCTGTTCAAATCTAAATCCACACCATGGTGCCACCTCCAACGTCTTAATCCATACATTGAATTGATTTCAGTAGCTTTTACAGGTGGAGACCAATTATTTTCTTCGTACAACTTCAATACAATAGTATCTTTGAAATCTTTTAAATCGAAGCCATAAGAATCCAAATTTTGTGAGTCCCAAATAGCGTAATATTCATCATAGTTGAGGTATTCTATAGGAATAACCGTTTGTGAATCATTCAAAAATATATAGGTCTCATCTTCGCAAATTGATTCTGTGGTATCGCCAGTTTCACCATCGTAGGTATCAACAGCATTAGTAAAATCAAAAGTATTAAACAGAAATGAGTCGTTGGTGGTGAGCAGTAAATCTTCTATAATCTCTTTTAACTGAGCATCTTCACAATGAAAACCATTTTCAAGTATAAACTGGTTTTCAGGTTCCAATAAAATGTTATTAGGAATTTCAATATCTTCTGCTAAATTTTGCTGGTATGCAAGCAGCTCACCCTTAGTAAGGCGTTCTTTTTTCCTTTTTGGAAAAATACCTGATTTCTTCTTTCCTACTTTCTTTTGAGCAAAAGTGGGAGATATACAAAAAGCAAATAATAAAAGGGAGATAAAAAGTGACTTAACACTTAAAAAAGAAACACCTTTAACAGCCATATAAGAAGACAATTAACTGAGAAAACAAATTTTATAGCAGAAATTAATTGTTTTCTCAATGTTATAGAGCTGTCAAAAGTGTCAATTTTATTGGAGAATATCAATATTTTCGTATAAATATATCAGGATTTTTTAAACAGCTACTTCTTTAGCTGCCAAATACCTTTCTGCATCTAATGCTGCCATACATCCAGTACCTGCAGCAGTTACAGCTTGCCTGTATATATTATCTTGAGCATCGCCAGAAGCAAAAACTCCTTCCACATTTGTTCTAGTACTTCCTTTCTCTGTTATTATGTAACCACTTTCATCCATATCCAATATTCCTTTGAATATATCTGTGTTGGGTTTATGCCCTATAGCAACAAAAAAGCCTGTAACCGCTAAATCTTTCTTTTCGCCTGTTATATTATTTACTACTCTTACGCCTTCAACCGCTTCTTCACCAAGCACTTCTTCTGCTTCTGTATTCCAAAGAATTTCAAGGTTCTCAGCTTTCTCTACCCTTTGTTGCATAATTTTAGAAGCCCTCATTTCATCGCGACGGACTAATAAATATACTTTTTTGCAAAGTTTTGACAGATAACTGGCTTCTTCAGCAGCTGTATCGCCACCACCTACCACGGCAACTTCTTGATTTCTAAAAAAGAATCCATCGCAAACAGCACAAGCAGATACACCTTTGCTATTCAACCTTTGTTCAGATTCTAGACCTAACCACTTAGCAGATGCTCCTGTTGAAATAATTATTGTATCTGCTTCTACTTCATCACCATTATCTACAAAAGCTATGTGTTTTTCTCCTGAAAAATCTACTTTGGTAATCAATCCAAACCTTACGTCTGTTCCAAACCTTTTTGCTTGTTTTTGAAAGTCGGTCATCATTTGTGGTCCCATTATTCCCTCTGGGTAACCTGGATAATTCTCCACATCAGTAGTAATAGTCAATTGACCACCTGGCTGATCCCCTTGATAAAGTAAAGGTTCCATCCCTGCCCGCGCTGCATAGATCGCTGCTGTATAACCAGCAGGTCCTGAGCCTATAATTAAACATTTTGTGCTAATCTTTGCCATAGTTTTATATTTTATTCTTTTATTTTTAATCTATTAATAATTCTTCCTGCATAAATACACTTCAAATTCTGTTAAAGTTCAGTATTAGCGGTCTAGTTTACAGGTACTCATCTGTATCCAGTTCTTCAAGTATATCTGCCAAATAATCAAACTCATTTACACCTGTTTTTATTTCTGTACTTCCATGTAAAACGATGCCGTGTGGATTAACTTCATCGATGAATTTTGAAATTGAAGAAACATCAAAATCAAATCCCCAGAATATCTTATAATCGGTATTTAATTCTTTAATCAATGTCCAATTATACGCTTCTAGAGCACCCTGACACACAATATTAAAAAAAGCTACTTTATCTTGAAAGCTATCTAAAACACCTTTGAAGGCTGGACTTTCTATATCGTTATAATCGATGCTGATAGTAAGCGTAATAGGTTTTTCGAAGTCTATTAGCTTTTGGATCAGGTGACTCTCATTAACTTCAAAACCACTCAGAACATATTCTTGTAGATTTTCAGGGAATGTTTCTTTAATCTCTCCCAATATTTTAATTCCCGAAAGCCATTCTCCAATCTCATTAATTTGTGCTGCGGAAAGCGTTTTTTCTCCTTGTTGCGTCAAAGGCATGGAAATAAATGACACTCCCATACCTGCACAGTACCTGGCATCGTGTAAATTTGTTACATTTCTTACCAATACTTCGGTTTTAAGCATTGCTGTTATTTTTGTAATAAATGGCAAAAGAATAATCTAAAGGGCATAATTCAAAGAAATACACAGCTATTCAAACTCGTAAAAAGTATTTTTCTTACAAAACTGGCAAGAATAAATTTGAAAAAAAATTGCAATAGTTATTGCACAGAATGATTCAGCATAATACATTTGCAGTCCAAATAAAAACAATCCTCCTTAGCTCAGTTGGTTAGAGCATCTGACTGTTAATCAGAGGGTCCTTGGTTCGAGCCCAAGAGGGGGAGCAAAAGCTGGCAAAACTGCCAGCTTTTTTTGTTTTAATTGAAGTGTATTTTTTTAAAGCTTTTGGAAAAATCCACATGAAAACCAGTTTGATCACTTTTGAAATAATAAAACTAAATAGATATTTAAATTTTTTTCTTTTAGCATTTAACTTTTGCATTATGTCCACCCCTTCCACTTTGCTTGACAAATTTGTCAAGCAAAAAATAATCTGAGTTTTCAACAAAGTCATATCTATTTATTCTTTGCTTTATCCATGTTGCAAATTCTCTTTTGCTTTTCAAAAACTGATGTAGTTTCCTAGCACCCACCAAATTACCTCTATATATTTTTATTAGTTCCATAAATAACTTAATTAACCTCTCTTCAAACATCCACCAACTTTTCAGATAATAATGCATTGGTGTCTACATTCTGCTTCTCTGGGAGGGATACTATAAACTCTGTAAATGAATTTTTACCAGTTTTAGAATTAAAAGTAATCTTACCACTATGTTCTTCAATAATACCATAAGTAATTGAAAGTCCTAAGCCTTTGCCCTCTCCAACATCTCGCGTAGTAAAAAAGGGATCGAACACTTTAGATCTAATTTCAGAAGAAATACCAATGCCATTATCCTTAATTTTAATTTGTATTGACTCTTGAAGATTAGAAGCATTGATTTCTATGATACCTTGTCCATTTTCTTTACATGCTAAAATTGCTTGTACTGCATTGTGCAATAGATGAAAAAATACCTGATTGATTTTGGCAGGTTGGCAATCTATCGTCAACTCTTCAGGAAGATTCGTTTCAAAATGTACGTGATTACCCGCTCTATTTCTCAATAAATTAATGCTGGCATCAATACTTTCCCTTATATCCGTTTTTTTGTATCCTTCTTCATCTAATCGAGCGAAACTTCTAAAGCTTTCTACTATATTTTTTGTACGTCCTGCCCCTTCTTCTATACCTTGCAAAAGGCTATTCATTTCTTCCATGAGAAACTCTATATCGAGTTCATTCTTTAAATTAACTAAAGATTTTGGAAGGGTTATTTCCTTATTGGCAGCACATTGCTCAAAAGCATTGTAAAAAGTTTTAAGGTCTTCAATATCTCTTTTAAGTGGAGAAATATTAGAAGTAACAAAATTGATAGGATTGTTAATTTCGTGTGCAATACCTGCCGTTAACTGCCCTAAAGATGCCATTTTTTCAGATTCTATCAATTTTAATTGGGCAGCTTTTAATGCTTGTAAAGTATCTTCCAACTCACTATAAGCAGTCTGTAATGCTTTATGCGATTTTTTCTTATTCCTGAAAAAATAAAAAGATACCAATGCCAACATACCTAGCAATATCGAGGAAGTGACAAACAAAAACTTGGTACTCTTTTCTTTTTCCAATAAATCTGCTTGTGCTTTCAGTTCAATTTCCTGTAACCTTCTCCCCTTTTCCAATTCTAAGATACGTGCCACATTTTCTAATGAGTCTTTAAAAAGCTTATTTTGCATGGCAAAATACATTTCCCTGAACTGTAAAGCTTTTTCATAATCACCTTCTTGTTCGCTTCTTTTTGCCACTTCTTCTAAAGAAGCCATTTTTATTTTACCCTCTTCTTGTGTTTTGATTTGTACACTAATTAAATCTTCAAGGTTTGCTAATGAATCAGCTTTTAGCTTTTGTAATGAGTCGTCTTTTATGGGTTTTACCTCTGGCTGTTGTAATGCTTTTAGTCTACTCTTCAAATTTTGTAGGCTGTCAGACAGTGACGCTTGCGCATCAATTGAAGGGTGTAACTGAATGAAATACAAAGCTGAATCGCAATAATTAATAGCTTGGGTTATTGTATTGTTTTTCTCTAAATAATTGGCAATAGATACCTGTAAATTAATGGCTGTATTGGGTCTTTCTAGCTCATTGGCCAAATCTATAGCTTCTCGGAAGTGTGCTATAGCCTGTGGGTAATCTTCTCTCTCATGGGCCTCGTTACCTAATTCGATATACTTATCCATCCGAACTACTTTTTCCTTATCAGTTACATTTTTAGTGGTTACTTGTATATCAGAAGTAACCTCTTTCACTTTTTCTCCTATCTCTAGATGACTTAATGTATTTAATTGCCTACTGAACCAATTTTTTGTACTTACCCCAAGATCATTCAACATCTTTTCTGCTCTATCTTTTCCATAGATGTAATCGAATTTACTAGCGGTATTAAAACTTTTAAGAAAATACTTTTCTGCATCTTTATGCTCAGACATATTTTGATTTGCCTGTCCGGCTATATAGTAGGCATCAGATAACATTACACCTTCTTTATAATTCTTTTTAGAAGGTTTTCCTATCATATCTTCTACTTTACCAATATAATCAAGACTGCGGATGGGGTCTGAATCCAAGTAAGCCTCTGCTACTTCAAGCATCATTAGTATTTTCTCTTCACCGTATAGCTGATTGACTTTTTCTACTTTTTGGGTAAGTTCAGTTGGCTGAGCATAGATTTCAAAAGATGCAAAAGAAAATAGACAAAGTATGAATAAAACCGATTTCATTGGAAAAAAGCTACTAAAAAAACCTTATTTCAGATACGTAAAATATCTATTAAGGCTGCATTTATTTTTATGATTAAAAAAGATGGCATTGGGAAATAAAGCCCCACATAAATTGAAAGTGCAGGAAAATATCCTACACTTATCAATTATCGATGTACTTTTTAGATTTTAGGTAATTTCCATTTATTATGGTATGTTGGTTCAATTAACTTATTAGCAGCTTCATCATTTTTGAAATTGCCATTATCCTTATCCCAATAAATCTTACGTCCTGTTTTATAAGCTATGTTACCCATCTGAGCATTAATGGCAGCGACACTTCCGCTTTCAATACCACATTTGAGCATAGAACTATCATTGGCCTTTACTGCTTTTACAAAGTTTTCTGCATGCTCTTCCAAAGGATTTCCTCGCCTGTTTTGTTTGGGTATCATATCTAATTGGTATAGACGCATACCATCTTGGTTTTGGGTTTCTGGAATCAGTTCCCAACCTCCTCTATTTACCACCAATGTTCCATTGTTACCAATAAATGCAATTCCTTCAGTATAACCATAATTTCCACCATCAATACCTGTAGCATGTTCCCAAAGCATATTAAAATTATCATATTCAAAAACCGTCTGTAATGTATCTGGAGTTTCTGATGCATCATCAGGATAGGCAAATTTACCGCCAGAAGCCATTACTGAAATGGGTGCTTTTGCTTTCATGGCATACAAGGCGATATCAATTTCATGTACTCCCCAATCAGTCATTAGCCCACCAGCATAATCCCAGAACCATCTAAAATTAAAGTGGAAGCGATTTTCATTAAATGGCCTATCTGGCGCTGGGCCCAACCACATTTTATAATCCACACCATCGGGTACAGAAGTATCTGGCTTTACAGGCACAGGATTCATCCAACCTTGGTAAGCCCATACTTTTACCAATCTTATATTACCCAACTTACCTGACTGTACATAGTCTATGGCATCTGCATAATGTTTTCCACTGCGCTGCCACTGACCTACTTGCACAATGCTGTTATTTTTCTTCGCAACCTCTCGCATTAAATTACATTCTGCAATGGAGTTAGCTAAGGGCTTTTCCACATAAATACTTTTACCTGCTTCACTTGCATCAATCATATTTAAACAGTGCCAGTGGTCAGGAGTGCCAATGATAACAGCGTCAATGTCTTTATCTTCAAGTAGTTTCCTATAATCTTTGTATTGTTTGGGTTTTGTTCCTACTGCTTTTTCAACATCGGCAGTCCTTCTATCAAGTACACTTTGATCAACATCGCATAGCGCTACACAAGTAACATCATTCATTTTTAAATGTGCCCTCATATTCGACCATCCCATTCCATTACAGCCAATTACCCCAACCCTGAACTGATCACTTGGAGATACTTTTTTTCTATTGGCAGCTATTAATTCTAATGGAGTACCAAGGGCCAAACCTGCACCACCCATCATTGCTGCGTGTTGCATAAATTTTCTTCTTGAATTTTTCATTTCCAATTTATAAAGTGTTGAAAGTCAATTTTGCTTGAATTTACGAAATACAATATAGTAAAAAATGATTTTTATGGTATTGGTAGGGCAATCATAAGAAATACGTATTTTTCATTTAAAAAGCCAACGAATTAATTTGTTGGCTTAAGTTATCTTATTTCAAATCAGCTTTTCCACTTCTTTACTGAATAACATAAAGTGCTTGTGATAGATGGTATGCCTTTCTTTATCAGGCAAATATGATTGAACACTAGCATTGTTCCCTTGCTTAATAATGGGATAATTTAAAGCTTCTAAAGCCAACATCGCTGCCCCACGTGCAGCACTAAGCATTCCATCATTCACTTGTACTTCACAATTACTAATGTCTGCCAGCATTTGCACCCAAAAAGCAGACCTTGTAAAACCACCACTTGCCTTTATTAATTGGGGTGGAGGATGTAAAGATGCTACTGTTTGCATCACATAATTAATATTGTACATAACACCTTCCATAACAGCACGGGCAATATGTTTTTGTTGATGTTGAATATGCATATGCACAAAACTGCTTTGCAAATCAGGATTCCAAAAAGGAGCACGCTCACCTTGTAGGTAAGGTAGAAATAAAAGCCCTTCTGCACCAACTTCTGCCTCTTCTGCTATGGCAATCAATTCAACTGGCGTTAATGGATTTTCTTGACTACCTAAAACGCTTTTTCCTAACCATTCTAATGCAATTGCTCCATTATTGACCGCCCCACCATGCACAAAACTTTTCTCTTGAAGCATATAGGAGAAAAGGCGCATTTTTTTATCAGTCTCGAACCTTTCAGATACTGTTCTTACTGCACCACTTGTACCGATTGAAATGGCATAAACCCCTGGCTCGGTTGCCTCGTCTCCCAAATTTGCCAAACAACCATCGCTACTACCAGAGATGATGGTAATATCTTTAGGAATATTGAGCGCATTAGCTGTTTTTAATAAAATATTAAGTGGTTCAGTGGGCGATATTATTTTTGATAAATTATCCTTTCCTATGCCCATTACTTGTAATGCTAAAGGATGCCATTTTCTTAAACTAGGCGCAAAAATTCCTGTAGCTGAAGCCATTCCATAATCGATAACAAATTGCCCAGTTAGCTTAAAAAGTATATATTCCTTAATAGAAATAAACTTATATGCCTCTTTAAATAATGCTGGTTTTGCCTTTTTTAACCAGATTATCTTAGCCAATGGGGACATAGGATGAATTGGTGTTCCAGTCCCTTGGTAAATTTGCTGCCCTACATCGCTATTTCTGAGCGATAAAGCTTCCTCTTTGCTTCTTAAGTCGGACCATAAAATTGCTTTACTTAAAGCTTCACCAAATTTATTAACTGCTAATAGACTATGCATTGCAGCACTAAAACACAATGCTTGTGGGTTTTTAAACTTTTTGCCTAGGCCTGTTAAGCTTGTTTTTATAGCCTGCCATACTTCTTCGGCATCTTGCTCACTAGCATTTTGTTCAAGGCGGTAGGTGGCTAACTTTACTTCACTAAAAAATAATTCCTTTAAATCAATACTAAAAACTACAAACTTAATAGCAGTGGTACCTATATCAATAGCTATAATACAAGGTTGGTCTTCATCATCTTTGGGCATATCAATTTTTTATGGTCAAATTCTGAAATATATGTTCTAAAGATGCTTCTTCTTGATTTAATCCTATAATTACCCAATCGTTTTCTACTGCTTTCCTAAAAATATCTCCTCTAATATCATTTCCACTTTCAGCACTAACTACAAATTCTTTGTCAGATTTAGCTTCAATTCCAGTAACTCCCTCAATATCTTTAATGGCTGAAATGTCTGTTGGTTCTTCTAATTCTAGCATGATTTGTACTTCACTAGTATTTGTATTTTTTAATTGACTCACCTTGTTATCGGCAACAATTTTACCAGCATTAATAATGATTACCCTATCGCATAATGCTTGAACTTCTTGCATAATATGCGTAGAAAAAATAACTGTCTTATGAGAAGCAATCTGCTTAATTACCTGTCTTATTTCTTGGATCTGATTAGGATCAAGCCCAGTTGTGGGTTCATCTAGTATCAATACTTTGGGATCATGAATCAATGCCTGGGCCAACCCTACCCTTTGCCTATAGCCTTTTGAAAGAGAACCAATTTTTTTTCTTTGCTCTTTTTCAAGCCCTACCATATTGATGATTTCTTCTGTTCTCTGTTTTGTCTCACGGGCACTCATTTTATGAAGTGAAGCGACAAAACGTAGATACTCATGAACATACATATCCAAATACAGTGGATTATGCTCAGGTAAATAACCGACATTTTTTCTTACTTCAATTGGTTTCTCGGTTACCTTAAAACCACATACTGTTACCTCGCCAGCCGTTGGCGGTAAGTAACACGTAGTTATTTTCATGGTAGTAGACTTTCCTGCACCATTTGGCCCCAAAAAGCCCAGAATTTCTCCCTCTTTCGCCTGAAATGAGATGTTATTAACAGCATATTGCTCACCGTAGGTTTTTACAAGGTTAGAAATAATGATGCTCATAGTTTAAAAAATTCAATAGTAAATGTTCCTTTAGAAAACACTATATTTTCTGCTACATTTTATAAACCTATAAAGTTATTTATGAGTTTACCTTCAATTTATTGTGAAAATACCAATAATACGCTGCCCTTAAGCCCAATGCTGTTACTAAGGGAAGTAAAGAATAATGCAAAGGTTGTGGCAAAAAATACCAACTAAGTAACAGTAAACCCATGAGTAAGGCTACAATAAAAAAGTAACTAATCAACCAATTTTGTGGACTTTTCTTGAAAGTAAAAAACGCTATTACTACATGGATTGGAATCGCCCAAAGTATGTTTAGGTTATTTGCGGTAGCATTATGATCTGTAAAAAACCAAAGAAAAATAAGCAATAAACCTACCAAGCCAGCTATAAGAAATAAAGTAAAATCTATTCCTCTACTTCGTTTTTTGTTACTAAAGTCTAAAAATGTAAATATAAGAGTGATAACTAGAACAAGACCAAACACTAGCCCAGGACCAGGAGTGAAGCTAGCTTCTTCAGGTGGTCCAGATTCAAATACTTTATTGGTTTGTTTTACCAAATATTTAGTACCACCATTTTCAGTTGCAATAGTTGCATTATTAAACTCAGGTGGTATTTTAAAAGGTAAAAACATGTATTGATAACGGGTTGCTACTAAGTCGGTTGGTAAGCCCAATGCCAAGTCGATACCTAAATCTCCCCATCTGTGGTTCACTAGGCGAGGTTCTATCAAATCACGGAATGAAAGCTCTTCATCTGGGGCTGTTTCATCAAATGTTAGTTTTTCTCCCAATACTTCTTTCAGTACCCCTGGCAAACGAGTGGCACAATTGTCATAGAAAAAATCATAAGGGTAAAAACGGTTTTCAGGCAAGTAATTTATCTCTAAAAAACTAAATACTGCTTGCTTTTGCGCCGAATCTAAATCGAGCACTTGTTCGGTAAGTGATCTATTTAAATATTTATAATACGCTTCAAAGCGGTTATAATCCCTTTTTGCCAACATGTAATTCAGTCTTCCTCTGGCAAAATTTAAATAATAATTAGGTGCATCAAAATCGAAAACCCCATAGTCATATATCCAATCAATCCGATTTATAGGATCATTTACCCGAAAAGCACTGTGTCCAAACTGCGTAAACAAAGGATCATCGGCATGACCGGGTGCTATGGTAAAAACACTTATTTCTGCCCTAGGCGAAAGCTTTCCTTGCGCTTGCACAAAAACTAAAGGCAGTAAAAACAAAGAAGATAAAAGATATAATTTTTTTGCAAGTAAATACATAGATCAAAAAATAGCCAAAATGAATTCTTAATACCGCTAAGATACAGATGAGAAATCTTTTGAAAAGCATCAGCAGGTTAATTTACACTTCCATACATGTACAGGATAGTTTTCAGTACTTAAGAAGATAAATTATTTCTTCTTAATTGGTGAGTTATATGGACAAAAGAAATTTCATTAAAAATGCTGTAATTGGTGCTACTAGTTTATACTTTCTACCTTCTTTTAGCACTACTAAAAAATTAAAGACGGGTATTATTCTTAATACTTTAAAAGATGATATAAAAAAAGACTACAAAGGGACATTAAAAAAATTAGCGGAATTAGGCTATAAATATATTGAGTCAGGACCTCTAGGAGATAACCTAACAGCTTATGTAAGCTTGTTGAAACAATTAAAGCTTAAAACCATCTCAGCTGGCTCTAGCATAAGTAATATCGAAAAGGATCCTTCTAAATTTATTAAAAATGCTCATGCACTAGGTCAAAAATACATTGTAGCTTATTGGCCATGGAAATCTAGTGCTGAAAACCTTACCCATGATGAATGCATGCAAACAGCAGAATACCTTAACAAAATGGGTGAAATGTTGAAAAAGGAGGGAATTTCCTTCGCATGGCACAATCACGATAAAGAGTTTAGGGATATTGGTAAAGACCGCTTGCCCTTCGATTATTTAATGCAAGAAACTGATCCTGCCTTGGTAAAATCACAATTGGATCTATACTGGGTAGTAAAAGGTGGAGCCGACCCCATAGACTTAATCAATCGATATCCTGGTAGGTTCCCTCTTTTCCATGTAAAGGACATGGATAATTCACCTCAAAAAGAAAAAGCCTGTGTTGGTGAAGGTATCATAGATTTTAAAGCCATTTTTGACTTATCTAAGAAAGCCGGACTTAAATATCCAATTGTAGAGCAAGAAAGTAATAAACGCGGATTTATTTGCGCAGAAATCAGCTATAAAAATTTAGTAAAATGGATTTAACAAAATCAAAAAAAATGAAAAAGGATAGAAGGAAATTCATTAAAAAAGCCACTGGTATTACAGTTGCCACAAGTACCGCTTCCATACTTCCATTTAACCTATTTGCTTCAGGAAGAACCAAACCCAATGAAACAGTAAAAATTGGCTTAATCGGGTGCAATAAAAGAGGATATAATGTGCTAGAGCAACACTTAAAAATACCCAATGTGCATTGTGCTGCTTTATGTGATATAGATGAAAATGTGCTGAATGAAAAATCTGAGCATCTTACTAAAAACCATGGTCAAAAGGCAAAAATCTATAAAGACTACCGAAAATTATTAGAAGATAAAGATATTGATGCTGTAATTATTGGTACACCAGATCACTGGCATTGTTTACAAACCATACATGCTTGCCAAGCAGGTAAAGACGTGTATGTAGAAAAACCTATGGCCAATTCTATTGAAGAGTGTAACCTTATGGTAAAAGCCGCCAGGAAGTACAACAGAGTAGTTGAAGTAGGGCAACAACAAAGAAGTAGTGAAGTCTGGAACCAAGTAATGGATTATATTAGAACTGGCAAATTAGGAAAACTACGGAGGGTTAATATTTGGGCTAACTTTAATTATGCAGTAGGTGCCCCTAAAAGGCCCAATGCTTCAGTACCAAAAGGAGTTGATTACGATATGTGGCTAGGTCCTGCTCCAAATACTCCATTTAATCCATCCAGATATCATGGTAGTTGGCGTTTTTTCTGGAATTACGGAGGCGGATTAATGACTGATTGGGGTGTACACCTGATAGATATGGCAATGTGGGCTGGTAACTTAAAGGGAGGGCCCAAAACTACTTTAGCTTATGGTGATAACCTGTCTTACCATGACATGGACAGAGAAGCCTATGATACCATGTCGGTGATTTATCCCAACGATGATTATATTATTCAATGGGAACACACCGCAGGAGTACAAACTGGCCCTTATAACCATTTATATGGCGTTACTTTTAAGGGTGATAATGGGACAATTTTTGCGCATCGAGGTGGCTGGGAAATAAACCCCGAATGGGATAATCAAAAAAAGGCCTTTAAAATTGAGAAAATGGATTTTAAAAAAGGCCAGCAAGGTCACAGCCTTTTACCCAAAGATTTTATTTCTTGTATAAAAACCAGAAAGGATCCCGCTTGTACTGTTGAAATTGGTAGAGACGTAGCACTCTATGCACACATTGCCAACATAGCGGTAAGAACTGGAAATTATCAGTTAAACTGGGATGATTCAAAAAATAAATTTACTAATTCAAAAGAAGCCAATAAGTATATAAAACCTATCTACAGAAAACCTTGGGAGCTTCCCAAAGAAGTGTAGTTTTTGAATTGATAAGCCAGCATACTTAAAAATCCTTTGAGTTATGATTTGATTCATAGGTTTTTTACAGCCAATCCTTTTCTGTATATTTCAAAAAATTATTGGCTACATGTTGCGCTTACACAATCTTATATTTTTGTTACTTTTTATGGTTCTGTGTGTCGGCTGTGAACAGCAAACATCAGAAGATATTCCCGTTATGCTTACGCTTCAAGAAGCTAAGGCAAAGGAAGTATTATTGGCTACCTATAATATTAAAGATTATGAAGTAGTGAAATCTGCCTATAGCTATTCTTGGTCAGGAAAAAACATATTGCTATTAAATACCAACTTAAATATAGAAGGTGAAGCAAAATTTCTAGCAATTGACAAAAATGGTAAAGCAGGACGTGTATTTGCTACTGACAGTACTTATATGATTTTGATTGACGATGCCCAATTGCTCAACACCCAACCACTCATTCTTTATGAATTTGCCGTTGAAAAGCCGGGCGAAAAATATCAACTTTCTTTAACTGATTCACTTATTTTACAAGCTAATTTCTAGTAAATGGCTGCATATCAAACAAATCATTTAGCCGTTCATGCAAGCTAAATTTCGGTTTTAATCCTACATCGTGTAGTTTTACGGTGGTAAAATTCAAAAAGCTATTTTTTAACTGATGACAGATCTTTCAAATCCTGATAACCACTTGGCATTACATGAGAAAATAAAACAGGTAATTGCAGAAGTAGGTAAAGTAGTGGTAGGACAGGAATATATGGTAAACCGATTACTGGTTGGGCTTTTTACCAATGGCCATGTTTTGTTAGAAGGCGTACCCGGACTTGCTAAAACACTTACGGTCAACACACTTTCAAAAGTATTACAATCTGACTTTCAGCGTATTCAGTTTACACCCGATTTACTACCTTCCGATTTAATCGGTACCATGATTTACAATCAACGCGATGGTAGATTTGAAGTTAAAAAAGGGCCAATTTTTTCAAACCTCATTCTTGCCGATGAAATAAACCGTTCGCCAGCCAAGGTACAAGCCGCCTTACTTGAAGCGATGCAAGAAAGGCAAGTAACTATTGGTGAAACGACTTTTAAATTGGACAAACCTTTTTTGGTGCTTGCTACACAAAACCCAGTAGATCAAGAAGGTACCTATCCGTTACCAGAAGCGCAGGTTGATAGATTTATGCTCAAAATTTTCATTTCTTACCCAAATAAAGAATCTGAAATGGAAGTGATGCGTCGTATGTCTAATATTTCTTTTAAAGCAGAAGTAAATCAAATACTTTCAAAAGAAGATATTTTTACCATTCGCGATGCAGTGAATAAAGTGACCATATCTGAAAGTTTAGAGAAATATATTATTGAACTAGTATTTGCTACCCGTTTCCCTAAAGATTTCGGCTTGGAAGAACTGTCTGAATATATTCAGTTTGGAGCCTCGCCAAGAGCATCTATTAATTTGAATAGAGCTGCAAAAGCCGTTGCTTTCTTAGAAGGTAGAGATTATGTATTGCCAGAAGATATTAAAGAAGTAGCTTACGATGTGTTCAATCATAGAATTTTGCTTAATTATGAAGCAGAAGCCGATGGTATTTCTTCAAAATACATAGTAGAATCTATTTTAAAGAAAATCGAGATCAATAGATAATTTATTACATTGAGGTTGTTCTAAATGTGAAACTGTCGTCATATCGACCATGGGGAGATACCTATCATTCATTTGGAACGACAGGCTTTAAAATACCAACTAGTTTTGGAAAACAGCAAAGAAGCATACCAACATCATGCATCACTATATATAGTGCCCACTCCCATTGGCAATTTAGATGATATAACATTTAGAGCAATAAAAGTACTGCAATCAGTTGATGTTATTCTAGCAGAAGATACAAGAAAAACAGGCTTATTACTTAAACATCTAGGTATTAATAAGCCTATGCAAAGCCATCATGCATTTAATGAACATCAAACTGTTAAAAAAATAGTAGAAAGATTGAAAAAAGGCGAGGTACTCGCATTGGTCTCCGATGCTGGTACACCTGTTATATCTGATCCTGGTTTTTTATTGGTCAGGGCATGTAAAGAAGCTAAAATAAAGGTTACTTGTTTACCGGGTGCTACCGCTTTCGTACCTGCTTTGGTAAATTCAGGTTTACCAGCAGACCGTTTCGTTTTTGAAGGTTTTCTCCCACATAAAAAAGGAAGGCAAACCCGCTTATTGGCACTTGCTGAAGAAACACGCTCTATGGTATTTTACGAATCTCCTCATAGGCTGGTAAAAGCTTTAAAACAATTTGCTGATTTTTTTGGTGCTGATAGGCAAGCTTGTGTATGTAGAGAGTTATCTAAAATTTATGAAGAAAATGCTACTGGAACTTTAGAAGAACTGGCTAATTATTTTGAAGGGGAAGGAAATGCAAAAGGAGAAATAGTTTTGGTGGTAGAAGGAAAAGTGACTGAAAAGAAGAAAAAAGACAGAAAACAAAAGGAATAGCTTATAAATCATTGATAACTCGGCACGAGCCACTTGATAGGTATTGGTAGCACGACTTATATGCTTAAAATTTTCTTTTGTTTATTCTTAATGGTAGTCGTGCTACTAATTTTCAGAAATTTCTTTCTTTAACCCCCAATGGCTATAATTGCTTCAATTCTTTTCATCCATTTACTCTTAAAATTGATTTGAATCGAGCACAAATAAAAGAATTACTTGAACTTAAAGTAAAGGAGTACAACCAGCCAGGCTTTATTGCCAATGACCCTATTCAGATTCCACATAGCTTTAATAAATTACAGGACATTGAAATTATGGGATTCTGGGCAGCCATGTTAGCTTGGGGGCAGCGTATTACCATTATCAATAAGTGTAAAGAACTTATATCTCTTATGGATGGCACTCCTCATGATTTTATTGTGAACCACCAAGAGAGTGACCTCAAAAAAATGTTACAGTTCAAGCATCGAACTTTTAATACTACCGATTTACTTTATTTTATAGCATTTTTCAAAGATTATTATTCAAAAAACAATAGTCTTGAAACCGCATTTTCTCAATTTTTAACACCTAATGATAAGACAATAGAAAAAGCATTAATCGGTTTCCATCATCTTTTCTTTAGCTTAGAAGACGCACCTAGTAGAACCCGAAAGCACATAGCTACACCACTTAGAAAATCGGCATGCAAAAGGTTAAATATGTTTTTGAGGTGGATGGTTAGAAATGATAATGCAGGTGTTGATTTTGGTCTTTGGGAAAATATACAACCCGCGCAGCTAGTCTGTCCTTTAGATGTACATGTAGAAAGAGTGGCAAAGAAACTTAAACTTCTAAAAAGAAAACAAACCGATTGGCAAGCGGCTATCGAACTTAATAAAGTACTCCAAAAATTTGATCCTGCTGATCCTGTAAAATACGATTTTGCTCTTTTTGGCTTGGGATTAGAAAAATTTTGAAAGCCAAGTATATTTCTTTTAATACAATTGAGTGAACACTTATCTAGAAAAATCCTACTTATGATTGCATAAAACTGCATTTCATAGGTATTCCTTCATAATAAAGGCCAGATTTTAGTAAATTACCTATTCCATTATTTACTTATTATCATGTATAAATCCTTTCTCTTCGGCTCAGTTATCATTAAATCTACTACCACTAATTTTGCCCTTCTTTCCTTACGACTTTTTACAGGTATTTCTATGGCATTGGCACATGGTTTAGGCAAAATCCCTCCTTCAGAAGGCTTTATTAATGCTACTGCTAACTTAGGTTTCCCTTTTCCATCTTTTTTTGGTTGGGCGGCTGGTTTATCAGAGTTTTTAGGTGGAATACTCTTAGCTATTGGGCTGTTCACTAGGCCTGCAGCATTTTTTTTAGGCTTTACTATGCTTGTTGCAGCTTTTATGCGTCATGCAGCAGATCCTTTTACAGGAAAAGAAAAAGCTTTATTATACTTAGCAATATGTATTTTCTTAATACTTACTGGATCAGGAAAATATGGTGTAGATAATATATTTAGAGAACAAAGGCCGAGGTACTAAATTATTTGATCTCAAATCCTATAAAAGTAATATCGTCTCTTTGTTGGCTACCTTCTGTATGTTCCTGCAACTTAGCCAAGAGCTCATCCTTTATCTCTGGTAATGATTTAGTCACATTTTCATTTAACAAGCTTTCGAGTTTTTTAGACCCAAATCTACGCCTATTTTTGTTTGCACTATCAATTAAACCATCAGTAGTAAGGAAAACCCTATCTCCCGAAGAAAGCTTTGCAGTATGCTTCGTAAACGGTTTAGCATTATCTTTCTGATGTCCACCTATAGAACGGCGGTCAGGTTTAAACCTAACCAGTTTTTGTTCTCTATCAATATAATAAGCTGGGCACTTGGCACCTGAATAATGCAAAGTAACAGAATTATTGGAATGTTCTTCAATGCAACACAAGGCCACATCCATACCGTCTACATTATGTGTAGATTTTTGTTTTAAAGACTCAATAATGCCTTCATTGAGATATTCTAAAATTTTACCTGTATCGTAAATGTGTTTCTCTTTAGTAATTTGATTAAGAAGAGAATTACCAATTAAAGACATAAATGCTCCTGGCACACCATGACCTGTACAATCTACAGCAGCTATAAATTTTCTATTTTCAACTTCTGCATACCAATAGAAATCCCCTGAAACCATGTCTTTCGGTTCAAAAATGACAAAATAAGCAGCAAAGATATTTGCTAGTGTTTCATCATCTGGAAGAATAGCAGTTTGAATGCGTTGTGCATATTTTATGCTATCTGTAAGGTATACATTTTTACTTTTTAGCTCATCATGCTGTTTTTTAATCATGAGCTGCTTTTTCTCTAAATCTTTATGTTGTTCTCTTATATCATTTTCCTTTTCTTTAGTTTTCTTAAATGCTTTCTTCAACACATTCTCGTTAGCCTCTAGCTTCTGTTTTATTTTTTCCAGTTCTTGATTTCTCTGGTTCATCTCATCCCTTGCCAACTGTAAAGCATCCATATTTTCTTTCAGCTTTGTGTTTGCTTCTTCTGTCTCTTCTTGCCTGCGTTGAATCTGTTCTTGTGTAGCTTCCAATTCTTCCATATTCTGCCGCATTTCCTCCTCTTGCGCCCTTAATTTTTCTCCCTGTAATTGCGACTGCTCCAATAAATTTTGGGTATGAATAAAGTTAAGCGTATTAGCAATATAGTTTGCTAATGTATTACTAACTTCTTTCAGAAAAGAGATTTGATGCGGCTCAAATGCAAGCATAGAAGCCAATTCAATTACCCCATAAGTAACATTATTTTCTATAAGGGGAAATACAATAATACTGTGAGGTTTGGTTTCACCTAAACCAGAAACTATATACAGATAATCATCTGGAACTTCTCTAACATGCACAAAATCTTTTTCTAAGTATGCCTGTCCTACTAATCCTTCTTTTACACCTAATTCTTTCTTTAGGAATTTTTTTCTATTCAAAGCATAGCAAGATTCCATCACTAACACTTGTTCTCCATCCTTTTCTCTTGCTACGAATATAGCCCCTTGCGATGCATTTAAATACTTTACAAGTTCTTGTAAAATCATATCTCCCATTTCCTTTATGGAAGAAGTATTCTTTCTAATAAGCTCAGATACAATACCAATACCCTCATTACCCCACTTGCGTTTTTGTTCTTCTTCAGTAAAAAGAAACATCCTACTACGCATATTTTCTAATGCATCTACTAAAGAGTTTTTTCTATTATCTGCATTAAAACCAACCTGTAAATTTCCTTTATCAATTTCTTTTACAAACTCGGTAGCAATGCCAAAATCTTCTGTTATCTCATTGATATAAGTTGCTATTTGTCCCAACTCATCGCTTCTATTATAATTAATATGATGGATTAAATTTCCTTTTTTAGCTTCTACTAAGCTTTCGGTAATAAGGGTAAGTGGTTTGGCAATATATTTCATTACCAAAAGCATAATAGTCACGGAGAACGCTAATAATAAAAATATCCAAATTATTATAACTGAATAATCATCATGAGACGGATTCAGTAATAAAATTGGAGTAATTAATAATAAAAAAAATACCAAGCCCAGTGCAACTATTCTTTGGTATAAGGTTATCCTTTGGGACATAGCTATCCTTCTGTTAAAAAAATGAATTGAATTCGATAAATCATAAACGTGTTATTAAAAAAATATTTTTTGGAACATTACATACTTGGATCTTAAAAATTGAGAATACTAGGTATTGATAATATATTTTGTTCAATCGCATAAATATTTTATTTCTTTGCAGAAAATAAACCATACTATTCGAACCAGTAATAAGTCAAGAAAACAGTCTATGCAATTGATTGGGGATTACTTAAGAAATATATGTATAGTTTTAAGTACAAGCATTGTGCTGATAGGTTGTAGTGATTGTGAACCTATAACCGATCCTGGAAATGTTCTTGTTGTTAGTTTTTTTAACAAAGAGAATTTTGAGCTGGATCAATCTTTAGTGAGCCAGCCACTAGTCTTAGAGTCTTTTGCCATAGATACTAATAAATATCCATTAGACAGTTTGGCAGATAATATTTATGGTTTTTACTTACCAATACAGCAAGAACAATTGAGTCTACAATTGATTTATCCTGAAACATTAATTAAAGAATATGAATTAAATGGGGAAACCATAATCGATACTTTAACTGATTTGGCTCCAGATATCCTGACAATTAGCTATTCAAACTCTTTTGAACCCATTAGTCCAGATTGTGGCTTAATTACCCGTTTTACGGATATATCTATCATAAATACCAGTTTTTTTGAAGCTACTGTGCAAACAGATTTTATAGAAACCAATGATTCTACCAATATCAGAATATTTTTTTAGAGGCTTATTAACGATTATATGTTGCTTTTTTTGCCTGTTAACTGTAAAAGCGCAGCCTCAAGAAGAAACGAAACCAAAAGAAGCAAAGCAAAAGAAAGAAAAATATCCTTTCTATCTTTCTGGTATTCGGGTAGGTGCAGAATTAACACACTTGGCAGCAAATGTTTTTGGCTCTGATCGAATTGGCTATGAGATCAATGGGGATATTGGTTTAAGCAACCGCTACTTTTTTTCTTTAGACTTAGGTACTGAAAAATATGAGCGTTCAGATATTTCTGAAGATTATTTACATACAACTAACGGACAATATTTTAGAGTTGGCTTTGATTACAACTTACTGTATAAAAAAACAGAAGATGAGGCGCTCAGTTTCGGATTAAGGTATGGTAGTGCTAGTTTTAATCATGAACTTAATTATATGCCAGTAAATTCAATTTTAGGTCCCTTAAATGCCAATGCAGAAGAAAATGGCTTAAGTGGATCATGGGTAGAAGTAGTCACAGCTTTTAAAGTAAGAATTATCGAGAATCTGTATCTCTCTCCAAATTTCAGAATTAAATTCCTAGTAGGAAGTCAAGGAGAAGAAATTGTTGATATTGCAGATATCCCAGGCTATGGCATAGCTAAAAGCAACACAAGAGCAAGCCTCAATTATTCTATTTTGTATAGATTGCCTTTTGGTAAAAAATAATTAGTGGTAACAATAGCATTTCACTCAAGTTTACATAAAATAAATCTTTCTATCAGACTAAATAATTTATAAAATGGGTAATACAATATCGCTTAAAGTAAAAGAAGTGGTAAAAGAGACCAGCGATGCAGTTACAGTGCACTTTAAGCAACCAATGTTTAGAAAAGTAAAATACAAATCAGGGCAGTTTCTAACACTTAACCTAGAAATAGACGGGAAAAAAGTATCACGTTCCTACTCTATGAGCAGTACCCCAAATATAGACAGTACTGTAGCAGTTACTGTTAAAAGGGTAAGTGGTGGAGTTGCTTCAAACTATATTAACGATCAGGTAAAAGTTGGCGATTCTGTTTCTATGATGGAACCAGTAGGTAATTTCACTTTAGAACCTGATAAGAATTTAAAGAGGCATATCGTACTTTTTGGTGCAGGTAGTGGAATTACACCCTTAATGTCTATCCTTAAATCTATTTTGTATTTCGAACCCGCAAGTACAGTCTCTCTTATATATGGTAATAGAAGAACAGATAACATAATTTTTAAGGAAAAGCTTCAAGCACTGAAAGAAAAATTTGGAGATAGGTTCAATCTAGTTTATTGCCTCACCCAACCCGACCGAAGCTGGAATGGTTTAACTGGCCGAATAGACGATGCTGTTACTGTGAATGTAATGAATATGTTACCTAAGTTCGATGCAACTGCCACAGAATACTATATATGTGGTCCTGATGGTATGATGGAGCAGGTAAAAGAAGGCTTGAAAAGATTAAAAGTTGATGCTGAAAAAATTCATATCGAAAGTTTTACTTCCTCTAACGAATCTGAAGAAGCATTAGCCAGTTTGGGAGAAATAGATACTGCTGTTGTTACGGTTCAACTTAATGGAGACGATCATAAAGTAACTGTTCCTCCAGATAAAAGTATTTTGGATGCAGCATTAGACGAAGGCCTCGATATGCCCTTCTCTTGCCAAAGTGGATTATGTACAGCTTGTAGGTGTCAAGTAAAATCTGGCGAGGTAAAAATGACTGAAAGTGACGGACTTTCTGAAGATGAACTTAAGCAAGGTTACGTCTTGATTTGTGTTGGTCATCCTGCCTCAGGAGATGTAGTAGTTGAACCTGCTTAATCTAAAATTATAGTCAAATTGATACGAAGAGCCTGCTTAATTGCAGGCTTTTGTGTTTAAAAGCTATATTATTCCTCAATCATTTCACAAGTTATTGCCATTTAGTCAGTTTACTATATGATCTACTCATTATTTTTTTAAGTAATGCTATCTAAAGTATCGAATCCAACAAGTTAATACAAGGGGTGAACATCAAGCTGAATGCGTAATCAAATCATTAAAATAGTAAATGGAAAACCCGAAGAAGCTGATGCAATATCAAGTTTATTGTCTGTAGGCTTTTTAACGGGTATATTCATTGCCACTTTTGATGTTGGAGCCATTACCCTTTTTCTTCAATATTTCGATGAAAAAACTGATGTGCCAAGAGCTTTCGTGCTCTCTGGAATATTAGGCCTAATTCTTACTTTTACCTTCAGTAAACTACAAGGTATTATAGCTTACCGAAAGCTAGTTAAAGGCACTGTTTTAACTTTTGCTATACTTGTTTGCATTTTAAGTACTGCCATCAATATTACTGCACACAAATACTTAATCTTTTTAGCATATGTCTTTTTTCCTCCATTAAATGCAATGGTTGTTCTTATCTTTTGGGGGGTATTCGGAAGGGTATTTAACTTTAGATCTGCAAAAAGATTAGCCAGTGGTATCGACACAGGGCAAGTAGTAGCTACTATATTAGCTTTCTTTACTATCCCTTTTTTTCAAAAATACCTTATCTCAGATACCAAGCAATTTTTGTATGTAAGTAGTGTCAGTATGGTAATTGGTACAATTATTTACTGGCAAATATTTAACAAATTCTCCATACAAGAAACACCGAAAGAAGACAGTAAAACTGTAGATAAAAAAACGAAAACTTTTTATAGAAAATTTATCTGGTTACTTTCTGGTTTTGTCATTTGCTCTGCTCTAGCAGCAGCATTCGTAGAATACTCTTTCTTAACTGTAACAGCAGAAAAATTCGATGTAACTAAAGATACGCAGAACTTGACAAGCTTCATTTCTTTTTTTAGTGGAACTGTCATGATTTGTTCTTTTCTAATTCAAACATTCTTGAATGATAAAATTCTTGAAATGTATGGAATAAGAAACACACTTTTGTTGCTACCTGCCTTACTTTTTGTATTTGGTATAATAAGTACGATAATTGGCCTAGTCTTCGGTATTACTTCTGAGTCTATTACTTTTCTTTTCTTCTTTTTAATAATCGCTACAAGTAAACTATTCTGCGATGCCCTTCGAGATTCACTTGAAAGTCCTGTTTTTAAGAACTTTTTCTTTCCTATAGAAGCATCAATCAGGTTTTCTGCTCAGTCTTCCATAGAAGGTATGGTGAGAGAAGGAGCTGCATTTTTAGCTGGTTTACTCATGATGGCAGCAGGGCTACTCTACTTTTACGACGTTATTTTTAATAATTATATCCTCTTTGGGATTATTGCTATCTGGTGTTTTATTACCATAATGTTATATGGTGAGTATAATAGGATCTTAACATTCACCTTACAAAAAAATAAAGCGGATATTCTAGATAAGCATGATACAGATTATTTAAATGTATTGCTAACCACTTCGCTTAGTACAGAAAAACAATCGCAAGTTTACGCTGTACTTAAACTCACCGAAAGGTTAAAGCCCTATTTATTAGAGCTGAATATGTCTTTTTTTGCCAAGCAAGAAAGAATAGAAAGTAAAGAGATTTATCTTGAGTTTATCAAGAATAACCTCATAATAAACATGCAACCCTTTATTGATAGCGTATCAGAGTTATCAAAATCAAATGTAGAAGTATCTCTATTAAATGAGACTACTACTTATTTAAATGAAGCCCAAAATAAAGCCACTGAATATATATTACTAGCCCATATGGCTAGTTCTAAAAATGTTGTTGACAGGCAACAGGCTGCCATACTTATACGCTATCATTATAATCAAGAAAGCTTCAACCTTTTGCTTACTTTATTAAGAGATTTTGATTTACAAACAAAAAGGGAAGCTATTATTACTGCAGGTACGCATCAAGTAAAAGAACTTTTACCAATTATAATAGAATACCTCGCCGATGCTGATCTTACGATTGCCTCTGCCGAAGCTTTAAGCAAATATGGCGAAGATGCACTCCAAACCTTAGATATCGCATTTTATAAAAACAACCAACTTACAGAAGTTAGATTGGAAATAATTGAACTCCTTGGAATTATAAAAGGGGAAAAAGCGATTAAAATGCTTTTGAAAAAAATCGATTATCCAGATCACAGGATCCTTCTTGCCATCTTTAATGCATTAAAAAGGTGCGGTTGGTCAGGTGTAGGTTTTGACATAATCTTTGTTAAAAATGCATTAAATACACTTGCAGGTACCCTTCTATGGAATTTGGTTTCACTACATGATATTAGTGACAAGGAAGCTTTTAAAGAGGTAAAAAGTGCACTAAAGTACGAGATTGTAGAAAACAAAAAAATGATATTTTCTTTACTATCTCTACTCTATGAAAAACGGTCTATAGACTTAGTACAAGAAAACATACGCCTTGGTACAAGTGAAAGTATAGGTTTTGCAATTGAACTACTCAACATAATTTTAGAAGACGACTTAAAACCATACATTATCCCATTATTAGATGATTCACCTATTCAGGAAAAGTATAGAAAGCTTGAAGTGTATTTCCCTAGAGGGAAAATGGATGATTATGAGTTAATGCTTGAACTACTGAATAGAGATTACAACTGGACAAATCGATGGACCAAAGTCTGTGCGCTTAAAATATTAGCGCAATACAGTGATTTAAAAATAGATTCTGCTATCGCAGCTAACATATTTAATCCTGACCCAATTATAAGAGAACTTACTGCAGAAATTATATATAAAAAAGATAAAGCATATTATCAAAATCTAATTAGTAGGACAAATTCAGAATTACACAGTTACCATCCTTCTTCCTCAAAAACTGATTTAAGGAACACATATCAATTGTTAGAAAAGTTACAAGAAACAACATTTTTTGAGAATTTTCCTTCACTAGTACTATCTGAAATTGCAGAATTTACGCAAGTAGAATATTACGCAGCAGGAGAAATTATTTTTACTCCTGGCAATTTTCAAGATGTCCCTACTTTTTTGTTGATCAAAGGTATTATCACAGTTTCTGAAGAAAATAGCGCTGACTGGTATCTAGAAGGGAATACAATTATATCAGACTTAAAAATTTCTCATAAAAATATTTTAAAGCAAACCTTAACTGCGAAATCACAAGTAATTATCTTAAATATTCATACTGAAAAATTGTATCAACTCTTAAAACTCAACAGAGATATCATTCAAATTCTCATCAAAAATTTACAGAAAATATCAAGTAATTATCGCGATGAAAGCGCAGTAATTAAAAGTAATATTTAATATCTCAATTCGTATTAGAATAGGCTTTTTAGGCAATAAGCTACTTTTTGACCTTTAACAATAATCCATTAAACCTACATATTTTTCATTAGCTGTAGGACAAACTCAGCATTTTTTGTTGATATAATTCAAACAATAGCTATAAGGAAATTAAACTAATAATTGACAGATAAGAGGCTAGCTTACAAGATGGCGAACGGTTGTAAAATATTTGTTTCATACTCATTCACAGATGATTTCCCTACTGGTAAAATTCAGGATGGTTGGGTAAGCAGCTTTGTTATGTACTTACACGAAATGCTCAAACAAGTATTAAAAGAGAGTCATTTCGAATTTATAATGGAACACGCAGAGCACTTAAACAATAATTTTTTAAATGATCGAAAAGAAAAACTACTCAGTGCCGACGTGTTAATTGTAATCATTTCGCCCAACTATGCTGCTTCAGAAGTTAGCCACTCTTTAGTTGAAACATATTATGAACAGCTTAAACCTCATCAAAAGATCTTTAAAATAATAAAATTTCCTATTCCATATGCCGACCAGTTAAGCTCACTCCGCTCCTTGGTTGACAATAAATTTTATTCTACAAATAAAATCACTGGTGATCCAGAGGAAATTAAAAATCACTTTGGACAAGAAGCTAAAACAGCTTTTTGGTTACCGTTATCTGACATATGTTTTGAGATAAAAAAGATTTCTGATAATAAGAACATCAATACAAAAGTAGAAACCAAAGAAAAGTATGTTTATTTGGCCACAACAGGATCTGATCTTGAACTTGAAAGGGCAACCATTAAAAGGGAGTTAGAAAGAAGGAATTATATTGTTTTACCAAATAGTGCATTGCCTAATGATGAAAAAAAAGCAGTAGAAAGCATTCAAAAAGACCTTCAAAAAAGTATAATTTCTATACATCTAATTGGAAATCGAACTAGCGAAAAACCAAATCATGCTGAAAGTTCTTATGTAGAAATTCAAAATAAATTGGCTGCAGATTATACCTCAGTCTGTATGAATAATGGAGAAAGTTACCCAAGGCTAATATGGATAGCAGCGGAAGAGATTCACATTGAAGAAAAACAAAAGTTCTATATAGAACAACTAAGAAGAGATCGATCCCTACAACTTGGGGCAGATATATTACAAACTCAAATAGAAGATTTTAAATCAGCCATTCTCAATTATCTAGCAACTAACCTAGACGAATCATTCAAGCATAGTTTAACGGAAGATAATACTGAAAAGATAATATATCTCATTAGCGATAAAAGAGATATAAATAGAGCTCAAAGCCTTGCCCACAAGCTTGCCGAAATGGGATTTGAAGTAATTATATCTTCTTTTGATCGCAGAAAGTCTAATTCTCGCAGAACACATCAAGAGCATTTAAATAAATGCGATATGGCATTCGTCTTATTTTTTGATGCAAAAGAAGAATGGTTAACAGCCAAGCTTCAAGATATAATAAAAAGTGCTGGAATGGGACGTGAAAAACCATTTGAGCAACAGGTAATCATTACAGATAAATCAGATTTATCGAATTTTTTAGACAGGCTTACATTCATCAATACTTTCTCATTTCATTATCAACTAGTTACAGTAAAAGAAGATAGAGGTTTTGAAGAAGTAGAAAATTTTTTTAACAGTATTAATTTATCTAAAAGCGATTCTTTAATTGCATGATAGCTACCGATATACAAACAATCACCAATCCATTCCCAGGGCTTCGTCCATTTAGAACCGACGAAGCTCACCTGTTTTTTGGCAGGGAAGGACAGGTGGATGAAGTATTGGATAAGCTAGAAGAAAATCGCTTTGTAGCCGTTTTAGGTGCCTCAGGAAGCGGTAAATCATCGTTAATGTATTGTGGACTTATACCAAGTCTCTACGGTGGTTTTATGACAGAAGCCGGGTCTAACTGGCGGATTGTAGTTACAAGACCTGGTATTTCACCCATTCAAAACTTAAACAAAGCTACACTCGGAACAGACAGTGATTGGGAGAACCTATCCAAATCTGAACAAGATGTGAAAATTGCATCGGGACTTGCTACCCTTAGAAGTAGTTCATTAGGGCTTGTTGAATTTATTGAACAACAACAAAAAGAAGGAGACGAGCATTTTTTAATACTTGTCGATCAATTTGAAGAGCTATTTAGGTTTAGCAAAATAGCCAACGACACTGCATCTATCAATGAATCTTTTGCATTTGTAAAATTATTACTTGAAGCTATTAAGCAAAGCAGTGTACCTATTTACATTGTAATGACAATGCGCTCAGACTACATTGGAGACTGCGCTTATTATCCTTTTCTAACCCAGTTGATCAATGATAGCCACTATCTAATTCCAAAAATGACTAGGGCCCAAAAGAAATCTGCAATACTGGGTCCTGCGGCGATTGCAGGTGGAGTTTTTTCATCTCGCCTTTTGCAGCAAGTACTTAACGATATCGGTGACAAGCAAGACGACTTACCTATTCTTCAACATGCCTTAATGCGTACTTGGGAGGTTTGGCAAACCAATAAAGACAGTAAAGAACTTGATATCTTTCATTATGAATCGATCGGAACCCTTAAAGAGGCCTTATCATTACATGCCGATGAAGCCTACGAGGATTTAGATGATTCTCAAAAATATATCTGTGAAATTCTTTTTAAATCTCTTACCGAAAAAGGGCAAGATGGCAGGGGAGTAAGAAGGCCAACAAAAATAAAAGAAATCGCCAATATAGCTGGATGCAAACCTCATGAAGTTATTGCTGTAGTTGAAATATTTAGACAAGTTGGTAGAACTTTACTTATGCCTCCACCAAGTGTTGAATTGCACACAGATGCTGTTGTGGATATCTCACATGAAAGTTTAATGCGCGTTTGGAATCGTTGCCGAGAATGGGTAGAAGAAGAAGCAGAATCTGCCAAAGTATATCAACGTTTATCTGAAGCTTCTGAAATGTACCAAGTGGGAAAAGCTGGTTTATGGCGGCCTCCAGATTTGCAATTAGCATTAAACTGGCAAGTAAAGCAATCGCCTAATCTTACTTGGGCATCTAGATATAATCCTGCTTTCGAAAGAACTATACTTTTTTTAGATATGAGCCACAAGGCTTATGAAACTGAGCAAAAAAGTAAAGAAAGACATCAGAAAGCAATTATTAAGAGAAATAAAATAGCAGCACTAGCAGGTGCTATTGTAGCTATTGCAGGACTCATATTGGTACTTTATGCTAATTTAAAAAAGCAGGAGGCCGAGTCTGAAAAAGAAAGGGCTTTACTTTCTGAGCAAAAGGCAGAGATGGCGGCAGAAGAAGCCAGAAAAAATGAAGAAAGGGCGGAACTACAAAAGCAACTAGCAATACAAAAAGAAGAAGAAGCATTACGTAATGAGCAAGAAGCGATAATTGCCCAAAGACAAGCACAGACTAGTGCACAAGAAGCCGAAAGACAAAAAAACATTGCTATAAGTAAAGCAGAAGAGGCAAGAAAGCAAACAGAAATTGCCAGAGAACAAACCGATATAGCTAGAAGAAAAACCAGATTAGCCGAGTTAAGTGAATTAAAAGCAGAAAATGCGGCAGAAAATGCAGAGAAATTACGGTTTATCTCAATTGCACAAAAAATGGCAATTAAATCGGTACAAATTAAAGATACCATTCAAAGGGCTTTGGTTGCTAAACAAGCATTTATATTTAATGAGAGGTATGAAGGGAATTTATATAGCCCAGATATATACGATGGACTTTATTATGCTGAAAAGCTAATGAAGGGTAAAGATTTTAATGTGATAAACGGGCACCAAGATGCCGTAAGGTCCCTAGCATCAGATAAGTCTGGCAATTGGCTATATTCCTCAGGTAGTGACGGCAAAATCTTCATGCGTGATTTTGATAGTCTCACTGGTAAACCTGTACACACCATCGAAGAAGAAAATATCATCATTAGAAAAATCGCTGTTTCTCCAGATAATTCTTTCTTGGCATGTGGTACAGATGCATCAAGCATTATGATTTACGATATCCAATCACTTCGAAAAACAAAAACTTTAGTTGGTCATGAAGGAGCAGTTTGGGAGCTAATTTTTGACCCAAATGGCAATTACCTCTACACGACAGGCTCTGATAGAAAACTTATAAAGTGGAATACTGAAACTTGGGAATATGAAGTAATAGCAGAATTAAATACAATCATTAGAGCACTTGCTATCACTAAAAATAGTGAATCCATAGTAGCTGCACTCGACAATGGTACAATACTCAGTTGGTCGCTTGATGATCAAGCCACCTTAAAGATGTTACATGCTGAAGAAAATGACGCTGCCACAGCGCTTAATTTTTCACCAGATGGTTCGTTGCTGGTTAAAGGATTTGAAAGTGGTAAGATTTATCTATGGAATATAGAGAAGGATAGATTGATCAATTATTTAGAAGGCCATAATGCACGAATCAGTGAATTATCGTTTAGTGGAAATAGTAAATATATGGCTTCATCTAGTTGGGATGGTACCATACGTTTATGGAAGATGGACCAAATAAACGAACAACCTATAGTTATGAAAGATCAACAAGCATGGGTGCAATCTATCTGTTTTAGTCCTGACGACCAGTACCTTATAGCTGCGTGTATGGACCATACTATCAAGTTTTATCCGATTGATATTAAAAAAATGTCTGAGGAAATATGTGGTAAAGTAAATCGGAATATGTCTAATTCTGAGTGGGACAAACATGTAGGTAATGAAATTGATTATGAATTAACCTGCCCAGAATTACCTAGTGGCGATAATGAGTAAATTATTTAATTTCCATATTGCCCAAAGTTACTTTTCTAACCTACTATGTTTTGGTGTAATAGCTTTATTCACCACAAATCTTCAAGTAAAAGCGCAAGATGTCTGCCTAAAAGCATTGGAAAGCGCCGAAAGTTATTACAGTGATGGCAAACCCGAAAATGTACCTGAATTACTCGCTGCATGTATTAAAAAAGGTTTTGATAAAGAACAAAAAATCAGGGCATTTGAATTAACCATTCTATCTCACCTTTATCTTGACAATGACTTAATGGCAGCTGAATATATGCTTCAGTTGTTGAGGTTCGAAAAAGAATATGAGCTTACGGGTAGAGAACCCATGGAATTTAAAAAATTATACAATGCATTTAGGACCTATCCCATTTTTATGATAGGGGTGCATGCAGGAGGTAATTATACTTTTGTAAGATCAGGAAGACTCTACAGCCTTTCTACTGTACAAAGAGATTCCATGAACTATCAATCTAATGCTGGATTTCAGGTGGGAATGACAGCAGATTTACAAATAGGGAAGCATTTATTATTAGCAACGGGTTTAAACATTGCTAGATTAAACTACACTTTCAATCATAATCTATTTGACTTTACCCGCTATACGCTTACAGAAAAGCAAGCAATATTAAACATACCATTAGGGATAAAAATAACTACAGGCGGAAAAAAAATTAAACCATACATCAGTCTTGGAGCCTCTATGGATTTTCTCATTGGGTCAAATATTCAGATAAGCCGATCTTTTCCTAATAACCCAATTGTAGAAATTACAGGACAAGATATTGACGTAACAGCCATTAGAAGAAAACAGAATTATCACATTTACGGAGGTATAGGTTTTAAATTAAAAGTACCCAAGTCTTTCCTGTTTATGGAAGCTAGAATTTCTAATGGAAGGTTGAATCAAGTAAATGCCAGTAACCGCTTTAATAATAATGAGCTAATCTATAGGTATGGACATGTAGATAATGATTTCGTATTGAATCACCTGAGCATCTCTACAGGTATTCAGTACAATTTTTATAAGCCTAAAATTAGAGGAAAAAACTTTTACCACTAATAACCATGCAACACATTAGATCTGTCAAAATTTCCTTATTATTTCTTTTCAGTTGTCTATTCAGTTGCGATTCTGAATTGGTTGTTGCACCAGACGAGAATCAAGTATTTATTAAATTTTTTGGAACATTAGATAACGATGAAGGTGCCAAAGTAGCTGAATTAGAAGGAACTGGATATCTATTACTAGGTACCACAGCAAAAACAGGAATAATTGCCGGGGAAAGTGTTACGAGTAAAGCGCTTTTAATTATGACAGATTACCTAGGGGAAGTTGTATGGGAAAGAGAGATTGGTGATAATTCCAATTATAAAGCTGGTTCTATTACAGTTACAGAAAATAATGAAATATTTATTTCTGGTACTTTAACAGAAGATAATGGTTTGAATACAAATATTTTTTTGGCTCAAATAAATACAGCAGGTGAGCAACTATGGCTCAAAGAATATGAAAACCCAGGCATTTCTACTTCTGCAGTAGAAATGACTTACACCAGTGATAATGCAATAGTAATTATCGGTAATACCAATGAAAGTATTGGCGATGAAATTGACACAGGTACGCAAGATTTCTATGTTTTAAAAGCCGATCTTACAGGCGAAATAATCTGGGAACGAACCTATGGTTTTGAAGAAGGTAAAACAGATTATGGAAATGCATTGGTAGAAACTGATAATGGGGATTTTATTTGGATAGGAACCACACAAAAAGATAATATATCCACTACAGGTCTTAATTCAGATATGCGTGTTGTACGTTCCAACGAGTTAGGAAATTTAATATGGGACTTTCTTTTTGGAGGAGAAGGAAATGATTTTGGCAATAAGGTAATTACACAGAATAATGAATATTTAATGGTAGGTGCCAAAGGAAGTACTTTTAGGAATACTGGAGATATCTTTTTAGTGAAAATAGATAATAACGGAGAAGAAATATGGAATAGAGTATACGGAGGAGATGCCGACGAAAACGCTTTTGATATTATCGCTACAAATGATAATGGATTTATAATTGCAGGTTACACTTTTTCTTACGGCAATGGTAAATCTGATATTTTTTTAGTTAAAACTGATTTTAATGGTAACATGCTATGGCAATCTGCAATTGGTGGGCAAGGAGATGATAAGGCAAAATCGGTTATACAAACCACAGATGGAGGATTTTTAGTTGCAGGAACAATTGAATTTGAAAATAATACCATGATAAGTCTCATTAAAACAAATGCTTTAGGTACCACAACCTCTCCTTAATAAAGCATAAAAAACAATCTAAAAACTGTACTTTCGAACAAATAGACAATTACTTCCCACCTTTTCGTGAAATTATTACATAAGTAAAAATACCTAAATGGGTATCTACAGACTTTAGGTACAGATATCGCATATCATAATGATTGTTAATTGGAACAATTTAGTCTATGCGGCATTTTTACAAAGCACTTATAAAAATTGGGTGTTTAATTTTTCTAAGCTTTCAAATAAAACAAACTTCCCAAGCACAAGTAACAGTTAATTCAGCTGGTAACGAAACAATATGTATTGGCGGTAATGCCATTACACTCGACGATATTCTTATTAGCGAATCAATCGATACTGATTTTCAAAATACGACGGGGATAGAAAGCTATGAATTATCAGTACCCTCTGCAAATTTCGAATTTAATACAACTGCCACTGTAATATTCAATCATACTGGGGCTGGTACAGTTACCAGCACTTCTGTAAATATTACGGCTAATACAATTACCTTCGATTACTCATTGGCAAATACAGAAAATGGACTGGACAGCTTTACCATTTCTGGTGTTGAAGTATTAGCTATCAATACTGTTGATGCAGGTAATATTGTAAGAACAGGAGGAACAGCAACACAGTCTGGAAATGAAATACCAGATAGTCAAATCCATGCCTCAATTAGTAGTAGTAATGGTGCTACAGCAGATGCAGGCACTTATGCTACAGTTTGTGCTGGAGAAGCAATCAACCTTAGTGGAATCTCTGGTGGTATGAATGGTGAAGTTACATGGTCTGCACCAAGTGGAAATTTTAATGACATCAATGATTTAAATGCCATATATACACCAACGATCACTTCGGGCAATGTCACGCTTACTCTAAGCATAGACCCTGATGGAACTGGAGGTTGTACCCCTGCAAGTGATGATGCTACCATTACAGTTTTAGCTAAACCAGAGGCTCCTATTGTATCTTTTGAATCAATTTATCAAGTTGGTGAAACAATTTCATCAGCACCAGTGGTTACCTCAGACGATACAAATTTAGAATGGCATTCAGATTTGAGCTTATCTGCTGATATTTCCATAACATCAGGAAATGCTGCAAGCCCGAACTTAGTTGATTTAGGCTTTAATACTACAGTATTTAACAATACTATCGTTTATGTTACCAATACGATAGGTGGTTGTAGAAGTGAGCCTACCGCTGTGGTTTTGCTAGTTAGTGATGGAGTAAATGTTACAGAGGCACCGAATGCAGAAAAGCTTTGTGTGGGTGGAAATGCTATAAACATTGGTAATATTATAATTACTGAATCTGATTCATACGGCTTTAGCAATACACAGTCTCAGGTTAGTATAGAATTATCTTCCCCTTCTCCTAAATTTGAGTTTTTTACTGGAGGTGGTATAAGCGTAAGTCAAACTCAATATGGTGGAACATTTAGTAACTTATCGGTAGTGGCCACGGCTGATAAACTTACTATCAATTATGAAATAACCGATACACAAGATGGAATAGATGAATTGACCATTAGTGGCGTGAGAATCCTCGCCATTGGAAATGATGGTGTAGGAGAAATACTTAGAACTGGAGGCGATGCTATGATTTCTGGGTTAGAAATTTCAGATGCGGTGAGTTTTGCTACAGTTAAAAGCTTTAATACAATTACAGTAAATGCTGGTAGCGACGTAAATGTTTGTGCTGGAGAAACTGTACTTTTACAAGGAAGCTTTGATGGCGCTGCTAGCTCTGCAGTATGGTCTGGCCCGGGTACTTTCGCAGATAATACATCACTTAGTACCATTTATACTCCTTCTTCTACTACAGGAGGAACAATTGAAACGCTAACCCTTACAAGTAATGATCCTGATGGGGTCAATGGATGTGACCCAGTTTCAGCGACAGTTAATATCACTATTAGAAATATTCCAGCTGCACCAACCGTGAATTTCACCCAAAACACATGCGTTGGCGACGTACTTACTGGACCAATTGTTACTTCAGGAAATAACAATTTGAAATGGCATAGCAGTCTTGCCCTTGAAAATGATATTGTAGTAACATCTGGGGATCCTACTAGTCCCAATCTTTCTGATTTGGGATTTTCATCAGCAGCATCTGGTTCATTTCAAGTTTATGTTACCCAAACATCTCCTTTCGGTTGTGAGAGCGCTCCTACGATTGTAAGGCTCACTGTTAATGAAGTACCATCTGCCCCTATTATTACCCAACCAATAGTAAACATTTGCGAAAATGATAATACTCCTATTTCATTAAGTGCAATAGGCGATAATTTACGGTGGTATAGAAATGATGATTCTTTTATAATCCAAAGCAATACTTTCGATCCCGTAACAATGGGTGAAATTAATACAGCTACACCAGGTGCCACAACTTTTAAAGTGGCTCAAGTAAGTAATAATTGTGAAAGTGCTTTTTCTACCATTACAGTAGAGGTACAAGCATTACCGAACACAAGTGCTATTAGTGGATTAAATACCGTTTGTGCTAGCACACAGGGTATAATATATAGCGTAACTGAAGTTGCAAACCATACCTACACTTGGAATCTTTCAGGAGGTGGTACAATATCTTCGGGGCAAGGTACTTCAAGTATAGCCATCAATTGGAATAGTAACACTTCAGGAACAGCTAATTATACACTTTCAGTGATTGAAGAAGATGAGACAGGTTGTGTGGATGCACAAGTAGACTTGAATATTACGGTTAATCCAGTACCTATTGTAAGCTTTACTGGTTTAGCTGCATCTTATTCCTCTTCTGATGTAAATGCCTATGAGTTAACAGGTACTCCTACTGGAGGCACTTTTTATGGAAGAGGTGTATCTTTTAATACAACTACTAGTAAATATGAGTTTACACCTTCTGAAGCTGGGACAGGTGCTATTCCTATTGGTTACCGCTTTGAGACAGCAGAGGGTTGCATTGTAGATGCCACCCCTTTTGTAACAAATGTTGGCGTTCCTTCGGCCTCTGGTATAAGTGGACTAAATGCCTCAAGAACATATTGTGTGAATGATGGAGATGTGGCACTTTCAGGAACTAGTGTGGGACCGGGAGGCACATTTTTCTTTATCCCAATTCCTGTATATGGAGAATTAGAAAATGATCCAGCCTTTCCTGGTAATAATAATCGAGCTATCTTTTCTCCTTCTAAAGTTGGTCCTGGCATCTATTTCTTATTTTATTTCAATGGTTTCAGTTTTGGAAGTGCAGAAGAAGTTACAGTATTTGATATACCAAATGCCCCTACTACAGAAAACAACCTAGTGTATTGTCAAGGAGATAATATAATGCCATTAAGTGCCACTGGATCAGGTACTATTAAGTGGTATACAAGTGCCCCTTCTCCTGGTAACGATGTAGTTACTGCTACGGCTGGAGTAGCTACAGCGGCTGAATTAGGTTTATCAAACGCTACCGACAACCCAACACCTATTGGAACTCCTATAAATATATGGGTTACCCAAACAGATGGAAATGGTTGTGAAAGTGACCCAGTGGTAATCAATATTTCTGTGATTGAAAAACCTGCTACTCCTGTAGTCTCTTCTACTATACCTAGTTATTGCAATGAAGATATTTTACAAGACATTATTGTAAGTGGTGAAAACGGTGCAATTTGGGAATGGTCTGAGGCGATAGATTTTTCGACATCTGTTGGTACAAATATAACCAACGGTGTGACATCCACTTTTAGCAATCCAATTGTACTTTCATCGAATGGTGCTTCATCTAATATCATTACTTATTATGTGCGCCAGCAAGTAAATGGTTGTTACAGCGACCCACAGCAAATAGATATTACAGTATTTCCTACTCCCAATGCACCAATATTATCCGGTATTATTCCCTCCTATTGCCCTGGAGATATTTTACAAGATATAACAGTTAATGGAACATTAGGCGGGGTATATGAATGGTCTGACACGCCAGATTTCTCAAATCTCATTGGAGGTATTACAACTATAGGTAATTCTTCTACCTTCAATTACCCAATTATACTCAACGCTCCTGGCGATGTTGTCAATACCTATAAATTTTATGTTAGACAAAGTATAAATGGATGTTACAGTCCTTCTACTGAATTAGAGGTTACTGTAAACCCAACTCCTGACACACCAATTGTAGCTTCAGCAAGGTTAAATTACTGTCATGGAGATATATTAGAAGACATAATTGTAGCAGGTGAGAATGGAGCAAATTGGGAGTGGTCAAATGCTGCAGACTTTTCAACTACCGTGGGTACAAATTCTACTTCGGGCAACACTTCTACATTTCAAAACCCAATTGTATTAACCGCTTTTGGTCCAGGAGCAAATACAGTAAATTATTGGGTAAGACAACAGGTTAATGGTTGTTACAGTGCAGCAGAACAAATAAGTATTACCGTATATCCAATTCCTGTTGCACCAACTTTAAATAGTACTTCATTAGAATATTGTTCTGGTAATACCATAGATCCAGTAACTGTATCAGGGGCTCCTGGTGCTAATTTTAAATGGTATAATAATCCTCAATTAAATGATATAGACTTGGTAGGTAATCAAGCAACGCTTTCAAATCCACCAATTCCCAATTTAAATGAGACACAAAGTCCAAGTGTACGTTCGCTTTGGGTAGTACAGGAAGTAAATGGCTGTGTTAGTCCAGCATTAAGGGTAGATTTTACAATACACCCATATCCTTTTATACCTATAGCTATTTATCAGCGTGAGTATTGCATTGGTGACAATATAAATAATATCATTGTCAATGGTAGACCAGGAGCAACCTTTACCTGGTATAGTCAATATGATACTATTATCACACCACTAAATGTTCAACCTACTGATCCATCTAATGCTAGTGCAGCAGAACTTCAAATAGATAATACAGTGGCTGGAACATATCAATATTATATTACTCAAACATTGAATGGTTGCGAAAGTGAACCAAGGGAAATTGAAATCATCATCCATGATATTCCACCAGCTCCCATTGCTCAATCGCCTGATCCTATCTGTATTTTACAAAATGTTCAAAATTTAACTGCCGAAGGAGAGACAGGAGCTATATTTAGATGGTATACCGATGCATCATTGAACAATCTTTTTAATGTTGGCTCAGATATTAACCCTGGTTTATCTAATACAAGTGCTTCTGAAACACATTTTTGGGTTACTCAAACACTTAATAATTGCGAAAGTCCAGCAACTCAAGTTACAGTAACTATTTATGATATACCGCCTCTTCCAACAGTAACCCAACCACCTACCTATTGTGTTGGTGAACAGATAGATGCGATTAATGCAACAGGATTAAACTTAAGATGGTACTCAGATATAGGCTTGACAAATCAAGTAGGTGCTGGAAATTCATTTGCGTCAGGTGTTAATAATGCAGTAAGTTCGGTTAGCAAATTTTACGTAACACAGACTTTTTTCAGTAGTAATGATTTTATAGGATGTACTAGTAGCCCTGTAGAAGTAGAAATAACTATATATGATTTGCCAGTAGTAAGTATAGCAGATTTAAATAGTGCATATTGTATAGATAATGAAATTGAGAATATACGAGGCATTCCAGCAGGAGGTACTTTTACTGGGGCAGGTATAACTAATAATGATTTTGATCCAGCAGCAGCTGGTGTGGGTTCTCACATAATAAAATATTTCTATCAGAACCTGAATGGCTGCCTAGATTCAGCTTCTCAACTAGTTACTGTAAATCCTTTACCAGGGGTAACTTTTAGTCAATTAGAACCAAGCTATTGTATAAATGATGCGTCTTTCGAATTGAATGGATTTCCTGAAGGGGGAACATTCATACTGAATGGTAATACTATGGCTGATGTGTTCAGACCAAATTTAATTGGAGTAGGTGATCATGAAATTATTTACACTTATACCGATGCTAATACTTGTGTAAATGCGGATACACAGTATGTTACTATTTTCCCTGCACCTGAAGTAGCTTTTGAAGCAAATGACTTTTGTGTAGGTGAACCTACAAACTTTATAGATGGAAGTGAAGTAAATAACGGCAATATACAGGCTTGGCAATGGGACTTTAATGATGGAACAGAATCCACATTGCAAAATCCCACCCATGTGTTTGACCAAATAGGATTCTATAAAGTAGGGTTGAGTGTATTTACAGATAATAATTGTAGTGAATACATAGAAAACGATATATACATTGGAGCGATACCAGATGTAGATTTTAATTGGACCAATACATGTGTAAATGACGAGGTCCGTTTTGAAAATAATTCAAACGTAGAAGGTGAAAACCTTATTGATTGGCTATGGGAATTTGGAGATGGGAATGTTTCAAATGAATTCTCACCTAACCATGATTATACAGCTTCTGGTATCTATCAAGTTAGTCTTACTGTTTTTTCAGAAACTAATTGTGTCGCTACAATTACCAAAGATGTTGTAATCTTTCCTTCTATAGATAACTATCCTTATGCAGATAATTTTGAGAATACTTCTAGTGGCTGGTTTTCTTCTGGTAGCAATAATAGCTGGGAGATAGCAGAACCTAGTGGAACAGTAATCCAACCAATAACTCCTTCTAGCCAAAGTTGGATAACCAATGCTGATGGAGATTACAACAATGAAGAACAATCTTACGTGGAAAGTCCCTGCTTTGACCTCACATTTATAGAGCGTCCAAAAATTTCATTTGATATGTATTATGATACACAAGAAGGGTTTGATGGGGCAGTACTTCAATCGTCTATAAACGATGGTCAAACATGGGAACTGGTGGGGAGTATTGGTGATCCTGTAAACTGGTTTAATACTGTATCGATTAATGGAAACCCAGGTGGGCAATCTATTTATGGTTGGTCTGGAAGAAATAGTTCAGGATGGTTGCGTGTAAGCCATGTAATTGATCATCTAAAAGATGAGGCCTCGGTAAGGTTTAGAGTAGCTTTTGGTTCAGATCCTTCTTTTAATGAAGGAGAAGGATTTGCTTTTGATAACTTCCGGATTGAAGAAAGAGAGAAACTTGTTCTTTTAGAAACTTTTACAAATTCTTCAAATAATAATGATGCACTGATTAATCCTGCTTCTAGAGATCAAATTAACGCCTATTTTGAAGATATTATTCCGATTAATTACCATACAAATTTTCCCGGAACAGATCCACTAAATAGAACCAATGCAGCAGATCCTAGTGCTAGGGCATTGTATTATGGGGTATTAAATACACCAAGGACTGTCATAGATGGAATAAGTTATGATCCAACAGACGCATTACCTTTCTGGAATGCTGAAAATTTAATCGAACGTGCGCTTGAAGAAAATACCATTAATATCGCAGTAACTCTTGGTGCACCAAACACCGAAACTTTAGATATTTCAGTGTCTGCAGAAGCATTAACTGCCATAGAAGATGAAATAGCATTTCAAGTAGTTTGTGTAGAAAGAAATATTACTGAAATAACTGGGGAAAATGGGGAGGATTATTTCGATTGGGTTGTACGTAAAATGCTGCCCGACGCTGCAGGAACAGGTTTTAGTGAGGGTATAGCAGAAAATGAGAGAATATCTTTTAATGTTTCTTGGAAGCCTGAAAACATTTTTGACCCAGACAACATGGTCGTAATAGTTTTTGCACAAAACAATATTACCAAAGAGATATACAATGTAGTAGCTGTTGAACCAGACTATTTCCCAGACATTGTATCTAGTATAGCGGATAAGGTATTTTTAAATAATTCATTCCCTGTATTATTTCCAAATCCAGCCAAGGATATATTAAATATTGAACTAGACCAAAACCTAAATTATAACCTTGATTGGGAATTAATAACTGTAGAAGGGCAAACCCTTAAAAGTGGACTTATTACAAAAGGACAAAAATTTCAAAAGGTAGAGGTAGGTCTTTTACCTAGAGGGACATACTTTATTAATTACCATTTAAATGGAGAGTTTGTACTTGCGCAAAAATTTGTAAAACTGTAATCGTATTGCTCTCTATTAGTAACAACATTTAGATAGCATCTTACAGTTTTATATGGTAATAGATTTGAATTAAATATTAAAATTCAATCCCCAGCCACAAATATTTTTATATTTGCGAAACTCATTCTCTTTCTTATGAAATATAAAAGAATTCTTTTAAAATTAAGTGGCGAGGCGCTAATGGGTGCACAAAACTATGGCATCGATTCAGAAAGACTTGCCGTGTATTCAAGTGAGATTGCTAAAGTAGTGAACCATGGTGTACAAGTAGCCATAGTAATTGGTGGTGGTAATATCTACAGAGGCATGCAGGCAGAAAAAACAGGAATCGATCGCGTGCAGGGAGATTACATGGGCATGTTGGCAACTGTAATTAATGGAATGGCATTACAAAGTTCATTAGAATCTCATGGCATTTACACAAGGTTGATGTCTGGTATTAAAATGGATCAAATATGTGAGCCTTTTATCAGGAGGAGAGCAGTAAGACACTTAGAGAAGAAAAGGGTAGTTATTTTTGGAGCAGGAACTGGTAACCCTTATTTCACTACCGATTCTGCAGCAAGTTTACGAGCCATAGAGATAGAAGCCGATGTTGTTCTGAAAGGTACAAGGGTTGATGGTGTTTACACTGCAGATCCAGAAAAAAATCCTGATGCTACCAGATTTTCCAATATTTCTTACGAAGAGGTTTATCAAAAAGACCTAAAAGTAATGGACATGACTGCCTTTACACTTTGTAAGGAAAATGGACTCCCCATTATCGTTTTCGATATGAATACCCCAGGTAACCTAGAGAGATTGGTTACTGGTGAAGAAGTGGGAACATTAATATCTACTTGATAATACTAGTAGAAATTGACTTCTATTTATTAGAATCACTATATTCGAAGTATTCCATATTTTTTCATTCTATTAATAATATTAAATTTGTTCAAGAAACATCACAAACTTTCATAGCACAATGGATGAAGATATAGCCTTATATTTAGAAGATGCCAAAGACCACATGGAAAAGTCTTTGCACCATACAGAAATAGAACTCAAAAAAATTCGCGCAGGAAAAGCAACGCCAAGTATGTTAGATGGGGTTATGGTTGAATATTATGGAAGCCCCACTCCTATAAACCAAGTAGCTAGTGTGAATACACCAGATGCTAGAACTATTATGGTGAAACCATGGGAGAAAACTATCTTACCTGAAATAGAAAAATCTATCATCAACTCTGATCTTGGTTTAAACCCATTAAATGATGGTGAAACAATCAGACTTAATATTCCTGCTCTGACCGAAGAAAGAAGAAAACAGCTAATGAAGCAAGTAAGGGCCGAAGCAGAACACGGAAAAGTAAGTATTAGAAATGTCCGTAAAGATGTGAATGATTCATTAAAGCAATTAATGAAAGAGGGTACCTCCGAAGATGAAGTAAAACGCGGAGAAACGGAAGTACAAAGCCTTACAGACTCATATATAAAGAAAATTGATGATTTAGTAGCTGTTAAAGAGAATGATATTATGACTGTTTAATTCTCTTCGATATGCTTCAATAAAGCATTTTTTATAAAGATTGTATCTCCGGAAGTACTTGCATTTTGCGCATTGCTTCCGGTTTTTATTTGTAGATATCTAGAAACATTATTTCTATAATAGGCATAACGACCCCTTCTGCTTAATAAATTAGTTTTACCCAAACTTAGATTATTCCCTTCACTATCTATAGGGAAGAGTAATGTAAACTTTTTAGGTGCAACAAGACCAATAATATCTTGTATATCTGCCAATTGAAACAATCTAGGAATGTTAAACGCCGGAGCTAAGTTGAAATTTATCGAATCTACTTTCGAGGTTTCAAGTGTATGTCTTTGCAAAAAAACAGATTGGACTCGCTCTTCTAGAGCGGTAGTTAAAAGCATATCAATCCGGTTTTTACTCGTAGTATCTAATTGTGCCAAATGAATTTGAGAAGTATCAATTTGGTGATGCCTAGTTTGAAGAAAATCAATTGCTCTTTGGTAATCATATATTTTTCTATTTACCAAATACTTATTTTTTAATATACTTTGTCTCAGTAACGCTTTGGTTTTTAAAGAATCTAAAGCACCTATTTTTCTTGGGTTGAAAACTAAAATTGCATGGCCAGTTGCGAGTAAAGTATCTGTCAAATAGCTATTCAACTGATCTACAATTAAAACCTTTTGGTTTGCCTTGTCAGTTTCGAAAATAAAAGTAGCATCTAAATAGATATCTTCTTCTGTATTGATAATTAGTGATTCAATAGTCAAACTATCATTTCTTTCTAAGGATTTTATATGAACTGGAATAGCTAAATTCCTTTGTTTTAAATTATCTAAGCTTAAAATTTCTTCTAATTTTAAAATGGCTTCTTCCTTTGGGCGATATTGCCTCAGTTTTAAAGTAGGCTTGTTTAACTTACTAGAATCAAATGGTACTACAGGTAGGTTTTCATAGTATTTAGTAAGCATATTATTTGTATCAATAAGATTAGCTTCTAACCATGTTGATTTAAAACTACTAGTGTCAGAAGTATAATTCCAATAATCTGTCTTAAATGGTAAGGCTAACGTAAAGTTATTTTCATCAGACAAATTACCTTCATTTAAATAATCAAACCCATACCTGGCAGTTACAGGGTTTTCCACCGAATCACTACTCAATATGATGCTTGAATCATTTACTACAAAAGCTTGGGCAGGATAGAATTTTCGATTTTTTCCCGCTAGTGTAAACCCTTTACCATACCCATATTTATTTCTAAATCTTAATGGAGCATTATTATCAAATTGTATTATAAGCTTTTTTCCGTTTACTGAATACTTTTCAAAAACAGGTGGTCTAAATAATTCTATCTTATCGGAAACCAAGCATTGTAGCGTTTCGGTTAAACTTTCAACACTTATGCTTTCAGTATTCGTTTGATTAAAAAAGCCAACTTTTTCACTTTCTAGCAATACATTTCTAATTTCTTGTAACTCCGCAGCATCTTCTAACAAATTATTAAAAAATAGCACAGGAAGTAATTTTGCATTCCTACCGCTTCTTAAAGTCTGTAAAAGTAATTGATGCAATTCTTTAGTATAAAAGGCATATTTGGCATCCAAATTATTTAAATGAAACAATAATCCCTTTGCAGAATAGCCAGCTATAGGCGCTAGCATACCATTGTAAATAACGCCTGGATAATCTGCAGGTTTTCTTCCTTTGTTAGTGAAAAATGAATTGGCGGATGCATACTGTGTATCAAGTGAAGCCAAAGCATCTTTATAGGTAGGATGTTCCCTAAGGCTATCTGGATGTATCCAAGCTGCCAACTTTGCTTGATCAAACTGACTAATGATGAAACCTTTTGGAACATCAGTTTCCATCATTGCAGCAGCTTGCATTAAAAGTGTGTCTTGTATATTTTCTTTCCAACTTATTTCTTTACTATCTCTATTAGAAGGCCTTATAGCAGCTCTGGCAGGCAATTGAAAAAAAGCAGTATAGCTACTATTTTGAGTATTTAGATTAGAAGTATTTTCTAGGGTTTTAAGTTTTAATGTTTCTCCACTCAAAACCAAAACATCTCCAATCCAAACATTATTAATAGTTATCAAATTTCTACCCAATACGTTCATGGTAAATGGCCCACCAGCACTGAGTGGTTCTAAAAAAACTTCCCATTTTCCCGCTCTATCTGCACGGGTAATTGCGCTTCTTCCTCTTAAGGTTACTGCTACTCTTTCCCTTGGTGCAGCATTTCCCCAAACTTTAATCTTGGTATTTTGCTGCAATACCATACCCTCACTAAAAATATCTGGTAACCAAACGTTTGCATTAAGTTCAAGTAAACTACCTATGCTTATTATACAGATTAAAAAAAAGCTTCTAAGCATGAAAAAATTATGGAGACTATCAGTTGAAATTTGAAAATACTAAGCTATAGAAAGTAATACAATAAGTAATGGTTAATTATTAATGTTAAATTGTTAATTATTTAAATATTTGATTTACAGAACTATACATTTTAATGATGGGACAGTTTATTTCTCTTCTCTTACTAATACCTGTTCCTCGATATAATATTTCTTATTGCTGCACAGCGAAACCCATAAAAAAAGGATGATTTTATACATCATCCATTTATAAAACTTCATACTTGAATACACTATACTCGCAATTCAATTCTTTTTACTAAAATCTGCATTAAAAATTGGAAGCAGCCTTAAGCCTTTAGGATTTGAGGCTACATAATTAAGCAAGCCAAGCTGTAGTCCTTTTATTTTTCTAGTGTAATTAAAAATACCAATGGCCAATCCTTTTTGTGTTCCTTTTACTCTATGGTAGGCACTTACTGAAAACCCTGTCAAAGTACCTCCATCTTCAATCTGTAATAAGGCTGGTGCAATAGTAAAGCCTGTTACTTCTTCTCCTCCAACGCCAATTCCAGAAATATTAATCCCCGATACTTTTGGGGCTCCAACGCCTATTCCTCCTATATTAATTCCTATTACTTCTTCTGCAGCTCCTACACCGATACCAGCAATGTTAATTCCGCTCAACCTTCCTCCTGCTCCAATGCCAACAATAGCTGCATTCAATCCATTTATGTTTCCAGCAGCACCCATACCTATCCCTGCTATGTTGATTCCCGTCATATTTCCACTAGTACCAATCCCTAAACCTGCAATATTTAATCCTTTAAGTCCACCACTAGCACCTAAACCTAAACCTGCAATACTAATCCCTTTTAATTCTCCCGAGGCGCCTAATCCTAAACCTGCTACAGTGAGCCCTGTTAAATTACCGCCTGATCCTATACCAATACCTGCCAATGAAATCCCGTTCAAGTCTCCCCCTGAACCTAAACCAATGAGTGCAGCATTAATACCATTTAAGTTTCCTCCAGCTCCTAAACCAATACCACTCAAATTTATACCACTCAAATTACCACCAGAGCCAACACCGACAACACCGACATTGATTCCAGCCATTTGCTTATCAGCAGCTACACCAAAACCAACATTGATTCCATTCATCGTTCCTGCCTGAGCCAAAGGTAAACCAATGGCAAGGCCTTTTACATCTCCAGTAGAAGTATGATTATAGGGTCTCCATAAAGTAAGGTATAATCCATTGGCTTTTTCAAAATTGTAATTATCTCTATAATTAAACCTGAGTCCTGTAAATACTGGCGAGTTTCCAACGCTAATCCCCCAAGTTTTGGCAGGAATATTTACTCCTTGTGCAAAAAGTTTCGTTGAAACTTCAAAAATGAGTAGTGTAAATATTACTAGGAACAATCTTATCTTCTTCATAAAAGCTGTATGTTTTTCAGCTTAGATGCAGCACTATTAAAAGTGGTTGCTTTAATTGTAAAAAAACTTCAAAAAGTATTTACTCATATTTGTTATCAGTTCTCACATTAATTGCTGTAGATTTACGGCCTTACTCAAAAAAATATAATGTAAAGGGTTTATGATTTTTGTCAAGAGCGAGGAGGCGGGCAGGTTGTGGGAAGAAGCTTTGGATTTTCCGCCGAGCGGCCTCGTTGATTTTTTCTTTGGCGGCCACCGCGTGGTTCGTTTCTATTGTATCAAGACGGGGTCTCCAAAACAAAAGAAATGAACAGCCAAGCATAATGGAATAATAATCAAACATAATTTATTGATAAACAATACTTTAACTCAATTTAGAAATTCAAAAAATTGTGTAAAGCAAAGAGTACAGGAAATACCAAAATACTATTTCTTACTTAATATCTGCATAAAATGTTAGCTTTGGGTTTGTTTGCTTTTACCGAAGAACCTAAACTGCATTATGCCTTCTAAAAAACTTTTCCTGCTTGATGCCATGGCATTGATATATCGTGCTCATTTCGCCCTTAGTAAAAATCCAAGGGTAAACTCTAAAGGAATGAATACCGGTGCCGTAATGGGTTTTACCAATACGCTTTGGGAGATATTAAGAAAAGAAAAACCAAGTCATATAGGCGTAGCATTCGATACGCATGCTCCTACCTTCAGGCATGTTGCCTACAAAGAATACAAAGCGCAAAGGCAAGAACAACCCGAAGACATAACTGTGGCCATTCCCTATGTGAAAAAATTGGTAAAAGCATTCAATATCCCGTTGCTCGAAATAGATGGCTATGAAGCTGATGATGTGATAGGCACAATTGCAAAGAAAATGGCGCGTGAAGATTTTGAGGTTTTTATGATGACCCCAGATAAAGATTATGGTCAACTCGTAGAAGAACATGTGTACTTATACAAGCCCGCTTTTATGGGTAATGCTGTAGAAGTGATGGGTATTCCAGAAGTGCTGAAAAAGTGGAATATCAGTAGAATAGATCAAGTAATTGATATGCTCGGCTTACAAGGAGATAGTGTGGATAATATACCTGGAATACCTGGCATAGGTCCCAAAACTGCTGCCAAATTATTAGAAGCATATGACACCGTAGAAGGTATAATAGCAAATGCCGATCAATTAAAAGGTAAACAAAAAGAAAGGGTAATTGAAAATGCGGAACAAGCCAAGCTTTCGAAGGAATTGGCTACTATTGATATAAAAGTACCCATAAAATGCACTGAGCAAGAACTTGTTTATGAGGGCTTCAATAAAGATTTACTGAAAGAACTTTTTGACGAACTAGAATTCCGTACAATCGCCAAAAGGATTTTGGGTGATGATGAGAAGAAAGCACAAAGTAAAAAAGGTAATTCAGCACAAATGTCATTGTTTGAAAAAGCTGAAGAGAAGAAAGAAGATGTGCCGACAGAATTAAAAGATATTGGCAAGGTAGCGCACAAATACCACCTTGTTACCAATATGGAAGATATGAAGGAATTGGCCTACTTCCTGAATATCCAAGATGAGTTTTGTTTTGATACTGAAACCACTGCATTAGATCCTTTCGAGGCCGAATTGGTAGGTATTGCTTTTAGTTATTATCCAACCGAAGCTTATTACATTCCTGTACCTGATGATGCCAAGAAGGCTAAAGAAATTGTAGAAATTTTTAGAGAGCCTTTAGAGAACGAGAAAATCTTGAAGATTGCCCAAAATGTAAAGTACGATCGCATTGTATTAGAAAATTATGGGCTTTCTATTCAAGGAAAAATTTTCGATACCATGTTGGCACATTACCTCATAGAGCCAGATATGCGACATAATATGGATGTGTTGGCAGAGACCTACCTCCATTACAAGCCCGTCTCTATCGAAACATTGATAGGTAAAAAAGGCAAAAAGCAATTGAATATGCGCGATGCAGATCCCGTTTTAGTTGCTGAATATGCGGGGGAAGATGCCGACATAACCTTGCAATTAAAAAGAGTATTGGCACCACTACTTTCAGATGAAAAAATTAAAAAACTATTTGAAGAAGTAGAATGCCCCTTAGTAGAAGTATTGGCTGATATTGAAAGAAATGGTGTAAAAATAGATACTGATGCATTAGCAGGATTTTCCAGTGAGTTACAGGATGAAATTATAGCCTTAGAAAAAGGAGTCTATGAAAAGGCTGGGGAAGAGTTTAATATCGGCTCTCCTAAACAGCTAGGCGAAATACTTTTCGATAAACTGAAACTGGTAGAAAAACCAAAAAAGACCAAATCGGGGCAGTATGCCACAGGAGAAGAAATTTTGGTTACCCTTTCCCAAGAACATGAAATTGTACAGCAAATTCTAGATTTTAGGCAATTGCAAAAACTCAAATCGACTTATGTAGATGCTTTGCCAGAGCTGGTAAGCCCTAAAGATGGCTTGATCCATACTTCATATAATCAAGCCGTAGCGGCTACAGGTAGGTTGAGTTCAACCAATCCCAATTTGCAAAATATACCCATTCGTACAGACCGAGGTAGGGAAATTAGAAAAGCTTTTGTAGCCAGAGGAGCAGATTATCAATTATTAGCTGCTGACTATTCCCAAATCGAATTGCGAATTATGGCAGCTTTTAGTGAAGATAAAACCATGATTCAAGCTTTTAAAAATGGGGAAGATATTCATGCAACCACTGCTAGTAAGCTTTATAAAATTCCGCTAGAAGAAGTCGATGGAGAAATGAGGCGCAGGGCTAAGACTGCCAATTTTGGTATTATTTATGGCATCTCTGCTTTTGGTCTTTCTCAGCGTTTGAATATTCCGCGCAAAGAAGCAAGTGCTTTGATAGAGAACTATTTTGAAGAGTTTTCTTCCATTAAAAAATACATGGATGAAGTAATCAACTTTGCAAGGGAACATGAATATGTAGAAACAATTATGGGGAGAAGGCGCTATCTCCGTGACATTAACTCTAGAAATTATACACTGCGGGGGTTTGCCGAACGAAACGCCATTAACGCACCCATACAAGGAAGTGCCGCCGATATGATCAAAGTAGCCATGATCCACATTAATGATTGGCTCAAAACAGAAAAGCTCCAAACCAAAATGATCATGCAAGTACATGACGAATTGGTATTCGATGCACACAAAGATGAGATAGCTTTATTACAAGAAAAAATACCAGAAATGATGAAAAACGCTGTACAACTTGCCGTACCGATGGAAGTGGAAACGGGTATTGGAGAAAACTGGTTAGAGGCGCATTGATTAATGAGAAATGATTTTATGAGTATTTTCAATTCAAAACCAATCTTCAATATTGTAAAAACTGAAAAAGAAGTAAAAATTAAGCTAACCTTATGAGTGAATCTGAATTTTATCTTCACTATATACCTGCTTTGTTAAAAGCCTTGGAAGAAGAGGATAAATGGGAACAATTCAACGTAAGAGGTCCCGATTATTTTCTTAATCTACCAGTTGAAAAGTATCGAGAAATAGATTTATACCTTGATGAAATGGCTGGAAAGAGTGAATTTCTAGACAATGTAGCTTACTACTTTGATGCTAAGTCACACGGATTCCCTGATGTTGAGGGAGTTAAAATAGAGAAATTTAGAGAACGTATTCAGTCAGAAATTTTAAAACTTAAAAAAAAGTATTCAATAGAATAGATTTTTTGAGTAAATACTATTTTTCAAGATGAGCCTAAATGTTAGCAATCAGCTACTCTGGATATTTTTACCCTAATAAATTATCATAGGGTTTCCATACTAAATAAAATACCACCTACAACTACTCTGATAAAATAGCTTCTTATCTATGCGAGTATTTACTTTTGGCGCAAAATATTTATCAGATTTAGTTAAGTATTGTGAACCCCTAATCAACATTAACAGAATACCCACCAGACTACCACAAAAGCAATGGGATAGTCAAAAAATGCGTGTTAAATTTATAGAACTGAAATTTAACTGACTATAACACCATGAAAAACATACCCAGCAAATACTACAAACTCCTTCTTTTCATATTTATCTGGTCCTTAGCTACTACACTAATGGTGGCTGAAGAGTATAGTTTTAAAATGATAGCCACATTGGTTTTTGCAGCAACTTTAACCTCTTTGTTACTTGCTATTTTACTGATTTGCATCACTGCACTTAACGATATCCAAATTCTTTTTGATTGGGTATTATCACGGTTTCAGAAGGTTTTTAAAAGTAAATAATAATTTGATTATTGGTAGCTAGAAAATAATTCTCACCCAGACTAAATTATTATAGATTATAATCGGATTAATATATTCGTTATCTATTACAAAACTGTAATATCTTTCTCTCCTATTTCTAATAAAATAGTTATAAATATCATTGACATAATAACTTCCAAAAAATAAAAAACACAAATACTGAAAGGAACATTTTTGCGTGTTAATCGAAATCAAACCTTGAAGTATTGTGAAGGCTTATTTTCTTGCTATTTCTGTTTTTTTAGGTGTATGGAACGTAAAGGCACAAGACATATCTGTTTCAGTGGGTACTACAATTCCTTACCAACATTATGCGGGTATTACTTTAGAAACCAATCGCTTAGATGTATCTTATAATGCAGGTATTCTGATTCCGCCCTACTCTGATATGATATTAAATATACTTGATGATATTGGTGTTGATGAAGTATATATAAATTTATTAGATGCTTCCTACCAATTCGGTTTTACTAATAGTTTAGGGTTGAATTATAAAATGGGGAAAAACAGAAGATGGTATGTTGGTGCCAATTTTCGGATTGATCATCTTACAGCGTCAGACACACCTTCAGATTTAATAGAAATAGTGACAGGCGAAACACTCAACATTGGCAATCGTGTGAGTACAGGAGCTCAGGTAGAAATGGGATTAACAATGTATGCAGCAGGTATGCAGCTAGGTCATTTATTCCACTTAGATAAAGATGGAAAACATAAAATTAGAACTGGTTTGGTATTGGCTAAACACTTGGCTACCCAATCTTCTCTTTCATTTGCAGAAAGAAATTTAGAAAACATTAATACAGAACTAGACACCTTACTTTGGGAAGATGTCTTCAAAGACTATGGTTTTATAGGTGGACTCGATATTGCTTATGTATTTAAATTTTGATGTATTTCAAACCTGAGGTTATTGTCTAAAAATATAGCAATTACTGCATAGAGAGAAATAACATTTGTAGTTGGCAAAGTAATCTGATTAAATTTAGAAGCCCATAACCCAACTACCTCAATGAAATCTATTTTAATTATAAACTTGCTTTCTTTATTAATTGCAAGCCAATTTTTCACAAGCTGTAAAGACACTCCTCAAAAGAAAAAACCTAATATTTTATTCATTTCAATTGATGACTTGCGCCCTACTTTAGGTGCTTATGATGACTCAATAGCAGTAACTCCTAATCTAGATAGCTTCGCAGACAATGGAATTACTTTTAGACAAGTGTTTTGCCAATCGGCTGTATGCGCTCCTTCACGTGCGAGTTTAATGACGGGCATCAGGCCAGATTCAACACAGGTCTGGCACCTCGGAGATAAATTCAGAGAAATCAATCCTGAGACAGTGACCATGCCACAGTACTTTTCGAAGTTTGGTTACTATACGGTGAACATTGGTAAAATTTTTCACAATTATATGCCAGACTCTGTCTCTTGGGACGAACCAGATTTGAGACCAGCTCAATATGTAAAACCCGAATGGCTCGGCAGGGATGGTGAGACTTTCTACATCAGTGAAGAAGTTAACAAGTCGCAAGAAATTAAAAGAGATTCGCTGCTAAAATTACGACCAATTCGATATGCTGACGGGTGGAATACTGGTCCTGCTTGGGAGGCAGCAGATGTGCACGATACACTGTATTTTGATGGTGCCCAAACTGAATTGGCAAAAAGAACATTGACCAGACTTGCCAAAATGGATCAGCCTTTTTACCTCGGTCTAGGATTCTTTAGACCACATTTACCTTTTGCAGTGCCTAAAAAATATTGGGACTTGTATGACCGCAATCAAATTCCACTTGCTTCTAATCCAAATATTCCTGAGGGTTCACCCACATTAACCATGAATTCCATGTATGAACTAAGGCATTACGATGGCTTTGGGCATATTGGGCACCCTACATCTACTTATCGCATGAGTGAAGATACTGCCCGAATATTAAAACATGGTTATTATGCCAGTGTCAGTTATGTAGATGCCTTATTCGGACAACTCATCAATCACCTAAAATCTTTGGATATTTATGATAATACAATCATTATAGTTTGGGGTGATCATGGCTATAAACTTGGCGATCATAACAGTTGGGGTAAAATGACCAATTACAATATTGACCTTCAAGTACCCATGCTTCTTCAGTATCCTGATCAAGAAAAACGGGGAGTTCAAACATTTGCTATTACCGAACTGGTAGATATTTTTCCATCACTCTGCGAACTCGCAGAAATTGAAGTGCCCAATTATATGCAAGGAACCAGTTTTGTACCACTTCTTAAAAACCAAAAAATTTCTTGGAAAAAAGCGGCTTTCAGTCAGTTTCATAGACGCACAAAGGTTTCTGCTGATGGACAACGATATATGGGGTATTCCATTAATACAAAAGATTTTCATTACATAGAATGGTATTCTTGGAACGACACCACTAAAACAAAAGATAATTTTAAAACAGCAGAATTGTATGATAGGCTCAGAGATCCATTTGAAAAAATGAATATTGCATCAAATAAAGAAAATGAGGCTTTGGTAAAAGAATTATCTCTACTACTATCCGATGGTTGGAGAAAGGCTAAGCCATAAAAATTTAAATCGAGTAAAAGTAAAACCAGATGAAAGCAGCTATTTATGAAAATTTTCAAGGAAAGATAAATGTACAAACTGTACCTGATCCGACTCCAAAGGATTATGGAGTAGTTGTAAAAGTAACAGCCACTGGACTTTGCCGAAGCGATTGGCACGGCTGGATGGGACATGACGCAGACATACAATTACCCCATGTACCTGGGCATGAATTAGCAGGCACAGTAGAAGCTGTTGGTAAAAATGTAAGGAATTTTAAAGTAGGTGATCGGGTAACTGTACCTTTTGTCTGCGGATGTGGTACTTGTGGACAATGCATTTCTGGCAATCACCAAGTATGTGATCATCAATCGCAGCCTGGATTTACCCATTGGGGTTCATTTGCACAATATGTTGCCTTAGACTACGCCGATACCAATTTAGTGAAAATACCTCAAGGCATTAGTGATGTGACTGCCGCCATTTTAGGCTGTAGGTTTATTACTTCTTATCGTGCCATTGTTGCTCAAGGAAAGGTTACTGGAGGACAATTTGTGGCCATACATGGTTGTGGGGGTGTTGGTCTCTCTGCCATAATGATTGCTAATGCACTTGGAGCACAAGTTATTGCTGTAGATATCAATACTCAAAATTTAGCGATAGCAAAAGAATTAGGTGCTTTTGCTACAATTAATGCGAAGACAAATCCTGATGTGGTAAGTCAAATTAGAGATTTAACAAATGGAGGAGCGCAAGTTTCGATAGATGCGCTTGGAAGTGCCCAAACTTGTTTTAACTCAGTTGCCAATTTAAGAAAAAGAGGCAAACACATACAAGTTGGCTTAATGACTGGAGACCACCAACATGCTAAAGTGCCAATGGATCAAGTACTTGCCAACGAATTAGAAATCTTAGGCAGTCATGGTATGCAAGCCTATAAATATCCTGAAATGTTAGAAATGATTAAACACGGGAAACTTCAACCTGAAAAACTCATAGAAAAAACTATTTCGCTCCAAGATGCTACCAAAGCATTAGTCAATATGGATAAATTTGAGCACAAAGGTGTTTTGGTAATCAATGAGTTCTAATAAAATATTTGATTCTATACTGTCCTTATATTATTCTCCAATCTTATTAAATTAACCCATGCAAACACCTGATTTTTATTTCCAATCCTAAACAAAAATTATGGGCACTAAAAGCGGAGCTTTTCCATTAATTGATTGTAGTGCTTGTAACCTGGTTCTTTTACTTTAAGGATTTTTTGATTAAAAAGCATATTTCATAATAATGAAGACCACTCCGCCAATCTGTCAGCCTTTCTGTAATTTGCATGACTTTAGAACAGCAAAAGACCACAGTAATTTGTAAATTTGCACCGCCAAAAACTGTTTGCAATAAAAAGACTTTATATAAATAAAAAAATATGATCAATTCTATCACTAAGGCATTCTCCAAAATCTTCGGTACCAAAACCGATAAAGACCTAAAGGAATTGATGCCACTTGTAGATCAAATCAACGTTGAATACGGCCAGATGCAGGATTTCTCTGACGATGACCTTAGAAGTAAAACTGATGAATTAAGGAATCGGATAGATGAACATTTGAAACAAATAGATGAGGAAATAGCTGGTTTACACCAACATATCGAGGAACATCCTGAACTGGGCATAGATGAAAAAGAAGCTACTTTTGAAAAAATAGATCAACTCGAAAAGGATAGAAATACCGAGCTAGAAAAAGTTTTAATGGATGTTTTACCAGAAGCTTTTGCGCTTGTTAGGGAAACAGCTCGTCGTTTAAAAGAGCATAAACAATTAGCAGTAACTCCTTCTGATTATGATCAGAAAATGGCTGCTGAAAAGGAATATGTTTCCATTAAAGATGGAAAGGCAGTTTGGGCAAACCAATGGAATGCAGCAGGTAATCTCATTACTTGGGATATGGTACACTACGATGTACAGCTCATTGGTGGTATCGTACTACACCAAGGTAAAATTGCCGAAATGGCTACCGGTGAAGGTAAAACTTTAGTGGCTACTTTACCAGCCTACTTAAATGCTTTAGCAAAAAGAGGAGTACATATTGTAACGGTGAATGATTACCTCGCCAAAAGGGATGCTGAATGGATGGCTCCAATTATGGAGTTTCATGGTTTAAGTGTAGACTGTATAGACAAATACCAACCTCATTCTGAAGGAAGAATAGCTGCTTATAATTCAGACATCACCTACGGTACCAATAACGAATTTGGTTTTGATTACCTACGTGATAACATGTCGCGTGCACCAGAAGATCAAGTGCAGCCAAGGCATCATTTTGCTATGATTGATGAGGTCGATTCAGTATTGATTGATGATGCGAGGACACCCCTCATTATTTCGGGGCCAGTACCCAAAGGTGATGAACACGAATTTTATGAATTAAAACCAAGAATACAAAAACTGGTAGATGCACAGCGCAAGCTCTGTATGGATTATTTAAGAGATGCAAAAAAACTGATTTCTGATGGTAATGATGAAGAAGGTGGCCTAGCATTGTTAAGAGTATTCAGAGGTCTACCAAAATATAAACCACTTATTAAATACCTTGCTGAAACAGGTATTAGGGTAAAGCTTCAAAAAACAGAGAATTTCTACTTGCAAGAGAATTCTAAAATGATGCCTGAAGCCGATAAACCGCTTTATTTTACCATTGATGAAAAAAATAATGTAATTGACCTAACAGAAAAAGGATTAGAGTTGATTACTGGTGAAGGAGAAGATAAAGATTTCTTCGTATTGCCCGATATTGGTGTGGAGCTTGATGCCATAGAGAAGAACACAGAAATTAATGATAAAGATAAGCTCGTTAAAAAAGATGAATTGATTACAGATTATACGGCTAAAACTCAGCGTATTCATACAGTTAATCAATTATTAAAAGCTTATACACTATTTGAAAAAGATGATGAATACATCATCGTAGACTCAAAAGTAAAAATTGTAGATGAGCAGACTGGTCGTGTAATGGAAGGAAGAAGGTTTTCTGACGGTCTTCACCAGGCATTAGAGGCTAAAGAAAATGTAAAAGTAGAAGATGCTACCCAAACCTATGCGACGGTAACACTACAGAATTATTTCAGAATGTACCACAAGTTGGCAGGTATGACTGGTACTGCAGAAACAGAAGCAGGTGAATTCTGGGAGATTTACAAGTTAGATGTTGTAGTTATTCCTACCAACCGACCAATTGCCCGAGACGACCGCGAAGACATGGTCTTTAAAACAGTAAGAGAAAAATTCAATGCGGTAGCTAAAGAAATACAAGAATTGGTTGAGGCAGGGAGACCTGTGCTAGTTGGTACAACAACAGTTGAGAACTCAGAAGTACTGAGTCGTATGCTCAAAATGAGAAAAATCAACCATCAAGTGTTAAATGCGAAACAACACGCTCGTGAAGCAGAAGTAGTGGCTGACGCTGGTCTTCCTGGAAATGTCACTATCGCTACTAACATGGCTGGTAGAGGTACAGATATAAAATTACATCCAGATTCAAAAGCAGCTGGCGGTTTGGCAATTGTCGGTACTGAAAGACATGAATCTCGAAGAGTAGATAGGCAGTTACGTGGTAGATCAGGTAGACAAGGTGATCCGGGTTCTTCACAATTCTTTGTTTCGTTGGAAGATAACCTTATGCGTCTTTTCGGTTCAGAAAGGATTGCCAAGATAATGGATAGGCTTGGCTTGGAAGAAGGAGAGGTAATCCAGCATTCTATGATTACTAAATCTATAGAACGTGCACAGAAAAAAGTAGAAGAAAATAACTTCGCTATAAGAAAGCGTTTGTTAGAGTATGATGACATCATGAACTCTCAGCGTGAAGTTATTTACAAAAGAAGACGAAATGCTTTGTATGGTGAACGTCTTCAATTAGATATCATGAATAATTTCTATGATACCGCTGAAGGAATTGTAGAAAACACCATTGGTGATTATGAAGGTTTTAAGCTTGAGTGCCTCCACAGTTTTGGTATTGATATAGCTATTGAACAAGAGGAGTTTGGTAAAATTGACGCCCCTGTATTAGCCGACCAACTTTACCGCCAGGCCTATGATAAATACCTAGAGAAGAACAAACAAATCATGGAGAAAACTTATCCGGTTATCTCTAGGGTTTTCGAAGAAAAAGGGGCTACAGTAGAAGAGATTGTTGTACCTTTTACTGATGGAAAGAAATTGGTCAATGTAATTGTTAACTTGAAAAAAGCCAAGGAAAACAATTGTGCTGAAGTTGTAAAAAACATGGAACAATCTATTTCACTGGCCATAATCGACCAAGGTTGGAAAGAGCACTTGCGTGAAATGGATGAGTTGAAAGAACAGGTACAAAATGCGCGATATGAACAAAAAGATCCTTTAGTAATCTATAAGTTCGAAGCTTTTGAATTGTTCAAAGGGTTTATTGGCACTATTGCGAGTGATATTGTTAATTTCTTATCAAAAGCAAATATTGCTGTAAATGATCCTAATGAAGTACAAAATGCTAGAAATATTAGGAAACAACGAGCTTCACAGCGGGTAAGAGAAAGCAAAGCCGATTCTGGATCCATTCTTAGTGGTGGTGGCAGGGCTGCTCAACCACAAGCACCTAGGCAAGAAGTTGAGATTACTAAACCAAGACAAGTCACAAAAACCATTGGTAGAAACGATAAGGTCACTGTGAAATACACTGATGGTACTACTAAGAAAGCTGTAAAATATAAAACAGTAGAAAAGGATGTAATTGCCAATAAATGTGTGATTGTGGAGTCTTGATGAAAAGTAAAATAAAAAGTATGAGCCGTATCAATCAATTTGGTACGGCTTTATTTTTTTTCATGTTTTAGCAACCATTGATATATTTCAGGAGAAGCATATGTAACATTCCAAGCATCATGGCCTTGTATCTCCATTTCTGAAAAAATATAATCTTTTTCTAATTCAATTATTCGCGGATGGGTATGATTGATTTTATAAAACGAAATCCCAAATTCTTCTTTGAAATAATCTACTGTACTTCTAGGAAAATCTACACTAATTACATCATCTCCTTGGTTGTGAAAAAGCCAAGTAGGCAGCTGCTTTAAATTATCACAATTACTTTTACAGGTAACTATACCTGCAATAGGTATAACAGCAGCAAATTTTTGAGGATATTGCTTGGCTAACTCCCAACTTCCTGCCCCACCCCTACTTAAACCAGTTAAATAAATTTTCGAAGAATTACCACTAAAACCCTTTTCCACTTCTTCTAACATCTCTATAAGCGTTTTACTAAATTGAAACCATTGCCGCTTCTCTTTTGGTCCTGTACGCATGTGCGGATTAATAATAATAAATGAATCTGCTACATACTGATACAATTCTTCATTTACTTTTTCTTCAAATACAAATTTAGTAGGACCATCATTTTTAGCAGTTTTAGGGTTTGGGCTTGCCCCATGACCACCTTGCAGAAAAAGAATAATAGGCCATTTTCTATCTTTAGTAAAATTATTGGGTAAGTATAACCAATACCCATCTACTACTTTATTTTCATATCCATCACTTATAAAAACTTGTTTGCCTGCAGCAGGGCTATCTAAATTACAACTTGCAAAAAAGCATGTATTTAAAACAAAAAAGGGAAGCCAGTAATATAAACTGACTTCCCATTTTATTAAAAGTATTTTCTTATCAAATATCATCTTCAATACCAGGAATTTCATATTTTTTCACCTTTAAGGTATAACCTGAGTCTGAAATCACAATAATTAGCTCACCTTTATTAATGTAATCTCCTCTTGTTGAAGCATCATACAATTGATCCTCTATCATGACCTTGCCACTAGGACGTAGAACTGTTTCCGCAGTACCAGTTAATCCTACCATATCATTTTCATGAAAAGTAGAAGAATATCCATCGTCTTTATCTAATGTTTCTTGTAGTGCCACCCTTTTAAATACTGCACTATCTGCCATTCGCGATGCTCCTAGAAACATTAATATAATTGCACCCATTGCTCCTCCTAAAGTAGCCACCAAAGCATTTCTTAAAGCATTGGTATTTACATAGGTAAAATCAAAGGCATCGTTATCTACCATCATTAAAGCAAGTGCTCCAAGTGTAATGATTATTCCTGAAATACCTGTAATTCCGAACCCTGGTACAACAAATATTTCTGCTCCAATAAGAGCAATCCCAATAATGAAAGCAATCATTTCCCAATTTTCTGCTAGCCCATTAAGGTAATAGGGAACAAAATAAAACACAGCCGCTAAAATGGCAGCTCCTAATGGAAAGCCAATGCCAGGCGTTTGTAATTCGAAGTAAATACCACCCAGCATTACCAGAATGAGAATTCCACTTAAAAATGGGTTGAGGAAAAATGAAATTATTTTCTCCGTAGCGTCTAATTCATACTTAACCAATGTATATTCTCCAATGCCAACTTGTTCCAATACGTCTTCAATATCATCAGCTAATCCTTCACAAAAGTCATATTCGATAGCTTCTTCTGCTGTAAAAGTAATCACTTGCCCTGCATTAGAAATTCCTTCCACTTCTAGGTTTTCATCTACCATTGCCTCTGCAATTTGAGGGTTACGTCCGTTGGCTTCTGCAGTAGAACGCATCATAGAGCGCATGTAAGACTGGTATTTATCTGGTGCTTTTGAACCGTCGCCACCATTTACCACAGTGGCTGCTCCAATATTAGCACCCTTTTGCATATAAATACTATCGCAAGCTATGGAAATTAATGCACCTGCCGAAGCTGCATTCTTATTGATAAATACAAAAACTGGTTTTTCAAATTCCAGAATCATTGCACGAATATCATCTGCATCGTTTACAGCACCACCATAAGTATCCATATCTATTAATAGGTAATCTACTTCCTGCCCACGCGCTTCTTCTAAAGCTAGCTCTACATACCTATTCATTCTAGGATCTATTTCAGCCCTTATCTCCATTACAAATACTTTGGGTGCTTGTTGTGCATTTGCAGAAGTAAATCCTAAAAGAATGCAGAATGAACTTAGTACAAAAAATTGTAGATAATTGTATACATGCCTTTTTGAGTACATGACCTTTTTATTTAAGTAATGTTCCATATTATTAGCACATTTAGATTAATCTTTTTGTTTACTAAATAAAAGCACATGAAATTATATCTAATTTAAATAATTTTAGTGCTAACATTGCTTATCTCATTTAAACAATATACTGGTAAAATCGTGCTCTTTACAGATTAGTAGTTAATACTGACTTAAAATTACAATTAATCCTAATTCAATAATTAAAATTTAAAAAGATTGAAAAAACTGCCTCAGGCAAATTTTGAATTTGATGATAGCTTTCAGGTTTGGAAAATTTTAACCTCTCCATCTTCTACCTTTTTGCTTGTTGAATTAAGAAGTGCTGCTGAATTAGAAGTTGTTTTTGTATGTGTAGATTTAGCTAAAAATGAAATTATTTGGGATGACCTAAGTTTTGAAAATTCGTGGGCATTTAGCTTGTGTGAAGTAGATAATCAGAATGTTTATCTCACTGAATTTGAAGACGGAGAAGTTCCTGAAGCTAAAGCTGTAATGGCAGTTTCCATCCAAAATAAGGAAATACTATGGTATAAAGAAGGGGTTACTTTTGAAACTATTATCAATAATGATATTGTATTGACCGACAAAAAAAATAACCAATATGAGAAAATTGTCGTTGATGCACTTCAGGGAGAAATAATTAAAAAAAACATTCCTGATCATAAGGCTGTCCCAATTAATTCCGCTACAATATTACCATACACCTATGAAGAAAGTTCTCCTTATTTTAATACGGTAAGCAATTTTTTAAATGGAATTCTAAAAATCAGTATAGTGAAGCGCTGTGACTATATTGAGATAAATTCGTATATTATTATCGGATTTTATACTTTAAATGAGGAAAACAAACTCAACAATTTTATTTCTTTGCTAGATAAAACAGGTAATTTATTGCACAAAGAATTAATAGGTAAAAACCTAGAAGGTATTGGTTCAGAAACATTTTTTATGGCCAATGAATACCTAATTTATATTAAGCATAACAAAGAGATTGTAACTTTTTATTTAAAAGACTAAACATGAGATATTTTTTAATTTTATTATTTTCAGTATTTGGATTTATTCAACATATAAATGCCAATCATCTATATACCAATCCTACCGATTCAATTGGTATAAAAGTAATAAATAACCGTACCTATATCTTGCATAAAGTAAATCCTGGTGATGAGATAAATACAGTAGCTGCACGCTATGGGGTAACTTCATCGGAAATTAAAGAGGCAAACAAAAATATACAAAACGATAACTTGACTGTTGGTGCCATAATACTTGTTCCATTGGCAAGAAGAAGTTATGCCAATACAAGTGTAGATGAAGCCGCTTTAGAAGCCGCCTTTATTAAAAGAGTTTACACGGTAGAATCAGGCGATTACATATACAAAATAGCCAGGGATTTTAATATGGATGTGAAACGTTTAAAAGAATTAAACGAGCTCGAATCTGAAGTACTTACCGCAGGACAACAACTAATTGTAGAAATTCCAGCCGCTGCATTACAAGAGAACAATAATAATGTGACTGCTTCAAATAATACTGATAATCAGAATGAGACAAGTCCTGTTATAAATACTGCTAATGCCAACGCGAGTATGAATCCTGCAAACCAACTAACCAGGGTTCCCAAAGTACATACCGTACAAGAAGGCGAATATTTATTTTCATTAGGGAGAAACCTGAATGTGAATTTAGATAGTGTAAGGGTTTGGAATTATATGGAACCTGCTGATAATATTTCTCTTAACCAAGAAGTGATAGTAGGTTATAATTATTTCAATGCCACTGGAAATCTAATTCTTTCTACAGGAGCTGATATTGCTGATGTAAATGGATATAAGGCCGGTAATGTTGAAGGAGGTACAAGTGATATAGGAAATCAGGGCACAACTTCTTTTAGTACATTAACTCCAGAGGTAAAACTGAACAACATACCTAAAAATGTATCGGAGCAAGGTGTAGCCATGAGAATTACAGGAAATGACGCATCTGCCAACCAAATAGTTGGCTTGCACAAAACCGCACCTTATGGAACTTATATAAGAGTGACAAACCCAAGCAATGGGCGCAATATTGCTGTAAAAATAATTGGAACTATCCCTGAAAATACCACTCCTAATAACCAAGTAATTATTATGCTTTCTGCTGCTGCTTGCCAGCGTATAGGTGCATTAAACAATCAGTTTCCCGTAAGTCTTAGTTACAACAAATAAATGGAAATAAAAAAAGCCAAAAGAAGTCACTTAAATTGTAACTTCTTTTGGCTCATATAAAAAGGCGAAGATTCTAAATATCATCTAGTACTTCTTCCGCCCTAGTATTATAAGAACTTTCTGAGTTTTTTAGCTTTTTAAATAAATTTATTGCTTTTTCCTTATGATCGAGCTTTAAATGTGTTAAAGCTAAATACCAAGTAGCCGGAGTTGAAAAACGAGTATCAGCAGTACTTATCACTTTTTCGAGACTGATTACAGCCATTTCAAGCTTTTCCTCCTCTATGCATGCCAATCCTTTATAAAAGGTAGCTGCTATATTATTTTCATCCTTATTGATCATCTCATCAAATGCAATAATGGCTTTATTGTAATCTTTTTGTTCATATAATTGATAAGCATCCAACTTATCTACTTTATTATCTCCTCTTTCGGTTGGGTCAATAATATTAGGATAGGTGGTATAATGGGCAGTATAAATTTCTAAAGGTGTTTTATCAGGACTTAATAAATAGATGAACATTAAAATAAAAACACTAATACTAGCCGCAGCAAGTAAACCGTATTTTAATGAAATTACTTTGGTCTGATTACTTGATGATTCTCCAGCAGCTTTTAACTTGTTTTTAAGTTCATTTTCAAAATGTAAATGGATACCCTTAGCTATGTCTTGTTGTAATTTAACTTCTTCAGCTAGTGTTCTATCAAACTTCAACTGATTCTCAAAAGCATCAACTTCTTTAATATCTAATAAATGTTTGTGCTTGATATAGGTATCTATAAATCTCTGGTCAAAATCATTTTCTTTCATAAGTAGGATTCTCTTATCTAGTCTTTTAAATCGTCTTTCAGGCATAAATCACGAACCATTTTTTTTAGTTCATTCATGCATCTTACTTTTTGGGCTTTTACTACTTTATCATTCTTATAATTTAGTTTTTTGGCAATTTCACTCATAGATAAATTTTGATAATAATACATTTTTAGAATAGATCGATTAGGCTCTTTCAACTTATCTACCAATTTGGCAATTAATTGGTGTGTCTCATTATATTCTAAAATATTATCTATTACATCTTTGTTTTCGGTAGCTGGTTCATACTTTATTTGTTCGTCAGACAATTGACGAGAAGCGCGATTCACTTTTTTTAAAGCAATATTTTTTGCTACTGCAAACAAATAAGTTTTTATGCTACTATTAAGCTCTACAAGTTTATTAGAAACTATATTTTGTCTAAAAACCAAAATAGCATCCTGATAAATATCTTCACACTCTTCGGGCCTAAGATTAAAATATTTCACTGCCCAACCAATAAATTCCTTTTTATATTTTAAATAAATCTTCACTAAAGCATCCTCGTCCCCCTGTTTAATCCGCAGCAGTATTTTTTTCTTATTACTAAACGCTATAGTCATATACTTTGAAATGTGAAAAAGTAAACGATTAAAAAAAAATTCAACACTTTCTGTTTACCTCTTTACTACGAAGAGTATGGAGTATGGAATAATATCCAATAAAAAAAATTGTGAATAATTCTTTATAAGTAAAATTTTATTAAGTATGAAATCAGACAATTTCTCAAAAATGAAATTTAATAAGTATTTATTATTATTGGTATTGGCACTATTCTTTTTCAGCTCCTGCGATGAAGAAACAGATCCTTTACCCGACACCTTAACAGTTGAAGCTGGCGCAGACCAAACTGTAGAAACTGGACAAACAGTTACTCTTAATGGAGCCGGCGCTGATACTGGTGGAAGTTCTGTTAATTTACAATGGTCTTTTTCTTCTGTACCAAGTGGTAGTTCTGCTAGTATTACAAATCCAACATCTGCTTCAGCTTCATTTGTACCTGATGTTGAAGGTGTTTATGTATTAACGTTAACTGTCAGTAATTCTTCTTCATCAAAAACTGATCAAGTAACTATTACTGCTACTGCTCCTTCTGCTGTTGCAATAGAACTCAGTGGAATACAAACCGAAGATCTTACTTTAACAGATATTTTTGTAAACTCTAATTCGCCCGACTACATAGTTACAAGTAACTTCGAAATGTCAGATGGACAACTAACTATAGAACCTGGTGTAATTATAGCCTTTAAAAGTGACACAAGAATGTGGATTGACGACTCTGGTTTAATTGTAGCAAAAGGTACAGCCTCGGAGCCTATTATTTTTACGGGTGAAAGTGAAACTAAAGGTTTCTGGCAGGGGCTTGTTATTTGGACTAATAATGTATTGAATGAACTTGACTATGTACAAATAAAATATGGTGGTAGTAGTGATCATGGATTTGGTGTACCTAGCATAGGACTTGGCATTGGTGATAACGGCACATGTAAAGTAAGCAATTCGACTATTTCTGACAATGGAGGTGATTATGGTATGTTTGTAGAACTTAGTGCATCACTCAACACCTTCTCTAATAATACTATTAGTAATAATGATGGAACCGCTTTAGCACTTTCATTATTACAAGCTACAAAGTTAGACGCAGCTTCTTCTTTTAGTGTAGGCAATGGTGATAATTCTATAGAAATTTTTGGAGAGAATTCTAATTTAGGTGGAGAAGAAACATTACCTGCTTTTGATGATGATACGCCTTATTTTGTAAGTGGAAATTTAGAGGTAAGCAATGGAGGTTTAGTGATATCTCCTGATGTTAACATGGAGTTTGGTGCCGATGTGCGTTTTTGGATAGATGACGAAGGCTACCTAATAGCCAAAGGGACTGCTTCAGAACCCATCGTATTTACTGGGAAGGAAAAATCAAAAGGCTATTGGAAAGGACTTGCCGTATGGACAAATAACACCCAAAACGAATTAGATTATGCAGAAGTCTCTTATGGAGGAAGCAGTGATCATGGTTTCGGTGTTGGTAAAATTAGCCTTGGCATTGGTGATAACGGCAAATTGTCAGTAACCAATTCTAGTATTACTAATAGTAATGATATTGGTTTCTTTATAGAGAATAGCGCAGAGTTATTAGAATTTGCCAATAATAGCTTTTCTGACAATAATGATGTTCCATTATCTTTAAATGCTAATAATGCAGGTGTATTAGATAATGAAAGTACCTATTCTAACAATGGAGATAATGCTATAGAAATTTTTGGCTCTGATAAAAATTTAAATGGGCTTACTACTTGGCCAAAAATTAACGACGGCACCCCTTATTTTGTAAGTGGTAATGTAGAAGTTAACGTTGGTGGATTAAAAATTGAAGCTGGTGCTACATTAGAGTTTGGTGCCGATGTTCGATTCTGGGTAGATGACGAAGGATACTTCGAAGCTATAGGAACAGAAAATGAAAAGATAACTTTTACTGGCAGAGAAGCAGCAGCTGGTTACTGGCAAGGCTTAGCTGTATGGACCAATAGCACTCAAAACCAAATAGACCATGCCAATTTCTCTTACGGAGGTAGTAGCGATCATGGTTTTGGTATTGGTAAAGTTAATCTTGGTTTAGGAGATAACGGCAGGCTAAATGTTACCAATTCTGATTTTTCAAATAGTGCTGGTTACGGAATTTTTACAGAAGCTAACACTACGATTAATGCAGATGTAGCCACTGTAAATACCTTCAGTAACAATACAACAGCAGATATTGAAGTGAACTAAAGTTTATTTTTAGACTTTGCTAAATTTTTCTAAGATCTCTCCCAAACAGGAGAGGTCTTTTTTTGTATATTATATCCGATTTTTATGAATGAATCCATAGTTTTACAAAAAGCTATATTCAATCAATTAGAAACATGTTTGGATTTTTTAAAAAGAAGAAAAAAGAAGAAAAACCCCTACCAACACTTACCGATCTTAATAATATACCATTACAAGAGGGCGACCTAGTTGAAGTTTTAAGATATGATATGGGCAAATGTAAAATTATCAAAAAAGAAGATGGTCATTATTATTATGAATCTATAGAAACTGGCGATCAAGTAATTTGGGTAAAAATGATAGATGCAGCTACTGATTTACAAAAAGTAAAAAAAATTAAGGAATAACATGGCGGAAATTGTTGCTTTAGATGGATATACTTTAAATCCTGGCGATTTATCATGGAAGTCTATAGAAGATATGGGCAATTTTAAAGTCTATGATAGAACTAGCACAGCACAAGTTTTAGAAAGAGCCCATAACGCTGAAATTGTTATCATTAATAAATGTGCTATGGACGCAGGTATAATCGAGCAACTTCCTAAGTTAAAACACATAGCTGTTTCCGCTACGGGTTATAATGTAGTGGATATAGACATTGCAAAAGAAAAAGGTATTTCAGTAAGTAATATACCTGGCTATGGAACTAGCGCTGTAGCACAGCATGTATTCGCAATGATTTTAGAAGTAAGCAACCAAGTTGCAGCCAATGCCATTAGTGTTGCCGATGGGAAATGGGCAAGGCATAACGACTGGTGTTATTGGGAATATCCAATAACTGAGCTCGAAAACAAAACTTTAGGTATTGTTGGATTAGGAGCTATTGGTGGAAAGGTGGCAAAAATTGCTCAGGCATTTGGTATGAAATTATTGATCAACGATAGAAGTCCTGAAAAAAAACAGGCTCCAGGCTTTATTTTCACTGACGTGGAAACCGTTTTTTCTGAAGCAGATTATATTACTTTACACTGTCCGTTAACCAATGCTAACCTTGAATTTGTAAACAAGGCACTTATAGATAAAATGAAAAAAACATCTGTTTTAATTAATACGGGAAGAGGTGCATTGATCAATGAAGTGGACTTGGCCGAAGCACTCAAAGAAGATAAAATTAAAGCGGCATGTCTCGATGTACTTACAAAAGAACCACCAAGTATCGATAATCCACTCACCAGTCTTGAAAATTGTTATATCACTCCCCATAATGCATGGGCAGCCAAAGATGCTAGGGAAAGGTTAATGGGTATTCTATCTGAAAATATTAAGTGTTTTATTGAAGGAAAACCGAAGAATATTGTGAATGGTTAGTTCACAGAATAGTGCTCTAAAAAGCCCGCAAGTTTGTCAAAATTCTTAATATACCCTTGTTTGGCTCCATAAGTCTTTAAGGCATCGCGGTAAATACTCTTTATTACTTGGTATTTTTTATTGTTACTTAGTTTGGCTATCACCAGCCCTTTAAAACAGCGATGCGATTGGTTATACAAATACTTACAAGGCTTGGAGGGCATTTTATTAAAAAGCCTATCTAGATGCGCTACCGATGAACATTGTTCCATAAAACTAAATCCGCCTTGTTTCATATAGATTTTTATCTGATCACATACTAATAGAAGATCATCTTTATCTATGGCTTTGTATTTGAAATATTTGTTATTGGTAAGCTTTCCAATCGAAATTATTACTGTATTCGTATCTTGTTGGTATTCTCTGTAATTATCTAAAAATTGTTGCACTATGCATTCAACCTCCTTATGCCTAGACCCTAGGTTTAATTCCAACCAACATTCATCTTCGTAAATACTGGGAGAGAAGATTACATTCTGAAAACCATTAGCTATTTCTCTTCTAAATTGCTTTTTACCAGCAAGCATTTCAAATCCTGCATCATAAAAAAAATCATACAGATTATGGTATAAAGCCGTTTCAAACTCATTTAATGTCATACATATTTCTTAACTATTGACTTTATACTTCTGTTAATAAAGATTTCTTTAAAATACAGTAAATAAGAACCGTTTCATGTCTTCTTGCCCTTGTGTATCAACAGCTCTAATAGTTAAAACATAATTAGTGCCCGAGAGAGCATTTTCAGGTACCTTGAAACTATCGTCCTCAATGTAGTCTACCAAATTTAAAGGTAGTTCAGGAAAAGTATTAAATCTATTTACTAAAGCTGGCAACAAGCTTTCGTCATACCAGTAAAACTCTAAAAGATCAAGCCTATTTAATTCCTCTACTTTTCCAGCAAAACTAATTACATCGCCTGCCTGTACTTGAATATAACTTACTTCTGAAAATGTATTATCAATTCTGTTTATATAAGTATTAGTAAGAATGAGGTCTGGTGGATTATCAGGAATTACATCGATATAAACTTTGTATAATTCTGACTGATTCCCAGACTCGTCGGTGGCTACAAAAGTGATTTCTCTAATTTCTCCAGGATTATCTGTGAGCGGAATATCAAAGTTAAGTGGAATAAAATCATTCAACCTTACATCACCTGTTGTTCCTCGTAAATCTATATTATCAAGTTCTGAAAGTATTTCATTGTTCTTGTTATAGTATACAATGACATTCCTGAGGTTGGTATTTTCTATAATAAACATTTCATTAATGCTTAAACTTCCTCCCTGAGTAACCTTTACCCGATTATTTATATTAATACTTGGTGAAGATTTTAATATATTAAATGTAGGTGGTCGATCATCACAAGCCACCAAAATATTGTATTTTTTACTTCCAACATTTTGGAAAGTATCTATTGCAAGTATTTCTAAAGTTATGAGTGTACTATCTTGGGTGTCGGGAGGAATACGGACAAAGTCTTGTAAAACATCTTCAATATTTACTGAATCTGTTGAGAAAAAAACAGTATTGTCTCTTGTATTACTAAAGCCAAAGCCAATTTGGTTAATTTTTAAGTTATCTGTCACATAACCATCAAATCGAATAACTTCGGATCTACATGCAGTATAAAGGCTATCATTAACAGCATCTAGACTTATTGAAACATTTTTAAAAACTGGTGCACTGGCATCTGCTTCCAATGTAAAAACCCTTTTCACCGTATCAGGGTTACCTCCTTCGTCAAATCCAAATACAGTAATTAAATAATCGCCTGTTTCTTTATATTCAGGTATTTTGATTGAAAAATCAGGAGCAATCCTTCTACCTCTAATATTGAAAGTATCTAAATAAAACCAAGCATTAGAATTTTGATCTTCAAATTGGTCTAACTTTTCTATTATTAAGCTACCACTATCTAAGCCACTATTGTCAGTAAAAATTACTGAGAAATTGATAGTATCTTGATAATAATAGGTCTCTCTTATTTCAAAGTCATTTACTTGTGGTCCTATCTTATCTTCTATAGGAATACAAGCTTGTAAAAGCATCGAAAAATATAGAAAATAGAAAAAATATTTATTGATACTGCGCATCATTCAAGCCAAATACATTTAATTTACTTATTAACGAAGCTTCGTTTAAACCTGTGTATTTATAAGCAAATGATGATGTTTAGTAAGGATTTATTCAATAAATATTTTTTAATAAGTTGCTCAGATATTAAAAAATTACACGGTTATGCTACACAAAATTATTTAGTAGATGATGAAAGTGGTAATAAGTTTATATTGAAACATTATGACAAAAATACAATCAGACCGGATGTTCTTTCCTATGAAAATGAAACTTTACTTTTCTTAGCTAAGCACTTACCCAATAAATTCCCAACACCCATTGCTAATAAAAAGAAGGCCTTCATTACCAAAACACGTGATGGTAATTACTTACGTTTACTCAGTTATGTTGAAGGAAATTTTTTCGATAAAGTTACCCATACTCCCAAATTATATGCTTCTCTTGGGCATTTTTTAGCTTCAATGAATAAGGTGTTACAGCCTCTCAAAACTCCTGGTTTATCAGCTCGAGAAATTAACTGGGATTTACAGCACTTTCTTATGAATGAACCTTTATTAAAGCATATTGAAAATCATGAAGTAAGGAAAATTATCAAATATTTTATTCTTTGTTACCAACAAGAAGTACTGCCAAATAGATATAAATTACGAAGAAGTATAATTCATGGGGATGCCAACGAGCAAAATATTCTAGTGAATAATGGTGAAGTAAGCGCTATGATAGACTTTGGTGATTTTTGTTATTCACCTTTGATCAATGAATTGTCAATTGCACTTACTTATGCAATACAAGACAAAGAAGAACCTTTAGCGTGGGCAAATATCATAATCAAAGCCTATCAACAAATATTGCCTCTCTCAAAAGAAGAAATTGCTCTACTACCCACCTTAATTGCCGCTAGAATTTGTACAAGTCTTCTCAACTCTGCCTATGCTCGTACACATAACCCTGAAAATACATATGTTTCTTCTAGTGAAGATGCAATGCTAAATCTATTGAATAAATGGATTACTCTAAACCCAAGGAAAATAAAAAAAGAATTTCTAACGGCAGCAGGTTTTCATAATAATTCCCATTCCATCGATATAGAAAATGAAAGAAAAAGAAGAAGCAACTACTTTAGCAAGAATTATTCATTAAGTTATTCTAAGCCAATAAAAATGGAAAGGGCAGCATTTCAGTATATGTATGATGCTGAGGGAAATACTTTTTTGGATGCTTATAACAATATTCCTTTAATTGGACATTCACACCCAGCTATTACAGAAGCTGCTCAAAAACAAATAGCCCATCTCAATACAAATACCCGCTATTTCTACGATGCCTTGCATGAGTATGCCGAAAACTTTCTATCTAAATTTCCTTCTAAGTTAAATAAGGTGTTTTTCGTAAATTCTGGAAGTGCGGCCAGTGATCTAGCAGTAAGGTTAGCAGCAGCTTATTCTAGTAAAATGCAGATAGCAGTAATTGAGGAAGGTTATCATGGTAATACTTTTTCGGGAATCAATATAAGTGCTTACAAAGCAGAAGGCAAAGGAGGCAACGGCTTACCTGCATATGTACATAAATTGCCCTTACCAGATACATATCTAGGAAAATATAAAGGTCAAGAGGCTGGGGAAAAATATGCTAAAGAAGCGATAAACTATCTTAGTAATTTAAAAAATCTTCCAGGAGCTTTTATCGCTGAACCCATAGTAGGTTGCGGTGGGCAAATACCATTACCAGAAGGTTATCTTTCTACACTTTATCCCTATTTAAAGAAAAATGGTATAGTCTGTATTTCAGATGAAGTACAAGTGGGCATGGGACGATTAGGTAATGTGTTTTGGGGCTTTGAAAAACAGAATCTAATACCAGATATTGTAATTATTGGCAAACCCATAGGGAATGGACATCCCTTAGGTGCAGTGGTATGCACCGAAGAAATTGCCCAAGCTTTTGAAAATGGAATGGAATTTTTTAGTTCGTTTGGGGGCAATCCAGTGTCGTGTGTTATTGGCAACACCGTTTTAAAAGTTCTTAAGGAAGAAGCTTTACAAAATAATGCTTTTGAAACAGGTAATTACCTGATTGAAAATTTTAGGTCATTAGAAAAAAATCATCCCTTAATAGGAGATGTGAGAGGATCAGGATTATTTATTGGGGTTGAAATGCTTGATACTAATGGGAATAGATCTAAGAAGGCTGGTTTTAATGCTTCAATTATAAAAAATAAGCTGCGAGAAAATTTTATACTAAGTAGTACAGACGGTCCTTTCGATAGTGTATTGAAATTTAAACCACCTTTGTGTTTCAATAAAAACAATGTTGATCAATTATTAGAATCATTTGATAAAATTGTTAATCAGGCTGATTTTGATTGATTCTTTTTTTTATCAACGCCTATCTAAATAAGCAAGCACATCAGGCACTTTTAATAAATCTCCTTTATCACCGTAAATACCTATTCTATCGATTTCGCCATAAATTAAGTCTGCCCTACTGCCTACTGTCTTACCTTGCGAATGAATAACCTCTTCATTCCAATCGTAGGCTTTTCCAGCTAAGCTATATATTTTAAGGGTTGGATAAATCCTTAATGCTGCAGTTACGGCAGTCATAAATGCCCTTACTTGTTGAAAAGGAGCAGCAGAAATTAGTAGTGATTGGTATCCTTTTGCTTTACAAAAACTAATCGCTGCCATTGATTCGATTAATGTATGCAATATATCATCTTCCGATATTGCTCCCTCAATACAGTTGTTTGGAATTCCGGCATTAACCAACGATTTTCTAAAAACTTCAAAACCTTCATAGCCACTCATAGCTTTAGTTTTCATTATCAGCCAAGTATTTGTGTATCTGAATCTCTTAGCATTTAATGCAGCTTCAATCACTGATTGCTCATTATCGGGAGTTTGGCTGTATAGAAAATGTACATCTGCATTGTTAGGTAAAACATCATTGAATACCCTTATCGTCAATGCGAGCAAATCTTTCATAATCAAAATCTATATTTAATAGTTACCATATAGAATAATCCTTAAATATTTAATATAATTTAATTTTAATACATTTTTACACTACCAATACTTACTTTAATTAAGTAATTTACTTCCACATTAAACCATCTTATATGCCTATGTCGTAAAACTACTTGTAAACCTATTATTCTGTTTGCGACAGTACTAATGACCCTACTTAAATTTACATGCTGTTTTACTTTTTTTCTTTTAGTTTCTTGCCAAAGCTATGGAAATAATAAACCTTATTTACTAAGCAAAGATGCCAATTACTATGTAGTTCCCTTCAAACACATCACATTCTTAAAAGATAGTACCAAGGCATTAAAATTTGAAGATATACAATCTGAAAGTTTACAAGCCTATTTTGCCCCTTATAGAAGTTATTCCCAAATAAATGACTTTGAAAAAGCTTGGTGGTTCAAGTTTAGCTTAAAAAATGTTTCTGGCAATTTCATGGACTGGAAAATGTATGTAGGCTTTAATAATATTATTGACCTCTATCTTGAAGATATTAGTGGCAGAGTAACTCATAAAAAAGGAGGGCAATATATGCCTTCTTCGCAAAGAGACGTAGTTGAAGGCAGAATCTCTGCTTTTAATCTAAAATTAGCACCAGGTGAAGCCATTACAATTTTTGCCAGAATAGAAAATATCAATCATAGAATACCCTATTTTGAACCAGTAGTTGTAAATAGTCGCTATTGGAACAAAAGTTTACAAGAACGCAACTTAAATGAAGGTGTTTTCTACGGTATTATGCTCATTATGGTATTTTACAATGCCTTTATTTTTCTTTCATACAGGGATAAAACTTATCTGTTTTATGCAGCATATATCTTTAATGTAGCCTTTTATTTTTTTGTATTGAAAGGTTTTACAAGAGAATACATTTTTTCAGAAAATCCACAACTTGAAGCTTATGGTTGGCAAATATCTCTAGGATTGAGTCCAATATTTTACTTTCAATTTATACGAACTTATCTTAACCTGAAGGAATTAGTGCCCAGTTGGGACAAGCTCATAAAGTACGCCGCCAGATTTTGCTTCATTGTTCTAAGTGTTCAATTGCTCATCACCTATTTTACTTTCAATATACAACTAGTCGGGAGGATTGCCTATTTTATCTTAATTAGTCAAGCTATTTTTTCTTTGATATTATTAAGCATACTAGTAAAAACAAAGAATAAGCTGGCTTACTACATAGCTGCAGGATCTTTATGCTTATGGACAGGGGGAATTATTGGACTTTACTTCACTATCACTGCTTACTTTCTAGATGGACTGGTATATGGGCAATATGGAATAATTGCAGAAGTACTTATCTTTTCATTGGGATTAGGTTATAAAATGCGCGAAACTAAAACAGAGAAGGAACAAGCTCAAAAAGCCTTAATTAATCAATTAACCCAAAATGAACAATTACAGCTTCAAACAAATCAAGTTTTAGAGAGTAAAGTGGTAGAACGTACCAAAGCGCTGCAACAAAAAACGACTGAACTGGAACGTAAAAATGAGGAAGTTACTTCACAGAGAGATTTGCTTGAGTTACAGAAAAAGGAAATTGAAGATAAAAGAAATTTATTGCTACAACTCAATGAAGATAAAAATCACTTAATAGGTATTGTCGCCCATGACCTCAGAAATCCTTTGGCAACTGCACTAAGCATGTCTGAATTAATTAAATCTGAAAGCGAAAACTTGGACGAGGATCAAACCAGTAGTATTTCTTTAATCAGCCGATCATTAACCCGAATGAACGAGATGGTTGAAAAAATACTCGATTTACGAGCCATTGAAGCTAAAAAACTAAATATACGCTTTGAAAAAACTGACATCTCCTTATTGATTTCACAAGTGGTTGAAAGTTTTAAAAGTAGGGCTAGTAAAAAATCTATTCAACTCTTTTTAGAAACCGAACCTGTCAAAATTGCTGTAGATAAAAGTTACCTCATCCAAATCTTAGAGAACTTAATATCTAATGCTTTAAAATTTTCAGAAACCCATACTACTGTTTACATTAAATTGCTGAATACCAGTGAGAAGTTAAGGATTGAAGTAAAAGATAATGGGCCAGGCTTAACTGAAGATGACAAGAAAAAATTATTTGGTAAATTTCAGAAATTAAGTGCCAAACCAACCGATGGAGAACCTTCTACTGGACTCGGTCTATCTATCGTAAAAAAATATGTAGATGCCATGAAAGGAGATATTTGGTGCGAAAGTATACATGGAAAAGGGGCAACATTTATAGTTGAATTAACCAAAACGAGTAAACAGAATGATGTATGATAAAGATTGATGGAAAGCTTACACAGCATTTATTAAAAACAGCAGAAGTCTCTGAAAGGAAACGAGCAAATTATAATTTTCATAAATCTGCTGATGACACAATGCATCGCATGTTAAATTGTATGAATACTGGTACTTATGTTACGCCTCACAAGCATGAAAACCCTGATAAAAACGAGGCTTTTGTGATATTAAAGGGTAAAATATTAATCATAACTTTTACAGAAAAAGGTGAGATCAGTACACACATGATACTTGAAGCTGGTACAGATCAATTTGGGGCAGAGATACCACCTAGAACATACCATACTTTAATCCCACTAGAAAAAGGTAGCATTTTATATGAAGTTAAAGATGGACCTTGGGATATTAAAACAGATAAAACATTTGCACCTTGGGCTCCCCTAGAAGGTGACAAAAGCGGTTTAGACTATAACAATGAATTACTTCGAAAGCTGGATATTCAACAATAATGTTATTTAAGCCCGCTCGTAAACAAAAAAAGTAAAATCATGTGAGTTTTGTTGATTGGCTTTATGAAATTCCTCTTTCACAATTTTCCATTCTGATAAATCAAATTCAGGAAAAAAAGCATCTCCATCAAAAATTCCATGTACCCTTGTTAAGTAAATCTTATCGGCTAATTGTAAAGCTTGGGTATATATTTGACTTCCCCCTGTTATAAATACTTCTTCTTCATTTACTACAGAGGCTAAGGCTTCTTTAAGGCTATTTTTAACTTCAAGACCTTCGGCATGGAAACCCTTTTGTCTTGTTACTACTATATTTCGCTTTTCAGAAAAAAAGAAGTCTGGAGATTGCGCCGTCTTTCTACCCATAATTATGACTTTATGTCTAACAGTTTCCTTATAATAAGAAAAATCTGTAGGTAGATTCCATACTAACTTATTATGCTTACCGATTACATTATTTTCAGAAGCTGCAGCAATTAGAGATATTTTCATACTACAAAAATACCTCTTATTTTACTGTGTACAACTTAAAAGATTTGGATTCCTACTTAAGCCAATTTGCTAGAGATGGTTTTTAGATAAGTTATTTACTGTTGTATAATTTTTATATCACTAAATAACTCGGATAGACTCTCTTCGGCAGATTTAGCTTCTTTTTTTGAGTTAAATTTTCTTACAGCTATCGCATTTTTAGTATTGTGAGGTATTACCATTGTTTCTTTAAAACCCTTTGTTTTTAATTGTTTCGCCAATAAGCTTGCTGTACCCTCTTCTAAATCTTGCTTAACGATTAGATAATAGGATTTCTTCTTTTTTGGCGCTGCCGATACATCTCTTTCTTTATCGGCAGCAGGTATTTCAGTTACTTGAGTAATAGACTCAGATTCAATTGGCTGTTCTTGTTGAGCTGACCATACCTCCGAATCATCGGCAATGTCAGTATTTTCTTGTTTGATATCTGTATTGTTGTTAGTTAAAAGTAGTTGTGATTCTTGTTCAATTGCTTCTTCTTGTTTTGTGTTTTCTTTTTGCTCAATGTATTCTTGTTCTAAATTTTCTTCTTGTTCATCGAATACTGGTACCAATTCCCAATCAGTATAAATTAGTTGACCAACATTATTTCTAGGAAAATCTTCTTCTATCCGGATTCCCGTTAATTCTCTGTAAACAGTAGTAATACTTTGCATTAAATAATACTTTTCTTCCCCTTTTAATGATTGATGAAAATCGAAAAGGTCTGAAGTTGCAGAAGATTTGTTATAGGGTTGATTTAGGTAATTATAAAAATCATTAAAGCAAGCCTTTAAATTGTAATAAGTATGGTTAGTATTGAAATTATTAGAAGCAAATACAACATAACCACCGTTTAATTCGGGCATCTCCCAATTGTAAGCCATGGGATTGTTAGACCATCTTGCCATAGAAACAGTACCTAATCCTGTTTCTGCTATCATAAGTGAGGTTATAAACACAGGATTTAAGCCTTTTTTAAGACTTGTATTTATAATCATATCTGCTAACTGTCCTGCATTTAGTTTTTGTTGATGATTGATTTTTTCGTGAAAATATAGACTATTACTATAATTATCTTTGAGGTACTTAGTTAACCGTCTCTTAAAATCTTCACTATCATAAGCTATTTCTTTGTTATCTTCTTTCCCAACGGGTACTTTATAAAATTCATGATTTACTTCTAGATTTAAATCTTTTTGCTTCAATGTACTTAATATACCTCGCTTTATAGGCCTCACACATCGGAATCCTATATCATAGTTGTAATTTCCTACCGAAGCTTTACTTCTATAAAATACCTTTAATTGCTCTGGGTCTGTACTTCCCCAAGAGCCTCCTCTTAATACTTTGGTACCAATCTTCCTTGATCCTACAGGGTTTTTTCCACTTTCCTTTTCATTATAGGAGTAATCGAACCAATCGTTGCACCATTGCCAAACATTACCCGACATGCCAATTAACCCATAGTTATTGCTTTTCTGAGTATGTGCTTCTGCCAGTAATACCCAATTGCCAATTGGTTTGCCCCGCTCATTATCATAGTTGGCATATGTCTTTTCAAAATCCTCCCCCCAAGGATAAGCTTGATTGGTCAAGCCTCCTCTTGCAGCAAATTCAAACTCTGCCTCAGTAGGTAATCTAAAGCCGTTACTACTTTCGTTAAGCTCCCAAATTTTATTACCCCAATCATCTGTTTTATCACTTTCTGTATAAGCAGGTTGTAAACCCTCTACCTTACTTCTCCAATTACAATAGTCTACTGCCATATTCCAACTTACACCAGTAATAGGCATATTTTTTTGTTGGAAATGCTCATTATTCCAATAACTTGGTAGGGAGCCTCCTGCACTTATATATTTCTGAAAGTCACCTACAGTAACTGGCATTTCATCCATATAATAAGAAGAGACCTTTACATAATGGACGGGTAATGCATTGGAATTCTTACCTGTTTCATCACCCATTTTGAATCCTCCTCCTTTCACCAAATGCATCTTCTTTATACCAGAGATTGTTGCAGGGAGCAGGTTTTCGTTAACAAATAGATATGGTTTCCAAAAAGGTACTGTAACTATAAATAAAAAGCATAGCAACAGTGTAGAAATTAAAAAGTAGCGTATAGCTTTCATTGTAATGTATGAAGTAATTTTTTATTCAATAACAGCCGTTGTTAGTAAATGAAATATTTTTGGTAAGGATTAATGTGGTATTTATAAGATTCATGGTTTAAAATTATTAACAAATTCTAAACCATTATCCCTTCTTTATCATCATAAAGTAGAAAAAAATACCATAAGCGCGTTTCTTTAGCTACTTTTGTGCAAAAGTAATATACAACTTTAACAAGATGTTAGCAAATGCTAATAAATTACTTCTATACTGGAAAATAATAAGATAAAAGAAGAAATATTACAGCTTGAAATCCTATGCACCAATTAAGTGAACAAGAAATACAAAGGAGAGAAAAACGACAAAAATTATTGGATATAGGCATCGAACCATATCCTGCAGATACATTTCCAACCAACGTACACGCCAAAGACATTATAGAAAATTATGAGCGCCGAAAAATAGATTATAAAGATGTTTCTATTGCTGGCAGACTCATGATAAGGAGAATAATGGGTAAGGCATCATTTGCTGAGATACAAGATGCTACTGGTCGCATACAAATTTACATTACAAGAGATGAGATTTGTCCGGGCGAAGACAAAAGCTTATATAATGATGTTTTTAAGAAACTAATAGATATTGGTGATATTATTGGCATCAAAGGATTTGTGTTTACTACACAAATGGGTGAGATTACAATTCATGTGAAAGAGTTAACACTACTCACAAAATCTCTGAAGCCTCTTCCTTTACCTAAAACTGATGCTGAAGGCAAAGTATACGATGCTTTTACTGACCCTGAGATGCGTTACAGACAGCGATATGCCGATCTGGTAGTAAATCCACATGTAAAAGAGACTTTTCGCAAGCGGACACTATTGATGAATGTAATGCGTGAGTATCTGAATGGGAAAGGATACCTAGAAGTAGAAACACCTATTCTTCAACCCATTTATGGCGGTGCAGCTGCAAGACCTTTCAAAACGCACCACAATACATTGGATATGACTTTATACCTGCGTATTGCCAATGAACTTTACCTTAAAAGGCTAATTGTTGGTGGTTTCGATGGTGTATATGAATTTTCTAAAGATTTTAGAAATGAAGGAATGAGTCGTTTTCATAATCCTGAGTTTACTCAAATAGAATTGTATGTAGCTTACAAGGACTATGAATGGATGATGAATTTAGTTGAAGAGTTGGTAGAAAAAATAGCTATTGCACTACATGGCACTACTGAAGTGAAAGTAGGTGAAAATACAATTAATTTTCAGCGACCTTGGAAGAGATTTACCATGTATGAGGCCATTGAGCATTTTACAGGTATCGATATTTCTGAAATGGATGAAGCCAATTTGCTAGCTACTGCTGCAAAGCTGAATGTTCCTATAGACGATACTATGGGTAAAGGAAAAATTATAGATGAAATTTTTGGGGAACATTGCGAACCTAAGTTAATTCAGCCAACATTTATTACAGACTACCCTATAGAAATGTCTCCTTTAGCTAAAAAACATAAAAATAAAGAAGGTTTAGTTGAAAGGTTTGAAGCAATTTGTAATGGTAAAGAAATTTGTAATGCGTTTTCAGAATTAAATGATCCAATAGATCAACGTAAACGTTTTGAAGAACAGCTTGAATTAGGTAAACGTGGTGACGATGAAGCCATGGTATTAGATGAAGATTATCTGAGGGCATTGGAATATGGAATGCCACCGACCGCTGGATTAGGTATTGGAATAGACCGACTTTGTATGGTTATGACAAACGCTACTTCTATACAAGAAGTATTGTTTTTCCCTCAAATGAAACCTGAGAAAAAAGCTCAATATGCTACGGTTAGCGATTTTATGAATATTGGTATTAGGGAGGAATTAGTGCCTATAGTTCAGAAACTTGGTTTCCTAACCCTAGAAAGTTTAAAAGAAGCAAATGCCAATAAACTATTTAATGATGTTTGTGGAATGCGCAAAAAATTGAAGCTGAAAGAGGTTAAAAACCCAAGCAAAGAAGAGGTTGAGAATTGGTTAAAAGCTATTTGATTCAGATAATATCAGATACTGCCTTGACAATACTTATTAGTCAAGGCAGTTATACACGATTTTAAAAAAAGTATTCACACTTTTTTAAAATCCATATTGTAAGCCTATTAATACTTGGGACTTTACTTTTAATTGAATTCCATTTAAGTTCTGATAAATAGGTTGGGAATACTCTGTTGCCAATCGTAGATTTTTCAAAAAACCATCAGGTAATAAAATATTGAAACCAAGAGAAGCATTTGAGAGAATTACTCCAGAGTTTTCAGTATCTGCTGTAATCACCATATTTGGATTAAGAACTGGATTACTGCCATCAATTCTTTCTGTAACTCTTATTCCCAATCTACCAGAGAAACTTAACCAATTGTTTATAGCATATCCAGACCATCCGGTTAATCGGTATGCATTACCTATTATGTAATCGTTTTCATTTGTATTAGTTCGTAAAATTAGGCGTATTTGTGCTCCAAATGACCATTTATCTGCATTATATGTATAAGTTAATGCTGTATTAATACCCCAAGAACCGCTTCCGATTTGCATTGGATAGGGTAATAAAACCTCATTAGGTTCAGATGCTGGCGTTAAATCTTTACCTTCAATAGAGCCAGATGGAATAGTAACTCCAATTTGTGTGTGCAGATTAGCCTTACTTTTTTTCAACAGTCGATATAATGCGCTTACAGTTATATCTCCTATTCCTGAGTTACTTGTTGTAAATGATCTATTCATTCGTGTTACATGTCCCATCTCATATTCAGTATAAGGTAACATCAAGCTTAAGGTAATTTTATCAGATGGAGCATACATCACTCCTATCATATGCATTTGCATGTCCATACGGGTTGGCGTTACCATATAATTGTTTAATGCTTTAGAAAAAGGAACATCTTTGCTTTCTTCTTTCAATTCTCTCATTGTCATATTCATGTAGCGGTAGGAAACCATCCATTCATTTTTTAAATGCATATGGTCTCCCATTACACCAATTGGTGCATGACTATTAGGACTAGATTTATGAAGTATTTTTTCTGAAATTGACTCCTGGGCCTGCATAGTAAAAGAACCCATTATGGCTAGAATTAGGCTTATTATTGCTTTATCTTTAAAAGTTTTCATGGTAAAATAGATAGGAACAATAGGTTAATGAGACTCTATTAACCTATTGTTTTGAAACATAAAGTACTAGTTAGATTTTACTGAATAAGGTAATGAAAGGTCACCACTAGCAATGCTGAAAACATCGTAGACGCCTAGCATAGGCTTGTCTTCTTTACTTGTGTTTACAATCATATAAGCAGCTACACCATCGAAGTTGAAACTGGTTTTATTATTCATTCTGTAATTTGGTACTACTACTTTAATAGTGTTATCTCTAGTTATTACCGGATAACCAGGTGAGTCCATGTACATAGGCATGCCTGGATTGGTAGGCGGTAGCTTAACACCAGTATCTCCCTCATCAAATTGCTTTACAGCCAACCCACCTTCTACACGCTTATCTTCGTGAAGCACTACCCAGTGTGGATGCCATATAATACCGTCATTATCAAAAATGGCATCATTATTTTCATCCCATAAAGGTGTATCATCAAAATCTGGATGAGAAGTAAGCGCCAGCGCAACAATACCTTCTGTATTGCTAAAACCAACATCTGTAGATTTTAGAGAAGTCGGAAAAACATAGCCTAATACGGGTGCTCCATCTAATTGCCCTGCAGGTGTAGGTAATGTTTTGCCGGCAATTCCTTTTACATCTATTTTCCATACAGTTATACCTAAGTCTGAATTGTGGGAAACTTCTACCGATGTTATGGTAAAATCATCATTGTTATATGGCCTTTCTTTTTCTTGTGCACAAGAAACAGTTGTTGTAATAAGAAGTGCCAATACCAATAGATTCGACATTTTTTTTATTTTATTATTTTTCATTTGTCTAATTTTTAAAGTTAGCAATCCTAACTATTTAATTTAAAAAAATTACCCTTTTACTTCTTCAATAGAAGCTCCATAATTAATGTGTAATACATTGCCATTCTTTGTTACCAAAGCTGGAACAGATTTTACTCCAGCATTTTCTGCTTCGGCAATTCTAGAATTATCACTACCTAAATGTACGATTTCTACATTTTCTTTTCCTGCTAAACTTACTATGTCGTGTTCTGCGCTAATGCATACTGGACAACCTGCATGATAAAAAATTGATTTACTCATTGTTTTGATTTTTAAAAATTGATAAATAAAATTAGTTATGATATATATTAAATTGATTCTTAGTAAAGATTCTCTAACTGGCTTTCAAGAATTGAGGGATGGATATGCCCAAAATGATGAAATAAAATTGTATAATTATCATCGTAGATTATATAACTCGGGGTACCTCTTAATTGATTATAAGTAAAGGTTAGAGGTATACTTTCAAAGGTTCTATAATATGCAGTAAAGCGCCTTTTAATTGTTGAAATACTATTAGCATCCCATTGATTTTCATTCGTATAATTTGCTTTTATATTAGAGATAATATAGTCTATATCTAACGAATCAAAAGTACTCATCTCATCAAAAGCGATAGGAAAATTGGGTACTTCAGCGTAGTTATTAATACCCTGCTGTGCAAAATACTTTTTGGTTTCACCTATCATCTCACCGGCTTGTAATAAAAGTTTTGTATTATCGATGGTATTATGGTTAAAATCCTCGAAGGCAGTTGAGAGACCCAAAAAACCAACTTCTGCACAAAATTTTTGATATAAATTATTCAAAACGGGAAAACCGTGTATAAAACAACCTGGGCAATTTACTTGAAAGACAAAGAGTATGTTTTTTTTCTTCAGATTGTGTTTACCCTGAAATAATTCTGTTTTTTTCAATATGAGCTTTTTCATTTTATTAGTGTTTGAAGTAAAAATTTACTTTTTCCAAAAATCATTTGCCTGAGCAACCGTATTAAAGTTTTGTGCTATAACACTAGATGCTTGAATTAAAAAAGGAGCATTTTCATCATAATCTGCCCTGCCCTTCTTTAGCTTTTCCATATCTGGTTGCGTATATTTTACACCCATTCGAGATAATTTTATCGCTAATTCAAATCCTGCTTGAGGCGTTTCTGTTTTTAGAGTTGTTAACCATTGTTCCATTATTAATATCGTTTATTTGAAACAAATATAATTAGGACTACTAACTAAATCAAATATATTTTTATTTTTTTTAAAAATGCATTCATATTTAAATTTCACATAATCAATTTTCCCTTATACCCAAGCTATTTTAGCTATCGTATAAAATTCAAAAATTGTTTATAGAGTTGTAATAGACAGACATTAATATATACTAGTTTAGAATGGTGGCTTTCGGTGCAAATTCATTTAATACATTCATTAGTATATTGATGACTGTATTTTTAGGAATCATTCTTCGGGTTTCTTGCTTTTTCTAAAGCAGATAATTTATTCATTAATACTTAAACTTTATATAGTTAGAATTAAAGGGCAATGGTCTGAAACTTCTGGCTCGAACACTACTTTAAAGTCCAGCACTTTAGTATTTTTATTCACCAACATATAATCGGCATATCTGCTACTCTTTTTATAGTGGGAATTACGCGTACCTTTTGTAGTTAGAGTAGTTACTAATTCGGTTAGTCCGGAACTGTATAAAATTTTTAAAGTCTCGCTATTTGGTTCTACATTAAAGTCTCCGCAAACTATCAGAGAATCCTTGTTTTCTGTCAACCCATTTGCAAGTGTCAATAATTTATGTGCTTGTACTGCTCTTTCAGGCGTATCCATCTTACCATTCAAATCTCTTAGCCCATGCATATGTGCTATAACAACAGTTCTATTTTCATTATAATCAAAAACTCTTACAGCATGCGCACTTCTAGAACGTGGATGCTCTCCATAATCGAAAGGTGAATAAGATTTGTGCACAAACCCTTGTACTTGCCCAATTACCGGAAATGATTTTCGGACAAATGTAGCTAGGCCCCATTGCGAAGGGATACTTGTATCCCCATCCCACAATACTCCTTGAGAGGCTGGACAAAAAATTCCTGTGTGGTTAGGCAATGCTGTTTGAACATCTTGAAAAAAGTTTGCTCTTTGAGGAAGAATGTGGTTTCCATCTTTGTATGTAAGCCAATCCTTTTTAGTTTCTGGTGTGTGCACAACTTCCTGTAAACAAAGAATATCTGGATCTTCTTTTGATAAATATGGAAGTAATTTGTCATAAAGCTTTCCACCCCAACCGTTAAGACACATTATTTTCATATTCCCTTGTTTACTTCTAAATCGAGATGATTGTTTGACTGTAGTATTATGCGATAAACACTAAAGTGTTAAATGGATAAATATTTATTTCTAACTGTGTTAAACAAAGAAAAACAATATTTTGCTTTACTATCAATCTAATGAAGCGTTAGTAATTATTTTTTTTGTCAAGAGTGTTCTTTCGTTCGATTTGTATCCTTTATTAATATAAAGTTGGTTTGCAATGGTGTTATGGGCTTCTACTTCCAAATGCACTGCCTTTATGTTGAGCTTTTTCGATTCAGACTCAATGAAGTCCATTGCCTTTTTTCCAATTCCTTTATTTCTGTGGGGTTTTTCTATGAAGAACTCATCTATAAATGCATCTCTACCTTTATATTCAAAACTAAACCCGAATGTTAGTATAAGATAGCCTATGTTTTGTTGCTGATATCTAATAAGATATAACCTACCTAAAGCATCATTAGAAGAAAATTCTAACAGGTTTTTTGCTCCAATTATTGGATTGAAATCATAACCATCAATCTTATTGAAAGCGGCCATCATTTCTAGCACATCGGTTTTGTCTTCGTCTGCATATAATTTGAAATTAATTTTCATATTATTCCGATAATAGCTAACAGGCTTGTATACAAAAACCTGCTTTTTTATATACATATTTTCTTAATAAAAGAAAGATAATAAAAAACGCAATCTAAAAGATTGCGCAAACTCGTCTATTTTTTGTGTACTATTTTAAAGGTTCACATAAAGTAAAGTAATTATTAATTTTCCTCATTTGGTGGAACATTAAACATATATCTGGCAATTTTCCATTGCCCTCCCATTTTCTTAAATAACCAAAGTTCTCTGTTTATTTCTGGAACTGTTTCCTTGTTTTCGCGATAAAATCGAGTTCCTTTAGAACTGGTTGTTGCATAGGCAGTATCGCCATCTATTATTATTTGATCTTCGTTGATATCAAATTCCAGAGTCAATTGCAACAATGAAAATGCGTAATCATAAAATCTGAAAATGGCTTCTTTGCCAAAATTAGTTGCAAAACCAGCTGGAATCATGATGGCATCTTCAGTATATAAACTAGCAGTAAGTTTTGCATCTGCAGTGTTTGTACCCTTTTGATAGTGGTGTAATACTTCTACTATTTTCTGTTTATCGTCATTCATGTTTAAATCTGTTTTTAAATTTTATAATTGAGTTAATCCCCCGTCAACCGCCAAATCCACTCCCGCTATAAAAGAAGAATCATCTGAGGCTAAGAATAATGCTGCCTTCGCAATCTCTTCTGCTGTTCCAATTCTTTTCATGGGATTCTCGGCAGCAAACCCCTGTTTTGCGGCATCAATAGCTTCTTCAGGAATACCGACTTTATGCATAATAGGCGTATCGATAGGGCCTGGAGAAATGCCATTTACACGAATCCCTTTGGGTAATAAATCTCCAGATAACGTTCTAGCCAAACTTCTTGCTGCTGCCTTGGTAGCACCATAAACACTCATATTTGGAGATCCAATTAGACCTGCTGCAGAAGTTGTCAAAATAATTGAACCTCCATTTACCATTAAAGCACAGCCTTTTGGACATTAAAGAATAATCCCTTGAAGTTTGTGTTTGACAGCTCATCAAATCTTTCTTCAGTTACTACATCCATGGGTTCAAATTTGGCAATTCCAGCATTTAAGAATAATACATCAATCCTTCCATAGTGTTCTTTTACCTGTTGGTATAAATTATCGATATCACTCAGGCTAGTAGTATCAGATGCAATTCCTAGGGCACCATCACCGATATCTTTAGCAGCATTTTCCACTACTGCTTTTCTTCTTCCTGTAATAATTACTTTAGCTCCTTCCTGATGAAACAGTTTAGCTGTTGCCAAACCAATCCCACTATTCCCGCCTGTTATTAGGGCAATTTTGTTTTCTAATTTCATTTGATTTATAGTTTGATTTTAAAACATTGTGTTGCTATGCGCCATTTTTTCAGGAATTTCCTGTATCACATCCCAGTGTTCAACTATTTGGCCTTCGGCTACTCTGAATAAGTCGTAGATAGCAACAGGCTTGTCATTCCAAACCCCTTCGCATTGGGTAAGCACAAAATTTCCTTCTCCGATTACTCTATGGATTTTATGATTTTTGAGTCCTGATACAGATATTACCTCTTGGAGGGCTTCAGGACCATCTTTTACTAAGGGGTTATGTTGGTCATAAAGACCATTAATTATATAATCACCCATTTTTGCAAAGTCTTCTGGAATCAATACCTCCGAGACAAATCTTTTAACTAGGTCTTTGTTCTCCTTGGTCTTATCTAAGTCTGTAACTTCAGTAACCCCATCTACTTGACTTCTTCCACTTGCAGTTTCTGTGTGCTTTGGAATAATACAATCCCAATGTTCCGCCACTTTACCATTTTCCATGCGCCATAAATCAAATGCTATGACAGTATCTGCACCAAAAATATTTGCATTATGGTAGGTAGTATGCGTCAACAATAAATTACCATCCTCAATTACTCGGTGGGTATTATATTCGAAATTTTCTTTTTTAAGAATAGGAAGTAAACCTATTACAGAATCCAATCCGGTAGGGACATTAGGATTGTGTTGAATATAGTCATCTTTGTAAAGTGCTCTCATTTGTTCCTCACTAAAATTTCGAAACAAGGCATTCATAGCCTTTTCGAGGATTTTTTTTGAATCATTCATTGATTTCCTTCTTTAGAATTTTTTTAACTTTTTTAATTTCTGATTAACTATCAGGAATATTTTTATTTGTTAGTGAAAATTTAACAGCTGTATTTATTATTGTAATAAATTTTATTACAGTTTAAATGTAGGTCGTATATTTGAAGCAGACAAAAAAAGGGGGACATACAAAAAAGTGCGTTTATGAGAAAAAGAAACTCCACTAAATCAATCAATCAAAGGAAACTAGAAGACACCTGTGGATTAACTTATGCCATGATACTTACTCAGGGGAGATGGACTGTGAATATTTTATGGCGTATCTATAATGGCAACCACCGATACGCTATGATCAAAAAAGAGGTTGAAGGTATTTCAGAGAAAATGCTTTCCCAACGTTTAAGAGATTTAGAGGAAATGGGATTAATTATTCGGAAGGTTAACGACGAATTAAATCCTCGAATAGAATATCATTTGTCGCAACCCGGAAAAGAATTTATACCTGTAATCTTAGCATTATGTGAGTGGGGAGATAAAGTAAGGCCATATACCAAAACTCTGCTTTAGTCTTTTAGCGTTTTTAGATTAAGTTTTTTCACTTACTTGTAGAATAAAATCTAAATTAGAACCTTTCCTTGAAATCTTCTAATGTGATTTTTGCCAGGGTTTTTTCAATAATCATATCCATATCTTCATATAACTCATCTAATTTCGTTTTGATTTGGCTACCTACAGGACAATCTGAATTGCCTTCATTCTTAGAAAATTCTAGAATATGATCACTGCCTCTTATTATTTTGAAGATTTCTGCAAGCAGGATACGGTCTGCTGGCTTAGCTAATTTAACACCGCCTTTCTTACCCTCTTTACTTTCAATCAATTTGTGAGCTTTTAGGTCTTTTAGTTCCTTTCTAATTAATGCCGGATTTATATTTACGCTTCTAGCTAAATGAGCAGATGTTATCCATTCATCTGAATACTTTGCTAGAAATGTCATTATATGCATCGCTATAGAAAATCTACTTTTTACCAACTGTAATAAAAATAGTTACTGTACAATGATAATCATTGTTGTTTGAGAGGTAAAATATTCTTTAGAAAATTAGTAAAGGTAGCAATTACCAACAATGTCATAATATGATGAGTGGGTGATATAGTACCACTCTACTTTCCTCTCGCACGCAGCAACTTCTTGTATTAAATCTATTACATATAGAGAAATAGACTATTTTATTGGACAAAGAATTGAAAGCCCAGATACAATCTTAAATGGGTTAAAAAGAAACAGAAATTAATTAGACGAAATTAGGCCTACTATCTTTTAAGATTATTTTTTCTATACTAGCAAATTGCCCTTACTTCAAAAGGGAATCAATTAACCATTGGTGTCCTTTTTCTTTTAGTAAATCGTGCGCTGCTTGTGGCCCCCAACTACCTGCTTCGTAATTAGGAAATTGATCAGATTTTGTATTTTCCCAATGAGTAAGAATTGGCATAATCAACGACCATGCAGCTTCTACTTCATCGGCGCGCATAAATAATGTAGCATCACCTTCCATTACATCGAGCAGTAAGGTCTCATAAGCTTCTGGTGCGTCTTGCTCGTAGGAGTCTGTATAATCAAAAGACATCTCTACAGGTTTTACCAACATTTCTAAGCCTGGCTCTTTTGCTTGAAAAATAAGCCTCATACCCATCTCTGGTTGTATGTTGATAATTAGCACATTTTTAGTTGACATGTGCGAGATATTACAAGGAAATAATTGATGAGAAACGGGCTTGAACTCAATAGTAATAGAAGAAGTTTTGGATTTCATGCTTTTGCCAGTACGTAGGTAAAAAGGTACACCTTTCCATCTCCAATTATCAATACCTAGTCTTAATGCTACAAAAGTTTCAGTATTCGATTCAGGATTAACCCTTGGTGATTCTCTGTAACCTACTACTTTTTCTCCTTTTATTTCTCCTTCTTTATATTGCCCTCTAATTGCATATTTATCTACTTCAGATTGCACATATCGCCTTGTTGCATGCAATACATCTACCTTTCTATTTCTTATGTCGTCTGCAATGTAGGTAATGGGTGGTTCCATAGCAACCATACAAAGCAATTGCAATAAGTGATTTTGAATCATGTCTCGTAAGGCGCCTGAGGTATCGTAATAGTTTCCTCTGTGCTCTACGCCTACATTTTCTGCTACCGTGATTTGTACGCTCTCTATATAATTTCTATTCCAAAGTGGTTCGAAAATAGCATTGGCAAAACGAAAGGCTAGAATATTTTGTACTGTCTCTTTACCTAAATAATGATCTATTCTATAAATCTGACTCTCGTCAAAATATTCTGAAATAAGTTTATTAAGCTCTTGTGCTGTTTTAAGGTCTTTCCCAAAGGGTTTTTCAACGACTACCCTTGCTTTCTTTTTATTAGCAGCTGCTCCAGACCTACTCAAGTTTTGAGAAATAGTATCAATGAAACGTGGAGAAACTGAAAGGTAAAAAATTCTATTTGCAGTCTTTCCCCAGCCTTCTTCAATACTATCCAATTCTTTATTGAGTGCATCAAAAGATGCTTGTTTGGTAAAGTCTGCTCTAAAATATTGCAATCTTTTTGCAAACTTTTCCCATTTTTCTTCATCTGCCTTCCCTCTCCTTGAAAATTGGTCTACACTTTCCCTCATTAACTTAATATATGAAGCATTGTCATGCTCATGATGGCTCACACCAAGCAATACAAAATTATCGGGCAACCAATTATCTAAAAATAAATTATAAACAGCAGGACCTAGCTTTCTTTTTCCTAAATCTCCTACAGCTCCGAAAATAATTAATATGGTGGCATCTTGTTTTTTTATAGCCTCAATCATAGTACTGATTAAATTAAAGGTTTATAATGAGCATATTCGACAATCACGGTGTAATTCTTATTCCCATTCTGTATGGAATATACCTTCCATATCAATTCTTTCATAAGTATGAGAGCCAAAAAAGTCGCGCTGTGCTTGTACCAAGTTAAGTGGTAACCTTCCGCTCCTTAACGCATCGAAATAAGCCAGTGAAGCACCTAAAGCGGTTAACGGAATACCAGCTTCAACACCTACTTGAATTACCTTACGGGTATCTTTTTGAGAGGCTTGTATTTCGCCAACAAAATAAGAATCGATTATAAGATTAGAAAGATTTGGTTTGCGATTGAAAGCCTTTCTAATATGTTCTAGCAAAGCTGCGCGAATAATACATCCGCCTCGCCAAATAGTGGCTATAACTTCTGGTTCTAGGTTATATTCATATTCTTCAGAAGCTGTTTGCAATACGGCAATTCCCTGTGCATAAGCCATTATAAAAGCAAAATATAACGCATTTCCAACTTGTTCAACAAAAGAATCTTTATCTATTTCTGGATTGGAAGCCACACCATCAAATATACTATCGATTACTACCCGATCAGATTTTAATGCAGAAATTTCACGCATGGTTACTGCGGCATCAATGGTTGGTACTGGCATGCCTAAATCCATGGCATTTTGAGATGTCCATTTACCTGTTCCCTTTTGCTTGGCTTTGTCTAATATAGCATCTACAAGGTGTCTTCCCGTTTCAGGATCTTCTTGATTAAAAATAGCCGCTGTGATCTCGACAAGAAACGATTGTAATTTTCCAGCATTCCATTTATCAAAAGTTTGGTGAAGCTCTTCATTTGATAAACCGCCTACTTGTTTCAGTAAATCGTATGCCTCGGCAATTAGTTGCATCATTGCATATTCGATGCCGTTATGCACCATTTTCACATAATTGCCTGCAGAGCTATTGCCCAAATATGCGACACATGGTTCTCCATCCACTTTTGCAGAAACTGCTTCTAATACACTTTTAACCAATTGATAAGCTTCCTTTTTTCCACCAGGCATTATACTAGGTCCAAATCTTGCTCCTTTTGCTCCGCCAGATACTCCTATACCCATGAAGTGTATACCCTTCTCATTGAGTAACTCTTCTCTTCTATTGGTATCGGTATAAAATGAATTTCCACCATCGATAATTAAGTCCCCTTCGTCTAAATGTGGTAAAAGATCATTGATTACTGCATCTACTGCTTTACCTGCAGGTACCAATAACATAATTCGCCTAGGTGACTCTAACATGCTTAGGAATACCTTTTTATCTGTTGTTCCCTTCACATTTTTATCTGCTCCTTCCTCATTTAAAGCATTAACTTTTTCATTGTCTAAATCTAGTCCGGCCGCAGAAAATCCGTTATCAGCTACATTTAAAATGAAGTTTCTTCCCATCACACCCAAGCCCACCATTCCAAAGTGGTATTTATTATCTTCCATAAATAAAAAAATTAAAATTTAATCGGTATCTATTAGCTCTTGCAAATAAAGGTAATTAATTATCCTGACAAGCAATTTTAAAGTAATCTTCTTCTTTAAGTACTTGCTTTTTTACTACCTCGCCCCTAGCATCAATATATAGTAGAATATATAAACCTGCTTGCGCTACATCTCTTTCTACAAAATATAGTGGATTATTGGCAGTGCCCATATTTATAATACTAGAATACTCTTCAGGAATAATCCTTCCGTGTTTGTTACTAAGCACTCCATAACCGCTACTTCTATAAGTAAGGATTATTATTTCATCTTCATCTTGCTTTATAAAATCGAAGGTATCAAATACTTCTGGTATAAAATATTTATTCTTAAGGTCATACAATTTCCACTTTCCTTGGTGTTTCACCAAAGCCACTGCTGATGTCCAGAACTTTAAATCATCAAATTGAAAATCTACTAACACTTTACTATCTACATCGATAATTCCGTACTTTCCTTTCTTAGCGATATAATTACCAGTATTGCCATAAGGCTTCAACAACATATCGAAAGTCGCATCAATCACCTTGTTTTGATTGGCTATGTATAAACCAAACTTTTTATTGTTTAGCAAAGCAAAGTTGTCTTCTTTCTGCACAATTCCAGCATACTTGATTGCTACTTCTTGTTTCCCTTCAATATTAAATACCCCTTTTTTCTTATATCGCTCAACGATAAACAAGTTATCGCTAACAGCATTAATTTTACTGAACTTATTGTTAATGACTATTTTTCCAGTAATATCTAATGCCCCTACTTGCCCTCTTTTATCTTTTGTAATAATAAATGCCTGTTCTTGTTTTAAACTGTTTTCACTAGTAAAATCTACAAGCTCTATGGTTAGCTCTGAGTATTTAGACAAGTCAGTAAGGTTTTCTGAATAGAAATATCCATACTTTTTCTTTCCTTCATATAGAAGTATACCTCTATTACTTACAAAATATAGTGTATCGTAGACAGGTTGTAGAAATAATTTTCCTTGTACATCGCAAACTCCCCATTTACCAGCCACTTTCACCCCAAAAGAGCGTTGGTTTTGTATAATATCATCAAAAAGTAAGGGTGAAGTAGTAAGTCCTTCCTTGTTAAATATCTGGTATTTTCCCTTCGTTTTAAGAATCCAACCATCTCTTGTTTCAAGTATATCTTCGGCCTGGTTAAAAAGCGTTTTATCATTCACAATATCATAAAGTGAATAAAGGCCATCTTGCTCTAGCAATAAAAATTGATTGTCTATAAGTTCGAAGTCGTCATAAACGAAATCATATTTTTGATTATTCTGAACTAAATTGCTTTTATCAATTACAGCATATTTACTATCATTTTCAATAGCGATAAAACGCTGACCTACCGCCATTATATCATCAAAAACTGCTTGTGTAATAATCCTACCAGAATAAGAAAGTAGTCCTTTTCTATCACCTTTACTGTAACTGATCATGTTGTTGACCAAAGGGGTTAATTTTTGATAGAGAGGCTGGGCAATTTCAAACCCTACTTTATGTACAAGCCCATAGCGGTTGTTCTTTTTGGTAAGTAAAACCCCGTTAATTAGTTCGGTTATTTCTTGAAAACCAAAGGGAGCAATTTGTTGGCCTAATAAATTTACTGCACCAACTTTATTATCCTTATACCCAATAATGTAATCTCGCTTTACTCCTTCACATAAATAATTTGTAGGAATTTTTTCAAAACCTGCTGGTATTATCACATTTCCAAACCTATCCATATAACCGTAAAATCCTTTTTCATCGTCGTAAAAAGGAAAATAGGCAGTAGTATCTGACTTTTGTGCATTGTATATAAATGCTTTATCTGGGAACTGAGGATAAATCCTTAAAAAGCCTTCTTTTTCTTTATGAAGATACCATATCCATTTCCAAGCTCTTTCTGTAAAGGGATTTTCTGGGTAAGTGGCAATAAACTTCTCATAAGTGGCTATCTCATTATCAATAGTATAAATATTAAATAACCTTAGTTGTGCTTCATTTAAATAAGGGCTTTCAGGGAATTGAGCTATAAAATTTTCTAAGCTTTCAATATCGTCTAACTCCGTTTTTACCTTATATAGCAAGTCATGGTATTTCTTTCTAGCTTCTATGAATTGTTTGGAATCAGGATATTTACTGATAAACTCATAATAAGCTTGGTATGTATTTTGGCGTTCTGCCAGCATGAATGCAAGACTATCCCTTTTTGTAATTGCCAAGGGGGTGTATTGCATACTTTGATATTTATCGATAAAATATTGATAAGAACCAAGATTGCCTACACTATCTGCTATATGATAAGCTGTACTATCTACAAAGTTCTTTTGGAATTGGATTTCGTTTTTTCTTATTCCATCTTCGGCTAAATCATACCTGAACTTGGTATCTCGCTCTTCATAAGTTTCTAAAGACTTTAATACATATTTATAAGCAGAGTCTAGATGGTAATAAGCTAGATTATTCGGGTGAATATAAAACATAGAATACAAGTAATAACTACCCGCATCTAAAGAATCTTTTTTTAGATTCTTAGTTATTTTATCCAGCGCTTTTTCGAAATCGTTTTTGTCTAAAGCATTTTGAATAGGTTTAACCTTTTGCCCTAAAACAGTAAATGAAAAAGAAAGACAGATAATCAGAAAACAATATTTTTTGAATGTTTTATGATCCAATTTCCCTAAGATGAGTTTTTAAAAAATTATTCAAAACTATAAAATAACCCTTAAACAATGGAAGTTTGTTTCACTTTACTGTATATAAAAATAGAATTTGTAATACTTACTTCACATTAAAAACCAGTTATTACTTTTTGTTGATATAAATTGACTAAAAAATGAAATAAGACCATTTATTCAAAATTGAGATAAAAAGTGCATTTTCTGCATTAAGTAATTAAAAAGATTGTACTTGCATTGATTATTTTAGTTTTAAATACATTTGTCTGAAATATTGAGCTATCATTGTTTTACTGTCCATTTTTAAAAGCTTGAAAATAGATTTTTCTATGCTATCTAAAAACACTCCCTTTTTTATTGCTAGAAGATATTTTACAGAACAAAGAGGAAATACATTCTCTAGTATTTTTAAAACCATATTCTTAGTAATAGTTGCGCTCATACCTATAGCTATTTTCAGTGTTTTTATCTTTATCTCTGGTAAGGGTACTAAAAAGTATCAGGCCTTTGTCAATCAGATATTTGGGCAAAACCTGATTCAAATGCTTTCTAATATTTCAATGATAGGTGTCGGCATTGGTGCTGGAGCATTAATTATTATTTTATCGATATTTAATGGTTTAGAAGAATTGACCAAAGGACTATACAGTACCTACAATGCTGAAATAAAAGTAGTACCAAGCGTTGGGAAATCTTTCGAACTAGATAGTAACCTTATTAATAAGATAGCAAGTATACCTCATATAACAGCCGTGACCGAAGTAATTGAAGACGATGCCTTTTTACAATACGCAGGAGCATCAATGCGGGTAGTAGTTAAAGGCGTGAGTGATAATTACAACATCCAATATCCCTTAGAAAAAGCATTGGTTAGCGGTGAAAGTAGTTTAGAGAACAATGGTTATATGCGTGCATTGGTGGGAATTGGTGTAAAACACCAATTATCTATTTCTCTTCAAGATCAATTTAAAGCACTTGTATTCAATTATCCCAAAAAAAATGTACCAATAGGCTTAAATCCAGAAGGAGCACTTAATAGAAAATCTATTTTACCCGGCGGAATATTAGCAATAGAACAAGAGTTTGATACAAAATATGTGATAGTTCCATTAGCATTTACAAGAGACCTCTTACAATACGGGGATAAACTCACTGCTTTGGAAATTAAAGCTACAGATGAGCAATATATCCCAGCTATTCAAACGCAAATTAAAGGGTTGTTAGGAACTGATTTTAAAGTACTTAATGCTGAAGAACAACAAGCGAATGTGCTTAAAGCGGTAAAAATAGAACGCCTTTTCGTATTTATAGGCTTCACTTTTATTTTGGCTGTAGTTTCATTCAATATATTCTTTTCGTTAGCCATGTTGGCTATAGAAAAACAAAAAGATATTGCCATCTTTTTTTCAATGGGTGCCAGTAAGGGTTTTGTCAGAAAAATATTTTTTTATGAAGGTTGCATCATAGCACTTACAGGTGCATTTTTTGGCCTATTAATAAGTTTCATTATTGTGTATATACAACAAGAATTTGGTGTTATCCCATTAGGTGTGCCAAGCTCAATAGTAGATGCTTATCCTGTAAAAATATTATTTACAGATTTTATATATACTGGTATTGTAGTGATATTGCTTACCTTGATTGCCTCTTATATTCCTGCAAGAACCGCAGCAAATACAGCTATTCACGAACAAGTATAATTTTTAAGTTGTAAAATTTAACCAAATAGCGCATCTATACTTTTTGCCAATTTATGGTCTTTCTCGGTTACAATATCACCTGCATCGTGTGTATTTAAATGTATCTCGACTTTATTATAGACATTAGTCCAAAATGGATGGTGATTTTGCTTTTCAGCTAGTATTGCAACTTTTGTCATAAATGCAAAAGCTTCTAGAAAATTACCAAACTCAAAAGATTTTATCAGTTTATTATTTTCTTCTCGCCACATATGATTAAGTTTTAATGATGAAGTAGTAGTCTTTCTTTATTACATATAGTTAAACTACTACTATCAAATCCCTTATTTGTTTAAATCAATATTGGATTATTAGCAATGCGCTAAAATCTTTTGAGAATGATTAAATTATTTTGGAGACAATTTTATACAAGGTATGATCATTTCTTCTAATGAAATTCCACCATGTTGGAAAGTATCTTTATAATATTTCACATAGTGGTTATAATTGTTAGGATATGCAAAGAAATAGTCTTCAGTAGCAAATACATAAGAAGTAGAAACATTGATACGTGGCAAATAAAATGCTCCTGGATCATCTGCTACTAATACATTCTTTTTATCGTAACTCAAGTTCTTACCTTGTTTATACCGCAAGTTTGTATTCGTATTTCTATCACCTATAATTTTATAAGGTCTTTTACAACGAATAGTGCCATGATCAGTACTAATAATTACCCTTGCTTTCTTAGCGGCTAATATTTTTAATGTTTCTAATAAAGGAGAATGTGTAAACCAAGAATACGTAAGAGACCTATAAGCTGGTTCATCCGGTGCTAGTTCTCTGATCATTTCTGTATCTGTCCTTGCATGCGAAAGCATATCTACAAAGTTGTAGACTATAACATTAAGCTTGTTATTCAATAAGTTATGAATATTATCTAATACATGCTTTCCTTGATTTACATGGATAACCTTATTGTAAGATGCTTTTACATTAATTCTTCTTCGTTTGAGCTGTCTATTTAAAAACTCACCTTCATGATTATTTTTTCCACCTTCTTCGTCATCACCAACCCAAATGTCACCATCATATTTTTCCATATCCGATGGCAGTAAACCAGAAAAGATTGCATTTCTTGCATAAGCAGTGGTAGTAGGTAAGATTGAAAAATAATTCGATTCTTCATCTACATTAAAATATTCTGATATGAGAGGTTCTAGTACTTTCCACTGATCAAGCCTCAAGTTGTCTATCACAATAAAGAATACGGGTGCATCATTATCTAGCTCAGGAAAAACTTTCTTTTTCATCAACTCATGCGAGAGAATTGGTCTGTCTTCATCCTCTCCAGAAATCCAATATTTGAAATTATCTTTAATGAACTTGGTGAAATTTACATTGGCCTCAGTCCTCTGCATTTCTAAGACCTCCATCATACTTTTATTTTCAGTATCGTTAATTTCAAGATCCCAGTATACCAACTTCTTATAAATATCAACCCAATCGTTATAGTCCATATCATCAAAAAATGCCATGCTTATTTTTTGAAAATCTTGCTGATAACTTTGATTGGTCTTTTCGCTAACTATTCTTTTTTTATCTAATGTTTTCTTAACAGAAAGTAAAATTTGATTGGGGTTTATAGGTTTTATTAGATAGTCTTCAATTTTAGCCCCAATTGCCTCCTCCATAATATGCTCTTCTTCACTTTTGGTAATCATTATTACTGGTACGTTGGGTCTCATTTGTTTAATCTGAGAAAGGGTTTCCAGACCAGTCATACCCGGCATATTTTCATCTAAAAATATGACATCGAAATTATTTTGCTCACATTGCTCAATTGCATCTGCACCACTATTTACACCCGTTATATCGTAGCCTTTTTTGCTAAGAAACATGATATGGGGTTTCAATAAATCTATTTCATCATCTGCCCAAAGAATATTATATCGCTGCATAAAAGTTGGATTATTTGTATAAAATTAAAAAATAGGATTTCTGCTTTAAACATTACGGCAGAAATATAAACTGGTTAGCGGTAAGGTTGAATTTAACAATATTTAATACAAGTTACTTAAAACCTATAGACATAACTAACCTATCAGAAATTAATACCTAATGAAGTAGTGATGGCAAAATTTGATTGACTAGCTTCCGTTACACTGTCATTTTCCCTTTCAAAAATATCTTCTGAGGCTGTTAACCATTTTCCTTCAAATCTAATAATGGCATTTTTAACAGGTGAGTAATCTGCACCTAGCGAAACCCCTGTTACCCTATGTGCTTGAGGAGCAATATTAATTATTACCCTATCAGGATCATTGAAATGTTCTAACCTAGCAGTAGCTTTCCATAATTCACTTAATTCATAATTGAGTATTACTGCCGTCCCCCACCAATTTAAATAGTCATCGGTACCTCTAGAAACTAGTTTATCACCACCAAAATCAAAAGCAAAAGCTGTGTATAGTTTTTCATTGGCTTGCCATAAAACATAAAGATTATGAAAGTACCTATTACTTTCAATACTACTTGGTGCATTGTTACCCTCGCCAAAATAAGTACTAGAATTTATAGTCAATCTATTATTTGGAGTATAGGTGACCTGAGTGCCAATCCCTTTATTATCATTATTATCTCTTATGTTTTGCCAACCATTAAGTACCAATAGTGATAAAAACCACTCATCATTTAATTGGTAAGATAGCTTTACTCCTGATTCAAAAAAGGGGGAATTATGCGCTATTAGACTTCTTGTCAATGTTGGGTTTTCTGGGCCGATAGCACCTTCTAATCCTATGTGAGAGCCAAATATGCCTGCATCGAGCCATAAATCTTCGGCTAGTTTTATACCAGCATTTGCTTCAAAAATATTTTGGAAAAGCTGCTCTTCCACAGCATAATTACTTACAGAATAATCACCAGCAATTAGGGTGAAATTTCCTCTTACAATATTATTTTCATATTTAGCTCCTATATTGGCTGTATTTACATTTATGCCATTATGGCGAGTGTGAGAATAAAAAAAACCAGGTCGTATTTTTGATGAAGGCTCATTAAAATCGTAAGTATAATATATATCTACTCCGCCAAAGAATTCTATTTTGGCTTTTGTAGAATCTATTTGCGCAACAACATATGTTTGAGTGAAAGCAAAGAGAAATAAAACAAAGATTTTTTTCAGGGTATTCATTTTTGGATATTTAATTTCATACTACCAATAATTAAATTGTATTGGCTGTAAGATGTTCATAATTAAACATATTTAAAAAAAGATTAAATTATTTTGGAGGGTATAAAAGTCTAAATACAATTGAGATAAAGAGAAGCATGTCAATAATCACTTGTCTCATAGATTCAATTTAGGGTACCTTCATAAAAATTCATTGTAGCGCAATGTAGAGAGCCGCCTTGTCTTATTAACAGTGTACAATCGATTGGGATAATTACTCTGTCTTTAAATAATTCACTAAAAATATCAACAGCTATTTTATCTTCAGATACATTGTATTGTGGTACAAGTACAGCGTCATTGATCAATAAAAAATTTATATAACTTGCAGGTAATCTAGCATCCTCATGTATCACTTTTCCTATAGGAATTCCAATCAATTTATATTTATTACCCTGTATATCAGAAATTTTCTCAAGTTCAAACTTCATCTTTTGCAACGATTCGTAATGCTCATCATTTCTATCATTACAAATGGCATGAACAATTGTAGTTTCATCCACAAACCTCGCCAGCATATCTATATGAGAATCAGTATCATCTCCTTGTAAATAGCCATGATTGAGAATATGAAGTTTACTTAAATTAAAAGTATCTTTTAAATACCTTATCAAATCAGCTTTAGGAATGTGCTCATTTCTGTTAAGTGAAAATATACAAGTAGATGTAGTTAATGCCTCGCCTTTTCCATTACTATCAATAGAGCCTCCTTCAAAAACGATTGACATATCTTTAAAAGAAACCATTTCAGAAAAAATACTACTTTGCTTCAGTTTCAGGTTAAGCAAATTATCATGATGGGCTGCGAACTTCAGACCCCATCCATTAAATATAAAATTGAGTAAAAAAATATTTTCATCTGCTATTAGTGAAATAAGGCTGTGATCACGAGCCCATATGTCATTACTTTTTGCTTCAACGAAAATTATTCTTTTTTTTTCCTTTTCTGTGAAGTGAGATTTAATATCTGAAGCCCTTAAACAAATAATGATAAGCCTGGTATGGCTTATCATTATTTTACTTAAGCTAACAAATAAATTTATAATCTTCGGAAAATCTTCTTGCCAAATGTTTTTAGCGTGTGGCCATGTGAGTTGTACCGCTGTTTGCTTTTCCCATTCGGCTGGTAATCTTCCTTTAATATTATTGCTCTTCTTTGCTTTTTTCTGCATCAGCTATCTCTTCCATAGCCATCATAGACACAGACTTAAATCCTCCATAAGATGACTTTTTGAGTGATTTCTTAGCAAGATCGTAATTTTTTATTTCTTTATAAAGAATACCCAATGCAAATTCAAATTTTGTTTTTTGAGCGATATCAAGTCCCTGATAGTCAATCAATTTTTGAAAAGAGTCAATTGCTTCATTGTACTCCTTTAGTTTCATATGTGCTACAGCTTTTATGAAAGTCACATTATAGTTTTTTGTATCTAAAGCTAAGTAATCATTTGCTTTGTTTATCGCATCTTGAAAGCGACCATTATCTAGATATAATTCGGCAAGTGAATATTTTATTTTTAATAAACTCTTTTGATCTTTTTCTATAGCAATTGCCTTTGTGAATTTTTCAATAGCTTTATCTTGGTCGGTTTCTATTTTAGCAATATTACCTAACATTACATATGCTTGAGCATAATCATGTTGCATTGAAAGTGCCGTTTTTAAAAGTGCCTTAGCTTTTTCGTAGTCTTTTATTTGCAGGTATGCTACTGCAGCAGACATATAATATTTAGGACTTAACTTGGCTATTTTAGCCGCAAACGGACCAAAATTAGCATACTTAAATGCTTCTCTTGATTTCTCATACTCGCCAAGCTTATTGTAAGCATATCCTAATTCATAATAAAATTTTGCAACTACTTTTTTCTCTTTTGATCCGATTGAAGAAGTTGCATTTATCATGGCTTGCTTGGCAGCATTATAATTACCTTTTGCGTTTTGAATAACCGCTTCATAATACAATATAGAATTATTGTTGGCTTGAAGTACTTTTACGTCATTGATATGCCTCAATGCTCTATCGTAATTTTCTCTTTGTAAAAGGATTTTTATGATTTTTTCCTTGTAACCTACCCTCTTCTTAGCGTCTTTTTCATATTGAAACGCTCTATCTAAAGTTTCTTCGACTTTGATATGCCTATCAAGGTTTTGATAACATCTTGCCATCATGGTGTAAGCTGGTACAAAGTCTTGCTTAAGCTTGGCAGTTTCTTCATAAGCCAGAATTGCATTATCATATTCTTTCAGGGTGAGATAACACATACCTTTAGAAAATGAGAACCTTGGGTTTCCTGGTTCTAGCGCAATTGCTCTATCATACTCATCTATTGCGGCTATGAAATTATTACTTTTTCGAAGATGTTCAGCTCTCGCATAGATTTGCATTACATCTTCCTGTGCATAAGAGAGGTTAAATGAACCTATTACAGCAACTGTAAATAGAATAAATTTAAATCTGTTTTTCATTGTTAGTGAATTTATTTGTTAGCTCCAATATCGAGTTAGTTATAGTTATATACAGTAAATAAGAAGTATTTCAATTATCATTCCATCTATACTTAAGAATAAGAATGGTAATATTCTATGAAAGTAAGGTTAAACCAAACATTAAAAATAATCTTGCTTTAACCTCTAATTCCTTCCAAATATTAAAGATTTCAATCAAAACGGTTATTTTGATAAAAACTTGTAAGAATTGAATCTATACCTGCTTCTTTGACTAAACGAGCCTATGGTATGTTAATCAATGTTATGGATTAAAGTCTTTTTTGAATATTTATTGCTATTCAAAATCTTAACTTCTACTGCTTTTTCATTAAATCTTATAAAGAAATATCCAATGTAATTTTTTAAGGGATTTTTAAACTTTTTATTCATTTTTTATAAATATAAATCGCATGTAGTGTGAGTTTCTTTTCCCATATTTGAAAATATCTTTGCATAAATTATAATATAACATGCTAGAAATTCAACTTATTAGACAAAACCCAACATTAGTAATCGAAGGTTTAAAAAAGAAGCACTTTAATGGGGCCGAACAAATAGTGGAGAAAATCATTGGTTTGGATAAAGAAAGAAGAGAAGCTCAAACCCATGCAGATAGTGTACTTTCAGAAGCAAATAGCCTCTCAAAGAAGATTGGTGTATTAATGAAGGAAGGAAAGAAAGAGGAGGCGCAATCTATAATACATAAGAGTAGTCAACTAAAGCAAGAGGCAAAAGATTTAACTGAACTTTTGAGCGAAAAAGATGAAAAACTTATAACACTTCTCTATGAAGTACCTAATCTACCTCACAAAGATGTTCCTGAAGGGAAAGACGCTAATGACAATGTAATTCTTTTCCAAAGTGAAGATACTGTAAACATTGGCGAAAAAGCACTTCCTCATTGGGAGTTGATAACTCAATACAACATTATTGATTTCGATTTAGGTAATAAAATAACCGGTGCTGGTTTCCCATTTTACAAAGGAAAAGGAGCTAGGTTGCAAAGGGCCTTAACTAATTTTTTCCTTGATGAAGCTACAAAAGCTGGTTATTTAGAAATACAGCCTCCTGTTGTTGTAAATGAAGATTCTGCCTTAGCTACTGGCCAACTACCTGATAAGGAAGGCCAAATGTATAAATTAGAGAACCATAATTATTACCTCATTCCAACAGCAGAAGTACCACTTACAAATATATACCGGAATGAAATAGTTGACCGTACTTCACTCCCATTGAAATTAACAGGGTTTACACCTTGCTTTAGAAGAGAAGCAGGTTCTTGGGGTGCAGATGTACGTGGCCTAAACCGTTTACATCAGTTCGATAAGGTTGAAATTATACAAATAACCACACCAGAAAAGTCTTATGAAGCTCACATTGAGATGAAGAATCATATTGAAAATGTGGTAAAAAAATTGAATCTGCCCTATAGGATACTTAATCTATGTGGAGGAGATATTAGTTTTAATGCTGCTCTTTGTTATGATTTTGAAGTTTATTCTGCAGCCCAAAAGAAATGGTTAGAAGTAAGTTCTGTAAGTAACTTTGAAACCTTTCAAGCCAATAGATTAAAACTTAGATTTAGGAATGAAGAAAATAAAACTACGCTAGCTCATACCCTAAATGGAAGTGCTCTTGCTTTGCCAAGAATAATGGCATCAATTATTGAAAATAACCAAACCAAAGATGGCATTTTAGTACCTGAAGTACTTCAAGCCTATTGTGGTTTTGAAATAATTAATTAACAAAGAAAATATCAACAGCTATAATGACAAATAATCAAAAAATTGCTGAGGAATTAAATATTTCTATAAAGCAAGTAGAAGCTACTATTGAACTATTAGATGGAGGGGCTACCATACCATTTATTTCAAGATATAGAAAAGAGCGGACAGGTAGTTTAGATGAAGTAATTATTACCAATATCCGAGATAGAATAGCACAACTAAGAGAGTTAGAAAAAAGAAAAGAAAGCATCTTAAAAAGTATAGATGACCAACAAAAGCTTACTCCCGAATTAAAGAAAAAAATAATCAATGCTTCTACAATGGCAATTCTAGAGGATATTTATCTTCCATATAAGCCAAAAAGGAGAACAAAAGCAACAGTAGCCAGAGAAAAAGGTCTTGAACCTCTGGCAAAAATTATTTTCGAACAACTTACGAATGCAATTCCCGCAAAAGAATATTTATCGAGTAAACATGAGGTAAATACCATAGATGAAGCCATAGCAGGTGCTAGGGATATAATTGCCGAATGGATTAATGAAGACGCAGGAGCTAGAAGTAAAATGAGAAAACTGTTTGAAAATGAAGCTGTAATTTCTTCAAGGGTTATAAAAAACAAAGAAGAGGCAGGACAAAAGTATAGAGATTACTTCGAATGGACAGAACCTATCAAGTCTATACCATCCCACAGGTTACTTGCACTTAGACGTGGTGAGAAGGAATTGATATTATCGCTAGATATCACTCCTCCTGAAGACCTAGCCATAGATTTACTTGAAAAACAGTTTTTAAAAGCAAAAAATAATTGCGCTGATGAAGTAAAAAAAGCTGTTAAAGATGCTTATAAAAGATTAATGAAACCTTCAATGGAAACTGAGTTAAGGTTAAATACCAAACATAAAGCCGATGAAGATGCTATTAATGTTTTTTCAAAAAATCTAAGACAATTGCTAATGGCAGCTCCTTTAGGAGAAAAAGCTATTTTGGCAATTGATCCAGGTTTCAGAACTGGCTGCAAAGTAGTATGCCTCAGTGCTCAAGGAAAATTACTGGATAAAGCTACCATTTTTCCAAATGAGCCTCAAAAAAGAATTCAAGAAGCAGCTGCTTCTATAAAACAGTTAAGCACAAAACATAAAATTGAGGCAATTGCTATTGGAAATGGTACTGCCAGTAGAGAAACAGAAAAATTTATTAGAGACTTAAATATAAGTAATACAACCATTGTAATGGTTAATGAAAGTGGTGCTTCAGTATATTCTGCCTCTGCTGTAGCTAGAGCTGAATTTCCAAACGAAGACGTAACAGTAAGAGGTGCAGTATCTATCGGCAGAAGATTAATGGACCCATTAGCAGAATTAGTAAAGATAGATCCAAAGTCTATTGGTGTAGGGCAATACCAACATGATGTAGATCAAAATGCACTTAAAAAAAGTTTGGACGATGTAGTATTGAGTTGCGTTAATAATGTAGGTGTAGAATTAAATACTGCCAGTAAAGAATTATTGACCTATGTTTCTGGATTAGGAGAATCTATTGCTCAAAACATTGTGAAATATAGAGAAGAAAATGGTGCATTTAAAAGTAGAGAGGACCTGAAAAATGTTGCTCGCCTTGGCAATAAAGTTTTTGAACAAGCTGCAGGTTTTCTACGCATTAAAAATGCTCCGAATCCATTAGATGAAAGTGCTGTGCATCCAGAAAGGTATACACTAGTAAAAAAAATGGCTTCGGACCAACAAAGCACTATAAAAGAGCTAATCGCAGATCAACAAAAACTCCAAAAGATTAAGCCAGAAAAATATGTAACCAATCAAGTAGGTTTGCCTACATTAAAAGATATTCTATCTGAATTAACCAAACCTGGCAGAGACCCTAGAGAAAAATTTGAAACATTTCAGTTTAAAGAGGGTGTAAATGAAATTTCTGATCTGACAGTAGGTATGCAATTACCTGGTATAGTAACCAATATTACCAACTTCGGTGCTTTTGTAGATATTGGGGTACACCAAGATGGACTCGTTCATATTAGTCAATTGGCTAATCATTTTATAAAAAAACCAGAAGATGTGGTTAAAGTACACCAGAAGGTGCAAGTAAGAGTAGTTGAGGTAGATGTAAAAAGAAAAAGGATTGCACTTTCAATGAAAGATGAAAACTCCGAAAAACCAAAGGTTAAAAGAAAAGATAAAAAACAGGTAAAAGAACAATCTATGCAAGAGAAGCTTAAGATGTTACAATCGAAGTTCAAGTAATTTAAGAGTATCAAAGCCTCTTCATTTTATATTAATGGAAGAGGCTTTATTTATTATTACCTAATCAATAATCATCTATAGTTTCCTGATTGGCTTTTTTATTTACGCTTTCTACAGCCATCATTTTCAAGGCGATATCTATTTCTTTTTCTTCTTCCAGCATATCATGCAACATATGAGAAGCTTCATATAAGCCTAGAGATTTTCCATATGCACTTAATGATCCATAGCCAGCAATATCGTAATGATGAATGTGTTGAATCGCCGTAATTATGGCGGCATCTTTTACTTCTGGCGTAGTAGATCTTTTCATGAGCTTCCAAATCTCATTGATCATACTTAGGTTAGCTTCGCAAATGTCGCCTTCAGGATACATTTTTACCCTTTTAAATATTTCTTGAAGTTTTAACATATGTCTAGAAGAACAATCAATACTCTTCTGAATCATTCTTTTTAATTCTGTAGAACTTGCTTCTTGCATTAATTTGGGAAACGCTTCTACCTGCTGCTGCTCAGAATCGTACCTATCTTTTAAAAGTTCTACAAATAAATCACGAAGGTTGTTTATAGGTTCCATAATACTTTTTTTATGGTTTACATAAATGTATTATGATCTTTAAAAAATTTGGATGACAAGATTCTTTAGGAAATATGACATTTGTCATGCTTTTGTGTAGAAATAAATGCTTATAGGACATTCCTTATATCTACAAATCTTTTTTTATAATTTAATGAATTGAGTGTAGAGATTACCACACCTGATCTACTCTTTGCGGAAGATGCATGAATAAATTCTATTTCTTCTCCTTTATCTGAAATGATTATTCCGACATGACCAATTGTTTTTTTTGAATAATCTGAACCAGTAAAAATGATTACATCTCCTTTTTCAGCTTCAACTTTAGTAACGGCCTTTCCAAAAGAAGCATACGAACGAGAAACTCTGGGTACTTCTATAGCAGCTTCTGTCATAACTTTATATACAAATCCTGAACAGTCAAAACCTTTATCTGGATTTATACTGCCCCATTTATATGGTGTACCCAAGTATTTTTTAGCAATATTCACTATTTTATCTCTCTTCTCTTTCTCTTCTGATTTATTTTCACCTGCAAAAAGTTGTAATCCAAAAACTAGAGCGACAAAAAAAAATATAAATACATAACCTACTTTCATTAAAAAAATCATTTTAATTTCCCAACACTAAAAGCTATAGTTAATTGACTTTTACTCTTTCTTCAATTTAATATGTTTCTTTTATTGTAAAAAGTAATTTCTAACTCTCTCACATCCCTATATACTGGAATAGTGGCTTTTGAGTTATGATCCACTATTAACTTTTATTTGCAGTTTAAAAGTTATAATTACTGTTCTTATATTACATAAAGCGCACAATACACCCCTACTGTTCACTAGTATATTAATATAGTATATAGTATTCCGTTCTTGTACAACACTGTACAAAAGGACTAACTATATGAAATACCACTACCCAGGTTTTGTTTTTTCCCCATCTAAAACATTTCCGAATAAAAACATTTTCATTATCATGTTTTTATTGTTGTGTATTAATTATCTAAATGCAACAAACTATAATACTTCAAACAAAACCGATCATAGTTTCCCTCATAAAAAAAGTATTGTTACTGTTTCGGCAGAAAAACCAAATATTATCAGTTTTTCTGAAAAGTTTGTAGAGGCAGGTGATAATCTGATCATTTATGGATATAACTTCAATGCTGATCCGTTCATCAATAAAGTATGGATCGGTGGAATCGAGGCAGCAATCAATGGAGGTTCTGAAAGTGAATTAGAAGTTACTGTTCCATTTGGTGCAAAGTCACAAGCCGAGGTCATTGTATTGAACCTTGATAACCAACTAATGGGTAGCTCTTTAAATACAGCTGTTCCATATCTAAATATCATTTTTCCTGAAGGTGTATTAGTACCAGGTCAAACTTTTATTGAAGATGAAATCTTAAATCTAGGATTCAGTGCAGAATCTGTAACAATCAGTGACCTGAATGCTGACGGGTTGAACGATTTAATATTTACCAAAGACGCTGAAATTGGTATCGCGTACAGAAGAGCTGATAACTCTGGTTTTTCTGGTGCAGAATATATCCCTACAAATAGATTCTATGATAAAATAGTTACTGCCGATATCAATAATGATGGGCTATTGGATATATGTAGCATTGATTTTTTTGAAGATCAATTGGTGGTTATTTATAGAGAAAGTGATAACTCTGGGTTTTCAGTACAAGAACAATATTCAATTGTAGCCCGATACACGGATATTCAGGTACATGACATGAACCAAGATGGGCTGAACGACTTGATTATTACCGGTACCAATCAATTTGCTATTTTATACAGAAATAGTACAAATGATGGTTTTGAAGAACCAGTTTCTTATGGTTTAGGCCCTTATGTTGTCAGATTAACTATCGCCGATTTTAATCAAGATAATAAGTTAGATGTTGCAGTTACCCAAGAGGAACGTAACAACAACTTATCAATTTTTCTACAAAACTCGAGTGATAATGATTTCACATTAGATGCCAGATATTCAGCTGGGGAATACCCTACAGGAATTTTACATGCAGACTTCAATAATGATGGCTTTATAGATATAATGACCTTAAATATTGACGATAATGAACTTACCATTTTAGAAGGATCTAGCGAAGGTACTTTTTTTGTTAAAGATAGAATCCCAACTCCTGATTTTCCTTATTTACCTAATGCAGCAGATCTAGATGGCAATGGAGTTATAGACCTGGCCTTACTTAGCCTTACAAATGAAACGCTAAGTATATTTATAGGAGATGGTAATTTTTCTTTTTCTGAAGAGATAGTAGAACCAACTGGTTTAACACCTAGATGGCTTGCAGTAGGAGACCTTAACAACGATGGTAGAAGTGATATCGCAGTAAACAATACCGGAGAAGAATATATAGGGTTCCATCATTTTGATGAACCCCCTTTCAACATCATTTCAGCAGACCCAGCCCTTAATACAAATAATATTGAAACGGAACAACATTTTATAATTGAGTTCAATAAAAACATTGATCCTGCCACTGTTAATAAAAATAGTGTTTTAATAAGGGGAAGTATTTCTGGAAAAAAAGCTTTTGCTGATTATACCATAGAGAACAATAAAATCATTGTAGATCCTTATCCTACAGGTATAGATTTTATTGCTGGTGAAAAAGTGACTGTAACGGTTACAGATTCGATAGAAAGTATCGATGGTGAAATACTAGATGAAACAGGAAGTGCTACATATACAGTAAAATCTGGTCTAGCTCCTGCAGAATTTGTGAACCCAGAAGATATAACAGGTGGTGGGCCAAACAGAGGATTTGCTGCCGGTGATTTTAACAATGATTTTATCCCCGATCTAGCTGTTCTCAAATCTGATTTAGTAAATGTTTTTCAAGGTGACGGTGATGGTACTTTTACATTCAACACTTTCGTAAACCTTGGTAGTAGTCCTAATGATATACTGATCAAAGATTTTAATAATGATGGAATTGATGATATTGTAATAAGTGATAATGTAGATAATAACATTGCTGTTTTATTTAATGGTGGTGGTAATTATCAAATCCCTTTAGGAGTAAATGAACCTTCCGAGATCAATAGTGCTGATTTTAATAATGATGGATGGCTTGACATAGCCGTAACTTTTGATAATACAAACAGGTTCAGGATTTATTCAGGACAAGATGATGGAACTTTCGTTTTATGGGATGAATACATTTCGGGATCTACTTATGTCAATCAAATCGCCACAGCAGATATCAACAATGATGGTTATCTCGATTTGGTAGTAAGTCAGGGTGGAACTGACAATATAGAGATATTTATACAAGTTGATGGAGACTTCATACCTAATCAATTTTTCCCTAATGAAACAGCTATTACAACTATTTCCGAGCTACAGCTCAGTGATCTGAACAATGATAATTTTGTTGATCTAATCTACACAGACGATGATGGTAGTTCTCTTTTTATACATCTAAGTAGACTTGATGGGACCTTTGGAAGCCGTATCTCTTACAATATGAGTAGTTCCCCCTCTTCTTTTGCCATCAACGATTTTAATGGAGACGGCCTACAAGATATCGCTGTTACAATTTTACAACAAGATAAACTCGATTTATTCTTAGGTAATGGGGACGGAACATTACAGGCACCACGTGATTTTCTTTCTGGTAATGATCCTTTTAAAATACTTGCCCTGCCAATTGACAGTGATTCGGATATTGATATTTTAACTTTAAATGGAAGTGGGACTCGAGTAAAAATACTTTTAAATGAAGCTACACCAGAGATCATCCTGAACCAGGTAAATGTTCCTTCCTTAAGTATATCGAGAGGTAGCCTAGATCAAGTAATCTATAAATTCACGGCCAACGTTGCCAAAGGGAACACCATTTTAGAATCTTTATCACTTACGACCAGTGGCAACTATCTGAATACCGATATAGGAGCAAATGGATTTAAATTATATCATAATACCCTTGACGAATTTACAACTGCCACTGAGCTTGGTAGTGTTAATACTTCGACAGGAAATGGGGAAACCATCAATTTTAACACTATCGATGAAACGCTGACAATAGGTAGTAATAATTATTTTTGGATCGCTGTTGACATCAGCCCGACTGCTTTTTTGGGAAATACCATTTCTATAAATCAAACCTGGTTTACCAATATTGTTTTTAGCGAAGGAAATAAAACAGGTACAGACCCAATAGGAGCTGGAAATACTTCTACCATTGTGGCACTGGGCAAACCTGAGCCATCAAACCATGCCAGTAATTTTGTTGCTACTCAATCTGGTCCAGATGGTATGGATATTTCTTGGACAGATGCAGTAGGAGGCCAACTACCAGACCATTATTTATTGATAGGAAGAAGAAGTAGCTCACTCTTTCCAATTATAACAGATTCTGATCCAATAGCCAATGACACTGACTGGTCCGATGGTATCATTACCTTGAACGTTACCCATGATGGAGGACCTAAAAGTATACCCTTGATAGGTTTGGTCGAAGGAGAAAGCTATTTCTTTCAGCTTTATCCTTATACCAATACAGGTACAGATATAAATTATAAAACCGATAATGTACCCACTACCTCCGAAACTATTTCCAATAATCTGATCGATCAAGCTACTGGGCTTAATTTCACTGCTGTAAACAGTACTTCAATTACACTGGATTGGATCAACGGAACAGGCACATCAAGAATCGTGATCGTCAGCTCTGGGGATAGTGTCGAGGGTGTTCCTGAAGATATAAATACATATGTTGCAGATGCAAATTTTGGGGATGGGGATGTAATCGGTGTCAATGATTATGTAGTATACAATGGAACAGGAAATACTGTAACAGTAACAGGTCTAGATCCAGCGACCCAATATACCTTTAAAGTTTTTGAATCCTATGCACCTATAGGACTAGACCTCTATGTAAAGAGCAGTAACCCAACAAATCCAGCAAGCCAGTTTACCTTGGCCAATGAACCTATACAACAACCAGAAAATCTGTCTTTTACAAGTACCTCAACAACTTCTACTATAATAAATTATACGGCACCGATCTTAATACCTGACGGGTATATCATCCTTAGAAGCGTCGTCAGTACTTCAACCCCGATAGATGGAGTAGAATATACGGTCGGGCAGACCATCGGACCTAGTACTGTTATTTACAATGGTACAGGTCTGAGCTTTAATGATACTGGCCTGACACCAGGGACTACCTATAAATATGAGGTCTTTAGCTACAATGGTAGTGGAGAAAGTATCGATTACTTACAGACCGGTCCACTTACAGGCAGTGTTATATTACCTGCCAACCAGCCGGGTGCTCAAGCCAATAATATCTTGTTTACATCTCTTAATTCCAATAGCTTAAAAATAAATTGGGTAAATGGGAATGGTACCAATAGGATAGTGATCATGAAAGCCAGCACGCCTGTAGATGCTTTACCTATTGACCAGACCACCTATAATCCCAATACGATTTTTGGAAATGGGGATGAAATCGGGTCTGGTAATTTTGTTGTTTACAACGGAGAGGGCAATAATGTAGTAGTCAATGGTCTTTCACCAGAGACCGGATACCATGTGCAGGTCTTTGAATTTAATGGGAATATAGGTGCTGAAAATTATTTGACAAATACTTCATTCCAAAATCCTTTTTTTAGGGAAACTCTTCCTGTTCTCATCGATCAGATCACCATTTCTAATCCTTCACCTACGGGACCTATTTCTGAAGGTCTGCATATCACTTCAAATACAAACCCCGGGGATTATTTACAAGATCCATTGGATGAGATAACTTGGGGACACGATGGTGGAGATACTACAATTACAAATAGTCAGTTACAAGGTACTATCAGTAATCGTTGGAGCAGGACATGGTATATAGCCAAGGCAGATCAATTCAATACCAATGGATCATTAAAACTGACATTTGACTTATCTGACGCAGGATTTAGTGGTTCATTAAGCAGGAACTTTAATTATTTCTTGATCTACTCACCAGATAAATTTCAAAATTTTTCTATCATAAAATATTTTGGTGCCTATAAACCTACTGCTGACGATAGGATAGAGTTTATTTTAAATGAAGCTTCTTTACCAGAAGGATATTATACACTTGGTATGACCGATGCTTCACCGATTGCTGAAAATGCGCTTTACTTTGATGGTGTCAGTGATCACGTGGAAATCTCTGATGAAATACCTGTACCTGGAAATTTGACTCTTGAAGCATGGGTCAAGTTGGATGATATTACAGGAAGACATCCAATCGTATCAAAGGGAATAAACGATGCCAATCAATCATTTTTATTGATGATAGATGATGGTGACCTTCTTTTTGATTGGGGAGATAATACTGCAAAAATAAATGGTAACCGGACATTAGAAGCAGGTAAATGGTATCATATTGCTGCTGTGATCAACAATACAAATACTACTGCCAATATTTATCTCAATGGATTAAAGGTAGCAGAAACTACAACTGCTCCTATACATACCGATATGAATGCCCCTGTATATATCGGCAGGACAGGAAGCGATTACCTTAATGGAAACATTGATGAGTTAAGGATCTGGAGGAAAGCAAAAAACGGAGCAGAAATAAGGGCAGATAGTTATCGACACATCAATGGCAATGAAACAGATTTGGTAGCATATTATCGTTTTGATCAATTTAATAGTACAATTTTACCAGATCTGAGTCAAAATAGCTTTACCGGATTTTTAATTGGACCTGATTGGGTAAGCTCACAAGCTATGATACCGGCAATTATAAATTATAATAGTGGTATCGGGGGAGGAACAATAAAACAGGGTAAAGATGATGAAGTAATTTACAAGTTATCTTTGACCTCTACCCAAACAGATGCGTTTTTAGAAGGTATCAAGTTCCCAACATCTGGAACTTATGACAATAATGATATCGAAGACCTGAAACTGTTCTTATCTGTAGATGATTCTTTTAATATTGAAACTGACATACTGCTGGATAGTATCCCAGCACCAACATCAGGTAATATTGCTGAATTTAATAATTTTGATACCGTTCCATGGTTAACAAAAGATTCCACCTATTACTTATTTGTTACTGTTGATATCGAAGGCGATGCTACATTGGGAAATAGCCTTGGTATCGATGCGCCATTACCCACTGATTTTACAACAAATACTGGAAGTATAATCCCTAATATTGTAACTAATGGCGGACAATATATCATTATTTCTCCTTATGTTGTTACCAGTACCGGTAATAGAGGAAAAGGTACTTTACATTGGGCAATCAAAAATAGTAACCGATCTAATAACGAAACGATTTCTTTCAATATTCCCGGTCCAGGCCCTTGGATCATTACACTCGACAGTGCCCTAGCGGCCATTACCAGTACTGCTATTATTGATGCTACAACACAACCAAATTGGGGTGCATTGAACAGGATAACCATAAATGGTCAAAACAGCATCGATAATGGAATTATCATCCAAGCACCAAACGTAGAAATTTTCGGGTTGACCCTATCAGGGTTCAACACGGGAATATTTATTGATGGGCAAGATCAGGATAGATTTATGATCGGTGACATCGGTAAGGGTAACATCATTTCCAATTGTACAACCGGGATCCTTGTATTTGGTGCAGATGATGGATTCATCTCAGGAAACAGGATAGGGACCAATCCTGAAGGCTCAATGAGCAATCCCAATACATTATATGGTATTCATTTACAGGGAGATGCTACAGGTGGGGCCACAAATATTATAATTGGTGGCAATCAAGCAGGGGAAGGAAACTTGATCTCTGGTAATACCGAGGCCAATATATTTATAGAAAATTCCAGTGACAATTATATTGAAAGAAATGTAATTGGCAGTAACTTATTGTTAAATGATAAAATTGGCGGCAAAAAGGGTATTTGGATCGATCCACTTTCAATGAACAATATCATAGGTGGAGTTACGATCAATGAAAGGAACATTATTGGAGGAAACGCTGAATATGGGGTGTTCATTGAAGGAAACGCTAATGAAGTTTACAAAAATATAATTGGCTCGGATGTTACCTTAAGTAATGATCTGGGCAATGGACTGGCCGGTATCTATATCACCGGAAGTGATAACCGGATCGGAGGTAGTGTAATTGAAGAAGGTAATACATTGTTATTCAATGAGGGTGCCATTACTGTTGCCGGGGATACAGCAATCGATAACAACCTACGACTGAACAGTATCTATTGTAATACCTCAGGTATCGTTTTGCTCAATAATAGTAATGACCAGATAAGTGCACCGTTAATGAGCACTGCGAATGCAACTACTATTACAGGTACTTCAGATCCCAATTTTACTATAGATATTTATACAGATAGCCTCGATGCTTGTGCTTCTGGACAAGGAAAGGTTTATTTAGGTACCGCTACAGCAGATGCAGCAGGTGATTGGTCATTTTCAGGCAGTTTTGTGGAAAATCATGAAATTACTGCCCAAGCAACCGATGCCACTGGTAATTCATCAATTTTTTCAGCACCCATTGTAGTCGATATCACAACACCTGATGCACCAAATTTACTTTCGATATCGGAGGATACAGGTGACCCAACAGATGGCATTACTTCTGATGCATCTATTATATTGATTGGTACGGCCGAAACAAATAGTACTGTCTCTATATTCATTAATGGCGTACTGGATGGAACAACGATAGCAGATAATCTTGGGGATTTCAATTACGACCTTACCGCTTCACCTTTCTTGGATGGTATCTATGACCTTACTGCAACTGCCACGGATATTGCTGGTAATGTGGGTCCTTTATCCAATGTTTATAAACTTACGGTCAATACAAATATTCCTGTTAAACCAAATATTATTGGTATTTCTGAAGATACCGACATACCAAATGATAGGGTAACAGAGGACAACACGTTGATCTTTACAGGTACTGCAGATGTCAATGTGACCATTGCAGTTTCACTCAACAACAATTTTATAGGGAACACTACATCAGACGGTATCGGGAATTGGAATTTTGACTATACTGGTACGCCACTTACAGAAGGAGAGTATGAGATAACAGCAATAGCTACCAATAATGCAGGTACCAACAGTACCATTTCAGATGTGTTCAGTTTCACTATTGTTACAACACCAGTGATCCAGGCCAATAATATAAATGCTACTGGTATCGGAACAAATGCTGCAACCTTTGATTGGTCTTCAGGTAGTGGAAATGGGGAATTATTGGTAATATTCGATGCTAACGATCCTATTACTGTTCCAAACAATAATACAACTTATCTTGCCGATCCGGATTTTGCACTTGCACCTGGTCTAGGAAGTGGAAAGGCTGTTTATGTTGGAAACGCCAATAATATATCAATTGAGGGTCTTCAACCAGCTTCTTCTTACAAAGCTGTAGTCTTCTCTTATAATGATATTGGTGCTTACATCGCCTATCAAACAGATACTGCAAGTAATGTCTTATTTTTTGAAACACTGGCACTTGAGCCAACTGATGATCCTTCTGGATTGATATTGACCGAAGTACAAGAAGACACACTGAACTTCTCTTTTTTACCAAGTCTTCAAAATGATGATGGTTATTTGGTGGTAAGGAGACAAACAGCCCCAGAGCTACCTATTGATGGAACAAGCTATACAGTGAACGATATGCTAGGGGCCCAATTGGTAAGCTTTGTCGGTCCTAATGTATCTTTTACACAAACAGGTCTACAGCCACTGACCACTTATACTTTCGATATTTATGCCTATAATGGCTCGGGCACAAATATCAACTATTTGCAGAGCCCTGCACTAACGGTAGAAGTAAATACCCCTGATTTCCAACCATTGGACCAAGCTGAAAATTTACAGTTATTGGCACTGAATTCTTCCACAATAGAAGGCAACTTCGATCCTGCACCTTCCGGGGCTGATGGTTACTTGGTACTGTACACCGATCAGACCGGTCTACCTTTGACAATATCTGATGGGGTATCTTATTTTGAAGGGGAAAGCTTTGACGGATGGACCGTTCTGCAGATCGGTAACATGACTACTTTCACTGCTGAAAATCTTGATATCAATACCAATTATACTTTTACGGTAATGGCTTTCAATGGGAGTGGAAACACGATCAACTACAGGATCCAAGATAGGCTTACCGGTAGTGCCTTCACTGGAAATAATGCACCGATAGCAATCGGGTTGGACAATAGAACATTTACGGAGCTTGCCCCCATAGGTACTTTGGTAGGTCTATTGAACACGACCGATCCCGACATCAATGATATACATACTTATTCTTTAGTAAATAATGCGAGCACTACTGATAGCACTGCTTTTAGGATAGTTGGTAATAGGATTGAGGTCAATAAGACTTTATATTATATTGACAACGGTCCATTTCAAATTTCAGTAGCTTCTAGTGACGGACAAGGTGGGATTTTCTTACAAAACTTTACAATCCAGATACAAGAGTTGCCTTTGGCAGAAAGTGACTCGCTTTCTGTTCTTGCGCTTTACAATGACTTGGATCCCAGGCCGATATTTGATACCAATGATCCTGTAAAAACTTGGGAAGGAGTATCAGTAAGAGGTGGAAAGGTCACTGGATTGGATATGTCCTCAAAAGGAATCGATAGTTTTTCAATATCACAAGTGTTGAACCTAGATGCATTGGATACACTTTATATCAATGACAATGATCTTACTTTCCAATATTTGGAACCATTTGTCGGTGTAGTTCAGAATTTCACATATCTACCTCAATTTAGTTCCAATGCTACTGATACATTGATTGCCTACAGTAATCGGTCTTTTGCTATAAGTATAGAAGAAAATACGACCAACGAAACTTATCAGTGGTATAAAGATGATGTAGTATTACAAGGAGAAAACCAATCTCAAATTTCGTTTATTACTCCTTCAAAAATAAATGAAGGTATTTATAGATGTGAGATAAATAGTACCATCATTACCGATCTTACCTTGTACAGTAAATATTTCTACCTAAAAGTAGTAAATGTGCTCAATGAGCAAGATTCACTTTCAATGTTGAGTGTTTTACAAGATCTAAATATTGAACAAGGGATTTTTGATGTGAACGAACCTGCATCTAGTTGGCCTGGAGTTGTAGAAGAAAATAATAGGATCGTTGAGATAAATTTGAGCAGTGCTGGCTTGACCGGAAACATAAATTCCGCAATTGGAAATCTAACAGAACTAAGAAGGATAGACCTGTTCAACAACCAGCTTGAAGGAGAAGTACCAGAAGAAATTGGTGGATTGATCAATCTCACTTACTTGGATCTGGATAAAAACCAGTTAGAAGGTGATGTACCAGAATTATTGGGTAATTTAGTGAAATTGACCACTCTTTGGTTATCTAGGAATAATTTCACCTCCATACCACAAAGTATAGGTAACTTAAAAGAACTACAGTATCTGTTTTTACAAGAAAATAACTTTAGCAGTTTACCCGGATCACTGGGAGAACTGGATAAATTGATAAAACTTGATATCAGTAATAATGAGCTTATTGCCTTTATAGATGACCCTTCTGGACTGACCAGTCTTGAAGAACTCGATCTATCAAATAATAAAATTGAAACAATAAGTAATCTGTTCGGAGCATTGAGCAAGTTGAGATTACTTGATCTGAGCAATAATAGATTGAAAGCTTTACCAGTTGATTTTAATCTTTTAGGCAATCTGGAGCAACTTTTTGTATATAATAATTTTCTCACTTTTGAAGATATTGAACCATTGGATCTAGCTGGGACAGCCTATCAAGTATATTATGCCCCTCAGAAAAAAATCGATCTATCTGAAGATGTTCTGTTGACAACAGGTACAACATATAACCTCGACTTTGTAACTGGAGGAAGTGATAATTTTTATGTTTGGTTAAAAGATGGAATAAGCTTCGATACAACTAGCACTGGCATTTTAGAAATACCAAATCTGAGTTTAATTGATACAGGTACTTACTCTGCAAAAGTTTATAGTAATATCGTAACGGACCTGGAAATTTTTCAAAAAGACCTTAATGTTTTTGTTACGTGTAATTCTTTTCCTTCTGTGGATCTGTCCACTGTTTATGACACCACAGTATGTGATGGAAAAAACATTTACATTGAGCTTACAACTGATGAGGTGGAAGGTGGGACATATAATTGGCGAAAAGATGGACAGAGACTATTATTGGCAAATAATGAAAAGTACATCGCTTTTGAAACTGGTACTTACAGTTTGATCGTAACGGATACCAATGGCTGTACAGCAATATCGAACGAAATCGGTATAAGTACAGTAGCAACTCCTAATGTTACTATAAATATGATAGATAGTACTACTATGGTGGCACAAACTGATACTGAAAATGGGTTTTATAAATGGTACCTAAATGGACAGATAATTGAGGGTGCAAATGATAGTACATTAAGTGTATCTGGATCAGGGGTATATAAAGCTTCTGTAGAAAACGGTTTCAGTTGTGAAGGTTTTTCTGAAGATAGATCTTTTGTAATCACTTCCTTGAAAAATGAAAAAGTCTCTCAAGAGATAAAATTATATCCAAACCCAGTTATAGATAAACTGTTCTTACAATCACCTGTCAATTCAGGTGCATCGAAAGCAGAAATTTATAATGTAACTGGAGAATTGATCTCCGATTACAATTTAGATTTGAAGCAAATTCAAGAAATCGATATAAGTGATCTGGCAGGAGGAGTATATACTATAATCATTTACACTAAAAATGGAAAAGCAGCCAAGAGGTTTGTGAAGATCTGATTTTATACATCCACTTTCTGTAAAATGAAAGTGGATGTACCTCTCTATTTTTTTATTGGTGAAGTAATCTCTTTAATTTTTGCATAAACCAACGTATCATCTTCAACACCTAAAAACTCAATTGGCACATGTTGATTTAGTTCTTTATTCATATATCCCCAAGAACAATTATTATTTACTGAAGCTTCTAATGCTGAAACTCCAGCTTCCCCTATTTTATCATCTTCATTACAAACAATAGGCTTATGAAAATACATTAATTGCTCAAATACAGATTTATATTTTTGTATAGGAGTTTGATTTAAATGAATAAGTAAAAAATCACATTCTTCAGCTATTTTCGGAGATACGGAGCCATTACCAAAACCACTTACAGAAATCAATAATTCTGGATAAATAGATCTGGCCAAATCAATCATTTCAATTAATGTGTCTTCATTTCTTATTACTTCATGATCATAACCTTTGTGTGGATATTCATTGGCAATTTCAAATAAAACATTTTTAAATTGTTGTTGCTTAAGCCAAGTAACCGTATTCTTTACTGCTTGAAAAACAGCAGTATTATCTCTTAATATTTGATCTTGTCTCTGATAAAAACAACCAAGGATTACTATCATTCCTTGTACATCACAAATTCTAATTATATCAGATAACCTATGAAGGTATTTGTTTTTAAGTTTGCCATTTGGAGTAAAAGCAGAATTTATAGCGCCTTCATAGCCTGGCATTCCCCCTTGTAAATTGAGGGTAAATGCATTTAGTCCAGCTTCTTTATAAATATGTATTTGTTCTTTAAACTTTAAGGCATTCTCCCTAGGATTAAAATCAGGATTCACTAAATCTTCAAATGTAGCATTTACCATTCTTGCATTCATCAATAATCCTTCTGCCTTTGAGTCCTTATTTGTTAGTTCACCGTTAACCGCCCATTTGCCATCTAAAATTTCAATTTTAGTGCTTGGAACTAAGCTGCAATTACTTAATAAAAAACAAAAAGATAGACAAATGCCTATCTTCTTAAATCTATAAAGTGAATAAAACTTATTGCGATATTTTAAGCTATTTAGATGCATGATTAATTATAAATATAATCATATTTAACTGGCAAATTCAGAAAGCTTTTCAGAAGCATTATTAATTCGATTAATTACCTCTTCTTTTCCTATTACTTCTAACACAGGCATTAAATCAGGGCCACCGCTTCCACCTGTAATAGCAAGTCTTAGTGCTTGCATAACTTTTCCCATTCCAACTCCCTTTTCTTCTAATATTTTTTGTAAGATTTCTTTAGCGGTTTCAGTTGTAAAAGTTGATATATTACTTATTTCTGCTGTATAGTCATTAAAAATAGCCACAACTTCTTTGCTCCATTTCTTTTTGGCCACCTTTGGATCATAAGCTTCGGGTTGTTCAAAGAAATATTTAGCATTTGTATAAATCTCTTTTGGGAAAACTACTCTCTCTTTCATGAGGTCAACTATTTTTTCCGCTTTATCTTTTTCACATTTTATACCCTCACTTTCCAAAACCTTCAAATAGCTTTCTGTGAGTAATGCTAATGGTTGTTTTTTTAGATACTGTTGGTTGAACCATTTTGCCTTATCATAATCGAATTTTGCCCCTGACTTACTAATTCTAGAAATATCAAAACTTTCTATCAATTCTTCTAAGCTAAAAATTTCTTGATCTGTACCAGGATTCCAACCTAAAAGCGCCAAAAAATTTATAAAAGCATCCGGTAAAAAACCATCTTCTCTATATCCGCTTGCTATTTGATCAGTTTTGGAATCCTTCCACTCCAATGGAAAAACTGAAAAACCTAATTTATCTCCATCTCGCTTACTTAGTTTTCCTTTTCCACTTGGCTTTAACAACAATGGTAAATGAGCAAAAGCAGGCATTTCATTTTTCCATCCTAAAGATTCATATAGCAAAACATGAAGTGGTGCAGAAGGCAACCATTCTTCTCCCCTAATTACATGGGTTACTCCCATTAAGTGATCATCTACAATGTTTGCCAAATGGTAAGTAGGCATTCCATCGCCTTTTAGTAAAATTTTATCATCTATGGTATGAGAGTGTACAACTACCCAACCACGTATCATATCATTTACCCTAATCTCTTTTTTTATAGGTACTTTCAACCTAATTACATATGGCTCACCATTAGAAAGTTTTTCATCAACTTCTTCTTTACTTAGCGTAAGTGAGTTTTTCAATCTATTGCGCATCACAGCATTATAGAAGAAACTTTCACCTTTTTCTTTTTCAAATTTGTCTCTTAAAGCATTAAGCTCTTCTGGCGTATCAAAAGCATAATAAGCCTTTCCTTCGTCTATTAGTTGTTTGGCATATTTTGCATAAATATCTTTTCTTTCCGATTGTCTATAAGGTCCACGATTTCCTGCATCCCAAGGACTTTCATCTGGTGTAATTCCACACCATTCCAAAGCATTCTTTATATAAGTTTCAGCACCTTCTACATATCTATTTTGATCGGTATCTTCAATCCTAAGTAAAAAAGTACCATTATTTTTTCTAGCAAAAAGATAATTAAACAATGCTGTTCTAACTCCTCCAATATGCAATGGCCCTGTGGGACTGGGTGCAAACCTTACAATTACTTTTTCCATGTAGTAGTATGTTGTTGAATTTTGTGTCTATCTATCTTGAAACCTTACAAATAAATTTTACTTCAATGCAAAGTTAAAACTTGCTGTTTAAGAGGGAAATAACATAAACATTATATATACTCCGCGGAAATATTTTTTTATTTTTCTCTATTTAGTAGAAGTAAATTAAAGAAATACTGACATTTTAAGGAATATTCTTCTTTAAATTAAAATTTCTTCATAAAATAGTAGTGAATAAGTATAGGTTTACAACCTTATTTTTTTAACTGATGAATTTTTTCATTTCCTGAACTAAAAAAGGTAAAATACCCCATGAAGTCTCCTCTTGATTTAAGTAAAATAGTTTTAGACCAATTACAACCAAAAACTGATTACTTTCAGGATGCACAAAAAAAGAAGCAGATTTATATTCATCATTCAGTTTCACATCCAAATCCTGCTGATGTAATTGAAAGTTGGAGAAACAAAGGACCTAGAATTGGAGCTTGTATTTGTATTGCAGGAAAACCCTATGCTCAGGGTACATCTTTTGCTGATGGACAAATTTATAGTGTATTTCCTTCTAAATATTGGGCTATGCACTTAAATACACATGTAACACCTAACAGTATTCCTACAAAATATAAGAATCGCTTTCACACAAGATATTTAGAAAAACATTCACTGGCAATTATGCTTTGTAATGCTGGAGAGTTAAGTTGGGAAAATGGAAAGTTTTATACAATTTATAGAACTACTATTCCCGAAGATCAAGTAATAGAATACGTAGATAAATTTAGAGGAAATAGATTTTACCATAAATATACCACTAAACAAGTTGAGGCACTCAGGAAGTTATTGGTGTATTATTGCGATATCTATCAAATACCACTCACTTATCAAGCAGATATGTGGGATGTGTCCGATCGGGCTTTAAGGGGAACTCCAGGTATTTTTTCTCACGTTAGTGTACGTTCAGATATGAGTGACTGCCATCCACAACCAGATTTAATAGAAATGCTTTCTGGTTTAAAAGGAGAAGGCATGACAGCAACTACTTTACCTGAAAGTTTTAATTTAGAAGCTGAAGATGATGTTTCTACCAATGACGAAGAAGAAGAGGAAAATAAAGAAGAAGAAACTAAACCAAAAGACGAATAAGTATTTTTTTTAGATAAATATTATATTTTCTTAGATTAATAAATAATAATATAAAATTTAACTCGTATTAATAACAGCTTGTAGGGAGCTTTATCTCTACACTTGATGTTCGATAGCTTTAATAATTTGACCAAGTAAGAGCCGCATTTATGATGCGGCTTTTATTTTTATTCAACTTCGCAGGGATAATCGAATAGATAATTTTCCTTAATTTGTTCAGCTACACTCGCCGGAACTAAACCTTCCCAACCATCTTCGCCTTGCTTTATAGATTTCAATACATTATCTGATATAATATGGAGATTCTCTTTATTGCAGCCTATTATATTTTCAATTTTATTATTGGCTACCAAATACATAAATAGATTTACCAAATGTTCTGGTAAAGATATATCTTCACTATGAATAATTTCGGTAGTTCCTTTTCTATAAGAAGGATAAACTAGCAATTTTATATTTCTACCAAATAAAATACCGAAAGATTCTAAAATTCCTCCTTTTAAATTCTCATAATATTTTTCCATGAATATCTTTTCGATATTGTATACACCTAGCACCATCCCCATTTTTTTGTTTCGGGTAAATTTTGAGAGATAAGCAATAAGTCTGTAGTATTCAGGATAATTTGAAATCAATACTGTTTGACCCAATGAACAAAGTACATTAACTCTGTCCATAAAATCTTTCTCATTTATTTCACCTTTATGAGAATCTCGTAAATCTGATAAAGTGAGTTCTGAAAGTACAATAATATTTTCTGGATCAACATCTGGTTCTTTGGAAAACTGCTCATAACCTTTTTCAAGCATATCAATGTTTACTTTGGTTACTGGTCTAAATCTCCCTCTAAGTATTAGAATATTTTTTTTATATAAAACATCGGCAGGTTGAAGTACATCACCTTCAGGACCAAACATAGTAGCTCTTGTTAGGCCGTTCTTCACCAATTTCAAACTGAATATCCTATTATCTACTTCCTGAAAATCTGGACCAGTTAACCTAAAAAAATCAATTTCCATTCGGTTATAGGTTACCTCATCTAACAAAGAATTGAGTAACTCTTCTGGTTGTTCATTTAAAAAATAACAGCCATAAATAAGATTAACCCCTACAATACCTACTGCTTGCTGCTGTAAAATGGGATCATTATCTTTCATTCGAATATGTATTACACATTCGTTAGGTTCACTATTTGGTGAAAGCTGAAACCTTAAGCCTACCCATCCCCTGCCCTCGTTTGTTCTTTTAAAATTAAGTGCTTCTACAGTATCGGCGAAGGCAAAAAAACAAGTGTCATTTGCTTTATGCTGTAACCTTTTAATACATAATCTGTATTCTTTATCTATCATTTTGATAAGCCGTGGCTCACAGACATATCTTTTATTTTTTTCAGGACCATAAATAGCATCACTAAATGCCATATCATACGCAGACATAGTTTTTGCTACTGTACCAGAAGCGCCACCTGCCTTAAAAAAATTTGCAGCAACGTCTTGGCCTGCCCCTATTTCAGCAAAAGAGCCATAAATTTTAGAATCAAGATTTATTCTTAATGCTTTTTCTTTGGTCGATAGTTTTTTGGCAAATTCCATAATAGTACGCCGAAAGCTTTGATAAAAAATGGTCGGGTTAAAGGAGGATAATCTTAAACTAGATTAAAAAAGTATACTAAAGTAGAAAACGGTATTTTTCTAAATTTAATAAGCCTTACCGATTTTATTAGATAATTTTTTTCTTTTTGATAAAAAGCCCAGAAATATGGGCCTTTTTATGGTGTTTTTTGAACTGGTTTTCTTGTTGGCTTTTTATCTTTAGGCTTAATTGTAAATTCCTGTTGTACAGTCTTGCCACTACCAGTTATTGTTATCATATAATTACCTGGTAACAAATAAGATTTTCCGTTATCCCTTTTCTTAAGGTTTTCTTTTTGTTCTTCTGGTATTTCATTCTTGTAGGTTTTAATTGCTTTTTCATCAATAGTTAAATTGTAACCGAAATAGTTTAGACCCTTTTTAATTTCTATTTGATCAGTATATACTTCGGTGTTTTTTTCTGTAACAATTTCTATTTCAACTTTTCCTGAAAATGAAGTGTAAAAACTTATTTCACTTTTAGGTTCATTTATACCATTCCAACCATATCTTTTTTCATTACCCCAATTATCATTGTATTTCAAATTATCGGTGGAAAGAACGTAAATATCTTTTTCGATTATTTCAGGAGTGAGCTGTTGCAACCCAGAAATATCTGCCATATAAATAGACCTTCCATGTGTACCAACAATCAAATGTTTTTCCCTTGGTTGTATTACTAAATCATGCACAGCTACATTTGGCAAAGTATTTCCCACACTCATAAAATTATTTCCTCTATCAATAGAAATATAAACTCCATGATCAGTACCCACATACAGTATATTTTCATTTTCCGAATCTTCAATAATTACATTTACTGGTTCAGCAGGTAGGTTTTTCCCAATGGCATTCCAAGTTTTTCCATAATCTTCAGATACATATACCATTGCTTCAAAATTGTCGAACCTATAGCCGTTTAAACTTGCATATACTCTAGGCGCCTTAAAATTTGATGCAGTTACTCTACTAACCCACATATCAGCAGGTAAACCTTCGCTAATGTTTTCCCATGTATTACCTCCATCATTTGAAACATGAATCAAACCATCATCAGTACCAGTGTAAATTAAACCAAATTTTAATGGAGATTCATGAATATCGCTCAGTGTTCCATAGGGAACATTTCCTTTTTTTCCACCTTTAGTTAAATCATCCGAAAGAGCTTCGAAGTCATTTCCTTGATTTAAGGATCTATGAAATTTATTAGAACCCAAGTATAAAATATCTTGATTATGAACAGATAGATGAATAGGAGTTTGCCAATTAAATCTCAAAGGTCTTTCTCCTAAATTATGTTTCGGTTGAATAAGCTTTCGCTTGCCTGTTTTTTTGTCGATTCTGAAATAATAGCCAAACTGAAAACCGGTATAAACAATATTGTTATTCCTAGTATCTATCTGCACTTGCATGCCATCTCCACCCAATAATTCTTGATATGGATAAGCGCCTTCCATTTCCCAATTATCACTTATTTCCGTTTTATGAGAACCGTACCATACACCATTATCTTGTAGACCTCCATAAACATTATAAGGTTCTGCCATATCTACATTAACCGCATAAAATTGACCTACAGGTAAGGAGTTACTTTTATACCAAGTCTCACCATCGTCGTATGAAATGTTTACCCCGCCGTCATTTCCTAAAACTAAATGACCATCTCTTTTAGGATTCAACCATAAAGCATGGTGATCTACATGTACATTTCCTCCATTAATAGATTTCCATGTTTTTCCAGCATCTTCAGATTTTATAACAGGTACACCAAAAGTATAAATCTTATCAGGATTTGTAGGCGATACCCTAATTTGTCCAAAATAATAACCATAAGAATTGTATACACCTTCAATATAATCTTCATTCATTTTTTGCCAGGTTTTACCAGCATTATTAGACCTATAAATTTCTAAGCCAATTACGGGTGTATCGAATAAAGCAGCATTGGCATCTTGCAAATAAGTAACCAATGCACTCGGAGAAATTTCATCATTGCTAATTTGCTTTTTTATTTCCGAAGCATTGTATTGCTGTGGGAAGTTATTTTTATCTAGATATTCATTAATATCTTCTTCAGATAGCGCTAGAAAACCTTCTTTAGAAATACTAGAGAGCAAGTCTTTATCTACCGCTAATTTCTTAGAATCTTTTTTGGGTCTCCTATTTTGGTTATCCAGTACAGCATAAATTATTTGAGGGTTCGATGCTGAAATCTCTAGACCTATTCTTCCAACTCCTTCATTATCTGGGAAACCATTATTTCCTGTATTGATTTTTTCCCAATTCTCCCCACCATCTACACTTTTATAAATAGCTGAACCCTTACCCGAACCCTTAAAATCCCATGCTTTTCTTTCCCTTTCCCAAGATGCAGCATAAAGTATATTTGGATTTTCGGGATTTATAACTAAATCTATAAATCCAGCATCTTCACTTACAAACAATACTTTTTCCCAGTTTTTTCCACCGTCAGTGGTTTTATAAACTCCTCTTTCTTTATTGGCAGAATATAAATGACCTAATGCAGCTACCCATACAATATCTGGATTGGTCGGATGCAAGATAATTCTACCAATATGATGTGTTTCAGCCAAACCTAGATACTGCCAAGATTTTCCTTTATCGCTACTTTTATACATACCAGTACCAGCATAAGAGGATCTACTTGAATTATTTTCACCTGTACCTAACCAAATAGTTTCATTATTTTTCCAGTCAACAGCTATGTCACCAATTGTCATTGTGGTTTCATGCTGAAACATTGGTATATAAGCAGTACCATTACTTGTAGTTTTCCACAAACCACCAGAAGCATATGCCACATAAAAATGGCTAGGGTCTTCTAAGTTTACATCCAAATCTACTACCCTACCACTCATTACTGTAGGTCCAATATTTTTAAACTTAATTTGAGATACCAAAGAATTTTGTTGTAGTGCTTTTCTTTGGTTAGCCGTGGCAAGCCTTTCTTTAGAAGGAGTAAAGTCTACTTGAGCATGCAATTTCAGTATTAGAACTAACATGCACAAGAATAATGTTGTAGTTTTAATTTTCATTCTGATAGCTTCAATTATATAAACCTATGTTTAGTTTGAATGTAATTTACCACTAACTTTTAAAAAACGGCTACTAATTGAAAAGGGAATCTATCTTTTCATAAAATGAAATTATGGGTAAATATGCATTTTTTAATACATTGCAGCTTGGTTGTTAAAAAATGGTCTCTTTATAGCTTATAGATATGGAAGTAAAAAATAATTAATACATGAGAATTCAATTTCTGGGAACTGGAGGTGCTTTTGACATAAATTATGGTAACTCTTCAGCAATACTAACAAGGGCAAACGAAAATATATTAATAGATTGTGGATTTACTGTTTTTCCATTGTTAGTTAAGGCAGGTTTAGTAAATCAAGTAAACAAAGTATTAATTACCCATTTACACGATGACCATGTTGGTGGGCTTTCCTCTCTAATTTTATACTATTATTTTAAGCTGAACTTAGGTAAAATCACCATTATTTATCCTAATGAGATTTTTAAAAATGAGCTACTAAATTTTTTGAAGTGTACCACTGGGGAGCCAGAAAAATATGCCGATTTTATCCATATTAATGAAATTGATTATATACAAGCTATTGATACTACGGGAGAGCACATTCCAGAAATGTTATCTTATGGTTATGCTTTTTCTGAGGATAAAGAAAATATAGTATACTCAGGAGATATTGCCAATGGTAATTTGATTTTCGATTGGATAGAAACTAATGACCTACAGAATACTATAATATTTCACGATATCTCTTTTATCTACAATGGTGTACATACTTTTTATAAAGATTTGCTACCATATAATAAAAAATACGAGATGTATGGTTATCACTGCAATCCAAATCAAAATGTAGAAGATAATGAAATTAAACTTGTAGCTAACTGCCCCCAACTTTTATGGAAGAAAAACTGCTGGAAAAATAAGACTAAAGATGTCGCATTTATTGTGAGTAAAAGCGCCTAAGCATTTTTCTTTCTTTTGCTTTTTTCTTCAGGAGTCAGTGCATAATCTCTTAAGATTATCACTAAATAGGTAATAAAAATAATACTGGCAAAAAATATAATAGGTGTATTAGCTGGACTTTTAGGCGTAAATATTTCTCCGTGGTGTCTTCTTGCATATTTATACCATTTATAATCTTCAGCATTTAAATACGCTAAATTAACATCTATTTTATTTTTACCTTCAAAGCTTTTTTCTAGGATAAATAAATGATTCCAATTACTTACTGCTAACTGAAGCGCATTTTTTTGTAATTCAAATTCCCTCTCTAATTCCTCTGAATTATCATCTACTTCAAAAACTTGATAAATATTATCTTTCAATAATTTTATTTTGGTGGTTTTGCGTAAATCATGCGCCCAAATACTAAAACCACTTTCCTTAGAACTATCAAACATAGCCCTAGTTATTTTTCCAGTTTGTTTGTCTATATTGATTTGTATGTACTCGCTATCTTTAAAAGTGAAACCAAAATAGGCAAATCTAAAAATACGCCAAGCAAAATCTTGAATTAGATTAGGATGCTTTTCATCTTCCCATTCTGCATGATAAACAACAATAAATTCTTCATTTCCTTCAGCCAATTCGTATTGAATACTTTTTGGTTCTGGAGAATTTATTGAAGTATAAATAGTAGGCTGATATTGAGTAACCAATTCTTGAACTTTATACTTTTTATTATTTACAATTACAGTAGTATCATTTGGTAAAACAGGATGTTTCCGTTCAATTCTGCCTGTAATTGAATAACCCACTAAAATGAATAAAATGTAAAAAAAAGCTGCTTGTAAAAAAATAATTACTTTCTTCTTCATGAAATTGCTTGTTATAACTGCGCAAAAGTAATTCTAAATCTATTTGAATTCAAGGCATTTGTAAATTGTGCTTGCTTCTGACTATTTTTGTGTTTTAAATACTTTTTGAAATTATGCTAGATTTTATCAAGAATTTGTTGGGAGGGGAAAAAAAATACACCACATTAGAACCTGAAGATTTTCAAAAAATGATAAGGGAAACATCTAAGTCTATGATAATTGATGTGAGGAGTAGAAATGAATTTGATGATGAAAAAATTCCTCATGCCATGAATGTTGATATCATGAATCCTAATTTCAATAAAAAGTTTTCCAAGTTTGACAAAGAAAAAACCTACTTTATGTATTGTCAAAAAGGAGGTAGATCGGCTAGGGCATGTAAAAGACTAGTTAAACTCGGTTTTGAAAAAGTATATAATCTAAAAGGAGGAATAAATAATTACACAGGTAGAACGGTATAATCTAAATTTAATACTTGTAAGTCTTATACCATTTATCAACATTAATAATCGGCTTCGGATAGTTTCCTCCTAACTTCACATTAAATTTTTCTTGTTCTTTAAAGGATAACTCCCAAACAGACTGTGCCAGTTGATTAGGTACTTCTTGCAGTTCTGGTAACCAATATTTAATGTATTCTGCTTGTTTATCGTAACGTTTGGCCTGACTCAAAATATTGAAGTATCTATTTTCTCTTGGATCATTACCTACACCTGCTACATAATTCCAATTACCCCAATTGCTACAAACATCATAATCTAATAAAGTAGACTCAAAATAAGCAGCACCATAAATCCATGGTTGTTGTAAATCTTTCACTAAAAAGCTCGCTACATTTTGTCTGCCTCTATTAGACATAAATCCAGTTTGTTTCAATTCTCTCATATTGGCATCTATAAATGGAATACCTGTTTTTCCTTCTACCCATTTATTAAATATCTCAGGTCTGTAGGCGTATTCATGGGTAAAATCTTGTTTTATACCTCCTTTTTTAAATAGAAGATTACCATATTTTTTTGCTACATACTTAAAATAATCTCGCCATAGCAATTCAAAAACAAGCCAATAAGTAGAAGAATTTTTCTTTATTTCTCTTTCGTATTTTTTTATCTGTTGGTAAATGTATCTTGGGGAAAGAGCTCCTACTGCTAACCATGGAGAAAATTTAGATGAGTAGCCTTCTCCCAATAATTCATTTCTTGTTTCTTTATAAGTAGATAACTTTTCTGTTTCCCATAAGTAATAATTTAATCTTTTCAATCCTTCTGTTTCTCCACCTTTAAAATCAAGAACTCCTTCTATTACTGGATCAACTATTTCTAAATTAAGTTCATGATAGTTTGGCAGTGAATCTGACTCAATATCTACGCATTGTATTTTTTCTATTGGAGACAAAGAATCTCGAACTGATGCATTTTTCTCAACATCTTTTCTGAAATGGGTAAATATATCTGGAAGATTATTGACAGGAAAGGGTAAATCTTCAATATGAATTAAGCTTTGTTGCCAAATGTAGCTAATTTCTACTTTTTGACTCCATAAAGCTTTTTCTACTTTTTGTTCTGTAGTTACTTCTTCATCAGTAATTTCTTTACTCGCAAACACATGAGAAAAACCGTATGCATTACATAGTTTTGGCATAATGGCTTCTGGTTTTCCCACCTTTATAAGTAACTCACCACCTATTTTTTTGAGGTTTTTATCTAAATCTTTTAGCGTTTCAAATAAGAATTTTGTTCTATGGAATCCTGTTTTGGGTAATCCCAATTGAGTCTTTCTGTAACAATCTGTATCAAAGCAGTATAAAACTGTAACAAACTGTGACTTTTCTGCAGCAATTGAAATTGACTCATTATCGTGTAAACGTAAATCGTTTCTTAACCACACTAAAGATTTATGAATTGGTTTCATTTTATAATGTAAAGTGAAATCAATTCTGGAACAGGTGGTTTTATGGGATTGTTGTTTTGTTTAAGAATTGTTGAATAGCTTTAAAATCAATTCAAATTATCACCTCTTAATTTTCGCAGTCTCTTTCTAGCTTCAACATTATAAATACTACCAGGATATTCTTTAAGTTGCTTGGTATAAATTTCTAATGCTTTATCTGGGTTATTCAGATATTCTTCATTGAGTTTTCCTAAAGTAAAGTTGGCATCATCACCCAATATATCCGTAGCATGGTTTTTCAATAGATCTTCGAGGTAACCAGAAGCTTTTTCGAATTGGCCTAACTTTATCAAAATATTAGCGCTTTCCCAAAGTACTTCATCTACTAAACTATGGTCTTTATTCTCTTTAGTTAAGTTTTCGTACCGTTCCAATGCTTCTTGGAACTTACTTTGAAATACCAGTAAATCTATTTCTGCAAAATCTTCCATTACCTTTGCAGTAGTGTCTAAGTCTAGGTTATCTTGTATCAATAGTGAAAGATCCATAGCATCGTTGGCTATTTCTCTAGATGTGGCCAACTTCAAAACATCTAAATGTGCTCTCGCCAATTCAAACTCTCCCTTATAATATGACAGTTTTGCATTTTTCAATTTAGCAATATGTCCTAAATTCTGATCTTTTTCTGCTTTCTCTACTTGTGAATATAAAAGTGAAGCTTCCCAAGGTTCTCCTTTCAATAAGTAAATATCTCCTAAATCTAATTTTGCTTCAGAAATAAGAGACTGTTTCATACCTCTTATTTTTATTAAGCTTTGTAAAATGGAAATAGCTGTATCTTTATTGTTCAAGTAAAATGCTTGTAACAATGCCATTCTTCTAATAGCATCAGCTGTATTTCTATTTACTCCAAGCTCTTTAACAATTTGGTTATAATCTAATGCCAGAGATTTTATTTTAGACATATCAACAGGATAAGTATTTTTTACCAACTGTTCTTTTGCCATGATCAGCATCCTTCTAGAAATAGAATAAACAGGCTTATCATTATATTTTTCTACTAAATAGTCAAAAATTTTGATGGCATCTTGGAAAGCTTCATTATTTAAGGCAAGTCTTCCTATCTCCATAATTTTAAAACCATCTAGTTTTTGTCTCTTATCTACTGCCCTTGCCTGAATAAATGCTTTATAGAAAGCATTTTTTTGTAAAAAGTACCATATCAATATTTCATTAAATACAGTTTTTTCAGGATTCTTTTGAACTGATTGCACTAGTAAAGGCTCCAAGTCGTCAAATTCTTCTTCATCTGTTATCCTTTCCTGGATCATAGTTTCAACATAATCTAATTGACTATCATCATACAAAATCAGGCTCATGTATTCTTCTAGCATTTTATCCTTCTTACCCCAAGCTGCATATAAATCGGCAAGTTCTTGATAGAATTCATTTTTATTATTTTTTCTACCTAGTAAATACGCTTTTTCTGCAAATTCATATTCCTTATTGCTTATGAAATGTATCGCTGCATATCTTAATCGAGCATTGTCTCTTTTTATAATTCCTAAAAATTCCTCATAATATTCATCGGCAGCTTCTTTTTTATTATCACTTTGAAGCATCTTCCCATAATCAACATTGTATTTTGCATCAAGCGGTTCGTCTTTAAGTAATTTTTTGAGATACTTTTCAGCACTTTTATAATCTTCTACTTTCAATAATGCATCAAAGTAGTTGTCATGTACCAAGGGAATATTACTGGCTCTTCTGACTAGTTTCTCATAAAGTTCTATTGCTTTTTCATATTCATTATTAGCATAATATTCATTGGCCAAGGCCATGGTATTATCTTGTGCAGAAGATGAAAAAACCAATAGTAGAAAAAAGGATAGTATAGGAAAGCTTTTTTTGAAAATTGTCATGAGGAATGGATTATGCAAAAATTGAATCTCTCTTTTAAAAAATGTGTATTTACTCGTACTTATTTATTAAACCGCTTCATAATATTAAAAGTATTATTTTTCTTCTCAGAGTTCCCTTCCTACTAGCTGATGTAATAAATAGTATTTGTATTACTTTTAATTAACTTGTTAACAACTCTAATAAATAATAAATAAAAGAAAAATATTAAAACCTTACTTTACTATTACTATTATACTGTTAATATGTTAATAACTTAATTTTCTTTTTCTTATTCCTTACCCTATGTAAGTTATCAACAATTCACATAATATTTAATAAATTGATTATCAATTACTTATATAAGTTATCAACATTCAATATGACAATTGTGAATAACTTTAAACACTTTATTTTATGTGGATAACTTTAAATTACTATGTGAAAAACTAATGACTTATTAATATAAAACTTACATTGTAATTTTCAAGTAAGTTTTTGTGGATATTGTTGATAATAGTTCACAACTTGTTCACAGTTTATTCACATTTCTAACTAAATGTTGATTAATTCTCTGGATTATTCTGTTGATATGTTGATAAATCATTTTCAGACAGATTTATATCTAAAATTTCCCAATTTGGTCTTAAGTCTAAACCTCCATCTTTTCTAAAATAAACTGTTTCAGGTGGAATTTTTAATTCAAAGGAGCCTTTTTCCCAAATACCATTTTTATTATTGTCTATTTGAATTCGAATAAACTTATTACCTGCTTCAACATATTCAAACTTAAAGTTTTTACTATTATACTGTTCTTGTTCCATTTCATACTTATCATTCAGCACCTGTAAAAAATAAGATTCTTCTTCTATGTTCACTATTCCGCCTAATGTTCCAAAGTCTTCCGCATTTTTTAATTTAAACTTTATGATAGTACTCTCAATCGAATCATTTTCAACAGAAATGAAAGCAGTAGAATCGATATATATTTGTTCTTTAGGATTAAAAGAATAATCGCTAATCGTATAATTTGTAAACAAATTATTGGGAGTAATATCTAATTCAGCATTGACGGTATCTATTACAACATCATCATAATATACAGTATCTAAAGTTATTTGAGTTGTATCGAAGTATTGTAGAACAAATTGGTAATTTACTTTATCCTTTTTATTTATTCTTATTGATTTTTTAGCAATATCTCGATTACTTTCTGGTAATAACTGCCTTAAAATATTTGAGTTAACTTTCTGGTTATCAATTATATATTCTTTATTAAGAATTAAATTTACAGTATCTGTCCATTCTATACTTGTGTCAATATTATTAATTTTAAGTAGGGTAGTATCTGTTGGAATAATAAGTGTATCTTCCCTAACTATTGTAAATAAAGTATCTAGGTTGAATAGGGAGGTATCGCGTTGCTGAAGTATATAAATACCAGTAGAATCGAACTTAGTTACTGGCTTATTAAATGTGATATCAATATCAAATATCTCTTCATTTATTTTTTCTGAGCCATTCTGAGGTAAAATACTTGTAGTGAGATCCTCAGGTTCTACAACGCGTTTTCTTTCGAATATAAATTTTGCAGTATCTATAATTACTTTGTCTAAAAAATCGCTAGCCTCAATATAAGCAATCAAGGAATCGACTTCAGGAATAATTTCTGTATCTTCACTTTCAATATTATTTTTTTTCTTTTTCTTTCTTTTCTTTCTTTTTTCCTTTGTTGTAGATTGTTCCGTAATTTCTTCTTCCTTTACTTCTTTTATATTGTATAGCTTTACTATATCATTTTCAATAGCATAGAAAACAGAGTCTTGAAAACTGCTATCTTCAAAAGTAAGGTTAATATTTTGTACTGGTTTAGTAAAACTAAGTTCAACATATTGATTTCTAGTAGTAGCCCGTCTGAATTCTAATTCAGCATTATCATATGTTGTTACTTTAAAGTCTAGTTTTTCAATAACTGTATCTAATTGAATTAAATTAGTTAGAAAACCAATTTTCTCTTCTTCATCTTTTGTATACTTATAATTATTATCCTCTTCTTCTAATGCAAATATCTGATAATCAGCTACTTTAATGTTTTCTATTAAATAATTTCCAAATTCATCAGTCTTACTTAAATAATACGGATCTTGTATGTTAAGTGTATCTTCTGGTCTAAAAAGCATAACAACGGCTTCTTCAGGAGGTAATCCCGAATATAAATCGGCAACGTTTCCACCTACACTTAATGAATCGATAAAATCGCCTGTACTAAAAGCTATTTTTACATTTTTAGCAATATTCTTTTCTGTCACATCAACTACGGCATCTCTTAAGTTTATAGTATAAGTGGTACTATCTAAAAAGTCATTTTCAAAATTTAAAATTACTCGGTTCTTTTTTACCCTAGATTCATATTTAAGCTCTTCAGTAATAGGGGTAATTAAAAGCTGTTTGTATATGTTGTCCAATTGTACGTACTCATCAAAAACAAACTGGATTGACTTTCCTTTAAAATTTTTACTTCCATTTACTGGGATTGTAGTGAGTAGTTCAGGTTCTTTTTCATCTCTAGGGCCACCAGGAGGTGGTTGAACGCTAGCACATTGAGAAAGAATAAATAAGACTATAAATAATAATAGTGTATTTATCTTCATTTTTACTCTAAAAGTTAGTTTGTGATTTAATTATTTCTACTTTCTATATAAACCATTAAAATAGATATGTCTGCAGGGCTTACCCCGCTAATTCTAGAAGCTTGCCCAATTGTTTTTGGTTTTATTTTAATTAGCTTCTCTCTGGCTTCATTAGATAAAGCTTTTATTTCATTGTAATTTAAGCGATCATTTATTTTTAGATTTTCTAATTTATTAAGCTTCAACGCTGTTTTTTCTTCTTTTTCTATATAAGTTTCATACTTTAACAATATCTCAGCTTGTTCTTTTACCAATTCGTGATAATTAGCCAGTTTAGTTTTTATTTGAGTATGACCTTTTTCAATATCTTTCAATTGCACCTGAGGTCTTTTAATAATTTGAGATAACTTCACTTTCTGTGTTAGTAGGGAAGAGTTTAAATCTTCAAGTGTTTTATTCACTTCATTAGGCGCTATACTTTGTTCCTTTAAAAAACTTAATACTTCTTTCAAGTTTTTTTCCTTTTCTTTTACCTGATTCAACCTTTCTTTAGAAGCAAGACCAATTTCATATCCTGATTTAGTCAATCTTAAATCTGCATTGTCTTGTCTGAGAAGAATTCTATACTCAGCTCTAGATGTAAACATTCTATAAGGTTCTTCTGTACCTTTATTAATTAAGTCGTCAATTAATACTCCTATGTAGGCTTCTGATCTATTTAAAGTGAAATCTGGTAAATCATTTATTTTTCTATAAGCATTTATACCTGCTATTAAACCTTGGCACGCAGCTTCCTCATATCCAGTAGTTCCATTTATTTGCCCAGCAAAGTAAAGGTTTTCTATTCTTTTTGTTTCTAATGTTGTATTTAGTTGTGTAGGTGGAAAGAAATCATATTCTATAGCATATCCTGGTCTAAACATTACAGCATTTTCAAATCCTTTTATTTTTTTTAGTGCTTCATATTGTATCTCAAAAGGCAAAGAAGTAGAAAAACCATTTACATATACTTCTATCGTATCCCAACCTTCAGGTTCTACAAATATTTGATGTCTGTTCCTTTCTGCAAATCTGTTAATTTTATCTTCAATGGAAGGGCAATACCTAGGACCTAAGCCTTGAATTCTACCATTAAACATAGGAGATCTGTCAAAACCTTTTTTAAGACTTTCATGTACTTCTTCATTTGTATAAGTAATGTAACAGCTTCTTTGATCTGGATATTGATTATAATTCCCTAAATAAGAAAACTTATTTGGATTCTTGTCTCCTTGTTGTTCTTCCATAACAGAATAATCAATACTTCTTCCATCTACACGTGGTGGAGTTCCTGTTTTCATTCTACCAGCTTCAAAACCTAATTGAATTAATTGTTCTGTAATTCCTTTAGCAGAGCGTTCCCCTGCCCTACCCCCACCAAAGTTTTTTTCTCCAATATGAATTAAACCATTAAGAAAAGTACCATTGGTTAAAATCACAGATTTAGCATAAAACTCTACTCCTAAACCTGTTTTAACGCCATATACTTTTTCATTTTTAACCAATATTTCTGTTACCATTTCCTGCCAAAAATCCACATTCTCATTTCTTTCTAAAGCCAGTCTCCATTCTTCTGCAAATCTCATTCTATCGTTCTGCGATCTAGGACTCCACATTGCAGGACCTTTAGACCTATTTAGCATTCTAAATTGAATGGTAGATTTATCTGAAATTATTCCACTCATTCCTCCAAGTGCATCTATCTCTCTTATTATTTGTCCTTTTGCTACCCCTCCCATTGCTGGATTACAACTCATTTGGGCTATCTTATTCATGTCCATAGTAACGAGCAATACTTTAGCACCCATTGTAGCCGCTGCAAAAGATGCTTCACAACCAGCGTGCCCACCCCCTACTACTATTACATCATAGTTATTTTTCATGTCAGTAATGTAATATGTTCCACGTGGAACATTTTAATATTAATCTTATTTGGAAAAAAATAAACCATTTTTGGTTTATTGTAATTTTATTCACAGCAAAGTTAGTATCAATATTTATTTGTTTAATGATAAACTATACAAGATTTTAAATGATATAAGCGATTTGCCACTATTTTAGTTTGGCTTTAAAAAGGATATGCCTGTTAAAAAAAGTTAGAAAAAGATTTAAGACTATTGATTTTCTTAATACTCTATGTTTAGCCTAAAGAAAACATGCTAGTTAATCTATGGTAAGTAAACGAGCTATAGGTTTGAACTTACTCCATAGACCAATGTAAAGAGTTTATCTATTTAATTTAGCTTTATTTATTTCTTGTAGCAGCATTGCTAATTTTAAAAGATGTTTTTAAATCTTTTAACTCGAATATTCTAAATCGAATGTTTCATATAGAATAATCCACATCAAATATTGATGGACTTTTTATATTAATTGGAAATAAAGTGGAAAGCCTGATTATCTAATGAGAAGCAGTTAGCAAGTTCAGAAAATAATTTTCTTGTTCTCGCATTACTTTTTTTTCATCCTCAGTTTTATCATTGAACCCTAGCAAATGTAGAATACCATGTATGATAACCCTGTAAAGCTCATTTTCAAAAGATATATTTAGATTAGATGCGTTCTCTCTAATTCTTTCAATACTAATAAAAATATCAGTTTCGATTAAATTAGAGTCCTCACTGTTGTTGAAGGTAATTATATCGGTAAATGTATTGTGAGAAAGATAAGCCTTATTTATTTGTAGTAAATAATTATCACTACAAAATATAAAGTTCGCACAGACTAGCTGTTTCGAAAAAAAATTAATAGTGTTTGAAACCCATTCAGTGATTTTATCAGGGTTACTTAGTTCAAAATCAGAAATGTCTTCATAAAAAAAAACACTGTATCATCCTTCATATGAACTTAGGTATTCATGTAGAAAATCATTTTTATTTCAGAACCATTGTCTTTGAATTTTACTTCATCGGCAAGGTGCTTTATCAAAAAAATGCCTCTTCCACCTGGGGTATCAATATTTTCTGGAGAAGTGGGATCAGGAAGTTTACTATGATCGAACCCTTTCCCTTCATCTTTTACTAAAAAGTTGATATTGTTATTATCTACTTCTAATTCAAGATGTACATTCTTATTTTTATCGTTCTGATTTCCGTGTACAATAGCATTGTTCACAGACTCCGTAACGGCTATAATTATGTTGCCGTAAATGTCATCATTAAAATTAAAAGTTTCCCTAGCGTGGTCTATAAAGCTTTCCACAATCCTGATATTATCTATCAGTGAAGGAATCTTGAGTTTTAATGATTTGCTCATCTTTTCTATCAAGTTACTTCTAATTTTTAATTTTCTTAAAATATTCGTTTACCTGCTTCTTATAATACTGATTTAGAGAAGTAGGAATTGTTTTTAAAAGTTCAATTTGCATCTCTTTTAACTTAAGATACTCAGAGAAATCTTCAGGAGCATTCTTTTGTAAGTCCTGATCTGCTGTTTTAGCTTCTCTCTTATTATCTAATTCCCTCTCTTTTTCAGCTTTTTCAGATTCTAGTAAACGAGTTAAAATTTGTTCCTGTCTATTTAATAATTCTTCTGTCACTCTTTTGTTTACTAAATCTTCTTCTGTTTCTTCCATTTTTTCCAACAACTCCTTATAACCATTGTTTCCCTCCTCCCCATTTTCACCTTCTTTTCCCTCCTGTCCTTCTTGTTCACCAGGCTCTCCATTTTCTTGTTTTCCACCTTCTCCCATCCCACTTTGACCCATCCCTTTCTTCATGGCATTCCTGATCATCTCTTGTTCTGCTGCTAACTTAGCTAATTCTTCTGATAATTGCCTGCCTGATTTTCCACTCTTTTTAAGGTTTTCTATTTTTTTATTCAATTGTTTTTGTAAATCACTCAGTTTTGGACTACCTCCTTGCTTTTCAGAGTTCTGCTTGCCACTCATAGCTTGACTCATTTGCTGTTGCATTTGTTTCAAAATATCGTTGAGCAACAGTGCTAGGTTATTAATGGAAGTCATGGCAAATTGCTGTTTACTGGCAGCAATTTCAGGAGTCCTTTTTTTAATGGCATCCATGCTTTCATCCATGTATTGATTCATTTGTGTTACTTCCCTAGTAACAAATGATTCTATTTGAAACACTCTTTTTGAAAGTGCAACAAGACTATCTTCAATTATTTTTGCGTCATCTTTTAATTTTAATTGATCCTGACTTAGTTTAATAAACTTAGGATCAATTCTTTTTACTTTCTGAAATTCTAACATTACATCTTCTTGATCAAAAGAAAGTGTAATTAAATTTTCTAAGATTTTTCTTAAGTCATCATAATTCTCAGTCATTTGTTGCATTTCCATAGATTGCTGCATTTGTTGCATCTTTTGTGCCATTTGCTGCATTTGTTGCGACATCTTTTGCTGAGACTCAGAGGCTTTCTTTTGTTTTTGTTGTTCTAAATTCTGCTGTAGGTTTTGTTGTTCTTGTTCAATGTTTTGCTCTTGCTTGTCAAATTGCTCTAAGTTTTTCTGGTTTTCAAGCGATTCATTTATTTCATTTAACTCTTCAAGGTCTTTTTGAATTTCTTTGAAGTCCTCATTTAATTCCTCCTGCTTTTCTTTAATGTCTTCAAGTTCCTTGTTTTTAGAATCTTCAGTCTCTTCGGCCAATTCTTCTTGTTTCTCTGCTAACTCCTCTAATTCTTTGGCTATCTCATCTGCCTTGGTATCAAATTTTAGTTTTTTGAATAACTCAAGCGCTCTTTCTAATTCTTTTTCTAGTGTTTCTTCTTTAAGCTCAATATTATCTAGTTTTTCTTGAAGGTCTTGGTTAATGTAATTTTGCTCAAGTAACTCATTCAGCTCATCATAAAGTTTTTTGGTTTCTTCATCCAATAGTTCATCCATTAACTTCTGAAGTTGTTCTGCTTTTTCAGCTAACTTTTCATTTTCAGTATTGAACTTTTGATTTTTCTCATTAAACTGTTTATTGATATTCTGAAGTTTTTCAATTTCCTTTTTTAAATCTTCATTTTTCTCAAGAAGTTTTTCAATATTTTTCTTATCCTGCCAATCAAGCTTTTTCTTTCCTTTTAGCTTGTCTTGAAGATCTTTAATATCATCATTAATCTCTTTGGCTTTATCTAAAGATTCTTCGAGTTTGTCTTGAGCTTTCTGGCTATCTTTTGCCAATTCTGCTTTTACTTCTTCTTTAGAAGGAAAATTAAATGCAAAAACTGAAGTTTTGCTACTCTTTCTACCATTTACTCCATCATTATCCCAAACTTGTAAAAAATACTCTAGTTTCTGACCTTTTTCTATGTTTAAGTCATTGATATTCAGCTTATAAAAGAAACTTTGGTTAATTACCTGAGGATTAATATTGAGATTGATAGTTTCGTATTTCTCATTATTTTCATTAAAGGTTCCGTCTGTTATCTTATATTTTAATTGCAAGGAAGTTACACCATAATCGTCTCCGATATTGCCTCCTACTACAAGGTAATCGTACATAACTGTATCTTCGAATTGTCTTACAGAAATGGAAGGGTATTCGTCTGGAGTTACATTTAAAAAATATTCGATAATGTCTTTATTATTACCGTATTCATTTTTTAATAATACTTGGTAAGTACCCGATTTCTTAGCCTGCTTATTAAAAGTGAAAACATTATCATCGGTTTTTTTAGTATTTATCGTAGTACTATCATCAAAATTAACTACTAAATCATTGGTTTCCAGTGTTTTAAACTGCCATTCAATCTCTGTGCCCTCTGGTACAATTAAGTTACCAGTATTTTCTATTCTTTCACCTTTCTTTTTAATATAGGCTGGATAGTTATAATAGACATTAAAATTTCTCAGGGTTGGCCTAGATAAAACTTGTAGTTGATAATCATCGGAAGAAAAACCAGAAGCTTCGAAGTGAAAAGAAAATGGTCTTTGTACTTTTTTGAAAGTAAAAGAAAAGACGCCAGCTTCTTCTACATTCATTTTTAGTTTTCTACCATCAGAGGTAAGCAATTGTATATTTTGTGGAAGTGCAGTACCTTCCATTTTAAGATCAATTTTGAAATCGTCATTCTTAAAAGCCCTTAATTCATCATTTTCGAGTATGAAATTAAAAGGTGCTTTTAACTCGTATTTTTCAGTATAATTAATAATTCTAGGAGTACTTACAAGAAAAAAATCTGGCTTAATAAGTACGGTAACAAGAATAAATAAAATGGGAATTGTTAAATATTTAAGATACCTGCGGTTTGTCTTTAAATCTATTGCTTCAGAAAAATCTATACCGGTAATAGTATTTTCTCTTTGTTGTAAACTGGCTTCAATTAAATCAGTTTTTTTCTCCATTCTTTCAAGTTGGAGGGCATTGAGTAGCTTATCTTTAATTTGAGGGAAGTAACTGCCAATTCTGAAAGCCGCATCTTGATCACTTAATTGTTTTTTCTTGTTAAGGAAACTATATAAAGGTTTAAAAACCCAATAATAAAAAGAAGCAGCAAGTGCAAAAATGAGTGTATAAAATAGAATTGCTCTCGGAACTGTACTAAAATTCCCTAGATACTCAAGAATATTTACAAAATAAAAAGTAGTTAAAATGATAGATAACGCTGAAATACTACCTTTTATAATTAAATTTAGGTAGTATTTTCTTTTAAAACCGTCAATATTTCGCTTGAGCATAGCTAATTAGATAAAAAAGTAAAGACACTAAACTTTATTCGGTTCTAGTAAAACCAAATAAAGTTTAGTGAGGTTTCATTAAAAATACAAGCGGTAAAGGAATTAACTTCCTTTTTCGCTTTCTTTTTTTACAGGGACTTTATAAACTTTGGTAAAATCTCTGTATTGCATTGGGTTGTTAGGAAAGTTTTTTACGTATGATTGTAGCAATCTATAGCCCTCATCATACCATAGCATTAATACTGGTGCATCTTTCATTAAAAGCTTTTCTGCAAGCATAAAGTTTTTATTAGCTTCTTCTTCGCTCAAAGAATTGATTGCTTTTTCATAATAAGCATCGAAAGTTTCATTATTGTACCTCGTGAAGTTAGGGTATGATTTTTCATCTTTTTTTGCAGGTACATTTTTTCCATAGAAAAACCATAAAAAGTTTTCAGGACTAGGATAGTCAGCAACCCAAGCTAATCTCATTAAATCATAATCACCTGATAGACTTTTTTCAGTAATTTGTGCAATCGGTGCAATATTGATATTGATACTTACATTCAAATGATCTTTTAGCTGCTTTTGTACCTCAGTTGCTACATTGGTATATCTTTCGCCTTCTGCATTTAAGTCTAATGTGATTTCAGGAAAACCTTTACCTTCTGGATACCCAGCTTTTTTAAGGTAGTATCTTGCAGAATCTAGATTAAAATTAAAACCTTTAATTTGTGTAACATCATAATTACGGAAAGAAGGTGGTGTAAATCCGTATTTTCCAATATCATAACCTTCTCCATTTAATACATAATCCAATATTTTTTCTCTATCTATCGCAAAAGAGAATGCTTTACGTACTTCTTTGTTAGAGAAAATTCCTTTGAAATTGTTGAATACCAAAAACTGAGAAGACATTTCGGCCTCTCTCTGTAATTCGAATTGTGGAACTTCTCCATCTTCACTAGATGCTGCATCATCTAATATTTCTATTATATGATCAGTAGGCAAACGATACATCATATCGAGGTTTCCTTGCTTAAATTCCATCAATTCAATTTTTTTATCTTTTAAAAAATTAATATTGATAGCAGCTAAATAAGGAAGTTTATTCCCATGCTCATCAGTTTCGTGGTAATTTTCATTCTTCTTTAACAAGACAGAGATATCTTCTTCAATAGCGGCGATTTTAAAAGGACCTGTACCCACACATTTACTTCTCATTTCTTCTCCGTATTTATCAACTGCTTCTTTGGGATAAATAAAAGCACCTGGTCTAGCTAAATTGAATAAGAAAACTGAATTTGGCTTTATTAATTCGATTTCTATTGTGAAGTCATCTATTAATTTTACGCCTTCAATTTCATGATTATCCACATCGCCCTTTTTGCTAATATTATAGTGTTCATCGGCACCCTTTACTATTCCAGAAAATAGATTAAAACTCTGGTTACTTTTATCGTAAGTACAAATCCTTTTAAAACAATATAATACATCTTGGGCGGTGAGTTCTCTTCCTTTTCCACCTTCAAAGCAAGGATCATCGTGAAAAAATACTCCTTTCTTTAAATGGAAAGTATATTTGGTTTGGTCATCACTTACCATGTAAGAGTCGATAAGGCTAGTCTCAACATGAGTAATATCAATCTGATTAAATTTAAAGAGACCTTCGTAAACCTGAGAAGCAACCCTGTAAGAATATACATCTATAATACTGATTGGATTAAGATTTTTAATATATTCAGATTCATTCAGGTTAAACACGCCTCCGTAGTACTTTCCTCCTTTCGTCTCCTTTAATTCATATACATTATTTTCTGGTGCATTATTGGATGTACAGCCAGAGAGTAGCCACACAGATAATACAAAAATTTTCAGAAGATTCTTCATTGTGTACAATTATCATTTAATTATAGAATGCGACCATATTGACCATAGAACTTTACAATGATTTACATTTGGTCACTATTTCTACGAAATGCTATTCAGTTAAGTATTTTTGTGTACTTATTACTTGTCTGAATGTTGATTAATTGTACTGTAAGAAAATGCTTAAATATTAAAAAGAGATGGAAAGTTTTAATGGACAATGATCAGAGTGAACCACGTCCATGAGTATTTGACTATCTATTAATTGGGTATCTAATTTTTGGGAAGTCATAAAATAATCTATTCGCCAACCTAAGTTTCTTTGTCTGGCACCAGCACGGTAACTCCACCAACTGTAATTATGAGGTTCTTTATTGAAGTATCGAAAAGAATCTGTAAAGCCAGATTCGATAAATTTTGTAACCCATGCCCTTTCTTCTGGTAAAAACCCTGAAGAGTTTTTATTGCTTTTGGGATTGTGAATATCAATTTCTTTATGGCATATATTAAAATCACCACAAATAATAACTTTTTCCCTCGACTTTTTTAATTCTTCAATGAAATTATAAAAATCGTCTAGCCATTCATATTTAAAGGTTTGTCTAATATCGCCTGTAGTCCCAGAAGGCATATAAGTATTAATCAGTGTAATATCTCCAAAATCTAGCCTGATTAATCTTCCTTCTGAATCATACTTTTCGATATCCATACCATATATAATAGTATCTGGTTTTACTTTGGTAAATATAGCTACACCACTATATCCTTTTTTTTCAGCAGGAAACCAATAACATTCGTATCCTAAATTTGAAAATAAAGAAGTGTCTACCTGTTCAGGGGTTGCTTTAATTTCTTGTAAGCAAACTATATCTGGATTTTCTCGATTTAACCACTCATCTAATCCTTTTTTTAAGGCTGCCCTTATTCCGTTAATGTTATAGCTTATTAAATTAACTTTATTCATAAGAATAATTCTTTTGAAAGTTGTTTACCAATTGACTTCTTTTTCAAAATATTCAATAATGTGCATCTTTAAGAAAGCCTCTTGCGAAAGCAAATCTATAAAAGGTAACTTCTTTTTAAGTTCCCAGTGTGGCCAACTATTTTCGTCTAATCCTTTTAGTTGGTAATAGCCAGAAAGAGATAGTACTTTGCAGATAGCAATATGCATTAAGTCTTGTTTTTCTTCTTTACTAAAATATTGTTTGCCTTGCCCAAGTTCTTGTACACCTATAAGAAAAAGAATAGCATTTAAATCAGGTTTTTTAATTCCCATTTTTCTTACAAGGTTAGTGGTTAGAACCTCCCAGTGTTGATCAAGTGTAAGTTTATCCTTAAATTCTTCCGATATCATAAATAGAAATGCTAATAACCAAGTTATAAATCTACAATGTAGCCTTAAATATTTAGCATTAATAACTAGCTATAAGTTTCTTAGTGTTGGTGTTGTTTGTAAAAAACATCTTTTTTTAAAGTAAATAATCATGTAATTCTTGCCAGTTATTTACTCTTTTATAAGTGTTTAAATGAGCATTATGAGGAGCAGAAAATAAAATAGGTTCACCAGATGTAAAAGTACTTAAGTTTTTTTCATGGTCATCTACTAAGAAATCTGCATCAATTATATGTTTATGACCACAAAACACTAAGTTCTTCCAAGAAAATGAAGGTAAATGTTCTTGAATCCATTCATATTTATCGACAAAAGAACTTGGAAATTCCATAGCTGCAGTTACAATGAATACTTCATATTTTTGCTGTAACTTCTCTATAGTTTCTTTTGCACCTGGTTTAATGGTTAAATCTCGAAAAAAACCAGGCCTATATGGAAAACCTCTAACCACTTTGGCATGCTCTTCTGGGATAATTTGCCATACTTTTTTCCCATGCATTTTATTTCTGTCAACTTTTGTATTGAATTCAGTTTCATAGGTTTTTACTGCCTTATCTACATAATCGGCAATAACATCGTCCATATCAAGGGCTAATTTTTTCATAGTATTTTGTTGATAGATTGAGGGTGCAAATTCTAATTAATTTATGCTGATTCAAAGCTTAATCGATTAAACCTTTATTAAATATTGTGAGAAGGTAAAAGTCAATTATTTTAATTTTTGATATTGAAGCAGTTATTTTTGCTCAAAAAAACCAGAAATGCAACTAAAGCACAAAATAAAAGACTTAGCTAAGAAATTACATCAGGAAGTAATCAATAACCGCAGGCATTTACATCAAAATCCTGAATTATCATTTCAAGAATACAATACGGCTGCATTTGTAGCTCAAAAACTAAAATCAATTGGTTTAGAACCACAAGAGAATATAGCAGGTACAGGCGTTTCAGCCATCATAAAAGGAGCACAATCTAGTGATAAAGTAGTTGCGCTTCGGGCAGATATGGATGCTTTACCCATTATAGAAGCAAATGATATAACCTATAAATCAAAAAATGAAGGGGTAATGCATGCTTGCGGGCATGATGTACACACAGCTTCTTTATTGGGTGCTGCAGAAATTTTGCAACAAGTAAAAGATGAATTAAAAGGTAGTATTAAGTTGGTTTTTCAACCAGGGGAAGAAAGAATTCCTGGCGGTGCATCACTCATGATAAAGGATGGAATATTAAAAAATCCTAAGCCAAAAAGTATTGTTGGGCAACATGTAATGCCTTTTTTACCAGTTGGTACTGTCGGTTTTAGAGAAGGGATGTATATGGCTAGTGCCGATGAAATTTACATGACGATTAAGGGAAAAGGAGGGCATGCAGCTATGCCCGAAAAATTGATAGACCCCATACTAATTGCTTCTCATATTATTGTAGCATTACAACAAATTGTGAGTAGACATGCTAGTCCTAAAATTCCCAGTGTGCTATCGTTTGGGAAAGTAATTGCCAATGGAGCCACCAATGTAATACCAGATAGTGTATTTATAGAAGGAACTTTCAGAACTTTAAACGAGGCTTGGCGTGCACAGGCAAAAGAACAAATAGAAAAAATTGCAAGAGGAATTGCAGAAGGTATGGGTGGAGAAGCTGAGGTAGATATTAAACATGGTTATCCATATCTAGTAAATGAACCTTTACTGACCAGAAAGTTGAAAAATGCAGCAATTGATTACATGGGGAAAGAAAATGTAATTGATTTAGATATTTGGATGGCAGCGGAAGACTTTGCATTCTATTCGCATGAGGTAGATGCTTGTTTTTATAGGTTGGGTACACGAAATGAAGCCAAAGGTATTACTTCTGGTGTCCATACACCTACTTTTAATATTGATGAAGCTGCACTTGAAACAGGGGCAGGTTTATTAGCTTGGTTAGCGGTTAAAGAGTTAGATGCTGATTGATTGTTTCTATGTAATGTGAAATTGACTTAGAAGTACATACTTTTTTTTCTTTTAGCTGGTTTTACTTCTTAGAGGTTTCTACTCAATTGAACCAGTATTTTTTTAACTAAATATCATGATAGAAACAGTTTTTTCAGATAAGCAACAGCAGTTTGAATGGATAGATGTGATTAATCCTACTCCAGAAGAATACAACATACTTACTGAGAAATATGACCTACACCCTGCGGCAGTAAAAGATTGTTTATCTCCAAATCATCTTCCTAAATATGAACGTATTGGAGATATAGCATTTTTAATTACCAGAATTTATGATTTAAAATCTGAAATAGGTGCCGATACCATACAACAACTTACTAATAAAGTTGCCCTATTCCTTTCTGTAGATTACTTGATTACTATCCATAGAAAAAACGAACCTTTTATAGATAAGATAAAAGAAAAGTGGCGGAATCCAGAAAAATTTACACACGAGAGTCCTTCTAGGTTATTGAATCAGTTGCTCAACAAAATAATTCATACGTATGATGGAGCACTCGAAAAGTCGACAGAAAGACTTGATAGAATAGAAAAAATAATTTTTAAAGACTCGAAAGACCCTAAGCTTATTAGGGAAATGTACATAATTAAAAGGCGGGCTTCGGTTTTTAAACGCATGATTTTCCTAACAAAGAACACAATGGAAGAATATGCCCGTTTTTCAGATGTGCAAGATCCTTTCACTCAAGATTTAATAGATACTGTAGATTTACTACATTTTGAAGCAGACGAATTACATGAGAATGTTCAAAACTTACTCAATCTCCATTTGTCTTTAGCATCTCATAGAACGAACGAAGTAATGGGTGTACTAACCATAGTTTCTATGCTTTTTCTTCCCCTTACATTTATAGTGGGTTTATACGGAATGAACTTTGCCTACATGCCAGAACTCCAATATAGATACTCTTACTTTATAGTAATAGGCATTATGCTCATGATGTTTTTTGGTTCACTAATCTGGTTTAAAAAAAGGGGTTGGTTATAGCAAAAGCTTAGGTTAAAGATATTTTCAAACCTTTTTTTTCCCACCTTAAAGGTGCTAGTTCTAGCATGCCTTTAATTAAAAAGGCTATATCAGTAATTTTTTTTACCTTTATTAGGATTAATTTTCTTAAAAGTTTCTATTTGGAAAAAATATTTTATCTAGATAGATAACTAAAAACTGATATATAATTTTCTATAGGTGACTATGAATAAATTAAACGCATACCCTTCAAAAGTGCTGGTCATTTTTTCTTTTTCAATACTCTTATTTATTAGTGCCAATGCACAGGATAGTTTTACACTAGCTTCAGGTACAGAGGTAAATATTGAAGGTTCTTCAACATTACATGCTTGGAAAGCTATAGTAAACCAAGTGGAAGGTAAATTATTACCAAATTCAAAGTTTGCCAAAATGAAATTAAAAGAAGGTGCCGATGTAGGAACTGTTTCTTTAAAATTCGAAGTGAATACCATTGATGGTGGCCGCGGTGAAACCATGAATGATAAAATTAAGAATGCGCTAAAAGCTGAAACTTCTCCTTATATAGAATTTGCAGGAAGTGAAGCTGCAAAAATCTCATCAATAACAGAAAAGGGTTCTAATACATTCACAGTTTCGTCAAAAGGCAATTTGAGTATGGCAGGTGTGACTAAACCTGTGGTAATTATGCTAGAAGGTACTTATACCGATGAAAATACCATTCATTTTAAAGGTGATTATGAAATGAAAATGAGTGATTTTGATATTGAAAAACCCAGTGCTATGTTCGGTACTATAGTAGCGGGCGATGATATAAAAATAAATTTCGACCTTATATTTTCTAACAAAACAAATAAATCTTAAACAATGCAGAAAAAATTTATACAAATAGCTAGTATCCTATGCGCTTTTTGTATCCTTTCAGTTACGCAATTACAAGCACAAGAAGAAAGTACGATAAGTACTGAAGAAGATTTTAAGCCTTATTCTGATACAATACCTGGCTCAAACGTAACCTTTAAATTGACACCTATACCTGGTGGCGAGTTTTTAATGGGTAGTCCTGAAGGAGAAGCTGATAGAAAAACTGATGAAGGTCCACAAAAAAAAGTAAAGATTGAGCCATTTTACATGGGAGTTTTTGAAGTAACCTTTGATGAATATGAAATATTTAGGGATAAGGAAAAAGATCAAGCACCAGAAGGAGGAGAATGGGATGCCGATGCTGTAACCCGCCCTAGTCCACCTTATGAAGATCCTACCTTTGGTATGGGTAAATATGGGTATCCGGCAGTAAGTATGACACAATATGCCACTTTATTATACTGTAAATGGCTTACTGAAAAAACAGGTACTTTTTATAGGCTACCTACAGAAGCCGAATGGGAATATGCGTGTAGAGCAGGAACAAATACTGCTTACCATTTTGGAGAAAAGCTAGATAGTTTAGATGCGTATGCTTGGTATTATGAAAATAGTGATGATTCATACCATAAAGTCGGAGAAAAGAAGCCTAACCCTTGGGGTCTGTATGATATGCATGGCAATGTAGCCGAATGGACTTTGGATGAATACAAAGAAGCATTTTATGCAAGTATCAAAGATGATGAAGAAAACCCTTGGGCAACTCCGACAAAACTACATCCTAGAACAGTGAGAGGAGGATCTTGGGACGACGACCCTGATGCTTTAAGAAGTGCTGCTAGAACTGAATCTAGTATGAATTGGAAAAGAAGAGACCCACAGATTCCAAAAAGTTTTTGGTGGAATACAGATTCACCATTTGTAGGATTTAGAATTATCGCACCTAAAGAGCAACCTTCACCAGAAGAAATTAAGGCATTTTGGGCAAGGGTGCTTGGTTAAATTGTATAAAATTTTTACTCATAAAAAATAATATGAATTATGGAAAAAAAAATAATTGATCATCTTCAAAAAGGAATGAAACGTAGGAGCTTTGTAAGAAACTCTGCTGTTGCAGCAGGTGGTGTTCTTTTAAGTCCATTGGCTGCGCAAGCAGGCTATCTTTCTTCTGTTGAAGACAGCATAAAAATAGCTTTAGTTGGATGCGGTGGCCGTGGAACTGGTGCTGCAGCACAGGCACTTTCTACTTCACAAAATGTGAAATTAGTAGCAATGTGCGATGCCTTTAAAGATAGATTGGACAAGAGTTATGAAAATATACTAAAGCAAGAAGGTTATGATGCATCTGTTAAAGTAGATGTAAAAGACGATAATAAATTCGTAGGTTTTGAAGGGTATAAGCAAGCTATTGATATGGCTGATGTAGTTATCTTGGCAACACCTCCTGGTTTCCGTCCTATTCACTTTGAGTATGTGGTGGAAAAAGGGAAGCATGTCTTTATGGAAAAACCAGTAGCAACAGATGTACCTGGGATAAGAAAAGTATTGGCAGCTGCTGAAAAAGCAAAAGAGAAAAAACTAAATGTAGTAGTTGGATTACAAAGACACTACCAGACCAGTTATAGGGAGTTAATGAAAAGGGTGCACGATGGAGAGATTGGTGAAATTATAGCTGCGCAAGCTTATTGGAACAGTGGTGGTGTTTGGGTGAGAGAAAGACAAGAAGGGCAAACAGAAATGGAATACCAGATGCGTAACTGGTATTATTTTAACTGGTTATGTGGAGATCATATTACCGAGCAACATATTCACAATATAGATGTGGTTAACTGGGCAAAAAATGCTTATCCGGTTAGAGCGCAAGGTATGGGTGGTCGCGAAGTTAGAAATGGAAAAGAACATGGTGAGATTTTCGACCATCATTTTGTTGAGTTTGAATATGCTGATGGTACTGTAATGTCGAGCCAGTGCCGCCATATTAAAGGTTGTATGAACAGGGTTTCTGAATTTCTACATGGAACCAAAGGTAGGGCAACAACACAAGGTGGTACCATGATTACCGATTTAAAAGGTGAAACAATTTGGAAGCATAGAGGAAAAAATGATCCTAATCCTTACCAACAAGAGCACGACGAATTATTTGCAGCAATTGCAGCAGGAGAGTATAAATTTTCAGATGCAGAGAATGGAGCAAAAAGTACCATGACTTCTATATTGGGTAGAATGGCAACTTATTCGGGACAAGTAGTAGAATGGGAAGAAGCGATGAAATCTGATTTGAGTATTATGCCACAAACTTTTGCATGGGATGCTAATCCTCCAATAGTACCTGGTGAAGATGGATACTATCCAGTTCCAGTACCTGGTGTTACAAAAGTCATGTAATAAGCAATAAATAATTGTAATTTTCTAGGGGCTGTACAGCCCCTTTTTTTATACAATTAGGAACTTTTTATAATATTAAGCAGTAAATTTAAGTAGTTTGATGCATTAAACTTTTCAAAATGGGCGAAGCAGATAGTTTAAGACAGCGTTTCACATACGAAGAATACCTCCAATTAGAAAGAAATAGTGAAGTAAAGCACGAATATTTTTTTGGGGAAATATTCGCTATGGCTGGTGGAAGCAAAAGACATAATCGCATTATGCTACTAATATCTTTTGCGTTAGAAAGAAGATTAAAAAACTCTAATTGTACGGTTTATGGTGATTCTGTTAAGACAGAGATCTCTCATAAATTTGATTATCGTTATCCTGATGTAGTAATTACTTGCGATGATAGAGAAAGTGATGATATGAGTATAAAGTATCCGAATGTGATTTTCGAAGTATTATCTGATGCCACAGAAGGGTATGATCGAGGAGAAAAATTTAAAGCCTATCAAAAAATAGATACTTTGAAACATTATGTTTTAGTATCCCAGAAACTCAGCCTTGTTGAGTGTTTCAGCAAATCTGAAAAAGGTTGGCTACACGAATCTTATACACAGCTAAACCAATCGCTTTGTTTGCCAGCCATTAATGTGGAGTTGCCATTGAGTGAAATTTATGAAAATATTAAGTTTGATAAGTTGAAACTACCTAATAGCTTGGCAAATTAATACTAATAAGCTCCTTTTACTTTTCTTATTACCCATTCAATGGTGGCTAATACAACAAGAAGTGCAAGTATCCATTCTATATTCAATATTTCTTGAAACTCTTCTTGACTATGGATTATATCAGGAGACTTATTATCGACAAGGTAATTGGTTAAATCATCGAAATTAGCGACACTATAAAAATCACCACCACTTTGACTGGCGAGGTTACGCAATAGATTAAAATTGGCGGTAGTATTTACCGCTTCTATTTCTAATTTCTTTACCGTAAACTGTCCTTCACTTATCTGCATTTTTCCTTCTAGCATGGTGGTGGCTTTGTAGGAAAAAATACCTTGTTCCAATCCATTTACAGCATATCTAAAGCTACTGTTATTATTTACATAATTATAGCTTTGGGTCTCTCCTTCTTCATTAGTAATCTGGAGGTCTACCTTTTGGCCAGAAATTTTTTCATATATATCGTTATATACTTCTGTTTCGAAGAAAACAGTTTCAGAATCAAAGAACTCATTGGCTGTGGGGTAAACCCTAAACTTTCGTTTATCTTCTTTTGTAGAAAGATATTGAATGAGCTTACTGATCATATCATCAAAAGCTTCATTATTTTTATTAGAAGCGAACTCTTGTAATTTCCATTGCCAAATACCTTCTCCCATCAATACAGCACTTTTAATTCCCTCTTGTTCATTTACAACTAACATAGGTTTATCAGTAACTATGCTTCCTACTTTTTGGTAAAGAATAACTTCTGTGTTACCTGTTAACTCGAAATTACCAAAAGGGACAGTTACAGGAGGCGATTTAGCCAGAATTGCTTTTTTGTCATTATCAAAAGTAAAGCGTGAAAAACCAGTGTTATAATCTGGGGTGACCTTGTCTGTTTGTCTACCAGTAGTAATAATACTTACGGCCTGGTTAGATTGGTTAAAAAAGGATATATCTGATTGATTGCCAATAATAAACCAAGTTGCTACTCTTTTTTCTTGAAATGCTTTTAGCAAGCTAGATCCAATATTTCTAAAATTCGGAACTTGGTGAAAAATAACAAGGTCATATTTATTATCGGGTTTAAAAGCTCGATCTGCTTCTGGCGATAAACCGGGAATGTATACTTCAAACTCGTAATTCTCATTGCGTTCTACTATGCTTCTAATCGCCTTAATATCAGGATGTGGAGAAGCTGCTACAACAAGTATTTTTTCTTTACTATCAAGTACATCAATATAAACATTTTTAATATTATTTTGGAGAGTAAATTCTCCTTCCATTGCTTGTACTTGCACCACATAATGTTGCATACCTTCTTCTTTCCCCTCTACTAAAAAGTCAACATTTTGAATGCCATCATTTCCAGAAAAAGTGATTTTCTTTGTATCTATTTGTTGACCTTGTTTTGAAATAACAACACTTACTTCTTTTCCAGCAAAGCCATTATTGGCAATTTCAGCAACAACTGGAAACTTATTCCCCAAATAAGCAATCTTGTTAGCAAAAATTGTTTTTAAATTAATATCAATTTGAGGTAGTGTGTCACCTATTCCAATAGTGTAAACAGGCATATTATATGCAGCGTACTCTGGAGATATACCTTGATTATAAATACCATCTGAAAGTAATACTACCCCTGCTAGGTTTTTATTTTCATAGGTTACAGCAATATTGTTAAGAAAATTACTAAGATTAGTATTGGTGCTGCTAAACTCGAAGTCATTTAATGAAGGTAGATCTTTGTTTTCATCTAATGTATGTACAACCACTTCATAGTCATTATTTTTTAGTGTAGTATTTAAACCAGTAAGTTGTTGAATGGTATTATCTAGAACAGCAGAATCTGTTACCAATGGAATGGACTGAGAATTATCTACAGCAATTACTACAACGGGCTTTTCGTAATAGTTTTTTATTTGCTTCACATATGGGCCCAAAAGAATGAGGCATATCAATGTAACTAATACAAACCTTAATACAGCTAGTATATAATTAATTTGTTTGCTCCACGGACTTTCTTTTTGGTAAAGTAATACGCTGTAAACAACACCTACAAGTAAGCATAAAATAATAAACCAAGGTGAATATTCGGTGAGAATCTGATTCATTCAAATAAAAAAATTAGGCTGCATTAATAAAAAATCTAGGTAGCCTAGTTGTGTTTCTTTCTTTTCAAGAAGATTGTTATGCAGCAATTACTATAACGGAATTTGTATAGAAATAATTTATTAAATGGCAAAGCTAAATTTTACACACAATACTAAAAGCAAAAATAGAGACATTTGTTATTAAACAATGCATTTACTTTTTGCTTAGCATTCAATCAAATTTTTATGCCACCCTAATGTAAATTAGTCTAAAAAAATCAGGTATCAAAAGAAATTCCGTTTACCACATATAAACTACTTATGAAAGGCATATTTAAGCAGCTAAAAAATTGCTGACAACCAAGCCTCTTATTAGTAGCCAATATTTTTTAAAATTTTTAATAAATCTGATGAAAGGTAAATTCAGGTTATTTTTTTTATCACTGTTAATTATAGTCTTAGGGTGGGTCATTAATCTGATATGGTATAAACCCTTTTTTATAGAATTCTACTTTGAGCGTCTATTTATTGAGCAGGGTATACGACACCCAGAATTGCTTACAAAAACTAGAATGTTAGAAAAGTATGGGTATAATAATCACAATCGATTATTAAATAATATTTCACTAGAATATAGGCAGGAAACATACGATGAGACTACTAAAGCATTTGAAATGCTAAGGAGTTACAAAAGAAATAAATTAAGCAACGAAGAAAAACTTACCCACGATGTATTAGATTTTTATCTAGAAAAAATGATTTTCAAGCAACAGTTTTTTCAACACGAAATTCCTTTAAATCATTTAGATGGGATACAAGCTGCTTTACCTGTTTTTCTCAAAGAGTCGCAAATTGTTGAAAACCTAGAAGATGCAGAAAATTACCTGTCTCGAATTAGTAATATCAGCGATAAGGTATACCAATACATTCAAACAATTATGCTAAGAGAAGATGAAGACAAACCACCTGTTTTTGTTTTTGAATATATGATGGATCAGATAGATTGTTTTTTAACAGCGACTATTGAAAATAACCTGATTTATAAGGATTTTAAAACCAAGCTAGAAAAAGCAAAACTTATTAATCATGAAGCCAAAAGTGAATTATTATATGATTTAAAACTAGAAATAGGCGATAATGTATATCCAGCTTTTAAGGCACTTAAAATAAAACTAGAGGTAGAGCGAGAACGCGCTTCCGATTTTTCGGGCATTTGGCAATTTAATGATGGTGATACATATTATGATTTACTTCTTAGCGAGAGTTTAACCATAGATACTTCATTACATGATTTAGAACAGTTTGCTTTAATTGAGATAGATAGGCTACATAACAAGGTAGCACAAATACTTGAAATACCTGAAAGTGAAAACATTAAAGAATCTTTGGAAAAATTTTCAGCATCGCAACTTTCACCCAGAGATAGTGAAACGAACCTGGTAAAAGTATTTGATAACCAAGTAAATGAGTTTTTGAAGCAAAGAAAAGAAAATACTTTTACTGAAAATATTGATATAAAGGAGGCTGCTCCATTCAATGCTAATTATAAACTTGTCGAGTATTTTCCTGCTAGTTTAGATAACTATAAAAAAGCAAGCTTATATGTTAGTAATTACCTATTAGGGTTTGTACCCACTCATATGCTAAAAGGTGTAGTTATCAGTGAAATATTTCCTGGTAACCACTTTATGAACGAGGCTTTTCGGCATTCAAAGCATTTGCCAAGTATTAGAAAAGTAATTGGTTTTAATGCCTATAAAAATGGGTGGAAATATTATATACTTGAACAGGCAGAAAGACTAGCTTTAGTTAATAAGAAAGAAGAAGCAGTAGGTTGTTTACAATGGCAATTGCTTTATGCGGCTACAGCGCTAGCAGACTTAAGAATTCACCAAAGAATGTTTACAAGACAAGAAGCAGTAAATTACGTGATGGAAACAACAGGATTATCAAGGCCTTTTATACTTACATATATCGATAAAGTGATAGTTGAACCGGCAGAATCACCGGCTTATTTAGTTGGATTTGATGTATTTAAGAAACTTGATAAATACCTATTTGAAAATGATAAAGGATCGATAAATGCTAAATTTTTTGAGAATAGTAGACAATTTGCATCGTATGGATCTTTACCAATAAAGTTTTTACCTAAAGTTTTACTGCTGCATGAAGCAGGAAGACAAAAAGAGAACAAAGAAAATTATTTAGTAGGAAAGTCTTCAGAATAATAAGTATCACTATTTTTTATTTATTCCGATACTCTACTGTTAATGTTTTATAGATTAATTATTTTTTTAACTTCGTTCCCTGCAACCATTTGGTATTAATGCCAATGATTACTTTTTTATCTGATTTTGGGCTACATGAGCACTATGTGGCTGTTGTTAAGGCAGAAATAATACATCGATTGCCACAACAGTACATATTAGATATTTCCCATAGTGTGAATATGGGTAACATTGTACAGGCAGCGTATTTATTAAAGTCTGTTTATCCGTATTGCCCAAAAGGTTCTGTTCATATTGCAGCGGTAGGAACCAACTTTGTAGAAAGGCATTTATTGGTAACATATCGAGACCAATATTTTATAGGCCCTGATAATGGAATTTTTAGTCTTTGTTTTGATAATGAAACAACAGCTGTCTATTATGATTTAGAAGTAGCAAATAAAAATTCTTTTCCTACCTACGATATTTATGCAAAAACAGTAGTAGCTCTTGTAAATGAGGGAATGCCACATTTAAATGAAAATACAAGCTATACTAGAAAAATTGGTAGGCAGCCTGTTTTTCAAAATGGTGTTATAAGAGGACACATAATTTATGTAGAACAGCAAGGCAATCTCATTACCAACATAAGGAAGGATTATTTTTTAGAAAAAACTGCTGATAAAAAATTTTCAGTAAATTTTGAATACGAAAAAATAAGAAGGATTTCAACTACCTATCAAGATGTAGATTATGGAGATTGCGTAGTATTTTTCAACAGTAATAATTTAATGGAAATTGCGATTAACCATGGTAATGCAGCAGAATTATTAGGTATGAAATACGATAGTCCTGTTAATGTGTTTATTCGGGAGTAAAAAAGTATGATAAAACCTAGGCTAACTATAAAGTATATAGGAAATTTCAGGTTTTATTTAGGCATCACCATTGGTATATTTACCTACATTCTCCTTTATTTTTTGCTGAATATAATTATTCAGGGAGTTAGGTTTGGTTCTTTTCCAGATAGATTATTCATATTATCTTCATCGGAGACTTATATTTTAAATTTAATATTAGCTGGTTTAGCATTCATATTTAGTTTCAATACTTGTTTGACAATTTGGTTTAGTCGTCTCAAAATTAAGAGAAACAATTACCGATTTACTAATCTTCGTGTTCTTCATAATGCACGCTTCTCATCTTGGATTTTGATTGGATGGTTTACAAAAGCTGGCGCCGTGTTGTGGTTGTTTATTAATATGTATTTTGCTGATTATGTTTTTTATGAAGCAGATATTGAAATTTTCCCATCTTATTTTGGAGCTGTAGGCATCTTGATAATTGTTTTGTTTTTTCTTCAATTATGGAATGTCATACTGTTAAACTTTAAGGCAATAAAATGGCTGGTGTTAAATAGTATTTTTTTTTAAGCACATCCATGATGTTGGCATCTTTTAATGGTGTCGATAATGAGTATATAAATGAAGTTTTTTTTAAGAGAAATGGATGGAAAATAGCCTACTTTAAAAAGGAATTTAAAATCGCTAAAGAATTGGGTGTAAAGCTATCTGTTAATGAAATTGGAAAAATGCCTTTTACCGAATCAAAAATAGCTTTTGCCAATTCATTAAAAGATAAAAAAGGCGAGGTAAGCTTGAAGCAATTAATCATTCACAAAATCTTACTCCACAATTTAAGTTACTCACTCGATTATTATAAAGGAAATCCTTTTTACCTACTTGGCTTAATGAAAGTTGTATTTAATAAAGCAAACTGTGAAAAGATAAAAACTTTAAAAGAGATAGTGGGTATTTATAAAGAGCTATTAAACATGCCAAATTCTTGGACTAAGCAAGAACTTAATCAATTAACTATTGATGAAAAAATAAGAATTGAAGCGATTTATGACTTCAACAATAAATTTCCAGAAAATTGGGAGATGATTGATTACAGGAAAGTTTTAGGAAAAGAAATTCCACAAAATAAAAATGAAGACTTTATCGATTTAGGTTCTTTAAGTGCTGATGTTAAAGATTACAATGAAATGATAGCACTAGAAAACCTTAAAGAAGAGATAGAGGAATTTGAAAGAAATTATAAAAAATACGCTACCAATTTAAGTTGTATTTCAAGTGATAATACAAATTTCTAATAATTTCTTTCTTGTTAATTTTTTATTTTCCTCCTCTAGAACTACTTCCACTTCTAAAAGAAGAAGAACGACCACTGCTTCGAGAAATAGCACCTGAACTACTCCTTCTGCTGCTCCTACTTATAGAATTATTAGTATTAGATCTAAAAGTACTCATGGAGTTTGTACTTCTGCTCGTTCCACTACGATTGATCCTACTGTTTACACTGCGTTTGAAACTACTTTGTGGCTTTAATGAAGAAGCATGCCTACTTTGTGTTCCATATCGATAATTGCCATTACTTGTTCGAGTACCATAGTAAGAAGAACTTCCTCGATAATAATCTCGATAGTCTTGGTAATCATAGCGATAAATCGGCTGACTGTATCCAAACATGGCACGCATAAAAGCATATTGTCCGTAGAACTCCCAAAAGCTATTACCAGAACTGTCTTGTTTCCAACTGCCATATCGGGTATTACCTACATAGTTATTATAGCCAGGTGGTGAGCTGTAATCATTAGAAACAGAATCATTTGCCGAGATGAGTGACAAGCCAATATCATTGATATAGTAATCGAATGTAGTATCACTTACAGCTATCCAGTTTGTTACTGAATCATATGGAGTACCTGCTGCATCTTCGAGAATTACTTTGTATTGATGACTAAAAGTAGAATCGGAATCTACATTCTCTATTTTAGCATCGTATAGTAATACAGAATATGGCTTTTTGCCCATGGTAATTTGTCGGGTGTTTTTTTGTACCTCGTTATTAGCTTGCATTCTATAAGCAGCCAGTTGTGCTTTTTGTTGAGCTAATTTCTGTTCTGCTTCTTGTATTTTTTGTTGCGCTTCAGCATAGTGTTCGTAATCCTTATCAACACTTCTATAATAGTTAATGGCCTGTGCATAGTCGCCTATTTCCATACTACCATTTCCTGCTTCGTAATCGAACCGAGAATTATCAGAAGAAGTAAAAATAGCTAAGATAATCACTAAGGTTACAGGAAAAATAAAGCACCATGCCATAAATCCTAAGATAGAGTAAAGGATTTTTTTAGGGGTTTCAGTATTTCTGAGCCAAATACCTATTACGCCAATTGGATATACAAAAAGTATGAGTATCGCTAATAAAGTTTTGTTTTCGTACCATTTCCTTTGCATAGACATGTGCATTAACTTGAATAAAAAAGAAGAAATATCTATCTTGAAAACAATATAGCAAAAAAATACAGCTGATAAAAAATCTTAATTTACTTATAATGGAAATCCTTGATAGCATACCAGAAGAAATTCTTAGCTCGATAAGTTTACTTGTTGCTTTTATTGTAGTGTTTTTAGTAGGGAAGTGGCTCAAAGACTTATTAACTCCTTTTAATTTAAATAAGCAATTAACTACAGATGATAATTTGGCAGTAGCAATTAGTGTGGTAGGGTATTTTTTAGGATTAACCATTATTTATTTGGGTGCTGTGGATGGCCCTGGTGTAAGCATTTTAGATGACTTGATTACAGTATTGGGTTTTTCACTCGGAGGAGCAGTATTGTTAAACATTTCTAGAATTTTGAACGATAAGTTAATCCTCTACAAATTTTCTACAGTGAAAGAAATAATTGAAGATAAAAACCCAGGAACAGGAGTTGTACAAGCTGCTTCTTACATTGCTTCAGGTTTAATTATAGCTGGTGCCATTCATGGTGAAGGTGGAGGTATATTATCGGCTTTGGTGTTTTTTATAATAGGGCAAGTAATTCTCATTGTTTTTGCGCTAATCTATGAGAAAATAACCCCTTATTCTGTACATGATGAAATTGAAAAAGACAACGTTGCAGCTGGATTAGGCTTTGCAGGCGGTATTGTTTCTATAGGGATTATTATATTTAAAGCAATCTCAGGAGATATGGAAAGTTATGCAGACCACCTATCTACATTAGGTTTTGATGTAGCCCTAATTATTGTTTTGATTGTGTTTGTGAGGTTCTTCTTTGATAAGCTTATTATTCCTTCTGCTGATTTGGCTAAAGAAATAGCTGAAGATAAGAACACGGGGGCAGGAATGCTCGAAGGGTTTGTATCAGTTTGTTTTGCGGCAGTACTTTACTTTATACTGTAGTTATTCACTTAAACTACTAAGTTGAGAAGGAGTTATTTTTCTCAACTCTACTCTCCTGTTTAATTCTCTTCCTTCGGTTTCATCATCGTTTGAAGCTATAGGGCTATCTTCACCATAGCCTCTTGCAATGACCCTAGACTTTTCTATGCCCTTTTCAATTAAATACAATGCCACTGCTTTTGCCCTTCTTTCTGATAACTGCAGATTAAAATTTTCAGATCCTACATTATCGGTGTGTCCTGCTACTTCAATTAAAATGTTTTCGTCGGAATTAAGATATGTGGCAATTTCATCTAAACCAGCATAAAATACTTCGTTGATGATGGCTGCATTTGTATCGAAATAGAGGAAAAGGTTAGCAGTTTTACCACTTTCAATTCTAGAAATAGTGGCATTGTTACTGTAACTAACTTCTTTTTCCTGGTTGAGGCTGATACCTTCTACATTTGGCTGTGTTTTTCCTTCTGTTTTATCTGCGGAAGAATAAGTTTTGTTTTCTGTGTTGTTATTTACCTCTTCTTCAGATTCAACTAAATTTTCATTATTTGAATTTTCTTCTTTTGCAATTAAAACATCTTGATCACTGCTGTTTTCAATCTCACCGTCTGCTGGCTTAGCGTCAGGGCTAGTATTAAAGATTGCTTCTGGTATTTCATCAGAATATACAGCTAGTGGTACTTCAATTAGCTTTATAGATGTAGTGGAGTCTCCAAAATGGAAAACTATATTATTGGCCTCTTCTTCACTTTTAGCAATATGAAAATAATTGTTCGATGAAATCGGTAATTTAAGTTCGTATTTTCCCTCGGCATCTGTTTTTATTTGATAAGATTTATCACCAAACTGTAGATACTCTGTGGCATTGGCTATAATTTCATCTGTTTCTTTATTTGTTAAAACTCCTGAAACTTGAATTTCCTTAAATGGTAATACCCTATACAAATCTAAACCACCATTTCCGCCAGGTCTTAATGAAGAAAAATAGGCCATTCTACCATAGTCTGTATAATACAAATCATCAAAAACAGAATTTACAGGTACACCTAAGTTTTCTGGTTCGCCCCAAGATTGTGCTTCATCATCATATTTTGACCTGAATATATCGTAATTGCCTATTGAATTATGACCTTTTGAAGAAAAATAGAAATAACCATCTTCACCAATAAATGGAGCGTCTTCATCATAGGGTGTATTAAAGCCTACTAAGGGTTGTGGTTCACTCCAAACACCTCCTTCTTTTTTTGTAACATAAAGATTGAGGTTACCATCGTAGCTATCGAAGTTAGATGAAAAATAGAGTGTATTTCCATTATCGGTAATGTAACCGTGAGATTCGTTGCCTGGTGTCTTTATTTCTTTAATGGGTTCACCTTTTTCCCAATAATCTTCTTTCTTATTAGAAATAAGTAAATCGCCATTATGGTAAGTCAACAATTTTGAATTATTATCGAATACTTGAATGACCGCATCATTGCCTTTAAGATGTGGGTTGGTAAAGTAATGGGGCTCATTCCAATTATAATTGCTATCTAATTCTACTATAAATACATTTTCGTATAGCTTCTTTCTATTTTTTAATGTGTCTTGGTCCCATAAGTCGGGTCTAGATGTATACAATAATGTTTGGTGATCAGAGAAGGCTACTGTTCCATACTCATGTTGCCTTGTATTGATAAGCTCGCCCATATTCACTACAGTGTAATCTTCGTTCTTGCCATACATATGTTTGGCATGACTTATATTATTTTTTATAAGTGATACATCGGCTACTTCTGTTGGGATAGAATCTTTGAGGTTATTGATAGCTTTTTCAGCTTTGTCAAATTCTAAGTTTAAATGATAAGCCATTGCTAAATAAGCATGATAGGCTTCCATAGATTTGGCAACTTCTGTTTCTTTTACAGCTAATAAATATTCTAAAGCTTTTTGTGGAGATTGTAAATGCAAATGGCATATACCTGCATATAATTTAGCTTCTTCATTATCTGGCTCCATGTAAAGTGCATCGAGGAAGTAATTATATGCTATAATATCATTTTTGTCATCCAGTTCTTCAATCCCTTTTTTAATTATCTTGTCCACATCTTGTGCCAAGCATTGGCTTCCAAACTGCGCGCAGAATAGGGTTGAAATTAACAGAATTAAAAATCGTAACATGTTGAAAAAATGTTAATTGTTAGTAAGTAACGGCTTATTTACACTCTAAGTGTATCTAAGAAAGCATTCAACAGAATTTTATTTCGAGTATGATTAGACAATGTTAAGAAGCTCAATTTCATAGATTTAAAAAATATTAGTAAGGCAACTGTAATAAATTAATAATAACTGCGACTTACTGAAAAAAACTTACACCTAAGTATTTTTTTCTATTGATGAACACGGTTGTACTTGAGAAAACATTTACCGAAATAGTTACGCTACACCAGGGTATCATACATAAGGTGTGTGGAATTTATTGTAAAGATGAAGAAGCCAGAAAAGATCTCTTTCAAGAAATTGTTATGCAGCTTTGGCGCTCTTTTCCTACATTTAGGGGCGACTCAAAAATTACCACCTGGATGTACCGAGTTGCTTTAAATACTGCAATTTCTAGTTTTAGGAAGCAGGTGAGAAAACCTGAAGAAGAAAGTCTTTCTGTAAGTATTTATCAAATACCAGCCTCTAATAGATTCAGGCAAGAGCAGGATGAGCAAATTCAATTTATGTACAAGGCTATAGAACACTTATCTAAGATTGAAAAAGCCATCATTATGCTGTATTTAGAAGAACACAGCTATGACGAAATTGCAAAAATAACAGGTATAACTAAAACTAACGTAGGCGTAAAAATCAATAGGATCAAAGGAAAACTTCAAAAAATTTTAAAGCCAGTTTACGATGAAATTAGATGAATTAAAAAGTAGCTGGAATATCTACACCAGTCAAATAGTAGGGGATTCAGAAGTGGAGGAAAATCAAATAAGGGCGTTGTTAAAAGGCAAAGCAGATAATATTATCGCAAAAATTAAAAAGAGTCTTTATTTTGAAATCGCTTTTATCGCATTAAGCTCCTTTGCTTTTTTAGCCATTCTTTTTAGAGTAAATGATCCCTTTATGCTTATTTACTGCTATGCTTTCTTAATATTCTGCATAGCTACATTAGTATCGCTTACATTTTATTATAGAAAGCTAAGCCTGTTTGATCTTAATTTACCCAATTTAAAATCATCTTTAAGTGGCATCGTAACTTCTTTAAGTGGTTATGTACGTACGTACCACATCATTAATATTACATTAGCTCCCTTTATGCTTGTATCATCGGTATTGTATGCTTTTGTATCTAATCCAGAAACTGAAGAACAGCAAGCAGAACAACAAACAATGCTTTTATCGAATGAGCAAATAACCCTTTTTGTATTTATATACTTGTTTGGGCTTATCGCTTTCTATTTTATTTCAAAGTTTTACATGCACAAACTTTATGGGGTTCATATTGCTTCACTTAAACAATGTTTGGCTGAACTGAATGAATAAAATTTAACCCAAGCGTCTTAAAAGAAATCTCTTAGATACATATATCTTTTTTTAGTATGATTAAGTATTTTATTTATCATAAATGGAAGGAGTCTGTTAGATCTACAGTATTTCAAAAAAATCTGATTATCAATATTTTTCTAGGGCTTTTCATTATTTATCTATTATTGTCTTTTGCAACACTAGGCTTTTTTATAGATGTAATACTTGAGAAGTCATTTCCAGACCAAAATCCGATTTACGTTTTTAATGGTTTTTTGCTTTTCTATTTTGGTTTTGAACTGGTAATGAGATTACAGCTACAAGAATTACCAGTAATGGCAGTACAGCCTTACATGCATTTACCAATTAGTAAGAAAAAGATTATACACTATCTTTTATCGCAAAACCTAATTAGTTTTTTTAATTTTTTACCACTACTAATAAGTGTACCATTTGCTGTAAAAGCAATTCTACCAACATATGGCATTTTAGGATTAACTTTTTGGTTAGCAAGTGCTACTCTAGTAAGTATTCTATTAAGCTACTTAGTAGCTTATGTGAAAATGCAAATGACCCAATTTTTTTGGATAGCCCCCATTTTAATTGGCATAATTGCTATTACTGCTTTTCTAGATTATCAAGGCTTTTTTGAGCTTACAGCTATATCAAAAAATATTTTTACTTATGCTATTGAAAGCCCTTTAGTTTTAATAGTGCTAATTGCTTCGCTAAGCTTAACCTACTTTTTAAATTATAAGTTGGTGCTAGATAATACTTATCTAGATGAGATTACAAACAAATCAAAAAAGCGTGATACACTAAGTAATTTTACATTTTTTGAGCGGTTTGGGTTAATTGGTCAATTGCTTTCGCTTGAAATTAAGCTGATCTTGAGAAATAAAAGGTCAAAGTCTGTAGCAACTACTTCAGCCATATTTATATTTTACGGGCTTATCTTTTATACCAATGATATTTATTTAGAAGGACATTACATGTTAATGTTTGCCGGTGTGTTTATCACAGGTATGTTTTTGATGAACTACGGCCAGTTTATTCCAAGTTGGGAAAGTACTTTTTTTGACAACATTTTAACAAGAGGTATAGATAGTAGAGAATATTTTTTGAGTAAATACTATCTTTTCTTACCAACCTGTATATTTTCATTTATTTTAAGTTTACCCTATGCTTATTTTGGTTGGAAAGTAGTTGCTATAAATTTTGTGATGCTTCTCTTTAATATAGGAGTAAACGCTTTGGTAATTTTATACTTTGCAACCTTTAATGATAGAAGGATAGATCTTTCTAAGCGAGCAGTTCTTAATTGGGAAGGAGTAGGAGCCTCACAGTTTATTATGATGATTCCAGCCTTGTTATTACCATTACTTCTCTTCTTTCCATTCGACTATTTCTTGCAATCACCACAAATAGGCTATGCCTTTTTAGGTGGTATAAGCTTAGTAAATCTTCTTTTTCATAGGTATTGGATCAAACTTATTGCCAGCAGATTTGAAAAACAGAAATATAAAATTGCGGCTGGTCTTAGAAAAGAATAAAATCAGTTAAAAATTATAATTCATGATTAAAATAGATAACCTTACTAAAAAATTTAACTCCCATTTAGCGGTAAACATACCTGCACTTGAAATAAAAAGAAGTGAAAGCTTTGGATTGGTAGGTAATAATGGTGCAGGTAAAACTACCCTATTTAGAATGTTACTCGACTTGATCAGGCCTTCTAGTGGATCAGTTTCTATTAATGATGAAGCAGTTAAAGGAAATGTGGCATGGAAGAAATTTACAGGCTCCTACCTCGATGAAGGTTTTTTAATTGGTTTTCTCACACCTGATGAATATTTCAGTTTTGTAAGTGGTATTAATGGTATTAATAAAGCAGAGTGCCAAGAAAGGTTGGACTTTTTTACCGATTTTTTTAACGGAGAAATCCTTGGTAATAAAAAGTATATCAGAGATTTATCGAAAGGAAATCAAAAGAAAGTAGGGATAGCTGCCGCCATGTTGACTCAACCCGAAGTTTTAGTGCTTGATGAACCTTTTGCCAACTTGGACCCTTCCACTCAAATAAGGCTGAAAGGAATTTTAAAAGAATACCAATCTATTAATCAAAATACTCTATTGGTTTCTAGCCATGATTTAAACCATGTTACTGAAGTTTGCGAAAGAATAGTTGTATTAGAAAAAGGTGAAGTAATTAAAGATATAACAACGGGAGATAACACGCTAAATGAGTTAGAGGCATACTTCACCCATTGAATTAAAAAATTAAATTTTTAATTTTAGGTATATAAATGAAATGCTTAATTAGCCGCTTATTATGCAATCAGAAGAAGGCAAAGCAGTACAAAATTTAGAACTCAAAAAAAAAGATTTATCCCTTTCGTTTGAAGAAATTGGAGGATACGCTTTGCCTATAGTTTTTTATATAGTTGTAGCCTTTACACTATTTTATACTATTCTACATGGTTTTTCTAGCATAATTTTTAGTTGGAGTATAAGCAATATGCTTTTATGGTCACTCCCTTTTTTAATTGGGGGCATCATACTACACGAGTTAATACACGGTGTTTGTTTTTCTGTATTTTCTGGCAAACCTCTTAGCTTTATAAAATACGGTTTCGATAGAAAAACTTTTACACCCTATGCACATTGCAAAACACCTATTTCTGCAAGTGCTTATAAAATAGGAGCATTAATGCCTGCCATAGCTTTAGGTTTTATCCCATATATATTTTCTTTATTTACGGGCAATATCTATCTATTTATGTTTGGTACTTTTTTTACTACAGCAGCATGTGGCGACTTTATAATTTTTTGGATTATCAGGAATGTAGATAATAGTTCACTTGTAGAGGATCATCCGAGCAAGGCAGGTTGTTATATTTATTCAGATAATTCTATAGATATTTCTAATAATCAATACGACGCAGAATTTGCTTATTCGTTGCATCGCCAATATAAAATACCTTTTCTTCTTCTTTTGCTCGCCTCAGGTGCAATTTTTGGTTATAGAATAGCAAGTGTTATCGGTCAAATGTTGTAGTAATTTAACAGAAATGGTGTAGCTACTTTTATAATTTTTTATTGTAGATGCTACTTTTTTGCTTCAAGCTTTTTTGCCGTTTACAAAGAGTTGATTAGGTAATATTAATATTACCTAAACCTTAATTAATAATCTTTATATTAATTTTAAAAGGAATAAGAAGATAAATTGTCATGAAAAAGCTACAGCAAAGAGCTGTTACTTGGTTGCTTATAGTGCTATTGGGTTGCAATTCACAGGATACTTTAGAAGTAATTGAAGTTTTTACTGGAGAAGCAGCTGTAATTGAGAATAGTGCTGAAATTGCAGGTATTTTCCAAAATACAATTATTAATGTAGACTACAACGGAGATATAACCACAAGTAGTAAAACAATAATGGATCATGGACATTGTTGGTCTATAGATTCACTCCCAACTTTGAGTAATAACCTCATTAGTTTTGGTGAAATAAGCCAAACAGACACTTTTTATTCCCGAATTGAAAATCTCGAAATTAACACAAAATACTATGCAAGAGCATTTGTAATTGCTAATAATACCATTTATTACGGCAACACCATTAGTTTCATTACCAATGAAGTGGAGATTGAAGAAGAACCTGAAGATCCCAAGGAGGAAGAACCAATAGAAAAGAGTTATTGGACAGAGAAAAATGCTTATCCAACTATTAATAGTGATAGTCATGGGGGATTCAGCATTAGAAATCACTTAATTGTAGGTTTAAGTGATGCAGACAATGATGATGAAAATGTAAAATTTTGGAAGTATAATACAAATAATGGTAATTGGATCAAAATAGCAGATTTCGATGGCACGCCTGTTACAAATTCGGTAATGTTAAGTTATAACGAAAAAGGCTATTTGATTGGAGGAAACAGGCTCAACTCTAGAGAAACCCCTACAGATCAGTTCTTTGAGTATGATTTTCAAGAGAATAAATGGGACGATTTAGACGATTTTGAAGGGAGGTCTAGGAGATATGCCGTGGGTTTTAGACTAGAAAACGATATCTATTATGGATTAGGTGAAAGAAGATCTGATATATGGAAGTACGACATAGATGAAGAAGAATGGAAACAATTAGATACAGAGCTGCCAGACGAATTGGAAGGGAGAGAATCTGCCATTTCATTTACCTACAGTAACATAGCATTTATTGGTTTTGGGGAAAATACAACATTCCATAAAGATTTATGGTCATTTAATCCTAATGAAAATGAATGGAAAAGAATGCAAGATTTTCCTGGAAGCGGAAGAATAGTAAGATGCGTCTTTACAATAAACAATGCCGCTTATTTTGTAGGAGGAAATAACGATGATGATATAGCAGAAAACTGGAAATACAATATAAATACTAACCAATGGACCAAGCTAGATGATGACTTTGAATTATTGAACAAAGTTGTTTTTGGGCTTGCTGTCAATAACAAAGGTTATGCATTATTTAATAATGAAAAATCTTTCTGGCGTTTTGATGCCCCCACTGATTAAAACTTTCTCCATTGAAACAAAAGTATTATCATTTTATACTTCTTGTATTTTTTTCCATTACGAAACTGTATGCACAACCGCTCAGTACTAGAGACAATAATATATTGAGGTATGAGGCTGGCGCATTTGTATTAGAATTTGAGCTTTTACTCAATAACCTAAGCAATAATGGAAGTGCAAAATTTGAAAGAGATTTAATAATTGAAAATAGTTTCACTTCTACTGGCAACCAAATTTTTTTAAATAAAGATGTTATCATAGAAGATGATATTAATCCTAATAACTTCAACTATAAAAAAGTTAAAGATTTATACGTAGAAAAATACCTAAGAAATTTTGATATTTTTTATAAAAAACAAGCTCAAAAAACCATTAGATTCTCAGATATTTATGTTTCAGAAGTAAAACAAGGAGACTACATTTATTTAGAAGTTTTTTTTCAAAGTAATTTTTCTGGAAGCCATCTTACTTACAGAGAGACCTATCAACAAACAAGTAGGGTTGCTACTATAATTGCTAATAGAGAGGGAAGACTATGGAAGTTAAGGATTGCGAGTATAGTTTTTTACAACCCTAAGAAACACAGTAAGTTATTTAATTTAAAAAATACAAAAGAGGAATTAATACAAGATAATAAAACACCCCAAAGAATAATAGAGGAGAATAATTTTAAGCGTAAAGTACAGGCTGCTAACAAAATAGAAAAACCTTTGCAAGTATGGAATTTAGCTACGGGAGTTTTTATGACTTATGAAAGTAACGTTGGCAGACCTGGTGTTGGAGCTTCTATTCAATTAAATAAAAACCAAAGTAGGTTAATAAGTGAACTTGAACTTCGGTATATATTTCGTGAGAGGTATAATATTTCAGATACAACATTCACTATCAATAGAATTGCATTAGGGGGAACACTTCAATATGCTTTATCTAAGGAAGACAACAACTTTATTCCATTCCTAGCTTTAGGTTTCAATTATCTTAGCTCAACTTTAAGGAGAAACGATACCACAGATGAGAGGGCAGGTGCAAATGCTTTGGGTGCAGTAATTGGCGGAGGAGTTAGGTATAATAGAAAAGAGAATGATAAACTATTTTATAAAAGTAAGATAACCTACATTACTGGAAAGGCGCAACGAATATACTTAGAAGTAGGTGTGGGTATTAAACTAAATCAGCTTATAAATTGATCAACCAACTTTTCTGCTTTAAGAAATGCATCTTCTAGTTTGTCATTAATAATGGTAGCATCAAACTTAGGTTCATAAGTGAGCTCCTCCACAGCTTTCTTTATTCTTTCTCTTAACTTTTCTTCTGGCTCTGTCTTTCTATTTCTCAATCTTTTTTCGAGAGTATCAATATCTGGAGGTTTTACAAAAACTGCCAAGGCATCATCACCATAAAGTTTCTTCAGGTTTAAACCTCCTTTTACATCAACATCTACGATAATGTGTTTGCCAGATTCCCAAATTCTTTGCATCTCTTCTTTAAGAGTACCATAATATACATCTGTGTAAACTTGTTCATATTCGATAAAAGCATCCTCATTTATTTTTTGCTTAAAATCTTCTACGTTCATGAAATAATAATCGTGGCCATGAACTTCATAATGACGCTTTTTTCTGGTTGTAGCCGATATTGAAAATGTAAGGCACTCATTAGTTGCTAATAAGTGCCTTACAATAGTCGTTTTACCTGCACCTGATGGAGCAGAAAAAATGAAAATCTTACCTTCAAACATGTAACAAAGTTACGCAGTATATTGAATTTTGGAAAGAATTTTTTGAGCCAAATCTTTCGGTACTGGTGTTTTCTCCTGTACAATTTTCTTCTTCAAAAATTCTACAGTAGAAGATTCCAAATTGTAGTAAGAAATGCAATTTCCGCATTCCATATAATAATTGTGGAATTTGTTCTTGTGTTCCTCGGTAGCTTCTCCATCAAGAATTAATTGAACAATCTCGACAAAGTCTTCGCAAAACCTTGAACCCGTTGTTGTGTCGTTTTTAGTAGAGTTATTGTTTCCCATATGCCATTTTTTAAGTGAACGTTATTTATATCCCATAGAGTGAGCGTATTTTCTTAACTTATCTTTCAATAAGTTTCTTGCCCTGTGCAACCTAGATCTTACTGTTCCAATAGGAATATCAAGGATTTTTGCCATTTCCTCGTAAGTAAAACCTTCTAAGTCACATAATATAATTACAATTCTAAAATCTACACCTAAAGAATTTAAAGCATTGGTTACCTCATCTCCTATGCGATTTTGCATAGTTTCTGAACGTAAATCAATAGTTAGGTTTTGATCTGTGTTTTCAGAATTATAATAAGTTTCTACTTCTTGATAGTCAACTTTAGCTGGTTGCTTGCTTTTCTTGCGATAGTCGTTTATGAAGCTGTTTTTCAAGATTCTAAACAGCCATGCTTTCGCATTCGTTCCTTTTTCGAAAGAAGTTATGAATCTAAATGCTTTTAAGTAAGTATCTTGTACTAAATCTTTAGCTTCTTCTTCATCAAAAGTAAGTTTATAAGCAAAATTGTACATAGAATCTATATGAGGCATAAACTCATTTTCAAAGATGCTCACCTTTTCTTTTTCAGAATAATTCTTTTTGTTATCTGACATAGGACTGTTAGCTGTCTGGGTATTCATATGTTGATTATTCAAAATTGTGAATTTTTAGGATATATTAAAACTAATTTGACATATGGCTGGGAAAACCATTTCTACTTACCTTATGAGTAGCCTTATTAGCCATTAACCCCTAATGCATTTACGCTTTTATCATTGAAAAAACTGTTAAAAAAAGTTATAAAAAAAAGAAGTTTCATGCGGAAAATTGACTTTATGCAATTATTTTTCGGTAATACAAGTACATGGGCACAGCTATTAACACCATATCAAATAAGTTAAAAAGAGAGGCTTGGTTAGAGCGTAGAAAAGGGCTTGAGGAGAAAAAAAGTAGGTTTAAATTAAAATTGAATGAAAAAAAGCATTTATCAATAATTGATATTTGTATAGAAATTTTTGGGGTCCTGCTTAGACTTTGTGGTATTTATAAGAAGGGAATTAGAAATGCCAAACAAATAAAGTTAAATCAAATAGAATTATCTTTTAAAAATCTGCCTGAAAACTTCCATAACTACAAAATCTTACACCTTACAGACTTACATATTGATACAATTACCGGTTTTGAAGATATTTTAATAGAGAAAATAAGGGAAATAAATTGCGATATCTGCTTTTGGACAGGGGATTATAGAAAATATACAAGTGGAGCTTATGAACATATATTTCAAGCACTACAAAAAATAACCCTGAATATTCACGCAAAAGATGGTATTTTTTCAATTTTGGGCAACCATGACTCCTACCAAATGGTACCCCATTTAGAAGAAATAGGCCTTAATTTATTGATTAACGAATCTGTAAAGCTCCAAAAAGGATCACAACATATTTTAATTACCGGAACTGATGATCCTCATTATTACCCAAGCGAACATCATATTGCTGCACTAAATACCAGTTCTGAACAATTTAAAATTGCACTAATTCATTCGCCAGAGCTATTTGAAGAAGCAGCAAACAATAATTATAATTTATACATATGTGGGCACACTCATGCTGGCCAAATTTGTTTGCCCGGCGGTTTTCCCCCTATAAAAAATTTAAGAAGAGGCCATAACTATGTAAAAGGGCTGTGGAATTATGAAGATATGGTTGGTTATACTAGTGCAGGCTGTGGGGTTTCTGGCTTACCAGTTCGGTATAATTGCCACGGAGAAATTACTGTAATTCAGCTCAAAAAAGATAATTAGAAATCGTATTTATTTTTTTAGGATATTTCAAATATTAATATTGATTCTATTAAAAAATAGCTCTATCTAAAATACTTATAGAACAAAGTGATGTGGTTGATAGGATATTTTTAATTTTTCTTTACCCAATCATCAATATTATATAATTAGGAATAGTCAATAATTTTTTTTTTAAACTGCCACAGTCTTTAGTAAAGTATCTACTCCCAAAAAATCAAATTATATTTAAGGTTCGTCAGAACATATATGAATGATTCTAAAGATTACTTTCAATAAAACTGAAAACTATGGGTAAAACATTATTCGAAAAAGTATGGGAGAAGCATGTAGTTTCTAGCATAGACGAATCGACAGATATTCTATACATAGATAAGCACTTAATTCATGAAGTTACAAGTCCACAAGCTTTTGCAGGGTTAGAAAAAAGAGGGATAGGTGTGTTTAGGCCAGATAAAACTGTGGCAACTCCAGACCATAATGTTCCTACTATAAACCAACATTTACCAATTGGCGAGGCTTTATCTGCCAAACAAGTAGCGAAATTGACTGAAAATTGCCAAAAGCACGGTATTAACCTTTATGGTCTTCAGCATCCCTTTCATGGTATAGTGCATATTATTGGTCCTGAATTAGGAATAACCCAACCTGGCATGACCATAGTTTGTGGAGATAGCCATACATCTACACATGGGGCTTTTGGTACCATTGCTTTTGGAATTGGTACCAGTGAGGTTGAAGAAGTATTGGCTACACAATGCTTATTACAAAGCAAGCCTAAGACCATGAAAATTCAGATTGATGGAGAGTTAGCAAAAGGAGTGCTATCAAAAGATATTATATTATATATTATTTCAAAGATTACAGCTAGTGGAGGTACTGGTTATTTTGTAGAGTTCTGTGGTTCTGCCATTAGTGCTTTATCTATGGAAGCCCGTATGACAATCTGTAATATGAGTATTGAAATGGGAGCTCGTGGTGGTATGATTGCCCCTGACCAAACTACTTTTGATTATGTGGAAGGTAGAAAGTTTGCCCCACAAGGAGAAAGTTTTGACAAAGCAGTTGCTTACTGGAAAACACTCTTTACAGATGAAGATGCTACTTTCGATAAAGAATTATACTTTGATGCTGCCGATATAGAGCCAATGGTTACATATGGTACCAATCCAGGTATGGGTATTAAAGTAACAGGAAATGTACCTGTGCTAGAAAACATTGAGGAAACTAATAGAAAATCTTTCCTTAAATCGCTTGATTACATGGGTTTTGAACCTGGAGAAGCTTTGAAAGGCAAGTCAGTTGATTGGGTTTTTATAGGCAGTTGTACCAATGCGCGCATTGAAGACCTTAGAATGGTAGCAGAGTTTGTGAAAGGAAAGAAAAAAGCAGATAGTATTAATGCTTTGGTAATTCCTGGATCTAAACAAGTAGAGAAGCAAGCAAAAGAAGAAGGATTGGATAAAATTTTAGAAGCAGCAGGTTTTAAACTACGCGAGCCTGGCTGTTCAGCTTGTTTAGGTATGAATGAAGACAAAGTACCAAGAGGAGAGTATTGCATCTCAACATCTAATAGAAATTTTGAAGGAAGGCAAGGCCCAGGTGCTAGAACTATTTTGGCAAGTCCATTAATGGCAGCAGCAGCGGCAATTGAAGGAAAAATTACAGATATAAGGGAATTGGTTTAAAAAATATTTGATAGAAGATATGGAAAAGTTTAAAACAGTAGTGAGTACAGTTGTTCCCTTGCCTATTTCTGATGTAGATACAGATCAAATTATACCAGCAAGGTTTTTAAAAGCAACCACAAGAGATGGCTTTGGTGATAATTTATTCAGGGATTGGCGATACAATACAGATGGTACACCTAAACCCGATTTTGTACTGAACCAATCTGATTATAGTGGTGAAATCTTAGTAGCAGGTAAAAACTTTGGAAGTGGCTCTAGTCGTGAACATGCCGCATGGGCAATTTATGACTATGGCTTTAAAGTAGTAGTCTCTAGCTTTTTTGCTGATATTTTTAAGAATAACTCTTTGAACAATGGCTTGCTTCCAGTGCAAGTTTCTGAAGCATTCTTGCAAACTATTTTTTCAAAAGTAGAAGAAGATAAAAGCATCAAGTTAAAAGTAGATTTAGAAGCACAGACCATTTCCATTGAAGGAACTGATTTAGAAGAAAGTTTCCAAATTGGTGCATACAAAAAAACTTGTCTGCTCAATGGATATGACGACATAGATTACATTCTAAATAATAAGGATAAAATACTTGAGTACGAGAAAAACAGTATCAAATTCTAACTTTTAAAAAATGAAAAAACATATAGCCTTATTAAGTGGCGATGGTATTGGGCCTGAAGTAGCAAAACAGGCTGTAAAAGTTTTAAATGCAGTAGCAGATAGTTTTGGGCACGAATTTACTTATGAAGAAGGGTTGGTAGGCGCTGTGGCGATAGATGAAACAGGTGATCCTTTTCCTGATTCAACTTACCAAGTTTGTAAAAAGTCTGATGCTGTTTTATTTGGTGCTATTGGCGATCCCAAATATGACAATGATCCAACAGCTAAGGTCCGTCCTGAGCAAGGATTGTTGCGCATGAGAAAAATGCTGGGTTTGTTTGCTAACATAAGACCTGTAGCAAGTTATAAAATACTTGAAGAAGCTTCGCCACTTAAAAATCACATTGTGAGTGGTACTGACTTTGTAGTTTTTAGGGAATTGACCGGTGGTTTATATTTTGGGCAACCAAGAGGAAGAAGTGAAGATGGTAAAACTGCTTTCGAAACTAGTGTTTATACAGATGAAGAAATTATAAGAATTTCTAAATTGGCTTTTGAAGCAGCACGCAAACGTAGAAATAAGGTTACTTTGGTTGATAAAGCCAATGTTTTGGTTACTTCGAGATTATGGAGAGAAGTTGTGACTAAATTTCATAAAGAACATTTTGCAGATGTAGAACTGGATTTCCTTTTTGTGGATAATGCAGCGATGCAAATTATTTTAAACCCCAGAAATTTTGATGTAATACTAACTGAAAACCTCTTTGGTGATATAGTTACTGATGAAGCTTCGGTAATTGCAGGCTCGCTAGGTTTATTGCCTTCAGCTTCTATGGGCAGCGGTTTGGGATTGTACGAACCAATTCATGGATCTTATCCACAAGCTGCTGGGCAAAATATTGCCAACCCAATGGCTTCTATTTTATCAGCAGCCATGTTGTTAGAAATGTCTTTTGATTTGGTGGAAGAAGCAAATGCAGTGAGGGCAGCTGTGGAAGAAGCAATGAATACAGGAATAGTTACTAAAGATATTAACCCAGATAAATTCTTAGGAACAGAAGAAGTAGGTGACAAAATTGCCGAAATGGTAAAAGCCAAAAGTAGGCAAAAGGCATAGCAAAAAGTGATTGAGTTAGAAATAAGAAAAACCCATGATATATTCATGGGTTTTTTGTAATGTCCATAAACATAACTTCGCAATATGAAATGGAGTCTGATATATATAGCACTGATAATTGAACCTATGTCGATTTGTCTGGCTCAAGAAAAGGAAGTAGATGAACTACTTAAGCTTGGGGTTCGATATGTAGAAAGAGGTGAAATTGATAGCGCAATTTATTATTGGAATAAGGTAATTGAAGTAGACTCAAATTCTGTTGAAGGACTCTTTAATATAGCCATGCTTAACTATGGACAAAAAAACTATAATCAAGCAATTGCTTATTTTTCTAATGTCTTAATGAAAAGTCCTAATGATAAACAAGCACTTCGATATCGAGCTATATGTAAAGATTCTATTGGGAATAATCTAGGAGCAAAAGAGGATCGAGAAATAGCTGCGGAAATAGTAGAACTACCTAATGCAAGAATTAGAGTACATACTGTAATTGATGAAGAATATATTAGAAAAGGAGATGAATGGATAGAGAAAGGGGACTACGAAAAAGGAATTCAGTATTATTCTGAGGTTATTGATTTAAGTCCAACTAAATTTTTGCCATATTATAAAAGAGCTTATGCATATTTAGATATTGGAGAAATAGATAAAGCTATTCCAGATTTACTTAAAGCAGACTCATTACAACCTAACGATGGATCAATCCTAGCTGAACTAGCTTATTGCTACTATTACAAACAGGAAAATAAGAAAGGTCGCAATTATAGTAAGAAGGCTTTAAAAATTGACGAATCACATCCATTAGCAAATTATTATGCAGGTGTGTTAGAGCTCCAAGTAGAAAATTATAAAAAAGGATTGAATTTTCTTCTTAAAGCTATTTCGCTTGGTTTTGATTCAGGAAGGGCATATTTTAATCTTGCAGTAGCTTATTATTTTCTTGATGATATGGAAAATGCCTGTAAGAACTGGGGTATTTCAGAAAAAAAAGGGTTTCAGAAAGCAACTGAGGCGATAAATGAAAATTGCATATGAAATTGCCGAAATGGTTAAAGAATAAAGTAAGCAAAAGGCTTAATAAAAAGTGATTTTTATAATGTAAATCGGTAACAGTTATTGTTGCCGATTTTTTTGTAAAAACTAATCTTCAATAAATAAGGGTTTATTTTTTGCCATCAGTCGGGTTTTCATTTCTTTTATTTTTTGCAGTGCTTCAATTTGGCTATCAAGGTCGTGAGAATCGAATACAACTTTGGCAGACTTAATAGGTTCGTATTTCCCAAACCTTAACAATTTCACATATAATTGATAATGATCAGAGAATTGCGCTATCTTAAATTTTCTAGTCCTGAATAAAAAACCAAACATAACAATGTAGCTACCTAGTTATAAATCAGTAGGTAGAAATTCTAAAATTTTAGTTGAATAAAAGTATCTAAATGAGGAGTTGTTATTTACTTATATTTAAGTATAAATCAAATATAAGTATGATATAATTGAAAAGAAAATCCTTATTTATTTACTGAATAATGATTGAATTTTCTCCCAAGCATCAGGAGTGTCCACATCATATATTCCTTTAGAAAAAGGGATACTAAGAATATCTTTATTTGCTTTTCTGATTACCTTTCTTGCACCCTCTTGTCCTTTTAAGGCTAATAAGTCAGGAAAAATTGATTGATCAAATAAAGCAGGTACACTTTCTAATTCATTATATAGACTAGCTATAATTTTTTTATCTGAATTGATAAAACTGTTTTGTAAATCGATTAGATGTTGTGAGGTTAAAAATGGCTGATCACAAAGACAAATAATAATAGCATTTAAATCGGGAGAGTTTTTTAATAAATCATTCAACCCTGTTTTAATAGAAGATGCCATACCAGTTTCCCATTCAGGATTATAAGCAACATGCGCATTTCTAGCTTCTATTTGAGCACTTACTTCTTTAGCACTTCCACCAGTTACTACAGTAATTGTATTCGGAATTGCTTCTTGCATGGTAACCAATGTTCTTTCTACCAATGTTTTACCCTGTAAAGAAAGTAGTTGTTTGGGTTGCCCCAATCGAGTTGAACCACCTGCAGCAAGTAAAATTCCACCGAGTTTTATATTTGGCATATTTTTAAACCTTAGAAGGTTTGTCAATAAATATATCAAGCCTCAGACCTCAAGATCTCTAAAGGCGATTTATTCAGAATTCCTCTGTAATTGAGTAAACCTAATATTAGTGTAGCTGCTGAGATAGCAAAAATCAATAAAGCAACATAACTGAAATCTGGATAGAAGACAGTTTCAAAATTGAACCAGGCAATGATCCAACTTACAGCAACAGCCAAGAAAATTCCTGAAAAAGCTGCCAATGAACCAAGTATTGCATACTCTACTGCATTAATTCTGAATATCTGATTTTTCTTAGCACCTAATGTTCTTAATAAAACACTTTCATGAATGCGTTGATATTTGCTAATAATTAAAGAACCAATAAGTACTACCATCCCAGTTATAATGCTAAATAATGCCATAAACCTGATAACAAAAGCAGCTTTCTCCAATACATCATCCAATGTTTTCAATATCAATCCTAAATCTATGGCTGATACATTGGGAAATTTTGCTACCAATGCTTGTTGCAAAGCAGCGGACTGTTGCTCTGATTGTACGCGAGTAATAACCACATGAAATTGTGGGGCAGCTTCTAACACACCTTTTGGAAAAACTACTAAAAAGTTAGTCTGCACCCGGTTCCAATCAATATCACGCAAACTAGAAACAACTACTTCCATAGGCGTGCCCTGTACATTAAATTCAACCTTATCACCAACTTTAACGCCCATTCTTCTGGCAAAGCCCGCATCTAAAGAAATATAAACAGAGTCTTTAGACTTTTCACTATGCCAAGTTCCTGCAGTTAGTGTTTCAGAATCTATTAATGTGTCTCTGTAAGTAACCCTGTATTCTCTATTAAAAACCCAGTCGGGCGAGTCAGATGTAGTGTCTTGTAAATTTTCGTAACGAGTGCGGTCATTAATTTTAGATAATCGCATATTCACGATAGGTACTTTTTGGATCAATGGTAAATCAAATGAAGCAACTAAATCATGAACAGCTTCTCTTTGAGGGTTTTGAATATCGAATAAAACCAAGTTAGGTTGATTTTCACTGGCAGAAAGCGATACCTTATTCAGCAAAATACCTTGTACAAAAAATAGGGTGGCCGTTAAAGCTGTACCTAAACCGATGGTAATTATCAGAATAAGTGTTTGGTTATGTGGTCTATATAAATTGGCAATGCCTTGTCTCCAAATATAGCTCCACGAAACTGGAAAGTATCTTTTTACAATCCACATCACAAAGTAAGCAACCCCAGTCAGTATTAAGAATAAGACCAGTAATAAGCCTATAAACATGAGAGATTCTACTATATCTTTTACTTGTAGCCAAGAAAACAAAAATATAAACAACATGACTAAGCCATAAGCGGCATACTTAAGAGGATCACTTCCACTTTCTTCCGATTCAGCATCAGCTCTAAGCACCCTGAGCGGTGAAGTTTTTCTAATACCTAGTAAAGGAATTGCAGCAAAAATAATAGCAACTAAAATACCTGTAAGAATGCCCTGAATAACCGCAAACCATGAAATGCTATAGTCAACTGCAACTGGTAAGAAATCCTTCATGATTTCAGGCAGTAAAACTTGTACAGAAGCTCCAAGTATGGTGCCTACAATGGCACCGATAACTCCCATAATTCCTATTTGAAATAAGAAGATAAGAAAAGCTTGTGTTCCACTCATGCCAAGACATCTAAAAACTGCCACAGCACTCAATTTTTCTTTGGCATAAATATGAACAGCACTAGCTACTCCAACACATCCCAAGAGTAATGCTACAAAGCCAACTAGGTTAAGGAATTTTGTTAAGTCTGAAAAAGTCTCACCTACTTCCTCTTTTCTTTCATTTACAGAGTCTGCCCTGAGTGATTCTTGGTCACGCATTTCTTTTGAATTTTCAACAACTAGATCTGCGTCAAGTCCTTCACGTAGTTTAAAATACCATGCATAATTGATCCTACTTCCTTTTTTAATTAAACCAGTAGCTTCTAAATATTTTTTGGGAATATAAACCGTCGGGGCAATAGTAGAGTTGAGTCCTATTTGTCCAGGTGCTTTCAATAATCTCCCTTTTATGAGAAAAGTGAGTGCACCAATCTTAATAGAATCTCCAGGATTTGCATCATATTGAATAAGTAGGGTATTATCTACCAAAGCACTTTGTTCATTTCTAAATGAATTTGCTGCTTCTAATGGGTTGGTTTCAAATTCGCCATAAAATGGAAAATCACCTTCTAATGCTTTTATCTGCACCAGTCGTGTTCCATCATTTTTAGGAAAGTAACACATTGAGGCAAATCGTACTTCACTAGCCGATGCCACACTCATGGTATCGAAATAGGTAAATGCAGAATCACTAATATCTGCACGGTTATATACTGCTAAATCTGCCCCAATCAAGCTTTTGGCTTGGTTATCTATTTCGCCAAGCAGGTTATCTCTAAACGAATTGATAGCTACCAAAGCAGCAATTCCCAGTGTGATAGAAGATATGAACAATAATAATTTACCACGACTTCTTCTACTATCACGCCATGCCATCAATAAAAGCCACCTTAATTGGTATTTATTTTTAGTATTTTCCAATTTTTTCTCTTATTACATTGAATAATTATTGTGTCGCTTCACTTTTTTCTGTTGTAGAATCAGATACTAGCTTTCCCCCTTTTATGCGTATAACTCGCTGCGTTCTAGAAGCTAAATCTAAATCGTGAGTAACCAGAATAAGTGTAGTACCCAATTCTTTATTGAGATCGAAAATGAGTTTTTCAACCTTTTCACCAGTTTCGGTATCTAGATTTCCTGTGGGTTCATCGGCAAATAATATTTTTGGTCTATTACTAAATGCCCTTGCTAAAGATACACGTTGTTGCTCACCACCAGAAAGTTGTGTGGGATAATGGTCAAAACGATCGGCCAAGCCTACTTTATCAAGTAAATCCATAGAGCTTTTTTTTACGTTTTTTTCGCCTCGTAATTCAAGAGGAACCATTACATTTTCTAATGCAGTAAGGGTAGGTATCAATTGAAAGTTTTGAAAAATAAAGCCTACATGTTGGTTTCTTACAAAAGCGCGGTCATCTTCGCTTAGCTTATCTAATAAAATATTATTGAGTGTAACCGATCCTGAAGTGGCTCTGTCAAGTCCAGCACAAAGTCCTAGTAGTGTGGTTTTCCCACTTCCCGATGGGCCAACAATTGAAAAAGTTGAACCTGTTTCAATACTGAAGCTTACCGAATCTAGAACAGTTAATTCTCCATGCGAACTTTTATAGGTTTTTGTTAAATTTTCTACTTTTAAAATATCTGTCATAGCTGACTTAAATTTTCCTTTGGCTTTTTTATTTATGAACTTTGTATGCTTTCAAGCACTTTATATTTAAACACCAAGTTTGAATAATTTTTTAGAAGCCGTTTTTGTTAGTTTTTCGTCATGAAAATAGGCTGTTTTGCTCAAATACAAGTGGTTCCCCACCGGGACATTTTTAAAGTGAATAGCACCGCTATTTATAAAAAAATAAAGTAGTAGTTGAGTAAAAGAGTCATTTGTAATAGAAACGAAATTAATTAAAACAGCTTCTTAAACTTAAGTACTTTCCAATCAAGTTGATAGGTATCGAGTTAATAATTTTGATTCTTCTAAATAGCGGTTAAATCTTAATAATATATTCACAAAATGATAAACAGGATTTTCTCAGTACAGTTCGCTAAAATCTTTATTGGTTGTTGTTTAGTTATGGCATGCAGCAATGAACAGCAAAAAGGCATTGCTAATAGTGATAATACCCAAGTAGATGAGAACAAAGATAATGAGTTAGAGTTGGAACCCATTGATAATAGCGATAAACCTAGGATAGTCTTTTTTGGAAATAGTTTAAGTGCAGGTTATGGTCTTGAAGATCCTGAAAATCAATCATTCCCAGGAATAATAAGAAAGAAACTAAAAAGTGCTCATTTAGAATTTGCAGTAATTAATGCAGGCTTAAGTGGTGAAACTACAGCAGGTGGAAAGAATAGAATTGATTGGATCCTCAAACAACCAGTAAGCATTTTTATCTTAGAACTAGGTGGAAATGATGGCCTAAGGGGAATTCCTACCGAAGAAACAAGAAAGAATCTACAGGCAATTATAGATGCTGTGAAGGCAAATTATCCTGAAGCCAAAATCGTTTTAGCTGGAATGGAAGCACCTCCTAATATGGGAGACGATTATACTAGTGCTTTTAGAGAAATTTATCCTGCACTTGCAGAGAAAAACAAAATCGCTTTAATTCCATTTTTACTGCAAAATGTTGGTGGGGAAGTTGATTTAAACCAGTCAGATGGAATACACCCAAATGTTGAAGGAGCAAAAATAGTAGCTGAGAACGTGTGGTCAATCCTTAAACCAATAGTTACGACTAAAGCTGAAGGGTAAAGTCTATGATCAGTTTTTGGGAAAGGAAATCATTTACAAATACGGACTTCATAATCATTGGTGGTGGCATCACTGGTCTTTCTGCTGCGTTGAGCTTACGGGAATTACATCCGAATAGCAGTATTTCAGTATTTGAAAGGGGGATATTTCCAAGTGGAGCCAGCACAAAAAATGCAGGTTTCGCATGCTTTGGCAGCCTCACCGAAATTTTAGCCGACTTAGAAAAAATGGGTGAGTCTGAAATGCTTTCTTTGCTGGAGTCTCGTAGAAAAGGACTAAGTAAACTAAAAGAAAGATTAGGGGAGGCTCAAATAGATTACCAGCAACTAGGTGGCTATGAACTAATTACCAATAAAGAGATTCATGCCTTAGATAAATTAGAGGAAGTAAATCAACTGTTGCATCCATTATTTGGCGAGTCTGTATTTACACTTCAATATAAGAATATTAGCAATTTCGGGTTTAATAACGCTGCAATAGAAGCACTGGTTTATAATCCATTTGAAGGGCAAATTGATACAGGTAAAATGATGCGTGCTTTGATTGCTAAAGTAGCTGCTGCTAATATATCAATTTTTACAGGTGCAGAAGTACAGGAAGTAAACCCAGGAAAAAATGAAGTGGAAATTATTGTGGACAATTCCATAAATAAAACTATTAAGTTCAAAACTCAAAAAGTGCTTTTCTGTACCAATGCATTTACCAATAAATTTTTCCCTCATATTGAGCTATCTCCTGGTAGAGGGCAGGTTTTAGTTACTAAACCTATCAAAGATTTGCCTTTTAAAGGCACCTTTCATTTCGATGAAGGTTACTATTATTTTAGAAACTTTGGGTATCGTATTATTTTTGGTGGAGGTAGAAATATTGATTTTGATGGCGAATCCACAACAGAAATGGCTGTCACTCAAAAAATACAAGAGGATCTTCAAGAAAAATTAAGAACCTTGATAATTCCTAATAAATCTTTTGAAATTGACCACATATGGGCGGGAATTATGGCATTTGGTGATAATAAAAAACCCATTGTCAAAAAGGTTTCTTCTAACATTGCAGTTGCTGTTAGGTTAGGCGGAATGGGAGTAGCAATTGGGACAAGTGTTGGGGAAGAAGGAGCGAGGTTAATAAGTGATAGATAAATCTTGACTATTAAAAAAACCAAGCATGAATTCATGCTTGGTTTTTTTATGATAAATCCTGATTTGTCATCTTAGCTCAAAACCTTATTTGGTTTTGCATCAGTTAGATTTTTGAAGATTTCCAACAATAATCCTAATATGGTTTAACAAGATAAATTTTACTTTAGCAAAGTAGGAATTATCATTTTTAGGCTTCTACAGTTTCATTACTAGTTTTTTGTAGATATTGAAGTGAGACAAAACCTACTAAATCGCCTTTTTTTATTTTGGCCCAACCACCATCTATATCAATAATATTTACAACTGTACCCTTAGGTAACGCGTCTGCCACTTTTTCAGCATTTGCACTATTACTTGCTCTAATATTTAATGAAGATGCCGTTACTTCTGCAAAATCACCATTTTGAATAGGCTCGTTCTTTTTAGCAATTTCAGCTGATAATGAATTAAAGTCGGGTTGTGCTCCGGTTATTTCTAAAGTAAAACCTTCTTCACCAGCGGTCTCAACCAGTTTTTTAATTACTTTTCCAGAACTATATACGTCCTTATACCCATCTCCATTGATATCAATATGTCCTTCGCCCAATAAAATACAGCCTAGTATATCTGTGTGGTAATTCCCCTTGTGGATTAATATCCAGCTTCTTCCATTCACTTGATCGGCATCTAACTCTTGTATATGGTAACTTTCAGGATATTTCTGAGAACTACGTCTCACAGCTTTATAATTCCCAGCAGGAATACATGAAACCCTAGACTCATTATTTCTCCATGGAAGTTCTAAAGAAGCAGCAGAAAAGATTTCATTATCGTCAGCGTCATATAGTTTAAAATCACCAAGAACTTGCTTATCGGTATATTCCTTTCTTTGTAGTTTAGCGTGCATAAAGTATTATTTTGGTTTGAGATAATTTTCGAAAACCAATGTTCAATTTTCACACGCTTATTTCTATCAAGATTTATTTATGTATTTAAAACGATACCTATGTAATAAAGAAGCAACTTTTACATATTGAGCCAATAGGTGAGTTTAGCGACCAATGCTCTGCTTTTTACTGTAAAATCATTCGCGAAATAATTATCAGTATAGACCAAGAAGAAATCAGAAACAGGTTTGAAGCGATACTGTAACCTTGCATTAATATTGATATTATTCGCTTGGTCATTGTATTGGAAAAATGTGGTAAGAAATAGATTCTTAGTGAAAGTAATATCAAACCTTGGCCCTAAGAGTAAGATAGTAGCGCTCGAATAGGGTTCGGGTAAATTAATTCTGTTGTAAGCAAAATTTAGAGTGGCAATTCCAAATTTATCTAAGCGATAATTAAGGGTTCCACCTACACTAAAAAGATCACCATTAAAAAACTGACCTATTTGCGATTGTAGTTCATAATAAAATGCTGGCCTTTTATCAGACTCATAAAAAGCTGTAAAATTGAGGTAATCAAATTCATCTCCCTCGGGAAGTGCCAAACCAGTGCCAGTAGGATTAAAGTCTCGAAACAAGTAGGTATATTGATGTTGAAAACCTGCTTCTAACCTTGCTGTATTATTAAAACTTACCCTATAGTAAAAGTTAAGGTTATGATCGGTTTTACCTAATTCGTCTGTCCAAATAAATTCTGTTTCGACTCCAGGCCCATGACTTACAATTTTTTTATTCGGGTAAAAAGTATAAGCTATACCCGGAAAGATTCTTTTAAACCCTGTTCTAGGAACAAAGCCCACTTCTGGATTATAATTATCTCCTATAATTGAATGATTCCATGAAAGTCTTAAAGCAGGAACATTGTAGGTAAGTGAAGCACCATGAGCAAAAGCATCTTTGTTACTCATTTCATCTGAAATAGATTTATGGTAAAAAACTTTACCACTCCATTTATTATCGGCAGAGGCGTGATTGTAATCTACACCTATTACTCGGTTAAAATCATTAGAGCCAAGCGAAAAGCCATTATCTCCAGTCCCTCTAAAATTCTGTTTGTTTATAAAAATCGCTGAAATATTTGAACGTGTAAATACCTGTCTTTGTAAGGCAGCTACTGTATAATTATAGGAAGGTAATCCGATATCTCTATCTCTGGCTGCTTGCATGGTCATGAGACCCATACGCCAATTTTTATCTATCCTGCCACTAAGTCTCGCTCCATAATTAATTTGATTCTGTACATTTTGTCCGGTAATAGTATCAAATGCAATACCTATTCGCCTTGAAAAGAATGGTCGAATTCGATTATCTCCGAATGAAGCAAATACATCTGCATTTTCTAAAAAAAACTGTCGGCGTTCAGGAAAGAAGAGTTCAAATCTAGTTAGATTAGTTTGTTGTACATCTACTTCAACCTGTGAAAAATCAGGATTTACCGTAAGATCCAAATTAAGTGAAGGAGTAACAGCTATTTTAGCATCTGCCCCCACATTCCCAACAGATTCAGTACCATCTCCTTCTTCAAAATCTCTACTTACCCCACCAGATAGATAAGGAATAACCGCAATATTTGCCCCCGGTTTTGGTAAAGGTTCATTAAAATGTAATTCACCACCAAAGGCAAGTGAAAGTAAAGTTTGGTTCCTAGGTATGTGTCCCCAAGATGATCTTTCTCCTGTTTTACTATCTAGCCTGTAAAAGTTGGCCCTCCAAGTAGTGCTGCCTTCTTTGTATCGAAGTGTTTTAAAAGGAATAGCCATTTCGGCTGTCCAATATCCATCGTGAATTTTTGCTGCAGAATACCATTTATTATCCCAAGAAAGATCAAATCCGATATTATTACTAGAAAGGCGGTTTCCGCCAGAGTTTCCAGAAATTAGTGCTTCTCTTTGTACACCAAAAGGATTTATGCCGAATAAAATACCATTGGTTTGATCCATGAAAGGATCAAGTATAACTGTCATTACGTCGTTTTGTGTACCGCGAAAATCTCGTCTTAATGAAGAAGTTACATATTTCCCTTTTACTGGATCCATTACTTTGAAGCCAAAGTACATGAAGTTATCATTGTAAGTAACTTTAACTTCAGACATGGTGACAGATTGAGAAGTATCGAAAGGAAAATACTGCCAAAAATCAGTTGCCAATTCAGCTTCTTCCCAGCTGCTTTCATTCAATAAACCATCAATTTTAATTTCGGAAGTACTCTTTTTAACCTCGAGGTTACGCACTTTTGGTAAGCTCTGTGAAAAAAGAAAACTAGATAAAAGCGATAAAAAACAAGTAAAAAAGTAGTATAGACTTTTTATTTTTAAGTTAAACATTCAACCTATAAATTAAACCAGTATGTGAGTTTTAGTACAAGCGCACGGTTTTTTACATTGAAGTTATTGGTACGGTCTCTAAAATCATAAAAATAATTATCTGTATAGACTAAAAATAAATCTGAAACAGGTTTAAATCTCCATTGAAGACGTGAGTTTACATTAATATTATCAAACTGGCTGTTGTATTGTAGAAAAGTAGTAAAGAAAATACTTTTTGTAAATGTAAAATCGAAACGTGGACTTACTAAATATATATCTGCATCGGAATAAGGTTCAGGTTGGTTTACACGAGTGTAATTGAAAGTACATGAAATTGTACCATAAGGCTGTAAACGATAATTGAACTCACCAGAAAAACTATATAATGAACCTGCATAATATTGCCCACCAGAAGTTTCAAGTTCATAATTGAAAGCCTTTCGTTCATCTGAATTATAAGAAATAGAATAACTATTATAGGTATAACTATTTCCTTCTGGTAATTTTAATCCACCAGACCTTGAAGGATCAAATGGGAAAAAGAGATAGGTGAAATCCTGTTCTAAAGCAAACTCAAACCTACTTAGATTTTGAAAATTTACTTCATAATTTAATGCAATATTTCTATCGGTATACAGTCCATCGTTATTCCAAATATTTTCGGTTTCAAGACCAGGTCCATGGCTCACGACACTTTTTGAGTCTTTAGGGAAAAATAAATATTGTATTTCAGGATTAATACTGCGATAACCACGCCTTGGAGTAAAACCAACTTCAGGGTTAAAGTTTTCACCAATTACTCTGTGGGTCCAACCATAACTCAATTTTTGAGTGGTGTAATTAATTGATAAACCATGAGAGTAGTTGCCTTGCCCATTGTCACTATCAAATGAATGATGATAAAAAGTTTTACCATACCATCGATTATCATCAGAAACATAATTGAAATCTGCACCTGCAACTCTATTATAAATTTTACTCAAATCATTTTCACCAGATACATCTCCTGTTGCTTGCTTATTGATAAAAATAAATCCTAGGTTAGATTTTTGTCCAACACGTCTTTGCAAAGCAGTTACCATATAATTAATACTGGGCAATTGTATGGCCTCATCTTTGGCACCTTGCATATTTAATAAACCAACTCTCCAATCTTTATTGATCCTACCACTTAACCTGGCACCCAATAAAATATCGTTTTGCACATTTTGTCCTGTTGCCGTATCTATGGCAACACCTATTCTTCTAGAAAAAAATGGTCGTTGATTGTCAATTCCGAAGTCTGCGAATAAGTCCCCATTTTCTAAGAAAAACTGTCTGCGCTCTGGAAACCCTATTTCAAACCTATCTAGGTTGGTAACTTGTTCATCAACTTCAACTTGCGAAAAATCTGGATTAAAAGTAAGGTCTAAGTTTAATGAAGGAGTAATGGCAATTTTTGCGTCACCACCTGCAGCAAAACTACTTTTGCTTTCTTCCCCTGCTAAATGATTTTTAGATACACCAGAAGTGATGTAAGGAATGAGAGAAATGTTTGCCCCTGGCTTTTTGGTCGGTTTATCCCAAATTACTTTACCAGTTTTACCTAGATTATAAGGCCGTAAATTTCGAGCAAGCGGCATCCAACTTGATCTTTCACCTGTTTTACTATCTATCCTGTAAAGATTGATATTCCACTGGTCCCTCCCTTCTTTGAACCTTAATGTTTTAAAAGGAATGGCCATTTCAGCAATCCAATACTTTTCTTTGGGGTAGATTTTAGAATATGCATACCATTTATTATCCCATGAAAGAGACATACTTCCTCTTATAGTACCTCCATTCGATACAAGCCCTTCTCTTTGAACGCCAAATGGATTTATACCAAAAAGAAATGCATTGTTTTGATCTTGGAATGGATCAATTACTACACTAACTCCATCATATCCGCGTCCTCTAAAATCCCTTCTTAAAGATTCTGTTACATAACCACCCTCCTCTTTATCATAGGCTATAATGGCTACATATAAATTCTTGTCATCGTAACTGAGTTTAAAATTTGTTTTTGTAACCGCCAGTGAGGTATCGTAAGGGAAAATCTGATGAAAGTCTTTCCCAGCAATGGCATTTTGCCAAGTAGGTTCATCTAAAACTCCATCCAATTTTATGGCTTCAGTAGCTTCTTTTATAAAAACTTTTTTGTTAGCAGTAATGCTTTTTGTTTGCCCACTTACATTATATGTTTGTAACAGAAAAATTAAAAGAAGGAATAGCTGGTAGATTCCTTTGTAAGACATCATTAAAAAGATTGTTGAATATGCTCCGCTAATCTGAAGTTTGGTTAAGCAATATCAAATTTAAGCTATTAATAAGGCATAATGGAAAATGCTTTATTTTTTTAGACAGAAAGCATAGATAGCTGTATGAAATACAAGACAATAACTATTGAAATAAATTGAAGATATATTTATGAAGCTTGACAAAATAACATTGACAGTCTTATTTCTATCTACCGAGCTCTAATCTTTGCATGATAGTTACATGGATCCCTTCGTCCTAAAAAAATTAACCAACTCTATACATATCCAAGAAATAAGAACGAACTCCTACTTTTTTAACTATGAATAATTATTGGCAGCTAATAAAGAAGTACCCACAATATCTTTTATTTGGCTTTTTGCATTTCTTTTTTTCGAGTATAGGGCAAACATTTTTAATTGGTCTATATGTAGACAGTATTGCTGCACAATACCATATAAGTACACTGGCATTTTCTAGTATTTATGCTTTAGCTACATTAATAGGTTCATTTTTATTACCCTATGGCGGAAGATTGATCGATCAACATAAGATAAGGACACTAAGCTGGATCAATGGGTTAAGCTTGAGTTTTTTTGGAATTCTACTTACTCTTGGCCATAATAAGATTTGGCTACTAGTAGCATTAATTGGAGTTCGTTTTAGTGGTCAAGGTTATATGCTATTACTGGGCTCTACTGCTATTTCCAGATTTTTTGTAAAACAAAGAGGTAAAGCGATTTCAATTTCAGGATTAGGATTAACTGCTGGTGAAGGCTTATTGCCATTATTTATATTAGAGATAATGACTTTTCAAAGTTGGCAATTTTCGCTATGGATATTATGTGGCGCAGTACTAATACTACATATTCCCCTAGTTAAATTACTCATTACTAAAAAGGATGCTTTTCAAAAAGCAGCATCTTCGATGATTCTCAATGATAAAGAAAATGTAGATGCTCCGATAAAAAATATTTCCAATGGAAGTAGGTACCAATTCTTAACTCAACCTAGCTTTTATGTTGCCAATTTATTAATGATATTTATTCCATTTGCCATTACAGGTATGTTTATCAATCACAACCAATTGGTATTGCACAAAGGTTGGAATATGGAATTAATAGCATTTGGTTTTACTTTGTATGCGCTGGTTAAAGTATTGGTAAGTATATTTTTTGGTGAAGTAATAGATCGCGTAAGTGCAGTACAATTAATGCCTTATTTTCTACTTCCCTTTGGAGTAGCATTCTTGGCATTGGCCTTAGGCGAGGCAACATGGGTTGTATTTATTTATATGGGTTTGACAGCAGTTTCCGCTTCACTTTTTTCGCTACTAAAATCGGTAATTTGGGCAGAACTTTATCCTCCAGATATTTTGGGTACAGTAAAAGGCGTTACTCATTTTTTAATAATTCTAAGTACAGCTGCTGCCCCTGTTGTCTTTAATCAATTAATGATCAGTAAAGAAAGTGCTGCCAACGCTTATCTTGTTTTTGCTATTTCAATAGTGCTACTTTCAATAGCTGCTTTTTGGTTAGCCTCTAGAATAAAACAAGGAAAATACTGAGTCGATTCAATCTTATCTTTCAATACTATACCTCTTCAAAAAGTATGATAATTTCTTCAAATAGAAGAATAATTTAAACTAAGTAAACCTACCTGGCGAAGCCCTTCAGAATTACTTATTGCAGGTCGAATTTTTTATTGATGAAATTTCACTGAGGACATTCCGCATTACTATAAAATTTCATTCAAAGCATTTCAAAATGAAATGTATTCCTGTTTTATTTTGCTTAAATAGATATGTAAAGTAATTCTGTGTTTTTCATATTCTCTTTTTGTTTATTATCCCTCCTATAAATACTTACATACCAAAGAATATCTTGTAAAACGGCATATTTTAAAATTCTAAAAAATGCTTTTTTTTACTTTTCTGAAAAGAATTACACAGTGGCTCAAAAAAAAATATGCTTTTTTTTAATTTTTTTTCCCTTCTCTTACAGGTGTTTTTTCTTCTTTCATTTCAAAACAATAAAACAAGTCCTCTTTGTAAAGTTTTCTTAATAATCGGAAAAAGCCCGTTCTAGAGACGAAATTGAAAGTTTGTGATTGTCTAGTGAAAGTTTGTGATATCAGATTATAACATTCTGCACAATTATATACTGGAATGTTTCAATAATGCGTACGTTTTTTTATTTAAAAAACACAAAAAAGTTTAGGAAACTCATAAAAGTTACAAGGTGTGCTAGTAATACAAAATAATCAACCATTAAAATAAATAAAGAGAAATTTTAAGAAAAGTTAATTTCTGAATCACCAAATATTATTGCGTCATAATCAACTAAAACAATTGAATCATGACGCATTTAAATCAAACTACCTTAGAGTATTCTAATCGAATCCTTACATGTGCATTACTATATAGAAAGCATGCAAACGTACAAATGCTTTTTGAAAATTTTAAGGTATTACTTACAGTATTTGTTCTATTATATGGCAGTTCATTACATGCGAGCAGTTCTGCTAAGTATCATGAAGTAAAACAAGGAGAAACAATTTGGAGAATTGCAAAAAATAATAATCTGAAAGTAGAAGATATTTACGCGGCCAATGGCATTACCTCTAACACGGTTATTATGCCAGGACAAAAAATTAAATTACCAGTAGCTTTTAATGAGCAACAAAAAGTAACACAGCCTCAAACAATCCACAATCCAAATACAGGAAATAATTTTAAACTTCATGTGGTTAAGCCGGGAGAAAATTTATTTCGAATAGCAAAAAACAATGGTGTAAGTCAAGAGCAACTTATGTATGCTAATGGAATGAATAACAACTTTATAAGAGTAGGTCAGTCTATTCAAATACCAGTTAGTTCAAGATATAGAGCTACTCAAGTTTACAACAATAAGAACAATGCGGTAGCAGGTTTTAAAAGTGCGATAAGAACTCAGCATCAATTAGTAGCTGTTCAAAGAGCAAAAGGCAAATTTCAAGTACACAAAACTGGTTTTAACACTTACGATATTTTTGAAAACAATAAATACCAAGCTACTATAAAAGATAATGTAAATAGTAAATACACTAAAAGAAGAGATGGAGTATTTTATAATAAGGGAACTAAGATAGGATACAACTATATTAAAAGTCTTGGATATGACAATGCCACTGCTCATGCATTAAGCTTTGTTGCGTCAAATGAAGGAAGTGCAAGTGCTTTAAATTTTTACGATGGTGCAGGTTCTTTTGGCTTTATCCAGTTCACAATCAAATATGGTTCTTTTGCAAAATTTGTTTCTCTTTTAAAAGAAAATGATTATCTTGCATATGAGAACTATTTAGTAAAGTATGGTATAGTACTTGAAAACAATGTTCTTGTAGTTTATGCTCCTGAAGGTTACAAAGGTAGAACTAAGTTAACTGGAGAGATGATTATAGACTACATCATCGAAACCAAATCCTTATACGGTCCTCTTATTGAGTTAGGAGAAAATACGAAAGCTGCTCAAGTTGAATCTGCTCGTGAGCAGTATATGACTCCAATTCTAAAATCACAATTAAACCTAAAAAGACTAAACCGCTCTGTCGCTATTTCTAATTTAATGAATAGCAGCATAGGTGTTACTGCTGTAACTGACTTAGCAGTAAAATTAGGAGTTAGTGGAGCAACTAAGGAAATTGAATCTGCTCTTGATGCTTACTTAGCAAGTTCTGCCAGCCCTTACTATAGTCTTAAAAATATTTCTAACTACCAACTAGTACAATTAATAGGTAAATCTTCTCAGAACGCATTGGTAAAGAGAAGGATGAACAAATTACTGAAACAATTTAGTACTAACCAACTCTCATACATTTAACTATTGCTCAGCACGAGATTCGGGCTATAACTAACTAAAAGTTTACCTTTTAACCATTAGTTAATTAAAGAATTAAGAAATGAACAAAAAGAACTCGATAAAATCTAGAAGAATGAGAAATACAACAAAAGATATCTGGCAATTAAGAAGAGAGTGGGTTAAAGAAATTAAAACATTAAATCGTAAGGAGGAAGGATTGAAATTAAGCAAGAATAACGAGCCACTCATTTTAAAATATTTTTAATTTATGATTTGAATTTGGTTGATTATACTAAGCACCCTTCAATTTAATTGAAGGGTGTTTTTTTATTTGAACATTCGTGGCTAAAAAGGCTTGTATTTATAATTAATAAATTATATAATTATTTTTTGTTACGTATATTTAGGTAATTTTTTTAATGCCATCTGAATATTTACTGAAGTTACTTTTTCAACTAATTTTTTTTCGAGATGATCAACCTATTTAAAACAAAGCAAATAAGGGATAACATTAATGCCGAACCTCAGAATTTACAAGAAATTATTAATAATTCAGAATACTGTATTTGCGTTACAGATCCCCAAGGCAATTTCTTAGCAATAAATGAGAACTATTGCAAAAATTATGAATACAATGAAAATGAATTAATCGGCAAAAACTTTTCTATGGTTGTTTTAGATGAGGAAAAGGAACTAATGCAAGAACTTCACAATAGATTTATTGAAAGTAAAAAGGAGATTTCAAGGACTTGGCGAGTGAAAACAAAAACAGGAAAAATATTGAATATTAATGTGGATGCCAGGTGGACAGATCAGCTAGAAAATGGACCACATAAAATCACTTTTGTGCAAGTAAAATAAATACCCTTAAACGGAAAGTATCTGCTTTTATAAATATTAAAAAGGACGAAGCATAATATCTACATTTACTTTATAGGATAGTATTATTTATTACTTCTTAAATTTCAATATTCTAAATTCCTAAAAACTAATCTAGGTTTAGAACTTTATTAAATTTAAGGGCGATTTTCAAGAATAATATCGACTTTTCTCAAAGGAAATTGCTTGCCTTTTCCTTCTTGTATTACCCCATTCTTTCTAATAAGTGCAGCCTGCTTTAGTTGCTCTTTATCAATTATTTGTTGTTTTATTTTATTTAATGAGACTTCATTTTCGATTGAAGTGCGAATTTTTTTATCTAAGTCGTACCATCTTACTTGTTTTAGACCAAACCTATATAGTATTTTTTTTTCTCTCAAAACAATATTTTGTGCCTGTTCCCCCAATAAAGACTTTAAAAATTTAGGCTTAACTTTTTGCTTATAAACCACCCAAGCTCCAAACGATATCATAAAATGAAAATCGGTAGCTTTGTCAGATAAATACTGATATGAGGTACAATACCTCATATCTATGATATCTATATAAGGTGTCATAGCTAGTTGATAAAACGATAAATATGGTAAAATCGAATTTTAAGTCTTGCTGTAGTAAAGACTACCTATTCTACTTAAGGTAATATTATACCTTTAAAATGGCAGGTACTATATATGTAGTAATACGGTGAAAAATATTACATTGTTTTTGAATCTGGATAAACTTAAAACTGGAATGGGGTTTTTGAACCTTAAAAATAAATTTGGCAGTTGTTTTCAACATAAAACCAACATTAGCACTATCTTTAGATTTTATTCACTAAAAGTATATTAAGCACCATAAGGCTATTTTTTACATAACTCCGTAATGGGAAAACACACAAATACGATTAACAAGGAAGTAAGAATTGCTGCTATATTTTTTTTAGTTCTACTAGCAGTAAACCTTCTACCAGATATTTTTGCCCTTAATTCTCCTAGTGGATTTTATGAAAAATATTACACTGGTGTACTACCTTTTAGCATTACCCAAGTTCTCTTGGTAATTTTTTTTATTCGCTGGGCTTATCTCTTCATTAATTACTTAATGAATGAAAGGAAAAAAAATAGGGAGAAATAATACTCACCAGTTAAAATGGCCATTACTAACTGACAAAATTACAGTGTAAACCCTATGGAATAATATTGGTTAAATCAGGAATATATTACATAAATTAAAACACAATTATAAACGAGTTATAAGCAATGGAAGAAAAAGGTACTATCTCGGTCAATACCGAAAATATTTTTCCAATAATTAAGAAGTTCCTCTATTCGGACCACGATATTTTCTTAAGAGAGCTAGTTTCTAATGCAGTAGATGCCACTCAAAAAATTCAAAAATTGGCTTCTATAGGCGAATACAAGGAAGAGCTTGGTGAAACCAAAGTAAAAGTTTCCTTAGATGAAAAGGAAAAAACCATTACCATAAGCGATAGTGGTATTGGAATGACAGCCGAAGAAATTAAAAAGTACATTAACCAAATTGCATTTTCTGGTGCAACTGAGTTTGTTGAGAAATTTAAAGGTATAGATGATGCCAACCAAATAATAGGTAAGTTTGGTTTAGGCTTTTACTCAGCTTTTATGGTAGCCGATAAAGTCGATATTATTACAAAGTCTTACCAGCCAGATACAGAAGCTGCAAAATGGACATGTACAGGCACTACAGATTTTGAGATAAGTACAACAGAGAAAAAAGAAAGAGGTACCGATATTGTTCTACATGTAAATGAGGAGTCTAAAGAATATCTTGAGAGTTTTAAAGTAAAACAGATTCTTGATAGATACTGCAAGTTTTTACCGGTTGAAGTAGAGTATGATGGAAATGTAATTAATTCTACTGAGCCTATATGGACAAAAAGCCCCAATGATCTAAATGACGAGGATTACATGAAATTCTACAAAGAATTATATCCTATGTCTGAAGATCCTTTGTTCTGGATCCACCTTAATGTAGATTATCCTTTTAACCTAACAGGTATTCTATATTTCCCTAAAGTAAAGAATGACATTACACTGCATAAAGATAAAATTCAATTATATTCTAGACAGGTATTCATTACAGATGAGGTAAAGGAAATTGTTCCCGAATTCTTAACATTAATGCACGGTGTTATCGATTCGCCAGATATCCCGCTTAATGTTTCTCGAAGCTATTTGCAGTCAGATAGTAATGTGAAAAAAATTAATAATTACATTACTAAAAAAGTAGCCGAAAAATTAGCTGACTTATTTAAAAACGACCGCGAAGGTTACGAAAAGAAATGGGAAAGCATTGGTTTGTTTGTGAAATACGGGATGATTTCAGATGACAAGTTTTATGACCGAGCCAAAAAAATCGGTTTGCTCAAAAACATGGATGGTAAATTCTTCACTTTCGATGAATATCTTGACCACATTGCTTCTAACCAGACTGATAAAGACGGAAACCGTGTAATTATTTATACAAATGATAAAGGCAAGCAAGATGCCTATATTCAATCTGCGCTTAAAAAAGACTATGATATTGTGCAGTTTGATAATATCATTGATAATCATTTTATAGGAACCCTTGAGCAGAAACTTGAAAAAGTAACGGTAAAAAGAGTAGATGCAGATGTAAGCAATAAGTTAATCGACAAAGGAGAAAACCTTGAATCTGTACTTAGTAAAGATGAAGAGACTAAAATCAAGGAAATCTTTAAGAATGCCATAGGCGACGATAAACTAGAACCCGAAGTTGCTTCACTTTCAGCAGAGGAAATGCCAGTAACTATTACTCTGCCAGAGTTTATGCGTAGAATGCAAGAAATGGCAGAACTACAAGGAATGATGGGTGGAGGTGCTATGCCTGAGGCTAAGACAGTCACCATTAATGGTAACCATAGCATTACTGCTAAGATTCTTGCCGAAACAGATGAAACTAAACAAAAAGAAATAGCAAAACAGGCGTATGACTTGGCCTTACTTTCTAATGGTAAACTCACTGGAGCAGCACTTACAGCATTTGTAAACCGAAGTGTCTCCATGATTTCTTAATATTAGAAATGTAATTTTGGAGAAAGACTATCTAGGTTAATAGATAGTCTTTTTTTTTATCGCTTCAAGCAAAGGTTCATTTAAGTCTTCATCCACTAATAAATGCCCTTTATCCAGCCATTTAACTGAGCAATTTTGTAAATCAACACTAAAAATCTTTGCGGTTTCTGGAAGTATTACCTCATCTCGCACTCCCAAAAATAAATTAACAGGAATCTGATATCTTTTGAGAAGTGTTTTTGTTAAGGTAAGATTTGGTTTAAAAGTCCTTATAGAATCTGATACCATAAAAAAGCGTTGTCGCTGTTCGGCGGTACTAAAATGATTTTTCGTAAAATCGTAAAGAAACTTGGTTAATAAGCGCTTTTTATAAAAAAACTTAGCTGTTTTAAAGAATAGCCTTGGGCGCTTCATAAGGAACTTAAAGAAATTGATATAAATAAGAGGAACTGAGTGTATATCATATAGCAGGTGTGTTTTTATACCATCAGGAGCTAACAAGATTACTTGATCTGTAATTGATGCGAAATCTTGTAGCATATTGAGTACAATTTTTCCTCCCATGCTATACCCTAGTAAACTCAATCGCTCTTTATTTGTATGCCTGAGTAAATAATTGATTAACCAATTAATATCATCTTTACTAAAAGTACCTTCTTGCCAATCAGTATGTCCGTGGTATGGTAAGCTAATTGCCCAAACTTCAAATTTTTGAGATAAAGTATTTAGAATAGGATCAAATAAGGCAGCTTTATCTCCAAAGCCATGAAAGAGTACAATTAACGGCTTGTCTTGCCCAAGCTTTCGATATTCTATACAGGAATCTTTATATGTTATAAATCCAGTTTGTATTTCCACTTTTTTTGAAAAATAAACTGTTAGACATGCACTAATGGTGCATTTTGGAAATGCTCAGCAACTTCGTCGAGTATTTGCAATACTTCTTCGTAAGTACCTGCCTCTACCAATCTTTTTCTATAAGGTTTAAAGTTTACAATTCCTTTAAAATAAGCTGTGTAATGTCTGCGCATCTCAAAAATACCAGTTCTAGGTCCTTTCCATTCAATAGAAAAATCTAGATGTTTTTTACATATTCTAAGTCTTTCTTGAAGCGTTGGTGGTTGAAGATGCTCACCAGTTTTCATGAAATGTTTTATTTCATTGAATATCCAAGGATAACCAATACTTGCACGACCAATCATAATTCCATCTACGCCATATTTATTTTTGTATTCTAATGCTTTTTCAGGAGAGTCTATATCTCCATTGCCAAAAATAGGAATATGGATATCTGGATGGTTTTTTACTTCTGCTATAAAAGACCAGTCAGCTTCCCCTTTGTACATCTGTTTGCGGGTGCGTCCATGTATAGTTAAGGCTTGTATACCAACATCTTGTAATCTTTTAGCTACTTCTACGATTTTAATTGAATTATCGTCCCAGCCCAGGCGAGTTTTGACTGTAACAGGTAAAGTACATTGTTTTACAATTTCGTCCGTCATTTTCTGCATTTTGGGTAAATCCAACAAAATACCGGCCCCTGCTCCTTTACAAGCTACTTTTTTAACTGGGCAACCATAATTGATATCTACTAATTCAGGCCCTGCCTCTTCGGCACGAGCCGCTGCTTCACGCATGGAATCTATATTCTCTCCGAAAATTTGAATACCAATAGGCCTTTCATAATCATAGATATCTAGCTTTTGAACACTTTTAACTGCATCCCTGATTAAACCCTCTGCAGAAATAAATTCTGTATACATTAAATCTGCACCATTTTCTTTACATACTGCTCTAAAGGGAGGATCACTCACATCTTCCATAGGTGCTAATAGCAAAGGAAATTCCCCAACTTGTAAATCACCAATCGTTACCAAAATGCTTACTATTAAATGAACAGAATAAAAAAAGCCATCTTAATTAGTAAGATGGCATATGCAAAGGTAATAATAACTTTATTTATTTCTTTAATGCTTCAATGATTGTAATTTTTGTTGGTCCTCCATCATCATCGTCTCTAAGCATTCTTACTGCTTCAACATAGATTTTCATTAGTTTTCCATCTTTACGTTGAACTTCGAATTCTTGAGGCATTTCTTCTTGCCCTGCAATAAAATCATTGTGCAATTGAGTTACAAAAGCTTTGTGTTCTTCTGGCAAGACCATGGAAAAATGGTTACCTACTAGTTCTTCTTCTTTAAAACCATATAGTTTTGTATAGCTTTCATTCACTTCAATAAAATTGCCATCTTTATCGGTTACGCAAACAGCCAGTCCTGTTATTTTATTGAGTACTTCGTCTACAGAAAGCTTTTTACCTGTATGGTCTGCAAATGTATGATTGGGTTTGGTGATAATTTTCATTTATAAAAAAATTTAATTAGACATGTGTTTTATTATTTTCTATAGAATTACTGATTAGTAATACTCATTATTAATTAAAAATAGATAGAAAATACATTATCACAAAATCAGACTTATTAGTATTAAAAGATTATACATTGCATCAACCGACCACAATTATAAATTAAGCCTTATCTTTAGAGATTTAATAGAGTATTATTGATTTACTTATTGAGGAATATTGATATAATTTGAGATATGAGTGTTTATTCCTTGTAAACAGGGCACAGCTTTTCATTGATAATTAACTGGCATTAGAATGAATAGACAAAAAATAGATTCTTATAATTTTATTTCGCAACACCATGGCAGCTCTTATTTAATACTTGTAGGTTGTATTCTAGCTGGATTTTTTGTAGCACAATTTGCCAGTATGTTAGCGGCAGGTATATTTCATAACTTTAACTTTAAAGAGGTACTCAGTGTACTTAGCCCACCATTTACTGATGAATCGCACAGAAATACACTATTAATTGCACAAGGCGCAAATAGTATTGTTCTGTTTATTATTACCCCTTTATTTTACCTGTATTTTTATGAGCGTACCAATCTAAAATCAGTATTTAGCGTAGACAATAAACCTTCCTATTTATTACTTGGCATTACAGTTATTTTAGTAATTGTTTATATGCCAATAAGTGCTTTTACAGCACACTATAATGAAGCCATTCAGATACCAGGAGCTTTTGGGGAATTTGCACGAAAAATGGAAGATCAGCTTAAAGATTTAACTCTTTTTATGATTGATTTTAACTCTTTTGCGCAATTTCTATTTGGCCTTTTTATTATAGCGGTAATACCTGGCATTGGTGAAGAGTTGCTTTTTAGAGGAGTTATACAAAATAAAGTTGCAAAATCTTCTGGAAATATACATTTTGCTATATGGCTTACAGCTTTTATTTTTAGTGCTTTCCACTTACAGTTTTATGGTTTTTTGCCTAGAATGCTACTTGGTGGCTTGTTCGGCTATTTATATATTTGGTCGGGATCCTTGCTAGTACCAATGTTGGCACATTTTGTAAATAATGGATTTACACTTTTTATGATGTATCTATACAATAGTGGTGCATCAGATTTAAATATCGACTCTCCTGATAGTTACAATTTAACTGCTACCACATTTTCAATTATTGTTGTATCTGGTTTGATTTGGTATTTTAGAAAAATAAAATTTTCGCAATCTTCTTAAAATAAGACGCTCAGTAATGGACAATACTTCATTAGATAATTGGCAAAAGGTTTACAGTACTTCTGATGCGCTGCGTGCCGAAATTGTGAAATCGACCTTAGAAACACATGCTATAACAGCAATCATCCTAAATAAACGAGATTCATCTTACAACGATTTCGGTCAAAGAGAAATTTATGTAAGCCAAGAAAACCATGACACAGCACTCACTATCATTGAAAATGAAATCAGCTTTAAGTAATCTTTCAGAATTACGACAAAGAGTAATTGCAGCTTTAGCAGGTGTAACCATAATTCTTACTGCAATTTTGTGGAACGAATGGGGCTACTTTGCCGTTTTCTTCCTCATTTGCATGTTTTCTATGTTAGAATTTTACAAACTTCTTGGGCTAGACGGTAATGTACCACTTAAAACTTATGGTACAATGAATGGCTTACTCATGTTTTCACTTACATTTCTTATAGAAAAAGGACTAATTTCTGATAAATATTATTTATTAATTTTTTTAGGTCTTTCAGTAGTATACGTAATTATCTTGTATAGAAAAGCTGAACTAAAACCTTTTGCAAGTATTGCTTTTACATTCTTGGGTATTATCTATGTGGGAGCTCCTTTTGCCCTCCTCAATATTTCAGTTTTTACCAAAGGAGAGTATCATGCAGAAATTATTATAGGTTTATTATTTATTCTATGGGCAAGTGATACAGGCGCTTACTTTGCAGGAAAAAACTTTGGGAAAACACCATTGTTCCCCAGAGTATCTCCCAAAAAAACTTGGGAAGGAAGTCTGGGGGGGGCTTTGTTAGCATTTTCTATGGCTACTATTTTTGCTTATAATTTTAAATCGCTCGAAAGTTGGCAATGGTTTTTTATAGCCTTTATTATGGTAGTTGCTGGTACATATGGCGATTTAATAGAATCACTTTTTAAAAGAAGTATCCACATTAAAGACTCTGGCAATAGTATTCCCGGGCATGGAGGTTTTTTAGATCGGTTTGATGGTTTATTAATCGCATCGCCAATAATTGTAGTCTTTATCAATTTGTTTTAAGTATTTATTAGAAAAATCTAGTACCTGGTAAAACTTTTAATAACCATGGCAGAAAATTTAATCTTAGAAAAATCGGCTACGAAGGAAGAAAAGTACCGTTCACTTATTCCGCAAATAGAGGCACTTATACAAGTAGAAACCGATTTAATAGCCAATCTAGCCAACGCTTCAGCTGCTCTTAAACAAGGTATGGACTTTTTTTGGGTTGGTTTTTATATCAAAAAAGAAAATGAGTTAGTGTTGGGTCCATTTCAAGGCCCAATTGCATGTACGCGCATTGGTTTTGACAAAGGGGTTTGTGGAGCAGCATTTACGCAAAAAGCAACCATTATTGTAGAAGATGTGGAGAAGTTTCCAGGGCATATTGCTTGTAGTAGCGATTCAAAATCAGAAATTGTAGTTCCAATTATTAAAGATGGAGAAACTGTTATGGTTTTAGATGTGGATAGTGACAAACTAGCTGATTTTGACCATGATGATAAACACTATTTAGAAAGGTTGGCGGATGCTATTGCTAACTCTCTATAAAACAAAATTTTGTTATGCAGGTAAAAGAAGCAGAATTTGTAAAGAGTAGTGCCGAAGTAAATGAATGTCCTGCAGCTACATTTCCAGAACATGCTTTCATAGGAAGATCGAATGTCGGGAAATCATCTTTGATCAATGCAATTAGCAATCGAAAAAAGCTTGCAAAAATATCTAGTACCCCAGGCAAAACTAAGTTGATAAACCATTTCAAAATTAATAATACATGGTACCTTGTAGACTTGCCTGGTTATGGTTGGGCCAAAGTAAGTAAAACAGAAAAGGCTACATTTAATAAAATGATTCGGGACTACATTAGCCAAAGAAAAAACCTACTTTGTGTTTTTGTATTGGTAGATATAAGGCATAAACCGCAACAGATTGATATGGATTTTATGCGATGGCTTGGTGAAAATGAACTACCTTTTAGCATTGTTTTTACCAAAGCAGACAAGCTAAAGCGAAAAGGCGAACTTGAAAAATCCCTGGAGATATATAAAGAAGGTTTTCTCAAAGAATGGGAAGCATTGCCAGATTATTTTATTTCTTCTTCAGTTACTAAAATTGGTATCGAATCGCTTCTAGATTATATAGACGGTATCAACCAACTTTACAATAAAAACAGGTCTAAATAGCTAATTAAATAAATATATCATAAATTAAAGTCGATTTATTATGACCCTTAAAGATGTGGTAGCGGTTGCCGGTAAGCCCGGTCTTTATAAAGTATTAAAGATTACCCGAACTGGCATGATCATAGAAGCCATGGAGGGTAAACCCATAAAAACCGTAGTGAATGCCAGCCATAGAATATCTGTACTCAAAGATATTTCTATTTACACACATACAGCAGAAGAATCCATTCCACTTGGCGAAGTATTTAAAACTATTATTGATAAAAAAGGCCAGCAACAACTTGAAATAAATACAAAAGATAATAAGGCTTTACTTACCTTTTTAGAAGAGATAGTGCCTGAATATGATAGAGATAAGGTATATGCTTCAGACGTAAAAAAATTAGTAAACTGGTTCAATACTTTATTGGTAAAAGCTCCTTCTGTTTTTGAAGAGCCGGAAACAAAAGAAGAAGAAAAAGAACCAAAGGAGGATGAAAAAACCGAACAACCTAAAGAGGATGAAAATGATTAGTTTTTTAACTATTTGATGTAACAATTTATATAGCCCCTTAACCCCTTTTTTGAATGGAACAACACAAGTACAACCTTGGTATTATTGGTAACTGTGCCTATTTGGCACTCATAGACGACAGAGCAAATGTTAAATGGCTATGCTGGCCTAAATTTGATAGCAGTTTTGTATTTGGTAGCCTGTTAGATGATAATAAAGGAGGTGAGTTTTCTGTACAGCCTGTTGCGGAAAATTTTAATACGAAACAGTATTATATAGAAAATACCAATGTGCTTTGTACGGAGTTTGAGTCTGGTGGAGATAAATTTAGAGTGACCGATTTTGCCCCAAGGTTTTACCAATATGAAAGGTATTACAAGCCTTTAATGTTGGTTAGAAAAATTGAACCGTTGAGTGGTACTCCATTGATTAAAGCTTCTTGCAAACCTGTAGGTGAATACGGAAGTGTACAACCCGAAACATTCATGGGGAGTAACCATATAATGTATTTAGGGTTAGAACAACAAATAAGGCTTACATCCAATATACCGCTTAATTACATTATGGATAATGATTATTTTGTGCTCAATGAGCCAAAATATCTAGTAATTACTTATGGTATACCGCTTGAAGCACCTCTGATTGACACTGCTGAAGATTTTTTGAGAAAGACTATTCAGTATTGGAGAGATTGGGTAACTACTACCAGTATAGGTCGTTTTTACCAAGACCGTATTATAAGGTCGGCACTTGTACTCAAAATACACCAATATGAAGATACTGGGGCAATTATAGCGGCAGCTACTACTAGTTTGCCTGAGTTTCCAAACAGCACACGAAATTGGGATTACCGCTACTGTTGGATGCGCGATACGTACTATATCTTGACTGCATTCAATAATATAGGTCACTTCGAAGAAATGAAGAATTACTTCAACTATATTGAGAATGTATCTAAGAGTGAAGAGGATCGATTCCAACCATTATATAAAATACATGGTTCAAAAACCATTGATGAAAAAATAATTGATTTAGAGGGATATCTTGGTAATAAACCTGTGAGGGTGGGAAATGCTGCTTATACACATGTTCAGAATGATGTATATGGGCAAGTACTAGTATCTTTACTTCCGCTTTATAATGATAAACGTTTCATCGCCTCAGAAAAAGTTTTTTCCCCTAGACTTGTCGAACACTGTCTTCAAAAAATTGAAGATACGATGAATGAGCCTGATGCAGGACTATGGGAATTTAGAAATAAAGCCCAGCTACATTGTTATACATTTTTATTCCATTGGGCTGGAAGTGCAGCTGCAGAACAAATAGCTACTTTCTTTAAAGATGAAAAAATTGCTAAAAAAGCGAGGATTCTGAAAAAAGAAGCGGCTAATCGTATTGAAGCATGTTACGACAAAAAGAATGGTGTGTATACTCAAGCTGCTGGCACAAAACATTTGGATGCAAGTTGTTTACAGTTAATTACCATGCACTATTTAGATCCTGCATCTGAAGAGGCCAAAGTGCACTTGGCCCATATGGAAAAACAGCTTAAAAGTAAAGATGGATTATTTTATAGGTATAAACATGAAGATGATTTTGGGGCTCCTGAATCTACTTTTCTAATTTGTGCCTACTGGTACATAGAAGCACTCGCTTGTGTGGGTAGAATGGATGATGCCATTGAGACTTTTGAAAAACTTACACAATACTCAAATCACTTAGGACTTTTGAGTGAAGATGTTGATTCAAGGAATGGAAGTCAGTGGGGGAATTTTCCACAAGCTTACAGCCATGTGGGGCAAGTAAATGCAGCTTATAGAATTGAGAAGAAATTAGATTTACCTAATTTCTATTGATAGTAGTTTGAAGTTAGGTTTGATGAATCCACTTTCTGCTGTGCAGTTTACAAATTGCTAATTCGCGGTTATTATAAAGTGTATTGTAATTTTTGAGGTCAGTTAATAAGTTGGGGTCTTTATCAAGGTATTTATAAATCATTTCAACAAACTCAGATACTTCTTCTTTTATGGAATAGTACGACCACTGATCAACCTTTCTGGCATCTACCAAACCAGCATTTTTAAGGTAGATTAAGTGGCGGGAGGTTTTAGTTTGAGTAAAATCAAGTACTAACTCTATATCCGAAATACACATTTCCTTATTTTTAAAAAGGAGGTGTACGATTCTTATCCTTGATTCATCACTAAAAGCTTTTAAAAATTGAGTTCCTAATTGTAAGTTGAAGTGTTTTAGTTTCATAATATTTACACAAATTCGTAACTGCGAATGTAATGCTTGCATATAACCGTTTTGGCAAATAAGTAAAAAATCTTAATAAATGCAAATAAATTCAGTTTAAAGTGCAAAATTTTATGATAAAAAAGTATTCATTTTGTCAATAATTGCCATAATTTATCTTTTAACTCCTGCAATCCTATTTGTGCTACAGAAGAAATAAACACGAAACTTACGTTTTCTGGTAACTCAGAAGCCATTAATTCTTTTAATTCTTCATCAATTAAATCACTTTTGGTAATGGCTAATAATCTTTCTTTATCTAAGAGCTCTGGATTATACTTTTTAAGTTCACCAAGGAGTACAGAATACTCTTTATCAATGTTTTCTGCCTCAGCAGATATCATAAAAAGTAAAACAGAATTTCTTTCAATATGTCTTAAAAACCTAATACCGAGACCTTTACCCTCTGCAGCACCTTCTATAATACCAGGTATATCTGCTATAACGAATGATTGCATATCCCTATAGGCTACTACACCCAAGTTTGGTACTAGTGTAGTAAAAGCATAGTCGGCAATTTTAGGTTTGGCTGCAGAAACTACTGAAAGTAAAGTAGATTTACCAGCATTCGGAAAACCGACTAATCCAACATCTGCCAAAAGTTTCAGTTCTAGCACTATAGGCATTTCGATACCTGATACACCAGGTTGTGCATATCGAGGAGCTTGATTAGTAGAAGTCTTAAAATGTAAGTTGCCCAATCCACCCAATCCGCCTTCTAAAAGTATTTTCTCTTCACCTTCTTCAGTTATTTCTAATAACTTTTCATCAGTATCTGCATTTTTAGCAACTGTGCCTAAAGGTACTTCAAGTATGATATCTTCTCCCTGGGCTCCATTACTGCCATGCCCCCCTCCAGGTTTACCATTATCTGCGTAAATATGTTTTCTGTATTTTAAGTGCAAAAGCGTCCATAAATTACTATTTCCCTTTAATATGATATGTGCCCCTCTTCCACCATCTCCACCATCTGGGCCACCTTTAGGAACAAATTTTTCTCTTCTAAAATGAACAGAGCCAGCGCCACCCGAACCTGAGCGACAATATATTTTCACAAAATCTATAAAATTTTCTGCCATACGCCGTTTACATTTTATTGAGACCAAGAATTAATATCCATTGAGGTTAACATGTATAACATTTCCTTAAACTAATTCGCAATCTCAAACTCAACTTTTTTTTAAACTAATTCAAAAGAAATGAAACAGCGTACATTTTACACTATTATTTTTTCATTATTGTTTGTGAATCTTTTTGCACAAGGACCACAAAATGTAATTAAAGTCAATATTTTCAGTCCTGTTGTTCGTACATTATCGCTTTCTTATGAAAGAGCATTAAGTGAAGACAATAGTTTTCAGTTTAACTTTTTCTATACAGGTACTTCAATAGGAGATACTCAGTTTAGAGGATTTGGCCTTACACCTGAATATAGATTCTACCTTTCTGAGAACAAAGAGGCTCCTGCTGGTTTCTATGTAAGTCCTTTTTTAAGGTATCAAAATTTTAATTTATCTGTTGATGATGATTTTGATGATACAGTAGATGAGGCTACTCTATCAACATTTGGTGGAGGTGTATTAATTGGCGGACATTGGTTATTTAAGGATAAAATATCATTGGATACCTTTATAGGTCCATCTTATGCAGCTGGCGATGTTAAGTTAGAAGGAGATTCTGAGGATATTTTTGAAACAGGTATTTTAAGTGGCTTTGGTGTTAGATTTGGTGTAACAGTAGGTTATGCATTCTAAAAAAACTAGGGCATTCAATAAGTGAATGCCCTAATTTTTTATAAAACTTCAATAGCATCTGAAATATCTTGGAATATTTCATCTATACTACCTACTCCCTTAATTGCTTTAAATTTTTCTTGTGATTTGTAATAACCTGCTACAGGGGCAGTCTTGTTTTCATATTCTTGAACCCTTGTTCTAATAAGGTCTTCATTTTTATCGTCAGGTCTACCAGATGTTTTACCACGCTCTAGCAACCTTTGAACAAGCTCTTCTTCTGGAACTTCCAAAGCAATCATACCTGAAATAGCAGTCTCATTTTCTTGCATTAGCGCATCAAGTGCTTCTGCTTGAGCTACAGTTCTTGGAAATCCATCAAAAATAAATCCGTTGGCTTCTTTATTGGTTTTTAATTTATGGTCTATCATACCTATTACTACTGCATCAGGCACCAACTTACCTGTATCCATTATCTTTTTAGCTTCAAGGCCAAGTGTTGTACCTGCTGCAATTTCTGATCGTAATAAATCACCTGTAGATAGATGTACTAGCTTATACTTTTCTTTTATTTTGTTACTCTGAGTTCCTTTACCTGCTCCTGGAGGGCCAAACAATACAATATTTATCATTTTGTTAGATTTTGTACTTCAATTCTGTTTATCTGTAAAGATGTGGGAATCAAAGATAGAACATTGCATTTCTAATTTCAAACTAATTATATTTTTGTTAAAATAGGTAATACTGCTTTTATCCTTAAAATATCTTATGAAAAAGAAAATCGCTATTTGGACAGTTTTACTCCTAACCATTGCAGGAATTGGTTATTTTCTAGTCTATTTTTTCTTTACCCCTTCTAAAAATTTACAGGGGATATACTTAGTGCCAAAAACTGCCATATATATAATAGAAACTGAAGAACCTGTAAAAAGCTGGGAAAAAATAAGTAATAGTGAAATTTGGCAACATCTCCAGAAAAATGCCTTTTTCTCTTCAGTTACTGAAAGTATAAACAGTTTAGATACTTTAATAAAGGACAACAAGAGCTGGATAGATTTGATTGGCTCAAGGCAAGTCTTTATTTCGGCACACATGACAAAGCAAAACGATTATGATTTCTTATATCTTGTAGACTTGCAGCGTGTATCCAAGCTCTCTCCTTTAAAATCATACATAGAATCCCTTACTTCTAAGAATTATAAAACTACATACAGGGATTTCAATGAAAATGAAATAATAGAAATAACTGATTTAGAGTCTAGAGAAACAATATACCTCTCATTTATAAATAATATACTGGCGGTTTCTTATACACATTTACTAGTAGAAGCGGCCATTGCAGAAATGGATGATCCTGTGATTGGAAGAGATTTACAATTCTTGGATGTAAGTAAAAAAGCAGACTACAGCAGTATGTTCAGACTTTATATGAACTATGAATACTTAGATGAGTATCTCGCCATTTATTCGCAAGACGAAGATGGCTACATGAAACAAATAAGCGAAGCATTGCAGTATACAGGGTTAAGTGCTGATATATCTGATAATAATAATATTAGTATGGAAGGCTATACAAGTGTAGACCTCCTTGCAAATCCATATAATAAAGCATTATTAAAATCTGGAAATGGGAATAGGGAAATTTTTAATATTGCCCCACAAAGAACCGGATTTTACATGGGTTTGGGCTTCGAGAGTTTCAGAACTTTTGTAGAGAACATGGAAGAAGCCTACCAAGCTAATGAAACAGCATATGAAGCGTACTTAAAAAATATTGATAAGCTTGAAAGGTTTTTAGATATAGACATTCAAAAAAACTTTTTCGATTGGATAGACGATGAAATCGCTTTTGTACAAACGCAACCTGGAAAACTTGGCAAAGACAATGAGTTTTTAGTAATACTAAAAGCTAAAGATGAAGAAGAGGCAACTGAAAATCTAGATTTTATAAGTGACCAAATCAGGAAAAAGACACCAGTTAAATTCAGGCAGCTTAATTATGAAGGCTATGCAATCAAATACTTATCTGTAAAAGGATTTTTCAAACTGGTTTTGGGCAAGTTTTTCTCAAAATTGGAAAAGCCTTATTTTACGATTATTGGCGACTATGTAGCTTTTAGCAATCACCCACAAACAATTAAAAGTTTTATTGATGATTATAAAGCAGAAAGAACCTTAGGAAATGAGGCAAATGCACAAGCATTTATTGATCGGTTTGACAATGATGCAAACTTGTTACTTTATGCTAAAACGCCAATTCTTTATGAGAACTTATTGCCTTTAGCCAATTCAGAAACTCGTAGAGATTTAATGCAACAGAAAAATTTTATTGTTTGTTTTTCAAATATAGGTTTTCAAATAAATAATGATGGGGATTTATTTTCTTCTCAGTTAGAAGTTGAATTTCAAAACCCTGAAGAGATACTACAATTAAATGAGCAATTGGCAGCAACTGTAAGTCCATTTAATATGGCAACTATAGATTCAATTATGCAGTTAACTGTGCTTGAAAAAGATGATGAATTAGTTATAGAAGAGATTAGCCCAGACGATTTGGATGCAAGAAAATATACTGAGTATTATGACAATGGCAATCTAAAAATAGAAGCTAATCTAAAAGAAGGGCTTAAGCACGGTATTTACCGAGAATATTTCAATAACGGAAATCTTAGAGTTAAAGGCAGATATAAAAATGACTTAATGGATGGAAATTGGAAAATATATGATGAAAATGGCAATATCGTTGAAAGAAAAAAATTCAGATCAGGAAAGGAATTATAAGAGAAATGTAACCTTGAAGGGAATAAAAGCGTTAATAGGAGGCTGTCTTTAATTGAAAAAGGTGGTACTTTTTATATAACTAAAATTACATTGTTGTGAGCGAAGAAGAAAGTAAAATTAGACAAGCATTTGCCCGTAAAGACTGGAGTGAGATTAAGAGCGCAAACTCTTGGGTTATTTTTAAAGTAATGTCTGAATTTGTAGAGGGTTTTGAAAAGTTGGAGAGGATTGGTCCTTGTGTTTCAATTTTTGGTTCAGCCCGAGCCAATGCAGACAGTCGGGTTTACCAAATGGCTGAAGATATTGCAGCAAAATTAGTAAGACACGGGTATGGTGTAATTACAGGAGGCGGTCCAGGTGTAATGGAAGCTGGTAATAAAGGAGCAAAAAGTGAAGGAGGAAAATCTGTAGGACTTAATATTGAATTACCATTTGAGCAAGGAGGAAACATCTTTATAGACCAAGACAAACTGATTAACTTCGATTACTTCTTCGTTCGTAAAGTGATGTTTGTTAAATACTCGCAAGGCTTTATTGGTATGCCAGGTGGCTTTGGAACTTTAGACGAAATATTTGAGGCACTCACACTGATACAAACAAAAAAAATTGGGAAGTTCCCTATTGTATTAGTTGGTAAAAGATATTGGTCTGGGTTAATGAGTTGGGTTGAAAATACAGTACTTGAAGATTATAAATATATCAATCCTGAAGACCTCCAATTGTTTAACTTGGTAGATACTGCTGATGAAGCAGTTAAAGCGATTGATGATTTTTATGCTAAATATTTGCTTTCACCAAACTTTTAATGCGTTTGAGGAAACTACAGCACATAATATTATTTTTACTCTTTTTGGGCAGTATTATGTTTGCTTTATCTGAAAAAGGATATTATAGTATTTTAGATAAGCCAACAAGATATGCCTCAGAAAGTAGAACTGCCATTAAACCTAAATCTTTGAGTTTTTGTGGTGAAATAATTCCTATGACTGAGCCTGACGTAGCTGAAAGGTTTAACAAGGAACTTGATATTTATGTGAAATATAAATACAATACTAGAATTTTAATTAAAAGAGCCAATAAATGGTTTCCAAAATTTGAGGAAGCACTGAAAAAACATAATGCTCCTGAAGATCTGAAATACCTAGTAGCTGTTGAAAGTGCTTTTACAAATGTGAGGTCTAATAAAGGGGCTTTAGGATTTTGGCAAATTAGGACCATAACAGGTAGGTTTTTAGGCCTCACCATCAATGAAGAAATCGATGAGAGGCTTCACCCAGTAAGAGCAACTAAAGCAGCAGCAAGGTACTTCCGTATGGCCCATAATATTTTTAATAGCTGGACAATGGCAGCTGCATCTTACAATATGGGCATTAGTGGTTTAAAGAAGAGAATACAAGCGCAAAAACCTGATACTTATTACGATTTAAAATTGAATAGTGAAACATCGAGGTATTTATTTAAAGTACTTGCTTTCAAAGAAGTATATCAAAATCCTGATAAATATAGTATCTATCCTAAGTTGAGTGATACCGATAAAATACCTCAAAAGGAATTAACTTCTTCAATAGAAAATCTCAGTATTTATGCAGCGAGCATTTCTTCGCATGCCGATAGCATAAGGAAATACAACCCTTGGATTTTAGGAAATACTATACCTGTAAAAAAAGGAGAATCACTTACTATTTACACTCCTTTGTATCCAAATATTGAAAACATCAAAAATTCAATTGAAAACAGTATTGAAGTTATAGATTCTGAAGAACAAATTATTACAGAAGAATAATTTAACTCGAACCAATCATTACGAATGCACCCCAGAAAATAGGATCTCCAAACTTGTTCATCAACTCTCTTTTTGCCTCTCTAAAAGCCTTTCGTTTATCCATTTTCTCTAAAAGCCAATTTTTATAAAAATTAAACATCAACTCCTGTGTCGCTTCATCAGAAACTTTGAATAAACTCATAATAATAGACTCAGCCCCTGCTACTAGAAAAGACCTTTGTAGACCATAAACACCTTCGCCTACTTTATTTTCTCCTCTACCAGTTTCACAAGCACTTAAAACTACAAGTTCTGTATTATCGAGGTTTAAACTCATGGCCTCATAGGCTGTAAGAACACCCGATTCTTTATTAAAACTGTATACATTATTGGTTGCCATTAAATCACCAGCATTACTTAATAGTAGACCAGAACGTAATAAAGGATTATTCACTGCCCTATCATCAATTTTGCTATCTATGTTATGCTCCTCATCTGGCATGAAAAAACCGTGTGTAGCTATATGAAATATTTTAGGACTTTGTAAAGCTTTAACTTGATCTTCTGTAGCAGCTTTATTTACATATACTTCTGTATTGCTACCTATGCTGTTCTTCAATAATGAGTCTAATTTCGAAACTTCGAATTGTGTACCTGGTAATTGCGATATCTGTCTTTCATTATATTTTGAAAAAGCATCTTCCGTAAGGTCTTTATAAAAAACAGGGTTGCCAAATAGACTAACACTGCTACTTTTTTTGCTACTTATTTCCTTTTTATCTATTAGGTCATAAGTATTGCCAAGCAGTACAATATCATTATGGTCTATTATAAATTTTCCATCATGATGTCTAATTGCCTCCAAGTTTATTTGATTGAAAACCCCTTCTGAAGAAAGGTATATTTTTGTGCTTTCTGGAAGCTGATCATGAATTGGTTTCCAAAAGTAATTATAGGAGTTTTCGTCTTCTACATTATAAATAATACAGTACCTATAATACCTGAGATAATTGGTCTCAAGCAAATTGCCTTTGGGTAAAATAACTAGCTCAGGATGTTTGGCTTTAGGTTTTACAATTAAGGCGGCATATACCACAGAGTCCGTAAAACTTTTATCGAAATATCTATATCTAATTATTTCAATCGCAGCTTCCCCTTTTTTCAATCTCTTTTGTAATTCTTTCCAATCGCTTTTACTGTGGTGGGCAGACTGATCAAATATGGCAGACTGGCTGCTTAATTCTTTTTCAATCTCTTCAATCTCTTTTTCAAGTTGCTTAGGATCTGTATCGGTTTCTTTTAGCTGCTCCTGACTCATAGCTAGCACCTTAGTAAGCAATTCTTTTTTCTCCGTCCAAGATTGGTAATTTTTAATCAGCGAACTATCGTTACTATTCAAGATTTGATTTCTTACTTTTATAGAGGAGCTGAGAAGTAAAGATTTGGTGCTCATTGTGTTATTATACACTTCACCAATCAGTTTTTTATTCTTTTTATTGGAAGCTTTAGTAATTGATAAGTTGTTGAAAAACTCAAAATCATCCCTTATTTTATTCCAAAATCTGGCTTTTTCTCTTTCGGAAAGGGCTGGAAAAAACTCATTAATGTAACTGGTATAATTGGCTAAAACTTCTTCAGTATACTTTTTAGATTTCTTGAATTTATCGAGCATAAAATAAGCCCTACCAATTTCTGCTGTAGCCTTCACATACTCTGGATGCCTCGTATTAAATATTTTCTTGAATATATTCTGTGCATTTCTGAAATAGACAACCGCTTCGTTAAATTCTCCTTTTTTTAACTCTACTTCTCCCAGTAGCAATTCTATTTCGGCACTATTGGTATTGTTAAGCGTGCCTAATCTTTGCATCCAAATTAAATTAGATGCTTCTAAGTTTTTTATTGCCTCATCTAATTTATGACTTTCAATATTTATTAAAGCAAGATTTTTAAGCGCTTCAGCATAAATGGGATTGTTATTTCCTAGATTTTGCTCAATAATTTCAAGAGGAGCTTTCATTAATTCTTCTACTTCCTCATATGGCGCTTTATTATATAATTTAGTTAATGCTAAGTGAGAATAAGTGTCCGCTAATTCAATATGATTATCGCCAAGTATTTTTCGCTCAATTGCAATTGCTTTTTTGAGTAGTGCTTCTGCACCATCATAATCTCCAATGGCATTGTCTATTTCAGCATGGATGATCAAGCTTTCTATAATTTGATACGAACTGTCACCGAAAATTTTTGCAGCAATATCCTGTGCTTCGTTTACATATTCTTCAGCTTCTAAGTAGTCGCCATGTATCTGAGAAAGCCTTGCTAATTGATTATAGGGATTAATCAAAAATCGGGTAGAATCTCCATACCTTTCTTTCCGAACTGCTTTTGCTTCAAGCAACATTGTCTCGGCCTGCCTAAATCTCTCAGTTTTTATATACAAATAGGCCAATTCATCTACAGCAGAGGAGTTGGCGCGGGCATTAATTGTTTTTTCATTGAATCTTCTTGAAAGCGAAAGGAAGTTTTCTGCTTCACCAAATAGGCCCATTAATGCATAGAAACGAGCTGCAGTTTCTAGCGCTTGGGAATATTCAAAAGCATGGATTTTTCTATCAAAGTTAATTTCGAAAATATCCAGCATTTTGTCGATATTCTTATCGGCTGTATTGAACTCTCCCATGGTAAGTTCAATATTTATCATCCTATTTAATGAGGCAGCATAATTAATGTGGTCTTTTCCAAACTTACCTTCCTTAATATCTAACACCTGTTGGTGGAGTTCCTTCGCACGTTTATAATTTCCCAATATTTCGAAATAATCTGCGTGCTGTTGTAGAAAATAAGTGTAGTCTTTATGCTCAGTTGTTATGGTAGATATAATTTTCTTGTAAAGCGTATTTTTAAATAAACTATCTGCCAGATTAAAATTAGAAGTATAGTTTAAGTAAAAATCTGCAACAAGCATATCTGTGTAATATACTTGTAGTGCATTTTCACCAATAATATTTTGTTGCGCTTTTTTTAGCTCATTTAAATACTTAAATGCTTTGTCGTAATTATCTTGGGCTAATGTAACTTGGTATAACTGCTGAATAACCTTGATGCGTTCTTGATGGTTTTCTGGGACTTTTTGTTTGTCTTTATACAGTTTTTCAAGCTTACTTAAGGCATTATTAAAATCTTTATTGTAATAATTTTTTTTGGCGTCTAATCTGGTCGATACAGTGTGCTTTGCGTTTTCTTTACCAAAATATTTAGAAGTATTGGTGCGAATTTCCCATTGTTCTAATTTACTTCTATGATGATAAGTAGCAATATATTGATCGATAAGAGTTTCATGAATAGCTAGGTAGAGATGGTGAATAGGGCTTAATTCTTTATCTACCGTAAATAATAGTTTTTCTAAATACTTTCTTATTTCCTTAGGACTTTCTTCTCGATCGATCATTAGTAAGCCCTCAGCATAAGCTGCTTTTAAATAAGCCAAGTCTTTAGAATTAAGATTTACTTTTATCCATATAGTAGCATCTTGTAAAAGTTCTTGAGCTAACTTATAATTACCAATCGATTTTTGTATTTCGGCTTCTAATAGAAAAATATCAGCTAGTTTCCTTTTTCTATTCTTTAATTGATAGGTACTTAATTTATGTTCTGTAAACTTTAAAGAAGCTTCATTAAAAAATGTTTCTTTGGCAATAATACGCCTTGTAGTAATTTCTTTTAATTCTGGTAATAGTGCTGAAGCTTCCTTATATGCTCCTTTGGCATGTAAGATTCGAACTTTATTTTCTAGGTAAACAGCATCAAAATAACTATCATCTATCTTTTTATTTCCATCTTTGTCCGTCCTAATTTCAGTTAAAATGTCTTCTGCTAATACCAAGTAATTTTCTGCAGTAAGAATATCTGAATAGTGTAGATAAAGTGTTGAAGCATCGAGAATGGCTTTGGCATAGAGAATATGGTTTTCCCCTTTATATGCCTTCTTTTTAAGTACCTGGGCAAGCAATGCTTCAAAATCGCCGTACTTTCCTAAGGCAATTAAATATTTAAGCGAACGCATCTGGGCTTGCACAATGGCAAGTCCTTTACGATTCCTTTTTAACTTTTTAATGGTTTTTCCAATATGCTCGTAGGCTTTATTATATTTCCCCTCGTCAAAATATTTCTCTGCTATCTCAAATGCTTTATTGTATTTTTGCGAGCTAACTTCTTGGCTTAAAAAGAATAAAATGAAGGACAAAAAAATCAAACGCATCTCCAAAAAAATTTAAACAACCTTCGAACAGAAAATTGCACAAATTAGTAACGACATGCTTGTTGATTTCTTGAATATAAAGAGATAAAGAAATGTAATTTCTGCTTAAAACTATTAAAAGGGCTTTATCTTAATGTGATTAAATGTCACTTTGGGGTAAACTTTATCCTTTTTATTAGAAAATACGCTCTTGTTAGAGATAAATATCTTCTATGCTTTCTGATAAATCAATCTCAAAAGTAATTATCCTGTATTAACTCTGATATTTTTGAATTATAACCTAATCCCAAAATTGAATGCTTGAAGCTCAGGAGCATTGCTATCTTCTACAAAAAGTGTATTTAAATCATAATTGGCAAAGAGAGTAAACCAACTCCAACCTATTTCTGCTCTAAGGCCATACCTCAGTGGAGTTAAGTTGTAGTTCTTTCTATCACGTTCTTTTTTTGTATCGCCCTCTTCTTCATATTTTATCTTTGTGTAACTTCCCAATCTGTAACCAACATATCCGCCTGCACTTATTTTAAACTTATCTTTCATATAGAATTGAAACATAACAGGGGCATTAACATAGCTAACGGTAAGTTTAGATTTTTCTAAATTAAAACCAGGATCAATAAAACCGATTTCACCATCAGTTTTGACTAATTGTACATTTCTATCGAACATAAAATTAGACCAAGAAAAACTAATTCCATATTTAAAAAAGAAGGCATTTTTTGTTTGCCTACTCAATCTAGTACGAGACATTAAATTAATGGCTATATACCTACTGCCCCAGGGTCTAGTTTCAAAGTCTGTATTTTGAGGAAGTCTACCATCTTGAAAGTAACCTCCTAGTCCAAGATCGAAGTTTAGGTATCTCTCTGTTCTTTTTTTGTCATCATCTCTGCTAGAGCCTTGAATACTAATAAAAGTTTCAGGGTTTCTCACAAACTTAAAATCTGAAATGTCATTATTAGATGCATTTGGCATTTTAACTTTATATTTTGCCAAATTATCATTTACCTCTACATAACCACTTTCAGAGAAATATGCAGAATCAACATAAGCAGCAACATTGGTCATTAGCTTGTCGAAATCAATTTGTTCTAGTTGGCTCACATCATCCTTATCTTGAAGGTAAAAAACCATTTGACTGCCCCCTTTACCAAAATTTATGATGACAGTATCTGCGTTTGTTTCACTTTGTTGAGCCAATACATCTGATAAACTAAATACCAAGATGAATAAGTAAAAAACAATAGATTGATTCATGACGATTAATTTTTCTTAGATGCTTCAGTAAATTTTCTGAGCTTCTTGAAAAGTGTATTAAATGTTTTTTTTGTTTGTGGGGAAGCAGCTCCTTTATCTATTCCGGTAGTATCTAGTGTTATTTCTATTTTAATACCTTTACTTCTTTTTTGGGTTTCTCTTTCTTGAGGTTGGATTCTTACTGGTGGTTTCTTTTCAATAATGATTGAAGAAATTTGAAATGCTTCTTTATCAGTATTTTCATTTACTTCGAAGGTACTTTGAGTTTTCTCTTTAGCGATATTAATGGTTTTATCAGCATTTATAGTTTTCTCTTCTTCAATTGGGTTTTCATTAATTATTGGTTTTTCTTCCTCACTTTCCATGTCAGTAATTTCAAGTGTTGGGTTCAATGGTAAATCTGAAGATGAGTTTTTTTCTATTTGTGGGGAGTAATTTTTAGACTGAGAAGAAGATTCAGTTTTAATATTATGCCCTGAGAAAATAAACATAAAACTAATGACAGTGATGCTCAAAAGACCTAATTTACCTTTGTTGTTCCGATTTAATTTTTCTTGTTGGTTTTTTTGATCAAGACCCATGGCAAGTTTATCCCATGAGTTTTCATTAGGTTTCTCTCTGTAGTTTTTTAGCTTTTCGCTAAAAATGGCATCTATATGTTCTAATTCTTCTGACATATTCCCTGTGTTTCAGGCATTAGCTTAAATGCTCATACTTTTCTATTAATTCTTTTAAATGTTTTCTTGCTTTACTAAGCTGAGATTTAGATGTTCCTTCATTTATTCCCAGTGCATTGGCTATTTCTTTATGACTATATCCTTCAATGGCATACATGTTAAAAACAGTTCTATATCCTTCGGGTAATGATTTTATTAGTTGTAGTAATTCACCAGCTTCTAATCCTGTATCTGGCTGAGCAGGTGTAATTTCATGATAAGCTTTTTCGAGTTCTAAATCATTTTTATGCTTTTTCTCTTTTCTCAAATACATTAAACATTCATTTACCATCAATCTTTTGATCCATCCTTCAAAACTACCTTCTTGCCTAAAGCTGCTGATTTTATCAAATACTTTCATAAAACCACCAATCATTATTTCCTCAGCTTGAGGTTTATCTTTAATATAGCGAATACAAAGCCCCAACATTAAATCAGCATAATACTGATAAAGCTGTTGCTGAGCTTGCCTATTGTTCTTCAGGCACCCCTCAATCACATTATGTATATTGAATTGATTCAATAAAATGTTATTCTATATTGGGTTTAATAATTCTGTTTTTCTTTCAATTATTTATGTATTGCAGTTTAGATGCAAAAGTAGAGAAGATAGTTGCCTCATGAATATCAAATATTTTAATTGATAATAGTATTTTTTTTGGTTGCTTTAGGCATATTATTTAATTTTTGAAGATGAAGAAGATTACTTTGACCATTTTTCTATTGGTCAGCTTTGTATTTTGGGGTGGCGCGCAACAACTTGATTCAATAGCTATAGAAAATGCCATAAATGATGGATTATCCTTTGAAAGGGAAAGAGATTATAAGGCAGCCAGACAAATATACCTACCATTAGTTGAAGAGAGCAAGACCAATGGGTATAATAATTTATATGCTAAATTATTGCTAAAAATAGGAGTCAGTTATTTTAGAAATTATCAATTAGACTCTACGATTATATGGCTTGAAAGACTACTCCAAGAAGATAGTACACTTCATTTTACAGATTACAGTTCAGTAAATTCTTCATTTACTTATTTAGGAACAGGCTATTCTAGATTAAAGGAAGCTTCTAATTGCATAGCTACTTTTAAAAAAAGTATAGCTTACGCAAAAAAAGTAGATAAAATACAGGATAATGATGTGTTTTTAGCAAGAGCGTATCATAACATGGGTACAGCTATGGAAGAAGTAGGAGATTTAGAAACAGGTTTGTTGTATTTAGATAGTGCTCTTTTTAACTTAAGAGAGAAGCTTAAAGAACCTAGTGAACTTGAGGCGTATATATATACTAATAAAGGTAATATGTATAAGAAACTAGGTTATTTTGAAGAGGCAATTACACTTAATGAGCAACATATAGAATTATTTGAATTACTTCCTAAAGATGCATTATCTAATAATGATTGGGGACTTGCTTATTGGTATCTAGGTAGTGTTTATCAACAGCGTAATGCAAGTGAAGAGGATCATTTAGCCACTTTAAAACACGCCAAAATTTCAGAAGAATATTTTTTGAAAGATGGATCTGAAAACTATCTTCTGGTATACTCCTATTATATGTATGCCGAGTCATATTTACAACTTGGTAAATATGATAAAGCATTATATTATATTGAATTAGCTGAAAAAAGGAATAAAGAAATATATGGAAACGACTTTGGAGAATTAGGTTATTGCTATTGGATAAAAGCAAAGATTTCTGAAATTGAAGGCGATTTTGAAAACGCTTTAGCCTTAATAGAGAAAGAAATAGATTTGTACGAAAAATTAGATTGGAAAAACTACAATGATGTAGCAGAAGCATGGTATACCAAAGGGAATATTTTATTAAAACAAGAAAAGCCTGAGTTGGCATTACAAGCACATCAAGAAGGGTTAAAAGTGCTTATCCCAGATTTTAATAACAACGTGGATGAAAACGAATTTCTGACAAACCCGTCTCCTTCACAATTGTATAACAATTCTTTCTTGTTTAACACACTGCAATACAAGGCAGATGCTTTTATAGCCTACTATGAGCAAGAAGAACAAAAAGAATATATAGATAAAGCAGTAGAATGCTTTGAACTAGCCTACAACTATATAGCACTATCTAGAGAAGAAGTGGTAAGCCTAAAAACCAAAGCCGCTTTTTCGAGTAATAAATTCAGTATATACGAAAAGGGGATTGAAACTGCTTTTAAAGCCTATGAAATAACTGGAAATGAGGCGTATTTAATGAAAGCAATTGCATTTGCCGATTTAAGTAAGTCTAATAATTTGTTAGATAAATTACAGAAAATACAACAGGAAAGGAGCTTGAATATACCCGCTGAATTACTGGAAGAAGAACGGCAAGCCCTATCGCTATTAAGTTTTACAGAAAAAGAATTGTATGATGCCAAAAGAGATGGTACAGATTCTACTAAAGTGATTGATTTAGAAAAGCAGTTATTTCAATATCAGTTATCCTATGAAGCAGTTATTGAAAATATTAGAAAAGACTATCCAGAATATTATCATTTTAGCAAAGCAGAACAAAAGGGCTTAGATCTTGAAAAATTAATGCAAGATTCACTTACGTCTGAATTGTATATAAGCTATTTTTCTGGTGAAAAAAATCTATTTGTTTTTGCATTTAACAACCAAAAATTATCAGGCTTTAAGCTTTCGCCACTTAGTAAGCATACACAAGACGTAGGCAATGTTTTAAATGGTTTAAAAAGAAAATCAAATCAAGATTATATAACAGCTGCGGTAGAACTATACAATTATTTATTAGCTGAAGTTTTAAGTAGCTATGATGAAGTAGAAAAGATAGTTTTGATTCCAGATGCTGAAATTAGTTACCTTCCCTTTGATCTATTATTGAGTGAGAATCCTAAGAATGAAAATAATTTTAAGTCTTTTCCATTTTTGATCCAAGATTTTGAGTTCAATTACCATTATGCATTGAGTTTGGTAGACTTTAAAAAATATGATGCGACTAAAGTTGAAGATAATCAACTGAAATTTTTAGGATTTGCCCCAGAATTTCAAAAAGCGCAAAACCCACTTTTGGCTACAAGGTCAGCAACCGACAGACAGTTATCTGAAAGTTTAGAGAGATTACCAGGAGCGCTCGAAGAAGTTAGAAATATAGCTGAGTTAATGGAAGGAGAGTTTTTTACAGGTGATAAGGCTACAGAAGAAATTTTTAAAGCACGTGCAAAAGAAGCAGACTTTTTACATTTAGCTACTCATACCATTATAGATGACGAAAATCCATTGTATTCAAAATTGGTATTTAGTAATAATACTTCAGATAAAGAAGATGGACTGCTTTACACCTATGAGCTTTTTAATATGGCGCTTAATGCAGAAATGGTCAGTTTAAGTGCTTGTAATACTGGTACAGGTAAGTATTTGAAAGGCGAGGGTGTGGTTAGCCTAGCAAGTGGTTTTATGTATGCTGGTGTGCCCAATGTAATGATGACAGCCTGGGCTGTTCCAGATGCTTCAACTTCAACCATTATGCAACAGTTTTATAAGGAGTTAAAAGATGGAAAAAGTAAATCGGCTGCATTAAGATCAGCTAAGTTAGCATACTTAAATCAAGCAGATGAAAACTTGGCACATCCGTACTATTGGGGAGCTTTTATGATGATTGGAGATGAAAAAGTAGATACAAATAATAGGAATACTATTTTAATATTAGGTGGAGTTTTAGTTGCAGTAATATTTTTAGGATTTATAATGAGAAGAAGGAAGGCTGATCAATAAGCTAGAGAGTTTTAGTAAACTACTTTCGTTAATTCCCACTCACTCTCATATGGTTTAGCTGCATAGAAATAAACTATTTTGAATGCCTTTTCACCTTTTATTATTAGGGCTAAACTAGCATCACCTTTAGTACCATTGCTATCACTTTGCTTGGAAATACCACCTTCAGGAATTAAACTATGTCCTTGTATATCTCCAACTACCGACCGAATATTTTCATCAGTTGCGATATGTCTTTTCGCCATTTCATAAGCGGTTGAATATGGAATAATAAGTATGATCAATAGTTTAACGAGTAGATAAAAGGACAATATGCCTACACCTATCTTGGCCCATAATGTATTTTTACCTTCTCTTTTCCTTAAATGAATCATGCGAAATGCAAAACCAATTGCACCAAAGAGCAGTAGATATTGACCAATGTATTTACTCTCCCAAAAGAAATAGATAGGCAATGATTGGCTGAGATAACCATAAGCAAGCAATAGTAAACCTATAAAAAGACATGTTCTAGTAAACAAAAGCAATGCATTCAGTCTCTTCATAAAAAGTTAGTATTGATTAGATGTTACTTGTTTTAACTATGATTATTGATTACTTAAATATTTAAGGGGTGATGTTAATTTTTCCCTTGTTTGAAGTCTTGGATTTTGATAAAGAGTTTATTTGAACTTCTTCCTATAGCTTTTTAAAACCAATTAAATTTTCATCAATACCAAACTTTTCATTCAGCCAATTTCTAATCTGCCAAACATGCCGAAATACTTTTCTTGACCCTGTTGGACTTGTCAATACATTATTTTGTCCATTTAGTTGAATCACTAAAAAACATTCATTTTTATCTCTGATGATATTTAACTGATCAAATAAATTATTTTCAAGAGCATGCATCTGAGTTTGAAATAATTCTGAATTCATTTTATATTGTTTATCTCAATTTCCTTTAGAAGCATCAATCACTGTGCTATTAAAATGAACTTAAACCTTTTATTAGTTTAAGTGCAAACACGTAAAACTATTTTCCATCAAAATATTCAGCTTCAAAAGATTTCCATAAAGTTTGCATGTATTTTCCAGAACGCATATCACGTAAGGCTTGTAAAGGTTGATCTATCATCGTTTGCAACTCCGGATAAGCACTGTAATCAATTTGGTTTTCATTGAAATATGTTTTGAGCGCGTCAAATCTTTCAGTAAAAATATAGCCATAGTCTGTTGCCCATTCCTCAAATTCTTTGTCAGAAAGTGCTGTTGAATTTTGGTTTTGAATTTTGGCAATAGTGCTAGTCAAAGTTGAAGGACTTTTTGAAGTATCTGAAACGGTAGGTTCGGCAATATGCACAATTGTTTTTTTATTGGATTTTTTTTCATTCTTGAGTAATGCCAATACTTCATTCATTTGCTTTTGAAGTGCATCTATTTCTTGCTGTTGCTTGTTCACTACTTGAACCAAATCATTCGTATTGAGCCCAATAGCAACATTTATATAGCTTAAAGCTGGATTACTCGATTGCTGCCAAGCTATGCCAATTATCTTACTATAATCTTCGATAGACATGTTTTCTGGCTTTTTGGAAATTCCTAAGCCATCATTGTTTTCTGAAGGTAATATATAATCTCCAACTGCTACTTCTCCTACTACCCGAACCGGTACCTGACCTAGAAAAGCTACTTTTTCAAATGTATCTTCTTTTCCTTCAGTTGGTAAGTTTCCTACAACAATTGGGTTGGTAGAGATTACCATTAGTTTTGAGGCACCGACTGTATTTTTACTGATTTTACCCCCTTTTACTGCTACTATTTCGCCGGGTTGGTAAATTTCTTTAGGATTTTCTTTTTCTAACCACTCTGCATAATCCGCCCCACCAGAGTTAAATGATACACCTACATTTGATTCTGCATTGGCCGCTAATTCTATCCATCTTGCTCCCAATAATACATTATTGGCTAACATAACCCCAGATTCAGGTAAATCTAGTTGTGTACCACAGGCAATTTGTTCCGCTAGAATAAAAGCTTGATCAAATCCTGCCATGGCATTATCCCAAATAAATCGAAAACTACTTTGTAGTTCCCCAAGTGTTTGACCTTCTATATTGCCATGTATAGTGCCACCGCCATCAAAAAAACTTAAGAAATTGGTACTTGAGTTTCTACTTCCATCTACTCTTACAGCAATACCTTGGTTACTGCCTTCTACCCTTAGTGGATAGGAACCGTATTGGGTATCATTGCCATTTACATCGGCATCGATAGTTACTTGGCCGTTAAAATCACTTGTTTCTGTTACAGTGAGCGTACTATTCAATCGAGTTGCCTCTTCCACATCTAAACTACCTGAAAGATTGGTAGCACTGCCATTGTTTACATTAAGCGTATTGTTAAGATTCGATACTCCTTCAATAGCTAGTGAACCTGTTGCTGTAATATTTCTGTGAGCTGCATAGGGAACATAATATAAAGATTGGGTACCAAAATCCATAAATTCTACTCCCTTGTCTTCTAATAATACTTCCACCTTTAGGTTTTTAGGTGTACCGTCCCAGTCAATATCTTGAAAAGCCCCTGGGCTATTGCTGGTGATTTCGCCAGTACCAATCACCACATTGACCATTCCGTATAAGTCTGTAGTTGTGGCTTGTTCTTCTTGGTAAATAATTTGTTCAGGCTCATTAAGTATGCTAAAACGAAGGGTAATAGAAGCATTGCTAATAGTACTTCCTTCAATATCTACTCCAGGAATTTCCGTATTGTTCGCCTCATTCGTCAACATTGCCTGATAGCTAATGCCTTGTAATTGACCAAAAGTAGGAAAGTATAATGCTAATAAAGAACAAGTTATAAGTATAGTTTTCATCAAATATTATTTATTGTGAAAAGTAAACATTGTTTTGATTTAGTGAGAGATACCAATTAAAAGTCCGAAACCAACCTGGTGTGTAATTAAGTTTAATTTCTCGTTTCCATCATCCTTCCCCTTAATAATTGGCAAGCTCATTCCGCCTAAGTATTGGGCAAATACAGCTATATCTTCAGAAAAACCGTAGTTTACACCTAAACCGCCTCTAGCGAAAAAATAAGGGGTATCAAACTGTTCTACACCAGATAGATTGTATAGTTCTTCGTTTACCTGTTGTTTGCCATTTAGCATGTATTCTCCAGAAAAAGCCCCTTTTACATAGACAAAAAGCCCTTCTCTATCTTTCACAAAGCCATTTCTTTGACTAAAAAAATCTGATAAACGCAAAACATCATATTCGAAACCAATATCTAGACCTAAATAGGTAAGGTCCCACTGGTAGATAAATCCTGGCTCGCTACCACTAGCTCCATATCGATTATAATTTAAACCACTTACTAGTTTTAACTTACTTTTCTTAATAGGCAATTTAAAGCCAGTAGCTAAATAGTAATTATTAGAGGCTTGTAAATTATCAAGCTTTTCACCCTGAGAGTTTTTATAATTAAAGTAAGTAAGTGTATTACCAGCACCTAAATAAAATTGTTGAGCATATAGACCTGAAGTAAATAACAAACTTGTAAATAGTAAAAACAGCTTAGCCATAATTAATTTTTTAAAATACGATGCATTAAAATTTCTTCTTTGGTGTTGATTTTGACTAGGTAAGTTCCTTTTTGTAATGATTTAGTAGATATATCTATATTTTGTGCCTTGTCTATGAATTTTTTGTATTTAAGACTTCCAGATATATGATAGATTTCTACATGTATTCCTTTAGTAATTGTTGGAAGTGAAATAAATAATTTGTCTGAAAATGGATTCGGATAAATTTCAATAAAGTTCTTATCTATATTACTAGTCTTGCTTTGCGTAATAAAGGGTTGTAAATAACCTTGGCGCAACTGTACATTGTTAACCACTGATACTTTTGATACAGTTTGTTGGCCAATACTTTGTCTGACTAAAACAGATTTACTGCTTGTTGTTACTTGTCCTGAACTCCCTGCAATGCCATTAGAAGTCCTCATGATATGCAATTGTTGCGCAAATAGTAAAGAAGGAAGAAACAGCAAAATGATAATAAAAAGGCGCATATATACTTGACTAGAAAAAGAAATAAGATAAAGATTGAGGAAATTTGTATAGTACGTTCTTCATCGATACGTGAAGCAGATAAGATATGTTTTTTGTTTAGTTTTTACCTTAATCTTACATGTAAGATACGAAAAAACCCTTTGTAATTAAACAAAGGGCTGATAACAAGATTAAATGCTTTTCGAAAGACTTAGTATGAAAGACTTGGTTAGAAAAACTTGGTCTCTCCAGGTATAGCAGGCTGTTTACCGGGCCAATCAAAGCCCATATCGAATGCTGTAGCTATGGCTTCATTGCTTGGACTAAGCACTTCATCTGAATTAAGGGCCTCTTCCCAAGTTACACTCTGACCAGTATAGGCTACCATTCTACCCATTAAAGCTAACATAGTGCTATTTGCCATCCATTCGCCATCATTCATTGGTTTGCCATTTCTAATAGAGGCAAAAAGCTCATCATGTTCCTGTTGGTACATGTCATTTCCTTCCTCTCTGTGTCTCCATTTTTTACCATCAGCTATAATTTCATGTTTCCTCCTAATACAATCTACCAAACAAGTTCCTTTGGTACCAGACATATCTACCGCGTAGCTATTGGTACAATCTTTTTGTTGCCTGCTGAAATGGAAGCCTTTGGCACCGTTTTCATACTCGTAAACTATGGCAAAATGATCGTATACATTCCCGTATTTTTCATCTATTCTTTTTTGTCTACCACCAGTACCTACTGCTTTAACAGGTAGTTTATCTCCCATGGCCCAACTCATCATGTCTATACTGTGTACAGCTTGTTCTGCAATATGATCACCAGATAGCCAATTGTGATATAACCAATTTCTGAGTTTGTATTGCATTTCGTTCCACTCAGGTTTTCTATCTCTAAACCATAATTCTCCTGTATTATACGTATTGTATACAGTCATGATATCTCCGATTTCTCCATCGAGTACCCTGCCAAAAGTTTCTCTTTTTGGAGAATGGTATCTCCAGCAAAATCCAGATACTAATGAAAGACTTTTCTCTTTTGCTTTTTTCGCTGCTGCTAGTATTTTTCTTACACCAGGAGCATCTACTGCCATTGGTTTTTCACAAAAAACATGTTTGCCACTTTCAATAGCCAAGGTTAAATGATCAGGTCTAAACACAGGTGGCGTAGCTAATAACACTACGTCTACATCACTTTCAATTAATTTTTGGTAGGCATCGAAACCTATGAATTGATGCTCAGGATCAGCTTGTACTTTATCACCGTGAAGTTTTTTTAAGTTTTCTAGCGAAGTTTGCATTTTATCTGGAAAGATATCTGCCATGGCATGCAATACCACGTTATCATCTGCACTTAGGGCTTGATTTGCTGCGCCTGTTCCTCGACCACCACAACCAACTAACCCTATTTTTAAAGTATCGCTGTTATTCGCATAAGTTTTACTGGGCATACCAATATTAAATGCTAAGGTAGAGCCTAGGGCTGCTGCACCCGTAGATTTAATAAAGCTTCGTCTAGAATTTTCCATATTTATTTTATGTATTTATATTATTGAAATAAAGTTCAAATTACGGTTAATTATCTTAAATAAAAACTAGTCCTTACTGGGAAGAGATTTTACTTAGGCTAACTGGACTTCTTTATTGATTATCTTTTGAGCTTTTTCTTTTACAATAAACTGAATAGGCGTTTTTCTGATTTTACTTTCGAGCCAAGAAATAATATCAAAATAAATAAAGGCGCGTTTCTCGTATCGGTTTTGTGTAAGCGGCAGTAGTTGTTCTAGTAAGCCTTTAAATTGATCGATCAATTGTTCTTCAGAACCTATTCTATTCAATTTTTTAAGGAAATTCAGAATGTATTTCTGGAAGTTATGCAAATCGTCTTTTTTTAATAAAAAACGATAAGTAGACCGAATGTAATATTCAATTACATCGCTATTTCCCAACTCATAATGGCAAATTAGATTGAGTATTCTGGCAAAGCAATGGATATCTTCTCGTAAATCCACATCCTCCTCGTTTATAATCCTGTTGATCCATGCCAATGCCTCTCTATGATTGTCATTTCCAAAATATAAACATGCAATTTTATAGTACATTATAATTCTAGAGTGCCTGTCTAATCTAAGAATATATGCTTCTATATTGCTTTTTATCTTATTAAAGTGTGCGACTCCTACTTCAAAATCGCCCAACATAAAGTAGCGATTAAACTCGTGTACATAATTATATTTAAAGAGCTTTACTTGTATGTTTTCATTCAATTCTAAATTTCCCATATTTCTTATGGCTTTTAATTGCTTATGGGAATTGACGAACTCATGGTACTTTAAAAGTTTATACTGGGCAATCATCAGGTTATTAATCCCTTTTATATACATATCTAATCTTGAAGAGATCAATTCTCTGGATCCAGCCAATAGCTCTACCCACTTTTTGGCGTACATGTACCCTTTATCGAAGTCCTGAATAAAAAAGTAGTAGCCAACTAATAAATCGTAAAGGTGTAATTTTTCATTGAGAGAGAGGTTTTCTTCTTTGTAATTTGGCACACAACTTTTGATGTATTTTCTTATTTTCTGATAATCTTTTTGATTCCTTATAAAACCTGCTTTTAAATAAAAAGTATTTAATTGTGCAGCCAAATTGGTAAATGTATTGATATTATTAATTCGATTGTTAACTTCTTGTACCTCACTTACTATATTATTTACCCTCACGCGGTTATCCTTCCCAACAGTATGTATAAGTACCTGTTTTTCAAGTTTATAGATTTCTAAAAGAAGTTCTAGGTAATCGTATTTTTGGGCTTTCTTCTTTGCCTTTTGCAATACTTTTACGCATTGAGTGTACAAGCAACGATTATATAGTATTTCGGCAAAATCTATAATCTCCCTAATCTCAATTTCTGGAACCTTGGCAGAATGATAACTCCTTAAACTTTGAAGTATTCTTTTGTATAGGTGGGCTTTAATATTAGATAGTTGTTCTGGTTTTATTTCAGGAGAATTACTTAATATTGTATCCTCATCAAAATTTTCTTGTTGTTCTATTTCATCAAATAACTTGATGAACTTTTTGTTGTCGCCACTACTCTCGCCTAAAGTGTGCAATTTAAAATATCGCTTTTCACTTTTCTTTAGCGATTTAATAAGTTTGAACAAATTGTCCGATTTAGTTTTAGGCATCGTAAATATTTTCTAGTATTTGTTAGTTTAAAGCTATTATTAATACATCAGACATTCAAATTTTGATTTAGAAATTGTAAAGAAAATTAATTTTAATTTTTGAAAGCTGTACTATCAGTTTAGCTTTAGAATTATTACAATTGCTATTTTTTGTTACTAGAGACGAATCTAAATGGACAATAAAGTATATATTTTTGATACAACACTTAGAGATGGTGAGCAGGTACCAGGCTGTCGCTTAAATACAAGCGAAAAGCTTATTATTGCCGAGGCACTAGAAGAGTTAGGTGTTGATATTATTGAGGCTGGCTTTCCCGTCTCCAGCCCTGGAGACTTTGAATCAGTAAGAGAAATTGCCAGATTAGTAAAAAAACCGACAGTATGTGGATTAACACGTGCGGTTCAAAAAGATATAGATGTAGCTGTTGAAGCACTAAAGGACGCGAAAAATCCGCGTATACATACAGGTTTAGGAACTTCAGACCAACATGTATTTACCAAGCTAAGAATAACTCGAGAACAAGTAATTGAAAGAGGGGTAGCAGCAGTAAGTTATGCCAAGAAATTTATTGAAGACATAGAATTCTATGCAGAAGATGCGGGCAGAACAGACAATGAGTTTTTAGCGCAAGTAATTGAAGCAGTGATAGAAGCTGGAGCTACTGTAGTTAATATTCCAGATACTACCGGGTATTGTATTCCTGAAGAGTACGGACAAAAAATTAAGTACTTAAGAGATAATGTAAAAAATATAGATAAAGCCATAATCTCTACCCACTGTCATAATGACTTAGGTATGGCTACTGCCAATTCAATTACAGGGGTACAATATGGTGCACGCCAAGTAGAATGTACCATTAATGGAATTGGTGAAAGGGCTGGAAACACTTCATTGGAAGAAGTGGTAATGGCTTTGAGAAAACACAATTGGCTTAATTATACTACTGGAATCAATACCGAACAAATATATCCGATCAGTCAATTGGTTTCTACTACCATGAGAATGCCTATTCAGCCCAATAAGGCAATTGTAGGTAGTAATGCATTCGCTCACTCATCGGGAATTCACCAAGATGGATTTATAAAAAATCGTGATAACTACGAAATTATTGATCCAGAAGAAGTGGGGGTAGAAAAGTCATCAATAGTATTGACAGCTAGAAGTGGTAGGGCCGCACTTTATTATAGAATTTCTGCATTGGGTGTTACCATTTCCAAAGAAGAACTCGATGCTGTTTACCCTAAGTTCTTAGAATTAGCAGACAGATCCCAAGTTGTAAATGATGCTGATCTTAAAGAATTACTCGGAAGTACTTTGGCAAAAACAGCCAATATTTAATTTATACTATCTCTAAAAATTCTTCTATATTTGTATCAAAGTAGCAATGTAGTTTTATGTTTGTTACTTAGTAAAAATTTTTAACCTAGTACGGGGTGCCTTTTTGGCTGAGATTATACCCAATGAACCTGATCCAGGTAATGCTGGCGTAGGGAGTTGTTCAAACAAATTTATTTGTTTTCTCTTCAAGGTGCTCTGTGCATTTATTTTTAAAGTATATGTACAGATTATTTCAATTCACATTCATTTTATTTTTCTTTCATTTATCCATTTTTGCCCAAAACTTTTCGGTTAATGGTACTATTACAGATGAAAATGATAATCCTTTACCAGGGGCAACTATATTGCTGAATAATAGTAGTAAGGGTACCATATCAGATGCTACTGGTAAATTCGTAATTAATGGTTTAACAAGTTCTAGAGTCACACTCAATATTTCTTATGTTGGTTATCAAAATGTTGAAGTAGAAGCAAATTTACCAACAAATGAACCCTTAAAAGTGAGCCTCTCAACAGAAACCCTTACAAGTAAAGAGGTAATTATTTATGCGCAACGTACTTACCCAGTTACAAAAACAATTGTTACAAGTAAAGAGCTAGAAAAGCAAAATCTAGGGCAAGATATTCCTCAATTACTCAATTTTACACCATCAGTAGTAACGACTTCCGATGCCGGTGCCGGTGTAGGTTACACAGGTATAAGAATTAGAGGAAGTGACCCACAACGAATTAATGTAACTATCAATGGCATTCCATTAAATGATTCAGAGTCGCATGGTGTATTTTGGGTAAACATGCCAGATTTCGCCAGTTCAGTAAGCGATATTACCATACAGAGAGGTGTAGGAACTTCAGTAAACGGTGCTGGTGCTTTTGGTGCTAGTGTAAACATGAATACTCAAATACCTACTGAAGACACTTATGTGACTTTAGACAATAGTATAGGTTCGTTTAATACCCGTAGACATAACATAGAATTGAACACAGGTGAAATTGGTAATGGATTTCGATTTTATGGTAGGTTATCTAAGATTGATTCTGATGGTTTTGTAGATAGATCTAGTGTAGATATGAGTTCATATTATGTTTCTGGTAGTTATAGAACTGCCAAGAGCAATATTACCTTTAATGCATTTTCAGGGAATGAAATAACACAACAAGCTTGGTGGGGTGTACCTGAAGCCAGATTGAATAATGATGTTGAAGGAATGCAGCAGTATATTGCCAATAATGGGCTTACTGATGCACAAGCAAATAATTTACTAAATAGTGATAGTCGTACTTACAATTATTACATCTACGACAATGAAATTGATAATTATGGGCAAGACCATTATCAATTATTGTTTAATACTAAATTAAATAGTCAGTGGCAGTTAAATACTGCTTTGCATTATACCAGAGGGCAGGGCTATTTTGAGCAAGCTGGTTATGGAAAAGATTTAGCGGACTATCAGTTAAGCTATCCTGTAGTAGGAACCGATACTATCAGCAATAGTGATATTGTGGTACAGCGTTGGTTAGATAATCATTTTTTTGGGGGGATTGCTTCTGTTAATTACCAAAGCAAGGAAAAAATTGGTAATACAGCTAGATTAGATCTAATTGCTGGTGGTGGTTGGAATAGGTATTTAGGTGATCACTTCGGTGAAGTAATTTGGGCCAGGTCACTGCCTAACGATGCTGAGACCAATCAAAGGTATTATTTTAGTGATGCTGTAAAAACGGACGTGAATTTTTATGGGAAATTGAACTATCAGTTGGTAGAAGGATTATTCCTTTTTGCAGATATGCAAGTAAGACAAGTATCATATCGAACAGAAGGAAATGATAATGATTTAAGACCTATTGATGTTGATGATAATCTTTTCTTTTTTAATCCAAAGTTTGGAGCTAGTTATTTCTGGGGTGATAATGAATTATATGCATCTTTTGCTGTAGCTAGTAAAGAACCCATTAGAGGCGATTATATTGATGCTACTCCTGGTGTTACTCCTGAACATGAAACATTACGAAACTTAGAGGTGGGATATGCTAAAAATGCCACTAATGTATCATTGTCAGTTAATTATTTCCTAATGGATTACAAAAACCAGTTGATTCCAACAGGAGAAGTAAATGATGTAGGAGCAGCGGTAAGAACAAATATACCCTCTAGCTACAGAACAGGAATTGAATTACAAACTCAAATTCGATTTAATAATAATTTTAATTGGATGTCAAATGCCACTTTCAGTCGTAACATCAATAGAAATTTTACCGAACAAGTAATCGATTTTGCTGATTTTACCTATATCCGTAATGATTTGGGAGATACAGATATAGCACTTTCTCCAAATATTATTGTAGGTAGTCAATTGGCTTATAAACCATTTAAAGGAGCGGAAGTAGCGTTACTCTCAAAGTATGTGGGGCAGCAATTTTTAGATAATACATCTAGTGATGATCGTATTTTGCCATCCTATTTTACCAATGACCTAAGGGTAAGCTATTTACTAAAGCCTAATTTTGTCAAAGAAATAGGCATAGACTTATTGGTTAACAATTTATTGAATGAGCAATATGAAGCCAATGGATATACATATGCTTATGCAATTGGTGATTTCACTGTACGTGAAGATCACTTTTTCCCACAGGCAGGGACTAATTTTTTATTGAGATTGAGGGTAAAAATTTAGATTTATACATCCGATGAAAGATGTTTAATCAAGCTCACGGATTAATTCGTGGACTGCAAGTCGCGGACTGCAAGTCGCGGACTGCAAGTCGTGAGCTTGATTAAATGTTTTTACTCAGATCCAGTTTATTTATTGTACCAGAAATGTCAATCGGTTTAATGTTATTTTCTTCATTAGGTTCAAAAGGAGTTTGGGTACTTACAGCTATTGTTTGATGATATTGTTGTATCACTATTTTTTCATCAAACTTTGAAATGGCTAATTGCCTGCTGTTATCACCCATAAACTTTAAATATTTAGCCGAAGCATCAAGCATTTTCTTCATCTTATCACTTAAGTCCTGTGCATTCTTCACTTCGCATAAAAAACCATTAAATTCATCTATAACTGTTTCTCGGCAGCCTGGTACGTCAGTAGCAATTAATGGTTTGCCTTGGCTTGCAGCTTCAAGTAAAGAGCGAGGGGTGCCTTCCCTATAAGAGGGCAATACAACACAATCAGCTTGATGAATGAAGGGCCTTACATCATCTGTACTTCCTAAATATTCAATTAAACCTTCTTCTTCCCAATAGTCAATTTTTACTTTATAAATGCCAAGCCCAGAACTGTAATCAAAATCACCTAATAGTTGAAACTTTGCATCTATGCCATGTTTCCTTAAAATTCTAATGGCTTCAATATACTCTACTATTCCTTTGTCATACAATATTCTCCCAATTAATAAGAAAGTAAAGCGAGCATTTTTAGTCCTATTTTCTGGTATAAAATGATCTGTATTAACTCCCGAACCTGGTAATAAACTAGTTTTTGTAGCTGCGGCGAGTTTTGTGTCTAAGAATAAGTTTTGATCATCTTTATTTTGAAAGAATATATGATCTGGGTATTTAAAGGCATAGCGATAAAGATTTTTGGCAATAATTGAAGTGAGGTTATTATGTATAAAAACTGTACCTAAGCCTGTCACATTACATATTGACGGAATGCCACATAATTTTGCAGCAATGCTACCAAAAATGTTAGGTTTTATGGTGTACTGTAAAACAACATCTAAAGACGTTATTTTATATGCTTGATATAACTGATAAATAAGAAAAGTATCTTTCAAAGGGTTCGAGCCTTTGTTATCCATTTTTAGTGGATAAAATTGGCAGCCAAGTGCTTCTAGTTTTTCTCCATAACCATCTTCTGGAGCAATGGCCACAACTTGATGCCCATGTGCGATTAGAGACTGAATAAGACCTTTTCTGAAGTTATAGATATTCCAAGAACGATTGATTGTAATTCCTACGACCATTAATTCGCGTGATTTGCTGGTTAATCTTAAAAAATGTAGTTCTAATCTGCCGTGAATTCCGAATTTTAACGGTAGATAGCGTAATTGATTATTAGTATTAGAGGAAAGGGATGTATTATACTATGAAAATACTGAATTTTACAGCCTGTAAAAATTGACTCTAGTATGTATTTTAGATGTTCAAATAGTGGATTAATATAATTAAAATACGAAATTTTATTTCTTATTAATTAAATTATTTAAAATTATATTAAAATAAAATTCAATTTTTTAAAATAAAAAAATTTCTATTTTTTTTAATATTCACTTATTTTTTTTTGACCAATTTCTCTTACTTATAAATGAATTTACATGCCTATTTATACTTTTTCAAAAAATGATAAGGAAAAGAATTTCCTCGATATAACTATTGTATTTCAATTAAACGGACAAAATGAAACTACTTTTCAATTACCTTCATGGAGGCCCGGAAGGTACGAATTACAAAACTTTTCAAAGCATGTAAGAGATTTTACTGCATTTAATGAAAAAGGAGATATTATTTCCTATTCAAAAAAAGATAAAGATACTTGGTTGGTTCATACTAAGGGAGTAAAAGAAATTACCGTGAAGTATAGCTATTTTGCCAGACAGATGGATGCAGGTGGTAGTTGGATAGATGATTCACAATGGTATATCAATTTTATTAATTGTGCTATGCTAGTGAATGAAAACTATCAAGAAACTTGTGAAGTAAACTTAAGTTTACCTTCGGACTGGCAAATAGCAGGGAGTCTTAAAAAACAGTCGAATAACAAGCTACAAGCAAGTAATTATTATGAGTTGGTAGATTCACCCATTATTGCTTCCCTAACTTTACAATGCATTACTTATCAATTAGAAGGCACAGATTTTTACCTCTGGTTCCAAGGAGAATTAAAAATAAATGAGAGCAAGATTTTAGAAGATTTTAGAAAATTTACCGCTTCTCAAATCGCACTTTTTGGTAGTTTTCCTACAACCTCTTACCACTTTCTATTTCAAATATTACCTTATGAGCACTATCATGGTGTAGAACATGCTAATTCAACAGTAATTACACTTGGACCAGACTATGCATTTTATACCGAAAAGTTATACGATGACTTTTTAGGAGTGAGCTCGCATGAGCTTTTTCACACTTGGAATATAACCAGGTTGCGACCAGTAGAAATGACCCCTTATCAATTTTTTAAAGAAAATTACTTTCATACAGGTTTTATTGCTGAAGGCATTACTACTTACTATGGCGATTATCTGCTGAAGCGAAGTGGTGTGTTTTCTATGAAACAATATCTAAAAGAGCTTAATAAAATATTACAACGGCATTTTAATAATGCTGGTAGAAATCATGCTTCTTTAGTTGATTCTTCTATGGATTTATGGTTAGATGGCTATAAGAAAGGCATTCCTGGTAGAAAAGTATCTATTTATGTTAAAGGAGCAATTACTGCCTTAATTTTAGATTTATCATTACGGTTACATTCAAAAGGTAAAACATCTTTAGATGATGTGATGCGATTGATGTGGCAAAAGTACAGTACAAAAGGTTATAGCTTTGAAGAATATAAAGCAGTTGTTAACGAGGTAGCTGGCCAAGATATGAATAGTTACTTTTTAAAATACATTACAGGAAAAGAACCATTAGAAGATCCATTAATAGAATTATTACCAAAGTTTGGCCTACAATTCAAAAAGAAAGAAGTGGAAAATGCCGAAGAGAGATATTTTGGCATCAGACTTCAATATGCACAAGGAAAATTAAAAATAATGGATATCGCTGAAAATGCTCCTGCATTGCAATACTTAGAAGTTGGGGATGAGCTCATTGCTTTGAATAAAACAAAACCAGCAGATAGCTATCGTCATTTATTCGAAAATTCCTCAGAGATTCAAATACATTATTTTTTTAATAAACAATTAAAAGAAGTAACTCTCAGGCGAGGTACAACTAAATTTTTTAATTCTTATGAGGTTTCAGAAGATACTTCTGCTAATAGTGAAGCAATGAAATACCGAAAACATTGGTTGGGTGAAACAGAATAATTTATACATTAAGTAAATTTAATAATTCCAGAGTTTCACTAAATGCTTGTTTACTTTTTTCGGTTAGGATAAAACTAGTGAAGGCATTTTTACCAATGAGTTTTACTTCTATTTCTTCATTCTTATGCAAAGCAATTTGTTCTAGGAGTGTTATTGCATTTTCATTTTTCAGATAAATAGATTCATGAACTTGAGTAATACCAGTAGCAAAAACAGAATTTTGATCAATAGCGGGCATAACTCTTACACTATCCACATATATTTCACCAATTTTTAATTGTATTGCATAATGTACAAGTGGCTCAGTGCCTATATAATTAGAGAATAAACTAATTTCTCCCTCTTGGTTAACAATGGCTAAAAGACTGTCTTTAAAATTTTCCTCAAAAAAATCTTGATGTTTCAGCCAAGTATTTTCTCCGTTGTAAGTATAAAATTCAAATTTAGGCTCAAGTACTTTAAGTTGCTCCTGCTGCTTTAAAGATAAATGCAGTTCCAAATTATTTGACAGACTTGTATCATGTACTTTTTCCTGTAGTTCCTGTAAATTGTTTTCCATAGTACTAATCAATCTTTTTTCTTCTTTATTTTTTAGGATAAAGAATATGGCAACTATCATAAACAGTATGAGAAAGGGAAAATACTTTATTCGTACCATACTTATTGAAAATTGAATGAATGTTCTAAAATAAAAAATGTCTTATAATTATCGAAAACTTATATGCTATGAGCACTTATAGAAGTTTAAACGGCATATTAATTTTATACTTTGTGAAGTAAAGGAAAAATCGAAATTATAGAAAAAAAATGTATCAAATTCATTTATGAATTATTGATAAACTTCTTCTGGATTAAGCATAAACGTTATATTGCCTTTTATCATTATAACTTTAAAATATGAGATAAAAAGTTCTACCTTAAGTGACCTATTGGATGCTTAATTCTAATTTTTTTGTTTGCACTGGTAGGTCAGTTGTCTTATAAAGTGTATGGGGTTATTTGAAAAACAAAAATCAATTAATATAAAAGGACAGCTACTTTCATTTGAAAGGCATGGTCGCCATTATCCTTTAATAATGGGTATTTTGAATATTACCCCAGATTCTTTTTATGATGGTGGAAAATGGTATGGTAATATACAGCAGACAGTAGATGAAGCGGGAAATATGATTGAATCTGGTGCTTCAATTATCGATATTGGCGGATATTCATCAAGACCTGGAGCTGTAGATATAACACCAACAGAGGAGATGGAAAGGGTTTTACCTAATATTGAAGCTATTAAAAAAGCATTTCCCGAAACTGTAATTTCCATAGATACTTTTAGGGCAAAAGTAGTAGAAAAAGCAGTAGAAGCAGGAGCTAGCATTGTGAATGATATTTCAGGTGGGAACTTAGATGAAGCTATGTATAGTACAGTAGCTTCTTTACAAGTTCCATATATTCTAATGCATATGCGCGGTACTCCACAAAACATGCAGCAGCAAACAGATTATAAGGATCTATTTTTGCAAATGCTCAACTATTTTAACAAAAAAGTTGCTTTATTAAGAGAATTAGGCTGTAAAGACATAATTATTGACCCAGGTTTTGGATTTGCTAAAAATTTAGAGCAAAATTATTGGTTACTTTCCCACTTGGATGAATTTAAAATTTTAAATTTACCAATACTTGTAGGTTTATCTCGGAAATCTATGATCTATAAGAAGCTGGGTGTTGGTCCAAAAGAAGCACTTAATGGAACAACAGTGCTGAATACAGTAGCTTTACAAAAAGGGGCAGATATACTAAGAGTACATGATGTAAAACAAGCAGTAGAAATAATAACACTTTTATATAATTAGTTGAATCCTTTATTCACGCAAAATATTACAATGTTGTAAACAGGTTAGATGGAATTGATAATTTGAGAGATTCTATTCTAATCAAATTTTTATAAGTATCCTGGCATGTTTCTTTTTAATGTCGGTTTTTTAGAAATCAGATTTGTAGATATACTAGATATTACGCTAGTTGCCTTACTTCTTTATAAAGTGTATAAACTTTTAAAAGGAAGTGTAGCATTGCGTGTATCATTAGGATTTCTGTCTATCTATCTGATATACTTAGTGGTAAAAGCAACTGAGATGGAAATGCTTACCACAATCTTAGGCCAGTTTATGAGTGTGGGTGTGTTGGGTGCATTAATTATTTTCCAAAATGAAATAAGGAAATTTTTATTGATGGTTGGCAAGACCACTAGTTTAAAAGATTTTACTTTTGGGAATATTTTTAACTTCAAAAAGGTAGGCCAAAAAGACCATTATGACATTAGTCCCATTATAGAAGCTTTAAAATCATTGGGTGCTACAAATACTGGAGCGCTCATTGTAATTTCAAAAGATGATACGCTACAATTTTTTGCAGAAACAGGAGATATTCTAGATGCGGAAGTATCAAAGAGATTACTAATGTCTATTTTTTATAAAAATAGCCCACTGCACGATGGGGCAGTAATAATACACAAATCTAGAGTTGTAGCTGCAAGGTGTATCTTACCAGTTTCTGAGAATCAGAATATTCCTGCAATAATGGGCTTAAGGCATAGGGCTGCTATTGGTATGAGTGAAGAAAGAGAGGATGTGGTAGTGTTGATAGTGTCAGAAGAAACGGGCCAGCTTTCTTTTGTCTCTTCTGGTAGTATCCATCATAATTTATCTCCAATAGAGATTAGGACAAAACTTAATGAATATCTTGTTAGAAAAAATGAAAGTCCTAAGCAAGAAAAAGCAAAAGATGGGCAACATCAAGAAGATGTAAAAGTACAAGAACCAATAAAAGACAAAGCTATCAAGGCATAAGTTTTATGAATTGAGATTTCCTTTGTTAAAACATCATTCATACCCTATAACTTCATTTAATCTATGGAAGACTTCGATTCACACCGAGCCCCGTTGGCAGTTGGGGCTTATCCGCATGCAAAAAAAGTAGGTAATTTATTATTTCTTTCTGGAGTAGGACCCAGAAAGAAAGACATGCGTGAAATACCTGGAGTTACTTTAGATGATAATGGGAACATTATAAGTTACGATATAGAGGTACAGGCACATGCTGTAATGGAAAATGTAAGATATATATTAGAAGATGCTGGTTATACTTGGGAAAACCTGGCAGATATTACAGTATTTTTAACAAATATGAAGGAAGATTTTAAGTTATTTAATGCAATATATGCTTCTTATTTTACAAATAACCAACCTTGCAGAACAACTGTAGAAGTAAATGCTTTACCTACCCCTATCGCTGTAGAATTGAAATGTATAGCAGTTGCTGAATAAAAAACTAATTGTACTATTTCAAGATTTAATTATATTATTCTGAATTTTTTTAATTATTCAGAATAAAATTAAAGTATATATTGATTCTGTAAAATAAATTTATCAATTTAGGGCTATAATTTTTTTTAACTTCCTAAGGCGATTGGTCCGTCAAAAGGTATATTATTTTTTTAACTAATTTTTAGGAATGCCTGTTAGTTAGGTTATTTATATGAAGTAAGGATTTATAAATAACTTTTTTAACAGGCATTTTTTTATGTATGTTATTAAAAAGAAAAAGTTACTTCTTGCTTTATATCAGGATGCAGGCTCAAGGCAACAGGGCATGTTAAGGCGGCTCTTTCTAGTTTCATTTTTTCGTCATCACTCAAATTATTACTTTCGAAAGTGAAGCTGATTTTTATAGTATCTATTCTTCTAGGGTTGGCACTCATTATTTTTTCTGTTTCATAATGAAACTTTGGTAGTGAAATTCCATGTTTATTTGAAAAAATACCCATAATGGTAGCCATACAACTACCAAGTGAAGCGCTTGTAAGATCTGTTGGGGAGAAAGCTTCACCTTTACCGTGGTTGTCAGTTGGAGCATCCGTTATTACGTCTGTTCCAGATTTAATATGAGTTAATTTAGTTCTTAATTCTCCTAAGTATGTACCTGTATAGTGTGCCATAACGTTGTAAATTTTCTTATCTTCGTAGTTAAAATATAAATTAAAGCTTAAATATATACCTATAGTGGCAAATAGACTCTTGACTGGCTTCTTTTTTTTAGCTTTCTCTTTTACCAGTAATATCGCCCTAGCTCAATTCTATAATGAAGAGAGAGATGATGATCTTTTATATAGGAAAGAATTTGTTTACGGGCTAAATTTTAATACAAATGGTGGTTTATTAGGCGGCGTGATGTTTAAACATGCAAGAGTTATTAATAAATTTATGTTTCATAGTTTTTCAATTGAAATAGTAAATGTAAAACACCCTAAAGAAAGTAGATTTCAGAATATCAGTACAGGGAGTAGTTATGTTCCAGGAAAGCGTAATTACTTATACATGGTAAGGCCGCAATATGGTAGAGAGTTTGTTTTATTTCAGAAAGCAAAAGAACAAGGTGTACAAGTAAATTGGATTACTGCTGTTGGACCAGGTATTGGCGTAGTTGCACCTTACTTAATCGATTATAATTATAACAATGATTTAATTAGAACAGAACAATACGATCCTGATACACATATTAATTTTGATCGAATATTAGGTACAGGTAGAATAACTGAAAGTATTTCTAAGGCAAAAATTAAATTAGGTGGCAGCTTCAAAACCTCGATGAGTTTTGAATTTGGCACTTTTAAAAATAATGTAACAGGTTTTGAAGCAGGGTTTATGATGGATGCTTTTGCCAGTAGAGTTGAGATAATGGCAACAAGCGACAATAGAAGTGTTTATACTTCTGCATTCTTAACTTTCTTTTACGGTACCAGGAAATAATATTTTATACTTCAATTAAATTGAGCATTTTAATGGTTGCCTGAATAGCCGCCGCCGTCTGATCAGAATCTAGTCCTCTCGTTTTAAATTCTCTTCCATTACTTTCCCATATAATTACAGTTTCAACCAATGCATTGGTTTTTCCACCTGGAGGTATGGTAACCATATAATCTGTCAATTGTGCCAGTGGTTTACCAAGATTATCATAAATTTTATGTAGTGCCTTCATGAATGCATCGTACTGCCCATCACCTGTAGATGTTTCTTCATATACTTTTCCTTCAATTTCTACACTAAGGGTAGCATTTGGTTTAAGATTATGTACGTGAGTCACGAAATAATTATGTATTTTTATTTTTTCTTTAATTATTTCACTACCCACAACATCTGAAATAATATAGGGCAAATCCTCAGTAGTAATGCCTTCTTTCTTATCACCGAGCTCCACTACTTTTTGTGTTACTTTTTCCATGCTTTCGGCCCCTAGTTCTATCCCTAGTTCTTCAAGATTTTTTTTGATACTCGCTTTACCTGAAGTTTTACCTAAAGCATACTTTCTTAATCTACCGAACCTTTCAGGTGTAAGGTCATTAAAATATAAATTCCCTTTACTATCGCCATCGGCATGAACGCCACATGTTTGGGTAAAAACATGTTCACCAACAATGGGTTTGTTACCTGGAATTCTGGTACCAGAAAATACCTCAACCATTTTACTTACTTTGTTCAGTTTTCTTTCATCGACTGAAGAACTAAGTTGCATTTGGTCGTGGATTAAAGCTACTATACTGGCTAAAGGTGCATTACCACTTCTTTCGCCCAAACCATTTACTGTAGTGTGCACTCCTTTTGCACCAGATTTAATGGCAGCCATTACATTGGCTACTGCAAGATCGTAATCATTATGCGTATGGCAATCGAAATGTAATTTTGGAAATTCTTTTACCATTGCATTAAAAAACTCAGCGCATTCAAATGGATTTAAAATACCAAGTGTATCGGGCAGCATAAACCTTTGAATATTTTCGTGCTGTAGTTCTGAAAGCATATAAAAAACATATTCAGGAGAATTTCTCATGCCATTAGACCAGTCTTCTAAATATATATTTACAGCAATCCCAAGCTTTTCAGCATAATCAATACTTCTTTTAATATCAGATAGATGGGTTTCTTTGCTTTTCCTGAGTTGCCCTTGTAGGTGGTTAAAAGAACCTTTAGTGAGCAAGTTTATTACTTTAGCCCCAGCTCTTTGCATCCAATCAAGAGATTTTCCATTATCTACAAAACCTAAAACTTCAATATTTTCGAGTTTGTCATTTTCATTTGCCCAAGCCACAATTTTTTTCAACCCTTCGAATTCACCTGCCGAAATTCTCGCAGAAGCAACTTCTATTCTATCAACTTTGACCTCTTCTAATAAAATCTTGGCAATATTTAATTTTTCAGTAGGTGAAAATGCTACACCTGATGTTTGTTCGCCATCGCGAAGTGTAGTATCCATGATTTCTATGCTCATCACATTTTTCCTTTAAGTTAACTTTCAGAAAATATAGAAACGGCTTAATATGAATTGTATCAAATGTAAATAACAATGTACATTAATGCGCTATTTTCAAAAAAGGACTGCAATTTATAAAAAACTAATGGAATACTTTGCTTAAACAGCATATGGAATGCAAAAAGTAGGAGAAGTTTTCAAGGTAATAGTATGTGACCTATAGAAAGCTAATTGAGTTGTTTGCTACTCTTCCAAATACGTATTAATCCATTTAACAGCTAAGTTTTTAAATGCCTTATCTTTATAGATATTCCATTCTTCCAAAAGGCCGATATCTTCTAAAGTATAGCGAAACTGCCTAAATGGATTTTCTTTATTAAGAGCTTTCATTAATGCATCTTGGTGAGACATATTATGGATCGTATCTGTAAAATCTTCCATAATAATAAATACTTCTCTTGTTGAGATGGGCTCTACTTCAATGTACTCTTCAGGCTTTTGATTAATTTCTTGTATTACATCCTCAAAAAATGATAAATCTTGATAATTACTATTTTCTTTATGAGGATAACTAAGTAATTCATGTGTTTGCTTATGTATGAAATGTTTAAGCCCATTCATTTCGAATACTTCTTCAATATCATGTAAAATCTTTTTTTCTTCTTTTTTATCCATGGTGTTTGCAGCGAGTAGTACATTGAGTATGAAAATAATAAAGATTCTTTCAAAAGGCTATAAGAAATGGAAATCTCTTTTTTTAAAATGGCATCAATTTAATAGTCTATTCCATTCTTTTAAACAAAAAAGGCTACTCGTAAGAGTAGCCCATTGGATGATAATTTGTATAATAAATTATTCCTGTGCTTCATTCACTTCTTTTATACTATTGTGAATAGCATCGGTGTATGTGCTTTTTCCTTTACCAATCCCTTCGAAAATGCTAAGTGATTGGCGGTAATACTTAATAGCATCGGTATATTTCTCTTGTTGTTTGTAGAGGTCTGCCATCTTTTTTGTACTATTAGCATATTCGAAACTACGGCTGCCATAGTATTTAGATATTACTACAGAAGATGCTTGCATAAGCTTTTCTGCTTCATCGTATGCTTTTAGTTTTGATTTAAGTTTTCCTAACATGGCTAAAGAGTTTCCATATGATGCATGCTCTTTACCTAGGTGTTCTTTCTTAAGTGAAATAGCTTTCGTGAGTAAAGTATCGGCCTCGCTATAATTTTCTTTGGAAATATAGAAAGAAGCTAAACTATCAAGGCCAGTGGCATAATCTGGGTGTTTTTCTCCGAGGTTTTCTTTTCTCAAATCTTGGGCTTTTTTGAATATTTCCTCAGCTTCATCAGATTTGTTAAGTGCTAACTTTAACCTTCCAAGTTCATCGAGACTGGCAGGGTAATCTGCTTCTTTTACTTTATTCAAAGTTTTAAGCATTTCTATGCTTTTGTCGAAATTTTTCTCAGCTTCCTCAAACTTTTTTGCAGCTACATAATTTCTTCCGATGTCATTGAGCAACCTCGCTTTCTCAACAGAATTAGTTTCGATACCTGCAACCTTTGTCTTTAATAACTCATTAGCTGCCAAGTATGCTTTTTCCTGTTTAAAAAGATTAATTACTTCATTTAATTCTTTTGCATAATCTTCTTGATTTGTCTCTTTATAAAGATTGAGGAAGTTTTTGTACTGCGTAATCATTTCCTCTTTCTTGCCAAGTTTTTCATAAGATTGGGCGGTATTTTTTATAGAAAACAAATAAGTACTTTTTTCTTCCTTAGCTACTTTAGCTTTGCTAATGTGTTCTTTATATAGTTCTACAGCTTTTTCATACTTGTGTGTATAAAAATGAAGGTCTGCATATTCTCTTACAATTTGTGCATATTTTTTTGGCTCAGATTTATATCCGGTTTTTCCAAATTCATATAGTTTGCCGTAAAAGTTTCCTGCTAAATCGTATTTTTTTACTTTCATGCAAAGAGCGGCAAATCCAAGCATTGTTTTATAATAATCTTTATGACCTGCACCTTGAATTTTTTCACGAGCTGTTAGAGCCTGTTGATAATAACTGGCAGCTTTAGGAATTTTTTTATCTGCCTCATAACTCTTCGCTAGCACTTCAAGCATATCTGCATATTCTTTTACATTGGTAGCCCTGTCTTCTTTAAATGCTCTTTCTAAGTCTCGGTAATTTACCGCAGCATTACCAAAATCTCCACCTTTAAAATACGCTTCTGCCAATTTATTTACTATGGTTCTGTAGGTTTCATTTTTATTATCCATCTGTTCCGAAACCATTATCCTCGCTTTTAAGAGTACCGGTATGGCATCTTTATAGGAGCCATTATCTATGGCTGTTCTACCTTTATTGTAATAGTCTTGCCAAGATTGTGCTTGAAGTAGGTAAAAAGGAGCCAAAACTAACCCTAATACCAATACAGCTGTGCCTTTAATTTTCATGAACTGATGTTTTTTATATGACAATTTTCATTGATAATAATTCTGAAGTAATTATTTAGGCTTTAATTTTGCACTTTTTGCTATTATTTACGTTGCATGATTAAGGTAAAAGTGCATTAAAATCACATTACTTCAGTTTGTGATAACGGGCTGACCTTAAGAAAATTATACAATTTTACTGGGTGAATCTGATATGAAAACAGGGATAATATATTTTTTGAAACCAGTAGCTTTTGCAGCTTTTTATTTCCTTTTTCTACTATATACTAATTTACAATGTACCGCTGCTTTACCCGATTCTGCACAAATTACTTATAGTGAAGTGCCTGTATATGATATACCCCAAAGTAAATATCTTGCTGTCTTAGATATGGGGTATGCAAATGCTGGAATAAAGAATACAATAGACTGGGAGACGGATAAAAGAAAAAGACAAGTAGTAATTGTTGATTTAGTTTTCACACAGTATCCACGAAGTAAAGAAGATTGGAAAACAAATTATGATACACTTCTTAACAGAAGAATTAGTGCCCTACAAGCTTTGATACCTCAATTAAAACAAGATGAAAGAGTAAAGTGGAATCTTGTTTTACAGACTAATTGTACAAGTGAGGCCGAAGCAAAAGATATGTTTCATGGGGCCATTATTAAGTTTAAACTTATACTGCCAAAAGGACTAAGGGAGTCACTTACAAATGTTCGTAAAATTGTTACTGGTCGTATCGATTTTCAAGATTCTGTAGTTTTCAAAGCGTTTGAACGCAACCCAGGCTGGCAAGATATGTTGATTGTAAAAGATTGGACAGGTAGTATGTATGACTACGGAGCGCAGGCGATTTTATGGCATAGGCTTAATATGGAAAAAAATGCTGTAAAGCATATCATATTTTTTAATGACGGTGACCAAAAAGAAAGTGAAGAAAAAATAATAGGCAATACTGGTGGGATTTATACAGCCAAACCTCAAGATATTAAGAATGTAATTACTGTGATGCGAGAAGTGATGTTAGAGGGAAATGGTGGAGATAGTGAAGAAAACGATATTGAGGCATTACTTTATTCAACAGATCAATTCAACGATTTTAAGGAATTAATTCTAATTGCTGATAACAAAAGTGCTATTAGGGATATTTCCCTAGCAACTGAAATTAATCAACCTGTGCGTATCATCCTCTGTGGTACTGAAGAAGCGCCTATTGTACATCCAGATTATCTTACCTTGGCGCAAAAAACAGGTGGTTCAATTCATACAATAGAGGAAGACCTACAGTTTTTAGGAGAAAGATTAGAAGGGGAAAAAATAAATATTTTGGGAGTAAGCTACCAACTTATCAATGGTGTTTTTACACCATTGATAAATAATGGTCCTAAATGATTGCTATTCTGTTGGCTCTTTTTTCAATCTTTTGGCATCTTTATATGGATTATAACCATTCATGTTAGTAGGATAATAACCTGCCATATTCCAAGCTCTTTTATTGGGAGATTCCATACATTCTTCTGAGCAGCAACCCTCCATTTTCTCCATACAGCTTTCGCAAATAGGCACATGTCGGTTACAAGTTGTATTTGCACAATTTACCATGTGGTCGCTTAATGTATCACAAACATAGCATTTACTAACTACCTTGGGGTTTACTTTATTTACATCTACGGCTACACGGTTATCAAATACATAACATTTACCTTCAAAATCTTCTCCGCCTTGTTCTAATCCATATTTAATAATGCCACCATGAAGTTGGTATACATTTTCAAAGCCCTGTTCTAGTAAATAAGCACTTGCTTTTTCACATTTTATGCCTCCAGTACAATAAGTCACTATTTTTTTATCTTTATATTGATCAAGCTCATGGGCATGATCAGGCATATCTCTAAAATTTTCAATGTCAAATGTAACGGCATCTTTAAACCTTCCTATTTCATGCTCATATTTTGACCGCATATCTACCAGTACTACATCATCTCTTTCCATCATTCCTTTCAACTCTGCAGGTTCTACATATTTACCTGTTTTGGTAGTAGGATCGATATTTTTTAAATCGGAATGTACTATTTCTGGTTTATAACGCACATGCAATTTTTGAAAAGCATGTTTGGGATATGTATCAATCTTAAATTCTAGTGTGGCAAAACGTTTATCTGCTTTTACAGTTTGCATGTATTTTTCACAGTCTGCTTTAAGCCCCGATACCGTACCATTGAGCCCTTCTTCTGCGATAATAATCCTGCCTCTTAAATTTAAATCTAAACACAATTGGTGGTGTTCTTCCCTGAATTCTTCAGGGTTTTCAATTCTTGTGTAACAATAATAAAGTAATATAAAATAATCCTGATTTTCCATCTTCTTAGTTGCAGCTAAGTGATAAATAATTTGAAGCGCAAAAATAGTGATTTAGGTTGAATTAGATTATTGATAAAGAGAGTTTTGTGTTATTGATGAAATGTATTTGAATCATATTATAAAATATTTAATTCAGAAATGGAGCAAAGTTTAGATAATGGTTGGCTAGGATTTAAAGAAATTTTCAAGGAGGAGATATTGCCTATTTACGAAAAACATGAAAGAGATTTTGACTATTTCGGAATTCATGGGAAAAAGCATATTACAAGAAGCATCATTTTCAGTGAGATAATGACTAGGTTTTATGCACCAATAGTAAAAGAGACACTAGATTTTAAAGGTATAAGAATAGCTGTTTCATTTCATGATGCGGGAAGAGAGGGAAATGGTAAAGATCTTTGGGAAAAACAAAGTGCTGAGTTATGCTTTCAATATTTATTGAAAAATGGAGAAGAAGAAAATTATGGACGTCTTGTAGCAAATAGTATTTTAAGAGAATCTAACAATAGATCAATAACAAATCAAATTGTTCAAGATGCTGATAAACTAGATATTATGAGGTTGTTTACCAACGCTCATTTAGGGTTTGAAAAGTTCAGAAAAGAAGCGTTACTTTTTTTATCTGACAGGGATATATTTTTTGATAGCTTGAGTAATGAAATTTTAGAATGTCGAGAACAATTTATAAATGAAGCGTGGAAGTTTATATACTATACTGAGAATGAACCAATAGCTTTGGGAAACCAAAATATTCTAGATGAATATATCTACTTTTTCAAGGAAGTTAGAATTGATGAATTCACATTACTTAGTTCTTTTATTTAAGTATGATCCAATAAAAATTGGATTTAATACCTTGTATTCATTCCACCAAAACCTATAATTATTACTACATTTGCAACCAAACTTTAGACCACTATACAATGGAAAACCCAGTAATAATTTTTGGCGCATCAGGCATTGGCAAAGTAGCACTAGATATTTTCAGCAGTAAAAATATTATTACTTATTGCTTTCTAGATGACGATAAAGAATTGCATGATACTGAAATAAATGATGTAGTAGTAATGGGGAGTACCAAAGACGATGGTTTTCTGAAGTTTATTGGTAAAAAGTGTGAAGCTTTTGTAGCAATAGAGGATATTTCTGATCGGAAGAGAGTGGTAGAAATGCTAAAAAATAAGCGGAAAGTAATGCCTGTAAATGCCATTCATGAGAAGTCTATTATCTCAAGTCATTCATTTATTGGGTATGGTAATTTAATAAATGCAGGGGCGGTTTTAAATGCAGGAACGAAAGTTCCCAACCATTGCATTATAAATACAAATGCCACTTTGGAATTTGATGTGCAATTAGAAGATTATGTACAAATTGGGGCAGGTAGTATAATTGGGGCAAAAGCTGTAATTGAGCAAGGAGCACTAATTGGTGCTGGTGCAACAATTGGTGCAGGCGTAACTATAGGGCAAAGGGCACAGATAGCACCAGGCTCAGTAGTATTCAAAAATATTGAAGCCGATGATATAGTTTTTGGGAATCCTGCTGGTACCATAGAAAGTAAATAGATATTAAAATGTATGCCCCCAAATCATCCTGGCAAATTCAGGATGGTCTATAAAAGGATTCCTATTTCCTTGGTATTTATCGTAAATCAAATTATTACGGATGCGTTCTTTGTTATCTACTGGGTCTGCTTCATGCCAAATTAATAGTGTAGAAAGCTTGCCATGAATGGGAGATTTATCTCCCCTGCCCGGCGTATAATCTACTAGTTTTAAATCTGGTTCACCATTTTCTCCTTCATACCTTATTGCCATATAAAAAAGCATACGGGCAATGTCACCTTTTCTTTCATCTCTAGGTTCCCAAATCCATTCATTATTGCTAGTAAAACAACCTGTTTCACCTTTTGCTATTCCATCCTCATCAAAGTAAGGCTCATCTGCCTCATCGAAACTACGGTTGTTTCTAGCAGAATTTGTTGAAACGTCTGAAGCGCGGAGGTGATGCAAATCTGTACCTGGCCCAGGAGCATTTCCAAAATCTCCACGAGACTTTGCCCAAATATGTTCTCGGTTCCATCCATTGCCATCTGCATATTTTATTGCTGCATTAATGGAAAAGTCAGAAAAGATGCCTTCTATATTTTCTGGGTTTTCAGGGTCTTTGTCAAGCTCCATTAAAATAGAATAGCTTTGTCGATAGGTAACTGTTTTATGTCCTTTAATTTTTTCATAAAGCCCCTTTGCTAACGCTTCACCGGTGAGCTTTTCAAGTCCTCTGTAATAGGTTTCATATTCTATATCAGGTTTTACATCCTCAGAGGAGGTATCATCTTCTTCTGGTTTTGGTGAATCTTCTCTATCTTCTTCTTTTTCTTGATCTGTTTCTTCTTCTTCAATAGATTCAGTAGCTTCTTCGAAAGTGTTGTTTTGTTCGGTTGAATTAGTACAGTAGGTTAAAAGGAAAAATGATGCGAAGCAATAGATTATTCTTTTCATGAAAAAAGTAATGTCAGTATAGTGTAAAATTAGCGATATAATAGATTTAATTTTCAATTGGTGATCAAAGCTACGCTACTTGTCAATAAAACACATAAAATCTAAAAATTTATTCTTAACACTAGTATGATTAGAAAATGAGAAAATCAGTAATAAAACTTTATACATTCAAACAGCTTTATATAGTATTCTAATTAAAAGTTATTTTTTTTGATAAAAGCGCTTTTAACTTCTTATTTACTCATTTAACTTCTTGATTATTAGAATTATATAAATATATACATTGGAAGATATGTCGCATATATTTACTATAGATATACACACGCACATTTTGCCAGAAAAATGGCCAGACCTAAAGGAAAGATATGGTTATGGGGGTTTTATAAGATTGGAACATCATAAACCCTGTTGTGCAAGGATGATGATGGATGATCAATTTTTTAGGGAAATTCAGGATAATTGTTGGGATCCCAAAACGAGAATGCATGAGTGTAATCATAGCCATGTAGATGTACAAGTAATATCTACAGTACCTGTTATGTTCAGTTATTGGGCAAAACCAGAAGATACATACGACCTTTCAAAAATATTGAATGAGCACATTGCAGGAATAGTAAAAGATTATCCTGATCGATTTGTGGGTTTGGGCACGCTACCTATGCAGGCACCAGATTTAGCTATAAAAGAGTTAGAGCGTTGTGTGAAAGAGCTTGGCTTAGCTGGTGTAGAAATTGGTACGCATATTAATGATTGGAATTTAGATGCCCCTGAGTTATACGATATCTTTGAAGCTGCTGCCGATTTGGGTGCTTCAGTTTTTGTTCATCCTTGGGATATGATGGGAAAATCTAAAATGCCAAAATATTGGCTGCCTTGGTTGGTAGGTATGCCAGCAGAGACAAGTCTAGCCATTTGTTCAATGATATTTGGCGGTATTTTCGAAAGATTACCAAACTTGAAAGTTGCTTTCGCCCACGGTGGTGGGTCTTTTCCTGCTACGGTTGGTCGTGTGCAACATGGCTTCGATGTTAGACCAGATCTTTGTGCGGTTGATAATCCATTTCCTCCTGAAAAATATTTGGGAAAATTTTACTGCGATTCACTTGTTCACCACCCCGAATCATTGAAATTATTGCTTAGCATTATTGGTGAAGATAAGGTGATGTTAGGGACAGACTACCCTTTTCCCTTAGGAGAATTAGAGCCAGGAAAACTTATTCACTCTATGCCTTTTAGTAAAGAAATGAAAGAAAGACTTTTGAGTGGAAATGCGTTAAATTGGCTTGGGATTGATAAAAATCACTTTGCTATAAAACAAAACTGGGATTATTTTGACGACAACCTTGAAAAGTAAAAACTATTAAATGTTTACTTTTTCCTCAATATGAACAATACCTAAAGAAGCACTTGTAACAGCTAAGCTAGGCGCAATTATTACACCTAAAAAAGGGATTAGAAAAAGCAATGTAAAACCAAGACCTACCCCAAGAGATAAACCTTTGTATTGTTTTCTTAATCTTCGTCCATCTTCAACCGTATAGCCTCTATAAGCAGCAGTATGGTCTACCATAGAAATACCAATGAAATAACTTTCCACTCCTAGAATAAAAAATGGAGCTAGTGGAGCTAATAATGGTACTATTAATGCCAAAATACTTATCGCACCAATAATGAATAGTTCTTTAATTAATATTCTTACAGCATCCCAAATTCCCTTGAATATTTCTTGCAAAAAAACACTCCAATTGATGGGTGCTTCATTCTGTTTACCAGATAATCTATTAAGCACCACACTAGAAAAAATATAAAGTAAAGGTGCCATCAGGTTGATCATAAGTACCTTGTAGCTAATAAAGAAAAAAACCAGCATGATAAACCGTACAAACCAAAGCACAGCTTTCGCTAAAATTAGACTTAATGTGGTTTCAGCATTGTGGTAGTCTGTTTTAGTAAGAAGCCAATTAGTAAGGTCGTCTGAAAAACTCAGCGCGGCATAAACCATCACTATAAAAAAAATAAGACTTACGATTCCGGGTAACAGGGCATTAGGCCATAATTTGTGCTGCTTAATAAAATGATAGCTTTTTGGGAACATCTTGAGTCCTGTAAAAGCTTGTTGGTAAAATTTCATAGGTTTTGGTTTAATCTATTTTAAAGAATGCTAATAGTGTGCATGAACATATTCAAGTACTTGTTGCATTACTTTTTTTGTTTGCGAAGTATACACCGTATAATGATTCAGCATAAAACTAAAAATAAGGGTTCTTTTCTTTTTAGTAACCAGATAACCACTCAAACAATGGTTATTCGATAGCGTTCCTGTTTTGGCAAAAATGTAAGGCTTTTGCTTACCATGATACCAATTGGTAATTGTCCCACTTTCTCCACCAGCAGGAAGCAATGAGAATAATTGATTAGTACCTTGCTTTTCCAATAATTTCGTCAATAAATGTACCGTCGTTCTTGGCGTAAACATATTATATCTTGAAAGTCCAGAACCGTCTACCCAAATAGGTTCCGATGGGAAATCTTCCATCAAGTTTTCTTTTACCCATTCAATGCCTAAATCAATGCCCAGGGTGTCATGAAGTGTCGAAGCTGTCATCATCATGATCTGTTCGGCTAGGAAATTGTCACTTTCTTGCAACATTTTTCTATACAAAGTATCGGTGTTTCCTAGCATAAATGTTTGCCCTTTTAAGATACTATCTGCGGGCACAGGTTTTATCTTTTTGTGGAGAGCATCTTCGAGTAATGAAATAAATAATTCATCTGAATAAGTAAAAGGTATTTTGGTTTCGTATCCATTATAAAATGTATCTGCTTCTGGATAATAGTAGTAATCATTGCTTGTTTCTGCTCTGTAAATAGGCCAGTATTTTTCTGGTGCTTCTCCTTTTACTACAGCAATATTTTGTTTTAATTGAGGAGGATGAACCATTAAGGAATCGAAATTTCCTTTTAATTTGATATTTAAATGATTGCCATAAATAGGAAATTTAGATTTTTCTGAAGAATAATACCAAGCATAGTCTCCCCAACTCCATCCAGGACCTAACCGCTTATCGGTGCTAGGCTTGCTATAATAAAATAGATTTTTTTTACTGTTAGCTAAAAATTGAAAGACTGTGCTATCATTAAATTCTGGATGAAGTAATAGTGGATAACCCGTTCCCCAGAAAATAAGCGAATCTCCATTTACTTGATATTCCAATGCAGGGATTGAATCTTTTAAAATGCTTGAAGCAGCAAAGTAAGTATAGAGTTTGGTATTTGAAGCGGGTGTAAAGTATTTGTCGGCAAATCTTTCATATAATACTTTATCTTTTTTTGGATCATACAATACAAAGCCTGTAAAACTCTGTTCTAGAGCAGTTGCAGTATCTAATATGCTAGCAACTACATTAGTATCTAACTTTTGGGCTTGAGTAGCAACTGAGCTAGAAAATGCTAAATAAACAATTATTAGTAATGGGGTAAAATTTATCTTCATGGTGAGTCAAATATAGAAAATTAGGAAAGTAATTTAAGCCAACTAGCTAACAATTGATTACAAAACTTGAAGGCGGATAGAAGGAAGCCTTTGGTTATATTTACCATACAATCAAGCGTAAGATTAGACTTGATTTTAAAATATAAGATAATTTATAATTGAACTATGAAAAAAATTCTACTAGGAATAATGAGCTTTTTGATAAGCAGCGGGGTATTTAGCCAAGATAACTTTGGGAAATTAATTTTTGATAATTATGGTAAATATTTAGAGAAAAGTATTGCGCACCAATATCTGAAAAGAGAAGATATTGTACCAATTATAGAAAATCTAAAAAGTGAAAAACTCTTTGAAGTAAGTAAACTTGGAGAATCTGTTGAAGGAAGGGAAATCAATTTAATAAAATGTGGTACTGGACCTGTAAAAATTTTGCTTTGGTCGCAAATGCATGGAAACGAACCAACAGCAACTATGGCATTAATGGATATGTTTCGGTTTTTAACAGCTTCAGATGATTTTGATGAGATAAGGAAAACTATTCTTACCAATACAACACTTTATTTTGTGCCTATGCTTAACCCAGATGGTGCGGAGAGATTTGAGCGTAGAAATGCATTAAATATAGATTTGAATAGGGATGCCCTCCGCCTGCAGTCACCTGAAGCTATCATTCTTAAAAATATACGAGATGAAATAGAAGCTGATTTTGGTTTCAACTTGCACGATCAGAGTACACTTTATAGTGCTGGCGTTTCTTCAAATCAAGCATCTATCTCTTTTTTAGCGCCTGCTTATAACTGGGAAAAAGAAGTAAACGATGTTAGGAAAAACGCTATGAAAGTAATTGTGCAAATGAATAAGGTTTTACAACAATTTATTCCGAATAAGGTAGGGAAATATAATGATACTTTTGAACCACGCGCATTTGGCGATAATATACAGAAATGGGGAACGAGCACTATTCTCATCGAAACTGGTGGATATCCGAATGATGTAGAGAAGCAGTTTCTTCGAAAAATGAATTTTATTGGCATTCTATCCTCAATAAAAAGTATAGCTGAAAAAACTTATGAAAAAGAAAGTATTGACGATTACTACGCTATTCCAGATAATAAGCGCTATTTATTCGACCTCATTATTAGAAATGCACAGGTAAACTTTTTTAATAAATTATATACTGTAGATATTGGGATTAACCGAACTAGAAGATATGAGGGCGATGATAAGACAAGCCAGTATCAAGGATATATTGCAGAATTCGGAGATATGTCTACATTTTATGGTTATGATGAATTTGATGCAAATGGTATGGTGGCTCAGCCAGGTAAGATTGGAGAAAAAACAGTGAAACTAAAATCGAAACAAATTAAGAAATTACACAAAGAAGGCATATTAGCTATCCCAATCGACGAAAGTTACGAAAGTAATTACACTGCTCTACCCATAAATTTTTATAACGGCACTGCACCTGAATTTAAAGTGAGACTAGGTGCCGCTGCTAACTTTTCATTAGTGAATGAAGGAGAAATAAAGGCTGTAGTTGTAAATGGTTTTTTATATAACTTGGATATGAAAGAAAGCAATGTAGGGAATGGAATAGTAATAAAAGGGAAAAAGTAATCTTGAAGGTAAAATTCAAAATATCAGTGGATTGTGGTACACAATCCACTTTGATTTAATAATGAGCTTTGAACCACTACTTATGGGTAAGTAATAAAAAGAAAAAGTAAGATTGAAGTTAAAATTTACCTCTTATCAATTATTTATCTAAAAATCAGTTATTTATGTTGACTTTTATTACATATTTGCGTATATAAGTAATGAATATGTTTTGGGCGCAAAACTTTTTCAATTATGATACTGATTTTTTTAATGTTATTTGTCAGCCCTTTTGCTTCTACATTTCCCAAAGAAGCAGTTGATTTTAACTTAACTTATAGTGCCGATTCGATCAAATTGAATCAGGACAGTCTTTATACAGTAAAAAAAGGAGAAACTTTATATGGCATTGCCAAATCGAAAGAAACAACGGTAGCATTGCTAAAAGCTTGGAATAACTTAACAAATAGTGAAATACAAGCTGGGCAAAAGATATTAGTTGTTGACCCTAATTCAGAAAAGACTAACCTTGTTGAAGAAATTTCGAATTTGCCAAAAGTAAGTTCAAAAGACAGTATACATGTAGTAGTGAAAGGAGAATATATTTCTGGTATTGCCAAAAAATACAATTTGGATGTAAAAAATATTGCAGTTTGGAATAAACTAAAATCGCCAGATAGAATCTATCCAGGGCAGGAACTTAAATTATACCCTGTTGAAATTATACCGATTGACAATCTTTTAGTATTAAAAGAAATTCCTATTGTTATAAATGAAGCTGATTCAATTAAGGATGAAACCGTGGCTGTTAATATCGATGGCAATAATGATACAACTGCAATACCTGCCACAAACGATGGGTCAACAAAGCAAGATACTGCGGTGAATAGCAATTTGTCTTACGATTTTAATCCTGGCGGCGTAAAGACATTGATAAATGTACTGATATTAGTACTATTACTGGCAGTATTTATCTATAATATCCATAAATAAAAAGGTATCCTAATTTAAATTAGGATACCTTTTTATTTATAACTCAGAAAGGATTAATCAAAACCCTCTCCCTTCTTTTCTTTTACATCAGATAAAAATTGTTTGATGCGTTGCTCTTCATCTTTGTGGCAAATAAGGAGTACATTATCGTTTTCTGCTACAATAAAATTATCTAGCCCCTGCACTAAAGCTAGTCTATCTGAGCCCATTTTAACAAGTGTGTTTTTTGTTTCATAGGCCATAATATTTCCTTGCAAAACATTTTCATCTTCATTTTTTTCAGAGACTTCGAAGAGAGATTTCCAAGTACCAAGATCAGACCATCCAAAATCGCTTTTAAGCACATAAACCTTCTCCGCATGTTCCATTATTCCATAATCTATCGAGATATTTTTGCATTGGTAATATGTAACTTTTATAGCTTCCTTTTCTTCCTCTGAATAATACTTTTCGCCCATATCTGTAAAAAGTTGGGCTATTTCTGGCTGATATTTACTGAAATTGTCGATAATAGTCTTAGCTCTCCAAATAAAGATTCCCGAGTTCCATACAAAATCTCCACTTTCAATAAATTCTTTTGCCAATTGTAAAGTAGGTTTTTCTGTAAAAGTCTTTACCCTACATAATTCATCTATTTTATCATCTTCAAGCATTTGTATGTAACCATAACCAGTATCTGGTCTGCTAGGTTGAATACCCAATGTAGCTAATACATCTGTTTCTGCTGTTACTTTAAGCGCTTTATTGATATTCTCCTTAAATTGCTCTTCTTTCAAAATAAGGTGGTCTGCTGGAGAGATGATGAGGTTTGCATCTGGATTTTTTTTGGCAATTTTATAACTAGCGTAAGCGATACAAGGAGCTGTATTACGCATTACTGGCTCTAGAAGAATTTGATCATCTGTCATAAAAGGAAGTTGCTCCTTTACTAAATCATAATAATCTTCATTGGTAACTATGTAAATATTTTCATCAGGACAAATTCCTTTAAACCTCTCTGCAGTCTGTTGAAGCAATGTTTTGCCTATGCCTAAAATATCTTGAAATTGTTTGGGATGTTTTTTACGGCTAAAAGGCCAAAATCTACTTCCAATCCCACCTGCCATAATAATCACATAATTGTTATTCATATCCGTTCAGATTAATTTTTAGTTATGCTTTACACAATTGATACTATAAGAAAATCACATCTTTTATCACTTCCTTACCAATATGTTCATTTAATATATTTATGATTTTTTGTTTAGAAAATCGCATATCACTTTTAAGTGGGGCAGATTGGATCTCTACGTATAATTTTTGATCTTTAATAAAAATTTTACCTGTTCTGCTAGCAATGGTATTACCCATTAAGTTTTGCCAGTTATTAATAATAGTAGCGTAGTTGAATTTACGATCTATTTGGTAAGACTTAAATAAAGATTGAATAGCTTCCTTTATAGGTTTGGCCTCTGATTTTTTGCTTGTTTTCCCCCGCTTTACAAATCTGTATTTCTGTGCCATTAGTTTAAATTTTATTTCTGAAGGAAAGCTGAAAAAAATTTACCCAATACTAATAAAATTATATGAGTTTGCTTATTAAATTTTTACAATTTAAGGAAATCGGGTATATGAAAAAAGTGTACTTCGCGACTCATTTTTTCTAATAGTTTTTCTGACCGCTCTGGTCGAGCATCGCTTATAAATATTTGGCCGAAATTCTCATCAGTAATAATATTGAGCAATTGAGTAATTCGGTTATCATCTAATTTATCGAAGATATCGTCCAATAACAAAATTGGCTTTATTTGTTTTTCTTTCGCAATCCACTCATACTGGGCAAGTTTTAAGGCAATAACATAAGATTTTTGTTGCCCTTGTGAACCTACTTTTTTAAGTGGAAACTTTTCCATACTAAATACAAAATCATCGCGGTGTATGCCAGCTGTGGTGCGTTGCATAATTAAATCTTTTTGCAGATTTTGTTGGAGCAATACATCAAAATCTTCTTCAGAAAGTTTAGATTCGTATTGTATAGAGATTTCCTCATTTTCAGCACTCAATTTCTTATAATACTGTACAAATACAGGCTTAAAAGCAGTTATAAATGCTTGACGACAAGTATGTATTTTTTTTGCGAGTGGGGAAAGGAAAGTGTTATAAGTTTCAAGTAAAGTCAAATCGGTTTGTTTCCTTTCTGCAAATTGTTTTAATAGGTTATTCCTTTGCTTTAAGTAGTGGTTATATTTTATAAGTGCTTCTAGATATGCAGAATCTGTTTGTGAAATGGTATTGTCAAAAAACTTTCTACGTGTTTCACTTCCTTCTCTTACTAGGTCTGTATCATAAGGTGTAATGAGAACACAGGGGAATTTACCAATATGTAAACTAAGTTTTTCATACTCAACTTTATTGAGGGTGAGCACTTTTTTTCCACCTTGTTTATAAGCACACTGTATTGTTTGTTTTTTTGGTAGGCTTTTATCGTTAAAAATTCCCTTGTTGAAAAAGAACGCTGCCTCATGTTTTATGTTAAGTGCCTCATTACTATTAAATGCGCTTTTGGTCATGCACAAATAATAGATGGCATCTAGTAAATTGGTCTTTCCAATCCCGTTGGGTCCAACAATACAGTTAATGTCCTCACAAAAATTAAGTTCTAAGGCTTCATAATTTTTAAAGTTGAGCAAATGGATGTTTTCGATGAACATGGTATTTAATTAAGCTCTCCTTCCTAAATAGACTTTAAAATTTACTTCATTTTATTTCATAAAAAAAGCAGCACCTTGTTAGATACTGCTTTAATTTTTTTCTGTAGAAAGCATTAGACAATAATCATTGCATCGCCATAGTCTAAGAAACGGTATTTTTCTTTTATGGCGGTTTCATAAGCTTCCATCACAAAATCGTAACCACCAAAGGCTGCGGCCATCATCAATAAAGTAGACATTGGCTTATGGAAATTTGTAATGAGTCCGCTACAAATCTTAAAATCATAAGGAGGGAAAATAAACTTATCTGTCCATCCTTCATTTTCTTTTAAAAATTCAGCTGCAGATACTGAGGTTTCTAATGCCCGCATTACTGTTGTTCCTACAGCACAAACCCTTTTTTTATTTCTTAAAGCACTATTTACTGCATTAACTGTTTTTGTAGGTACTTCAAAGTTCTCAGAATCCATTTTATGCTTGGTAAGATCTTCTACATCTACTTCTCTAAATGTACCTAAACCTACGTGTAGGGTAATAGCACCCATGTCTACCCCCTTTATTTCAAGTCTTTTTGTAATTTGGGGTGTAAAATGTAAACCAGCTGAAGGTGCAGCAACTGCGCCAATATTTTGCGCAAAAATTGTTTGGAAACGTTCTCTATCATCCGCTTCTGCTTCTCTTTCTAAGTCTTTAGGTAAAGGAGTATCTCCTAAAGTGTCTATAAGCCTGTAGAATTCTTCATCTTCTCCTTCAAATAAAAACCTGATAGTTCTACCACGAGACGTTGTGTTATCGATTACTTCGGCTACAAGTTCTCCTTCACCAAAATATAATTTATTACCAACACGAATTTTTCTGGCTGGATCTACTAAAACATCCCATAAATGTGATTCTACATTGAGCTCTCTTAAAAGAAAAACTTCAATTTTAGCACCTGTTTTTTCCTTATTGCCATATAGCCTTGCAGGAAAAACCATCGTATCATTCACAACGAGCATGTCTCCTTCATTAAAGTAGTTTACTACATCTCTGAAAACTTTATGCTCAATGGTTTTTTTCTTTCTATCCAATACCATTAACCTAGAATCGTCTCGATTTTCAGTAGGGTATTTAGCAATCAATTCTTTTGGGAGTTCAAATCTGAACGCAGATAGTTTCATATATAATCTTTGGCTGATAAGCTGTATAAACGAAGAGTAACGGTTATTAACCGTTCATATAAAATAGGGTGCAAAGATAATAATTTGTTAAACATAATTATAAATTTGACTTATATTTACTAAGAGAGTAATAAATTTTATTTGCTATGGTGCTATTTGCTAGGTTGTTTAAAGAAAGTTTGTTGTTTGCCGTTGGAGCGCTTAGAGAAAATCTACTAAGAACGATACTTTCTTTGTTGGGTGTAACAGTAGGTATTTTTGCGATAATTGCTGTGCTAACTTTGGTAGATACTCTTGAAAAAAGTATAAAAAATAGCCTTTCCTTTTTAGGCAGTGAAGTAATTTATGTAGAAAAGTGGCCTTGGATTTTCCAAAATGGATACCCATGGTGGAAATATGTAAATAGACCATACCCTACTTATGAAGAGTTTGAGTACTTACAGAAAACAGTTACTTGGGCAAAAGCAGTATCAATTTTCGATTTTAAAGGTGGTGCAGTGGTAAAGTATAAGAACAATAGCTTGGGCGACGCCGATATTATGGGGGCAAGTTACAGCCATAATCAAGTTGCAGATTTTGAAATTGATAAGGGAAGGTATTTTAGTCCGCAAGAAGCTGAAAAAGGAAGGAACGTGGCAGTAATTGGCCTCAACATAGCCAACGATTTATTTAAAGGTGCAGAGCCCATAGGCAAAATCATAAAGATTAAAGGGATTAAATTCCAGGTAATTGGTGTATTAGAAAAGAAAGGAGAAAACTTACTAGATGCCCCAAGTAACGATGATATTACCATTATTCCTTACAAAAGCTTGATGAAGGTCTTCGCCTCTAAGAGCAGAGGAATAAGGCCCACTCTGGCAGTAAAAGGAATAAAAGAAGATCAAGGTTTAATTGAGGTTGAAAATGAAGTAAGGGGTTTATTAAGAGGATATCGAGGTTTAAGACCTACAGAAGAAGATAGTTTTGCCATGAATAGACCAGAAGCTTTTGCTACTGTAATTGACGGTATCATAGGTGTTTTAACCATTGCTGGCTGGTGTATAGGAAGCTTTTCCATTTTAGTAGGTGGATTTGGTATAGCCAATATCATGTTCGTTTCTGTAAAAGAGCGAACTAACTTAATTGGTATTCAAAAATCTCTTGGAGCTAAAAACTATTTTATTTTACTTCAATTTTTATTTGAAGCTATTTTCTTAAGCTTTTTAGGGGGTGCCACTGGTTTATTGTTAGTTAATTTGCTCTCATTTTTCTCTACAGAAACTTTTGTAATTACACTATCTCTTGAAAATATAATATTAGGCATGGGTGTATCACTTTTAATCGGAATTCTTTCAGGAATGATACCTGCATTTTCAGCTTCGAGAATGGATCCCGTAATAGCTATTAGATCTAAGTAAGCAATATGGGCGTATTACTTATCGCTTTGCCTTCTTCAAAATGTAAAACATAATAAGAGACGAGCCGTTTTAAAGCAAATTTTTTTTAATGGCTTTTTTAGCAAAAGGAGAAAAAGTACTTCTTCGTAACTTTTTTATTTTCGGTGTTTGTTTCGGTCTTAGCTTCCCTGCTATGGCCTTAAGCATAGATTTTTGGGTTAAAGATTTGTCATTGAATCTCGCTAATATTCGAGATATTCACTTTATTAACCCTATACATTTTATCATAGATTCTGCTCCTATCATATTATCACTAACAGCTTATTTAATTGGTAAAATGGTAATATCTAGAGAAAGAAAAACCAAGAAGGCATTGGAAGAAGAACTTACAAAATCCCGTAAGTTTTACAATTATACTAAAAGCTTGCTTGAAGGTGATTTTGAACAAAAGTTAGACGAAAATAATGAGGATTTTCAACCATTATTTGCACTAAAAGAAAAGATATTACAAACTAGAAATAATGAAAAAGAGCTCTTATGGATCAGCAATGGGCTACATCAATTAAGTGAAATTGTTAGAATTAAGAGAAAAAGCAAGATTGATACTGCCCAAGCCATATTATCCCAACTTGTAAAATACACTACATTTGAAATAGGTATTCTATATGTTAGTCATGAAAGTAATGCTTCTAAAGTTTTGTCTCCGGTAGCTACCTATGCTTACAGAAATAAAAAATACCTACATTATGAAATAGAAATCGGTGAGGGGTTGATTGGGCAATGTTTTAATGACATGAAGTTATTTCACATTACAGACATTCCAAATGAATATATTTATATAGAATCTGGCTTAGGCAGTAAACAACCCGATTCACTAATTTTAAGCCCACTTATTTTTAATAATCAGGTATTTGGTGTTTTAGAACTTGCATGTTTAGGAGAAGTAGAAGCGTATAAAATAGAGTTTATCAAAAAAGCATCAGATTATCTTGGCTATATTTTCGCCTACCTAAAATTCTCAGTTAACGATATAACAAATTCACCTCTAATGGGGGATAACCTGTAATTGTCACCTACTTTAGGAAACAATAATGCCGTTTATAGAAATTAGCATATTGAAAGTGTAATAAATGACTAAATTCAATAGAGCTGATTACTAAACAGCACACTTCCCACAAACAAATTACTGCAATAAATAATCCCACTTTTAATGGTGGGTAACTCCGCTATATCTATATCTTAACAATTACATGATGAAACTCCTACATTTACTATTTTCTTTAACTTTCTCTTATCTTGCTTTTTCACAACCTTCATTATTGAATTTAAAAGAAATTCCCTTAGATAATTCCCTCTCTTTCTATCAATTTTTCCATGAGAAAGGCAATACATATAGTTTACTTGCTAGAGAACAAGTAGACAGTGGCCATGAGTCTATCTTAAAATATTATAAAATCAACAGCCAATTAGAGATAACAAAAGAAAGCTATTTGTATGTAAACGAAAGTGTAGATATAGAGCTTGCTACAGAAAATACCACACACATATATGTATTATTGAAAGATGTTTCAGATAAATATTCTATTACAGCTTTAAATAAGGATACAGGCAGCTTCACTTCCACTAATATTACATTTCAACAATCTGTAGAATTAGAACAGATGTTAGCCACTGAAGATGCTTTATTTTTGGGGGGGTATATTGAAGGAAAAGCCGTTGGATATAAATCTCTATTTGATAGTATTGAACCACAAGTATTGTATTATCAAGTAAATGAAAATATTAGGTTAAAAAGACTACAATTTCATTCAGAAGTTGGGATAGTAAGTTTCTTATTAGAAACAGGAAATGAGTTAGAATCACGGGCTTATTATATTAACCAATTCAAAGCTAACGGAGAATTACTGTACAATTTGAAAGTACCTACACCTCTTCATTATAGAATTACTGATGCAAAACTGCTTGTTAAAGATAATAAGAGTAGTATCTTGATTGGTACCTACAGTTTAGCTGTAAATGCTGGAGATAATATTACTGGTTTGTTTTCTATCAATTTAAAAGAACGAGAAATAGCAAACACACATTTCTACAATCTTGGTAAACTGAAAAATTTCTTTGCTTACTTACCAGAAAAAGCAGCGGATAAAAAAATAAACCGATTAGAAAAAGCTTCTTCTAATGTGCGTCCTATAAAAACCGATATATACATAGAATTAGAAGACTTAGAGATAGCCAGTAATAGAATATTGCTACAAGGGAATAGCTTTAGAAGCATCAAAAATTATAATAAAAGTCATGACTATGAATACCTCAATACTTTTCTAGCTGGTTTTGATTTTAAAGGAAGGCTATTATGGAATAACACCTTGACTTATCCTAATGAGAAATTGATTTCTAGTTCACCTGTTTCACTTACGGCAGCAAGTCTCTTAAATAAAAATATTTTTTTCATACAAAAACAACAATACATTTATAGGTCAAAGCTTTCGGAAGCTGGGGTTTACAATGAGCAAATCAATGAGACTTACATAAATGATGGCTTCTTTTCCAAGGATTTCAAAAATTATTTCTATTTCCAAAAACTGCACCTTACCGATTATGGTAATTTATTATATTTTGGACTGAAAGAAGTTATACCCATGGCAGATCTGATGAATAGTAAACTTGTGTTTTTTGTTGAGTTAATAGAAGCCAACCCTGCTAAACTGATCAGTAAAGGAGCCAATTAGAATTTAAAAATTGGTCCTTCAAGGTTTTTCTTGGCCGGTATCATAGATTTTATTCAAGTGTTTCGCTCCAAATGAATCACACCGAGTGTTTCACACCGAGTGACTCACACCGAGCGTTTCACATCCATTGCTTTATACCAATTACTTTTAATCCAGATAATTCTTTTTCATATTAAAAAACTAGCATGTGTAAGTATATTCAATAAGTATAGATTATAGATCAGTTTACGAGATCAGACATATTTATTAATTTGCTATGTTCAACCTTTTATTTGATAAATGTGAACTGTTTAAAATGAAGATATATTAATACATGTTACCCTAACCAATTCCTTATCTCTAAGTATTTTTTTGTAGATATTTATCAATTAGGATGATAGAAAAATATAATTTGGTTGTATATTAAACCTGAATAGAGGGAATCCTAATTATTTTAACTTGCAGAAAGCGCTCAAAATATATAAGAAAAGGCTGACCAATCTTACTACCAAAAACAGGTCTTTACTTTTATTACGCCTTTATGAAAGCCAGTTTATAGATATTAATAGATTTCAATTCCTCAATAACCTCCCATCTTACCATATCATTGAGTCGCTCATTGCACAAAAAAAGAATATTCGTATTTGTAGTTTGGTAGATAGTAGAGATAAATATACCAATAAGGTGAGTGCCATACTCAGGAAAATTTCTCGTACTGAAAAGATGATTTTCGAGGAACGAGGTGCGAAAGACTTATACATTGGCTATCCCTTTGTAAAGGGAAAAATGCAAGATGATAGTCCTGTAAGATGTCCTTTATTATTTTTTCCAGTAACGCTGACTTTAGAAAAAAACGAGTGGATTTTAAATTTAAGAAATGACGTAGGAGTCAGTTTTAATAAAAGCCTCTTGTTGGCATTTTCCCATTATAATCAAATTACTTTTGAAGACCATTTTTTAGATCACGACTTTAGTGAATACTCAATTGATAGCCAAGAATTTAGAACAGAACTGTATCAGTTGCTTAAAAACTCGCCACTTGAACTAAATTTTAACCAAAGCACATTTGAGGATTTACTGGAAGATTTTAAAGAGTATAGCAAGGCTGATTTTTTAAATGAAACCGAAACGGGTAAATTGAAATTGACCCAAGAAGCTGTTTTAGGTATTTTCCCTCAAGCAGGTTCATATCTTATGCCCGATTACGATTTTTTGCTAGAAGGTGGCAATGTTAAAGACCTCGAGGCATTTTTTCAGTCAGAAGTAAAAGATGAAGCTAAAATACCTGATAGAAATATTGCTGAAGAAGAGCTATTTACACCTTATGCTATGGATGCTTCCCAAGAATTAGCCATAAAAAAGGTGAAAGTTGGAAATTCTTTAGTAGTACAAGGACCACCTGGTAGTGGAAAATCGCAGATGATTTGCAATTTAATTGTTGATCATATTTCAAGAGGGAAAAACGTATTATTGGTTTGCCAAAAAAAGGCAGCGCTAGATGTTGTAAACCAACGACTTGCAGAATTGACTTTTAACGATTTTGCTGCCCTAGTTCACGATTTCAAAAATGACAGAAAAGCAATCTATGATAATATAAACAGGCAAATAGAGAGCATAGATAAATTTAAAAAGGAAAATAATAGTTTAGATGCCATTTATCTAGAGCGTAAGTTTTTGCAATTAAGCCGCGAAATAGACCAATTGACTGAATCTCTTACAGAGTTTAAAGAGGCTTTGTTCGATACGTCAGAATGTGGGCTTTCTGTGAAAGAACTCTACCTAACTAGTAATATGCAGCTAGAAGGGATTAATTTAAGAAGAGAGTATAACCACTTTATATTTGAAAACCATAATGAAGTATTAAGAAAATTAGAGGTTTATATCAATTTTCATGAAAAGCTGGATACGGCGGCACATCTTTGGTTTGATCGCGTATCTTTTAGTCAGTTTTCAATAGCCGATCAACAGCAAATAGAAGAAATTCTACGTGAATTAAAACCTTACTTTATAGGAATACAAAAGGAAATTAAAGATGTAATTGGACTCAGTATTTCTTATGAAGAATGCAGCTGGATTTACGATAGACAAGATGAATTTCAAAGACTTTTAGAACTTATTGCAGACGAGAAAGTATATAAGTTTTTTAAACATAGCCTAAAATTCTCCAAAACGGATTATCTCTGGTTAGCCAATAGGAAGAAGAATACCCTTAATACTTTTGGGAAAGAAGGAGTAGAAAATTCACTTGACAATAAAGAATTAAGAGAAGCACAAGAAAAGATAACTAGGGCCAAAGAAGCTAATGCCATTTGGTACAAAAGGCTACAATACAAATTCTTTTCTAAAGAAAAAGAAGCTGTTCAACAGCTTATACGAGCCAATGAATTGGAAAATGAAATTGATGCATTAGAACAATTGATGTTACGCATCGATAATAGAATGAATCTTGAACATCAATTATCCTTACTTGGCGAAAAACCTTGGTTACTTGAAATTCCGAATGAAAAAGATATTTATGCCTTAAAAACTTGGTTCGATGATTACCTTAAGGCGATAGATGCAAAACGTATTTATACCTCACTTAGAAATGGGATTAAATACCTAGATATTGAGCAGTTTAGCTACGATGAGTTATATAAAAAAATAAATCATCTCCTCAATACTGTAAAAAAAGTAGAGGAAAAGAAAAATATATGGGGTCGCTTTCTTACTCAAAAACAAATAGGGCTAGTCCTTAATAATACACTCGATGAAGAAAAGCTTATTTTAGAATTACATGAAGATTTTGATCAATTATGTGAGTATGATCAATTAAAAGAAAAGATAAGCATACATGAAAAGAAAGTATTAATTGATTTTGAAGAAAAGTTTGGTGGACTTTCAAAAGAAACCATTAAGCAATTCGATAACAGTCTAAGAATAGCTTGGATCAATCATATTGAGACTAAATACCCAATCTTAAGAGCGGTAAGTTCTGAGAAAATGCACCAGATGGAAACACATCTGCAAGAAGCCGTTACTGAAAAGCAGCAAATAGCCCAAGATATTGCTTTATTAAGAGCTAGAGAACGAACTTATAATGAAGTAGAATATAATAGACTTAACAATCTGGTTACTTACAGGGATTTAAAGCACCAAGTAAGTAAGAAAAGAAATATATGGCCTGTAAGAAAGCTTATACAAAACTTCTCTCATGAATTGTTAAATCTTGTGCCTTGTTGGATGGGCTCCCCTGAGTCGGTTTCTGCAATTTTCCCTATGGAAGAGTTTTTCGATTTAGTAATTTTTGATGAAGCTTCTCAGTGTTTTGCTGAAAAAGGTATTCCTGCCATGTACAGAGGGAAACAAGTAGTAATATGTGGTGATGATCAACAACTTGCTCCTTATGATTTATATGTGCCTAGGTGGGAAGAAGACTTAGAAGACGAAACTGCACTAGAAGTAGATTCTCTGCTAGATTTAGGTAAGCAGTTTGTTCCAGAGGTAGCTTTACAAGGTCATTATAGAAGTCAATCTTTAGATTTAATCAATTTTTCAAATAAACACTTCTATCAACATAAATTACAATTAATACCTCAATTAGATCAATATACTAATACAGAACCTGCTATAATTTACAACAAAGTAGAGGGTGTGTGGGAAAGTAATAGTAATCGATTAGAGGCTGAAAAAGTGATAAACACCATTGAAGCGCTAATAAAAGAAGGACAAAAAAGTATTGGGGTAATTACTTTCAACTTTAAACAGCAACAATTAATTCAAGATTTACTGGAAGAGGTAACCTTTCCATTACCAAAAGATCTTTTTGTAAAAAATATTGAAAATGTACAAGGTGATGAAAGGGATATCATTATCTTTTCCGTGGCTTATGCCCCATCACCATCTGGTAGAATGACCGCTCAATTTGGCTCATTAAATCAATTAAAAGGGGAAAATCGCTTGAACGTAGCTATTACAAGGGCAAAAAAGCGTATTTATTTAATCACTAGTATTTACCCGCAACAATTACAAGTGAGTGAAACTAAAAACATTGGTCCAGTCATGTTGCGCGATTACTTACTATATGCTCAAGAGGTTTCTTCTGGCAAATACAAAGGTAAGTTTTCATCGAACAGTAAACATGCGGCAGCATGGTACTTAAAGAATAAATTACTTAATATTTCCTCTAAAGAAGATTATGTATTGAATGATGTAGTACCTTTTGCCGACCTGCACACGGAATCGGATGTTAATATCAGATTACTACTAACAGACGATTTATTATATTACCAAAGCCTTTCAGCTAAAGAAATACATAGCTACTTACCAGAACAATTGCGCTCGAAAGGATGGAACTTTAGAAGGTTCTACAGTAGAAATATCTGGAAAAAACCTGAAGAATTTATAGGTGATTTTTATCGATTCATCCAAGCATAGCTATTTTAGTTTTAAAATTCGGTCTTAGATACTTCCTCCACAAACTGATGTAAGCAACAAATCTAATAGTATCAATTTGACTTAGTGAATATTCCCAAAATGAGATTTTTATCCAATTTAGGGAATTATTTTTCTTATAAAAAATACCTAAAATTAATTATTTATATTTTTAAATCATTGTTAATCAGTGATTTGTGAATTTTTTAAAATTAAATTTAATAATGGGCACTGTGTTTTCTTAATAGGTAAATAACAATGTAAGATAAATGCTATAAACTGAAACTATTAATTGGAGAGTTAATAAATAGCCCAAAAGATTACATTTAACTGAAACTACTATTATTTATAAAGTTTTTGCCTCTATGTTTAAGTGCTTAACTTTATTATGTTTAATTTGGATGACCGTTTCTCAGGTAGCATTTTGCCAGGGGGAGCGGTTTTCTGTTTTAGCAGAAAGTGATTTAATATCACCAATTAAAGGAAAATTCAATAATAATCCGGTTTTTCCTGAAATGATCCGAGTAGTTGATGATGAAAAGGAAGCCTTTTTTATTGCTAGAACTGAAATTACTGTATATCAATTCAGAAAATTTTGTGAGTCTACACAACGCACAATGCCCCAAAGAATGCCTTCTTGGGGTTGGCGAGAGAATCATCCAATGGTTTATATTTCGCAGCAAGATGCAGAAGATTATTGTTATTGGCTTTCTAGACAAACAGGAAACCATTATCGTTTACCCACCATAAAAGAATGGGAGTTAGCAGCTTTAGCAGGTGATAAAAATATTGAAATAGAGGAGCAAGACAATATAGCTTCTACGGCTTGGTATCAAAGGCAAAATTCCCAGAAAACTACTAAAACGGTAGCCACTAAACTACCAAATAAACTTGGACTATATGATATGCAAGGAAATGTATGGGAATGGTGCGTAGGTGGCAGTAAAGATTTAAATAGACCCATAAAAGGTGGAAGTTGGAATCGTAGAAAAGAGGCCTTGAGTATTTCTAATACAGAATTTATACATCCCGAAACTAAATCCTACAACATCGGATTTAGGCCTATAGTAATTTATAAATAGCATATTGAGAATGCTTTAAAGTCCTAATTCAATTTTTTAAAATCACTTTTTATCTATTTAATCTGCTATTGATTTAATTTATGTTTGTTTCATTGGCCTATCTCTTCATATTTTTGCCCTCTTTTGAAAAATTGAAACATGATTGAACTCCCAAATAATATTGCTGCCCTTCAAAGTTATAAGCCAGGTAAGGCTGTTGATAATGTTTTTGAGGGAAAAAACTTCGAAAAGACAGCAATACTTAGTAGCAATGAAAATAACTTAGGTACTTCGCCAAAGGCAATTGAAGCCATACAAAAAGCGGCTTGTAACTCATTCCTTTACCCAGATCCCAGTGGTATGAAGCTACGTAAAAAACTTGCTGCCAAACATTTTACAACTCCTGATAATATTATTATTGGCAATGGTTCAGATGGTATTTTATCAAATATATTCAAGGCTTTCTTTAGGCCCGGAGATGAATTAATTTCTTCAAAAGGTTCTTTTGTTGCAGTGAATGTGATGACTAAACTCAACAATATTCCATATCTACAAGCGCCTCTTACCAATGAATATGCTTTTGATTTAGAAGCTATCTACCAATTGTTAAGCCCAAAAACTAAAGCAGTTTATTTGTGTAATCCAAATAACCCTACGGGTACAATGATTAGCAAAAAGGCTATAGAAGAATTTATAGCAAAAATCCCTGCGCATATACTTATTATTATAGATGAAGCATATGCAGAATTTGCCTCATCACTTTCAAATGACTTTCCAGATACTACGCAGATTAACCTACCCAATGTTATAACCTTGCGAACTTTTTCAAAAGCATTTGGCATGGCAGGTTTAAGGTTGGGTTATGGGGTAGGTAGTAAATTTATTGTAGAGACTTTAATGAAAGTAAAATTAACTTTCAATCCTTCAATTATTGCGCAAGCGGCTGGGGTAGCAGCTTTAGAAGATTTGGAGTTTATGGATCAGACAGTTCAGATGAATAAGGCAGGGTTGGCTTTTTACTACAAATCTTTCGACGAAATGTCGCTTAATTATGTGCCTTCTTTTGGGAATTTTGTTATGGTAGATATGGGTACAACAGAGAAAGCTAATGCAATCTTTAAGGCATTATTAGACAGGGGAGTATTTGTACGAGGGCTTTCTTTTTTTCAATTACCTCATTGTTTAAGAATAACCGTTGGTTTAAAAGAAGAATGTGAGTTATTAGTTGAAAAACTAAAAGATGTAAATGAATTACAATTAATTTGAAGAGAACAAATCCTATCAATTAGATTTTTTAGGAACCCCTAATCCATTAGGAATAGCTAATTGGGGTTTTTGTGCTGTCAATTGTTCAGTCTCAAATCTTTTGCCTTCTTGTTTATTTAGGGCAATACTGAGATATTGACCTAAAGTATTTCCAAAGGTTTGTAGTTTAACTAAGCTATCTGTCCAATTAGAAGGAGGTAGGTTCAATAAATCTGCTACTTGATCTCCTAAAACATACCGCATATACGTATTTAAGTAACCATTAGGTAGTTTAATAGGAATTTGTTCAGTATAACTATTTAGTAGTGCTTTGGTTAAGGTTTGCCCAGCAGCAGAAGCTTTAAAGTGTCGTTTTTCTATAGCAGTTGTTAGTTGGTAAGCTTGTTTCAAATTACTTGGGATTAATTCTTCTTTTAGACCTAACATATACCCAATTACATTCCATAAGTGTTGGTAAGCCATAGCACTATCAGGATGTATCACCCTACCAATTTTTCTCAATCCTCTTAATATAATAAAAGAGAAAGCTAGATTAGTACCGGCCATATCTTCTTGATTAATTGGTAAGCCCCATTCTTTTTTCCATTTTCCACTTTTTTTAATGTGAAACCTCACCGCTGCGTGTATGAGTCTTACCTTTTGAATACTTCTAATTCCTTTACCTTCAGGAGCAAAAGCATTTGGGCTTAAAACATCAAGCACAAACTGGCCTGTTTCTGCCAATCTTTTTTGAGTGTCTTTTCTTATTCTCTCAGACATTTGTAAAACACGAGCACCATCTGCCGCGGCATAGCAGTAAGGAAGGGATAGACTTCCAAGTAAACCCATTACATCACCATTATACGACTCAAAAAGGCGGCTGCCTTGTTGCATCTTTTTAACATCAACCCATTTAGGGAATGTAGAAGATTGCTCAAAAAACTGGATGAGTTTCTTAGGCATTCTTCCAGGGAGTTCATCACTATTTTTCCAATCTTTATTTAAAATATCTCTAAATTTTGCCCCACTTTTTAAATTGAAAAGAGCACTTACAGCTTCATCTGCCAAAGGATCTTCAGTATTTCGCATACTATCTAGAAAAGCATGGGTGTATATTTTCATTTTATGGGATTTTTTAGCTGGATAAAAAAAATATCATTGTTGTTCATAAAAAACTTTTGTGTATGTTAAAAGTTGGCATGAAATGGTTTGCTCCTTGTATATTATCATACAGCAGGTATTAGAAAGATATTTCGACAGAAAAATGATTAACTTGCACCCAATTTTAAATAGTCATGCGCAAGAAGAATCCTAATTTTAGAAAAGATAGTAATAGTAAGTCTACTAATGTAAACTCGCGTAAGGATAAACCTTTTTATGTTTCAAATAAAAAGAAATCTACTCCACCTGAATACAGTAAAAAAGTTAGTAATAATAATGAAACAAGTACTTCTAACTTAATTAGGTTAAACAGGTATATTGCCAACGCAGGTGTTTGTTCTAGAAGAGATGCAGATAACCTAATTGCATCTGGGTTAATTACTGTGAATGGAAATATAATTAAAGAAATGGGTTACAAGGTACAACCCAAAGATATTGTTAAATACAACGGTAAAACCTTACAAAGGGAAAAGCTTGTTTATGTTTTACTCAATAAACCCAAAGGTTTTATTACTACTATGGATGATCCCAAAGGAAGGCGTACTATTATGGATTTAGTACGCACTGCTTGTGAAGAAAGAATTTATCCTGTGGGTAGATTAGATAGGGAAACCACTGGACTAATATTGTTAACTAATGACGGTAATTTAGCCAAAACACTTGCACATCCTTCAGGAGAAACCCAGAAGATTTATCATGTCGAATTAGATAAACCAATTTCAGAAAATGATTTTAAAACTATAGTTCAAAGAGATTTTGAATTAGAAGATGGTCCTGTTGACTTAGATGGTATCAATATTATTTCTGAAGACCGTAAACGACTTGGCGTAGAATTACATTCTGGTAAAAACAGAATAGTAAGACGTATGTTCGCCCACTTTAACTATGAAGTTATAAAACTAGATAGGACAGTTTTCGCGGGCCTTACAAAGATTGATTTGCCTAGGGGAAAATGGCGATACTTATCTGAAAAGGAACTCATTCGCCTTAAGCATTTCAATAAGGTTTGAATATGAGCGTATAAAATAGGTTATATATTAGCATTTTAATAGTAAAATGCAGCTTTTTGATCGGCGATAGGACAAGCTTCACAATATCTTTAGTAGTTTTGCAAAAAATGATAGATGCGATTTGGAGATGAGCTCAGATAATATTAATAAATATACAATTACAGCAGCGTTGCCTTATGCTAATGGCCCCTTACATATAGGCCATATAGCAGGTGCATATTTACCAGCCGATACATTCGTACGATTTTTAAGAATGAAAGGTAAAGATGTCGTTTTTGTATGTGGAAGTGATGAGCATGGTGCTGCTATTACTATTAAAGCACGTAAAGAGGGAGTTACTCCAAAGCGTATTATTGATAAATTTCATAAGTTAAACCAAGCTACTTTTCAAGATTTTGGAATTAGCTTTGATATATACCACCGCACTTCGGCAGAAATACATCACGAGACTTCTCAAGATTTCTTCACAGTATTGAATGATAAAGGTTGTTTCGATATTAATGAATCAGAACAATATTATGATGAAGAAGCCAATCAGTTTTTGGCAGATAGGTATATTGTAGGTACATGTCCTAAATGTGGGCATGATCATGCCTATGGGGATCAATGTGAAAACTGTGGGTCTTCATTAAGCCCTACAGAGCTTATATCGCCAAAATCTACCCTTACAGGTACGAATCCAGTCCTTAAAAAAACTAAACATTGGTATCTACCCATGCAAGATCATGAGGGTTGGGTCAAAGAATGGATTGAAAAGGGTGTGCTAGATGGGAAAAAACACCATAATCCTAAAGAATGGAAGAATCACGTGTTGGGTCAATGTAAATCTTGGGTTGATGGAGGCTTACAATCTAGGGCAATGACTAGAGACCTTGACTGGGGCGTGAAAGTACCTTTGAAAGATGCAGAAGGGAAAGTACTTTATGTATGGTTAGATGCACCTATTGGTTACATTTCGGCTACAAAGGAGTGGGCCGCCAATAATAATAAAAACTGGAAAGATTACTGGCAAAGTGAAGATACTCGATTAATTCACTTTATTGGAAAAGATAACATTGTTTTCCATTGTATTATTTTCCCAATTATATTAAAAGCATATGGCAGTGGATTTCAATTGCCAAATAATGTACCTGCCAATGAGTTTTTAAACCTTGAGGGAAATAAACTTTCTACCTCAAGAAATTGGGCAGTTTGGTTACATGAATATCTTAAGGAATTCCCAGGTAAGCAAGATGTGCTCAGGTATGTCTTAACTACAATTTCACCAGAAAATAAAGACAGCGAATTTACTTGGAAAGATTTCCAAGCTAAGAACAATAATGAGCTGGTTGCTATTCTCGGTAACTTTGTAAATAGGACGATGGTGCTTTCACATAAATATTTTAATGGAGAAGTACCAGTAAGAGGAGAAATGGTGAAATATGATGAAAGCGTAGCAGACCAAGTTGCTGAAATTCCAGCAAAAGTGGAAGCACTTATCATGCAGTATAAATTTCGAGAAGCGCTGGCAGAAGCCATGAAACTTGCCAGAATAGGAAATAAATATTTAGCAGATACAGAGCCATGGAAATTATTTCCGCAAGATCCTGAAATTGTAAAAACTATATTAAATATCTGTTTGCAGATAACTGCCAATTTGGGTATTGTTCTTCAACCATTTTTACCTAGAACAGCTGAGAAAATTAGCTTTATGCTGGGTTTAAGGGATACTAGTTGGTCTAAAGCAGGTAAAATAGATATTCTATACCCGTACGATAAACTTGGTCGTACAGAATTATTATTTACAAAAATTGAAGATAAGGTTGTTGAACAACAAATTAAAAAACTAGAAAAATCTAAATTGGCATCATTACCTGCAGAGCCAGAAAAAGAAACAATAAGTTTCGAAGATTTTACAAAAATGGATATTAGGACAGGTACCATTCTCCACGCAGAAAAAGTACCTAAAACCAAAAAGCTTCTTAAACTAAAAATAGATACTGGAATTGATACAAGAACTATTGTAAGCGGAATAGCGGAGTATTATGATCCAAATGAGATTATAGGCTTACAAGTGAGTGTTTTGGTCAATTTAGCTCCTAGAACTATTAAAGGTATAAGCTCTCAAGGAATGATTTTGATGGCTGAAGACCGAGATGGAGCCTTATCTTTCGTAACACCCAATAAAAAAATAAATAACGGTAGCAGTATTCGTTAAAATTTGTGTATAGGCTCAAGTAAAAAAGTATTTCTACAATAATATGCCTGTTTTCGCATATTATAGATTAGCCGCATTACTCAATTGCCTACTAATACATTGCATATCAATGAAAAATCTACTTTGCTATTTCGTTATATTATCTTTTTTTATTTCAGGGTTCACCATAGATGATGAACTAAAACCCCAAGTAAAAGTAGTAAGGAAGAAGCCTGAGCACTGTAAAGGGAAAGGATCATCTTTTGAAAACCTTTATGTGAGTAGTAGCATAAAGGACGAAAAAATTGAGGTTTGGCTCTTTGTACAAAAGTACGACACCCATTGGTTAAAAAAAGTGTACAGGTTGAATAAAGCTGGTATTGTTAATAGCAACCTAGCATCATGTGAGTTTACTGGCAATTATATGGCGGTTGCATTTTACGATTTTGAAGGAATAGGACATGATGTTAATTTAAGAGAAGTACCCATAATCCATAATGCTAGGGGAAATAAGGCTAAATTTAAAGTAACCAGGAGAAAAAAACTTAGCGATTCAAGAGGCGGTGGTGTTTATTTTGAAGAAGGAGAGGTATTTACACCTAAAGGCGAGGCGGTTGATATTACGCTATTTCTTGAAAAAAAAGATGGAGGTTGGAGAAAGAAACATTATAGCACCATAGGTTCAAGTAATATTATTCTTGAAGTGGGAGGCAGTGATTTAACAGGGAGGTATAAATCTCTAGTTACCGTTACAGATGATTTCTCTTCTTTGTAAAGATCATTGCTCAGATAAATCGAATTGAAGTTTAACCAAGTTATTGTAGATACCCTTTTCTTTTCTCACAAGTTGTTCATGGCTTCCAGATTCAGAGATAATTCCTTGATCTATTACATAAATCTTATCAACTTTCCTTATGGTTGCTAACCTATGTGCAATCACAATGGTAGTCCTGTTTTTCATTAAGGCTTCCAATGCCTGTTGAACAAGTATTTCTGATTCTGCATCAAGTGAACTGGTAGCTTCATCAAGAATTAAAATGGCTGGGTCTTTTAAAATTGCCCTGGCAATAGCCAATCTCTGTCTTTGCCCACCTGAAAGTTTAAGCCCACGTTCTCCTACTAATGTATCAAAACCTTCAGGGAAACTATCAATAAATTCCAATGCATAAGCCTTTTTTGCTGCTTCCCTTATTTCAGCTTCAGTTGCATCGATTTTGCCGTAAGCAATATTTTCTCTTATGGTACCACCAAATAAAACTATATCTTGTGGTACAATACCAATATTTTTTCTGTACGCTCGTAATGGATATTCATTAATGGCACTACCATCAATCGCTAAATGTCCTTCAAAATTATGGTATAGCCTTAGTAATAGTTGAGTAATAGTAGATTTTCCTGCACCACTATGGCCCACTAGTGCTACTTTTTCACCTGGTTTAATTTCGAGGTTTATACCTTTAAGTACTTCAATATCTTTACGGCTCGGGTAAGTAAACTTCACATCTTTAAATACAATTTCACCTTTCAATCTAGGGATTTGAATGGAAGATTTACTATCTGATATATCCTGTTCTGTTTCTTCATCAAGTATTTCTAGAACGCGGTCCGAAGCACCTACTGCCTTCTGAAGAGAACCATAGATATTTCCTAAGCCACCAATAGATCCACCAATAAACATGGTATAGATTATAAATGAGGTAAGTTCACCGATAGTGATTTCTCCTTGTTCTACTAGATTAGCACCATACCATAATACCAATACAATACCTCCGAAAAGAGCGAAAATAATGAAAGACACAAAACCACCGCGATACAATGAATTTTTAATAGCTAAGCTAACTACCTCATTCAGTGACTTTCCATATCGTAGCGTTTCAAATAATTCATTGGTGAAAGTTTTGACAGTACTTACTGCTTGTAAGGTTTCTTCCACCACAATATTAGCTTCGGCAAGAGCATCTTGTGTTTTTTTAGATATTTTTCGTATAAACCTACCAAAGAAAAAACCACTGATTACTAAAATAGGGATGGTAGCCAACATAAAGAGTGTAAGCTCTGGATTGGTAACAAATAATACTACAATTCCAATGATCAGAATACTGGTTTGTCTTATAAATTCAGAAAGGGTAATAGTGAATGTATCTTGCAATAAAGATACATCTGCAGTGATACGACTGAATAGTTCTCCAGTACGCCTAACATCGTAAAAACGAAGAGGTAATGTCATATAAGACTCATATAAGCTGCGTCTTATATCTGCCATGGATCTTTCACTTACTTGTGCAAAAAAGTAAATCCTTAAAAAAGAGAAAACACTTTGCACAATTAAAATGGCTACCAGCCCTAATGCTATATTATCAATACCATTGAGCATCCAGTTATTTTTACCAAGTGAAGTATCTATAAGCTTACCAGTAAAATAAGGGAAACCTAGTAATACGGTACTTGAAAATACTAGACTGATAAGACCAAGTATAAACCAAAGCCTGTACGGAACCATAAACTTGTAGATTCCTAAAAGTTTACTAAATGAGGCTTTATTGAGTTTCTGCTTTTTTGTTTCTTCTTGATTTTTACGCATAGTCGAAAGAGGCAAATAAGCCTTATATGAAGTACGATGCTAATTGGCTCGCAAATTTAATAGATGTGCTACCAATTTTATATCTAAAGTGAAGTAAATAAACAGTATTACTAGTTAAAACAATAAACTAAATGGATTGATAATGAATATTGTTGGGTAATACGAATAAAAATGAAGCGTAAAAAGTAAAGTAAGAGAATTACTAAAGAATAAATTTTTTATAAAATCAGCTTCTTTAATGCTGAAGTATATTCTTGAATGTTTTCTTCAGGTACATTATAAATAGACATTACCATCATAATAGCTTCCAGTTTAGATTCTAACTCATCTACTATAATGGCATTAGCACCGTGTCTTCTCAAATCTTCCATTTCATCAAGTTGCTTTGTTCTAGCAATAATAGAAAGCTTATCATTAAAGCGTCTTAAATGGTAAGTAATTTCGGAAGCTTTGTTGGTAGCTATAGTTGTAATTACTGCAACTTTAGCTTTCTCAATACAAGCGTGATGGAGTACTTCTTCGTTACAAGCATCCCCATAAATTATTGGGATTCCTGCTTTTGCAGCTTCTTCTACTGTTTTAGGATTCAGTTCAATAATTACATATGGAATTTGTGAAGCTAATGCACAATGTGCCAAACTTTGACCTGCAAGCCCATAACCTATAATTACAATATGATCTTGCAATTCTTCTACATTGTAAGCTACATTTTTTTCAGGCACAGCCAGCAACTTTGCCTTTGTTTTTTTTCCAACAGGAATCATCTTGATGATGAACTCACATATTTGCTGGTCAAAAGTGATTAAGACAGGGGTAATAGCCATAGTTAGGATAGCCACTGCCAATAAATATTGATGAATTTCAATGGGAAGTAAGCCGAATTCCGAACCTGAATTCATCAATACAAAAGAGAATTCACCAATTTGGCAGATATTTATGGCTGTAAGAAGTATAGTCTTAAATGATTTCCTCAGCGCTAGAGCTGCCAATGCTCCTATAAGTGCTTTGGCAAACATGGTGATGAAAGTAAATAAAAGCACATAGGCAAAATTGTGCAATAGAAAATTGAGGTCCATCATCATACCGATAGACACGAAGAATATACTAGTAAAAATTTCTTTAAAAGGAAGAATAATACCAGCTGCTTCATAGCCGTATTTTGATTCAGAAATCATAAGGCCCGCTAAGAAAGCCCCCAGTGCTAATGAAAGTCCTGCCTTTGAAGTAATCCATGCTATGGTAAAGCAAAGCACCACGATGCCAACAATAAACAAATCTTTGCTCTTTGTCTTAGCTATTTGGTATAGCAAATTTGGAATAATGTATTTCATGCTCACTAAAATGAACACAAAAACACCTGCTACTTTAGCAGTGAGTAATAATATGTCTTGAACAATATTTTCTGATACCCCAGTAAGCAGTGGGAAGGTAAGCATCATGGGTACCACTGCTATATCTTGGCAAATAAGGATAGCTAATATTACTTTTCCATGTTCTTTTTTTATGTCACCGTTGTTCTGGAGTAACTTAAGTACAATGGCAGAACTACTTAAGCTAAAGACAAAGCCAATAAATAGGGCAATAGGAAAATAATCATAACTTATATAATAGGCAATGGCTGTAAAAACTGCAATGGTGAGTACGAGTTGTAAAAGGCCGCCGATAAAAATTGCCCTTCTAATTTTAACAAGCCCCGAAAGTGAGAATTCTAGCCCTATAGTAAATAATAATAATACAATACCAATTTCAGAAAGTACTTCTACTTCTGCTTCCGATTTTATCAAATGCAAGGTATACGGACCACAAATAATTCCGCTAACCAAAAAACCGATAATAGTCGGGAGTCTTAAACGATATAATACTAGGATAACCAACACCGCTATACCGAGTATCAAAATCAAATCAGAGAGAATAGGTATCTCCATTAAAAAATACGTTGTTTAGTATAATCTTTCTATATCGTAACCTTCAACACGAAATTTTTAAATAATAATTGTGAACTTGAGCAATCTTAATTACGATTCAAGCCCAATGCATACCTTACCTCTATTTATTGCGTTAAAAAATCACCAAATAACCTACTTAGAAAGTATCCACTAAAGCATCATTTTTTTCATTACTTAACTGCAATGTAAGCAGTAATATACTTGTGATTTTTTTATGAGGATGCAAGATTCTTCGTCGCCAGCTTACTATAATACATACTTAATTTCATCGGATCAATTGCCACTGCCCAATGGCACCTGCAGGATAAAAAGCATTTCCGATAGCGCAAATACTATTTCCAAATTCTTTAGTGCTAATAATAGCACCATAAACTGGATAAAAGCCCCTTTTTCCAAATATTCTATTTCAGAAGAAACCTTAGAAATAAAACCTATAGACTATTGTAGTATCCATATTTTAGGTGGTCTTTTAATTCAAGATGGGAATCTATATCTACCTTGTTATAAAGAAGGGGTTATAGACCTGGATAATAAGGTCGATTTAGTTCAATTGATTGAAGGTATTCTCAAAAATTACGCAGGAGGCAGCATTATTTTAGATACCTTCTATTTTGACGAAAATGGTCAGTCTTTCAATAAAGAAGAGTCTATATCCTTATTAAAGCGATTATGCCAAAAGTTTAGTGATATATCTGTATTGATACATGCCCCAGAAAACTCATTACAAACTTATTTTTTAAATAAGCATACTACTCGACTTACTAATGTACTCATAGATACTCTTACTCTTAAAGAAGCAAGAGAATTTAATGTAAATGATTGGTTTAATAACGTTTGTAAAAATTTACTAGGTGAACCTGATTACTCATTACCTATTTTTCAGAAAGGTAATCATGTTCCAATTTTTAAAGCGAAGAATGCTAAAGTGGAGGCTGAGTCTGTTACATATAAAATCAACGAAACTCAAAATACTTCTTTTTCACTGAATGAACTAGGAAAAAATACTGAACTGGAATTGGAAAGTGCTAAGGCTTTGATATTTGAGGAAAAGAATGAGAAAAAAACTATTAAGGCAAATTTGCATTCAAGAATAGTTAAATCTGATGAAACTCAAGAATTATTTATAAAAAAAGGGCAGTCCCAGGAACAAAATGACAAAATTTTAAAAGAAAAAGAAGCATTTAAAAAATCAATTGATGATAAAGAGAAAATCATAGATGGATTAAATGAAAATCGAGAAGTGCTTACAGTGCAAATAGAGCAATTCGAAAATAAGTTAGCCTGGTTAACCGAAAAAGAGAAACTTCAATCAAAATCATTTAATGCATTAAAAAAAGAGAAAAGTCAATTAGTACAAGATTTTGAAGCTTTTAAAAGAGAAGCTACTGAAAAGGAACGCCATATCTCAAATGAGAAAATTAAATTGGAGACAGCTTTAAATCAACAAAAACACCTTTTAGAAGAAGAAAAAGAAAAGTCTAAAAAACTGCTAGAAGAGAAGCAAAAAGAGCTTGAAAATAACCTAGATAAGTATAAGCTTGTATTGAAGAAAATAATTAGCCAATTCGAAAAAGAACGAAAAGTACCCAACAATAAAAAAGAAAAGTACCTAGAAAACTCGCTGAAAAAAGTACAAGGTGAATTAAATAATACAAAAAAAGAACTGCAACAAACATTGCATAAGGCAGAGAAGTTGGAGCAAGATTACAACGAATGCTTAGTTTCACAGAAAGAGTTACTAGTACAAGTAGTATCATTGAAAGCACAGCTTGCAAATACTAAAAATAAAGCTGATAAAGACTTGGTGACAAAAAGTATAGAAGACGAAGAAACAATATGGGCAAAAACAGTATCGATTGGTACTGAAAAAGCATTTTCAAATTACTTAAAGACTTTTACCAATGGGATTTATAAAGATGAGGCAAATATGCACCTCGATACTTTAAAAAATTTGAGTCATGCGGTTGAAACTCACCAACAACTTATTCAAGATGAAAAGCTTAGTGTTTCTTCAAATAGCCAATCTTCTTACACGTATACTCAATGAAGTAAATCTAAGGTAGAAAGTAATATATATAGTTATTATTAGCACACCTCTACCATAAATTACCCACCTCATTAAAAAGAATAAAATTTTTAGATATACCTATAACTAAGAATATAATTTGCTTTATTGATATATTATATAAGATAAGTGCAAGAGCTAATTATACTAATTGAAATATCAGTGCCACTCTCTATTACCTCAATCTTTACTATTGTAGACTTGATTGCTTTTTAAATTGATAAGAATAAAACAATCTGAGGAAGGCTTATTTATAATCCATATTTTTTCAGATTAGATACAAAAAAAAGGAAGCTCATGATGAACTTCCTTTTTTTTATATAAATTTTATGTAATGAATTTAATCTATAAAAAACTATAGCCTAAAGCCCATGATAAGGATATCGTCCCTTTGTTCAGTATCTTTTTGGTGGGCTAGCAAAGCCTCTTCAATAAGCTCTTTTTGTAACTTCATAGGTTTGTTGGCTACCTCCTGTATTAAATTATAGAGCTTTTTACGCCCAAATTTCTCCCTTAGACTGTTGTGCTGATCTGTAAGTCCATCTGAATCTAAGTAAATTGAATCTCCTTTCCTAAGTATAATTTCTTGCTTACTAAATTTATATTCAAGATTGCGTTTCCCTCCCACAGATTTTCGGTCACCACTTAATCTTCTAATTACTTTTTCTTTGTTATCGAAATAAGTGAGGGGCCTTTTTGCGCCTGAATAATTCACTTTAAACTCATCATTTCCGTGCTTTTCTATACTGCATAAACTTACATCCATGCCATCATTTCCTGCATTTTCTTTTTGCTTGAGCTGATTGGCTACATTAATATTCAAAGCATAGAGGATTTCATTGGGTTCATAAATTCCTCTTTGATTTACAATATCATTAAGAAGAGTACACCCAATTAAAGACATGAAAGCTCCAGAAACCCCGTGCCCAGTACAGTCTACAGCAGCAATAAAAGTTTTATCATTTCCTTGGGAATCTGTTACATGCGTAAACCAATAAAAATCTCCAGAAACAATGTCTTTTGGGATGTAGGTAATGAAGTGATCTGGTAAAAGCTGCTTTATTTTATCTTGTTCAGGTAAGATGGCTTTTTGTACAGTAAGTGCATACCGTATGTTATCGGTCATCTTTTTATTTTTTTGTGTCATTTCCTTATTAAGGACACTTAAATCGTTTGCCTGCTGCTTGATTTCAGCATTTTGATTATTGATTTCTTCGACATTCTTTACCAGCTCTGCTTGTGCTTCATGCAATTGATCGTTTACTATTGCCAATTCATTTCTTTGTCTACGAATTCTTCTCCCCGATACTAACGTAACACCTAAAATAGCTACGAGTGAACAAGCTACAACTGAAAAAATAAAAACATCCCTTTGTAATTCTTTTTCAATTTTTTCCTTTTCTATCACTGCCTCTTCAAGTTTTTCTTCAGTGGCTTGGAAAATAGAATCTTTACTGATCATAGCCACTTTCATGCGGTCAATGATATCTTTCGTTTTTACTTGTGCTTCTTCGTAGGCAAGATCATTTTCTATAAGTTGTTCTTCGAGCTGACTCATATAACTTCGAAGGGCTTTTTTCTCCAATTCTGTCATCGCTTGCTCGTTGCTCATCTTTTCAGCAACTTTCTCCATTTCATACCTAAGTTGGTTGCTCCTTTCAATGAGCATTTGCTTCTCTAACTCTAACTCATTAATTATATAGTTGAAGTCTTTACCATAAGTTTCTACTAAAACTTCTGCTTCGGTTTCACTATTAGTTATCAGTGTATTTTCTTCATTGTCTTGTTTCTGATCAGAAATTTCAGTCTGTTCTAATGACTCTTTGAGGTATAACATAATTACCTGATCAACAGGTAGGTATTTTACTTCTTGAACTTCAAATCCATCAGCGCTAAAAACGTTATCTTGCTTATCACCTAATTTTGCTTTTACTTCTCCATTTGTGTTGGTTGTATATCCTTTTTTATTGATGTTAATGGGGAGGTTTGCCAAGGGCTCACTAGCACTATTATAAACTTTAACTTTCTGGGTTTTTACTGGTAACTTTAAATTTAAGATACCTCCTTTTTCCTCAAATTGAATTCCTTCACTCTCTACTTTTCTGCCATTTAAAGTAAATTTACTTGATTGATTTACTCGCACATAAGCAGGTATATGCATCGAAAATATACCCTTAGCATTAGTAGTTGCCTTAATTACGGGGTCTGAAGAAGCGAGGATTACTTCAGAATTAATTAATAATTCACCGTACTCATCATAGGCTTTGCCTAAAAGATCAAACTCTGTGTAGCTTGTATAAATCTTTAGTATATCATTGCCTGCTTCATTTGCTTTTTCCCAATTTTTTAAAGCATGGCCCCTTTTGAAAAGTTGAATGTTTTCTAATTTTTCATTGCCATTTCCAATTTTTGCTACAAAATTCCCATCCTTGTCAGTCATCTCATAACCTTCACCCAAAGAGACTTTTACACCATAAACTGGTTTGCCGTCTTCGTCAATGACCTGACCATTAATTTTATTGGTTTGTGCGTAACTCCCAAAGTGTAAAAAAGAGAAAATAACGCCGTAAAAAAAGATTTGAAAAGCGGTTTTCATACTAAAAAATAAGTTAGTAGCAGGTTTACTCTTTAATTACCTGCCCAAAACGTATGGTTACAACGCAACTCACTTACTTTTATTAAAGAAATTGTAAAGAATAATAGGTGAAGGGTTTAATGCCTGCTTTTAAGGGTGTTGAGTAAGGTGGTTTGATCTAGAATTTCCATGTATTTTTCATAATTAATACCACTAGCAAGGATAAAATCGGTAAGTAATGATTTAACATTTTGAAGTAATTCTTCTGCATTCCATGGTTTTTCTAAATAGCGGTCAATACCTCCTTGGTTTATGGCAGTAATTGTGTCTTGATGTGTTGCCAAACCAGTAAGTAATATTTTTTTTGTATGTGCGAATCGAGAATCTTCATGAATCTCTTTTAATAATTCCACACCACTTTTACCAGGCATTACGTGGTCAGAAATAATGACTGCTAAATGTCCACCAGTGCTATCAATTTCATCTATAAGCTCAAGTGTTTCATCAGCAGATTCACACTCCTCAATGGTTAAGTATTGATTTATAGATTGTAAATCTCTAGAAACTGTTGTAAGTACTTCTCTTTGATCATCTACACAAATAATATATAATTGACTCATGGCAAAGGTGTTTAAATATTTATTTCAATGGGGAAAGCAACTTTGAAAATAGTATTACCTGGCTCACTTTCTACATTTATTCGTCCTTGGTAACTTTCCACTAATCTCCTTACAATGGCAAGACCAAGCCCTAATCCTACTACTGGACCATCATTTTTGGTACTAAAGTGTGGCTCGAAAATTTTTGCTCTCACTGCTGTAGGGATACCAGGTCCATTATCTTGTATCTGTACTTCTATTTCATTATTAATTTGTTTACAGCTTACATGCAAAACAGGTTTGCTGGTAGTCTGTAGCATACTTTCTATAGCGTTTTTTATTAGGTTTACCCAAATTTGAACTAACTCACCACTACTCACATTCAAACTGGGGACTTGCTCCAAATCTGTGTGAAGTTCCACTTTTCTGAGTGGACTGTTAAGCAATGCCAAGGCTTCTTCAATGGTTTGGTCTACTTGCACACTTTGTTGCCTTTCTGCATTAGATGAACCCAATTGTTTTACAGATTTAACTACGTGAACAGCATGTTTTGCTGCTAAAAGCATATCATGAAAAGCGGTACCAATTTCCCAATAGTAATACATGCGATCAGTATGCTCACTGCTTTGGGTAAAATATTTTTGAAGTTCTTTATCGGCAATACCTGTACGGGCAATCTTTTGAGCATCATTTGTATTTATTCCATCTTGCTCTAGTTTTTTTCTCATCTTTCTTACCTCACTACTAGAAAGGTATTGTCCTTTTTGTAATCCTTTTTCAAAAAAAGGGAACATTCCTTTTGAGTCTTTTTCTTTGAGGTATTCTGCTATTTCATCTGACAACCATTCGGTTTTTCTTTGCAAAACCCCTACTGCATTATTTAATTCATGTGAAAGCCCAGCTGCCATCTCTCCCAAGGTGGCCATTTTATCATGATGCATTAAGCGTTTTAATGTCTTTTCTTTTTCGAGTGAAGCCTCTCTAGCCATAAGCTGTCGAGCCGATAGTTCATTGACAATGATGGGCATAAAGTGGTCAACAATGCTATTGCTTTCTTCATCTTCTACAACTTGTACCGCTGTATCTATGTAAGCTAAACGACTATCTTCATTGGCGATAATAGTAGCATAGCTGGCATAAGATTTCGAGAAAAAGCTATAAACACCAACAAACATCCCTTTAGTGGACCTGAATACTTCGAATTGATTCCCTGATTCGTCTTCTAAATATCCAGTAAGTGATCCATCTTCAATGAGGTAAAGTCTTTTGTTTTCTGCTCCCTGCTGCATGAGAACTTCACCTTTTTTAAGATATGTTTTCTGCTGCTCATTGGAAAAATAAGCAGATTTAAGCCATTCAATATTGGCTTTTTTCAATGTTTTATCTGTGTTTGTATTCATTTCAAATCTTAATAAAACAAGGATAATTTTGGAGCCATTTACCTAAATGTACCCATTGTTTTAATGTTCATATAAATTGCACCATTTTTAAAACATATAACATGACGAAGGTCAGTAAGACGCCAGTTAGCCCAATTATTACCCCTATTTTAGACATTTGGTTGGTCTGAATCAGTCCAGTTGCATGTGCCAATGCATTGGGTGGGGTACTTATTGGTAATGCCATGCCCAAAGAAACCGAAAATGTAAGACAGAGTATCAACATTTTACCACCACCGAAATCAGCCAAACTACTCATAGTAGTTCCAAGTGCAGCAATAATTGGCAGTAATAAGTTAGCCGTTGCTGTATTAGACATAAAGTTTGCCATGAGTAAACCTAGTAAGGCAGTAGAAACTATAAGAACTAAGGCTGGAAAAGTTTCAAAAGGAATACTTGCAACTACGTGTTTGGCTAAGCCACTTTTATCGAGTGCATTTCCTAGGGCAATACCACCTGAGACTAACCAAAGCACATCCCAACTGAGCTTTTTCAAATCTTCTTTATTGATAATGCCTGTAGCTGAGAATACGGCAACTGGAATCAATGCGACTATGTAAGCATTCATGCCATGCAAAAAATCGAATAACCAAAGAAAGATGGTTATCCCGAAGGTGAAATAAACGATATATGCTTTTTGTGTCTTTAGAAATTTACCTTTAATGTTTAAATGAATTTTCTCTGTTTCAATGGGGAAAAACACACTTAATAAGACCCAACTAATTGTAAGTAGGATAAAAACAAAAGGGAAACCAAATGACATCCACTCACCAAAACTAATACTCCCACTACTTGCTAAGTATTTCAGTGCAATCGCATTTGGAGGCGTGCCAATTGGTGTAGCAACGCCACCAATATTTGCTGCTACAGGTATGCATAAAGCAAATGCCGTTTTTCCTTTATCTCCTGGGTTAAAAACGGCTAGAACTGGTGCTAAAATAGAAAGCATCATAGCAGTTGTAGCCGTATTACTCATAAACATAGAAAAACCAGCAGTAATGATCATAAGTCCCATCATTACCATTTTAGGTTTTTCTCCAAATGGTTTTAGCAATACACGAGCAAGGTTTTGATCCAACCTGAATTTAGTAGCAGAAAGTGCTAAGAAAAATCCGCCTAAAAACAGCATGATTATGGGTGAAGCAAAGGTGGCCATGATTTCTGAGTAAGACATCAAGGTACCGAAGTTTGAGATTTCACTCCCATCTAAAAACAGCACAAAGCTTTTGTCAGAGATTAAAATCAGTTCTAATACAATAATTAAAACAGAAGTTGCATAAATGGGAATGGGTTCTAGCACCCAGAAGAAAGCAGCTAGAAAGAAAATACCAATTACCCTGTGTTCTACAACTGTTAGGTCTTCAATCGGAAAGAATGAAGTGGGTAAAAAAAATATAATCAGTGGAATAAAAACAGCCACTAATTTTTTTATATCGATTTTTGTCATGTTAGTAATATCCTCTTTATAAAAATAGGTATTAGATAGTTAAGATTTTATGATGATTTGTAAGGATAAGTTTAGCAAAATTACCGATTAAAGAAGCCATTTGTATGATCTTCGTCATAATTAAAAAATTACTTCAATTTCTGCTCAACAAATAATCTTTTGGTAGTCGATAAGAAGAATAAATATCTAAATTTGCGGCATCAATTGTAAACTTTCTCGCTCTTCTAAAATGATACTTTTTTTCGAAAGTCAGTCAAAAAAAATCATAGCTTGCCATACAGAAAAAATGCCTCATGAAACTGCCTTAAACAGTTTAAAATGGCTTTTTGGTGATGCTGAATACCTAAGTTCTGAAATGTTAAAAGGCTACTTCATAGGCCCACGTAAAGAAATGATTACTCCTTGGAGTACCAATGCGGTAGAGATTTGTGGAAATATGGGCGTAGAAGGTATCAAGAGGATTGAAGAGTTTGTAAAAGTAGATGATGAAAAGGCAGTATTTGATCCTATGCTGCAAGCATTGTATAAAAACTTAGACCAAACAGTTTTTACAATTGAAAAGACTCCAGAACCAATCATTTATATCAATGATATTGCAGCATACAATGAGAAAGAAGGCTTGGCATTGAGTGAAGACGAAATTTTGTATTTGAATGGTGTAAGTGAAAAAATGGGCAGGAAATTGACCGATAGTGAAGTATTCGGTTTCTCTCAGGTAAATTCAGAGCATTGCCGCCACAAAATATTTAATGGAGAGTTTGTGATTGATGGTGAATCTATGCCGCACTCTTTATTTCAACTCATAAAAAAAACATCTAAGACTAACCCTAATATTTTGGTCTCTGCCTACAAAGACAATGTAGCGTTTATAGAAGGGCCAGAGGTTGAGCAGTTTGCTCCGAAACGGCAAGACATTCCAGATTATTTCGATATCAAAGATATAAAAACGGTTATTTCTCTTAAAGCCGAAACACACAATTTCCCTACTACGGTAGAACCATTTAATGGAGCAGCAACAGGTTCTGGCGGAGAAATTAGAGATAGAATGGCAGGTGGACAAGGAAGTCTACCTTTGGCTGGAACAGCAGTATACATGACATCTTATTCTAGGTTAGAGGAAGATAGAGCATGGGAAAAAGCTTTTCCTGCTAGAAAGTGGTTGTATCAATCACCCAGTGATATTCTCATAAAAGCGTCCAACGGTGCCAGCGACTTTGGAAACAAATTCGGTCAGCCCTTGATTTGTGGCTCAGTACTCACCTTCGAACATAAAGAAACCAATGCTTCGAGCGAAGGTTCGGCTGAAAGTTCGGCTGAAAGTTCGGCTGAAAGTAAAGAATTTGGCTTTGATAAAGTTATCATGATGGCAGGTGGTGTAGGTTTTGGTTTACTTCGTGACAGTAAAAAACGCATACCAGAGAAAGGAGATAAAATAGTAGTTCTTGGAGGTGATAACTACCGCATTGGCATGGGTGGTGGAGCGGTTTCTTCTGTGGCTACAGGTGAGTTTGCCAACAGTATAGAACTCAATGCTGTACAGCGCTCTAACCCTGAGATGCAAAAAAGGGTGTACAATGCAGTAAGGGCTTTTACTGAATCAGACGAAAACCATATTGTTTCCATTCATGATCATGGGGCTGGTGGGCATTTGAACTGTTTATCTGAATTGGTGGAAGAAACTGGAGGTACAATTGAAGTGGATAAGTTACCAGTAGGTGACCCAACACTTTCATCTCGGGAAATTGTGGGCAACGAGTCGCAAGAACGCATGGGTTTGGTGATGAAACCAGAGCATATTGAAACCTTAAAAAAGGTAGCTGAAAGAGAAAGAAGCCCAATGTACGTGGTGGGAGAAACTACTGGGGATATGCACTTCCGTTTTGAAAACAAGCAAAATGGTCAAAAACCAATCGACTGGAAGTTGGAATATATGTTTGGTAAGCCACCTAAAACAGTGATGCAAGACAAAGCTGTTTCGGCTAACTTTTCTGCATTAAACTACCAAACTGAAAACCTTTCTGTATACCTAGAAGCGGTATTACAATTGGAAGCTGTAGCCTGCAAAGATTGGCTTACCAACAAAGTGGACCGTTCTGTTACTGGTAAAGTAGCCGTACAACAGACGGCAGGTCCTATTCAGTTGCCTCTCAATAATGTAGCGGTAATGGCCATCGATTTTCTAAGTAAAAAAGGCATTGCTACCTCGGTGGGTCATGCACCGATTGCGGGTTTGATCAAAGCAGAAGCAGGTGCTGTAAATGCTATTGCCGAGGCTTTGACCAACTTAGTTTGGGCACCTCTTAGTCAGCAACTTAAATCCGTGTCTTTAAGTGCAAACTGGATGTGGCCGTGTAAAAATGAAGGTGAAGATGCTAGGCTTTACAAAGCGGTAGAAGCGGTAAGTGATTTTACTTGTGCATTAGGCATCAACATTCCTACTGGGAAAGATTCACTTTCGATGACTCAAAAATACGGCAAAGAAGTGGTATACGCACCAGGAACAGTTATTATTTCTGCTGTAGGGGAAACAAACAATATTGAAAAAGTGGTAAAACCTGTTATCGCACCGATTGAAGGCAGCGAATTGGTTTATATAGATTTTAGTAATGCCGATTTTGAATTAGGTGGAAGTAGTTTTTCCCAAATTATCAATCAATTGGGTGATACTGTACCTGAAGTAGCCTCTGCAGAATATTTTGCCAAAGCTTTTAATACTTTGCAAAGTTTGATTAAAGGTGGGAAGCTATTGGCTGGTCATGATATTTCTGCAGGTGGAATGATTACGGCCTTATTAGAAATGCTTTTTGCCAGAAATGGTTGGGGAATGGAGGTTAATTTAGATGCCTTTGTAGAGGGAGATTTGATTAAATTGCTATTCAGTGAAAAGCCTTCGGTTATAGTACAGGTGGAAGATGCAGAAAGTATTTTAAGTGAGTTAAAACAAGCAGGTATCTCAACGAAATTATTAGGGAAAATAAAAAAATCAGATAGCTTAAGCATACAACATCATGGAAATACTCACAACTTTGAAGTAGCAGCTTTACGAGATACTTGGATGAAAACTTCTTACTTGTTAGACAAGCAACAAAGTGGAGAAGCTCTTGCTGCTGAACGTTTCCGAAACTATAAAGAACAAGCCTTATCCTATCAATTTCCTGAAGGATTTACGGGTAAATTTGAAGCATTGGGCATAGACCCAAAAAGAAGAAAACCTTCGGGCATCAAAGCGGCGATTATTAGAGAAAAAGGTGTAAATGGTGATCGAGAAATGGCCTATGCCATGTACCTCGCTGGTTTTGATGTAAAAGATGTACACATGACCGATTTAATTTCGGGTAGAGAAACCTTAGAAGATATCAATTTCATTGTGTTTGTGGGTGGCTTCTCCAACTCCGATGTACTCGGTTCTGCCAAAGGTTGGGCAGGTGCTTTCTTGTACAACGAAAAAGCCAAAGCAACCCTCGATAATTTTTATGCCAGAAAAGATACTTTGAGTTTAGGTGTGTGCAACGGTTGCCAGTTAATGGCAGAGTTGAATTTGCTCAACCCTGAACACAAGCAAAAAACTAAATTACTACACAATGTCTCAGGTAAGTTTGAGTCTATTTTCTTGAATATGAGTATTCCTGAAAATAACTCTGTAATGCTAGGTAATTTAGCAGGTAGCCGCTTGGGTGTTTGGGTAGCCCACGGCGAAGGGAAATTCCATTTACCCATGGGTGAAAATGCTTACCACATTACAGGAAAGTTCAGCCATGAAGCCTATCCTGGCAATCCTAACGGTTCTGATTTTAGTACCGCTGCCATTAGCTCGCCCGATGGCAGACATCTCGCTATGATGCCCCACCTAGAACGCTCCATTTTCCCATGGAACTGGGCGTATTATGATGAAAGCAGAACTAACGATGAAGTCTCTCCTTGGATACAAGCTTTTGTGAATGCGAGGGAGTGGGTGAAGGGGAAGATGTAGATTATGTCTTTATCAACTAAACTAGTAATATTAACAATACTGTCTAATGCATGTATAGTTTTCGCTTATGGTCATGGTGTAAGTTTCTGGGGTTCTTATGTTTTTAGTTTCCCGATTATAAATGGATATTCTGATTTTAATTTTACGGGAAGTATAGATGAAAAACTTGCATCAATAGCTTTAGTCACAAATTTTGCCCAGCTAATCTTAATCTTCTCAATAGTACTAAGGAGGACTTCAAAAGATGAAAGTATTTACAGAATAGTAGGAGCCCCGATAATGTTAGGATGCTACATAGCTACCTACTTTTCGCTTTCAAACACCTCTCGGACATTATATTTATGGACAGGAATACCATTTTTGATTTTTTGTATCATCTTAATTTATGTTTCTGTAAAATCCTTTATAGATGAAACCCGATGGCGCAAGTCTTAATGTAATGAGACTTGTGCCAAACTACTGAGCTATCTTCCAAAAAAGCAGAAGTCTCCCGACTTCAGTAAGTACCTAGGCAAGGCAACCTAAACGCTTTAATCAATAAGCGTAACCTCAAAAAGATTTTCTAAACCTGCATAGTTTTTTGTACTACTATACAAATACTCTTCTGGTGAGAGTACAAAGCCTGCTTCAACTGGGTTTTTGTGTATATAATCCAGCTTTTGGTCTATCATATAATTATCAGATAGTTCAATAGGATGATAGCCTTGCTGCCAAAATTGATAATTTTTATTATTGTTATTTCTAGCTCCTGCCCTTTCAAACATCCACAGCATCCACTTGGACGCAAGTCCGATCTCTTCTACTTTCTTTAGGATTTGTCTTAATCGCTTTTATCAAGGAGGTTGAAGTAAACTTCTTGATGTCCCTGATGATCTCCATCAAACTATTTTCTTCTTGTGTTGCCAGTATTAAATGTACATGATTGGTCATGATGCAATAAGCATGAACTAATGACCCTTTTTCTTTTTGACAAAAACGAAGACTATTGAGAAAGAGGTCTTTGTATAAATTTCTAGTGAATACATCTATCCAATTAACTACAGAGAAAGTGACAAAATGTAAGGCATTATTATTTCTGATTTTGTATTTGCTGCTCATCTTATTGAATACCTTTGATTAGATACTCATAACTGCATTAGAGTTGATATCTTGTCTTTTGCTTCTAGGCTGAAATGTTACCAAATACACCGAAGTCAGGAGACTTCTACGGACTTGAATGTAGCTTAATATTTAGCACAAGTGGACGCCACGCGGTTCCACTTCGTTAAAACTTGCGCCATTGGTGTAGTAGGAACACAGATTTAATATATGCTAATCAAATAGTAATAGTATCTTTGGAAATTTTAATGAACAAGTGGGCATAGTTATTAATTCTACATAAAATATTTCCGTAGTTCAGTTTATGTTACAACAAAAAGCATATCAATTAAGTAATTCAAAGCCATTTCAATTTGCTGTAGTTGGGGCGATAATTTTCTGCTCTATTCTATTGGGTGTTGAAACCTTTTTTCATGAGCCATTATTGACATTTGAGATTCTTGATATCTCTTTTACCATTTTCTTTTTAATTGAAATTTTAGTGAGAATGGTGGCGGCAGGCAGCCTACTCAGTTTTTTTAAAATTTGTACTTTTTCTACCCAAAACAACCTAGGAAAGGCACAGAAAAAGAAACTAAAAATTATATGGGATGAGGTAGGGTTTTGGAATTGGTTCGATACTGCTATTGTGTTCTTTAGCATGGTTAGCTTAGTGGGTCATTTTATGGAGCACCCAGAGTTTTTAGTGGTTAGTCGCCTATTTAGAGTTTTACGTGTATTGCGTTTACTTGAAATAAGTGATGAATTAAAAGCCGTTGAAAAACAGATAATCAGTATAATTCCTACCGTTTTTTCTTTCTTTTTACTACTGGCCGTATTACTATATATCTATTCAATTATAGGCATCTATTTGTTTGGACATACTGCATTTGAAAAAGCAGACTTCACAAATTTACCGGCTGCTTTTTTAACATTATTCCAAATTATGACACTCGATAATTGGTCAGAAGTGATGGATTCTACCTTTGGTACGCTTTTCGGCAAATGGGTTTACCAAGGTTTTTTTGTCAGTTTTGTAATTCTTACAGCTATTATCAGTTTCAATGTTTTTGTAGCCGTTCTGACCACACAGGTTCAAAGAAAAATATTAGAAGAGAGTAAACTATCAGACATGTCTATAGCTAGCCAAATAGAAGAAGAGATTGAAGAGTCTGAAGCTGAGCTACAAAAAGGATTGTCTATCTTGCTTTCAGAAATTAAAGAGCTAAAAGCGGAAGTAAAAAGTTTAAAACAAGATGCAGAGAAGGGTTAATGGATTTAGTACATTATTAGGTTTCACTTCTCTTACTAGCGCATTCTTAATGAAGTGGAATGAAATGGCATCCACCTACACCTAAAAATATAGCAATTACAAAGCTTACAGAATTCTCCTAATCTTGGTTATGGTCATCCTATATACATTACATTTTTGAGTAAAGGCATTATTTATGTCAGTACTAAGTCTGATAATTTTGTCAGTGAAAGTAAGTAGTAGCCAGATAAAAAATCTTTTTTCATTTCATTCGAATTACAAGTTTAGATGGCTGATAAAACCTAAGCAAAAAGGCTTTTGTCTTATTGAAGAACAAGGGATTTTAATGACCTAAAAACATTGACGTTGGAATTATCTTTTGTATTCTAGGGTTGTTTGTACCATCTCACAACCACGAACTAAAAATTTTAAAACTACTTCTATGAAAAAGAACCTCATTTTATTTGGCTACCTACTCGCTTTCTTACTGGCATTTACCAGCTGTGATGATGATGAGATAAACCCATCAGACGGGGAAAATTCAGATCCTGTACAGTTTGTATACAATGCCATGAATCAATTTTACTTTTGGTATCAAGAAATACCAAGTACAATTAAAGTAGAAGACTACACTGATCCTATAGTGTTGGTAGAAGACATGCGCTTTAGACCTACCGATATTTGGACATTTATAGTAAGAGACAATGGTGCTATTGCAGATCAAATAATAGAAGGAACACAAAACGGGATTATTGGCGTATCAGTAGCATATGACGATGAGGACAACTTACGAATTGTGTATACATTGCCCGGTAGCCCTGCAGATGAAGCAGGCATACAACGAAGTGATATTATTCAACGATTAAATGGAGTAGTACCTAATCCTGCCAACCAACTTTCGTTTGGTGAAACCCCCGAATTAGAAATCTTGAGCAAAGATGGCTCAGTGCGTACGCTAACACTCAACAGAGCCGATATTACAGAAAATCCCGTATTATTTACTGAAGTAAAAGAAGTAGAAGGTATAAAAGTGGGTTATTTGGTTTTTAATACTTTTAATGGCTTGGCTGTTGAAGAATTGGATAAGGCATTTACAGCATTTAATGCGGCAAATGTAGACGAGTTGGTGGTTGACTTACGCTATAATGGAGGTGGTTTGGTAAGTGCTGCGCAGCATTTTGCGAGTTTAATGGTTCCCGAACAAAATGTAGGTGAATTGTTTGTGGCTGAACAGTTTAATGATCTAAACTCCGATTTAAATAGTGTGCTTTTGTTTGAAGAGACAGCGCAAAATTTAGCTGGAATTAATCGTATTGTATTTTTAACTACGCAAGGCACGGCATCTGCCAGTGAGTTGGTGATCAATGGTTTAAGTCCCTATATTGATGTGGTAGTAATAGGACAAAACACCAGTGGCAAATATGTGGGTGCTTCGTTGATTACATTTGATGAGTACACCTTTGCGCCAATTACCTTTCAATCTGCCAATGCTAATGGAGATGTTTTTATTGGTGGCTTTAGCCCTAATATTGATGCCAATGATGATATTACCCACAACTTTGGTGATTTGAACGAAGAAATGTTTGGTGTAGCGATTGATTATTTAACAGGTAAAATTAGTGGTGCTCGAAAAAGTGCTGCTGAAATAAAACCATTAGAGATTTACAACCAAGAAACTTACTGGAACGGTCCTGCTATTAAAGACGTGGAGCGCTTGGATTAAGAGATAATGGAAGATTTTAAAGTGCATTGTGTGGCTTTTATAAAGCTTTACAATCCACTTTTAATTTAAAATACAAAAAGATTGTATGTTGCCCCAACTAAAAGGTTCATTTCTTAGCTTGCATGACATTTCCCAAAAATTAGGTTATCTTCAAGCTATCTGAAATTATCTGACTTCATTTAATTTGCAATCAAGATATTGAAAGCGAGAAGCAGAAAAATTTTCATAGCGAAGGTATGGATTATTGTAAGCTATAAGTCTTAGGTATGTATCATTTGGGTAATAACTAATTTTAAAATTGAAATATTCTACCATAATTTGTTGATACATAAAAAACAACTATGTAGAGAATGCATGCTGTAAAATTTAATTTTAATAAGTTCTTTTCTCTAATAAATAACTCATCAAGGTTATTTTTTTGATTTAAAACGAAAAGAAAATAAAAAGAAGATATGTGAAGGAAGATGAAAAATATAAAGAATTCGAATTCAATTTTTGAATTTGTAATCCAATAATGAGTAAAACCTAAAATTCCACTATAGCAATAGTAAAGAATAAAAAAGTAACCAATTCTTCTTTTCAAGAAGAATAAACAAGAAAGACAAAAATTTAAGGATGGCCAAAATATGCTAGAATAGCTGTATGATTCATAATCAACAATTTTAAGTAATATGCTACTTATAAGAGACAATAGAAACCAGATTAAAAAAATATATCGTATATAGACTAATTGTATCATTTTCTCCTTTAAGAAATGGTTTTAATATAAACTCTTATTCTATTAGTAGAGTGTCATAATTACAATTAATTCAATCTAAAACGTAAATAACCATTAATCTTTTCGGATAGAACATTGTCTTTCGCAATGGTGTAGCCAATCCTATGATTTTTCAAAAAAACCAACTATAGGCACATAACTTAACTTGCTAGATATTTTCCTAGAATTGCATCACATCCAATTACTTAGAAGTCTTGGAACTTCAGTTAATAGACAAGTTAGGTAACAACACTTAAATAGCGAAGCTCCTTATAGCAAAAGCATAGATTATTATAAGTCATACGTATAAGGCTTCTGTCACCAATGAAGTGTTCGTGACAGTTTAAACGTTATTCTAGATTTGCTTTATAGCTATTTCATAAAAGGGTCAACTAATTCAAAAACGCTGGCTTCAGGCTGGTAAAAAGTACTCGTTTTTGCATATTTATAGCCTGTTTTACAACCATTAGTGATGAATATGACGGCATTTTTCTTTTTCTTATCATAGTACATATCACTCACTAAACCATAGGCAATACCAGGGTGCCCACTCATGCTGTGGTCTTTAAAAATTACATCGGCATTTTCTCTATTAGTTAAATGGTGTAGCCCGTAGCCATAAGAAAACCAAAATCTATCCCAAGTATCTCCATTGTTTTCATTGTACTCCCAATGCTTTTGTGACATTAAGGCAACCGTTTCGGGTTTTAAAACTTGCTTTCCATTTCCTTTTCCATCATTCATTAACATTAAAGCAAATTTTGCCAAGTCTTTCGCTGAAGCCCTCAAACTTCCTTGTGGTCCAAACAGCAAGCCATTTTGCCCTAATGTATAATTCTCAAATGCCCTGGACTCAGGTCTTTGTCCTTTATAGTCATCTGCCTGTGCCTGCCAAATGCTATCTTGGAATCGATACAACACTGCCATCTGGTTTATATTTTCAATATCTACTGGATTAAAACTTGCTCCCATAGCCAAGGGCTGGAAAATATTTTCTCGACAATAAACATCAAATCGTTGCCCACTTACTTTTTCAACAATACTTGCTATTAATCCCCAAGTGCAATTTGTGTAAGAGAAAAACGCCCTTGGCTCATGGTCTGCGAATAAGTCTTCAGTATAATATTCTTCTCCTTCAACAAACAACTGTCGAATGTCTAGTTCTTGAGAGAACATATTTCTAGAAAACTGACTATAACCTTTACCATCTCTAATACTTGATTGATGATTGAGTAAGTGATGTAAAGTGATTTTTTGATTTGGAAATTTTGGGTTACGGATAGGAAATCCTAAATATTCACTTAGATCTGTATCTAATTTTACTTTACCCTGCTCTTGAAGTTGCATGGCGGCAACTGCAGTTATGGTTTTTGAAATAGAGGCAATTCTATAAACCGTATTGGTATCTACGGGAATATTTCGTTCAAAATCTGCAATTCCAAAGCCTCGATTATAGACTACATCTCCTCCTTTTACCAACAAGACAGACAATCCTAAAAGTTGATTATCTTCCATAGATTGCTGAAGTTGTTGAGTGAGTGTTTCCCAATTTGGTGAGGAAGGCGTTTCAGGGGTACTTTCTTCTATTTTGGTTTTTTGACAACTTATTAAGGTAATAATTATCAGGAGCAGTAGGTAAGTGTGTTTCATACTTTGGAATCAATATGAGCTTAATTTCTCACCAAAAGTCAATGGAATGTGGAAAATTTGCCCTTACGTTTGAGAATAATTAATAGCGAAGTAAAACAAACCCCAATCAAAATGAAAACAGTAATCATTTCTATATATGAAATAGCATCTAATGGAATATTTTTTAGAAGGGCGAACAATTTCTTATTAAGACCATCTCACTATTAGCGTTTTCACAAACTATTATTCCTGAAAGTCAATATCAATCAAACCTTTTATTCTAATGAAATATCTTGACTACGGTAAATATTCAGGTAATGTAAAAAAAATGTTGGCTGGGGACTTCATATTTCAGAAGCAAAAAACAAAGTAAATCATGAGTCAGATAATAATACTAGTGGCATGAACCTACAAATGAAAAAAAGAGGCTGTCTTGACCTCTTATTTCTTCAATTTCAACCATTATCTGATTATAAGCTATGCGCAGGATTTATCGTGATATCATAGTAACATTCAAACCCGACTGTACCTTCGCCAAATAAGGTCACATCTAATATAGCGTCTAGTTTACAACCTCCTCGTACATTTCGATATCTTCCAGTGCCTCCTACTACATTAGACATCGCATTTTCTTCAGCTATTGTTGCTTTCATAGTAGTAGCATCTAAAGGGGTTGTATCAATAATGCTATAGAGTACCAATGTGCTATTATCCTCATAAAAAGTAAATATGGTATAATTCTCCATAGTCATTGATCCATCTTCAAATGTTTCAGCACCAACAACTATGTCTTGTAGCTTTCCTAGCTTATTACCGTTTTTCGTATCATAAAAGTCAACTTCAAATGTATTACCACTCACTTCTTGGCCAATGGCTTGAATAAATTGTGTCATGGGAGCAGCAGTAGAAGTACCAATTGCTTTAATAGCCATTACATCTGGTTTAATTCCATCTTCGGATTCTTCACAACTAAAAAGTAATGAGAATAAGAAAAATATAATGCTTAATCTCAGTAAAGCTGTGGTATTAAAAGAATGATTTTTTCTGGTGTTTTCTGTCTTTTTCATTGTAAAAAATTTAGGTTTTAAAAAGTATTTAAAAGGAGTTTTACAATGGATACACCAAGGGATATAATTATTTGATAATCAACTATTTATAATATTTTATTATGTTTTAACGATTACGACTTTTCGTGATTATTATGATTTTACGTTCAGTTTTTACGATTTTTCGTGTTCTTTTTAAGAATTGATAATAAAAGATATGATTGGCGTATATTTTATAGTATGATAATTTGACAAAAAAATAAAAATACTTATTTTAAGGTATTATTTAATTGTTTTGAAAATTATTGCCAATTGAAAATGAGATCATTATTTCTTTTTTTTAGCTTACTCACTTTTTCATTTTATTCATTTTCTCAATCTACAGCTAAAAATTCTTTGTATTTAGAGTTAGGTGGCGCAGCTGGGCTTTATTCTATTAATTATGAAAGGATGATATCTGAAGGATCAAATGTGGATATTAATGCTCGTATTGGATTTGCAGTAGTTCCATTTAGAGATAGAGAGGTTTTGGTAGATTGGGACATAGATAATATTGCTTATGCTTTTCCAATTGGAGTTAACTTTGTTTTTGGTGATAAAAAAAATCATTTTGAAACGGGTTTAGCTTATTCTATAGTATTTGATGGAAGAGTGGCTTACGATGGTTATGCGAAGACAAATGGAGAATTTATAGAAATAGTAAATTTAAGGGTTGAAAGAGGAGTTGGTCACTATTTAATTCCAAAAATTGGCTATCGCTATCAAAAAGCTGAAGGTGGATTAATATTCAAAGTTAATGCAACGCCCTTTATTATAATTGATGATGCATTAGATTCCTCTTCTTCAAATACAAATAGGGTGTTATTTTGGTTAGGGGTAAGTGTAGGAAAAGCATTTTGATATAGTTTTCTCCCAAATACAATTAATTACAATTTGTAAAAGATAAAATATCAGTTAATTACTTCGCTTTATCTGTAAAATGGAGTACTAAAAAGCCTAAAGAGATTACTATCATTATAGCGCCAAAAACTCCGAAAGCAGCTTCTAAACTTAAAGCATTAGCCACAGGCTGTACCATAATTGGGGAGACAAATTGCCCAATAAAAATGAAAGAATTGACACCACTTAAAATTCTACCTCGCAATTCTGTGGGCGCCATTGCCATTAAACAAAGACTAGTGTTGGGCATCATCATACCAAATCCTAAACCATTGGCTATCAATCCTAAAATAATATGAAAATAACTCTGAGATTGCCATACAATAAAATAACCGATGGCCATCATCAAAAATATGATGGAATAAACCTGGGTGAAATTGAGCTTTTTCCGAACACGAGAATAATTGAAGGATACAAATGCTCCAGCTACCATTCCCGAAGCAATGGCCTGCCCTATTTGTGCATTACTAATTCCTTCCATTTTATTGAGAATAAAAGGAATTTGAACAGGAATCATGTAGAAAATAGCCATACCCACGAAAGCAGAACCATAGTTGATAAACATCCACTTTTTGGTATAAGCAGATAGTTTTACTTTGGGTGCATCTTTAGGTCTTTTGGTTATTTGGGGTTCATACAATGCAAACACTACAGTAGGTATAACAAAGAAAGCCAATAGGTAAACCAAGAAAGGCATTCTCCAATTAATATCTGCCAAAAATCCACCTAGGCTGATAAAGATGATACCACCTATTGCGGTGAACATGCCTTGCAACCCTGTAAACTTGTTCCGCTCTTCCCCTTCAAAATAATCGGCAATGAGTGTGGATGTAGTTGTCATGATCCCAGCTACGGCAATGCCAAGTAATGCACGACCTACAATAATTAATAACAAACTATCTAAATAATAGCCTGAAGTACCTGCAAAACCATATAAAACCAAGGAAAAAAGTAAAAGTCTTTTGCGTCCAAATTGATCTACAATCCAGCCTGTAAGAGGTGAAATAGCTGCAATAAATAACCCAGGAATGGTTAAAACCAATCTTGTTAAAATAGCAGCATTAGGGTTATTTGAAAATACTTCTTGAATTTGAGGAAGTGATGGAGCAATTGTAGCACCTGCCATAACAGTCATTGTAGCTGCTAGTAAAAGTGTCGCTTTTAAAACTAACGAGTTTCTAACTGGGTTTCCAACTGGGTTTCCAACCGGATTTCCAATCGGGTTTTCAACTGAGTTTCCAACCGGATTATCTTGGGTATTTTGCATGCACAATGTTAGAGAAAATTACTGAGTTTATGGAAGGTGTTCATAAAATGGTAAACTTGATGACTTTTATTTGAATATCTTGAAAACCAATGCTCTATACTTCTTTCTATTATTTAAGTATCAGTAGATTTGATTGGGTTTTAATTTGAGATAAGTGTTCTTTTATGAATAGTAAAAATGGTATAAGACTAGACTATATAAAAATCAACATTTAACTTCTGATAAGTATAAAAAAATGAATAATGGAAGATCAAGTAATTATAGTAACAGGGGCAACAAGCGGTATGGGAAGGGCCATTGCTACTCAGCTAGCACAAATAGGAAAAAAACTTATACTAAATGGCAGAGATGAAAAAAAGGGGAAAAACCTAATTGAAGAACTAGAAAAGTACACGGAGTTAGTATTTGTTGCTGGAGATGTGAGTCTTCCTGAAACTAATGAACTTCTTGTAAAAAAAGCCATCTCTCATTTTGGGAAAATTTCGGGGATAATTACCAATGCAGGCGTTCTTGGAATAGGTAGCGCTACAGCTATTTCTATAGAAGATTGGCATTACACGTTCAATACCAATTTTAACTCATTTTTTTATTTATCTAAGTATGCTATTCCCTACATAAAAAAAGAAAAGGGATTTATTATTGCCAATGCGTCTATTGCTGCATTTAAAAGTTTTCCGAACCATGCTGCTTACTGTGCTTCTAAAGCGGCTTTAGTGAGTTTGGTGAAACAAATGGCAGTAGATTATGGACCCGAAATTCGTATTAATGCCATTTGTCCTGGTCCTGTAGATACTCCACTAATTTGGGATTCAGCCAAAGCCTTTCCTGACCCTAAAGCCGCAGTGAGTAATGTGCAAGAAGCCACTTTGTTAAAGCGTTTAGGTAAACCTGCTGATATTGCTAATCTTGTTGAATTTCTTATTTCAGAGAAAGCGTCTTGGTTTACAGGTTCAGCCATAACTATAGATGGTGGAATTATGGCATCTCATTAATGTGCAATAAAAAGTTAAAATTGAAAAGATAAACATTCAATTTGAATTGCTAGGTGTTGGTTTAGTTAGAAAATAATTAAAACATATTGGTTTAAAATTGATTTCTAAAACATCCAAAAAAATTTATATAAGATTAATAGAGAAGCTTCCATCTTATGTTTTCAAAATAATCTTGCTTAATCAATATTTAATTTGTTGGAAAGTTAGCTTCCTTTGTAAAACACTGCCTATTTCTTATTTTTAATAATTATACTTAACTGTATTAATTCAATGCTAAAAAGGCATTTCCCTTAAAATACATGACAAATGATTAATCTTACCCGTGGACTTATTATTGGTGGTATAGCTCTAACAATTGGTGCTACTTCTTACATTTCTGCTACAGGCGTAGGTTTAGGGGGTATACATAATAAGGAAGTAATACAAGCTGCCAGCCGCGACTGCCCTTCTGGCAGGAAAGATGAATTTGGCAATTGTATTGAAAGAAATTACAGAAGTGCTTACTATAGAAGTTACTATTTTGATAATAGCAGTTATGGAAAAGGGAAATAAAAAGAAAAGTAAGACAGAAAGAAAAAAGGAAGGTATTTCTTTAGAAAAAACAGTTGAAGAAATAGCCAAGGATGAAACTACAGAAAGCAATGAGTCAATAAACGATATTGACAAATTACCAGGAAATGGTTTTGGAAGAGTTTTAGGATGTGGTTAAAGACGAAGTATGCAAGATTTTTCTGAAAGATTAGTTACATGGTATCTAGAAAAAAAAAGAGACCTTCCTTGGCGCAATACCAAAAACCCCTACAAAATTTGGCTTTCTGAGATTATACTCCAACAAACAAGAGTAGCGCAAGGGCTTCCATACTATTATAAATTCATTGAAAATTTTCCTACTGTACATACTTTGGCCAATGCAGAGGAGCAGGAGGTTTTACGACTTTGGCAAGGCTTAGGGTATTACAGTCGAGCTAGGAATTTACATGCTGCTGCCAAATATGTAGTGGATGAATTAGATGGTAAGTTTCCTGAAAATTATACTGAATTAAAAAAGTTAAAAGGAGTTGGGGACTACACTGCTGCTGCCATTGCATCTTTTGCATTCGGAGAAAAAGTAGCTGTTGTAGATGGAAATGTATATAGAGTGCTAGCTAGACTTTTTGGGATTGATGTTGACATTAATAGTACTAAAGGCAAGAAAAATTTTAATGAGCTTGCCAATGAATTAATTCCTTCTCAAAATCCTGATATGCATAATCAAGCAATGATGGAATTTGGTGCTTTGCAATGTACACCAGCCAACCCTGACTGTATGTTTTGTCCTTTTACTACTGAATGTGATGCAAGGTTGACACAAAGACAAAATATACTTCCTGTAAAAATCAAAAAAGTAAAGCAGAAAAAAAGATATTTTAACTACTTTGTAATTAATGATGGTGACAAATACTATTTAAAAGAGAGAAAGAGTGGAGATATTTGGCAAGGGCTTTACGATTTTCCTTTAATTGTCACTGATAAACCACTTGAACCACAAGAATTCATACTAAAATATTTTAAAGTACATGTAGAAGACCCTTCTCTTATATCTATTTCTAAAGAATACAAGCATATTCTTACTCATCAAATAATATATTCAAAATTTTTTATAATAGATCAGACAATAATAAAGAATATAAACCTGTTTTTAACCAAAAATAGTGTTAAACTTTATACTATTAAAAAAATTAAGGCATTGCCGAAGCCTGTTTTGATTAATAAGTATTTGAAGGAACATATTTTTTAGTTATTTTTATTATAAAGCGTAATTTTGTAATCTTCTTAAAAAATTTTTAAATGGCAGGAGTTAATAAAGTGATTTTACTTGGCAATTTAGGCCAAGATCCAGAAGTAAGACATTTAGAAAGTGGTTCTGTTGTAGCAAGGGTAACCTTAGCAACTACAGAAAGTTATAAAGACAGATCTGGCAATAGGGTAGATAATACAGAATGGCATGAAGTTGAAATGTGGGATGGTCTAGCGAAAATTGCTGAACAGTATTTAAAGAAAGGTGATTCCATATATTTAGAGGGAAAAATCAGGACAGATAAATGGGAAGATAAAGAAGGAAACCCAAGAAAAACTGTTAAAATAAGGGCATTGAATATGACTATGCTATCAAAAGCTGCAAGTAGTAATACACCTGCAGCATCAAAAGTGGAAGAACCAGCTTCTCAAATTGAGTCTGCACCCGAAGATACTGCAGACGATTTACCTTTTTAATGTTTTCTATTCTAATCAGTCATTTTGGAAGAAGGCAGTATAAGTAATTTGATTGAACCGGAACCTTACCTGCAAACTTTTAGCATGGTTGCATCGCTTCCTGTAATCATTTACCCAATATTTTTTGCATCTATTATTTTATTGCTACTCTCAGCCTTAATATCAGGCTCTGAAGTAGCATTTTTTTCACTTTCTCCTAAGCAATTAGAGGTTTGTAAAAATAGTAAGACGCCTAATTCTGTGTACATTGTGAGGCTATTATCAAAGCCCAAACAGTTACTGGCCACTATCCTTATTCTAAATAATTTAGTGAATGTGGCCCTTGTTACTTTGTGTACTTTTGCTACTTGGGAAATATCTGGTAGAGAAAATGAACAGGCGGTTTTTATCTTAACTATAATTGTTACTGCGGCAATAGTTTTTTTCGGTGAAATAGTACCAAAAATCTATGCTACAGAAAAAAATCTATCCTTCGCTAGGTTTACTTCGGGTTTATTATTTGTAGCTTCAAGTGTGCTAAAACCTTTTGCTTGGTTATTAATGACCATTAGCGAAAGGCTTGAAAACCGTTTTCAACATACTGGTTATGATGTTTCTATGAACGAGCTAAAGCAAGTTGTTGATATGACTGCTACCGGTAATAAAGACCGAGAGTTATTGAAAGGTATAGTAAGTTTTGGTACAAAGACGGTAAAGCAAATTATGAGGGCAAGGATGGATATTACCGCCTTCGACATTGAGGAGGATTTTCATCAGCTCATGGATAAAGTCAACAAATGTGCTTTTTCAAGAATACCTATCTATAATGAAACCATAGATAAAATTGATGGAATCTTATATGTAAAAGAGTTGCTCCCTTTCATAGACCGAGACGAAAGTTTTGAATGGCAGCAACTAATTACCAAACCTACCTTCTTTGTACCTGAGACTAAAAAAATTGATGAGCTTTTAAGAGATTTCCAGCAGAAACGTGTTCATATGGCAATTGTAGTAGATGAATATGGCGGAACTTCTGGGCTCATTACCATGGAAGACATTATTGAAGAAATAGTGGGTGAAATTAATGATGAGTTTGATGATGATGAAGGTATTGAATTCAAAAGGTTAGATAAGAATTTGTTTACTTTTGAAGGCAAAACATCGCTGAACGATTTGTGTAAGGTAATTAAAGTGGATCCTGCCATCTTTGAAGATGCTAAAGGAGATAGCGAATCTATTGGTGGGTTACTACTTGAACTATTTTCGAGGATACCTAACTCAGGAGAAACTTGTGATTTTAAGAATTTTAGATTTACAGTAGTATCGGTAGATAAAAAGCGAATAAAAACGGTTCGTGTTTTAATTAGAGATCAGGTTGGTGTAAACAAAACCAATCCATAGAATTATAACACTTTCATATTCCATACAGCTCTAAACCTTATGCGCTGGATAATTTTAAGATATTCCATCAATATACCTGGCTTAACCTTCAAATTATTACTTGTAGACTTCTACGAAAAAGTTTTTTTTACAAACATGTAATTTTTTATACTTTATCTACTTTAAGATTGATTGCAATTATTGCAAGGTAGCATTATTGAGTGTTTCCCAAAGCAAGCCATTTTTAAGTGCAGCTGTTGTAATTCTTATTTTTTTGAAATTATAATTTTCTACCAGGTAGCTTACAATGCATGAAGCAACTACAATCATATCAGCCCTTTCTTTCAACATGCCTGGTATTGCTATCCTTTCCTTTAAATTTTTACTCAGCAGCTCTTCATGAATGGCAAGATAAGAGGGTATTTCCATAGGGTAATCTGCTTGGGAGATTTTTTCTAGGGTGCCTTTTTGTAAGCAGTGAATTGCCTTAATTGTACTAAAAGTGCCTGCACAACCAATTAAAACTTCTGGTTTTAAAAGATAAATTTGATCAACTAATTTTAATAATACACTTTCTAAAAATGCTTGTAAATGATGTTGTTCACTTGTACTTATTGGATCTGAGTTGTGAAAACGATCTGCCAATCTTTGTGCGCCAATTTCATAACTTTCTTTCCAAAGTACCTCTTTATTATTTGCTATAATAAATTCTACACTTCCACCGCCAATATCCACAATTAGTACTGGAGTATTGGTTAAACCTAAAACTGTTTTTACTCCTAAATAAATCAGTGAGGCCTCTGCGTCCCCATCAATTACTGTAACATTTATTCCAAAATCATTTTTTATTTTTTCTATTAAATAGGTGCCATTTTTAGCAGAACGAATAGCGCTTGTAGCTGTAGCACTTATTGATTTTACATTATATCTCTTAGCTTTTTGTATTAAAAGTTGTAATGCATGTAAAGCTCTTTCTATGGCTGCTTCAGTAATAGTACCATTACTAATTCCACCTTGTCCAATATTCACAAAAATCTTTTCTTGATACAAGACATTTACGCTACCATTAGACCGCTCTCCAATTAGCAAATTAAAGGTGTTGGTGCCCATATCAATAACAGCAGCTCTCATATTTTGCATTGTTTAAATTTAACCAATCATATTTAATTGCTACATTTTTGTAAACGATTGGGTAAACTTAAATCACTTTTGTGAAAACTAAAGTATCTTACTAAAAATTAAATAAGGCGGTTTTTCTAGGTTTATGTAATATATCCGACTTAAATTAAGGCTTTAGTAAAAAAAGTGAACAATTTCGATCTTGTACATAACATTTAATGGTTACTAAAATTAATATCAGCATCTTATTATTAGCAATTTTTGGGTGCTTTCCAGTAAGTGCTCAAACAGATTATTGGAAATTATTAGAGGATGTACATTATAAAAATCGAGAGGAAGCCACAACGGGTTTTAATATTACTTATCCAGAGTTTGGAGAAAATGTAAAGCAGCTTGAGGGCAAAAAAATTACCCTTAAAGGTTTTATAGTACCATTAGATGAACTTACTGGTGAAAATAGGTTTGTACTCTCTTCCTTACCTTTTAATATTTGCTTTTTTTGTGGAGGAGCTGGACCAGAAACTGTAATTGAAGTGTATTCGAAAGAACATATTGATTTTACAGATGATGTTATTTGGGTAGAAGGGATTTTTTATGCAAACCCAAATGACCCTGAAAAACTGATGTATTTACTAAAAGAAGCAAAATTAATTGAAAAATAGAGTAATGATTAAAATTATACTGCTTAGTTAAATACAATATTTCATGTAAATAGTTATATTTGTTGCATATCAATATTCATCGATAAACATAAGTATTACCTAGTATATTTTTCACTAAATAATTTCTATTAATTACTTATAAGTTATAATATCTTCACTGATTTTTGAATGAAATTTTTCTTAATAACATTATTCATAATTTCCTTACCTCTTAATTTAAATACTTCTTATCCATCTCAAAGTGACGAAGAAGTAATAAGAAAGATATTTGATGAAGTATTGACTAACGATGCAAGCTATGAGAATTTAAGATACCTTACCAAACAAATTGGTGGAAGGCTAAGTGGATCACCACAAGCAGCAGCAGCAGTTGAATGGAGCAGGCAAGTAATGGAAAATTACGGTTTTGATACAGTATTTCTTCAAGAAGTGATGGTTCCGCATTGGGTTAGAGGAAAGAAAGAAATAGGTAGAATAGTAAATTCTAAGAAATTAGGCAGTTTAGATGTAGCAGTTTGTGCCTTGGGTAATTCTGTTGGTACTGGTTCAAATGGAGTATTGGCACAAATAGTTGAAGTTCAAAACTTTGAAGAGCTTAAGACATTGGGAGAGGAAAAAGTGAGGGGGAAAATTGTATTTTTTAATCGCCCAATGGATCCAACGATAATACAAACTTTTCAAGCGTATGGCGGGGCAGTCAATCAACGGGGCAGTGGACCTTCTGAAGCTGCTAAATATGGTGCAATTGGAGCCATTGTAAGATCGGTAACTACTTCGTCTGATAACTTGCCACATACTGGCAGTTTACGATATACATTAAATCTACCACAAATACCTGCTATTGCTCTTGGAACTGAAGATGCAGACCTATTAAGTAAATTATTGGTTGATGATCCATCGCTGCAATTTTATTTTGAAACCCATTGTAAAATGTTAGAAGATGTATTGTCTTACAATGTGGTTGGGCAGATAAATGGAAGTGAGTTTCCAGATGAATACCTTACAGTGGGCGGGCATCTTGATTCTTGGGATTTGGCCGAAGGAGCGCACGATGATGGTACTGGTTGTGTACAAGCCATCGAAGTATTGAGAGCTTTTAAAACTTTAGATATACAACCCAAAAGAAGTATCCGTGCGGTTATGTTTATGAACGAAGAAAACGGATTGAGAGGAGGAAGAAAATATGCTGAATTGGCTAAAGAAAATAATGAAAAGCATTTAGCAGCGATGGAATCAGATTCTGGCGGGTTCACTCCAAAAGGCTTCAGTATTGATGGAAATGAAAAAATAGTTAAACAAATAGCCAGTTGGAGAGTATTATTTAAACCATATCATATTTATGAATTTGAAAAAGGGGGAGGTGGAGCAGATATAAGTCCATTAAAGGCACAAGATGTTACGCTAATAGGATTTAGACCAGACTCTCAAAGATATTTTAATTATCATCATGCGGCCAACGATACTTTTGAGCAAGTGAATAAGAAGGAATTACAAATGGGAGCAGCTGCTATGACAACACTATTTTATCTTATAGATAAATATGGACTAAATTGATATTTATAAAAGATTATTTTTTATACGCATTCTTACACCTAACATAACAAACTATACTAAGTATCTGATTAACAAGTTATTTTGGAGCGATAGCAAACTAGCTTAATTCAGTTTATTAACTATCAAATTATTAAAGCGATGGTCTTAACATTACAAATTTTTATCGTTCTTTATTTACTTGTGTCTTCTATGGCACTAGTTTATTATTTGTATAAGAATTTTTTGCAATACTTAACTCCAGTAAAAGGATATCTTGCTGGAAGTTTACTAGTATTATCGATTCTATCTTTTGATTTTTTCATGTTCAATTTTACGGCAGATAAAATCACTCAACTGCATCAGCAAAACAATACAGAAATTTCTTATTACCAATAAGTTATTATTTTACAGCAATCATAATCGAAAGGCTATCTGTATATTTACAGTATAGCCTTCTTTTTTTATAGCATAAATGGAATCACATAATTATTATATTTCTAGAGCAGTAGATTTAGCAAAACAAGGAGTAGAATCTGGTATAGGAGGACCCTTCGGCGCTGTAATTGTAAAGGATGGAAAAATAGTAGGAGAAGGTTGCAATATGGTTACATCTCAAAACGATCCTACTGCTCATGCAGAAGTGGTTGCTATTAGAAATGCATGTAAATCGCTGGGTACTTTTCAATTAAAGGGTTGTATTATATATGCTTCTTGCGAACCTTGTCCTATGTGTTTGGGAGCTATTTATTGGGCAAGACCTGATCAATTGATATATGCTTGCACCAAAGAAGATGCACGTTCCATTGGCTTTGATGATGCATTTATTTATGAAGAAATAGAAACAGATACAGCAAACAGAAAAATTAAAACGATTCAAACAGGGAGAGAAATAGCTTTAGAAGTATTTGAACTATGGCAAAATAAACAAGACAAGATAGACTACTGAGCTATAATGAGAATATTACATACTGCCGATTGGCATCTAGGAAAGAAACTTAATGACTTTACTAGAATAGAGGAACAAAGGAATGTATTAGAAGAAATTTGTGAAATTGCACAAAAAGAAGAGGTTGATGCAGTAGTAATTGCTGGAGATTTATTCGATACATTTAATCCCCCCAATGAGGCAATTGAATTACTTTTTAAAACTGTACACAAGCTGGCTAATAATGGTAATATTCCCGTAATAGCCATAGCAGGTAACCATGATTCTGCTGATAGAATTGAAGCTCCTCACCCACTAGCCCGAGAATGTGGAATTATATTTACAGGTTACCCAGACACTTTAGTACCTGAATTCTCCTTAGAAACTGGATTGAAAATTACCCGCTCAGATCATGGATTCTTCGAATTGGAGCTCCCAGTAACTAGAGAACTTTTGCGAATTATCGCCACTCCTTATGCCAATGAAAGTCGGCTAAAATCTTTTTTTGGAATTAAAGATACCAATACTCAATTTAGAAAAATACTAAAAGAAAAATGGCAAGTGCTTTCCGCAAAATATTGTGATAACAAAGGTGTGAATCTATTAGTGGCCCATTTATTTATGAATGGCAATAATGAGCAATTGAAAGAGCCAAATGATGAACGATCCATCATCCATGTAGGAGGAGCACAACCAGTACATCTTGATGATATTCCTCCAGAAATTGATTATACTGCTCTTGGTCATTTGCACAGGTATCATAATCTAGCAAGAGAAGGAAAAGCACCGGTTATTTATAGCGGAAGCTTATTAGAATATAGTTTAAGCGAAGTACATCAAGAAAAGAAGGTAGTAATTATAGATGTTGAAGCTGGTAAAAAAGCTGGAATAAAAACAGTACCATTAAAAGTCGGAAAGAAATTATATCGCAAGAAATTTGAAAATCTTGTAGATGCGTTAGATTGGCTCAAAGAGAATCAAGAGGTTTTTGTTGAAATTACTTTGGTGAGTGATACTTTTTTAACAGCAGAGACAAAAAGAGCATTGCATGATGTTCATCAAGGTATTTTAGCAATTATTCCAGAGATAAAGAGAATTAATACCAATAAAGAAAAAGAGGCTCCCCAAATAAATGAAAATCTAGAAATTCTATTTCAACAATATTTTGAACAAAGGCATGGAAAGCCAATCAATAATGAACTTCAGGATCTATTTCTAGAAATATTAAATCAAGATAAAAACAAATAATTATTGGGCATAGTCGGCGTGTGCATTCAGAGCGTTAGCTACTTTATCATTCCATAGGAGTTGCTTGTCTAATTTCGCCCCGAAAAATGTTTCACTATTATACACCGATCTATAATTGCCTAATTCTGTCATAGTTTTAGTGTAAAGTGTTTTTATCTCCGCTTCGTAATTATCCTTGCTAAAAGTGGCTTCCCTAAATTTCTTCCTCATTTTTCGAGCAAATAATTCAGTTATATCAAAGTGTAATTGTTCGTGCATCAACAATTCATAGGTAGCTCTTTCTTTATTACACCAAGATTTTTCTGGTATGAACATAGGTGTAACATCAAACTCAAAAATCATTTCACCTTCTTTCACTTTACCTTGATATTTAAAATCAACTTTGAATTCACTTTTAGCAGCTTCGAACATTTTACCAGCTGCCTCGGCTTCAAAGTTATCCCAAGATAGTTTACTATCTGCCTTCCATTTTATGGGAGGAGTTTGTGCTAAAAGATAATTTGCTGCAAAGGAGCTAAGTAAAACAATTACGCTAAGAAAGAGAGTTTTCATAACTAAGATTTGTAATTACACATTAGTCTATATGTCTAACAAGTTATAAACGAAAATTGTATCATAAACGGTTGGCATTTTAATAAATCATGCCTATATACGTGGATTTTACTCTATTACCTTATATATTTCTTTCCTATTCTTTGAACATTAGTCTTCCGACTTTTTGCCAGTCAGCTACATTTACTTGAGTAAATATCAAAATGTACAAATAAGGAAAAATTAGCGAAGCATAAGGACCATTATCGTATACTATTAAATAATAAGCAGCAATATGTATAAGTGCCCAGATTGTGAGTGGAGAGAAATATTGCCATTTTAAACGGTAAATACCTACTACCACTGTTACTAATGCTACTGCTAATAAAGGGATTTGTTGTCGAGGAATATAATAAGGATAACCATTTAATCGAGTATAGCCTAAATTTTCAAGATAAAATGAAATAAAAGCAGAATAACTTCCATGAGCATAAAAAATCCATAATGAATAGAGTATAAAAAACGGTAGTAAAAAACCGAGGGCAGCAATTATTATTTTGGATGTTTTATGTTTGAGAAAATGATAAATTAAGTAAACCGCTACAAAAGGTAGCGCGAACCCTAATCGAGGAGAGGTGAGTAGGCTAATTGCACTTAAGATACCTGCGGAAAGCATCCATATTACTATTTTTTGCAGCTCATTAGATGTTATTACTTTTAATAAAAGTAGGCTTGCCGAGAGCATAAATCCCGATGCCAATAGATCCATTCTACCTTCATGCATACACCTAAAATAAAAAGAATCTATAGCTAAAAATGCAACTAAAGCAATGGTATTTACCTCACTATTTTTTTCACTTTTAAACAACTTATAAGTTAACCAAAGCGTCCAAAAACCAGCAAAAAGTGAAATTAACCGATATTGAAATATGCCAAAACCAAAAAATTTGAATACAAAGGCTACAAAAAAAAAGTAAACTGGACCATACCTTAAATCTTGTGTTGGTATATCTGTATATAAAGCTAAGGTTTTTGTAAAATCTCCTGTTTCTAAAAATGCTTTACCTATTGCAGCCATATAAGTTTCGTCATACCATGGCAATGGGAAGATAGATAAAGTAATAAAATGTAAAGAGATATATAGCAAAACTGCCACATAACAAATTATGCGATATTTACTATTTTTTATTTTCACTCTAGTCTTTGCACTTTTTATGGAAATTCATAAAAATGTATAGATTTGTACACCCAAATATATAAATGCTGTTTGGGTTTACTAAGGAAAAGAAGAAGACAGTTTCTGATTGACATAATTAGTGTTTTCCTAAAAGCAATTGAAGACTATTATTACAAAGTGCCTTAACTTAAAAAATACTATAAGAAGGATCTTCTTTTACTAACAAAATAGAATCAAATAGTTAAAATTCAATATTTTGAAAAAAATAGCAGTATTTACATCAGGAGGGGATGCACCTGGAATGAACGCCGCAATTAGGGCTGCAGTGAGGGCTTGCCTTTATAACCATGTAGAGGTTTATGGCATAGTGCGTGGGTATAAAGGCATGATTGAAGGCGACATTAAAAAGCTTGAGTCTAGAGATGTAAGCAATATTATACAGCGCGGAGGAACAATTTTAAAATCGGCAAGATCAGAGGAGTTCAGAACAAAAAGAGGCCGTGAAAAGGCATTTAAAAATATACAAGATTTAGGTATTGAAGGATTGGTGGCTGTAGGTGGTAACGGTACTTTTACAGGGGCAGAGATCTTTATGAAAGAATTTGGAATTCCTACTATTGGTGTTCCGGGAACGATTGATAACGACTTATATGGCACTGATTACACCATAGGCTTCGATACAGCGGTTAATACTGCTTTAGATGCTATTGATAAAATCCGTGATACAGCCGACTCTCATGACCGTGTTTTCTTTGTAGAAGTAATGGGCCGAGATTCAGGGTATATTGCCATTCAGACAGGTATAGGTGGTGGTGCAGAAATGGTGATTGTGCCTGAAAATCCTGATAGTATTGAGGGAGTTATAGAGACATTAAGTTTAGGTAGGGATAGAAAAAAATCTTCCTCCTTAATAATAGTAGCAGAAGGTGATGATTTAGGAGATGCACACTACATTTCGGTTAAAGCCAAAGAAATGTTGCCTAATATGGATATAAGAATGACCACACTAGGCCACGTTCAGCGTGGTGGATCACCTACAGCTATTGACCGAATACTGGGCAGTCGTTTGGGTTTGGCGGCAGTAGAAGGCTTATTAGAAGGTAAAAAAAATGTAATGGCTGGGGTTATTAATGATCAAGTAGTCTATACCTCATTTCACGATAGTATCAATAAAAAGAAGCCATTAAATAAAGATTTAATCAAGATGGTTAATATTTTAAGTATTTGATCTTGCCTTTAAAATCTATTTGAATCCTCTTCCATATTATTTGGAAGAGGATTTTCATTTTTTTGCTTTTAGAAAAATATCTACTCTTCTATCACTGGTATTATCAATTCCTTTTGCCATAGTTTCTCCAAAGGCTTTGATTTCTATTCTATCAGAAGGCATTCCATTTTCTATAAGATAATCTGCAACAGATTTTGCTCTTTTTTGTGAGAGTAAGTCGTTGGTCATTTCTTCTCCATTTTGGTCGGTATAACCTTCAACTACAATAATATAATTGGAAAGGTTAGTAGCTTTAAGCTTAAATAATTTAGCTAACTTTTCTTTAGATGTAGGAGGTAGTATGGAACTGTTATTTTCGAAATAAATACTACTTACCCTACCCAAGTCGTCTATGAGGTTGGTTTCGCTTACTGAAACGTCATCGATAAAGTAAAAAGCTTCTAAAATATAATCAGATGAAAGTAGATTAGGCCTCACTATGTTGTTCCTTTTCCAAAAGCCCTTATCTATTAACTTATAAGGTGTTTTCTCAATACTACTAAAGTTTCCAATTGTAATAAACCTTTCTCCTCCTTTGGCGATAAATTTTTCGGAGAAATACATCCATTTTCTATTGCTGATAAAATATTTGCCTGATGTATTTATTACCTGCGGTTTACCTGGGTAACGAGCAGTACCTTTAAATTTTCTTGTACCTACTGAAAATAAAACGCTTATTTGGTTAACTGCTATAGGCGAAGAGTCAGCTTGGAGTAGATAAAAATTTACATTATAGATCTTTCCCTCTTCAAGCGGTTTTTTTAATTTTCCTTGGATATAAGACCATCCTCCAATAATTCTTACTTGTGTTGCAAATAGTGATATTCCTGCACATGCATCTCCACTTCTAGCTTTATTAAACCCTCTGCATTTTAAGTTATCTTTACAACCTTCTTTATATAAGTATACCGAACCACCATCAGTTGGTTCACGCCAATACTTTACTCCTATAAAATTTGTATTATTTACTAATGAATCTGTTTTTTCTTCAAAACTAGGATTTAACACTAAGTTTTGGGCTTCAATGTTTTCCACAAAAATGAAAAAGAGAAATAGAAGAAAAGTATTTTTCAACAGCTAAAAAAATATGGTTAGATATATTAGTTTATTTACCTCAAAAATGATACTAACCATTTTCTGATTTCCTCTAAATTATCCTTTCCCTGCAGCCTAAATTAGCAGATATTCAAATTTTATGGCTTTTTATAATCATCAACTTTAGGAAGGTTTGCTTAGGTAATGGTTTATTATTTTTAGTAACCTGCATTGTATTTTATATTAAAATACCAAAGGCATAAAAAGCAGCAAAATATGTTTGGAGTAGCTTTTTGATTATTTATTCATGTTAGAATTTAAATAGTCTGAAATTCATGGATTATTTATTTAAATCGATAATGTAAAGGCGTGTGATATCTTCCCGTCTTGTTCTTGAAGACTATGAGAGAAAAGAAAATTATTTTTTAGTAAAAGTTGAAAAGAGGCTTCATTTTCAGGATCAATAACGGCAATAAGTCTTTTTAAGTTAGTAGAATTTTTAGAACAGTTAATAAGTGCTTTGGTAATCTCATTACCATAACCTTTTCTCCAATATTCAGGGCTTAAAGCATAGCCTATTTCAGCTTCGTTTTCATCCATTCTTACAAATTTAGCAAGTCCAATAGCTTGTAGTTTTGTTTTTTCAAGCACGGCATAAAAGCCGAATAAAGCATGTTGGGCATTTAAATTTACAATGTATTCGAATCTTTTTTTTGTAGCATCAAAAGTTGGTGCTCGACCACTGATATATTTTACCACATTTTCATTCATCATCAGTGATTGGTAGATACTAAGATCATCTTCTGAATATTTTTTAAATAGTAAGCGTTCGCTTTTGAGCTGCATTTAATAAAAGAATAATTTTAATAGTGTACTCAATATCATTTTTAATACTTCAAGCAAAACTATCCCGACTATGCTTAGGGCAGCATAAATTAAAAGTAGTTTAGCAGTGATTTTTTCTGTAGTTGTCTTTAAAAATATTTGTAAGATTTTTAGTAATTTTTCTCTGTGCAACCATAGGATGGCCAATATACCTAACAAGAAAAATATAGCATTAACAGTTGCTCCATGTGGTATACCATAAAAGATATCTACTAGAACAATATTGACCAAAATAGGAACAAGTATGAGGGCACCTAAAATTCTAGTTGCGCGAGGAATTAACAAAATAGCTCCTATAATTTGCCCCAATCCAATAATAACCACATAAGAGTAAGAATACCCGAAAAATACCCAAGTTAATTCAAATCCACTTAAATCCTTTGCTGCTTTTTCTAGTAAGGGGCCATCAAATGCAAATTGACCTTTCATTATTTTACCAAAGCCATAAACCATCAAATAAAATGATACATATAAGCTAAGCACCAACTCAACACGGTTTACAGTGATTATTTTTGCTGATTTCTGCTTATCCTGAGTCTGTTTAACAGTAGGTTGTTGCATTTTTAGTTATCAAGCTTCTTATCTTCTTTAAGCCATACAGGTTGGGTAACAGAGTTGTGTTCACTAGTAAATATTTTGCTGTATAACTCTGGTCGTCTTGCATTTCTATATCTATATCCACCAGCTAATGTTAGTTTATCTGGAGTAAATGTTGCAATTGCTATCTCATTATCGAAACTTTGTACTTCATTCAAAATTTCTCCATACGGGTCCAATAACATGGCATTCCCATTTTTTAGATGTTCCCCATCGTAACCTATTGGATTGGAAAAAGCATAATATACCCCATTATCATAAGCCCTAGCTGGAAGCCAACGCAGTAACCATTGCCTGCCCTTTGGTCCATTAAATTCCATCCTTAAAGAAACAGGATCTTGGTGGCGGTTTTGCCAAAGTGTATCATCTACAAACCCCCTACCTGGCATAGCAGAAGGTGTACATCCTGTTACGTGAGGGGCAAAAATGATTTGGGCACCTTTTAATGTAGTGGCACGTACGTTTTCGATTACGTTATTATCGTAACAAATTAATATACCACATTCCCAATCATTAATTTTAAAGGTAACATACTCATTTCCTGCTGAAAGATATTTGCTAATAAATGGATGAAGCTTTTGGTATTTAGTAACAATACCGAACCTGTTTGCTACTATGTATGTATTATAAAATTCCTTATTTTCTTTTTCTAATAATCCTGCTAGTATATGTATGTCATATTTCTTGGCTAAACTCACCAATCTTTCACAACTAGGGCCTTCGGGTACTTCCTCAGCTAAACTATTTATCTCACTCTTAGATAAGTCTTTTAAAAATGTATAAGCAGTAATGCAAAGTTCATGAAAACTGATTACTTCTGCTCCAGCTTCTTTTGCTCGACTAATCAGTTTTTCCATTACCTCAAAGTTGTAATCTTTGTCTCCATCTTTGGGCTCAAATTGAGCAACAGCTACCTTTAAATTTTGCATAAATTATCTATAGGGTATTTTGTTTGGATGGAATATAAGCTTTTAATATGATATTCTATTTAAAAGGTAGAGCCAGTTTCAAAATCACTAACTAAATATGATTTTAATATACTTAAAAACTGCAAGTAATATTTTATCAACAAATTTAAAGAGCTTGTAAGATAACTGATTTGATGCGTTTATTTTGGTAATATAACCCTTAAGCCAAATTATTTAAGGTATTTTAAAAACATTTAGCATAAATATTAATTTATAAGTAGAATTACCTAGAGGACTATGGTTTCCTCACAAGTCAATCCAATCTTTTCTTCATTTGAAATAAATTAAGGTTTAATAGATCTTAATCATTCAAATAATATTACCAAAAAACAAGATTAAGCTTATACAGTACAGCTTAATTTTTATAATAGACACTAATTACCAATATAAAAGACTCTATTCTATATGCGAATAAGTTCTTTATCTATATTATTTATATTACTACAGCTTGAACTATTTAGCCAAAAAGTATTAACACTTCATACTGAAGAGTCACTTCCTTTTAATCTTGAACATTATATTTTTTTATATGAAGATACTTTCAAAAACAAACAATTTAATGAAGTAGCTTCAACCAATTTCAACGATAATTTCAAACAGTTCAAATTAGTAAATGACAATAGAAAACCTAATAGTATTTATTGGGGTAAAATAACCATTCAAAACCAGGGGGCAGACATAATCAATGCTTTCCTATCTGTAAATAAGAATAATTTTGTTACACTATATGAAAAAGATGATATCGGTAATTACATTAAAAAGTATGGTGGGGAACTACAAAAAGGTTCTCTAAAAAATGTAAAAGGTACTAGAAAAGAATGTCTATTCGATATTTCATTTCTTCCAAGTCAAGAAAAAACTTTTTTTGTTAAAATAGAAAGTATTACAGGCTTTAAACCTAACCTCTCTTTTCAACTAGTAGCGCCCAAAAGTTGGGAAACACAAAACAATCTGACTTTGATTAAACAAAGCTTTTTTCAGGGAGTGCTCTGGATTATGCTAACATTAAGTTTTTTGATTTTTTTGGGGAATAGAGATAAAGCATACTTATACTATGGCCTGTATGTATTGTGTATCTCGATTTATTTTCTCTGGAATGTTGGTTTTTTAGCCAATTATATTTTTCCTGAATTTCCGCTATTTAATTTATACATGTGGACAATGTTTCCATTAAGTCCATTTTTTTATTTTCAGTTTTTCAGAGAGTTTTTGGAAATAAAAACTTATGCAAAAAAATGGGACCCTATTATTAATAGAATCGCTTTTTTTAGTACAGTTTCTTTTGTGGTCGCCATTGTTTTGCAAACAATATTTTTACATACTTTTTACTTAATAATTATTTCAAATTGTATTTTACTATGCCAATTAATCTTTGGTTTTTATATTCTTTTTGTTATCCCAAACAATTCTAAGCTATATACCTTCGCCTTTTTAGGTAGCACAATCTTAGCTTTTTCAGCATTTTTTTCAATTGTAATGTATTTCATTGGCAGTACCAACTTTGCAGATTATGGGCAATCAGGAACGCTGTTGGAATTAGTGATTTTTGCGATGGGTCTCGGTTATAAAGTAAAACTTAATGAAGAAAAGAAAAGACAAGCGCAAACAGAACTAATTTTTCAACTTGAAGAAAATAAAAAATTACAAGAAAACATTAATAAAGAATTGGAAGGACAAGTAGCATTGCGAACAATAGAAATTACTGAGAAAAATGAGGAATTAGAGGCGCAAAATGTGAAGATTGCTTCCCAAAGAGACGATATACTAAGTAAATCTAGAAAGCTAGAGCAGTTCAATGCTGAAATAAAAGTGATGAACCAACATTTGGGAGAGCTTGTAGAGGTAAGGACAAAAGAGTTGATTTATGCAAAAAAAGAATTAGACCTCTTCCTTTATAGAACCTCTCATGATTTGAAAGGGCCACTTGCTAGAATGGAAGGCTTGTTACAATTAGCCAAGTTACAAGCAAATGATGATGATTATAATTTATTAAATCGTTTTGACGATGTTATAGATGAAATGGGAAAAACCCTAGATAAACTCTTGGCATTAAGTATTGTCAATCAATCGCCTGAAAAAAATGAAGAAATTTTGGTTGATCAATTAATTGCATCAGTTAATCATACTTTCGAGGAAAATTCAGATTGTATTGAATATAATTTTAACGAGGGCCTTTCATTTAAATCAAAATCTAGTTTAATAGAATTGATATTAAAGGCACTTATAGAAAATGCATTGGCCTTCCAGCACCAACAGCCTAAAATAATTATTAGTTTTTACTTTGAAGATGAGCAAGAATTTATCATAAAAGTTGCTGATAATGGCGATGGAATTCATAAGAAAGATTTACCTAAAATTTTTAATATGTTCTTTGTTGGTTCTACAAAATCTGAAGGAAATGGTTTAGGACTGTTTGTGGCTAAAAAAGCAGTTGATGCATTAAATGGAATAATAACTGTAGAAAGTGAAGTAGAAAAAGGGACTACTTTTAAAATACAGCTATCACAACCAATAGAAGAAAATAACCAGAAGGTATTGAAAGAAAAATTAGATTTAGTAGAGAAAGATTAAATGCTTGGAAGAAAAGAAATTTACTTTAAGAATGCTGACTTTATCTTGTTTCCAGTTCCTCTCGAATAAATAAATATTAAAAAAATCCCTAAAAACACCAGTAAAATAATGAAGTATCTACTTAGTAATGCGCCCTTATTTACTTCAAAAATTAGCTTATCATTTGGACCAATTACCGATGCTTTGGTTTTTTCTGCGTGAAAAGTCAGTAAAAATTTTCCTGTTTTCGGGAAAGAGTAATAATTAGTAAAACCGGTAGAAGTTTCAGACCATTTTTCACCATCAGAATATCCAGCCGCTTTCCAAAAATCCCATTGCATTACATTTACCACATTCTCATTTTCATTCAAAATTTCAACAGCGGCGAATACTTCTGTATTTTCCGCTTCCATTTCAACCTCCATATCTAATTGATAGACGGAACTAAGAGAGTTTATTTCAAAAGGAGTTTTTCCTTTCATTGCTTCTTCATCAATTAACTTTGCGAGGTTAAACTCTTGTTTATATATATTGAAACCATCAAAAAATAGACTAAAAAACCACAGGACGAATAGTCCGATGAAAGAGAATAATACTGCCTTTCTGAAAAAATGAAAATCTGAAAGCTTTCTTTTATAAGTGCTTAAATCATTGGCATTGTCTATTTTATCAAAAAGAGATTTATCTCCAATAGGCTTTTGCTCAAAATAGGAATAGCTTTCAGGTAAGTTAGCATCAAACCATTCTGCACCTAATATCGCATGTTTTGGACCAGAGCTGGCTGAACTAAATTTTGTTCCAGGGGCATAGGCATCTTCATATTCTCCTTCGAAGTATAATACTTCATTTTCACTTCTTTCTTCTATAGGTAACCTTACTTTTGAAGCTTTTAGAACTAAGTAATTGGCTTTTTCTAGATTGACAAACTTTACATCTTTAATAGGTGATGCAAATTTATAACCCTCTTTGTCAAAAACTATACTCATATAATCCCCAGTTTGGCTTATGCACAACCATTCATGGTAATACCATTTCCCCTTATATTTTTCTCCAATTCCAAAAGTTTCATAATTAGACCTAACATAAATGTGAGCAATAATTTTAAACCTATCGCCTTTTTTGAAAGTGCTTTTTTGAATGAACTCTTGCCCTACTTCCAAGAATGTTGGGTTAGCTGGTTTTCTACTAGGATTCTTGCCAAGTATGGCTTTTGATTGTCTATTGGTTTCACTGTTAAAAACTGTATTACAATTTGTACATAATATAATCCGTGAAGACTCAAAATAAACACCTACTTGGGCACTACATGCAGGACATGATTTAATTTGTAAAGCTTCAAGATCACGGTTCCATTTTGGCTCCATAAAATTAGAGATTAGGATGTTTGCCAAGTAAACTTGGAATAGTTACTAAATAGGCTGTAATGATAAGTTAAGGTACGATAGATTATAAGATTCTCTTAAGTAAAGATCATTATTGCTTGTTAGCTTACTCCAATTACAGTTAATTCTTTTAAAATCGGCACATTGTATCAAAATTCAAAACAACCTTATAAAAAGAATCTGAGTTTACCCATTAAAAACCCTCTATTCTAAATAATAAGCTTTGTAAAAAAGTATTAGCTATTATTTTTGATGTCCAGATGAAAGAAGAAAACCGAGCAAATAATGAAAACTTATTAAAGAAAATAAAGGCTGGCGATAGGGAAACTTGGGCTGAGTTTGTAAACACATATTATGAACCAATTAAAGGATTTATCAATAGAATGCTTCAGCAACCTTCTTTGGCAGAGGAGCTAGCACAAGATGTATTTGCAAATTTTTGGTATAAGAGAAATGAGATAGATATTCAAACTTCATTAAAAGCTTACTTATACCGTACGGCTAGAAATCTTACTTTAAATTTCATTAAAAGGAGGAAGCTAGAAACTGACTACGCCCAAAGTTTAGGGAAAGTACTAGATTTTAAACAGAATATTACTGAAGAGTCTATTCAGTTTACTGAGTTACAAATTATACTGAATAAAGAGATTGAAAACCTACCAGAAGAATGCAGAGAGATTTTTAAGCTCAGCAGGTATGAGGAATTATCTTACAAGGAAATAGCCGAAATGCTTGATATACCAATCAGAAGAGTACACTATCAGATCGGTCTGGCGTTAAAAACACTGAGAGAGAAACTGAAAAAAAGATACGGTTCTAGCTATTTTTCAGGGTTAGATATAATTATATTTATATTATTATATCTTTTTTGACAATTCGAGATTTTCAATTGTCTTAGAATATAAGGGCTAAACCATAGAAGTTTTACGCTGTATTAAACAAAAGATACTTCTATAAAAAGAACAACTTTATTATTAATAGGATACTCATAATTTTTCAAGCTCAAAACTGAAATTTATAAGGCATATCTACTTATTATCATATTTATGAACAACACACACTGGGAATTAATCACTAAGCAACTTGGTGGGGCAAGTAGTAGGGAAGAAAATCAAGATTTTGAAAGGTTAATGCATTCAGATGTAACTTTCAAAGAGGCTTTTGATGAAGCGCAGATTATTTGGAATACGGCACCATTATCTAGTAGTAAGGGAGTTTCGAAAAATACCTTGCATACTGGGAATCAATCAATCAAAGAAATTTTATCAGCGATTGACAATAAGGTTGAAAAGTTGGAAAGGGCAGAAGTAAAGCTTACTACACCTCATTATAATATAATTGATCGTAGGAAATGGCTTTTTTCAGGTATAGCTGCCTCTATAATATTGCTGATAGGTATTTTTTACACTACAGAAACTGATAGTCCTGCTAACAAAATACATACGCCCATAACTTCCTATTCAAATCCTAAGGGGGAAATAGCACAGTCTATCGATTTACCAGATGGAACTAAAGTTTTATTATTGGGTGGATCACAACTAGAGTTAGTGCAATTTGATGTAGGTTCCCATCAAAGAAAAGTTAATTTAACTGGCGAGGCTGTATTTAATGTAGTTAGCAATCCTGAAAAGCCATTCGTAGTAGCTACAACTCAAACAAGTGTTCAAGTTTTAGGAACAGTTTTCTCAATGCAAGCTTATAAAGGTGCAAATAGAGAAATACTTACCGTTCGTGAGGGAAAAGTTAACTTTACAGCTGGTTCTGAAAATAGGTTGGTACAAGCCAATCAATCTGTATCTTATCTTGGTAAAGAGCAAAAATTCACTGAAGTGAAAAATATTACTTTACCTGAAAACCCAGATGAGTACATCGTTTTTGATGATATCGAATTAGCTACTGCTAAAGTGATATTAGAAAACCATTTCAACAAAAAAATAACTATTGTAGATAAAAAGCTTAGCAATCGAAAGATTTATGGTAAACTGAAAAAAGAAAGTCTAAGCGAAATATTGCAAGCTATTAGTCTGGCATTAGACATACAATATGAGGTTACAGAAAAAGAAATATTTTTAAAATCCAGGTAACCTCAAGAAGGATGAAATACAATGGAACGGGCTTAATCAAGCCCGTTTTTTTTGTTAAGAAGATGTCTAAAGTAATTATTTTCAAGTCGAAATCAATCTATTGGAGACGAAAGGTTTAAATTAAGGCAACCTCTTAATTTAGTATAACTACTTTTTGAATTTCATTTTATAATCAGCCAAAACCTCAACTAAATTGAATCTTTTAGATTAATTGGTAGTTTTGCCCGAAGTTCAACTAGTATAATATCCTAATAACCAGTATATGGATACCATTAAAATCACAATTATTGACAGAGAAGGTAATAAGTTGGAAACAGAGGCTCCTACTGATATGAACTTAAACCTTATGGAACTTTGTAAAGCCAATGAATTACCTGTGTTAGGTACTTGTGGAGGTATGGCACTTTGTTCCACTTGCCATGTGTATGTAGAAAGTAATCATGAACTTCCTGAAATGTCGGAGGCAGAAGAAGATATGTTGGACAGTGCATTTTTTGTAGATGACGATAAAAGCAGATTAGGTTGTCAAATAAAAATTTCCGAAGAGTTAGATGGACTCATTGTAAAACTTGCCCCAGAAGCAGAATAAATATTTTATGTATAAAATCTTTCTTATTTTTTTAACACTATTGACGTTTTGTGCCTCCTGTGAAAATGCTCAACAATTAGAATTGGGAATAGTACATGAAAGCCCTGATTTAATTATCGAAAAAATATCTGAGCATACTTACTTACATCTTTCTTATTTATCTACACAAGACTATGGTAAAGTAGGTTGTAATGGAATGATAGTGGCGGATGGTAAGGAAGCTATTATTTTCGATACTCCCTCAGGAAAAGAAGTAACAACAGAATTAATTGATTGGACAGAGAAAAACTTAGATTGCCAAGTAATTTCCATTATCCCTACCCATTTTCATGTTGATTGTCTCGGTGGTTTATCTGTTTTTCATGAAAAAGGCATACCTTCTTATGCTAATAATAAAACGTTACAACTAGCCAAAGAAAATGGATTTGAAGTTCCTCAAAATGGGTTCGATATTTCTAAATCTTTCCAAGTTGGTAATATTGAAGTAAAATGTGCATTTAAAGGCGAGGGACATACCAGAGATAATATAATTGCATATGTACCCAAAGATGAAGTAATATTTGGAGGATGTCTTATTAAATCATTGAAAGCTGGGAAAGGAAATCTTAAAGATGCAAACATCAAAGCATGGTCAAGAACAGTATCAAGCATTAAGTCTGATTTTCCTGATATTAAAGTAGTTATTCCCGGTCATGGAAGATTAGGAGACATAGCATTATTAGATTATACGATTAAGATGTTTCAATAGTAAAAATAACAATCAGTTGTATACTGTGTGATTAATTTATTTCAATATAAAAGGAATATATTCAACTGGAATTATAAAAATTACTCATAATAAGCTAACCTTTTTTTAGATATCCCCGTATATATCACTATAATTCACCTTTTTTCAAGTAGATAATTTTTTGAGCAACTCCATTAGAAAACTATGGAATGTACTCTGCTCAAACAATACTTTCTACCTCAATTTTAATTTCAAAATAGTTTTATTTTACATCTTTTTTAAGGAGTAAAGTTTAAAAACTATAAAGTATTAATTATGCGAAGGAATGTCTTTCGGAAGTACTTTTGTACTGCTGTATTTTAACCTGCGCAAATTGATATAGCGTGAATATTTCTCATAAAATATTTGAGGTCTTCTTCAATGTTTTTTTGAAAGTTAAGTATATTAAAACTAACATTAATTAGTTATAAATTGTAATTTAAAAATTATGGAGTTTCTTAAATATTCTATGGAGGCAGTCAACTTGCCTTATACATTTCTAATGCTCTTGATTGCCTTATTCTGGTTATCAACTTTTATTGGGGTTTTAGATTTAGGCAGTATCGATGTAGATGTGGATTTAGAGGCTGATGTAGACCTAGATGCAGATGCAGAAGTTACTTCTGTGGGAGGTATGAGTAAACTCTTACATTTTTTTCATGTAGGTGAAGTACCTATTATGATTTTATTGAGCTTCTTTTTCTTATTTGCTTGGGTAGGATCAGTACTCACTAATTATTACTTAGAGAATAGTTCATGGGGAATGGCTGCCATATTGGCTGTACCAATTTTAGTGGGAAGTTTAATCCTGACCAAATTTGCAAGTATACCTTTTGTAAAAGTGTTTAAGCACATCTCTAAAGAAGATGATACCAATGTAATAGGTAAAGTATGTATGCTTAAAAGTAATAGCAACAAAGAATCTATGGGTCTAGCGGAAGTAAAACTCGACAATGTGACACAGACGATTTATGTAGTTCCAAAAGGAAACATAAATTTAGCTAAAGGCGATAAAGCTTTGGTGATTATGAGAGAAGAAAACAGGAATTGTTACATAGTAGAGCCTTATTAATAATAAGTATTCAATATTTCATTTTATATAAATTTCAACTTTAAACTTAATAATAAATATGTTCGGAGAAGGTATAATGGTAATTTTGATTGCAGCAGCAGTCATTCTTTTTGGTAGTTTGATTTTAATTGCCAGTTTTTATAAAAAAATTCATCAGGGAAAGGTAATAGTACGGACGGGTGTAGGAGGTACAAAAGTATTTTTTAATGGGGGAATGGTAGTTCCTGTATTACATCACAAGGAAATAATGGACATTTCGGTGCAGAGTTTTGAAATCAGTAGGGAGGGAAAAAATGGACTAATCTGTAAAGATAATTTAAGGGCAGATATTCGAGTAGCTTTCTTTGTAAGGGTAAATAGAGATAGTGTACAAGATGTAGCCCAAGCCATTGGTTGCGAAAGAGCTTCAGATACCACGCTGTTAATAGAACTTTTTGAAGCTAAATTCTCAGAAGCTTTAAAAACGGTGGGTAAACAATTCGATTTTATCGATTTGTATAATTCGCGTGATGAACTGAATAACATGGTGCGCAGATCAATCGGAACAGATTTGAATGGATATATCTTGGAAGATTGTGCGATAGATTACTTAGAACAAACCCAACTTTCAGAGTTAGATCCAGACAATATACTCGATTCTGAAGGTATTAAGAAAATAACTGAGAAAACAGCCGCACAGAAGGTACTAGCCAATAAAATCAGGAATGACGAAGAAAAAACTATAAAAAAACAAGATGTAGAAAGACAGGAAGCTGTACTTGAATTGGAGAAGCAACAAGCAGAAGCTGAAGAAAAGCAACGAAGAGAGATTTCGAATATTAGATCAAGAGAGGAAGCATCAGCGGCTTTAGTAGAACATGAAGAGAGGCTCAAATCTGAAAATGCCCGCATTAAGGTCGATGAAGAGCTGGAAATTGCTACACAAAATAAAGAAAGGCAAGTAATTATTGCTCAGAAAAACAAGGAAAAAGTAGATGCTGTAGAAAGTGAAAGATTAGACAAAGAAAGATTGTTGGAAGAAACTGAAAAAGAAAAGATTGTTTCGCTAGCAAAAATTGCCAAAGAGAAAGCGCTGGAGGAAGAGAAACGCAATATCCAAGATGTAATTAAAGAAAGAATAGCTTTAGAGAAAGCGGTAGTGGAAGAAGAAGAAAAAATAAAAGATACCCGCGCATTTGCCGAAGCAGACCGTGAAAAGCAAGTGGCTGTTACACAGGCTGAAAAAGAGGCTGAAGAGGAATTGCTTAAGAAAGTGCGTGCTGCTGAAGCGCAAAGACAAGCTGCAGAAATAAATGCAAAACAAAAACAAATCGATGCTGATGCAGACTTGATGATTGCAGAAAAAAGTGCTGAGTCTACTAAGGTGATAGCAAGTGCCAAAATTGAAGATGAAGCTGCCAAAGGCTTAGCAGAAGCTAAAGTAATTGAAGCCAAGGCACAAGCACAAGAATTACAAGCTACCGCTGACGCCAAAACGATTGAAGAAAAAATGATTGCAGAAGCTAAAGGTACAGAAGCCAAGGCAGATGCCATAGAGAAACAAGGAATGGCAGAAGCTAAAGTAGCCAAAGAGAAAGCATTAGTAGAAGCACAAAGAATAAAAGCCGAAGCAGATGCGAATAAGTTATTAGATGAAGCAGGTAGAGATTTAGAAGAATTCCGCTTAAAACTTCAATTAGAAAAAGATTTGGAATTGGCCAAAGTAAGTGTGCAAAAAGATATTGCAACAGCTCAAGCGCAAGTTATGAGCGAGGCATTAAAAGCGGCTAAAATAGATATAGTTGGTGGAGAAAGTATGTTCTTCGAAAAAATTATACAATCTATTACCAATGGTAAATCTATAGATAGTTTTGTAAACAACAGCCAAACTGTACAAGATGTGAAGCATAATTTATTAGACGCTTCAAATGGAAATATGATTGATAAAGTAAAAGATATGATTTCCAAATTTGGCTTAACTACAGAAGACATAAAAAACCTAACAGTTTCAGCCCTTCTGGTAAAACTCTTATCATACTCTGATGATAAAGAAGAAAAATCGCTTTTAAGTACCCTGATAGATCAGGTGCAAAAGCAAGGAATTGCTGCCTATCCAATAAAGGCACTTGGCCTTTAAAATTGTCTTAGCAAAATGGGAGAATGAACTGTATTCTCCCCTATTTTCTTTTTATTCATCTCACGCTAAACGTAAATAATGGAAGAAAACCCAACCTCGGTTTCAACAGAAGAAAATCAAATAGATGCTGGTACTTATGAGATTTTAAAACAACGTTTAAATAATAGTGGGCAAATATTACAAACTCGTTTAGATAAACTCAACGAGGTTCGTAAAGATACTTTTGGAAACATACCTACTGCTTTACTCAAAACAGAGCGAATAAGTACTGAAAATAATTGTATCCCCAGAGATATGATTGCAGTTGGAGAGCTATTTATTTTCGGATATAATGTTCATATTGGTTTAAAACTTGAAGTAGAACTTGCCGATGTTTTTAGTGTGTATGCCTTTGATTCTGCAAACCAAGTCTTTGAACATCGAGATTTGACGCTACTTTCAGACGAACGTTTTTTAGAAGACTTCCGACAATTATATAAATACTACAAGCATACAACCTTTGCAAAATTTGTAGTGATAGGGCCGCACCTATACCTTAAGTTTCATACGGCCAAAGATGCTACAGGAATTAAAGCCTTTAAGTTTTTAATTGAGCAAGATAAATTAAGATACATTGACAATCGCAGTGATCATGAAATTCAATTTCCTGCACAACATGATTTTGAATGGAAACGAGCTAGCCGTGATTTTCATAGGGAGGGAGAACATCCACACATTTCTATTCTAGATAAAGTTTTTGTAGAGACTATTGGCGGTGATCTTACCATTAAAGTAGAAGATAATACCGATTCTGGAGAGGGTATTTATGCAGAAGAAGTTGAGCAAAAAGAACAAACTTTAGATGATGCCGAAATCTATTTTGCTGACTTAGGAAACCTCATCTTATTAAAAATTAAGCCTTATTTAGAGAATGATTCACGCTATTTTGTATTTAATTATAAGTTAAGTGAAGTACACAGGGTAGATAGTATAAAAGATGCTTGTGTGCTGCTGCCAGATGAACAGGGAATCATATTTTCAGAAGGATATTACTTACAGACAGGTGAACTAAAGGTATATGAAAACAACCTAACGGATATGCGTTTTGAAATTAAAAACGTATCTCCAAATGGAGAAGATTTCATGTATATTTTCTATAGTTCTCAGTTGGGAGACTACGTGTTATTTTCCTACAATCGAATAGCGCAGCAAGTAGAAAGTCCTATTGTTTGTAGTGGTTTTTCATTCTTTAAAAATGGAGAATTAATTTACTTTAAAGCAGACCACGAGCCAAAGAAACACCATGGGTTACAACTCTGGCAAACCCCTTACGTGCATCCTGATTATGAAGTAAGTGTACATGATGAAAGTTATTTGTACAAAGTGGGGAACAAGGATATTGTAAAGGCAATGGCAGAATGTAATGAATTGCTTAAGCTGATCCACAAGGAAGAAGCCTATAACACAGTATACCAAGACATAGCCAAAAAATCTAGTGAAGTAGCAGATAGCTACTATTGGATAGACCATGAAGAAGCTTTTGATTTAAAAGGAACCTTACTAGAAATACATGAACATGCAGTTGTTGCTATTGAAGAGTTTGAAAAAGTAACCCGATTAAGAAGAACAACAAAAGAGACTACTGCAAATGTTATTGCCGATGTTGAGAAAGTAACTGAAGAAATAAAAAGAAGGCCTTACAAAGATATACATGCCTTTGTAGAAACACTTACTTTTTTACGTAAAACCAGGGGCGAAACAGTTGCATTAAAAGAATTGCGCTATGTTAACCTAGAAGAAGTAGCACGGCTTGAAATCCATCTGAAAGAACAAAATGATATAATCTCAAACAAATGTGTGTCCTTTCTTTTGCAAGAAAATTCTTTGGCACCATATCAAGAAAATGTTTTAGCACAGGATAAGAAAATAGAAGGAATAAGCAAAGTTGCTGAAGCGAATAAAGTACATGAAGAAAACTTAAAAATTGGCGATGAATTAGAAATGCTAATCGAAATAGTAAGTAATCTTAAAATTGATGATGCAACGCATACAACTGCTATTATAGAGCATATTTCTGATATTTACGCTTCTCTTAACCAAGTTAAAGTCAAGTTAAAGCAAAAGAAAAAATCGCTATTAGGAACAGAAGCAAAAGCAGAATTTAGTGCTCAGATAAGATTGGTTAGTCAGTCAATTGTAAACTACCTAGACATAAGTGATACTCCAGAACAATGTGAGGAGTATATGACGAAATTGATGGTACAGCTTGAGGAATTAGAAGGCAGATTTTCTGAGTTTGATGAGCTTTTGCCCACTTTAATAGATAAAAGAGAAGAGTTATACCAAGCTTTTGAAAGTAAAAAACTTCAACTAGTAGAGAAACGAAATAAAAGAACAAATGCAATCTATAGTGCAGCAGAAAGAATTTTAAAAAGTATTGACCATAAATTAAAAGGATTTAAAGATGTAAATGAGATACATGCGTATTTTGCTGCCGATATTATGGTGCACAAAGTACAAGAAATCATTGGTCAATTACAGGAATTAGAAGATGTTGTTAAAGCAGATGATATACAGAGTAAGCTTAATGCTACTAAGGAAGAAGCCGTAAGACAACTGAAAGATAGAAAAGATTTACTTGATGAGGGTGAGAATGTTATTAAGTTCGGTAAACATCGTTTTTCTGTAAATATTCAAAGTTTAGATGTAAGCCTTGTAAAAAAAGAAGGTGAGTTTTTCTTCCATTTATCAGGTACTAATTTTTTCGAGAAAGCTATTCTGCCTTCCACATATAATACTACAATATTAGATCAAGAACTAGTTTCTGAAAATACCGAAGTATATAGGGCAGAATATCTTGCTTTTCAATTTTTTAATTATTTAAAAGAAAATAATTTAATCAAGAGTAATAAAGCTATTAAGTCTTCTGAGTTGGAGGGGCAACTTCAAAGCTTTATGGCCTCGAAGTATCAAGAAGGGTATCAGAAAGGTATTCATGATGTTGATGCTGCATTGATTCTAAAACAACTTATTGCCTTTGAAAATAACCTAGGTCTAATAAAATATACACCTACTGCCAGGGCTTTTGCTGCTTTATGGTGGCAAGTTTTGGCAGATAAATCGGTTAAAGAAACTTTAAGTAATCGTATTAAAAGTCAAGCACTTATTTGGCATATTTTTCCTGAGAATAATGAGCAAACTGCTTTAGAACAAGATATAGTTGAGGAAATGCTTCAAAGTGGCCAAAAACTTTTCAACAAAGTTATATTTAGAGAGGCTGCAACTTATCTTATCCATGAATTAGCAAAAGATCAAAATTTTGTAACTAGTAATAAAGCAGCTACCATCCATCAAGGATTTAAAAAATATTTGAAAAGTCAGAAATCTGAAGAAGCTTACCTTGATTCAATTAAAGTATTGCAAAGTTCATCTTTAATATGTTATGAGCTAATAAAAGATTGGCTAGTAGCATATATAAAACAAGAAGAAAATAAATTTGGCCAAACTGCTATTGAAGACCTACAGGGTTATATTGAAGAAGCAGCCGTTTTATTGCTGACTAATACTTATAAAAAAGCAAATGTATTAAGTGTTGAAGATGAAATAAATATCTCAGGTTTAGTAGGAGAGCATAATAGTATTGAGGAAGGTAGTTACAAGATGAATTACCATCAATTTATCTACAATTTAAATTATTTTTCAACTAATACTGTACCCGCTTTTCAAGCTTTACAAAATCAAAAAAAATCACTCATTGAAGCTTTTAGGAATGAAATAAGACTTGAAGAATTTAAACCTAGAGTATTGAGTTCCTTTGTTCGAAACAGATTAGTAGATGAAGTTTATTTACCATTGGTAGGCGATAACCTAGCCAAGCAAATTGGTGTGGTAGGTCAAAACAAGCGTACTGACTTAATGGGTATGTTACTGTTGGTCTCTCCGCCAGGTTACGGTAAAACTACATTAATGGAGTACATCGCCAATCGAGTAGGGCTTATTTTTATGAAAATTAATGGACCTGCTATTGGCCATAATGTTACAGCTTTAGACCCTAAAGAGGCGGGTAATGCTAGTGCGGCAGAAGAGCTTAAAAAACTCAACTTAGCATTTGAAATGGGAGATAATGTCATGATTTACCTCGATGATATTCAGCACTGTAATCCTGAGTTCTTACAAAAGTTCATATCCTTATGTGATGGACAAAGGAAAATAGAAGGAGTCTACAAAGGAAAACCCAAAACATATGATTTAAGAGGTAAAAGGGTTTGTGTGGTAATGGCAGGTAATCCATACACAGAAAGTGGCGAAAAGTTTAGGATACCCGATATGCTTGCTAACAGAGCAGACACTTATAACTTAGGCGATATTATAGGCGGTATTGACGAGCAATTTAAATTAAGTTATATTGAAAATGCGCTTACCTCCAATTCTGTGCTTTCAAAATTGGCCGTAAAAAGTCAAAAAGATATTCATTCAATAATCCGTTTTGCTGAAACTCAAAACCGAGAACTACTAGATTTTGAAGGCAACATAGCTGCCGATGAATTAAATGAATATGTGAATGTGCTGCAGAAGTTATTGAAAATAAGGGATATTATATTACAAGTAAACCTTAAATATATAGAATCGGCAGCGCAGGCAGATGAATATCGCACAACGCCACCTTTCAAACTTCAAGGTTCTTATAGGAATATGAATAAACTTGCAGAAAAGGTGATGCCGGTTATGAATGATGAAGAGCTACAGACAATGTTGCTAGCGCATTATGAAAATGAATCTCAAACACTTACTTCAGATGCAGAGGCAAATTTGCTAGCTTTTAATCAAATTATGGGTTTAATGACTGATATTCAAAAAAGCCGTTGGGAAGAAATTATTGGTATTTTTCAAAAAAAGCAGCGCCAAAAAGGGTATGGACAAAACAATCAAATGGTAGCGCTTCTAGAGAAACTAAATGTTTTCACCAAAAACTTAGAAGGAATTAAAGAAGCCATTGAGAATAAATAAATCACTAAAAAGACCATCAGAGTGTGTCTGATGGTCTTTTTAGTGATAAAGCAGAGGGTGAGAGGTTTGAAGGTTTTCTCAATTTAGGCAAATATTTGTTTTTAAAAAGGCTGTATATTCTTTGATTTTATGAAAGATTAAATGGGGTTTTCATCCAAAGCTTGAAGCCTATCTAATATCCAATGACTGAATATGTAAAAAATCTATATGGGTATCAGTGAATATTTAATCATTATAAGCCTGGTCAGTTTCTGCTTGATCCTTTGGAATTATAGGAACAATACAAGATGGAAACTACCCAATAAACTCTTTCCAAAAGATTGGAGGCTTATTTTAGAGCAGTATGTAACATTTTATAGTTCTTTGTCCGCTGAAGAAAAGAACAAATTCGAATATAAAATCCAGGAATTCCTGTTGAATTGCAGGATAACAGGTATTAAGACCACTATAGATACAACAGACAAGCTACTTGTGGCCTCCAGTGCCATAATCCCAATTTTCGGTTTCGATGAATGGAAGTATACCAATATCAACGAAGTCCTGCTCTACCCGTCAACTTTCAATGAGAAGTTTGAAACAGAAGGTCCAGATAGAAGGATTTTAGGTATGGTCGGTAGCGGATATATGGAAGGGGTCATGATCTTATCAAAAAAGGCATTGAAACATGGATTTAGAAATGAATCCGATAAGAAGAATACGGCTATCCATGAATTCATCCATTTAATAGATAAAGCAGATGGGGTGATTGACGGCATCCCATCCTTACTATTAGAGCGACAATATTCGATTCCTTGGTTAGATTTGATCAATAAAAAAATAGGTGAAATCCATGATGGAAATTCTGATATAAACCCCTATGGAGGGACCAATCGTGCTGAGTTTTTTTCTGTTGCGAGTGAATATTTCTTTGAAAGGCCAAAGTTACTTTCAAAAAAACATCCTGAATTGTATAAACTATTAGAGAGGATATTTAAACAAGATATGACCTTAAAAATCCTAAGAAAGAACAAAGTACAAATAGGACGTAACAGCCCATGTCCCTGCAATAGCGGAAAGAAGTTCAAGCAATGTTGTGGAAGGGTACACTATAATCTAACCCAAAAGGTATATCCTTAAATTCTACCTGTAGATTACTCAATAGGTCCAATTATAAAAATATCGCACAATGAAATATTCACTTCCATTTTTATTTTTCACCCTTTTTTTCACTAGTTGTTCGATAGTCTATCAATTTGCTATATATATTATCGTGGAAAGATGGATAGATAAAAGCTTAACAAACCATTATGAGATTATCTAATCAGTTCTTTAGTCAAAAAGTCAAGGAAATAACAAGCTAAGATGATATTAGGGGTCAAAAGAGGTACTGTCAGGATTATTCCCTACCAAGAAAAATGGAAGGAAGTCTATGCACTTGAGAGAAAGATACTTAAAGCTATCTTAGGTACAACTGCCCTGGCCATTGAACATATAGGTAGTACTGCTGTTGAAGATTTACAGGCCAAGCCCATTATTGATATTGCTGTTAAAGTAGAAAATATTAAAGAAGTCCAGTCCTTTTTTGAAAAACTTGTTTCTATTGGCTATCAAGAACGGGTAGGTCGATTAGAGGGCCCCCAACGGGTATTTGCAAATCAGGAAGAGGATATTGTTACCCATCATCTGCACTTCATACAAACAGGTTATCCAGAATGGGAGCGTAAATTATTGTTCAGGGAATATCTAAGGGCCAATGAAGCAGCAAGGCAGGAGTATGAAAAGTTGAAGCTGGACTTGTTCAGATCGTTCAGTGATCAGAGAGGTACCTATACTAAAATGAAAAAAGGATTTATCGAATCAGTAGTAGAAAAAGCAAAAAAGGAGGGTAAATAAAACTTGAGAAAAAAGTTACTATATACGATTGCGGCATTGTTGGTAATTGTGGCTATTATCAGGTTATCTGTACAAAAGGGACAACTGCCACCAGGTATTGAAATAGACCATCATGTTTATCCTATCTTAGGGATAGACTTATCAGAATATTCTGGTAAGGTCAACTTTCAAAAATTAAAGCGAGAAGTTGATATTGATTTCATCTATCTAAGAGCCAGTGCAGGTAGCGATCATGTAGATAAAAGATTTGAAATAAATTATAAAGGAGCTTCTGAAAATGGATATAATATAGGGTTTTATCATTATTATCGATTCAATGAAAATCCAATTGAGCAAGCCGAATTCTTTTTGAAAAATATTTCTGATAAGAATCAGCAACTGCCTGTAGCAATAGATATAGAAGATTGGGGAAATAATAGGAACGGGAAGTCGGTAGAAACCATAGTAGAAGAGATACAAGTATTTATTGATCATGTAGAACTGGAAATTGAAAATAACCTGATACTTTATACCAATGGGGATGGATTTAAAACATTTATTGACAGTAAAATTGAAAGCTATCCTATTTGGTTTTGTTCATTTAATGAAGGTATAAAACTCAATGATGAATGGGTTATATGGCAATATTCACATAAGGGGAAATATAAAGCTGTTGAAGGAAGGGTCGATTTGAATACCTTTAATGGAGATAGGGATAAATGGAATGAGTTTTTAGATTACAAGAATCTAGAATTGTAAAAATTTTATCAGCTGAAAAATTACTTAGAGTCAAGTTTTTAATAAATGGTTTATATTAAGTTCGGAAATCCAGCTTGGAATAGTTCAATTTAGCTTTGTAAGTATATTTTCAAGAAAACAATTATCCAAGGTCATACTGTCACAAGGATGTCCATCATCAAAGAAAAAAATATGAAAGGGTGTTGGATAGGATATTATCAATACTTCAGTAAATCTCTCTCGGAAAAGTTTTGGGACATGAAAACTGGCTTTACAATTGAAATCCATGAAGTAGATGGATTCAATTTCAAGGGGATGGTCAAGGATGATATTGCAACGGGTGGGATGTATGGTGAAGGTACTATTATAGGTAAAATGAAAGGAAGGCATATTTCATTTGTAAAAAAAATGCCTATTGAGACCCTGATAATGTCCGATGGTAGCTTTAAGACTACAAGCAGAAAACATCCAAAGATTTATTACAAAGGATATCTGGCCCAAAATGGAAATGAAGTTGAAGGGGTTTGGAAAATCAAGACAATTATAATTTGGAAGGGACTATGGCCTTTTATTATTCCTAGCTCAAAAGGAAATTGGTATATGAAAAGGGAAGATAAATAATATAGAGTCTATTATACCCCCTATGATTAGTAGCAGAAATCACCTTAGAATAGTACAACTTCTATAGCTCAAAAACTTTTCGATACTTTATAATTAGTAACTAAATGCTAAAAGTCTTTTCCTTGAAAAAGTTTGAAATATATTTGAAATTGTTCCAATCAATAAAAATTTTTTAACCTTAGATATTTATAATGAATTTTTTTGGTCTATTCAAAAGTAAAAAAGAAAAGGAGATAGAAACTTTGACCTCAATATTTGAAAAGGAGTTAGATGAGTTTTTTGGAAAAAAAAGTTTCTATCTATCTAAGTCTTTGATTGATAAGGATAACTTTTCTATAAAATATACCTACAGAAAAGAAAGCCTTTTTATATCATTATTTTTACTAAAAATGGGTCCTTATGCAATGGTTATGAGTGGAGATACTTCGAAAAGAGAACCTTATTGGGATTTCTCTATCAATGTAGGAGAAGGTGTAAGTGACTTTCCAGAAAATGAATGGAGCTCGGTGGACTTTAAATCAATAAAAAACAAGGATACCAATGGTTATGATTTCACTCATATAACATCAGCTGTAATTGTTTTAGATAGATTGAAGAAAGACCTTGAACAAACAATACCTGATTTTCTAAAGGGTAATCCTGAAATGATTATTGACATGCGGATTAAGAATGCAGAAGAAAAGCAAGTGTATCCTATAATGATTCAACAAGATGGAGAAATCACTCATGTTGAAAACACAGAGCAATTGGCATTTAAAGAAAAATATTCCAAGAGGAAATAATTGTAAAAGTACAAAATACTATTAATAGCTTATTCTTATATGCTTTAATTTTAAACAAATGGCAACTGATGGACCTAAAATCATAGATGGGGATTTGGCCAGGGATACCTATTGGGGTATAATGGACCTATATGATAGTGGTAGTGATATCGAGTCTATAAAAAAAGAATTTTCATTTGATGCCGATAATTGGGACGGATTTGATTACGAGGTATACGTAACGGTTATCGCTCAAGCGTTTTGGGAAATTGGGATAATTGATCAAGTGATAATTGATGAGGTAAAAAAAGTGGTCGAAATGGGTGAAGGTGTCAAAATATGGAGGAAAGAAGGGGGTGAAGAAGATGCCAGAATACGCCAAGCTACTTTGAATAGATTACTAAAAAAGATATCTAACCCAAAATCAAAACCAAGAAAAAGAAAGAAATACAGTAAAATCAGGAATTTATACTTTGCAGAAAATGATATCTTGGGTTTCAAATTACAAGATGGTTCTTACAGGGCTGTAATCTGCGCAAAAATCACACAGCATAGAGGACAATGTAGCTATGACTTGGTTGCTACTACTTATCAAAGCAATCTTAAGCCAACATATTATGATATTTTGAATAGTTATTTAATGTGTAGGTGGATTCCATCTGGAAGTACCATTGAAGAGTTATTGACAGAGCAGTCTGGCATTGAACTTCTTTGGGAGGAATATCCAAAGTATAGATACAAATCTATTGGCATGTGCTATGATTTAGTGACACATAAAGATTTAAAATTATTTAAGGACAAATTAGAAAAGATAGGAAATATACCTTTAAAAGAAGGTTTGAAACAAGATGCAAGCTATGGTTACAGGACAAGCTTCGAACAATTACAGAGTCAATTTTTGAATGTAGATAAAAGAAAAGAGGCCCTAAAAATGAACAATTTAGAGAATAATAAAGTGAAAGTCAGTTTATTGAAAAAAATATAATTCTAAAGGGAACTTAAATTTTAATAGAGTTAAAAAAAAACTAATAGTTAAATAATGTTTAATAATTTATTGTTAGTCTTTTATATTCTAAATTGACAAGTGATTTGTTTTTTTAATCAAATAGTGGCAAGATCTAATACCATGTTCAAAAACCTCTTGATTAAAGTTTTCATTTTACTCATACTCGGTAGTTGTAGTGATATCAAAAGAGAGGTATTACTCTTCATGCATAAGCGACATATCGATGCTGTTGAGTCTAATCCAGATAGTTTACTAAGTGCCAAGACACTGGCTATTATGTGTACAACCTTTGGAAAGGAAAAAACCGAAGAACTATATAGCAACTTGACCCAGAGAGTAAAAGATTCTGAAGATGGAAAGGTCATTTTGAGGTATTTACAGCTAAATAAAGATCCTGAAATCGGTGAAAGATATGTTGATTTTGACATGGAAGATACAACTGGAAGTATCCAAAGGTTATCTGACCTTGAAGGCAAGGTCGTACTACTTGAATTTTGGGCCTCATGGTGCGGACCATGTATCCGAGAGATCCCAAACTTGAAAACTACTTATGACAAATTTCACCCCGAAGGATTTGAAATATTTGCGGTCTCAATGGATTCAGGACATGATGACTGGGTCAGTGCTATTAACAAGCATGATATGAACTGGATCCATGTCAGTGATCTTGCGGATCATGATAACACAGCTTCGTTTATATATGGGGTTCATGGTATCCCAGATAACTTTTTAATTGACCAAGAAGGTGTAATAATTGGTCGGGACTTAACGGGTGATGATCTGAATAACATATTAGCTGAGCAAATAAAAATCCATTGATAAAAAATTTAATAGCAAACTGGGTATTTGAAAACAAGTCATTAAGCATAAACTTTATCAATTTCTATTATCTCAGGCATATACTAATTTTAGTCGACCTTTATTAGTATACAATCCCAATTATGTTCACTATTTTCCCAGTCTTAAGCAACTATAATTGTTCATAGCACATTCTTATAAATATACTTCTCTATACTAAAAAGGTGGTATAGATAATACAATATCGATATGTGCAGTACAACTTATAACTTGAAGGAACATTTCCATAAAATAGCCTTGATCCTGCTACTCACTACTTTTTTCGCTTGCTCTAAGCCTGCCGAAGATATTCCACGATTTTCCTCAGATCAGGATACCTTGCTCATTGCCACCAAACTACATAAGGGGTTTGGTAAATTTGAAAGAGTTGTCGGCTCTTTACGTTTTAAAGAGATTACAGAGCTTTCATATCCACTAAAATTACCTAAAAACTTGCTTAATATCAAGCATACTTCTACGGTTGTAGATCATGAAGCTGATTGGTACAAACGACACAGACATGATGAAGGATTTGAATTACCTCCTTTTATCATGGAGGCTATCTCAGATAATACCTTAGATACAACCCAGCTTCCCACCGAGGAACAAAACCTAATAGACATCATTACCGGACGTCGTGATTCAGTTCAAGTATTCATTTTAGATGAAAATAACAATCAGGACTTGACCGATGATTCAGTTCGTTTGATTACGCCAATGCACTGGCAATCTAATGATAAGCTGATAGAATTAGTATTTCACCGATATGATGGTAAAAAAATAGTTCAAGATTCTACCTGGGTAAAAGTCGGGACCCTGAGTTCAAAGACCAAGCTTTACCTAGGATTTGCAGAATACTTAACAGCTGATTTTTATCTGGACGGACAGTTCTATCAACTGGGAACAGCTGACTTCCAAACCTCCTACTCCTACACCTATTTGGAACCTACATTTATTTTGTTAAATAAAGACTCGGTCAGAAAAGAATCTTTAGTGAAAGTAACATTGTACCCCAATGAATTCGTGCGTTTAAACAATAATTACTATCGGATTCATAAAGTCTCAAGGTTTGGCGACTATATAACCCTGGTCAAAGAGGAGAGTTTCAGTACTCAAACCGGTTCTCAAGTAGGTATCAAAGCACCTGATTTTACGGCAATTACTACTGCTGGAGATTCAATTATAAGTTCCAATATGCACGATAAACCCTTGCTTATTGCAAACTCATGTGAATGTGGTGGTGACATGGCATCTTTGAATGCTTACTATGAAATTGAAAAGCAATATGGGGGCAGGGCACATATTATCCATATTGATTCGGGGATGCCAGAATTAAATAATCATGAAGGCATCCATATTGAAATGGAAGACGCCCCTAATAGAAACCTCTACGACCAGTTCAGAAAAACATACTGCTCAAGGGTTTGCTATGTAATAGATGTAAATAACACTGTCATTGAAAAATTCTTGATTACTGATTGGAAAGATTTTTTACCAAAAATATTGGATGCTGAAAGGGTAATAATATAAAAAGCCAAAACAAAAGCTAGTCTCAGCCAGGTGGAAAACGGAGTATTTAAGTTCATTGCTCCAACGGTAAGTAATTGAAACATGAAAAAAGAAAAACGCAACAGGGCCCGGTATTAAGGCTAGCTTTGCCGTTAAAAAAGACTGTAAACCCAAATTATGTTAAGCTTATTACCACCTCTTTTCGTTATGGTTGCCAAAGAAAAAATAAAAGCTATAAAGCTTATTTCATATTATGCGTAATAAAAAACAATAAATTTCTAAGATATAATTAGTAAAGCGTTCCATTATAGAAAATTGGACATTAAAAATGAAAGTTTATATCAATACTATAAAAAAATTAATTCCTATTGCCTGGGTTACATTTTTAGTGATTGGTTTTTTAGATTTCTGGTATCTGGAAATCCTTGATACATACAAAGTTTTTGATATGACCTTAAAATATTTATGGCCCCTTGCAATAATCTTTTCTATTCCCTTAGTCTGGTGGATAATAGATTGGTATGACAGATTTAAATATCCAAAATACAGAGTCATCATCAATTCATTGTTATATAGCATTATAATTAGCTTTTTTAATTTTATGACATTACAGGGACATGTTTCCTTGTACAACCGAATTATAGGTAACCAAAAAGAAGTTCAAATTGAAGGAAGAATCAAAGAAATTGAAATCGAGCGAAAAATATTTTATTTGACAATTACGTGTAATGAAAACTCAAATGAAATAATACTAAAAGTCAATAAAGAAAACCGATTATTAAAAAAGGAAGGAGATGATATAACTTTAAAACTGTTAAAAGGAGGGCTAGGAATATTATATAAAAAATAAAAGACTATGCATAATAACTTAGCTGAAAAATCATATCCTCTTTTCGGACTTGTCAAGTTTTTAGCTAGGTCAAAAAAAGCCCATAATCTTCAATTATGTCAACTCGAATATATTTCTGATGTAAGCTTTGTTATTAATAACCGATTTCAAGAACCTAAACAATCACAAAACGCCCCTCAAAGAAACCCTAGATATCTAAACAAAGAAAATTCTACCTTTCTACCAGAAACCAAAATCTTCTATTAGATTAGCCTCAATCCAAATTTTATGGAAGTTGAAAGAAAATTATGGGTGCTTAAAAATATACGAGATTTTGAAAATTTGGCAATCGCAAATAGAGGGACTTATTGAGTTTTTATTTTAAAACTTTCCAACCCTTAAAAAAATTTATCAGAGATTTTGCTAGTATTTCATTTTTCGATGCCCATAGGTCATCGAATATTATGAAATGATCATATAAGTCTGCTGGGGATGTACCCATTAACGGGATAGTTCCCCATGAATCGGTATTCAGACTAAACTGTAAAAAATGATCAGATACTTGGTATTTGGATTTACTACTCGGCTTAAACTCCTTAAAGTGTCTCTCAATGATTTTTTCCTCAGCATTATCGACCAACTGCATTACATATGAAGACCCTTCTTTTGGTGTCATTTCATTAAAATCATCATATGAAAATTTTTCATAGAACTCTCTATAAATCAAGACCCAATGTTTTTTAAATCTTACGATTTTATTAATCGTTTGTTCTAAAGAGCCTTGAGCAAATAACCTTAAAATCTCTAGATCATCATCATGATCGTCGAGTACAAAATCATATAGTTCTGGTAGTCTTATACCGTTATATATGACAACAGAGTTTTCCGCTGATGATAAATTATCACCACCACTAGTATTTGAGCGTAAAAAGTATACCTTGCCTTTTTTCCCTTTGTTCGTTTCGATTGTCCGATATTTCCCATCAATCACTGACCCATCTGAATCTGTAGAAAAGGACAATGGTAGTGAATAATCTTGCTTAAGTAGATAATCAATCGATGTTGGATCCTCTTTCAAATAAGAACTATCAAAAATATAATAGGCAAGTTCAAGTTCATCATCATCTGTCAGTACCTGGATAAAATTTTCATTTTCACCCATATCGATCACATTACAATATCCATTGTTTAAATACTCTTTTAAACTGGAAAAATCATTAGGAGGTGACGGGTTAGAAGATATATCAAATTCTTCATCATATATCCTAAATGGCCCCCAGAATCCATAAATCCTGATTCCTATGTAATCACTTGCATTCTCATAAAATTGATGTGGGTCTTCATCATGGAACCTCCATAAGTTCTGAAACCACTCCAATACTGTATCGACCTCTGGGAAGCTTTTATGAAATTTATTATCAAAGTGGTTATATGGGGTTCTATAAATAAGTTCAACACTCATGTTTCAAGTATTTTAAAGTATCACCTTATATTTGAAAATATCTTGATATGCCCTATAAAAGTTTCTATTACCAGTTGAAAATTTTCGTTGCAAGATGGTACTTTTTCAAATCGTTCATCTCATTATTGTTAAACTCTTCTTAATTATTTATGGCTTATATAGATAATCGCCTAAAGATACCACCAGATTTCCCAGCCATTAATAGAGAAAAGTCTAATGAGTGAAGTTTTTATTTACTTTGTGAGAGCCAAGACCTATCCTTTAATTTTTTTAAACCTTTCACCTCATCCCTGAATATATGCCTATCGAATTTCCTGTTCGATTTCCTTATATTCCTGTGACATATTGTAGTGAAAAGCCCATATCTTTTATCCTCTTGTGCATATACCACATATTTTTTGAACAGTTTAAAATTCATTCCGCAAGTAGCACCTTCTTTTGCAGTTGCTACTTTTATTATCTTTTCTTTCTGTCCTTTGAAGAACTCTGAGACCTTAATCTTGTATTCATAATATTTGTACTTATAGTTTTCTCCTGACTCGAGTTTGCCACTAAATGTTTTGATCTTTCTTCCTACCACTGTGCCTACAAATACTGCCTTGGATTCCTTAATTTCATATTCCATTTCTTGATAACCACCACAAGTACATCCCAATAGATTATTGGAAAGTATAGTTGAAATCAAAATTATTAATGACCGTGAAATCATATTATAAAGTTAATCTTTTAAGTATAATTAAAACCACTTGTTACAGTTCATTCAGAATCAATATATTTGTAGTATGAATTTAAATCATCAACATAGCAAAGACTATCAATCTTGTTCGTCGTATCAACGATACAGGGCTAGGACACTTTTGCTATTGATGAAGAAAGAATGATGTAATTATATCACATATATAATCAGCGAAAGCGTCCAACTAAAACTGGACGCTTTTTTTATGCCTAATAATAAATAATGTAAAGATGTAAGTACTTGAATAACGATAGGAAACTAGGACAATAAGCACTTTATAGTAAACCTACCATTAAGATTTGTACCTAAATGGTAATACAGGATTATATTGCCTAATAATTTCATAAGCAATTGATAATCAGATAATTAATTTTAATTTCTTCTTGCATTTTTAAAATTATACATTCATATTTGTATCATTCAAAAAGAAAAGAATAAAGAAATGGGACTTCATCATCAATATACATATTGTACTTATCAATGCTCCTCATATTCGGAGCAAGGATATTCAATAACAAATGGGATGAAGTACAGTCTCATCATTTAATGATGTAGGTAAACAAGACAAAAAAGGCATCCCAAGTAAAAAATGGGATGCCTTTTTTTATGCATAATCTTCATCTGGTGTCTTTAGTTTAACTGGTTAAAATCCCTCACTGTGAATGAGGAGAACAGGTCGGTCGCCGATGCGATTCAAGTCCCGAAGACACCCAGTATTGGCTTATGGTGTAATGGTAGC